>Ga0209578_10000005_pt1 | contig 942035 bp, 876 predicted proteins | sample tdAd472_FD_187127 | JGI IMG/M metagenome (GOLD analysis project Ga0209578, IMG submission 187127) | Marine sediment microbial communities from the Atlantic coast under amendment with organic carbon and nitrate - tdAd47.2 (SPAdes)... | ecosystem: Environmental > Aquatic > Marine > Coastal >... | reverse complement strand
AACCGAAATGTCCCGGACAGACGACGCCGCCCCGTCCGAAACTCGAACCCGAACCGAATAAACATTGTCCACATCCCCGTCCGACGGAGACTCGAAATCCGGAGGCGAAAGGAACTTCAACAGGCCGGTGACCGGATCGATCTCGAACAGATCCGTGTCGCCTTCGCCGGCATCGAGGCTGAACGCGATGTCGTCGCCTTCGGCATCCGACGCCGGAACCAGCGCGACCTCCGTTTCGCCCTCATCGACATCGAAGGCGTCCGCAAGGACTTCCGGCGCGTCATTGACGCCTTCGATGAACACCTGCAGCAGGCTATCGCTCGAGAGGCCCCCTTCATCCTCCACCGTGTAGGTGAAGTTGATGTTTCGCTGCACGATCTGCGGGAACGCGCTGCCCAGGTCCTCGAACGCGCCTTCGGTGAAGAACTCCGCGTCGCCCGCCTGATTGATCGTCAGCGAACCGCCGCCGATGAGATCGATCGTAAGGCCGTCCGTCTCGTCGACGGCCTGCCCGTTGACCTGCGTCACCTTCAGAGCGCCGCCCTCGGGGTCGAAGTCGGGGCCGATGCCGCCGGCGATGACGTTGACTGAAGCGGAGGCCTCGTCTTCGGTCAGCCTGATGGCGTCCACTACGGTCACCGGCGCGTCGTTGACGCCGGTCACGTTGATCGTCACGGTCGCCGTGTCGAAACCGCCGTTCCCGTCCGAGATTTCATAGGCGAACGTCTCCGACAGAATTTCGCCGGCGCCGAGTTCGTCGAAGTCGGTCGGCGCTTCGCCGTTGAACCCGGCGACGATGCCGAACGGATTGAAGGTGAACGTTCCGTCCGCATTCGCTCGCAGCACGGCGCCCGAGTCGAGAAGGATCAGGCCGCCATTGGCCGCGCGGACGTCGGCGCCGCCGTTCACGACGACCTCCGTGACCGTCAGGTCGTCGCCATTGGCGTCGTCGTCCGCAACGTCCGGATTGGCAGCGAGCAGATCGCCGGCGACCTGCGCGTCCGCCAGGCCGGTGAATTCGTCATCGACCGCCTCGGGCGCGAAGTCGTCGGTCACAATGATCGTGGATGCGGAAACCGCGCCGATAATGACGCTGTCGCTGTCCGTGCCGGTGATCCTGACGGTCAACGCCTCGTCGTCTTCGGTCGCCAAGTCGCCGAGAACGTCGATCGAGATGCTTTGGGTCGTCTCGCCGGCCGCAAACTCGACCGAGCCGGTGAAGCTCGTCGAGGCGGCCAGGTCGTTCGCATCGACGTCGCCGCCGATTTCGAAATTGACCGTCAGGGCGCCGAGTTCTTCATCCCCGATGCGATAGAAGGTGAAGAGCGCGGACTGCTCGCCCGCGTCGCCTTCCGTCAGCTCGGTCACGGTCGGCGCGACGCCGACGATCTCCGGCAGGGCCGGCGCATTCGCCGGCTCGGTCGAGGCCTGCGGATCCGCCGCCAGGCCGAGCGCGCCTTCGAAGAAGGCGCCATTGCCGGTCAGCGCAAAGTCGAGCACCGCGGAATCGAAGATCTCTTCGTCGTCCGGGTCGAGCCCAGCGGCGATCGCCGCGGCTTCCGCCAGGGCCCGCACCTCCGCCGGCAGATCGTCCACCGAGAGAACGGCGGCCGGGAAGTCCGCCGGAAACGCCACGACATTGGAGAAGAGCGGCGTCAGGTCCGCCGCCGACCCATCGAGCCGCCAGCTATCTGCGAAATCGCCGTAGAGCGTGTCGAAGTCGACCGGCTGCGGCAGAACCGTGCCGTCCCTGAGGGCAAGGTCGTCGGAGATGTCGCGGTCGCCGTTGATATCCTCGCCGTCCGCGTCGCCCATAAGGCCGCGGACATTGCCCTGGTTGCCGTCCGTCGTATCCGCAAGGAAGACGCAGATGTTCAGCGCGCCATCCATGTTATTGATCATGAGCTGTTCGTTCTCATCGTTGAGAACGACCGTAAACGCCGCCAATGCGGCGTCGAAAAAGACGTCGGGCGCGCCGTCGCCGTTCACGTCGATCGCGCCGAGCATTAGGTCTTCGGCGCTAGGGGGCGCCCCGTCGATCAGCAGCGGATCGGCGCCAAGGGCGTCGATCTCGACGACGACGCCGTCGATCTCCACCGCCATGCGGGTCGTGACGGACGCCAGGTCGGAGCCCGGGACCGGTTCGAAGCGCACTTGCACCTGGAACGGGTTGACCGCGCCCGGCAGCGTCTCTGCCAGGATGTACTCGCCGACCGCCTGGAAATCGTAGCCGAGACCGTCCAGGGTGACGATATGGGGGTCGCCGAAGACGTCCGCTTCCACGCCCGGCGGAATGACCGGGGGACGGCCGTCGTCGTTCAGTATGACGCCCTGTCCCGCAGGCCGGAAGATGTCATAGGTCGTGCCGTTGTCGGTCTCGACCTGCGTGATGCGCAGTTCGAAGGATTCGCGCGGTTCGATGATCCCATCGCCATTGACGTTGACGGTGACGATCTTCTCCGACTCGCCGTCCGTGAAGGTGACCGTATTCCCGAAGCTCGGCAGGAAGCCGTCAATATCGTTGGAGTCGGCGGCGAAAAAGTCGCCGGGCGCGGGGAGCGGGTTGAGGTCGTAGGTGACCGTCGTGTTCCCGCTGGTGTCCCCCAACCGCTGGATCACGAACTCCATCGGCGTGAACCCGGCATTTCCCTCGAAAACGGACACGTTGTTCGCGACCTGAATGCGCGGCGGGAAATCGTCGTTCCGAACTGTGCCGATGCCGGTGGAATCCAGGATCTGCGTCGTCGTCGGCGCCTGTGCATTGGAAATCGTGAGCACGACGCTTTCGTTCGGCTCGATATCGACATCCTCGTCGATGCGCAGCTCGATCGTCTTCAGGGTTTCGCCGGCGGCGAAAGAAAGCGTGCCCGACGGGAAGTTGGCGAACTCGAAATCGGACGCCGTCGCCGGATTGAACGACGAGGGCGCGATCGTGAAATCGACCGTCGCTGCGACATCCGTTTCGCCGAAGCGCGAGACAGACATGACCAGCACCTGATCATCGCCGGGGTCGCCCTCATCGAGGGTCGCGTTGTTCGCTCGGAACTGCACCGGGAAATCGTCGTTAAAGATCCGTCCGAACGTCTCGTCGGCGGTGATCGAGATCGGGGACGGCCCGTCCGTCGCGGCGTTGGAAATCGTGAAGCTGAAGTCTTCGGTGGCTTCGATATCCAAGTCGCCCTGGACCTCGATCTCGACCGTCGCGATCGCCTCCCCGGCGCCGAACGCGACCGTGTCTGTCGGGAACGCGCCGCCGACGAAATCGCCGGCGTTCGCGGGACTGCCGCCGACCCCGGCGACGGCAAAGTCAAACGTGACGCTTTCGGTCAGGTCGCCGGTGCGCTGCACTTCGAACTGGAACGCCGTCGGGCCGGCGTCGCCCTCGCTCAGGAAGCGGCTGAAGAAACCGGCGTTCCGTACGGAGACTTCGATCGGCAGGATGCCGGTATCGATGTCGACCGCCAGATTATCGACGTTGATGACGTTGTCGTTGGCGCCGTCGGCGTTGTCGGCCGCCTCCAACGCGGCGGCGCCGCCATAGATAACGTAGGCTTGGCCCCGTCCGAAACCTTCGCCGAAATTGTCGGCCGCAGCGCCGATGATGAAATCGTCGACGCCGTCATTGTTGACGTCGCCGACGGAGGATATGTCGCCGCCAAACTCCGAGAACGCAGCCGAACTGACAAACTTGTAGCCAGTCGCGTCAAACGTCGGCTGATCGAGATTGTCCAGATCGATGACCGCCGGATGGTCTTCGGACCCGAAAATCAGGAAGACGCTTTCGGTGCCGCTGTATGCGCTTTCGCCGTCGGTCGCAAGCGGCGGCCCGAAGTCGTAGTCCTCGCGCGGGCCGCCAATGGCGAAGTCTTCGATCCCATCCCCATTGATGTCCCCGACGCCGGCGATGACCGAACCGAAGAGGTTGAAGTTACCGTCGCTCTTGAGAATGAGAACGTCCGGATTGTTGGGAGACCCGAGCGTCTGAGAGCCGAACAGAGGCAAGCCGTCCTCAATGCCGTCATCATTGGCGTCGCCGACGCTATCGACGTCGATGCCTTCGGATCCGCCGAGGTAGACGCTCACGATCCCAATCGCGTTCTGGGACGGGTCGCTCGGGTCTACGAAGGTGCGGTTGCCATCGCCCACGGCGACATCGTCGAAGCCATCGCCATTAACGTCGCCGATGCCGCGAATGACGGTGTTATAGCCGCCATAGTAGAACCCGCCGCTATAGAACGTCGTTCCGCTTACGGGTTCCCAGAAGACCTCCTGAACCACCTGGCTGGCGGAATTGACGTTAACATCGACGCTCGCGTCGAACGCGGCAAAGCTCGTATCTTGGCCGAAGATAATGAACGCGTTGGAATCTATGGTCGATTCCACATCGTAATAGTAGTCGCCATAGCTGTCGTACCCAGACGTGACTTCGCGGCTCCGCAATTCGGTATTGACCGCAATATCGCCGAAGCCGTCGCCATTGATGTCTCCGATCGCGGAAGTCTGGCCGGACTGAAAGCCATAGAATCCGCCTTCGCCGTAGAACCTCCCTCCAAGGTCCGACCGCTCGGTCAGAATGGCGAATCCGTTCTGCCCGTCGAAGTCGTTGACGTCGACGGCGCCGGAGGCGCCGAGATTGGCCGCGCCAAACAGCACATAGCCTTGATAGGCGCCTTCCGGATCAGCCAGCGCGAACGTCACGGCGCCGTCGCCGGAAGCTCCCTCGCCCCGGTTCACGGCCGCCAACTCGACCTCGGCGTAGTAGCCGAAATCATAGGAGGGAATTGGGGACTGGCTGATGAGCAGATCGCCAAGACCGTCGCCGTTCACATCGCCGGCATTCTCGATGTCGTTGACGATGCCGGTTACGCCGTCCACCTGGAAGCCGTTCGTTCCGTCGATATCGCCGACGGCGATGCTGGCGTCGAAGTCCCCGTCCGTGCTCGTGTTCTTGCCGAAAATTACATAGATGAAGTTGGCCCGGGCATATTGCCCATCGTAGGAGTAGGTCGCCGTCTGGCCGGCGACCGCGATATCGTCGATGCCGTCGCCATTTACATCTCCAACACCGGCGACGTGCTGGCCGACGGAGTAGTAGTTGCCGTAAACGTCAGAGTTGAGGCCGCCCACGGCCCCAGCGCCGTTGATCTGGAAACCCTCCGAGCCATCGAGGCTGGTAACATCCAACGTCGCCGGCCCATCTTCCGCGCCGAACACGACATAAGAAGCGCCGATGAACCCTGGCGTTTCCGAGCCGAAATAGTAGCCTTGCGGCGCGCCCACGAAGAAATCGTCGATGCCATCGCCGTTGATGTCTCCCGCCGACGAAACGCTTTGACCGAGACGATCATAGGTTTCGACGCTTTCGATGCTCAGTCCGGCATAATCTGTCATTGCTCAATTCCTATTGTCCGCGGGCGATGCGGCTGGCCTTATCCGGCGCAGCTTTGCCATTTGGGCTTATGGGAAAAAATTAGACTTACGCCCCTTGGTCGAGTCAATTTACCTTTTGTTATCTTTTGGCGTAATTGCCAGTAATGCGAGCGACTTGTGATGGCCGTCACGCCTGACTAGGGTGGTCGGACGCCTAAACTGCGCACGGTCCGCAAAGTGCAGGAGATATTGTGCATGGCCGAATCCGAACAGGATGCATCGGAGCCCGCTCAGGACGAGATCCCACAGGGGAAGGCCGGCGCGGATTCACCAAAACTTGAACTCCGGCCATCGCGCCTCTTCAGCGCCTGGCTGGCGAACGCCGGCGTCAGCATCGGATTCACCACCTATCAGGCCGGCAAGATATTTCTGATCGGCTCCAACCCCGAGACAGGCCGGATCTCGGTCTACGAACGCACGTTCAGCCGCTGCATGGGGCTCGGCGTCGGCCAGGACGGACGGTCGCTTTGGCTCGCGTCGCTCTACCAACTATGGCGGTTCGAGAATTTCCTGGACCCTGGACAGACCCGCGACGGCTATGACGCCGTCCTGGTGCCGGTGGAAGGCCGCACCACCGGCGACGTGGATATTCACGACGTGCATCCGCTAGGGCCGGCGGCGCCGCCGATATTCGTCGTCACCCGCTTCAATTGCCTGGCGACGCTGGACCATGTGAACAGCTTTCTGCCTGTCTGGAAGCCGCCGTTTATCGACCGGATCGCCGCCGAGGACCGCTGCCACCTGAACGGTCTGGCGATGCGAGACGGCAAGCCGGCCTACGTGACCTGCGTCGCAAACGCCAATGTCGCCGGCGCCTGGCGCGAACATCGCCGCGATGGCGGCATGGTGCTGGATGTCGCCTCGGGCGAGCCGGTCGCGACGGGCCTTTCCATGCCCCATTCTCCCCGTCTCTACGATGGCGAGCTCTACATCTCCCAATCCGGCACGGGCGAGTTCGGCCGGATCGACATTTCGACAGGCGCATTCGAACCGATGTGCTTTCTCCCAGGCTTCGCCCGCGGCGTCGCCTTCGCCGGGCGGCATGCGCTGATCGGCCTCTCACGGCCCAGGCGGGAGCAGGCATTCGAGGGCCTTGCCTTGAACGAGCGCTTGGAGAAGGAGCGGGTGTCGCCGACCTGCGGGATCGCCGTCGTCAACCTGGACACTGGCGATGTCGAGCACACGCTCGAACTTGGCTCGGCGGTGCAGGAGCTTTACGACGTCGCGACCCTGCCTGGCGTTAAGCGCCCGATGATTCTGGGCTTCCGCACCCCCGAGATCCGGTTCGCCATCCGCCCCGGTCGCATGGCGGGGGCAGCGAGTTAAGGCGATTTCACGCGCCAAGCCGCATATCGTCTTTGCTTGGGAACTTGGCGGAAATTTCGGCCACGCCTCCAGCATTATCGAAATCGCGCGCGCTGTCGGCGCGGCGGCCGAGACGACGATCCTCGCGAAGGACGTCGCCGCCTTCAACGCGCTCGCTCCACAGTTTTCGGCGCGTCTACTGCCGGCGCCGCAGCTTAGGCGACTGACGAATGCCGCCTTCCGTCCATCGCTCAACCTGCCGGATGAGCTCGGCCAGCTAGGTTGGGACGATCCGCTAAGCCTGTCGACAACCGTCGCCGCCTGGGACCACTTGCTAGACCGATTGCGACCGGATCTGTTCGTGGCCCAGGCGGCCCCGACGGCGCTTCTCGCCGCTTGGGGACGCAAAATTCCGCGGGCTGTCGTCGGAAACGGCTACGACGCCCCCCCGCGCAGCACGCCGATGGCCGCATACGCTCCCTCACGCGTCGGCCCTTCCGGCGGTCTCGAAGCGCGTGAAGCGCAGTCGCTCGCCGCCGTTAATCAGACATTCGCACGGCTGCGCAAACCCCGCCTCGAGACCTTTGCGGACCTGTTTCGCACCGAAGGGTATTTTCTGACGACCTTCCAGGAGATCGATTGCTATCCCGAACGCGCACGCAGGGAGCCGACGCATCCAGGCTACCTGGGCGCGCTGGCGACGGTCGATGTAGGGCGCAAGGTCATGTGGCGAAACCGAGGCCAGCGCCGCCTGTTTGCCTATCTCCGTCCCAGGCGCGCAAACGCGAGGGCCGCCATTGAGGCCTTTGTCGGCCTTCCAAACGAATGGGACGTCATCGTCGCAGCGCCGGGTCTGCGACCGGACGATATCGCCAGCCGTCCGCGCCCAGGCCTCCGCCTGTTAAACGGAACAGCCATGATCGCCCCGCTGTTGTCGGATTGCGATGTTGGCGTCAGCCACGGCTCTCACGGCATGGCGGCGCAATTTGTCGGCGCCGGCGTGCCGCAGATCTGCCTGCCAAACCACCTAGAACAGTCAATGACCGCACGAGCGCTTGCGAACAATCGACTGGCGCTCAGCCTGATAGGCGAGTTCTCGGCCGCCCAGATCAGGGATGGCATACTGCGTGTCGCGGGATTGCCGAAACTCAAAGAAAACAATCAGATGGTCGCGGCGAGGCTGACGGCGAACGATATGCGGCGCGCCGCCGAGCGGATCGCGGGCGACTTGTTGAACCTGGCTGGATAGCCCCTTGCGGCCGCCGGCATGCCTGCCGGCAGGCGATTCAAGGTTTGACGATCGCCAGACGCTTGGCGCTGAGGGCGATATCGACCGGCAGCCGGGCGATCACGTCGCCGTCGCCTTGAACCGGGTCGTCGGCGCCGCCGTCAGACGCCCAGATGCGCAGGTTTCGCCCCTTAAGGATCTCGAAATCCGGGTAATATTGCAGCCGGTTCCGCAACAGACCCAGCCCATAGCGCGCGACATGCAGGCGGCCGGCATTGCGAAACAGACAGACCTGGAAGCAATCCTCGTCGATGCTCGCCGCGGGCGCGCAGATATAGCGTCCGGCATAGAAGCGTCCGTTGGCCACGATGACCGAGCTCGCCTCCCGGCGCTCTCCGTCGATCTCTACGGAAAACATGCGCTTCCTGTAGTCCCAAAATCGCCGCAGCGACTCCCAGGCATAGGCGCCCTTCCCGATCCTTCGTTTCAGCGCCACATCGACGCCCGCGACCACATCGGCGTCGAAGCCGATTCCGGCCATCTGGCAGAATACCCGCCCATTCGCCGCGCCGACGGTCGCGTGCCGGATGTCGCCGCACGCGATGACGTCCGCGGCAGTCTCGGGCGCGCTGTCGTCATAGCCGATCTCGGCGGCGAACACATTCGCCGTTCCAAGGGGAATGATGCCGAGCGCCGGCGCATCGGCGCGGCGCAACAGCCCGTTGGCGGCTTCGTTGATGGTGCCGTCGCCGCCGGCGACCGCCACGACGTCGAAATTCTCCGCCGTCTCGGCGAAGGCCAGGGCGTCCCCGGCCGCGGTCGTCTCGCGGACGTCGACCCGCGCGCCGCGCTCCCTCAGCCGCGCGACGGCCTGATTCAGGCGTCGTCGCCGCCGCCCGCCCGCCGTAGGGTTATAAATCACCAGAACCGAACGAGACGCGACCAGAACTCGATACTCCCGATGCCCGGAAAGACCCACGGCGACATTCGACGCTGCTGCGGTAACTAGATAGGCCCCATGGCGAATGCAATGAAAAAACCGAACGAGCGGGCCGCGCGCGACAAAATTTACCTATAGAGGCCATGCTCGGCGCTCTCTGCTGACCGAAGGTCAAAATGAAACTCGGCCTTGGACCGGTCAAAGCTGCAAATCTTTTTCAGAAAAGATCGGCGGGCGCGGAGGTTTCATTTGAGTGTCACAATCATGCCGTAGGCAGGCGCCGTCAAATTCCTCGCAATTTCCGATTCGTAGCCGAGGGAATACGCGCCGATTATGAACATTCCGCCCGCGCCCACGCATTACCGTACTATCTGGATTTCAGATGTTCATCTTGGCGCCAGGGGCTGCCAGGCGGACATGCTGCTCGACTTTCTGCGCGACACCGAAAGCGAGACGCTCTACCTGGTCGGCGACATCATCGACGGCTGGCGGCTGAAGCGATCCTGGTACTGGCCGCAAGCGCACAATGACGTCGTGCAGAAGCTGCTGCGCAAGGCGCGCAAAGGGGCTCATGTCGTCTACATACCCGGCAACCACGATGATTTCGCAAGGAAGTATGCGGGTTTCCGCTTCGGCGGGATCGACGTGCTCATGGACGCGATGCACGAGACGGCGGATGGCCGCAAGCTGCTGATCCTGCATGGGGACGAATTCGACGCCGTCGTGCGCTATGCGCGCTGGCTCGCCTATCTGGGCGACCATGCCTATCATTTCGCGCTCCGCCTCAATGTCTTCGTGAACTGGGTGCGGCGGATGTTCAATCTGCCGTATTGGTCGTTCTCCGCCTATGCGAAGCAACGGGTGAAGTCCGCGGTGAAGTATATCGGCGCGTTCGAAACGGCCGTCGCGCAGGCGGCGCGGTCGCGCGGGGCGGACGGCGTCGTTTGCGGCCATATCCACCACGCGGAGATGACCGAGATCGAAGGCGTCCTCTACTGCAATGACGGCGATTGGGTCGAAACCTGCTCGGCGCTCGTCGAGCACTATGACGGCAGCCTCGAAATCCTGCATTGGGCCGGCGCCCCGAAGCATAAGCCCGCCCGTCGCCGCGTCGCCGCGCCGGCGCCGGCCGCCTCGACCGCGAGTTAGCCGCCATGCGCATTCTGCTCGCGACGGACGCCTGGGCGCCGCAGATGAACGGCGTCGCACGGACATTGGGCAAGGTGGTCGACGAACTGCGCCTGGCCGGCGACACCGTGGAAACGGTGACGCCGGATCGGTTCCGCACAATGCCGCTGCCCAGCTATCCGGAGATCCCCCTTGCGCTGGTCGGCGCTCGCGGCGTCGGTCGAATTCTCGACGGATTCGAGCCGGATGCGGTTCACATCGCGACCGAAGGCCCCATTGGCCTCGCGGCGCGCCGCGCCTGCCTGCGGCGCGGCTGGCCTTTCACCACCGGATTCCATACGCGCTTCCCGGAATATGTGAAGGCGCGGATCGGTCTGCCGCTGCGCGCCGGTTATATGGCGATCCGAAGATTCCACGCGCCTTCGAAAGCGGTGATGGCGCCGACCCGCCGCGTCGCCCAGGACCTGGAAGCGCGCGGCCTGAAGAACGTGAAGGTCTGGACCCGGGGCGTCGACGCCAGCCTGTTCCGTCCAAACGGGCCCGAGGCCGATGTCGCCGACATGCCGCGCCCGATCTTCCTGAACGTCGGCCGCGTCGCGGTCGAGAAGAACCTGCCGGCCTTCCTGTCCCTGGAGCTGCCCGGAACGAAAGTGGTCGTCGGCGATGGGCCGGCGCGGGCGCAGCTCGAAAAGCGGTTTCCCGACGCGCGGTTCGTCGGGGCAAAGTTCGGCGAAGAGCTTGCCGCCTGGCATCGCAGCGCGGACGTATTCGTGTTCCCGAGCCTTACGGATACCTTCGGGCTCGTCATGCTCGAGGCGCTGTCCAGCGGCGTCCCAGTCGCGGCGCACCCGACCATGGGGCCGTTGGACGTGCTCGGCGACGCTCCTGTCGGCGCCCTCGACGAAGACCTGCGCGCCGCCGCGCTTCGCGCGCTCGAAATCCCGCAAGCGGCGTGCGTCGAGTATGCGGCGACCTTCAGTTGGCCCGCCACCGCGGGACAGTTCCGGGGTTGGCTCGCCCAAATTCCAGGCGCAATCAAATCAGGCGTGATCGCGGCGCCGGCGGCATGAACAAAGGCGCTGCGCCGCAGCCGGCATATCGGATCGGATGGTCCGCATAGGCGGCGGGGTCGGACGCGCGGCAGTCAGCCATAGCGTCCGGTGATAAAGGCCTTGGTTCGGTCGTCGGCCGGGTTCAGAAACATCTGCTCGGTGTCGCCGACTTCCACCAGTTCGCCCAAGTGAAACATGGACGTTCGCTGGGCGACGCGCGCCGCCTGGGAGAGATTGTGGGTGATGAGCACGATCGCGAAATTCTGCTTCAACTCTTCGATCAACTGCTCGACGCGAGCCGTCGCGGCGGGATCGAGAGCGGAGCACGGCTCGTCCATCAGTATGACGTCCGGCCTGTAGGCGATGGCCCGCGCGATGCAGAGGCGCTGCTGCTGCCCGCCGGAGAGGGCCGTGCCCGGCTCCCCTAACCGATCCTTCACTTCGTCCCAAAGGCCGACGGCTTCCAACGCTCCCTGAACGAGCTCACGCGTCGCAGCCCGCCCCTCCGCCTGGCCATGCAATCGCGGTCCATAGGCGACGTTGGCAAAAATGCTGGAAGGAAAGGGGTTCGGCTTCTGGGCGACCCATCCGAACCGCTTCCGGATCTCCACGGGATCGACGCCCGGGTCATGCAGATCGGCTCCGTCCATAAGGATCGTGCCGGTCATGCGCGCTTCGGGAATGATGTCGTTGGCGCGATTGAGGCATTTCAACAGGGTCGACTTGCCGCAACCGGAGGGGCCGATGAACGCCGTCACTTCCTTGTCGTAGATGTCGAGATTGACGCCTTTCAACGCATGTTTCTCGCCATACCAGAAATCGACATCGCGGCATTCGAGCTTCGGCGGGGCGTTGCCCCGATGTCGCCCATCGCCGATCTCGACGTCTGTCTCGAATAGATAGCTCATGCGCGAAAGATGCGGTCGGCGCCGAGGGAACGGTTGATGCAGGTCAAGCCGCTCGATGATTTCACAGAACCTTCACATGACAACAATCGCGAGAGCCGCCCCTTGGGGCGATCCGACAATGGCCTTGGCAAGCCCGCCAGCGGCGCGTCACCCGGCCTGGGCGACGCCATTCGCGAGTACGGACGCCAGATGCTCCGGTCGAATCGGCTTCGAAATATAGTCGTCCATGCCGTGTTCGATGAGCTCTTGGCGGTCGCCGGGCATCGCATTCGCGGTGACGGCGACGATGCGGGTGCGGGCGCGGTCGTCGTTAAAGCGCCGGATCGCGGCCGTAGCCTCGACGCCGTTCATTTCCGGCATTTGAACGTCCATCAGCACAAGGTCATAGGGGCGCTTGCGCACCGCATCGACCGCCTCGACGCCGTTGCCGACGATATCCACCCGGTAGCCGGCCTTCTCCAGCAGCATCGCGAGAACTTTTTGGTTGGTATGATTGTCCTCGGCGATGAGGATACGGCGGGCGCGTTTCCCGCCGGCGTCCGGGGCCGCGGATTCAGGGACGGCGACCGGGTCTATCGGTTCATCCGCCGCTGGTTCGGCTTCGACGGGCGGCGCTTGCTTCGGGCGATCCCGCAATGCTCCGATTGTCCGGTTCAGCAGCGTCGGGACGACGGGCTTGGTCAGGGCCGCAGTCAGTCCAAGCTCCTGAACATCGGCCGAGCGCAGGAATGACGAGGAACTCGCCAGCAGCAGCGGCGTATCCGCGATCAGGGTCAGCGCCCGGACCTGGCGGGCGAACGCCACCCCGTCACAGTCCGGCATCATGTGATCCACGATGATCGCCTCGTAGGGCGCGTTCGCCGCGGCCGCCTGTTGCGCCAGGATCAGGCCGGTCGCCGCGTCCTCGGCCGCGTCTACGCTGGCGCCATACGCCTCGAGCTGCCGCACGAAGATTCGCCGGTTGATTTCCGTATCGTCTACGACCAGAAGTTTCATGCTCGAAAGATCGGCGAGCGGCGGTTCCGGCTCCACCGCAGAGGGGCGCTCGGTCTTTTCGAAGCGAGCGGTGAAGAAGAATACGCTGCCCCGCCCGGGCGCGCTCTCGACCCCGATCTCGCCGCCCATCAGCTCGACAAGCTGACGGCAGATCGAGAGGCCGAGGCCGGTGCCGCCATAACGCCGCGACGTCGAACTGTCGCCCTGGCTGAAAGGCTTAAACAACCGGCTCTGGGTCGCTTCGTCGATGCCGATGCCATTATCCGCGACCGCGAACCGCAGAATCCAGGCGCCCTCGAGTTCCTGGGCGAGCCCGATCTCGACAGCGACGCCGCCATCCGACGTAAACTTGATGGCGTTGCCGACAAGATTGAGCAGGACCTGCCGCAAACGCCCTGCGTCGCCGCCGACCCAATCCGGCGTCGCCGGATCGACAAAGATCGAAAGCCCGAGGTTTTTCGCCATGACATGGGCTTCGACGAGGCCGAGCGCGCCCGCGACGACGTCGCTGATCCGCATCGGAGCCGTCTCGAGCTCCAGCCGCCCCGCCTCCAGCTTCGAGTAGTCCAGCACCTCGTTCAGAATGTCGAGCAAGGCATTGGCCGATTGCATGATGATTTCGGCATATTCCCGCTGGGTCTCGTCGAGGCCGCTATCGAGCAGGAGACCGTTCATGCCGAGCACGCCGTTGAGAGGCGTTCTGAGCTCATGGCTCATCGTTGCGAGAAAGGCGGATTTGGCCCTGTCGGCGGCTTCCGCCTGACCGCGCGCCGCCTCGATTTCCGCCGCCCGTTCGACCGTCTGGCGAACATTGGCCCGCAGAAGCGTCACGCTGTCGCCGACCCCCACATAACGCCCGCCTCGGGTCACGATGAATCCGTTCTGCCGCTCTACGGCGTCTGAAGTCGAGAATGTCTCGCTCAATTCGTCGACCGTCGCGTCGTGGTCTACCAGATGCGGCCTGCGGTCGAGTACGGCCGTAATCGGCTTCTTTTCATAGAGCGGGCGGCCGTAGCGCCCCGCGAGTTTGACCAGAAAGGCATAGCGGCTGATCAAGCCGACCGGCGCGCCGTTGTCCACGACAGCCACCATGTCGCAGGCGGCGTCGCTCAAGAAGACATTGTAGACTTCGCCGCATGAGATGCCTGGCGCCACGACCCGGCCGGCATCGCATATATCGATCGCGCGCAACGTCATGGCTAGACACCTCAATCGCGTTACGACCTCGATTTCTCGGCCAAAGGCGTAAACCGATACATAATGCAATAAAAGTTTCATATTAAGCGGCCAGGCGCACCGAATATTGCGTCCTCAACGCGCGCGAGCGACCACCTTACACATGCAGTTGAGCGCGCCGCGGTTCTCCGCAAAGGGCATCATGCCCGGCACCGGGCGGACGACGAAGCCCAGGCTTTCCCACAGCGCCGCATTCCGCCTATCGACCGTTTCCAGCGGGCTCCAATGATCCTGGCCGAATGTCGGCAGCCAGACCGTACGCGCGCCGGGGCCGCAATCTTCCGCCAGCACATTGTTGACAGGCAAATGAATCCAGGTCCGCCGGCGCTCTTTGGGGTCGTCTACCCAGATCATCGGCTGAGGATTGCGCACGACCGTCGCTCCGGCGGCTGTCAGGCGCTCGGCCACGGCGTCGAAGCGATCGGCGTCGGCGTGGTCCAGGGGCACGAGACCTAACGCCTCCGCGCCCAGGCGCGGACAGCCGACCAGGAACCGATCCTCTCCCGCCGGAGCGACAAAGAGATCGATATGAAAGAGCGGCTGGCGCGACCCTTCCGGTATCGCCGCCCGAAGGCGTTCCAGCCACCCTTCCGGCAGATATGCGGCGGGGCGTTCTTCCGCGGCGAGCGCCGGTTCGTCGCAGCCGAGGACGGAACGGCGACGCCCGCCATCTAACGGCGGGCGCCGGTCGCCTTCCAACGCCGCAAGGTCTGCGCCAACTAGAAGACGCCCGCCCACCGCCAGGAGATTGCCGCCATCCAGCGGCCGAACGACCTCCGTCAGCGGCGCGCCGGCGGCCCTCGCCAGCAGACGCGCCGCCTCCAAATCGTCATACCGGCTGAAATTGCTGCTGGCATAGAGATGCAGCCCGCCATCGGGCGCATTCGCCGCGACCACGGCGTCCTGCGCCCAATGGGAGAAATTGAGATCGTCCGGCGCCGGATGCAGGCGAACCGGGGCTTTCCGTCTCGCCAACCAGCGCCCGACATCGGCCATTGCGCTCTCGGAGACGAGCGCGTCGATGGCGGCGTCTTCAGGCAGATTGGCCGCGACGCTCTTGAGCGGCGCTTCGAAATGCTCCGCCGCAAAGGCGGGAATCGCGAGGAAGATGCGCACGATCCGGCCCTCAATCTGATCGACGAGGTCCAGTCCCGAGGCGCAGTCTCCCGCTGCGCTACTTCCGGAAATTGGGGAGATCGCGCAATCCCGGCTTCCGGATTCCCGGCTGCCTAATCGTCGTGCGCTGCAAGCTGGTGGTCGAGGTCGTCGTCGTCTGGATGGAGGAGTAGGACAGCGTTCCGCCGCCCTGAACCTGATCAAGCTCGTCGTCCTGAAGTTCAGTCGTGGCGTCCATCTTCGACTTGTCTGACATGGCCTGCCTCCTGATAGACGTGAATGTATCTATGCAAATCTAGCATGTCGCCGCGGCGTTTGTAGGGATCAAGCGTTCGTTCGGCGTGATCGTCGTCACGAACCTCAATGTTAGACGTCCGGGCGAAAGCGGGGCCTAGTCGTCATCCGCAATCTCGGGAAAGTCTTCCGCCGCCCGCTCGGAGTAGCGTCCCACATGGGCGGCCAGGCCGACATGATTGACGTATGATTCCGTGTCGAGCCAGATATCGCCGCCGCACCCCTCCGTCCAACGCATGCAGAAACTTTGGTCCTCGCCATACATGATTTGCCCGTCGGGCGAGCACAGGTGACTGAAGAAGTCGTGGTATCTTAGACCCTTGTGTTTGTCGAAACTTTCCATCCGCTCAAGGCGGGGCGCGAGGCCGCGCGCCGTCATCGCCTCCGGCACCGCGCGTTTCAGGAGGATGAGCCCCGTGCCGGTCGCTGGAACGGTGATGAAGCCGTCCCGCCGTTTCGGACGCCATGCAGCACCCCCAAAACCTCTGAGTTGATGGTTCCATATCCACGCGCGGCTGCGCAGTTCGGCCATTGTCGCCCGCGCTTCCGGCGGCTTCGCCATCTCCATCTCAATAAGCGCGCGCAGGCGTTCCAGGTTCGCAAACTTCTGCGGATAGGCGATTGCCGCGAAGTCCACGTCGAAATCGATCAGACGCCAGATCGCGTCGGGCGTCGCCTGCATGTCGGAATCCATGCAGAGCATGTGCGTGTAGCGGTCATAGGTCAGGAACGCCGACATCAATTGGTTGCGCGAGAAGACGATGTCGGAGAATTCGTAGGTCGTGAAATCGAAGGGCACGCCTTTCCGCGCAAGGTCTTGCGTGAGCAAGATGATCGCCTTGACCGTGTCGGTCGCGATCATGCCCTGGGTCGGCATCGCGATCAGCAGATTGATGGACATGCCGGCCAGATTGCAGCGGCGAGCAGGGACGCACAAGCGCCAAGCCGGCCCGGAGGCCTTATCATGGCCCGGGCGGAGCGAATCCCCCGACAATCGCGGGGCCTGTCGATGAGGGAGGAAAAAGGGATGGCGCCGATCGGCTGGCTGTTCGTCGCGGCGATGCCCAACAGCGGAACGACCGCCCTCGCCCGCCTGCTCGAAACCGCGCCCGCGGCGGCGACGATCGGTCCGCGCGGCGAAGGGTTCTGGCTGGTCCCGGAACTCGCCGCGTTCGAGAGGCGCTGGGACCCGGAAACGCCGGCCGATTTCGAGCGCGCCGCCGCCACCTGGCGCGAAGCGGCTGCCTTCCTTGCGCCACGGCCACAAGTCATCCTCGAGAAATCGCCGCCCAACCTATGCCGCATGCGAGCGATCCTGGCCGCATTTCAGGACGAACCGGCCCGCCTTGTCCGCTATGTGCGCGATCCGCTCGCGATCTGCGCCGCCTGGTCACGGCGCTATGCGCACACGCTCGTGGAACGTTGGCAGCCCGGCGCATATTGCGAGATCGCGACCCAACGGGACTACTTTACGGCGCTTGGCCGTATCTGCGGCCTTCGGTTTCAGATGCTGCGCGATCTGGCGAACGTCGCCGAGCTGACGCTCCGGTATGAGGATTTCGCGGCCGATCCCGCGACGGGCGTGAGGAAACTCGCGGCGCTCTATCCGGCGCTTGGCGAAGCCGACCCGCACGCGGCGGTCGCCGTTAAGGACTATCCGCCAGGCGCGTTCGCGAACTTTAACGCGGCCCAAACCGCATTGCTGGACAAGGCGCAGATCGCATGGACGCTCGAAGGATTGGCGCCCTTCGGCGACGCCTGCGCCGCATTCGGCTACGATGTTTATGATTGAATCGCCGCGGCGGACCACATCGTAGGCGCGCCAGCGCCATAGCCGCGCTCAACCAATAGACGCTCCGTGTTTCTTGCCAGTTTGGCTGAAAATTGTGGCGCTCATCACGTTTCGGTTGACAGGATGGAGAAATCGTTTGACCCGACGCGGCGCGATGCCGATCCTACTCGTATTGAAACTCTAACTAAGCGTGGAGGACGATATGGCTAGCGACAAGAACGACGACGTCAAAAAGGTCGATCTTACGGATCCCAACGCGGTTGAGCAGGTTTCGGACGAAGAGCTTGACAAGGTTGCAGGCGGCTTTGGCCGCACGACGCTCTCGACGACTTTGGACGTCAACAAGACATTGACGACTAAGCCGACGATCAATGCAGGCGATATCGTCCAAGATACCATTTATGCCGGTATGCCGGACGACGTGCTGAACTTCGGCGGCACGTTCGACAAGCTAAAGCGGTAGGCCTTTCGCATAGCGTCAGCGCGGCGGGCCATATTCGGCGCGCTGACGCGCCTGAAGCCGGAGATGCTCCGATCCCGGTCGGGCGGCCTCCGTAAACGGTGGAAGATGCGATGGCGCGCGACAAGTATCCCGAATTCCACAACGCCGAACCGCTGTCGAATGCGCAATCGGACTGCGTTGCAGGCGGTCTTGCTTAGACCACGCTGAAGGTTGGCGACGGGGGCGGCGCGATGACGGGACGAAGCCCAATGCGATCAACGAACCGCTCGTTCCGCCGAAGAAGCCGCCGGACCCGTTCAGCGGCATCCAGTCTGGAATGAAACGCGGTTCTGGGGGCAAAAGCTAGGGTATCCATGACGACTGGCGACCCTCACTATCAGGCGCTGCTTGCGCATCTCTCCTACTATGAGACGACCTTGCAGACGCCGCGCTACGCCGCGCCCAAACGCCTGCTGCGCCATGGCGCCAAGGTCTATTCCCAGAACGACGAGGACGGCATTCTCCAGGAGATTTTCCGGCGCATCGGCGTCAACCGGCGCACATTCGTCGAGTTCGGCGTCCAGGACGGCGGGGAATGCAACACGCTGCTCCTGCTTTCGAGCGGCTGGTCCGGCCTCTGGATGGAGGCAAGCGCCGTGTACGAAGCCGCGATCCGCGAACGCTTCGACCTGTTTCTCCGCAACGAACAACTGACCTGCCGGCAAGCCTTCATTACCGCCGGCAATATCAATGAATTGATGAGCGACTGCGCCCCGGACCTCGATCTCCTGTCGATCGACATCGACTACAACGACTATTGGATCTGGAAGGCTCTTACCGTCGTGCGCCCGCGCGTCGTCGTCATCGAGTATAACGCCAGTTTGAAACCTCCTCTGTCGCTTGCCGCGCCATACGGCGAGGATCGGCGGTGGGACGGATCGAACTTTCATGGCGCCAGCCTGAAAGCGTTGGAAAAGCTGGGCGCCGAGAAGGGATACAGCCTGGTCGGATGCTGCTTTTCCGGCGTGAACGCGTTCTTCGTTCGGGACGACCTGACAGCCGATCATTTCCACGCGCCGTTCACGGCGGAAGAGCACTACGAACCGCCTCGCTATTTCCTGAAATATGCCGCTGGCCATCGTCCGGGGATCGGCCGCTATGTCGAAGTTTAAGGGCGATGGCTAATCCCTGCGCCATCGCCGCCGGGCGCGGGCCTGGCAAATCCGCGTGATGGCGCATGCGGAAAATTCAGACGGGGCCGCGCTGCTGAGCGCGGCGCGCGAGGCCTACAAGAGCCAGAAGCTGGATGCCGCTATCGCCGGGTTTCGCCAGGCCCTCGCCAGCGGCGCCGACCCGGTCGCCGCACACAACGACCTCGGCCTCGCCTTGAAGGCGAACGGCCGCCACGGCGCCGCCATCGCCCACTACCGTCGTTCGCTCGCCCTGGCGCCGGACAGCCCGGAAGTCTGGCTCAATCTGGCGATTGCGCTCAGCATCGCGGGGCGGGGGCCGGAAGCCCTGGAGGCCGCCCGCCAAGCCGCGGCGCTCGACCCCGACAAATCGCTGACCCAGCACGGGGCCGGCATCGTCGCCCGCGCCAATGGAGAGATCGCGGAGGCGCTGGTCTACTTCGACCGCGCGCGATCCATACGCCCCGACGACGCCGTGATCGCCTTCGAGCGCGGCGTCACGCTGCTGACGCTGGGTCGCCTCCGCGAGGGCTTCGCCGAATATGAGCATCGCCGCCGAACCGGCCGTGCGCTAACTCCCGATTTCCCGAGCCCGGAATGGCGTGGGGAACCCCTCGACGGCCAGGACATCCTGATCCACGCGGAGCAAGGCCTGGGCGACATGCTTCAGTTCGTGCGCCTGGCGCCGAGCGTGCGCGAGCGGACGACGGGGCGCGTCTATCTGGAATGCCCACAGCCGTTGCGCCGGTTATTCGACGCGATCGATCCCGCGATCGAGGTCATTCCGGCCGGCGGCCCGCCGGTTCCCCATGACCTGCATGTCTCGATCATGTCTCTTCCCTATGTGCTGAACCTCGGCCCGGGCGAAGAAGCAGGGCGCACGCCCTATCTGCGCGCGCCCAGTCCCGAACGGATGGCGAGCCTGGCGAAAAGACCCGCGAACCGGCCGCGCGCGGCGCTGACCTGGCGCGGCAATCAGAACAATCCGCGCCGATCCTGCCCATTCGACGTATTCATGGCGATCCTCGAAACGCCGGACGTGGATTTCTTCAGCTTCCAACGGGGCGACGCCCAGGCCGACATTCAGAAACACGGCGCGGAAGACCTCGTCATTGATCTGGCCGGCGATCTCCATGACTTTGCGGATGACGCGAACGCGCTTGCGTCGTTCGACATCGTCATCACGATCGACACGGCTTTCTGTCATTTGGCGGCGGCCCTTGGCAAACCGACATGGACGTTGTTGCCTTTCGCAGCGGACTGGCGCTTCGGCACGGATGCGGAACAATGCCCATGGCATCCGACCATGCGGCTGTTTCGCCAGACGCAGCCTGGAGATTGGCGTCAGCCGATCGCCGCCGTCTGCAAGGCGCTTGAAGGGTTCGTCGAGGATTGGCGAAGCCGACGCGAGGCCGCCGACAAGGGAGCAGCAGAATGACAGCCACCGAAACCTTCGATGTCGGCTGGTTCATGTATGACGACCTTGGCGCCCACATGTTTCCGGCCCCGCGACCCGGCCTGGAGGCGGCGCCCGCTCCGCTTTCCCGAAAAGCGGTGCAGGCCTGTCCGTCCGTGCGCGACGTGCAGGCGCGGTCTTTCGATCTCCTGAGCCCCTATAACCTCGATATCGCGGTCGAGCGGTCCGGCGAAAAGTATCGGATCGATCTGAACCTCGCCCGGTCGAGCGTCGCCCTTTCCGCCGCCCGTGACGTCGTCGTTCCGAACGAACGGCGCCGATGGCGACATCCGGACCGGCCTGTTCTTCAGATCAGCGTCCCCTACTGCTTCTTCAGCGACGTCGACGCGACCTTGACCCAGACCGCGCCCATCGGCGGCGAGAGCCTCGGAGAGAATGTCGCTGTGATCTCCGGCCGCTATGCGATCCGCAATTGGATACGGCCGATGTCCGTGGCGCTTGAGTTTCGCCGGACGCCGGCCCGCTTGACCGTTCGACGCAACGACCCGCTCTGCACGTTGCTGTTCGACGGTCCAACCCCTTCGGCCTCGCCGCGACTGGTCCGCGCCCGGAAGACCGAAGCATTGGTCGCCTTCACCGCGGGATGCGCAGGCGTCACCTCGAAGATCAGCGACACGGCGAGCGCCATGGCGCGCGCGGCCACCGTACGTCCCAAGACCCTGCTGGAGCCAGCCGATGAATGACGTGATCACGATCGAGAACCGAAATGGCGCGGTCGAAGTGCGCGCCGACGACGCGGCCCCGCGCGCAGTCGCCGAAGGCGTCTTCGACATCCTGTCGGCGGAGAACCTGGTGCGGGTCCGCTTCTTCGATATCGCCAGCGCAGACGTCGATCGCGTCCAAGGCTTCGAGAACCTCGTGCTGACAATGTCCCGGGAAGCGGCGCGGGAACTCGCGGCGTTGCTCACGCGCGCCGTCGGCCAGGCGCCGGAGCCGCGAGATCAGCCGCCGTCGCCCCCGCCTACAGCGCCGCGCCAACGGGAAGAGCGCGCGACCTTGTACGAGTTGTAGCCGAAAGGCCGCCGGAAGCGCCTATTCCCCGCCCTCTTCCGTTCTGAACCGCTCGACCCATTCTGCGTTGCGCGCGCTGGACTGGGAGCGAACCGCCGGCAGTTCGAGCGTGGGACCGTCCATTGCGTCCGGCGACAGGAATTCGGCGAGCGCTTTGAACGCGACGTCGTCCATCTCCCTAAGGTCGTCATAGTCGACCTCGCGCAGGTCCGCGCCGCAGGGCTCGAGGAAGCCGTCCCATGCCGCTTCGGACCGCTCGATATAGTCCCAGGATGCCTGGATTTGCGCTGGATCGTAGACCAGGTCGTCGCTTTCGCCGTCGAGCGAACTGAACCGCCCGGTCTGCGTGGCGATTGTTAGTGAGACCGCCTGGGCCAACCGGTCGCGCCGGCGAACCCGGACGATCCGTTCGGGCCGCAAAGTCGTCCACAAACCTGCGATCAGCATGAACTGTATATGCGTCCAGTGCGCCTTGAACCCGAAGACGCCGTTCGGCGACGTTCGCGCGCGCGCAAGCATTCGCATATAGGCGTCAAGCGACGTCGAGCCAAACCGCAATTGCAGCTTCGGCATGACGTTGGCGAAGTTGAAGTACTCGAGCGGCGCTCCGAGGCGTCCAGTGCGCCATAACCGCATCGAAAGCATCGTGCTGCCCGAACGCGGCGTCGACGCGATCATGTAACGGCCGGAAACGCGCGGCGGCGGATCGAAATCATAGGCTTCGGACAACAGCCGGAACTGCCCTTCCAGGATGTCCGGCGCTCCCTCATGCGGCCCGCCCGCCATCGGCCGCCCTATTCCCGCTTCGCGGCGCCGGAACCGCTCTCCAGCAGCTCAGTCAGCCGGCGCATTCTGTCGCCGGCGATGTGAATATTGTCGAGCAGGCCCTCGTCGAGCTCATGTTCGTCCTCGAACTGGGCGAGGCCGCCGGCCTCCGGTCCCGCCGCAATCCGGGTCGAGGCCTCGCGCAGGCGATCCGATAAGAACACGGCCAGCGCGCGATAGAACCGTGCGGCGAACGGCGGGTCGTCGGCGATGCGTCCGACGATGGTCGCCTGGGGAATGCCCAGCACCTTCGACGGCGCCGAAGCCACGACCGATGCCGATGGCGGCTGCTTCTCGACCAGCGACATTTCGCCGAGCACGTCCCCGGCGCCGAGACGCGCGACCTCGACGCCGTTCTCGTGGACGACGCGGAACGCGCCATCGATGACGACGTAGAAGGCGTCTACCGGCCGCCCGGCGACGATGAGCGTTTCACCGTCCCCGATCTGGCGCACGGTCCCTTCCCGCGCCATCCACAGAATGTCCGATTCCGCCAGGTCGCCGAGCAGGTAGAGGGCTTTGCGCATCGCGATATCTCCTACAGCATCTGTCGCCTGGCGAGACGGGCGAACTGGCCGTCCAGCGCCATTAGGTCGTCGAACGCGCCCGCTTCGACGATAACGCCCTTGTCGAGCACGTAAATCCGGTCCGCATGCCTGATGGTCGAAAGGCGATGCGCGACGACGATCCGGGTCGCCTGCAACTGCGCCAGGCTTTGGGTGACGATGGCCTGAGTGCGGTTGTCGAGCGCGCTGGTCGCTTCGTCGAAGACGATGATCCGAGGGCGGCTCACCAGGGCGCGGGCGATCAGAAGCCGCTGACGCTGACCGCCGCTGAGCGTGCTCGCGCCGTCGGTCAAAGGGGTATGGACGCCCATGGGAAACTGGGCGAGGTCGTCGGCCAGGCCCGCGGCCTCGCAAGCGGCCATGCAGTCCTCGTAGTTGGCGGCTCCCACCCCGGCGACGTTCTCCATGATGCTGCCCGCGAACAGGCGGCCGTTCTGGGTGACGACGCCGATCTGCCGGCGCACCAGCGCGAGGTCGAGGCTGGCGAGGTCTTGATTGTCATAAAGGACAGAGCCCCGCTCAGGCCGTTCAAGGCCCAGGAAAATGCGGAGCAGCGTCGACTTGCCGGAACCGGACGGGCCGACCAGGGCGATCTGCTCCCCGGGTTCGGCCTCGATCGTCACGTCTTTCAGGATCGGCGCGCCGTCGCCATAGCTGAAGCTGATGTTCGTCGCCTCGATGCGGCCGGAAAGGCGGCCTGGCGCCATCGCGTCCGGCGGCGTTTCGGACGGCTCGGCCAGAACGGCTTTCCCGCGCTCCCAGTCCGGCGCCGCGGCCATGACCTTGATGACCGCGCCGCTCAATTCCTGGAAGGCGCCGCGCAAGGACCCGAACGCCGCCAGGAACGCGATGAAGACGCCCGGCGATGGCGTCTCGGCCGCGAGATAGAAGGCGGCGGCGAACAGGGCGGCGGAGGTCAATGCGCCATAGCCGTCAGCGAACGCGGCGAAATGTTCGCCCACCCGGCGGGCGCGGCGGATCGCGACGCGCTCATCCGCATAGCGATTGGTCCAACGGGCGAACGCGCGATCCTCCGCCCCGGCGACCCGCAGCTTGACGATGCCCCGCAGCGTCTGGATTACATATCCCGATAGCCACGCGCTCGCCTCGATACGGCGGCGGTTGTAGCGCACCTGCAACGCGCCGACGACGACCGTGATCGCCGCCATCGCAAGAATGAGCGCCAGGCCAAGCGCGGCCATGCGGGCGTCATAGGCGAACAGCAGGCCGAGATAGAACAGGGAGAACGCCGCGGTCACCGTCGCGCTCAGCGCGACGTCGGTGACGATCTGGCGCATGCGCGATACGCCGACGATGCGTTCCCTGAGATCGCCGGATGAGTATTGCGCAAAGAACCGAGCCGGAAGCCGCAGCACACGACTCCATAGGGCGCCCTGCAAGGTCGCCGCCGCGCGCCCGTCCAGCCGCAACAAGGCGCGCTCTTTCAGGATCGACATTAAAAAGGAGAAGATGGCGGCGAGGCCAAGCCCAATGCCGAGTTGAACAAGAAGGTTCAATTCCCCGCCCGGAATCAGCACATCGAAAACGACGCTTATCGCGATCGGAATCACGACCCCGATCAGCCCGAGCACCGCGCCCACGGCGACCACGGTGGCCAGTTCGCCGCGCAGGACCGGCAGCAGGAAGCGCCCGAGATCGATCAGCGTATCGACCCGCTCCGGCATCGGCGGATAGACCGCAAACGCCGCATTGGAAATCTCGTCCGCCGTCTCGCTGTCCAGCATGACTTCGCCGCCGCCGGCCGGGTCGACGACCGCGTAGCCGCGCCGCCGACGGATCAGCGCGACGACGCGCCTCGGCTCCCCTTCCCTGAAGCCGATCAGGTGGCCCTGGTCATACGCGATCCATTCGTCCTCGAGAATGACGCGTCTTAGACGAGCGCCGAGCGCCTGCGCCGCCGCTTCGAGCGTCACGGCGCCTTGCAGGCGTTCCCGCAGCTCTGGCGAAACCTTCTGAACGACGCCGTGGGCGTTCAAGACCGCCAGCAGGGCCGAGACCGGCGCGGGCGTATCGCCCGTGAGCCAATCCGAGTCGTTCCGGACGACGCTGTCGAGCCGGTCGGTTCCCGCCCTGACAGACGCCGCCGCCCGCGTTTCGGCCGCGCGGATACGGCGAACGCGTTCGGCGTCTATGTCTAGTGATTGACGGGAACCTGGTTCGTTCACGTCAGCTCTCCAGAAGGGCGGCGTAGCGGCCGCGCCGTTCGATCAGTTCCGCATGGCCGCCCCGCTCGACAATCTGGCCCCGGTCCAGAACGATGATTTCATCGCAGTCCCTGATCGTGCTGAGCCGGTGGGCGATGATCACCAGCGTGACGTTCCGCGCCTTGATGTTCTGAAGGATCTCGATCTCGGTTTCGGCGTCCAGCGCGCTGGTGCCTTCGTCCATCACGACGATGCGGGGGTCGGCCGCGAGCGCCCGCGCGATCTCCAACCGCTGGCGCTGGCCGCCGGAAAAATTGCGCCCCCCCTCGTCGATGCCGCCGTCGTAGCTGCCGGGGCGCGCCGAAATCACGTCATGGATGGCGGCGTCATGGGCCGCGCGGACGATGACCGTATCCGGCGCGGTGTCGTCCCAGAGCGTGAGGTTCTCCCGAACAGTCCCCTCGAACAGCGTAATCTCCTGGTCGATATAGGCGATCGCGGCGGCAAGCGCCGCCTTCGGCCAGGCGCTGGCGGGCGCGCCGTCTATCAGGATTTCGCCGGCGGTCGGCTCATACAAGCCAGCGATCAAGCGGCCGATGGTCGACTTGCCGGAGCCGGAGGCGCCGATCAGCGCGACGCTGCCGCCGGCCGGGAGGTTTAAATCGAACCCGGAGATCAGGGGCGGATCCAGGGGCGCATAGCCGAAAGCGAGATCGCGGATTTCGATATGGCCGGCCGGCAGACGCTCGACCGGCCCCGCCCCGCCCGGCTGCGCGACCGGCTGGCGCAGCACGTCTTCCGTTCGTTCGGTGAAGGACTTCACCTCCTGCAGGCTTGCGCCAAGCCCGGTCAACGCAATGACCGGGGCGGTAAAGCTGGCGGCGAGGGTCTGGAAAGCGACGAGAGAGCCGATCGTCATGTCGCCTGACATGACAGAGGCCCCGCCGAGCGTCAGCACCGTCGCCGTGGTCAACGCCGAAAGCAGGCTCGGCGTCGCTCGAACCAGGATCAAGCGTCGCCCCATTTCCTGCTCGGCGGAGATAAGATTGGCCTGCAAGCCGGACCAACGGCGGAAGAACGCCTCCTCCGCGCCGGCCGCTTTCAGCGTTTCGATATCCTGCACGCCGGACAGCTCGACCCCGACGAGTTTGCCGGAATCGATCGAGAGCTTGCGATGGCCGTCGCTTACGACCTTCGCGAAGTGGATGACGATCATGAGATTGATCGCGCCCATCAACACGACGACGCCGGTCAAGGTCGCGTCGTAGACCAGCATCAACGCCATGAAGAAGGCCGCCTGGATGAAGTTCAGGGCGACGTTGGCGACGTCGTTGCTCAGCAGCCGGGCCAGGCCGTCGCTGAGCCCTAGCCGGGTCACGATCTCGCCCGCATATCGGACGCCGAAATAAGCGATCGGAAGGCGCAGGATATGGCGGTAGAGGGCGCTCGCCCCATCGACGGCGAGCCGCGTCTCCGCACGGGAGAGCGTCCAGTCCCGGAGTTCGATCAGCGCCATGCGCACGACGGCCGTCAGCACGAGGCCGATCAGCAGCGGGGCCAGCCAGTCCTCCAGCCCGCGAACCAGCACATAGTCCACGAAGATGCTGGACAGGATCGGCAAGGCGACGCCTGGCAGCACCAAGGCCAACCCCGCCAGGAGCACGAAGAGCACCGCGCGCTCCGCGCCCGCCGCGCGGCGTTTCAGGGACGCCATCAGGCTCGGCCGGTCGTCGCCCGCCTCGAAAGCCTCGGTCGGTCGGAAGGTCAGGACGACGCCGGTAAAGCGCGCGTCGAACTCCGCCATGCTGATCCGCCGCCGGCCGGAAGCGGGATCGTTGATATAGACCCTGTCCCGCCACACGCCCTCCACCACGACAAAGTGGCAGAAGTCGACGAAGGCGATCATAGGCGCGGTCAACGTTTCGATATGCGCCGGCTCCGCCTTCAGGCCTTTCGCTTCGAGCCCATAGGACCGCGCGGCTTTCAGAATATTGGACGCCTTGGACCCGTCACGCGACACGCCGCATTCCTGACGCAAGGTCTCCAGCGGAACATGTCGCCCGTAGTAGCCGAGGATCATCGCCAGGGACGCGGCCCCGCATTCCGCCGCTTCCAGCTGAAAAACCGTCGGCGCCGCCTTCGGCGGCCGCAGGCGCTTGCGCTTTCCCGGTTCAGGCATCGTCGCCGAAAAGCAGTTGGCTGATGCCTGGGACGACGAGGTCGATCAAGCGCTTGCGCTCGACGACGACGCGCGCGGTGACCGGCGTTCCGGGCGCGACCTTGGCGGGCGGCCCATTGGACGACGACCAGGCCAGCCCGCTCGGCGTCGTCGGGTCCGCCTCAAAGCGCACGCGCGCTTCGAACGGGGCCGATCCCTGGGCGAGCGACGACGCCAGTTCGTCGTTCTTGAGCGTGCTGCGCATGCCCTCCAGGGATACAGGCACCGGCGAGATGCTTTCCAGGCGACCCCGGATATAGCCATATTCCGCAGCTTTGACGGTGCTGGGCTCCAGCTCCACCGCCATGCCGGGTTTGACGCGCTTGCCGTCGGCCGCGTTCAGATAGAGGACGCCGAGTGTCCGGCTGGCATCGTCTGCGCCCTCGACCGGCGCCAGTATCGCAAGCCGGGCGCCGGGATCGATGACATCGCCCCTGGCGACGCGCACCTCGATCACCCGGCCGCTGTGGGCGGACAGAATAAAGCGCTTCTCGCCCAGCTCCCGCCGGATCTTGTCGGTTTCCCGCCGCAAGCGCTCTATCGCCTGTTCCTCGTCCAGAACGGCGAGCGACTGCTCGTTCTCCCGGCGCAGGCGGTCCAGCGCGATCTTCTTCGCCTCGTCGTCGAGACCCGCCAGTCGTTCGCGCGCTTCGGCAAGTTGCAATTCGGCGTCGATCAGCCGATCGCGGATGACGATCTTGCGGTCGACCAGACCGGTCAAACTCTGGATCTTCTCGACCATGAGGCGGCGGCGTCGCTCGGCGAAACGTTGCGCCTGCCTGATGGTGTCGAGCCGTTCGTCCTCGGCGCTGCGCTCCAGGCGGTCCCGCAACGCATAATAGGCCTTCAGCTCTTCCAGGCGGGATCGGGCGTCCCGCAACTCGGCTTTCGCCAGCTCCAATTCCCGGTTGAGGTCGCTCCGCGCGAATTCCGCCACCTGATCGCCCTCGGCGATGGTCTGGCCGGAAAACAGCGATAGCGCTTCGATGCGGCCGCCCGAGTCCGCCACGATCTCGAGCAGGCCTTCCTCGGGCAGGGTGATGCCGCCGCCCTCGACCTTTACCGGGGCGGTCGCGAAAACCGCCCAGACGCAGGCGGCGGCCACGACGCCGGCGACGCCGATCAACGCCGACCAGGCGGAAACGCCGACCAGGCGATAGGACCGATCCAACCGTTCCGGCGAAGCCAGCCGATCCAGCGCCGCCTGCCGAAAGATCTGTCGCGCCATGCCGCAACCCCATTCTCAAACTGCGCGAATGCGCTGGCGTCTTCAGCAACGGTATCGACTTCGCGCGGCAACGCCAATGGTTGAAACACATTTCGGCGATTAGAGAGCATCAGCGCAGCCGCCGTTCACAGAGTTGTGCGAAACGCCGCCGCCTGCGCCTGTGATATCGTTTGATGGCCGGTCGGCATTGGAAAGCTTGCGGCATCGCGCGCCCTCAGCCGCCGCCGCGTCCGGCGAGACGCCTTGCATTGCGTCCATTACGGACGCGAATGGGGAATGGGAGACGTGCAATGAAATTCGAAGCGATCAAGCACGAGGATATCGATCCTCAGATATTCGACCTGTACGACGAGTATTGCCACACGGCGATGCCGCGCCGGGTGTTCCTGGAACGCGCCGCCGCGATGACGGTGCTCGGCGGTTCGGCGCTGGCGATGGCCCAGGCGCTCCTGCCGCGTTATGCCGAGGCGCAGGAGATTTCGTTCACGGACGAGCGGATCAAACCGCGCTATGTGGAGTATGATTCGCCCGGCGGCTCGTCCGGCCGGATGAAGGGCTATCTCGTATCGCCCGCCGGCGAAGGCCCCTTTCCGGCCGTGGTCGTCATTCACGAGAACCGGGGCCTCAATCCATATATCGAGGATGTCGCCAGACGCGCCGCAGTCGCGGGCTTCCTGGCCTTGGCGCCGGATGGGCTCTACCCCGTCGGCGGCTACCCTGGGAACGACGACGACGGCAAGGCCCTGCAAAGCAGCCTCGACCGCGGCAAGCTGATGACCGACCTGCTCAACAGCGCGAACTATCTGAAAAGCCATTCGCTTTCGAACGGAAAGCTGGGCGCTACCGGGTTCTGTTTCGGCGGCGGCGTGGTGAATTTCCTCGCCGTGCAGATGGGCGAAGACCTGCAGGCCGGCGTTCCATTCTATGGCGCGGCCGCGAAGACGGAGGATGTGCCGAAGATCAAAGCCGCGTTGATGGTGCAGTACGCGTCGGACGACCCCCGCATCAACGGCATGCGGCCGGATTTCGAGGCGGCGCTTAAGGCGAGCGGCGTCGATTACGAGATGCATGTCTATCCAGACACCCGCCACGGTTTCCACAACAACTCGACGCCGCGCTACAACGAGGCGCAGGCCAAGATCGCCTGGGAACGCACCATCGCTTTCTTCAAGGAAAAACTGGCGTAAGGCGCTCTGAATGAATTAAGGGGCGGCGTTGACGCTTGCCGGCACAGCCGCCCCATCTGCCGGCGCCAGCGCGCGAACCGCGTCGAACTGAGACAGAAACACCTGCCCGGTCAACTCGTCCAGGAAGCAGCTGCGCTCGAGGCGATCCATGACCGGTCCCTTCACCTCCGACAGGTGAAAGCGCACCTGCATTTCCGAAAGCCGCGCGTTCACCGCTTCCAGGCTCTCCAGCGCGCTGAGATCGATATCGTTGATCGCCGAGCACATCAGCACGACGTTGCGAATGGCGTCGTCGTCCGCGACGCGATCCTGGATCAGGTCCTCCAGAAAGCGGGCGTTGGCGAAGAACAGGCTCTCGTCCACTCGCAACGTCAGGATCGAGGGATGGGTGACGACCTTGTGCCGGCGCACATTGCGGAAATGCTGCGTGCCCGGCACCAGGCCGACCTCCGCCACATGCGGGCGTGACGCCTTGTAGAGGTGCAACAGCACCGAAAGCGCAACGCCCGCCGACACGCCCGCTTCGACCCCGACCCCCAGGGTCAAAAGAATGGTCGTCAGCACGGCCGCGAAATCCGCCTTGGAATAACGCCAGCTCCGGGAAAGGATAGAAAAGTCCACGAGGCTCAGCACGGCGACGATGATCGTCGCGGCCAGGGCGGCCTTTGGCAGGAAGAAGATCAGCGGCGTCAACGCGACGGCCGCGATCGCAAGGCCGACGGCAGTGAAGGCGCCGGCCGCGGGCGTTTCGGCGCCGGCGTCGAAGTTCACGACCGAGCGCGCGAAGCCGCCCGTCACGGGATAGCCGCCGGTGAACGCCGCGCCCAGGTTCGCCGCGCCGAGGCCGATCAGCTCCTGGTCCGGGTCGATGCGCTGGCGCTTGCGGGCGGCGAGCGTCTGGGAGACGGAAATGGATTCGACGAAGCCGATGATCGAGATCAGCAGCGCCGGCCCCGCCAGCGCGTAGACGAGGTCCAGCGTCGCCGGCGGCAGCGTCAATGGGGGCAGGCTTTGCGGCACCGCGCCGACGATGGCGACGCCGCGCTGGTCCAGCCCGAACGCCCAGACCGCGCATGTCGTCGCGACGACGGCCGCCACCGGCCCCGCCTTCGTGGCGACGTCGGCCAGCCGCGGCCGGACTCCGGCCTTCGCCAGCAGCGGCTTCAAGCCTTTCCTGACCCAGAACAGGAAGGCCATCGCGGCGATGCCGATCGCGAGCGTCACAAGATTGATCTCGCCGATATGTTCGGCGAGCGACGCCAGGATTTCCAAAAGGTTATGGCCGCCGGCCGATACGCCCAGAATGTGTTTCAACTGGCTGGTCGCGATCAGCACGCCGCTCGCCGTGATGAAGCCGGCGATTACCGGGTGCGAAAGGAAGTTCGCGAGGAACCCCATGCGGAACAGGCCCATCAGGAGCAGGATCGCCCCGGAAAGCCCCGCCAGCACCAGCGCCGCCGCCATGTAGCCGGCCGTGCCCTGGGCGGCGACCTCCCCGACCGCCACCGCCGTCATCAGGGAGACGACGGCGACAGGCCCGACCGCCAGCGCCCGGCTGGTGCCGAAAATCGCATAGAGGATGATCGGCAGGATCGAGGCGTAGATACCCGCTTCCGGCGGCAGCCCCGCCAGCAAGGCATAGGCCAGCGACTGGGGGATCAGCATGATCGTGACGATCACCGCGGCGACGAGATCGTTCTCCAGCGCCGCGCGATCGTAGCGGCGGCCCCAGTCGAGCACGGGGATATAGCGTCGCAATGCGCCGGGCATGAGCGCGCCTTTCACGAATCCGGAATTCGAACGCCGGCCCGCCCGACGCTTTGACGCCGATGAGCGGGCCGGTTTGGAGATTGGGCTTAACTGTCAGCCACGCTTAGCTTTTCGGGGCGGGCAAGCCATTCCTTGCCGCGCAACATCGCCTTCCAGTAGATCGGCGGCAGCAGCTTCTCCTTCAGCAGCCACGCGAGGCGGCTCGGCTTCCGGCCGTTGATCAGCCAGCTCGGGAAGCTCGGCAGCAGCGCGCCGCCATAGCCGAACTCGGCGAGCACGATCTTGCCCCGCTCCACCGTCAGCGGACAGGAGCCGTAGCCGTCATAGAGCGCCGTCGGCGAACGCCCGGCGATATCGGCGACGAGGTTCTCGGCGACCACCGGCGCTTGCTTTCTGGCCGCCGCCGCCGTCTTGGCGTTCGGCGCGTTCATCACGTCGCCGAGCGACCAGATGTTCTGGAACGTCTTATGCCGCAGCGTCGCCTGATCGACGTCGACCCAACCCGCCTCGTCGGCCAGCGGCGAGACGCGGATGAAGTCCGGCGCCGTCTGCGGCGGGCAGACATGCATCATGTCGAAATCGACCTCGACCTGCTCCGGCACCGTATCCGGCTTGGCGACCTGGAACACCGCTTTCCTGGCCGGCCCGTCGACCGCGATCAGGTTATGGAAGAAGTTCAAATTGGCGTTGTAGCGCTTGATGTAGCTTTCCAGCGCCGGAACGTAGTCCTTCACGCCGAACAGCACGCCGCCCGCATTATTGAAGTCGATCTGGATGTCTTTCAGAACGCCGCGCCGCATCCAGGCGTCGCCAGAAAGGTAGAGCGCCTTCTGCGGCGCCCCGGCGCATTTGATCGGCATCGGCGGCTGGGTGAAGATCGCCTTGCCTGACTTCAGACCTTGCACCAGCTCCCAGGTATAGGGCGCCAGATCATAACGGTAATTGGAGGTGACTCCATTGCGGCCGAGCGTCGCCTCCAGGCCTTCGACGCGGGCCCAGTCCAGCTTCAGCCCGGGGCAAACGACGAGACGGCCATACTTCACCACCCGACAGCCATCCAGGATAATAGCGTCGTCCTTCGGCTCGAACGCGGCGACGGCCGCCTTGATCCAGTGCACGCCCTGGGGCATGAGGCTCGCCATGGTCTTGGCGGTCGTCGATGCTTCGAAAATGCCGCCGCCGACCATGGTCCAGCCGGGCTGATAGTAATGGACGTCGGCCGGATCAATGATCGCCACGTCGATGCCGGGCTGGCGGCGGATCAGGCTGGCGGCGACGGAGATTCCGGCCGCGCCGGCCCCGACGATCACCACGTCGAACTTGGCGTCGGCCGTATCCGTCGGCGTCTTGCCGCCATTGGCGATGCGGCGCGCGACTCCGTTCATGTCGTATCCCGCCGCCTTGGTCGCGGCCAGAATGTCGGCGAGCGGCCGGGAGGCGGCTTCGCTCAAGGACCAGAGGGTCGCCGAACGCGTGCCGCTGCGGCAGAAGGCGAGCGTCGGGTTCGGCAGTTCCAGCATGGCCGCGCCGAACGCCTCCGCATCCTCGTCCCGGACCATGCCGGCGACGACTGGAAGATAGCGCATCTCCAGCCCGGCGGCCTTGGCGGCCGCCGCGATTTCCTCATGGCTCGGCTGGTCCGCGCCCTCGCCATCCGGGCGATTGCAGATGATCGAGCGGAAACCAGCGGCCGCGATCGCCGGAATGTCCGCGGCCTCGATCTGAGGGCTGACCGAAAACTCAGCCGATATCTTTTTGATTTCCATGATTTCCTCCCCTCGCCGCCTTTTAGAGCTGATTCACCGGCAGCTTCAGCATCGGCCGGTCGTCCTTGTCCTTCGGAACGGCGCCCGCGCGCATATTCACCTGGAGCGACGGCAGGATCAGCTTCGGCACGGCGAGGGTCGCGTCGCGTTCGGTGCGCATGCGCACGAACTCGTCCTTCGTCTTGCCGTGGCCGACATGGATGTTCTCCGCCTTCTCGGCGCCGACCGTGGTCTCCCACTGAATGTCCCGACCGCCGGGTCCGTAGTCGTGGCACATGAAGAGACGCATTTCGTCCGGCAGGGCGAACAGCTTTTGGATGGAATCGTACAACGTCGCCGCGTCGCCGCCGGGGAAGTCGGCGCGCGCCGATCCGCTGTCGGGCATGAACAGCGTATCGCCGACGAAGGCGGCGTCGCCGATCACGTGGACCATGCAGGCCGGCGTGTGGCCGGGCGTGTAGATGGCGAAGGCCGTCATCCCGCCGATCTGGTAGATGTCGCCGTCCTTGAACAGGGCGTCGAATTGGGAGCCGTCGCGGCGGAATTCGGTGCCCTCGTTGAAGACCTTGCCGAACGTGTCCTGAACGACCAGCACCTTCTCGCCGATGCCGATCTTGCCGCCAAGACGCTCCTGAATGTAGGGCGCAGCGCTCAGGTGATCGGCATGGACATGCGTCTCGATGATCCATTCCAGCTTCAGGCCACGCTCGCGAATGTCCGCGATGATGGCGTCCGCGTGCTCGAACGAGATTCGCCCGGACGAGAAATCGAAATCCATTACGCTATCGACGACGGCGCAGGCGTTCGACGCGGGATCTTTCACCACATAGCTGATGGTGTTGGTCGCCGGATCGAAGAACGGCGTCACGTCCGGCTTCACGGACATATCGAGGGGATACTGGGTCATTTCACTCTCCTTGCAGACTGGACGGCGCGGCTTCGGCGCCGGTCTCGTTCAGCGCGGCGTTCTCAAGCGCTCCGACAGGTGCGAACGCCGATGAGGGCATAGATCGGGCAGAAGCGCACGGCCGCCACGACGAGCATGACGACCCCGACGACGGCCGCGGCATACTTGATGAAGCCGCCTTCGAACGCCGGAAGGCCGCTCGCAAAAGCCAGGTAGAGCAGTACGACGCCTAGCAGCGCCCTCAGAATGCGGTCGATAGCGCCTACGTTTGCAGTCATGGAACGACTCCTTTTTCTCTGTCGTTTCCATATGCGCGCTAAACCGCCCACGTTCTGTGACGAAGTCACCAAACCGGATTCAGGCGCCCGACGATGACATTCAAAACAAGCCCTATCTTGCTATTTTAATTAATTTTATGACTGACCGTGCGTCACGCCGCCGCGCATCAGGCCTCGGCCAGTTTTGCAAGCGCTGTGCGGTCGATCAGGCGAACGACTCCTCGCGACTGCTCTATCCAGCCGCGTCGCTGAAATTCTTGAAGCTGCCGGCTCACCACTTCCCGCGCCGTGCCAAGCTCCGTCGCCATTTGCTGGTGTGTCGCCCGCACCTCGTCGTTGGGGCCGACAAGGTTCAACAACCGATGCGCCAACCGGACGTCGATCCGCCCGAACGCCACCTCATCGATAACCCGCATCAGATCGGTGATCCGCCTGGAGTATGCGGTGAAGACGAAGGTTCGGAACTCCGCCGACTGGGCAATCAATCGATCGAACGCCGTCCGCGGCAACGCGACCGCCTCGACGGCCGTTTCCGCCACGCCTTCCGCCAGATAGTCCTCATGGGCGAGCAGGCAGGCCGTCGTCATGACGCAGCTTTGCCCCGCGTCCACGCGATACAGAACGATATCCTGGCCGCCTTCCGAAACCTGGTGAACGCGGACCGTGCCCGCCAACAGCAGTAGAAAATGCTCAGGCGGCTGGCCCGGTCCGAAGATGACCTGCCCCGCAGGCACCCGAACGATCGAACTGCGGCCGGTCAACTCGGACCGAATGTCGGGCGAAAGGCGCTTCAACCCTTGAAATCGATCGATCCAATCCCCGTCTGGCCCGCCTTGCATCGCTCAGATACTCCCTCGACCGTCGAACCCAGGCTGCGCAATACTGGAACACTCCAGCCGCCGCCGCCAAGCGCCCTCCAATCGGCCGTCATGCGTTGTCGTATCGCGATCGACGCCTAAAGAAAATTGGGCGCCAAGGCGCGGCCGATCCGCTTCACTTCCTCGATCAGGAACTCAAGGTCTCGCCATTCCGTGCGATGATTTGCGATGGCGACGCGCAGGCTGTGCCGGCCATCCAACGTCGTGTCGGAAAGGACCGCGCCGCCGCTTTCCTGAATGCGCAGCATCAGTTCCAGGTTCAGGTCGCGCAGCGCCGCTTCGTCGCCGCCCGGTCCCCGATAGCGGAAGCAGACGATGTTAATCGGAACGGGCGCCATCAGCTCTAGCTCCGGCGTCGCTTCGATCAGCTGCGCGAGCCGCGCGGCCTGGGCGACGTTCTGATCGACAAGGCGTCCGAACTTCGAAACGCCATGTTCCTTCAGCGACATCCAGATCTTCAAGGCCTTGAAGCTTCGTGATAACTGCAGACCGTAATCCGCAAGGAAATCGCCCGAGAGCACGCCACGCGTCTGCAACTGCAGATACGCGCCATGCATTTCGAAGGTCGATCGATGCTTCTCCGCGTCGCGCACGAGAGCGCAGCCGGCCTCGAACGGCGTATGCAGCCATTTATGAGGGTCGAGCGCGACGGAATTCGCCGCTTCCAGTCCATCGACGAGGCCGCGGGCGTTCGGCGCGATCTTCAACAAGGCGCCGATGCAGCCGTCTACGTGAAACCACATGTCTTCACGCGCGCAGATGCTTCTGATTGCGGAAAGGTCATCGATCGCGCCGGTGCTGACCGCGCCGGCCGTCGCGATGACGCAGACTGGCTTCTTTCCGTCGTCTCGGTCCCGGGCGATCTGCCGCTCGAGCGCCGCCAGGTCCATGCGAAAGGCGGCGTCGGTGGGAATGAGCCTCAGCGCGCGCGCGCCGAGGCCAAGGATCTCCAACGCTTTCTGATGGCACGAATGGGCTTGATCGGAGGCGTAGAAACGCAGTTCCTGAGGCAGCGTCGCAACGCCGTCGGCGCGCACGTCGACGCCGGCCCGCGCATTCCGCGCCACCGTCAGGCATACGAGGTTCGCAACGGAGCCGCCGCTGGTCAGCGCGCCGCTCGCCGTCGTGGGGAACCCCATCATTTCCTTAAGCCAGTTCAGCACCTGGGACTCGGCGCGCGCCGCGCCCGTATCGCCGCCGCCGAGGTTGGAACCGTCGATCGCCGCCAGGAAGTCCGCCAAGGCGCCGGTAAAGTTGCCCGCGCCCATATACCAACCCCAGAACCTGGGATGGATATTCCCCATCGGATAGGGCGCGATCGTCGCCTGAAACACCTCGTAGACTTGCCTCAGAGATTGAGGCTCCATAGGAACGGAACCGTCAAACGGCGTCTCCGCTTGCCTCGGCATCGGCCGCCATACCGGTCGGCTGCGCACCTGGCGCAGATGATCGATTGCGTCATCGACCATCTTGTGGGCGACGGCGCGTACGGCCGACCAATCCTCGGGGTCTAAGGTCTCTTCCGGTTCACTCGTCAATTGCCCCCCCGATCCTTAGCTTCCCAGCGCCCCGCACTTCTTACGGCTCGATGCCACGCGCGCCCCCAGTCTACCAACTTGGGATCACAGTTCCGCACACAGCCGTGCGCCTCAATGACCGAAGCGAACCGTCCCTCCAGGAGGCAGAGGCCTGCGCAACCGGCGCGGTTGCCGCGGGTCCGTCTGCCCCGAAGGGGCGAAGCAGGCGGCTCCCCAAGCCGCCAGTAGCGGTCTGCGTAGGCGCCAACCGCGATGGCTTTAAGTCTCCCCGCAAAATGATCGACCCCCGATTGCAAGCGCCACGCGTGCCACACATAGATCATACTTAGAATATTTTTCACACCAGCCGCGCAAGTTAAAATACAAAGACATGTTAAGCACAGCGTTTTTGACACTTATCTACATATCTATATTTTCTTTGAAAAGCGTAATATTTTTACTTTGCACTCTATGTCGATATTTTTTATAGCGGATTTGCTCCCACGATCGCATTTTTGCTAACGTCTTACTCTTAATGCGCACATGCCGATCATCACGAGAGAAAGACGATGGTTCGCAGGAGGGGGAATTCGGTTTGTTCTCAAAGATCATGGCGCCGGTCGATCTCGCCCATGTCGCCAGGCTCGAACGGGCGCTGGCGACGGCCGGTGACCTGGCGAAACTCTACAATGCGCCGGTTGTCTATGTCGGCGTCACGACGGCGGAGCCAAGCTCTGTGGCGCATACGCCCGTCGAATTCCAGCAAAAGCTCGACGCGTTCGCGGCCGACGAATCGGCGAAACGCGGCGTCGATGCTTCGGCGTTCAGCGTCGTCTCGCACGATCCGACAATTGAACTAGAAGATGCGTTGATCAAAGCCCTCGGCGATACAGACGCCGACCTTGTGGTGATGGCGTCGCACATTCCAGGGCTGGCGGACCACCTTTGGCCCTCGAACGGCGGACGGATCGCGGCCCACGCCAAGGCTTCCGTTTTCATCGTCCGCGACGTCTGAACCAGGGGGAACGAATAACATGACGGATACGACCAACGCGGGCGTTCCGGAGCCCGAGGGCGACGTCGAGCTTATCGATACGGACTATGAGATTGGCCAGGATAATATCGACGGGTCGTTGGGACCATTCGGATTCGACATCCATAACCCGGTCTTCATGATCTCGGGCCTTTCCATCGTTGCCTTCGTCTTTTTCGCTCTCGCCTTACCGGTGCAGGCGGCGGAGTTCTTCGGGTGGCTCCGGCCATTCCTGACATCGACGTTCGATTGGTTCTTCCTGATTTCCGCGAACATCTTCGTCCTTTTCTGCCTGTTCCTGATCGTCAGCCCTTGGGGCAAGGTCCGTCTGGGTGGCGCGGACGCCAAGCCGGACTACGGCTACGTCGGTTGGTTCGCGATGCTGTTCGCGGCGGGCATGGGCATCGGGCTGATGTTCTTCGGCGTTCTGGAGCCCGTTTACCACATGGCGATCTCCGAGCCGCTGGGCGTCCCCTCGCCCATCGCGGAAGACGGCTCGATTATTCCGGAGAACGTCGACGCCGCCCGCGCCATGGGCCTCGCCGCGACGATCTTCCATTGGGGTCTGCACCCCTGGGCGATCTACGCCATCGTCGCGTTGGCGCTCGCCCTGTTCACCTTCAACAAGGGCCTGCCGCTGACCATCCGATCGGCCTTCTATCCGATCTTCGGCGACCGGGTCTGGGGCTGGACCGGCCACATCATCGATACGTTGGCTGTGTTCGCGACCCTTTTCGGCCTCGCGACGTCGCTGGGTTTCGGCGCCCAACAGGCAAACGCCGGTCTGGAATATGTCTTTGGCCTGCCGAACAACGTCACGGTTCAAGTGATCCTGATCACGGGCATTACGGCGATCGCGCTCGGCTCCGTGCTGCGCGGCCTGGACGGCGGCGTGAAAATACTGTCGGAGGTCAACATGGCCGTCGCGGCGCTGTTGCTGTTCTTCGTGCTTCTCGCCGGGCCGACGGCGACGATCTTCTCCGATTTCTTCATCGGGCTTGGAACCTACGCCAAGGAAATCTTTGCGCTTTCCAACCCGATCGGCCGTGAGGATACGGGCTACAGCCAAGGGTGGACGGCCTTCTATTGGGCGTGGTGGATCAGCTGGTCGCCGTTCGTCGGCATGTTCATCGCCCGCGTCAGCCGTGGCCGCACGGTGCGTGAGTTCATCATCTGCGTCCTGCTCATACCGTCGCTGGTTTGCGTGCTCTGGATGGCGGTCTTCGGCGGCGTTGCGATCGATCAGGTGCTGAGCGACCCAGCCGCTAGCACGGTCAAGGCCAATGTGATCGACGCCTACAAGCCGGAATTGTCGTTGTTCGCCATGCTGGAGGGCCTGCCGCTGACAGCCATCACGTCGACCATAGGCATCGTCCTGGTGATCGTGTTCTTTGTCACGTCGTCGGACAGCGGCAGCCTCGTGATCGATACGATCACCGCCGGCGGCAAGGTCGATGCGCCCGTGCCGCAGCGCGTGTTCTGGTGCACCTTCGAGGGCGCGGTCGCAATCGTGCTTCTGATTGGCGGCGGCCTCAGCGCCTTGCAGGCCATGGTGATCTCCACCGGCCTGCCGTTCACGATCGTGCTGCTTTTGATGTGCGTAGCGGTCGCGCGCGGCCTCGCGGCCGAGAACCGTTAGAAACTGCGCCGGCCTTCATTCGGTTGAAGACCGGCGTTCATTCCGCGGCGCCTGTGGATTGGGCGACGTCTCCGCATGAGGCCAATTGGCCGTCCGCGCCGATTGACACGTTCAATCCGCGGCAAAGATGCGCCGATGGATCGCCCGAAACAGCGGGTGTTCCGGTTCACCGAACCACGAGCCGACTTCGAAATGATTGCCGGGCGCTTCGATCAACAGCGTCGGATGACCGCGCGTCGTGAGCTGGGCATGGAAGTCATGGGTCTGGCGGATCATCTCAGGCGTTTCGCCGAGGCCCACCCCATGGATCACCGGAAGGTCTCGGCGCGCGGGCGGCGCGTGGATCGGGCTCGCCGCGCGGACAAGTTCGTCGTCGAGCGCCATGTCCAGGTGCCGGTCGTGCCAGCGATGGGCTTCGAAGTCATAAACGCCGCTGGCGATGGTGAGCGACGCGATCCTGGCGGCGACGGCGGCGTCGTTGGAAGCCAGGGCGAGCAGATGCGCGCCGGCGGACGTGCCGGCTACGTGCAACCTTTCCGGATCGCCGCCATGGCCGGCGACGTTGGCGGCGGTCCACAGCACCGCCTCCCGCGCGTGACGCATCAGGTCCCGCAACGGCGTCTGCGGCAGGCGCCCATAGCTCGGCAAAACCACCGTAACGCCGGCTTTCACCCACGGTTCGGCGACGAAGGTATAGTCCCGGCGGTCGAGCATGCGCCATGCGCCGCCGTGCAGGTAGAGGAGGACGGGCGCGTCCGGGTCCGCGGGAAAAATGTCCAGGAGCTGGCGCTCGTCCGGGCCGTACCGAATGTCGAGCGCCCCATCGAGGCGGGCTAGGACCTCCCCGCTCAAGGCCCGCTTAGCCGCCGTAAAACGCGCATGATCGGGAACGGCGGCGGTCGGGTTGTAATGCCAGGCGATCTCGCGGCGCGTCAGCCCGCGATAGACCGGACGGTCGTCCTCATCGTCCATAGCGCCCCCCTCACCCGCTGTTGAAATGATCGTAGACCCGCTGCGCCAGCGCCTTGCTGACGCCGGGCGTCGCCAGCAAGTCCTCCAGCCCGGCGCGGCCGACGGCCTTGGCGGAGCCGAACCTGGCCAGCAAGGCGCGCTTCCGCGCGGCGCCGACGCCGGGCACTTCATCCAGCGGGTTCTCGCCCATGGCCTTGGCGCGCCGCTGGCGCTGGGCGCCGATCACGTAACGGTGCGCTTCATCCCTGAGGCGTTGCAGATAATGCAGGGCCGGATCGTTGGGCGGCATCAGGAAGGGCTCCCGACCCGGGATGACGAACCGTTCGCGCCCGGCGTCGCGCTCAACGCCCTTGGCGACGCCGACGACGGCCATATCGTCGATGCCCATCTCCTCCAGCGCCCCCGTGACGGCCGATACCTGGCCCTTGCCGCCGTCGATCAACAGCAGATCAGGCCAGACGACGTCCTCGCCGGCCGCCTCGGCGTCCTGGGCGCGCTTGAAACGGCGGGTCATGACCTCGCGCATCATCGCGTAGTCGTCGCCGTCCCGCACCGTGCGGATGTTGAACTTGCGATACTGGTTCTTCTGAAAGCCTTCCGGCCCGGCGACGACCATGCCGCCCACGGGCTTCGTGCCCATCAGATGGGAATTATCGTAAACCTCTATGCGCTCCGGCGGCCCGTCGAGACCGAACGCTTCGGCGACGGCGCCGAGCAGGCGGCGGTGGGTCGAGCTTTCCGCCATGCGACGGCCGAGCGCCTCGGCGGCGTTGGCGACGGCATGGTCGAGCAGACGCCGCTTGGCCCCGCGCGACGGCGCGCGGACATAGACGCGCCGCTCGGCCTTGATCGCGAGCGCTTCCTCAAGCAGCTCAATCTCGGCGGGGATGACCGACGTCAGCACCAATGGCGGCGGCGGACGGTCGCCATAGAACTGGCCCAGGAACGCGGCCATCGCCTCCGGCGGTTCAAGATCGCGGGTCTGGCTCGGGAAATAGGCGCGGCCGCCGAAGTTCTGCCCGCCGCGAAAGAAGAACGCCTGGACGCAGGTCTGCCCGCCTTCGGTCGCGAGCGCGAACACGTCCGCATCGCCGACGCCTTCCACGTTGATGTCCTGCCGGCTCGCCACATGGGCGAGCGCGCGAATGCGGTCCCGGTAGGCGGCGGCGGTCTCGTAGTCGAGCGCCTCGGCCGCCTCGTTCATCCGCTCGGCGAAGGAGTCCTGGATCTTGCGGCTGTCGCCCGTCAGGAAGAGGCGCGCCTCCTCCACCAAGGCGCCGTAAGCGGCTTCGTCCACATGCCCGACGCAAGGCGCCGCGCACCGCTTGATCTGATAAAGCAGGCAAGGACGGGTGCGGGCGCGAAACACCGCGTCGGTGCAGGAGCGCAGCAGGAACGCCTTCTGGAGCGCCGTCAGCGTGCGGTTGACGGCGCCGGCGGAGGCGAAGGGGCCGAAGTAATCCCCCGCCCGCTTCTGCGCGCCGCGATGCTTCACGATCTGCGGATAGTCATGGTCCCGCGCGATCAGAATATGGGGGAAGCTTTTGTCGTCCCGCAGGAGAACATTGTAGCGCGGCTTCAACTGCTTGATCAGATTGATCTCGAGCAGCAGCGCCTCCACCTCGGTGTGGGTGGTGACGATCTCCATGGAGGTCGTTTCCGCGACCATGCGGCGAAGCCGGTTCGGCAGCTGGGCGATCCGGGTATATGACGGCACGCGCTTCTTCAGCGAACGGGCCTTGCCGACGTAAAGCGCGCCGCCGCGGGCGTCCAGCATCCGATAGACGCCCGGGCCCGCCGGCATGGTCTTCAACGCCTCGCGGATGACCGCGACGCCGTCCTCGATCAGCCCGCCGCGGGCGACGGGCGCCGCTTTCGCCGCAGCCCGACGCTCGGCCGGCGTTTCGTAGCCGAGTTCAGCCGAATCCGTATCGGTGTCGGTTTCCGCCATGATGGCGGGAATGTGTCACCGCAGACCGCGCCGTCAAGTCCGACCGAACAGACGCGCCTCCAGGGAGCCCAGCAGGCCGCGCGGCAGGAAGATGATGAACAGCACCAGCGCGATGCCGTAGATCGCGTTGTCGAGGCCGACGGCGTCCGTTCCGATATAGACCCGCAGGATCTCCGCCAGGAGCAGAGTCACCACCGCCCCGAAGGTCGGCCCAAGCTGGGTGTAGATCCCGCCGGCGACGACGGCGAATACGATCTGTAGCGAAATGCCGATGCCGCCGACCGTGTCCGGCGAGATAAAGAGCTGATATTGCAGATACATAATGCCGCCGAACGCGGTCATGACCGCCGACAGGACAGTGATCTTCAGCTTCTCGCGCGTGACGTTGATGCCGGCCGCGGCGGCGCTGTCCTCGTCCTCGCCGATCGCTTCCAGCGCGTAGCGCATCATCGAGCGATCGATCATCCGCCAGATCATCAGGCCGACCAGCCAGACCCCGACCGCGATCAGGAAGTAGGTCTCCTTGTCGTCGAACTGAAGGGACATCAATGACGACGCGCCGTCATTGCCCTTCGGCGTCGGCGTGAAACCGAGGCTGCCGCCGGTATGGTCGCGCGTGGCGATCACCGTCTGGCGCACCACTTCGGTCAACGCCAGGGTCACCAGCGCGAAGTAGTGGCCGGTGATCTTAAACTTGAAGCACGGGTAGCCGACGATCACCGCCAGCAGCGCAGCGGCGCAGAGCGCGATCGGGATGCCGAGCCATGGCGTCAGGCCGCCATAGTTCCATAGAAGCGCCGTCACATATGCGCCCATGCCCATGAAGGCGCCGTGGCCGAGCGAGACGAGGCCGAAGCGCCCCATCAGGGACCAGCCGGTATAGGTGAAGCTCCAGATCATGATCACGATCATGATGTGCAGCGGATAAGGCGGCACGCCGATCAGAGAGACGACGACCAGGATGCCGGCCAGAGCGACCGGAAGGGTGAGGCTGTTCATGACCGTTTCCCGAAGATGCCTTCCGGCCTGATGAACATCATAGCGATGAAGAAGACGAAGGCGAAGACGTAGCCCCACTCAAGATCGAAGTGATAGCCGCCGAGCGCGATCAGCTCCGAGAAGATGAAGGCGGCGACGAAGCCGCCCAGCATGTTGCCGAGGCCGCCGAGCACGCAGATCATGAATGTGATCGGCCCGAAGCTAAGGCCGATGAAGGGATGGATGTCGTACTGGAGCACCAGAAGGCAGCCGGCGAGGCCTGCCAGGCCGCCGCCGATGGCGCTGGTCTTCAGATAGAGTGCGCCCTGTTTGACGCCCATCAGCGTCATGATCTCGCGGTCCTGGCTGATCGCCCGGATCGCCGTGCCGGCGAACGTCTTCGTCAGGAACAAATAGAGGCAACCGACCGCCAGCGCCGAGATGCAGAAGGCGGCGAGGCGCGACCATGAAATGAAGATGTCCTGGGTCAGCGGGAACGACCCCAGGGAAACGCCGATGTTGTGGAATTCGATGCCGAACGCCAGCGTCGCCGCGCTCTGGAAGAAGAACAGGAGGCCGCCGGTCGCCAGAAGCTGATTGATCGGCGCCGAGTCGATCAGATGCTGGATCACCAGCTTATGGACGCCGTAGCCGATGGCGGCGGTGATCAGGATGCCGATCGGCATCGCGACCAGGAGCGGCAGGCCGAAGACGTTGTGGAAATAGTAGATGCCGTACATGCCGAGCATCACGATTTCGGCGTAGCAGATCCAAACGACGTCGATCACGCCGAAGATCAGGTTCAGCCCAAGCGAGAGCAGCGCCAGCACGCCGCCAAGCAACAGGCCGTTGATCATCGACTCGTAGAGGAATACGTCCGTCAAGGCGAATACGACATCGCCCTCGCGAATGATCGTCGGCAGATAGGCCAAGGCCATGAACGCCGTCGCTGCGATGATCAGCAGCCATACGCGGGTATCGATCTTCTTCACTTGTCGGTCTCTCCCCCGAACCGGCGTTTCCTCGCCGCTCGTTAAAGGCCCATATAAAGGCGACGCACGTCTTCGCTTTCCGCCAGTTCCTTGGCGCTGCCGCTCATGCGGATCGAGCCGGCTTCGAGCACATAGGCTCGATCGACGACCTTGAGCACCTGCTGCACGTTCTGTTCGACGATCAGAACGGTCAGCCCCTCGGCGCGGATCTGGCCGACCAGCTCGAATATGCGCTGCACGATCACCGGCGCGAGGCCGGCTGAAGGCTCGTCGAGCAGCAGCAGTTTCGGCTCGCTCATCAAGGCGCGGCCGATCGCGCACATCTGCTGCTCGCCGCCGGACATGGTGCCGGCGAGCTGATGCCGCCGTTCCTTCATCCGCGGAAACAGCTCGTAGACGAAGTCGCGCCTGTTCTCGAAATTGGACCGCGCCGCGGGCATGTAGGCGCCCATGCGCAGATTGTCCTCGACCGTCATGCGCGGAAACAGGCGTCGGTTCTCCGGCACGTGCGCGATGCCCAGTTCGATGATCTGGTGCGGCGGCGTCGCCGTCAGGTCGACGCCTTCCATCGACATCGCGCCGGCGCGCGCCGGGATCAGGCCGGAGATGACGCGCATCAGCGTCGTCTTGCCCGCGCCGTTCGGCCCGATGACGGCGACCGCCTCGCCGGCGTTGACCTCTAGCGTCGCGCCGAACAGCGCCTGGAAACTGCCGTAACCGGCATCGACGTTGGATAAAGTCAGCATTGCTCTGGCGCGCCCTGTCCCCGACCCACGATCAGTTTCGCGACGCTTCGCCAGCGGCGGCGGCGGCGTGCGCGTCTTCGGCGTCCGTGCCGAGGTAGACTTCGATGACTTTCGGATCGTTCGCGATCTCGGACGGCAGGCCTTCGGAGATCTTTTCGCCATGGTCCAAAACCATCACCCGATCGACGACCCGCATAAGCACGCCCATGATGTGTTCGACCCAGATAATGGTGACGCCCATTTCCTTGCGGACTGAATTCAACATGTCCGCGGCCTGGTCCATCTCGGCGTCGTCGAGACCGCCGAGGCTCTCGTCGGCAAGCAACATCCGCGGCCGCGTGGCTAACGCCTTGGCCAGTTCAAGCTTCTTGAGGCCAGCGGCGCCGAGCGCGCCCACCTCGGCCTTGGGATCGGTCGGAAGGCCGACCATCTCCAGGGCCTGCTCGGCCGACTCCCAGGCATCGGACCGGCTGATGCCGTCCTGGCCGTAATAGCCGGCGAGCGCCGCATTCTCCAAAATCGTCAATCGCTTGAACGGGCGTGGAATCTGAAATGTGCGGCCAATGCCCATGTGGATGACGCGGTGCGGCATCACGCCGGAAAGCTCTTTGTCCTCGAAGAGGATAGAGCCGTCCGTCGGCGGAAACGTCCCAGCGAGCATGTTGAAGATCGTGCTCTTGCCAGAGCCGTTCGGCCCGATCAGCCCGAGGATCTCGCCCTGCTCGACTTCGAAGGAGACGTTGTTGACCGCAGTGAAGCCGCCGAAGCGCTTCGTGAGCGAGTTGACCTTCAGCACGCTGAGCTCCTTGAAATAACCGCCGCACGCGGCCTCGCGACCGCCGCCGGAGGCCAGGCGAATGTTGGCTTCCGGCGGGGATCAGCGAGCCGAACGCGGCCTCGTCCTACTTCGAGTAAGGCGAGTCGGAGGGCAGCGGGATGATCGGATCGATCGTCTGAAGCGGCTTCGGCCAGGCGATCTTCGTCTCGCGGTTGACGTACTGAACGATGACCGGGAACGCTTCCGGGTTCTGACCGTCCATATCGCCGCCGGGTTGCGGGAAGTGGACGCCGAAGCCGAGCAGCGTGCCGCCGACCGGAATATCGGTGTCCAGCGCCGCCTTGCGGAGCGCGTCCGCATCGATGCCGCCGTATTTCTTGATGGCGCGCGGCAGCACGTCCGAGAAGAACAGGTAGGAGTTCGACGCGGCCATGCCGACATGCGGCGAGATGTTGGCGAGGTCCATATCCGGCGTGCCCGCGTTCTTGGCGTAGGTCTTGCCGACCATCTCGGAAATCTCGCCGAGGCCCGACGACAATGTCTTCGGGTCGAGCAGCCAGATCGAGGCCGGATCGACGTTGAAGATGTAGTTGGCGTTGTCGCCGAGCGAGTCATACAGCTTGTCGCGCACGCCATAACCGGCGCCGTGGCCGATCAGGGCCTTGAAGCGGAGCCCTTGCTCCTCCGCCTGGCGCAGGAAAAGCGTGATGTCCGGGTTGTAGCCGGTGTGCAGAATAACATCCGGCCGCGCCCGCTTCAGCTTCGTGACCATGCTCGAAAGGTCGGGCGCCGTCGCGGCATAGCCTTCCTTCAGCACGATATTGAAGCCTTTTTCCTCCGAGGCCGCCTCATTGCCGGCGGCGACGCCTGAACCGTAGGGACCGTCCTCATGGATGATCGCGACGCGCAGATCCTTCGGCTCGACGCCGAACTTCTCCATGGAGATGTTGGCCAGGAAGTCGACGGACATGATGCCGAACATGCCGCCGTGGGGCTGGGCGCGGAACACATATTTCAGGTTCCGATCCTTAAGCACCGCCGGCGAAATGCAGGTGGTGATCCACATGAACTTCTTCAGCTGGTCGACGCGGGCCGCGACGGGCACGCACTGCGCCGAGCTGTAGAAGCCCAGGAGCATGTCCACATTTTCCTGTTCGATCAGGCGGACAGCTTCGTTGATCGCGACATCGGGCTTGGACTGGGCGTCGGCATAGACCGGATCGATCATGTAGCCTTCGACGCCGCCCTGGGAGTTGATGTAGTCGATCATGATCTTGGCGCCCTGGGCCTGCAGCTCTGAGCCGCCGCCGGCGAGCGGGCCGGTATAGTCATAGATCACGCCGATCTTGATCTTCTTGTCTTGCGCCGCGGCTGGCGACGCCAAGAGCCCGAGAGCGGCCGCCCCGACCGCGAGCCCTTTCAGCAAGCGCGAAACTCGCATCCTTGGTTCCCTCCTGTTTCGCTCATTCTTTGAACGAGCTTTTTTTTGTTTGAATGCATATTGCGTCGGACTGGCGTCTGCCTGTCAACCCTGGCCCCGCCGACTTGAATACGCTGCTTGCTATGCTCGGGCAATTAGGCGCCCAACGCCCGGTCGAGGTCCGCGATCAGGTCTTCCGGCGCTTCGACGCCCACCGAAAGGCGCAACAAATCCGCGGGAACCGGCGAGCCGACGCCTTCAACCGAGGCGCGATGCTCGATCAGGCTTTCCACGCCGCCGAGCGAGGTCGCCCGCTTCCAGACGCCGATCCGCGCGGCGCAGGCGATCGCCGCCGCCTCGCCGCCGCGCACGCGAATCGAGAGCATCCCCCCATAGCCACCGCGCATCTGTCGGCTGGCGACGCCATGTCCCGGATGGCTGGACAACCCCGGATACAGAACCTCGACGACTCGGGGATCGTTCGCGAACCTTTCCGCGACCGCCATGGCGCCGGCGCAGGCGGCGGCGACCCGCAGGTGCAGCGTGCGCATCCCGCGCAACAGCAGCCAGGCCTCGAAATGGCCCAGGATCGCGCCGCCGTCATGCCGCTGCGCCTTGGCGGCGTCACGGAGCGGCCCGTCTGACGCGAACACGAGCGCGCCCGCCAAAATGTCGGAATGGCCGTTCAAGTACTTCGTCGCGGAATGCATGACGACGTCGGCGCCGAGTTCGATCGGGCGCGTCAGCATCGGCGTGGCGGCCGTCGAGTCGACGCCGACCCGCGCGCCAGCGCCATGGGCAAGGCCCGCGATCGCCTTGATGTCAGTGACATGCCACATCGGGTTGGCCGGAGTTTCGATCCAAACGAGGTGCGGCTTGGCTATATCGATGGCGGCGGACGCCGCGCTCAGATCATGCAGATCGGCGAAGGTCACATTCAAGCGCCCAGCGGCGGACTTGCCTTCCAGCCATTTTCTGAGGCCCCAATACATCACGCCCGGCGCGACCACGGACGCCCCGACAGGCAGGGTTTCGAACACCGCCGTCGCCGCCGCCATGCCGGATGCGAACAGCATCGCTTCCGACCCGCCCTCCAGGCGAGCAAGCAACCGTTCCGCCGCGCCGCCCGTTGGATTGTCGTCCCGGCCATATGAAACGCCGGTCGGGTAGGTGTTGTCCGGTTGGCGAAGATAGGTGGAGGCGGTGTGGATCGGCGGCGCCAGTCCGCCAAACGTCGGCTCCACTTCGCCAAGCGCCTGAGCGAGAAGTGTTTCGGGCGACCACGCCTCTGTCATTCAAGGAGCCTCCACAACCATTTTATCTTATGGATCAGTCGCCCTAGACTACACGCAATCCTCGCTCCGCCGGAGTCGCCATTCCATGTCACCTGCCCGCTTGCGCATTCTTTTCCTTAATCTCGGCCACTTCGTCGATCACTTGTTCATGCTGATCTTCGCCAAGGCGGCCTATGACGCCGGCCGCGCCTGGGGCCTCGGCTATGACGACATGATCATCTATGGCACGCCGGCGGCGGTGCTGTTTGGGGCGGGCGCGCCCCTCGCCGCCAGCGCCGCCGACAAATGGGGCCGCAATCCGTTGATCGTGGTGTTCTTCATCGGCATCGGCGCCGCCTCGATCCTCGCCAGTTTCGCCGATACGCCGATGCAGCTTGGCGCGGGGCTTGCGCTGATCGGCGCGTTCGCTTCGATCTACCATCCCGTCGGCATCGCCATGCTGATCCAGGGCGGCGGCAATGTCGGCTGGCGGCTCGGCGTCAACGGCGTTTGGGGCAATCTCGGCGTCGCCTCCGCGCCGCTGCTGACCGGCTTCATTCTGGCCTCGTATGACTGGCGCCTCGCCTTCGCCGTTCCAGGCGTGATCTCCATTCTGCTGGGCCTCGCCTTCTGGGGGTTCGTTCGCGCCGGTCGCGCGGCGCCGCCGCCGGCTTCGGCCAGGGAGAAGGCCATGGTCGGCCTCGCGCCCGGCTGGAAGCGCGCTCTCTTGAGCCTGGGCCTTGTCACGATTGGCGGCGGCTTCGTCTTCGGCGCGCTGATCTTCCTGATCCCACGGCTGTTCGAGGTGAAGATGAACGGCGTGTCGACAGACGTCGCGGTCACCGGACTTCTTGCCGGCGCGGTCTACGCCGCCGCCGCGTTCGCCCAGGTCGGCGTCGGGAAGATGATCGACAACCGGCCGATCAAGCCGATCCTGGTCGCCATCGCCGCCTGCCAGCCGCCCATCATCCTGCTCATGTCGTTCCAGCAGGATTGGGCGTTGTTCGTGACGGCGTTCGTCGCGATGGCGGTGGTGTTCGGACAAATCCCGATTACGGACGCCGTCCTCTCCCGCTACGTTCCAGACAAATGGCGCGCCAAGGTGCTTTCAGTGAAGTTCATGCTGAACCTGTGCATCGGCGCGATGGTGCTGCCGTTCGCCTCCTACGTGCTGAACGCCGGCGGCGGGTTCGAGACAATCCTGACGATCCTGGCGATCGCGGCGCTGCTGATCGTGACGGCGGCGATCCTTTTGCCCTATCAGGCGGCCGGCGAGCAGAACAGGGCCCCGGCGGCTCAACCCGCCGAATAGTCCGCCAGGATCGCCGCCAGCCCTTCCTTGTAGGTCGGGTAGCGCAGATGGACCCCGAGCTCGCGCTTGATCAGCCCGTTGGCGACCGTTTTGTTGTCCCGGTAGAAGCTTGCGGCCATGGGAGACAGCTCCGCCTCCTCGAACGGGATGGGCTGGGGCGCGGGGACGCCCATCAGCTTCGCCGCATAGGCGATCACCTCGGCCGATTCCGCCGGCAGATCGTCGGTCACGTTGTAAACTGCGCCAGCGCGCGGACGGCGCATGGAGGCGACTACCGTCTCGACGATGTCGTCCACATGGGCGCGGCTGAACTTGTGGCCAGGCTTCAGGATCGGCCGCGCCCGCCCGGACCGTATCTGATCGATCGCGCTGCGCCCGGGTCCATAGATCCCGGGAAGGCGAAACACATGGGCCGGCGGCGCCAGAGCCTGCCAGGTATCCTCAGCCTTCACGCGTCGGCCCCCACGCTCACCGGTCGGGTTCGTCGGCGTGGTCTCGTCCACTTCGCCGCCGTTGTGGTCGCCATAAACGCCCGTGGTCGATAGATAACCGACCCACGCAAGGTCTCCTGCCGTCCCGATCGCATCCGCCAACAGGGGCAGCACGGGGTCGCCGCTTTCGCCCGGCGGCGCGGACATGAGGATGTGGGTCGCGGCCTGGAGGTCGGCGTTCGCCGCGTCGAGCGGCTTATCCGGCCCATGCGCATGGAGCGCGACGCCGTCGCCCGCCGTCGGGTCGGCGCCGCTGCGCGTCGTTCCGGCGACCGACCAGCCCTCGGCCGCGAGACGGGCGCCGAGCCGCCGCGCGACATAGCCGTACCCGAAAACGAAAAGGCGCATGGGTTCCGAACCGCGGGCGCCGGTCAGCCCGAAGTCGGCTTCATGGCGATGCTGGTCGCCCGTTCGCGCCCGTCGGCATAGCGAATGCGGGCGGCCTTGCCGGCGCCGCCTTCGACGAACAGCTCGGCGGCGCCGTAACCGGCCTCCAGGGGGATGCGCATGATGCGGCCGCCTTCGGTCTTCTCGCTTGAAGGCAGCACGGTCACGACAGGCTCGTCGGCGGCCCGCGCCATCGCGGCGGCGACGGTGGCGCTGCGGCCCACTTTCTCGATGTTGAGCCGGGTCGGGAAAATGACGGTGCGCTTGCCGGCGTCCGCTTCCGCACAGGCTTGCGCGGGCGTGATCCAAACGGAATCGACCGATTCATGGCCATCATGGGCCAGGATATGGTCGCCAGGAGCCTCGGCAAGGAAGAAATGCGTGTCGAACCGCTTCGGCATATTGGGCGGGGTGATCCAGTGGGCGAAGTGCGTCAGGCGGTCGAGCGCGAAACGGAGGCCTTCCGCCTCGGCGATATCGGCCATGCCGATCTCGTTCGCCTCGAGCCCTTTCCTATACTTCTCGCCAAGCGCCCCGGCCCGCCCGCCATCCACAAGCTCGGCCGAACCGTTCGGCCGGGCGTAGAGCACGCCGCATTCCTCGAACGCCTCGCGCGCGGCGGCGACCATCACGGGCATCATCGCGTCGTCGATCGCCTCAAGCCCGTCGGACAGGCTGCGCAGTCGGGGGTCGGCGTCGGCCGCGTCGGCGGAGCCGCCTGGGAACACGAGCGCGCCGGAGGCGAAATCGATCTGGTGGTGCCGCACCACCATGAACAGCTCCATCCCCGCCGCGCCGTCCCGCGCCAGAAGCAGGGTCGCCGCAAGGCGCGGGGTAACGGGTTCCGTCATTATCTCAAATCCTCAATCAGGCTTCGTCGCCCGTAATCCAAGCGATCCGTAAAATATTCGTGGCGCCGGGGGTGCCGAAGGGCACGCCGGCCGTGATGACAATCCGATCGCCAAGCGAAGCCAAGTCCCGCTCATAGGCGATGGCGCAGGCTTTGCGCACCATCTCGGCGAAATCCGATACGTCCTCCGTATAGTGTGGCCTAACTCCCCACGCGAGCGCCAGTCGCCGCGCCGTGGCCGGATTCGAGGTTAACCCGAGGATCGGCGCTTCCGGTCGTTCGCGGCTTGCGCGCAGCGTCGTCGAACCGGATGTGGTGTAGGTGACGATCGCGGCGGCCGAAATCGTCTCCGCCACCTGTCGGGCCGCGCGGGAGATAGCGTCCGCCGCCGTCGGGTCCGGCTCATGGCGCATGGCGTTCAAGCCCTCGCGATAGCCGGCGTCGCCCTCCATCCGCACCGCGATGCGATCCATGATCGAGACCGCCTCGACCGGATAGGAGCCGGCGGCCGTTTCGGCGGAAAGCATCACGGCGTCCGCACCGTCGAACACGGCGGTCGCGACGTCGGAGGCTTCGGCGCGGGTCGGCGTCGGCGCCGTCACCATGCTTTCCAGCATCTGCGTCGCGACGATCACGGGCTTGCCGGCGTCCCGGCAGGCGCGCACCAGCCGCTTCTGCGCCAGAGGCACGTCCTCCGGCGGCGTTTCGACGCCAAGATCGCCGCGCGCGACCATCACCGCGTCCGAAAGCTCGACAAGCGCGTCCATATCCGCGATCGCCGCCGGCTTTTCGAACTTGGTCAACAGACCGGCGCGGCCGCCGATCAGCCGCCGGGCTTCCGCCAGATCGTCCGGACGCTGCACGAACGACAGCGCGATCCAGTCCGCGCCGATGCTCAGCGCGAACTCGAGGTCGCGCCGGTCTTTCGTCGTCAGAGGCGAAAGCGGCAGGATCACGCCGGGGACGTTGACGCCCTTGCGGTCGGAAAGCACGCCGCCGGCGAGCACGGTCGTCTCCGCCATGCCGTCGCCGACCTCTTCGACCCGCAGGCGGATGCGGCCGTCGTCCAGCAGCAGATGCACGCCGGGCTCCAGGGCCGCGAAAATCTCACGGTGAGGCAAAGGCGCCCGCGTCGCGTCGCCCAGCGCTTCGTCCAGGTCCAGGCGAAAACTGTCGCCGATCTTGAGTTCCGCCTTGCCGTCGACGAACTGCCCGACGCGCAGCTTCGGCCCCTGCATGTCCGCCATGACGCCGATCGGTCGGCGCGACTCCCGCTCCAGCCGGCGCACGATCTCCATGCGCTCCGCGTGGTCGGCATGTTCGCCATGGCTGAAGTTGAAGCGGAACACGTCCGCGCCCGCCTCGTAGATCGCGCGGATGCTCTCATAGGTGGAGGTAGCAGGCCCCAGGGTCGCAACGACTTTGACGTTGCGGCGCCTACGGATGAGCGGTCGCCTCATGCGGAATCCCCCGTGGCCGTCGAATCGATCAGGATCGCCCGGAAATCATTGACGTTCGTCAGCGTCGGTCCCGTGACAATCAGGTCGCCCAGGGCTTCGAACGCCCCGTATCCATCATTATCCGCAAGGCGCGCCCGCAGGTCGACCTTGGATTTTGCCGCTCGGAACAGGGTGTCGGGCCCAATGAAGGCGCCGGCATTGTCCTCGCTGCCATCGATGCCGTCCGTATCGCAGGCGATGGCGGATACGCCGGCAAGGCCTTCCAGTTCGACTGCGAGCGCGAGCAGAAACTCTGCGTTGCGCCCCCCTCGCCCGCCGCCGCGCACCGTCACGGTCGTCTCTCCGCCAGAAAGAATGACCGCCGGCTTTTCGAACGGCGCGCTCCGCTCGGCTACATTGCGGGCGATCGCGCCAAGCACCTTGGCGACGTCGCGGGCTTCGCCTTCGATCCGATCGGAAAGGATGTGCGCCGGAACGCCCGCCGCTTCCGCGATGGCGGCCGCTGCTTCCAATGAATCCGCCGGCGTGGCGGCCATGCGAAATTCGGTTCTGGCGAATATCGGATCGCCAGGCTTCGGCGTTTCAGCGGCGGGATCGCCCAAACGCCGGGCGACGCTTGGCGGCGGCTCGATGCCGAAATCGGCCAAGACGGCCCGCGCGTCGGCCAAGGTCGAGAGGTCCGGCGTGGTCGGCCCGGAGCCGATGACGTCGGGGTCGTCGCCTGGAACGTCGGAGATGGCGAGCGTCAGCACCCGCGCCGGCGCGGCCGCGGCGGCCAGCCTTCCGCCCTTGATCGCGGAAAGATGCTTTCGAACGGCGTTCATCTGGTGGATCGTGGCGCCGGACCGCAGCAACGCCCGCGTGACGGACTGCTTGTCTTCCAACGCCACGCCCGGCGCCGGGGCCGCCAGCAGGGACGAAGCGCCGCCCGACGCGAGGAATACGACCAGATCGTCGGCGCCAGCCGATTCCGCGAGCGCCATCATGCGCGCCGCCGCCGCCGACCCCGCCGCGTCAGGCATGGGATGTCCGGCTTCGATCGCCTCGATGCGCGAGACAGGGCAGTTATGGCCGTACCGGGTGACGACGAGGCCTTCGAGCGGACGGTCCCATGCGGCTTCGAGCGCCGCGGCCATGGACGCGGCCGCTTTGCCGCCGCCAAGCACAATCACCCTCCCGTCTGCCGGCGCTGCCGGCAGGGCCGGCGCAAGGCAGACGGCGGGGTCCGCGCGCGCGACAGCAGCGTCGAAAAGGGACTTCAGGAAGGGTTTCGGATCGATGGCCATAGTCGCCTCGACCGTATAGGAATTTCGCGCGCCTGTAACTGTTTCCGGAGCGCGGCCGCCGCATCTTCGCGATTGGCGGAAAGGCTTCAGGCCCGGGTTGAGAACCGGGCGGCCGGCTGCTTCCGACCGCCCTGAAATCGATTAATGGACGGAGGCCAACTCCATGTCGTTGGTCATGACCGCGGCGATCGCGCCATTCACTCCCGGCGAAAAGCCGATAGCGACGCCGTTTGCGGCGTGGATGGAGTAACCGGGCACGCCATCGACCGTCGCGGCCCGCAGATAGGCGACTTCAGACAGGCCCAAGGTTTCCAAATCGATCTTGGTCGATGCGATGCGGGCGGCGGCTTCGTTCTTCGGGTTGTTCATTGGTCTACCCCTTATTCGCCTTGAATATCGATCATGCGGACCCGCGCTTCAGGCGCCGGGCGCACCAGGTCTATGTGCAGCAGTCCGTTCTCAAGCGTGGCCGTCGCGACCTCGAGCCCTTCGGCCAACAAGAACCTACGTTGAAACTGGCGGCCGGCGATGCCGCGATGCAGAAAAATCCGCTCGCCCTCTTCTTCGGGCTGACGGCCGGCCACGAGGAGCTGGTTTTCCTCGACCTGCAGTTCGAGGTCGGCGCGCCGAAATCCGGCGACGGCGACGGTGATGCGAAGACCGGTCTCGCCGATCTGCTCGACATTGTAGGGGGGATAACCGTCGGAGGACGCCTTGGCGACGCTATCGACCAGGCGCTCCAGATGATCGAAGCCCAGCAAAAGCGGGCTGTTAAACGCGGACAACCGCGACATCGCGCACCTCCTATAAGCGAACGCGTGCCTGTTTGACGCGAACGAACCCCGCTTAGCGGCAATCCACGCGCGGCCGGCGACGACGCCGACGAAAGGTTAAGTGGCGACGAATACGACGACTTTCAAGTTCGTTCATGTTGATCGCGGCACCCGCCGCGTTCATGCTGCAGCGCGAATACGGGCGCCGGCGCCGACTGAGGAGAGGCCTATGGCCGAATTGGATAGCTTGCAGGATGCGATCGTCGTGGACGACGTGATCGAGGGCTTGCGCAAATGGGTCGAAATGGAGACGCCCAGCCGCGACGCAGAGGCCGTCAACGGCCTTATGGACATCGTAGCGGCGGAAGCGACCGCCGCCGGCCTGACCGTCGAACGCTATCCGGGGCGGGACGGCTTCGGCGACGCGCTGCGCCTGGAGACCAGGCCAGACGAAAATGGCCCGCGGCTCCTGGTCGTGACCCACATGGACACGGTCCATCCCCATGGCACGCTCGAGGACCTGCCGTTTCGCCGCGAAGGCGACCGGCTCTACGGGCCCGGCATCTACGACATGAAAGGCGGCGCCTATCTGGCGCTTGAAGCGGTCCGGGCGCTGGCGAAGACCGGCCGCGCCTCGAAGCTGCCCCTCACCATCCTGGTCATGGCGGATGAAGAAGCCGGATCGCCCGTCGGTCGAGACCTGATCGAGGCGGAGGCGGCGCGCGCGGCGGCCGCGCTCGTCGTTGAGCCGGCCCGCGAAGGCGGGCGCATCGTCACCGCGCGGAACGGCGCCGCCAGATATCGCCTCTCCGCCGTCGGCAAGCCGGCCCATTCCGGTTCGCGCCACCAGGACGGCGCCAGCGCCATTCGCGAGATCGCGGCGAAGACCGTCGGCCTGGAAGCCATGACGGACTACGGCAAGGGCCTGACGGTGAATGTCGGCGTGGTCGAAGCGGGCACCGCCGTCAACGTCATCCCAGCGCGGGCGGAGGCGGAGATCGACATCCGCATGCCGGACCTGGAAACCGCCGACGCCATCGAAGCCCGCATGGCCGCGCTAACGGCCGAGATACCCGGCGTCACGCTGACTGTCTCTGGCGGCCTCAATCGACCGCCGATGGAACGGACCCCGGCCGTGTCCGCGCTCTTCGAGCTGGCTCAGGAACTGGCGGCCGATATCGGGTTCGAGCTGGACACCGTGCCGCGGACCGGCGGCGGCAGCGACGGCAATTTCACCGCCGCCCTGGGCGTGCCGACGTTGGACGGCCTCGGGGTCGACGGCGCCGGCGCCCATACCCTTGAAGAACACCTGCTTGTTTCGTCCATAAAGCCGCGCTGCGCTCTGCTCGCCGGCCTCTTTGAAACCGTTGGGCCGGAGATGCTGCCATGAGCGCGAACGACGCCCGCAATATGCCGGAGATCGATCCGGCGGAAATCCTGGCCGACATCAAGCGTTGGGCCGCGATCGAATCGCCCTCCAAGGATGGCGTCGCCGTCAACCGCGTCGTCGACGTGGCCGAAGCGGCGATGGAGTCGCTTGGCATGACCGTGCGCCGCCGGCCCGGCCGCGACGGGTTCGGCGATTGCGTCGTCGCCCGTTCCCCCTGGGGCGGCGACGGGCCAGGCATTCTGATCATGGCGCATCTGGACACCGTCCACCCGCACGGCACCGTCGACGGCCCGCTCAAGCTTGAGGAAAAGGACGGCTATCTCTATGGCCCCGGCGTCTATGACATGAAGGGCGGCGCGTGCCTGGGCGTCGCGGCGCTCCGCCAGTTAGTGCGCGCCGGCCGAGAGACGCCGCTCCCGGTCACCTATCTCTTTACGCCAGACGAGGAAGTCGGCAGCCCGACCAGCCGAGACCTGATCGAGGAGCTTGGCCTCGCGAACAAATATGTGCTGGTGCTGGAGCCCGGCCGCGACGGCAACAAATGCGTGACGGCGCGGAAGGGCTGCGCCCGCTACGTCGTGCGCGTTCATGGCAAGCCGAGCCACGCGGGCATGCGCCACCAGGATGGCGTGAGCGCGGTGCTGGAAGCCGCGCGGCAGATCGCCCGGATCGAGGCGTTGACCGACTACGAAACCGGCGTGACGGCGAGCGTCGGCCTGTGGAGCGGCGGAACCGGCGTCAATGTGCGTCCCGGCTCTTCCGAGTTCGAGGTCGATGTGCGCCTGCCGGACGAAAAGAGCGCGACCGAGACCTGCGCCTTCATCGACGGACTGACCCCGGTCGCGACCGGCGCGCGGATTGAGATCGATGGCGGCATGAACCGCCCGCCCTATCCGAAAACGGAAGCGATCGCCGATCTGCTCGCCCATGCGCAACAGCTCGCGACCGAACAGGACATGGTTCTGGAAGACACGACGACCGGCGGCTTCAGCGACGGCAATTTCACCGCCGCCGTGGGCGTGCCGACCCTGGACGGGCTCGGCGTCGACGGCGACGGCGCCCATACGGAGGAAGAGCGCCTGCTGGTCGATTCGATCGGCCCCAGGACGCAGCTCCTGATCCGGCTGCTGGAGACGCTGCGCTAATCCAAAGGCGGCGCCCCTCCAGCCAAGGCGTCCTTTATTTACCTTCCCACTCGACGTGGTTCCGCAGCGTGCCGATGCCGGTAATCTCCACCTCGCAAACGTCGCCGTGCTTCATGTTCTCCGTATGGCCCTCGGTGCCCATCCACACGACGTCGCCCGGATAGAGCGTCACATATTTCGTCATGCGCACCAGGAAGTCCGCGATGGAGAAGATCATCGCCGTCGTCTTGAAGGTGATCATCTCTTCGCCGTTGACGCGCACCGTCGTCATGCAGGCGTCCAGGTCGAGATCGGTCTCGATCCATGGCCCCATCGGCGCGAACGTATCCGTGTTCTTGCCGCGCCACATGGTCCGGTCGCCGCGCTGCCATGTCCGTTCGGAAACGTCGTTGCCGATAGTGTAGCCGAGCACGCAATCGGCCCAGTTGTCATAGGTCAGATGCTTCGCCTGCTTGCCGATGACGGCGACGATCTCGCCTTCATATTGCAGCAGTTCGGTCGCGTCCGCCGGCACGATGATCGGGTCGTCGGGTCCGGTGATCGAATTGATCGCCCGATAGCCGATGTCCGCCGCTTCCGGGAGATTGGGAACCTCGCCGCGCTTGTTCGCGGCGGCCACCACATGATCGGCATAGTTCAACCCGGCCGCGTAAAATGTGCGCGGCATGACAGGCGCCAGCAGCTTCGTTTCGCCAAGCGGTCGGGTCGAAGCGCTGCGCTCGCACCCATGGAACGGATCGCCGACGACGTCGACGAGCGTATCCCCCTCCACGATCCCGAAGGTTTCCTTGCCATCGACCAGATATCGCGCCCAACGCATCGCCTGTCTCCCTGAAAATCGTTGCATTCAGCATGCAGCCAAAGCGCCCCTATTGACCAGGGCTCCCGCTGCGGGATTCACTGCGTCATCCCATTCGGAGATTTTAGCCATGCAGGATTACGCGCATATCGTCGTCGAGCCAGCCTCCCGCAATTGCGGCGCGTTCATCAGCGGCGTCGATCTGAAGCAGCCGCTTTCGGACGCGGCGGTGAATGAGGTCCACGCCGCGCTGATGCGCCACCAGGTCGTATTCTTCCGCGACCAGGACGTGACGCCGCTCGAGCAGGCCGCGTTCGCCCGCCATTTCGGCCCGCTGCGCAAAGCGCGCCCGTCCGCCTTCGAGGTCCGGGACGACGGCTCCGACGTCTCCATCATCGTGAATGACCGGGAACACCCGCCCTACATCGATCACTTTCACGCCGACGGGATGTTCCGGGCCAAGCCGGAGTTCGGCTCCGTTCTCAAAGCCGAACAGCCGCCGGCGATGGGCGGCGACACCATTTTCGTTTCCCTGCCGGCGGCGTGGAACGGATTGTCGGAAGCGATGCGGGCGCTCCTGGAAGACAAGATCGCGCTCTACGACTTCATGCGCCTGCACTCCTCGCCGGAAAAGGCGCGCAACTGGGAAGGGCCCCGGCGCGCCGGCATGATCCAGAGCCGGGACGATAACCCGCCGGTGCAGCACCCGCTGGTTCCCGCGCATCCGGTCACCGGCGAGCGGTCTCTCTATTTCTCCGAGAGCTTCACGGCGGCGATCCTGGGGCTGACGAAGTACGAGAGCGAGGGCATGCACGCGATGCTCACGCGCCACTGCGCCAAGCCGGAGTTCCAGTACCGGCTGCAATGGCGGAAAGGCACCATCGCCTTCTGGGACAATCGGGCGAGCCTGCACTATGCGGTCGCCGATTATTGGCCGGACACCCGGATCATGCACCGGCTGACCATCGAGGAGGATGCGATCGGCGCCCGGATGGCCGCCGCCGCCGAATAGCCGACGTTCCTCCGTTGGTCATCGATTCCGCCAAGATCGCGAAAGCGCTATCCGAGCGGCGACAAGCCTCGCCGCGACCATCGACGCAACCCAAAAGGACATCTATGTCGAGACAACCCGTAATCGTCGGCGTCGCCGACGCGCCGACCGAGAATCGCGGCCGGGCCTTGCCCGGAACCCATGTGCTGAACATGCAGCGCGACGCCGCGAACGAGGCCCTGGCGGAAGCCGGCCTCACCATGGCGGACGTGGACGGCCTGGCGGTCGCCGGCATGTGGGGCATGCCGGGTCCCGGCGCCATGCAGCCCAACCTCATGACCGAATATCTCGGCATCCGGTTTCCGAAGTATCTGGACGGAACGAATGTGGGCGGTTCGGCCTTCGTGCTGCACGCGGGACACGCCTACGAGATGATCAAGTCCGGCGTCTGCGACACGGTGCTGATCCTCTACGGCTCCATGCAGAAGTCCCAGGCGGCGCGCAGCCTTGGCGGCCGTCCGGCGCTCTTCTCCAACCAGTTCGACATGGTGTCGGGCCTACCCTCGCCCGCCGGCGCCTACGCCATGGCCGCCAACCGGCATTTCCACGACTATGGTTCAAGCCGCGAGACGCTGGCGGAGATCGCCGTGGCGACGCGGGCCTGGGCATCGATGAACCCGGCAGCCGCGTTCCAGGAGCCGATTTCTATCGACGAAGTGCTCGCCGCCGCGCCGATCGTCGATCCGCTCGGCCGCATGGACTGCTGCCTCGTCACGGACGGCGGCGGCGCCGTCGTCATGACGACTGAAGAACGCGCGAAGGACCTGAAGTCGAAGCCGATCTATGTCCTCGGCCACGGCGAGAGCGCCAGCCACGTCAACATCAACTACATGCCGGACATGTCCCGCCTGGAAGTGGCGGAGCGCTCGAGCCAGGCCGCCTATGCCCAGGCCGGCCTGAAGGCGTCCGATATGGACATGGCGATGATCTACGACAGCTTCACGATCACCGTGCTGCTGACGATGGAGGCGCTCGGGCTCTGCGGCCGGGGCGAAGGCAAGGATTTCGTGAAAGGGCAACGCACCGCGCCAGGCGGCGAGTTCCCCATGAACACGAACGGCGGCGGCCTCTCCTACTGCCACCCCGGCATGTACGGCATTTTCCTGCTTATCGAAGCGACCCGCCAATTGCGCGGCGGCCTCGGCGAGCGCCAGGCGCCGAACGTCAACGCGGCCGTGTGCCATGGCACCGGCGGCGTTCTGTCGTCGGGCGCCACCGTCGTCCTGTCCAACCAGAAGCCTTAAGGAGAGCCCGCATCATGGCATACGAAAAGCCCGTACCCGCGGTCGATCCGGACAGCGCCCCCTATTGGGACGGCGCCAAGGACGGCAAGCTGATGATCCAGCGCTGCAAGAAAACCGGACAGACCTTCCTCTACAGCCGCCAGCTCGTTCCCGGCGTGGACGATAGCCAGACCGAATGGATCGAAGCGTCCGGCAAGGGCGAAGTCTACAGCTTCACCGTCGCCCGCCGCCCGGCCGGCGCGGCGTTCCAGGGCGATTGCCCTTATGTGATCGTCAGCGTGACCCTGGCCGAGGGCGCGCGCGTGATGTCCAACCTGGTTACGGACGACGTGGACGCCGTCTGTGTCGGAATGCCGGTCGAAGTCATCTTCGACGCGGTCACGGACGATCTGACGATCCCGAAGTTCAAGCCGGCCTGACCGCCCGGCGCCCCGGACGGTTCATCCGGGGCGCCGTCGGGCCCGTTAGGCGAAGACGCTCGCGATCATCAGGCAGCCGACGAGGCCGGCGGCAAAGGAGATCGTGCGCAGGAACGGAATGCCCAGCGTATAGACGACCGCATGGGCGACCCGCGACCAGAAGAAGATCATCGCGCCGAGCGCCGTCATCTCGTTGGAAAGCCCGGCGACATGGGCCGCGAGGACGAGCCCCGCGAACGGCGTCAGGTTTTCCGTCAGGTTGGAATGGGCGCGTTTCATGCGCACCGCCCATTCCGGCTGCGGCAGCTCCCGCTGCGGATAGCCCATCGTCTCGATCAGGCCCCAGGCGGAAAGCCTGCCGATGATGTAGGGTATCCAGAGCGCCAGGCTCAACACGCACGTCGCGACCAAGTAGACCAGCTCAGGCGTCATGATCTCTCTCCTCACATAACCGGAGCGGCGAACGGGCCGCGCCGGATTCGCTGAACCCAGGCACTTTGACAGGATGGCCGCCGCGCCGCCATGCTCTGGCGACGCAACGAATTCCAACGGAGAGAGCCTTCATGAATCCGGAACTACTGCGCCTTGCGGAAGAATGCGCCGAGCGCCTGCGCGCCCGCGGCGAAACGGTCGGCGTCACGGAATCGTCGGGCGGCGGGCTGATCTCCTCCGCCCTTCTGGCCGTGCCGGGCGCCTCCCGCTACTACCAGGGCGGCATCGTCTCCTATACCCGGCCGGCCCGCGAGGCCTTCCTCGGCATTCCCCAGGCGGACGTGGACGCCGCCGGCATCCGCTCCAGTTCCGAGCCCTATGCGGTGCTGATGGGCGAAGGCACGCAGCGCGCGCTCCAATGCGACTGGGTGCTCGCGGAAACCGGCGCCGCCGGCCCGACCGGCAACCGCTATGGCGACGCGGCTGGCCACACCTGCATCGCCGTCATCGGACCGGCCCGGCGGGTGACCACGATCGAGACCGGGGACGACGACCGCGCGGCGAACATGGTGCGATTCGCCGCCGCCGCCCTGGCGGAACTGATTCGCGCGCTCGACGACGCGCCGGTGCTGGCCTGACCCGCCAAAAGACGCCTGCGAGGGGGCGCCTTCGGGCGGGCGCGAGATCAGGCGGACGGCGCGTCGAGGAGCGCTTCGAGTTCCCGCCATTCCCGCGCGCTGAGGCCGCTTGAGGCCTGGTCGACCGGTTCGCCGCGCAGGCGGCGGCGGACGACGTCGATCGCCTGGCGCGACAGTTCGGCCCCGAACAGGCGGTAGTCCTCGAAGGCGCGGGCGGCGAGCGGCGCCCAGCGCTCCAGGATGTCCCGCAGGACGTCGGCATAGACGCGTATTTCATACTGCGCATGAGGATCGGCGCGCAACGATATGAAATGAAGCAGATTATGAAGATCCGTCTTCCAGTACCACTGGGTATAGGTCGATAGCGGCAGGCCGATCCGCGCCAACTCCCGCGCCAGGCCAATGCGGTTCGGGTCGACCGGCGCGCCATCGGCATCCGCGTTCAGCAGATGCTCATAGCTGTCAAAGGCTTGCGCCGCGTCGCGCCGAAGAAGGTTCAGGGCCGCTTCCGCCGCTTCCGGGTCCAGAACGTCGCCGCGACCCTGGCGGTTGCTGGCGGACTGAGCGGCGAGCTGATCCGCCGCCGGCGTATAGAATTCCTTGTCGAGGATGGAATAGCGGGCGGAATACTCGTTCACATTGGCCGTGCGATGGCGAATCCACTGGCGCGCGACGAACATCGGCAGCTTCACATGCAGCTTGATCTCGCACATCTCGAAGGGCGAAGTGTGGCGATGCCGCATGAGATAGCGGATAAGCCCTTCGTCCTGGCTGATTTTTCGCGTGCCCTTGCCATAGGAAACCCGCGCCGCCTGCACGATCGCCGCGTCGTCGCCCATATAATCGACGACGCGAATGAACCCGTGGTCGAGAACGGGAATCGCCTCGTAGAGGATTTCCTCCAGGGCGGGCGCGACCGCGCGTCGGGTCGGCAAGGCTGCATCCCGATCCGCCGCGATCTCCCTTGCGGCCGCGTCGCTCATTGTCGCCATCTCCGGCATGCTCCCCAGCAAATGCATGATGTTTGTGAGACGCCTCTTTTAACATGAGCGCGCAGCGCATATATTCACAGGGTTCGGTTTTACCGGACTATGGCGATAAACGCTGCGTGGAATAAGCGTTACGGACCCGGGGGCAGTACCCGGCGCCTCCACCAATTCGCTTTTTCGGCCGCTGGCCGGGAAGGCGTTGCGGGGGCGAACCAGGCTCGACGTGCGTAGTAAAGACGTTGCTTTTGCTCGGTGTGACGCCGCCGTTATCGGCTCAAAAACCTAGGTGCGAATGACAATGAAGTCGCACTCGCTGGTAATTGGTCGCAAGACTGATTAAGTAAGCGCGGTTTGGGGGGTTACCGGGCAACAGAAAACCCCCCGCTATTTGGAGCGTCCGGCAGACGGCCGGCCGCGCGGAGGGAGTAGATCAACGCCATGTCGGCGGACAGCATTGACTATGGCGAGTTGATGCAGGCGGCGCTTAAGGGCGTCATGCGCTCCGCGTTGGACATGGCGGCGTCGACTGGCCTGCCCGGCCGGCACCACTTTTACATCACCTTCCGCACCGACCATCCCGGCGTTTCGATCGCGAGCCATCTCCACGCGCAATATGCCGAAGAGATGACCGTGGTGCTCCAGCATCAGTTCGACAATCTCGACATCGACGACGACGGCTTCGCCGTTACGCTCCGCTTCAATCGTCGCCCTGAGCGCTTGGTGATTCCCTTCGACGCAGTGACCGCGTTCGTCGATCCAGCCGTCAATTTCGCCCTGCACTTCCAGCCGCAGGACGACGAGGGCGCGACCAGCCTGGGCGACCTGACCGGCCGTCCCGATGCGCCGCCCAAGGCCGCGCCCGCCGCGAGCGAGGACGAACCCGGCCCGGACGATGACGGCGGCGCGGCCGGCGGCGGCACCGTGGTTTCGCTGGACGCGTTCAGAAACAAGAAATAGCCGCCCGGAGGCGACGGTCGTCGCGGGCATGTGGGGGACCGAGTTCGATGGCCGATTTCGCCTATAAACCGATGTTCGACGCGCCGCACGACGACACGCCGTTCCGCAAGCTGACGGACAAGCACGTTCGCGTCGAAAGCTTCGCCGGCAAGGACATGCTTGTCGTCGAGCCGGAAGCGCTTTCGCTGTTGGCCAACCAGGCCTTCCACGACATCTCCCATCTGCTGCGCCCGGCGCATCTCTCCCAGCTCGCCAGCATCCTGGAGGATCCGGAGGCTTCTGCGAACGACCGGTTCGTCGCCGTCGATCTGTTGAAGAACGCCAATATCTCCGCGGGCGGCGTGCTGCCCATGTGCCAGGACACCGGCACGGCCATCATCATGGGCAAGAAGGGCCAGCGGGTCTGGACCGGCGGCGGGGACGAGGAAGCTCTCTCCCGCGGCGTCTTCAAGACTTACGCGGAAGACAATCTGCGCTACAGCCAGCTTTCGCCCATCAGCATGTTCGAGGAAAAGAACACCGGCTCCAACCTGCCGGTTCAGTTCGACCTCTACGCCACGGATTCGGACGAGTACGAGTTTCTGTTCATCGCCAAGGGCGGCGGATCGGCCAACAAGACGTTCCTTTTCCAGGCCACGCCCGCGACCCTGAACCCCGAAAGCCTGCTGAAGTTCGTGGACGAGAAAATCCGCACGCTCGGCACGGCCGCCTGCCCGCCCTACCACCTTTCCATCGTCGTTGGCGGAACGTCCGCCGAAGTGAACCTGAAGACGGTGAAGCTCGCGTCGACCAAGTATCTCGATCACCTGCCCACGTCGGGCGGCGTCGACGGACAGGCCATCCGCGACCTGGATATGGAAGCGAAGGTTCTCCAGCTGACCCGCGACATGGGCATCGGCGCCCAGTTCGGCGGCAAGTATTTCTGCCATGACGTTCGCGTCGTGCGCCTGCCGCGTCACGGCGCTTCGCTGCCGATCGGCATAGGCGTTTCCTGCTCGGCCGACCGACAGGCGCTTGGCAAGATCACCCGCGAGGGCGTGTTCCTGGAAGCGTTGGAGCACGACCCGGCGCGCTATCTCCCCGATGTCGACCAGGAAGAACTTGGCGGCGATGTGGTGAGGATCGACCTGACGCAGCCGATGGACGAGATTCGCGCGACGCTCAGCCAGTATCCGATCAAGACGCGGCTTAAACTTTCCGGCTCGCTGATCGTCGCGCGCGATCTGGCGCACGCCAAGATCAAGCAGCGCCTGGATGCGGGCGAAAGCATGCCCGACTATTTCCGTAACCACCCCATCTACTATGCCGGCCCCGCCAAGACGCCGGACGGCATGGCCTCCGGCTCCTTCGGGCCGACGACGGCCGGGCGCATGGACTCCTACGTCGACCAGTTTCAGGCGGCGGGCGGCAGCTTCGTCATGCTGGCGAAGGGCAACCGGTCGAACCAGGTCATTCAGGCCTGCAAGGCCCATGGCGGCTTCTATCTGGGCTCGATCGGCGGCAGCGCCGCCCGGCTCGCCCAGGATCATATCCGCCATGTGGAGGTAGTCGAATACGAAGAGCTCGGCATGGAAGCGATCTGGCGGATCGAGGTCGAGGACTTCCCGGCCTTCATCGTGACCGACGATAAGGGCAACGACTTCTTCGCCAACGGCTGAGCGCCGATGCTGCTGGAGCTCGGTCCCGCCCAAGGGCCCGCGTTGCTGCTGGCGCATGGCGCTGGCGCGCCGATGGATTCGCCGTTCATGGAAGCGTTCTCGGCGGCCCTGGCAGACCTTGGCGGCCGCACGCTCCGCTTCGAGTTCCCCTATATGGCCGCAAGGCGCGCCGACGGCGGAAAGCGTCCGCCGGACCGGATGCCGAAGCTGGAAGCCGCCTTCGGCGAAGCTTTCGCGGAAGCGTTCAGGCTGATTGGCGACGGCCCGCTGTTTATCGGCGGCAAATCCATGGGCGGTCGCGTCGCCACCCATCTGGGCGACAGCCTGCCCGCCGCCGGCGTCATCTGCCTCGGATACCCGTTTCATCCCCCGGGCAAGCCGGACAAATTGCGGACGGCGCATCTGGCCGACCTCGCCGTGCCCACGCTGATCGTTCAGGGCGAGCGGGACCCTCTGGGTCGTCGGGATGAGGTCGAAGGCTATGCGCTTTCCCCAAGCATCGAGCTGATCTGGGAGCCGGACGGCGACCATGACCTGAAGCCTCGCAAGGCGAGCGGCCGAACCCATGACGAGAACGTCGCGGCGGCCGCACGGGCGGCGGCGCGCTTTATGGGCGCGATCGGCTGATGGCGGTCAGCGCCGAATACCAGGCCTATCTGGCTGAACTGTTCGAACCGATCCCGAACGTCGCGTTCCGGCGCATGTTCGGCGGTCTCGGCGTCTTCCACGATGGCCTGATGTTCGCGCTGGTCGCCCGCGAGCGCCTCTACTTCAAGGCGGACGATGCGAGCGAGGCCCGTTTCGTCGCCGCCGATTGCGAGCCCTTTACCTATACGGGGAAGGGCAAGGAAATCCGGCTTGGATACTGGAGCGCGCCGGACGCCGCGCTCGACGACCCAGAGATGTTCGAAGACTGGGCGCGCCTCGCCATCGAGGCCGCCCGGCGCAAGGCCGCGGCGAAGCCGAAACGGCCTCGAACGCGCAAGCAGGCCGGGAGCCGAACGAAATGAGCGGCGGCAGGGTTCGTCGCCACTCGGTCACGCTGCAAGGTCATAGAACGTCGATCAGTCTGGAAGATCTGTTCTGGCGACGCCTCCGCGCCATCGCCGCCGAACGCGGCCAATCCATCAACGCGCTCGTCGCCGAGATCGACGCCGGCCGCGACCCGGATACGCTCGAAGCCGGCAATCTATCGAGCGCGCTCAGGGTTTTCGTGCTGGAACACGCGCTCGATGGCGCCCAGGCGCCTGAAAGCGATTAGCCGTCAATCGTCCGGGAACAGAACCGGCTTGATCTGCGAAAGCGCCGTCAACGCCGGCGGAAAGCCGCCATAGGGCGCCGTCTGCATGATCGCCTCGACCACCTCCTCCCGCGTGACGCCCTGGCCGAGCGCGGATTGGGCGAACTTGGTCAGCGTCGCCGGCAACCGGAGCGCCGTGAACGACGCGACGGCGACGAACATCCGCTGCCGCCAGGTCAGCCCCGGCCGCGCCCAGATGACGCCATAGCCGTATCGGATCGCGATATCGTAGAGCCCGGCCGTGGCGGGGTCGTTCGGCGCCGCATAACCCTGCTCCCGACGTTCGCCGTGGATGTCGGCCATGATGCGCTGACCGTCCGCCAGCAGTTCCTCGCGCGTCGCCTGCATCGCCGCCAGTTCGTCCGGCGTTTCCCGCGGCAGGTCGAGGCCGCGTTCCCTGAATACGTCCGCCGCGACGGCCAGCGCCGAATCGGCGATGGGCAGGCCCCCATATAACCCGCACTGCACGATGATCTCCTGTATCGCGCGCGGCTCATGCCCAAGGTCCAGCGCCGGTCCCAGATGGGCGCGGAAGTGCGGCAGGCGTTGCAGGCAGCAGAGCGTCGACAGCACGGCGATCATGCGATCTTCCGGGCCGAGCGCCGGCCGCGCCCAAATGCTGGCGAAGCCCGCTTCGGCCGCGAATTCCTTAAGGCCGGGCGCGCTGTCTGGCGCCTCCAACCCGAGACTGCTCGCTAACGCAGCGCCGCTCTCCGCGAAATCCGCTCGTCGCATGACATGGCTCCTTCCCTGGTTCGCCCCAATGGTGGACGGAACCTCCCGGCCGCCGCAATGGCGTTTGCCTTGCCCCGTCCGCCATGATTTCCTGTCGAGCCAAATCGAGAGGGAGCGTTCGGTCGATGGAAGCGGACTATGTGATCGTCGGCGCCGGTTCGGCGGGCTGCGTCGTCGCGCGCCGCCTGGTCGACGCCGGCGCGCGGGTCATCCTGCTTGAGGCAGGCCCCAAGGACCGCCACCCCTATATCCATATCCCCGCGGCGATCCTGAAGCTGCTGCACCATCCCAAGCTGAACTGGAACTATCACTCCGAAGGCGAAGCCGGCACGGCGGGCCGCGAAATCCACTGGCCGCGCGGCAAGACGCTCGGCGGCTCGTCCTCCATCAACGGCATGCTCTACATCCGGGGCCACGGGGCGGACTACGACGCCTGGGCGCAGGCGGGCTGCCGGGGCTGGTCCTATGACGACGTACTGCCCTACTTCCGCCGTTCGGAGACCTATGTCTCGGGCTCGGGCGCGGGCGAGACGCGCGGCGACGAAGGGCCCCTCCAGGTGGAGGATTATCGCACCATCCTGCCCCTCACCCACCGGTTCGTCGAAGCGGCGCGTCAGGCCGGCCATCCGTTCCAGGAAGACCTGAACGGCTATGACCGGGAGGGCGTGGGCTATTCCCAGATGTCCCGCATCGGCCGGCGGCGCGGCTCGACGGCGCAGACTTTTCTCGCAGGCGTCAAGGACAAGGAGCGCATCGAGGTCGTGACCGGCGCGCTCGCGAGCCGCCTAATCTTCGAAGGCAAGAAATGCGTCGGGGTCGCCTATGAGCAAGGCGGCCAGCCGCACGAAGCCCGGGCGGCGCGCGAGGTCATTCTTTCCGGCGGTTCGGTGAATTCGCCGCATCTGTTGCAGATCTCGGGCGTCGGGCCGGCCGAGCATCTGAAAAGCATCGGCGTCGAGCCGTTGCACGACCTGCCCGGCGTCGGCGCCAATCTATCGGACCACTACTGCGCCCGCGTCTCCCACCGCGCCAAGAACGCGACCTCGATCAACCAGCTTTCCCGGGGCCCCCGGTTGATGTGGGAGGGCTTGCGCTTCGTGACGGAAGGCCGGGGCGCGTTGACCTTCGGCGTTTCGTCCGCGCAGGTTTTCACGCGCAGCCGCGAGGGCCTGGCGAGCCCGGATATCCAGCTTCTGTTTTCGCCGGCGAGCTACGACCCGCAGAAGTTCGGCGCGCTGGAGCGGAAGCCGGGCATGACCGTCGCCTGCTCGATCGCGCGCCCGGAAAGCCGGGGCACGATCATGGCGCAGTCCGCCGATCCGCGGCAGGCGCCGTTGATCAAGCCGAATTACATGTCGGCGGAAAACGACGTCCGCGTGATCGTCGAAGGCGTCCGCCTCGCCAGGAAGGTGTTCGCGCAGCCGGCGATGCAGGCCCATTCGGAAGGCGAAATTCTGCCCGGCCCCGGCGTCCAGAGCGACGACGAAATCGCCCAGTTCGCGCGGGAGACCGGCAACACGATCTACCACCCGGTCGGCGTGTGCAAAATGGGGCCGATCGACGACCCCATGGCCGTCGTCGATCCCAGGCTGAACGTGCGCGGCATGGAGGGGCTGCGGGTGATCGACGCCTCGATCATGCCGGCCGTCACCACGGCCAACACCAACTCGACCGCGATCATGATCGGCGAAAAGGGCGCGGCCATGATCCTGGAGGATCAGGCGGCGCACGCCTGAGCTGCGGCTACCAGCCCTGGAGCACGGCCCCCGTCGCGGCGGCGAGCGCCGCCTGGGTGGGCTCCACCACCGGAACGCCAAGCGCTTCGGCCAATTCGGCGCGATAGTCCGCCATTCCGGCACATCCCATAACGACGACGTCCGCCCCGTCTTGCCGAACGAGCGTCCGCCCGGCTTCGATCATGGCGGCGACCGTCCGGTCCGCGTCGGCCAGTTCCGGCACCGAGAGGGCGACGGCGCGGCTGCCGGCATAGCGGCTTTGCAGGCCGAGCTCCGCGACGCGTCGGCGCTGGCGTTCGACGGAGGCCGGCGCCAGCGCCACGATGCCGAAGCTCTGGCCGCGCTGCATGGCCGCCAGCATCCCCGCCTCGCCGAGCCCGAAGCACGGCCGGCCGGTCACTTCCGCCGCGGCCGGCAGGGCCGGGTCGGAGAAGCAGGCGATTACGTAGGCGTCCGCATTGGCGTTGCGCGCCTCCAAATGGCACACAAGACTGCCCTGGGCGACGGCATAGTCCGCCATGGACGCGACGCTGGCGGGGCCGTCGGCGACCGTCTCCGCGACGATCTCCAGGCCCTCCCGCCGAAACGGCTCCGCCGCCCGGCGGATCGAGAGCGTGCAGCTTTCCGTCGCGTTCGGATTGATCGCCAGGATGCGTTTCGTCATCGGACGTTCCTTCTCCCGCGCCGATCAGTCTTCCGGCGGGGGCGTGGCGCCGGCCTGGGACGTGATGATGCCATAGTGCTCCGGGCGGCGGTGGGCGGCGAAGTTGAAGATCGTCGTCTTGTTGAAGGTGCAGTCGTCGAAGTCGGCGTCCGCCACGATCAGCTCGTCGCCGAGCGTGCGCGCCTGGGCGACGATTTCGCCCGACGGCGCGGCGATGATGCTGCCGCCCATCAGCTCGAAGCCGTCCTCGTCGCCGGCCTTGGCGACGCCGACCACCCAGGTTCCGTTCTGATAGGCGCCCATCTGCATCGACATGTGGTTATGCATCATGCGCAAGTGCGGCGCCTCCGGCCCCCGGCTGTTGCCGACGGGCGTGTTGTAGCCGAGCATCACCAGTTCGACGCCCTGAAGGCCCATCACCCGGTAGGTCTCGGGCCAGCGCCGGTCGTTGCAGAGCGCCATGCCCATGACCCCGCCCATGGTCCGCCAGACTGGCCAGCCGAGATCGCCCACCTCGAAATATCGCTTCTCCAGGTGCTGCCACGGCAGCGCGGGGTCGTACTCCACGTGGCCCGGTAGGTGGACTTTGCGATAGCGCCCGACGATCTGGCCCGATTTGTCGACCAGGATGGCGGTGTTGAAACGGCGGACGCCGGTTTTGTCGTCGAACTTCTCGGCGTAGCCCAGATAGAAGCCCATGCCGTATTTGCGCGCCCGATCGAACAGCGGCTGCGTCGTCGGCCCCGGCATCTCCGCCTCGAACCACTGGTCCACATGGCCCCAATCCTCGTGATACCAGCGCGGGAAGAACGTCGTCAGCGCCAGTTCGGGAAAGACGAGCACCTCTACGCCCTTGGCGTAGGCCCGGTCCATCAGCGCCAGCATGCGCGCGATCACGTCCTCGCGCTTGTCCGACAGTTGAATCGGCCCCATCTGGGCGCCGCCCAGAACGATCGGTCGCGCCATCGCTTGTCCCCTGCTTCGGTTTGGCTAGTCTAGCGTTTCGACTTGCCTCAAGGAACGCCAATGACCGCCAGATCGCCTGAAAACTTCTTTGCCCCGCGCATGAGCCGGTTCAAGCCGTCGCCGAGCCAGATCGCCAGCCAGCGCGTGCGCGAGCTTGTCGCCGAGGGCAAGGACATCGTGAAGCTGACGGCCGGCGAGCCGGACTTTCCGACGCCGCTCCACGTCAAATGGGCGGTCATGCAGGCGATGGATCGGGACGAGGCCCGCTATACCCCGATCAACGGCACGCTCGAAATGCGCAAGGCCGCGCAGCTCAAGTTCAAGCGGGACAACGGGCTCGACTACGGGCTCGACGAGATCTGCGTCGGCTCCGGCGCCAAGCAGGTGCTTTTCAACGTCCTGATGGCCACGGTCGGCCAGGGCGACGAGGTCATCATCCCCGGCCCCTATTGGGCCAGCTATCCCGACATGGTGCAGCTCGCGGGCGGGACGCCGGTCTTCGTGGATTGCCCGCAGAACCGCGGGTTCCGCATGACGGCGGAGGACTTCGAGGCCGCGATCACGCCCGCCACCAAATGGCTGATGCTGTGCCAACCCTCGAACCCGGCGGGCGTCGTCTATTCCGAGGACGAGTTGAAGGCGCTGGCGGAAGTGGCGCTGCGCCATCCCCACGTCCACATCATCACGGACGACGTTTACGAACACCTGATTTTCGATGGGCGCGAGTTCCACACGATCGCCGCCGTCGAGCCGCGCCTGAAGGACCGGACAGTCACCGTCAACAGCGTCTCGAAGACCTTCTCGATGACGGGCTGGCGCGTCGGCTATGCCGGGGGGCCGAAGGACATCATCGCCAACGCCTCGAAAATGCAGTCTCAGTCGACCGCCGGCTCTTCGGCCATCGGCCAGGCCGCCGCCATCGCCGCGCTGACCGGCCCGCAGGAGCTGATCGCCGAGCGGACGGCCGACCTGCAGCGGCGGCGGGACATCCTGCACGCCGCGCTGAACGCGGCCGACGGCCTCTACTGCGACCTGCCCGAAGGCGCGATGTACTGCTACTGCTCCTGCGCGGGCGCGATCGGCAAGGTCACGCCCGACGGCAAGACGATCCGGAACGACGCCGACTTCACCATGTATCTGCTGGACCATGTGGGCGTCGCCGTCGTGCAGGGCGAGGCCTATGGCCTCACGCCCTATTTCCGCGCGAGCTTCGTCGCCACCACCGAAGACCTGATCCGCGGCGGCGAGCGCATTCAAAAGGCCTGCGCAGACCTGAAAGACGCCTAAACGAAACCCGCCTCGGACGGCGCGCGTCCAAGGCGGGTTCGATTTAGATAACGGCGTTTGGCGGCGTGGCCGCCGGCCGGACTATCGCTTGCCGATCAGCGTGAAGAATTCCTGGCGGAGGATCGGGTCCGTCCGGAAGGCGCCGCGCATGGAGGTCGTCACCGTATCGACGCCCGGCATATGGACGCCGCGAGTGGTCATGCACTGGTGCTGCGCTTCGATATAGACCGCGACGCCGCGAGGCTCGAGCACGGTCTCGATCGCGTTCGCGACCTGGGCCGTCATCGTTTCCTGCACCTGCATGCGCTTGGAATAGATCTCGACGACGCGGGCCAGCTTCGAGATGCCCACGACCCGATGGCTCGGCAGATAGGCCACATGCGCCTTGCCGATGATCGGGACGATGTGATGCTCGCAGTGGCTCTCGACGCGGATATCGCGCATCAGCACGATCTCGTCATAGCCGTCGACTTCCTCGAACGTGCGGGACAGCACGTCGATCGGGTCCTGCTCATAGCCCGCGAAGAAATCTTCCCAGGCCCGGACGACCCGGTTCGGGGTGTCGATCAGGCCTTCGCGGGTGGGATCGTCGCCGGCCCAACGGATCAGCGTGCGAACGGCGGCTTCCGCTTCCGTTCGGCTCGGACGCTCCTGGGCGGCCGTGGAGCTCGCGCTCACGGCGGCAAGGTTGCGGTCTGTCACGTTGTCCATTTGCTCCTTCTCCGACGGGCCGCTGCCCGCTTTATCTATGTTCTGGGACTAAACTAGTCTGAATTAGTTGGATTGAGTAGTCCCGCAGGCAAGCGAATTCGCATCACGACGTTTTTCGAAACCTGAACAGCGGGATCATCGCGAAGCTCGCGAAGCAGGCGGCGGTGTATAGCGTAAAGGCGTCCAGAAAGCCAAGCATGCTGGCCTGCCGGGCGACGCCGACGCTGATGCGCGCAAGCCCGTCCGCCCCGCTGACGTCCGCCGCGCCCAGCGCGACGGCCGCGTTCAAATTTTCGTTAAAGGGCGTAATGAACTCCGCCAGCCGGCCATAGTTCATGCTGGACGAGCGGACCAGCGTCGTAACGGAAAGGCTGATGAAGATCGACGATCCAAGGTTTCGCAACAGATGAAAGATCGCCGAGGTTTCGGCGAGCGCCTTGGGATCGATGGTGCGGAAGGACGCGACCGTGAGCGGCGGCCAGATGACGCCGACGGCGAATCCCTGCGCCGCGCTGGCGGCGGCCACCTCGAAGAACGAGACGTCGAGCGAGAAACTCATCATCCAAAGGCCGGACGCCGCCTGCACGGCGCAGCCGAAGGTCAGCCCGATGCGGGGATCGAGCTTGCCGATCCACATCGCCGAGAAGAAGCCGAAAACGGCGCCGGCGCCGCGCGCGCCCAGCAGCTCGCCGATCACCTGGTTGGGATAATCCAGCAATCCCTGCAACATGGGCGGGAACAGCACCATCGGCGTGAAGTTCAGCATGCCGTAGATCGTCACGAAGATCAGACCGAGGGCGTAGTTCCGATCCGTCAGGTGCTTCAGATTAAGGAACGGCCTGGATGTGGTGAGGCTGTGAACGACGAACAGGTAAAAGGCGAGCGCCGCCAGCCCCGCCTCGATGATGATCTCGAAGGATTCGAACCAGTCCTGCCGGTTGCCTCGATCGAGCATCAACTGCAAGGCGCCGACCGCGACGCATAGCGCCAGAAAACCGGTCCAGTCCAACGGCGAGCGCGTGCGGTTGCGGTTGTCGGGCAGGATCAGGACCAGCATGAGCAGGCTGAACGCCGCCACGGGCACCAGCATGAAGAAGGCCCAGCGCCAATCGTAGATATCCGCGAGATAACCGCCGAAAATCGGCCCGATGACCGGCCCGATGACGACGCCCATGCCGAAGATCGACGTGCCGAAGGCCTGCTTGGACTTCGGGAAGCTGTCCAGGATCGTCGCCTGCGCCAGGGGGACGATCGGGGCGCCGGCGGCCCCCTGGAAAATGCGCGCGACGACAAGGAATTCCAGATTCGGCGCCAGGCCGCAGGCCAGGGTGGCAAGCATGAACCCGGTCTGACAGTAAATCATCGTGGCGCGTCGGCCGAAGCGGCCCGCGAGCCAGCCGGTCATCGGGGTCGCGATCGCCGTCGCCAGGATGTTGAAGGTGACGACCCAGGCGATCTGATCCTGGGTCGCGCTCAAGGCGCCGCGCATCTGTGGCAGGATGACGCTGACCACCAGAATGGTCGTCGCATAAAGCGTCGTCGCCAGCGTCGCGGCGCCTAGAATGAGCCCCCGTTGAACGCGCGTATAGTCTTCCGCCGCCGCAGATTGAATCGCCATGCGTCTATGGAGCGGCTACGGAGCGGGCGCCGTCAGGACGCAATCCTGGACGCGGGACGGGCCTGCCGGCCACGCCGCAAATGGGCGACGCGCCGTCGCCGCCCGCGTCGAGGATCCGTCCCGCATCGGGCTAGAGGACTTCGAACAGGCCGGCCGCGCCCATGCCGCCGCCGACGCACATGGTGCAGACCACATGCTTGGCGCCGCGGCGTTTGCCCTCGATCAGCGCGTGCCCCACCATCCGGGCTCCGGACATGCCGTATGGATGGCCGATCGAGATTGCGCCGCCATCCACATTCAGAAGATCGTTCGGAATGCCGAGCTTGTCCCGGCAATAGATCACCTGAACGGCGAAGGCCTCGTTCAGTTCCCAAAGGCCGATGTCGTCCATGGTCAGGCCGAATTTCTTTAGAAGCTTCGGCACGGCGTAGATCGGGCCAATGCCCATTTCATCTGGCTCGCAGCCGGCGACGGCGATGCCCTTGTACAGACCAAGCGGCTGCAAGCCGCGCTTCGCGGCCTCTGCGCCTTCCATAACGACGGCGGCGCTGGCGCCGTCGGAGAGCTGACTGGCGTTGCCAGCGGTAATGCAGCCGCCCTCGATCACCGGCTTCAGGCTGGCTAGCCCCTCCGCCGTGGTGTCGGGACGATTGCCTTCGTCCTTCGCCAACGTCACCTGTTCGCGGCTCGTCGCCTTGGTGACCTTGTCGAACACCACTTTCTCGACCGTCACCGGCACGATCTCGGCGTCGAACCGGCCGTCCGCCTGGGCGGCGGCGGTGCGCTCCTGGGATTGCAGGCCGTATTCGTCCTGGGCGTCGCGGGAGACGCCGTAGCGCTTAGCGACGGTCTCCGCCGTCTCCAGCATCGGCATATAGATGTGGGGATGGGCGGCGAGCAGCGCCGGATCCTGGGTGCGATAGGAATTGGCGTTGTCGTTCTGCACCAGGCTGATGGACTCGAGCCCCCCGGCCACCACGACATCCATGTTGTCCGCGATCACCTGTTTGGAGGCCGTCGCGATCGCCATCATGCCGGAGGCGCACTGGCGATCGACGCTCATGCCCGCGACGCTCGCCGGCAGCCCGCCGCTCAACCCGGCCTGCCGGCCGACATTGAAGCCGCTCGAGCCCTGCTGGAGCGCCGCGCCCATCACGCAATCCTCAACGTCCGCCGGATCGACGCCGGCGCGGGCGACGGCGGCGGCGATGGCCTGCCCACCCATGTTCGGCGCCTCAAGATCGTTGAACGCGCCGCGATAGGCCTTCCCGATCGGGGTGCGCGCGGTCGATACGATGACGGCTTCCCGCATGGTCTCTCTCCCTCGTTTTGTTCTGCCGGCGGAACGAACCGTCAGCGTTCTATGATTGCGAGCACGGATTCCGGCGGCCGCCCCAACGCGGCGCGGCCGCCTTGCAGGACCACCGGGCGCTCGATCAGGATCGGGTTCTCCGCCATGGCCGCGACCAGGGCGCCCTCCGCGACATCCTTGCCGCCAAGCCCAAGCTCCTTGTAGCGCGCCTCCTTCGTGCGCATGAGGCCGCGCGCCTCGACGCCGAGGACCGACAGGACGCGCTTGATCTCGGCCAGCGCAGGCGGCGTCTTCAGATATTCCACGATCTCGGGCTTCACGCCTTCAGCTTCGAGGAGCTTCAACGTCTCGCGCGATTTCGAGCATCGCGGGTTGTGCCAGATGACGACCGGATCGGACATGAACGTCCCTCGCTTCCTTCGATGAACACCATGGATAGCGCCCTGGCGGACGCCTTCCTATTCAAGCCGCGCCGCGGCCCATAGGCAACGGCCGGGGCCGCGCGGACCGGCAGGAGCCCGAGCGCTCAGCCCGCGGCCAGCGCCGCTTCGATGGCTTCCAGCGCAGCCCCGATCTTGTCGCCGTCGGGTCCGCCCGCCTGCGCCATATCCGGCCGGCCCCCGCCGCCCTTGCCGCCGACGGCGGCCGCCCCGGCGCGAACGAGGGTGACGGCGTCGACCTTGCCTTTCAGGCCGTCCGTAACGCCGACGACCAGCGAGGCCTTGCCCTGGTCCTCCGCGACGATGGCGACCACGCCATCCTCGATCTGGCCTTTCAAGGCATCCGCCATGCCGCGGAGTTCGCGGGCCGGCACGCCTTCGAGCGCGCGACCGATAAAGGCGTGGCCGCCAATGGATTTGATCTCCGGTTTGGCCGCGCCTTCGCCGCCGCCGGCGGCGAGCTTGCGCCTGAGGTCCGCCGCTTCGCGCTCCAGGCGCCGGCGATCCTCCAGGAGTTGGGCGACGCGAGACGGGGCCTCTTCCGGCGTCGTCTTGAGGGCGCCGGCGATCTCGTCGAGCAGATGCCGTCGTTCGGCGACATAGGCTTCCGCCGCGGCGCCGGTGACGGCCTCGATCCGACGGACGCCAGCGGCGACGGCGCCTTCCGCCAGGACGATGAACTCGCCGATATCGCCGGTGCGGCTGACATGGGTGCCGCCGCAAAGCTCGACCGACCAGTCCTTCTCCTCGCCGGGCGCCGTCGGGCCGCCCATGGCGACCACCCTCACCTCGTCGCCATATTTTTCGCCGAAGAGCGCCATCGCGCCGGCTTCGATCGCCTGATCCGTCGGCATGACGCGCGTGGTGACGGCGCTGTTCATGCGGATGCGTTCGTTCACGGCCTTCTCGACCGCCGCCACCTCTTCCGCCGAGATCGGCTTGGGATGGGAAATATCGAAACGCAGCCGCCCGGGCGCGACGAGCGAGCCCTTCTGGGCCACATGGTCGCCAAGGGAATCGCGCAGGGCCGCATGCAGGAGATGGGTCGCGGAGTGGTTGCCGCGGATCGCGTTGCGCCGCGCGACATCGACGGTCAATTCGACCGGCATGTCGCCGGTGAGCGCGCCGGCCTCGACCGTCACGTGATGCGCCCAGAGATCGCCCAGATGCTTCTGCACGTCGACGACCGTCGCGACCGCGCCGTCCGGACCGACCATGCGGCCGTGATCGCCGACCTGGCCGCCGGATTCGCCGTAGAACGGCGTCTGGTTCAACAGCACGACGCCCACGGCGCCGGCCTCGATCCTGTCGGTCTCCGCGCCGTCCGCGACCAGGGCCGTAATGACGCCTTCCGCCTGCTCTTGCGCGTAGCCCAGAAACTCCGTCGCGCCGAGGCGTTCGCGGAGGTTGAACCAGAGCGTCGCGTCGCCCGCATCCCCCGAACCCGCCCAGGCCTGGCGGGCCGCCGCCCGTTGACGCTCCATGGCGACGTCGAAGCCGGCCTGATCGACGACGCGGCCCTGGCCGCGCAGAATGTCCTGGGTGAGGTCGAGCGGAAATCCATAGGTGTCGTAAAGACGGAACGCCGTTTCGCCGTCGAGCGCCTCGCCTTCGCCGAGGCTGTCAGTCGCCTCGTCGAGGAGGCCGAGGCCGCGATCCAGCGTGACCTTGAAGCGTTCTTCCTCGAGCTTGAGCGTCTCGGCGATCAACGGCAAGGCGCGGCGAAGTTCGGGATAATCGTCGCCCATCTCCCGCGCCAGCGTCGGCGCGATGTCGCAGAGCAACGGATCGGTCGCGCCGAGCATGTGCGCATGCCGCATGCCCCGGCGCATGATCCGGCGAAGCACATAGCCCCGCCCTTCGTTGGAGGGCAGCACGCCGTCCGCGATCAGGAAGGAGGACGCGCGCACATGGTCGGCGATGACCCGGTGCGAGGCCTTCTGCGGACCGTCAGGGTCCACGTTAACCCGGCTCGCGACGTCTTCGATGAGCGCGCGCATCAGGTCGATATCGTAATTGTCGTGCTTGCCCTGCAGCACGGCGGCGACCCGTTCGAGGCCCATGCCGGTGTCGATCGACGGTCGCGGCAAATCGATGCGCTCGTCCTTCGTCACCTGCTCGAACTGCATGAAGACGAGGTTCCATATCTCGATGAAACGGTCGCCGTCTTCATCCGGCGATCCGGGCGGACCGCCCGGGATATGGTCGCCGTGGTCGAAGAAAATCTCGGAGCACGGGCCGCAAGGGCCGGTTTCGCCCATCGACCAGAAATTATCGGACGTGGAAATGCGGATAATGCGGTCGTCGCCGAGGCCCGCGATCTTCTTCCAAAGAACGGCCGCGTCTTCGTCCTCGGAATAGACCGTGACGAGAAGCTTTTCCGCCGGCAGCGCGAATTCCTTGGTGATCAGGTTCCACGCGAGTTCGATCGCGACGTCCTTGAAGTAGTCGCCGAAGGAGAAATTCCCGAGCATCTCGAAGAACGTGTGGTGGCGCGCCGTATAGCCGACATTCTCGAGGTCGTTGTGCTTGCCGCCGGCGCGAACGCATTTCTGCGACGTCACCGCGCGGGAATAGGGCCGGTGCTCGACGCCCGTGAAGACGTTTTTGAACTGCACCATGCCGGCGTTGGTGAACAGCAGCGTCGGGTCGTTCAAGGGCACGAGCGGGCTCGACGCGACAATCTCATGCCCGTTCTTCGCGAAATAATCGAGAAACGTGCGTCGAATCCCGTTAGCCGTCGCCGTCGTCATCGCTTTGCCCTATGCCCTGCTCCCGTCCGTCGTTTCACCGTCGCAAAGAGCCGCGCGGAGCATATGTCTTCGACCGCGCGGCCACGCACGAAACTGGAGGGTGTTCGCCAGTAAGCCGCCCTGGCCCGGATCGGACCAGTTCCGCTTGATCTAGCCCGCCGTCGGCGAGGCTGTCCAGTGGTCTTGGCGGCGATGCCCGGCCGACGGCGCGGCGCGGAGCGGCCTCGGGCGACGGCCGCACGGCGGCGGATCGCCGTTGCGGCGCCCTATCCCGCGCCTGGCCCGGCGCGGAATGGGCGCGCAGAGCGGCGGCCTATTCGGCTTCGAGCGCCGGTTCGTCGTCCGCGACTTCGCCGGTCATCATCTGCTCGGCGACGAGGCCGGCGTTCGCGCGAATGCGCCGCTCAATCGTCTCCGCGACGTCCGGATTATCTTTCAGGAACGTCTTGGAATTTTCCCGCCCCTGGCCGAGACGTTCGCCCTCATAGGAGAACCAGGATCCCGACTTCTCCACGATGTTCGCCTTGACGCCAAGATCGAGCAGTTCGCCGGTCTTGGAGACGCCCTGGCCGTACATGATGTCGAACTCGACCGTCTTGAACGGCGGCGCCACCTTGTTCTTGACGACGCGCACCCGGGTCTGGTTGCCGACCACCTCGTCCCGGTCCTTGATCTGGCCGATCCTGCGAATGTCCAGCCGGACGGAGGAATAGAACTTGAGCGCGTTGCCGCCGGTGGTCGTTTCGGGATTGCCGAACATCACGCCGATCTTCATGCGAATCTGGTTGATGAAGATCACGAGCGTGCGGCTCTTGGAGATCGACGCCGTCAGCTTGCGCAGCGCCTGACTCATCAGGCGCGCCTGTAGGCCCGGCAGCGAATCGCCCATTTCGCCTTCGATTTCGGCCCGCGGCGTCAGCGCCGCGACGCTGTCGATGACCAGGACGTCCAGCGCCTGGGAGCGCACCAGCGTGTCCGTGATCTCAAGCGCCTGCTCGCCCGTATCGGGCTGGGAAATCAGCAGCTCCTCGACGTCGACGCCCAGCTTCTTGGCGTAAGCGGGATCAAGCGCATGCTCGGCGTCCACGAACGCCGCGACGCCGCCCAATTTCTGCGCCTCGGCGACGATGTGCAGCGCCAGCGTGGTCTTGCCGGAGCTCTCTGGCCCGTAGATCTCGACGATGCGGCCGCGCGGCACGCCGCCGACGCCGAGCGCGATGTCGAGCCCCAGCGACCCGGTGGAGATCGCCTCGATCTCAAGGGCGCTCTGCTCGCCCAGTTTCATGATCGAGCCTTTGCCGAACGCCCGTTCGATCTGGCCGAGCGCCGCCTCCAACGCCTTGCTTTTGTCCATGCCGCCGTTCTCTACCAATCGCAATTGCGAACCCGCCATTCGAGCCTCCATCATTTCACAGGACACCCCGCGACGCAATTTGCCGTGGGCGTTCGTTCATGCAGCGAGCCACAATTGTACGCTGAATGTTCTCTATGTCAATGAAATGTTCTCATGGAACGTTCGCGCGACGAAAACGTTTAGGGAATAACGTCCTTAACCTTGCCTGCGAGTTGCTTCAACGTGAAGGGCTTCGGCAGGAAATGCACGTTCTCCAGACCCGCGAGCTTGTCCCGGAAGGCCGATTCGGCATAGCCGGAGACGCAGACGACCGGCAGAGTCGGCTGATATCCCCGCGCCGCCGCGATCAGGCTCGGACCGTCCAGTTCCGGCATGACGATATCCGTCACCAGCAGGTCGACGTCGTCCGCCTCGCCCTCGGCGAACAGGCGCAGGGCGGCCTCGCCGGTGCTGGCTTCGATCACGCGATAGCCCTTGCCGCGAAGCGCGCGCGCGCCGAACAGACGCACGGGGTCTTCGTCCTCCACCAGCATGATGGTGCCGGCGCCGGTCAGGTCCCGCGCGCGTTCGCTCGCCGCTTCCCGCGCCACCGTCTCCGTTTCGATATGGGGCGGCAGATAGAGCGAGAACGTGGTTCCGACGCCGACCTTGCTGTCGACGAAAATGAACCCGCCCGTCTGTTTCACGATGCCGTAGACGGTCGAGAGGCCGAGACCCGTCCCCTCGCCCACCGCCTTCGTGGTGAAGAACGGCTCGAAGATGCGTTCAAGATGCTTCGGATCGATGCCGACGCCGTGGTCGGTCACGTCGATGCGCACATAGTCTCCGGCCGGCATCGGCTCCAGGGGCGTGCCGACCGTATCGCCGACCTTCGCCATCTGGGTGGAGATATCGAGCTCGCCGTAACCCTCCATCGCGTCGCGGGCGTTGACGGCGAGGTTGATCACCACCTGCTCGAGCTGCACCCGGTCGACCTTCACCAGCGCAACGTCCCGGCCATGGCGCATGTTCAGATTGACCCGCGCGCCCAGCAGGCGGCGCAGAAGGTTGCCAAGGTCCGAGAGGGCATCCCCGACGTCCAGCACCTGGGGCTGGAGCGTCTGCTGACGGGAGAAGGCCAGCAGCTGCCGCACCAGATTGGCGGCGCGGTTCGCGTTCTGCTTGATCTGATTGATGTCCGCGAAGGATTCGTCCGTGGGGCTGTATTTCAGCATCAGGAGATCGGCGTGCCCGATGATCGCCGTCAGCAGATTGTTGAAGTCGTGCGCGACGCCGCCGGCGAGCTGACCGACGGCGAGCATCTTCTGGGACTGGGCGAACTGCGCCTCCAGCTTCTTTTCCTGGGTGACGTCCTGAATGCTGGCCGCGATCAGCTTCGGCTCGTCCTGAAGCTCGGTGAAGACGACGGCGCAGGATTCCTTCCGCCCCGCCTGCAATCGCGCGACCACCGGCTCCTGGGCCTCCCCCTCGCCCGTGGCCTGGATGGCGGCCAGCAGCTTCTCGTGATCCTTGCGTTCGAACAGGTCGACGAAGCGGGCGTCGATCAGCACGCCTTCCGCGTCCGCGAACAGCCCGAAGGCGCGGCTGTATTCCTGCACGCGCCCGGCCTGGTCGATCAGCGCCAGGTTGATCGGGCCGGTTTCGAAGAGGCGGCGGAAGGTGTCGTCGACCTCGTCCTGGCGGGCGGCGGCCTCCTCGGGCGCGGGCTCGGGCGCGGCCGCGCTTTCGGGTTCGGGCGCGGCGTCCGCCGAAGCCTCGGCGGTTCCGGCGCCCGGCGCCGTCGCGACGCCGCCTGTCCAGAACAGCCAGACGACGCCGGCCAGCCCCGCGGCGGCCAGCGCGATGCGCGCTTCCAGACCTTCTCCCAGAAAGACCAGCGCCGCCAGGGCCGAGACGCCCAGCGCCAGGCCGAGCGAGCGGAGGCTAGGGTCGCGCCGCATGTTTTCGACCATTGAGCTTCCAGACATAGTTGATGACCTCCGCGACCGCCCTGAAATGCTCTTCGGGAATCTGTTCCTCCAGATCGACGCTAGCATACAGCGCCCGGGCCAGAGGCGGGTTCTCGACAATGGGGATATTGTGCTCTTTGGCGACCTCGCGAATGCGCAGCGCCGAACGGTCGACGCCCTTCGCCTTCACCACGGGCGCGTCCATCGTGAGCTGGTCGTATTTCAGGGCGACGGCGAAATGGGTCGGGTTGGTGACGATCACGTCGGCTTTCGGCACCTCGGCGATCATCCGCTTGCGGCTGCGCTCCGCCCGGATCTGGCGCAGGCGCTGCTTGATGATCGGATCGCCTTCGGTCTGCTTGAACTCCTCCTTCATGTCCTGCCGGGACATGCGGAGCTTCTTGATGTGCTCCCAGCGCTGGTAGAGGAAGTCCGCCGCCGCGATCACGGTCATCACCGCGATGACGGCGAGGAGCACGGTGGACGCGATGTGATTGACCCTGGCGATCAGCTCGGCGGCGCCGATCCCCGATATCGTCTCGATCGCGGTCAGTTCCGGCAGCATGACCGCGGTCGCGATGGAGCCGACGATCGCCAGCTTGAGAATGCCTTTGACGAACTCGGCGAGGGATTTCAGGGAGAACAGCCGCTTCGCGCCGGAAAGCGGAGAGATCTTATCGAGGCTGGGCTTGATCGATTCGGGCGTGAACATAAACCCGTTCTGAACGACCCCCGCCCCGAAGGCCGCGACGATGAAAAGCGCCGCCACCGGCGCGACCGCGAGGCCGACCCGGGTCAGCGCGTCCCCTAAGAGTTCCGGCAACGCGCCGGACGTCACGTCGATGGCGTGGGGCTGCGCGAAGAACGCCGACATGGATACGGCGATGTCCTCCGCCATGGTCGGCGCCAGGCCCATCAGGAAGACCGCCGCCGCCAGGAACATGATCCAATGATTGACCTCGCGCGAAGTGGGCGTCTGGCCCTTCTCGCGCGCGTCGTCCAACCGTTTTTGGGTTGGTTCTTCTGTCTTTTCGCTGTCGTCCTCGCCCTCGGCCATGCCGCCCGCCTATCCGCCGAACGAGACCATGGAGAGCATTTCGACGAAACGCCCGAGATACCACTGCATGCCCGCGCCCAGGGTCAGCGCCAGGAGGCCGAGACCGACGGCGATCTGCAACGGCATGACGATGAAGAAGACCTGCACCTGGGGCATCAGCCGCGCCAGCAGGCCCATCCCCACCGTGACCGTCACGCCGACCAGGACGAACGGCGCGGACAGCGCCAGCGCCGCCGCGAAGCCTTCGGCGGCCAGCGTCGTCACGGCTTCGGCGAAGCCATCCACCGGCAGGGGCGCGCCTGGCGGGAAGGTCTCATAGCTGGCGGCGACGCCGACCAGAAGCAGATGATGCAGGTCGGTCACGAACAGCAGGACGACGCCGAGCATGGTGAGAAAGTTCGCGGGCAACGCGCCCTGCTGCGCCGAAATCGCATCGAAACTGAGGGCGTTCGCGAGACTGATCTGGGCGGCGATGATCGCGCCCGCGGACTGCAGCGCCGCGATGGCGAGCCTCGCGGAAACGCCCAGGAATATGCCGACCGTGATTTCCTCGAAGATCGTGACCGCCGCGGGCCAGAAGCCGGAGAGCAGATATTGCGGCGCGCCAAAGGAATCGCCGAGCGCGACGGCGATCGCGAGCGCCAGCAGCAAGCGGGCCCGCACGTTAACGGTGGAATCGCCGAACCCCGGCATGAACATCATCGCCGCGCCCATGCGGCAGAAAACCATGGCGTGCCCCGCCAGCCCGGCCAGCAGAAAATCGCCGAGGTTCATGACGCGCCGATCGTGACGATCCGATCGAACATGCTGCGGGCCAGTCCGTCCAAGGTCGCGATAATGAACGGCGCCATCATCAGCGACATTCCGAAAATCGCGAGGATCTTCGGAACGAACGCCAGCGTCATTTCTTGAATTTGCGTCAGGGCCTGGAACAGCGAAACGGCGAGGCCCACCCCGAGCGCGACCAGCATAAGCGGTCCGGCGCCGTAGAGAATGGCCATGATGCCTTCGCGGCCGACTTCGATGACGTCGACTTCGGTCATCGGGTCAGATCGGCATCCGCAGGATTTCCTGGTAGCTCTGCACGACCTTGTCCCGCACGGCGACGACCGTCCGCAAGGTCGCCTCGGCGTCGTTCACCGAAGCGACGACCTCCAGCAGCTCAGCTTCGCCGGCGGCGGCTTTGAGCGTGGTCTGCTCGCCTTGCTGCATGGTTTCCACCGCGTTCTGGGCGGCTTCCTCGAGCATGGCGGCGAAACCGCCGCCCTTGGTTTCCCCAGCGGGCGCGGCCGGGCCGGCGGCGCCGGCCTGCTGTTGTGTGGCCGCATAGGCCGCAGCGGCGGCGGGAGAGGCGATTCCGCTCATGGTCGGGCTCCTCTAATAAACGGCGCGGTCGATCAGGACCGCAGGAGGTCGATGGTGCGCTGGAGCATCCGGCGCGCGCCGGTCAGCATGGTCAGATTGGCTTCATAGCTGCGCTGCGCTTCCTGCATGTCCATCAACTCGACCATCGGCTTCACGTTCGGATGCAGCACATAGCCTTCCGGGTTCGCGCTCGGATGGCCCGGTTCGAACTCGCGGGTGAAGGCGGAAGGATCGCGGCCGATCTTGTCGACCTTCACCATCGCGGCGCCGCTTTGGCGGTCCACCTCGGCGGAGAAGGTGACGGTCTTGCGGCGATAGGGATCGCCGCCGGGCGTCGAGGACGTGGTGTCGGCGTTTGCCAGGTTCTCGGCGACGATACGAAGGCGCTTGGTCTGCGCCTTCATGCCGGAAACCGCTGTCTGCATCGCGGCGTCGAACGACATACAAGCTCTCCAGGAAAGGTTAGCTACCGTTGCTCTGCACAGCCATCCGCAGCATTTCCATATGCTTGCGGTAGAGGTGCGTCATGGTCTGGTATTCCAGCGCGGCGTCCGCCGATTTCTTCATTTCCAACTCCAGATCGACGGAGTTGCCCGAAATCGACGCCTGCAAATCGTCGCGCACTTCGCGTGTATTGCTGTCGGCCGTCTTGGAAATCAGTCGAACATGGCCTTTGCCGGATGCGCCCGACGTCTCCGCCGGCTTCATCATCTGAACGACCTGTCCGAAGTTCGGCGGTTTGATGTCCCGCGCGCGATAGCCAGGCGTATTGGCGTTCGCCACGTTCTGGGCCAGCACCGCCTGTCGGGCCGTCAGCCAATGCATCCTGGATTGCAGGCGCTGGAAGACAGAGAGGGAGGAAGGCTCCATAACTTTCCGCAACATATTTAATGAATCTTGTCGCAATCTTTACGGGTTTGATTGTAAATGCGTCGTTAACAAGGATATCTTTCGTGTGTGTGGACGCTGTACTCGATTCGCCCGGCGATATACGTCGAGCGTGAGGCCCCGGAGCAAGCGGAACTGAAAGCGGATCATGCTCTACCTCACCCGCAAGATTGGTGAGAGCGTCGTCATAAACGGCGATATCGAAGTGACCGTGATCGAAGTTCGCGGCCGCTCGGTGCGTCTTGGCTTCACGTTCCCGCCCAATGCTTCCGTTCTCCGCCGAGAGATTTTCGAGCGGGTGCAGGAGGAAAACCGCGCCGCCGCCGCCGGCGCCTCGTTCCTGGACGAGCTCGACGCCGCGGTCGAGGACGACCCGCCGAAACCACGCACGCCGGCAGACACCTCAGGCGACTGAACTTAACGGCGCAAATCCCTCAAATTCCCTAAAAACTTTAGCGGCGCGGCAACGGAACGTTAACCATAACCACGCCATCCTGCTCCCCTGAATCATGGAGTGGGACCGTTTCGGCCGATGCCATTCGCCTCGAAACCAGACGCTAAAGACGCCAAGCGTCGCGCCGTCGCGATCAGCGCGGGCGGCAAGGCGGCCGTCGGCGGACGCGGCCCCATGGCCGACGCGATCGTCGCGCTCGCGCGCGAACGGGGCGTCGAAATTCGGCAGGACAAGGATCTCGCGGAAGTTCTCTCGGCGCTGGACCCTGCCGGCGCCGCATCGGACGCGGCCGCCGCGCTCGCGGCTTCCGCGCTCGACCGTCTCTATCGCATGAACGAAGCAGCGAAGTCGCCGCCGGGCGAAACGCCGCCGGGACCGAATAAAGGCGGAGAACCCGCTCCTTCGGCCCCAATGAAAGGATGACCGATGTCTTCTCACCCTATACTCGCTGACCTGGAAGCCGCTCGCAGCGCCATTGCGCGCGCGGCCCACGCCTTCGAAACCGGAGACGGCTTCGATCTTCGGGAAATCGAACGGCGCGTGGACCTCGCCGCCGCGGCCGCCACCGACCTTGAGCCGGCCGAGCGCAACGAAGAGCTCCGCACGACCCTGCTCAACCTTGTCGCCGATCTGGACGCCCTGCATCGACGCATCGCGAGCGAACGCCGCAAGACCGAGGACCAATTGGGCCGCACGGCCATCAACCGGCGCGCCTTCGTGGCCTATGGCGACAGGATGGCAGGCTAGGCCTAAGCCCTATCGATGCTGGATCTGGAAACAACGCTCCGCTTCGTCTCGGCGTTCGCGCTGGTCATCGGCCTGATTGCTTTGCTGGCGTTCGTCGCCAAACGCTGGCGGGGCATGAGCCATCGCGCCGGGGCCTCCGGCCGTCGGCTGCAAGTTGTCGAAGCGCTTGGGCTGGACGCCAAACGCCGCGTCGTCCTGATCCGCGCGGACGACAAGGAGCACCTGTTGCTCGTCGGCGGCGAGACGGACGTTCTCGTCAGCACCAACGCCATCCGGGAAACCCGTCATGACGATGCCTGAGCGGCGATCCTTTCGGGCGGCGGCGGGCGCGGCCTGCGTTATGCTGCTTGGCGCGCTGATCCTGCCGACGACGGCGTTCGCCCAGTCCGTGTCGATCGACCTTGGCGGCGGCGCGCCTTCCTCGACCGCCCGCATCGTCCAGTTGATCGTTCTGCTGACGGTGTTGAGCCTGGCGCCATCCATTCTGGTGATGGCGACCTCATTCACCCGCATCGTCGTCGTGCTGTCGTTCCTGCGAAGCGCCCTCGGCGCCCAGCAGGCGCCGCCGAATATCGTGCTGATCAGCCTTGCGCTGTTCCTGTCCGCCTTCATCATGGCGCCCACGTTCGAGCGCATTTATGAAGACGCGGTCCAGCCGTTGATCGCCGAGGAGATCACCGAGCAACAGGCCCTGCCCTTGGCGATCGCGCCCATGCGAACGTTCATGTTGAAGCATGTGCGCGAAGAGGATCTCAGCCTGTTTCTCGAAATGTCGGGCGCCGGTCAACTCGACTCCATCGAGGAAACGCCCATGAAAGCCCTCGCGCCGGCGTTCATGATCAGCGAGCTCAGGCGGGCGTTCGAAATCGGCTTTCTGCTCTTCATTCCGTTTCTGGTCATCGACATGCTGGTCGCGTCGGTCCTGATGTCCATGGGCATGATGATGCTGCCGCCAGTGATGATCTCCCTGCCGTTCAAGCTGATCTTCTTCGTGCTCGTGGACGGCTGGCGCCTCGTCGCCGGCAGCCTGGTGCAATCCTACGGCTGAGCCGGAGGCAGGACCATCAGGGTCGAGACGCCGTGGGCGTAAAGCTTGCCGGCGTCGTCGACGAGCTTCCCTTCGGTCGAGATCATGCGGCGGCCGCCATGCAGCACGCGGCCTTCCGCTCGGAGCACGCCGGCTTCGGGCGTCACCGCGCGGACATAGGTCAGTTTGAGGTCCGTCGTCGTGTAGGGATACCCGGCCGGCAGCACGGTATGGCCGGCGCAGCCCATGCAGGAATCCAGCAAGGTCGCAATCCAACCGCCATGGATGCCGCCAAGGGGATTGCGGTAGCGCTCCTTCGCCTGCGCCTCCCAGACGACCATGCCCGGCTCGACGACGGCCAGCCGGAAATCGACGACTTCCGCGATCGGCGGATGGGGCAGAACCCCATCCCGGATCGCACGCAGGAAATCGAGCCCCGATAGGGCCATCGCCTCCGATATGGGAACGGAGCCGAAGGCCCTGTCGTCGCGATCGCTCACTCAGCGGCCTCGACGGTGTCTTCGTAGGTCTTGAAGAAGCGGCGCCCGGTCCCCTTCTGGTTCTCGTAGATAGACCCTTGAGCGTGCGCGGCCGGATAGGGCATCCGCACGGGCACCGGCGCAAGCCGGGGCTGGGTGGTGCCCCGGCCGCGGACGACCCGGCGTTCGAAATCGTCGAAATCGCCCTTCATCTTCGTCAACGGCCAGGCGTCGGCGGCCGCATATTCGGTCAACAGAAGCCGACGTTGGCGGTTGGACGTGTTCAGCGCGGAGCCGTGCACCGCGCGGACGTGATGAATGGTCATCGATCCCGCCGGCCCCATCAGCTTGGCCGCGCCGGACACGTCGAGCCCGACCGCGTCCGGATCGAACGCGCCGCAGAACGCGCCGCCATTGTGATGGTCATAGACCTCCCGCTTGTGGCTGCCCGGCAACACCAGCAAGGGACCGTTGCTTTCGTCGCAGTCATCCAACAGCAGGCCGGTCGCCAGCACGTCGTCATTGGTGTGCGGATAGAACGCCCAGTCCTGGTGCCACTCGACCGGCGCGCCATAGCCGGCGGCCTTGATATTCATCTTGCCGCCATAGACGCGCACATCCGGGCCGACGAGCTGGGCGACGATATCCGTCATGTCCGGGTCGGCGACGAGGTCCCAGAAGAAGGTATTGTGCCGATATGGCTCCTTGATCCGGCGAATGCGCGGATTGTCAGGGCGGTGGCTGTCTTCCAGGTCGTAGAGATCGTTGCTGGCGGTCACGTCGGCCGCATCGGCGATGATCGCATCGGTCGCCTCCCGCAGCCGCGCCAGCTTCTCCGGCGACAGCACCCCTTCGACCACCAGATAGCCCTCGTCGTGATAGAACGCGACCTGTTCGTCCGTCAGCCTAACCGCCATGGCGCCCTCCGCTCGGTTGCTTATTCGCTCGTTCGTTCGCGCGATTATGCGGCGAGGTCGTCTCCAGACAAGACCCGGTCCAACAGCGCCGTCGTCTCGTCGACGCCGTATAGCGCGACGAAGCTGCCCATGCGCGGCCCCGAGGACTGCCCGAGCAGCACTTCGTAGAGCGCCTGGAACCACTCGCGCAGGTTCTCGAAGCCATGGGCCTTGCCGACTTCGTAGACGATCGCCTGCAGGCCGGCGGCGTCCGCGTCGCCGGCGGCGGCGAGACGGTCGCGCAGGTCCTGCATGGCCGCCCGCTCGGCGGCCGTCGGCGCGCGATAGGTCTTCGCGGGCTTCACGAAATCCCGGTAATAGGCGATGGCGTAACCGACGAGCTTATCCAGCATCGGCGCGTTCTCTGGCGAAAGCTCCGGCTGGTAGCGGGCGATGAAGCCCCAGAGGGTCGCCTTGTCTTCGGCGTTGCAGACCGCAGCCAGGTTCAGGAGCAGCGAGAAGGAGAAGTCGGCCTCAGGCTCGGGCGGAGCGCCGCTGTGAATATGCCAGGCAGGACTGTCCAGCCTGGCCGCGCCCTCGAGCTCGCCGACCTTGCCCAGATGCTGACGGTATTCGTCCACCGCGCGCGGGATCACGTCGAAATAGAGGCGCTTCGCCGCCGTCGGCTTCTGGAACATGAACTGCGCGAGGCTCTCCGGCGGCGCATAGGCGAGCCATTCCTCGACCGACAGGCCATTACCCTTGGACTTCGAGATTTTGCCGCCGTCCGCATCCAGGAACAGCTCGTAGGTAAAGCCTTCCGGCGGCTGGCCGCCGAGAATGCGGCAAATCTTCGAAGACAGTGTCACGCTGTCGATCAGGTCCTTGCCGGACATCTCATAATCGACATCGAGCGCGAACCAGCGCATCGCCCAGTCGGCCTTCCATTGCAGCTTGCAGCGCCCGCCTGTGACCGGCGTCTCGACCAGCGCATCCGTCGCCGGGTCGCGGTAGACGATGGCGCCCTCATCCGGGCGCACTTCCTCCGCCGGAACCTGCAGCACTTCGCCCGTGGTCTCGGAGACCGGCAGGAACGGGCAGTATGTCTGGCGCCGCTCCGGCCCGAGCGTCGGCAGGATGACCTTCATCACGGCGTCGAAGCGATGCAGCATCGTCGTCAACGCCGCGTCGAACCGGCCGGAGGCATAGCATTCGGTCGACGACTGGAACTCGTAGTCGAAGCCGAAGGTGTCCAGGAACGCCTTCAGGCGGGCGTTGTTGTGCGCGCCGAAGCTTTCATGGGTGCCGAACGGGTCCGGGACCGAGGTCAGCGGCTTGTTCAGATGCTGAGCCAGCATCTCCTTGTTCGGCACGTTGTCCGGAACGCGCCTCAAGCCGTCCATGTCGTCCGAGAACGCATAAAGGCGGGTCGGAATGTCCGAAAGCTCCTGGAAGGCCCGGCGCACCATGGAGGTGCGGGCCACCTCGCCGAATGTCCCGATATGGGGGAGGCCCGAGGGGCCATAGCCGGTCTCGAACAGGGCATACCCCTTGTCGCCCGGCCGCTTCTCGAGCCGTTTCAGCACTTTCCGAGCCTCGGCGAACGGCCAGGATCGGGCGCTTTCGGCAGCGGCGTCGGACATGAAACAAGGCTCCGGCAATTGGCGGGCGCGACGGACATTTCGACATCGCCACCCGCGTGAAGGGCGGATATAGGCGTGGGCCGCCGTTTCGGTCAACCGGAGCGGGACGTCCGGCGGCTAAGCGCGAAAGCATTACGCCCTCTGGCGAAGGCCCTCTGCGCGATTGCTTCGCGGGGAAGCCGCGGCGACCATAGCCTTAACGAAACGTAAACGCTGGACAGCCGGGAGACGCAACGCCATGCGCCTCATCAACGCCATCGCCATGGCGATCGTGGCCGCCGCCGTGGTCGCGACCGCCTTCTCCGCCCGCCACGCCATGAGCGTGCAGGCTCCAAACGGACCGGCGCCCGAAGCCGCCGCAGAGGCTAACGAAGGCGTCCGCGCCCTCAACGCGCTCGCCAACGACGGCAAGACCGTCCTCGTCGTCACCCGGGCCAAGCGCGGCCGCTTGCAGCCCGCCGCCGCCGCGTCCGCCATGGACGTCGACGCCTTCTCGCTGGCGCTCGGCCGCACGTTCTCCCGCAAGGAGGGCCAACTGGCGGGCCACTCGCGCCCGGCGCGCCTGCCGAAGGAAGGCCCCCTCGCCTCCGGCTTCGTCGCGACCGTCGACGGCTTCGGCGGCCTTTGCGGGTTCGCCATCGGCGGGCTGGACTACTCGGGCGCCGGCGGCGAGCAGGGCCTGGACGCATCGGCGGCGCTGATCTTCTGCGCGGAAAGCCCTGAACTGCTGCGAAAGATGGCGAAGCCCGCGATCGTCGCCGCGCGCATCGCGCGCCTGCCGGCCAAGTAAGGCCTAGCGGCGGAACAGACGGCTCAGCCCCAAGCGGCGCCGGTCGTCCCCGCCGGCGCGCCCCTACCCGACCGCTACCGTAAGCTATAGATTAGGCGGCATGGATTCCGGTTCGCGTGGGAGGAACCGCATGCAGCTTCGTGACGTTTCGCTGGACGACAAGTACCTGTTGGACCGTGGCCGCGCCTTTATGACCGGCACCCAGGCGCTGGTCCGGCTGCCGCTCATCCAGCGCCAGCGCGACGTCGCGGCCGGCCTGAACACGGCGGGTTATATCTCCGGCTATCGCGGCTCGCCGCTCGGCGCCTACGACCAGCAGCTCTGGCAGGCGCGGAAGCATCTGAGCGAACACCACATCACCTTCCGCCCCGGCCTGAACGAGGACCTGGCGGCGACGGCCATCTGGGGCGCGCAGCAGATCGAGCATACCGGGACGGCCAAATACGATGGCGTCTTCGGCATCTGGTACGGCAAGGGCCCCGGCGTCGACCGTTCGGGCGACGTCTTCAAGCACGCCAACCAGGCTGGCTCCTCCCGCCATGGCGGCGTCATCGCGCTCGCCGGCGACGATCATATGGCGAAGTCCTCGACGGTCGCGCACCAGAGCGAGTTCGCCTTCGTCGATGCGCTGATCCCCATTTTTTCGCCGGCGGGCGTGCAGGAGTTCCTGGATTACGGCCTGCACGGCTTCGCCATGTCCCGCTTCAGCGGCCTCTGGGCCGGCTTCAAGGCGATCGGCGAGACGGTCGACAGCTCCGCCGTCGTGGAGCTCGATCCGGAACGCGTGCAGCCCGTCCTGCCGCCCTTCGACATGCCGGAAGGCGGGGTGAACAACCGCCAGATCATCGCGGAATTCCTCATGCTCGAGGAAATGCTGCATCGCTACAAACTGCCGGCGGCGATGGCCTATGCCCGCGCCAACCGGCTCGACCGGGTGGTGATCGGCGGTCCCGAGCGGCGGATCGGCATCATCACCGTCGGCAAGTCCTATCTGGACGTGCGCCAGGCGTTGGACGAGCTCGGCCTGACGGAAGCGGAAGCCGCGCGGCTTGGCGTTTCGCTCTACAAAGTGGCGATGCCCTGGCCGCTGGAGACGGAAGGCGCGCGCGCCTTCGCCGAAGGGCTCGACCTCGTCATGGTGGTCGAGGAGAAGCGCGGCCTGATCGAGCCGCAGCTCAAGGAAGCGCTGTTCGGCCTGCCGGCCGACCGCCGCCCCCGGATCATCGGCAAGGAAGACGAGAACGGGCAGACGCTCTTCCCGGCCTATGCGGAACTGACGCCCGGCATGATCGCCCGCGCCCTCGCCGACCGCCTCCGCCAGATGGGCGTCGACGAGCAGGGCCGGCAGCGGATCGAGGACGCGCTCGCCCGCTATGACCGCCTGACGGGCCAGAGTGCGGGCAACAATCCGCCCTCCATGGGACGCACGCCCTATTTCTGCTCCGGCTGCCCCCACAACACTTCGACCAAGGTGCCGGAAGGCAGCCGCGCCGGCGCCGGCATCGGCTGCCATTACATGGCGCTCTGGATGGACCGGGATACGGCCGGCTTCACCCATATGGGCGCCGAGGGCGCCAACTGGGTCGGCCAGGCGCCCTTCGTCGAGACCCCGCATATCTTCCAGAACATCGGCGACGGCACCTACAACCACTCCGGCCTTCTGGCGATCCGCCAGGCCGCCGCCTCCGGCGTGAACATCACCTATAAGATTCTCTACAACGACGCCGTCGCCATGACGGGCGGCCAGCCCCATGACGGCACGCTGGGCGTGGCCGAGATCAGCCAGCAGGTGCACGCCGAAGGCGCCAAGCGCATCTGCGTCGTGACCGACGAGCCGGACAAATATCCGAGCGGCTACGGTTTCGCGCCGGGCGTCACCGTCCATCATCGTCGCGAGCTCATGAAGGTGCAGCGGGAGCTCCGCGAAGTTCAGGGGCTCTCCATCCTGATCTACGACCAGACCTGTGCAGCGGAAAAGCGCCGGCGCAGGAAGCGCGGCACGTTCCCGAATCCGCCGAAGCGGGCCTATATCAACGAGCGCGTCTGCGAAGGCTGCGGCGACTGCGGCGTGAAGTCGAACTGTGTCTCCGTATTGCCGGTCGAAACGGAATACGGCCGCAAGCGGCGCATCGACCAGTCCGCCTGCAACAAGGACTATTCCTGCATGGAGGGCTTCTGCCCCTCCTTCGTAACGGTTTTGAACGGCGAGCCGAAGAAGCCGGCGCCGGTCGCGGAAGACCCCCAGAGCGTCCTGCCGGCGCCGGAATTGCCGGGGCTCGACCAGCCCTATGGCATTCTCCTGACCGGCATCGGCGGCACAGGCGTCGTCACGGTCAACGCGGTGCTGGCGATGGCCGCGCATCTGGAAGGCAAGGCCGCGACCGTGCTGGATATGGCGGGTCTCGCCCAGAAAGGCGGGGCGGTCACCTCCCATCTCCGCATCGCCGCCACGCCCGAGGACCTGCACGCGACCCGAATCGCGCTCGGCGGCGCCGACCTGCTGCTCGGTTGCGACATCGTGACGGCGGCGCAGCCCGACAGCGTCGCCAAGTTGGAACGCGGCGCCAGCCGGGCCGTCATCAACACCTATCGCCAGTTCACCGGCGATTTCACCCGCGATCCGGACTTCCAGTTCCCGACTGACGAACTGAAGGGCCGCATCGAAGGCGGCGTCGGCCCCGGCGGGGCGGATTTCGTCGACGGCACCGAGCTTGCGACCAAGCTGATGGGCGATTCCATCGCAACCAACCTCTTCATGGCGGGCTTCGCCTGGCAGAAGGGCCTGATCCCGCTCTCCCTGGAGGCGATCGATCGCGCGATCGAGTTGAACGGCGTCGGCATCGACATGAACAAGCGCGCGTTCCAGTGGGGCCGCACGGCGGCCTATGACCTCAAGAAGGTGGAAGCCGCCGTCGGCGTGAAGCCGGTGGCCGCGAAGCCGTTGACGCTGGACGAGACCATCGCCGACCGCGTCGAGGAACTGACCAAGTATCAAAACCGGCGCTACGCCAAGCGCTATGAGGCCATCGTCGAAAAAATCCGCGCGGCGGAGACGGAAAAGACGCCCGGCAAATCGGGCCTCGCCATGGCCGCCGCGCAATATGCCTACAAGCTGATGGCCTATAAGGACGAATACGAGGTCGCGCGCCTCTACGCCGACCCAGCTTTCCGGCAAAAGCTGGAAGCCCAGTTCGAAGGCGATTTCGAGCTTCGCTTCAATCTGGCGCCGCCCCTGCTCTCAAAGCCCGATCCGTCCACCGGCGAGCCGATGAAGAAGGAATACGGCCCTGGCATGGAGAAATGGTTCCGGCGCCTGGCCAAGCTCAAAGGCCTGCGCGGCACGCCGCTGGACCTGTTCGGCCGCACGGAGGAACGCCGCCTCGAGCGGCAGATGATCAAGGACTATCGCGCCCTGACGGACCGAATCGCCGCCGAACTTACCACCGACAATCACCAGTTCGCCGTGGCTCTCCTAAGCCTGCCCGAACACATCCGGGGATATGGCCATGTGAAGACGCGCCATATTGAGCAGGCTAAGGACGAAGAGCGGCGCCTGCTGGAAGCCTTCGCAGATCCGAGCGTGGCGGCGGCCAGTCAGGCGGCGGAATAGTTTCATGGCGGATGGCACGCTGGACGTAGAGATCTGGCGCGGCGGCGCCGACGGCGCGTTCGAGCGCTTCACCGCGCCCGCCCGCGAGAACCAGACCGTCCTCGACGTCGTCACCTGGGTTCAGCGGAACGCGGACCCGAGCCTTTCGTATCGCTTCGCCTGCCGCGTCGGCATGTGCGGCTCCTGTGCGATGACGGTGAACGGCAAGCCGCGCTGGACCTGCCGAACCCACGTCTCGCGCGTCGCCAAGGATGGCGCGCTGAAGATCGAGCCCCTGAAGAACCTGCCGATTATCAAGGACTTGGCCGCCGACCTTGCGCCGTTCTTCGAAAAATGGTCGGCGGCGCGCGGCCGCTTCGAGGCTGCGATCGGCCGCGACGATCCGCTTGTGCCGATCTCGCCGGAAACCGCGGAAAGACAGGCGGCTAGCAGCGCGATTGAATGCATCAACTGCGCGGTCTGCTATTCCGCCTGCGACGTCGTCGCCTGGAAGCCGGACTATCTGGGACCGGCCGCCCTGAACCGGGCCTGGGCGGCTTGGAACGACGTGCGCGACGGCGACCGCAAGGGCGTGCTTCGCGCCGTTTCGGCCAATGGCGGCTGCCACAATTGCCATAGCCACCAAAGCTGCGCCGAACATTGCCCGGTCGAGCTCAACCCGACCGCCGGGATCGCCGGCCTGAAGCGCGCGACCAGCCGCGCCATGTTAAGAGGCGACCTTAAGTGATCGCGGCCAAACTTTTTTTATTGCAGCGAATTTCCGCGATCGCGTTGGCGCCGCTCGTCATCGGCCATCTGATTGTCATCCTTGTCGCCGTACAGGACGGCCTGACCGCCGACGAGATCCTCGCCCGCACCCAGGGCGCCGTCGGCTGGATGCTGTTCTATGGCGTCTTCGTCCTCGCCGTGGCGGTCCATGGCGCAATCGGTCTCCGCGCGATCCTGGCGGAATGGACGCCGCTGCATCCGCGCGCCGTGGATGGCGTCGCCGCCGTCTGGCTGCTTGTAGCAGTGGCGCTCGGCCTGCGCGCCGTCATCGCGGTCACCGGCTGATGCTGCGGCCATCCCGCAATCACGCCGGCTACTGGGCTTTCCTGGTCCACCGCCTGTCCGGCCTTGGGCTGGCCCTGTTCCTGCCCCTGCACTTCCTCGTGCTGGGAACGGCGATCGAAGGCGCCGCCGCCCTGGACGGCGTGCTCGCATGGACGGACAACGCGCTTGTCAAAGCGGCGGAAATCGGGCTCGTCGTTCTGCTCGCCGCCCATCTCGCCGGCGGGCTCCGCCTCCTTGCGATCGAGTTTCTGCCCTGGTCGGACCGGCAGAAGACATGGATCGCCCTCGGCGCCGGCGCCTCCTGCGCGGCAGGCCTCGCCATGCTGTTCAACCTCGCCTGAGGGAGGCCCGACCATGACCGCCATCGCGCGCGACCGCGCGGATATCCTAATCCTGGGCTCCGGCGGCGCCGGCCTGTTCGCCGCCCTCCATGCCGCCAAGGCGAACCCGGACCTGGATATCGTCGTCGCGGTCAAGGGCCTGATGGGCAAGTGCGGCTGCACGCGCATGGTCCAAGGCGGCTACAACGTCGCCCTGAACGACGCCGACAGCGTCGAGCGGCATTTCATGGACACCATCGTCGGCGGCAAGTGGCTGCCGCGCCAGGACCTTGCCTGGACGCTGGTCGAGCAGGCCATCGTGCGCATCCGCGAGTTGGAGAACGAACTCGGCTGCTTCTTCGACCGTAATGCGGACGGCAGCCTGCACCAGAAGGCGTTCGCCGGCCAAAGTTTCGACCGCACCGTCCACAAGGGCGACCTGACCGGCATCGAGATCATGAACCGGCTGATGGAGCAGGTTCTCGCGCTCCGCGTTCGCCGTCTCGAAGAACATCGGGCGCTGACGTTCGTTCCCGCGTCCGAGGACGGCGCGATTTCGGGCGTCTTGATGACCGACATGCGCGACGGCGGCTTCCGGTTCGTACAGGCGAAGACCGTGCTGCTGGCGACGGGCGGCGGCCCGACCATGTACCTCTATCACACCCCTTCCGGCGACAAAGCGAGCGACGGTTACGCCATGGCGCTTAGGGCGGGCCTCTCCCTGCGCGACATGGAGATGGTGCAGTTTCACCCGACGGGCCTGCTTGCGGGCACGGAAACGCGGATGACCGGCACCGTGCTCGAGGAAGGCCTGCGCGGCGCCGGCGGCTATCTCCTGGACGGCGACGGCCGGCGCTTCATGTTCGACCATCACCCCCATGGCGAACGCGCGACCCGGGACATCGTCTCCCGCGCCATCGACGCCGAAATGCGGGCCGGGCGGACGACGCCCATGGGCGGCGTCTATATCGAAATGAAGCATCTGGGGCCCGAGAACGTGGCGCGCCAGTTCAACGGCATGGTCAAGCGCTGCGCCGATTGCGGCTTCGACCTGGCGGCCGGACGCGTCGAGGTGGTGCCGACGGCGCACTACATGATGGGCGGCGTCGAGTTCGAGCCAGGCTGCATGACGGCCCTGCCGGGCCTCTATGTCGCCGGCGAGGACGCGGGCGGCGTACATGGCGCCAATCGCCTCGGCGGCAACGGCGTCGCCAACTCTACCGTGTTCGGCGGGCTTGCCGGCGACGAGATGGCGCGGGCGCTCGGCGCCGGAGAGCATGGCTGGCGCGCGCCCGACGAAACCGCCATCGAGGCGGGCATCGCTGCCGCTCTCGCCCCCTTCGAGAAACCCAAGGGCGATCTGAACGGCCTGCGCGAACGTCTTTATAGGCTGATGTGGGATGACGTCGGCATCGTCCGGGACGCCGCTGGCCTTGCGCGCGGGCTGGAGGGGCTCGACGACCTCGCCGCCGAACTCTCTGAAACGGGCCTCGCCGACACTGGCCGCGCGTTCAATCTGACCTGGCACGACTGGCTGAACCTGGAAAGCCAGATCGTCGCCTCCCGCGCCATTGCAGCCGCCGCCGTCGCCCGGGAGGATTCCCGAGGCGCGCACTATCGGAGCGACTACCCCGAAACCGGCGACCTGGAGACGACCCGTTTCACCAGCGTCGCCATGGACGCCGACGGCCGCATTGCGGCAAGCTCGAAGCCGGTCGATTTTTCGATCGTGAAACCTGGCGAATCGCTGATCGACGAAGAAGCCGGCGCGCCGCCCGAAGTTCTGGGAGCCAATGCATGATCCCGATCAACCGCGTCGAGGACGCCGCCTATAAGGCGATGACCAAGGCGGCCATCGAGATTCCGGACGACTATCTCTCCGGCCTGAAGACGCTCGTGGACGCGGAGAAAGGCGACCTCTCCCATTTCGTTCTCGAAGCGATGCTGGAGAACTACGAGGCCGCCAAGGAAGATCGCCGCGCCATGTGCGCCGATACCGGCGTGCCGCGCTATTACGTGAAAGTCGGCAACGAAGCGAAGGTCGAAGGCGGGTTCATCGCGGTCGAGGAAGCGCTGCGCCGCGCCTGCGCCCAGGCCACCCATGACGTCCCGCTGCGCCCGAACCGCGTCCACCCCCTCTCCCGCCACGACAACAACAACAATGTCGGCCTGAATGCGCCGGAGATCGAATATTCCTTCGAGCCGGACGCGGACTGGATCGAAGTCACCACCGTCCACAAGGGCGGCCTGTTCGGCACCGACTATCGGATGCTGTTCCCGGCGGACGGAGTCGACGGCATCAAGCGGTTCTTCCTGGACGCCATGATCGCCTTCGGCAAGCGTGGCCTCGCCTGCCAGCCGGCGATCGTCGGCATCGGGCTTGGCGGCTCCAAGGACACATGCATGGTGCTCGGCAAGCAGGCCGCCTGCCTGCGCGCGGTCGGCGAGGCCAACCCGGATCCGAAGGTCGCAGCGCTCGAGGCCGAGTTGAAAGAGCTCGGCAATTCCATCGGCATGGGCGCCATGGGTTTCGTCGGTTCGTCGATGGTCGTCGATTGCCATATCGAATGCGGCTACACCCATACGGGCGGCATGCCGATTTCGATCCATGCATTCTGCCTGTCGTCCAGGCGGGCGACCGCCCGGATCGGCGCGAACGGCGACATCGCGCTTCGCTCGGAGCCGAACTGGTTCACCCCCTACATGCGAAGGAACGACGTCTCATGGCAGAGCCCGGCCCTCTCAAAACAGTCCGCCTGAAGGCGCCTGTCTCCGACGCCGATCTGGCCAAGCTCGAGATCGGCCAGGTCGTCTACCTGGACGGCCTGATCTATACCGGCCGCGAAGGCGTCTATCAGCGCATCCTTGGCGACGGTCAGGCCCCGCCGGTCGATCTGAATGCGCTGACGAACGTGAACTTCCATTGCTCGCCGGCGGCGGCGCAGGACGAGTCGGGCGAATTCCGCGTCGGCGCGGTCACGGCGACCGCCAGCTTTCGCTTTTCCAAATGGCTGCCGGAGTGGTTCAAGCAGACCGGCTGCAAGGTCATCGTCGGCAAGGGCGGCATGAGCGCGGAGGATTACCGGGACACCTTCGTTCCCGCCGGCGCCGTCTACCTGACGACGGTCGGCTACGGCACCGGCGCCTTGCTCGGGCGCGGCATCAAGGCGGTCGAGGCCGCCCATTGGCTGGACGAGCTTGGCGTCGCCCAGGCGATGTGGGTGCTCAGGGTCGAAAACTTCGGCCCCCTCCTCGTCGAAAGCGACCTCCAGGGCCGCAGCCTCTTCGAGGAGAACAACGCGGCCGTGAACGCCAATCTGGCGAAGCTCTATGACGGCCTGAAAGCGCCGAGCCTCGCCCGCTATGGCGAGACCGACGACAAGACGAAAGAGTTGATCTAGTCGAGCAGGCCCTGAGCCGCCGCCAACTCCCAGGCTGTCGCGCCGACCGAAACCAGCAGCGTCAGCGCCAAGGCCAGGTTAACGAGACGTCCCAGCACGGGCCGTCGCAACAGGCGGGCCAGCGCCGCGCCCGAAATCGCCCAGAATCCGCAGGAAACAAGGATCAGCGCGCTCAAGGCCGCCATGGTCGCGGCCGGGCCGATCTGGTGGGTTGAGTAGACGGCGCCGAACGCCGCGAAGGCTTTCGGATTGGCGATGGCCAGGAGATAGCCCGCGCGGAAGGACGGCGGCGGCCGTCTATCGACGCCGCGGCCGGCGGTCGGCGCGGTCGCGATCCGATAGGCGAGATAAAGAATATAGATCGCGCCCAGGACCGCCAAAGCGCCGGCGGCCGACGGCGCCGTCCGCAGAAAAGGCCGCCAGACCGCCGGCCACCAATGTCAGGACGCTTGCCGTGCCGGCCGCTACGCCCAAAATGAACCGGGCGCCGCGACCGAAACCGTAAGCCACGGCGACGCCGGCGACGCTCAAGGTCGCCGGTCCGGGGCTCATCATCAACGGGGCGGCCGCGAGCCAGAGGAGGATCAAGTCGTCATGCATGGGTCTTCGCTCCAAACCGCGACACGGTTTCACGAGCGGACGCGCCCTGTATTGAACGGATGTGCGCGATGACCGACGACCAGCGGAACCGGTTCGCTTCCGCGACCCTGGCGCCCGGCGTCGAGGCGGCGACGGCGGCCTTTCAGGACCTCAGCTTCAGTCCCCACCGGCACGACGCCTATGCCGTCGGCGTGACGTCGGCCGGCGTCCAGGCGTTCACCTATCGAGGAACGCATCGCTACGCCCTGCCGGGAGACGTATTCGTGCTGCACCCGGACGAACTGCATGACGGCGCGCCGGGCGAGGACGGCGGATATGCCTACAGCATCGTCTACCTCGATCCCGTGCTGATATTCGATGCGCTGGATGGAGGGCCGTTGCCGTTCGTGGCGGAAGGCGTCGGCGATTTCGCACCGCTCCGGGACGCAATCCGCCTCACCTTCACGCCGACGGCGGACCCGGCGGAGCCTTTGACCGCGCTCGATCGCGCGGTCGCCTTCGCCGATGGCATGGCGAATGCCGCCGCGAACCGCCAACCGACGGGGCCCGCCATCGACCGCGCCGCCATGGCGCGTCTGCGCGAGCGCCTGACGCAGGACATGCGCGCCAGGCCCGGCCTCGCCGCGCTGGAGCGCGAGCTTGGCCTTTCGCGATATGCGATGTCGCGGCAGTTCAAGGCCTATTGCGGAGTCGCGCCGTCGCGTTTTCTGCAAATGCGACGGCTGGAGCGCGCCCGCGCCGGCATCGAGGCCGGACTACCCCTGGCCGACGCCGCCTATGCCGCCGGTTTCAGCGATCAGAGCCACATGACCCGCGGCTTTACCCAAGCCTACGGCCTGCCGCCGGCGCGCTGGCGCCGGATGGCGGCCGCGGCCGACTAAAGCCCCAGTTCGTGCTTGGCGATGATGTTCCGCTGAATCTCGTTCGAACCGGAGTAGATCGAGGCCGCCCGCAGGAACAGGTATGAAGGCGTTAGGCCATTGAAATAGTCGGCGCCCACCGGTTCGTCGTTCCAGCCTTCCCGCAGCGCGCCGATGCTGAACGGCTGCGAGTAATAGCCGCCGGCGACGACGCCCAGTTCCGAGATGAGCTGCTGCACTTCCGCGCGCCGGACCTTGATGAGCGACGAAACGGCGCCGATGCCCTTGTCCGCGCTATGGGCGGAGAGCGCCTTCAGCATGACGTTTTCGACGGTTGTGAGCTGCGTTTCGGCGTCCATCAGCTTGCGGCGGAAATCCGGCTCATCGATCAACTTTTCGCCGTCCGAGCGTTCCTGCTTGGCGATCGAGGTGACGCGCTCCAGCGCCATGCGGAGTTCGCCGCAGGCGCCGCCCGAGATGCGTTCGTGCTCCAAAAGGTGCTTGGCGATGGTCCAGCCCTTGCCTTCCTCGCCGACCAGAGAGTCGAGCGGCACTTCGACGTCGGTGAAGAAGGTCTGGTTCAGATGGTGCGCGCCGTTCATGGCGATGATCGGGCGAATCTCGATGCCAGGCGTCGTGATCGGGAAGATCAGAAAGGAGATGCCGTCCTGCTTCTTCGGCTCGTTCGACGTGCGGACGAGACAGAAAATCCAGTCGGCGTGGTGGGCAAGGCTCGTCCAGATCTTGGAGCCATTGATGACGTATTTGTCGCCCTTGCGCTCGGCCCGCGTGCGCAGGCTGGCGAGGTCCGACCCGGAGCCCGGCTCCGAATAACCCTGGCACCAGACGCGCTCGCCGGAAAGCGTCTTCGGCAGATGCTCTTTCTTCTGCTCTTCGGTCCCGAAATGCATAAGCACGGGGCCAAGCATGCCAAGGCCGAAGCCGGAGAGACGGGGCGCGCCGGCGAGCCCTGCCTCATCGTCGAAGATAAACCGCTGGGTCGCCGTCCAGTCGCAGCCGCCGTGCTCCACCGGCCAGTTGGGCGCGACCCATCCCTTGGCGGCCAGCGCCTTGTGCCAGCGCATATAGTCGTCTTTCGCGACCTGCTGGCCGGAGAGGACTTTCTCCCGCACGTCTCTCGGCAGATTCTCGGCGATAAACGCGCGCACTTCTTGGCGGAAGGCTTCGTCGGCGGCGGAAAACGGCATGTGCGGGCTCCCCTGGATCGTGTCTTGTCAACGACGTTGGCGAGAATGCTTGCACGGCTTGGCGGCGGCGTCCATCTTCCCTCGCCCACGTCGCGGCGCCGCGCGGCGCGGCCCCGGTCTCAGCCCTTCAGGCGCAAGCCTCTCCATGTCCTACTCGTCCATCATCGCGCCGCTCGTCGTCGCCGTCGCCCTGCAGACGCTGCCGACATTCGCCAATTTGGGGCCGACCACGCTGGCGCCCGAGATCCTGGCGGAGCTCGGGCTGCCTGGCGGGGCGGCGAACGGCTTCGTGTTCGCCCTCTACAGCGCCGCAACGATCGGATCGTTCGTCGCCGCGGGCGCGGTCCTGAAACTGGGGCCGATCCGGGCGGGCCAATCCGCGCTCGTCCTCTATATTTTCGGCGTCGGCGCGGCGCTGGCGGCGCCCGCGCCCGGCGGCTTCCTCCTGGCTGCGGTGCTGTTCGGCCTTGCCTATACCCTGCCGATCCCCGCCGGGGCGCAGATCCTGGCCGCGAACACGCCGCCGCATCTCCGCAATACGCTCTTCAGCATTCGCCAGATGGGCGTGCCGCTCGGCGGCTTGTTGGCGGGCGTGCTCTACCCGCCCATCGCCGAAGCCCACGGCTGGCGCGCGGCGATGGTCGCGACCGGCTGCGCCTGCCTGATCCTGGCGATCGCCCTGGCGCCCGCCCGACGCCGCTATGACGCCCAACGCCGGCCGGAGACGCGGCTCCTGGCGACAAGCGGCCATGGCCCGCTGGCGATGATGAAAGCGGCTCCGGGGCTGCGCCGGCTCGGCCTTGCCGGCATGCTCTTTGCGGGAACCGAAGTCACGGCCGTCGCCAATATCGTCGTGTTCCTGGAGCGCGACCAAGGCTGGAGCCTGATCGAAGCCGGATACGCCCTCGGGGCCTTGAGCGTCGGAGGCGCGCTCGGCCGTCTGTTCTGGGGCCTCGCCGCCGACCGACTGCCGGACCGCGCGCGCCTGCTCGGCGGCCTCGGGCTCGCCATGGCGGCTTCGATGGCGCTGCTGGCGTTCGCCCCGGACATCTCGACGACGCTGGTTTATCTCGGCGCGTTTCTGGTCGGCGCCACGGCTGGCGGCTGGACCGGCGTCGGGGTGGCGGAAAGCGCCCGACTCGCCGGCGCGTCCGGCGCCGTCGCAGGCGCCGCAACCTTGACGCAGATGATGTTTCTCGGCGTCGTCCTGCTGCCGACAGCCGCAGGCGTCGCCTTGTTCCTGGGGCTGGCCTATCCGCCTGTTTTCGCTACGATAGGCGCGCTTGCCGGGGTCGGCGGGCTGTTGCTGTTGACCGCGCCGCCGGAGCGTTGATCCATTCCCCCCGCGACCGCCATTCCCTGGACTCCGCTGCTGCTGACGATGCTGACGCAAGCGGCCGCCACCATGGCCGCCTATACGCTCTCCACGGCCTCCCCCTTCATCGCGCCCTCGCTCGGCGTCGATAACGAAGACATCGCCCAGCTCGTCGCCATCGTCTACTTCATGGGCGCGTTCTCGGCGCTGACGACGCCGCCTTTCATCCGCCAGTATGGCGGCATCGCGATCAGCATCGCCATCTGCGCGGCGACCGCGGTCATGTTGTCCATCGCCGCGACCGCCGTATCGATCTGGATGCTGGCCATGGGCGCCGTGGCGCTAGGCCTCCTCTACGGCGCGACCGCGCCATCCTCCAGCTTCGTGCTGGCGCAGCTTGCGCCGCCGAACCGGCGCAACCTCGTATTCTCGATCCGTCAGATCGGCGTGCCCCTTGGCGGCATCCTTGGCGGCATCCTGGCGCCGCCGCTGATTCTGATCGGCGGCTGGCGGATGGCGTTCGAGGCGCAGCTCGTGTTCGTGCTGCTGTTGATCTTCGCGCTGTATCAGATCCGTCATCGCTACGACGCCAAGGACCCTCCCAGCGTTCGGCTTTTCTCGGTCGCCTCTATCGTCCGCCTTTTCGGCCTGCTGCGAGAACTGCCGGAGATGCGGCCGCTCGCCATCGCGTCGGTGGTCTATTCCGGGGCGCAGCTCTGTTTCGGCGCCTTTCTCGTAACCCAGGTCGTGCGGGTATTCGGGCATGAGGCCTACGGCTTCGCCAGCGCCGTAGCGCTGGTGACCTTCCAGCTTTCGGGCGTCGGCGCACGCATCGGGCTCGCCATCGTCGCGGATGCCTGGGTGTCCGCGCGCACGCTGCTTGCGCTTCAGGGCGTCGTGATGGCCGCCGCCGCCGTCGTCGCGGCACACTACGACGCCGACTGGCCCCGCTGGCTGGTCCTCGTGAACTGCGCCGTCGCCGGCGCCACGGCCAGCGGCTATACCGGCCTCGCCTTCGCGGAATTCTCGCGCATCGGCGGCGTGCAGCGCACGGCGGAGGCGACCGGCCTCGGCGCCGCATCGATGTTTTTCGGCGTCGCGCTCATGACGCCCTTGTTCCGGCTCGGCATCGACGTTTTCGATGGATATCGTCTGCCCTATCTCGCCGTTGCGGCGCTGACCTTCGCCAGCGCCGTTCTCCTTATCGTCATCAGAGGCAACAGATCATGACGTTCGCCGCGCTCGAACCCGTGGAGTTGATCGACCGGGATCATCGGATTGGCCCTTTGTTCATCAAAGAATGCCGCCCGCTCAATCCCGGCCAACTGACGACGCCCCTGCTAATGCTGCACGGCTCCAGCCACGGGTGGTGGGCCTGGAAACGCTGGCAGCCATTCTTCGCAGCGGCCGGCTGGCCGACCTATGCCATATCCTTTCGCAATCATTTGGACTCCGCCCCGGTCCCGGAAGCGGAGTATCTGAGCCTCGACCTGAACGCCTATGTGGACGACGCCCTGTCGGCAATGAGCTGGCTTGGCCGCCCGCCCGTATTGTTCGGCCACAGCCTTGGCGGCATCGTCGCCCAGAAAGCGGCGGAAGATCGTGAACTGGCCGGCCTTGTTCTCGTCGCCTCGATCGGCCCTAAGCAGATCGGGCAGCAGCGGCCCGGACCGCCGCCATCGCCGGACAAGCTCGTTATGCCGGACAAATCGGAAGCGCGCTCCCGCTGGCTGCACGATCCCTGGCCGGAAGAACGCTTCGATGCGTTCTATGCGGCGTTGTCGCCAGAATCGCCCGGCGTCCTCGCCTGGTCCGGCACCGGGCGGACCGAGGTCGATCCCGACCGTATTTCCTGCCCCATCCTTTGCGTCGGCGGCGCAGCGGATAATTCCTACGTCCCGAAACCGGAACGGCTGGCGCAGGTCTACGGCGCCGATTGGTTCGAGCAGCCGGACGCAGGCCATGATATGATGCTGGAAGCGGCGGCGTCCGATGTGGCGCAGCGCATCAATCACTGGCTGGTCGAGAAGCTCGGATTGGAGAGAACGCCATGCGTGGCAAAAGCGGAGCGACGATGAACGGAGCGCTCGTTTTCGGCATGGCGTTGTGCCTCGGCGCATGCGCCTCGACCGGGGGCGCCGGAACCAGCGCGGCCGAAACCCAACGCCCCCTTCCTGCCTCCGTCCAGCTCGATCACGACCTGCTGATGGAGCCGATCGCCCGCGATGCGCGCGGCTGCGTGCAATATCGCATGCGCTCGGCCCGCCGTCCGAGCATCACGGCGTTGTTCTATCGGACCCATGCCGGCGACTTCAGCACGATCGCCGAGGAAGCCGCCTGCACATGACCGCGACCGCGCACGGCGGCCCGGCAGACTGGCGCTATGTCGCCGTGGAGATGTCGGGACAGGTCGCGACGGTCCGCTTCGACCGCAAGGACGGCGTCAATGCGCTTTCCCTCCGCGCTATCGAAGAATTGACCGCGGCGGCGGAGTGGGTGCGGAACCATCCAGATATCTACGCCGTCGCCCTCGTCGGCGGCGCGCGCGGGTTCTCCGCCGGGCGGGACCTCCGCGACCCGGAGTTGAACGGCTTGGACGACAGGCCGCTGCTCCATCGCCGTCATATCGCCGGCGCCGGCGGGCGGATGTGCAAGGCATGGGCCTCGCTGGAGCCGTTCACCGCCTGTGGGATCGAGGGCTTCGCCATCGGCGGCGGGCTGGCCCTCGCAGTTTCTACGGACTGGCGCGCCGTAGGACGATCCGCGCATTTCCGCGCGCCGGAGGCCGCGCTCGGTCTGTCGATGAGTTGGGGCGCCGTGCCCCGTCTCGTCAATCTGATCGGCCCGGCGCGCACGAAACAGCTTCTCATTCACGGGAATGATCGCGTCGACGCCGAGAGCGCCCATGCCTGGGGATTGGCGCAAGCCGTGGTGGATGACGGCGGCGCAATGGCGGCGGCCGTCGAAGCGGCGACGAAGGCGGCGGCGACGCCGCCGGTCGCGGCGCGGATGATCAAGAAGGCGGTCGACGCCTATGCGAGCGCTCTCGCCGACGCCGTTATCCACATGGACGCCGACCAAGTGCTGCTGGCCGAAACCGGCAAGGATCATGTAGAAGCCGTCGAAGCCTTCTTCGAGAAGCGAGACCCGAACTTCACCGGCGCTTGATCGCCCCCGCCTCAGTAAGCTTGGAGAATTCAGTCATGCCGTTTCCCTTCCGCCGCATTGCGGTCTTGTTCGCCGCAGCCGGCATCGCCGCCGGCGGAACCGCCAATGGCCAGGACCTTGAGAACACGCTGTATCTGGATCTCCGGTCCGGCCGGGTCGTCATCGAGATGCTCCCGGACGTAGCGCCAGCCCATGTCGCCCGCATCAAGGAACTGGCCCGCGAGGGCTTCTACGACGGGCTGAAATTTCACCGCGTCATCGAAGGCTTCATGGCCCAGACCGGCGACCCTCTCGGCAACGGCACCGGCGGCTCCGGCAAGAAGCTGAAGGCGGAGTTCAGCAAGGTTCCGTTCGAACGCGGCACCGTCGGCATGGCGCGCAGCCAGGACCCGAACAGTGGCGACAGCCAATTCTTCATCATGTTCGCGCCCTCCTCTCACCTGAACGGCCAGTACACCGTTTGGGGCCAGGTGGTCGACGGCATGGAGCACGTGGACGACATCAAGCGCGGCCACGCCGCCATGAACGGCGCCGTTCAGGACCCGGATGTCATCGTGAAAATGCAGGTCGCGGCCGACGCCGGCTGATCGAGCCCTCTCTCTCGAACCTGCGTTTGGAGCCGCCCCGGCGAGACCGTCGGGGCGGCTTCTCATTTCAGGGCTATTTGTTCGAGTACTGAACGGCGGCCCGGCCGACCGTCTCCCGCGCGATGATCAGCTTCGAGACCTGCGCCGTGCCGTCGCCGATCTCGAGGCCCATGACGTCCCTGAGGCGCTGCTGATGCGGCAAGTCCCGGCTGTAGCCGAGATGACCGTGCGTCAGCAGGCACTGGTGAATGGCGTCGACCGAAACCTTGGGCCCCATCCACTTCACCATCGCGGCCTCCTTCGTATGGGGCCGCCCCGCGTCGCGCAGCCATAGGCACTCATAGGCGAGCAGCCGCGCGGCCCGAACCCGGGCGTCCGCCTCCGCCAGGGGGAACGTCACGCCCTGGAACTCGGCAAGCGGGCGGCCAAACGCCTCCCGCTCGACCGTATAGGGCCAGGTCTCGTCCAGCGACGCGCGGGCGGCGCCAAGGCACTGCAGGGCGATCAGCGCCCGCGAATAGTCGAACCCCTGCATGACGCGGATAAAGCCCATGCCCTCGTCGCCGACGCGCCGGTCGTCCGGCACGCGCACGCCGTCGAACCAGACGGAGCCGCGTCCCACCGCCAGGCTGCCCAGATCGTCATAGGCGGAGCGCGTGACGCCGGTCGCGTTCAGATCGACCCAGAACGCCGTCACCCCCCTGGCGCCGCTGTCGATGTCGCCGGTCCTGGCGGCGACCAGGATCGCGTCCGCCTGATTGGCGCAGGAGATCGACGCCTTCTCCCCGTCGATCACCCAGTCGCCGCCATCCTTGCGGGCGCGGAGCTGCAGATTGGCGGCGTCCGTGCCGCCGCGCGGCTCCGTCAACCCGAGCGCCGGCAAGAGGCGGCCCTCCGCGATTTCCGGCAGGACGGCAGCGGCCAGCGGTTTCGGCGCATGTCGGGCGAGGACGCCGCCGATCAGGGAGCTCAACAACTGCACATAGCCGACATTCACATCGCCGCGCCCGATCTGCTCGATCACGACGCCCTGGGCGAGGCCGCTCGCGCCAATGCCGCCGAATTCCTCCGGGAGATCGGGCGCGACCAGGCCAAGCTGGCCGAGTTCCCGCAGCAGCTCGCGATCGAAGCGGCCTTCCGCCTCGCGCGCCTGATAGTGCGGCAGCAGCTTCTCGTCGGAGAAGCGCCGCGCCGTCTCCTGGATCGCTTCCGTCACATCATCCAATTGGAACTGCATCTTAACCACCCCGATCCCATTGTCCGCTTAGCGTTTTCGGGAGAATACGCAGGTTTGTCGCCCAAGCCTATCGGGCGCCGCCGCGCGGCCTGCGACGGGCGGCGCAGTTGACAAGTCGCGGCCTGAATGGCCCTAACTCCATCTCCGCTGACAGAGGGTCGCCGTCATGCCGTTGCCGCCAGCCCATGAACCCGCGCCGACGTTTTTCTGCGCCGCCTCGAACAACCCGCGCTTCAGTTTCAACACCGTCGGCGGTCGATATATCGTCCTGACCTTCTATGGGTCCGCCGCCGCGCCCGGCATGCGGGACATGCTGGAGGACGCCGCCGCCGCGACGGACGTTTTCGACGACGTGCAGGCCAGCTTCTTCGGCGTATCGATCGACCCGGACGATCAGGCGCACGAGCGCGTGCGGCAACGCGACTTCGGCCATCGGTATTTCTGGGATTTCGACCAGGCGGTCAGTAAGCTCTATGGCGCGGTCGAGGGAGAGCCTGGCGAAGACGGCGCGGTGGACTTCAAGCCGGTGTCGTTCCTGATCGATCCGATGATGCGGATCATGGGCCACCAGCCCATCGACGACCCGAAAACGCATATTCCGAGGCTGCTCGAATTCCTGCGCCGGCTGCCGAAGATCGGCGGGCCGACGTCCGCGCAGCTTCAGGCGCCGGTGCTGATGATCCCGCGCGTTTTCGAGCCGGAGCTCTGCAAGCGGCTCGTCAAGCTCTACGAAGACAATGGCGGCGAGGAATCCGGCTTCATGCGGGAGGTCGACGGCAAGACCGTCGGCATCGTCGACCACAGCCACAAGCAGCGCCGCGACTACACGATCGAAGACAAGGACCTGATCCAGGCGGCGCAGGTCCGCTTCCGCCGCCGGCTGGCGCCGGAGATCAAGAAGGCGTTCCAGTTCGAGGTGACGCGGATGGAGCGCTATATCGTCGCCTGCTACGACGCGAACGAGGGCGGATATTTTCGCCCCCACCGGGACAATACGACCAAAGGCACCGCCCATCGGCGCTTCGCGGTGACCCTGAACCTGAACTCGGAAGACTACGAGGGCGGCTATCTCCGCTTTCCGGAATTCGGCCCGCAATTGTTCAAGGCGCCGACCGGCGGCGCCGTGGTGTTCTCGTGCTCGCTGCTGCATGAGGCGCTGCCGGTCACCAAAGGCGTGCGCTACGTCTTCCTGCCCTTCCTCTACGACGACGCGGCGGCTGCGATCCGGGAACAGAACAACCAGTTCCTGGGCGAAGGCGTCGGCGCCTATAAGCAGTAACGCCTTGACCGACGATTGGGCGGCTTATTACGCCGCGCTGAAAGACCGCCCGCCGCGCGCGACCACCATCTTCGCGAGCCGGCGCTTTGCGGATCCCGGGCGCGCCGTCGATCTTGGCTGCGGCGGCGGCCGGGATTCCCTGCCCCTGCTCGCGGCCGGCTGGCGGGTCGTCGCCATCGACCGGGAAGAAAGCGCCATCGCGGCCCTGGAGGCGGCGACGCCCGCGAGCCTGCGGACCAATCTCGACGCCAGGCTGGCGCCGTTCGAGGACGCCGATTGGCCGGAAACGGATCTCGTGATCTCCGCCTTCGCCCTGCCGCTCGCGCCGAAGGAGAGGTTTCCGGCCCTCTGGCGGCGCATCCGGGACCGTCTGACGCCGGGCGGCCGATTTGCCGGCCAGTTCTACGGCATTCGGGACAGTTGGGCGCGCGGCGGCGCCCCGGATGGCGTCGTCGCCTTCAGCCGGGACGAATGCCTCGGCCAGCTCAGCGGCTACGCGTTGGAATTGTTCGAGGAAGAAGAGCACGACGGCATGACGCCGCGCGGCAAGCAGAAGCATTGGCATATCTTCCATATCGTCGCGCGGAAGTTGGCTGACGGGACGCCGCGGCGCGGCCTTTCCGCCCGGTTTCGCCATACCCACGCCCCAAAGTCTTTGCCAAACTCCCCCTAATCGTGCTGGAACACTGCCCTGCGCCGCCGGGCGCGCAAATGGGGAGGCCGTCTGATCCATGTGGCGCTGGATCGCAAGATTGATGAAATGGGGCGTGATCGCCGGATTCGTCGGCGGCGTCGCGGCGATTGCGGTCGGCGTGTTTCTGGTCCGCACCGCGGGCGCCGACCTGCCGGACCATGCCGGGCTCGCCCGCTACGCGCCGCCGCTGACGACGCGCGCCCACGCCGGCGACGGCCGCGTGCTGGCGGAGTTCAGCCGCGAGCACCGGCTGTTCGTGCCGATCTCCGAGATCCCGCCGCTGGTGCGCGGCGCCTTCCTGTCGGCCGAGGACAAGAGCTTCTACGAACATCCCGGCATCGATCTGCAAGCGCTGATCCGCGCCGTCATCCGCAATCTGGAGCTTATCGGCCAGGGCCGGCGGCTGGTCGGCGGCTCGACCATCACGCAGCAGGTCGCGAAGAACTTCCTGCTGACGAACGAGGTCTCCTACAAGCGAAAGATCAAGGAGGCCGTGCTCTCTTTCCGGATCGAACGGGCGCTGACCAAGGACCAGATCCTTGAACTCTACCTGAACGAAATCTATCTCGGCGACGGCGCCTACGGCGTCGCGGCGGCGGCGATGACTTATTTCGGCAAGGCGCTGGCCGATATCTCGCCGGAAGAGGCCGCCTATCTGGCCGCCCTGCCGAAAGCGCCAAGCAATTATCACCCCGTCCGCAATCGCGACGCCGCCACCGCCCGCCGCAACTGGGTGCTGGGGCGGATGGCCGAGGACGGCAGGCTTTCGCCGGTCGAGGCCCAGCGTGCGTCGGTAAAGCCGCTCGTCGTCGACGGACGCCCGGACGCGGAGCGCTATGCGGCGCCTTGGTTCGCGGAGAAGGTGCGCCGGGAACTGCTTGAGCGCTATGGCGAAGACGTCCTCTACGGCGGCGGCATGTCCGTCCGCGCGACGATCGCGCCGGAGATGCAGGCGCTCGCGGTTTCGGCCTTGCAGACCGGGCTGGAGGACTACGACCGCCGCCATGGCTATCGCGGCCCCGTGACCCAGATCCCGCTGGACGACAAATGGCAGGCGCAACTGGCGACCATCAAGCGGCCGGCGGGGCTGCTCGACCGCCGGCTCGCCGTCGTCCTGAAAGCGACCTCCAAGCGCGCGAACATCGGCTTCGCGGACGGCTCGGAAGGGGTCATCCCCTATAGCGAAGTGCGCTGGGCGCGCCCGCATCTGGAGGACCAGAAAGTCGGCGCCCGCCCCAACCGGACGGACAAGGTGCTGGAGCCGGGCGACATCGTCGCGGTGCGGCCTGCGCGGAAGGATTCGAAAGGCCGGGAGCCGCCGGAGGGCGCCTACCGGCTCGAACAGATCCCGGACGTCGACGGCGCCGTCGTCGTGCTCGATCCCCATACGGGACGGGTGCTCGCCATGGTCGGCGGTTACTCCGCGGACCGCAGCCAGTTCAACCGCGCCACCCAGGCGGCGCGCCAACCGGGCTCGGCGATCAAGCCGTTCATCTATCTGGCGGCGCTGGAGGCCGGATACACGCCGGCGACCATCGTGCTGGACGCGCCGTTCGTCATCGACATTCCGGACAAGGGCAAATGGAAGCCCGCGAACTATTCCGGCAAGATCTACGGCCCGAGCCCCATGCGGCTCGGCCTGGAGAAATCCCGAAATCTGATGACGGTCCGCCTCGCCCAGCATATCGGCGTCGCCAAGGTGCTGGAGACGGCGAGCCGCTTCGGGCTCGGCGACAATATGCGCCCGGAACTCGGCGCCGCGCTCGGCACGGGCGAAGTGACGCTGCTGGAACTCACCACGGCTTACGGCATGCTCGCCAATGGCGGCAAGCAGGTGACGCCGACGTTCATCGACAGCGTGCAGAACCGCGCCGGCGAGGTCATCTTCCGTCATGACCAGCGCCCCTGTGTGGAATGCGTCGGCGGCCTGGCCGATCCCGCCCTGCCCCCGGAACTGCCGGACAACCGCAAGCCCGTCGCCGAACCGCTGACCCGATATCAGCTCGTCTCGATGATGCAGGGCGTCGTCGAGCACGGCACCGGCAGACGCGTCTATATGCCGGGCAAGCCGCTCGCCGGCAAAACCGGAACGACCAACGACAGCTTCGACGCCTGGTTCATCGGCTTCTCCTCCAACCTCGTCATCGGCGTCTATGTCGGCTTCGATCAGCCGCGAACGCTCGGCGGCCGGGAAGCCGGCGGCAGCGCCGCCGCGCCGATCTTCCGCGCGGTGATGGAGAAGGCCTGGGACTTGAAGCCGGGCGCGCCGTTCAAGGCGCCGTCCGGTTTGGAGTTCGTCCGGATCAGCCGCGCGACCGGTCTCAGGCCGAAGCCCGGCGAGAAGGACGTCGTTCTGGAAGGCTTCCTGCCGGGAACACGGCCCGAACGCGGCGGCCCCGTCATCGGCGGCGGGCTCGCGGGCGATGCGCCGGCCCCTGCCCCGGCGGTCAACGCCGTGAACGCGGCCGGCGCGGCCGCGGCGCAATCGAGCGGCGCACCGCCAGCGGCCCGTCCGACCCGCAAACGCAGCCTCGGCAGGGTCTACTAGAGGCCGTAAGAACCCTCTCGGGCAGGCGCCTGTTTGCGCCGCCTGCGATATCGGATAGGTAGCACTCCTGATTTTTCATCTCACGTCAGCACCCCGGAGCCGAATGCATGCGCGCGGAAGCCCAAGCCCTCGTCGATACAATCCAAGAAGCGGTCACCTTGCTCCGGAGGCATCTTTGACTGGGATAACGCCCTCCTTCGCCTGGAAGAACTGAACGCCGAGGCGGAAAACCCGGACCTTTGGAACGACCCGGCGGTCGCGCAGAAAGTCATGCGCGAACGCACGCAGCTCGAAGCGTCGATCGCCGCGTGCAACGCGCTCGCCGACGGATCTGACGAGAACGCCGAACTCATTGAGATGGCCGAAGCGGAAGGCGACGAGGAGATGGTCGCCGAGGCCATGTCCGCCCTCGAAGCCCTGGCGGTCAAAAGCGAGGCGGCGCGGTTGCAGAGCCTGCTGTCCGGCGAGGCCGACGGCAATGACTGCTATCTGGAAGTCCACGCCGGCGCGGGCGGAACCGAAGCCCAGGACTGGGCGGAGATGCTTCTGCGCATGTATGTGCGCTGGGCCGAAAAAAGCGGCTACAAGGTGGAGTTCCTCGAGGAGAGCCCCGGCGAAGAGGCCGGTCTCAAGTCGTCGACGGTGCGCATCCAGGGCCAGAACGCCTATGGCTGGCTGAAGACGGAATCCGGCGTGCATCGCCTGGTCCGCATCTCCCCCTATGACAGCCAGGCCCGCCGCCACACCAGCTTCGCCTCCGCCTGGGTCTATCCGGTGATCGACGATGCGATCGAGGTGACGATCGAGGAGAAAGACCTTCGCATCGACACCTACCGCGCTTCCGGCGCCGGCGGGCAGCACGTCAACCGGACGGATTCGGCGGTGCGCATCACCCATGAGCCGACCGGCATCGTCGTTCAATGCCAGAACGACCGCTCGCAGCACCGCAACCGCGCGACCGCGATGGATATGTTACGCGCCCGGCTCTACGAGTTCGAGCTGCAGAAGCGCGAGGACGCCGCCGCCGAGGAACATGCCCAAAAGGCCGAGATCGGCTGGGGCCGGCAGATTCGCTCCTACGTCCTGCAGCCCTATCAGATGGTCAAGGATCTGCGCACGAGCGTGGAAAGCGGCAATCCGGACGCCGTTCTGAACGGCGACATCGACGCTTTCCTGGCGGCGTCCCTCGCGGCGAAAGCAGGCGCGGATCGGGACGGCGACGGGGCGGACAGCGCGGCCTGAACGGAAGCCGCCCCGCCGGGCCGCGAACGTGCGCGGCGCCGACGGGGCGGGGAAACTGTGGCGGGCCCGGATGCTCGGATTGGGGGCTGAAACAGCCGGGCCCGCCGAGCGCCTACCTCTTTCGAAGCAGACGCGTCTCTTACGTCAGCCTAGTGCACCGTCTTGCGGAGCGGCTGATGAATTGCTTCGCCGGCCGCGATCGGCCGGGGGGCGGGCGTCGCTGCGCGCCCGGCGGTCGGCGCCGAACGGGCCTGGCGGACAGCGGCGCCGATTTGAGCGGCGCGCTCGTGCACCAGGAGGTTCCCGATCCGGCGAACTTCATTCGCCATGAACGCCGCCGTTTCGGCCTGCGCCGCTTCGATGGCTTCAAGCTGACGCCGCGCCGTGATCATGAAGTAGGTCAAGGCGACCGTCGCGGCGCCGGCCGCGAACGTCGCGGCGATGGTCGCCGCCAGGGAAACGGCAGGGTCTCGTAACAGCGAAATCAGCGTTTCCGACATGGCTCGTCCTACTCCTGTCGCCTTGGACCGGGTCCGATGGGGACCGGCCGCTTGGGTCAGCCAGGTAGGAGCAAGAGCGGCGCCAGTTCCGGCGCCAGCGGAAATATCGCGGATTTTATGGATATTTTTCGATTATGCCCCGAAGTAGCCAAACGGCCGTTCGCAATCTGCGACGCCGATCGCAAACTTCCGGCCACGATTCGCAGTCTGCAACGCCCAAGTCCTCCAAAAGCAATCCGGCCCCGGGCGGGAACGCCCTGGGGCCGGAGCATGACCGTGATGGCGCGGACATACGTCCGCGCCCTCGACTGGCTTATTCGGCGAGCGTCTTCAGCACGGCGTCCACGTGGCCAGGCACCTTCACCTTTCGCCAGACGGCCTGAACCTTGCCCTCGGGGTCGATCAAGAAGGTCGAGCGCTCGACGCCCATATATTTCCGTCCATACATGCTTTTCTCGACCCAGACGCCATAGGTCTGCAACATCTCCTTGCCCTCGTCCGAGGCCAGGACGAACGGAAGATCGTACTTTTCCTTGAACTTGTCGTGCTTCTTCACGCTGTCCGGCGAAACGCCCACGATCTCCGCGTTGAGCTTGGCGAACTCCGGCATGGCGTCGCGAAAGCCGCAGGCTTCCTTGGTGCAGCCGCTCGTATCGTCCTTCGGATAGAAATAGAGCACGACCGGCTTGCCTTTCAGGCCGGATAAGGAAATTTCGCCCCCGCCGTCCCTGGGCAGCGTGAAATCCGGGGCGACGTCGCCAATCTCAGGCATGAATTCGTCCTTTCTAGTTATCGTCCTGTTCGGGCGTCCGAGACGCCTCGGCGAATATCTCTTGGTAGGCGGCCGACGCCATTTCGGCCAGCCCCTCCCGACGCTCGATCAGTTCCTCATAGTCAGAATAGCCGAGCGCGAGCGCGAATGTCGCGCGGGTATCCGGGTGCGCGGCTTCGTCTCCCCCGTCTTCGTCCAGGCCGACGAGACGGATCACCCATTGCGCCGCGAGCCAGAATTTCGCCGCCGCCGCGAGCGCTTCGGCGCGATCGGCGGAAATGGCGCCGCAGCCCGCGAGCGCGCGAAGCTGGTCTTCCGGCCGGCGCGCCGCGCGCACGGCCGCCTCGTCGCCATGCAAGAGAGAAAGGCCCTGCGCGATGAACTCCACGTCCACGATGCCGCCCGGCCGGCGCCTGATATCCCACGGCCCCCCGGCCGGCTTCGCTTCGGCGATCCTCCGCCGCATCGCGGCGACATCCGCCAGAACGTCCGGCCGGGACGCCGCCTGCTTCAGCATGGCGTCCCGCAGACCTTCGATGCGCTCGCCAAGCCCCCGGTCGCCGATGGCGTATCTGGCGCGGGAGAGCGCCATCAGCTCCCAGGTCCAGGCGGTTTCGTTCAGATACTGCGCCAACGCCTCGAAACGAACGGCGACCGGTCCGTCCTCTCCGCTCGGCCGCAGCCTCAGATCGACCTCGAACAGCCTGCCCTCGCCGGTCATGGTCGTCATCGCGGTAATAAGGCGCTGGGTCAGCCGCATATAGTAGACCGGCGCCGGCAGGGATCGGCGCCCATCGGAGCGCGCATCCTCCGGCGCATCGTAGACAGCGACCAGATCCAGGTCCGAGCCGATCGTGCGCTCGCGGCTTCCCCACTTTCCATAGGCGATCACGCCATAGGCGCCGCCTTCGATATCCCCGTGACCGGCGCGAAACTCCTCATAGACGCCGTTCAGCATGGTTTCGGCCACGACATCCGCCGCGTCCGCTATCGCGCCAGAGGCGTCGGCCGGCGAAAGCCGCCCCTCCAGCGTCTGCACGCCGACGCTGAGCCTAAGGTCGTTCAGCCAGCGCCGCGCGCCGTCCAGGGTGTCCTGCAGGTCTAGCGCGTCCTCGAGCTCACGCGCCATCTCCTCGAAGAACGCCGCCTTGTCGCCTGGCGGCGCCATGAAATCGTCCGAAAGCGCTGCGTCGATCACATGGGGCCGCCGTCCGATCAGTTCCGCCAAGTAGGCCGACCGGCCGAGCGACCGTGCCAGGAAGTCCAGCAAGCCGCGATTGGCTTCCAAGAGGGAGAACAACTGCACCCCTTCCGGCAGGCCGGCCACGAACTTCTCGAACGCGGCGAAGGACCTGTCGGGGTCCCGCGTTTCGCCGAAACGGCGCAGCAGATCCGGCGTGATCTCCGTCAGAATCTCGCGGGCCCGTCTGTCCCTCGCCGCGCGCACCCGGCCATGGTGCCAGCCCCTGATGGCGCGGCTGACCTTCTCGGGATCTTTGAACCCCATGTCGGCGATGGTGGACAGAGTGTCGGGGTGTTCGTCGGCGCCGGTGAAGGACAGCGCGCCGCCGCCGCCAAGCGTCGGCTCCTCGGCGAACAGCTCGCCGAAGTGGCCCTCGACCCGCTCCAACGTCTCCACGAGGTCCGCTTCGAACGCCGCGACGCTTTCATAGCCGGCGAAGCGGGCGAACGGCGCGGCGTCTTCCGCGCTCGGCGTCGTATGGGTCTGCCGGTCGTCCAACATCTGCAAGCGATGCTCGATATCTCGAAGCTTCAGATAGGACGCCTTCAGGTCTTCGGCGACCGTCGCATCGGTCAACCCCGCAGCCGCCAACGCGTCCAGGGCGGCCAGGGTCTCCGGCGGACGCAAATCCGCATTGCGGCCGCCCCAAATGAGTTGCTGCGTCTGGGCGAAGAACTCCACTTCGCGAATCCCGCCCCGACCGAGTTTGACATTGTGTTCGAATGCGCTCGGCGCGCCGCGCCCCTGGCGCACATCGATCTGCCGCTTGATCGACTGGATATCCCGGATCGCATTGAAATCGAGCGAACGACGCCAGATGAAGGGCCGCAGGTCTGCCATGAACCGATCGCCGGCTTCGATGTCGCCGGCGATCGGGCGCGCCTTGATCATCGCGGCCCGTTCCCAGTTCTGGCCCGCGCTTTCATAGTAATATTCAGCCGCCTGCACCGAGACCGCGGGCGGCGTCGAGGCCGGATCGGGGCGCAGTCTCAAATCCGTGCGATAGACATAGCCATCGCGGGTGCGCTCCTCCAGCAACGGGACCAGCGCGCGGGCGAGACGCGTGGTCTCCTGCTGCATGCGTTCCGGCCGGCGGATCGCGATCCTGTCCGGCTCGAACAGCAAAATCAGATCGACATCGCTGGAGTAATTGAGCTCGCGCGCGCCGAGCTTTCCCATGCCGAGCACGATGAAGCCATCGGTCGCCGCCGCGCCGTCGCTCGGCGCCAGCACGTTCCGCCGCGCCGCATCCGCCAGCAGCCAGTCCGTCGCCGCCCCGATGGCGGCCTCCGCCATTTCGGAAAGCGCGGCCGTCGCCCGCATGGTCGGCCAGGCGCCCGCCAGGTCGGCGAGCCCGACGATCAACGCGCATTCGAGCCTGGCGCGACGCAATCCGGCCATGGCCCTTTGCAGGCTGGAGGCTTCCGCCGCCTGCCGCGCTTTCGCAATGGCCGCGGCCAACGCCGCATCGGGCCCCTCGACAAAAATCGCGGCGAGGCAATCCGGAGACGTCTTCGCCGCGTGGCCCAGAAAGCGGCTGCCGTCGAAGGCGCCTTCCAGCAAGGCCCTGCCGCCGCCGTCGCGAAGAACCGTTTCGAGCACGTCCGCAGCCGGGGATTTGGCGAGGTCCGCCAGCAGATCGGCGGCGCGCGCGCCGTCATGCGGCAGGGGCGCGCGGGATATAAGGTCTAGGAACAACATGCCAGTCAGGATAATACGACATCCTCACCAGGGGGAGCGCGGAAACCCTGATGTCGTCATGCCGACGAGCGTGGAAAGGCCAGGTACGGCGAACGTGCGGAAAGCTGTCTTAGCCGGGGCCCTGCGGCTGGTCCAAGCGATCGCCGCGCTCGCGGTCGTCGCGGGCATCGTGCTCGCGACCCGAATGGCCCAGGGGCCTATCGATCTCAACCTGCTGAAGCCCCATGTCGAGGGCGTGTTGAGCAAGGCGCTCGCCGGGGCGGACGCCACAATTCTGCGGCTGCAACTGAACGCCAGCGACGGGCGGGCGGCGCTCACGGCGTTCGGCGTTAGAGCGACGGGACAGAACAGCCAGACCCTCGCGCGGGCCTCCCGCGTGAATGTCGAGATCGACATGGCGGCGCTTCTGAAAGCGGAGTTGCGGGCAAGCGCCCTGGAAGTGGTCGGCGCCCGCTTGCTGGCGACGCGGGACGAAGCGGGCGTCCTGCACCTGATGGCAAGCGGCCAGTCCGATGGCGCCGAAGACGATTCCACCATGGATATCGCCGGCATGTTGCGGGACTGGCTGGCTGGCAGCCGGGCGTTCGTCGCCCTCCCCGATATCCGCCTGAGGCAGGCCCTGCTGATTGCGCGGGACGGCATTACCGGCGAAACGCTTTGGCGCGGACGCGCGGACGCCGGCGCCGCCCTCTCCCCGGACCGTGCGTTGATCTGGGCGGAAATCGGCTATGACGAACGGGGCTCGTCGCCCTTGCAGCTGTCCACGACGCTGAGCCGCGAAGAAGGCGGCGACGCCGCAATCGCATTCGCCGAAGCGAACCTGGCCGCACTCTCCCGCGTCGCCCGGCTTTTCGGCGCGCATCTACCGCCAATCTCCGGCGCGCTTACCGGTTCCGCCCGGCTCGTGGTCGATAGCAACCTGCTGCCGGTCTCCGCCGAAACGGCGCTTACCGGCGCCGACATAGACATCGCCTTCGCCGATGGCGACCGGCTTATGGTCGATAAAGTCGCGGTCGAAAGCCAGTACGACGCCAAGGCCGGCAAACTCGCGGTCACGGGCTTCCGGTTCGGCCAGGATCGGGCCGGCCTGCTCGGCGCGATGACCCTGACCACAGATCCGGGCGGCGATCTCGACTATCGCCTGTCCGGGCGCATCGACCAGGCGAACCTCGCCTATGTCGCCAGCCTGATCGGCGGGAAGGACATCCTCCCCGGCGTCGATCTCTCGCTTTCGAGCGATTTCGACGTCGATTTCCAAGATGGGGCGCCGATACGCGCCGAGGCTCGGTTCGCCGCGAATGGCGGCGTTCAACGCCCGGACCTGTTCTATGGCGACGTTCCCCTGCATCGGCTCGAAGCGTTCGTCGCCTATGACGCGATGACGCGCGCGCTTTCCATCAAGGGCGGCGATATCCTCGTCGGCGACGTCCATGCGTCCGGCGAAGCGACCGCGACATTGGACGAGAGTCACGGCTTGGACACCCTGGATGCGCGGATACGGCTGGACAGCTTCCCGAGCGAAAGGATCGCCGAACTTTGGCCCAAGACCTTCTCCGAAGGCGGCCGGTCCTGGGTCGCGCGCAATCTCTCGAAGGGCCGCGTCAATCAGGCCGATGTCGCCCTGACCAAAGCCGCGGGCGAACCCATCGGGGCGACGGCGGATTTCACCGCCCAGGACCTGGAGGTCCGGTATTGGGACCCGATGCCGGTCGCGACGAACGTGGCGGGCGTCGGCCGCCTGATCGACGACCGGTTGGAGATCGATGTGACCGCCGCCAGATCGGGCGGCCTCGTCTCCAATGACGTCAAGCTCGCCCTGATCGACCTTGGGCGGGAGGGCGAGCGGATCGAGATCGACGGCGAGATCAAAGGCCCGGCGGACAACCTGCTCGCCGTCTTGGACCGCCAACCGCTCGGCTACGCCAAGTGGCTTGGCGTCGATCCGGACGCCATCGGCGGCGACGTCGTCGGCCGCATCAGGCTGGCGTTTCCGTTGATCGACGCGATTTCGGTCGACGATCTGAACATCTCGGCCAAGGGCAAGGCCACCGGCGCGATGCTTCCGAACGCCGTGAAGGACTGGACGCTGGAACAGGGCGAGGTCGCCATCGACGTCAACACGGAGCGCCTGCGGCTGGACGGCTCCGGGCTGCTCCTGAACGAACCGACGACGTTTGCGGGCGACCTGCTGTTCGGCGCGGGGCCAGAGCGGCTCCGCATGCAGGGAAGCTGGCGCCTTACCCGCGACACGCGGCGCGCGCTGGGCCTCGGTTCGCCCGTCATCCGCCGACGGCTGACGGGTGTCACCCCGGCGGCGTTCAACATCGTCATCCGTCCCAATGAGCTCTACGAGATCGGTTTCGACGCCGACCTGACGGGCGCCACCCTGCTCGCCCAGGAAATCGGCTGGCTGAAGCCTAAGGGCGCCCTGGCGCGATTGAGCGGCAAAGCCTTCATTCAGGGCGACACGCCGCTTCGGATCGAGGACATCCGGCTGACGGCGAACGATATCGGCGTGGACGCCGACCTGACGTTCGATCCCGCGACCGGGGCCGTTTCCAAGGTGTCCGTCGCCCGTTTGCTGGGCCTTGGCCACGATCTCGCGGCCGATGTCCGCTTTGGCGCGGACGTCGACGACATTCGCATCTATGGCCGGTCGATCGATCTGCGCCCGTTGCTGGAGATCGAGACTTCAAACGATGCGTCTGCGGCCGAGGCGGACGCCGCCGCGTCCCGCCCGCAACGATACCGGATCGATCTGGATCGGGCGCGGTTCAACGAAACGCTCGTCCTGCAAGGACTTACATCCACATTCACATTGACGAACGACTGGCCGGCGGACATCCGGGCGCGCGCAACCTATCCCGGCGGCAGCGCCAGCCTGACGCCGTCCGATGAACCGGACGGGTCCCTGCTTCTGGCGGCGACGGACTTCGGCGCGTTCATCAGCGCGGCGGGCATAACGGACGTGCTTCTGGGCGGGGATATGAGCGTTAAGGTCAGTCCCCTGCTCGAGGGCGGCTATGCCCTGCGCGCGGGCGCGAACGACTTCGACCTCTCGAAATTCGAGCTGGAGAAGATCGCCGGCGACGGCTCGGGCAATTCTTTGCCCTTCTTCAACGGGCGCGAGACCTTGAGGTTTGACCGCTTGCGGGCGTCGGGCGTCTATCGCGACGGCGTCATCGCCGTGGAGAAAGCCCAGGCCGGCGGCGCCGCCGTCGGCGTTTCGGCGCGCGGCGAAATCGATCTTGCGCAGCGCATCCTCGATATCAACGGCGCGATCGCGCCGGCCTATGGCGTCAGCCGCGCGATCGGCGGCATTCCACTGCTCGGCGCGATCCTGACCGGATCCAAGGGCGAAGGCGTGTTCGCGGCCACATATCGCGCGACCGGAGACCTGGACGACCCCGACTTCAAGGTCGACCGGCTTTCGGCCCTGGCGCCGGGCATTCTGCGCGAAGTTTTCGAAGGCGCCGATGGCCCGCCAGCAAACGAGAGCGACGACGAGGACTCTAATCGCAGCGACCAATAGCCGCCCGAGGCGATAGCCCTTGGCTTGCCCCGTCGCCAAGTTATGCTCAGTTCCCGAGGCGCCGCCGGCGTCTCGACGCAAACGGAGTCGCCGCCATGCCGGATACTGCGCTCACCAATTCGCCTATCGTCGCCGCCTATCGCCAGAAGACGCCGGGCTCGGAAGCCCTGTCGCGCCGCGCCCAGGCGTCGTTCCCGAGCGGCATCACCCATGATTCGCGTCACCTGGAGCCCTACGGCGTCTATATCGACAGGGCCGAGGGCGCGTTGAAGTGGGATGTCGACGACAATCGTTATATCGATTACTTCGGCGGCCACGGCGCGCTGATCCTCGGGCACAACCACCCGGTCGTCGCCGAGGCGGTGCAGGCGGCTTACGCGAAGGGCACGCATTTCGGCGCGAGCCATGCGCTCGAGGTCGAGTGGGCCGAACAGGTGCGCAAGATGGCGCCGTGCGCCGAGAAGGTGCGGTTCACCTCCTCGGGCACCGAAGCGACGCTGATGGCCGTCCGTCTGGCGCGGGCATACACGAAGCGGCCGAAGATCATTCGCTTCCGCACCCATTTTCACGGCTGGAACGACCACATGGCGCCCGGCCAGGCCAATCACTATGACGGCACCGCGACGGCCGGCGTCCTGGACGGCGTGGCCGCCGGCGTTACGCTCGTCGATCCGAACGACCGGGAGGGCGTCGAGGCGGCGCTCGCGACGGGCGAGATCGCCGGCGTCATCCTGGAGCCGACGGGCTCATCCACCGGCATGATCCCGTCCGCGCCCGGTTTCCTTGAGTTCCTTCGGGAAGCGACCCAGGCGGCCGGCGCACTCCTCATCTTCGATGAAGTGGTGACCGGGTTTCGGGTCGCGCCGGGCGGCGCACAGGAAGACTCTGGCGTCACGCCCGACCTCGCCACCTACGCCAAGATCATCGCGGGCGGTCTGCCCGGCGGCGCGGTCGCGGGCAAGGCGGAGATTTTCGACCTGCTGGACTTCGAGAAGGCCCGCGCGGGGGGCTTCGAGAAAATCGGCCACCAGGGCACCTACAACGCCAACCCGGTCGCGGCGGCCGCCGGACTTGCGGCGCTGCGCCTGATCGCGGCCGGCGGCGTTTGCGACAAGGCCAACGCCTATGGCGACAGCCTGCGCGCGGGCCTGAACGACGCCCTGCGCGACGCCGGATTGAAATGGGCCGCATATGGGGAGCATTCCGCCGTCCATATCTTCACCAACCCCGAAGGCCGGGATATCGGACCGGACGACTTCGACCCTCTCGCCCTGCCCTTCATGGAGTTGAAGAACAATGCGCCCGGCGCCGCCCAGAAGCTTCGCCTCGCCATGCTGCTGAACGGCGTGGATTTCAACGGCTGGCCCGGCGGAACGATATCGGCCGCCCACGAAGACGAGCACCTCGCGGAGACGCTGACCGCCTTCCGGTCCGCGCTCGACCTTCTGCGCTCCGAAGGCGTCATCTAGACCGTGGCGAGCCCACAGGCGTTCGACATCGCCATCGTCGGCGGCGGCATGGCGGGCGCGAGCGCGGCCTGTTTCCTCGCCGCCGAACGCCGCGTCGTCATCCTGGAGCGCGAAAGCCGGCCCGGCTATCACTCGACCGGCCGGTCGGCCGCCCTCTATACCCAGGCTTACGGCAATGCGGCGATCCGGGCGCTCACCGTCGCCTCTAAGCCCTTCTATGACGCGCCGCCGCCGGGCTTCGCCGAGAACCGTTTGCTGAGCCCGCGCGGCGCTCTGTTCATCGCGCGGCCGGAACAGGTCTCCCGGCTTGAGGCGGAGACCGAGGCGGCGCAGCGCTTCGCGCCCCGTGTGCGCATGCTTGAGGGGGCGGAAGCGGTCCGCCTTTGCCCGGCGCTCCGGCCGGACTATATCGCCGCAGGCTCCTACGAGCCGGACGCCATGGACATGGACGTCGACGCCATCCTGCAGGGCTTCTTGAGAGGCGCGCGCCATAGAGGCGCCGTCGTTCAGACCGACGCGGAGGTCCTGGATCTGACGGAGACCGGAAGCGGCTGGCGGATCGACACGCGCGCCGGCGCTTTCGAAGCATCGGTCGTCGTCAACGCCGCCGGCGCTTGGGCGAGCCCGCTCGCTGAGATGGCCGGCGCGCAGCCGATCGACATTCAGCCGAAACGACGCACCGCCTTTCTTTTTCGCCCCCCAGCGATCCCTCGCCTGATGAATGCGCCGATGACCTGCGATACGGACGAGGAATTCTATTTCAAGCCGGACGCCGGCCTGATGCTTGGCTCGCCCGCCGACGAAACGCCCCTGCCGCCCCAGGACGTTCAGCCGGAAGAATGGGATATCGCCGTCGGCGCCGACCGCATCCAGCAGGCGACGACCCTCAAGGTCGAGCGCATAGAGTCCAAATGGGCGGGCCTGCGCAGCTTCGCCGAGGACAAGACGCCGGTCGTTGGATTCGACGGCCAGGCGCCAGGCTTCTTCTGGCTGGCCGGCCAGGGCGGCTACGGCATTCAGACGGCGCCGGCCATGGGCGCGCTCGCGGCCGCCTTAGTCCTTGGGAAAGAGATCGATCCAGCCCTTGCGGGCATGGGGTTTACCGCCGCGACGACATCGCCCGAGCGTTTCGGCTCGACCTAACGCATTCGAACGATCCGATGCCTGTCTTCAGCGGCGCGACGCCTTACCGCCAAACGAGCGCCTCCGCGATCGCCGACGGCTGCTGATCGTGGAACTGCGGGCGGACCTCTTCCGGATAGCCAAGCGCCAACCCAGCGGATATCTGTTCGGCATCGACGTCGAGGCCGGCGACAGCCGCCAGTCGGTTCTCCATTCCGCAGAATTCCCGAATGACGCTCGCCGCGAGGCCAAACTCAGCGGCGGTGAGCGAAATGGCGTAGATAAAACCGCCTTGTTCCAGAATGTCGGCGTCGTCCATTTCCTTCGGCATGGTGCAGATCAAACCGACGGGCGCGCCCATAAACGACAGTTTTTCCCGTCTTGCGGCGTCTTCTCCACCATCCTCGTCGACATCGCCAGCGGCGGCCTCGTCGCCGAGCGCCGCTTCCGTCGCCCGAACGAGATTGCGCCCCGAAAAAATATATACCCCCAATGGTTGAATGGCCCCTTCACTCAACGCGAAGCTAGCGTTCCTGACCACGCTTTCAACCAATGGGCGCTTAGGCGCGCGCGCGGTGTAGGCCCGCGCAATGCGTTGGACCGCAATCGCGTCCAAGACATTCATACCGATTCCCCCAACCCAAATCGCGAAATGCCGAAAGACCACATCTCGCATATACATAAGGAGATATATCGTGACTAGCGTCAAGGCTGTATTCTGGGATTTTGGCGGCGTCATCACTTCCAGCCCATTCGAAGCTTTTAGCGCCTATGAGGACCGTATCGGCGTTGAAAACGGCGCTATTCGGCGAATAAACACGGTCAACCCTAACGAGAATGCCTGGGCGCGCTTCGAACGAAACGAGATTGACAGGCAGGGGTTCTGCGACGCGTTCGGAGCGGAAGCGGCCGCGCTCGGCTACAAGATCGACGGCGCCGCCGTCCTGAACTGCCTGGCCGGCGAACCCAGGCCGATCATGGTCCGAGCGTTGCAAACCGTAAGGCGAAGCTTCCTGATCGCCTGCCTGACCAACAATGTGGCCAAGACGCCGCGCCCGCCTGATCAGACCAAAGAAATCGAGCGGATCATGGGCCTGTTCCACCATGTCGTCGAATCCAGCAAGCTCGGTTTCCGCAAGCCTGAGCGGCGCTTCTACGAGCATGCGCTCAACCTTGCCGGCGTCGACGCCAGCGAGACCGTCTTCCTCGACGATCTAGGCGTCAACCTGAAGACGGCGCGCGCGATGGGCATGACCACGATCAAGGTCACCCAGCCCGAATCCGCGCTATCCGCCCTCGAGGACATTTTGGGCGTGAACCTGCTGAACGACGGTTGACGGCGCTCCGCGCCCCGTCATCAATGCCCCGATACATTCCGCTACGGAGCACCCCAATGAGCAACCCCGGCGCCCTTTCGAGCATTTCACCGGACGACGAACGCCAGATTCTCGACGCGATCGATAAGTTCCTCGACCGCGAAGTCCGCCCCCATGTCATGGCGCTGGAGCACGACGACGCATATCCGAGCGATATGGTCGAGGGCATGAAGGAATTGGGCCTGTTCGGCTCGATCATCCCCGCCGAGTATGGCGGCCTCGGCCTGCCGACGACGACCTATGCAAAGATCGTTGAGCGGGTTTCAGAGGCATGGATGTCGCTTTCCGGCATCTTCAATTCCCATCTCATCATGTCCTCCGCAGTCATCCGCCACGGCGCCGAGGCGCAAAAGCGCGAATGGCTGCCGAAGTTCGCCACCGGAGAGATCAGAGGCGGCCTGGCGCTGACGGAGCCCAATTGCGGCACCGACCTCCAAGCGATCCGGACCGTCGCCAAGCGCGACGGCGACGACTATGTGGTCAACGGCACAAAGACCTGGATCTCGAACGGCATTCACGGCACGGTCTTCGCCCTTTTGGTGAAAACCGACCCGGCGGCCAAGCCGCGCCACGCAGGAACCAGCCTGTTCCTGGCTCAAAAAGGCGAAGGGTTCGAGGTTTCCCGAAAGCTCGAGAAGCTGGGCTACAAGGGGATCGATTCGGCGGAACTGGTCTTCACCGACTTCCGCATCCCGGCCGACCGCCTGATCGGCGGCAAGGAGGGATTCGGCCTCCGCCATGCGCTCGGCGGTCTGGAGCTTGGTCGCATCAACGTCGCCGCGCGCGGCGTCGGCGTCGCCTCGGCGGCCTTGCAGGAAGCCGTCAAGTACAGCCAGCAGCGCGAAACCTTCGGCAAGCCGATCTGCGAACACCAGTCCATCCAGATCAAGCTCGCGGACATGGCCACCAATGTGGAGGCGGCTCGCCACCTGACCCGCGCCGCGGCGGAAGCCTTCGACCGGGGCGAGCGCTGCGACATGGAAGCCGGAATGGCCAAGCTGTTCGCGACGGAAGCCGCCGTAACCAATTCCATGGAAGCGATGCGCGTTCACGGCGGCTACGGCTATTCCAAGGAGTTTCCGGTGGAGCGCTTCTATCGGGACGCGCCGCTGCTGGTCATCGGCGAAGGCACCAACGAACTTCAGCGCATTCTGATCGCCCGACAGCTCGTCGAGCGGAATCCCGTCTGATGGCCGCCACCCGCAGACCGCTCGAGGGCGTGCGGATCGTCGCCGTGGAACAATACGGCGCCGGACCCCACGGCACCTTGCAGCTGGCGGATCTCGGCGCCGAGATCATTAAGGTCGAGAACGTCCAGGATGGCGGCGACGTGGGGCGCCATGTACGCCATGCCAAGGAGACGCTGCCCAAGGGCGACAGCCTGTTCTTCCAGGCCTTTAACCGCAACAAGCGGTCGATCGCGCTGAACCTGAAATCGGCCGAAGGCCAAGCGGCGTTCCGACGGCTGGCCGCGACGGCGGACGCCGTCTTCAACAATCTGCGGGGCGACCTTCCGGACAAGCTGGGCCTCGGCTACGACGCCCTCAAGGACATCAACCCGCGCCTCGTCTGCGTGCACCTCTCCGCCTATGGCCGGAAAGGCGAGCGGGCAGCCTGGCCCGGATACGACTATCTGATGCAAGCCGAATGCGGCTATCTCTCGGTCACGGGGGAGGCGGACGGCCCGCCATCCCGCATGGGGCTTTCCATCGTCGACCTTTCGACAGGCCTGCAGGCCGCCATCGCCATCGCGTCCGGCATCGTCGGCGCGCGCGCATCGGGCGAAGGCGGGGACTATGACGTCAGCCTTTTCGACGTCGCGATGACCAATCTCTGCTACGTGTCCGCCTGGCATCTCACGCTCGGCGAAACCGTCGGCCGGGAAGCGCGATCGGCGCATCCGAGTCTGACGCCGAGCCAGCTTTACAAGACCGCGGACGGCTGGATCTTCCTGATGTGCAACAAGGAAAAGTTCTGGCCGATCCTGGCGGAGCGGATCGGACGGCCCGAATGGGCGGGCGACCCGCGCTTCGTCGATTTCGCGGCCCGTCTCGCCCATCGCGATCTGTTGACCGAGCTTCTGGACGAAGCGCTTTCCGCCCGGACGACCGAAGCCTGGATGTCCGCCTTCGCCGGCGCCGTCCCGGCGGCGCCGGTCTACGACGTCGGCCAGGCCCTGGAAGCGCCGTTCGCAGGATCGACCGGCCAGATCGTGGACCAGACGACGCCAAGCGGCGCCGTCATCCGCACCATCGGGCCCGGCGTGCGCCAGCCCGACCTTCCGCCCAAAGCGGACGGCGCCCCGGCCCTCGCCGCCGATCAGGCGACGGTGCTCGGAGACCTTGGCTACTCGCCGGAGGAAGCCGAAGCATTGGCGAAGGCTGCCGGCGCGTGAAGGACTTCCAGGACAGGACGGCGGCAGTCACGGGCGCAGCCTCCGGCATCGGCCTTGGCCTCGCGCGGGCTTTCGGCGAGCGAGGCGCTCGCGTCGCCTTGCTGGACATCGAATCCGATCCCTTGGCGGCGGCGGCCGAAGCCCTCGCCGAAGCCGGCGTCTCGGCCCGCCCCTATGTGGTCGATGTGACCGACCGGGCGGCGATGGCGGCCGTCGCCAGCGAAATCGCGGAAGATTTCGGCCCCGTTCACATCCTTTGCAACAATGCCGGCGTCGGCTCGGCCGATCCCCTGCAGGTCGCGCGAGGCGAGGACTGGGACTGGGTGCTCGCCGTCAATCTGAACGGCGTCGTCAACGGTCTGCTCGCTTTTCTGCCCGGCATGGTCGCCCACGACGAAACGGCGCACATCGTCAATACGGCGTCCGTCGCGGGTCTCCACGCGATGCGGGAGATCGGCATCTACAACACGTCGAAGTTCGCCGTGGTCGGCCTGACCGAATCCCTGCGGGACGATCTTGCCGATACGCCGATCGGGGTCTCGGTCCTCTGCCCAGGCTTCGTGAACACCAACATCAATCAAAGCCGCCGAAACCGGCAGTCCCGCTACGGCGCTTCCGAGCCGCCGCGCATGTCGAAGACGGCGATGCTGGAGATCGACCGGGCGCTCAAGACCCGGGGGATGGCGCCGGACGCGCTCGGCCGCATGGTCGTCGACGCAGTCGAACAGGACCTGTTCTATATCGTCACGGACCCGACGTTCTGGCTACCGATACGGCGCCGTTTCGAGCGGATGGCGGCCGATGTTCGGGCATTGCACGGCGGCCTGCCCGGCTCCGCCTGACAGCCGGCCCAAAGCGAAATCAGGCGGCGAGGATCTCGTCGACCTGATTGACGAGTTCGCGCAGATGGATTGGCTTGGACAGCACCTGGGCGCCGGGCGGGGCTTCGTCGTTCGCCCGCAGCCCACACGCAGCGAACCCCGTGATCAACACCACCCGAAGCGCGGGATCGTCCTCCGCCGCCCGTCGGGCGAGTTCGATGCCGTCGAGGCCAGGCATGACGATATCGGCAAGCAGCAGATCGAACGGATTGGCGATCAGCGCCGCCAGGGCCTCGATGCCATCGGCGACCGCATCGACCTGATGCCCCGACCGCTCGAGCGCGCGCTTCAGAAACGCGCGCATCGAATCGTCGTCTTCCGCCAACAGAATTCGCGCCATCTCGACCATACTCTCCGAAATCCAGCGCCCGCTAGGGAACGCTCGCCCAAGTGCCCATGTCGCTTTGCGCCGCCCCTTCGCTCAAGCGAGCCGCGGCGGCGCGTCGGCCTCTTCCGGCCGTATGGCTTTCAGTATGCTAGCGCGTCGTCACGGAAGCGTTAATCGTCAAAGCGTCTTCAAGTAGGCGATCAGGGCTTTCCTCGAACGCCGAAAACGGATGACGACGTCCATCTGCATCCCGGGCATGGCGGTCTGCGGGTCTTCCAACAGTTTGTTCAGCGTCGCCTCGTCCCAAACGACGTCCGACGTCTTGAGCGCATCGGTCTGCTTCGACCATCCGGTCTCGCCCGCCTTTCGGCCGACGATGCCCTCCAGATGCGGGCCATAGTTCGTTGGACCGTCGGCGGTGCGGGCGTGGCAGACGGAACACCGCTGGCTGAACACGAAGGCGCCCATCTGCTCGGGCGCCGATGTGCGCCGTTCCCCTTCGGTGACGCCATAGTCGCTTGGCTTCGCCACATCGGACGCCTCAGGCGGTTTGCTCGCCGCGCCCTCGGCCGCCATGGCCGGCGAGACCGCGACCGCGGTCATGGCGAGAAGCAGGGCGGCGAATGCCAGCGTGTAAACGACGACGCGATCAGTCATGAAAGTCGGCCTCCGGTCTTCGTCAGGCGCTCGAAGGGAGCGGTCGGCCAGATGTTAGATCGTCGCCCTTCCCTCGCAAGCCAAAACCCACGGCGCTGTAAGCGCGGTCACAGCCAGTCGCGCATGGTCAATCGGTCAGCGCCTGGTAGACGAGGGACCGCAGCTCCCGCCGGATCGGGTAGGAGGACGACGGCAGCAGCTGTGTCAGGAAGATCGCGACGACGCCCGCCGCGCGATCGACCCAGAACGCCGTCGACGCCGCCCCGCCCCAGGCGAATTCGCCCTCGGAGCAAAGCGCCTTCGCTTTCGCCGCGTCCAACACCACCGAGCCGCCGAGGCTGAAGCCGATCCCGTCATAGCTGGTTTCGCTGAAAACCGCCTGGCCCATCGCCGTCAGGTCGACATTGCCCGGCAGGTGGTTGCGCATCATGTAGGCCGCCGTCCGGCTGCCGAGGATGCGCGCGCCTTCGTACTCGCCGAGCCGGCGCAGCATTTCGCAGAACTTCATATAGTCCGCCGCCGTGGAGAGCAGGCCGCCGCCGCCCGACGGCAAGGTAATCGTCTGCGCCCAGGAGGATTTGGCGCTGGCGGGGTCTGTCGCAGCCCGCGATCCGTCATCCTGATACTGAAAGAGCTGGGTCAACCGCCCGGCCTTGTCGGTCGGAAGCTGGAAGCTCGTGTCGGACATGCCGAGCGGTTCGAAAATCCGCTCGCGGAACACCTGCTCCAGCGGTTTGCCGGCGATCACCTCGATCAGCCGGCCCATGACGTCGGTCGCGACGCTGTACTGCCAGCGGGCGCCCGGGCGCCAGCGCAGCGGCATGCTGGCGCAAAGCGACGTCATCTCCGTCAGATCGCCCGTATTGCGCTTGCCGGAGAAATCGACGCCCGCCGCCAGATAGGCGGCGCCGACAGGGCTGTCGTCCCGATTGCCGTAGACCAGGCCGGAGGTGTGCGTCATCAGATGCCAGATCTGCATGGCGTCGCCGACGGGCTCCGTCCGCATGGCGTCGCCCTCGCCCTCGAGCCAAACCCGCCCTTCGCCGAATTCCGGCAGGAACCGCGCGACCGGGTCGTCGAGCTGAAACAGGCCTTCCTCGAACAGGCTCATCAACGCGACCGAGGTGATCGGCTTGGTCATGGAGTAGATGCGGTAGATATCGTCGGCCGCGGCCGCCCGGCCGCTCGCCTCGTCCGCCAGCCCCCGATGGCCCAGATAGGCGATCTGACCATGGCGGGCGACCATGGTCAGGCAACCCGCGAGCTTGCCGCTCTCCACGTAGCCTTCCATCCAGGGACCGATGCGGGCCAGCCGCTCCGCCGACATGCCGACCGCTCCAGGGCGTTGAATGTCCATCATTGTGTCTGCGCTTCCTTCCAAAGCTGGCCCATCGCGGCGTTCGCAGGGAGCCTCACAGGCCCAGCATGCCTTTGGCGATGATGTTGTGCTGAATTTCGTTCGATCCCGAGTAGATCGAAACCTTGCGGGTATGGAAATAGCGGGGCGCCACGCCGTTCTCATACGCTTCGCCGACCGGCGGACGATTGCCCCATCCGCTTTCCAGCGCCTCCAGGTCGTAGGGGATCGCCGCCTGCCCCAGCGCCTCCATGCGCAGCTCCGTCAAACGCTGCAGGACTTCCGATCCCCGGATCTTGATGATGTTCGCCTCGATGCCGATGGGTTTGTCGGCCGAGACTTTGGCGAGCGTCTTCAGCATCACGGCTTCCAGCGCCCTCAGCTCCAGCGCCGCTTCGTTCTGCCGGCGCGCAAAGTCCCTGTCCGCCTTGAGCGCGCCGCCGCCAACGCGCTGGTCCTCGGCGGCGATCGCGCGGGTCTGCGCCAGCAACAGCTTGTGCTGGCCGAGCGCGCCGCCGCCCATGCGTTCGTGCGCCAGAAGATGCTTGGCGATGGTCCATCCGGCGCCCGCCTCCCCGACGATGTTCTCCTTGGGAATCCGCACCTCGTCATAGAACACGGCGTTGGTCTCGTGCAGGCCGTCCATCAGGTGGATCGGCCGAATTTCGATGCCAGGCGTATCCAGCGGGATGAGGAAGAAGGAGATGCCGAGCTGCTTCTTCGGCTCGTCCGAGGTGCGCGCCAGCAGGAACACCCAATTGGCCATGTGGGCCATGGTGGTCCAGAGCTTCTGGCCGGTGATGACCCACTCATCGCCTTCCAGGCGGGCGCGGGTCTTCAAGCTGGCGAGGTCGGAGCCCGAACCCGGCTCGGAATACCCCTGCGCCCAGACATGCTCGCCGGAAAGCATACGCGGCAGATGCAAGGATTTCTGCGCATCCGTGCCGAAAGCCATCAGCACCGGGCCGCACATGCCGATGCCGAACGGGATCAAGCGCGGCGCGGCGGCAAGGCCGTATTCCTCGTCGAAAATATACTTCTCCGTGACCGACCAGCCGGGCCCGCCATACTCCTTCGGCCAGTTCGGCGCGACCCAGCCGCGAGCGTGCAGGATCCGGTGCCAGCGCATGATCTCGTCCCGGCTGAGCGCTTCGCTGTTCAGGGTCTTCTGGCGGAGATCGTCGGGCACGCTTTCCTTGAAGAACCGGCGCACCTCTTCGCGGAACGCGTGGTCTTCCTGGCTGAAGCGAAAATCCATGGGCCTAGTCCTCCCCTGCACAGTCGGCGGTCGACCTATTCGCCGCCCGCCGCGTCCGCACCGCCCCATTGCGCGGGCCACGATCCCTAGACGGCGGGACGAGCGCGCGGTCCGAACGAGGGTTTCCATATGGCGGCGGACCCTCTTTCCTGCGTTTCCCGCGCGGGTCATCATGCGGCTGAACCTACCGCCATACAATGGAGAGACCCATGGCCGCGTATATCGTCGCTCGCGTCAACGTCACCGACGCCGAGAAGTTCAAAGGCTATCAAGCCCTCACCCCGAACGCGATCGAAACCAACGGCGGCAAGTTCATCGCCCGCGGCGGCGACGTCACGACGCTTGAGGGCGATGACGAGACCCGCCGCGTCGTCCTGATCGAGTTCCCCGACGTGGAGACGGCGAAAAAGTTCTGGAACTCGCCGGAATATGCCGAAGCCAAGGCCAAGCGGGAAAACGCGGCCGACTTCCAAGCCTTTATCGTCGACGGCGTCTGAGCGAAGCCGCGACGCTGGATTACGACATAAAGGGCCGGCCGCCGGCGCCGACGCGTCGGACGGCCGCCCCCGCCCAAGGGAAGAACGAATGAGCGCCAAGGACCTTACGATCAAGGACGTCCGCGTCAGCTTGCTGACCGTGCCCTATCTGGAGCAGCCGGCTTTTCAAGCGAACTACGACAAGCCCCGCGACCTGCTGGTCTGCGAAATCGAAACGGCGGCGGGGCATGTGGGCCTCGGCTACCAGCTCTATCTGCGCGAGGGCATGCGCACCACCAAGTCCGCCATCGAGGAAATGCACCTCAAGAACGTCATCGGCCGGGACGCCACCGAGGTTGAAGGCATCTGGCGGGATTTGTGGAAGTCCTCTCTCGCCGACGGTCGCGGCGGCGCGCCGGTCCTTGGCCTCTCCGCCATCGATGTGGCGCTCTGGGACATCGTCGGCCAGGCGGCCGGCATGCCTCTGCATCGGCTCTGGGGCCATGTCCAGTCGGAGGTGAAGGCCTATGGCTCCGGCGTTTGGCGGGGCATGACGCGCGAGGGCATGATCGAAAAGGCGCTGCGCTTCAAGAACGAGGGCTTCTCCGCCATCAAGATGCAGATCGGCCATGTCTGGGGCGACAAGGACGACGTGGAGAACGTGCGCCAGGTGCGCGCCGCCATCGGCGACGACATGGACATCATGGTCGACGCCAACATGGCCTACACCGCCGACCACGCCATCCTGATGGGCAAGCGCATTCAGGAATACGGAGTCTACTGGCTGGAGGAGCCCGTCGTCCCCGACGACTATGAAGGCTATTTCAGGGTCGCCGATGCGCTGGATACGCGCGTCGTCGGCGGCGAAAGCCACTTCACCCGCTACGACCTGAAGCCGTTCTTCCAGAACCCGGTCTGCCCGATCCTGCAGCCGGACGTCGTGCGCGGCGGGCTGACGGAACTGCGCAAGATCGCCGCGATCGCCGAAACCTTCGGCTTGAAGATCGCGCCGCATCTCTATCCGGAACTGATGATCCAGCTGATGGCCTCGATCACCAATCCCGAGATCATCGAGGACATGGGGTTGCTGGCGGACATCTGGGTCGAGTGGTCGGCCCCGGTGAACGGCGTCATCACAGCCCCGGAACGCCCCGGCCACGGCCTCAAGATCAAGCCGGAGATCATGAAGGACTATAAGGTCGCCTGACCTTCGGAACCGCCGCCGGCGCGCCGTCCCGACGCTACCGCGTTGGACTGTGCGCCGGCGGGCGCGCAGCGCTTCAGTGCGCGACGGCGGCGGCCCCGTGTTCGTCGATCAATGCGCCCGTTTCGAAACGCTCCAGCGCAAAGGGCGCGTTCAGGGCGTGGGGCGCATCGTTGGCGATGGTGTGAGCCAGCGCCCAGCCGGAAGACGGCGTCGCCTTGAAGCCGCCCGTGCCCCAGCCGCAGTTAATGTAGAGGCCCGGAACCGGCGTCGCGCCGATGATGGGCGAGGCGTCGGGGCAGACATCGACGATGCCGGCCCAGGTCCGCATCACGCGCAAGCGGCTGAACATCGGAAAGAGTTCGACCGCCGCCGCCATCTGATCCTCGATCACGTGGAGCGCGCCGCGCTGGGTATATGAGGTATAGGCGTCGATACCCGCCCCCATCACCAGTTCGCCCTTATCGGACTGGCTGACATAGACGTGGACCTGATTGGACATCACCACGCAATCGAGCAATCGCTTCAACGGTTCGGAGACGAGCGCCTGCAAGGGATGGCTTTCGATCGGCAGCCGGAACCCGGCCATCTCCGCGAGGACGGACGAATGGCCGGCCGCGACCAGCGCGCCCTTGGCGGCGCGGATCGTCCCCCGCGTCGTCTCCACGCCTTCGAAACCGCCGTCGGCCCCGCGCAGTATGGCCGTCACCTCGGCGTTCTCGATGATATCGACGCCCAGCCTGTCCGCCGCCCGCGCATAGCCCCAGACCACCGCGTCATGCCGCGCCGTGCCGCCGCGCCGCTGCAATGTGGCGCCCAGCACCGGCCAGCGCTTGTTCGGCGAAATATCGATCAGCGGGCAGAACGCCTGCACGCCCTCCGCGTCCAGCCACTCCGCGTCCACGCCGTTCAACTGGTTCGCGTTCACCCGCCGGACGCTTTCGCGCACGTCGTGGAGCGTGTGGGCCAGGTTCAGCACGCCGCGCTGGCTGAACATCACGTTGACGTTCAGGTCGCGCGCGAGCCCTTCCCAAAGCTTCAGGCCATGCTCGTAGATCGCAGCGCTTTCGTCCCAAAGATAATTGGAGCGCACGATGGTGGTGTTGCGGCCGGCGTTGCCGCCGCCGATCCAGCCCTTCTCGACCACGGCGACATTCGTGACGCCGTGGAGCTTGGCGAGATAGTAGGCGGTCGCGAGCCCATGCCCGCCGCCGCCGACGATAATCACATCGTAACGCGGCTTGGGCTCGGGACTGCGCCGCCAGGGGCGCCAGCCCGTATTGCCGCCAAGCGCCTCGCGAACGACGCGCCAGCCGGAGAAGCGGTCGCCCACCCTAGCGGTACACCAAAGTGGGCAGGTAGAGCGCCAGATCCGGGAACGAGATCAGGATGCCGACGAGCCCGATCATCGCGACCACGAATGGGATGGACCCGACCGCGACGTCGTTGAATTTGCCGGCCCCGTTGCGCACCCCGTGCACCACATAGAGGTTCACGCCGATCGGCGGCGTAATCAGCGCCGCCTCCATCAGCACCGTCACCAGAATGCCGAACCAGACCGGGTCGTAACCGAGCCCGGAGACGATCGGGAAAACGATCGGCACGGTCGTCAGCATCATGGAAAGCGTTTCCATGAACATGCCGAGGATCAGGTAGAAAACGACGATGATGAGCAGGGTTTCGGTCGGCGTCAGGCCAAGTTCGGCGATGAAGTCGATGATCGACTTGGTGACGCCCATGAAGCCCAGCACGAAGTTCAGGAACACCGCCGCCAGGATGATCAGCATGATCATCGCGGTAGAGCGCATGGTGCCGAGGAACGCTTCGCGGAACATGGCGGCCGGCAGGACGTTGCTAAAGACGCCGAACAGGATGGCAGCCAACAGCAGCGCAGTCGCCGCGGCGATCCGATAATCGAGCGGAATGAACGCCGCCTGCACGACGACGACCTCGAGGATGGCGAGCGCGGCGATGAACAGCCAGAACTTCACGCCGCCGGTGCGATGCCAGGCCGCCAGGCCGATCGCGAAGACGACGCCGACGGACGCGGCCTCGGTCGGCGTCGCAATGCCGGCGTAGATCGAGCCGACGACGACGACGAACAGCAATATGGGCGGCAGCAAGTCGGGCAGCGCCTGGATCCGTTCCGGCCAGCTTGTGCGCACGGGCTCGCCGCCCCAACTCGGCTTCCAGAGACAAGCCGCGATGATAAAGGCCATGAAAATGCCGGATAGCAACAGCCCCGGCAGAATGCCAGCCAGGTAGAGCTCCGGCACCGACGTTTCGGTGATCAGGCCATAGATGATGAGATTGATCGACGGCGGGATCAGGATGCCGAGCGTGCCGCCGGCCGCAAGCGTGCCAAGGAACAGGCGCTCGTTATAGCCGCGCTTCTCGATCTCCGGGATCGCCACCGTGCCGACCGTCGCCGCCGTAGCGACGCTGGAGCCGGAGGAGGCGGCGAAAATCGCGCAGGAGCCGATATTGGCGTGCATCAGGCCGCCCGGCAGCCAGGAAAGCCACTGCATCACCGCGTTGTACATGCGCTGGGCGATGCCGGCGCGAAGCATGATCTCGCCCAACAGAATGAACATCGGCACGGCGACGAGAATGAATTCCTTGCTCTTGTCCCAGACGAATTCGCCAAGCGCGTTCTGAAGACCGCCCTGGAAGTACACTTGGTCCAGCGAAAGCGAGAGCATGCCCAGCACCGCCGCGACCGGGATCGCGGCGAAGACCAGAACGAGAAGGATTACGAGGGTCCAGAAAGCAGCCATATCAGGCGTTCCCCCGCTCGATCTTGACGCCTTGCATTTCTGCTTCGACTTCCTCGTCCACGGTCAGGACGCCCGCCACTTTGTGAACGCCGGCCATGTCGCCGACCAATAGGCGGGCGATCGAATACGCCGCGACAAAGATCAACGTGATCATGAACAGGATAAGCCCGATCACCCAGAACAGCTGCGGGATCCACAGCGGCGTCTTCAACGTGGTGATCGCGATGGAGCCGGCGGTCCAAGACTCGACGAACACCCCGATCGCCAGCTCCGTCTGGATCGCCATGTAGACGAGCAACAGAACCACGCCGACCACATCCAGGATCGCCCGGACCCAGATCGGGAAAAGATTGTAGACCGCATCGATGCGCACATTGGAGCGATGCAGCAATGCATAGGAATACGCCCAGGTCGTTCCAGCGGCGAAAACATACCCCGATATCTCATCGGAGCCGCTGACCGTAAGCGACAGAAATTTCCGACATAATACGTCGACGGTCACCAACACGGCGGCGACCAGGAGCGCGACGCCAGCTACGTAGACCGCGCGCTTCGCGACCCATTCAAGCCCGTTAAATCCGCTTTGCCACATATGGCCCTCGATAAAGCCTAAACACTGCCCTTATGCACATATGCGAGCGGCGCCCGAACCCGTTCGCTCGGGTCCGGACGCCGCTGCATTTAAGTCGACGCTCGGATCAGAGCGGAACCTGCACGCCGGTGATGCCGCTCAGGATCGAATTCCAGGTCGCGGCGCACTCCGTGCCGCAACGGTCGGCCCAGCGCTTCAGCACAAAGTTCTCGACGATGGACTTCAGCTGCGCTTCGTCCTCGCCCGACGGCTGGATCGGGACCATGCCGGCCGGATCGCCCTGCTCGCAGGGGCCGGACGCGTTGCAGTCCATGCCCGCCTGGTCTTCCTTGGCGGTGGAGTCCCAAAGGTCGTACTCGACCTCTTTCGCCTTGGCGGCCATCAGCGCCCGCGTGTCGGCGTTCAAACCGTTCCAGGACTTGGCGTTCATGGCGAGGAACGTGCCGGCATAGCCGAGACGCACCCGAATGTTGTGGGTCACGACCTGGCCCCACTTGGCGCTGTAGGCCGGCATGGTGCCGGTGGTGCCGCAATCCGCGACGCCGCGCTGCAGGGCGGGCACGACTTCCGCGAAGGCGATGGTGACGGCGCTGGCGCCGAGACCTTCGATGAAATCGCCGAGGGTGGTGGAGTAGGTGCGGATCTTCTTACCCGCCAGATCCTTCAGGGAGGCAGATTTGATGCTCTTGTCGCCGAGATTGCACCAGAGCTGCTGGCTCGGGAACGCGTACATCATCAACACCGTGGCGTTGAACTTTTCCTGCAGTTCCTTCTCGATGACCGGGCGATAGACGTCCAGCACCTTGCGGTAGAGGCCCAGGTCCTGCACGACGCCGGCAAGGTCCGCGCCTTCGATGGCGGGGGAGTCGGAGGCCGAATACGAAGTCAGCGCGTGAGCGCCGTCGAACACGCCGAGCTTGAGCTGGCGCATGATCTCGAAACCGGAGAGGCCGAGTTCGGTGTAGGGCTTGGCGTTCGCGGTCAGCTTGCCACCGGACGCCTTCGGCAGGACTTCATTCCAGAAGCGGCTCTCGTGGTCTTTCCACTGGGACAGGAAGCCCCAGGTGCCGACGACGCGGAACTCTTTCTCCTGCACCTCGGCGCTGGCGCCGCCGGCGCCGAACGCCACGCCCATGGCGAGCGCGCCCGCCAGAGCTAGCTTGATCGATTTCATATGTTTGCCTCCGTTTTCAAGAATATGGGCCTCGAACAGGCCTCTGCGCGCGCCGCCCAGTCGGGCGCTCTCAAGCGGACCAGCGCATGCTGACCGCGTCGCTTTCGCCGTCGCCGATCAACATGGCGCCGGGCGTATGTGTGATGCAGATTGGCGGGCGCGCGTTCTTCAGGACCAGCTGCGGCGTAACCCCGCAGGCCCAGAATACCGGCGCCTCCCCTTCCCTGATTTCGACCGGATCGCCCCAGTCCGGCTTGTTGATGTCGGCGATGCCGATGGCGGCGGGATCGCCCAGATGCACCGGCGCGCCGTGGGCCGCGCGGAAGCGGGAGGTGATCTCGACCGCTTTCAACGCATCGGCCGGCCGCATGGGCCGCATGGAAACGACCGTATCCCCTCGGAACGGGCCGACCGGCCGACAGGCGAGATTGCTCGCGTACATCGGGCAGGTTCTGTCCATCTCGTGATGCCGGAGCGGAATGCCCGCTTTCAGCAGCGCATCCTCGAAACTGAACGAGCATCCCAGCACGAAACCGATGAAGTCGTCGCGCCAGTGATCCATGATATTCGGCGTCTGTTCAACCAGTTCGCCGTTTTGATAGATGTTGTAGCTCGGAGCGTCGGTGCGGATATCGACGTCTTCGCCCATGTCCGGCAGCATCGGATCGCCGGGCGCCGTCATGGCGACGACGGGACAAGGCTTGGGGTTGCGATGACAGAAGATCGCAAACTCCATCGCCAGATCTTTCGGCAAGATCGCCAGATTGCCTTGAAGCCGTCCCATGGCGAGCCCGGCGGTATGGCCAGTATGAAGGCCGGACCGGATCAGGCGCCGCGCGGCAAGCGGCGAAACAGCCGGATCGTCCGCCTCAGTCCGCGGAATCTCGATGGGCTTGGCGACGTTCATGCTGCTCCCATATGCTGGCGATCTCTAGAATTTGCGCGATCTTGCCGATTCCCCTGCGGCAGCGCAACAGACTATCCCGGAATTTCCATAAATCGGAGCATTAGAATGGGCGAAACGATCGGATTTATCGGCGTCGGCGCGATGGGCATGCCGATGGCGCGGCGGCTGGTGGAGGCCGGACACGACGTCACCGTGTACGATCCCAACCCGAAGGCGCTTGAGGCCATCGTCGCCGCGGGCGCCAAGGCAACCGGCAGCGCGCGGGCGCTTGCCGATACGGTCGAGACGATCCTGGTCAGCCTGCCCACGCCGCCCATCGTCAAGGCGGTCGCCGAGGAAGTCGCCGAGGGCGGCAAGGTCAAGCTTTTGATTGATCTCTCGACGACGGGCCCGCGCGCGGCGGTCGAGATCGGCGCGCTGCTGAACGCCAAGGGCGTCGAGATGCTCGATTCCCCGGTTTCCGGCGGTGTGGGCGGCGCGGAGAAAGGCACGCTCGCCGTCATGGTCTCCGGCCCCGAAGCCCACTGGACCCGCTGGCGCCCCGTGCTGGAGATCATCGGCAAGAACGCGTTCTTCGTCGGCGAGACCCAGGGTCACGGCCAGATGATGAAACTGATCAACAACATGCTGTCGGCGACGGCCATGGTCGCCAGCGCCGAAGCCTTCGCGCTCGGCGCCAAGGCCGGGCTCGATCCGGATGTGATGGTGGACGTCATCAACGCCGGCTCGGGCGCGAACACAGCCGTCCGGGACAAATTCCCGAAATCGGTGCTGACCCGGACCTTCGACTACGGCTTCCGCACGGAGCTTATGTACAAAGACGTGCGCCTATGCCTCGAAGAGGCCGAAGCGCTCGGCACGCCCATGTGGGTCGGCCAGCCGGTCAAGCAGTGGTGGTCGCTGGCGCATGCGCGCGGCGGCGCCACGGAGGATTTCTCCAACATCATGCGTTATGTGGAGGAACAGGCCGGCGTCGAGGTCCGCACCCGCAAGAACGATCCGAAACCCTGACGATCTTCGGCGTCGCGCGCGCCGAAATTGAGCAGTCGCCAGATCAGGCGGGAGGCGTCGCCGCCTCCTCGCCGTTCTGGTCGACGAAGAAACTTTCGCCGCAGCCGCAGGCGCCGACTGCGTTCGGATTGTTGAAGGTGAAGCCCGAGGAGAAGCGGCTTTCCTCATAGTCGACTTCCGAGCCGATCAGAAACATCACTGCCGCCGGATCAATCAGCACCTTCACGCCGTCCTGCTCGATCACTTCCTCGAAGCGCTTGGCTTCCTGGGCGTATTCGACGGAATAGGACAGGCCCGAGCAACCGCGCGCGCTGACGCCGATGCGCAAGCCCAAAACCGGATCGTCGCTCTTGGCGATCAACTCCTTCACCCGCGCGACGGCGCGCTCGGTCAGGGAGACCATCGGGGGGCGTTCCATCTTAGACATCTTCTCGTCTCCTAGATCGAAGGCCGCACGGCGTCGGCGGCCTGTCGCTCCATCCAATATTCGTTCGGACGCGCCTCTGGCGGCGGCGCGCCCTAAAACCAGTCCAAGGCCACGCGGGCCTCGTCGGACATCAGTTCCGGCGTCCAGGCCGGCTCAAACGTCAGCGTCACTTCGATCTCGCCGAAGCCCGGCACGGCGACCAGCGCATCGGCGACCATGCCCGGCATTTCGCCGGCGACCGGGCAGCCCGGCGCCGTCAACGTCATCTCGACGACGACGGAGCCGTCGTCCTCATTGATGTCGATGTCGTAGATCAGCCCCAGTTCCCAGATATCGACAGGGATCTCGGGGTCATAGACCGTCTTCAGCGCGGCGATCGCGTCGTCCCGCGTGCCGACCTGAACGCCTTCCGGCAAGGGCGCGCCGCGACGGGCGCGAAAATCGCCTTCGCCCGCCATCGGCCCATCGAGGTCATGGAACATCGGAAACGGGCGCTCCATCGGATCGTTCATAACCGCCCCCTCACCCAAAAATTTCGATGGTCTTGGCGACCGCCGCCGCCAGGGCTTCCGCTTCCGCCCTGGTGTTGTACATGCCGAAGCTGGCGCGGGCCGTCGCATGGACGCCGAACCGGTCCATCACCGGCTGGGCGCAGTGCTGCCCCGCCCGGATCGCCACGCCCATCTGGTCCAGAATGGTGCCGACGTCATGGGCATGGGCGCCTTTGACGTTGAACGAGAGCACGGAGGTTTTCCGGCCCGGCCGTCCCATGATCTCGACTTCGGGCATCTGGCGGAGCAGTGTTTCGGCATAGCTCGCCACATCCGTCTCGTGCGCGCCGATGGCTTCCAGGCCGAGCGCCCGCACATAGTCGATCGCCGCGCCGAAGCCGACCGCTTCGATGATCGCCGGCGTGCCGGCTTCGAAGCGATGGGGCGGCTCCTTGTAGGTCGATCCGGTCTTCTCCACCGTCTCGATCATGTCGCCGCCGCCCTGATAGGGCGGCATGTCCGCCAAAATCTCCGGGCGCCCATAGAGCGCGCCGATGCCCGTCGGGCCATAGAGCTTGTGGCTGGAGAACGCATAGAAATCGACGTCGAGCGCCTGCACGTCGATCTGCATATGCGGCGCCGCCTGACAGCCGTCGATCAGGATGACGGCGCCGACGCGATGCGCCAGTTTCGCCAGTTCCGCGATGGGGAGAACCGTGCCCATGGTGTTGGCGACATGGGCGACGGCGACGATCTTGGTGCGCGGGCCGATCAGGCTCCGCGTCGCATCCATATCCAGTTCGCCGGCATCGGTCATGGGGGCGAACACCACCTTCGCGCCCTTGCGCTCGGCGATGAGCTGCCAGGGCACGATGTTGGAATGGTGCTCCAGTTCCGTCGTCAGAATTTCGTCGCCGGGCCCGAGCCGATCGCCATAGGAGGCCGCGACGAGGTTGATGGCCTCGGTCGCGCCGCGGGCGAACACGATCGCGTCTTCGTTGGGGGCGTTCAGGAACCGCGCCGCCTTCTCACGCGCGCCCTCGAACAGGTCCGTCGCCCGCTGGGAGAGGCCGTAGACCCCACGATGAATATTGGCGTAGTCCCGCTCCATCATGGAGACCATCGCCTGAATGACCTGACGCGGCTTCTGGGCGCTGGCCGCGGAATCGAGGAAAACGAGGTCGTGCCCGTTGACCTGCTGATGCAGGATCGGGAAATCGGCGCGGATGGCCTCCACGTCGAAGTTTGGGCGAGCGACGGCGGCGGCGAGGCTCATGTCGCGGTCTCCAGTCCAAGGGTCGCGTCGATGGCGGCGACGACGGCGTCGCGGAGGCTTGGCTCCGAAAGTCCGTCGGCGGCGTCCGCCAGGAACCCGCGCACGACAAGGCGCCGGGCCGCTTCGGCCGGGACGCCGCGCGCGCGGAGATAGAACAGCTGATCGGCGTCGATGTCGCCGGCGGTGGCGCCGTGGCTGCACTTCACGTCGTCGGCGTAGATCTCGAGGATCGGCTTGGAATCGATCTCGGCGCCGTCCGACAGCAGCAGCGCCCGATTGAGCTGGTGGCCGTCGGTCTGCTGGGCGAGGCGGTCCACCACGATATGTCCCTGGAACACGCCGCGCGCCTGCTCGTCGATCGCGCCGGCGTAAACCTGCCGGGACGTCGTCCCCGGCGCCAGATGATCGATCCGGCTGGTGTGGTCGGCATGTTGACGGCCGGCGATGGCGTAGGCGCCGTTAAGGCGGGTCTCGGCGCCAGCCCCTTCCAGGCGCACCGCCGCTTCGCTCCGGCTGAGGGAAGCGCCTGTCGTCAGCACGAAATTGTCGTAAAGACCGCCCTCGCCGACGCTGACCCGCGTCATGGCGAGATGACGCCCCTCCGCGCCTTCGGCCTGCAGTTTCCCATGGGCGAGCCGCGCGCCCTCGCCGACGCGGATATCGGCCCCATGGTTGGCGAGGTATGCGCCCTCGCCCGGGCCGATATGCCGCTCGAGGATCGTCGCGGACGCGCCGGCCTCCAAGGCGATCGCGCTGCGGGGATGCCACATCAGCGGCCGTTCGCCCGGCGCGGCGACATAGACGATCTCCAGCGGCCGGCCAAGGCTGGCGCCATCGGGGACACGGATCGCGAGCCCATCGTCGAACGCGGCCGCGTTCAGCGCATACATCGCCTGTTCCGTCGGCGCGCGGCCGGCCACCAGGTCCCGCAGCCAAGCTTCGTTCGCCGCTTCCGTCCAGGGCCGCACGGCGGCTTCCAGACCCTCCAGGTCGGAGAGGCCCGCCGCGAAACGGCCGTTGACGAAAACCGCCCGCGCGGCGCCGTCAAGCGCAAGCGGCGGCAGCGCCGACGGATCGAGCGCGGGCGCGCCCATGGCGCCGGCCTCGTACTTCGCCCGCGCCAGAGGCCGCAGGCTTGTATATTTCCAGGCTTCTTCCCGATTGGTCGGCAAGCCGGCCTCGGCGAAGCGCGCCGCGCCGGCCTTGCGGAAGTCGGCGAGCCACGCCGGCTCCCCCGCCGGCGCGCGGAACGCCGGCTCGAAGGCCTTCAACCCGATGGGTTCGGCGCGCGCCGCCATCAGGCGGCCAGCCCGGCGAGGACGTCGCCGTAGCCCTTCTCTTCCAGTTCGAGCGCCAGTTCGGGGCCGCCGGTGCGCACGATCCGGCCCTTGGCCAGCACGTGCACCTTGTCCGGGCGGATATAGTCGAGCAGGCGCTGGTAATGGGTGATGACCAGCATGCCCCGCTCCGGCGCGCGCAGAGCGTTCACGCCGTCCGCCACGACCTTGAGCGCGTCGATGTCCAGGCCGCTGTCCGTCTCGTCCAGAATGCAGAACTTCGGCTCCAAGAGCGCCATCTGCAGCACTTCGTTGCGCTTCTTCTCGCCGCCCGAGAAGCCGACGTTCACGGGCCGCTTCAACATCGCCTCGTCGATGTCGAGTTCCTTAAGGCGCGAGCGCACCAGCTTCAGGAAGTCGATCGCCGAAAGTTCCTTCTCGCCCCGAGCGGCGCGGACGGCGTTGATCGCCGTCTTGACGAAGGTCATGCCGGCGACGCCCGGAATCTCGACCGGATACTGGAAGGCCAGGAAAAGGCCGACAGCCGCCCGCTCCTCCGGGTCGAGGCCCAGCAAATCCTCGCCCATAAGGGTCGCGGCGCCGGAGGTCACCTCATAGCCGTCGCGCCCGGCGAGCGTATAGGCGAGCGTGCTCTTGCCGGAGCCGTTCGGCCCCATGATCGCGTGCACTTCGCCGGCAGGGACCGTCAGGCTAAGGCCGTTCAGGATCTGCTTGCCGTCGACGTCGACGTGCAGGTCTTTAATCTCAAGCATTCTCAATGTCCTCTTAGCCGACGCTGCCTTCAAGGCTTATGCCGACCAGCTTCTGCGCCTCGACCGCGAACTCCATGGGCAACTGCTGCAGAACCTCGCGGCAGAAGCCGTTGACGACGAGCGCCACCGCCTCTTCCTCGCCGATGCCGCGCTGGCGGCAATAGAACAGCTGGTCTTCGCTGATCTTCGAGGTCGTCGCCTCGTGCTCGACGCGGGCCGAGCGGTTCTGGCTTTCGATATAGGGGAAGGTGTGGGCGCCGCAGCGGTCCCCGATCAGCAGGGAGTCGCACTGGGTGTAGTTTCGCGCCTTGTCCGCCGTCGGCAACATTTTCACGAGGCCGCGATAGCTGTTCTGCGCCCGGCCGGCGGAGATGCCCTTCGAGATGATGCGCGAGCGCGTGCGCGCGCCCATGTGAATCATCTTCGTGCCGGTGTCCGCCTGCTGCATGTTGTTGGCGATGGCGACGGAATAAAACTCGCCCTGGCTGTCGTCCCCCTGGAGGATGCAGCTCGGATACTTCCAGGTGATCGCCGAGCCGGTCTCCACCTGTGTCCACATCACCTTGGAGCGGTCGCCCTCGCAGAGCGCGCGCTTGGTCACGAAATTGTAGATGCCGCCCTTGCCGTTCTCGTCGCCCGGATACCAGTTCTGGACGGTGGAATACTTAATTTCCGCATCCTTATGAGCGATAAGTTCGACCACTGCCGCATGCAGCTGGTTCTCATCTCGCATGGGCGCGGTGCAGCCTTCCAGATAGCTCACATAGGAGCCTTCGTCGGCGATGATCAGCGTGCGCTCGAACTGGCCCGTGTTCTCCGCATTGATGCGGAAATAGGTCGATAGCTCCATCGGGCAGCGCACGCCCTTGGGCACGTAGACGAACGAACCGTCGGTGTAGACGGCGCAGTTCAGCGCGGCGAAGAAGTTGTCGTCCTGCGGCACTACCGAGCCCAGATATTTCTGAACGATCTCGGGATACTTCTGCACGGCCTCGGAGATCGAACAGAAGATCACGCCCGCTTCCAGAAGCTTGGCTTTGAACGTGGTCGCGACCGAAATGCTGTCGAACACCGCGTCGACGGCGACATTGCGCACGCCCGCCAGCATTTCCTGTTCCTTCAAGGGAATGCCGAGCTTCTCATAGGTGCGCAGCAGCTCGGGATCGACTTCGTCCAGGCTTTTCGGCGCATCGCCCGATTTGGGCGCTGAGAAATAGTAGGCGTCCTGATAGTCGATCGGAGGATAGCCGAGCTTGGCCCAATCGGGCTCCCGCATCTCCAGCCAGCGGCGATAGGCCTTCAGGCGCCACTCGAGCAGCCATTCGGGCTCGTTCTTCTTGGCCGAAATGAAGCGGACGACGTCCTCCGACAGGCCCTTGGGCGCCGTGTCGGCCTCGATGTCGGTCACAAAGCCGTATTTGTATCGCTCGCCCAGACGTTCGACGTCGGCGACGGTTTCGGCGGTAGCGCTCACGGGCGCGCCTCCTCGGTATTCGGGGCGGGATGGAAGCGGTACATCGGGGCCAACATATCCGCGAGCGTGACCCCGTTCAGCGCGTCCTTGATGGCGCCGTTGACCGCGTCCCAACTGCCTTTCAGCAGGCACATGCTTTCAATCGTGCACGGGTCGTCGGCGCCGTCGACGCAGGCTGTGATCGCGACCGGCCCGTCCAGCGCGATCACGATCTCCGCGACGGAGATCGCCGCAGGCCTTCGGGCCAGGACGTAACCGCCATGGGCGCCGCGCGCGCCGTTCACGAGACCGCCGGAGCCAAGCGCCTTCAAGACCTGGCCCACGGTCGCGCTCGGCAAACCGGTCGCGTCCGCGATCTCCGCGGCGGACTGCCGTTCGTCGGGACGACTGGCGAGCCGCCCCATCACCACGACGGCATAGTCGGTCATTTTGCTCAGACGCAGCATGACGCTCAATCCAATTCGGATGTAATCAGTACGATTTTAATTGGAACAGTTCTGAAGAATTGGCAACCCCTTAAGGCCGCTCGGAACCGAAATTTCTCGCCGAAAGACGACTTGGCGGATGGGTCTTTAAGCAGCGCCTTGCCCCAGGCGCCGCGTCGCCAAGGCCCTAGGCCTTGCCGGCGGCCTGCATCGCCAGCGCCACGCGGTTCATGAAATTCGCGTCGTCGGCTTTGGCCAGCAGATCGGCGTTGTCCGCGATCGCATCCAGCATAGGGTCCAGCCAGCCCCGATCCGCCTTTGCGAAATCGCGCAACACATAGCCTTTCACCCGCTCAGGCCGCCCCGGATGGCCGATGCCGATGCGCACGCGCCAGAAATCCGGGCTGCAATGGGCCGCCAGGGATCGAATGCCGTTATGGCCGGCCGCGCCGCCGCCCTGGCGCACCCGGAGCTTGCCCGGCGCAAGATCGAGCTCGTCATACAGCACGACCATGTCGTCCGGCGCGAACTTGTAGAAGTCCATCGCCTGCCGGGCGGACCGGCCGCTTTCGTTCATGTATGTCTGCGGCTTCAACAGCAGGACGCGCTCGCCGCCGAGGCGCCCCTCCGCGGCGAGGCCCTGAAAACGACTGCGGAACGGACCGATGCCGGCCCGTTCCGCAATACGATCTATGGCCATGAAGCCGACATTGTGACGGTGCCCCTGATAAGAGGCGCCCGGATTGCCGAGGCCGAGGATCGCGCGCATGGGCTCCGCTCCTGTCGGCCCGGCGTCGCCGCGGCCGAGGTTATTCTTCCTCGGTCGCCTCGGCTTCCGCCTCTTCCGCCGCCTCTTCGCCGGTTTCTTCCTCGGCCACCTCGATGACCTTCGTCGGCGCGGCGATGGTGGCGACGGTGAAGTCGCGGTCCGTAATGGTCGGCGTCACGCCGTCAGGCAGCGACACGGAGCTGATGTGAATCGAGTCGCCGACCTCATAGCCGGAAAGATCGATCTCGATCTGCTCCGGGATGGAGTCCGGTCGGCAGGACACTTCGACCGCATGGCGGACGATGTTCAGGATGCCGCCTTCGCGCAGACCCGGGCATTCCTCTTCGTTCAGGAACACGGCGGGCACTTCGACCGCGATCAGCACATCGGCCGCGACGCGCAGGAAATCGATGTGCATCGGACGGTCTGTGACCGGGTGCACCTGAAGATCGCGGGCCAGCACGTTCATCTTCTCGCCTTCGACGTCCAGGATGAACAGCTGGGCGAAGAAACCCGGCTGCGAGATCAGACGGTTGAGGGAGAGTTCCTCGACCGCGACCGATACGGGATCGGCGGCAAGGCCATAGACGACGCCGGGGATGGAGCCGGCGCGACGGGCGGCGCGGGCGGCGCCTTTGCCGACCTTGGCGCGACGCGAAACGGGAATAACGACTGTATCGCTCATACTACTGCTCTCCTTTGCCTCCGCCGGACCGCCCCTGCCGTTTCCGACTTGCGACAGGCGCCCGGCGCACGCGTTGAGCGCGGCCCGCCCCAACTTCGTCGGGGGGCGGATCGCCGCGCGAACAAAACTCAGTCAAACAGGCTGGAAACGGATTCCTCGCTGTTGATGCGCTTCACCGCCTCGCCCAGCAATTGGGCGATCGGCAGTTGGCGGATGTTCTGCGCCACGCGCACCGCTTCCGTCGCCTGGATGCTGTCGGTGATGACCAGCTCCTCCAGGGGCGAAGAGGCCACGCGGGCGACGGCCCCGCCCGATAGCACGCCATGGGTGACGTAAGCGGAGACGCCAGAAGCGCCCTCGCCTTTGAGCGCCACGGCGGCGTTACAGAGCGTTCCTGCGGAATCGACGATATCGTCCACCAGAATGCAGCGGCGTCCATCCACATCGCCGATGATATTCATCACCTCGGAAACGCCGGCGCGGGGCCGCCGTTTGTCGATGATCGCCAGATCGGCGTCGATGCGGCTGGCGATGGCGCGGGCGCGCACGACGCCGCCGACATCCGGCGACACGATCACGATGTCCTCGCCAGCATAGCGCTCCCGCAGATCCTGCACGAAGACGGGACGGGCGAAGAGATTATCGGTCGGGATATCGAAGAAGCCTTGGATCTGACCGGCGTGCAGGTCCAGCGTCAGCACGCGGTCGGCGCCGGCGGACGTGATCAGGTTCGCGACCAGCTTGGCCGATATCGGCGTGCGAGGCCCGGTCTTCCGATCCTGGCGGGCATAGCCGAAATACGGGATGACCGCCGTGACGCGCCTCGCCGACCCGCGCTTAAGCGCGTCCAGGCAGACCAGCAGCTCCATCAGATTGTCATTGGCCGGATAGGACGTGCTCTGAACCACGAACACATCCTCGCCGCGCACGTTCTCTTCGATCTCGACGAAGACTTCCATGTCGGAAAACCGTCGGATCGTCGCCGCCGTCAGCGGCATATTGAGATAGGCGCTGATCGCGGCCGCCAGCGGTCGATTGCTGTTGCCGGCAAGAACCTTCATCGTCCGCCGCTCCACGTCGAGTTGGTTGCAGGCGCAGGTTCTGCGCGCAGGTCGAAAATGAAAACAGCCGAGGGGACGTCCCCGCCCGGCTGAAGCGGGTTTGTATTACAGGGCCGTCACGCTTGTGTAAACGGCGTAGATGCGGGCGCGGGGCAATGTCGCGGCGCGGCGCCAGGCCAAAGCCGCATTCGTCCAGCGCGCCCGCTCAGAAGGATGCGCTTTCCTCGCGATGCAGCCGCACCAGCGCCTCGTTATAGGCCAGCATCACGTCGCGCTCGTGCACCACGCCGATCATGTGGCGCTCCTCGCGGGAATCGACGACGGGAATATGCTCCTCGGACCGGCTTTCCATCAGCTTGAGCGCCGCTTGCAGATTATCGGATCGCGCCAGCATCGGCGGGGTCAGGCGGGCCACGTCCCGGGCGATCACCAGCGTATCCAGGGCGCGATCGAACGCTTCGGGCGCCAGATCCGCCAGCGTTATGGTGCCGACGAGCCGGCCGTCGGCGTCGATCACGAAGAGTTCGCCGAACGCGGCCGTCTGCAATTGAATGCGCACGTCTCGAAGCGGCGCGTTCGGCGGCGTCGTCGGAAACTCTTCGCTGACCACGCCGCCGACTTCGATATCGCGAAGGAGATCGGACTCGATGCGCGAAAGCTCGACATCGATTCCCCGCATCGCCAACTGTCCACGAAAGAAAGAGGCGCCGTGCAACGCGCTCGTCGTCGCGACGGAAGCGACGACGGCCAGCATGACCGCCGTGGTCATGCCGTAGTCCGTCGTGATCTCGAAGACCATCAGAATGGTCGAAATCGGCGCGCCCAGCGTCGCGGCCGCGAATGCGCCCATGCCGACCAGCGCGTAGGCGCGTTCGCCCGCGAAGATATCGCCGTCGGTGGCGATCATCTCCGGCGCGACGCCGCCCGCGACGATGCCGAAAGCGCCGCCGACCGCGGCGCCCAGGAACAGCGAAGGCGAGAATACGCCGCCGCCGAAACCGCTGCCGAGCGTGATCGCCGTCGCCGCCGTCTTGGCGATGGCGAGGCCGACCAGAAAGGCGAAGCCGAATTCCATATTGAGCACGCTCGTCGTCGCGCCGTAGCCCACGCCCAACACCTGCGGAAATGATAAGGCGATCAAGCCAAGCACGAAGCCGCCGAACATCGGCCGCAGGCGCCGGGGCGTCTTCAGGCGGTCGTGCACGCCGGCGACGAACGGCACCGAGCGCATGAACAGGATCGCCGCGATCGCGGCGATGGCGCCGAGTAACGCGAAAGCCGGAAATTCCAGGTTCGAGCCGATCTCATAGGGCGCCAGGGTGAACGCGGGAAACGGCCCGTAGACAGCCCGCGTCACGGCGGTCGCGACGACGGCCGAGGCGACGATAGGCGCCAGCGCGGCGATGGCGTAGTGGCCGATGACCACTTCGAGGGCAAAGAACGTGCCTGCAAGCGGCGCATTGAACGCCGCCGCGACGGCCGAGGCGACGCCGCAGCCCAGCAGCACCCGCGCGCCCCCGGCCGGAAGTCCCAGGCGTTCGGCCGCCCAGGCGCCCACGGTGGCGCCCAAGTGAACGACCGGGCCTTCCCGGCCCGCCGAAGCGCCCGCCCCAAGCGAGAGCACGTTAACGGCCGCGCCGTGAAGCCCTACCTTCAGCGACATCCGCCCGCCGTGCAGCGCGCTCGCCTCCATCACTTGGGAAACGGCGACGGGCCGCCCGTCCGGCAGCGCCCATTGGGCATACAGGCCGACCAGCAGGCCGCCCACGGTCGGCGTCAACAGGACCATGTACCAGGGAAGGTCGGCGAACAGACGCCAAGCGTCCTCCGCCATGAAGCCGAAGCCGACATACTGAACCAGAAGGATCGCTTCGCGGAAGCCGATGGACATCGCGCTCGCCGCGAGGCCAATAAAAACCGCCGCCGATATAAGAACGACGCCGCGCAGCTTCGCCCTGCCAGGCCAGCGGACCCAGCGCCGCAGTCGCTCGCCGCCTGGCCCCAACGGGCCCTCAGCCCTTGCGGCGGATGCCGATGACCCGGCCCACCTGCGCCGGTTTCGGAATCGGTCGATGCGCGGCCAGCGCCGCCTGCAATCTCTCCTGAAGCTCCGGCGGGAACTCTTTGGAGCGGCGCTCGTTCATGTCGATGTGAATGCCGATCAGCTCATTCGTCGAGGCGAGATAGCCCTTCTCGGCATGATGCATCTCGTGGATGTAGTGAACGCGCTTGGCGTCGCAATCCAGGAGATAGGTCGTGAACCGAAGCTCATCGCCCTCCATCACCTCCTGGTCGTAGGTGATGTGGCCCTCGAGCGTGAAGGTCGAGCAGTCGGTCTGGTTCTTGTAGCTAAGACCGATGCCGAGGGCCTCATAGAAGGCGTCGGTCGCTTCATCGAACGCCGCCACGTAATAGGCGACGTTCATATGACCGTTGTAATCGATCCATTCCGGGCGGACATGGCTCTTAAAGCCGGTGAAAGGCGCTTGCAGCGTTGTTTTCGTCGTCATGGCCGCCGAATATACCTTCGGCGCCGCGCCGCGCAAGCCAACCTCATTGGTGGTGGCGGCGCCCGTGCGCCGCTCCGCCTTCATAGCCTCGAAGGCGCTCATAGGCCGCGATTTGCGGATGGGACAGCAGCGCCGCCGCCTCCAGATGGGCAGCGAGGTGCCGCGCGCGCAATCGCGCGTTGGCCGCGCCGGCCGCCGCAGTCAGCCGCGCGAGGCCCGCCTCGTCGATCGAACGGTCGCGAAACGCCCCCTCGATGCGCCGCTCGGCCTCGATCAGCTCCGCTCCAAGCGCGATCGCTTCGGCCTGCATCCGCTCGAATATGCCCTGGATCGCCGCCGTCTGCGTCGCCTTCAGCGGTATCGCCTCCGCCAACTCCAGCAGATGCGCCGGGCCCGGATAGCCGTTCAATTCGGCCGACTTGGCGAAGCCGAGACCGGCGCCGGCGCGCAGGCCGCTCAGATAGTCCGGCGAAAGCGCCTTGATCTCCCGCGCCGTCTCGCCGGCATAGGGCGAAACATGCCCCTCTTTGGCGAACGCCGTCGCGGCGACCCCGGCCGAGACAATCGCCATCGCGGCCAGGCCGCCTCGCAACGCCCGCTGCATCGCAATTCTCCGCTGCTCAGTTGATCGCATCGTGCCGGCGTTGAATGTCGTCCGGCCATGTCGATTTGATAAAGGCGAGAGACGCCAGGATATCGCTGTCCGACAACTGATCCTCGAAGCCCGGCATGTCGCTCTTGTAGCCTTCGGGCGCAAACTTCTCGACGCCATATTTGGTCAGCTTGAACAGCTGCGCGTCCGGATGATGCCAGGTATGGCCGGTCTGGTCGTGCGGCGGCGCCGGCAAGCGCCCGTCCGGCCCACGGGAGCGCCAATCGGGCTGGCCCTGCAGGCTCGCGCCATGGCAACTGGCGCAGGCGGCCTGATAGACCTCGCGTCCCCGCTCGACGGCGGCGCGATCGCCATAGGGAATGCGCACGGCGTCCTCGTCGACGCCCCCGGTCGCGACGCTCAGAAAAATGGCCGCGCCGACCCCGACGCCGAGGACGCCCAACGCCAGCCACCGTATCATGCTCGCCTCCCGCTCAAGTCGCCGCGATGATATGAGGCGTACAAACGCCTCGGTCAATCGCGCTTTACGGCGGCCTCGCGCTGGGCATACCCTTCAACCCGCTCACATAAATCGGAGAGTTACGCATGAACGGCGGAGACGCGCTTGTCGAAACGCTGCTGGCCTGGGGCGTCGACGCCGCCTTTTCCGTGCCCGGCGAAAGCTACCTGCCCATCCTGAGGGCGGCGCAGCGTTCCTCGAACCGCATCCGCCTCGTGACGCCGCGCCACGAGTCCGGCGTGACCTTCGCCGCGGAGGCCTATGGCAAGCTGACCGGCAGACCGGCGGTCGGTCTCGTCAGCCGCGGCCCCGGCGCCACCAACGCTTCGATCGGCGTGCATGTCGCCCGCCAGGATTCGACGCCGATGCTGCTGGTCATCGGCCATGTCCCGACGTCCACCAAGGGCCGCGAGGCGTTCCAGGAGATCGACTACCACTCGATGTTCAAGGACGTGGCGAAAGCGGTGCTGGAGCCAGAGTCCTCCGCTCAGGTGGCCAGCACGACGGCGCGCGCCCTTGCGCTCGCGACCAGCGGCCGGCCCGGGCCGGTCGTGCTCGTCATGCCCAAGGACATCACCGAAGGCGACGCCGGCGACGGGCCGATCCCCTCGCCCATCCCCCGCGCCGTCAGCGCGCCCGCGCCGCAAGCCATCCAATCGGCCGCGCGGCTGATCGACATGGCCGAACGGCCGATGGTCATCGCCGGCGAGATGGTGACGAACGAAGCGGCCCAAGCCGCGCTCGCCCGTTTCGCGGAGGCATCGGGCGTCGCCGTCTCGGCCGCCTATCGACGGCAGGACGCGTTGCCGAACCATCACCCGGCTTATGCCGGCCACCTGGAGATCAACCGGGTCGCCTGGCAGGAGCAGGCGTTCGAGGACGCCGACCTGATTCTCGCCATCGGCGCCCGCATGGACGGAATCACGTCGCTGGAGTTCAACATCGTCCGGCCCGACCAGGCCTTCATTCACGTCTTCCCAGATCCCGACGTGCTGGCCCGCCTTTCCCATACCCTGGCGCTGGCGGCCGATTCCGGGCCGACCCTGGCGGCGTTGGCCGACGCCGTGGCCGCCCCGTCGGCGGAGCGCCTCGCCTGGCGGGACGCCCTCCACAAGAACTACCTGGACTTCGCCGTGCCCGGCGAAATCCAGGTCAAAGGCGCGGTCGACATGGCGGCCTGCGTCGTCGAAGCCCAGCGGCAACTCGACGAAGACGCCGTCATCCTCACGGACAGCGGCACCTTCGCCCGGTGGGTGCACCGCTATTACCGTTTTCAGGCGCCGCGCACCCAAGCCGGCCCCATGTGCGGGGCCATGGGCTATTCGGCTCCCGGCGCGATCGGCGCCGCCGTCGCCCGCCCGGACGCCCAGATCGTCGGCTTCGTCGGCGACGGCGGGTTCCAGATGACCGGCCAGGAACTGATGACCGCCGTCGCCCACAATCTCCCGGTCAAGCTGGTGGTCGCGGACAATCAGGCTTGGGGATCGATCCTCGTCTCCCAAGAACGGCGGTATGGGGACGACGGCATCTATGGCACGCGGCTCGCCGCGCCGGATTTTGCCGCCCTCGCCCGGGCCTACGGCATGCCGGCATGGACAATATCCGCGACGGCGGAATTCGGTCCTGCGTTCGCCGATGCGCTGGCCCACGACGGCCCGGCGCTGCTGCACCTGAAACTGGACGAGCGCGACATTTCGCCCTTCGTCGCCGAACAGGCCGTTTAAGGCGCGGCGCGCCCTTGAAGGCGAGTAGCAGCTTCTTATTTTAGAATTCTTCTAATGTAAGGAGAGAAAATCATGCACCCGACCCGCAACGGCCTCGCCGCCAACGCCCGCGCGGCGATGATCGACCTCTTGAACGCCCGGCTTGTCGACGCGCTCGACCTGGCGGCCGCGACGAAGCATGCGCACTGGAACGTCAAGGGCGCGAACTTCCAATCGCTGCACGAATTGTTCGACAGCGTGACGGACATCGTCCGAACCCACGCGGACGATATCGCCGAACGCGTCGCCGCCCTTGGCGGATCGCCCATGGGCCGCGCCCAGGACGTCGCCGCGAACACGTCGCTCGCCGCCTACCCGGCTGAAGCGGTCGATGGCGCGGCCCATGTCACCGCCGTCGCAGACCGTCTCGCCCGAACCGCGAACGCGATGCGCAAAGCCATCGACGAAGCCGACGAGGCTGGCGATATGGTTACGGCGGACCTGTTTACCGGCGTTACGCGCGAACTCGACAAGCAGCTCTGGTTCATCGAGAACCACGAACGGGCCGCCTGACGCGCATCGCTCCATATTTCGCCGATGCGACGCCGTCTCCCGCCGGGAGGCGGCGTTTCGCGTTTCGCGGCCGCCCGGATCGGTTTATAGCTCTCGCCTGACCTCACGATATGGCGAAGGAACCATCAGCCATGGCCGTCCGAAATCTGCGCATCGATCCCAAGCGGCTTTGGGACCGGCATATGGAAATGGCGAAGATCGGCCCCGGCATCGCCGGCGGCAACAACCGCCAGACGCTGACGGAAGACGACAAGGCCGGCCGAGACCTCTTCAAGCGCTGGTGCGAGGAAGCGGGCCTGACGATATCGGTCGACCGCATGGGCAATATGTTCGCCCGCCGCTCGGGCCGGGACGACAGCCTGCCCCCGGTGATGGCCGGCAGCCACCTGGACACGCAGCCGACCGGCGGGCGGTTCGACGGCATAACCGGCGTTCTGGCGGCGCTCGAAGCCGTGCAGACCATGAACGATCTGGGCCTGGAGACCGAACGGCCGATCGAGATCGTGAACTGGACGAATGAGGAAGGCGCCCGCTTCGGCCCGCCGATGATGGGCTCCGCCGTTTTCGCCGGCGTGATGACGGAGCAAATGGCCTACGAAACAGCGGACGCCGACGGCGAGACCATGGGCGCCGCGCTGGAAGCCATCGGCTATCAGGGCGAAACGCCGGCCGCGGCCAGACCGATCCACGCCTTCTTCGAGATCCACATCGAGCAAGGCCCCTATCTCGAGCGGGAGAAGAAGGCCATCGGCGTCGTGACCGGCGTCCAGGCGATGCGGTGGTACAAGGCCCGCGTGCTCGGCGAAGCCCGTCACGCCGGCACCACCCCGCCCTCGGCCCGCAAGGACGCGCTCACCGCCGCCGCCAGGCTGACGCTGGAGTTGGACGGCATCATGCAGCGTCGCGGCGACGACGGCCGGGTTACGGTCGGCGTCTTCCAGGCCTATCCGGGCTCGCCGAATGTCTGCCCGGACCGGGTCGAGTTCACGGTCGACATGCGCAACCCGACCACGGACGAGTTGAACGCCATGGACCGGGAATTCCGGGCCGCGGCCGAACAGCTCTATCTCGACACCGGATGCGGCGTCGAAATCGAGGAAACCTGGTTCTCCGAGCCTGTAGTCTTCGACCCGGCCTGCGTCGACGCCGTGCGGCGCGGCGCCGAAGCGGCGGGCCACGCATCGCGGGACATCATGTCCGGCGCCGGCCACGACGCCGTGAACGTCAACAAGATCGCGCCCGCCGCCATGATCTTCATTCCCTGCGAGGATGGCGTCAGCCACAACGAGGCGGAATACGCCTCCCCGGAAGCGGTCGCCGCCGGCGCCGACGTACTGCTGGCCGCCATGCTGGAGTTCGCAGGCGACGCGGACTGAACGCCAGCCCCACGCCCTCCCTCTGGCTGGCGCCCATGCTAGGCTGACGCGAAAAGGGAATAAGGAGGGCGGTCGAGATGGCGGGCGCAAAGAGGCCGGAGCCGGGCGCTGTCGCGCTCGTCACCGGCGCATCGAGCGGGATAGGACTGGCGATCGCGGAAGCGTTGCTCGAACGGGACTGTAAGGTTGTCGGCGTCGCACGGGGTCCCGACAGGCTGCAGGCCGTCGCGGCGCGCCTGGGGCCGTCCTTCCATCCACTGGCGCTGGACATAACGGACGCGGCGGCGACGGCCGCCCTGCCCGGCTCGCTGCCGCCCGAATGGCGCGACATTGCGATCCTGATCAACAACGCCGGCCATGACGGCGGCGGCCGCGAACGTTTCGACGAATGCGACGCCGATGACCTGGCGCGCATTATCCAGACTAACGTCGCAGGCATGATCCGGGTTTCGCGGGCGCTCGTTCCGGGGATGCTGGCCAGAGGCGCCGGCGACATCGTGAACATCGGATCGACCTCTGGCCATTTCGCCATCCCGCGCGACGCGGCCTATGTGGCCAGCAAGTTCGCGATCAACGGACTGACGCGGGCGCTTCGGGCCGACTACGAGGGCAAAGGCGTGCGCGTGATCGAGATCTCGCCCGGCGTGGTCGAGACCGGATTCGCGGAAGCCCGCTATCACGGCGACGCCGACAGGGCCGCGCGATTTTATAAGAGCTTTCCCGCCGTCCTCGAAGCGGAAGACGTGGCCCGGGCGACCATGTTCGCATTGGAACAGCCGCCGCACGTAACCATCGGCGAACTCTTGATGTTCCCGACGCACAAGGCGAACTAGACCGCAAATCTTTTCGGATCGACCGGGATTCCGAGCCCCAGAATCGGATGGGCGGGACCCGAAGACCCCGCCCAATTCCAGAACCACACAGCCCATCGGCGACAAGGACTTTTGAGCGTTAGGCGGGCGCCAACCGGTCGAAACCGATCGACGGACTGCATGAGGGCGGCGTCTGGAACTCCTGGCGACGCGCCGAACGCATCCAAGTCGCTTATGGGCCGACTATACGCCCACTCCCGTTCTCGGTGTGTGACGGCCATTACAAATCGCTAAATTTCGCCTGCCCTTGTGTCAGGCGGCGCATCAGGCGGCGACGAGCCGCCGTCGCAGGCGCGACGCCATCGCCCAACTCATAGCCGCCATTCCGCCCGCAACGGCGAGGCAGGCGACAAGGCCGCCGAACTGATAACTGAGGCCGGACAGCAAAGCTCCCGCCAGTCGGCCGGCGGCGTTTGACATGTAATAGAATCCCACATCCATCGTGACCCGTTCGCTCTTCGAGAAGGCCAGGATTAGGAAGGAATGCAGGGAAGAGTTCAGCGCAAACACCGCGCCGAACGCCAGCAGACCGACGATCAAAACCGGCGTCAGCCACGGCGCCGCGACTTCGGCGCCCTCCACGTCCAGGCCGACCCCAGCGCCGTATGCGGCGACGGCGAGCAGCGCCGGTATCGCCGTCAAAGCCGCCACCCAGAACCGCGCCATGCCGACGATGTCCGCCAAGGATTTCGTCGAAGCCCGCAGCAGCTTCGGGGCCGACGCCTGGACGACGCCATACCCGATGATCCAGAGCGCCATGAAGCCGCCGACCAGGAAGAACGCTTTACGGGCGCCGTCCGGCGTGCCGTCGGAGAACACGGCGTGGAAGTAGATCGGGATGCCGACGACGAACCACACATCACGCGCGCCGAACAGGAAGAACCGCGCGGCCGACAACCGATTGATATCCGGATCCTTGGAAAAGACCTCGCTGAACTTGGCCTTGCTGCGGCCTTTCGGCAGGCCGGCGGGCATGAACGCCGCGACCGCCGCCAGGATAAGGCCAAGCGCGCCCGCCATGGCCAGAACCGCCGCATCGAACCCGAACAGCGCCAGCAGCGCCGCCCCCAACAGAAAACCGAACCCCTTCACCGCATTCTTCGAGCCGGTCAGAGCCGCGACCCACTTGAACAGATGGCCATGGCCTTCCGACGGCGCCAGCAGCTTAACCGCGCTCTTCGCGCTCATCTTGGCGAGGTCCTTCGCCACGCCGGACAGCCCCTGCGCCGCCATGACGAATATGACCGACGCGGTCACGCCCCAATCGGCGTCGAGCTGGCTGAGGCCGACCAAGGCGACGATCTGTAGCGCGAGGCCGCCATAGAGGGTTTTCGTGAGCCCGAAGCGGGCCGCCACCCAACCGGCCGACAGATTGGTCACCACACCCATGAATTCATAGAGAAGAAAGAGATAGGCCAGTTGGATCGGGTGAAAGCCGAGCTCGTGGAAATGCAGCAGCACCAGCATTCGGAGCGCGCCGTCCGTCAGCATGAACGCCCAATACGCCGCCGTGACGGCGATATACGCGCTGAGACCTTCCGCGCGCCCGCCAACCGCCGTGTTCGCCATCCGCCCTCTCCCGTTGAACAATCGCGCCGCGCAATCTACAGAGCGCGCGCGACCTTCTCCGCCAGTTCGACCATACGGTTCACATATCCCCACTCATTGTCGTACCAGGCCAGCACCTTCACCTGCGTTCCATCGACGACCATCGTCGAGAGCGCATCGACGATGGAGGACCGCGGATCGTTCACAAAGTCAGCGGAAACGAGCGGGCGCTCCTCATAGCCCAGCACGCCGGCGAGCGGTCCTTCGGCCGCCGCCTTGAAAGCCGCGTTGACGGCGTCGGCGTCGGTCGCCCGCTCCACCTCGAAGACGCAATCGGTCAGGGAGGCGTTCAGGATCGGCGCCCGCACCGCCAGGCCGTTCAGCTTGCCGTTCAGCTCCGGGTAGATCAGACCGATGGCGGTCGCGGACCCGGTCGATGTCGGGATCAGGGAATTGAGGGAAGAACGGGCGCGCCGCCAGTCCTTATGGCCCAGATCGACAATCCGTTGCGTGTTCGTGACGTCGTGAATTGTCGTGATAGCCCCATGCTTTATCGAAAAGTTCTCGTGCACGACTTTGACAACGGGCGCCAGACAGTTCGTCGTGCAGCTCGCCGCAGTCAAAATGTCGTGTCGTTCCGGGTCGTAGAGATGATCGTTCACGCCCATCACGACATTCAGCGCGCCCTGTTTGACCGGCGCCGCCACGATCACTTTCTTAACGCCGAGAGCATGATAGGCGGCGAGCGTCTCCGGATCTTTGAACTTGCCGGTGCATTCAAGCACGATATCGCAGCCAAGCCGGCCCCAAGGACCGTCAGCGATCTTCTGGGCGCGGCTATAGGCGAGCGTCCGCCCATGCGCCCGAATTTCATTCTCGTCCGCCGCGAATTCGCCTTGCCAGCGGCCATGGACGCTGTCGAACTCGAGCAAATGGGCGGACATCGCCGCATCGCCCGAAATCTCGTTGACCGCGACCCATTCGAGGTCCGGTCGGGCCGCCCCGGCCCGAAACGCCAGCCGCCCCATGCGGCCAAAGCCATTTATTCCAATACGAGCTGGCATTCACATCCCCTGCGTCGAACGGCGGGGTCGCGCACGCCCGCCAACCTCGCCCATACAGCGGCAATATTACGAGCCGGTGACGCCTCTGCCGCTCAGTAGGCGAACTTCTTGTAGATCGGCTCGACCGAGCCGCCCCATTCGCCGTCGTACAGCGCGAGCATCCGTTCCGCCGGCGTGACGCCGGACGCCGCAACCTCATCCAACGGCGCCAGGAAACCGGCCTCGTTCTCGCCGCCGTTGTCGAGCCGCGCCCGCGCGTTCAGCCCGTCGCGCGCGATGCGGAGCGCGTCCTTGGCGATGTCCTGGAGCGAACGCCCGGCCGCTTCGGCCTTCAGTCCGACGATGGGCGCCCGATCGCGCAAGGTCGCGCGGTCTTCCTGCGTCCAGTCCTTCACGAGCGACCACGCGGCCTTCTGCGCAGAGTCGTCATACAGGATGCCGACCCAGAAGGCCGAGAGGGCGCAGATGCTGGACCATGGTCCGCCATCAGCGCCGCGCATCTCCAGGAAGCGTTTCAGCCGGACTTCCGGGAAGGACGTGGTCACATGGTCGCCCCAGTCGCCCATATGCGGGATTTCGCCTGGAAGCTGCGGCAGACGGCCCGCCATGAATTCCCGAAAGCTCTCGCCCGCGACGTCCACGTACTCGCCATCGCGGTAGGCGAAGTACATCGGCACATCGAGCAGATAGTCGCAGTAGCGTTCGAAGCCGAAACCGTCCTCGAAGACGAAATCCAGCATGCCGCATCGGTCGGGATCGGTATCCGTCCAGACGAAGGACCGCTCGCTGACGCGGCCGGTCGGCCTGCCTTCGACAAAGGGCGAATTCGCGAAAAGCGCGGTCGCCAGCGGCTGCAACGCCAGGCTGATGCGGAACTTCTCGACCATGTCCGCTTCGCTGCCGAAATCCAGGTTCGACTGGATGGTGCAGGTCCTGGTCATCATGTCGAGGCCGCGGCCGCCGACCTTCGGCATATAGGCCCGCATGACCTTGTACCGCCCCTTCGGCATCCAGGGCATTTCGTCCCGCGTCCAAGTGGGATCGAAACCGAGGCCGACCATGCCAAGGCCCAGATCGGCGCAGACGGCGCGCGCCTCGTTCAAATGCGCGTTCGCTTCCTGGCAGGTCTGATGCAACGTCTCCAAGGGCGCGCCCGAGAGCTCGAACTGGCCGCCGGGCTCAAGGGTGATGTTGCAGCCGTCCCGCGTCAGCGCGATCGTATTGCCGTTCTCCTCGACCTTGTCCCAGCCGAACCGGTCCGCGATCGTATTGAGAAGCGCGCCGATGCCATCCGGCCCGTCATAGGGCGCGCGCCGCTTGTCCGTCAGCCGGAAGACGAACTTCTCGTGCTCCGTGCCGACCCGCCAATCGGCCTTCGGCTTCACGCCCGCTTCCAGCCATTCGACCAATTGACGCTTAGATGTGATCGGGTCTCCGCCCGAGCTTGGTGGCGCCGCCATGTTCGTTCCCTAACTCGACGCCTCGCGGCGCGTCCCCAAGATCGCCTGTCGTCGCTTGCAATAACGCCAGTCCGACGATGGCGGCGGTCTCGGCGCGCAGAATGCGCGGCCCGAGTCCGATAGGTTGAACAAAGGCGAACTGGCCAAGAGCGTCAAGCTCGTCTGGCGCAAAGCCGCCTTCCGGTCCGATGAGCAATCCGGCAGGCGTCGTTCCCGCCGCCGCCATGCGGCCCAAAGCCGGCGTTCCGCCGCCGGTCTCGTCGCCGACGAAGAGCGCGCGCTCCGGCGGCCATGCGGCCAGCGCGTCGTCGAACGGCGCCAACGCCTCGATCGCCGGCAGGTCCAACCGCTCCGATTGCTCGGCCGCTTCAATCGCGATTCGCCGCAATCGGTCGAGGTTCAGACGGTCGGTGTTCGAGCGCGCGGTGCGAACCGGCAGCAGCTTCGCCGCGCCGAGCTCCGTCGCTTTCTCGACGATTAGCTCGACCGGTCCGCGTTTTACCGCGGAGAACATCACCCAAGGCCCCGCGCCCGTCGGCGCGGGCGGCCGAAGCTGCCGTTCGCAATGGAGACCGGCGCGGTCCCGGCCGAGCGGCGATAGGCGCGCCGCCCACTCGCCGTCCCTGCCGTTGAACAGGCGCGCCAATGCGCCCGCTTCCTGGCGCAGCACCTTCAGGAGATAGCGGGACTGCTCCCGATCCAGCGGCACGCCCGCGCCCGCAGCGAGATCGGCCTCGACAAACAGCCGGGGCGCCCGATATGTCGGCAATGCGGATCGACCCGAAATGATGGGGACTCCATGAGTGAACACAGCGAAACGAACGACGGCATGGTATCGGCGGATCGGGCGGCGCGCGCAAGCGACATCCAGGCGGAAAGTCGCATGATGCAAGCCCTGCCGCCTGCCTGGCGGCCATATGCCCGGCTGGCCCGGCTAGACCGGCCGATCGGAACGTGGCTGCTGCTGCTCCCCTGCTGGATGGGCCTCGCCTTCGCGCTCGCTGCCGGCGCCGCGCCCTTCGATTGGAGCGTCCTCTGGTTCGCGGCCCTGTTCGCCGTCGGGTCGCTGGCCATGCGCGGCGCGGGCTGCGTGCTGAACGATATCGCGGACCGGGACTATGACGGCCGCGTCGCCCGCACGGCGCTGCGGCCGCTGCCGGCCGGCGACGTCACGCTCCGCCAGGCCATCCTGTTCATGCTCGCCTTAATGGCCATCGGCGGAGCGGTGCTGCTGCAATTCAATATCACGACGATGCTCGTCAGCCTCGCCTCCCTGCCCTTCGTCGCGATCTACCCTTTCATGAAACGGATCACTTGGTGGCCGCAGTTCTTCCTTGGCCTCGCGTTCAACTGGGGCGCATTGGTGGGATGGACGGCGCTCGCGGACGGCCTCTCTCTTGCGCCGTTCCTGCTCTATGCGGCCGGCATTTTCTGGACGCTCGGCTATGACACCATCTATGCGCATCAGGACAAGGAAGACGACGCGCTGATCGGCGTGAAGTCGACCGCGCGGCTGTTTCAGGAAAGCAGCCGCCGTTGGATCGCCAGCTTCTACGCGGCGATGATCGGCTGGATCGTCGTCGCCGGTTTCTTCGCCGGGCTGCATTGGAGCTTTATCCCGGCGCTGCTCCCGGCGGCATGGATGCTGATGCGCCAGGCGACCGAAACCGACCTGGACGATCCGGAGGCCTGCCTTGCCGCCTTCAAGCAGAACCGGGACGTCGGCTTCGCGCTGATCGCCGCATTCGCGCTCGCCGCCCTGTTCCAGCCATGACGCCGGAGGCGCGGGCGGCCTTCATCCGCGCCCACGCCAACCTCGCGTCGCCGCCGCTGCTGCCGGAAATCCGCCTGTACATGGCGACGGAAGCGACGGAGCTCTGGGAAGCGAGCGAAAGCTTTCTCGAAGAAAAGGGATTGCCGCCGCCATTCTGGGCGTTCGCATGGGCCGGGGGTCAGGCGCTCGCCCGCTATGTGCTCGACGCCCCCGAGACGGTGGCCGGCAAGCGGATCCTGGATTTCGGCGCCGGCGGCGGCCTTGTGGCCATCGCGGCGCTGCTGGCCGGAGCGAAATCTGCGCACGCGGCGGATCTCGACCCATTCGCCGGCGTGGCGACCGGCCTGAACGGCGCGGCCAACGGCGTCCGGCCAGAGGTGTTCTTCGGGGACGCCACAACGCTCGATGCAAGCGCGTTCGATGTGATCCTCGCCGCGGACGTCTGCTACGACAAAGGCCAGTCCAGTCGGTCCGCCGAATGGCTGAGGCGGGCGGCGGACGCCTCCGGACGGACCGTTTTAATCGGCGACCCCGGCCGGACCTATCTGGAGACCGAGCGTCTGATCAGGGCGGCGGATTACGACGTGCCGACGCCGGTCGCGTTGGAGGCCGGGCCCCTGACGCCGGCCCGCGTCTGGCGCGTCGCGAATTCCGGTTAAGTCCATTTCGCATTGGCTCTGCCGCATTCGTTCGGGCAGGATTAACGCATCGTTAACCGAATGCGGAGGGGCCAGCGATGTTGAGATCGGCTGGCTGGGGCGTCGCAGCGTCCCTGTTCATCGGCGTCCTCGTCGGCCTCTGGGCCGCGATCGCCAATGCGCCGCCGGAAGTCGCCGGCGGCGTCGCTTCTGGCCTCGGCGCCGCGTTCGGCCTGTTCGCCTTCGGCGCGTCGATTACGATCCGAACCGCTAGGCGCGTTCGTAGCAGGCCGGCATACGCGCGCGCAGCGTCTGCGGCGCGGTTTCGCTGAATGAAATCGCGCAGCGCCCATCGCTCGCTTCGCTGACGGTCCCCGGCATCGCGCCGACTTCGCCGATGCAGGCCACGACCCGCTCGCCGACCGCGACCGCGTGATCGACGACGACCCGCGCGCCCGACGGCGTAATCTCTTCCAGCCAGCATCGCAGCCATTCACCGCTACGGATCAAGCGCGCTTCGCAGCCGATCAGCGCGGGATCGTTTGATATCGAGGTCATCTCAATCTCCTCCAGAACGGCTGGACATTCTCGCCGTGTCCGTTGAAAAGCCCCTTTCGGGCGTTGACGAACATTTGTCCTAAATGCGGGCCGGAAGCGGCGACGGCGCTCCAGGCGGACTGGCGAGATGCAAAACGAAAACGGACAGACTGCGGCATTGGTGACTGGGGGCGGCCAACGCATCGGCCGCGCAATCGCGCTGATGCTGGCGGCGGAAGGCTGGCCGGTGGCCATCCATCGCCGGACATCCGAGGCGGAGGCCGAGGCGACGCGACGAGACATCGTCGACGCGGGGGGCCAGGCGGCCGTCGTCGCGGCCGACCTTACGGACCCGGAAGCCGCGGCCGGACTAATCGAGGCGGCGTCTGACGCAATCGGTCTGCCGATCGGCTGCCTGATCAACAACGCCTCCATCTTCAAGCAGGATCGGCTCGCCGATTTCGACGCCGCGGCGTTCGACCGGAACATGGCCATCCACGCCCGCGCGCCCGCGCTCCTGGCGCAGGCCATGGCGGCGCAGGCGCCCGCGCCCGTCCAAGGCGTCATCGTCAACCTGCTCGACCAGAAATCCTTCAATCCGGACACGAGCTTTTTCAGCTACACGATCAGCAAGTACGCGCTATTCGGCATGACGGAGGTTCTGGCCCGCGCGCTGGCGCCCGGCATTCGGGTGAATGGGGTTGCGCTCGGCCTCGTCCTGCCGCCGCCGACGATGAGCGCAGCGCGCTTCGAAACGCTCCACGCGCGACCGCCGCTCGGGCAAGGCGCATCGGTCGACGATGTCGTGGAAGCGGTTCGCTATCTTCTGCGGGCGAAAAGCGTGACTGGCGAAACGATTATCGTCGATGGAGGCGAACATTTAGGTCGCCTTTAACCTTGATGGCGAAGCTTCAACCCGACCGCAACTTCGGATTGGCCCATGCCGACATGACCGCCCGGTTGAACTCGCTTTCGATCCTTGTCGTCGAACACGATCCCGAATTGCTTCAGCTCTATCGGCGCCTCCTGCATGGCCTTGGGGCGCGCCGCATGTGGACGGTGCGCAGTCAACGCGACGCCGAGCGCGCCATCCTGAAGCATCGCCCGGACCTCTTGTTCGCATGCCATCGCCCGCCGGAGATCGAAGCTGTCGCGCTCAGCCGCTGGCTGCGGCGCGGCAAGGTCCGGCCGGACGCAGCGATCATGCTCTGCGCGCCGGAGTTGACCCGAGACCTCGCGCTTCAGGCGCGCGACGCCGGAATCGACGAGATAATCGCCCATCCTGTGACCATCGGCGCCGTCGCGGACCGCATCCACGCCGCCATCGCTCATCGACGCGCGTTCATCAGATCAAACGTCTACGCCGGGCCGTGCCGTCGACGCCGCAATCGTCCTGGCGACGGCTATATCGGGCCTTGGCGCCGAGCGGACGACGCAATGACGGTCGCGGCGCCTGCGGGCGAAACGGATGCGTTCCAACTCGATATTTAGGTGACTATCGCGCGCGACATGGACCTTGCGCGGCGACCCATTTTCACCTGCGGCGCGTTTCTGCTAAATCTCGCCTCACTCTTCCGAGCACCACTCGATCCAAAGGACGCGCGCCCTGCCATTCGACCTGGAAACCGGCGCCGCGATCACCATCGCCTTTTTTCTCGGCAGCCTGGTCAAGGGCGTCGCCGGAATCGGTCTGCCGCTGGTCGCCATTCCTATCCTGACGTTCGTGATGGACGTGCGCGACGCGACGCCGATGATCGTCGCCCCCGCGGTCTTCGCCAATATCTTTCAGATCATCGAAAGCCGGCGCGCCCGCCTGCCCCTAGGTCAGATCGCGCCTATCGTGCTGGGGCTCGCCGTCGGCACATATGTAGGCGCGGCGATCGCGGTGAATGCGGACCCTAAAGTGATGCTGGGCGTCATGGGCGGCATTATTCTAGGCTTCGTCGCCTTCAGCTTCAGCGGCGCCTCGCCTCGCATCCCGGACCGGGGACGCGGCGCCATGGGGTTCGGCGCCGGCGGCGCCACCGGTGTCATCGGCGGCATGACAGGCGTCTTCGGTCCCGTGCTGGCGATTTACACGCTCAGCCTGAACATGGCCAAGGATACGTTCGTCTGGGCGATGGGCGTATTATTGTTGTTCGCCTCCAGCGGTCTCGGCGCCGCCTATGCGAGCCTCGGCGCCCTGCCGAGCTGGGTCGCCGTCGCATCAATATTCGCGGTCGCGCCCAGCATTGTGGGGATGTTCGCGGGCAGTCGGCTCAGGCGCCATATCTCGCCGACCCTCTTCCGCAATATAATTTTAGCGATTTTGGCGGCGATCGCGTGCAAACACCTGGCCAATGCCTTCGGATTCGCATGAAAAAACGCCATTTCCTCTGGGCTTTGTTGAAAAATTCCGTGACGCCAACGCCGGTATGCGCCATGTTATAACTCTGACGAGCATTTGCTTTCACGCTCGTTGATACCTGCGCTAACAAAAATGTTGTCTGTGGGAGGACCATACATGAAACGTACCATTACCGCCCTGCTGACGGGCGTTTCCGTCGCGGCGCTCTCTGCCAGCGCTTTCGCGGCGGACGCCCCGAAGCTTCCGCGCTCCAACGTCTGGACCGCGTATGACCTCGGCTCGTCCGGCTATGCCGAAGCCGCCGGCATCGCGAACGCTTTCCAGAAGAAATACAACGCGCGCGTGCGCATTATCCCGTCGGGCACCTCGATCGGCCGTCTGCTGCCGCTGACCACGGGCAAAGCGACCTATGGCTACCTCGCGAACGAAGCGTTCTTCGCCGCCGAAGGCACCTATGACTTCGCCGTTCCGGAATGGGGTCCGCAGGACATCCGCATCGTCACCGGCCGTATCGCCACGGTCGGCGTCGCCACCGCCAAGGACGCTGGAATCAAGGAGATTTCGGACCTTAAGGGCAAGCGCCTTGGCTATGTGAAGGGCAATCCTTCCGTCAACGTGAAGAATGACGCCTATCTCGCCTTCGGCGGTCTGACCCGCGACGACGTCCAGGTCGTCTGGTTCGGCAGCTACGGCGCCATGAAAACGGCCGTCATCGCCGGTCAGCTCGACGCGTTCGGCAGCGTGACGACTTCCGCGAACATGCGCGAAATCGAAGCGAGCCCGCGCGGCTTGCATTGGCCGAGCTTCCGTCCGGAAAACAAGGAAGGCTGGAAGAACATCACGGACGTCGTGTCCTTCGCCGCTCCCGGCAAGGAAACGCGCGGCGCCGCCGTCTCGGCGGAAGACCCGGTCTGGCTTGTCGGCTATCGCTATCCGATGATTACGACCTACGCCCGCACGTCGGAAGACGAAGTCTACAACATGATGATGGCGCTCGAAGACGCCTTCGACGACTACAGCAAGACGACTGCGTCCTCCTTCAACTGGGAAGTCAAGAATTCCGGCCGCCCGCCGTATGACGCCCCGGCCCATGACGGCACGGTCCGTTACATGAAGGAGAAAGGCTACTGGCAGGCCGAAGATCAGGCTTGGCAGGACAATCGCCTTGCCCGTCTGAACGCCGTACTCGAAGCCTGGGACAATGGCCGCGCCGCATTCGACGACATGCGCGTCGCCGAACGGGCCAAGGGCAACAAGGTCGGCAACGATCAGTGGGTCGAGTTCTGGGATAAGTACCGGGCCGAGAACCTCAAGTAAGGCGCGAACGCGCTTTTACAGACACTATGCTCGAAACCGGGCATGCAGGGCCGCTCCCGCAACGGAGCGGCCCTTTTTCTTTCCGGAAGGAACGTCCCAGATGTCGACATGCATGGTCTATGTGACCGCCGCCTCGAACGAAGAGGCGAACGCTATAGGCGACGCGTTGGTGCTGGAACGCCTTGCGGCCTGCGCAAACATCCTGGGCGCCGTGGAAGCCAAGTTCTTCTGGCAAGGCGCGACCCAGAACGCCCAGGAAACCGCATTGATCCTGAAAACCGCAACGGATCGGCTGGACGCGCTGACCGAGCGGGTCAAAGCCCTGCATTCCTATGACGAGCCTTGCGTCGTCGCGTTGCCGATCATCGGCGGCAGCAAAAGCTTCACGGATTGGATAGAAGCCGAAACCCGCGAACCAAACGCCTGATCTGCCCAAACGCTTCACACCCAGGCCCTCTAGCGGCCGCACAAACATTAGGCATAACATCGCGCCCTTGGCTTCGCCTTTCAGGATCCCCTACATGCGCGCGTTCTTTCGTGGGCCCATGCCCTTTTTGTGCGTCGGCCACTCGATCGACCATATGTTCACCCTGCTCTTCACGGTCGTCGTACTGGAGGTCGAGCGTGAGTTCGGGCTGACGTTCGGCGAGGGCGTACGTCTCGCCTGGCTTGGCCTGGTCCTGTTTGGCGCCGCCGCGCCGGTCGCCGGGTGGCTTGCCGACAAGTGGTCGGATATCGGCATGATGGTCGTGTTCTTCATCGGCATCGGACTGTCGACCATCGGCGCCGGCCTCGCGCAGACGCCTGGCCAAATGTTTGTCTGCCTTTCGTTGATCGGCCTGTTCGCTTCGATCTACCACCCGGTCGGGATTCCGATGGTCATGCGCGTCGCCGGGGACAAGAGCGGCCGTATGCTCGGCGTCAACGGGGTTTTCGGCAGCTATGGCATGGCGATGGCGAGCGGCGTCGCCGCGCTGATGATCTGGCTCGCCGGCTGGCGGGTCGCCTATCTGGCCCCTGGAGCGATCAGCGTCGTGCTTGGGATATGGTTCGCGTTGCGCTTCGGCGGCGCGGCCGCGGCGGAACGAACGGCCAGGCGCAACGAAGCTGCTCTAGCGGGCAAGAAGCCCGGCCTCGGCGACATGGTTCGGGAGCTTGGCCTCAGCCGTTTTCTCCAGGTGATGGGCGCCTTGTCGTTGATGACGCTCGGCGCGGGCCTCGTCTTCCAGTGCATGACGATCGGTCTGCCGAAAGTGCTCCAGGCTCGGGTCGATTTCATCACGGATTCCGAAGGCGCCGGCTTCATCGCAAGCATCATCTTCTTCGTCGGCGCCCTCGCCCAGCTCGCCGGCGGCTTCCTGGCGGACAGGTTCCCGCTGAAGTGGCTGTTCATCTGCATCTACGGGCTGATGACGCCCGCCCTGTTCCTGGCCGCGGTGGCCTCTAACGAACTGATGATCGTAGCGCTTTGGCTGATCGTGATGATCACGGTCGGCAATCAACCGGTGTCCGACTTCCTGTTCTCCCGCTACGTGCCGAAGCGATGGGTAAACACGGCTTTCGGGTTCCGGTTCGCCCTTTCGCTCGGAACAGCCGTCGTCGCCGTGCCGCTGATGGGCGTCGTCTATGATCGGACTGGCGACTTCGTATATGCGTTCTACGCCATGGCGCTCGCGGCGGTTATTGCGGTTCTGGCCGCGTTGTTGCTTCCGGGCGGCGGCCTCGACGCGCCGGAACAGAACGACCGGCCGACGCCGGCGCCGCAGCCGACCGGCGCGGACTGAAAGGCGCAGGCGGGCGGCGGCTCGAGCCGAACCCGCTAACCGTCCTTCGCCGCCCGTTCCAGATGGCGAAGGCGCGGCCCGCCGTGGACATGCGGCGCCCGCTCGGCCGTGGGCGCGCCGACGCGGACCGGACGTTCGGCGAACCGGCCCATGGAGATCATGCGGTCATACATGACAAGCGCGCCCGCCAGCCCGACGTTCACGCAGAACTTCGTCGGGATCTTGACCACATGGGCGCACCGCTCCGTCATAGCCGGCGAAAGGCTGGACCGTTCGGGCCCGAGCACATAGGCGGCCTTGGAGGGGTGGCGAAAGCTCGGCAGCTCGATCGCATCGTCGGTCAGCTCGATGCCGACGATCTGGCAGCCTTCCGGCAGGCGCATATCGGCCAACGTCTCGAACTCATAGAGCGGCAGGGCGTCCGTCGCGCGGGAGGTGTCGGTCTTGCGGCCGAGCCGCGTCGAGTAGTTCGCGCCCACCGTGAACAGAAACTGCGCGCCGAACGCATGGGCGGTGCGCATGAGCGCGCCCAGGTTCTGCTGCTTGGAGAGGCCCTCGACCCCGATGCCGAAAAATCCTTTCATCTGTTCTCCATACATCAGGGCGGCCGCCGTTTGAACCGAGCCGCATACGAAAAGGGGGAGTGACCGCCCATGCGCGCAGTCTATTGCCGGGATTGGCGACCGTTCGACGATCTGGAGATCGCCGACCTGCCCGACCCGGAGCCGCCGCCGCGCGGCATGCGCATCGCGGTCAAGGCCGCCGGCGTGAGTTTTGCGACCAGCCTCGTCGTTCAAGGCAAGTACCAACGGAAACCGCCCCTGCCGTTCACGCCCGGAACCGAAGTCGCCGGCGTCGTGGAAGCGGTCGGCGCGGAGGCGACCCGCTTTAAGGTCGGCGACAAGGTATTCGCCGTCATCGACTGGGGCGGCCTCGCGGAGAAGGCGACCGCGCTCGAGGTGAACGCCTACCACATGCCGAAAGGCATGGACTTCGCCCACGCGATCTCGCTCACCAATTCCTACGGCACGTCGGCCGCGGCGCTGACCTGGCCGCATCTCCTGAACGTCCAGGCAGGCGATACGCTGCTCGTGCATGGCGCGGCCGGCGGCGTCGGCATCGCCGCGGTGGAGATCGGCAAGATCTTGGGCGCGACCGTGATCGCGACGGCGGGTTCGGCCAAGAAACTGGAGATCACGCGCGCCCATGGGGCGGACCACGCGATCAACTACAGGGAGGAAAATTTCCGCGACGCGGTGATGGACCTGACCGACGGCAAAGGCGTGAACGCCTGCTACGATCCGGTCGGCGGCGACGTGTTCGCGCAGTCGCTCCGCTGCATGGCGGTCGAAGGCCGGATCATGCCGGTCGGGTTCGCTGGCGGCGAGATTCAAAGCATTCCCGCCAATCTGCTGCTTGTGAAGAACATTGTCGTGACTGGTTTGAACCTTGGGTACTATACGGGCTGGAGTCCCCACGACGCCCGATACGAAAGCGAAGCCAGGATGCGGCCGATGATGGAAAAGCTGGCGAAATGGCACGAGGAGGGCCTGATCAAACCGGAACTCGCCGCCGCCTTCCCGCTCGACGGTTTCCGGGACGCCATGGCCATGGTGCTCGGCCGGCAGTCCATCGGACGGGTCGCGATCGTTTTCGACGAAGAGGCGAAGCGGCTTCTGGAGGCATGATCGCCGCACCTTCCCCCTAACGTGAACATTCGGACAGGCGACGCATAGAACGTCGCGCATTTGCGGGAGACGCACATATGAAACGCTTTGAGGGCAAAGTCGCGCTCGTGACCGGCGCAGCGCACGGCATTGGCCAGGCGATCGCGGGGCGCCTCGCTTCGGAAGGCGCGGCCGTGACCGTCGTGGATCGCGAACAGGCGCCGGCGCATGACATGGCGCGCGTCATCGCCGAGGCCGGCGGCCGGTCGCTCGCCATCGTTGGAGACGTGGCAGAGCCCACGACCGCCGAAGACGCGGTGGCGCGGACGGTGGAGGCCTTCGAGCGCCTGGATATCGTCGTCTGCAACGCCGGCGTCACCGACCGGGCGCCGTTCCTGGAAATGACGCCGGAGTTCTTCGAACGCGTCATCGGCATAAACCTCAAGGGCGCCTTCTATTTCGCCCAAGCCGGCGCGCGGCGCATGGTCGAACAGGGCGACGGCGGGCGGATCGTCACCGTCGCGTCCAACTCCGGGATTTTCGGCGGCCGCGGGCGTGCCGCCTATGGCGCTAGCAAGGCCGGCCTGATCAACCTGACTCAGACCATGGCGATCGAGCTGGCGGAGCACGGCATCAACGTGAATGCGGTGGCGCCGGGGCCGACGCGCACCCGCGTGACGGTCGGCGATGCGCCGCCGCCGAGCGTCATGGCCAGAATGCCATTGCAGCGCTTCGGCGACGTTTCCGAGGTGGCGGCGGTCGCCGCGTTCCTGGCGTCCGACGATGCGAGCTTCGTCACCGGGCAGGTTTATGCCGCGGACGGCGGCTATACCACAGCTGGCATGATGGAAAGCTAGGCCAGCCCTGCATTCAGCGCAAAAAGGGCGCCGAAACGCTTGGCGTGCAAGCGGTAATCCGCTAAATATCTCCTCCCCTCGCGGTTGGCGGCGCGAAACCATCACATCGTGCGCCAGAGGCTGCGTTTCAGGCGGGGCAGGCCAAGCGCCAGGATCGGCGCGCCGTCACGGCCAGAAGCGCATCGGGGGAACCGCGGGTTTCGGACATGTCCGGCCTTGCGCGAGAAGCGTCGGCGAGCCGACAATTCTCGTGAACGGCTCCAATTGTCAGATGAACTCGTGGGCCATTGAACGCTGCGATGAGGAGGACGTCCTATGACCAGGTCGCCCCAAGCCCAGGGACTGTACGATCCCCGGAATGAACATGACGCCTGCGGCGTCGGCTTCGTCGCGGACGTGAAGGGCCGAAAATCGCATACGATCATCGCGGAAGGCCTTGAAATCCTTCTGAAGCTGGATCACCGAGGCGCCGTCGGCGCGGACCCGCTGGCTGGCGACGGCGCCGGCGTTCTGACTCAGATTCCGGACGCTTTCTTCCGCGCTGCCGCGCTCGGCTTCGAATTGCCGGCCGAGGGCTCCTATGCGGTCGGGCAGATATTCCTGCCCAAGGCGGAAGAGCTTCGGCGCGCCATGGAAGCCATCGTGGAAAGCCTCGTCGCCGAAGAAGGCCTGACCCTGCTCGGCTGGCGCGATGTGCCCGTCGACGGCTCCGGTCTTGGCGAGAGCGTCGCGGCCGTGGAGCCGAAAGTGCGGCAACTGTTTGTCGCGAAGGCCGCTGGCCAGGACCAGGACGCCTTCGAACGGAAGTGCTTCGTCGTGCGCAAGCGCGCCGAACTGAAGATCTTCGAAGACGGCATGGAACGCGCGAACGACTTCTATGTCTGCTCCATGTCCTCCCGCACCATCGTCTACAAGGGCATGCTGCTGGCGGGCCAGGTCGGCGAGTACTTCATCGATTTGAAGGACCCGGCGTATGTCTCCGCGCTGGCGCTCGTTCACCAGCGCTTCTCGACCAACACGTTTCCGTCCTGGCCGTTGGCGCATCCGTTCCGCATGATCTGCCACAATGGCGAGATCAATACGCAGCGCGGCAACGTCAACTGGATGGCGGCGCGCCGCCATTCCCTGAAGTCCGATCTGTTCGGCGCCGATCTGGCGAAAGTCTGGCCGCTCATTCCCGACGGCCAATCCGACACCGCCTGCTTCGACAATGCGCTCGAACTGCTTGTTCTGGGCGGCTATTCCCTCGCCCACGCCATGATGGTGCTCATTCCGGAAGCGTGGTCCGGCAACCATCTGATGGAAGAAGAGCGCCGGGCGTTTTACGAATATTATGCCGCCGCCATGGAGCCGTGGGACGGCCCGGCGGCCGTGGCGTTCACGGATGGCCGCCAGATCGGCGCGACGCTCGACCGTAACGGCCTGCGCCCGGCCCGCTATCTCGTCACCACCGACGACAAGGTCGTCATGGCCTCCGAAGTCGGCGTGCTGGATATTCCGCCAGAAAAGGTCGCCCGCCAATGGCGCCTGCAGCCTGGCAAGATGTTCCTGATCGATCTCGAAGAAGGCCGGATCGTCGACGACGAGGAACTGAAGGCCAACCTGGCGAACGCCGTCGACTACCGAGAGGTGCTGGCGAAAACCCAGTTCCGGCTTGAGGATCTGAGCCAGGTCGACGCCAAGTCGCCGACGCCGAACATTCCGCTGATCGATCGCCAGCAGGCCTTTGGATACAATCAGGAAGACCTGAAGTTCTTCCTGGAGCCGATGGCGGCCCAAGGCGACGATCCCGTCGGCTCCATGGGCAAAGACACGCCGATCTCCGTGCTCTCGGATAAGTCGAAGCTGCTCTACACCTATTTCAAGCAGAACTTCGCCCAGGTGACCAACCCGCCGATCGATCCGATCCGCGAGGAAGTGGTCATGTCCCTGGTCTCGATGATCGGGCCGAGGCCCAACCTGTTCGGGTTCGGGGATGAGGCGCACAATCCCCATTGGCGCCTTGAGGTGAAGCAGCCCATCCTCACCAATGAGGAACTGGAGAAGATCCGCCACGTCTCAGATCTCATCGGCGACGCTTTCCGCACCGCGACGCTGGATGCGACCTGGCCCGCCGAAGAAGGCGCGGACGGGCTCGCGGCGGCCGTCAAGCGGCTGCAGGAAGAAGCTGAACAGGCGGTGGTGAACGACCACCGCAATATTCTCATCATCTCCGACCGGGGCATGAGCGGCGAACGGATTCCGATCCCGGCCCTGCTCGCCTGCTCGGCGGTGCATCACCACCTGATCCGCAAGGGCCTGCGCACCGAGACCGGCCTCGTGGTCGAAACTGGCGAAGCGCGCGAGGTGCACCATATGTGCGTGCTTGCGGGCTATGGCGCCGAGGCGATCAACCCCTATCTGGCGTTCGAGACCATCCGCGACCGGCTGGACGAACTGCCTTCGGACATCACCGAAGACAAGGCTTTCGCCAACTATATCAAGGCCCTGAACAAGGGCATTCTGAAGGTGATGTCCAAGATGGGCATCTCCACCTATCAGTCCTATTGCGGCGCCCAGATCTTTGATGCGATCGGCCTCTCCAGCCGCCTCATCGAAGAGTATTTCACCGGGACCGCGACGACGGTGGAAGGCATCGATATCGCCGAGGTGGCGCGGGAAAGCGTCGAGCGGCACGCCGAAGCCTTCGGCCATGATCCGACCCTGGAGCACATGCTGGAAGTCGGCGGCGAGTATGCTTTCCGGCTTCGGGGCGAGCGTCACGCCTGGAATCCGGCCAGCGTGCGCAATCTGCAGCACGCCGTGCGCGCCAAGAAGCCGGACGACTATGCCGCGTTCGCCGCTTCGATCAACGAGCAAAGCCGCAATCTTCTGACCTTGCGCGGTCTGTTCGACTTCAACTTCGCCGATACGGCGATTTCGATCGACGAGGTCGAGCCCGCATCCGAGATCGTGAAGCGTTTCTCGACCGGCGCCATGTCGTTCGGCTCCATCAGCCGCGAGGCGCACACCACGCTCGCGATCGCGATGAACCGGATGGGCGGCCGCTCCAACACCGGCGAAGGCGGCGAAGAGCCCGACCGCTTCCAGCCGATGGCGAACGGCGACAGCATGCGCAGCCGCATCAAGCAGGTCGCGTCAGGCCGGTTCGGCGTGACGACCGAATATCTCGCCAATGCGGACGACATCCAGATCAAGATGGCCCAGGGCGCCAAGCCCGGCGAAGGCGGGCAGCTGCCGGGCCACAAGGTCGATCGCAATATCGCGAAGGTGCGCCATTCGACGCCGGGCGTCGGCCTGATTTCGCCGCCGCCGCATCACGACATCTACTCGATCGAGGACCTGGCGCAGCTCATTCACGACCTGAAGAACGCCAACCCCGAAGCGCGGGTCAGCGTTAAGCTGGTCTCCGAGGTCGGCGTCGGCACGGTCGCGGCGGGCGTCTCCAAGGCGCGGGCGGATCACGTCACGATTTCCGGCTTCGAGGGCGGAACCGGCGCGAGCCCGATCACGTCCCTCACCCATGCCGGCAGCCCATGGGAGATCGGCTTGGCCGAAACCCATCAGACGCTGGTTCTGAACGGGCTGCGCGGCCGCATCGCCGTCCAGGTGGACGGCGGACTTCGCACCGGCCGCGACGTCGTCATCGGCGCCATTCTCGGCGCCGACGAGTTCGGCTTCGCGACGGCGCCGCTGATCGCCATGGGCTGCATCATGATGCGCAAATGCCATCTGAACACCTGCCCTGTCGGCATCGCCACGCAAAACCCCGAACTGCGCCAACGCTTCAAGGGAACGCCCGAGAACGTCATCAACTACTTCTTCTTCCTCGCGGAAGAGATGCGGGGGATCATGGCGAAGCTCGGTGTGCGGACCGTCAATGAGTTGATCGGCTCCACCGAACTTCTGAACATGAAGAAGGCGGTCGATCACTGGAAGGCGGACGGCATCAATCTGGAGCGTTTGATTTTCAAGCCAGAGGCGAAGCCGGGCGTCGCCGTCTTCAATTGCGAGGTCCAGGATCACCTGCTCGACAAGGCGCTCGACCAGAAGCTGATCGCCGAAGCCAAGCCGGCGCTCGATAACGGCGAAGCCGTCGTGATCGAGACCGAGGTCCGGAACGTCAACCGGACCGTCGGCGCCATGCTCTCGGGCCGTCTCGCCAAGAAGTACGGCCATGCCGGGCTTCCGGAAGATACGGTCGCGATCAAGGCGACGGGCATCGCCGGGCAAAGCTTCGGCGCCTTCCTGACGCGCGGCGTCTCGCTGGAGCTGGAAGGCGTGGCCAACGACTATGTCGGCAAGGGCCTTTCCGGCGGTCGGATTTCGATCTTCCCGCCGAAGGCTTCGCCCTATGCCGCGAAGGACAACATCGTCGTCGGCAATACGGTGCTTTATGGCGCGATCGAGGGCGAGTGCTACTTCAGCGGCGTCGCCGGCGAACGTTTCGCGGTGCGCAATTCCGGCGCGTTCACTGTCGTCGAAGGCGTCGGCGACCACGGCTGCGAATACATGACCGGCGGCTGCGTCGTCGTTCTGGGCCCGACTGGCGTCAACTTCGCGGCCGGCATGTCCGGCGGCCTCGCCTATGTGCACGATCCGGAAAACCGGTTCCGCGACCGCTGCAATCAGGCGCAGGTCGATCTGGAAGCGGTGCCGGCTGCGACCGGCGAGATGGCGCCGGAAGACTTCAAGGGCTCGATGCTCGAACATGACGAGATGCGCTTGAAGACGCTGATCGAACGCCACGTCCATTACACGGATAGCGATGTCGCGAAGGCGCTGCTCGCCCGTTGGGAAGAGGCCAGGACCGAGTTTGTAAAGGTGATGCCGCAAGACTATCGCCGCGCGCTGCTGGAAATGCAGACCGAAGACGCCGCCGCCGCAGGGAGCGAAGTTCATGGGTAAGCCCACCGGTTTTCTTGAGCTCGGCCGCGGCGAGCGCGGCTATCGGCCGGTCGCCGAGCGCCTGAAGACGTACGAGGAATTCGTCGTTCCGATGACGGACGCCGAAGTTCGCGATCAGGGCGCGCGCTGCATGGATTGCGGCATTCCGTTTTGTCACAACGGCTGCCCGGTCAATAACCAGATCCCGGACTGGAACGACCTCGTTTATGACGGGGATTGGCGGGAGGCGCTCGTCAACCTGCACTCCACCAACAATTTCCCGGAATTCACGGGCCGTGTCTGCCCGGCGCCTTGCGAGGAAGCCTGTGTTCTGAACATCAACGACGATCCGGTGGCGATCAAAACGATCGAATGCGCGATCGTCGACAAGGGTTTCGAGAACGGCTGGATCGAACCTGAACCGCCCGAGGCCAAGACCGGCAAGCGCGTCGCCGTGGTCGGTTCCGGGCCGGCCGGCCTCGCGGCCTCCCAGCAGCTGGCGCGCGCGGGCCATGCCGTCACCCTGTTCGAGAAGGCGGACCGCATCGGCGGCCTCCTTCGCTATGGCATCCCGGACTTCAAGATGGGCAAAGGCCTGATCGACCGGCGCATGGAGCAGATGGCGGCCGAAGGCGTGGAATTCCGCACGGGCGTGAACGTCGGCGTCGATGTCACGGCGAAGGCGTTGATGGCGGAGTACGACGCGGTCGTGCTCTCCGGCGGCGCCGAGTGGCCGCGCGATCTGCCGATCGAAGGCCGCGAACTGGACGGCGTGCATTTCGCCATGGAGTTCCTGCCGCAGCAGAACAAGCGGGTCGCCGGCGACACGGTTCCGGAAGATGTCGCCATCATGGCGACCGGCAAGAAGGTGCTGGTCATCGGCGGCGGCGACACAGGGTCTGACTGCATCGGCACCTCGAACCGTCACGGCGCCGTTTCCGTCACGCAGCTCGAAATCATGCCGAAGCCGCCGGAAAACGAAAACAAGCCGCTGATCTGGCCGGACTGGCCGTTGAAGCTGCGCACGTCCACCAGCCACGATGAAGGCGCCGAGCGGGCGTTCGCCGCCAGCACGCTCTCCTTCAAGGGCGAAAACGGCAAGCTGACCGGCGCCACGATCGCCGAGGTCGAGTGGACTGATAAAGGCCCCCGGCCGATCCCCGGCTCGGAAAAAGAAATCGAGTGCGACCTGGCGCTGCTGGCGATGGGTTTCCTCGGCCCGGTCAAAGAGGGCATGATCGAAGAGCTTGGCGTCGAACTCGATGGTCGCGGCAACGTCTTCGCGGACGATTTCAGCTACCAGACATCCGTCGCCAAAGTGTTCGCCGCTGGCGATATGCGGCGCGGACAGTCGCTTGTCGTCTGGGCGATCCGGGAAGGCCGGCAGTGCGCCCGCGCCGTGGACGCATTCCTTATGGGAACGTCCGACCTGCCCCGCTGACGTGCGACGACGCGCTTACCATTAAGACGACACGCAATTTTGCGCGCGCCGGGGCGACCTTGGCGCGCGCAGTTCATTTAAGGGCTCGTGCAAGCAGACGCAGCAGGCGAAACGGTTCAGGAAGCGGCCTTAACGACGCGCACCAGATCGTTCACGACGCGCTCCAGATGCTGAAGCGTGTTCACTTCGCGCATGAGGTTGCAGTAGGGCTTGTAGCGATAGATCTCGGAATCGCCGGTGCCCCAAAGCGGCGGCGGCTCGGGATTGAGCCATAGCACCCGCTTCGACCGCTCGGCGATCTCCTTCAGGATATCGGATCGGGGATCGGTATTGTTGGAGCGCCCATCCCCCAGAATGACCACGGTCGTCCGCTTGTCGACGTCCTCCAGCCAGCCTTCCCGGAAATCTTCCAGGCTCTTGCCATAGTCCGTCGGCATATAGCCGACTTCGTTCATCACCATATCGACGGCGGCATCGACGTCGTGGCGTTCGAAGAAATCGCTTGTCTCGATCAGCTTGCCGGAAAACGCAAAACTGCGCACATCGTTCAGGATGTCGTGCAACGCATACAGAAACTGCAGTAAGAAGCGCGCGACGGCGGCGACCGAGCCTGACACGTCGCAGATCGCCATCACTTTCGGCTTGGAGACCTTTTTCCGCTTCCACTCCAGATCGAACATGATGCCGTCATTGGCGTAGTTTCGGCGCATGGTGCGACGGAGATCCAGCATGCCGCGATTTCTGCGCTTTGGCTTCCGACTGTGCAGCGCCGCCAGGCGTTTTGCGATCCGCGCCACCAGGCGGCGCATCTCCACCTGGTCGCGCCGGTCCAGATTGCCGAGCCGGCTGCGCCGGAGGCGGCTTTCCCTGAGGTCCCGCGTCGTTTCCGCGCCATAAAGCGACAGGCGCCGCTCGACCAGGTTCCGCGCCATTTCGAACAATCGCGCCCGCGCGGTCTCCAGCGCTTCCGCCTGCCCGCCGGGCTGACTGGCGCCGCCGCCCTGCCCCTGACCTTGCCCGTCGCCGCCGCCCGCCTGGGGCTGCGCCTGGGCTTCGCGGATGGCGGCGTCCAGGCCTTCGACGCCCATCTGGCGGAGGATACGCTGGGTATAGAGGCCGCGCTGCGTGAAAAAGCGGATCTGATCGAGATTGACCGCGGCCGCAGCCTCCTCCATCGCCGCCAGGAGTTCGGCCTGATCGCCCTCCAGAAGCATCCGCGCGAGCTCATCCTCGACGCCGTCGGCGTTCATGCCGCCGATGCCCGAGTCCGCATCCTCCTCGCGGCCCTCGCCGTCTTCGTCATCCGTCGCATCCGCGACGGCGGAGAAGAAGGCGTCGAAAGCCGCGTCGAAGCGGTCCTTCTCCTCCGGCGTCTTCGCAAGCGCCATGCCGAGGCCCTGCTTCAGGCGCTCGCGATCCTCCCAGCCAAGAAAGTTCGCGACCTCGACGGCGTCCAGGGATTCGGCGACGGACACGCGCACGTCGGCGCCCCGAACCACCTTCAGGAAATTGACAAGCGTATGATCGATTTCGCCCGGCATCGCGTTCTCGCCCGCCGCGCGGTCAGGCGGCCGAAACGGGCGCGGCCTTTTCGGCCTGGCGCACCAGCTCCAAGGCCTGACGGTCGACGACGGTGATGTCCTCCTCGAATTTTAGGATGACGTTCAAGGTCTCGCGCACAAGATCGCCGTCCAGCTCGGAAGCGTTCAACAGCATCAACGCCCGCGCCCAATCGATGGTTTCGCTGACGGAGGGATGCTTCTTCAGGTCCAGCTCCCTCACGCCCTGCACGAACGCGACAAGCTGCTTCATCAGCGCATCGGCGATCTCCGGCACGCGCGCGCGCACGATCCGCTGCTCAAGCGAGGCTTCCGGGAACGGCACGTAGAGATGCAGGCAACGGCGCTTCAGCGCGTCCGAGAGCTCCCGCGAGTTGTTGGACGTCAGGAACACAAACGGCCGACGCTTCGCCTTGATGGTGCCAAGCTCGGGAATAGACACCTGATACTCGGAAAGAATCTCGAGCAGGAACGCCTCGAACTCATGGTCGGCCTTATCGATCTCGTCGATCAGGAGAACGCAGCCATCCTCTTCCCGGAGCGCCTTCAAGAGCGGCCTCGGCGCAACGAACTGTTCCGAGAAGAACAGGTCCGAATGCTGGTGCAGGCGGGCCATGGAGGATTTCAGGGTATCCGCATCGCCCAGAACTTCGCCGATCTTGTCCCGCAGGATCTGAGTGTAAAGAAGCTGCTTGGCATAGCGCCATTCGTAGAGCGCCTTCGCCTCGTCCAGGCCTTCGTAGCACTGCAAACGGATCATGGGCAGGCCGACATATGCCGCCATGGTGTTCGCCAGCTCCGTCTTGCCGACGCCGGCCGGCCCCTCGATCAGGAGCGGCTTGCCTAGATTGCTCGCGATGAACAGCGCCGTGGCGATAGATCGGGAACAAATATAATCGAGTTCAGCAAATCCGCTCGTAATGGCATCGATATCCTGAAGCTTGGCGCTGGCCTGATTTTGCATGCGGGCATCCGGAAATGGCGGGAAGAAAGCGAATGAATATCCGAAGCCCAATTGTGCGACGCCCTTGCTAGGCGCGCAAGCGGCCAACGGCGGGACGACTTGCCGCTAGGGCGGCGACCCTATTGGCGCTTGGGCGGCGCCTCGGCGTTCAGATCCGGGCCGGCATAAGCGTCACGATAGCTTTCAATGGCGGACCGTGACCGCTCCAGGTCCTGCAAGGCCTCGGCGCGGGCGCGCGAAAGCCCCTGTTCGAGGACTTTCTGCATGGCCTCGTAGTCTTCGTTTGCTTCCTTGCCGACGCACTCCATGAATTCCTTCATCTGCTCGAAATAGCGATTGAAGGAATCGACGGCGAGATTGTAGGTGAGCGGATCGGTCACCCTGACAGGCGGCGGCGGCGGCTTGTAGCAGCGGTTCGAACGCCAGACGCGGTAGTCCGCGATCTCCACGCCATCCAGCCCCCCGGCCATGACCGGCGGCGCCTGGAACGCCAACGCCGCTGCGAATGCGGAAGCCGCCAGGCGCATGTCCCTCGCCCGCTTCATTGACGCGGCACCCGCTTGGTGACGGCGCTTGCCGTCATCAATTTCCTGTCGCCGGCGGTGATGACGCAGCGCGCGAACGCCATCGACGAACCGCGCCGTGTCAATTCGGCCTTCGCTTCGACGAAATCGCCAATCCGCCCCGCGGAGAGAAACTCCGCGTTCAGGGAAACCGTAATCGCCCGCTCGCCCTCCAACCCGTCGCGGCAGGCGGCGCAAAGGGACAGGTCGGCCATGGTCATCAGCAGGCCGCCATGAATAACGCCGCTCGAATTGCAATGATGGCGCTCGGCGACAAGGAAAACCTCGCCGATCGGTCCGCCTTCCCGCATGTAGAACAGCCCGGTGACCGTTTCGTGCGGGTCGTTGGGATCGCTTACGACGAAGGCGTCCGGAAAATCAGGCGGCGGCGCGGACATAGCGGGTTGGCGGTCCTCGATTGCGGTTTGGTCAAGGGTCGCCGGCATGGCGTCTACCGCCTCACACTTTCTGCCAATTGCCGCGTCGAGCGCAAGCTCTCGGACAGAAAACGCGCTGCCATTTCAACCGCATCCGCATGCGCGGCGCGGGAGAACGAGTGGCCTTCGCGCTTGTAAATCTTGATCGAGCCGTGGGCGCCGAAACGCTCCATCGCCCGTGAGGTTTCCAGCGCCCGATTCACCGACACGACCGAATCCCGGCTGCCGTGGAGCAGCAGCGTCGGCGGCAGGCGCACGACGTCCTTCGCCGGGATATGGCGGGAGAGCGCGCCGCCCAGGCTGACGACCGCATTCACCCGATCGTCCAGAACGCCGAGCGACAAGGCATGAAACCCGCCTAGCGACATGCCGTAGATGCCGACGCCGCCGGGCGCCACGTCCTTTCGGGACATCACATAGTCGACGGCTTTTTGCAGGATCCGATCGCGGGTATGGAAAATCCTGGGACTCGCCTTGCCGCGCCGCTTGCCCAATCCGTCATAGTAGTGAACGACGGCGGCGGCGACGCCGCGCCGCGCCAGGGCTTCCGCAAAGGGATACACGTACCAACCGCGGCCAATGCCCGAGGCCCCATGCAGCACCAATGCGGCGGGGACCGGCTTGTCGCCGGCCGGGCGAATAATTTCGACGCGAACGGATTTGCCGTCATGCAGGAACGCAGCCTGCAAGCGCTCTATCGACGCAGCGCGGACGACGGCGGGCGCAAAGGCCATCAAAACAGCCAAAAGCGCGGCAATACCGTGGATGAATGCCCGACTCGTCATCGCCCCAATCCGTCGTCAAGCGTTTCAAGCACGTTTCGTACCTCGCCTTGCTTTCTTGCGCAACAATAACTTCGCAACACTTCTTCACGCGCAGGCATAGCCCGCCACACTGACGCCATCATTATACCGAGCCAGGGCTTAGTACTGGACTAACGGTCAATGCAACCCCGCCGCATTTCCAAATGACGCCTTGCAAGCGCCACAATCCAGCGCAATCTATCGTCTATACAGCGGCGGCTTCAGACATTCCATCCCGAGGCCCGCCTCCTTGCGCTAACCCTCTCCGCCCGACGCAGCTATACTCCGGCGAAGAGGTTTCCTGGAGCAAAGCCATGCGCGCAGTCGCTATCGTTCTTATCGCCGGCCTCGCCCTCGCCGGGTGCGCCCGCAGTCTGTCGCCGGACGTCTACAGCCGCGACGAAGTCGGCAGCAAAGTCGAGGTCGAAGACGTGGTCATCCTCTCAATGCGAGACGTCGATATCGAAGGCACGCGCAGCAATACCGGCGCGGCGGCGGGCGCCGTCGCGGGCGGCGTCGGCGGCGCGGTCGCCGTCGGACGCAATCGCGGCGCGGCGACCTTGGGCGCGGTCGCCGGCGCGATCATCGGCGCGATCGCCGGCGCCGCGATCGAAGAAGGCGTGACGGCTTCCGAAGGCGTCGAGTATCTCGTGCGCCTGAACAACGGCGAGACGGTCGCGATCGTGCAGCCGAAGAGCGCCCATCCGCTCGCTGTCGGCGATCGCGCGCTGCTTGTCTATGGCGATCATATCCGCGTCGTTCCGGCGCCGGCCGACGTCGACGTGGCGCCGCAAACCCCGGCCGCGCCCACGGCGAACGACGGCGCTCCCGCCCGCCGCGAAGGCGCGGCGAAGGCATAGACTGACGATGAGCGTTCATATCGAGCCCCTTACGCCCCATTTCGGCGCACGAGCGACCGGTTTCAGCATTCAAGACGGCCTTTCCGAGGAAACGTTCCGGGAAATCGAGGCGGCCGCGAACGCCTATGGCGTGCTGGTCATGCCGGACCAGCCGCTCGACGACGACGCGCAAATCGCCTTCAGCGAGCGCTTCGGCCCGCTAGAGGGCACATTGGCAGGCGCCGTCGGCGCGGGAAGCAAGATCGTTCGCGTCACGAACATCCTCCCGGACGGAACGCTGAAGGACCCGGACAGCCAGCTCGCGCTGTTCACCCGAGCGAACCTGCTCTGGCATACGGACTCCTCCTTCAAGGCGACGCCGGCGAAGTTCTCCCTTCTCTCTGCCCGCATTCTGCCGAGCCATGGCGGCGGGGAGACCGAGTTCGCCTCGACGGCCCATGCCTATGACCTGCTGGACGCTGATACGCGCGCCCAGGTCGACGGGATGGTCGCCATCCATTCGATCGCCTGGTCGCGCGAGCAATTTCAGAAGGGCGCCTCGAGCGAAGAACAGCGCCGGCGCCTGCCGCCTGTCCCCCAGGCGCTGGTGCGGACCAATCCCCAAACGGGCCGGAAGTCCCTGCATCTCGCCAGCCACGTTATGGGCATCCAAGGCATGGCGGACGCGGAAGGCCGCGCTTTGCACGACAGGCTGATGGCGCTCGCGACGGACCCGGCGTTGGTCTACCGTCACCAATGGTCGCCCGGCGAAGCCGTCATTTGGGACAACCGCGCGACGGTGCACCGCGCCACCCCCTATGACGAAGTGGGCGACCGGCGCCTGATGGTGCGCACCACGATATCCGACTTCGGGCCGACGGTCGTCGACGGCGCCATCGAAGCGGCCGCATAACCGCATGGCGCTCACCCCAGCCGAGAAAGCCGCGGCGCTCGACAAGTACGGCGTTTGGCCAAGCCTTCCGGCGATGGCGATGGAGACGTTGGAAGCCGGCGGCGACGCGCCGTTCCTCTGGTCGAAACCCGCCGGCGCCGAAGCGTTCCAGCCTCAGACGTTCGCGGAAACCCGTCGCCGCATCATCGCCTTCGCCCACGGCTTGATAGACCTTGGCCTGGAACCGGGCGACCGGGTGCTGCTGGCGTCTGAAAATCGGCCGGAATGGCTGATCGCGGACACCGCGATCATGCTCGCCGGCGGCGTCACGGTGCCGGCCTATGTGACGAACGGCCCGGACGAACATGCCTATGTCCTCCAGGACAGCGGCGCCGTCGGGATAATCGTTTCCGGCGACAAGACGGCGGCCGCAGCGTTAAGCGGCGCCGCCGACGCCGATATCCGCTTTTCCATAGCCATGGATGCCGGAACCGGCGCCGCTCATGCCTTCGAAGACGTCATCCAGCGTCATGCCCACAAGACGTCGCCGCCGGAAACGCTGAGCGCCATAGGACGGAACGACCTTTCCAGCCTGATCTACACCTCGGGCACCGGCGGCGCGCCCAAGGGCGTGATGCTGTCCCACAGGGCGATCTTCGCCAACTGCAAGAGCGCGCTCGACCTGGTGTTCGATCTGGACGAGGTGAAGGACCCGCGCGAGGAAGCGTTTCTCTCCTTCCTGCCGCTGTCCCACGCTTATGAGCGCACCTGCGGGCAATTCTTCCCCATGTCCGCCGGCTGCCAGATCTACTACGCCGAAAGCATCGAACGCCTCGCCGGCAACCTCGCGGAAACGCGGCCGACGATCATGACGGCGGTGCCGCGGCTGTATGAATCGCTGCATGGTCGGATCACGTCCGGGCTGCGGAAGGAATCCGTGCTCAAGCAGAAGCTGTTCGGCCGCGCGGTCGAATTGGGCCGCAAGCGGATGGAGACCGGCGGCGTCGGCCTGTTCGAGATGGCGGAGGACGCCTTGCTCGAGCGCCTGGTGCGCGAGAAGGTGCGTCAGCGGTTCGGCGGTCGCTTGAAGGCGCTGATCTCTGGCGGCGCGCCGTTGAACTACGATATCGGCATGTTCTTCTCCGCGCTCGGCCTGCGTCTGCTGCAAGGCTACGGACAGACGGAATGCGCGCCGGTCGCGACCTGCAACCGACCGGCGTCCGTCGATCTGGCGACGGTCGGCCCCAAGCTTCTCGGCGTCGACGTGCGGATCGCCGAAGATGGCGAAATCCTGCTTGCTGGCGACCTGTTGATGGACGGCTATTGGAATCGGCCGGAAGACACTGCCGCGACCATCGTGGACGGATGGCTGCATACGGGCGATGTCGGCGAGTTCGACGAGGCAGGCCGTCTGAAGATAACCGACCGAAAGAAAGACATCATCGTGAACGCCGGCGGAGACAATGTCTCGCCGCAACGGATCGAGGGCGTGCTCTCTATCGAACCGGAAATCGATCAGGCGATGGTCTTCGGCGACAAGCGTCCGCATCTGGTCGCGCTGATCGTGCCGGGCGAGGAGTTCAGCGAGGCCTTCGCCAAGGAGCATGGCCTAGAGCGGGCGGCGCTCGCCGAGGATCCGGCGTTCCACGCCGCCATCGTCGCAGCGGTCGACCGCGCCAACGGCAAGCTCTCAAGCATCGAGCGCATTCGCCGATTCGCTTTCGCAGATGAACCGTTCACCACAGAAAACGGACTGATGACGCCGACAATGAAGATTCGTCGCCGTTACATCGTCGAAGCCTACAAGTCCCGCCTGGACGATCTCTATGGCGGGCGCTGACGGGGCGTCGTCAACCAAAGACAGAAGCCGGCCCAGGAGCCGGAAGCGCCGCATCGCGGTTTGGGGCGCGCGCGCTCTCGCCGCCCTGATCCTCCTTCCCATCGCCCTCGTCGCCGCGCTCGTTCTGCGGGTTTGGTTCGGCCAGCCGGAATTGGATGGCGAGCGCCTGGCGCCGGGACTGCTGGAACGCGTCGTCATCACTCGGGATGCGAAGGGCGTGGTTCATATCGAAGCGGAAAACGAACTCGACCTCTACTTCGCGCTGGGATTCACGCACGCTCAGGACCGGTTCTTTCAAATGGAGGCGATGCGCCGCATCGCCGCCGGTCGGCTGGCGGAAATCGTCGGGCCGCCGGCGCTCGGCTTCGATATCCGCATGCGCACACTAGGCGTCGCCCACCTCGCCGCCGGCGACGTAGCGGCGCTTTCGCCCGAAGCGCTCGCGGCGTATCGCGCCTATGCCGACGGCGTGAACGGCTGGCTGAAGACGCGCTCCGGCGTCGCCGCGGACGAGCTCGCCTTGCTCCTGGCGCCGGAACCCGAGCCCTGGCTGCCGGAACATTCGCTCGCCTGGAACCGCTTGATGAGCCTGCGCCTCGTGGGCAACTGGGCGTCGGAGCTGATGCGGCTCCGCCTCGCGCGCGTCCTCGCGCCCGAACGATTGCGGGACCTGTGGCCGGACTATCCGCCAGACGGCCCGGTCAGCTTTCCATCGGTCGATCGACCGGCGCTGGACGCGGCCGCCGCTTACGCCAAACTCTCCGACCCGGACGATGGGTCGAATGGATGGGCGATAGCGGCCGAACGCTCGTCATCCGGCGCGGCCCTGCTCGGCAACGATCCGCATCTTGGTCTGACAACGCCAGGAACCTGGCACCTCGTCAGCCTGAGCGCGCCCGGCCTCCGCCTGGCCGGCGCGACGGCGCCCGGCGTTCCGAACGTGGTGCTCGGCCACAACGGCGTGATCGCCTGGGGGCTGACGAACGCGACGACCGATACGAGCGACATCTTCGTGGAAAGGATCGATCCGGCGGATGCGGCCCGGTATCTGACCCCAATCGGCTCGCGCCCCTTTGAAACCCGCACGGAGACCATCGAGGTCCGGTTTGCGAGCGACCGGAAGCTCGAAGTCCGCCGTTCCCGCCATGGTCCTATCCTGTCCGACCAATCTGGCGACGCGCCTACCGGCGCGGCGCTCGCCCTCGCCCACACAGGACTGCTGGAACGGGAAGGCTCAGCCGAAACGCTTTTCCGGGTAAACCGCGCTCGAAGCTGGGCGGACATCCGAGCGGCGATGAAGCATACGAACGGCCCGCAGCAGAACGCCATCTACGCCGGGCCGGACGGCATTGCGCTCGCCACCGTCGGCAAGATGCCGGTCCGCCGGCGCGCGAATGGCTATATGCCCGCCGATGGATCGAAGACCGACGGCGATTGGGTCGCGCTCGCCGGCGCCGAGGCTATGCCGCAGTCATTCCGTCCGGCGCGCGGCTGGGCCGCGAACGCCAACAACAAACTGGCGGGCGACGACTTCCCCATCAAGCTCGGCCGCGAGTGGGGCTATCCGGGCCGCATCGCGCGCATCGAGGCGGTTCTGGCCGGCGGCGGCCCGTTCGACCTCGACGCCATGCAAGCGCTTCAATACGACAATCACTCTCCGATTTTCCGGAAGCTTGGGCCGGTCATGCTGTCGATGATCGCCAAAGGCGGTCTCAGCGACGACGCGCTCACGCTGATCGACCGCCTCTCCGGCTGGGACGGCGTGGCCCGCGCGGAAGCGCCGGAGCCGTTGATCTTTTTCGCCTGGATGCGCGAGGCCATTCGCGCCGTATTCCAGGATGAACTCGGCGAAGCGTTCGAAGGGTGGTTTTCGCTCCGAACGGAGCCGTTCCAACTGGCGTTGTCGCAAAGGCGGGTCTGGTGCGATGACGTACGTACGGAGCCCGTCGAAAGATGCGGCGACGTTCTGGCGACGGCGCTTGAGAACGCCCATGCCTGGCTCAGCGACGCGTATGGACGCGAACCCGCGAATTGGCGGTGGGACGACGCCCACCGCGCGCAGTTCCGGCATATGGGCTTCGGCTTCGTGCCAGGCCTCAATCGCCTCTTCAACGTCGAACAGCCGGCGCCCGGAGCGCAGGAAACAGTGAACCGCGCCGCTTTCTCAATCCGCGATCCCCGAGCCCCGTTCGTTCAGCGCCACGGACCGGGACTGCGGGCGCTTTACGATTTGGCCGATCTGGAGCGATCCCGCTTCGTCATCGGCCCCGGTCAAAGCGGACGCCTCTTCTCGCCCAATCGCTCCGACATGGCGGCTGATTGGCGCGACGGCCGATATGTTAGTCTGACAGCGCCAACCGAACCCCGCCACGTCCTGACCCTGAAGCCAGCCGCCGCTCGATGACCATCACCCCGGACCTCATACGAAAAGCCGCTGCCGCCTTGGAAGGCCAGGTCGTCCGCACGCCCTTGACGCGCTCCCGAACCCTGTCCTCGATCCATGACGCCGAAATCTGGCTGAAGTTCGAGAACCTGCAGTTCACAGCGTCGTTCAAGGACCGCGGCAGCCTGTTCAAGCTCCTCAATCTGAGCGAAGCCGAGCGCAAGAAAGGCGTCATCGCAGCTTCCGCCGGAAATCATGCGCAAGGGGTCGCCTATCATGCGCGCCGCCTCGGCGCCCCGGCGGCCATCGTCATGCCGGCCTTCACCCCATACACGAAAGTGGAAGGCGTGCGCCGCTTCGGCGCCGAAGCGATCCTGCACGGCGAGAGCCTCGAAGACGCGGCGGAAGAGGCGCGCCGCCTGGAGGCCAGCCGAGGCCTGACCTTCGTGCACCCCTATGACGATCCCTACGTGATCGCCGGCCAAGGCACGATCGGGCTGGAGCTTGGCGACGCGGGCGCGGCGTTCGACGACGTCATTATCCCCATCGGCGGCGGCGGACTGTTCGCCGGCATCGCGACCGCGCTCGCCGAGACAGCGCCCGAAACGCGGCTGACAGGCGTCGAGGCCGCGCTCTATCCCTCCATGCATTCCGCGCTGTCTGGCCTGCCCCAACCGCGGCCGCAGCCCACCTTGGCGGAAGGGATCGCGGTCAAGTCGCCGGGCGCGCTGACGCTGCCGATCGTTCGCGACCGCGCGGACAAGGTGACGCTGGTGAACGAAGCGCTTCTGGAAATCGCGGTCGAAACGTTGGCCGAGATCGAGAAAACCGTCGTCGAAGGCGCGGGCGCGGCCGCGCTCGCGGCGCTGATGGCGGAGCCCGAGCGATATCGCGGCCGCAAGGTCTGCCTCATCCTTTCAGGCGGCAATATCGATGCCTTCGTGCTGGCCCAGGCGCTGTTGCGCGGCCTGGCGCGGGAGTGGCGCATCGCCCGCCTGCGCGTCGAGACGCCGGACCGTCCGGGCTCCCTCGCCATCGCGGCCCGGATCATCGCGGAAGCCGGCGGCAATGTGCTGGAAGTACGGCACGAACGCCTCTCCTTCGACGTGCCGATCAAGGAAACCCAGATCGATTTCGTCCTGGAGACCCAAGGTCGCGAGCATCTGGACCGGATCGTCGCCGCCTTGCGCGCCGCAGATATCGACGCTGAACCGATGAGTCCGCTCGCCCATCCTCCGCCCGTTCCGGGGGGCGACATCCCGTAGCTGGCGCTGGTTAGCGGGCGCTCCAATATGCGAGTACGCAAAGATGACGTATAGGGTCAGGCTATGAGGCAATGGTTTCGTTCCATCGCCGCCGCCATGTTGGCCGGCGGCTGCGCGCTGACCGCAACCGGCTCGGCGACGGCGGAGACGCGCGTGCCCCCGGTTTCGCGCGCGCAGATCCAACTTTCCTTCGCGCCCCTGGTGGAAGGCGTGGCGCCGGCGGTGGTGAACATCTTCACCCGCACCGAAGTGCGCCAAAGGCGGGTGTCGCCCCTGTTCGACGACCCGTTCTTCCGCCGCTTCTTCGGCGACCGCCTGCCTGGCGCGCCCAGGAAGCGGACAGAAAGTTCGCTTGGATCCGGCGTCATCGTCGGCGCGGACGGGCTGATCGTCACCAACCATCACGTCATCGAGGGCGCGGATGAAATCCGCGTCGTGCTGAGCGACAACAGCGAATATGTCGCCGATGTCCTCCAGGCCGACCAACGCTCCGATCTCGCCGTCCTGAAAATCGATCCCAAAGGCGCCGCGATCCCGACCGCGCCGCTGGCGCCCGCCGATTCGATTGCGGTCGGCGACCTGGTGATCGCGATCGGCAACCCCTTCGGCGTCGGGCAAACGGTCACCAGCGGCATCGTCTCGGCGTTGGCGCGCTCCCGACCGGGCCTTACCGACTTCGGCGTCTTTATCCAGACGGACGCCGCGATCAATCCCGGCAATTCCGGCGGCGCGCTGGTCGACATGCAGGGCCGCGTCGTCGGCGTCAACACGGCGATTTATTCCAACAGCGGCGGCAGCCTCGGCATCGGGTTCGCCATTCCGTCCAGCCTCGTGACCCGCATGGTCGAAGCCGCACGCAGCGGCGGCCGAGTCGTCCGCCCCTGGCTCGGCGCGCACGGCCAGGAGGTGACGGCCGAAATCGGCGCGGCGCTCGGGCTGACGCCGCCGCGCGGCGTGCTGCTGGACGCCGTCGAACCCGCGGGTCCCCTCGCCCGCGCCGGTCTGCGGCAGGGCGATGTGGTGCTCGCCGTCGACGGCCGGCCGGTTTCCGACCCGCTCGAACTGCGCTTCCGGGTGACCACCAAGCAGATCGGCGCAACGGCGCTCTTCAATTTCTGGCGCAACGGCGCCGCCATGAAAGCCTCGACGCGCCTCGAAGCGCCTCCGGAAGACCCGCCGCGGGCGACGACCCGGATCGAGACGAATTCGCCCCTGAGCGGGGCGGAGGTCGCCAATCTCTCGCCCGCGCTCAAGGAAGAGTACAGCCTGAACATTCAAGGCGGCGGCGTGGTGGTGCTGGATATCGCGCGTTCTGGCTTCGCGCGCCGACTGGGCATCAGGCCGGGCGACGTGATCGAATCCATCAACGGCGAGGATATCGATCGCGTGCGAGACGTCCTGCAAGCGGTCGACGCCCAATCGCGGCGCTGGCGGATCGTCGTCCGCCGGGGCGACCGGCGACTGGCGCTCGACGTCGGCTGATGGCGAACCTGTTCGACGCGGCTGGCCTCGAAGACGGAGCGCCTCGCCCGCTGGCGGACCGGCTGCGCCCACGCGCGCTTGAGGAGGTCGTCGGCCAGCAAGGCGTGCTTGGGCCCGAAGCGCCGCTGGCGCGGATGCTGAAGGACAACCGGCTCGCGTCGCTGATCCTCTGGGGGCCGCCCGGATGCGGCAAGACGACGATCGCCCGCCTACTGGCCGGCGCCGTCGACCTGGAGTTTGTCTCCCTTTCGGCAGTCTTCTCCGGCGTCGCCGATCTGCGGAAGGCGTTCGAGGAGGCCAAGCGCCGCCGCGAGGTCGGCAAGGGCACGCTGTTGTTCGTCGATGAAATCCATCGCTTCAATCGCGCCCAGCAAGACGGGTTCCTGCCTTATGTGGAGGAAGGCGTCGTCGTCCTGGTGGGGGCCACCACGGAAAACCCGTCGTTCGAGCTGAACGCCGCCCTGCTCTCCCGCTGCCAGGTGCTGGTCCTGGCGCGGCTGGACGACGCGGCGCTCGAACAACTCCTTGCGCGCGCGGAAGCGGACGCCGGCCACCCCCTGCCGCTCGATCCCTCCGCCCGGGCGGCGCTTAAAGCGATGGCGGACGGCGACGGGCGCTACCTCTTGAACCTGGTTGAGGAGCTCGTCCGCCTGCCCGAGGCGCCCGTGCTCGACGCCGCCGGCCTCGCGGCCGTCGTGCAGAAGCGGGCGCCGATTTACGACAAGGCGCAGGAAGGCCACTACAACCTCATCTCCGCGCTCCACAAATCCATGCGCGGCTCCGATCCCGACGCATCGCTTTACTGGCTGGCGCGCATGCTCGCCGGCGGCGAGGATCCGCGCTACATCGCCCGCCGGGTCGCGCGGTTCGCGGCCGAAGACGTCGGCCTCGCCGATCCGCAGGCTCTTCCCCTGGCGCTCGCCGCCTGGGAGCACTATGAACGCATCGGCTCGCCCGAGGGCGAACTCGCGATCGCGGAAGCCGTCGTCTATCTCGCGATCGCGCCGAAATCGAACGCTGTCTACGCCGCCTTCGGCGCCGCCATGCGCGCCGCCAAGCAAACCGGGTCCCTGATGCCGCCGAAGCACATTCTGAACGCGCCGACCAAGCTGATGAAGGAGCTTGGCTACAGCGACGGCTATGCCTACGACCATGGCCAGGCCGATGCATTTTCGGGACAGAACTACTTCCCGGACGGCATGGCGCGGGAGGCGTTCTATCAACCGGTCGAGCGCGGGTTCGAGCGGGAAGCGGCGAAGCGCCTGGCCTATTGGGCGCGCTTGCGCGAAGAACGCGGCGGCCCGGCGCAGGAGCAGGAACCATGAAGCATTTGCTGCTGGTCATGGCCGGCGGCGGCGTTGGAGCAGGCCTGCGCTATGGCGTCGGCCTCGCCGCCTCGCACGCGTTTGGCCTTGGATTTCCCTGGGGCACGGTGGTCTGCAATGTGCTGGGCTCGCTCGCGATGGGCCTGCTTGTCGGCGCCATGGCCCACGGACTGCTGGGCGACGGACGGCAGGCGAACGACGCCCGGCTTCTTATCGGCGTCGGGCTGCTCGGCGGCTTCACCACGTTCTCGACCTTCTCCCTGGATACGATCTCCCTCTGGCAGCGCGGCGACGGCGCCCAGGCGACGGCCTATGTGATGGGCAGCGTGGCGGTGGGACTGGCCGGTTTCGTCGCGGGAATGCGGATCATGCGGGGATTGGCGACATGAGCGGCGTCACCACGGAGCGCGTGACGGAGGAAGAATCCGGGATCCGTCTCGACCGCTGGTTCAAACGGCGTTTCCCGGAGCTGCCCCATGGCCGCCTCCAGAAGCTCGCCCGATCCGGACAGGTGCGCCTGGACGGCAAGCGCGTAAAGCCGGCCGACCGGGTAGAAGCCGGCCAGGAGGTGCGCGTGCCGCCGCTAGGCCCGCCGCCCGATCGCCCTGCCGCCGCGCCGAGGCCAGCGCCGACGATTTCGGAGGCCGACCGTGCTCTGATCCAGTCGGCGATCATCTACGAAGACGATCATACGATCGCGATCAACAAGCCGCCGGGGCTGGCGAGCCAGGGCGGCTCGCGCACCAGCCGGCACGTGGACGGGCTTATGGCGGCTCTTGCCGGCGACCGGGATAAGCCGCGCCTCGTCCATCGCCTCGACCGGGATACGTCAGGCGTGCTGGCGTTGGGCAAATCCGCGAGCGCCGCCGCCGCGCTCGCCAAGGCGTTCCGGGATCGCAGCGCCCGCAAGGTTTACTGGGCGCTGGTTATCGGCCAGCCGAACCCGGAACGCGGCACGATCGATCTTCCGCTCAAGAAAGCCGGCGGGCGCGGCGCCGAGCGGATGGTCTGGGAAGACGGCGATGGCGACCGCGCCGTGACAGAATATGCGATTCTCGAGCGCGCGGGCCGGTTCGCTTCCCTGGTCGCGGTGATGCCGCTTACAGGCCGCACTCACCAGATCCGCGCCCATATGGCGGCTATCGGCCATCCAATTCTAGGCGACGGCAAGTATGGCGGGCTCGACGCCACCCTGCCCGGCATGACCTTGCCGAAGGCAATGTTCCTTCACGCGCGCAGTCTCGACCTGCCGAGCCCCTCCGGCGCGGGGCGGCTATTCATTGAAGCGGAGCCGCCGCCAGCGTTCGCGGCGGCGCTGAAGTCTTTCGGTTTCGACCCCGCCCGCCTTCCCGATCCCTTTATCGAGGCCGGCCGATGATCCGGCTTGTCGTCTTCGATTGCGACGGCACGCTGGTCGACAGCCAGCGCCGCATCATCGCCGCGGTGCGGAGCGCCTGGGAGGGCCAACGCCTGACGCCGCCCGGCGACGAAGACATCCGCCAGATCGTCGGCCTCGCCCTGCCACAAGCGCTGCGCCGTTTGGCGCCGACCGCCGATCCGGGCCTGGCGGCGGCGCTCGTCGAAGGTTTCCGCCAAAGCTTCCATGCCTTGATGCAGGACCCGGACTATGACGAGCCTCTGTATCCCGGCGTCGTCGAAGCGCTGGAAGCATTGGCGGCAGCCGGCGTGTTGCTTGGCGTGGCGACAGGAAAAGGCCGGCGCGGCCTCGCCCATACGCTTGAGCGACATGGCATCGACGACAGGTTCGTCGTTCTGAAGACGGCGGACGACGGCCCGAGCAAGCCGCACCCCCAGATTCTCGAAGACGCCATGTCGGAGCTCGGCGCCGCGCCGGCGACGACCGTGATGCTTGGCGACACCGCCTTCGACATGGCGATGGCGCGGGCCGCAGGCGCTCACGCGCTCGGCGTCTCCTGGGGGTATCATCCGGCGGACGAACTCACGGCCCACGGAGCCCACGAAATTCTGCATTCCTACGACGAAGCGCCCGCCGCCGTGCTGCGGCGGCTCGATACTGCCAGATGAAAAGGTTCTACAAGGAAGCCGCCGTTTCCGGCGACGGCGCCGCGTTCAAGGTGACGCTGGACGGACGCCCCGTCCGAACGCCCGCCCGGCGCGACCTGACCTTTCCGACCCATGCGCTGGCGGAAACGTCCGCCGGGGAATGGAACGCCCAGGGCGACAAGCTGGACATGGCCGCAATGCCCATGACGGCGCTCTGCTACGCGGCGATCGACCGTATCGGCGCGGACCCGGCCCAGTTCGCGGCCGAGGCTGCGCGTTTCGCCGAAACCGATATGCTTTGCTATCGAGCGCCCGGACCGGACACGCTCGCCGAGCGCCAGACAGCGCTTTGGGATCCGATCCTGTCGTGGCTGGAGACGCGCCACGGCGCGGCCTTGCTGCTGGCGGAAGGCATCATGCCGATCGTCCAACCCCAGAAAGCGCTCGACGCCGTGCGCGCAGCCTTCGACGCGCTTGACCCGTTTCGGCTGACGGCCGCCCATTCCGCCGCCCGCATTTCCGGCTCGGCCGGGATCGCGCTCGCGCTGACCGCCGGCGAGATATCGCCCTCTGCGGCGGCGGATGCGGCCGAAATCGACGAAGCTTACCAGCTCGAAAAATGGGGCGAGGACGAAGCGGCGCGCGCGCTGCTCGATCAGCGGCGCGCCGACCTCGACGAGATCGGTCGTTTCCTCGACCTGTTGAAGTGAAGACGCTCTTCTAGCCGGCAGCCTTCAGACGCTCGAAGCCGGCGGCGAGATCGGCGGTCAGATCGTCGATATGCTCCAGTCCGACGTGAATGCGAAGGAGCTGCCCCGCTTCGTCCCACGTCGTGGCCGAACGATTGGCCCGAGGGTCGGCCGGCAGGATCAGGCTTTCATAGCCGCCCCAGCTGGCGCCCATGCCAAACAGCTCCAGTCCGTCCAGCATTGCGACGACGCCCGCGTCGGCCGCCGGCTTCAGGACGACGCCCATCAACCCGGAGCCGCCCGTGAAATCGCGTTTCCAAAGGTCATGCCCGGCGGAGGTCGGATGCGGCGGATACAGCACGCGGTCGACCTCCGGACGCGATAGCAGCCAGTCGCACATGGCGAGCGCATTCTCCTGGTGGCGCGCCAGACGGACGGCCAATGTGCGCATGCCGCGCGACCCCAGATAGACATCGTCCGGGCTCGCGAATATGCCGAGCCAGCCAGACATCGCCCGAATGCTTTCTTCCATCTCGGCCGTGTAGGACACAGCGCCCAGCATCGCGTCGGAATGGCCGACGATATACTTGGTCGCCGCGTGAATTGAGATGTCGCAGCCATGGGCGAACGGGTTGAAAAAGAGCGGCGTTCCCCAGGTATTGTCCGTCATCACCACGGCGCCCTTGGACTTGGCGACCTCCGCGATAGCCGGAATGTCCTGCATATCGAAGGTCTGGGAGCCGGGGGCCTCCAGATAGACGACGCGCGTATTCGGCCGCATCAGCTCGCCGATGCCGGCGCCGATGGCGGGATCGAAGAACGTCGTCTCCACCTGCATCCGGGTCAGCACGTTCTCGGCGAGATTGCGCGCCGGGCGATAGACGCAATCGACCATCAGCACATGATCGCCGGCCTTCACCTGCGAGAGCACCGCGAGCGCGACCGCATTCAGCCCCGAGGCTGTCAGCTGGCAGCCGGCGGCGCCCTCGACGTCGGAGATGACGTCCTCGAGCGTGAACGTGGTGGGCGTGCCGCGCCGGCCATAGCGCGGTTCGCGCGGACCTTTCGTCCGCCGATACTCCGCCACGGTCGGCTGAAGGATCGTCGAGGCTCGATAGATCGGCGTGTTCACGACGCCGAAATGATCGTGCGGATGACGGCCGGAGTGCGCCAGAAGCGTTTCCGGCTGCTTGCCTTGCTTGTCTTTCATCGAGGCTTGTCTCTTTTCAGGTATCGATCGGCGTGTCGGCGCGGGCGCCCCACTCGCTCCAGGAGCCGTCATAGACGGCGACGTTCTCAATTCCCGCGTTGAACAGCGCCAGAGCCAGGGTCGAGGCGGTGACTCCCGACCCGCAGGTCGTCGCGATCGGCCGCGCCAGGTCGACGCCCGCCGCCGCGAAAAGCGCTTTCACTTCCTCGGGCGCCTTGAAGGTGCGGTCCGCGTTGATGACGTCCGGGAACGGCACGTTCATGGACCCGGGAATATGCCCGCCGCGCATCCCGGCGCGCGGCTCCGGCTCGGTCGCGGCGAAACGGCCGGCGCTGCGCGCGTCCACCACCTGATCGGCTTTGGCGTCGATGTTCGCCAGCATGTCCGTCCGAGACCGCACCAGGTCCGCCCGCAAGGTCGCTGTCTTGGATTTCGGCGCAACCATCGGCTTGTCAGCCGTAACGGGCCTTCCTTCCGCCAGCCATTTCGGCAGGCCGCCGTCCATGACCGAAACGCGGTCATGGCCCATCGTCCGAAACGTCCACCAGACCCGCGCAGCCCCGGTCGTGCCGACGGTGTCGTAGATGACCACGTGATCGTCGTCGCCGACGCCGAGCGCGCCGACCTTTTCCGCGAACTCGGCCGCCGGCGGCAGCATGTGCGGCAGGTCCGTCGAATGATCGGAGATGCCGTCGATGTCGAAATAGCGCGCGCCCGGCAGATGGCGCTCTTCATATTCCGCGGCGGCGCTTCGACCGGTCGTCGGCAGGTGATGGCTGGCGTCCAGCAGCACGACGCCGCCGTCGTTCATATGCTCCGCAACCCACGCGGTGGAGACGAGCGCTCCCGGTTGGCTCATGCCCTGTCCTCCAGGCTGATGTTGACGCGGCGATTGCGCTTGCCCTTGTTCTCGATCTTGCCGACGACGATCCGGCCGATCTCGGAGACATGACGAACGTGGGTGCCGCCGCAGGGCTGAAGATCGACCTCGCCTCCGCCGATTTCGACAAGACGAATGCGGCCGCTGCCGCGCGGCGGCGCGACCGACATGGTGCGGACGAGATCGGGGTTGGCGTCCAGCTCGGAGTCCTCGATCCAACGATAGGCCACGGCCGCGTCCGTTGCGGTCGCCGCGTCCAACGCCGCCTGAATGGCTTCTTTGTCCAGGGTCTGATCCCCAATGTCGAAATCGAGGCGGCTCTTGGCCTCGCCGACCTGCCCGCCGGTGACGCCTGCCGGCACGGCCGCGCACAACAGATGCATCGCCGTGTGCATGCGCATCAGTTTATGGCGCCGCGCCCAATCGATACGGGCCGTAACGGCGTCGCCCACGGACGGCGTCGGCGCGCCTTCCGCCAACACCAGAACCGAACTATCCGGCCCATCGCCCTTAACCGCGTTCACGACCGCCGCTTCTTGGCCATCGGCGAGTTTGAGAGTGCCGACGTCCCCAGGCTGTCCGCCGCCTTCCGCGTAGAAAACCGTTCGATCGAGCCAGACGCCGGTGTCGTCAACCTTGACGACCGTCGCCTCGCATTCCTGCGCGTAGGGGTCTGTTCGAAAGACCAGTTCCATCGAATTCGACTCGCTATCTTTAGGCTGTTTAGATCCAGACAATCATAGGGACGTTCCAGCCGCTGCGCCATGGCGCGCCAGCGCTTTCACCTGCCAATAATGGGCGAACAGCCATGCGCGTTCTGATCCTCGGCGGCACTGGGTTCATCGGCGAAGCGGTCGTCCGGGCGCTCGTCACGGCCGGGCATGACGTTTGCGCTCTCGCACGGTCCGATGGGGCCCGGCGAACCTTGGCAGCCCTTGGCGCGTCGCCAATTGCAGGCGACATCCGCGCGCCGGAAGCATGGGCGGGCGCAGTCCTGGAAGTCGACGCGCTAATCCACGCCGCCGGCATATTCTCGGACGAAATGGCCGAGATCGACGCGCGTCTGCTGCAAGCGATCGAAGCCGTCGCCGCTCGGCGTTCAGATAGACTGCGGATGCTCTATACAGGCGGCTGCTGGCTCTACGGCGACACCGGCGGCCAGATCGCCACGGAAGAAAGTCCCTACAATCCCATCCCGGCATTCCGCTACATGGTCGATGGCGTCGCGCGGTTGCAGAACGCCGCCGGCATTGCGCCCCTTGTCATTCACCCCGGCATGACCTATGCGCGCGGCGACGGCGTGCTGGCCCGTTTTGTCGAGTCCGCGCGCCGGTCAGGCAGGATCGAGGTCTGGGGCGGGCTCGATGCGCATTGGCCCGTCGTCCATCGGGACGATCTGGCCGACGCCTATCGGCTTGTGCTCGAAACGGCGCCTGATGGCGAAACCTATATCGCCGTAAGCGAGCCTGGCGTCCGCGTCGGGGACATCGTCGCCCGCATTCAAGTCCGTTTCGGCCTTGATCAGGCGCCATTCATCCGCAATAGCAAGGACGTGATGGCGGAGCACGGCGCATGGGCGCTCGGGCCGACCATCGATCAGCGGCTAAGCAGCCAGAAGCTCAGGCGCCGCCTCGGTTGGCGCCCCGAACACGCCAACATTCTGGATGAGGCGCCTTGAACTCCGCCGCGATCCGGTGTGATTTGGCCCAAACCAACGATGGACGCCGATGATGCGTTTCTTGAAAAGCCTGATCTATCTCTATCTCGTCATCGGACTGGGTTTCGGCGTCGCCCGCTTCGGCTGGGGCGCGCTTGTCGCCGCCATGGCGGAATCGGAGGAAAGCGCCTTTATCGCAGGCATGTTCGCGGCGGCGGCGGACGGCGCCCTCCGCGTCGTCGCGTGGGCGCCGACCCTCGTCCAGGATGTCATCCTGGGCGGCCGGGATTTCTTCGACTGGATGCTCTACAACTAGCCGAAGTTAGATGTTTCCTGGATAAGCGCCGCCGTCCATCAGCACATTCTGGGCGGTGATGAAGCCGAAATGCGCGCTGCACATGAAGGCGCACACCTTGCCGAACTCCTCCGCGGTTCCGAAGCGGCCGGAAGGATTATCGCCAAGACGTTCGGCGTAGGCGTCTTCGTACGACGTCCCCGCCTTTTCGGCGGCAAAGTTGATGCTGTTGCGCAGCCGGTCCGTTTCGAAGGGACCGGGAAGCAGATTGTTGATGACGACGTTCTTGGCGACCACCTCTCGGCTGACGGTCGATGCGAAACCGGTCAGCGCCATGCGCGCCGCCGTCGAAAGGCCGAGGTTCTGGATCGGCATCTTAACCGATGCCGAAGTGATGTTGACGATCCGCCCGAAGCCGCGCTCCGCCATGCCGTCGACGACCGCCGTTATCATCTCCGCATGGCCGAGCAATTGGCTTTCCAGCGCCGACAGCCAGCGCTCGCGCGTGTCGGTGCGAAAGTTGCCCGGCGCGGGTCCGCCCGCATTCGTCACCAGAATGTCGACCTGAGGCACGGCGCTCAACAGCGCCTGACGCACGTCCGGCTTCGTGATGTCGCCGGCGATCGCCTTGATCTCGACGCCAGGATTGGCCGCCCGAATTCCCGCCGCGGTTTCCTCCAGCGCCTCCGCGCCGCGCGCGTTGAGAACCAGGTTCACGCCTTCCGCCGCCAACGCCTCGGCGCACCCTTTGCCAAGCCCCTTGCTCGCTGCTTCGACGATGCCCCACTTCCCGGAAATTCCTAAATCCATGCCTCGTTTCCTCCTGTGCGCCGGCGTCAACCGGCAGATTGACTGCTCTGTTCATCCGCGATCTCCGCAAGGACATCCCGGGCGAGCGGCTTGGTGATGCTGCGTTTCATGGCAAGCGCGGCGAGGTCCAAACGCGCGACCAAGCGTTGCGCCGCTTCGAATGACCGTTCCGACCGCAAGGTCAGATAGTCCAAAGTATCGCGATCGACCGCAAGCTGACGATCCGCAAAAAGCTTCGCCAGAACGTCGGAAAACAGTCTGTCGTCCGGTTGCCCCACTTCCGTGGCCGGCAGCGCCCGCAGTCGGGACGCCAGATCCGGAAGCGCGACGCCCCAGCGCGCCGGCGCCGCGCGCGCGAGGATCAACACCGCACCGCGCCGTTCCCGCGCCGCATTCAGAAGGTGAAACATCGCGGTTTCGGCCTCCGGCGGCAAAGCCCCGCCGTCCAGGTCGAACGCGAATCGACACGGCCCCTCGAACAAGGCCGGCTCCAGGTCGATCAGGTTCGCGACGCCCAAAGGCCGCGCGTCAGCCGCCGCCATCCAGACATGCGCGAGATGGGTCTTGCCGGCCCCTGCTTCGCCCCATATGGCGGCCGCTCGGTTCGGCCAATGCAGCCAGCCCGCGATGAGATCGTAGGCCGCGCGATTGCAATCGGAGACGAGATAGTCAGCCGTCTCGAAACCGGCGCGATGCGGCAGCATGAGCGGATACTGTTCGCTCAAGCGGCGTCTCCATCATCCGAGGACGCGCCATGATGAAGATCGTCGTGGTGGCCATGATAGATTTCGCTCGACCGGTATTGTCCGACGGCGAAACGCGCCAGCACGCCGATCGAGGCCGCGACCGGCAACGCCAGCAACATGCCAAGGAAGCCGAGCACGGCGCCGCCGGCGAACAGCGCGAAGATCACCCAAACCGGATGCAGCCCAACCCGGTCGCCCACCAGCTTCGGCGTGAGCAGGTTCCCTTCGATCACCTGCCCGATAACGAAAATCGCCGCCACGATGCCGATCCGAACCGGATCGTCGAATTGCAGCAAAGCCAGGCCGACGCTCGCCACAAGGCCGAATATCGAGCCGACATAAGGAATGAAGGTGAGGATCCCGGAGAGGATGCCGATCACGAAACCGAACTGGAGACCGGCCAGCGTTAGGGCCGCGCCGTAACCGAAGCCGAGCACCATGCAGACCGTCGCCTGCCCGCGCACGAAGCCAGACAGCGTTTCGTCGATAAGCTTGGCCTGCTGGCGAACCGTCGGCGCGTAGGCGCGCGGCACCAGCGCATCGAGCCAGGCCACCAGCTTGTCCCAATCGCGCAGCAGGTAGAACGCGACGATCGGCGTAACGAACAGGAGGGTCGCCACATTGATCAGCGCAATGCCGGACGTAAACACCGTGCCGACCAGCTTGCCGAAGAGATCGACCGCCTTGCCGACCTGCCCGCCGACAGCCTCCCGCATCCGCTGCAGGTCTTCCGTGGCCAACGTGACGGAGAGGTAGTCCAGCAGGCCCGCCAACTCGGCTTCGATCTTAGCGCCGTAACGGGGCAGCGCTTCCGCGGCGGCGGCGAACTGCGTCTGCAGCAGGGGAAACGCCATAATGACGACAAGGAGCGCGATCAGAGCGAACAGCAGGATCGCGAGGGTCGCGGCGAGCCAGCGCGGCGCCTTTCGACGCTCCATCCAGTCGGCGACCGGATCCAGGAAATAGGCGATCGCCAAGCCGACGACGAACGGAAGCAAGACCTCTTTGAACAGCGTGACGAACAGTCCGAGCGCGAACAGGATCGCCGACCAGGCAAGCAGCTTTCGCCATGCCGGCATCCGCGGATCGCGGACAGGCGCAATCGTCTCCTCTTCGGGTTCCGAGGCCAAGACGTCCGCCTAGCGGCCGCCGAGCGTCGGCGGCGCGATCAAAACCCAGGGAATATCCGAATCCGGCCCTGCGGGCGCAAGGTCCATGCTTTGACGGGCGACGCCGGCCTGCACCATTTCCGGGCCGCCGCTGTAGTAGAGGCGGAACCGGGCGCGCTCGCGCGTCAAGGAAACGACCTCATGCCTCGCGACGCCGGGCGACGCGTCCAGGCGCCTGCGTACGTCGGCGAAATCGCGCAAGGACGTCAACGAGAGATCGGCGAGCAGGCTTTCAAGCCCAACCGCGCCCGGTCCGGCCGCTTCCCGCTTCCATGCCGCTTCCAACGCCGCGACGATCGCATTCGCGGCTTTAACGCCGAGCTCCTCCGGCTTGGCGCCGGGCGCGCCCTCCTCGGTCTGCTTGAATACGCCGATATCCGGTCCGTCGCCGACGACCTCCGCTTGCACCTCGAAACGCGGCTGTCCGCTGACAGGATCGATGGCATAGCTTGCTTCCGCCACCAGAACGCCGGCGGCGCCATAGCGGGCGGCGAACGCGCCGAGCCGCGCGCGATCCCGGACCGTCGCCTGCGACGCCGTCAACGCGCCGCCGTCCACAAGGTCGCCGAGCGGCAGAAGTACAGGGGCCAGCCCTTGGGCCGGCCCGCGCGCCTCCCAGGCCGCGCGCCAGGGGTTCGAGCGCTCCCAGAGCGACAACGCGCCCGCCCAGGCATAGACAGGCGCCACGACGACGGCGGGCGCCGCGGATTCGGCATAGGCGACGCCGTTTTCACGAAGCAATTGCCGCACCCTGTCGGGATTGAAGGAAATCGCCATCTTCGCGGCATAACGCGTCGCGGTCGTCGCCTCGTCTTCGATGCGAAGGCCGCTGGCGTGATCCGCCGCCATTGCATATGTCGCCTGGGGCAGGCGGTCATGATCGCTCGCCGGCGTCAAGCGGCGCAGCAAGTGCTCGAACGCCTCGATATGGGCTTTTTCAAGCGCCTCCTGGCGCGCGATCGCCGATGTCTCGCGGGTCAGGTCCACATTGATGTCGGTGACCGTGAACGGGTCGGTCGATTGCGCCGACGCCATCGACGGCGCGCCGAGAAGCACGCCCCAGGCCAGAGCGATAACCGCCAGCTTGCGCAGAAACCCCATGCGCTTCCCTTCCTTTCGCCGTGCTTCGCGATTGCGCCCGGGCGCGCAGCCGGGTATCCCGCTAGCACGAGAGATTGACCCCCACAGCACTCATATAGACGGATCGAACATGGCTGAGAATGGCGGCGACGCGTATAAGGCGGCCGGCGTGGACATTGAGGCGGGCGAGGAACTGGTTCGCCGCATCGCGCCGGCGGCCGCGGCGACGGCCCGGCCCGGCGCCGGCGCGGCGCTCGGCGGCTTCGGCGCGGCCTTCGATATCGCCGCCGCGGGCTATACCGATCCGATCCTCGTCGCCGCGACGGACGGCGTCGGCACCAAGCTCCTGATCGCGGAGACGGTCGGCGACCACAGCGGCATCGGGACGGACCTCGTCGCCATGTGCGTGAACGATCTGGCCGCGCAAGGCGCCGAACCCCTGTTCTTCCTGGACTACTTCGCGACCGGCAGGTTGGAGCTGGAACAGGCCGCCGCGGTGATCGAAGGCGTGGCGGCAGGCTGCAAGATCGCGGGCTGCGCCTTGATCGGCGGCGAGACGGCGGAAATGCCTGGCGTCTATCCGGTCGGTCGCTACGACCTCGCCGGCTTCGCGGTGGGCGCCGTGGAACGGGGCGGCTTCATCGACGGCAGCGGCGTTGCGGCCGGAGACGTCGCGATCGCGATTCCCGCGAGCGGCGTCCATTCAAACGGGTATTCCCTCGTCCGCAGGATCGTCGAAGCCGCCGGCGCCGACTATACCGCTCAGGCGCCGTTCCAGACGGACGAAACCCTGGGCGCCGTCCTCCTTAAGCCGACGCGGATCTATGCCCGCCCCGCCGTCGCCCTGGCCCGGGCCGGCTTGGCGAACGGCATGGCGCATATAACCGGCGGCGGCCTGATCGAGAATCCGCCCCGGGCCTTCGACAAGCGCCTGGCGCTCGAGCTTGACCTCGACAGCGTCTCGACCCCGCCGGTGTTCGACTGGCTGCAACAGGCCGGCGCCGTAACGGGCCAAGACATGGCGCGGACGTTCAACTGCGGCGTCGGCATGCTGGTCTATGCGCCGGCGGACCGTGCGGGCGAGGCTCTCAGCCTGTTAGCCGAGGCCGGGGTTGGCGACGCGTCTGTCGCCGGGCGCATCGTCGAGCGCGGCGATGGCCCCGCCGTACGCCTGACGGGGCTCGACAAATGGCGAAGCTGAAGCTCGGCGTCCTGATTTCAGGGCGCGGCACCAATCTGCAAGCGCTGCTCGACGCAGCGGCAAACCCGTCCTTTCCGGCGGAAGTCGCAATCGTGATCTCAAACCGCCCCGGCGCCGGCGGCCTGGAGCGCGCCCGAGAGGCCGGCGCGCCGACGCTTGTCGTCGATCACAAAGGCTTTCCGGACCGCCCTGCGTTCGAGACAGAGTTGAACGCCGTCCTGACCGACGCCGGCGTCGAGCTGGTCTGCCTCGCCGGCTTCATGCGGCTGTTGACGCCGACATTCGTCAACCGCTGGGCTGGCAAAGCGATCAACATCCACCCGTCGCTGCTTCCGGCCTTTCCTGGCCTGGACACGCACCAGCGCGCAATCGACGCTGGCGCGCGCTTCGCCGGCGCCACGGTGCATTTCCTCAGCGCCGAAATGGATGCAGGGCCGGTCATTCTCCAGGCGGCGACGCCAATTCTGGCGGACGACGACGCCGACGCGCTCGCGGCCCGCGTCCTCGAGGCCGAGCACGAAATCTATGTCCGCGCCGTGCGTTGGATCGCGGAAGGCCGCGTTCGGCTCGACGGAGCCCGCGCCCATGTGGACGGCGTCGGGGCCGAGACGTCATACTGGTTGCCAGCCGAGAATGGCCGAGTATAAATCCGCTCGAGGAAACGGTTCCGGAGAGAGTAACGATGGTCGATTTCGACGCAGACGCCGCCGTCCGCAAAGCGGGCTGGGACGCCTTTGTAAAAGTAACCGCCATCTCCAGCGCTGCGGTCGTGGTCGCGCTGGTCTTGCTGGCTTTGATTACGCTGTAATCGACAGCCCCTGCGCGCGGCGACGGCCTGGTCTTCAGCCCACTGCAAGTCAGCCCACGGCAAGATAGAGACCGGCGCCGCCGAGCGCGGCAAGGGCCAACACGCGCGCCACGCTCCATTTCAAGCCGAACAGTGCGGCGCCGGCGAGCAACGCAAGCGCCGCGACGCGCCAATCGAACGTCGTCAAATCTGGCGTCCACACCTGCATCGGACCGACGTTTTCGGTCTCGACAACGGCGAACATTACGTTCAGCGCGAACCAGAGCGACAAGCTCAAGATGACGCCGACGACCGCCGCCGTTATGGCGTTCAGGGCGCCCCGGAGCCTCGGCCGGCCAGAAATCCAGTCGATGTAGGGCGCGCCGACAAATATCCAGAGGAAGCACGGCGCGAACGTCGCCCATAGCGTCACCGCCGCGCCGGCCAACCCAAGCCAGAACCCGCCCGCTTTAAAGGCGGCGAGAAATCCGACGAACTCGGTCACCAAGATGAGGGGGCCAGGGGTGGTCTCGGCCAGACCCAGACCATCCATCATCTCGCCGGCGGTCAGCCAGCCATGGGCGTTGACCACGTCCTGGGCCATGTAGGCGAGCACCGCATAGGCGCCGCCGAACGTAACGACGGCGAGCTTTGAGAAGAACGCCGCCACATCGACGAGGATATGGTCGCCGACGACGAGCCAAAGGGCCACCAGCGGCCCAAGCCATACCGCCGCCCAGATAGCGGCCGTCCGCCCGGCGCGGCCGACCGCGAAGGGCGTGTTTGCCGCTTCGGCTTCCGCGCCGCCGCCCCGCCAGAATCCCCATCCCGCCGCCGCAATCACCACCAGCGGAAACGGCGCTTGAAAGAGATACAGCGCGACAAAGGCGAAGATGGCGAGCGCCCAATGGTCGGCCGAGTTCAAAGCGCGCCGGGCGACGCGCGCAAGCGCTTCCAGCACGATCGCCAACACCGCAGCCTTCACGCCCAGAAACACCGCGCCCAAGGCCGGCGTATCGCCGAGATAGCCGTAAAGCAGCCCTAGTCCGAGGACCACCAATGCGCCTGGCATCACGAACAGCAGCCCAGCCGCAAGACCGCCGAGGACGCCATGGAGACGCCAGCCGACATAGGTCGCCAGTTGCATCGCCTCAGGCCCCGGCAGCAGCATGCAGAAACCGAGCGCGTTCAGGTACTGACGCTCCGTCAACCACCCCTTCTCGTCCACGACGACGCGATGGAGCAAGGCGATCTGCGCAGTCGGTCCGCCAAACGAGAGAACGCCGATCGCCGCCCAGGCCCGAACCGCCTCGGCGAATGTTGGGTGCGTCGCATCAGACATACGTTCGCCAATCATTGCGTAAACGCGCGAAACTACCGGCCGCGCATGAAGGTTTCTTGGCTGCCGGACCGGCCGGCGCGCTGTCGCCAGCAGGACGGATCGCGACTAGGCTCTCCACGCCATACAGATTGGAAGCCTTGCGATGAAGACTCTGACCGTCAACGACTATGACATGCGCTTTCTTGACCTGGGGGACGGGTCGCCGCTGGTTTGCGTCCACGGGTCTCTTAGCGACTTTCGCGTATGGGCGCCGGCGCTCGGCCCCCTCATGCGCGGCCGGCGGATCATCGCGCCAAGCCTGCGGCGCTACTTTCCCGAGCGCTGGGACGGCAAGGGCGACGATTTCACCATTCCCCAGCATGTCGACGACATGATCGACTTTTTGGAAGCCCTGGACATTGGCCCGGTCGACCTGTTGGGACATTCCCGCGGCGGCCATATCGCATTTCGCGTGGCCGAACGGCGCCCCGAACTCGTGCGGAAGCTCGTTCTGGCGGAGCCCGGCGGCGCGCTCGACGAAAGCATGGCGCCGCCGGAGGCCCCGCCGGCCGCATCGGCGCGCCAGCACGTCAATCTGGCGGCGGAGCGGATCGCAGCCGGCGATATCGACGGCGGACTTCGGATTTTCAAGGATTCGATCGACGGCGAAGGCGCCTGGGACGGCCTGCCAGAGGCCGAACGCCAGCTTCGCCGGGACAATGCCGGCACGCTGCTGGCGCAGGGCGGCGAAAAGCGGGAGCCCTACTCGAAGGCGTCCGCCGAATCGATCCGAACGCCGACCTTGTTGATCGGCGGCGGCGACACACCGGGGCAGTTGCCGATCATCCTGCGAGCGATCGCCGGCAGCGTGCCTGGCGCGAAGCTCGCCATCATTCCGAACGCGACCCATGTGATGTTCGTGCAACAGCCCGAAGCATTCGGCGCGATCGTGCAGGAGTTCCTCGGGACCTGACCGCGCCAGCGGCCAACAAAAAAGGCGCCGGCCAACCGACCGGCGCCTTTCGGCGTCCATGAATCGAATGGCGTTAGCCGACGATGTCGAGCTGATTGAAGAAATACGCGATTTCGATCGCCGCATTTTCTTCCGAGTCGGAGCCATGCACGGAGTTGGCTTCGATTGATTCGCCGAATTCCTTGCGGATGGTGCCTTCGTCGGCGTTGGCGGGGTTCGTCGCGCCCATGACGTCCCGGTTCGCCTGAACCGCGTTCTCGCCTTCGAGCACCTGCACCACGACCGGGCCGGAGATCATGAACTCGCACAGGTCGTTGAAGAACGGGCGTTCGGAATGGACCGCATAGAAGCCTTCCGCTTGCTCGCGGGTCAGCCGAATACGGCGCTGGGCCACGATGCGCAGGTTGTTTTCCTCGAACCGGGCATTGATTTTCCCGGTCAGGTTCCGTCGCGTCGCGTCCGGTTTGATGATCGAGAGAGTGCGTTGCGTCGCCATAACGTCGCTCCTGTAAACGCATGCGGCCCGCCCGATCATCGGACAGGCCGCTATGTAGGTTGAAAGCTCAGCCCGTCAGCGCGAGTAGTATTCGATGACGAGGTTCGGTTGCATTTGCGCGCCATAAGGCACGTCCGCCAGCTTCGGACCGCGCACGAACGCGCCCTTCAGCGCGTTGTAATCGACCTCGACATAGTCGGGCGCGTCGCGCTCGGCGGACTGGATCGCTTCCAGCACCAAAGCCATCGTGCGAGCCTTGTCGCCCAGCTCGATCACATCGCCGTCCTTCACCTGATAGGAAGGAATGTTGACGCGCTTGCCATTCACCCGAATGTGGCCGTGGTTCACGATCTGCCGCGCGGAGAAGACGGTCGGGACGAATTTCATGCGGTAGACCACCGCGTCCAGCCGCCGCTCCAGAATTTCGATCAGGTTTTCACCGGTGTCGCCTTTGCGGCGCACCGCTTCAGCGTAGTAGCGCCGGAACTGCTTTTCCGAGATGTTGCCGTAGTAGCCTTTGAGCTGCTGCTTCATCCGCAGCTGCACGCCAAAGTCAGAAACCTTCTTTCGGCGCTGGCCGTGCTGACCGGGACCATACTCCCGCTTGTTCACCGGGCTTTTCGGCCGGCCCCAGAGATTGACGCCGAGACGGCGGTCGATCTTGTACTTCGCGTTTTCGCGCTTCGCCATGATAACGATTCCCATAAAGTAGGTTTTTGTTGTCCCGATAGGCGAACGCAAAGCGCCGCCGGGACGCACGCTGGCTTGGCGCATGTCCACGTCGTCGGGAATGAACGGGGTGTTACGTGCCTCCGCGCGGGCTGTCAAGCAAAAGGAAAATCGCCAGGCGGGCCGAACAGCCGCCCCTGGCCGAATTCAACGCCGGTTTCGGCTAACGCCGCTGCGACGTCCGCGCTCGCCACGCCCTCGGCGACGACGTCCGCGCCGATCTCCGCCGCGAGCGCCGCCGTCGCGCGGATGGCGGCCCGTGCGCGCCGGTCGGTCAGGAAAGCCCGCGTCAGGCCGCTATCCAACTTGATCCGCTCGGCCGGCAGCTTCACGACATAGTCGAGGGAGGCATGGCCCGCCCCGAAATCGTCGATGGCGATGCGACACCCAAGCGCGCGAATGGCGGCGACATCCTCGACGGCGCGCGCATCGTCGATGAACGGCGCGGTCTCCGTAATCTCGATCGTCAACCGAGCGGCTTCGACGCCGCTCGCCGCAAGCGCATCGGCCACCATCCTGGCCGCGCCGTCGCCCAACATCGCGGCTGAAAGATTGACCCCGACGGAGAAACCATCCGGCGCGCCGGCGGCGATCCGGGCGCACGCGGCGCGCAGGGTCCAATCCGTAATCGGCGCGACCAGTCCGCGCCGCTCCGCCTCCGGAATGAAGACGCCGGGCGCCCACTCCTCCCCGCCCGGACGCGGCCAGCGCACCAGAGCTTCCACGCCGACGACACCGCCGCCCGCAAGCGATGTGATCGGTTGATAGACAAGCCGAAACTGACTTTCCGAGACCGCTCGAGAGATCGCGCCGGACAGCAGCGGACCGATCCGATAACGAGCGTCCAGCGTCGCATCCACAAAGGCGAAGCGCCCGTCCTCGTAAGCCCGCGCCCGGTCTAGCGCCGTCTCCGCCGCGACCATCAGGCCGGCCCAGTCCGGCGCATCGTCCGGCGCCAGCGCGATGCCGATTGCGGCCTGCGCCGCCGCTGGCGCTGGCAGCGCGCCGATCAGACGCGCCGCAAGGTCCGCCGATCCGCCCGTTTCCCTCAGATGCGGCGCGAGCACGGCGACGCGCCCGGCCCCTAGAGACGCCGCGCGATCGGCGCGCCGCAGCACTTTACGGCAGGCTTCGCCCGCGTCCGCCTCGCTTGGACCGTCCAACAGCAGCAACGCCGCGCGCGGATGCGCGCCGCCAAGCGCCAGTTCGAGCATCGGCTGCCCGAACTCCGGCGCCTCGCCGCCGTTTCCGTGGCCCGTCTTACCGGGTATGGAGACAGTCATGAACCTGCTTCGCTCCGCCGCCGTCATCGCTCTCTATACACTGTTGAGCCGTGTCCTGGGGTTTATCCGCGACCTTCTCATCGCGGCGACCCTCGGCGCCGGACCGATTGCAGACGCCTTCTTCGTCGCTTTTCGCCTGCCGAACCTGTTCCGACGTCTGTTCGCCGAAGGCGCGTTCAGCGCTGCGTTCGCTCCGATCTTCGCGGCGGCCCTGACAGGCCGCGGACCGAACGCCGCGCGCGCCTTCGCGGAAGACGCCCTCGCCGCGGCCATGGCCCTATCCATCGTCCTGACGGCGCTTGGCGAGATAGCCATGCCCGCACTGGTCGCGGCGCTGGCCCCCGGCTTCTTCGATGACGAGGCGCAGTTCACACGCACCGTCGAAATGGCGCGCCTGGCGTTTCCTTATCTTGGCCTGATGACGTTGACGGCGCTCGCCAGCGCCGTGCTGAACGGCGTCGGCAAGTTCGCGGCGGCGGCCGCGGCGCCGATTCTGCTGAACCTCGTGGCGATCGCCGCCCTGCTCGGGTTCGCCGACCTCGGCCGCACGCCGGGCCATGTCCTCGCCGGCGCGGTGGCGCTTTCCGGGGTTGCGCAGATGGCGCTGGTCGTGATCGCGGCCAAGCGCGCCGGCTATCACCTGCGGCTTCGCCTGCCGCGCCTCACCTCACAGATTCGGCGCCTCGGCCGCCTGATGGGGCCAGGCGTGCTCGCCGCGGGCGCGACCCAGATCAATATCGTCGTCGGCTCGCAACTGGCGTCCTTGCTGGCGGCGGGCGCGATCAGCCATCTCTACTATGCCGACAGGGTGTATCAGCTGCCCCTCGGCGTCATCGGCGTCGGGCTTGGCGTTGCGCTGCTTCCCCAGATATCCCGCGAGGCGCAATCCGGCGACGAAGCGGCGGCGCGAAAGAGCCTGGCGCGCGCCGTCGAAATATCCCTCTGGCTTACACTGCCCGCCGCCGCCGCCGCGCTGGCGATCCCGGCAATCCTCGTCGCCGCGTTGTTCGAGCGGGGCGCTTTCGCCCCGGCCGACACCATCGCCACCGCCGGCGCGCTCGCGGCCTATGCCGCCGGGCTGCCGGCTTTCGTCTTGAGCAAGACCCTGGCGCCCGCGTTCTTCGCTCGCGCCGATACGCGCACGCCGGCCCGGGCGGCGGCGATGGCCGTCGGACTGAACATCGCGCTCGGGCTGGCGCTTATCTGGCCCTTCGGCCATGTCGGCCTCGCGCTCGCGACGACGCTCGCGAGCTGGGCGCAGACCGCCTGGCTCGCGTCGAGGCTCATCCGTCGCGGCTGGTACGATCCGGACGGCGCGTCGCGCCGCAACCTTGCGGGCCTCGTTGCGGCCGCGCTTGCGATGGCGGCGGCGCTTTGGTTCGCGGCGCCGCCCATTGTCGCCCTCGTCCATTCCGACGCGGCGCGCCTCGCGGTCACCATCGCCGTATGCGCGGGCGGCGGGCTGCTCTATCTCGCCTTCGCCCATGCGCTCGGCGCAGCGCGGCTCGACGACGCATGGCGGGAGCTGCGCGGACGACGCGGGGGCGACGAACTTGACGGCGGCGCGCCTCCCGCACGATAACCCGGCGCTCACCTAACTTCGGACGTTCCCCCAATGAACCGCATCTTCTCCGGCATGCAGCCGACTGGAAATCTGCACCTTGGCAATTACCTGGGCGCCGTCCGGAACTGGGTGGCGCTGCAGCACGACTATGAGTGCATGTTCTGCATGGTCGACCTGCATGCGATCACATTGCCCCAGGATCCGAAGGAACTGCGCCACGCGACGCGCGAGGTCGCGGCGGCCTATATCGCGTCCGGCGTCGATCCGAAGCATTGCGCGATCTACAACCAAAGCGCCTTGGGCGGCCTGCATACCGAGCTTTCGTGGATTCTCGGCTCCATGACGCCGCTTGGCTGGTTGAACCGCATGACGCAGTTCAAGGAGAAGGCCGGCAAGCGCCGCGACATGGCCAGCCTTGGCCTCTACGGCTATCCGGTGCTTATGGCGGCCGACATACTGCTCTATCACGCGACGCACGTGCCGGTCGGCGACGACCAGAAGCAGCATCTCGAACTGGCCCGGGATATCGCCGGCGCGTTCAACAACCAGTATGGCGTCGAGTTCTTCCCGCTGCCCGAGCCGCAGATATTCGGCGAGGCGACACGGGTGATGAGCCTGCGCGACGGCACGTCGAAGATGAGCAAGTCGGACAGCTCGGACCAGTCGCGCATAAACCTGACGGACGACGCGGACGCCATCGCCCAAAAGATCAAGCGCGCAAAGACCGACCCGGAAATGCTGCCGAGCGAGGTCGAGGGCCTGGAGGGCCGGCCGGAGGCGACGAATCTCGTCGGCATCTTCGCCGCGCTGTCAGACCGTTCGGCGACGGATGTTCTGTCCGAATTCGGCGGCAAGGGTTTCGGCGTCTTCAAGCCGGCGCTGGCGGAACTCGCGGTCGACGTGCTTTCCCCGATCACCCAGGAAATGCGCCGCCTGCTCAATGACCCTGCCGAAATCGACCGCACCTTGGCGGACGGCGCGGAGCGCGCCCGAAAGATAGGCGAACCGATCCTGCATCAGACCAAAGAATTGGTCGGCTTCTTGAACGTCTGGTCTTAGGTCAAATCAACCAGTCCCGGCGCGCGCCATAGCGGGAGCGCGCCGGGATCGGTCTTATTTCCAGCGCAGCTTCGGATCCAGACCGAAACACTTGGCCGCGTTCAGGCCAAGAATGTTGCGCTTCGATTCTTCGTCCAGCCACGGGATGTCGGCGATGACGCGGGGCGCGTCGAAGTCGAAATGCGGCCAGTCGGATGCATAGAGCAGCTGCGTCTTCGCATTGATCATCTCGAAGGTCGCCTTCAGCCCGACCTCGCTCGACTTTTCCATGGGCTGGCAGGTGTACCAGCAGTTCTGCCGCATGTAGTCGGACGGCATCTGCTTCAGCAGCGGCGCTTCGGACATGCGCATCAGATATTGGTCGTCCAGGCGCTGCATGACGAAGGGGATCCAGGAGAGCCCGCTTTCGATCCAAACGGACTTCAGCTTCGGGAACCGCTCCGGAATGCCGTTCAGGATCCAGTTGGTCATGTGAACGATATTGCACCAGGCGAAGCCCAGGGCGTGCATGCCGAGGAAGCTGTTACAGGTGGCGAGCGACGGATCCTGCCAGTGGTATCCCGCATGGAACGAGATCGGCTTGCCTGTCTCCTCGATCATCGAATAGAGGCGCATATACTCGTTCGCGTGCACGGGCTTGTACCGGGTGGACGTCACTGTGAAGCCGATGACGCCGGGCTTGTCGGCGAACTCCTCGACCGTGCGGCAGGCGTCTTCCGGCGAGTTGAACGGCAGCAGCACCAGGGAGGCCATGCCCTCGTCGCCCGGCAGCACGCGCTCCGTCAGCCATTTATTGTACGCGCGGGTCAGCAGCACTTCCATGTCGACCTGCGGATGCATGCCAAGGAACAGCATCGGCGTCGGGAAGATGACCATCTTGTCGACGCAGAGCGCTTCCATGGCGCGGCGCGTCAGGATGACGTCACGATGCACGTCCGTCTCGTCGACCTTCTCACGCTGGCCGGATTGATGGGGAATACGCCCGCCGACATCCTGGTAGCGGAGCCCGAGGTCGCCGTTCAGGCCATAGGGCGGCGCGCCGAAACGCTCTTTCTGGTACATCATCGCCTGATGGCGGACGACCGGATCCTCGATATGCTCGATCACCTCCGCCCAGTGGACGGTCTCCAGATGATGGGCGTCGATATCGCAGATGAACCAGTCGGCGAAGCCCATCTCGCGGGCATCGCGGCGCGCCGGCGCAAGGTAGTCCCGCGTATCGGTGTAGACGTCCATCTCCTGGACGGCGGCGGCCTTCGACGGAAAGATATTGGCGTCCATATCTGGGCTCCCTTCAGCTCGCTGATTACTCTTCTTCGTTCAGGCCATCCGGCGCGAGCGGCTCCGGCGCCTGGAAATGATAGTCTTCCGGCCGGCGCCGGGACCAGAGACCGAATTCCATCGGCCCCATGCGCAACGCGCGCAGCACTTCGGTAACGGCGGTCAGCGCCTCGGTCGGCGTCACGACTTCATCGGTTTCGCCAAGCACCGCCTTAGGGCTTCGCATCTCGCCGTCGGCCTTGGCGGCGTAGAGCTTGACCGCAGCCGTCATGATGCGCGCGACGGCCACGTCGGAAACGCGGCCGGCATCGCCTTCAGCCAGGAGCGCCTTCGCGTCCTGCCACACCGCGTCCGACATGGCTTCCAGAGCCGCCGCCGGATCGTTCGGCGCGCGCGCGTCGTCACCCGACGAGGACATAGACCTCGCCGTCCTGCACTTGGGTGGAATACCCCTCCAGGTTCATGATCTTGACGGCGGACGCACCTGCAAATTCGCCTGTGCGGATATCGAACTCCAGCCCGTGCCAGGGACAGACGATATGGGCGACGCTTTCATCGTAATCGCGGCCGCGGCTTTTCAAATCGCCGTCGAGCTTTTCCAGGACCTTGTTGTAGATGCGGCCTTGGCAGACAGGCCCGCCCTGATGGGGGCATTCGTTCTTCCAGGCGAAGAATTCGTCTCCTAGACGGAACACGCCGATCAGTTCGCCGTCCACATCGACGACAAGCTTGCCCTGATCTTCCAATTCATCGACACGACAAATACGTACCGTGCGCATCAAGCATACTCCCCTGTCTGCCGGCGCTTAAACACTATGGGAAAAGCATAGCCGGTCGGCGACGCGCCGCAAACAGGGCGCAATCGCCGACCGGCGCCGCTTATCGGATGCGCCCTCAGTCCGCCGGGCGCATGCCGAAGACGGCCTGGAACCGGTCCTGGAACGCAGGCCAGACATCGGGGTTCAACAGACGGGGCGGCTTCTTGCCGTTCCGCACCTCGACCAGTTGCTCCGCCGCGATCTTGGCGATGTTCCGACGGCTTTCCACGGTGATGCCGGCGGTGTGCGGCGAGAGCACAACGTTGTCCATGGCCAGCAGCGGATGGTCGAGCGGCGGCGGTTCGATATCCCAGACGTCGATGCCCGCGCCGATCAGCTTGCCGGAGTTCAGGGCCGCGACCAGCGCGTCCTCGTCGTGGATGTAGCCGCGCGCCGTCGCCACATAGATCGCGCCGTCTTTCATCGCATCGAACACGGAGGCGTCGATCATGCCGCGCGTCGATGGGATCAGCGGACAGTTCAGCGACACGAAGTCCGCCTGGGCCACCATCTCATGCAGGCTATCGACCTTCTTCGCGCCTTTGGCCGCGATCTCATCGGCCGAAAGCAGAGGATCGTAGGCCACGATCTCGCAATTGAAGAGGCCCTTGCACAGCTCGGCGAGGCGGCCGCCCACATGGCCGATGCCGATAATGCCGACCGTCTTGTCCTTCAGCTCCGTGCCTTTGAAGACGTCACGGTCCGTGATGCCGCCGCGCCGAACCGCCCGGTCGGAGACGATCAGCTTCTTCGAGACCGTCAGCATCATGGCGAGCGCGTGTTCGGCCACGCCCTCTTTGTTGCCGCCCGCCTGGTTGACGACGGCGACGCCCGCCGCCGTCGCGGCTTCCAGATCGCAGACGTCATATCCCGCGCCATAGGTCGAGAGCATGAGAATGTTCGGGCAGCGCTCGAACAGGCTTTCGACGCCCCAGAAATGCTTCGGCAATTCGTCCTTGGCCGAACTGATGCTGTAGATGTGGGTCTGCCCCAGCGCCTCGAAGATGGCGTCGTCGCTGTCGGTGAGGTGACGGCGCTCTATGGAGAAGCCGCCGTCGGCGTCCAGAACATCCAAAAAGGATTGCTCCATCGGGCGGGTAAAGTAGAGGAGCCGCATGGCGTTCAACGCGGCGTCGGTCATCGTGGCGTTTCCTTATCGTGTTTCGTGAAGGCGTCAGGCGTTTTCAATACCGGCCCGTTCAAGCTCCCCCTGAAGCTTGCCGACCAGCCAAAGCCCAAGCATGCGAAAATCGCTGGCAAAGGACCATAGCGGATATTTGAAGGTGGCGGGACGGTTCCGCTCGACCCAGAAATGGCCGACCCAGGCGAACAGATAGCCGGAAACGAGCGCTAGAGGCAGCACGCTCCAGCTTCCGGTCAGGACGCCCGCCAGCGCAAGCGCCAAACCGAATCCGGTTCCGAAATAATGCAAGGCGCGCGTGAGCGGTTGGCGATGTTCGCGCAGATAGTAGAGCCAGAACTCGCCATAGTCGCGAATTCGCTCCTCATTCGGCGCGGGCGACTGGTCCATGGCTCCCCTCTCCCTTGCGCGCGACCCATTCCGCGCCTATTTCAACCCACTCTATCCAACCCTGACTGCTTAGGATCCCTACCATGGGCTACAAGGTCGCCGTCGCGGGCGCTACCGGCGCCGTGGGGCACACCATCCTGGAGTGCCTGGACGAAATTAATTTTCCAATCGACGAAATCGTCGCGCTGGCCTCTTCGGCTTCGCTCGGCAAAGAGGTTTCGTTCGGCGATAAACAGACGCTCAAGGTTAAAGATCTCGCGACGTTCGATTTCGAAGGGTTCGATATTGCGCTCTTCTCGCCTGGCGGCAAAGTCTCTGCGGAGCATGCCCCGCGCGCGGCGGAGGTGGGCTGCGTCGTGATCGACAACACCAGCCATTTTCGCATGGACCCCGATGTGCCGCTGATCGTGCCGGAAGTGAACCGGCACGCGTTGGAAGGGTTTCGACAGCGCAATATCATCGCCAACCCGAACTGCTCGACGATTCAGATGGTCGCGGCATTGAAGCCGCTCCATGACATCGCGCGGATCAAGCGGGTCGTGGTCGCGACCTATCAGTCGGTGTCGGGCGCCGGCCAAAACGGCATGAACGAACTCTATCAGCAGACCAAGAGCGTCTATCAGATGGAGGAATCGACCCCCAAAGTGTTCCCGGTTCCGATCGCCTTCAACATCATTCCGCAGATCGACGTCTTCATGGAGGACGGGTCGACCAAAGAGGAATGGAAGATGATCCAGGAGACAAAAAAGATCCTGGATCCGGCCATCGAAGTCGCCGCGACCTGCGTGCGGGTGCCGGTGTTCGTCGGACATGGCGAGGCGGTGAACGTCGAATTCGAAGAGCCGATCGATCTGGACCAGGCCTACGAAGCCTGGGGCGAGACGGACGGCATCGTCGTGATGGACCGGCGCGAAGAGGGCGGCTACATCACGCCGAAGGAAGCGGCCGGCGACAATGCGGTGTTCGTATCCCGCGCCCGAGAGGACACGAGCGTCCCCTACGGCCTGAGCTTCTGGTGCGTATCGGACAATCTGCGAAAAGGCGCCGCCTGGAACGCCGTCCAGATCGCGCAGGCGCTGTCGGAAGACTACCTCTAGGTGGAATATCGGTTCCGGCGGTCGCTTCGATGCGGCCGCCCAAGCCGCCCTACCCTCTGGAGCTTACGACCGCTTCGACGACACGGTGGGCGTCTTCCTCGCTCATGCCGTGATGAACGGGGATGGCGAGGATGGTCTCGGCGAGACGCTCCGTCACCGCCAGTTGGGACTCGCCATACATCTCCATATAGACCGGCTGCTGGTGCAGGCCGCGCGGATAGTGCACGCCGGACGCAACGCCTTTCTCCTGCAGGCGTTTGGCCAGTTCATCGCGCCCGCAGCCGAACTCCGCCTCGTCCACCAGAATGCAGTACTGGTGCCAGGCATGATCGCCGCCGACCGTGGTCTTCTGAAGGCCGATGCCCCGCGTCTGGCCTAGCCCAGCGTTCAGGATATCGGCGTTCTTTCGACGGACCTTGAGCATCGCATCCAGGCGCTTCAGCTGCTCCCGCCCGATCGCCGCCTCCACATCGGTCATGCGGTAGTTCAGGCCGAGCATGATGTGGTTGTACTTGCCGGAAACGCCGTGACTGCGCAGCAGGCGCATCTTCCGGTCGAGATCGGCGTCCGGCGTCGTGGTCATGCCGCCTTCGCCGACAAACATGTTCTTGGAGGGATAGAACGAGTAGCAGACGGCGTCGCCCCACGCCCCGACATCGACGCCTTCGAACGCCGCGCCATGGGCCTGGGCCGCGTCCCAGACGATCTTAAGGTCATGTCGTCTGGCGAACGCCTCGATCTCCGTGCGATCGCAGGGATTGCCGAAAATGTGCACCGGCGCGATGGCCCGGGTGCGCTCTGTCACCTTGGTCGCCGCATCCTTCAGATCGATCAGGAACGTCTCCGGATCGACATCCACGAAGACCGGGCGGCCGCCCGCATAGGAGACCATGCTCGCCGTCGCGATGAAGGTGAAGGACGGCACCAGAACTTCGTCGCCCGGCTCCAGCAGCGCCAGATAAGGCAGATGCAGCGCTGCCGAGCCGTTTGAGGACGTGACGGCGTGCGCGGCGCCCACATAGGCGGCGAACTCGTTTTCGAACGCTTGGCATTCCGGCCCTTGCCGCAAATTGCCGGACTTCAACACAGCGACCGCGGCGTCGATTTCCGCATCGGACAGCTTGATTTCGGCGATGCCGATCATGGAGCGTATTCTCCCAACTCGAAAAACCAGCGCGCGAAGCGCGCTTCTACAACGCGGCCCTGATGCGCTCGACCGTCCGCATTAGTGAGACCGCGTCGCCGAGCGCGCCCCGTTCGGGCGGCGTCCGCGTTTGGATCGCCTCCAGGAACGCCGCCGACTGGCCAACGTAGAAATCCGCCGATCCGCCGATATCGGTCGCGCCCTTCTCGAAACCGCCGCGCGCCTGATCGATCACAATCTGAGACGCCACGTTGCTGGTAACGGACGCCATCAACGTCCCGTTCTCGCCCTGCACTTCGAGTGACTGGGCGAATGTCGGCGTAATCATATCCGCCTGGATCAACACCTCGACGCCGGCGGCGGAGGCGAAGCGCGCGACGACGAAATCCTCCGCATCGACCTCGTGCATCTCGCCTTGGATCATGCGCCGGGGCCGCAACAGCTTGGAGGACAGCAATTGCGTTTCGGCGGGCGGGCCGAAATACCAGATCGCAAGGTCCAGCATGTGGACCAGCATTTCGTTGACGGCGCCGCCGCCGGTTTCCTGCAGATGCTTCCAGGGCTGGCGCGACCCGCGCCCGCCCACGCGAAATATCGCCGCCGACACTTTGCCGAGCGCGGCGGCCTCGCCGTCGTCGCGAGCGCCGGCAAGCGCCCGCGCGGCCGCCTCGAATGGCGGCGCGTAGCGATAGATATAACCGACCATGCCGATCTGATTGGCGCCCGCGGTCTCCGCCTCCAGCGCGCGCGCTTCGTCGAAGCTTTCGCAAAGGGGCTTCTCGACCAGATAGTCCTTGTTCGAGGCCAGGGCCTTCCGGATCAGCGGGGCGTGGGCCGGCGTCGGCACGCACAGCACGACGCCGGAAACTTCCGGATCGTCGAATACCGCATCGACGCTGGCGGCCGCCGTCACGCCGTCGAGCCGTTCGGCCAGCCTGTCGGCGGCGCCGTCCGCGACATCGCCGGCGACGATCTCAATCGGCCTGCCGTTCGCCGCCGCCCGCAATCCGCCAATGTGTTTTGGCGCCTGCTGGCCGCAACCGATCACGCCAATTTTCAATTTCTCAGACATCCGAAGTCCGGCGCCCTTACCTGTATGCGTTGGCCCTCGACCCATCCCCTACTCGCCCCCGCACTTGCAGGCAAGCGGTCGATCCGGCGGGGCGTCTAGCGCCCCTCCGCCTCCAGGGCTTTTTTCCAGGCTTTCGCCATATTTCGCCCCTTCAATTGCGAGGGCAATGGCTGAAACCTGGCTGGCGACCCGACCGCCAGGACATCGGGCGGCACATCCTTCGTGACGACCGCGCCGGCGGCGACGAACGAGTCGCGGCCGATGCGCACGCCCGGAACCAAAGTCACGCCGCCGCCGATCGTCACGCCGTCCTCGAGGATCGGCCCTTCCGGCTTATAGTCGTCCCTGAACTTGAGCGGGTTTCGATCATTGGTGAACGTGACGCCCGGCCCGATGAACACATAGCTGCCGATGACGACATTGGTCGGGATATAGACGTTCGTCTCGATCTTCACGAAGTCCCCGATTTCGACGTTTCCGTCGATCACGCTCTGCGTCCCAACCAGAACGAACCGCCCCATCCGCGTGCGCTCACGGATCAAGGCATGATGGCCGGTCTGGAAATCGTCTCCGATTTCGACGTCGCCATAGATGATCGTGCCGGAGCGGATCACCGCTCTGTCGCCGATCACGGCCGCGCCGGCGTCGGCTCGGTATTTGAAGCCGACGACGGCGCCGGGCTGAATCTCGCTACATGAGCCGATTTCGGCCAATGTCTCCTGCACGTGCGCGCTCCAGGTTGGGTTTGCTCGAACTTGAGCCGCGATCGGGTTCGCTTACAGCGTATCGGCCTATTTCGACCATGGGATAAGTTTGCGCGCGAACTTCGCCGCCACGCCGACGCCGCCGCGAACCTGATTGGCGAGCCGCCGCCGCTCCAACGTCCGCCGCGCGCGTTCGGCGTCCTTGCGCGCAAGCGCGACTTCCTTGCGCGCGACCGAGAGCTCCTGCCGCGCCTCGTTCAGCTTTTGAACCGTCGAGTCGAGGTGTCGCTGGCGTTGCCGCGTCAACGCGCGCTGGCGCGTCAGCTCCCGCTCTATCGCGCCATATTGCCGGCCGATGAACGCGATGTCGGCGCCGCTGGTCGGCATCTTCTGCGGTCGCGCCATCACTTCGCCGTAGAGGTCCTTCAACTCCAGCGAAACCCTATTGGCGTCGTGATGTTCTTCGACGAAGGCGCGGCCGCGCGCGCTGAACTCCCGTCGCATCTCGAAGTCCTTCACCAACTGGCGAATGCGGTCCTTGATATTGTCGGGGTTGGCGTTGACGATCGGCAATTCGCCATAGACCGGGCGGAAAAGATCGTCGCGCACGTAACAGATCACCGGCTTGCCGAGCGCCATCGCCTCCATCGTGAGCACGCCATAAGCGCCGATCAACAATTGGTCGATGACGATATCGGCCCGGCGATACCAGGATACGGCCTCGGCATGGGTCATGCCGGACACCAGCTTCAGGTCGAACGACAGCCCTTCCGCCTGCAGCTCCTCGCAAGCCGCAAGCACGAACTTCGTTCCCTTCACCACCGGGTTCGACGGCCCATGAACGATCAGCGGCCGGTCGTTCGGCTCGACGCCGACGAGAGGCCAGTCGTCCAGCGGCAAGGCGCGCGGAATGATGCGCGCATCCGGCATGTACTGGCCCATTTCGGGATCCTGGACGACGAACTGATCCACATGACATCGCAACAGATCGATATAGGCGCGGCGCACGGGCTCGTCGTCCTTGCCCGCGGCGACGAAGCCATGCCTGAACGGGCTGTGGGGATTGTGCTCAAGGTCGAATTTCGGATCGCGCAAGTCCATGCCCGTGAACCGATAGACGATCTTGCGGCCGTAGAGCTTGATTAATGGTAGGTCCGCGCCGATCAAGCCGGTGTAGCGCGGCCCGAAAACGAGCGTGCGCAGCCAGAAATGGAAGATATCGTAGCCATCGTCGATGCAACGGCGGACGGTCTCGAAGCGCACTTCTCCGGCGGGCCGGCCCGTCAGGTCGATCTTGATATCGCTGTCATAGCCGAAAGCGTGGCCGGATTTGCCGTCGCGCACATATTGCAGAAGGCGGGCGTCGACCCCGTTCGCGCGCAGGCCATTCACGAGAACGAGCGGCATGCCGGAGATATTCACCGGCGCCATAAGCACCTTGAGGGGAGTCCCCTCCTTCGCCGCGCCCGTCTGACCGATCGGCGGCCGATGCTCAGAAAACGACGCCATAAATTACCCCAACCCTCATGCGCGCCTGCCGTTAGGACATCGCGTTAAACGCAACGTCTTCCGATTCAACCGCTTTCGTCCGCAGACGTATCCCCATATCGCGAGGCGAGCAAGCGACGCACATGAGGGGCAGCGGTCAAATATTCCTCATCGTCCGCGGCGGATAACGCCGCATCGAGCGCGGCCTCCGCCTCGGCGACATTTCCCGACTTCTCCAGCGCGCCAATGAGCTTTCGCCAGGCGACCGTGTTTCCCGGCGCCGCCGCAACGACCTTGCGCCAGCGCTCGATCGCCGGAGCCCAGTCCTCCCGATCGTCGGCGACGCGTGCGTGATCGACCATCAGCCTGACCGAATCCGGGAACGACGCCATGCCGCGCGCCAGCAGTTCCTCCGCTTCGTCGTGCCGTTCCAGGCCGCGCAGCGCGGCCGCCGTCGCATGGATGACGGGTTCGTCCAACCCGGCGATCGCGCCATACCGTTTCCAGCTTTGCAGCGCCTTTTCCCAGGCGCCTCTGTTCGCCGCCGCGGTCGCAAGAACTTTCAGCATGTCCGGATCGTCGGCGGAGAACTTCAGCGCCGCTTCCGCCGCCTCTCCCGCCATCGCGTCCTCGCCGTGTTCCAGTAAGGACGTCGCGGCCTCCCCAAGCAAAGCCGGGTCGTCGCCGGCGGCCTCGGCGAACGCGCTCAGGCGTTCCGCCGCGCTGGCCGAATTCTCGGCCGTCGCGGCAATCTGCGCGCCAAGTCGCAACACCGCCGCGTCGCGGTCATGGCCGTTGGCGACCGCCTTGTGGAACGCCGCTTCCGCGCCCTCGATATCATTCGCGGCCAGGCGCTTCTCCATGTGCTCGACCCAGACGGACGCATTGTCGCCCCCCAGACTTTCGAGCACGTCGAGAACGCCGGCGCCGTCCGCCCCGACAGCCTGGCTCAGAACATTGTCCAGCACGGCCTGCGAATCGTCGTCGTCAGCGGAGTCGGCGGCGTAGCTCTCGGCCTTCTTCAACGCCTCGCCATAGCGGTCGCCGCGCAGCAATGCTCGTATCGCGCGCTTGCGATGGCTGAAATTGGACGTGTCCGCTTTGGCGGCTGCGTTCCAGAGCTCGAACGCCTGCTCCTCGTCGTTCAGCGCTTCATAGATGACGGCGCCCGCGGCCAGGATGCGGTCATCGTCCGGCCAGCGATCGGTGAACTCGCGATGGAGGCTCCGCGCTTCCTGGGGCTTGTCCGCGCGCACCAAGGCGACGAGATACGCGCCCGCCGCGTTCGCGCCCATGTCCTCGATGGCGAACGCCCGCTCCCAGTAATCCGCGGCGGCCGCCCAGTCTTCCGCGCGAAAGGCATAACGCGCGGCCTGACGCAACGTCGTTTCGTCATCGGGCGCATGTTCCAGCGCACGGTCCAGGCTGGCGCGGGCTTCATCGACGCGGTCGAGTTGCAGGAGCACCCGCGCCTCGCCGCGAACGGCGGGGCTGTAGGCCGGGAACTCTTCCTGAATCTGGCGCCAGTAGGCGACGGCGTCGTCGCTGAACCCGGCTTCGCGCGCGCGCATCAGCAGATATTGCAGCCGCTCGTCCACATCCGGGTCGAAGTCGTCCGGGGAAGGCTCCTTGCCGACGAAGATATCGCCATCGGAGTAGTCGTCTGATTCCCTGGCGCGGCGTTTGCGCTCTTTGGCCGTCTCATCCGCACGGCCGGCCGCGTCGTCCGATCGCGACCGATCCGTCAGCATTTCGGCGTCGGACGCCCCGATGGCCGGCGTCTCGTGGTCATCCGGCGAATGCGCCTCCATTTCCATAGAGGCTTCCGCGTCGGCCTGTTGGCGAGCGCGGATCGCGAACACGCGACGCACGGCGGCGAAGGCCAGCGCGATGACCGCCGGCGCAAGCGCGAAAGGCGTCGCCAAGGCGCCTAACATCGGGTTGCCGCTGAAGGACCAGACCGCGAGCGCGGCCGCGGCGAACGAAAACGCCGCCGCGCCGAGCGCGATCAGGCTCAAGCCGGCCGCGGCGGTGGCGAGCGCGCCCCACGAAAAGGCAAGCAGCAGGATCGCGAAATCCGTCCGCTGAAACGCGAGGGACGAAACGACTCCCTGACCTGCCGACGTCGGCGCCAGCATGGCGACGGCGATCAGCGCCATTCCCAAAATCGCGACAGGCGCGAAATACCGCAGCACCAACACTCCCCGAACCCAAGCGCGCCGTACGAAAGAAGGACGGCCGGCGCGCGCCGCCAGTCGAAACAGGACGCGCCCGAACCGGCCTTCGGGGCCGCGACCCCATGACCGGCTGCAAACGCGCTGCCTGCAAGCTACATAACGTGTTACTGTAACGCAGACAAAGAGATGGGGGCGGGCAAGCATCACCCGTTTTGTCGAGCAGGAGGGCGTTCAAGGCGATGCGCCGCGACGACTACGAAAATTTCTTTCAGACCGGCATCCAATCGCTTAAGGCGGAAGGACGTTACCGGGTTTTTGCAGAGCTTGAACGGCAGGCCGGCCGACACCCGCGCGCCATCTGGCGCGGCGCGCCCGGCGGGCCGCGCGAGGTCGTGAACTGGTGTTCCAACGATTATCTGGGCATGAGCGAACATTCGGAGGTTCTGGCGGCCTCCGAGGCGGCGCTCCGCTCGGAAGGCGCGGGCGCCGGCGGCACGCGCAACATCGCCGGCTGCAACCACTTCCACGTGGAGCTGGAACGGGAGTTGGCCGACCTCCACGGCAAAGAAGCCGCCCTGCTGATGACGTCAGGCTATGTGGCGAACGAGGCCGGGCTCGGCACCGTCGCCGGCATGCTGCCGAACGCCGTGGTGTTCTCCGACGAGCTCAATCACGCCTCCATGATCGCGGGCGTGCGCGCAAGCCGGGCCGAGAAGCATATTTTCCGGCACAACGATCTCGCCCACCTGGAAAGCCTTCTGGCCGAACAGGACATCGCCCGGCCAAAGGTGATCGCATTCGAATCCGTCTACTCAATGGATGGGGACATAGCTCCGATCGCGGACATCTGCGATCTCGCGGACCGCTATGGCGCTTTGACCTATCTCGATGAAGTGCACGCGGTCGGCATGTATGGCCAACGTGGCGGCGGCGTGGCCGAGCGGGACGGCGTCATGGACCGGGTCGACCTGATCGAAGGCACTCTCGCCAAGGCGTTCGGCGTCGTCGGCGGCTATGTCGCCGGCTCGACCGCCGCGATCGACTTCATTCGCTCGAACGCCTCCAGCTTCATCTTCACGACGGCGCCCGCGCCGGCGCTCGCGGCGGGCGCAATCGCGGCGATCAAACATTTGAAGCTCAGCGGCCAGGAGCGGGCGAGCCAGCAGCGCCAGGCAGCCCTGCTGAAAAGCAGGCTCGCCGCCGCCGGACTGCCGCAAATGCCTTCCGTCAGCCATATCGTGCCGATCCCCGTCGGGGATCCCGTGCTGTGCAAGCAGGCGAGCGATATGCTGCTGGACGAATTCGACATCTACGTGCAGCCGATCAACTACCCGACCGTTCCGCGCGGAACGGAGCGCTTGCGGTTCACGCCGGGGCCGATGCATGACGACCGGATGATCGACGATCTGGTTTCGGCGCTGACGGCGGTCTGGCGCCGGCTCGGCCTGACCTTCGCGGACAAGGCCGCCTGACGGGCGACCGGCCGTCCACCAGCGCAGGGTGTTCAACCGTCTCTACCGCCGTATCTATCGCCATGTCGCAGAGATGCGATGGGACGCCCTGGCATTGTTCGGCGCCGGGCATTTCGGCCTTTCCTGGCTGTTGACGAGCTTGGTCGAGCAGACCGAGATCACCGCGCCGGACGTGTTCTGGTACTACTATCTGGTGACCGCGACGACGGTGGGGTACGGCGATTTCGCCCCAACGACAGCCTGGGGGCGGTTCATCACCGTCTGCTGGGTCATGCCGGGCGCGATCGCCCTTTTCACGACCGCCATCGCAAAGGCCGCGCAAAGCATGGCCGAATCCTGGAGGCGCAATATGCGGGGCCAAGGCGATTACACCAAACTTGATCAGCACATCGTCATCATCGGCTGGCGCGGCGATTCCAGCGAACGGCTGCTGACCCAACTGGCGGACGGCGGCGGCCGCGCCGCGCCGGAAATCGTCATCATCGCCGACACCATCTCGCAGAACCCCGCGCCCGAACGGGCGTTCTTCATTCGCGCCGAGAACATGTCCGACCCGCAGGCCTTCGCCCGGTCGGGCATGAAACTCGCGACCGCCGCCATCGTGATGGCCGCAAGCGACGCCGATGCGCTCACCGGCGCGCTGACGGCGGCCGCCGTCGCGCCGAACCTTCGCCTGGTCGTCTATTTCGAGGACGAGCGCATGGCGAATCTGCTGAAGGTGCATTGCCCGACGGCGGAAACGGCGCCGTCCCTTTCCATCGAACTGCTCGCTCGCGCCGCGCGCGACGCCGGGTCGGCTGAACTGCTCTACATGCTCGCCTCCAGCCAGGAGGGGCCAACGGAATTCAGTCTGGTCACGCCAGAAGATATTCCGCAGAAGAAATTCGGCGAAGCGATGCTGACCTTCAAGCGCGAGTACAACGCCATTCTGCTCGGCATCCGCCACGAGGGCGAGCGCCGGTCGACCTTGAACCCGTCTTGGTCGGAACCGGTCGGCCCCGGCGACCGGCTCTACTATGTCGCGCGCTCCAGGCTCGACGCCAGCGAGGTCGACTGGAGCTTGATCGGCTGACGGCTTTCGCCGCGCCCCGGCTTCGACATAAGCTTTCTTCGCCCTACCGTCGCAGCGCCTGTCGCGGCGGCGTCCCAGACTGGAGAAAGAAGCCCGATGCCGCACACGCCTGAAACCTTCCAGATATCAAAGCCTGTCGTGCGCTCGGCAGGCGGCATCGTCGCCGCCCAGCATTGGGAGGCCGCCGAAGCCGGCGCCGAAGTGCTGCGAGCCGGCGGCAACGCCATCGACGCCGCAATCGCCACCGCGTTGGCCATCGGCTGCGTCGAACCATGGATGAGCGGCATCGGCGGCGGCGGTTTCATGATGATCGGCCTCGCGGCAGAGAAGAAGGTCTACCGCGTCGAGTACGGAATGATCGCGCCGAAAAGGCTCGACCCCTCCCGCTATGCCCTGGCGAACGACGGCGACGGACCGGAGGATTTCACGTTCGTCTGGCCGCGCGTCGTCGACGATCGCAACAATATCGGCCCGGAAGCGGTTGGAACCCCCGGCGCCGTCGCCGGCTTCGCCGCGGCCCTCGAACGCTTCGGCACGCTTTCATGGCGCGAAGCGTTGCAGCCGGCGATCGGCCTCGCCGACAAAGGCATGCCGACGGACTGGTACCAGACGCTTCAGATCGCCTATGGCGCGGCCGCCGGGCTTGGCCGTTACCCGGAAAGCGCGAAGACCTACCTCCCAGGCGGCGTCCCTCCGGTATCGCTCTCGAGCCATAATCCAGGCCGCATCCGCCTTGGACGTCTGCCCGAGACGCTGCGCCGGCTTGCAGAGGCCGGTCCGGACGATTTCTACAAGGGCGAAATCGCCGAGCGCGTTCTGAAAGACCTGAACGGCTCGGCATTCCAGGCCGACGACCTTGCCGAATACGCCGCGAGCATCAACGAAGTTGAGGGCATTCCCTATCGCGGCGCCCGCGTGCATCTGGCCGCGGGCCTGACCGGGGCGCCCACCTTCGCCCGCGCTCTTCGCACCCTCGAGAAAACCTTGCAGCCGGGCGCGGCGCCCGGTCCGGACGCCTATGTCGCATGGGCGGACGCGCTGCGCGAAAGCTATGCATATCGCTTCGAGAATCTGGGGCACACATCGCCGGCGGACGAACTGGCGTGCACCACGCATCTCTCGGTGGTCGACGCCGCCGGGAACATGGTCGCGCTCACCAATACCCTGCTGGAGCGATTCGGCTCCCGGATGATGGGTCCCGAGACGGGCATTCTGTTCAACAACGGCCTTTACTGGTTCGACCCCGAGCCCGGCCGGCCAAACTCTATCGCTCCGGGGCAACGGCCGCTGTCCAACATGTGCCCGACGATCGTGACCGAAGACGGCGCGCCGGTGCTCGCCACCGGCGCCTCCGGCGGCCGCCGCATCGTGCCCGCATGTTTCCAGATCGCTTCGCTCGCGGTTGATTTCGGCATGTCCCTGGAGCAGATTTACGACACGCCCCGCATCGACGTTTCCGGCCTGGACGCGGTGATGGCGGACGACCGCCTGCCGGACGACGTCGTCGACGCGCTCAGCCAGAAATTCCCGACCACCCGCACGTTCCAATCGATCGGCATGCGCCCGTTCGCCAATCCCCAGTCCGTGATGCGGCGGGACGGCGTGAACAGCGCCGCCGCCGTTTTTGAAATGGCGACGTCGAAGGCCGTTCCGGCATGACCGAGCTTCCATCCAATCCGCAGGACTTGCGGGCGCCCGACCCAGGCATCCGCGCTCTTTTCAAGATCGACAATCGTTATCAGGCCTGGATGGACGTGGAAGCCGCCTTGGCGCGCGCCCAGGCGAAGATGGGCATGATCCCCGCCGAAGCGGCGGACGAAATCTGCCGCAAGGCGGACTTCAGCCAGTTCGACCGCGAGCGGCTGCTCGAAGGCTTTCGAACCAGCGGCCACACGCTGACGCCGCTCGTCTGGGAATTGGCGCGTCTTTGCGACGGCGATGCGGGCGGATACGTCCATTGGGGCGCGACCACCCAGAATATCGTCCAAACCGGCGACCTGCTGGTTCTACGGCAGGCCGACCGCATTTTTCGCGGCCAACTCGCCGGATTGCTGGAGACCATGGCGGCGCTCGCGGAGAGGCATGCGGAGAGCGCCATGCCGGGGCGGACGCATGGCCAGCACGCGGTGCCCACGACGTTCGGCGCAAAGGTCGGCGTCTGGCTGGATGAGATCGGCAATCACGGCGACAGGCTGATCGCCGTCGAACCGCGCGTCTTCCGGGCCATGCTGGGCGGCGCCGCCGGCACGCTCGCCTCGTTCGGCGACGAGGGCTTCGAGCTGCAGGACGCGTTCGCGGCCGAACTGGATATGGGGCCGATGCCGGCGCCGAGCCGGGCGGAAGGCGAGCACCTGGCGGAATATGTGCTGCTGCTCTCCTTGCTTGCGGCGACCGTCACGAAGATCGCCCGCGAAATCTACACCTTGCAAAAGCAGGAATTCGGCGAATTGGAGGAGCCGACGCCGCCAGGCTCGGTCGGCTCCAGCACCATGCCGCAAAAGCGCAATCCCTTCATGTGCCAGGACGTCATAGCGCTGGCGGCAGAGGTGCGGATGCAGGTTCCGCTGGCGCTCGAATCCATGATGACAGAGCACGAGGCTGACCGCATGACCGAACTGCTGGTCAGACAAGCGACCGAACGGGCGGCGGTCGCGACCGGCGACATGCTTTCGCGCCTGCAAGTGATCCTGAATGGCCTGACCGTAAAGACCGAACGGATGCGCGCGAACCTCGACCTTACGAACGGCCTGATCATGGCCGAGCCCGTAATGCTCGCGCTCGGCAAACAGATCGGCCGCCAGGAAGCCCATGACGTCGTATACGACGCCGCGCAAACGGCGGCGACGACGGGAAAGCAGTTCGCGGATCTGCTGGCCGCGGACGAACGCGTGGCGAACAGGCTATCGAGAACCGATATCGACGCGCTGCTCGATCCGACGGCTTATGTCGGCCTATCGCCCGCCCTCGCCCACCGCATGGCGACCGGCGGCCGGACGATGGCGACGCGGCTTCGATCGACGCTGGACGCCTAGAACCCCGTCAATCGCCGGCGGCGTCAGCGGCTTCGCCGGGCGCCGCCAGCATGGCGAGGCCGCCTGACAGATCGAGCCCATACAGGTCGACCGGCGCGCCGATGCCGCGGAGTTCATGGAAGCCATGGCTCGTCAAAGCATCGGCCTGTCGATCCCCAAGCGCCGCCTTGAACTCGCCCGACATCAGTACCGGCGCATTGAGGGTCTTCGTCATTTCCTCCACTCGGGCGACCTCGTTCACGGCCGCCCCGATGGTGGTGAACGCCAGTCGCGCACCGGCGCCGATATTGCCGAAGACGACATCGCCGACATGCATGCCTATCCCGAAGTCCAAGGGTTCGACGCCCATGGCGGCCAGGTTCGCATTGACGTCCGCCAACCGCCTTCGCGCCTCGACCGCCGCGCTCAGCGCCGATTCGGCCGCTTCATCCGGGCCGGAGGCTTGCGCCATCGGAAAAATCGCCAGAACGCCGTCGCCGATATAGTTCAGGACTTCCCCGCCGGCGGCGATGACCGCGCCGGCGGCGCACTCGAAATAGCCGTTCAACAGCGCGATGTACCGGCTCGACGGCATGCTGTCGGCCAGCGCGCTCGACGCGCGCAAATCCGAATACCAGATGACGGAATGGATCGTTTGCCCGTCGCCCCGGCGGATCCGCCCGTTCAGAACTTCTCCCCCGGCGCGCCCGCCGAGATAGGTCGAGACGACGTTCTCGGCGATCTGGTCCTTGATCGCCATCTTGGCCGCGACGCCAAGCCGTTTCTTGACCCGCAGCAGAGCCGCGATATCCGCCTCGATGAAGCCATTGGGACGCGTCGTCGTCCAGGACGTGACGATGCCGGTGGCCGGCATGGACAGATTTGCATCGTTGTCGAAGCGAACCATCAAAGCCAGATAGTCGGTCATGCCCTCTTCGAAGAGGTCGTCGAGGACGGGAAAATCCCGATAGGCGGCGGGGCCGACCAACCGGCGCCGCAACGCCGGCAGGTCGTTTTCGATCATGAAAAAGAACGGGCTGCGCCGCCATTGCTGGGAATCGCCGGCGCCATGGGAATGCTCCAGCAATCGCACCGGCTCGCCCTGCCGCCAGACCATTGAAATGGATTCGATGGACGGGTGCAGGGTGCGGTAGCTCATATGCGCCCGCTCGAGCGGCACGCCGGCGGCCGCCAACCGAACGCAGACCCCGCCCAGCAGCTCATCGACCGGCGTGTCGCCGAGCGCCGCGTCCATGATCCAGTCCGCGATGCCGTTCAACAGGCCGGAAGACGTGGCGTCTACCGGATCGACCTCAAGCATACCCGATGTCGGACTATCCAAAACGGCGCCGCCTCGCTCAGTCAAAGCGCCTGCTCCCTATCCCTGCCGCCAAAGACAAACCGCCAAAACCCCATGCTGACACGGGCGCTTCTGGCGGCGAGCGCGCGGAAATCCGCGCCGACGGTCACCAATGCCGGCACCAGGAACAGCACCAGCAAGGTCGTCGCCAGGAGGCCAAACACTATGGTGACGGCCATCGGAATCAAGAACCGCGCCTGCAGGCTGGTCTCGAACATCATCGGCGCTAGGCCGCCGATTGTGGTGAGCGACGTCAGAAGCACCGCCCGCAGCCGATCCACAGCGCCTTCGCGGACGGCGCTCATGAACGCCTCGCCTTCCGCCAGACGCGCGTCGATGGTGCTGATGAGCACGATCGAATCGTTGACTGCGATGCCCGAAAGCCCAAGTAGGGCGATCATCGAAAGGATGGTGAGATCGAAGCCCAAAAGGTAGTGGCCAAGGACCGCGCCGATAAAGCCGAACGGAATGATGGCCATAACCGCAACCGGTCGGGCGAAGCTGCCGAACACCCATGAGAGCACGATGTACATAAGGATCACGCCGATCAGCGCGCCCGTCTTCATGTCCTTGAAGGTGCCGGCCTGCTCCTCAGCCTTGCCGGCGAACCGGTAGTCCAGGCCGGCAGCAGAAGCGATGTCCGCTATACCGTCCCGCTCCAGCGCATCCAGCACGTCGTTGCTGGTGGTGACGGCTTCGTCCACTTCGGCCGTCACGGCGACGATACGGAAGCCGTCTTCCCGACCGATGCTCGCGAAGCCGGCCTCTTCCCGGAACGCCACCACCTCGCTCAACGGAGTTTCGTCCCCCGTCGGCGAACGCAGATAGAGCGCCCGCACCCCCTGCGCCGCGAGCGCCGCTTCATCCATGCGCACGCGCACCGTCACTTCGTCGTCGCCGCGGGCGAACCGCATGGCGACCACGCCCGCATAGGCGTCCCGCACCTGGCGGGCGACCGATTCCGTTGTGAACCCCAGCGCCCGGCCCTTCTCGGTCAACTCCATGATGAGTTCCGGCTTGCCATACGGCAGGCTGTCCTCGATCGCGCTGACGCCAGGGTAGCTTTCCAGCAGCCGAAAGACTTCTGCCGCGGCCCGTTTCAGCACGGCGGGATCGCCGCCGCTCAGGCGGACATCGATTTCCCGTCCGGGCGGTCCGCCCTGCGCCGGCGTCAGGCTGAGCGAGTCAAGTCCGGCGACCGGCGCGATCTCGGCTTCCCAGGCCGCGAGGAACGCATCCGTGCGCACGTCGCGGGAATCCGCCGAAACCAATTCCAGAAAGACGGAGCCGATCTCGTCGCCGCTGGCGCCGTTCCCTTGCTCTCGCCCCGTCGTCTCGCCGACCTTGGCGAGCGCCTGCACGACAAGCTCGCCCTCTTGATAGCCGAGTTTCGCCTCGGCCCGAGAGGCCGCCGCCTCGACTTCCAGAAGCGCCGCCTCAGTCGCGGCGCGGCCGCCGCCCGGCGCCATGCGCAGATTGGCGAATGCAATATCCGCCTCGGCCGAAGGAAAGAAGTTGAAGGCGACCCGTCCGCCCGCGACGACCCCGACCGAAACGATCAATGCCGCGATCGCGGCCGCCGCCGTCACGTAGCGAAAGCGGATCGCGGCGTCGACGGCGCGCCGGAACGGTCCATCCCGAAATGCGTCGAAGCGACGGTTGAAGGCCACCTTGAAGCCCGTGTCCTTCGGCGGCGGCGCCAGGAGCGCGCCCTTCAAATGGCCGGGCAGCGCGAAGAAGCATTCGATCAGGCTTGCGAACAAGGCCGCGCAGACCGCGAGCGGAATAGCGGCGATGATCGTGCCGATGATGTCTCCGATCACCAGCAGCGGCAGGAAGGCCGCCAGGGTGGTCAGCGTGGAGCTCGCGACCGGAGCGGCCATGCGCATCGCCCCACGCTCCGCCGCCTCCAACGCGGACAAGCCCTTGCGACGCAGGCCTTCCGCGTGTTCGCCGACGACGATTGCGTCGTCCACCACGATGCCAAGCACCAAAATCAAGCCGAACAGACTGATCATGTTGACCGACTGGCCGGTCAGCCACATGCCGGCGAGCGCCGCCATCAGCGACGCCGGAATGCCCACGCCCACCCAAAACGCCACGCGGCCGTTCAGGAACAGGAACAGCACGCCGACCACGAGAAAAAGGCCGCCGACGCCGTTCTTGACCAGGAGCCAGATGCGCTCTTTCACCAGATCGGATTCGACGCCATAAACCTCTAGCGTCAGGTCCGGCGGCATGCTCGGCCGCACGCGCTCCAGATAGTCGTTCATGATGCGCGCGGTCGCCAGGCTGTCCGCCGTCGTCGCGCGCTTGACGATCAGTTCGACGGCGGGGCCGCCGCGCCTGAGGGCGGAGACCTGTTCGTCGTCATAGGTCTCTCGCACATCCGCGACATCGGCGATGCGGACCATTGCGCCCCGGTCGTCGCTCTTCAGTTCGATGTTCGCGACGCCTTCAGCCGTCTGCTCCAGCCCGAGGCTCCGCAACTGCCGCGCGCCGCCGCCCGCCTCGCCCGCCGGCGTATCCTGCGAGGCGGCGTCGATGGCGGTTGAAACATCCTGCAATGTGATGTCGAGCGCGCGTAGCCGGCCCGGATCCGCCTCGACCCAAATTTCGGGATCGCGCACGCCGGAGAGCGTGACCCGGTCGATCCCGGCCTGGATCATCTCATCCCGCAAGCGCTTGGCGATATCCCGCAACGCCGGTTCGGAGTACGGGCCGGAAAGAGCGATGCGCGCGATCGTGTCATAGCGCACCACCCGCGAAACCTGCGGCTCCTCGCTGCCTTCCGGCAGCGTGGTCGCCTGCGCGACCGCCGCGTCCACATTGGCCAGGGCGGCCTGCATGTCGGCCCCCTGCTCGAACTCGATCACGATGGACCCGGCGCCTTCCCGCGCCGTCGAGCGCACGCGCTTGACCTCGTCCAGAAAACGTACTTCGCGTTCGATCGCCTGCACGATGGAACGGTCGACGTCGTCCGCGCTAGCGCCGTTCCACGGCACCGTTACGGTTACGATGTCGATGCCGAAGTCCGGAAAGAACTGGGTGTTCATTCGCCAAAGGCCGGCGATTCCGGCGACGAACATGATCGCCATCACCAGATTGCAGGCCGTGGGATGGCGCGCAAACCTGGCGATCAGAGAACCGGCGGGCGACCGCTCGGCATAGGCCTGGGATTCGGGATCGAGGGCGCTGCTCATTGTGCGACGTCGCGCTGCCTGGCTTTCACGCCGGGCCCGATCCCGGGCAGTCGCGTCGACACGACCAAATCGCCATCGTTCAGATCGCCGGCGACGATCACATCGCCGCCCTCGCGCGCCAACACCGCGACCTCACGCTCTTGAAGCCGGCCGGCTTCCAGCACATAGGTCCGGCTCGCCTCGTAGACCGCCTCTTCCGGCAGCCGCGCGGCGTTCGCATACTCGATGTCCGGCGTCTCGGCCTCCACGAACGCGCCAGGACGAAGCCCGACCGTGTTCTGGTTGGCGCGAATGGGCGCATAGATCCAGACTCCGCCGGACGCGGCGTCGAATTCGCCCTGGGTCCGCCCAAGCGTCGCGGACATCCGGACGGCCGTATCGCCGGCGCGCCAGATGATCTCCGCCGGCCGGCCTTTCACGCCGCCGGCCATCGCAAGGCGTCCGAACTGCGCATCGCTCATATGGAACAGCGCTTCTAGGCGTTCGCTATCGACGATGCGCGCGACGGCGTCGTTGGCGCCGACCCGCTTGCCGATCGTGACGGAGACATCAACGAGCACGCCGTCGAACGGCGCGACCAGGCGGGTTTCAACCAGGGACCGTTCCGCCCGGGCCAGCCGCACTTCGGCTCGTTTCACGGACGCCTGCAACCGCCCGATCTGCGCCTCGAGGCGCTTGATGGTCTGGCCGCGCGTCACGCGGGTCTCCCGCGCTGCGAGATAGGCGATCCGCGCTTCGTCCAGCGTCGTTTCCGCGACGACGCCTTTGCCTTTGAGCTTGGATTTCCGATCGAGGTCCCGTTTGCGCAGGGTCTCCTGCTCGCGGTCGAAGCGGACCAAGGCCGTATTGGATGCGAGCTCGGCTTCCGTCTCCGTCAAGGAAGCCTGCGCCTCGGCCAGGGCGGCCTCCGCATCGTCCCGTTCGGCGGCGTATTGGAAAGGATCGATCTGGACCAGCAGGTCGCCTTCCCGAACCTCGCCGCCCGCATAGAAATTCGGCCCGATTTCGATGACCCGGCCTTCCGCCAACGGCCGCAGCTCGGCATCCCGCGCAGCCGTAATCCGCCCGGACAGCCGCAGTTTCGGGCGAACGTCCGTCTTCTTGACGCTTACCGTATCGACGATCCATTCCCGCTCGCTTGCGGGACGCTGCGCCGCTTCCGGCTTCGTCCAGACCAGCACGAAAAAGATCATGGTCGCGCCGCCTATCAGGACCGCGATCGCGGCCAGTTGCGCTAGGAGACGCATTGCCGGGGCTCCATTTCCGAATTGAAACCCAATGCGCCCAGAACCGCCCGCGTCGTCACGGCGATCACCGGCTCCAGGCGCTCATCTTCAAAGTCCGGCCATTCAAGCTGTTCGAGCGCGACGATCCTGGCGGCGGCGAACACCATGATCTGTCCAAGAACGCCGTGGGCCGCCAGGATCGCCTCGTCGCTTTCGAGCGGCAGGCCCAGGCTGGCCGCCACGATGCGCCGCACCGCGCGATGCAATGGCAAAACCCGTTCGTCCAGCATCGGCCGGTAGTCCGCCGTCGGTTCCTGAAACTCGCGCAGGACGGTCTGCTGCGCCCACGCCGGCAGATCGCCGGCAAGCATCGTCATGAGGATGTGGCGCGTGACGAACGCCGCCAGCGCGCTGAGCTCGCCTCGATCCGGCGGACCGCCCTCGAAAGCCTGATCGATCCGCTCGATCACCGGACCGCCGATCGGGCGCATCTCGTCCATCAGCCGATCCAGCGTCGCCAGATAAAGCTCCCGCTTACCGCCGAAATGATAGGAAACGGCGGCGACATTCGCTTCAGCCGCCTTCGCGATCTCCCGCACGCCCACGCCGTCATAGCCTCTGGAGGCGAACAGGCGCGCCGCCGCCTCCACCAACCTGTGGCGGGCGTCCTGGCCGCGGGCGGTCCCGCCGATTTGCTGTGGTTCACTGACATGCCGCATGGGGCTGATATAGACAGTCGCATAATTCAAACAAGTGTTTGAATCGCCCTGCAACGCTATTGCCGCGCCTTGCAAAGTCGCCAGGGGCGCCCAAGGCTGGCGGCCCATAGGGAATCGCAATCAGGAGACGCTCCATGTCCGCTATCCTCGACGTTTGCCTCGCGTTTCGCGGCCAGTTCGCGCCTGGTTACGATATGGCCAAGGCGCTGGACGAACTGTTGGAGCAAGCCCGCTTCGCCAAGCGCCTTCGCTTCGCCGGGATTGCGAAGAGCCAGCACTATTCCTCCGTTCCGTTCCAAGAAATCCAGCAGTTGCCATTCCTGGCCAGGGCGGCCGCGGAAGCGCCCGGTCTCGACATCGTCACCGGCGTCTCGCTCCTCCCCCTTCACAAGCCGCTCGACCTCGCGGAGCAATTGGCGACGCTCGACCTGATCGCCGGCGGCCGTCTCATATTCGGCTGCGGCATCGGCTATCGGGAGGTGGAGTTCCAGGCGTTCGGCACGACCGCGAAGGAGCGGGTGAAGCGCTTCGTCGAGAACCTGGAAGCGATGCGGCGCTTGTGGCGGGAGGACGCGGTATCGATGCAAGGCAGCCACTTCACGCTCGACGAGGCCAGTTGCTCGACCAAGCCGCTCCAGGCTGGCGGCCCGAAGGTCTGGATCGGCGCGGATGCGGACAAGGCCGTCGAACGCGCGGCGCGCATCGGCGACGCCTGGCTGATCAATCCTCATGTCCGGGCCGAAACGCTGGCCCGCCAGATGGACCTCTATCGCGCCGCCCTCGACCGGGCCGGCAAGCCATTCCCGGCCACCCAGCCGCTCATTCGCGAGATGTACGTGGCGTCCAGCCGGGACGAGGCCATGCGGCGCGCCCAACCTTATCTTGAGGCAAAGTACAAGGCCTACCACGCCTGGGGCCAGGACAAGGACATGCCGGCCGGCGACGACGACCTCTCCGGCGCTTATGAGGACCTGGTGCGGGATCGCTTCATTTTCGGCTCATTCGACGAGGCGGCGGAGCAGATCGCGGCCGTGGCGCGCACCTGCCAGGCCAACTATCTGATGGTCCCCGTGCAATGGCCCGGCATGCCCCATGGAGAAGCCATGGAGCAGATGCAGATGCTGATGGAGGACGTCATTCCGCGCGCCCGCCAGGCGATGAACGTCTAACCCTTGGCCAACGTGAAATCGCGCGGGCGGGCTTATCGGCGGGTGGTATGGTCCACCTTGCGTTCAAATCCGTAAGCCGAGCGGGAGTCCCTCCCCATGACGATGCGCGCGACCGCCATTCCGCCAGGCGACCAGACCGATGACGCTTGACCGCCCGGTCGGGCGCGGCGGCCTTTGGGGATGGCGCCTTTTCGATTGGGCGAATTCTCCGTTCCCCACCGTCATCATCACCTTCGTCTTCAGCGCCTACTATGCGAACGCCGTCGCGGACGACCCGGTCTCGGGCCAAAGCTGGTGGAGCGCGGCGCTCACCATCTCCGCCGTGCTGATCGCAATCCTAAGCCCGCCGCTCGGCGCAATCGCGGATCAGACCGGCCGGCGAAAGCCCTGGCTCGCGGCATCGACCGCGGTCGCTGTGGCCGCCGCCGCCGCCCTTTGGTTCGTCGGGCCGGATGCGGAATGGCTGCTGCTTGGCGCGGCGACGGTCATCATCGCGAATGTCGCCTTCGAAATTGGGATGGTCTTCTACAATTCGATGCTGCCCGATCTCGCGCCTAAGGGACGGATCGGCCGCCTTTCCGGCGAAGCCTGGGCGCTCGGCTACGCCGGCGGCCTCGTCTGCCTTGCGATCGCGCTGTTCGGCCTCGTGCAGGCGGAACCGGCGCCGTTCGGGCTGGACAAAGCGGCGGCGGAGCATGTTCGCGCCGTGGCGCTGCTGGTCGCGGCTTGGATCGCCCTTTTCTCGATCCCGACATTCATCTTGACGCCGGACCGCAAACCCACCGGCGTTCCAATGGGCGAAGCCGCCCGCTTGGGAGTCGCCCAGCTCGCGCGCACGCTCAGGAACATTCGCGCCCACCGCGAAGTGATGAAGTATCTGCTGGCCCGCCTTTTCTATGTCGACGGCATGAACACGCTGTTCGCGTTCGGCGGCGTCTATGCCGCCGGAACCTTTGGCATGTCGGTCGCCGAAATCATCCAGTTCGGCATCGCGCTCAACGTCGCGGCAGGCCTGGGCGCATGGGGATTCGGGATTGTCGACGATCGAATCGGCCCCAAGAAAGTAGTTCTGATGGCGATCTTCGGCATGTTTTGCGCGGCGACGCCCCTTTTGTTCGTCGAAGGGAAGCTCTGGTTCTGGGTGTTCGCCTTGCCGCTCGGCCTGTTCTTCGGTCCCGCCCAAACGGCAAGCCGCTCCCTGATGGCCCGCATGGCGCCGCCGGGCATGACGACGGAAATGTTCGGATTATTCGCGCTCTCGGGCAAAGCGACGGCTTTCCTCGGCCCTGCCCTCGTCCTCCTCGTCACGACGACGACCGGCAGCCAGCGCCTGGGCATGACGCCAATCGCATTACTGCTTGGAATCGGCTTCTGCCTCCTGTTGACAGTTCGCGCGGACAACCGCTTGCCCGAGGCCAAGACCGGCCCTATCAGGTGATCCATGTCCGAAGTACGTGCGAATCCCATGTCCGATCAGTTGGAGGCCCTCACTCCGGCGGATCTGGAAGTCGTCGTCGAGCTCCAAAAGGCGGAGCTTGACCGGCTGCTGCGGGACAACGCGCGCCTGCAGGAACGCGTGGCCCAACTGCTCGCGTTGCAGGAACGGGAGCAGATCCTGCGTCAGCAGATGCAGTCCATTCTGGGCAATGCGTCCCGGGCTAAGCGGCTTGGCGATCAGCGCGACCTGAAAGCGCGCGCCCTCGCCGCCGAACGCCGTTATGGCCGGCTGAAGGAAGCGCTGACGCTTCTGGTCTCGGCCATGGAGCGCGGCCAGCGCTAAGCCCCGCCGTCGGCGAGCGCCAGAACCGCCCGGAGGCGATCCGCCTCCTCGGCCGGCTTGTCCCAGCGAATGCGTTTTATCCTGGGAAATCGAAGCGCGACGCCGGACTTATGGCGTGTCGATCGCTGCGCTGCGTCGAACGCGACCTCGAACACCAAACCCGGCCGAACCGCGCGCACGGGCCCATACCGCTCCGTCGCATTATCCCTGACCCAACGGTCAAGCCGCCGCAATTCCTCATCGGTATAGCCGGAATAGGCCTTGCCCACGGGCGCAAGTTCGCCCGCTTCCGTCCAGGCGCCGAACGTATAGTCGGAATAGAAGGACGAACGCCGTCCGTGCCCCCGTTGGGCGTACATCACGACGAGGTCGAGGGTCAGCGGATCGCGCTTCCATTTGAACCATGGCCCCTGGGGTCGGCCCGCCACATAGCGCGCGTCCCGGCGCTTCAACATCAAGCCTTCGACGCCCGCCGCCCGCGCGCCCGCGCGCAACCGGCTCAACGCATCCCAGTCGTCGAACGGCACCAGCGGCGACAGGTCGAAAGGCCCCGGCCCAGTCTCGCCCCAAACTTCCAAGCGGGCGCGTCGCTCGGTCAACGGCAAAGGCCTCAGATCGTCGGCGCCGTCGAACAGCAGATCATAGGCCCGGATGAACGCCGGCGACGCCGCCATCAGCTTCGCGCTTGGGCGCTTTCGGCCGAGCCGTTTCTGCAGGTCGGCGAACGGCGAGACCTGCCGAAGCCCCTCGCCATCCGATCCGGCCTCAATCAAAAGCTCGCCATCGACCACGCCCTCGAAAGAAAAGGCGGACACAACGTCTGGAAAGCTGCCGGAGATATCGTCTCCGGTTCGGGTATAGAGCCGCTTCTCGCCGCCTCTAGAAACTGCCTGCACCCGAACGCCGTCCCACTTCCACTCCGCGACAAAATCCCGAGGCGAGAGCCCACTAAGCGCATTTTCCTCGAGTGGATTCGCAAGCATGACGGGGCGAAAGCCGGCGCCGCGCCCAGGGTCCGGCTTTGGACCCGTTCCCGAAAGCCAGGCGAATAGCTCCTGATATGGCGGCCGGAGGCCGTGCCACACTTCCTCGATATCTTCGAGCGGTTGGCCGAAGCGTTCCGCCAAAGCCGTTTTGGCCAGCCTCGCCGAGACGCCGACGCGCATCCCGCCTGTCGCCAGCTTCAGGAGCGCCCAGCGCCCCTCGGCATCCAGCGCATCGAGCCAACCGGCGATCAGAAACCCCGTCGCCTTCCGGTCCGCTTCGAGCAATCGTTCCACGACGTCTGTCAGAGCCGGCGACGACGACGGATTGATTGGTTCCGGCCACATCAAGGCGGCCGTTTCCGCAAGGTCGCCGACATAGTCGTAGGACATCGCGAACAACTCGGCGTCGACGCGCTCCGCCATCAACGCGCGAATGGTCGCCGGTTTCGCGCCGATGAAATCCAATCCGCCGGTCAAGGCGGCGAGCGCATAGCCGCGCGCGGGATCGGGAGTTTTCGCCATATAGGAGCCGAGCAGCGTAAGCTTTGCTTTGCGACCCGGCGAAAAGGCCAAGCTATCCAACAATGCGGCGAATGCTTCGATTTGATTTCTCCGATCCTATCGACGGCGCGATGGGCGGCGGCTCATTCGCCGTCATCGTCCCTTCCGGCAAGGCTGAGCGGACGCGCGTTCTGCCCGGATAACCGCAAAGCGTGGGCGAGCGCATCCTCGCGGCCGTGGGTGATCCAAACTTCCTCCGCCTCCGTCTCTCGGCATGTCAGCAGCAGTTCGTCCCAATCGGCATGATCGGAAACGACGAGCGGCAACTCCGCGCCGCGCTGGCGCGCCCGGGCCCGGACCCGCATCCAGCCCGACGCGACGGCGACCCGGAGATCGCCGAGCTTTCGGGACCATTGCGCGGCCGCGGCGGAAGGCGGCGCCAGAATAAGCGCGCCCGCAAGTTCGGAGGCGTTCGCGCCGGCGACGGGGCGGACGTCGCCGAAGTCGAAACCGTGGCGCCGATAGAGATCGGTCAGCGCGATCAACGCGCCATGGAGGTATATCGGATCCGTGAACCCGGCTTCGCGGATCAGCGCCAGCATGCGCTGGCACTTGCCGAGGCCGTAGGCACCCAGCAGGTGCGTCCGCTCGGGAAAAAGCGCCATGGAGCGCAGCAGTTTCGCTACCTCGCCCTCCGGCGGCGGATGACGAAACACCGGAAGCGCGAACGTCGCCTCGGTGACGAAGAGGTCGCAGCGTTGGGGTTCGAAGGCCGCGGCCGTCGGGTCCCGACCGCGCTTGTAATCGCCGGAGATCACCACGCGTCGCCCCTTGTGCTCGAGCGACACTTGCGCGCTGCCAAGCACATGACCGGCCGGCGCCATGGATAGGCGCACGTCGCCGATATCAACCGCTTCACCAATTCGCAACGCTTCGCGCCGCGGCCGGTCGTCCGGATAGCGAACGGACATGATCGCGTGGGTCTCGGCCGTCGCCAGCACGGCTCCATGGCCCGGTCGGGCATGATCGGAATGGCCGTGGGTGATCGCCGCGCGGGCGACCGGGCGGCTCGGGTCGATGTACAGATCCGCCGGACGGCAATAAAGCCCGGCGGGACGCTGCTCCAGCCAGTCGAATCCGGCGGCGCCCATGCCTACCGGGACATTAACACCGGCATTTCGGCGTATTGCAGGATATGGATCGTCATCCCGCCGAAGATCGTCTGGCGGAGGCGGCTGCGCGTATAGCCGCCTTTGACCAGCAGATCGCAGCCAAGCCGGGTCGCTTCCTCAAGGATCGTCTGGCCCGCCATCCGCTGAGGCACATCCCGCCGCAGAACGTCCGCCTTCACCCCTGTTTCCTCGAGATAGCGGACGACGCTTTCCGCATCGGGCCCAGGCGTCATGCCGCCTTCGACCTGGAGCACGGTGACCTCCTTCGCCTGGCGCAGGAACGGGCGCGCGCAAGCGATCGAACGCGCGGTTTCGGGGCCGCCGTTCCAGGCGATAACGATCCGATCGGCGAACGTGGGCGGCGGCGCCGGCGGCGCGATCAACAGATAACGACCGCTGTCGAACAATGCCGCTTCGATCAGGCCCATGGAGGGCGAATCGTTCGCTTGCGCCGGCCGCGAGAGCACGACGAAATCGAACAGGCGCGCATAAGCGCCGAGGTCGAGATCGGTGGAGCGCAGCTCCGTCCAGCGGGACGAACCGAACGCCAGCGCCTTCATCCCCTCCTCAAACGCCTCGCGGACGCGCTTGCTGCGTTCGACCTCCTCGGTTTCGAGGTTGCGAATCAGCGCCGGCGTCGCAGCGCCGGTCTCGTCGGCCGCCAGCATGACGCTCGGCTCTGCCCGAACATGCAGGCCTTCGACCGCTTGGAGCCGAATGTGTTCGCCGATGTGATGAATAAGCGTGCATACGCTTGGAACGCCTGCTTCCGTTACCGGCGCTAAGACAACATGCATGGCCCCGTCTCCCTGTCAGTCGCCAAGCCTTACACGCATACCGCCCATGCGCAAACAGCATATCGACTAGCTTTCGCCGCCCCATGTGGCATCCAGGTCTAGCGGATACACCGGCCGTGGCAAGCTTTTGAAATCAAAGCGCTCCAGCATCGGATTAGTCAAGCCGCGGGCATCTGCTTCCAGAATCTGATCGGGGCGAAAAATCAGATCGAACCCGGCGCGGAAATGCCCACGCGATTTCAATACGACGCTCCGGAACTTCGCCGGGTTCTGGCCGAGCGCTTCGAACAACGCCGGATCGGCGGCCTGGAGCCGGCGGCTGACCAGAACCACCGTGACGCCCCCGGCCTTGATCGCCGCCGAGGGTCCCATATGCACGGTCCGTCCGGCGATGATTCCACGCCGCCCGACCACCACGCCGTCCGACAGCGCCAAGACCGCGCCCTGCAAGGTGACCTCGCGGCCATATGCGTCCGCCCGCCCCTGGTTCAACGTCAGAGCGACCGTCGCGCCCACGCCGGCGGCGTGACAGGCCGCGGCGGCCTCCGCATCGACGAATAGGCCCAGCAGCGCGCCTTCGACCTCTGCTGCCAGCAATCCCTCAAGCACGTCCGTCGTGCAGCCGCGCCCGCCGCCGCCAGGATTGTCCGCGACGTCGGCGATGCATACGGGCTCAAGCGATGGATCGGCGCCGGCGGCGCGCGCCCGCTCGACCACTTCGCCAAGCGGCGTAAGGGTCGTGCGGTAACGCTCGCGATCCGCCCAGGCGCGCTCCGCGATATCCCGCGCCAACGCCTCGGCGGCCGCCATGTCGGCGCCGTAGACCATGATGGCGAGACCATTCTCTGGCGTATCGCTCCACGCGAATCCGCCGACGACCGAAACTACGGGAATTGCTTCCGACCGCCTGGACTGCCCGTAGGCGATCAGGTCCGCATAGGGTCCGTTTGCGGTCAACAGTCTGACGCTCGGCGCAACGATCGGCATGCGAATGAACGCTTTCGACAAGCGCTCGCCCGCCAGCAAGCGGCGGATCAGCCTGGCTGCATCCACCGCGCGCTCGCGCTGGTCTACGTGGGGGTTGGTCTGATAGCTGATGATGGCGTCGGCGGCCTCGACCATGCGCTCCGAAATATTCGCATGAAGATCGATCGTGGCCACCACCGGGACGTCAGGCCCGACGACGTCGCGCGCCATGGCGTAAAAGGCGCCGTCAGGGTCGGAACCGGCCGTGGTCGTCATAGCGCCATGATTTGTCAGGTAAACCGCATCGACCGGCCCTACCGCCGCCAGCCGACGGCGCATCTCCTGCAAAGTGGCCTCGATGAAGGCATGGTCAGCCGGTCCGCCGGGCTCGACCGACGTCAACAGGATCGGAACGGGCGTCCAGGGACAGGTCGCGTTCATGTCCTCGATGAACGCCGGCGCCTCCGCCGGCATCGCAGGGGCCGGCTTCGCGGCTTCCCGCAGGATCTCGTCGCCGACGAGGTAGCAAGAACTCTTGAAGTCCGCCTCCGTCGTCGGCGGCGCAAAGGCGTTCGCCTCCAGATGCAAGCCCAATATCGCTATTCGCGGCCCTCGATCCGATTCCGCCATTGCCTTACTTCTCCGCTTCCGCCAAATCCTTGGACCACAGCCCTGGCCGCCGCATCGGCGCGCCAGCGATCAGCCATACGACGCCAAGGACCCTGACGAATGTACGATCTATTGCAAGGCATGCGCATCCTGGAAGGTTCGGCTTTCGTCGCCGCGCCGCTCGGCGGCATGACCTTGGCCCAACTTGGCGCCGACGTCATTCGGTTCGACGACGTGAACGGCGGACTGGACCACGCGCGCTGGCCGATAACCGCCAAAGGGGATTCGATCTACTGGGCCGGCATGAACAAGGGCAAGCGATCGATCCTGATCGATGTGCGCGCGCCGGAAGGCCAGGAATTGCTGTCAGCCATCGCCACCGCGCCCGGCCCGGACGCCGGCATCTTTCTGACCAACCTGCCCGCTCGCGGATGGTCGAAGTACGAAACCCTGAAGGCGAAGCGGGACGACCTGATCATGGTCGCCCTGACGGGCGCGCGCGACGGCGCCGCCCATGTCGACTACACCGTGAACGCCATGACCGGTTTTCCAATGGTGACCGGCCCGGCCGGCCATGAAGGCCCCGTCAACAACGTGCTGCCGGCATGGGACATCGCGGCCGGCCTCGCCATCTCGACCAGCCTGCTCGCAGCCGAACGCCGTCGCAGCCGGCAGGGCGTCGGCGCGCTGATCCGTTTGTCCCTGCTCGACGTCGCGCTCTGGACGACGGCCAATCTGGGCTATGTCGGCGAAGCGGCGGCGAACGGCGCGGACCGGGCGCGGCTCGGCAACCAGATCTTCGGCACCTTCGGCGAAACCTTCCGCACCCGGGATGGCCGCTGGGTCATGTTGTGCATGTTCACCGGCCGGCATGTCGCCGCCGTGCGCAAACTGATGGGCGATAACGGCGAGTTCGACGAAATCGAAGCGCGCCGTGGCCTCAATCTGGCGGACGAGGCCGCGCGCTACGAAGCGCGGGAGGATATCGCCGCGATCTGCTCGAAATGGATCGGCGCACGCGACTTTACGGACGTGGCGCCGGCGCTGGATCAGGCCGGCGCGCTCTGGGCCGGCTACCAATCCTTTCGCGCCGCCCTCGACGATCCATATCTCTACGGCGACAATCCAATGTTCGAAACGGTCGCCCAACCGGGCCTCGGCGGCGAAGCCTTTCCGATCCCGGGCGCGCCCATGTGGTTCGACGATCTGGCCCGCAAAGCGCCGGCGCCGGCGCCCGAATTCGGCGCCCATACCGACGAGGTGCTGGCCGACGTCCTGGGGCTGAGTTCAGGGCAGATCGGCGCGCTCCACGACAAAGGCCTCGTCAAGGGTCCGTCCGCCGCGTGATGGCCGGCGCAGACGCCGCGCGGGACCGACGCACCCGCCGCATGCTCGAAGGGCCGATCGTCCCAACCATACTCGGCCTCGCCGCGGGCAATGTTCCGTTTGTGGCCGGGCAGATGGGCGCCCAGGTGGCCGAGGCCTGGTATATCGGCCAACTCGGCGTCGAAGCCCTGGCGTCCGTCGCGCTTGTCTACCCGATGCTCATGCTGATGCAGATGATGTCGGCAGGCGCCATGGGCGGCGCCGTCAATTCCGCCGTGGCGCGGGCGTTGGGCGCCGGCGCACCGGACAGGGCGGCCAATCTTGCGGCGCACGCCTGCCTGATCGCGCTCGCCGGAGCAGCCCTGTTCATGCTTGCGATGCTTGGTTTCGGCGCCGCCATATTCGATCTTTTCGGCGCGACCGAACGCACCCGCCCGGCGGCGCTGGATTATGCCGGCATCGTGTTCCTGGGCGCGCCGACCGTGTGGCTCGCCAATACGCTCGCGAGCGTCGTTCGCGGCGCGGGCGCCATGTCCCTCGCCTCGATCTGTTTGACGGCGGCGTTCGCAATCCAGATCGGACTTGGCTCCGCGCTGACGCTCGGGCTCGGCCCCTTTCCGGCGCTGGGCCTGAAAGGCGCCGCGCTTGGGCATCTGATCGGTTTCGCCGCGGCGGCGAGCACGCTCGCCGTCGCCGTTTTCGGCGGACATATCGGGCTCGCCGTCGACCTGCGGCGGATATCCCTGAGCCGCGCCATGTTCTGGGACATCCTGCGTGTGGGCCTGGTGGCGATCGCATCGCCCGCGCTCAATGTGGCGACCGTTCTTGTCGTCACGGCGATGGTGGCGCGTCATGGCGCGGAGGCGCTTGCCGGCTATGGGCTCGGCGCGCGGCTGGAGCTGATGATGGTGCCGCTGGTGTTCGGCATCGGCACGGCGCTTACGGCCATGGTCGGCGTGAACGCGGGCGCCGGCCAATGGGCCCGCGCCCGGCGCACGGCGCTGACCGGCGGGTTGATCGCGGCCACATTCGCCGGCGCCGTCGGCATGACGACGGCCTTTGCTCCCGCTCTCTGGCTCGGGCTTTTCACCGACGACCCAGCCGCCTTCGAAGCCGGCGCGCTCTATCTCGGCCGCGCCGGGCCCGCCTATGCCTTTCTCGGCTTCGGTCTCGCCCTCTACTTCGCAAGCCTGGGCGCGCGCGCGACGCGGTGGCCCACAATCGCCGTCGCGACCCGGCTTGCGATTATCGTCGGCGGCGGCGCGATGGTCGCGGGTCAATCATTAGAGAGCGCATTCACAGTCATCGTCGTCGCGATCGTCGCATTCGGCGTCCTGAACGGGTACGGTCTCATGCATCGGACATGGCGCGGGAGCTAAGCTTGAGCGAGCGGCGCGGCGAAGAAGACCTGGAGCTGACGCCGGAGCTGGCGGTCAAGGCCTATGGCATCGGCGTCTTCCCCATGGCCGAAGAGCGGGATTCGGACGTCGTCTACTGGGTCGACCCGCGCGTGCGCGGCGTGTTGCCGCTCGACGGGTTCCATACGCCCAAACGCCTCCGGCGCACGATCAGAAAAGGCGGCTTCGAGATCCGCACGGACAGCGCCTTCGACGCGGTGATCGACGCTTGCGCCGAGCCGACCAATCAGAAAGGGCGTGAGGATTCCTGGATCAACCCGCCCATCCGCAAGCTGTTCCGCGAACTGTTCGATCTCGGCTACGTGCATACGGTGGAGTATTGGCGGGACGACGCGCTGCTGGGCGGGCTATACGGCCTTTCGCTCGGCGGGGCGTTCTTCGGCGAAAGCATGTTCAGCCGAACCGCAGACGCCAGCAAGATCGCCCTCGTGCACTTGGCGGCGCGGCTGGTCTATGGCGGCTACACGTTGCTGGATGCGCAGTTTCCGAACCCGCACCTGGACCAGTTCGGCGCGCTGGAAGTGCCGAGAGCACGCTTCAAGCGCTTGCTCGACTCGGCGCTCGACCGGCCGGCGCTCTGGCCGCGCACACTGCCGGATGCGGCGCTGCTGCGCTTCCTGGAAACGACGACGCGCGCCGATCTATCGGGATAGGTAGATCGCCGTACACACCAGAAGTATCGCCACGGCCTGGAACAGAATGCGCAGCCGCATCATCGTATTGCCGTGTTTGCGATTGAATTCGCCGCCGCGCGCAAAGCCCGCGATGCCAATGATCAGCACGATCGCCGTCAGCACGATGGCGGCCGGGATCAGGAAAGCGAGAAAACCGTTCATATCCTTGGACCCAACTTTTCTCTATGCCGCCAAACATAGCGCGCTCGATCCCCATGCCTAGCGGCGCGGCGCGGCGAAATGGTCGCGGGCCAAGCGCATGGCCTGGACATTCAGTGAACCGCCGTTCTGGACAGCCGGTCCCAAAGGTTTGAGGCAATGCCGAAATTCACCGTGCCGTCTTCATAGTGGTGAAACATATGTCGACGTTCGATCGCGCTTCCGATCGGGCCTGTCATTTGGCGTTTGCGCGCGGCGTGGCGCACGAGTTCGTACAGCATGCAGCCAAGGCCGACGCCCCTTGTGCGGCAGAACCCGCTCAATCTGCCGGACTATATACGGGTTGTCGCCGCGCCAGTGCATCAGATGCCTGTGCTGCAGGTATGCGACCGGCGTCCACGCCAGGAGGCCCGCAGCTATCCCCGCCAATAGCCGCCACGCCGGACAGACGCCATAGAACCATGACGCGACGAAGGCGACGACCGCCAAGCCGCCCCAGATGCTTCGAGGAACAGACAGACAGGGTATGTCAGCGCTTCGAAAAGGAACCAGCCGCCAAAATCCGGCGACGCTGTCTTTTCTGACGGCATGTCGCCCCTAAGCGCCGGCTTTCGGCTTGTTGCTCAGCTCGTCGATCTGGCTCTGCATGTCCGCGAGTTTCTTGCGCAGATCGTCGAGCCCGCCGGACTTGTCGTCGGTCGGTTCCGTCTGCGCTTCGTCTTCCGAGCCGGGCATTGCGGGCCAGAACGTGCGCAACGCCTGTTCGAAAGCCGCCATGTTGCGGCGCGTCGCATCCTGCATCGCATCCATGGAGGCGCCGACCGGAAACACCCCGCCGAACGCCGTGTTCATGTTGCGGCGCATCTCATCCTGATGGCGCTCAAAGCAGGCCGTCATCATTTCGAGATATTGCGGCATCATCCAGCTCATCCCGTCGCCGTACATGCCGATGACCTGGCGCAGGAAACCGATGGGCAACAGGCTGGCGCCGCTCTGCTCGGCTTCGGCAAGTATCTGGGTAAGCACCGCACGGGTAAGATCTTCGCCGGTTTTTGCGTCCTGGACGACGAAATCGACGTCCTGCGCGACCAGCTCTCGCAGGTCTTCCAGCGTCACATAGGCGCTCGACGCGGTGTTGTAGAGGCGGCGGTTTGCGTATTTCTTGATGATGGTCGGCCCATCATCAGTGCGCTTGCGTGTCGTCATCGGAAGCGTGTCACCTTCTGCGCCTGATATCGGCTTCTATGCTGCTTCGCAAAAACGAGCGCATTGGTCAAGAGAACTTCGGTCGCAGGCCTGCTTCTCTTTTGCGTCGCCATTGACGCTAGGCCGCAATTGAGCTTCCCGTATCCTGATGAGTTCTACCTGCGAACGTTCCGGCCCTCGCCCCATGGCGCTCCACGCCCTGGCCGCTTGGCGCGCCCATACGCTCGCCATAGCCGCGGCGGGCGGCGCCCCCATGTTCGACGATGAATTGACGACCCGCATCGCCGACGCGAAAAGCGACGGCGGCGCCCGCCTGGCGGCGGCGATGCTGTCGGAGACCGCGCGCAGGTGGGGCGGGTTCTGGGACGGCGTCTGCAAATATCACGACCATCCCTATCGACGGGCGGACGCCCTGCGCCAGACATTCTGGCGCCACGGCAACACCCGCCTCCTGGATATCGCGCCGGATAGCGACGGGCCGCCTGTCCTCGTCACGCCATCGCTGATCAACAGCAGCGACGTGCTCGACCTCCTGCCCGACAAAAGCCTGGTCCAGGCGATCGCCGATGCGGGGTTCCATCCGTTCCTGGTGGATTGGGGCATGCCCGAGCCCGACGCCGCCAGGTGGACCGTCGATCGATATATCGCAGAGAAGCTCGCGCCCATGGCCGCAGTGACGGCGGAGGCGACGGGCGACGCCCCGATCGTGCTCGGATACTGCATGGGCGGGCTCTTGGCGGCCGCGCTCGCCGCCGCCTGCCCCAACGATGTTCGCGCTCTCGGCCTGCTGGCGACGCCTTGGGATTTTCACGCGCCCACGCCGGAAACGGCCCGGCTGGTCGCCGGCATGGCCGGGCCGTTCCGCGCGGCGGCGACCAACGGCGCCGTTCCGACGGACGTGCTTCAGGTCCTGTTCTTCGCCCTGGACCCGACGCTCGCCGCCCGCAAGTATCGCCGGTTCGCCTGCATGGATCAGGCGTCGCCGGAAGCCGTGCTGTTCGTCGCCATGGAAGACTGGGTCAACGGCGGCCCCGATCTGGCGCTGCCGGTCGCGGAAACGATCCTCGAAACCTGGTATGGGGAAAACGCGACCGCGCGCGGCCAATGGCGGGTCGCCGGGATAAAGGTCGACAATCGGTGCTTTGACGGCCCGATGCTGGTGGCGGCGCCTAGCCGGGACAGGATCGTTCCGCCGGAAAGCGCCCGCGCCTTCGCCGCCGGCGCCGATAGGAACAGGCTGACAGTTCTGGACGTTGACGGCGGCCACGTGGGCATGATCGTCGGGCATGACGCAAAGCGCCAACTTTGGCGCCCTCTGCTAAGGTGGTTGCGACAGGTCGCCACGTAATTCCTGTTGCGGCGACGCAGGCGGTCGCCTAGCTTGTTATTGCATTGCAATAGAACAGGCCGACTACGGCCCGTTCGAACCAGGAGAATTCGCATGACCGACGTCGCCATCGTCGCGGCCAAACGCACCGCGATCGGGACTTTCAGCGGCGCGTTTTCAACCGTGAGCGCGGATACGCTTGGCACGACCGCGATCAAAGCCGCGCTCGCCGAAGCCGCGCTCGACGGCGCGGACGCCAGCGAACTGATCTTCGGTCAGGTGCTGACCGCCGGCCAGGGCCAGAACCCGGCCCGCCAGGCCGCCATTCGCGCCGGCCTGCCGGACAGCATGCCCGCCTACACCATCAATCACGTCTGCGGCTCCGGCCTGAAGGCCGTGGGGCTCGCCGCCCAGGCGGTTCGGCTCGGCGACAGCGATATCGTGATCGCGGGCGGCCAGGAGAACATGACCCTGGCGCCGCACTGCGCCCCGATCCGCGCCGGCGTCAAAATGGGCGACGCCGCCATGGTCGACACGATGATCAAGGATGGCCTGTGGGACGCTTTCAACGGCTACCACATGGGCGTGACGGCGGAGAACGTCGCCGAGAAATGGCAGATCAGCCGCGAAGAACAGGACGCGTTCGCCGCCGACTCCCAGAACAAAGCCGAAGCGGCCCAGAAAGCGGGCCGGTTCGCCGACGAGATCACGCCGGTCGTCATCAAGACCCGCAAGGGCGAGGTCACGGTCGATCAGGACGAACATCCCAAGCACGGCACGACCGCCGAAGTTCTCGCCAAGCTGCGCCCGGCCTTCTCGAAGGACGGCAGCGTCACAGCCGGCAACGCGTCCGGGATCAATGACGGCGCCGCCGCCGTCGTGCTGATGTCCCTGGAAGAAGCGGAGAAGCGCGGGCTCCAGCCGCTCGCCGTCATCCGCAGCTTCGCGCAAGCCGGCGTCGATCCGGCGCTTATGGGCTCCGGCCCGATCCCCGCCAGCCGCCGCGCGCTCGCCAAGGCCGGCTGGGAGGTCGACGATCTGGACCTGATCGAGGCGAACGAGGCGTTCGCGGCCCAGGCGCTCGCCGTCGGCAAGGATCTCGGTTTCGATCCGGAAAAGCTGAACGTGAACGGCGGCGCGATCGCGCTCGGCCATCCGATCGGCGCGTCGGGCTGCCGGGTGCTCATCACCCTGCTGCACGAGATGAAGAAGCGGGAAGCCAAGAAGGGTCTGACCACGCTTTGCATCGGCGGCGGCATGGGCGTCGCCATGTGCGTCGAGCGCGTCTAAGGGCGTTCGTGAGGGACTTGACGGGCGGCGGCCGGTCCGCCGACCCTGCCGCCCGCCATGTCCGACGATAGACGATATCCAGACCGGCCGATGATCGGCGTCGGCGTCGTTTGCCTAAAGGGCGACGCCGTTCTGCTCATCCGTCGCGGCAAGCCGCCGCGCTACGGCGAGTGGAGCTTGCCGGGCGGCATGCAGGAGCTCGGCGAAACCGCCGCCGAAGCCGCCGCCAGGGAGGTGCTGGAAGAAACCGGCATATCCCTTCGCCTCGGCCCCGTCATCGACATCATCGATATCATCCGCCAGGACGACGGCGGGCGCATAGAAACCCACTACACGCTGATCGACTATGCGGCGGAATGGACCGCCGGGGCTCCCGTCGCCGGGGATGACGCCATCCACGCGGAGTTCGTTCCCTTGGAGTCCATCGCCGCGCTCGGAATGTGGGACGAAACCGTTCGCGTCATCCAACTCGCAGATGCGATGCGGAAGTGAACCGCTCAGTCCCTAAAGCCACTTCTTCCGGCGCAGCAGCACCAGCAGGCCCACGGTGACGCACAGGCTGAACAGCCAGAAGGTCGGATAGCTGTACTTCCAAGCGAGCTCGGGCATGGATCGGAAGTTCATGCCGTAGACGGCCGCCAGAAAGTTCAGGGGCAGAAAGATCATGCTGACGACCGTCAGCCGGTTCACCACCTTGTTCGTACGGTGGCTGACGATGCCCATATACAGGTTCAAGCTTTCGGAGAGAACCATCCGCTCTGTCGAAGCGTCGCTGGCCAGGCGGTCGAGCGGCGTCGTCAGACGATCCAGGAAAGGCTGAGTGCTTTCCTCGACGAACGCGGAGCGCCGCGTGGCGAGCTCATCCACGGTTTCACGGGCGGCGACGACGGCGTTCCGGTAGTCCAGCAAGGATCGCGTGAGGTCGGACACGTCTATCAGTATTTCGTCGCCGACGTCGCCCAACAGGCGGGACTGAATGCCGTCCACCTCCGTGGAAAGCAGCACAAGCGCTTCGCGATACCCTGCAATGAGATGGTCGACGAACTCGAACAGCAGGAAGCCGCCTGTCTGCGCGGCATTGTAGAAATCGTGCTCATAGGTTTCATGCACCCGCTGCACGAGGTTGGACTGGCCGTCGTGGACCGTCGCCAGGAATCCTTTGCCAAGCAGGAGATGAACGGCGTTCTGGTCGAGGTCCTCGCCATCGAAGGCCGTTTCCACCAACGTACAGTGCAGCGCGGCGGGCCCCAGATGCACCTGGCCCTGAAACTGGTCTTCCTTGATCCATTCCAGCGTATTCTTATGAACGCCCAGCGCGGTCAGCAGCGGCTCCGCCTCGGTCTTGTCGTCGATGTCGAGCCAGCAATATTTCCCGTCCACGATCGCGGCGGCCGCCGCTGCCGGCTCGATCGTCTCCGTTTTCTTTTCCGCGAAATCGAATGTGACGACTGTGGTCATCGGCCTCATCTTGCCTGCGACGGGTCCGCTGATTGCCGGACCGACGCGCCCCCCAGTTCAATTTGGCGGCGATCATAGGGCGATTCGGCTGGAAGCCGGACCCTTGCCCCAATCCTGTGTTCAAGCCATCTATCGATGAACGCCGCCGATCGACGAGCGACGTGTATCGGCCCAGCGCTGGTCAATATCCCCGTTGTCTCGGAACCAGGTTCTCCAACGGCGCGCCCGCCAAGGCTCTGCGGATATTTGCGGCGACCTGGTCCGCCGCCGTCTCGGCATTGGTGGGCCCAGAACAATGAGGCGTTATCCGCACGTTCGGCATTCGCCAAAGCGAATGATCCGCCGGGAGCGGCTCGGGCTCGGTCACGTCGAGAAACGCGCCGGCGACTTCGCCTTTCTCCAACGCCGCGACAAGGTCATCCGTAACGACATGGCCTCCGCGCGCGAGATTTATGAGATAGGCCGGCTTCGGCATCGCCGCGAGCGCCGCCGCATCGATCACGTTTCGCGTTTCGTCGGTCAAAGGCAAAAGACAGATCAGAAAATGGCTTTCCGCCAGAAACGGCCGCAGGCCGTCCCGCCCATGGAAATGGTTGACGCCCGGCGTGTCCCTTGGCCCCCGCGTCCAGGCGGCAATGTCGAAGCCGAGCGACGCCAACGCTTCGCCCACCCGCTTGCCGATAGCGCCATAACCGAGAAGCCCGACCTTTGGCGGGGCCGCGCGCCAGGCGCCAAGCTCTCGCCATTCGCCCCGCGCCTGCTGGCCGGCATAGGCGTCGAAGCGCCGATAGAAGTGATGGACCGCATAGACGGCCCACCCCGCCATTTGATCCGCCATCCAGGGATCGACGATGCGGGCGATCGGCGCGTCCGGCAGATCCGGATCCTCGAACAGGCCGTCGACCCCTGCCCCCGTCGCCAGAATCGCCTTCAGATTGGTCATGCCCTTGAAGGTTCCGGGACGCGCGCGAAAACAGAGGGCGATCTCGACAGCCTCCGGATCGCCAATATCGGGCGAAATCCTGAATGGGATATCGGGCAGCCGGGCCGCCAGCGCGTCGCGCCAGCTTTCGCCATCGCCGACCACTTCATCGGCGATGAAAAGGATCGTCATGGTCTTTCCCCGCTGCTACTCGCTAACGACGCCGGCTTCGGACGTCGCCAAATCGAAAGCGGCCGCCAGCAACGCCTGTGTATAGGCCTCGCGCGGATTGGCGAAGATATCCGCGGCCGGCCCCTGCTCCACCACCTTGCCGTCCTTCAGCACGATCAGATCGTGCGCCAGCGCGCGCACGACCTTCAGGTCATGACTGATGAACATGTAGGCGAGGCCGCGCCGGCGTTGCAGGTCCCGCAACAGGTCCACGATCTGCGCCTGCACCGACATGTCCAGCGCGGACGTCGGCTCGTCCAAAACCAGAAATCGCGGTTCCAACGCGATCGCGCGGGCGATGGCGATGCGCTGGCGCTGCCCGCCGGAAAACTCGTGCGGATAGCGGCCGGCCATCGCTGGCTCCAGGCCCACTTCCGCCAGCGCGGAGGAGACCCTGGCGTCCGCGTCTTCCGTCAGCGCGTGGGTGGTGAGCCCCTCCGCGATGATCTCGCCGACCGTCATGCGCGGACTGAGGCTGCCATAGGGATCCTGAAATACGATCTGCATTTCCCGACGCAACGGCCGCATCTCGGCCCAGGTCGCGCCGGCGATCTGGCGGCCGTCGAAGCGAATTGCGCCGTCGCTTTGCTCCAGGCGCAGCAGCGCCAGGCCTAGCGTCGTCTTGCCGGACCCCGATTCTCCGACGACGCCGACGGTCTGTCCCGCCCTGAGCGTCACCGTCACGCCGTCCACGGCCTTGATATGCCCAACGGTCCGGCGGAGGACGCCGCGCTTGATTGGGAACCAAACGCGCAGATCGTCCGCGCCCACAAGCTCGGGCGCCGACAGATCTGCCGCCACGGGATCGCCTTTCGGCTCCGCCGCGAGCAGTTTGCGGGTATAGGGATGGGTGGGCCGTTCCATCACCTCGGCGGTCGCGCCGGTTTCGACGATCTCCCCTTCCGTCATGACCGCGACCCTGTCCGCGACCCGACGCACGATGCCGAGGTCGTGGGTGATCAGCAGGATCGCCATCCCAAGCTTCTCTTGTAACTCCTTCAGCAGCTCCAGTATCTGCGCCTGAATGGTGACGTCGAGCGCCGTCGTCGGCTCGTCGGCGATCAAAAGGTCCGGGTCGTTGGCGAGCGCCATCGCGATCATCACCCGCTGTCGCTGACCGCCGGAAAGTTGGTGGGGGTAGCTGTCCAACCGCTGCTCAGGATCGCGAATGCCGACCAGGCGCAACAGCTCCAGGGCGCGCGCCCTCGCGGCCATGGTCGACATTGCGCGATGCACGATCAGGCTCTCGCCGACCTGCTTGGCGACCGTGTGGAGCGGATTGAGAGACGTGATCGGCTCCTGGAAGATCATGCCGACGCGGGCGCCGCGCACGCTCCGTAGGGTGCGATTGTCCGCGCCGACCATCTCCTGCCCGTCGAAGAGGATCGAACCGGAAGGATGACTGGCGTTCGGATAGGGCAGCAATTGCAGGATCGACAGCGCGGAAACGGATTTGCCGGAACCGGACTCGCCGACGAGCGCCAGCGTCCCGCCCTTCTCCAGGTGCAGGGATACGCCGCGCACCGCATGATTGGCGCGCGCGCCCACGCCGAAATCGACGCTTAGGTCTTTGATCTCAAGCAGGCGTTCGGCCGTCATGCGAGCGTCTTCCTCGGATCGAAGGCGTCGCGCACGGCTTCGCCCGCGAAGACAAGCAACGTCAACAGCGTCCCGATCGCAAAAAAGCCGGTGAAGCCAAGCCAGGGCGCCTGCAGATTGCTCTTGCCCTGTTGCAGCATTTCACCGAGCGACGGCGATCCAGGCGGGAGGCCAAACCCGATGAAATCGAGCGCCGTCAGGGTCGTGACGGAGCCCGCGAGAATGAACGGCAGGAACGTGATGGTCGCGACCATGGCGTTCGGCAACACGTGGCGGAACATGATGCGGAAGTTGGAGACCCCTAGAGCGCGCGCCGCCCGCACGAAGTCGAGGTTGCGCGCGCGCAGCGTCTCGGCGCGGACGACGCCGACAAGGCCGGCCCAGCTGAACAGCAGCAGCAGACCGAGCAACCACCAGAAATTCGGCTGCACGACGCTCGCCAGAATAATCAGGATGTAAAGCTGCGGCAGCCCGCCCCAGATCTCGATGAAACGTTGGAAAATCAGGTCGATCCAACCGCCGTAGAAGCCTTGCACAAGGCCCGCCGAAACGCCGATGATCGAAGAGAAGATCACCAAGGTGAAGCCGAACAGCACGGATATGCGGAAACCGTAGATCAAACGCGCCACCACATCCCGCGCCTGATCGTCCGTGCCCAGGATATGCGTCGCGTCCGGGGCGGTCGGCGCCGGGGCCGGTAGGTCCCATGCGACGGTGGAGTGGTGATAGCGGATCAACGGCCAGATCATCCAGCCTTTCGCGTGGATCTTCTCGGCGACATAGGGATCGCGATAATCCGCCTCCGTCTCGAACTCGCCGCCAAACGCGGTCTCGGGATAGGCCTGCAATACCGGGAAGTGAATCCCGCCGTCATAGTAGACGACGAACGGCTTGTCGTTCGCCACGAACTCGGCGAACAGGCTAAGGACGAACAGCACGGCGAAGGCGATGGCGGACCAGTAGCCGCGGCGATTCTGCTTGAAGGTCGCAATTCGGCGGCGCGAAACGGGCGAAAGCGTCATGACCGCCGCGCCTCGAAATCGATCCGGGGATCGACGAACATGTAGGTCAGATCGCCGATCAGGCCCATCAGCAGGCCAAGCAGCGAGAAGAACCAGACGCTGGCGAACATGATCGGGAAGTCGCGCTTGATCGCCGCCTCGTATCCCAGCAGCCCCAGGCCGTCGAGCGAGAAGATGATCTCGACCAGGAGCGCGCCCGTGAACAGCACGCCGATGAACGCGGCCGGAAATCCGGCGATCACGATCAGCATGGCGTTCCGGAAGATATGGCCGTAGAGAACCCGGCGCTCGGTCAATCCCTTGGCGCGTGCCGTCAAGACATACTGTTGATTTATTTGATCCATAAAGGAATTTTTGGTGAGCATCGTCAGGCCGGCGAAACCGCCGATCACCATTGAAATCACCGGCAACGCCAGATGCCAGAAATAGTCCGCGACCTGTTCGGCCCAACTGAGTTGATCGAAGTTTTCCGAGGTCAGGCCCCTCAATGGAAACCATTGCAGATAGCTGCCGCCGGCGAATACAACGAGCAGCAGAACGGCGAACAGGAACCCTGGAATGGCGTAGCCGACGATGACGACGGCGCTGGTCCATAGATCGAATGGCTCCCCATCCCGGCGCGCCTTCGCGACGCCAAGCGGTATGGAGATCAGGTAGGTCAGCAAGGTCGTCCAGAGGCCGAGCGAGATGGATACGGGCATCTTTTCGACGACGAGATCCACGACGCGTTCGGACCGGAAATAGCTTTCGCCGAAATCGAACTGCACGAATTTCCAAAGCATGCTGAGAAAGCGCTCGTGGATCGGCTTGTCGAAGCCGAAACGCTTTTCAAGATCGGCGATGAACTCCGGATCCAGGCCCCGCGCGCCGCGATAGGCCGACCCGCTGTCATCGCGGCCGGTCGCGGCAGAGTTTCCGCCGCCGCTCTGTCCGGAGGCGAAATCGCCGCCCGACCGCGTGATCCGCTCCGTCGCAGCGCCCGTGCCCGAGAGCTCGGCAATCACCTGCTCCACCGGCCCGCCAGGCGCCGCCTGCACGATAAAGAAATTGATCGCCATGATGCCGAGCAACGTCGGGATCATCAGCAGAAGGCGGCGAACGATATAGGCCAGCATCAGGAGGATTTCCCCCGCTCGAGCGCCGCCGCCTTTTCCGGGTCGAACCACCAGGTGCTGGTGGACAGGCCCTTGTAAGGCGTCACCTCGGGCAATCCGAATTTATCCCAATAGAGGACGCGCTGGGCCGCCAGGTGCCAGTTCGGCGTCACCCATTTCCCCGCAAGCAACGCCCGGTCGAGCGCACGGGTGCGGGCGACGAGGCTTTTACGATCGGGCGCTTCGATCAGGGCCTCGATCAAAGCGTCGATGGCCGCGCTCTTGATCCCGATGAAATTGCGGCTGTCCGGCCGGTCGGCCGCTCCGCTGCCCCAGAACCCGCGCTGCTCGTTTCCGGGCGACTCCGACTGCCCCCATCCGAAGATGATCACATCGAAATCGAATTGGCGCAGGCGGTTGATATACTGGGATTGATCGACGAGGCGAACGGAAACCTCCATTCCCAGTCGTTCGAGATTGCGCTTGAACGGCAGCACGATCCGTTCGAACGCCGGGCTCACGAGCATGATTTCGAACCGGAACGGCGCGCCGGTCTCCGCATTGACCAGTTTGAAATCCCGTACGACCCACCCCGCCGACTCCAGGAGACGAAACGCCTTTCTCAGGTTCTCCCGCGGCCAGCCGGAACCGTCCGTCTTCGGCGGCGGCTCGGGCGCATCCAGCACGCCCGGCGGCAGGCGGTCGAGCAGGCAGGTCAGGATCGCCCGTTCCTCGCCCGCCGCTTCGCCCCGCGCGGCGAGCTCCGAGTTCGAGAAATAGCTGTAGGATCGGGTGTACTGGCCGTAGAACAGGTTTCTGTTCGTCCACTCGAAATCGAACGCGTGATTGATCGCGTCGCGCACCCGCGCGTCCTGAAATTTCGCCCGGCGCGTATTCATGACGAACGCCTGCATCCCCTGCGGCGTCTTCTGCTCGAACAGAACCTTCTTCAAACGCCCGTCGGCGACCGCCGGCGTATCCCAATCGACGGCCCAGGCTTTGGCTTGGTTTTCGGCGAAAAGATCGACGGCTCCCGCCTTCACCGCCTCGCGGATCGCAATGCGATCCTTGTAGTAGTCGGTGCGGATGCGGCCGAAATTATTCGTGCCCCGCCTAACGCCAAGCTCCGCGCCCCAATAATCCTCGACCCGCTCCTGCTCATAGAACCGGCCCGGCTCGAACTTGCCGACCCGGTAGGGTCCGGACCCCAATGGGGGGTCGAGATGCGTGGCGGTGAAATCCCGCCCTTCCCACCAATGCTTCGGCAAGACCGGCAATTGGCCAAGGATCAGCGGCAGTTCCTGGTTCGAGTTTTCGCCGAAGCTGAACTTCACCGACCGTTCGTCGAGCGCCTCCACGTCCGCGACGCTTCCAAAGTAATAGCGATAGAACGGCGCGCCTTCCGAGCGCAGGATATTGAAGGAGAAAACCACGTCCTCGGCGGTCACCGGTTCGCCGTCATGCCAGCGCGCCTCGGGCCTCAGATGAAAGATCACCCATGAGCGGTCTTTCGGATACTCGATCGTTTCCGCCAGCAGCCCGTACTCCGTGAACGGCTCGTCGAGACTGCTGGTCAGCAACGTCTCGTAAACCCCAGGCGACGCGGCGTCGCCTTTGGAGTTGTAGGGATTGAAGCTGTCGAACCCGCCGTCGCTCGCGACCCTGAGCACGCCGCCTTTCGGTGCGTCGGGGTTCGCATAGTCGAAATGGGAGAATCCGGGCGGGTACTTCGGCGCGCCGTGCATGGCGATCGCGTGCGCGCGAACGATCGCATCGTCCGCCGACGCCGCCGGCATGGCTTCGGCCAGGCAGGCGCGCTCGCTTTCGCTCAACGCGCCGTCGTCCGCCGCCGCGACGCCGGAGACGCCGGCGGCGAGCGCTATTCCAAACCAGAGCGTCCGCAGACGCCGAAGGAGGAATCCGGTGCGAATCATCAAGGCGGATGGTGGGTGTTCGCGCGCACGGAGACAAGCCCGCCGTTCGATTACTTATCGCTCATCGCTTGAAGCGCCGCGCGATGCACCGCCGGGTCGCTGGAGGCCAGCACATCCCCGGCGCCGCCAAGGCGCAACGGCGCGCCGGTCCAGTCCGTCATCGCGCCGCCCGCGGCGATCACCACCGGCGCAAGCGCCGCGAAGTCCCAGGTCTTCAAGCCGGTCTCGATCACCGCATCTAACCAGCCGGAGGCGAGCACCGCATAATTGTAGCAATCGCCGCCGAAATTGCAGTCCGCCACGGCGCCGCGCAAACGATTGAAGACAGCCTGCTCCGCCGGCTTCTCGAACATCTCAGGACTGGTCGTTCCAATACGCGCCTCGGCAAGATCGACGGCGGCGCGCGTGCGCGCCGGCGCGCCATTCAGCGTCGCGCCGACGCCAAGAACGCCAAGCCAGCGCTCGCCCAGGATCGGCATGTCGATCACGCCGACGATCGGCGCGCCCTTGTGCATCAGCGCGACAAGCGTGCCGAATTGCGGCTTGCCGGAAACGAAGGCGCGGGTGCCGTCCAGCGGGTCGAGCGCCCAGACATAATCCGCATCGATCCTGTCCGGCCCAAATTCCTCGCCGAGGACCCCATGGTCCGGCGCGGCCTCCGCCAGAATGGCGCGCATCGCCGCTTCCGTCTCGCGGTCCGCGCGCGTCACCGGCGACAGGTCGTCCTTGCCGTCTACGACGAGCTTCTGGCGAAAATAGCCTTGCAGGATGGGCCGGGCCGCATCCGCAAGGCGCTGGGCGAGCGCGGGCGCGTGTTCAGGAACGCGCGGGTCCACGGGCGCGCCGCCGGCGGCCGCCGGTTAGGGCAGCGGCTCCGGCGAATCGTCCTGGGCGCGGAGGAAGGCGATAATGTTCGCTCGGTCCGCCGTCTTGCGCAGGCCGGCAAACGCCATTTTCGTGCCTTTGGCAAATTCCTTGGGCTTATAGAGAAAAGCGTTCAATGACGCGTACGTCCAGTTGCCGGGCAATGCCGTCAGGCTGTCCGAATAGGCGAATCCGGCGGCGGTCGCGATATCGTTGCCGACGACGCCGAAGAGCGCCGGGCCGACTTTGTTCGAACCGCCCTTGTCGGCGGAGTGGCAGGCGGCGCACTTCTTGAACGCCTTTTCGCCAGCGGCGATATCGGCGGAGGCCAGAAGCGCGGCCACAGGCTCGGGGCCGGCCGGCTTGGCGGGCTCGCCATGGCCGGCGGCGGCTTCCTGAACATACGCGCCGAGCACCCGCTTCTCGTCGCCATGATCGGCGCCTTGATGGCCGCCCCCAGCGGCGGGGTGGATCAAACGCGTGACGAAGCCTGTCGTCATCGCGACGACGCCAGCAAGCAAAATCGCCGCCGCGATCTTGTTGAGCTTCATCGTATCCATCGTCGGTAGCTCCCACTTGAACTCGAGCGCGTCCACTCACCGGACGCGCCGCGAAACCCTATACTCGCAACATACTCATCGCGACGGCCAGACCCTCTGCGTCTTTCCGTCGCGTCGCCTAACCCCACGGAACCGCGTTGATGGGCAAACCATGACCGAAGCCAACCCCATCGTTTTGATCCCCGCACGTATGCAGGCTAGCAGGCTTCCTGGCAAGCCGCTCGCCGACATTCACGGCCGCCCGATGATCGGCCATGTGGTCGCCCGCGCGCAAGCCGCGGACATCGGCCCGGTCGCCGTCGCGGCGGCCGAACCGGAAGTCGCAGCCGCCGCGGAAGCCGCCGGCGCCCACGCCGTTCTGACCGATCCCGACCTCCCCTCAGGGTCCGACAGGATCATGGCCGCGCTCAAGGCGCTCGACCCGGACGGCCGGCATGACGTCGTCATCAACGTCCAGGGCGACCTTCCGACCATCGCGCCCGAAGCCATCCGCGCGGCCCTTGCGCCGTTGGAGGATCCGGACGTCGATATCGCCACGCTTGTCGCCGAGATCCAGCGAGAGGAAGAGCGCGACAACCCGAATGTGGTGAAGGCTGTGCTGGCGGCGAACGGGCGAGCGCTCTATTTCACGCGCGCGACCGCGCCGACCGGCCCCGGTCCGCTCTGGCACCATATCGGGCTTTATGCCTATAGACGGCGCGCGCTGGAGCGTTTCGTGGCTTTGCCGCCGAGCCCGCTTGAGCGTCGCGAGCGCCTGGAACAGTTGCGCGCGCTCGAAGACGGCATGATTATCGCCGCCGCTGTCGTGGACGACGTTCCGCTCGGCGTCGACGGCCCCGAAGACCTGGAACGGGCGCGCGCCATCCTGGCGGCGCCGACTATGTAGACGAAATCTGAACCCATGACCGATCCCGCGAAAACCATCGCCTTTCAGGGCGCGCTCGGCGCCTACTCGAACCTGGCATGCCTTTCGGCGTTTCCGGAGATGACGCCGCTGCCGTGCACGTCGTTCGAAGGGGCGTTTAGCGCGGTCGAAGACGGCCTGGCGCGCTACGCGATGATTCCGATCGAGAATTCCATCGCTGGCCGGGTCGCAGACATTCATCACCTGCTGCCGGCGACGGGCCTGCACATTGTCGGCGAACATTTCGAACCGGTCCGCCATTTCCTGATGGCGCCCAAAGGCGCGACGCTGCAAACGATCAAGCGGGTGCGCAGCCACGTCCACGCCCTCGGCCAATGCCGGAAGGCGATTCGCGAGTTGGGGCTGGAAGCCATCGTGCATGTGGATACGGCGGGCGCCGCGGCCGATCTCCAGAATTCGACCGACCTCGAAGAATCCGCCATCGCCTCCTCCCTCGCGGCCGAGACCTATGGCCTGGACATCCTGCGCTCGGAGATGGAGGACCACTCCTACAACACGACGCGCTTCATCGTGTTGGGACGCGAGCCCGAGATCCCCGATCTCGAAGACGGCGTCGCGATCACCACGTTCATCTTCCGGGTGCGAAACGTGCCGGCGGCCCTTTACAAAGGCATGGGCGGCTTCGCCACGAACGGCATCAACATGACCAAGCTCGAAAGCTACATGGTCGAGGGCGAATTCTTCGCGACCCAGTTCTATGCCGATATCGAAGGCCACCCCGACGACGCCCGCGTCAAGCTGGCGCTGGAGGAGCTTGGCTTCTTCAGCCGCGAGTTCCGGCTGCTCGGCGTCTACCCCGCGAGCCCGTTTCGAAAGCAGGGCTTCCAGGGGCGGCAGGAAGGCGCCGATGACTGACGGCAAGGCCGCCTTCCTCGCCCGCATCAGACGGGCGAACGGGCGGCGCTCCGCCCCCGACCCGGCTGCCGTGGCCGCCGAAGCGGCCGCTCTCGTCGCCGATCCGGCGCGCACCCAGCCGACGTTGCAGCGCCAGGACCCGGTCGCCGAGTTCGAAGCTCGCGTCACCTCCGAGCGACTGGCGGCGACCGTGGAGCGGATCGGCGGGGACGCCGACGCGCCCTCCGCCATCCGCCGCTATCTGGAAGCGGAGGATGCGCCGCTCGAACTGGCACTGCCGCCAGACCCAATGCTTCAGGCGCTCGACTGGACAGGCTTCGATATTCGCCAATCCATAGACGCCAACGAGGGCGCCGCCCTCAGCCGGGCGGAATGGGGCATCGCCGAAACCGGTTCGCTGATCCTGTTGTCGCGGCCGGAACAGCCGACGCTCTACGCGTTCCTGCCGCTGCGCCACATCATCATCGCGCCGCGCGCGCAGATCGTCCGGCATATGGAAGACTTCTGGGCGGCGTTCCGGGCGACGGGAAGACCGCATCCGCGCAATATCAACTTCGTCACCGGCGTCAGCGGCACAGCTGACATCGAATCAAAGCTGGTCCGGGGCGCGCACGGCCCCAAGCGCCTGCATATCCTGTTGACGGACTGAAAGACGCGCCGGCCTATTCAGCGTAGCCAAGCTGCGCGTTTAACTGGTCCAGCAGGTTCGAAGCCGCCTCGGCGATGACCGTGCCCGGCGGGAAGATCGCCGCGACGCCGCAGTCCTCCAGCGCCTCATAATCCTGCGGCGGGATCACGCCGCCGATCACCACCAGAATGTCTTCCCGGCCCTCCGCCTTCAGGGCGTCGATCAGCGCCGGCGCGAGGGTCAGATGCCCGGCCGCGAGCGACGATGCGCCTACGATATGCACGTCGTTCTCGACCGCCTGCCGCGCCGCTTCTTCCGGCGTCTGGAACAGCGGTCCGATATCGACGTCGAAGCCCAGGTCGGCGAACGCCGTCGCGATCACCTTCTGGCCGCGGTCGTGCCCGTCCTGCCCCATCTTGCAGATGAGTATCCGCGGGCGGCGGCCGTCGGCATCGGCGAACGTGTCGGCTTTGGCGCGAACGCTCGCGACCAGGTCGCCGTCATCCCCCATCTCGCCCGCATAGACGCCTGACACCGCCTGCACCTCCGCCACATGCCGGCCCCAGACTTTCTCCAGGGCGTAGGAAATCTCGCCGACGCTCGCCCGCTTGCGCGCCGCATCTACCGCCAGCTCCAGCAAATTGCCGGAGCCCGTCTCCGCCGCCGCCGTCAATGCATCCATGGCCGACTGCACGGCCGCGTCGTCCCGGTTGGCGCGCAGCCGCTCCAGCCGCGCGATCTGCGCTTCGCGAACCTTCTTATTGTCGATCTTCAGAACGTCGATCGGCGTTTCATTCGTCGGGCGATAGCGATTGACCCCGACGATGGTCTGCCGGCCGGAATCGATCCGCGCCTGGGTGCGCGCCGCGGCCTCTTCGATCCTGAGCTTCGGCAGGCCGGCCTCGATCGCCTTGGCCATGCCGCCCATGCCTTCGATCTCCTGTATATGGGCCCAGGCCTTCTTGGCGACCTCGGCCGTCAGCCGCTCCACGTAATAGCTGCCGCCCCATGGGTCGATCACCCGCGTCGTGCCGCTTTCCTGCTGCAGCACAAGCTGGGTGTTCCGGGCGATGCGGGCGGAGAAGTCCGTCGGCAGGGCCAGCGCTTCGTCCAGCGCATTAGTGTGCAGGGACTGGGTATGGCCTTGCGTCGCGGCCATCGCCTCGACGCAGGTGCGCACTACATTGTTGTAGACGTCCTGGGCGGCGAGGCTCCAGCCGGAGGTCTGGCAATGGGTGCGGAGCGCCAGGCTTTTCGGGTTCTCGGCCCCGGCTTCCCGCATCAGACGCGCCCAGAGCAGGCGCGCCGCGCGCATCTTCGCCACTTCCATGAAGAAGTTCATGCCGATCGCCCAGAAGAACGACAGGCGCGGCGCGAACGCATCGACGGAGAGGCCCGCTTCCTTGCCGGCGCGTACATACTCGATGCCGTCGGCCAGGGTGTAGCCAAGCTCCAGGTCCGCCGTGGCGCCCGCTTCCTGCATGTGGTAGCCGGAGATCGAGATCGAATTGAAACGCGGCATCTTCTGGCTTGCGAAAGCGAAGATGTCGGAAATGATCCGCATCGAGGGGCGCGGCGGATAGATGTAGGTATTGCGGACCATGAACTCCTTCAGAATGTCGTTCTGAATGGTCCCGCTGAGTTTCTCGTTCGGCACGCCCTGCTCTTCGCCGGCGACGATGTAGAGCGCCATGATCGGCAGCACGGCGCCGTTCATGGTCATGGAAACGCTCATTTCGTCGAGCGGGATGCCGTCGAACAGAATCTCCATGTCGAGGATCGAGTCAATCGCCACGCCCGCCATCCCGACATCGCCGGCGACGCGGGGATGATCGGAATCGTAGCCACGATGGGTCGCCAGATCGAAGGCGATGGAGAGGCCTTTCTGGCCCGCCGCCAGATTGCGGCGATAGAAAGCATTGGAATCCTCCGCCGTCGAGAACCCGGCATATTGGCGGACGGTCCACGGACGCTGGACATACATCGTCGGATAGGGGCCGCGCAGATAGGGCGCCACGCCCGGCACGCCATCGACGAAATCAAGGCCGGCGACATCGTCCGGTCCGTAGATCGGCTTCACCGCGATGCCTTCGGGCGTCTCCCAGGCAGCGCCGTCATTGGGCGGCGGCGGGGGCGCGGCGGGATCGAGCGCGAGGTTCGAGAAGTCGGGGATCCGGGACATAGCGTTCAGACTCCGATCGCGGTGTGAACGGACGTGAGAGCGGCCAGTATATCGCCGCCCATAAAGAGAAAATCGTCTACGCCGGCGGCGCGAAGCGCGGCTTCCTCCGCCCCGCCGCGCCCGGCGAGCCAGACCTGCTTCGCGCCGGCGGCCTTGAGCGCAGCGGCAAAGGCCGCAGCATGGTCGCCATAGCCTGCGTCTGAACCACAAATGCAGGCGACCGCGGCGCCGCTTGCCCGGAAGGCCTCCACGGCGGCGACCGGATCGGCGTAGCCGGCTTCGCCGGCGCCCGCCACCGCGATTCCGCCGGCCGCGAACGCATTGGCGGCAAACGTCGCCCGCGCGGTGAACGCCGCGAGCGCGCCGATATTGGCAAGGAAGATCGATGGCGGAGCGCCATGGCGGGCGGCGTAGTCGTCCGATGCATCTCGCAACGCCTCGAACGGCGCCGCCACGGGCGAAAGCGCCAGTGGCCCCTCCCCGCGCGCGACCGGATCGGCGAGAAGCGCCGCGCCCGCGCGCCAATCCGCCGCCGCCGCTTCCGCCGCGGCCGCCAGATCGGGCTCGACAGGCGGCGCGTCCGCGAGGTTCGCAAATTCGGAAACGCCGGTAATCGCTTCGCGGCGTTTCGCGGTCTTGGCCGCGCGGGCGGCGACCGTTTCGCCGATCGTCGTGGGCAACGCGCCGCTCTCAATCGCCGCGACGACGCCGCCAGACCGCTCGATCTCCTGGAACGTCGCCCATCCGGCGGCGGCGAGTTCGGCGGTCAAGCGCTCCACATAGAACGCGCCGCCGCCCGGGTCCGCCACGCGGCCGAGATTAGATTCCTCCGCCAGAACGATCTGCAAATTGCGGGCGACGCGGCGGGCCAGCGGATCGTCTCCGCCCAGGCGCGCGTCGAACGGCAGAACGGTGATCGCGTCCACGCCGCCGACGGCGCCGGCAAACCCGGCGATGGTCGCGCGCAGCACGTTCACATGGGGGTCGTGGCGCGTGAACATCCGCTCCGCCGTAACGCCGTCCAGGCGCATCCGGCCGGCAGACGCCTCCAGGCCGGCGTGCTTCAGCACGGCCGACCACAGCGTCCGGGCCGCGCGAACCTTGGCGATCGTCAGGAACTGATCCTGGCTAAGGGCAAGGGTGAACCCGATCTTCCCAACGGCGACGTCAGGCTCGACTCCCGCAGCCTCCAACGCTCGCAGGTAAGCGACGCCGCTGGCGATTAGGCAACCGAGCTCCTCGCCTTCGCTCGCGCCGGCGTCGAAGAACGCGACGGACGAGGCGTTCAGAACTGCAATATCGTCGCCGGCGTCCAGCCCTTTGGCCGCTTCGCACCATTCCTGAACGGCTTCCCCCGCCAACCCGGCCGTCGCGACGGCAGAAATCGGATCGAGACCGAGGGCCGAACCCTTGGCGAGGCCGCTTGCGCCCGCGAGTCCCATCAGCGCGCGCGCCGCCGCCAGGCCGCCGGCGCCGGCGTCCAGGCCAATTCGCGTCTTGGCGAGGTCCAGGCCGGCGAGCGTTTCGGCAAGCGCGCCTTTGGAATGGATGGCGACGCCGTCCGCGCCGACAAGGTCAAGCCGAGTCTCCGGAGTCGCGCCATGGCGCAGCGCGCTGTCGAACCGGAGAAGGATCGACGTCGCGCCCGAAGCCAGCTCTTCCTCGATTTCCCTCCGAGCGTCCGCGACGGCCGGGCCGGCGATCGCCTGTCGGATATCCCATGCGCCCGGATTGACCGCCCGGCCGCTACCCGGACGCAGGATCGTCTGCGGCGCGTCGCCGGCGACATAGAGCGGCTTCAGCCGGAACCCGTCATAGGTGTCCGTCGAGAGCGCGCGGTCGAAATCGGCGCCCTTCAGCCCCTTCTCCACCAGGGCGCGCCAATCCTCGTAACTCGCGGGATCGAAACCCTCCGCGAACCGCATTTCCTCTTCGCCAGTCATTGTTTACCGCTCAAATTTGGAACACCCGCTATGAGCTACCGCCTGGGGCGGCGGAGCGCAATCATGCGATTCGCCGTCCGAACGCGGCGAACCGGGCGTCGACCGCATAGCGCGCGATGCCAAGTATCTTGGCGAGATCGCGCGCCAAAGCGGCGTCGCCCGGCCCAAGCGCGGCGGGATCGGCCTCGACCGCCGCCTGAACTTCCCGCGCCACGTCCTGAAAGATCGCGCGGGCGGCGAGCAGATCATCCGGCCCCTCACGCTCGAGCATCGCTTCAACCGCAAGCAGGCGGGCGGCGACGCCGCCGGCGAAAACCGCTGTCTCCGGCTCGGCGGCGAAAGCCTTCGACAGGCGCTCATAAGCGCCAAGCCTGGTCCACGCGCCGGCGGCGTCCTCGTGGTCGCGCAGGGGCTTTACGATGGTCGGGTAGACGTCCGCCGCATTGGCGAGCCGGGCGGTCGCCGGCACGTAGACATCTTCCAGCGCCAAAGATGCGTGGCCGCTCGGCAGGAGGTAGTCGACATGCTCGCTCGGCAGGATCCGGAGGCCTGGAGCGTCTCTCGGAACGAGAAAGGCGCCGTAGGATTTCCGGCCGTCCTCCGTCTCGGAGACGATGGCGACGATCGCGAACACCGCCGCGATCGGACCATTGGTCACATAGGCTTTCCGGCCGTTCAGTCGGAACCCGTCGCCGTCGGCCGTCGCCGTGGTCGTCAATCGCTTGGGGTGGGCGCCGGCGCCAGGTTCGGAAACGGCGAAGGCCAGCGTCGCCTTTCCGGAAGCGATGCGAGGCCACCATTCGGCCTGCTGCGCGGGATTGGCGAAGTGGCCGAGTATCCAATCCGCGAGCATGTTGTGCGAAAGCCAGACGCTGGCGAGCCCCTGGACGCCGGCCGCCCGGGCCAGCGCCCGTCCGACCCGCGCAATCTCGCCGATTGTCTTGCCTTCCCCGCCAAATTCCGTCGGCGCGGATAGGGCGAACAGCCGCCTTTCGGCGAATTCCCGCCAAAGCGCGTCCGGCACGGCGTCGGCTTCCCAAAGGGACGGATATGCGCTCTCCGCCTTCTGACCGACCGCGATGGCGGCTTCGATGAATTGCTCTACGGACTGAGACATTGCGCGACCTTTTTGCTCACATTCATCGCAGCATATCCCATCGCGTCCGCAGGTGTTTAGAATGCGGCCGAACGCAAAACAGGAGCAGCAGGACGTGTCGTCTGATTTGGTGCTAACGGAAGTAGACGCCCGGGGCGTCGCCACGGTTACGATCAACCGGGCCGAGGTGAACAACGCCTATAACAGCGACATGATTCAGGGCCTGATCGCCGCGTTCGGCGCAGTCGCAGCCGACGAGCAAGCGCGCGTGGTCGTATTGCGCGGCAACGGCAAGCACTTCCAGGCGGGCGCCGACCTGAAATGGATCATGTCCATGAAGGAGAAATCCTGGGAAGAGAATCTCGCTGTCTCGCAGGCGACGACGGACGCCGTTCGCGGTTTGAACGAGTTTCCGAAGCCGACCATCGCCCTGGTGCACGGGGGATGTTTCGGCGGCGGCGTCGGCGTCGCGTCGAGCTGCGACATCGTCATCGCCTCCGAAGATGCGTTTTTCGCGATCACCGAGGCGAAATGGGGCCTGATGGCGGCGCCGATCTATCCCCAACTCATCGCCCGGCTCGGCGTCGCCAATACGCGGCGCTATTCGCTGACCTGCGAACGCTTCAACGCGGCGAAGGCGAAAGAGATCGGCTTGGCGGATGAAGTCTGCCCGACCGGCGGACTGGACGAAGCGGCCGCGCCGCTGATCGAGCAATTGCTCGATTGCCCGCCGATTGCGCTCGCCGAGACGAAGGCCAGCATTCTGGAGTGCGCGGGGCTGATTATCGACGACGCGCGCGCGGCGGAGCTCGCCCATCCCCACGCGGCGAAACGGCTGACGGACGAGGCGACCGAAGGCCTCAATTCCTTTATCGAGAAACGGCCCCCCAGCTGGCGGCCGGCCGCCTAGAAGGCCGCCATAAGAGCGGCGCGGGAACAATCCGGGGAGCACGACGAAATGCAGGTATTGGTGACAGGCGCCAGCGCGGGCATAGGGGGCGCGATCTGCCTCCGCCTCGCGCGGGACGCCAAGCGCGACGGCCGCGAAATTCAAATCGCAGCCGCCGAGTATCAGCGGACGGACGCCAATGACGCGCTCAAAGCCGAGCTCGAGGGACTGGGGGCGGAGGTGATCACGCCCTATGGCGACCTCTCAGACGCGGCTGCGCCCGCGGCGTTGGTCGCCGCGGCCGTCGATGCGTTCGGCGGTTTGAACGCCGTGGTCTCGAACGCCGGCTTCGTCGCGCCCGGTCGCTTGAACGAGCTTTCGCTCGACGATTGGGACAAGGTGATGAACGTGAACGCTCGCGCCGGCTGGCTGCTGGCGAAAGCCGCGTTCCCCTACCTGAAGACCAGCGGCGGCAGCTATGTGGCGATCGCCTCCATGTCCGGCATGGGCCCCCATGTCGGCTTGGGCGCCTACAGCCCCAGCAAGGCAGCCTGCATTAACGTCACCGCAATGCTGGCCCAGGAATGGGCCGTCGACGGCGTGCGCGCGAACTCCATCGCTCCCGGCATGATCCGCACGCCCTTCAACGCGAACGTCTATGCCGACGCGGAGCTGGCCCAGCGCCGCGACGAGGCCGTGCCCATCGGCCGCGTCGGCACGCCGGAAGACATTGCGGACGTCGCGGCCTTTCTGTTGTCCGACGACGCGCGGTACATGACTGGCCAGAACATCTGCGTCGATGGCGGCTTCGCCTCATCGATCCTCGCTCACGTGCCTGGAAGACCGAACAAAAATGGCTAAATCCCACTTCTTCAACGCCTGCCGCCGCTGGCTGATCGTCCTCTTGCTCGCGGCGGCCCCGGCCCCCGTCGCCGCCGGGCCGGCCAGCGATCTGATCGCGGAGATGGCCGATCAGGCGATTACCACATTGGCCGAAACCGAAACCGACCTCGCATCCCGCGAGCGGCGCCTAAGGGCGATCCTGATCCGCAGCTTCGACATGGACTATATTGGCCGGTTCGTCATTGGCCGGTATTGGAGCCGGGCGACGGAAGAGCAACGGCACGACTATCTGGCGGCCTTCTCCGACTATATCGCCACGACCTATACGCGACGCTTCGGCGGATATTCCGGCGAGACGCTGGAAATCCTGGCGGAACGACCGGCAAGCGAGAACGAGACCTTCGTCCAGACGCAGATCGTGCGCGGCGAAGCGGCGCCGATCCTCGCCGAATGGCGCGTGCGGGTGGACGACAAGCCGGCCCGCGTGGTGGACGTGCTTGTCGAAGGGCTTAGCATGTCGGTCAGCCAGCGGGAGGAGTTCGGCTCGGTCATCCGCCAGCGCGGCATCGACGGCTTGATCAATATCTTGCAGGCCCGCTCGGGCCGATTGGGGGCGCAATGAGATTTCTGGCGGCGTCGGCGCAAATCGGCGCAATCGCACTTGCGGCGGCGGTCGCGTTCGCGACGCCCGCCACGCCCGCATGGGGCGCGACCTTCGGCGACGGCCTGAAAGCCTATGAAGCCGCGCGGTTCGAGGAGGCGCTGGAGATCTGGCGGCCGCTCGCGGAGGCCGGCAACGCCCGCGCCGCCTACAATATCGGCGTGCTCTATTTCGACGGCAAAGGCGTCGTCCGCGACCCGGAAACGGCCTTCGACTGGTGGCGCACCGCCGCCGAGGCCGAGTTCGTGCCGGCGCAGCATAATCTGGCGCTCACCCTGATCGCGGGCGACGCCGGGCAGGTCGACTACGGCGAGGCCCTGCACTGGCTGGTGCGAGCGGCGGAGAACGGCTCGGTCAAGTCCCAGTATACGCTCGGCAAGATGTACTATTACGGCCTCGGCACGCCGAAAGACTTCGAATCCGCCTATCGCTGGATGGGCCGGGCCGCGGAGCAAAGCCTGGTTCCGGCGATGTACAATGTCGCCAAGATGCTGCGGGACGGAATTGGAACGGAGCCTGACCCGAAGGCCGCCTTCATGCTGTTCGCCAGCGCCGCGGTCGCGGGGCATGGCAAGGCGCAGGCCGCGCTCGCCGTCCGGTATGTCGATGGCGACGGCGTCGAGCGGAACCCGGAGCGCGCGCTCTTCTGGGCGCTTCAAGCGCAACACAACGGCGTCGCCCGCGCCGGCGTAACTGTGGACGCCATGACGGCTGAAGTCGGGGCCGAAACCGCGGCGCGGATCCGCAGGGAAGCCGCCATCCCCATCCGATAGGCCGCGCTGCGGACGCCGATCAGTCCATGGGCTTCAGCCCGTCGCGGAACCGTTTCCAATTGCGTTGATAGGAGTCGGCGTTGCGCATCATGCGTTCCGCCTCTTCGTCGGTGAACGTCTTGACCACCTTGCCCGGCGCGCCCATGACCAGCGAGTTATCCGGGATTTCCTTGCCTTCCGTGATCAGCGATTTCGCCCCGATCAGGCAACGCTTCCCGATCTTGGCGCCGTTCAGAATGACCGCGCCGATGCCGATCAGCGATCCGTCGCCGATATCGCAGCCGTGCAACATGACCATATGGCCGATCGTGACGTTCCGGCCGAGCGTCAGCGGAAACCCTGGGTCCGCATGGAGCACGCTGCCGTCCTGAACGTTCGTGCCCTCGCCGATGGTGATCTTGTCATTGTCGCCGCGCAGAACGGCGCCCCACCAGATGCTGGCGTCCTTCTCGATCCGAACGTCCCCGATCACGATCGCATTGTCGGCGATCCAACTTTCCGGGTGCGAATCGACCCTGACTCCATCCAACTCAAACCGCATCGGCGCCTCTCCCATTTTCAGTCCGAATGCCGGAGCGCAGCCGCATCCGGTCGTTCAGTTTCCCAGACGGCGCCGATCGCGCCGCTAGGCGCGGGCGCGACGCGGCGGCGACCGCTCGTCCCGCATTTTCAGTTTGATTCCGACAACCTGGTAGATGTTCAGTCGCGTGATCTGCGCGATTTCCGCGAGCGGCAAGGACGTCTCCCGCAGCAGGGCGCGGGCATGCATATCCGGATTCATGCGCTGATTGCTTCTCGAGCGGGAGGCCTGGGGACGCGGCTTCGGACGCGCCGCCTCCTCCTGGGCGTCGAGCCCGCGCCGTCGCGCCGCTTCGTAAGCCGCCCGCCATTGACGTTTTTCGTCTTCCGGGCGCCGCCAACGTGAATCACGTTCTTTCGCCCGGCCCCACCGCTCCTCGAAACCGGGCGGCGGTTCGAAACCGGAGCCGCCCCAGGGATTCGTCGCCGCGCTCCGACGGTGGCCTTGGCCAGCGGTCGGCTCGGCCGCATCGTCTTCGGCCGGTTGGGCCGCCGCTTCGCGCAGACTCATGCCGTGGCGCTCGGCAAGACGTTTCGCCGCAGCGAGCGCCGCCTCCCGCTCGCCTTCGAACGGACTCTCCGCCGCCAGCTTCAGCAGGTTGTGAAACCGCCGCCGCTCCGCGCTGTCGAACCCCTTCGAAATGCCGCTTCTCCCCAAAACGCGCCGAAACCCCAAACTTAACTGAACTTCGCGACCATCGCGAGACTATGGCCTCACGAAATGGGCGTGGCGTAAATCGCCGCAATGAACCGGCGCCGGCGCGGCGAGCCATCGCGATGGCGATTCCGCCCGATACTCCCTATGATCCCGCCAAGTTCTCCAGTTCGCGTAAAGGCGCCAGGTTCCGTGTTCGGTCTCAGCTTCGGCAAACTTCTGGTTATGGCCGCCGTCATCGCTTTCGTCTGGTTCGGATGGCGGAAGTTGGCGGAGGTTGGAAAAGCCCTCCAAAACCGCGCCTCGGCTCCGCCGCCGGCGCCGGGCGGCGGCGCTTCCAGGCCGGAGGAGCCGATCGATCTCGTACGCGATCCGGAGACTGGGCGCTACGAGCCGCGCAAACCCGATTGACCCGCCCTAGGCCAGACGCCTAGTTTGCCGCGCCGCAGCATTCGATTGCCGGCGCGACTTCATATCTCGAGCCATCGCCATGTCAGCTACCGATGCCCCAAGCTTCCAGGACCTGATCCTGCGCCTGTCCGCCTACTGGTCGAACGAAGGCTGCGCCATCCTGCAGCCCTACGACATGTGCGTCGGCGCGGGCACCTTCCACCCGGCGACGACGTTGCGGGCGCTCGGTCCTGATGCCTGGAGGGCCGCCTATGTGCAGCCGTCTCGCCGGCCGACCGACGGGCGCTATGGCGAGAACCCCAACCGTTTGCAGCACTACTACCAGTATCAGGTCGTCCTGAAGCCGAACCCGGAAGACATTCTGGAAAAGTACTTCGGCTCCCTCGCCGCTATCGGCATCGATGTCGGCCTGCACGATATCCGCCTCGTCGAGGACGACTGGGAGAGCCCGACGCTTGGCGCCTGGGGCCTAGGCTGGGAGGTCTGGTGCGACGGCATGGAGGTGACGCAGTTCACCTATTTCCAGCAGGTCGGCGGTTTCGACTGCAAGCCGGTCACCGGGGAGATTACCTACGGCCTCGAACGCCTCGCGATGTATGTCCAAGGCGTCGACAACGTCTACGATCTGAAGTTCAACGACGCCGGCATGAGCTATGGGGACGTGTTCCTGCAGGCCGAGCGGGAATTCTCCGCCTATAATTTCGAGCACGCCAACACGGAAACGCTGTTCCGCCACTTCTCCGATGCGGAGGCCGAGTGCGAAGCCCTGGTGACCGCAGGGCTCGCCCTGCCCGCCTATGACCAGTGCATTCAGGCGAGCCACGCGTTCAATCTCCTGGACGCGCGCGGCGTCATCAGCGTGACCGAGCGGGCGGCCTATATCGGCCGCGTTCGGGCGTTGGCGCGGGCGTCGGCGACGGCATGGCTGAAAGCCCGGGGCCACCTCGCGGCCGACGCCGCGGCGGAGGGCTGATCCGATGGCGGAACTCCTGATCGAACTCCTCTCCGAGGAAATTCCCGCCCGGATGCAGGCGCGGGCCGCGGCCGATTTCGCGCGCATCCTGTCCGAAAGCCTGGCGGACGCGTCGCTGAAGCCGGAAAGCGTCAACGCCTATGCGACGCCGCGCCGGATTGCCGTCGTCGCCGAGGGCATGCCGACGCGCCAGCCGGACCGCCAGGAAGAACGCAGGGGTCCACGAGTGGGCGCGCCCGAGAAAGCCCTGCAAGGCTTCATGGGCGCGAACGGCCTGACCTCGATCGACGCCTGCGAGATTCGCACCATCAAGGGCGCGGATTTCTATTTTGTCGTCCGCCAGATCGAAGGCCAGCCGGCGACAGCCGCCTTGCCGGACCTGATCGCCGAATCGATCCTCGCGATTCCGTGGCCCAAATCCATGCGCTGGGCCGACACGGAGCGTCGGTATGTGCGGCCGCTCGAACGCGTGTCCGTCGTCTTCGACGGGGCGGCGCTGCCGGGGACGGTCGATTTCGGCGGCGCCGCCGGCGCAAAGGCGTTCGGCGCCGAAACGGTCGGGCACCGGTTCATGGCCAGCGGCGTCGCCGTGGCGATGACAAACTTCAAGGCCTATAAGACGGCGCTGGAAAATGCCTATGTCCTGCTCGATCCGGCGGACAGGCGCGCCCGCATCGCGGACGGCCTCTCCCGCATCGCGGACGCCGCCGGTCTTCGCCTTAAATCCGACCCCGCGCTTCTCGATGAAGTGACGGGGCTGGTCGAGTGGCCCGTGCCGCTCGCCGGCAAGATCGACGACGCCTTCATGGACCTGCCGGCGGAAGCGCTCACCACGTCCATGCGCTCCCACCAGAAGTATTTCGCCTTCGAAACGACGGACGGCGCGCTGGCGCCCGTCTTCGGCGTCGTCGCCAATATCGAGAGCGCGGACGACGGCGCCCGCATCGTCGCCGGCAATGAGCGCGTTCTGCGGGCGCGCCTCGCCGATGCGCGGTTCTTCTGGGACCAGGACAGGAAGACGCCGCTGGCGGACCGGACGGACGCGCTCGGCAGCGTCGTGTTCCACGCAAAGCTCGGCAGCGTATTGGATCGCGTGACGCGCATCCGCAAGCTGGCGACCGCTCTCTCCGGGCAAGTCGAAGGCGCTGACGCCGCCATGGCCGATAGAGCGGCGGCGCTCGCCAAGGCCGACCTGACGACCGGGATGGTCGGCGAATTTCCAGAGCTGCAAGGCGTCATGGGCCGCTATTACGCCCTCGCCGAGGCCGAGGCGCCGGAGGTGGCGGACGCCATTCGCGACCATTATGCGCCGCAAGGACCAAGCGACGCCTGCCCCTCCGCACCGATATCCATCGTCACGGCGCTTGCGGAAAAGCTCGATACGCTCGCCGGGTTCTTCGCCATCGACGAGAAGCCGACCGGGAGCCGTGACCCTTATGCGCTCCGTCGCGCCGCTCTTGGCGTGATCCGGCTCGCGCTCGAAAATGCGCTCGCGCTCAATCTCCGGCCCGCCTTCAAGCTGGCGCATGCGGGCTATGCGGCTTTGCCCCCGGGCGGCGGCGACGCCGAAACCGTCGCGGAAGACCTGCTGCAATTTTTCGCCGACCGGCTGAAGGCGCACCTTCGGGCGGAGGGCGTGCCGCATCATCATATCGCCGCTGTGTTCGCGCTTGGCGACGAAGACGATCTCGTCCGCATCGTCGGCCGCGTGCACGCGCTCGGCGCCTTCCTGGCGAGCGAGGATGGCGGCAATCTGCTGATCGCGTTCCGCCGGGCGGCGAACATCGTTTCGATCGAAGCGAAGAAAGACGCCGTCGCCTACGAGGATCCCGTCGAACCTGCGCTGTTCAAGCAGGACGAGGAGCGGGCGCTCGCCGAAGCGCTTGGCCCCGTCAGAACCGAAGCCGCCGCCGCGCTGGCCGCCGGCCGGTTCGCCGAGGCGATGAGCGCGCTGGCGCGGCTCCGCCAGCCGGTGGACGCATTCTTCGAAAAGGTCACCGTCAATGTCGATGACGCGCCGACGCGCGCCAATCGGTTAAGGCTCCTGTCAGCAATCGGAGCGACAATGCGTGAGATCGCAGACTTCAGCGAGATCGAGGGTTAAATGACGAAATGGGTCTATGGCTTCGGCGGCGGCGACGCCGACGGCCGCGCCGACATGCGAAACCTGCTGGGCGGCAAGGGCGCGAACCTGGCGGAGATGGCGAGCCTCGGCCTGCCGGTGCCGCCGGGCTTCACCATCACCACTGAAGTCTGCACCTATTTTTATGAGAACGGCCGCGCCTATCCGGACGATCTGAAACAAGCCGTCGCCGCCGCGCTGGCCAAGGTGGAAAGCGAGACGGGGCGGGCCTTCGGCGACCCCAAGAACCCGTTGCTGGTGTCCGTTCGCTCCGGCGCTCGGGTCTCCATGCCGGGCATGATGGATACGGTGCTCAATCTCGGCCTGAACCCGGACACAGTCGCGGGACTCGTGGCCGACAGCGGGTCGGAGCGGTTCGCCTGGGACAGCTATCGCCGTTTCATCCAGATGTACGCCGACGTCGTCATGGGCGTCGATCACAGCCTGTTCGAAGAGCAGATCGAGCTTCGAAAAGACGAGAAAGGCGTGTTTCTTGACACCGACCTGGACGCGGCGGACTGGCGCGACCTGGCCGAAGCCTTCAAGCGCGTCGTGCTCGAAACCCTGGACGCGCCGTTCCCCGACGATCCCGAGGCCCAGCTCTGGGGCGCGATCGGCGCCGTTTTCCAAAGCTGGCAGACGCAACGCGCCGTCACCTATCGCCGCCTGCATGACATATCCGAATCCTGGGGCACCGCCGTGAACGTGCAGGCCATGGTGTTCGGCAATATGGGCGATACGTCCGCCACCGGGGTCGCCTTCACCCGCGACCCGTCGACCGGCGAGAACGCCTTCTATGGCGAGTTCCTGGTAAACGCCCAGGGCGAAGACGTCGTCGCCGGCATCCGCACCCCGCAGTCCCTGACCAAGATGGCCAGGGAAGCGCAAGGCTCTGACCTGCCGTCGATGGAAGAGGCGATGCCGGAAGTATTCGGCCAGCTCCTTGAGGTGCAGTCCCGGCTCGAGAAGCACTATCGGGACATGCAGGACATCGAATTCACGGTCGAGCGCGGCCGCCTGTGGATGCTTCAGACCCGTTCCGGCAAGCGCACGGCCAAAGCCGCCGTGCGCATCGCGGTCGAAATGGCCGAAGAAGGCGTGATCTCGACCGACGAGGCCGTATTGCGCGTCGAGCCCGCGTCGCTGGATCAGCTGCTGCACCCGATGCTGGACCCGGACGCGGAGCGCACCCTGCTGGCGCGCGGCCTGCCCGCCTCTCCCGGCGCCGTTTCCGGACGGGTTTCGTTCAATGCCGACGAAGCGGAAGCGCTCGCCCAGGCGGGCGAGGACGTCATTCTGGTCCGCATCGAGACCAGCCCCGAAGATATCCACGGCATGCACGCCGCCCGAGGCGTGCTGACCAGCCGCGGCGGCATGACCAGCCACGCCGCCGTGGTCGCGCGCGGCATGGGACGGCCCTGCGTCGCCGGCGCCGGCGACGTGCGCGTCGATTATGCCAATGGCGTCTTCAATGCCGGCGGCCGCCAGGTGAAGCGCGGCGATCTGATCACGCTCGACGGCGGCCAGGGCCACATTTACCTCGGCGCCGTGCCGACCTTGAAGCCGGAGCTTTCCGGCGAGTTCGGAAAGCTGATGGCCTGGGCCGACGCTACGCGGCGCCTCGCCGTCCGTACGAACGCCGAAACGCCGCCCGATGCGGAAACCGCGGTCGGCTTCGGCGCCGAGGGCATCGGGCTATGCCGCACCGAGCATATGTTCTTCGACGCCGAGCGCATCGTCGCTGTGCGCGAAATGATCATGGCCGACGACAAGGCCGGCCGCGAAGCGGCGCTGGCCAAGCTCCTGCCGATGCAGCGCCAGGACTTTCACGAGCTTTTCCGCATCATGTCCGGTCTGCCCGTCACGATCCGCCTGCTCGATCCGCCCCTGCACGAGTTCTTGCCCCATACGGACGACGAAATGTCCGAGATCGCGCGGGTTTCGGGCAAATCGATCGACCAGATCCGCGAACGGGCGGCGCGGCTGACGGAAGCGAATCCGATGCTCGGCCACCGGGGCTGCCGCCTGGCGGTGACCTATCCCGAGATTTACGAGATGCAAGCCCGCGCCATCTTCGAAGCCGCCGGCGCGCTGGCCGCGGAGACCGGCGAACCCGTGCTCCCAGAGGTGATGATCCCGCTGGTGGCGACCAAGGCGGAAATCGACCGAATGAAAGCCCTGGTCGACCGGGTGGCCGAAGCGGTGGCGAAGGAAACCAGCCGTGAAGTCGACTACATGGTCGGCACGATGATCGAACTTCCCAGAGCGGCGCTCAGGGCAGGCGATATCGCGGAAGCCGCCGAGTTCTTCAGCTTCGGCACGAATGACCTGACCCAGACCGCGTTCGGCCTCTCGCGCGACGACGCGGCCTCCTTCCTGGACAGCTATCTGCGCCAGGGGGTTCTCGAACGCGATCCGTTCGTTTCGATCGACAGCGAAGGCGTCGGCGAACTGATCGAAATCGCCGCCGAACGCGGCCGCAAGACGCGCCCCGGCATGAAGCTTGGCATCTGCGGCGAGCATGGCGGCGACCCGGCGTCCGTTGAGTTCTGCCATGGGGCCGGCCTCGACTACGTCTCCTGTTCCCCCTTCCGCGTGCCGATCGCCCGGCTCGCGGCGGCCCAGGCGGCGATCAAAGCCAAGTGAACCGAGCCGCGTTCGCCTTGCTTGGCGGGCGCAAACGCGCATGCGACGATATCGCCCATGCGCGTTCACGTCGCCATTATCGGCTCCGGCCCCGCCGGACTGCTTCTGGGTCAGCATCTGACCGCGGCCGGCATTGATAATGTCATCGTCGAGAAGCAGTCCCGGGACTATGTGCTCGGCCGAATCCGCGCCGGGGTGCTCGAAGACGGCACGGTGGCGCAGCTGCGTTCGCTCGGCCTGGCCGACCGGATCGGCGCCGAGGGGCTGATCCACGACGGCGTGGAAATCGCCTCCAACGGCGTGCGCCGGCGCCTCGATCTCAAGCGATATAGCGGCGGCAAGAGCGTCACCGTCTATGGACAGACCGAAGTCACCAGAGACCTGATGGATGCGCGGGCCAAGTCGGGCGCGGCGACGATTTACGAGGCTGACCATGTGACGCCCCACGACTTCGATCGGTCGAGGCCGCGCCTCACCTTTAAGACGGATGGCGGCGAACGGGAGATCGAGGCGGACTTCATTGTCGGCGCCGACGGCTATCACGGCGTCGCGCGCGCATCGGCGCCGGCCGCCGCTCTAACCACGTATGAGAAGATATATCCGTTTGGCTGGCTTGGCTTGCTGGCGGATATTAAACCGGTCTCGGATGAACTGATCTACGTTCACCACCCTCGCGGCTTCGCCCTCTGCTCCATGCGCTCGAAGACCCGCAGCCGTTACTATCTTCAAGTGGCGGCGGACGCGGACGCCGCCGACTGGACCGCGCCCGCCTTCTTCGAGGAATTGAAACGCCGCCTAGACCCGGAAGCGGCGGACAGGCTGGAGACCGGGGATCCGCTGGAGATGAGCGTCGCGCCGCTCCGCGCTTTCGTCGCCGAACCTTTGCGTTTCGGGCGGATGTTCCTGATTGGCGACGCCGGCCACATCGTGCCGCCGACAGGCGCCAAGGGCCTCAATCTGGCTGCAAGCGACGCCTACTACCTCGCCGACGCGCTACGCGAGTTCTATGGCGAAAAGTCTTCGGCCGGCCTGGACGCCTATTCCGCGCGCGCGCTGGCCAGGGTCTGGCGCTCGGTCAGGTTTTCCATGCGTCTGACGGCGCTCACCCACATTCCGCCCGGCGCGACGCCGTTCGAACGCCGCTTGCAGGAAACCGAATTGGACGCCGTATTCCGTTCCGACGCGGAGGCGCGGGCGCTTGCCGAAAACTACGTCGGCCTGCCCTACGACTGAGGCGCTTTCCCGACCAAGGCGTCTTACCAGAGCGCCGAGTCGGTCACGACGAACGGCCGGATCAACGCCAGCGCCCGGTCGTCTCCCAAGCGATACAGCACGCCGATTTCCCGCCCACGCCGGTCCCAGACATCGCGGCCGGCATGGTCCCGCTTTTTCAGCCGCCGGCGGGTTTCGTAGGCGAAGTTTCCGTTCAGAACCGCAACCTCCGCCACATCTCCCGCCTGAAAAGCGGCGCCGGGCGCGACTGCGAGGATAAGATCGTTCCCGTCAATCTTCACGACGCCGATCCGCATGGCCTCGACGAAATCTTCCTTGTCATACCGATGCTCGGAGAGTTTGCCGACAAAGGGGACGAAGGAGTAGTCGATCCGAGCCTGGTTGCGCCGCCCGACGCCATGGCGCGTCTTGGCCGTCAGGGCGGCGTCGTCGCCGACGACGATGATCCGATCAATCGTGCCGCCGCGATGTTGGCTATCGCGAACGTCGAACTGATAGACAGTCCGCGACTCGTTCGCATCGCGATCCGGATCGCCCGCGGTCGCCATCGTCGGAACGAGCGTTGCGACCGCCGCCGCAAACGCCAGGCAAAAGCCAAGTCGCATCATCGATTTCTGCTCCAGTCGTCGCCTCTGCCGCCTCATGCAACCGAAATGGGGCGAGAAGATGGAAGCGCCAGCCAGGGAGACGCCGGAAGCGGCCTAAACCGACAACACGTATTTCCCGATCGCCTTGCGGTCTATCAGCGCGCGCATGGCCTTGCCAGCCTCCTCGAACGGCGCTTCAGCCGCGATGTGGGGACGGATGGCCCCATCCGCCGCCCAGGCAAGCAGCGCCTCTGCCGAAGCGCGCAACAGATCCTGGCGCCGTCGCCGGTAGTGCATGAGCGCGAAGCCGAGCGCGGAACGGTTCTTCACCAGCAACAGGTTCGCCGGGATCTTCGGAATGGCGCCGCCCGCATAGCCGATAGTGAGATAGCGGCCGCCCCAATCGAGCGCGCGGAAGGCGGGTTCGTAATAGTCCCCGGCGACGGGATCGAAGACCACGTCGACGCCGCCGTCGGATAGCCGAAGCGCTTCCGCCCGCAAATCCGCCTCGCGATAGTCGATGACAGCGTCGGCGCCGTGTTCCTTGGCGACCGCGGTCTTTTCCGGGCCGCCAGCGGCCGCGATGACATGCGCGCCGAGCGCCTTTCCGACCTCGACCGCAGCCAGACCGACGCCGCCCGCGGCGCCCAGCACGAGCAGCTTGTCGCCGGCGCCTAACCTGGCTTCATAGGCGAGCGCGCAATGGGCCGTCAGGTAGACGGAGCACATGGCGGCCGCCGTCGCATCCGAAACGCGGTCGTCCTTTATGGGAAAACATTCGCTCGCCAGCGCCTTCGCGCGCACGGCATAGCCGCCGTCGTACACCAGCGCCATCGCCCGATCTCCGATGGCGAACTCCGTCACGCCCGCGCCGACCGCGGCGATGCGCCCGGCGACCTCCATGCCCGGCGCGAACGGCAGCTCGTGCTTGTTCTGATGCAGGTTCCGGATCATCAGCGTATCGGCGAACGACACGCCGGCGGCTGCGACGTCGATCAGAACTTCGCCCGGTCCAACAGTCGGTTCCGGCAGTTCTCCGACGCGCAGCGTTTCAGGATCGCCATAGTCGGCGCAGACGACGGCCCGCATTCTATTTGCCGCCTTTGCCTGGATTCACGTGGCCGCAGGCGTCGCAACGCCGAAAGGCCTCGTCGCCGTAATATTCCGCGAAAACAGGCGGCAGGTCCTTCTCGATGTCGGCCAGTTCGAACTCGCGTCGATGGTGGCAATGATCGCAGTTCTCGCAATACCACTCGAAGGCGTCGAGTTCGCCCGGAAGGCGGATGCGCTCGACGACGAGACCGACGCTGCCCGCCGGCCGTTGCGGCGAATGGCGAACATGGGGCGGCAACAACAGCATTTCGCCCTCGCGGATCGGCACGTCGACCGGCTTGCCGTCCTCGATAATGCGCAGGTTCATGTCGCCTTCGACCTGATAGAAAAGCTCTTCGCCCGGATCGTCGTGATAGTCCGTGCGCTCGTTCGGCCCGCCAATCACCATGATGATGAAGTTCTTGTAGACGGTCTTATAGAGCTGGACGTTGCCGACGGGCGGCTTCAGCCGGTCGCGGTTCTCGTCGATCCATGCGTGCAGATTAAAAGCGGACAGGGACGCCATGGGCGCGCTCCATCGATTGCGGGGCCGGCGGCGAGTATCTCCGCCACGGCCGAAGGCGACAAGCGGCGGCGGGTCGCAGGCAAGGCCTCAGCCGCGCCGCTCCAGCCGCCATTCCGAACCGTCGAAGCTCCAGTAGGCAAGCGGTTTGCCCGCCTCGCTCCACTGGCGCCAGCGGGCGCGGCCCGCGTCGCGGGCGGCGGGATCCCGCGCGTCGAACACATAGCAGCGCCGCTGGTAGGCTTCCCAATCCGCCGGCTCCGCGTCGTCCACCACCACGATCATCGGCGAAGCCGCCTCGGGCTCCTGGTCGGCGATCCAGATGGGATGATCCTCCGGCGCGCCCTCGCCGGGTCCGCCATGGGGCAGGAAGCTGCCTGGATCGAAGGTCCACAGGCCGGCGTTCAGCGCGGCGGCGCGCTCGCCGTCGCCGCATAGCACCAGCACCACACACCCGTCGTCCACGTCCGCGTCCGGGCCGAGCTCGGCTTCCAGGCGCCGCCCGAGTGCAAGCTCGATCGGCCGCCCATCAACGTTCAGAAAGTCGATCCAGGCGGCCTCGTCGCCATCGCCTTGCTCAGCCAAGACCAGCCTACTTCTCGAACTTGTCGGCGATCAGGCGGTCGAGCAGACGAACGCCGAAGCCCGTTCCGCCCTTGGGCGTCGTCGGCTTCGGTTTGGTCGTCCATGCGACGCCCGCGATATCCAGATGCGCCCAGGGCGTATTCTCGACCACGAACCGCTTCAGGAACTGCGCCGCCGTCACGCTGCCGGCCTCGCGGCCGCCGACATTCTTCATATCGGCGATGTTGGACGCGAGCTGCTTGTCGTAGGCGTCGGCGAGCGGCATCCGCCACAGCGTCTCGCCCGTCGCCTCCCCGGCGGCGGCCAGGTCCGCGGCCAACCCGTCGTCATTGGCGAACATGCCGGCGTGAACGCCGCCGAGCGAAACGATGATCGCGCCGGTCAGGGTCGCGAGATCGATCACGGCCGACGGCTTATATTCCTTCTGGACATGCCAGAGCGCGTCGCAGAGGACCAGGCGGCCTTCGGCGTCGGTATTGATCACCTCGATGGTCTGACCGGACATGCTCGTCACCACGTCGCCCGGGCGCTGAGCGTTGGCGGACGGCATGTTCTCGACGAGGCCGATGATGCCGACGACGTTGGCCTTCGCCTTCCTGCCTGCGATGGCCTTCATGGTTCCGACCACGGCGGCGGCGCCGCCCATATCGTACTTCATGTCTTCCATGCCGCCGGCGGGCTTCAGCGATATGCCGCCCGTATCGAACGTGACGCCCTTGCCGACCAGAGCCAGCGGTCCGCCGCCGCCTTTCCGACCCTGCCAGCGCATGATGACCATGCGCGCCGGCCGGGCGCTGCCCTGGGCGACGCCCAGAAGCGCGCCCATGCCAAGCTTGGTCATCGCCTTCACGTCGAGCACCTCGACCTCTACGCCGAGCTCCTTCAAAGCCTCGCAGCGCTTGGCGAAGCTTTCCGGATAGAGCAGGTTCGGCGGCTCCTCCATCAGATCGCGCGCTTCGTAGACGCCGTCGGAGATCCGCTCGAGCGCGCCGTAGCGGCGCCGCGCTGCGGCGGCCGAACCGGAAAGCATGCGGGCGTTCGCGAACACGGGCGCCTTCGCCGCCGCGCCCTTGGTGCGGAACTTGCCGAAGCGATAGGCCGCGAGACGCATGCCATAGGCGACCTCCGCGCTGATCTTGTCCTCCTCCACGGCCGCGCCCTTGGGCGCGACGCACGCGATGGAAGCCTGTTTCAGGTCGCCGCCGGCAAGCCGCTTGAACAGGTCGCCGCCGAGGTCTTGCAGGGCCCGGGCGTTGAGTTTCGTCAGATCGCCCAGCCCGACCGCGATCACGCGGTCATACGGCAGCTTCTTCGGGGTCGGCAGGTCGAGCATGTCGCCGGCCTTCCCTTTCAGTCCAAGCGCCTCGATGCCGCGGGTCAGCGCGCCGTCCGTCTCCTTATCGACGGCCTCGGCCGGCTTGCTCAAAGCGCCGCCCTCGCCGAACAACACAACATATGCGCCGCCTTTGGGCGGAGCGAGGTCGGCGAATACGATCCGCATGGGCCTGCATCCTTTCTGAAACGTCTGGATTCCTGTATCGCTTGGAAGTCTTCGCGCGGCCGGACATGGCCGTCAATGCGCAATTTGGAAGCTTGGTTGCAGGAATGGCCGCGCCGCCGCTACAAGATCACAGTGTTTGCCCGAAACGGATCGCAACGCAGATGCCGCTCCGCCGCCTTGCCTTGATGCTGTCGCTCGTCGCGACTCTCGCGTTTGCGCCTGGGTTCAACGGCGCATGGGCTCAAGGCACGGTCAGCCGGATCGTCGCCGCCGTGAACGACGACGCGATCACGGATTTCGACCTGAACGCCCGCGCGATGCTGCTGTCTCTTTCATCCAACGTCCCGCTGAACGCGGAGTCGCGCCCGCGCATCGCGCGCGCCGCCTTGCGGGAGCTGATCGACGACCGATTGAAGGTGCAGGAGGCCGAGCGTCTTGGCGTAACGGTCAGCGACCAGGAGGTCGGCGCCGCCATCGAGCGCATCGAACGCTCCAACAATCTGCAGCCCGGCGGCCTTATGAACGAGCTGACGCGCGGCGGCGTGCCGGTCATCACCATGATTGACCAGGTCAAGGCGAACCTGCTTTGGCGCAAGGTGTTGCGGCGCCGCGTGCTGCCGCAGGTGCGGGTCGCGACCGACGAGGTGGACGACGCCTTGGAGCGCATCCGCGAAGCCGGCGGCGGGGCGATCATCCGCGCCGCCGAAATCTTCCTGCCGACCACCTCGGAGGAGGAACGCCGACAAGCCCTGGGACTGGCGAGCCAGATCCGCGCCCAGGCGAAAAGCGCCGCCCAATTCGCCAATCTCGCCTCGGAGTATTCGCGGGCGCCGACGGCTGCGGTCGGCGGCGATCTGGGCGAAGTCCAGCCGGGCCAGCTCGCGCCTGAACTGGATAGCGCCCTCAACCTGCTGTCGCCGGGAGAAACCAGCCCGCCGATAGAGACCGCGCGCGGCGTCTATCTGGTTCACATGATCTCGCGGCGGCAGGTGGAAGCCGGCGCGCCGGAACAGGCCGTCGTCTCGCTGGCCCGGGCCGTCCTGCCGATTGAAGACGGCGAAACGGTCGAAACCGCCAAGCGCAAGCTGACGGAGGCCATCGCCGGCGTCGATGGCTGCGACGTGTTCGAACGCGCCGCTCAGACCGTGAACCCCAACCAGCCCGCCCGCGTCGTGGACGCCCGGATCGGCGACTTGCCCCCGGAACTGGTCCCGTTAGTCGCCCCGCTGAAGCCTGGCCAAACTACGCCGGCGATCCAGTTAGGCGGCGGCGTCGCGGTGGTCATGCTCTGTCGACGGGCCGAAGTAGCGGACAGCCTGCCCTCCGCGGTCCAGGTGGCCGAGGCGATCCAGAATCAGCGCGCCCAACGCCGCGCCGAACGCTATCTCAGAGACCTCCGCCGGGTCGCCTTCATCGACATCCGCGGCTAAGGCCAAACATCAGCATGACCTTACCGCCGCTTGCCATCACAATGGGCGACCCTGCCGGCATCGGCGGAGAGTTGACACTCGCCGCCTGGCGCGCCCGTAGAAGCTCAGGCCCCGCATTCTTTGTGCTGGACTGCCCGCGCCGGCTCGCCGCGCTCGCCCGGCGCCTGAACATCGACGCGCCGATCCGCGAGGCGACGCCAGAGACCGCCGCGGCGATTTTCCCGGATGCCCTGCCCGTGCTTCCGATCACATTGGAAGGCGAATCGATCCCCGGTCGGCCGAACCCGGCGCACGCGCCCGCCGCCATCGCCGCCATCGAGCAGGCGACCAGGCTATGTCAGGCCGGGACGGCGTCCGCCGTGGTCACCAATCCCGTCTACAAGCGCAATTTCTATGAAGTCGGCTTCGCGTATCCTGGGCAGACCGAATTCCTGGGCGCGCTATCCGCGCCGGAGGCGCAGCCGATCATGCTGCTCGCGAGCCCGCAATTGCGGGTCGTGCCCCTAACGACGCATGTGCCGTTGCTGGAGGCTGTTCGCCGGGTCTCGAAAGACGGCATCGTGGCGTTGGGCAAGGCGCTGGCGCCCGCCTTGGCGCAGGATTTCGGCTTTTCGCCAGCGCGCATCGCTATCGCCGGCCTGAACCCCCATGCGGGCGAAGAAGGCAAGATGGGACGGGAAGAGGAAGACATCATCCGCCCCGCGGTAGCCGAGTTGATCGCAGCCGGCATCAAAGCGATCGGTCCGTTCAGCCCGGATTCGATGTTCCATGCCGATGCGCGCGCCTCCTATGACGCCGCGCTTTGCATGTATCACGATCAGGCGCTCATTCCGCTGAAAACGTTGGATTTCCAGTCCGGCGTCAATGTTACCCTCGGCCTGCCGGTCGTGCGCACGTCTCCCGATCACGGCACCGCGTTCGATATCGCCGGCTCGGGCAAGGCGGACGCGACGAGCTTTCTTGCGGCGATCGACCTCGCGGCCGCGATCGCGCGCCGCCGACAGGCGTGACGGCGAAAGGCGCGGATGGCCTTGCGGCCCTGCCGCCCCTGCGCGAGATCATTCGCGCCCATGGCCTGAACGCCGACAAACGCTTCGGCCAGCATTTTCTGACGGACCCGAACATTCTCGAACGTATCGTCCGCGCGGCGGGACCGCTCGACGAGGGCACGGTTATCGAGGTCGGCCCCGGCCCCGGCGGGCTCACACGGGCTTTGCTGGCCGGCGGGGCCGCGCGCCTGATTACGGTCGAGATCGATCCACGCTGCGTCCCGATCCTGGAAGAGATCGCCGCCGCGTCGGATGGCCGGCTCGGCGTGCATGTGGGCGACGCGCTCGACCTCGACGCGACGACCCTGGGGCCCGCGCCGCGGCGCATCGTCGCCAACCTTCCATACAATGTGGCGACGCCCCTGCTTATCGGATGGCTGGCGCAGATCGCGGTCGCGGACGGCGCCTTCGCCGGCCTGACGCTGATGTTCCAACGGGAGGTGGCGGACCGCCTTGTCGCCAAACCGGGTGTGAAATCATACGGCCGGCTCAGCATTCTGACGCAATGGCTGACGGAACCGCGCAAGCTGTTCGACCTCCCCGGCGGCGCGTTCACGCCGCCGCCCAAGGTCGCTTCGTCGGTAGTCGGCCTCACGCCTAAACGCACCGCCCCCGGCGCCGCCGCTTTCCGCGCCATGGAGCGTACGACGGCGGCCGCGTTCGGCCAGCGCCGCAAGATGCTGCGTCAGTCCTTGAAGTCCATAGGCCCCGGCGCGCTGGACGCCCTCGCCGCCGTCGATATCGATCCGACGCGGCGGGCGGAAAGCCTATCCGTCGAAGAGTTCGCCCGTCTTGCCGCGGCGATCGGCGAAAGCCCCTGAACGGCGCGCGCTCAAGTGGGCGCCGCCCGACGCATTGTCCTACCGATCGCGCTAGCGAGCCGGCCCCAGGGTCAGCCCTTCGGATCGGATCCTGGCCATGGCGTTGTTCGCCGCTTCGCGCCCGAGCCGCTGGCCGATCTCCCGGCCCTTGCCCGCGCCGTCATTGCTCAGCGCCGCCAGCTCTCTGCGGGCTTTCTGGCCGATGTCCGTCTCGAAGAACGTCGCGATCGCTTGCATTTCCTCAATCGTGAACCGCTCCGCATAGAGCATCGACGTATGGGCGACGATCTCATCGACCGCTCTCGGGCCGATCGCGTCGAACTCTTCCTCCAGAATGTCGAACACCCGGCCCGGCGTATCGGGGTTCGCCTGCTGCACGGAGCCCATGATGTAGGCGATCTGCTGCGCCATCATCTGCTCCGCCTGTCCGGCGACATCCGTCGCGACGACCAGGCGGTGCGCGGCGGCGGCGACGGCAGGATCGTTGAGCGTCGACTGGCCGGCGGCCGGCCCCGACAATCCGAACGCCAGAAGCGCCGCCGCAATCCAAGTCCGGATCATTGGTCCGTCTCCTCCGCCACAACAAGTTTCTCCAATGACGCTCGCAAGCGCTCTGGCAGGTCCGTCGGGCGCATGGTCGCGCGGTCGACGAAAACATGCACGAAGAATCCGAATGCGGCGGGATCCGGATCGCCTTCCGCGAACATGCCCACCTCGTAACGCACGCTCGACCGGCCGATCCGCGCGACGCGGACGCCGCAATCCACGACATCCGGAAACGCCATCGGCTTGTAGTAGCTGCAGCCGCTTTCGACGACGAGGCCAATCGCTTTCGCCGTGTCCTTGTCATGGCCGCCCTCGCCCACGAGGTAGGCTGTCACGGCGGTATCGATGTATCCATAGAAGACCATGTTGTTCACATGGCCATAGGCGTCCATGTCCGCCCAGCGCGTTTGAATCGGCAGGAAAAAATTGAACTCTGACCGCTGGCAAGGCGCGTTCGCCATCTGCATCCCCGTCGGCTTGCGCCGGCTCCGAACGTTCATCCGCCGAAACGGATCGGCGGCGGACGGCCATACTTTAAGCTACCGGGCCGGGGAGGCAAAAAAAGGGCCGCCGAAGCGCGGCGGCCCAGGTCAACAGGGAGGCGTCAAAGAAGCGCTAAATACGCAGCGCAACCAACATCCTTAAAAATAATCTTCATTGGTAAATAAAACGTAAACACAAAACAAAGCCCCACAAATTTTTATTAAAGCGGAATAGCCAAGCAATTTCTAAGGCTTGAACAAAGATTCCGCCGCGGACATATCACCCTTTTTTCGCCCGATCTCCAATTCGACACGGGCGATCTCCGCGCGCAAATCACCAAGCAGTTCATTCAAATCGCCGACAGACATTGCGTCCAAGTTATCGCCGAGCTGGTATCCAGGGGCCTGTTTCGGCGGCTCTTCTTCAAACATGAGCAACGCATCCTTTCGCCAACTGTCCGCCTAACCTAACGCGTCATTGGCCGGCTTCGCCGCTTTTGGCGGTCATTCTCCGCGCCTCGCCATCGCGTTCGGTGAAGCCGGCCTTGTCGAGATACTCCAAAACCTGAATCGTCACATTGCGGCCGATCCCGGACCGGTCCCTGTACTCCTTGGCCGTGAAGACGCCGTCCGCGTTTTCGGCCGCGAGCGCGCGGGCCACTTCGACCAGTTCCTCGATCGCCGCCGGCGGAAAGAACCGATTGGTCGCCACCGGCGCCAGCAGCCCCATGCGCGCGGCCCGGCGCAGCAAGGTCTCGACCGGTTTGTGGTCGATGCCGATTTCCTCCGCGATTTCGCGAACGCGCGGCGGTCGGACGCCGCCGGCTTCGAGCAGCGGCTCCACCTTGCGCCACAGCCTCTCTTCCGCATCCGTAAAGGTGATCGCGTGTCCGGGCGCCGCCAGGCGGCCGCCGGCCTTGGTCAGCCGTCGGTCGACCGCCATGCGCTCGACGACGGCGTCGAACAGCGGCACCGGCGGCCGGGAAGTCATCGCCTGGCGCAATGCGACCGGCGGCGCGCCCGCTTCCTCCGGTTTCGCTACATGATATGCGGCGAGGGCCGCGGCGATGTCCGCCTCGATGAGGCCGACGCGCTCGATCCCCGCCAACAACGCGCCCGCCCCCTCGCCTAGCTGCACATGGGCGACCGACCGGAGCAACGCCGCCCGCTCGCCCTCGCTCAGATTCCGGGCGCGGGCGAAGGCTTGCCACTCGACAGAAGGCATCACCGCAAGCAACGCCGCCAGCGCTTTCGCCGTGTCGCCCGTATCCATGGCGGCGAAGCGCTCGGCCTGCCGCCAACGGCGCGCAGGCGGCGCGGGGTCCAGAACGCGGCCGCCCGCCAGCGTCTGCTGTCCCTGCTGGTCGCGGAGAACGAAACGCTCCCAGGCGGCCGCCGAGACGGGGCGGTCCAGGGTGATCCGCCCGTAGTCTGATTCGCCGGGCGCGAGACGCCGGCCGCCAAGCAGCAGAATGCGGCCGGGCACGTCCTCGGAGCCGTGGTGCACGTGCACCTGCTGGCCATCCTTCAGGCCCGGACCGTCCAATGCGGACGCGGCGGCGGTCACGCGGGCGTCGATGCGGGTCGTCGCAAGGCCGCCGTCCTCGGCCGTCAGCCAGTCGCCCCGGGATATCCTGTCGGCGTCGACGCCGGCCAGATTGATGGCGAGGCGCTCGCCGTCCCGGCCGGAATGGCTTTCCTTGTTTTGGGCGTGCAAGCCGCGCACACGGGCCATGTCGCCGCCTGGCGCGACCCGCACCCGGTCCCCGGCCTTGACCGCGCCCGCATAGGCCGTGCCGGTGACGACGAGCCCGACTCCCCTTAGCTGAAACACCCGATCGATCGCGAGGCGGAACCGACCGGCGGCTGGCGGCCGCGCGGAAGCTTTCTCGGCGCGCAGCAAGTGTTGGCGAAGCGCGTCCACCCCTTCGCCCGAGACGCCGGACAATGGGAAGACCGGCGCATCCTCGAACGGCCCATCGGCCGCGAGCGCGCGAATATCCGCCTCGACTTCGGCGATCCTTTCGGGGGTCGCCATATCGGCCTTGCTGATCGCGATGGCGCCCGCCGGCGCCTCGAGCAGCGAAAGGATCGCCAGATGCTCCCGCGTCTGCGGCATCACGCCGTCGTCGGCCGCGACCACCAGCAACGCCAGGTCGACCCCGGCGACGCCCGCCAGCATGGTCCGCACGAATTTCTCATGCCCCGGCACGTCGACGAAACCGACGCGGCCGCCATCCTTCGCGTCCATGTAGGCGAAGCCTAGGTCGATGGTCATGCCCCGGCGTTTTTCTTCCGGCAGCCTGTCGGCGTCGACGCCCGTCAACGCGCGGACCAGGGTCGTCTTTCCATGATCGATATGTCCGGCGGTCGCGACGATCATGGCGCCTGCAACTCCGCCAACTGAGCGATGAAGGCCGGCTCGTCCTCGAGACACCGGCAATCCAGCCAAAACCGGTCTTCCGCGATCCGTCCGATGACCGGCGTGGGCAGAGCGCGGAACGCCGCAGCCAACCGCTCAAGCCGCCGGCCGCGGCCCCGCACGACAGCGGCGGGCGGCGCCATGACGACGGCGACGCTCGGCAACACATCGACCGGCAACGCGCCTGAGCCGATCTGGCTCATGCAAGGTTCGACGGAGACCTCCCATCCAGGCGCGGCGTCCGTTATCGGCCCGAGGGCTCGTTCCGCCGTCGCGCCGATGTCGCCGGGCGCGCGGGCCAGCAATCTGAGGCTCGGCAGGTTCTCCGCCAGCGCATCCGGATCATCGTAGAGCGCCAATGTCGCCTCCAAGGCGGCCAGGGTCGACTTGTCGAGACGGATCGCCCGCTTCAGCGGGTTCTTCGCCACCTTCGCCACCAGGTCTTTTCGACCGACGATCAGGCCGGCCTGGGGACCGCCGAGCAGCTTGTCGCCGGAGAAACTCACGATGTCGGCGCCGTCCGCCAGCGCTTCCTGGACTGTGCGCTCGTGCGGCAGGCCCCATTTGGCGAAATCGACGAGCGCGCCCGCGCCCAATTCGTCGTAGAAAACCAGGTCGTTCGCTTTGGCGAGCGCGGCGAGTTCCGGCTCCGGCACCGACGAAGTGAAGCCGGTGATCGCATAGTTGGACGGGCGCACCCGCACGATGATCGCGGTCTTGTCGTTAATGGCGTCGGCATAGTCGGACAAGTGGGTGCGGTTGGTCGCGCCGACTTCCCTTAGCTTCACGCCGGCGCGCGCCATAACTTCGGGCATCCGAAACGCGCCGCCGATCTCCACCAGCTCGCCCCGGGAAATGATCGCCTCTCGCCCGCGGCTGAGGCTGTTCAGAACCGCCATCACGGCAGCGGCGTTATTGTTGACGGCGATCGCCGCCTCCCCGCCCGTCAGCCGCGTCAGCCAGCCTTCCACGTGAGAATCCCGCTGGCCGCGCCGCCCTTTCGCCAGATCGTATTCCAGATTGACGAAGCCCCGCGCCGCGGCCATCGCGCCGGCCGCCGCCTCGGCCAAGGGCGCGCGGCCCAGATTGGTGTGCAGGACGGAGCCCGTCAGGTTGAACACGGGCCGGATCGAGCGGGCGCGCCGCCGCGCCAGGCCAAGCGCGGCCGCGCCAAGCAAGGCCGCCGCGTCTCCGCCGCCTTGGGCCCTGGCGACCTCGATCGCCTCACGCAGGCACGCGACCGTCGCCGGCCGGCCATAAGCCGCCACCAGATCGCCGCCTCCGGCTTCTCGCAACAGCGCGTCTACGGCGGGCGGGCGCCAATGGGAAATATCTGAATCTTGCATCTTTCCGTCCGGTCACGACACAGGCGACCAGACGAAAACTAGCCCAATATCACGCGCATGACATCCGCCAAGCGGAAATCCAGGCGCCCTCAGTGCAGATTGGCGCGAACGACGGACTTGAGCTTGCCCAGGAGCGCCTGCGCTTCCGCGCAGTTCGGGTCTTCCAGCTCTTCGGAGAGCACAGCGCGCGCCGCCGTCACATGGGCGAGCATGGCCTTGATCTCGGCCTTGGTCGCGTCGTCTCGCTCGTAGCTCAGTTCCGACAGCGCAGCGCCGATATCGGACATCAGCACATAGCCGAACGTGGCGCCTTGGCCTTTCATGTCATGGGCGAGACGATAGACGGCGTCCAGATGCTCGCGGACCGCCTCCGGCTGTGAGCCCGCCAGTTTCAAGGCGCGTTCGATCTCATCCAGGGAAGCCGGCGCCCAATCGTCGACATAGGCGCGCTTCAGTTTCTCGATCGCGACCCGCGCCCGTTCCCAGGCGCCGTCGTTCAACTCCGCCGACGGTTCGGTCGGCTGAATAAATCGATAGGTCTTTTGTGGCTGGTTCGACATGAAGGCGCGCTCGTACTCGGTGCGAAAGCGACCTACAGCCTATGATCGATCCAATAATGGCCGCTTAAGTTCGGACGGCTTGAATTTTAGGAGATTTTCGAACATCGTCGGCGCAGCCAGATACGCCCCCGGTTATCGCCGTCCCGGCGGCCCGCGAATTCGGCTAAATCTTTAGCCGACGGCGTCGCGCACCCGATAGTAAGCCGCCACCATCGCCAGGAACCAGGGATTGCCGCCATAGAACGGCATGGTCGGGAAACCGCGCCCGTCGAGCGCGGTTTCGCCCGCCGGGTCGCCCAGCATGCGCAGGCCGAGCTTGTGGCCGAGATAGGAGCTCATCGCCACGCCGGAGCCGAGATAGCCGCAGGCATAGTGTACGCCGTCCACCTCGCCGATATGGGGCAGCTTGTCGAAGGTGAAGCCGAGCTTGCCGCCCCAGGCATGGGTGATCTTCGCGTCGCGAAGCTCTGGCCAGACCTGGAGAAGAAAGCGATGCAGATGGGGCGCCGCGTCTTCGGCCTCGGAATCGCGCATCAGCGGCCGGCCGCCCATCAGGATGCGCTTCCCGTCATGGCTGGGGCGGTAGTAGTGAACCGTCCGCTTGGTGTCGATGATCATGTTCCCGCGAGGCGCCAAGCGGCGCACCAGGTCTTCGGGCAGTTCCTCGGTCGCGATGATCTGGCTCGCGACCGGGATCACCCGGCGCGCGAGCGCGGGCATGGCGCCGTCCGTATAGCCGTTGGCGCCGATCGCCGCCTGGTCGACCCGCGTTTGCCCCCGCTCTGTCTCGACGACGAGGCCGGCGCCGTCCCGGCGGATTCCGGTCACGCGGGTCCCATCCACGACGATCCCGCCGGCAGCCCGCACCCTCGCCAGCAGGCCGGCGTGATACATCGCGGGATGGATCACGCCGTCGCGCTCATTGAAGCGGCCGCCGTGATAGAAGTCCGAGCCGATGTGGCCCTGCTGGTCGGCCGGCTCGACGATCTCCACCGCCGCGCCGAGCTTCTCCTGCAAGGTCCGGACCTCCTGGCGGAGGCCCGTCATGGCGCTGGCGCGGTGGGCGCCCAGATAGCGGCCGGAGCGAACAAAGTGCGCCTGGATCTGCTCCCGCTCCAGCACCTCTTCCAGATAGTCGACGCTGGCCGCCCCCTCGCCCCAGAGGCGCTTCGCGCCGTCCGCGCCGAAGACCGCCTCCGTCTTGGAATAGGAGAGCTTGAAGGGAAAGTTGCCGACGCCGCCGCCATTGCGGGAACTGGCGCCATGGCCGGCCTCCGCCGCCTCGAACACGACGACGGACTTGCCGCCCCGAAGGGCGGTCAGCGCCGCGTTCAGGCCGGTATAGCCGGAGCCGACGACGGCGATATCCGCCTCCGCCGGAATATCGGGCCGCGCCACCGGGTCCCTGGGCGCCTGGTCCCACCAGTAGGGCGCGAGCTTCACGTCGGCCAGCATATCCGCCATCGCTAAGCGTCCCGGCCCTTCATCAGGCGAAGCGGCGTATATTCGATCGCGCACTCGCCATGCTGGTTCATGATCCGGTTGTGGGTCCGCACGAGGCCGCGCCCGCCCTTGCTCGCTGCCCGGCTCTCCGTCACCTCGATATCCACATGGATCGTGTCGCCGACGACGACCGGCCCCTTGATGTCCATGGCCATGCCGAGGAAGGCGAAGCCGGTCTTCTGCAAGGTCGCCTGCATGACGAGACCTTCGGCGATCGACAGCGCGAGCGCGCCCGGCACGATGCGTTTTCCGGTCGGCGACTCGTGCTCGATATATTCAAGATTGTTGAACAGAACCTCCGACATGCCGGTGACGCCGATGAACGACATCAAGTCGCTTTCGAAGAGCGAGCGGCCGATGGTGCGGAACTTTCGGCCGACGGTCATATCCTGCCAAAAGAAGCCTTGGCCGAGGAGTTCAAAATCGTTTGTATGCATATGATCCCGCCATTTTCACTGTTCGGGGACAGTCTAGCGGCTATAGTCGGGCGACGAAAAGGAGACCGGCTCCGATGTCATTCCAAACGCGGCCGCTGCCGCGCATCAAGACGCCGTGCGTCAGCATCTGTTCGGTGAACCCGGCGACGCGGCATTGCGAAGGCTGCGGGCGGAACCTTAAGGAAATCGCCCAATGGTCGCGCATGACCGATGACGAGCGGGCGGAAATCGTGGCCGCCCTGCCCGAACGGCGCAAACGCCTGGAGGCGATGCTGGCCGGTCAATAGCCGGTGGTGATTTCCAGCAATATCCCGTCGGGGTCGCGGAAGTAGACCGACCCCTTGGTCTTGTCCCCATGCACGTCATGCTCGATGCCGCGCGCCTCGAGCCGCTCGATCGCCTGACCGTAGCGTTCCGGCGTCGCCTTCATCGCCAGATGGTGCATGCTGCCGACGCCGCGCTGGGTCTTCGCCGGCCCATGCTTCGGAAAATCGAAGAAAGCCAAGTAGTTGCCCCCACCCATGTCGAGGAAGATATGGGTGGAGCTCGGCTCGTCCCGATTGGCGACGACCTTGTTCAGGGTCATGCCGACGACTTCGGTATAGAATTCGACGGTTTGCGGCATATCCGAGCAGATAAGCGCCAGATGATCGACCCCGCCCGTCGCGACGGGATCGGTTCCGGCCGGCTGATTGGTCGGCTTGAAGCGCTCGACGAGCGCGGCGCGGCGGGCCGCGTAATCGATCGGACTGGCGTCATTCATGAACGTGTCTCCCGGCAGCACGGTTTCAGGATGGGTCCGGGCCGACCCGGACCAGCAATTTGCCGAAGTTCTCGCCCCGGAACAGTTTGGTGAAGGCGGCCGGCGCGTTTTCCAGCCCCTCCGTCCAGTCCTCGCGATATTTCAGCCTGCCCTCTTCGATCCAGCGGGCCATGCGCGGCAGCGCCATCGGCCAGAGGTGGAAATAGTCGAAGACGAGAAAGCCCTGCATCCGCGCCCGCATGGGGATGAAATAGCGGGTGTTGCGGGGCACGAGCTCCGGTTCGGCCAGATTGTATTCCGCGATGCCCCCGCAGACCGCGATGCGCGCGCCGACCGCGAGGTTCCGCGTCACCGCGTCATAGACCTTGCCGCCGACATTCTCGAAATAGACGTCGATGCCGCCTGGACAGTGCGCCTGGAAGGCCGCATCCAGATCATCGGTCTTGTAATTGACGCAGCCGTCGAAGCCGAGTTCGTCGACCACATAGGCGCATTTCGCGGCCGAGCCCGCGACGCCGACGGCCCGGCACCCCATCAGCTTCGCGATTTGCCCGACGACGGCGCCGACCGCCCCGGACGCGGCGGAGACCACGACCGTCTCCCCTGGCTTCGGCTCGCCCACATGCAGCAGGCCGAAATAGGCGGTCATGCCCGGCATGCCGAGCACGCCGTTCGCGGTGGAGAGCGGCGCGATGGTCGGATCGACCTTGCGCAGCCGCGCCATCGCCGGCACGGAATATTCCTGCCACCCGAGCGTCCCCTCGACGATATCGCCGACGGCAAAGCCCGGATGCATCGACTGCACGACTTCGCCGACGCCGCCGCCCGTCATCACCTCGTCGATCTGAACGTTCGGCGCATAGGTGGCGACCGCGTTCATGCGTCCCCGCATATAGGGGTCGAGCGACATGACGATCTGGCGCACCAGCACCTCGCCCGGTCCCGGCTCCGGCGTCGGCGCGGTCTCCAGGCGGAAATTGTCTGGCGAGACCATGCCGTTCGGCCGATTGGCGAGAACGATCCGACGGTGGGTCGCGGGGATCGCCATCGCGCCTAGCCCTTCAGGCCGGAGAGCTTGGCGAAGCGCTCAATTTCCTTCAGGTGAGCCTGCGGCGACGGCAGGTTCGAATCGATGGTGCGGAAGCTGACATGGGAGACCCCAAGCTCCTTCCAGCCCTTCAAATCCGATTCCCAGGCCGCCTCGCCCCGTTCCCAATGATGCAGCGTGGCGTTCAGGCCATAGGTTTCGGGATCGCGCCCGAACTCGCCCTGCCATTGGGCGACGCGCTCCAGCGTGCGGCGGGTCTCGTCATTGGGCTCGGCGCGGGGGTTCAGCGAATAGCCGTCGCCCAGGCGCACGGCGCGGCGGATGGCGTTCTCCTCGAAAGCGCCGATATAGATCGGGATCGGCTGCTGCACGGGCTTCGGGTTGATGCCCATGTCGTCGATATCGTGAAAATCGCCCTTGTAGGTGATCGCCTCCTCGGTCCAGAGGCGGCGCATGACGTCGATCTGCTCCTCGAAGCGACGGGCGCGGGTTTTGTAGTGCATGCCGAGGCCCTGATATTCCTCCGGGCTCCAGCCAATGCCGCAGCCGAGGCGAAGCCGACCGCCGGAAAGCTGGTCCACCTCGGCCGCCTGCTTGGCGACCAGGGTCGCCTGGCGCTGGGGCAGCACCAGCACGGCGGAGGCGAAGGTGATCTTGCTGGTGAACCCGCTCGCATAGGCGAACAGAGTCAGCGGCTCGTGGAAGGACCGGTCGACGGTGTAGTAGTGCGCCCAGGGCGAGCCCTTGGCTTCCCGATTGCACAGCACGTGATCGATGCAAAGGACGTGGTCGTAACCAAGGTCCTCCGCCGTCTGGAAAAAATCGCGGACCATCGACATGTCATCGCCGATTTCCGAATGGGGGAATACGCAACCGATCTTCATGGGGCTTGGCCTTCTCTTCCGTTCTATTCCGCCGCGACGGCGGCCGCCAATTCGGCGAGCGCATCGTCCGCCACCGGCTCGATGGGTCGGAAGTCGCGATGCGCGATCCATTCCGCCCGATCGAACTTGGTGATGTGATTGGAGACCGCGCAGAGCGTCAGGTAAACGATCTTGCGCGGATAGGGCGTGATGTTGGGCGGGCTCGCGTGCACCAGATTGCCGTGGAACATGATGACCGAACCGGCCGGCCCGGTCGGCGCCACGATGCCCCCGGCCTCGGCCAGTTCCGTCACGGTCGCATTATCCAGCGTCCAAAGCGGGTAGGACGTCGTCGCCAGATCGTGGCCCGCTTCGAGAACGCCCTGCTTGTGGCTTCTGGGAATGAACATCAGCGGCCCGTTGATCGCCATCACCTCGTCCAGGAACACCGCGATATTCATGGCGCGCGGCTCCGGCATGCCGTCGTCCCGCGCCCAGGTGCCGTAGTCCTGGTGCCATTGCCACACGTCGCCCTCGAACGCGGCCTTCGCGTTGATCTTGAACTGGTGCATGTAGACCTGCTCGCCGAGAAGCTGGCAGACCGGCTCGATCAGGCGCGGATGGGCGCCGAGGCGGCGATAGGCCTCGTTGTAAGTATGCGCCGCAAAAGCGGTGCGCGGCGCGCCGGTTTTCTCTCGCCAGACCTCTTCGCGCTCTTCGGCATAAATCGCTTCGGCTTCGCTCCGCAGAACCTGCATTTCCGCGTCCGAGAAACAGGACGGCAGGAACAAGTAGCCTTCGCGGTCGAATTCTTCGAGCTTCTCCGCGCTTAGTCGCATCCGGGCATCCTCACCGTTATTCGTTTCGCGGACCGTGCTATAGACACCCTGCCAAAGCAAGGGAGGCTTTCAAGATGGCCGCTTCCGTCGAGTTCCTTTTTGATGTCGGCAGCCCATCCTCATATATCGCCTGGACGCAGCTGCCGAAGCTCGCCCAGCAGACCGGCGCCGAGATCGTCCATACGCCGATCCTGCTCGGCGGGCTGTTTAAGTCGAGCGGCAACGCCTCGCCGGCGGAATCGGCCGCGAAGGCCGCCTATATCCTGAAGGACTGCGCCCGCTACGCGACCCGGCATGGCATCCTCTTCAAACCAAACCCGCATTTCCCTGTGAACACCTTGATGGTGATGCGCGCGATCGCGGGCGCGCAACGCGCCGGCGAGCTGGACACGCTTCTGCCCGCCGCCTTTCGGGCCATGTGGGTCGGCGAACAGAAACTCGACGATCCCTCCAGCCTGGAGGCCCTCGCCGAAGCCGCCGGCGTCGGCGTCTCCCAACTCGCCCACTGGATCGGAGACGATACCGCCAAGGCGCAATTGCGGGCGAACACCGACCATGCCGCCGCGCGCGGCGCCTTCGGCGCGCCGACCTTCTTCGTCGGCGAAGAGATGTTCTTCGGCCAGGACCGGATGGACTGGGTCGCGGAAGCGGCGGCGGCCGGCTGATCCGCCGTTATTTGCGTCCGTCCCGCCACTGTTCGACCCAGAGCGAGGTGGAGAACTGGTGGCCAGTGGGCTCGACCCCCGTCAGCCAGGGCGGCAGCACGAAGGGCTGGGCGCGGAAATACAGCGGCAAGGCCGGCAGCTCGGTCGCATAGATGCGCTGCGCCTCCGCGAACAGGGCGCGGCGCGCGTCGTCATCCAATTCCGTCTCGATCTGCTCCAAGAGGGCGTCCATGCGCGGATTGGCGTAGCCGGTGTAGTTCTGCCCGGCCCAGTTATTCTCGGCCGTCGGGATCATCTCGGAATGCAGCGTCGTCCGGGGCGGACTCTCCGGCGCAGACAGCCAGGCGAACATCGCCAGACCGTCGAACCGGCGCTTGGACACGGTTTCGCCGAAAAACACGCGGGCGGGCTGGTTCTTCACATTGGCCTGCACGCCAAGCTTCGCCCAGTCGCTCTGCAGCGCCTGCTGCGCCAGCGCCCGCAAGCGGTTGCCGGCGGTCGTCATGAAATCGAACGCCAGCGGATCGCCGGCGGCGTTGCGTCGAAGCCCGTCGGGCGCGAGGCGCCACCCCGCCTCATCGAGCAAGGCAGCCGCCTTCTCCAAGTCATAGGGATATTTCGGAATATCGTCGGTCGCCGCCGGGTCGCCGGGCGCGATATTCGCATGGGCGACCGGCTGCCGCCCCCCAAAGAGCGCCGCCGTCATGCCCTCCCGGTTCGCGCCATGCAGCAGGGCCCTGCGCACGCGCACATCCTTCAGGACCGGATGGTCGAGCTTCACGTCCAGATGCTCGTAGATCAGGCCAGAACGGTAGAGGAAGCGATAGCGGCCTCGGGACCGGCGCTCGAGCGCGATGGCCTGATCGATCGTCAGCCCCAGTTCGCCAGCAATATAATCGATGGCGCCGGAGCGCAGGTTCGCCTCCAGCGCCGCGGTATTTTCGATCGTGCGCACGACGATGCGATCGAACGCCGGCGCTTCGCCGGGCCAGTGCACGTTCCGCTCCAACGTGATCGCCGCGCCGGTTTCGACGGCGGCGACCCTATAGGGGCCGGCATAAAGGCCCGGTTCGGTCGGGTTCGCCACATAGAGCGTGCGATTGCGATAAGTGGCCGGGTCCGCCTCGAAAATCGCGCGCTCCAAATGAGCGGGCAGCGGCGTCACGTTCAGGAGATTATAGCGGTGCTCCACCCGGTCGCTGACGACGGTGAAGCCCCGCTCGCCGGTCGGCTCAATGGAGAGGACGCGCCGATAGCTCTCCGAATCCGGAACGCCGCTGTCGGGGTGCTTGCCAACCTCCCAAGCGAAGATCACGTCGTCGACCGTGACGGGCGTCCCATCGCCCCAGGCCAGGCCTTCGCGGATCTGGAACGTGGCGGCGACGCCCTCGCCCGAGCCGTCGCCTGCATCCTTCGGCACCGGGACACGACGCGCCTGGCCGTTCTCGAACGTCGGAAGGCTGTCGCAGATCACGCAGGCGCGCCGCCAGTCCTTGTCGAACACGACGAACGGCCGGGAAACGAACCCCAGCACATAGGATTTGGCCAGCATGGAATCGATGGCCGGGTGCAGCGTCGAGGGATACTGCGTGATGCCGATGGTCAATTGCCGGGCCGCTGCCGCGCCGCCTGCTAGGGCGACGCCGAGGACGATGGCCGCGAGGGCGAGCGCGCGCATCGGCCAGTCAGTCCTGAGCCGCCGCCCAGCCGTCCGGATCGTCGAGGAAGGCCGCAACCTCCTTCGCCACATCCGGCGGGAAATACCCGTCCGCTTCCGCGACTCGCAGAATGTCGGCCCAGGTCGCCAGTTCGTGCAGCTCAACCCCAAGCGCGCGCATGCTTTCCCGACTCGCGGGAAAAATGCCGTAGTGGAAGACGACGAAACAGTGGGCGATGCTCGCGCCGGCTTCGTTGATGGCGTTGATGAAGTTCAGCTTGCTGCCGCCGTCCGTCGCCAGATCCTCGATCAGCACCACGCGGGCGCCTTCCTTCAATTCGCCTTCAATCTGAGCCATGCGACCGAACCCCTTTGGCTGCTTGCGAATATACAGCATCGGCAGGCTCATCCGCTCGGCGATCCAGGCGGCGAACGGGATGCCCGCGGTTTCGCCGCCAGCGATGGCGTCGATGCTTTCATAACCGGCGGCCCGGGAGATCTTCTCCACCGCCATGTCCATCAGACGCCCGCGCGCACGGGGATAGGAAATCAGTTTGCGAATATCGACATAGACCGGACTCTTACGGCCGGACGTAAATACGAAGGGCGACTTTCCGTCATAGGCATAGGCCGCCTTGATTTCGAGCAGGATGCGGGCGGCTTCGTCGGCAGCATTCATAGGGCCGATTTCCTTGGCGGATCAGAGGGACTACGATGCCTTCCTGATTAGCAGCCCCTCCCGCCCCGCGCCAGCTTGGAACCCGATGGACGTCAGCCTTCTGCCCGACCTTTCGGCGTGGACCATCGCCTATGTGGTCGCTTGCGCTTTCTTTAGCGCCGTCTTTCACAGCGTCAGCGGATATGCCGGCGGCCTCATTCTGGCCATCTGCCTGGCGCCCGTCATCGGCGTCAAAGCCACCATCCCGGTGATGGCGATGTCCCTCTTGATTTCCCATTCCAGTCGCGTCGTCGCCTTTCGGGGCGGCTTTCGCTGGCCGATCTATCGCGACGTGATGATCACCGGCATTCCCGGAATTATCCTGGGCGCCGCCGTCTACAGCATGCTCCCCATCGCCTGGATCGCCATCGTGCTGGGCCTGTTCCTGCTGGGCTCGGCGCCGCTCCGCCGACTGATGCAGCGCATGAACGTCGAGGTCGGCCGGAAATCCCTGATGGCGGCGGGGGTGCCGTTCGGCGTGCTTTCGGGTTCGGCGATCGGCGCCGGCATGATCCTGGCGCCCTTCTTTCTGGCCTCCGGCCTGGCCGGCGAAGCCCTGCTCGGCACCATGGCGGCGGTCGCGTTCACGGTAAATGTGCTGAAAACCGCCGTGTTCAGCGGGTTCTCGGTTCTAGACGGCGAACTCGCCCTCATGGGCGTCGCGGTCGGCCTTTGTACGGTGCCGGGCAATCTCACGGGCCGCTGGATCGTGCGCAACACGCCGATCCGCGTCCACATCGCCCTCGTCGAAGCCGTCGTCGCCATCGGCGGGTTCTATTTTCTATGGATCGCGGCGGAAGGCTTCGGGCTGATCTAGCTTCAATAGTCTTATATTTTTCAGCGCATTACGACGCATACTGAAATCGACCCCTCGCTTTCTAGGCGCGGATATCCTCCACCTCGATCGGGAAATGCGGCGCCAGATCGTCGACCGTCATCAGGTGATAGACATTGAAACGGTAGGCGGGGCCGGCGGACAGCTCCGGCGGCGTGAAGGGAAACGCGATATTGCCGCTGGTGGAGAGGCGCCCCGGAAAGCCGTGGTGGAGCAGATACTGCTTGGTCGACTTCACGACCGCCAGCGCCCGTTCCTGGCTCGGCGCAATGCACTCGCCCAGAATGAAGATCTCGCGGGGCGGCGTCTCCGGCGCATTCGGCCAGGGAAAAACGGCGTCGAGTCCGTAGGTTCGGAAGAAGAGTTCGTAGTCCGGCGCGACGCCCGGTTCGCAGACGAGGCCGCGCACCACGTCCGCCACTTCCTCCAGATTGGCCTTGATCCGGTCGATGAAGCGGGGGTCCGCCGATCCCGCCAGCAGCACCGCCCGTTCGCCGAGATACTCCGCCCCTTCCAGCTTGATCGTCGGCCGCTCCGCCGGAACCCAGCGAGCGCCCTCGACGCGGGTCCGGCGGTCGTCCAAGGCGGCATAGCGCGCCGTATCGACCATGCAGACGCCCGCCGGCTCGATGATCTGGTGGGGATCGCCCTGCTCGTAGAGGCTGTGGGCCGCGACGGACATCGGCGTGGCGGCGCGGGCCGGGTTCATGCTTTCCAGCTCGAAGCCCGCACGATCGAGCGTCGCCAGGATCGAATCCCGTCCGCCCGGAACGCAGCACAGTGAGGCGCACTCGACGATCTTCGCCATATGGGTCGCCGCCGCCGGCTCGAAGCCTAGCCATTCCGGGATCGCGGCATAGATGCCCGTGTCGCAGGCGCGGCCGGCGATGATCACGTCCGGGTCGGTCTCCAGTGCGCGGACGAACGCCTCCGTCCCCGCCTGGCCCACCAGATGCGCCGCCTTATGGGCCGCCTCCGCCGTGAACTCGGGCAGCACGCCCATGCTCCGCACGCGCCCGTCCCGGACCGCTTCGGCCGCCGTCGCCGCCGGAATGTCGGACCGTATGACGGTAAGGCGAAAGGACAAACCTTCGGCCGCCGCGATGTCCCGGACCATGGCGAGCGTCGCATCCAGATGCGGCCCCGCCCCGGCGGACCCGGCGCTGCCGACGATCAGCGGCGCGTCGATGGCGCGCGCGCCCGCCAGCAGCCGGGCAAGGTCCTTGCGCGTCTGCTCGGGCGAGGTCGCCATGGCGCCGGAGCCCAGGAACGTCGGGCCGATATCGGTCGAGCCCATGTCCGCGCCGATCATGTCCGGCCGGCAGGCGAGCGCCGCCTCGAACGCCGCTTCGGGCACGCCATAGCCCAACTGACCGCTCGCCCCTACGAGCTTCAACGTCTTCGCGGCGCTCGCCTGGAAGCGCGCCCTGAGCTTGAAGGCGGCGTTCATAGCTCAAGGCCCAGCAAGGGAACGTGCTGCTGCGCGCCGTAGACGTCCCGGTCGCGCGGACCGCCGGCGGCCTCGGCGCGGGGGATCGTGATCTTGATCGCAAGCGCGGTCGGATAGGGAATCACGCTGACCCGGTTGGCGGAAACGCCATAGAGCGCCGAGACGGCCTCCGCCTTCAGCCCCGGCGCCGCGAGGCCGAGCGCATAGTCGGCTTCCGTCTCGAACATGATGTCGAAGGTCAGGTTGAGCGGGCCGGCGTTCTTGCTGCGGACCACTCGCGCCAGATCCATCAACCGCATCGCCCGCCCTCCTTTAGCGCCTGCCGCCCTGCCAGCTTTCCGGCGCGCCGACGCCGAACACCAATGCCGCCGCCGCCATCATCGCCGCCCCGATCATGAGCGATGCCGAAGGCCCCGTCACGTCGGCGATGGCGCCGAGCATGATCGGCCCGACCACATAGCCGATGTCGCCGACCATGCGGAACGTGCCGATGGTCGTCGCGTTCATGCCGGGCGGCGCGTTGTCCGCCGCGTAGGCCGCCGGCGCCGAGCCGCCGACGGACGTGGCGACGCCCCAGACGATGCACGCCGCCATGAACACCGGATAAGAGGAGGCGTAGGCGAACACGAGCATCGCGCTTGACGTCACCATGGACGCCGGCACGATGATCGCCTTCCGGCCGAACCGGTCCGCGACCATGCCGCCAGGATAGGCCGCCGCCAGCCCGGCGATCGAGCCTAGAAACAGGCCGAACCCGATCTCCGCGACGCTGAGGCCAAGGGTGACGCCCCCGATCAGGGGAATGATCGAGAAGAGGCCGCCGGTGCGAATGACCGCAAACATCAAAGACACCAGACAAACAAGCACATAGCCGCGGTTCTTCGCCAGCATCCACAATTGGCTGAGATAGCGTGGGCGCGGACCGGTCGATTGTTCTCGCGTCCGGCCGAAATCTTTCGTCTCGCCGACCGCGAACCAGGCGACGGCGGTGCAGACCAGCCCGAGCGCCGCGTAGGCCAGAAACGGCGCGTCGAGGCCGTAATGGTCCGCGATCAGGCCGCCCGGGAACGGGCCGATGCCGACCGCGAACAGGAACGTGCCCTGATAGATGGAGATCATCCGGCCGCGCCGCTCCGGCGTGGAGATGTCCGCCAGCACGATCTGGCCGGTGGTCAGGACGAGGCCGGCGCCGGCGCCGGCGAGCAGCCGGCCGAAAATGAACTCGGGATAATCGGTCGCGAGCGCGCAGGCGACATTGCCGAGCGACGTGACCACGCCGCCCAAGGCCAGCGTGTGCCGCCGGCCCAGCCGATCCGACAGGCTGCCGGCGGGCGGCGCCGAGACCATGCGGCCGAGCCCGTAGACCGCGACGGCCATGCCGATCGCGGTCGCCGTCACGCCGAAGGATTTGGCGTAGAGGGATATGGTCGGCACGATCGCGCCGAAGCCGAGCTGATTGACGCCGATCAGAACGCACATCCAGAGGAGGACGCGGCGCTCGCTCGGCCGGGAGGATGCGTTCACGATGGGCGGGTTTTCTATAGCTCGGCTATGGTTTCGTCGAACGCGCGCAGCGTCGCCTCGATATCGGCGTCGGTGTGGGCGTGCGCCATGTAGTGCTTGCCCTCGCTCTTCAGAATGCCGCGCTTGCGCATGCCCGCGTTATATTTGGCGGTAAGCGCCGGATCGCCGAGCGCCGAGCGATAGTCGATCACCTTCTTCTCCGTGAAGAGCACATCGAACATCGGCGCGTCGCCGACCACCTGGCCCGGCGCGCCATGGCGCTTCAGCGAGGCGGCGTAGCCGTCCATAAGCTTCTTACCCTGATCGAACATATGCTTGTAACCGCCAGGCCGCTTGAGAATTTCTAGCGTCTTCAAACCGGCCGCGGCGGCGACGGGGTTGCCGGAAAGCGTGCCCACCTGATGCATGTAGCGGTCCTCGCCGACGGCGGCCTTGTCGAAACAGGCCATGATCTCGGCCTTGCCGCCGATCGCCGCCAGCGGGAAACCGCCGCCGATGGCCTTGCCCATGGTGCAGATATCGGGCGTGACGCCGTAATACGCCTGCGCGCCGCCATAGGCGAAACGGAAGCCGGTGACGACCTCGTCGAAGCACAGCACCAGACCGTGCTCCTCCGTCAGCGCGCGCACCCCTTCCAGGAAGCCCGGCAGCGGCGGGATCAGGCGCTGGAACGGCTCCATGATGACGCCGGCCAGTTCGTGCTTGTGCTCCTTGATCAGCGCCTCGACCGCTTCCAGGTCGTTATAGGGCGCGACGATCATCTCCTGCTGCACGCTTTTCGGAATGCCGGCCGAGTCGGCCACGCCTTCCGGATAGTTGGCGAAGCGCTTCGGCGTCGTGCTGATCAGGCCATAGTCGCTCATGCCGTGATAGCCGCCCTCGAACTTGAGCACCTTGTCCCTGCCCTTGAAGGCGCGCATCAGGCGAATGGCGTACATATCCGCCTCGGAGCCCGAGGAGACATAGCGGACCTGCTCGACAGCGGCCATCGCATCCACGATCTCAGCCGCGAGCCGAATGCCGTGGGGGTTATTCGCAAAGAAAGTCGAGCCATCGTTGGCAGTTGCGTGGATAACCTCAAGCACTTCCGGATGCGCGTGACCCACGATCATCGGCCCCGACCCGAGCAGGTAATCGACATACTCCCGGCCGGCCACATCCCAGACGCGACAGCCCTCGCCGCGCGCGACGATGACATTATGGGACACGTTGCCGAATCCCCCGGCGGGCAGCGCCCGCTTGGCGATTTCCAGCAGTTCCGCTTCGACGTCCGCGCCGGCGGGCGAAGTAACCGTATCGGGCATTCGATATCTCCTCAGGCGAGTCTTGAACTGGACATGGCGATCGGGCGTCCGCCCTCAGGTGACGGGCGAGCGGCCGCCGTCGATGTTCACATCGACGCCGGTGACATAGCTCGCCGCATCGGAGGCGAGGAAGCAGGCGACATTGGCGAACTCTTCGGCCGTGCCGATACGGCCCAGGGGAATTTGCCCCTTCTCCGCCATCTCGACCTTGAAGTCCTCATAGGAAATGCCGCGCTTGTCGGCCGCGTGGCGACGCACATGCTGGTCGCTGTCGATCAGCCCCGTCATCAGGGCGTTCACCAGAACGTTGAACGGCGCGCCTTCGTTGGCGAGGATCTTCGAAAGCGTCAGCCCCGCGGCGCGGCTGACGGCGGTCGGCGCCCCGCCGGCCGCCGGCGCCTTCGAACCGATGTTCAGGACGTTCAGGATGCGGCCCCAGCGCCGTTCCTTCATGTCGGCGAAGGCCAGGCGCGAAAACCGGATCTGCGCGAAGAGCTTCAGCTCGAGGTCGCCTTTCCACTGCTCGTCCGTAATCTCCAGAAACGGGCCGCGCAGGGAGGAGCCCGCATTGTTCACCAGAATATCGACCTGTCCGAAGGTCGATACGGCTTCGGCATAGGTCTCGGCGATCTGGTCCGGATCGGTGACGTCGCAGGAAATGCCGTGCGCCTTGCCGCCGGCCTCCGTCACCAGCTTCACCGTTTCGCCCAAAGGCTCCTGCCGCCGCGCCACCGGCACGACGTTCGCGCCCGCCGACGCCATCTTCATCGCCATGGCGCGGCCAAGCCCCATACTGCCGCCGGTGATCAGCGCCGTGCGCCCGGAAAGGTCGATCTGCATATCCGCATGCTCCTATTCGATTTCCGCCAATGGTGCGGCGGCGGACCGATCTCTGTCCAGCCGTTTGCGCCCGCAACTTCGAGCAAATACGCTCCCCCTTCCCGAATGGCGAAATCGACCGGAATATGACAGCCAGATTCTCTCTCGGCATCGATATCGGCGGCACGTTTACGGATGTCGTCGTCTACGACCACGCAGGCCAAAGGCAGTTTTCCCGCAAGCTCCTGACGACCCATGACGATCCGGCCCGCGCCGTGCTGGACGGCGTCGGGCAGGTCATCGGGCAAGATGGCGTCGCGCCGGCGGATATCGGCCGCGTCGTCCACGCGACGACGCTGTTCACGAACGCCCTTATCGAACGCAAGGGCGCGGTGACGGGCCTGATCGCCACCGAAGGCTTTCGCGACGTGGTCGAGATCGGCCGCGAGCGGAAGTACGAGCTCTACGATATCCATATCCAGAAGCCGGCGCCGCTGGCCCCGCGCCCGCTGCGCCTCGAAGCGCGGGAGCGCCTTCGGTTCGACGGCGCGGTCGAAACGCCTTTGGACGAAGCGAGCGTCGCCGAGGCGGCCGACGCGCTGGTCGCCGCCGGAGCCCAGTCCCTCGCGATCTGCTTCCTGCACGCATACGCCAACCCGGCGCATGAGCAGCGGGCCGGCGACATCGTGGCCGCGCGCCATCCGGGCGTCTCGATCAGTCTTTCATCGGATGTGGCGCCGGAAATTCGCGAGTACGAACGCACCTCCACCGTCCTGGCGAACGCCTATATCAAGCCGCTCGCCGCCGCCTATCTGGATGGCATACAGGCAGGGCTGCGCGCGGCCGACGTGCATTCGCCTCTGCTGCTGATGCTGTCCAATGGCGGCCTCGCCGACCTGAACGAGGCCAAGCGCGCGCCCGTTGCGCTGCTTGAATCCGGCCCGGCGGCGGGCGCGCTCGCCGCCGCGTGGTTCGGCAAGGCCGAAGCCGACGGCGACGTGCTGGCCTTCGACATGGGCGGCACGACGGCCAAGCTCGCGGTGGTCGACGGCGGCCGGCCGGACGTCGCCTATCACTTCGAAGCGGCCCGGCAGAAACGGTTCGCGGAAGGCAGCGGCCTGCCGATCCGCACGTCCACGATCGAGTTGATCGAAATCGGCGCCGGCGGCGGTTCGATCGCGCGCCTGGACGAGATCGGCCTTCTGAAGGTCGGGCCGGACAGCGCCGGCTCGGACCCTGGCCCCGCCTGCTACGGCCTCGGCGGCGCGGAGCCGACGGTGACGGACGCCAATTTCGCGCTGGGCCTCCTTGCGCCCGAAAGCTTCGCGGGCGGCGCCATGCCCCTGGACATGCCCGCCAGCGAGCAGGCGCTGGACGGGCTGGCGGCGAAGGCCGGCCTTGCCCGAGCGGAGATCGCGGCCGGCGTGCGCGATCTCGTCAACGAAACCATGGCCTCGGCCGCGCGTGTGCACATCGCCGAACGCGGCAAGGACCCGCGCCGCTACAGCCTGCTCGCCACCGGCGGCGGCGGCCCTCTGCATGGGGCGGAGGTGGCGCGGAAGCTCGGCCTGAAGCAATTGATCGCGCCGGCGTCGGCCGGAGTCGCATCCGCGATCGGCCTCCTGATCGCGCCGGCGCGGGTGGACCGCGTCGCTACGATCGCGACCCGCCTGGACCGTCTGAACTGGCCGGAGTTCGAAGCGGCGTTCCAGGCGCTGACGGACGACGCGGCCAAGGTGATCGCCGCGACCGGCCTCGACCCCGCCGCCGCCCAGACCGAGCGCCGGGCGGACGTGCGCTATGTCGGCCAGGCCTTCGAGGTGATCGTGGACCTACCAGCCGGCCCCTATGACGCAAACTCGGCTCCGGGCCTCATCGCCGCCTTCGAGGAAGCCTATATCGCCAAGTTTACGCGCACGCCGCCGGCCGGCCCGGTCGAGATCATAAACATTCGCGTCGCTCTCTCCGCCCCAAACCCGCCCGCGACTGCGAAGGCGGCGACGGCGGCGGACGCCGGGCCCAAACAGATCGGCATGCGTCCGGTCTGGTCCATGACGGCCAAAGGCTTTGTCGATACGCCCATCTATGACCGCTACGCGCTGCGGCCCGGCGACGCCTTCGACGGCCCCGCTCTCGTGGAGGAGCGCGAGTCGACCCTGGCGGTGCCGGACGGCGCCCGCTTCCGCGTCGCCCAGATGGGCGAAATCGTCGTCGACCTTACGTAAGGGAACGGATCGCCATGTCAGACGCCGCTTTCGACGCCGTAACCCTGGAAATCCTGTGGCGCCGGATGATCTCCGCCGCGGACGAGGCCGCCAAGACGCTGCAAAGGGTGTCGTTTTCGACGCTCGTCAACGAATCGAACGATTTCGCCTGCGTGCTGACGGATGCGACCGGCGCCTCTCTGGTGCAAAACACCGAAAGCATCCCCTCCTTCAACGGCTGCCTGCCGGTGACGGTGAAGCATTTCCTGGACGCCATCGGCATGGACGACATGCGGGCGGGCGACTATCTGGTCTGCAACGACCCCTGGGTCGGCACGGGACATCTGAACGACGTCACCATCGCCAAACCGGTGTTCCTTGACGGCCAGTTGATCGCCTTCTGCGCCTCGACAGCCCACGCGCCGGATATCGGCGGCAAGGTCCGCTCCGTCGTGGCGCGGGAGGTGTTCGAGGAAGGCTTCGCCATTCCGGCGATGCACCTCATCCGCGATGGCGAACCGGACCCGACCTTCTTCAAGCTGCTGCGGGCGGCCGTGCGCACGCCGGACCAGACCGAGGGCGACATCTGGGCCCAGGTGACCGCGCTCGACCTGATGGAGCAGCGCCTCCTGGCGCTGATGGCGGACTATGGCCTGACGGACCTGGAAGCGTTCGCCGAAGAGATTCATGGACGGTGCGAGCAGGCCATGCGCGCCGCCTTCGCCGAAGCGCCGGACGGCCGTTATACATTCGGTTTCGAGACGGACGGCCTTGCCGAACCTTTCCGCTATCAGGTCGCCGTCACCATCGCCGGCGACCGCGCGGAGATCGACTGGACCGGCACCAGCGCTCAGGTCGGCCGGGCGATCAACTGCCCCATGGTCTACACCTTCGCCATGAGTTCCTATGCGCTCAAATGCGCGTTCCTGCCGAACCTGCCGAACAATGAGGGCGTGTTCCGCTGCATCGAGGTGACCGCGCCCGAGGGCAGCCTGGTCAATCCCCGCCGCCCGGTCGCCGTCGGCGGCCGGATGGCGACCGGCCACTATCTGCCAATGGCGATCTTCGGGGCGCTCGCCCAGGCGATGCCGGAACGGGTGATGGCGGCCTCCGGCTCGCCGCTCTGGTCGATCATCCAGACCGGCGTCGACGGCGACGGCAAGCCCTACGCCAACACGCTGTTCTTCAACGGCGGCTCCGGCGCGACGGCGGAGACCGACGGACAGAGCTGCTATTCCTGGCCGTCCAACATCTCGAACGTGCCGATCGAACTGACCGAACGGAACACGCCCTTCTTCGTGGAGAAGAAGGAACTCAGGGAAGGCTCCGGCGGCGCGGGCGCCCAGGTGGGCGGCCTCGGCCAGGAGGTCGTGCTGCGCCATGACGGCGAAGGCGAGATCGGCCTTATCTTCATGGCCGAGCGCCAGCGCTTTCCGGCCCACGGGCTGGAAGGCGGCGGACCCGGCGCGACTGGCGCGGTTCTGATCGACGGCGCGCCGACGGACGTCCGCGCGGACCATGTGCTGACGCCGGGCCAGACGGTCACGCTGAAGCTGCCGGGCGGCGGCGGCTACGGCGCGCCATAACGGCCGGTCAGGTCAGCACCACCTTGCCGATGGCCGTCCGGTCGATCAGCATCTGAAGGGCCTTGTCCGCCTCGGCGAGCGGCAGAACGGCCGTCACCAGCGGATCGAGCTTGCCGGCGTTCGCCATCTCGATCAGGGCGTCGACATTCTGGCGCGCCAGTTCGGGCTGAAATTCGCTCACGCCGCCGACGCGGCAACCGACGGCGCTGGCGCCCTTGATCAGGAGATGGTTCGTCTTGGCGAGCGCGGGCGCGCCGGCGAGGAAGCCCAGGATCAGAATGCGGCCGCCCCAGTTGATGCAGCGCGTGCATTCCTCGAACGCCCAGCCGCCGAGCGGATCCCAGAACACGTCCGCGCCCTTGCCGTCCGTCATTTCCTTGATGGTCTCGCGGAAGCGGCCGGGATTGCCTTCCGTCGGCGGGCCATAGTCGATGGCGAAATCGGCGCCGGCGGCGAGCGTCGCTTTCCGCTTCTCTTCCGTCGAGGCGACGGCGATCACCCGCGCGCCGAGCGCCTTGCCCATCTGGATCGCCGCGAGGCCGATGCCGCCGGCGGCCCCGAGCACCACCAGGGTCTCGCCCGCCAGCATATGCCCCCGCTGGATGAGCGCGTGATAGGCCGTCGTGTAGGCCGAGCGGAAACCGGCCGCCTGCTCCATCGAAAACGCCTTCGGCACCGGCGCGATTTCAGACGCCGGGCAGACGCCATATTCCGCGAAGGCGCCCGGCGAGTGGCGGGACATCACCTTGTCGCCCACCTTCACGCCGACGACGCCTTCGCCGACGGCGACGATCTCGCCCGCCGCCTCGCCGCCCGGCACGAAGGGCGGCTCTGGCCTGAACTGGTATTTGCCCGCGACCATCAGCACGTCCACATACTGAACGGCCCGGGCCGCGATCTTGACCTTGACCTCGCCCGGCCCGGCCTCGGGCTCCGGCCAGTCGTCATGCAGGGCCACGGCCTCGGGGCCGCCGAAACGCTCACACACAATCGCGCGCATCAAATCTTCCTTAGGCTCGAATCGTCAGGCGCGGAGCTTACCACCCAAGCGCGTAGGCGACGCGGCGCGGGTCGGCGCCGGCGGCCTTCATGCCCGTCTCCCGATCGTCCAGGATCATGCAGATGGAGCCGGCGAGCCAGGTGCGGTCCGGCCAGCGCTCGACCCGATGGCCGCGCGCCGCGAGGCTGTCGCCCGTTTCGCCGTCGATCTTGTTCTCGATCCGCAGCAGGCCGGGGTGATAGTCATGCGGCTCGAAGGACGACGGGAAGGAATAGCTGGCGAAGCGGGGCCGCTCCACCGCCTCCTGGGGTCCCATGCCGAAGACCGCGACATTGGCGAAAGTCTGCGCCATCGCCTGGGTCTGCACGTCGCCGCCGGGCGTGCCGAAGGGGAGGAACGCCTTGCCGTTGTCGCGGACGGCGATGGCGGGGTTCGGCGTCAGGCGCGGCCGCTTGCCGGGCGCGATCGAGGAGGGATGGTTCGGGTCCGTCCAGGACTGCACGCCGCGCGGGCTGACGTTCATGCCGGTGCCGGGCACGACGGCGCCATTGTAGGAACCGTCGGACGGCGTGGCGGAGAAGACATTCCCCTTCGCGTCCGCGACGCAGAGATATGTCGTATCGAGCGCGCCCGCCGGATGCGGCTCGCCGCCGGGAGCGCTCGGCGCCGGCGCGCCGCGCCAGGGCGAACCGGAAGCGTCGCCCGGCGGCGGCATTTCCGGGAAGGCGGCGGCCATGTCGATGCGCTCACGCTGGCGGTCGGCATAGTCTTCGGAAAGCAGGGTTTCTATCGGCACGTCGATGAAGCGGGGATCGCCGAAATAGGCGTCCCGGTCGGCCATCGCAAGCTTGGTCGCCTCCACATGGGCGTGGATATAGTCGGCGCTGTTGTGGCCGAAACCGCCAAGGTCGAAGCGCTTCAAGAGGTTCAGCTTCTCCATCAGCGCCGGGCCCTGGCACCATGGCCCGCAGCCGAACACGCGCCAGTCGCCGAAGCCGGCGGAGACCGGCGGCTCGAAACCCACCTGGAATTCGGCGAGGTCCGCCATGGTCAACCAGCCGCCGACGCTGGCGTGATAGTCGGCGATCGTCTTGGCGAGGTCGCCCTTGTAGAAGGCGTCCCGCGCGGCCTGAAGGCCCTGGCGGCGATCCCCGCCGGCGGCGAGGCGCGCCTTCTCCTGATCGATCATGTGCTGGAGGCTGGCGCCCAAGTCGCGCTGATAGAACAGTTCGCCGATCGCCGGGGGCTCGCCGTCGTTCGGCAGATAGATGTCGGCGGCGTGCTTGAAGGCCATATAGGAGCTGCGGTTGCTCACGATGGTCTGGCGCAGCAGCGCGTTCATCGGGAAGCCGTCGCGCGCGAACCGCACGGCATAGTGGGCGACGTCGCCGAAGCTCATGGTCCCGTACCGGTCGAGCGCCGCGATCCACGCCGCGGGCGCCGATGGCACGACGGTGCGCATCGGGCCGATGGGAATGGCGCCGCCATGCTTCTCATGGAAGTACTGGATGTCCGCCGCTTTCGGCCAGCCGCCAAGGCCGGAGATCGTGACCATCTGGGCGCGCTCGGCGTCCCACAGAATGATCGGCGCGACGCCGGCCACGCTCACCAGGTCCGATTGCAGCACGCCGAGGGCCAGGCCCGCCGCGACGCCGGCGTCGATGGCGTTGCCGCCGGCCTGCAAGACCTCGAACGCCGCCTGGCTGGAGTAATAGTGGCCGGTCGACACCGCGAACTGGCTGCCTTGGATTTCCGGACGTTCGGTCGCCATGCTATGCCCCTTTCGGAAATTTCTGTTCCTAGTCTGCCGCAATCCGGGCGCCGCCGTGAAGCTTTCTGATTTCGACTTCGATTTGCCCGACGCGCTGATCGCCCAGGCGCCGGCGCGCCCGAAGGATTCCGCGCGCCTTCTCGCGGTGCGGCCGGACAATCTGGAAGACCTGGGCGTCGCCGATCTGCCGCGCCTGCTCCGGCCGGGCGACCTCATGGTCGTGAACGACACGCGCGTCATTCCGGCCCGGTTGATCGGCCGGCGCGGCGCGGCGCGGGCGGAGGCCACGCTCCTGAAGCAGGTCGCGCCCGACCGCTGGCGCGCCTTCGCCCGGCCGGGCCGGCGCCTGCGCCTCGGGGACAGGATCGACTTCGCGCCGGAATTCTCAGCGGAACTCGTCGAGAAGCTGGAGGGGGGCGAAGTCGAGTTGGCGTTCGACCGCGCCGGCGCGGACCTGCTGGCGGCGCTGCACCGCCACGGCCAGCCGCCCCTTCCCCCCTATATCAAGCGGCCCGAAGGCGCGCGGCCGGAAGACGCCGACGACTATCAGACGCCGTTCGCTGATCGGGACGGCGCGGTCGCGGCGCCGACGGCCTCCCTGCACTTCACGCCCGGGCTGCTCGAAGCGCTGGCGGCGCGCGGCGTCGGGCGCGTGGCGGTGACGCTGCATGTGGGCGCCGGGACCTTCCTGCCCGTAAAGACCGAGACCGTCGAGGCGCACAAGATGCACAGCGAGTGGGGCGAGGTTTCCGAAGACGCCGCAAAGGCGATCCGCGCGGCCCGCGCCGCCGGCGGCCGCATTGTCGCCATCGGCACGACGCCGCTGCGCATTCTGGAGACGGCGGCCGCGGCCAACGGCGATGTTTGCGCCTTCGCCGGCGAGACCGACATCTTCATCCGCCCCGGCTACAGGTTCCGCGCGATAGACGCCCTGATGACCAATTTCCACCTGCCCAAATCCACCCTCTTCATGCTGGTCTCCGCGCTCATGGGGCGGGAGCGGATGCTCTCGGCCTATGCCCACGCCATCCGCGAGCGCTATCGCTTCTTCTCCTATGGCGACGCCAGCCTGCTGACGCCGGAAGGCTTCGAGACATGACCATCGGCTTCGACATCCTGGCCGAGGACGGCGCCGCCCGGCGCGGCCGCATCCAAACGGCGCACGGCGAAATCGAGACGCCGGCCTTCATGCCGGTCGGCACTGCCGGCACCGTGAAAGCGATGCGGACGAGCGAGGTTCGCGCGACGGGCGCGGACATCGTGCTCGGCAACACCTACCACCTGATGCTCCGGCCGACGGCGGAGCGGATCGACCGCATGGGGGGCCTGCGCAAATTCATGCGCTGGGACGGACCGGTGCTGACCGATTCCGGCGGCTTCCAGGTGATGTCCCTGTCGGAGCTGCGCACCATCAAGGAAGCGGGCGTGCGCTTCCGCAGCCATATCGACGGCAGCTATATCGACCTCTCGCCCGAACGGTCGATCGAGATCCAGCATCTCCTGGACTCGACGATCACCATGGCCTTCGACGAGTGCACGCCCTTCCCCGCGACGCACGAACAGGCCGCGCAGTCCATGCGGCTTTCCATGCGGTGGGCGGCGCGCAGCCGTGCGGCCTTTGTTCAGCGGCCGGGCTACGGGCTGTTCGGGATCGTCCAGGGCGGCGTCTATCCGGACCTCAGGCGGGAGAGCGCGGAAGCGCTGAATGAGATCGGCTTCGAGGGCTACGCCATCGGCGGCCTCGCCGTCGGCGAGGGCCAGGCGCAGATGTTCGAGACGCTGGAGGAGACGGCCCCCCATCTGCCGCGCGAACGGCCGCGCTATCTGATGGGCGTGGGTAAACCGGCGGATATCGTGGGCGCCGTCCGCCGGGGCGTCGACATGTTCGACTGCGTTCTCCCGACCCGCTCCGGCAGAACCGGCCAGGCCTGGACCTGGGACGGCCCGCTGAACCTTCGGAACGCCCGCCACCGCGACGATACGGGACCGCTCGACCCGGACTGCCCCTGCCCGGTCTGCCGCGACTACGACAGGGCCTATCTGCACCACCTGACCAAGGCGGAAGAGGTGCTGGGCCTGATGCTGCTGACCGAGCACAATCTCTGGCACTATCAGGAACTCATGCGCGGCCTGCGCCAGGCGATTGAGGAGCGGCGCCTGGACGCCTACGCCACGGACCTGGAAGCCCGCTGGAACGGCTGACGGCTTGCCCCCGCGCGGGTCCGACCGATACCGTGTTGGTCGCACACGGCTTAGCCTCCATCGTATTTTCAGCCCGCACCGAAGGAAACCAGCATATGCCCGGCCCGTTCACCGGCCTGAAGGTCGTCGATCTTACGACCGTTTTCGTCGGCCCCTATTCCACGCAATTGCTTGGCGATCTCGGGGCCGAAGTGATCAAGGTCGAAGCGCCGGACGGCGATCTCACCCGCCTTGGCGGCCCCGGCCGCAACGCCGATATGGGGCCATCCTTTCTGCAGCTGAATCGCAATAAGCGGAGCGTCGTGCTGGATCTCAAATCAGAGGACGGCGCCGCCGCCATGCGCAAGCTGATCGCGGACGCGGACCTATTCGTCCACAATATGCGCCCGGAGCCGCTGACGCGGCTCGGCTTCGACTACGAGTCCGTCCGGGCCTTTAACGCCGAGATCGTCTATTGCAACATCTGGGGCTTCGGGATGAACGGCTCTTATGCCGGGCGGCCCGCCTTCGACGACATCATCCAGGGCGCCTCGGGGCTTGTGGCGCTCGAGGCCTATGGCGGCAAGGAGCCCCGCTACATTCCGATGCTGATCGCCGACAAGGTTACGGGCGTCTTCGCGGCGCTCGCCATGTCGGCGGCGCTTTACCACAAGCTGAAAACCGGCGAAGGCCAGATGATCGAAACGCCCATGTTCGAGACGATGACCTCGTTCGCCATGATCGAGCATCTGGCCGGCTCCAGCTTCGAGCCGCCGCTCGGACCGCCGGGGTCCGAACGCCATGCGAAGCCCCTGCGCTGGCCCATCGAAACCGCCGACGGGCTCGCCTGCATCCTCGCCACTAGCGACAAGCACTGGAAGGGCCTGACGGACGTTGCGGGCCGCCCCGACCTTGCCGAAGATCCCAGGTTCAAGACGCGCCGCGACCGGCTCGCCAATCGCGGCGATGTCATCGCGGTCACCGCCGAGATGGCGAAAGAGATGCCGACGCGGGAGCTGGTCGACAAACTGACGGAAGCGGGCGTGCCCTGCATGCACATCAACGCCCTCGACGACCTGCTGACCGACCCGCACCTGGCGGACGTCGAGTTCTTCCAGGAGTTCGACCATGAGAGCGAAGGCCGCATCCGGCTGATGGCGCCGCCCTACCGTTTTTCGAAGACGCCCCCCGACATCCGCTCCCTGCCGCCGCGCCAGGGAGAGCATACGGCGGAAGTGCTGCGGGAGTTGGGCTATGACGAGGCCCAGATCGCGGCGATGCTCGCCGCCGTCGAGACCGCCTGATGAAGCTGACGCTCACCTTCGACAACGGCCCCGATCCGGGCGTGACGCCGATGGTGCTCGACATGCTGGCGAAACGCGCTTTGCCGGCCGTGTTCTTTCCCGTGGGCGAACGCCTGGAAGACCCGGCGGCGCGGGCGACGGTTCGGGATATTCGCGCCGCCGGGCATACGGTCGGCAATCATACCTATAGCCACCCAAGACCGTTCGGCGGCTTGCCGGGAGCGGACGCCGTCGCGGAGATCAAGCGCACCGACGCCCTGCTCGGCGACGCAATCGAACCCGACCGGCTGTTCCGCCCGTCGGCCGGCGGCGGACATCTGAAGCCGGGCGTTCTGAACCAGGCCGCCGTCGACCACCTCATCCAGCACGGCCATAGCCTCGTGCTCTGGAATCTGATCTGCGAGGACTGGAGCCGCCCCGACGGCTCATGGGTCGATATCGCCATGGAGCAGTTCCGGCGGCAGCCATGGAGCCTGATCGTCCTCCACGACGTTCCATCGGGCGCGATGGATCACCTGCCGAAGTTCCTGGACCGCGCCGCCGACGCCGGGGCGGAGTTCGTCCAGGGATTTCCGCCCGAGACGACTCCGATCTGGCGCGGCCGGCAAACGCTGCCGCTGGATGGCTTGATCTGAACCGGCGGCGGCTCAGTACATATGCTGGCCGCCGTTGATCGACATCGTCGATCCGGTCACGAAGGTCGCGTCGTCGGAAACCAGGAACACGACGCCCCGCGCGATCTCGTCCGCATGGCCGAGACGCCCCACCGGAACCTTCGCCACGATCTTTTCAAGCACGTTCGGCGGCACCGCCGCGACCATGTCCGTATCGATGTAACCGGGCGCAATGGCGTTGACGGTGATGTCGTATCGGGCGCCTTCCTGGGCCAGGGCCTTGGTGAAACCGTGGATGCCGGACTTGGCGGCGGCATAGTTCACCTGGCCGTACTGGCCGGCCTGGCCGTTGATCGAGCCGATGTTCACGATGCGCCCGAAATTCCGCTCCCGCATGGAGGGGAACACCGCGTGGGCCATGTTGAAGCAGGAGCCGAGATTGGTGTTCATCACCGCGTCCCAGTCTTCGCGGCTCATGCGCATCAGAGTGCCGTCCCGCGTGATGCCGGCGTTGTTCACCAGAATATCGACCGGCCCCTTCTCGGCGACGATCTTCGCGACGCCCTGATCGCAGGCGTCATAGTCCGCGACGTCGAACTTGTAGGCGGCGATGCCCGTCTCGCTCGTGAACTTGGCGGCGGCTTCGTCGTTGCCGGCATAGTTGGCGGCGACGTCGTAACCCTCATCCTTCAACGCGACTGAAATCGCACGCCCGATGCCGCGCGTTCCCCCAGTGACGACTGCTACTCTCGACATGGCTTTCCTCCCTCTGTCGCTGCGTTAGGATGCCGGCGACCCGTTTCGCCGATCCCATTGAGGCAACTGTAGCCGCTTGCCGCCGCTTTAGGGATGCGACTTTTTGTGCAACGCAGCAAATTATGCTGCACCGTCTAAGGAAACCTGGATGCCGCGCGCGTTCCCCGTCTACATCGATTACAAGAGCCCCTATGCCTATCTGGCGCTGAATCCGACCCGCGCCCTGGCGGCTGAGTTCGACCTGGTCATCGACTGGCGTCCCTACTCCCTCAAGATCGAGGACTATCTGGGCGAAGTGGATACGCGCAATCCGCACCAATGGCGCAGGGTCAAATACTCCTATATGGACGCGCGCAGGCTGGCGAACGAACAGGGCCTGATCGTTCGCGGGCCGAAGAAGCTGTTCGACAGCGCGATTGCGCATACCGGCCTGCTGTTCGCCAAGAATGCGGGGCCGGACGTGACGGAACGGTACAACGACATCGTGTTCAAAGGCTTCTTCAAGCGCGAGCTGGATATCGAGCAAGCGGACCAGATAACCGCAGCCCTCGCCCAGGCCGGAGCGCCCGCCGACGATTTCCCCGCGTTCCTCGCCGGCCCAGGCCCGGAATTGCTGGACAGCGCTTTGAAGGACGCCGAAGATCGGCTCGGCGTCTTTGGCGTCCCCACCTATGTGGTGGACGACGAGATATTTTGGGGCGGCGACCGCCTCGACCAGGTGCGCCGCCGCCTGGAAGAAACGCGCTAGCCCGGAACGGCGGCGCCAACGCGAAGGAGAGTCACATGATGGATGGTTTCGGTAATTCCCCGGCCGCCCGGGACAAGGCTTACCTCGTCCACCCGATGACCAATCTGAAGAAGCATCTGGACATCGGCCCGACCATTCTGACCGGCGGCTCTGGCGTCAGGGTGCAGGACGACGCGGGGCGCGAATATATCGAAGGCATGGCCGGCCTCTGGTGCACGTCCCTCGGTTATGGCGAAGAGCGGCTGGTGCAGGCTGCCGTCACGCAGATGCGGAAGCTGCCCTACGTGCAGCAGTTCCGGCATATGAGCCACAACCCCGGCATCGACCTTGCAGAAAAGCTGATCGGGATGGCGCCCGAAGGCATCACCAAGGCGTTCTTCGTGAACTCGGGCTCAGAGGCGAACGACACGATCGTGAAGTTCGTGCGCTTCTATCACAACGCCATCGGCAAGCCGCAGAAGAAGAAGATCATCGCCCGCCAGAAGGGCTATCACGGCACGACGCTCGTCGCCGCCAGCCTCTCCGGCCTGCCCCATATGCACGCCGCGTTCGATCTGCCGATCGCGGACGTGAAGCATACCGAATGCCCCCACTACTACCGCTATGGCGAGGCCGGCGAGAGCGAGGAAGATTTCGCGACCCGCATGGCCGACAGCCTGGAGGCGATGATCCTGGCCGAAGGCCCTGAGACCGTCGCCGCGTTCTTCGCGGAGCCCGTCATGGGCGCCGGCGGCGTCATCACCCCGCCGGCCACATATTTCGAAAAGATCCAGGCGGTCCTGAAAAAGTACGACGTGCTGTTCGTCGCGGACGAAGTCATCTGCGGCTTCGCGCGCACGGGGCAGATGTTCGGCAGCCAGACCTACGACATCAAGCCGGACTTCATGACCGTCGCCAAGGCGCTGTCTTCCGCCTACCTGCCCATCGCGGGCGTGCTGATGCGGGAGGAAATTTTCAAGGCGATCTCGGACCACGCGGGCGAGCTCGGCATTCTGGGCCATGGATATACCTATTCGGGCCATCCCGTCGCCAGCGCGGTCGCGCTCGAAACGCTGAAGATCTACGAAGAGGTGGATATCGTCGCCAAAGTGCAGGCGACGTCGCGCACCTTCATGCGGGAGCTCAACAGCTTCGCCGACCATCCGCTCGTCGGCGAAACCCGAGGCGTCGGCCTGGTCGGCGCGGTCGAGCTGGTCACGGACAAGGAGGCGCGCACGCCTGTCGATCCCAAAGGCCCGGCCCCGGACTATCTCTATGACCAGGTGATGGCCGCCGGCCTGATTACGCGGCCGATCGGCAATTCCATCGCCTTCTGCCCGCCGCTGATCATCAGCTCCGCCGATGTGGAGGAGATGTTCGCCCGCTTCCGCAAGGCTCTGGACGCCACGGCGGATTTCATGACGCGGGAAGGCCTCTTCAAAGCCGCTTGACCCCGAAACGCGCCGCGCCGGCTTCGTCTCCGGCGCGGCGCCTGCCTTTCCCGAGCCTTGGCCTGTCGCCGCCCGGAAGCCGGATCGCAAGCCTCGATCGCGAACATTGCGGCCAAATTTGGCGGCAATTCGACGGCAATTAACCTAAAATACCGAAATTGGCGGTAATTCTCCTTGGAAATGCCTTGATCCCGCGCGCGGGACTATTAATACTTACGCGGGGTTGAAGGGTGAGGTTCGAATGACGCTATCTCAGCGATTGGCCGCCGCGATCTTCGGCGGAGCACTGCTCGCGAGCGGCTTCGCGCAGGCCGAAGGCGGCTACACCGCTTCTGGCGGCGCCCGATTGCTCGACGCCAATAGCGAAGATACCTCATACAGCCGCGGCCTCGATCTCGGCCAGAATACCGGCGTCGGCGCCTTTGGCGCGGTCGGATATCGTTGGGACGACGGCTTCAGCACGGAAATCGAAGGCGGCCTTCGCGGCCGGGATCTGGCGGGCGCGGCGCAGGCGACGAACGGCCGAGGCGCCAACGAAAGCACCGCCCTTCTGATGTTCAACGCCCGGATGACGCCGAATGTGCGCGGCCCCCTCAAGCCCTATGCGGGCGTGGGCGCCGGGCTCGCCATAGTCAGCACCCAGGACCATAGCCTACGCTCCGACCGCGATGACATGGCGCCTGCGGGCCAGGCGATGGCCGGCTTCTCGCTGGACGTTTCGGACCGGACCAGCCTGTTCGCCGAATATCGGTACTTCAAGCTGCTCGATAGCGTCGGCTCCGACGGCGCGGATGTAGGTCGTCGCGACGACGAAAGCCATGCCGGCATTATCGGCCTGCGGGTTCGTTTCGGCGAAATCGGCCGCTAATCGTCCTTTCGGGCGAGCCTATCTCTAACTTGCGTCGACGCGGCCGCCTCGGTCGATGTAGGTGACGCCGCCTGCGCGCACCTGTTCCAGGCGCTGGCGGAATGCGCCCACTCCCGCTTCATGAACGAGACGATCCGTCTGCGGCGCGGCCGCGGGCGCGCGAAATCCTTCCCGAAGCGGCCGCCCGTCCATGGCGGAGATGGGCGCCAGTTCCAAGGCCGCCAAAATGGTCGGCGCGACGTCGACGAGGCCGGCCGGCGTTTCCGGCCGCGCGCCTTCCGCGAAAGCAGGCCCTTCGAACGCCATGACGTTGCAAAGCTCGCTTGGGTGCATGCCGCCGTGAACGCCGCCGGTCTCATCCTCCGGCGTCGGATCGGCGCCGATCAGGGTGCGTCCGGCGAGGCCGAACCGCGTGACGGCGTCGTCGGTGCGCAACAGAAACGAGAGCACCGGCGCGCGCGCGTGGTCGCTTTGCGCCAAGGCCAGCGGCAACGCCCCCTCCGCCAGGGACGGATCGCGCGCGAACAACATGCCCAGCCATTCGCGCTCCGTCAGCCATGCCGCCATCGCGGCGATCAGCCCGGGATCGTCGTCGCGCACCCAGATATTGCCGCTGGAGCTCGCGAGCACGACGTAATCGATATCCGGACCGAAGACCTTGTCCGCCCGAAAACCGGCCGCCTGCATCTCCCCGATCACGTCGACCCGTCCCATGACGGCGGCCTGGCCATGATCGGACATCGCGACGATGTTGATGTCGTCCCGGTCGGGCTGGGCCGCGCGCCACGCCAGAACGTCGGCGAAAATCGCGTCCATGGCCGCGAGCGCCTCCAGGCTCTCAGGCGACCCGACGCCGCGATAGTGGAAGGAAATATCCGGCTCCGACAGCCAGAGCGTCGCCACGTCCGGCTGGAAACGCGGCAGATAGTGCTCCAGGAAAAGCCGCGCGCCATACTGGCAGCGCGGAACGTTCGGCACGGCGGCCGACGGCGGCGGCCCGAATTCGGCGACGCGCCCCTCGAAATCCGCCGCCGGGCTGGAGGCCTCCGCGCCCAGGATCGAATAGGCGACGCCGCCAAGATCCCGCGCGCGCGGGTTCAGGAACCGGGCGTTGCCGGCGGTTCCGGTGCTGACGGTGAGATAGCTCTTGCCGGCCGCGGCGAGCGCGCCGGCGAGCGTCGGCGCCGTCACCAGCGCGCCGAAATTGGCTTCCGTCACCCGGCGAAGCTGCTCGACATTGCCGGTGTCGAACATCTTGCCGTCGCCCGTGGCCGGCTCGTAATAGGCGTTGGCGACAATCCCATGGGCCGCCGGCCAGCTGCCGGTCGCGATCGAAGCCATCGCGACCTTGGTTTCGGAGGGGAACACCGACCGCGCGTTGACGAAGCGGGTCGCCTTCTCCATCCATGCGGCTAGATTGGGGGCATGGTCCGGCGTCGCCAGCTCCGGGCGTAGAGCGTCGAAACCGACTATAATGAACCGCATCGCATACCAGCCTTTCCCTCGCCTGGGCCACGGCTAACCAAACCGGACCGATCACACCATGCAGGACGCCGCAAAACGGCCGCATATGGCCGTGCTTGTCGCAATGACCGCGCTCGGACCGATGACCCTCAACATCATCGGCCCGGCGATGCCTGGATTGCAAAGCCTGTACGGCGTCTCCTATCAAGCCGCCCAATCCATGGTCTACATGTACCTTTTCGCTTTTGCGACGGCGCAGCTTTTCTATGGCCCCCTTTCGGACCGCTATGGCCGCCGGCCGGTCACCCTGATCGGCCTCGCCGTATTTCTCGTGGGCTCGGTCTGCACGCTCTTCGCGACGACCATCGAACTGCTGGCCGCGGGCCGCGCGCTTCAGGCCGTCGGCGGGTGCGCCGGCATGGCCATCGCGCGCGCGTCGATCCGGGACGTCTACAGCCGCGAGCAATCGGGCGCGATGATCGGCTATGTCACCATGGCGATGGTGCTAGCGCCGATGCTGGCCTCCCCCATCGGCGGCTGGCTGTTCCAGACCTATGGGCTGACGAGCGTTCTGCTGATCCCGCTCGTATGCGGCGCCGCCACCTTGGCGCTCTGCCATTTCGGCCTCAGCGAAACCCTGACGCGGCGGTCGACCGGCTCCGTCCGCCTGAGCGGGATCGTGCTCGCCAATTTCCGCATCCTCTCGAACGCCGGATTTCGCGCCTACGCCCTGCCGGCCGCGTTCAGCGCCACCGCCTATTACATATTCGTCGCCTGCTCGCCCTTCGTCAGCGAACGGCTGATGGGCGTGTCCCCGGCCGGCTACGGGCAATGGTTCGTCGCCCTCTCCATCGCCTATATGTTCGGCAATGGCTGCACCGGGCGCTATTCGGTCCGGATCGGCGGCGACCGGATGATCTGGGCGGGATACGGCGTCGCCGCGATCGGCCTCGTCGTCATGACCGCGCTGTCCTATATCGACCTGCTGACGGCGGCCGGGATGTTCCTGTTGATGTCCCTGGTGTCGGCCGGCAATGGCTTTTCGACGGCCAATTCCATGGCCGGCGCGATCAGCGCCGACCCGGAACAGGCCGGCGCCGCTTCCGGCATGACCGGGTTCCTGCAGATGACGATGGGCGCGCTCGGCGGCCTCGCCTGCGGCTATCTCTTGAACGAAACGGAGGACGCGCTCGTCATGGCGGCGGCCATGCTGCTGTCGACGCTGGCGGCGATCTACCTGTTCGCGGCCGCCAAGGTCTCCACTTCCGCCGCCGCCCGCTCCTCGCATTCCCAATAGGGCGTGGGGCGGAACTTCTCGACCAGGAAGTCCACGAACGCGCGCACCTTGGCGGAGAGATGCCGGGCGTGGGGATAGATCGCGTGGATCGCGGTTTCGTGGCTGACGAGGTCGGCCTCGTGCCCCGGCAACAGGCGGCGCAGGCGTCCGGCGTTTACGTCGCCGCCGACGGTCCAGGTCGGCAGCAGCGCGATGCCCAGGCCGTTCAGCACGGCGGAATGCAGCGCCTCGGCGTTGTTGGCCGTGAGCGGCCCGCTCACCTTCACCCGGAAAACATCCCCGTCGCCGTCCCGGATATGCCACTCGGCCATGCTGACGTTCAGCTTGTAGACGAGGCATTTGTGCTCGGCGAGGTCTTCCGGCGTCTCCGGCTCGCCATAGCGGGCCAGATAGTCCGGCGAGGCCACGATGACCCGGCGGTTCGGGGCCAGGCGCCGGGCGATCAGGCTCGAGTCGCTTAGGCCGCCGACGCGAATGACCACGTCCGCGCCCGACTCGATCACATCGACGAAATGATCGGTCAGCGTCAGGTCGATCGAAACGTCGGGATAGCGCTCGCAGAATTCCGCGATATGGGGCGCGATATGGCGGCGGCCGAACACGACGGGCGCGTTCAGGCGCAACAGCCCGCTCGGCGTCGCCTCGAGCTGCGCGACGGCGGCGTTGGTTTCGTGCACTTCGCTGAGGATACGACGCACGCGCTCATAATAGATTTCGCCCGCATGGGTGAGGCTGAGGCTGCGCGTGGAGCGGTTGAGCAGCCGCGCGCTCAATGCGTCCTCAAGCCCGTTCACCTGCCGCGAGACCGAAGAGGCCGCCAGGCCGAGCCGTCGCCCCGCTTCCGAGAACGACCCTGCATCGACGACTTCGGCAAAAAGCCGCATGCCCGTCAAAGTATCCATTGGTTTCAGCCAATCTTTGCGCGAACCGCTTAGGTAATCGCGAATATGGGCGCATTGCCGTATCGAGGCAACGGAAAACGCACAACATAATTAGAATAGCCGGCGTTCAGCGCGGCTCGTCGCCGAGACTATGCCTCAAAAAGACGGCGGCGGCGGCCTCATACCAGTCCGGATTCCAGTCGATACGCCCGCCGACGCCGACCCGCGTCCTGTCGGTCAGGGCATATTCGACGGCGCCTTTGGCGTTGAACCCGATCCCGGTTTCGCTTTGCCCCGGATGGACAGTCAAGGCTGTCGCTCCGAGATCGCCCGCGGTCAGCCGATCGAACAGCAGCGTCGTTCGCGCCCCGTCGCCGGGAAAGACCGCCGCGTCGACTTCCTTGAAGTGGGTGACGCCGACGGCGGCGCCCAGGCGATAGGTCAGCGGCCCCTGCTCCCGCATATAGTCGACGGGCGCGGACAGGCTGGCGAACCGCTGCGGGCTGAAATAGCCCCCGTGGCCAAGGGTGAAATGGCGGAGGTTCCGGTCGTAGGCGAACAGCGTGAGGTTGCCGCCGAGGGTCAAGGTTTCGTCCGGCCGATTGATCAGGCGGCGGTAGCCGCCGATGTCGCCCTCGATACGGGAATTATCCTCGACGTTCCTGCCGACAAGCGCGTAATAGCCGGCCGCGGCATAGAAGCCGTACGCCCCCAGGTCATAGGACGCCTGCCCCCTGACGCCCCTTCGGACGACGCCGCCGAAAGTCGCGCCGGTCGCAGGGTCGCGGAGGCCGGCATAGCTCAGCACGCTATCCGTCATCGCCCGCTGCTCGGCCGTCAGCGCGAGCTTCAGGTTCGGCGCGGCCATGAAGGTCCCCGTGACGCCGCCGACGGGATTGACCTCGCGGAACCCCAACGGCGTCACGCCGATATCCGCTTGAACATGTTCATTGCCATAGCCGAGCGACAGGCCGACGCCGGATGCGTCGATCTTGCCGGGATCGGCGACGGCGCCCGTCGGGCTGAGCGGGTTGGCGCCGAACCGGCGCAGATTGGCCTCGCCCGGATCGAGCTTGCCCGCCGACAGATGAACCGGCGTCGCGCTTAGCGTGAGACGCCCGAAGTCTTCCCGGTCATGGCGGTATACGAGCGCGCCGTTGGCTTCCCGCAAGCGGTCGAGGCCGTCGTCGCCATCCCTGATCCTGCCGCCCGCGCGCGCCTCGAAACCGTGCCGGACGCGCGGGCGCATGTCCCGCTCGCGCCGGTCGAGCTCGGCCGTGATCGTCGCGCGCTCCGGCGCGTCTTCCGCGAGGACGCGCGCCTCCGAGAACGCCGCCTTCGCCGCCGCCCGGTCGCCGCGCGCGCGGGCGGCGTCTCCAGCCAAGACATAAACTTCGGGCGATGTCGGATGCTCCATGCGAGCGCGGGCCAGCAGCGCGTCGGCGCGCTCCTGGTCGCCGGCCCGGATCGCTGCGCCGGCGGCCGCCCGCAGCAGACCAAGATCGTTCGGACGCGCCGCCAACAGCCGGTCATAAACGGTCCGCGCGTCGGCGTCCTGGCCCACATCGACATAGATCCGCGCCAGGGCGGCAAGCAGGTCCGGGTCGCCCGGAGACATCGCCAGTCCTGGCGCCAGATGGTCATAGGCCGCGCGATGCGCGCCGATGTCCCGCAGGCCGTCCGCCTGGCCCGCAATGACGCGGGCGCGGACTTCGCCATAGGCGCGACGCTCGCTCGCCGGCAGGTCCGGATTCGCGGCGACCCGCCGCAAGACATCGCCGGCGCCTTCATAGTCGCGGCTCGCGCTCAATGCGTCGGCGTACAGCAATTGCGCCGTGACGCCGCCGGATTCGGCGTTCCGCGCAAGAATGGCCAGTCCGGGATCGACCGCCGCCTCGGGCGCACCCGCTCTGGCGGCGGCGACCGCGGACCGGAGGCCGACCCTGCGCGCGAAGGCCTGCATTTCCGGCGTGGCGTCCTCCGGCGGAATGCGCCCGGCCGCCGACGCGGCGTCCTCGATCAATCCCAGCCGCTCGAAGTAAAGACCGGCCGCATAAGCCATCTCGGCCGATGGGCGCGGCGCCTCAAGCAGAGGCCGCATCAGGTCGTCGCCGGAAGCCGCCTGCCCGTTCACTGCGAGGAACCGAGCGAAGGCGAGACGGGTCCAGGGATCGTCAGGCGCCAGGTTCAATGCGTCCCTGTAGCGGGCGTCCGCCGTCGCCATGTCCCCGGCCGCGGCCGCGGCGTCGGCCTCGGCCCGGAAGGCTTCGGCCGCGAGCGGCGTCGCCGCCTCGGCCTGAGCGGCCGGGCTCATCGAAGCCGCGAACGCGCGAGCGTCGTCGAACCGCCCCTCGGCGATCAATGCGTTATAGACGCCGCGCTCCGCCGCCGGATCGCCGGGAGCCAGGCGCAGCGCTCCCCGATAGGCGACCGCCGCCGCCGCCGGCCGGTCCCCGGCAAGCAGCGCGTCGCCAAGCAAGCGCCACGCAAGCAGAGCGTCGCCGCCGTCGCCCGCCGTCAGCGCCCGCGCCAGCCTGGCGGCGCGGGCCGTATCGCCTGCTTCATAGGCCGCCGTCGCTTCCCGGTAGCCGCGCCAGAACCGGGCGGACGCAAGCGCCTCCGCCCATCGCGCCTGCCGTCGCGGCGAGCCTTCCCCAGCGCGAGCAAGCGCGGATTCGGCCTCCGCGAAGCGCTCCTCCTTCAGGAAGACGAGCCCGAGACCGCCAAGCGCATCCCGGTCGTTCCGATTGCGCGCGAGCGCTCGGTCGAACTCCGCCCGCGCGGCATCGATACGCCCAGCCTCCAGATGGCGGAAGCCGCGCCGCCGCGCCGTGGCCGAAGGGTCCGGCCTGCCGCCGCGCGCCTTCGCCTGAAGGTCCCGCACAGCCTTTGAGCGCGCGCGCTTAACGATGGCATCGTCCGGAAAGCGGGCCAGATAGGCTTCGTATCGCGTCATGTCCGTCGCGGCGGGGGCGAGCCAGACCAACGCCTGACGCCAGGAAGCCCGCGCCGGTCCGTCGCCCGCTTCCTGGGAGAATTCCGCCAACGCATCGATGCCTTCCCGCCGCGTCTCGGGCTGGTAAGTCAGGACGCGGGCCAGGGCCAGCCGCGCGCGGGCGTCGCTCCCATTGCGGGCAAGGCGCCGCAGGCCTGCGACCGCTTCCGCAATCCCAGAGGGATCGCCGGCGAGCGTCTCGAAAAACTCCAACTGCAGCGCGGCGGGCGCGTTCGCCGGATCGGGGCCAAGGGCGTCGCGATATAGCGCCACCGCCTTTTCGTAGGCGCCGGCCTTCGCCGCGGCGCGAGCAGAGGCGAGCGCTCCATTCGCCGCCTTCCCCAGCGCAACGCCGTCGCCGCCCAACCCGCTGCGTCCCTTCTCGGCGATCGCCTGCTTCGCTCTTGCGATCCGGTCCGCATCGTTTGGATGGCTGGCGATCAGACGGTCGAACGCCGCCTTGGCCTCCGCCTCCCGTTCCGTCGCGGCGTTCGCGACGACCGCTATCAGCAGCGCCTCGGCGTCTTCGGGCTTGGCCGACAAGGCGCGGTCGACCGCATCCAGCGCCAGATCGGCCCGACCGGCGGCGATGTTCTCACGCGCCTGGTCAAGCAGCACGTCGTAGGCCGACCGCTCCGCCGCGAAGACCGCCGAGCCCTGCGCCATCAGGCCAGAGATCAGCAGCGCGAGCGCAACGGCGCGCGCCCACTTCAGGAGGCCGGATGCCTTTGCGACGGGAACGGTCATTCCTCCCGCATGTCCGCCACCCGCGCGGCCGCGATCCGTTGCAGGAGCCAGTAGAGGACGATGGTCATCAGGCCCACGCCCGCCAGCAGGAAGGCCACCAGAAGAAACGGTCTGTCGGCCAGAAACCAGCGCAGCTGCTCCAGGCGCGGCGTCTCGGAGAGGGTGAATTGCGGATTGACCGCATAGCTCTGAACGCCGGTCGGGGTGACCCGCGCCAGATCGCCGCGAAACGCGCCGGCGGCCGAAGGGTCCCTGAGACGGGCGACCAGAGCGTTGGCATGGGCCGGCGTCGCGCCCGACACCATCACGACCACCCGTCCCCCCGCATCCGGCCGCTCGAAACTGGCGACGCCCGAGAAACCGTCGCCGATCGCGCCCAGCGCCGCGCCCGCGGCGTCCCGCTCGGCGCCGTCGTCATCGCCCATAACTTCGTGCCGGAAGGTTTCGATCGTCGAGGCGGGGCGAATGCGAACGCCCGCCTCCTCGAACGCGAACAGGCCGGCGCCGCCCCACCCGGCGACAAGATCGCTTATGGAATCCCAGGTGCCGACGACGATCATGTCCTTGTCGCCATGCCCGCCCTTGTCTTCCGATTGTAGCTCGGCCGGACGCGCGACGGAAACCAGCATCGCCGCTTCGCCGGTCGCCTCGCCGGCCATCGCCATGAGGTTGAGGTATGCCGCGACCTCTTCGGCCTGCGGCGCCGCCGGCAGCGCCGCGACGGTCTCGCTCAGGTCCGCCATGCGGGTGAAGGGATACCCGACGGCGGCGAAGCTCGAGAGGTCGGGCAAGGCCAGCCGGTGAACCGACTGGCTGAAATCGATCGTGGAGGACGGCTGCACCCGCAGGCGCACATTGTCCGGCAGCGAACCGATGCATTCGCCCTTCAACGGGAACATCTCGTAGTAGAACTCGACCTTGCTGCGAGGCGCGGTCAGGATGGCGGGATCGAGGCGGACCAGAGCGCGGCCTTCCTCGTCGGTCTCGCCGCGCAGGGCGTCGCTCAGGTCGTCGGCGATATTTCGAGGCCGCAGCGGCAGGGTCCGCTGGAATTCGCCGTTCAACGAAATGTCGAGGCGGGAGCGCGCCGGGTCCAGAAAATCGAACAGAGGCGATTCCAGCGAATCGAACTCAAGCTTCAGGATCGGGCCGTTCTGGGCGTCGGTGAAATGGCGCGGCGGCATGATGAACGGCGCCGCGATATACCCCGACACGCCGGCGCTTTGCAGGCGTTCCGGCCCCTCCACCAGTTCGCCGAGCGCGACCGGACGGTCGAGCGGCAACCAGCGGCGGGCGTCGTCCGGCCGCCGCTCCGGCAAATTCGGCGGCGCGACGACTTCGACGGAAGGCCCCTCAAGGCCCTCGGCTCTCGGCATATGCGCGAGCTGGCGGGCGACGCTGAGCAGCCCCGCATCATCCGCGCCAGCGAGGATCAACGCCTTGGCGCCGGGCCGGCCCGCGCCATGCCCGGTCACCGCGAGCGTGTTCACGCCCTTCGGCAATTGCACCTTGACGCCTGCCGGCGCGGCGTCGCCCTCGAGAAACACCACGGCCGAGCCCTCGCCCCAGGCGCCGAAGCTCACTACGATCTCCAGGCCGTTCCGTGGCGCCGCAGCGCCGAAATATGAGGCGGCGACGCCCGCCGCCTCAAGCACGGCGTTCGACGGGTTCGGCGGCAGGACGAAAGTCAGCCGCTGGGGCGCCATATCGGAGGGATCGACGAACGGCAGCGGCAGGAGCGCCAGATCGTCCGCGAACGCCAGCGGACGTTCCGCCAGCTCCAGGGAAGACGAGCCTGCATGGATCGTCAGCCGCAAGGCTTCGTGCACCGGGTCTTCGCACTGCTCGCGATAGTGCAGGTTCGTATCGAACCGGAGCACGTTGCGCCGGCCAAGCAGCGCCGGCTTCACCGGCAGCCGCGCGACCACCCCGCCCGCATTTTCCTGGGCGAGACGGACGCGGCCGACCGGCTCGCCGTTCAGGAATACGTAGAGATTGCTGAGATCCGGCAGCAGCGACGGTCCGTAGCTGAAAGCGAGGTTCAGGATCGCGGCGTCGATCACACGGTCCGCCCGAAGCGAGAATCCCGCATAGCGGCTGGCGCGCACCGTGCGCATTTCGATGTTGTCCGGAATGCCGATCGCGGCGAACGGAACCCGCCGCACCGCGCCGCCGGGCGCCGCCTGCAACGGCGCGGCGTCTACGCTCGGCGCGTCCCAGGGAAGCAACGCCTCAGGGTCCGGCTGCGAGCGGGCGTTCGGCAACACCGGCCGTTCCGGCTCGGCGTCCGTCGGCGCGGGCGCCGCCATGGGCTTTTCCGCCATCGTCATCGGCGCGGGCGGCGGCGGCAGCGCCGAAGCACTGTCGCTGGTCTGCGCGGCCGCTCCGCCGACCGAAATGGCCAGGATCAAGAGCGCGGCGGCCGCCTGCCCGGCGCCCAACGCCACCCGGCGCGGGCGCGCTCCGGATCGGCTGAACATGCCGCCGATCCCCTTGAACACCGCCAGCGTCGACCGGCTGACCGAATCTTCCGGCCGGTCGTCCCAGTTCAGCCAGGCGTCCGCGCGTCCGAATATCAGGCGAACCAGAATGCTTTGCTGCGCCAAACCACGCTCCCCGAACCTGACGCGCACCCGCTCATCCGATACGCCGACGACATCCGCTTCCACCGGCAGCCGTTCGCTGCCTGTCGAAATCTCCAGCTTGACGACGTCGCCGACCGCGACCGGCGGCGCGCCGGAGAACGCGAACATGCCGCCGCCCATGGACATATCCACCGACCGCCCCTGAACCACGGCGGAGCCCGGCGCGGTCATTTCGGCCTCTAGCGCTACAGGGACGCGCACATAGGCCCTGATCTGCCGGCGTTCGCGCGCGACCGATATCGCCGCCAGCACCAGGAACAGGTTGAAGCCCGCCCAGAACATGTTCAGCGCGACCACGCCGGCGTCCACGTCTTCCAGGAGCGGCAGATCGAGCTCGGTAACCGACAGGCGGACGCAGCCGAGCGCCAGGGCGATCACAAGGAGGCCGGCCACGGCGAGATGGGGCGCCACGCGCGACCTGTCGAAGAACTCCTCCGGCAGCAGACCGCCCTTGTCCGTGACGTTGAACGAGCCTTTGCGCGGATTGAGCAATGTCAGGAATGTCGGCTTCATGATGTGGAACGACAGAACGCTCTCATAGATCTCGCCCCAGAAGGTATAGCGATAGCGGCCATGCACCCTTGAGTTGGTGAGCGCAGCGTGGGCGAGATGCGGCAAGGCGTAGATGAGAATATTCTCCCAAGTGGCTGCAATGATGTTCTGTTCCGCCAAAAGATACGCCAGGGGCGCGGTCAGGAAAATGAACCTCGGCAGCGAAAAGAAGAAATGCAGCATCGCGTTCAAGTAGCAGAGACGCTGCGCCAGGGAGAGCCCCCGTCCGAGCAGCGGGTTATCCAGGCGGAAGATCTGCGTCATTCCGCGCGCCCAGCGCATCCGCTGGCCGATATGCAGCGCCAGCCGCTCCGTCGCGAGGCCCGCCGCCAGGGGAAGGCGGAGATAGGCGGACTGCCAGCCGCGCCGGTGCAGCTTGAGCGCCGTATGGGCGTCTTCCGTCACGGTTTCGGTGGCGAACCCGCCGATGTCTTCCAGCGCCGTACGGCGAATGACGGCGCAGGAGCCGCAGAAGAAGGCGGCGCCCCAGAAATCGTTCCCCTGCTGCAACAGCCCGTAGAAAAGCTGGCCTTCGTTCGGCACGCCGGCCCCGCCGGCGACATTCCGCTCGAAGGGATCGGGCGAATAGAAGTGATGCGGCGTCTGCACCAGGGAAAGTTCCCGGTTCGCCAGAAATGCGCCGACGGTCATCTGCAGAAACGCGCGCGTCGGCACATGGTCGGAATCGAATATCGCCACCAGTTCGGCGTCCGTCCGATCCAGGGCGGCGTTCAGATTGCCGGCCTTGGCGTTGCGGTTGTCCGATCGCGTCAGGTAGGAGCAGCCGACCTTGCGGGCGAACGCCTCGAACTCCGGCCTGCGGCCGTCGTCGAGCAAATGCACCCGGAAACGGTCCGCCGGATAGTCCATCGACATCGCGCCCAGAACCGTATTGGAGACGACGTCGAGGGATTCGTTGAAGGTCGGGATGAAGACGTCCACCGTCGGCCAGAGCGAAACATCGTCCGGCAGCGGCGTCGGTTTGCGGTCCAGCGGCCATGCCGACTGCACGAAACCCAGGATCAGGACGATGAAGGCGTACAGCTCCGCCAGAAACAGGCCGGCGCCGAAGAAGGTTTCCGCGGTCGTCTCGAAGTGCAGCGTTTCCGTCATGCGCCAGAACAGATAGCGCATCGAAATCGTGACGGAGAGCACGACCAGGGCGACCGTCGCCCACTGCGACTTGAAACGATTGACGACGAAGAACAGGAGCAGGGCGCCGAAGGAAAACAGCGTCTGCGACAGGGGGTCGAGCTTCGCCATGGCGACGAGCGCAAGCGGCAACACCGCCAGCAAAGCCAGCGGCCACAACCAGACCGGAACAGCGCGCGCCCCCCCGCCGCGATTTTTCCGACCGTTCATCCCATCGTTCCTATCACCGACCGTCGGCCCAACGCGCATGCATGTCAGCCGCCGAATCGGGTCATTTTATCGGGACGCTAAAGTTTCTTGAAAAACTCCGAAAGTGCTTCGTCGCCATTTTCGTCGCCGCCGTTTTCATCCGGCGGCGGCGTGTAGACGGCGGCCACGGAACGGCGCACGCCCGATCGGGTCGAGCGCGCGCCGTAATCCCGTAAATCCATTGGACTTTCGTTCGATGCGATCGCGCCCTCGCCGCCACCCGTTCCATGGTCCCCGCCGCGCAACGACAGCCAGATCGCCGAATCCAGGACGGCCGGCGGTTCAGGCGCGGCATCCGGCTCGTCCAGCGGCCGAAGCGCGATCCTGCCGGCGGCGGCCATCGGCTCGGGCGGATCGTCGGAGGCTTGGACGATAGTGGGGGCGGGTTCCGCTACAGGCTCCCGAAGCGCCGGCCGGAGGCCGAAAACGTCGAACTCGAAATATTTCAGATCATCCACGCCGATATAGCGGAGCAGGTTCTGAATGTCCGACATATGCGCCATCGACCCAACTCTCCCGCGCGCAACGGGCCTTTACGCCCTTGCGGCTTATTGGCGGCGACCCTATCAAGGCGCCTCACCGCCCGCAACGCTCCCTCGCCGAAGACCGTGTTCGCATGACCGATCCTGAAATCCGCTCCCTGCTTGTCCGTATCGCAGACGCGCTCGAACGCATGGCGCCGCCGCCGCCGCCGACCTCCCAGCTTGAAGGCGCCGACGCCTTTGTCTGGGACGCCGAGACCGCGCAGCTAACGCCCGTTCCCCGCGTCGCCCGCGTCGAACTCGAACTGCTGAAGGGCGTCGACCGGGTGCGGGACATATTACTGGAAAACACCGAGCGCTTCGCCGCCGGCCTGCCCTCCAACAACGCCCTTCTCTGGGGCGCGCGCGGCATGGGCAAAAGCTCTCTCGTCAAGGCCGCCCACGCCGCCGCCAATCGCGACGTCGCCGCGACGAAGGACCGTCTGGCGCTGATCGAAATTCATCGCGAGGACATCGAAAGCCTGCCCACGCTGCTGCGCACCCTGGACGCCAGCGGGCGCCGTTGCATCATTTTCTGCGACGACCTGTCGTTCGACGCCGGCGACGCCAGCTACAAGTCCTTGAAGGCGGTGCTCGAAGGCGGCCTGGAGGGCCGGCCGCAGAACGTGATCTTCTACGCCACGTCGAACCGCCGCCACCTGATGCCGCGCGACATGATCGACAACGAGCGCGCGACGGCGATCAATCCCGGCGAGGCGGTCGAGGAAAAAGTCTCGCTGTCCGACCGGTTCGGCCTGTGGCTCGGCTTTCATTCCTGCGGCCAGGATGTGTATCTGGACATGGTGCAGGGCTATGTCGCCGCTTTCGACATCGCCATCGACGCCGAGGAGCTCCGGCGGGACGCGCTGGAATGGGCGACGACGCGCGGCGCCCGGTCGGGCCGCGTCGCCTGGCAGTTCGTGCAGGACCTCGCCGGCCGCAAGGGCGTTAAGATCAGCGCATAACTTATTGTTACGAAATCAATTACCTTCGCGCGCTTAAGTCAAAGCACGGCAGGTTTCCGGAACTTAACCGAACGTAAAGCGCGCATCGGCGAAGCTGCTGGAAACACGCGCATTTCCGCCCTTCGCCGACAGGCCCAGAGCGTCGAATTGCCATAGCAGTGAGGCCTGGGGATGACTTCGACCACGCTCGCCGATAAAAAACTGCCGGATGGCGCGCACCTGCTGACGCTTGCGCGCGACCGTTCCCTCGCCGGTCGAGAGGCGCTGGCGTCCTCCGTCGCCGCCATGGTCTCATCGCGAGACCAGGAATTTTCGGCGGAAGAAGAAGCCCTCGCCAACGATATCCTGCGCAAGCTGATCGATGACGTGGAACGCTCCGTGCGCCAGGCCCTGGCGGCGAACCTCGCCGGCAGTTCCGCCGCGCCGCGCGACGTCATCCTCGCGCTCGCCAACGACGAGATCGAAATCGCCTTTCCCGTTCTCGCGGAAAGCCCTCTCCTCGAAGACGACGAGCTCGCCGAAATCGTCCAGAAGAAGGATTCCGGGCATCGGATCGCCATCGCGATGCGGCCGGGCCTGAGCGAACGCGTCTCGGGCGACCTTGTCGCCAGCGGCGACAGGGAAGCCATCGTCTGCCTGCTCCACAACAACGACGCCACGATCGCCGAAGGCGACATGGCGAGCCTGGTCGACGCCGCGAACGGCGAGCTTGCCTACCAGTCGCCGCTGGCCGGCCGTACGGACCTCAGCCCCGGACTCGCCCTCAAGCTGGCGAGCTTCGTGAGCGATATTCTGCGGGATTCCCTGATCAGCGCCTATGACCTGGACGTCATGGCCGTACGCAAGGCCGCCGCGTCGGCCGCGGCCGACGCCGCCGCGACGCTCGCCGGCCGCGATATTCCTCAAAGCACCGAGGAGCATGTCACCGCGAAGCGTCGCGAAGTGCGAAATATGATCGATATTCTCCGGCGCCATGAATGGCCCCATTTCGAAGCGGCGATGGTCCGGTTCGCCGGGCTTCCGGCGGCCCTCACCCATAGCATTCTATCGGAGCGCGACGGCCGCAGATTGACTGTCCTCTGCCGCGCCTCCGGCGTCGACAAATCGGACTTCGCGCCGCTGTTCCTGTTGAGCCGCAAGGCGACGCCGGACGTCGAAGTCGTCGATGCGGCCGATATGCGCGACGCGCTCGCGCTCTTCGACAGCATCGACCGCAGCGCCGCCTCGCGCGTCGTCGCGCGCTGGCGGGTCGAATTCGCGACCAAGTCCCGCCGTCGTTTCGGACCGCCCGTCTGACCCCGCGATTCTTCCGCCCATCGCGCGGCCTGCCGCCTGAAATTCTTGGCGCGCTCCCGGCTCTCGCCTATGGTGAGATTCGTCACCGAAAATGCGGAGTCTGCCCATGGCGATCGGCCTGGATGTTCTTATGCGGGAAGCCGCTGCGCCGCTCGATTGCGACTGCGACCGGTTCTACTTCGTCCGGCATGGCCAGACGGCGGGGAACTTCAGCGGCGTCGTTCAGGTTCCGACGATCCCGCTCGACGAAACAGGCGAATCCCAGGCGCGCGCCGCCGGCGAACTGCTAGCCAGCCATGCGATCGATCTCGTCGTCGCAAGCCCGTTCAAGCGCGCTTATGACACCGCCTGCGCGGTCGCGGGCGAGCGGGCCATGACGGTAAACCCGAACCTTGCCGAAAGGCTGTTCGGGGAATTGATGGGCACGCGATCGGCGGAGTTGGACTGGACCAAGAGCCCGCGCGGCGGCGAAAGCATGGCCGAGTTCATCCACCGCACCCGAACGGGCTTCATGCAGGCGATCGCATGGCCCGGCGAGAAGGCGATCGTCGCCCATGGCGGCAATCTGAGGGTCATCGCCGCCGGGCTCGGCGTGCCGTTGACCGAAACCTCCGTCAGCAACGCCCATCCGCTGCTCTTCGAACGCGTCGGCGGCGCATGGCGCATGACGGAGCTTGCCATCGCCTGAGTATAAAGTCGCAATCTTTTCAGCGCGTTCCAGATATTTCCTAAACTAAATATTCCGGCATATGCGCGCTATGCCTTCGGCCGGAACTTCGGCAACGTCACATCCTCCGTGACGTCATCGAACGCCACCGTCACCGGCATGCCGATGGTCACCGTCTCGGGGTCGCAGTCGACGATATTCGTCATCATCCGCGGGCCTTCCGCCAGTTCGACGATCGCCAGCACGAAAGGCGTCTGATCCTTGAATCCCGGATGCGGCGCCCGGTAATTGACGGAAAAGGAATAGACCGTCGCGTCGCCCGAGGCGTCGACCCAGTCGAGCGCGCTCGAAAGGCAGTGGCTGCAAACGCCGCGCGGATAATGCTGGTGCGCGCCGCAATCCCGGCATTTCTGGATGATGAAGCGATGGGCCTTGGCGGCCTCCCAATAGGCGGCCGTATCCTGGTAGGGGCGCGGCAGGGGGATCTGCGTCATTTCTATTCCCTCCCGAGAATGATCGTGCCGGTGGACGACAGAACGCCGCCGGTGCCGTTGGCGAGCGCAAGCTCCGCGCCTTCCACCTGGCGCGGCCCGCACTCGCCGCGCAACTGGCGTACGGCCTCGATCACCGTGAAGATGCCGAACATGCCGGGATGCGTGTAGGAGAGCGCGCCGCCTTGGGTGTTCATGGGGAAGTCGCCGCCGGGCGCCGTTCGTTGCCCCGAGACGAAAGCCCCGCCCTCCCCCTTCTTGCAGAAACCAAGGCTTTCCAGCGTCAGCAGCACCGTGATCGTGAAGGAGTCGTAGATCTCCGCCACATCGATATCGCCATGGCTGACGCCGGCCCGCTCGAACGCCAGCTTGCCGGAAATCTTGGCGGCGGTTTCCGTCAAATCCGGCATCTGGCTGATCATGCGATGGGTATGCGCCTCGCCGGTTCCCAGCACCGCCACCGGGCGCTTCTTCAGGTCCTTGGCGCGCTCCATCGATGTCAGCACCACGGCGCCGCCGGCGTCCGTCACGAGGCAGCAATCCAGCAGATGCAGCGGCGAGGCGATCATGCGGGAGTTCAGCACGTCGTCGATGGTGATCGGGTCGCGCATCAACGCTTTCGGGTTCATCGACGCCCACTTGCGCGTCGCGACGGCGATTTCGGCCAATTGCGCGCTGGTCGTGCCGTATTCGTGCATGTGGCGCTGGGCGGCGAGCGCGTAGCTGCCGACGGTGGAGACGCCATAGGGCTCTTCGAATTGGGCCGGCCCGAAGACGGTCGCAGCGCCCGAAACAGGGCCGGCGCGTCCGCCCCGATCCGAGATGTTGGTGCTGCCGTGGCAGATCAATGCGACCTCGCATAGGCCGGTGGCGATCGCCATGGCGGCATGCTCGACATAGGCGACGAAGGAAGAGCCGCCGATGGAGGTCGAGTCGGTATAGCGCGGGCGTATGCCCATATATTCCGCCATCATCATGGACGAGAACTGGCCGCCCTCGGTAATGATCGTCGTGAAGACGCCGTCCACGTCGTCCTTGGTCAGGCCGGCTTCGTCGAGCGCGGCCTTGCTCGCTTCGGCGGACAGTTGAAATTTACTCTTTCCCGGCACGCGGCCGAGGTCCGATTCCGCGACGCCGACGATCGCGGCTTTCCGGTATAGCTGACCGGGCTCCATGGCGTTCCTCCAACATTTTCCGGCAAGCTTGCATCCATTCCTTCGGGCGGCGGAATTCCGGCCTCCGTCCCCCGCGGACGCGGATCAACGCCAGGCGAGCTTCTTCCAATCCGCGTCGCCGCCCGTCGCCGCCGCCTCCACGTCATAGGCGAACAGCCATTCCTGGCCGGGCGGAAAGCCGGAGCCGATGCTCGCCTGCATTGAGGCGAAGCGCCGGTTACGGCGTTCGAGCGCTTCGGGATCGGACAGATGGAACAGATCCTGCGCCGCGCGGCTGGCGCCCTGGACCTGGGACGTCCGTTCGCTTCGCAGCGCGGCATATTCCGCCAGCGCGGCATCGATATCCGGCGCAAGCGCCAGACGGCGCGCCAGCACCCAGGCGTCCTCGATCGACTGAGCGGCGCCCTGGGCGTGATAGGGCAACATGGCGTGGGCGGCGTCGCCGATCAGCGCGATCCGTCCATCGACCCACCGCTCCAAGGGCTGGCGGTCGAACAGAGCCCACTTGAAGGGCGGCTCGGAGGCTTCGATCAGCCCGCGCACCATCGGGTGCCAGCCTTCATATTCGGCCAGCGCCGCTTCCGTCGTGCCCTGGGTTGTCCAACTCTCGCGGGTATCGCCGTCGGAGGGGCCGATGCCGATCCAGTTGATGAAACGCCCGCCGGAGACGAAGTAGATCACCATGCTGCGTTCCGGCCCCATCCAGATATAGCTGTCGTGCTCATATCCGAGGTGGCCGACCGCGTCGGCCGGGGTCAGCCCCCGCCAGGCCATGCAGCCGGAGAAACGCGGCGGCTCCGGCGCGAACAGCCGTTCGCGGATCGCGCTGCGCACGCCATCCGCCGCGATGAGGACATCGCCCGCGACCGTCTCGCCATCGTCCAGCGTCGCCCAAACGCTTTCATCGGTCTGATCGACCGATTGCACGCGGACGTTCATGCGGATGTTCTCGTCCGCGCCGATCTCCGCCAGAATCGCCTCCAGCAGGTCCGCGCGATGGGCATGCATATACGGCGCGCCGAACGCTTCGAAAACGGCGCCGCCTAAAGGGGTGGTCAGCAGCGGCGCGCCGTCGTCCCAGTTGATGAAGCGATGGCGCCCGGGGCGGACGGCATGGGGCGCCAGCCGCTCGGCGACCCCAAGATGCTCGAGCGTGCGCGTCGCATTCGGACTGAGCTGGATTCCTGCCCCCACGGCCTCGAACCGAGGGGCCTGCTCCAAAACCGTGTAATCGATCCCCTGCCGGCGGAGGGCCAGCGCCAGCGCCAATCCGGCGACGCCGCCGCCCACGATCACAACCCGCATCGAATAAGTTCCCTTCGTTAAGCCCCTATCGAACCATTCCGCCACAGCATAGCAGAGGCGCGGCCGCCCGCATTGACCGGCGAATCCGCCGCATTATGCTGCGTCGCAACGCAATTGGAGCCTTCGAAGATGGACCTCAGCCCGCCCGCCGAGCGCAAGCTCTTGCACGTCCGCTCGGTCGAATGTCGCGGCTATATGCGCGACGACGGAGACTGGGATATCGAGGGATCGATCAAGGACGTGAAGACCTACCCGTTCGAGAGCATGTGGCGCGGCCTCGTCGTCGCTGGCGATCCGGTGCATGAGATGACCCTGCGCCTCACGGTCGACAGCAAGCTGAACATCAAGGGCGCGGAGGCGTTCACCCGCAACAGCCCCTATGAGATTTGCCCAAGCGCCGCCTGGTCGTTCCGGCGGCTTGTCGGCCTGCGCATCAAGGGCGGCTGGATGAAGCTGGTGAAGGAGCGCTACGGCCGCGCCCAGGGCTGCACGCATCTGCTCGAATTGCTCTATCCGGTCGGCACCACCGCCTTTCAGACGGTCTTCGCCTATCGCGAGCAGTTGCTCCGGGACGAAGGCCTGAACGAGGCTGAGGCGTTGCGGCGCAAGGGCCCGCCGCCGAACTCCTGCTACGCTTTCGCCGATGACGGTCCGGTCATGCGGCGCCTGCGCGCCGACGAGGCGACGGAGGCCGCAGAGTAAAGGACCGAAGCCGTGACCCCTTCAGAGTTCGCCCGCGCCGAACTGGCCGCGATGATGGCGAAAACCCAGGAAGCGAACGTGGACCAGCAGGCGGCGCTCCGCGCCCTGCTCGATTGCGCGGCGGCGGCGCTCGCGGCGCAATCCGGCGTCGAGGACGCCCAGAACGAATTGACCTTCGTCGCCCGCAATCTTGGCGACGAGGAAGACTATTCCTTCATGCGTCCCTGAGGACCCGCCGCAAGCCGGCGGCCCAATAGCGAACGCCGCGCGTGGGCCAGGTCTGCGACGGCGCGGATTTCCAACGCCAGTTCGGGCGACCGCGATTCAACGGCCGTCACGACCGCGCCGATGCGGCGCGAGAGGCGCGCCATGGCCCGGGAAAGGCTCAAGCGTCCCGCGGACATCAGCAGGCCGCCGAACGGGTCCAGGGGGCGCAGCGCCCCGATGAGGTTCTTCGCCTCCCAGTCGATCTTCTCCAGCGCGGCCATCGCCTGGCGCGCGTCCTCGCGGGCCAGCCCATACAGGCCGGCGCCGACATAGGCCGCATCGGCGAAAGCGACGGCGGCGAGGTTTCGCACCGGATACGCCCCCTCGATCGTGGTTTCGGACACGACGGCGAGCCCGGCGGACGCACGGCCCAAGCCGCTAACGAAGCCTTCGATGTCGCCGGACGTGAGCAGCGGCTTCGCCAGATCCACGATCAGCAAGGGCGGGCCGAGCTGGCCGTATGCGGCTTGCACCGTCTGAAGCGGCCCGCCGGCGGCCTGGGCCGCATCCGGGCGCGGCTCGAGGCCGTCCAGCATCGCCATATCGTCCGTCGCGACGATGACGCGGCCAACGCTGGGCGCGGCGGCAAGGGCCGCCAGCGCCCCGCCGAGCATCGTAACGCCGCCCAGATCGATCAAAAGCTTGCTGGGAACGCCCGCCGCCTTCGCGATCTTGTCCCCCGGTTCGGACGCCGCCAGGACCAGCGCCGTCCAGCCGCCGCTCATTTCAGGTCTTTGCGGTAAAGGCGATAGGTCTTGTAGACCTCGGCGCCGCCCGCTTCCGCAATTCTGCGCATCGGCCAGTTATCGTCCAGAATCCAGGAAAGCTCCAACCGTCGATAGCCTTTGGCCTTGTGCGCCTCCACCAGGGCGTTGACCAAGGCCATGCTGACCGCCGCGCCGACGGCGAGATCGGCCTGCGCCGCCTTCGCGACGCCCATCAGCAGGACCCGCGCGCTTTTCACGCCGCTAATCTTCAAGCGCCACACGAACCGGGCGATCGCGAGCGGGCCGCCGGCCCCGTCGAGCCCGGCCAGCGCCTCGTTCACGTTCGGAAGGCTTACGGCCATGCCCACGGGCGCGCCATCGATCTCGGCCAGGAAGATCAGGCCATAGTCGGCGATCTGGCGGAACGCCTTGGCCATCGCGGAAATCTCCGCCTCGGACATCGGGACATAGCCCCAGTTCTCCGACCAGGCGTCGTTGAAGACCTTCAGGATCGCGGCGAGATCCTCATCGAAGCGGGATTTATCGAAGGTGCGGAGCCTGGCGCCTGGAATTTCGTTGAACTTGGCCGCGAAGGCCGCAAGCCGCGCCGGCGGCCCCGCGCCGGGATCGTAGGCATAGGCGACCAGGTCCTGCGCCTTTTCATAGCCGGCGGCTTCGAGAAAGCGGCCGGCCCAGGGCGGATCATGCCCCATAAGCAGCATCGGCGGCGTGTCGAAGCCTTCGACCAGGAGGCCAAACTCTTCGTTGACCGATAGGCTCGCCGGCCCAATGGCGCAATCGGCGCCCTTCGCCCGCAACCAACCTTCGGCCGTTCCGAGCAGTCCATCGAACAGCGCCGGATCATCGATGCCGGCGAGCGAGCCGAAATGGCCGTCGCGCGCGCCGTGCAGCGCCTGATGGCTCCGGTTGATCTGCGCCGAAATACGGCCGACTGGAGCGCCTGAGGCGTCGAGCGCCACCCAGAAGCCGGCCTCGCCATGCTCGAAGAACGGATGGGCCTTGGGGTCGAGGCGATGGGCGGCGTCGAAAACGAATGGCGCGATGTAGTTGGGATCGCCCTTCATAACGCGCCCCGGCGCCTTCAGAAACGCCCGCCGCGTGCGCCGGTCGGCGACGGGAAGGATCTGGAATGCGGCCAAGCGCCGTCAGCCTTCGGAGGCGGCGCGCCCGCGTTCGACAGGCGCATCGTCGTTCAGGCCCGAAAGCTCTGCGACCCAGGGGTAGCGCTCATATTGCGCCGGGGTATAGCCGAGGTTCCGCACGGTTTCGCTCGGCGGCATGTCCCCATTGCGGGCGTAGTAGGAGCCGAACAGGCGGTCCCACAGAAACGTCGTAATGCCGTAATTGCCCTGCTCGTTGTAGAAATGATGCGCCATGTGCAGGCGCTTTACCCGTTTCAGCCACGGATGCTTCGGCGTGAAGCGCAGATGCTGGATGCAATGGCAGAATTCATACATGCAGGTGATGAACAGGCCGGCCGCGAAGGCCGCCGCGCCGCCGCCCGGCCCGCCGATGGCCCAGCCGAGGGGAATGGTCGCGATCGCGATGGTCGGCAGGGTCGTGTAGAGCGCGCCGAAGAGCACGCCCAGATCGTTCGGATCGCTGTGATGGTCGAAATGGATGCGCTTCCACATCGCCGCCGTCGCCGGCGAGCGGAAAAGGAAGCGACCGTGCAGCACGAAGCGATGGAGCGCGTACCAGATCAGGCCGTAGACGAACATGGTCGCGGCGATCGCGGCGGCCGCGCCGAGCAAACTCGGGGCGAGCCAGATCGTCGCGACGCTCGACGCAACGCCGAGCGCCAGGTAGGCCTGGATCGCCGGATAGGCGAAATAGGCCCGCACCAGTTCGCGGATCGTCATCCGGTCGAGATAGTGCTTGCGTCCGTCCCAAAGGTTTGAGCGTAGAAGCGCCATGGCCATTGCTTCCCGATTCTTTCGCCGGCCTTCCGCCCGCGCATGCCGCCGACATACGGCTGCAATCCCGGAGTGGCAAGGGGCGGCGCCCCCTTCCCGCCCGCGACGCGTCGCCTCGCCGCCCCGATGGCGCTATATCTTGCCCTCGTGATGACCCGCACCGATCGCTACATCCTGGCGCTGATGGCGCCGCCGTTTTTCGCCTCCCTATTGGGCGCGATGGCGCTGCTGTTGCTCGAGCGCATGCTGCGCGTCATCGCGCTCGTCGGCGAAAACAACGGCGCCATCGCCTATGTGTTCGACCTGCTGGCGAGCCTGATGCCGCACTATCTCGGCCTGGCGCTGCCCGCCGCCCTGTTCATCGCCTGCTATGTCGCGTTCCGACGTCTCGCGCAGACCAGCGAACTGGCGGCGTTCGCGAGCCTGGGACGGGGGCTCGGCCGCTTGGCGCTGCCGGCGATCGCCGTAACGCTCGTCATCGCCATCCTATCCATCATCGTTCACAGTCACCTTCAGCCCTACGGACGCTATGCCTATCGCACCGGCAAGTTCCTCCTGGCCAACGCCTCGATCGCCCAGGCGCTGGAGGCGGGCGCATTCGTGGCGTTCGGAGACATTACGCTGCTGACCGAACCTTCCGGCGGAGACGGCGCCGGGCTCGGGCGCATCTTCGTGCATGAGCGGAAGGAGGACGGCGCTTCGAGAACGATCACGGCCACAGGGGCCGCATTGCTCGAGAGCCATGACGGCGACCGCACCGCCATCGCGTTCGAACGGGGCGTCATGGTCGACGCGCCGGCGAACGGCGACCGCGCGGTCATCGAGTTCGATTCCTTCGACTGGCCCGTCGACCGCTCCGCGCTCGGCAATCTGCGGCCAAGAGGGCTGTCCGAGGCCGAACTGACCTGGCCCGAACTGATCGAAGCGTTCGAGACGCCGCCGCCCAATTCGACGCCGGAACGGGTCGCGGCCGAGTTTCACGCCCGCGTGGTGCGCGCGCTGTCGGCCCTCGCCATGCCGTTCCTGGCGATCCCCCTGGCGGTGGCGGGCGGGCGCACACGCACCGCCGCGCCCGTCGTCATCGGCGTCGTCTGCCTGCTGTTCTACGTCCAGTCGCTGCAGGTCGCGGAAGGCCTCGCCAATCTTGGCCGAATCCCCGCCGGCCTCAGCCTATGGGGCCTGTTCGCGCTGTTCGCCGGCGGCAGCGCCGCGCTGTTCTGGCGGGCCTGGCGCGGCGTCGGGTTCGAAGCCGCCCTCTGGCTGCCGCGGCCAAAGGCGCTCCGCCGCCGGCGGAAGCAGGCCGCCCTTTCATGAGCCGGCTCGACCTCTATCTGCTGCGGCGCATCGCCGGCACGTTCGCAATCGTTTTCCTTTCGGTCGCGGGCCTGGCGGTCACGTTGGACCTCTTGGCGAACGCCAATAAGGCGATGCAGGTAGCGGGCGACGTCGGCGGCCTCGGACGCTACGCGCTCGCCCGGCTGCCGCTGATCGCCCAGAAACTGGCGCCCATCGTCGGACTGCTGACGGCGCTGCTCACATTGCTGGGCCTCGCCCGCAGCGGGGAACTGGCCGCAGCCGCCGCGATCGGGGCGGGCCAGGGCCGGACCGTGCGCGCCCTTCTGCCGGCGGCCGCCATGGTCGCCCTCTCCCTGTTCGCCATCGGCGAGTTCGCCACGCCGCCGGCGGCCAACGTGCTGCGCGCCATGGGGCTGAACCCCTTCGCCCGCATCGCTCGCCCGACAGACGCCGTCTGGCTGAGACAGGGGGAAGATATCGTCCGTATCGGACGGGTCTCGCCCGACGAGGCGACGTTGACCGACGTTTCGGTGTTCCGGCGAAGCGCCGACGGCCTGTTGGCGGAAGCAATCATCGCGGAGCGGGCGGAGCGAACGTCCGCCGGCTGGACCTTTCGCGACGTCGCCATACGCGCCAGCGACAACACGCCGCCGCAACAGCGCGATACGCTCGACTGGTCAGGACCGCTCGGCCCGAAGTCGTTTCAGCTTCTAGCGGCGCATCCGGCCGAACTGCCGCTTTCCCAGATCCGGACGCTCGCTCGATCGCCGGGCGCCAGCCCGAAGCCTCGCTTCTTCTACGATCATTATATCCACCTGAAGTTCGCCGCGCCGATCGCGGCGGGCCTGTTGCTTCTGCTCGCCGTTCCCTTCGCCGGGCGGATGACCCGCGGCCGCTCGCTGGCCCGGCCCCTGGCGCTCGGCCTTGTCGTCGGCTTCGCCTACTTCGTTTTCGAGAACCTGATGACCGCCGCCGCGGAATCCGGCGCGGTATCGGCCATCGCCGGCGCATGGGGGCCGCCGGCCCTGCTCGCCTGCGTCATTCTCGCCTTCGGCGCGTTCCAGGAACGGCCCGGCTAAGCGGCCCCCAGGCGCCCAGGCCGCGACCGGCGAAACACACATGATTTCGCCAAGCCGCCGAGCCGGATATAACGGCCCCGTGTGATTCGCCGCCGCTCCAGGACGCCGATGCCGGTTCTGCACCATCTTCCGCTTTCGCCCTTCTGCCGCAAGGTCAGGATCGCGCTTGGCGAAAAGAGCTTGCCGTTCGAGCTCAAGGACGAGCGCGCCCGCGCCCGCAACCCGGAGTTCCTGGCGATCAATCCCGCCGGCGTAACGCCGGTGCTCCGGCTGGAAGACGGTTCGGCGATCTCGGAATCGTCCGCCATCGTCGAGTTTATCGAGGAAATCGCGCCCAACCCGCCGCTTATCGGCGCGACGCCGCTGGCCCGGGCCGAGACCCGCCGTCTCGTCGGATGGTTCGACGACAAGTTCCACCATGAAGTCACCCTGCCGCTCTACGGCGAAAAGGTGCTCAAGCGGCAGACGACCGGCGAGGCCCCGGATTCCCGCGCGCTTCACGCCGGACGGGCCAATATCGGCCGGCATCTGGAATACATCGCCTGGCTCTCGGACCGCAGGACCTGGCTCGCCGGCGATTTCTTCTCGCTCGCCGACATTGCGGCCGGCGCCCATCTCTCCGTCCTCGATTTCCTGGGCGACGTGCCCTGGGAACGGTTCGAGGGCGCGAAGCAATGGTATCAGCGCATCAAGTCCCGCCCGAGCTTCCGCCCGCTGCTGGCCGACCACGTCACCGGCTTCAAGGCGCCGCCGCACTACGCCAATCTGGATTTTTAGGGCGCGCGTCAGTCGCTCAGGAAGCGCGCCCAGTCCTCCAGCGGCGCCCGCTCGGTGCGCAAGGCGTTCGCGGGCTCGGAAACATCCTCGTGGCCAAGCGCCATCCCGCAGACGACCGTCTGCGTCTCCGGCACGCCCAACTCCCGACGGATGATCTTGTGATATTGCGCCCAGGCGACCTGCGGGCAGGTTTCAAGCCCGGCTTCCCTGGCCGCCGTCATGACGTTTTCGATGAACATGCCGTAGTCCAGCCAACTCCCGATCTCCAGCGCCTTGTCGATGGTGAAGAAGAGGCCGACAGGGGCGTCGAAGAAGGTGAAATTGCGGTTGTGCTGAACCGTCATCTTCTCGACGTCGCCCTTGGCGATGCCGACAAGGCCATAGAGGTCCCAGCCGACCTTGCGCCGACGGCCGATATAGGGCTCCGGCATCTTGTCCGGATAATATTTAAACTCCGCCTCGTGGCTTTCGCCGGCCTTTCGGGCGGCGAGCACCGCGTCGGAGATGCGCTGTTTCGCGGCGCCCGTCACGACCGTGACGAGCCAGGGCTGCATGTTCGTGCCGGAAGGCGCCCGTGCGGCGGCTTCCAGGATGTCGCGCACGGTCGCTTCCGGCACGGCTTCGTCGGTGAAGCCGCGCACGGACCGGCGCGACGTGATTGCGGCGAATGCCGTCATGCGGATCGTCTCCAGATACGAAAAAGGAATGAGAGAAAACAGCCGTTCACATCCGGTCCGGCAGGGCCTTCAGAAGCGCCTGGCCGGTGCAGATCATATCGGCGCTGGTGTTTCGATAACGTTGGATCGCCTCGGCGATCAAGGCCGGAGTCTGCCCGTCGGGCGGCGCACGGTCCGTTTTCGGCGGCGGCGACTGCTCGAACAGGCGATGGCCGGCCTCGACGATGCCGTCGATTGCTCGCGCCTCGGCCGCCACAACGGCGGGGTCCGACCGGCGCGGCGGAATGACCGCGGCCAAATACCCGGCCAGCGCGGGCCAGCGGGCGTAGTGCCGATAGAGCGCCGGAAGGAACGGTTGGCCGCCGATCGGCACCATCAGGTCGCCGAGCGCGTCCGTCAGATCGGCGGACAGGCTGTCCATCCCGGGCAGGCTCGGCATATCGGCCAGCATGTCTGGCGGCGTCCATGAGGCGTCGCCGAAGCCGGCGCCGTTGGGCGTCGCGGCGTCCTCGACGAGGGGCTGCAGGATCGCGCCCGTCACCACGTTCACAGGCGAAACCCGCGCGAAATTGGCCGCGATGTTCCGGATCGTCGGCAAATCCTCCGCCTCGACGCCGAGAAGACGCAGTACGGACGGCGACATAGGCGGCAGCGGCGGCGGCGCGGCCGCCTCGGCCGCGCGCCAGGCGGCCGTCGGCGCGGCGCCGGAGATCATGGCCGGGCGCACGACGTCCCAGGCATATTCGAGCACCCCCGGCAGAGTGGCGAGGAACCGTTGCAGGGTGGAGACATAGGGAACGCCGGAGCACATCCGGATCTCGCCATAGATTTCGGCGAGGCGTCCCGTGGCGTCGGCCTCGGAAAGTTCGGGAAGATAGGCGTTCATCGCCCCCCTTCCCCGTGCAGATGCGCTTTCGCCAGCATCACATGCGCGCCCTTAACGCCGTTCACCACCTGGGAAATCCGAAGATCCCCGCAAATCGAAAGGAGCGCATAAACGTCCTCCCGCGAGAGGTTTGTGCGGGCCGTGCCCAGCTTGATCATCTCCCGCAACGCCTGCTTGGTCGCCTGATCCAGGTCTGGGTCCAGACCGAGAGTGATGTAGTGGGTTTCGGTTTCGGCGAAGGGCAGGTCCAGCGCCATGCCTTTGTGGAGATGGATCTCGAAGGTTCCGTTCAACGCCGCTTCGATCGCGGTCACATTCACCTCGCCATCGCCCTGGAGCGCATGGCCGTCGCCGGCGGAGAAGTTGGCGCCTTCCACGAAGACGGGGAAGAAGATGCGGGCGCCCTCGCCCAGTTCCTTGCAATCCAGATTGCCGCCGAAGGCGCGCGGCTCGGTGGACCGCAGCATGCCCCATTCGGGCGGCGGCGCCGTGCCCATGACGCCGAAGAACGGCGCCAGCGGCAGCTCCACGCCCCATGGCAGACGCCCGGTCATGCGTTCGCCGTCGAGCGCAATGTGGATCAGGCGGTATTCGTGAAAGTCCTCGTAGAGCGCGCCCGACAGCGGACGGATGTAGTTCCACCCCCAATCGGTTCCCAATTCGATTTTCTTCACCCGGACTTCCAGCGCATCCCCCGGCATGGCGCCCGCGACGCGGATCGGTCCCGTCAGAATATGGCCGCCGCCGAACGGAGGCGTCACGCTCGCATGAACGTCGGCATAGGCCGGCGGGACGGAGAAGCCTTCGGCCGGCAGAACCTGCGGTCCGCCGGAGATGGCTTGCAACTGGACGGTATCGCCCGACTGGATTTCCAGAACCGGCGGAATATCGGCCGCGAAACAGCCCCAGTGGCAGTTCGCGGCGCTCGCGTCGAGGCGATGGGTGTCTGGCATGGGCGGCCTGCTTCGGTGACGGGTCAATGTCCGTCGATATGCTGCCACAATCGCGGAGCGGGCTACAATGCGATCAGGTCAATCGGCGCCTCGACGCCCTCGACATTCGAGGCCGGAAGGCGCCGGACAGGCCGCCGCGGTTGAAAGCCCTGCCGCAGCGCCGCCTCATACGTCTCCGCCGGCGCCAGGGCGGCGACGCCGGCCGCGCGGGTATGCTTCTCCAGCTTCGCCGCCAGATTAACCGCATCGCCGATGACCGTCATTTCCAGCCGGGCGCCGTCCCCGACCGCGCCGAACACCACATTGCCGACGCCGACCGCGCCGACGACCTCGATCGGCGCCTGCCCCGCCGCCCGGCGGTCCTCAGCCCAGCGCGCGCTCTCGGCCATGCAGGCTTCCAGCGTGGTCAGGGCCTCCTTGGCGTAGACCTCGCTCTGCCGGTCCGCGCCGAAGCTCGCCATGATCCCATCGCCCAGGAACTTGTCGATGACCCCGCCATTGGCGCGGATCACCGGCGCAAAGCGCGCCTGATAGTCGCTGAGAAGCCGGATCGTCTCCTGCGGCGGCATGGCGTTGGCGAGCGGCGTGAAGCCGCGAATATCCAGAAACAGCACCGCCGCGTCGCGGGTTTCGCCGTCCCCAGCCGCGACCGCGCGCTCGGCCCCGGTTACATGGGAAACGACCTCGGGCGCCAGAAACCGGGAAATGTCGGCCGCGGCCGCCGAGTCGGCCACGGCGCGTTCGAGCAGGCGCCGGGCGCGGGCGATCGCGACGGCAAGCACGACGGTCACCGTCAGGATGGAGATGATCTTGTCGAACTCGGCGCCGATCAGGATGGCGTTGTTGGTCATGTAGTAGACGTAGTCTTTCGTCACCATCATGCGGCCGTCGTCGGTATAGACGGCGTAGCCGACCATAGCCGCCCAGCCGGAAGCGGCGACCGCGCCCGCAAGCAGCACATAGCGCGCGTCGAACCGCAGCGCCCGCAGCGCGATGAAGATGAAGACGTAAAGCAACGTCGGGATCTTCAGATAGAAGGACGGCGGCTGGCCATACTGGATATGAAAACTCCAAATGAGCCCCAGCAGCAGCAGCATGTCCGCAACCGCCGAAAGCGCGATCAGCCAACCGGGCATACGGCCGCGATAGGCGACGAGAAGACGGGCGACCGTGAAGGCGCCATAGGCGACCAAGGCTACCGGAACCGGCTGGACGCCGCCGACGTCGGGCGCGGACTGCGGGGAGAGCGCGTAGAGCACGCCGAACAGGATGACGACGGAGAGCTGAAGCCACCCGATCAGGATTTCGCTCGCGTCCTGCGCGGCGTCGATAGCTCTGCGGACCCTGGCCGGCAGGTCGCGCTCCACCTTGCCGCCGAGCGCCATGTCCGTCAGCCGGACGGCCAGGCCGCCGCGCGACACGGGACGAGGCGGCGGCGATATCGGCGACGGCGTTGGGGCCTGGGCGCGCGTAGGTTCATCCATGGGCATTCTTTACCCCGCTCGCCGCCGCACGCGCGCGCAAATTTCGCTCACGTCCCGCTTATCTGCGCTTGATCGCGGGCGCGCGCTTCACCATCCATAAGCTGGCCGCGCGCGCGCCGGCCGGCGACGGCGGCAAGTCGGCGAACAACTCCGCCACGTCGCTCGCCATGCGCGTTTCGGCGTAGTGGCTGGAAACGAGCAGTTCATAGCCGCCCGCCGCGACGGCGCCCGCGAGCGCGTTCTGCTCGTTGTAGCCGCGCCATTCCCAATCGTCCGGATAGGGGTCCGGCAACAGGATATCGTGAACGTGCACCAGGACGCCCGCCGGCAGAAACGGCATGACCCGGTTGAACAGAATATCCACGTCCGAGCCCGGCATCAGCACATGGCTGGAATCGATGAACAGGATATCCCCTTCGTCCAGCGCGCCGAACAGGTCCAGACCGATCTCCTGCAAGGTCTTGCGATGAAGCTTGACCGTCGGCTCCAGGCGCTCGATGGCGGCGCGCGGCGCAGGATCGATGGCCAGGATCTCGCCCACATTTCCGGCGTCCCGCATCGCCGCGGCGGCGAAACGGGTGGAATGGCCGCTGCCGACCTCGATAATCAGACGCGGCCGCCGGCTGCGCACCAGGCCATAAAGCAACGCCGCGTCCAAGCCCGGAAACCAGTCCTGGTCGAAGCGGGGCGCGGGCGGTTCCGGCCGGCCCGCGAAACGGGGCCAATCGGCGCGCCACTGGGCCGCCTCCTCCAACGCCGCCCGCATGGCCCCGCGCGCAGCGTCGAACGGCTCTTCAGGATATGCGGTCGTCGGCCGCGGCGCGGCGTTCCTATAGCGATAAGGAATGAACCAGCCCCATCGCCCCAAGCCAAGCGCATGGGCGAGCTGGAACCGTTTCAGACGCCAAAAGACGCGGCTCGGCACGGTCAAAGCGAGAGCGTCTCGCCCTCGATCGCGGCGATCGTGCCGGGACGAGCCGCTGCGGCTTCGCGCATGATCTCGTCCATGGCGTCGTCGGTGCGGCCTGGATCGTGGTGGAAAACGACGAGTTGCTTCGCGCCCGCCATCTCCGCGAGCTTGACGCCTTCGTTCCAGGTGGAATGGCCCCAATCGGGCCGCTCGGCGAACTCCGGCTCCGTAAACATCGCGTCGTAGACCACGATGTCCGTATCCCGCATCAGTTTGAGGGCGCCTTCGTTGGGTTTGCCCGGAACATGCGCCGTATCGGTCACGACGGCGATGGAGCGGCCGCCGAACTCGACGCGGTAGCCCGTCGCCCGGCCGGGATGATCCAGCGGCGCGGTCTCGATGTGAATGTCGGCCGTCGGCGTAAGGGTCGAGCCCGGATCGAAATCGATGAAAGAAACGTCCGCCTGAAAAACGTCCGGCGGAACGGGGAACAAGGGCGCGGACATCAGATGCTCGCAGGCCTCGCGCAAGGTGCGCTCCGGGCGCAAATGCCCCGCCCAGAAGCGAATGATGTTCTCGGGGTGGTAGGCCGGCGCGAAGAACGGCAGGCCGACGAAATGATCCATATGCGTGTGGGTGAAAAGAACGTCGAGTTCCTGTCCGCCGCCGAGAGACGCCAGCTTCGCGCCCAGCGGGCGCAGGCCGGTGCCGGCGTCCACCACGATCGTCCGTTCGCCGCAGGTAATTTCCAGGCAGGGCGTATTGCCCCCATAGCGTTGGGTCGATGGACCAGGCGCGGCGATGCTCCCGCGGACGCCCCAAAAAGTGACCGAAAAGGCCTCGCTCAAGCTAGGCTCCCTGACCGGCCGCCTCTCTGGCGAACCCTGAATCTAGTTACGACCATGTTTTGGCCCGCATATCGGATCGAATCAATGTGAGATAATTACATTAAATGTAACTTACGTCACGGCTGTAGCTTATATCCGCCAGGTTCCGTCACAAGAATTTCGGCATTTGAAGGATCACGCTCGATCTTTTGTCGTAAACGGTAGATATGCGTCTCCAGGGTGTGGGTCGTTACGCCGGGATTGTAGCCCCACACTTCGTTCAACAAAGTCTCGCGCGAAACCGGCCTCCGCCCCGCCCGATAGAGATAGCGCAGGATCGACGTTTCCTTGTCGGTCAGGTGCACTTTCTTGTTCGCGGCCTCGTCCACCAGGATCTTGCCGCCCGGGCGGAACACGAACCGATCGACCGTAAAGACCGCATCTTCGCTCGCGTCGTGCTGGCGCAGATGCGCCCTGAGCCGCGCCAGCAGAACGGGCAGCTTGAACGGCTTCGCCACATAGTCGTTCGCGCCGGAATCGAGGCCGAGAATGGTGTCCGCGTCCCCGTCCATCGCCGTCAGCATGATGATCGGGCAGGCGACGCCCGCACGCCGCATGGCCTTGCAAACCTCGCGCCCGTCCATATCGGGCAGGCCGACATCCAGAATAATCGCGTCGTATCGGCCTTCCTTCGCCAATTCGATGCCGCCCGCGCCGTCGGAGGCGACATCCGTCTCGAAGGAATCATGGAGCTTCAGCTGCTCAGCGAGAATATCGCGCAGGTCCGTTTCGTCATCGACCAGCAATAGGCGCCGCACGACCGTCATGACACGGCTCCCTGTAACTCCAAACAATTCAGTGTAATTGGAAACAACCCCGCCGCTCGTCAAGACGGAATTTGGCGACTCCACATTCCGACGGAGTTTCGGCATGCTCGCCGAAGCAGCACGACGACGCGCCCCGCCCCCCTGGCTAAGACGAGATTCGCTCGATGGCCTCGACCGCCGCACACACCTCCGACCCGGCGTCCAATCTATGGACGCACACGGCGGAGCCCGCGCCCGAAACGCCGCCCCTGCAAGGCGACGTCGCCGCCGATGTCGTGATCGTCGGCGCCGGCTTCACCGGCCTTTCGACCGCCCTGCATCTGGCCGAAGCCGGCGGTCGCGCGATCGTTCTGGAAGCGGCGGGACCGGGATTCGGCGCATCGGGGCGCAACAATGGCCAGGTCATCCCAGCCTATGTCCGCCACAATCCGAAGGACATCGTCGCGACATTCGGCGAGGAGCGCGGCGCCCGCCTGAACGAATGGGTTTCGGATTCCGCCGACCTTGTGTTCCGCCTGATCGCCAAGCACGGCATTCAGTGCGAAGCGGCCCAGAACGGCTGGCTTCAGCCCGCACACCGGGCGAGCCGCATGGCCGCCGTGCGCGCGAAGCAGTCCCAATGGGCGGCGCTCGGCAAGCCGGCGCGGCTGCTGACGGGCGAAGAGACCGAGGCGTTGACCGGCTCGCCCTACTATCGCCACGGCGGCTGGATTCACGAATCGGGCGGTCACATCCAACCGCTCGGCTATGCGCGCGGACTGGCGCGCGCGGCGATCGCAGCCGGCGCGACCGTCCATGGCGGCTCGGCGGTGACGGCCATCGAGCGGACCGAGGGCAAATGGCGCGCCCGCACCAGTCGCGGCGCCGTAACGGCGGACGCCGTCGTGCTCGCGACCAACGGCTATACGGACACGCTCTGGCCGCGCCTTCGCCAATCCATCGTGCCGCTCCGCACCTTTCACGCGGCCACCGCGCCCATGAGCGAGAACGTCGCCGCGAGCGTGCTGCCGGAGAATCACGGGCTTTCCGATACGCGCCAGGCGCTTTGGGCGTTCCGCAAGGACACGGGCGGCCGCCTGATCACCACGGCGGCTCCCATGGCGACCTGGGGCGCCGTCGGCAAGATCAGAGCGACGACGAAAGCGCGCCTGGCCGAGGCCTTTCCGCAGACGGGCGATCTCGAGATCGCGAATATCTGGGAAGGCATGATCGCGATGACGCCGGAGCGCCTGCCGCGCCTGCACGACCTTGCGGGCGGCGTCTATGCCGGCATGGGGTATTCCGGGCGCGGCATCGCGCTGGCGACGGCCATGGGCGCGGCGCTGGCCGAGCGCGCCGCCGGCGCGCCGGCCGGGGCTTCGCCCCTGCCCCCCGCTCCGGTGCGCACGCTCCCCATGCACGACATCGTATCGCCGCTCAGCCGCGCGATGATCGGCTATTACCGCTGGAAGGACGGACGCGACTGACAATGACCATCAGGAAACGCCCGCTCGGAAGAACCGGGCTCGAAATTTCGGAACTGACCCTTGGCGGCGGCTATGTGGGCGGCGTCATGATCCATCCGCCGGAAGACGTGCGCCGGGAAGCGCTCCGCCGCAGTCTCGCCGCCGGCGTCGACTGGGTCGATACCGCACAATCCTACGGCCAGGGCCAGTCCGAAACGAATATCGGACGCCTGCTGAAAGAGCTGCCGGAGGCCGAACGCCCCCGCATCTCCACCAAGATCGGCCTCAAGCCGGAAGACATGGCAGACGTGAAATCCGCCGTGCGCCGCGCCATCGAGGGCAGCCTGGAACGGCTCGGCCTCGACAAGGTCGTGGTCTACCAGCTGCACAATCGGATCGGAACCAGCGACGCCTCCTGGATCACGCCTTATGAAATGCTGCGGCCGGGCGGCATCGCCGATGCGTTCGAGTCCCTGAAGGAAGCGGGCCTGACGGACCATATCGGCATCACCGCGCTCGGCGACACGAACGCCGTTCGGGACGTCATCGCCAGCGAGCGCTTCCAGACGGCGCAGGTCTACTACAACCTCCTGAACCCGAGCGCCGGCGCCAACATGCCGCCGAGCTTCGATTCGACCGATTTCCGGGGGCTGCTGGGCGCCTGCTGCGCCCATGGCGTCGGCGTCTTCGGGATCCGGGTGATGGCGGGCGGCGTGCTCGCCTCGCCGGAGCCCCACGGCCGGGAAGTTCCGATCACCGTCAACTCCGACCATGAAACCGAGGTCGCGCGCGCCGCGGCCGCCTGGAAGGCGCTCGGCCCCAGGAACGAGCCGACGGCGGGCACGGCGGTCCGCTATGCGCTCGCCGAGCCTCGGATATCCAGCGCGGAGTTCGGGGCGGCGACGCTGGAACATGTCGACATCGCGCTCGCCGCCGGTCTCGCCGGCGCGCTGGAGCCGGACGCCCTCGCCCGCCTCTCAGAGGCTTGAACCACACTCTTCCCATTTGTGAAGGAGACAGCGCCATGTTCCGCACCGCCCTGCTCGCCAGCCTTGTCCTTTTGGCCCCGCTCGCCGCCCAGGCCGGCGATACGCCCGCGCCCGCCGGCGCCAAGGCCTACTTCATCGACCTGAAGGACGGCGCCACGGTCAAGAGCCCCTTCGTCGTCCGTTTCGGCCTTTCCGGCATCGGCGTCGCGCCGGCCGGCGTCGAGAAGGCCAACACCGGCCATCATCACCTGATTATCGACGCCGACGCGCCCACCGGCGAGGACCTGGACTACTCCATCCCCGCGGATGAGAACTTCAAGCATTTCGGCGGCGGCCAGACGGAAACCACGCTGACGCTCGCCCCGGGCCAGCACACGCTGCAACTGCTGCTCGGCGACATGAACCACATTCCCCATAACCCGCCGGTGATGTCCGAAAAGATCACGATCACCGTCGAATAGCGCAGCGGAGCAGCCAAATGTCTGATGATGCGGTCCTGGAAGATCACGGCAGGTTCGCCTACTCCAACATTCTGGAGCGGCCGAAATACGAATGGCCGAACGGAACCAGACTCGCGGTCTATACGGCGCTTAATCTGGAAGTTTTCCGCTATGGGCGCGGCAAGGGCGCGGGCATAGCGCCGCCGGATCAGGCTGAAAGCGCCTCGGTCTGGTCCTGGCGGGAATATGGCAATCGCGTCGGCTTCTGGCGGCTGATGGAGATGTTCGACGAACTGGACATCCCCTGCCAGGCCCAGCTCAACACCGCCCTCTACGACCATGCGCCGGACATTCCCGCAAAACTGCGCGCGCGCGGCGACGAGTTCCTGGGCCACGGCCACACCAATTCCGACGAACAGGGCCAGTTGCCGGAGGCCGAGGAAAAGGCCTTGATCGTCGAGTGCCGTGACAGGATCGCCGCGTCGGAAGGCGCGCCGCCGACGGGCTGGATGAGCCCCTGGCTCTCCAACTCCGCCGTCACCGCCGACCTGCTGGCGGAATGCGGCTTCAGCTATTTCATGGACTGGACGACGGACGACCAGCCGATCTGGTTCAAGACCCGATCCGGCGGGCGCATTCTCTCCATGCCCTATCCCGTCGAGTGCAACGACAACCGCGCGCTGGTCTGGTTCCGCTACACCAGCCAGGAATTCGCCGACATGCTGATCGACCAGTTCGACGAAATGATGCGCCAGGCGGAACGGGGCACGCCGGTCGTCTGCCCGATCTCGCTTCACCCCTTCAGCGTCGGACGGCCCTACCGCATGCCGGCCCTCCGGCGCGTCTACGAGCATATCCTGGCGCACAAGGACAAGATCTGGCTGACCCGCCCCGGCGAAATCTGCCGGCATATCGAAAGCCTGGAGCCGGGGGTCGTCCCGGGCGGCTGATCCCCTCATAAGAACAAAGCATCTCTGAAAGGAAACGGCATCATGGGTCTATTGGACGGGCATCTCGCCTTCGTCACCGGCGGGGGTTCCGGCATCGGGCAGGGCATCGCGGAAGGCTATGCGAAAGAAGGCGCGCGGGTGATCGCGGCCGACGTGAACCTCGCCGGCGCGGAGGAGACGGCCAAGCGGATCAACGCCGCCGACGGCGAGGGCATGGCGCTCGCCCTGAACGTGACCGACATTCAGGCCTGCCAGGCGACCGCGCGGAAGGTCGAGGCCGACCACGGGCCGATCTCCATCCTGGTCAACAACGCCGGCATCGTGCGCCGCGCCACCATCGACAGCGCCACCGCCATCGACGATTGGAACGACACGGTTTCGGTGAACATCACCGGTCTGTTCAACTGCGTGCATTCCTTCCAGGACCAGCTGAAGGCCACCAAGGGCCGCGTCATCAATATCGGCTCGATCCAGTCCTTCGTGCACACGCCGAATTCCGTCGCCTACACCACGTCCAAGGGCGCGGTTAAGAACTTCACCATCGGCATGGCGGCGGAGCTTGCGCCCCACGGCGTGCGGGTAAACGCGATCGGCCCCGGCCTGATCTTCACGCCGCTCAACGAAAAAGGCATCCAGCAGCAGCCGGAAATGCTGGATCGCTTCATGCGCCATATTCCCATGGGCCGCCCCGGCACGCCGGCGGATATCGTCGGCCCGGCGATCTTCCTCGCCAGCGACCTGTCGCAGTATGTGACCGGCGCGCTCATCCCGAGCGACGGCGGTTATCTGACGGTCTGACGCTTTGGACGCGCTCGCCTGGCTCGGCCGGCGCGGCGCGTCCGCCTTGGCGGCCATGGTCATCGTCGGCGTCGCGGCGCCGCCGCTCGGCCAGGCGCTCAAGCCTTATGTCGGCGAGGCGGTGTTCGCGCTGCTGACGCTTGCCTTCCTGCGCGCGGACTTTGCCGCCCTGAAGGCGCTCGCGCGGCGACCGACGGCGGTGCTGGCGGCCGTCGCCTGGACAATCGGCGTACTGCCGTTGGCGACCATCGGCCTGTTCGCGCTCGGCGGAGCCGAACTGGTCGGCGACGATCTGGCGCTAGCGCTGCTCTTGCAGGCGGTCAGCCTGCCGCTGATGGCGGCGCCGGCGCTCGCCGCCCTAATCGGCCTCGACGCGACGCTGACCCTGGCAGGCCTGCTCGTCGCCAGCATTGCAGTGCCGGCGACCGCGCCGCTGCTGCTTGGGCTCGGCGACGTCGGCCTGAACCTGCCGCAGTTGGAACTGGCCGGATTGCTGGCGGCGATGCTTGGCGGCTCGGCGGCGCTTGGCCTCCTGCTCAGGCGCCTGATCGGCCCGGCGCGCATCGCCGAACGGGCGGCGGCGGTCGATGGCCTGAACGTGCTTGTCCTTTTCGTCTTCATCGCCTCGGTCATGGGCGACGTCGGCCCGAACCTCGTCGCCGACCCGTCCCGCATTCTCGGGCTGGCGGCGCTCGGGATCTTCGTCAATTTGGCGCTGGCCGGCATTACCTGGGGCGCGTTCTCGGGCTTCGTCGGGCGCCGCGTCGGCCTCGCCATCGCCCTCCTCGCCTCCCAGCGCAATCTCGGCCTGATGCTCGCCGTCGCCGGCGATCGCCTGCCTGAAACCGTCTGGCTCTATGTCGCCGTCAACCAACTGCCGATCTATCTGACGCCCGCCATACTGAAACCGCTGTCACGGCGGCTCTAAGCGAAGCAGCGCTTGGGATCAGGCCCGCTCGTCGTCCCGAGGCGGCCGCGCCAACAGTTGCTCGACGGCGCCCGCGATATCGATGCGCCCATCCGTCACCGCGTCGACAGCCGCGACGATCGGAGCGTCCACGCCTAGCCTTTCCGCCAGGCTTTGCGCGGCGGCGGCGGTCTGAACGCCTTCCGGGATAGACGGCCGCTCCGCCAGAATGTCCGCCAGCGCCCGCCCCTGGCCGAGCGCCAGCCCGAGGCTGTAATTGCGGGACTGGCGACCGGAACAGGTCAACATCAGGTCGCCGACCCCGGCAAGGCCCATCAGGGTTTCCCGCTCGGCGCCCATCGCCACCGCGATCCGCGCCGTTTCCGCCAATCCCCGCGTCGCGACCGCCGCGCGGGCGTTCTCGCCGAGCCCCGCGCCCTCCACCGCCCCGGCGGCGATGGCGATGACGTTCTTAAGCGCGCCGCCGAGCGCGACGCCGATGCGATCGCCGCTCGGATAGAGCCGGAAGGCGCGGGTCGCCAGTCGCGGCGCCATCTCCGCCGCCTGGGCGAGCGACGCGCCGGCCAGGGTGGCGGCCGCGGGCAGACCACGCGCCACCTCGCTCGCGAAGTTCGGACCGCTCAACACGTAGATATCGGCGTCCGCAGCAGCCTCGGCCGCTTCCGTCATCAAAGCGCCCGTACCGCGCTCCACGCCCTTCGAGCAGAGCACGACGGGATGACGCGGCTGAAACGCCGAAAGGACCGAACGGAGCGCCTGCGCCGGCGTCGCCACGAGCGCGACCGGGGCGTCCCGGCACGCATCGAGGTCTGGCGTCACATCAATCGAATCCGGCAGATGGATATCGTCGGGCAGATATGGCGCAAGGGAACGGGAGCGGCCGATTTCAACAGCCCGCTCCCGCCTTCGCGCCCACAGCGCGACTTTGCGGCCGGCGGCCGCCTCGGCCATGGCGAGCGCGGCGCCCCAGGCGCCGGCTCCCAGAACCGCGACGTCCGCCGACAAGACAGGACTACTCGTTGCCCATGGCCTGCTGGCCGGCCGATGCGCCCGAGATCTTGCCGAAGACCGCGCCCGCCATCAGGCCCGTGCCGCCCGGATAGTTCATATAGAACAGGCCGCCCGTCAGCTCGCCCGCCGCATACAGGCCGGAGATCGGCTCGTCCGAGGCGTCCAGCACCGCGCCGCTATGGGGATCGATCTTGAGGCCGCCGAAGGTGAACGTCAGCCCGCAGGTCGTCTGGTAGGCTTCGAACGGCGCCTCATCCAGGGTGTTCGCCCAGTTCGTCTTGTCGATGGGAAGACCCTCGGTGCGGCGGCCATCCTTGACGTTCGGGTTGAAGGGAACGTCCTGCGTAACGGCGGCGTTGTAGGCCTTGATCTCCCTGAGGAAACCTTCGGCGTTCACGCCTTCCAATTTCTCCGCCAGTTCCTCCAGCGTATTGGCGCGCACCTTGGTGACCTGGCGAATGCGGTACTCGTCCCGCAGCATCGGGATGATCTTGTTGTCGAACACCTGCCAGGCCATCTGGTTCGGCTGCTCCAGAACCGCGCGGCCATATTTGGCATAGGTGTAGTTGCGGAAGTCGGCGCCCTCGTCGACGAAGCGCTTGCCCTCGGCGTTGATCATCAGGCCCCAGGGGTAGCTGTGCTTCTGGAAATTGTCGCCGACGTGGATGTCGCCGAATTCCGGGGCGTTGTAGTCCCAGCCGACCGCGTGACAGCCGGACCAGTTGCCATGGGGCCGCGCGCCGGCCTCCATCGCCATCTTGATGCCGTCGCCCATGTTGTAGCGGGTGCCGCGCACCTTCGCGAGATCCCAGCCGGGCCCGAGATAGCGGGTGCGCCATTCGGAGTTCGATTCGAAGCCGCCGCAGGCCAGCACGATCGACTTCGCCATGATGGTGTAGGTCTTGCCGCTCTGCTTGACCTTGATGCCGTGAATGCCGTCGTCGTCGTGGATCAGCTCGAAGCCGCGCGCGTGATAGCGCACTTCGATGCCATCCTTCTCGGCGATGGCGTGCAGCGCGTCCACGAGGCCCGGACCGCCGCCGACGGCGGAAATGGTCAAACCGCCCCAGAAGACGAAGCGACCGTCGATCTTATAGGCCTGCTTGCCGTAGATCGGCAGGAAGCGCACGCCCTTCTCCCGCATCCAGTGCAGGGTGTCGAGAGAACGGGTGACCAGCGTCTCGCACATGTCGGGATCGGTGCGGTACTCGGTCAGCCGCCCCATGTCGTCGTAGAACTTGTCCTCGGGATAGGTGCCGAAATCGCTGATGGAGATCTCGTCTTCGGACAGGTCCGGGCAGAGCGCGACGATATCGTCCTTGCCGTTGTAAACCGTTCGGATGTTGCCGGCCGTATAGGCCGAATTGCCGCCACGGTTTTCCGGGTCCGCCCATTCGAGCACAATGACGTTGGCGCCCGCTTCGCGGGCCGAGATTGCCGCGCACATGGCTGCGTTGCCCGCGCCGACGACGACGACGTCCGTGGAAGTATCCTGCATCAATGGTCCTCTGGTGTTCTAGTTTGCTGTCGTTAGGGCAAGGATAGCCTGTTCCACCCGCGCCTCAACCCGTTTTGGGGCCTCGATCGAGTCGGACGATCTTTCCTTCCAGTTCAGGAGCGGCCGCGGGATATCGACGCGTCACGTCGGCGTCATGGCCCGGCACGATCAGATCGGCGCGTTCCGCCCGCGCCTTGATCTTCCGATAGGACATGATCATCGCGCCCATATCGTGAAACACCGGAAACGGCCGCTCGGTCTCGAGTTCGCTGTAGATGTGCACAGCATCCGACGCGAGGATGACAGGCCCGCGCGCCGTATCGATCTCCAGGGCCAGTTGGCCTGTCGTGTGCCCGGGCGTGATGAACGAGCGGACCCCCGGAAACACTACGTCCTCATCCGCCAGGAAGCGCATCCGGTCCTCATAGACGAAACCCACAAGGTCCCGCACGTCGCGCTTGCCAAATCCGCCGCGGGTGGTCGGATGGGTCATGAGCGGGCCGGTAATCGACGCCATCTCGGTCGAGCCCATGTGGAACCGGGCGTTCGGAAATTCGCCCATATTGCCGGTGTGATCGTAGTGGGCATGGGTGATGATCACGTCCTCGATCTTGGCCGGATCGAACCCCAGCATCCGCACGCCGTCCGCCGGATTGAACAGCGGCGTGTGCCCCACCCGCTCCGCCAATCCGCCGAAAAAACCGGTGTCGACCATGATCGGCTTGCCTTCCGGCGTCACGATCAGCCAGCAGAAGAAATCCATCCCCTCGACCTGCTTCTCCGGGTCGCCGCCGAACGCCATGTCGGCGTCGGAATGGCCTTCGGGATGCCATGCATACCGGAGGGCAAAAAGCTCGTGCTGGGACAATGTCCGCGTCTCCCTAATGATCGCTGCCGTGAAGGATCTTATTCCTCATGCCCGTCTCATAGGCTGCGCCCGCCGGGGTCAGGACGATCTCCCTGCCGGCCAGTTCGACGAAGCCTTTCCGCTCAAGCGCGACATGGACGGACGAATTTTGCAGGCCGCTCGCATCCCGACCGAGCACGACGCGCGAGCCGATGTGAAAATGATCGCCATGGGCGTCCGGCAGCATCCGAATGACAGCGCCGCCGTCCTCGGTCGCGTCAGCGAACATAGGGTGGCGGGCGATCTCCTGCAGAAGCGTCAGCGTTTTGGCCTGCAAGGAATTCAGTCGCAATTGTTTGGGCGGCATTCCGGTTTCCAAAGCGATACATAGTGACGGTGAGGTCGCGCCACGATGGCGTTTCAGACGATCCCCCGCAAGACATCGGGTTTCGACGGGCGTCGGTGTGTCAGAACGTCGCTATCCACAAGAATGATAATCATTCTCATTGCGAACGTTTCGCAGTTGGCATATACACAGTCCTGCGAGGCGCTGATGGAACTCCAGCGTCTTGGCGAAACGCCCGGGCGGCCTCCCCACATTCGCCCGGGCCCCCCGCTCTCCCAGCGTGTCGGATCGTCGCTCAGGTTAGAGCACGGGAGAGCGGGGGCCCTTCGGGGCCTCCGCGGTCAGTTCTCGTCGCTTTCCGGATACTCAAACACCACGAACGGCTTCGGCTTCGGCGAGAAAATACCTCTCGGCTCCGGCTCGGCCGCAGGCTTTGCCCGGCGCGGCGCGGGTGCGACGCCGCCGCCTGGCAAAGGCCGGCTCGGCATATCGGCCGTCGCCGCTTCCATGAACTCTCGCCAGATGCGGGCCGGCGCGCCGCCGCCTGTCAACGTTTCGGTCGGGCGGTCGTCGTCATATCCAACCCAGACCCCGGTCACCAGATCGGCGGTATAGCCGATGAACCAGGCGTCGCGATTCCGCTGGCTGGTGCCGGTCTTGCCCGCCGCCGGACGCCCGATCGCCGCCCCTTTGCCGGATCCCCATTCCAAAACGGCGCCGAGCATATCGTTCATCGCGCCCGCGATCGCCGGCTGCAACGCCTCCGTCGTCGCGATGGCGGGTTTGTAGAGCACCTGGCCGTCGCGGGCGCGCACTTCCACCACCCCATAGGGCGGCGTCACCCGCCCGCCGGATGCGAAAGCGGCATAAGCGCCTGTCATCTCCAACAAGGATGCGGCCCCGGCGCCGAGGGCGACGCTCGGCCCGTCCGGCAAGGCGCTGACGACGCCAAGCCGCCGCGCCGCCGCGACGGACCGCCGCCTGCCGAACCGTTCCGAGAGGCGAACGACCGGGGCGTTCAGGGACCGGGCCAGCGCTTCCCTGAGCGTAACGTCGCCATAGTACCGGCCCTTGAAATTACGCGGGCGCCAGTCGCCCACGCGCACGGGCGTGTCGCTCACGATGTCGTCCGGCGTCATGCCCGCCTCCAGCGCGGCCAGATAGACGAACGGCTTGAAAGCCGACCCCATCTGCCGGCGCGCCTGGACAGCCCGGTTGAACTGGCTTTTCACATAGTCCCGGCCGCCGACCATGGCGCGCACGGCGCCGTCCGGCGTCATCGCGACCAAGGCGACCTGCAAAGCCGCCTGCCCTTCCAACGCCGCGGCGACGGCGCGCTCCGCCTTCCGCTGCATGGCGAGATCGAGCGTCGTCTGCACCAACACGTCCCGGTCGAGCCCCGCCATGAACCCGGAGGCCTGGTCGAGCGCCCAGTCGGCGAAGTAACGCGCATTCCCGGCGACCGGCGCGCCGAGCGCCGTCGCCGCCGAGGCCACGACCGCCAGGGGCTCGGCGGCGGCGTCTTCGTGGATGAACTCCGCCTCGACCATGGCGTTCAGCACCAGCCGCGCCCTGGCCGCCGATGCATCGGGGTCCCTGTCCGGCGCCAGCCGGGAGGGCGCCTTCAGCACGCCGGCGAGCAGCGCCGCCTCCCAAAGGTTCACCTCTTTCGCCGGCTTGCCGAAGAACCGGCGCGCCGCCGCGTCGACGCCATAGGCGCCGCCGCCGAAATAGACCCGGTTCAGATAGAGGGTCAGGATCTGATCCTTGGCGAAGCGGCGCTCCAGCTCGAGGGCGAGCAGCGCTTCCCGCGCCTTCCGCAGGAAGCTCCGCTCCTGGCTCAGCAGCAGGTTCCGGGCGAGTTGCTGGGTGATCGTGCTGGCCCCCTGGCGCAGGCTGCCGCTGGCGATATTCACGACGACCGCGCGCGCCACGCCCCAGAGGTCGATGCCGCCATGGCTATAGAAGCGCCGATCCTCGATCGCGATCACCGCGCGGGGCAGATGCGGTGGCAGTTCGGCGACCGTGACCATCTGCCCATGCAGTTCGCCATAGGAGGCGATAAAGGCGCCGTCGGACGCCAGCAGGGCCGCCGTCGGGCCCCGCTTCAGGCGGGTCGCCGCCTCCAGGTCCGGCAATGTCAGGTAGAGATAGCCCGTCGCGCCGACGCACAGGATCACGCCCCAGATCGCCGCGAGCGCGGCGCCTATGACGACCCGCCGACGCGTCCGTCGCCAGAAGCCTTCCTTCGCCGATTCGGGCTTGCGCTTGGCCGCGTTCGAACCGGCCGCGCCCTCGCCCGCGCGTTTCGATTGCGGCCGCCGTTTCGGCGCTGGCGGCTCCCGGCGCTTGCGCCCGCCCGCTTTCGCCATGGCTCAGCGCTCCCCGTTCGCCCTAAGCGGCCCTCGGATCAGGGGCCTTCGCCCATGCCGAGCGCCCGCTTGTAGAGGTCCAGCAACGCCTCCTGTTCCGAGCGGTCTTCGCTATCCATTTTTCGGAGGCGGACCACCTGGCGCATGATCTTGACGTCGAAGCCGTTCGCCTTGGCTTCGGCATACACCTCGCGCACATCGGCGGCGATGGCCGCTTTCTCTTCCTCAAGCCGTTCTATCCGCTCGACATATGCTTTGAGTTGTTCAGCCGTTATGCCGCCGACATCGGTCATCTGGGTCTTGTCCTACGCTTGAATTGGGGCGCGGACCCTAGTGCGCCATCACGGCAGGATCAAGGCGCCCATACGCCCCCGTATTAAGTCCCTAACAACTTTGACGGGTTATGCCCCAAGGGAAATGGAACGCCGGCCCGGCGGCCGCCCACCCGAAAGGCGACGATCCCATGAGCGATACGAAGGCCATTCTCCGAACCATGCAGGCGCTGGCGGAAGATGCGGCGACACGGTTCGACGAAGTGACGATCGGATCGGCCAATAAGATCTATCCAAGCGCAGACAATTTCGTTGAAGCTGAAGACGGCTTTCATCGCATCGACTTCGATGACGATGTCGCCGACGCCGCCTATACGGTGACCTACGATGCGTCGTCCAGAGTCCTAACGCTGCAAAACCTGACATCGGGCGAGTTTGACAGCGTCGATATTGGGTCCACATCAATCCGACAGAACCACGAGCAATTGGTCCGCTTCGATGGCCTCCGCGCGGAGATTGCGCTGAATAGCGCCTTCGATAAGTCTGTAGATATCAATAATACCGGCAGTTCGTACCAATCTTATAGCGGCGACGGCGCCCCTGGATCCACAGTAAAAATACTCAACGCCACAGATCATGGCGCAAATCGAATCACTTCAAACACAATGCTGATCGAAGCGCTCACCACGAACAACGCTACGCTTAATATCGCAGCATACTCTGCTAGCAATATTGACCTAACGACTGAGGGCCCGAAGTTATCAATATTCACTGATGGAACAAATGCGTTCACGATAGAATTTGAGGTACAAACACCATTCTCTGACGGCGACCGAGGAAGCCTCGACATCGACGCGCTCGGAACGCTCATATTCAGCCATGAAATTTTGCAGTCGCGCTTCTCCTATTCAATACCTCTTCACGCTGAAAGCGTGGAAGCGAACCTGAACGCACAATCGTCCAGCGCAAATCGGCTGGAGCCCGAAGACGGCATCGAGGCAATCGAATTCGCGACAGATATAGTGAGGGGCGTCTTCCTTGTATCCTACGATGCAACGTCGGGCCTGCTGAAGGCATTGAACCTTTCGGACAAATCAAGCCAGTCTATCGATATTGGTCGCGACCGGCCTATCGCCGCCGGCGAGATTCAGTCCGTCGAATTCGCCAGCGTCGGCGTAACCGTTCATCTGAATGAATTGTTCGACAAGACTGCGGATCTTCCGGAAACCGGTGGGTTAGCGACGTTCTCCGGCAGCGGCTCGATCCTCGAAAGCTCCATCGAAATAACCGATACGGTATCGGACGCTGGCGTAACGCTGACGACAACAGAGATTCTTGTCGATGCAACCGACGCGAGCTCCGCAATTTTGACTATCGACGGGTACACAGCAAGCAAAGTCAACCTCTCGGTCCCAAAGGTCAAAGGAGCGCGGTTTGGAAACGGACACGACTCATTCGAGATCAAGTTCGAAATCACCAGCGCTTTCTCCGATGGCGACTCAGGTTCGATCGACCTGCCGCAACTCGGCCAGCTCGTGTTCTCCGACCCCCAAGGCCAGAGGACGCGGGCAGGCGGCGACGATGGAGAGCGGATCATTGACCGTTTACAGGACGACCGGATCGACGGCGGCGGCGGGGATGACGTTCTGTTTGGCGAGGACGGCGACGATAGCCTGCTGGGGGGCGCCGGGAACGACTTCTTCGTTGGGGTGGACGGGCTAGACGTCTATGACGGCGGCGCGGGCGGCGACACGCTGGTATTGAGCGAACATTCGCAAGCCTTCGAAGTCCGGCTGAGCGCGGGGACGGCTTCCACGGGCGACGACCAGGCGACGCTTGCGAGCATCGAGAACGTCGTCGGCGGCGACGGCGCGGATGAAATACGCGGGGACGCCGGCGTCAACCTCTTGGACGGCGGCGGCGGCGACGACATGCTCGCCGGCGGCAACGGCGACGACGGACTGGCCGGCGGCGATGGCGACGACATGATCAAGGGCGGCGCCGGCGACGATCTGGCGCTTGGCGGCGACGGCGACGACATCGTCTATGGCGGCGACGGCGACGACCGCGTCTCGGGCAATCTCGGCGCAGACTGGCTCAAGGGCGAGGACGGCGACGACGAACTCTTCGGCGGCAGCGGCGACGACCGCCTGTTCGGTGACGACGGCGCCGACCTGATCGACGGCGGCAGCGGCCTCAATCGCCTGAAAGGCGGCGCCGGCGCCGACATATTCCAGATCGACGACGGCGCGACCGACCGCATCTACGACTTCGAGGACGGCGTGGACAGGATTGACCTGGGCGCCTTCCAGGGCCTCGCATCCATCGACGACCTGGACATCGCCGCGATCCGCGACGGCGGCAGCACGAAGGTCTCGGCGGCCGTGAGCGAAAACGCCGATGGCTTCGGCGAGATCATCCTGATCGGGATCGAGGCAAGCGCGATCGGCGCGGCGGACTTCCAGTTCTAACCGCGCCTAAACATCCAGCCGCCACGCCTCGCCGTCTTTCTTCAGGTAGCCTGCGGTCGGGGTGGCGAAATGGGTGCCGATGATGAGCGTCGGCGTGTCGGCGAAGCGGTTGTACATGCGCTTACGGGTCTCGATGGCGGCCGGCTTGTCCCAGTCGGGGTTCGAGCTCCATTCCGGATGGGCGAACTGGACGGGATGGTGCAGGAAATCGCCCGTGATCAGGGCCGTCTCCCCGCCGCTTTCGATATGGACGCTGGCGTGGCCGGGCGTATGGCCGGGCGATGGGATTAGCGTGATCTCCGGGCAGATCTTCGCATCCTGGTCAACCAGATCGACGAGCCCCGCCTCATAGACCGGGAGGACGCTGTCCGCCATGACCTGGGCCTGGCCTTCGCGGTCGTTCTCCCGCCAATGCTCGAATTCCTGCCGCCCCATCAGATAACGGGCGTTGGGAAATGTGGGGACCCACTTGCCGTCGACCCACATGGTGTTCCAGCCGACATGGTCGATGTGCAGATGCGTGCAGAGCACCCGGTCCACGTCCTCCCGGCCGCAGCCGGCCGCTTGCAGATCGTCCAGGAACGCCGTCTGCAGCATGTTCCATGCCGGCACGGCCCGCTCCTTGTCATTGCCGACGCAGGTATCGACCACGATGGACAGGTCCGGCGTCTCCACCAGGAGGGCGTGAATGGCGCCGCGCATCCGCCCTTCCTCGTCGGCGAAATGGGGAATGAGCCAGCGAATGCCCATGACGCGGTCCCGGGTCGCATTCGGGATGATCCGGGTCATTCCGCCCGTCGCTTCGATCTCCAAAATGCGCGATATCTTTACGTCGCCGACCCGCCAGACTTCACCGACCATGGCCTCGTCCTCCCCTGAATGCGCCCCGCCCGAAGGCGGCCGCCGATTGGCGCCAGGATCGGCGAGCCCGCAAGCGCCCGTCAAGCGCGCGCGGAAACTACGCCAAAGTGAGCCGAAGCCGGGTTGACCTCCGCCCGGGACAACTTAAACCACCTGCCAGACATGTATTCGCTGCAAGGCCTCCATTCCGGGGCCGCCTGGAAGGACCCTTTCATGCCTATCGCTCGCGGCCGCCAGTTTCTCGCCATTCCCGGGCCGACCAATGTGCCTCTCCGCATCCTCCAGGCGCTGGACCGGCCGCCGATGGACTTCACCACGCCGGAGTTCGCCGCTGTCGCGGAAGAGGTGCAGATGGGTCTCCGCCGCATTTTCAAGACGGAGCATGACATCTTTATCTGGGCCGCCACCGGCCACGGCGCCTGGGAGGCGGCGATCGCCAACTTCTATTCCGCCGGCGAGAAGGTGCTGATCTGCGAATCCGGCGCGTTCTCGGAATGGTGGCTGGAGATGGCGGGCCTGTTCGGCCTGGATGCAGAATACCTGCCGGGCGACTGGCGGCTCGGCATCGACCCCGCCAAGCTCGAGGCGCGTCTCCGCGAGGACAAGAACCACGAGATCAAGGGCGTCGGCGTGGTCCACAACGAAACCTCGACGGGCCTTTGCAACGACCTGGCGGCGCTCCGAAAGGCGATCGACGCGGCCGGGCACCCGGCCTTGCTCATGGTCGACACGATCTCCTCCCTCGGGTCCATGGATTTTCGTATGGACGAATGGGGCTGCGACGTCGTGGTCGGCGGGTCTCAAAAAGGGCTGATGCAGCACACCGGCCTCGGCCTGCTCGGCGTCAGCCCGAAGGCGTTGCAGCGGGCGGACGCCGCCAATGCGCCGCGGCGGTATTGGGATGTCAGGCGCTCGCTCCAGCAGCCCTTCCACATGCGCAATCCCGGCACCGCGCCCGCGCATTTCTTCTATGGCCTGAAAGAGGCCATCGCCTTCATCGAGGAAGAAACGCTGGACGGCGTCTTCGCCCGGCACGCGCGCCTGGCGGAGGCGGTCCGCCGAGCCGTCGCCGAATGGGCCAAGGGCGGCGCGCTCGATTTCTACGTGCGGGACGAAAGCCGGCGCTCCAACTCCGTGACCGCCGTCGAAATGGTCGGCGGCGCCTCATCGGATGATTTCCGCTTCGCCTGCCGCGACGACTTCAACGTCCTCTTGGGCGGCGGCCTGCTGCAATTGGGCGGCAAGGTCTTCCGGATCGGCCATCTGGGCGATCTGAACGAGCCGATGGTGTGGGGCGTGCTTGCCGCGATTGAGGCGACGCTGAAGCGCCAGGGCGTTCCCCACGGGCCGGGCGGGGTCGACGCCGCCATCGCCTATCTGGCGGCGTAACGGGCGATGTCGGACGCGCTTGCGATCCAGGTCGAAATCTCGCCGGGCGAGCTGCTCGACAAGTTGACGATTCTGGAGATCAAGCGCGCCAAGATCGACGCGCCCGAAAAGCGGGCGAACATCGATCGGGAGCACGCCATGCTTGCGGACATTCGGATGCGCGCTGTTCCGGCGGACGCGGAGATCGAACGCTTGGAGACGGAGCTTAAATCCGTAAACCAGGCGCTATGGACCATCGAAGACGACATCCGTGATTGCGAACGCAACCAGGACTTCGGCGACGCTTTCATTCGCCTGGCGCGAGCGGTGTATCGCACCAATGACAGGCGCGCCGCCCTGAAGCGTGAAATCAATGACAGGCTCGGCGCGCGGTTCGCCGAGGAAAAGTCCTACGGCGATTATTGAAGCCGGACTCTACGAACCGTCATGCGGCGGCGGGTCGATCAAAAAGTGGGGTCAACCCACGCCGCCCGAATTGATCGCCCTCCGCACGGCGACGGTCAGTAGCTGGCCGCGATCTTGTTGTAATAGAACGCCACCTCTTCGGTCGGCCGGTCGTCGGCGTCGCCCGAAGTCGACCAACTCTTGACGAACACGGGCTGCAGCTTGTAGCCGCCCGCGGCCGCGTCGAGATCGGCGTCTGCCAGGATTTCGGGAGCGGCGGTTTTTGCGTTGGTCATCGAGGTCTCTCCGTGTGCGGCGAGCGCCTGCTGCGCTCTCCTTCCCTATCTGATGACGGCGACTGCCAGGCGCCAGTGACCGAGGTCACACGCGGACAAAACGGCAGGAGACGGCGCGTTCCATGCGCGACTTGCATCGCCCGCCGCCGCGCGCTCCTATTGGGAAACATCGGGAGGAACCAAGCATATGGCGGAATGGAATCGCGCGGACGCGGTCGGCATCGTAGGCGTCGGGGTCATGGGCGGCGGCATGGCCCGCAATCTTCTTGCAAATGGATTTCCGCTCGTCGCCTATGACGTCAGCCAGGCGGCCCTCGACGACATCGTGCAGCGGGGCGCGAGGCGCGCGGCTTCCGCGACCGAAGTCGCCGAACAAGCGGCGACGGTCATCAGCATGGTGGAGACGACCGATCAATCCGAATCGGTCATCGTCGGCCCGGAAGGGTTTCTGCCGGCGCTTCGGCAGGGCGACCGGGTGATCTCCGCCGCGACGATCGACCCGAATGCGGTCAAACGCTGGGCGGCCGCGCTGCGCGAGAAGGGCGTGGACATGCTGGACGCGCCGGTTTCGGGCGGCGCCGAGCGGGCGGACAAAGGCGATCTTTCCGCGATCGTCGGCGGCGACGAAGCGGTCGTCGACGCCGTCCGCCCGATCCTCGAAGCCTATTCCTCCCGTGTGTTCCATGTCGGCGGCGTCGGCCAGGGCCTCGCGATGAAGCACGTCAACAACATGATGATCCAAACCACGACGGCGGCGCTTGCCGAAGCCTTCGTCATGGGCTCGAAGGCCGGACTCGATACGAAGCAGATGTACGAAGTGCTGCGGGTTTCGACCGGCGCCTCGACCGCGCTTGAGATGCGGGCGCCGCGTTTCATGTCCGGCGATTTCGAACCTGGCGGCACGGTCGACATCACGATCAAGGACCAGGGCCTGCAATGCGACTTCGCCCGGTCGCTCGGCGTGCCGATGTTCATGGCGAACGTCAGCTTGCAGATATATGAAATGGCGAAAGCCGCCGGGCTTGGCAAGCGAGACGGCGCGGCGGTCGTCACGATCTATGAGAAGATGGCCGACGTGAAACTCGGTCCCCGGCAGGACGGATAAAGAGGAGACGACTATGGCGCTGGATGCCCCGCATGCGCTGACCGAGCCCTTCGAATGGCCGAAGGAAGGCATAGCGCGCGTGCCGTATCGGCTGTTCACGGATCCTGAAATCTACGCCATGGAGCAGGAGAAGATCTTCAGGGGCCCAGTCTGGAACTTCCTCTGCATGGAGTTCGACGTCAAAGAACCGGGGGATTTCAAGACGACCTTCATCGGCGAAACGCCTGTTGTCGTCACCCGAGACCGTAACGGCGACATCCATGCGATGGTCAATCGCTGCGCCCACAAGGGCGCGCTGGTCTGCCTGAAGGAACGGGGCAACGCCAAGACGCTGACCTGCGTCTACCATTCCTGGAACTATGCGCTGGACGGACGGCTGGTCGGCCTCGCGTTCAAGAACGGTATCGGCGGCAAGGGCGGCATGCCGGACGACTTCGACATTTCGAAGCACAGACTGGAGCCGGTCCGCATCGAAGCGTTCTGCGGCATGGTGTTCGGCACGTTCTCGGACGAGACGCCGAGCGTCGACGACTTTCTTGGCAAGACCATGGCGGACTTCGTGCGCCGGAACATGGGCAAGCCCGTCAAGCCGCTCGGCATGCAAAGCCAGATCATCCACAACAACTGGAAGCTCTACGCCGAGAACCTCAGGGACGCTTATCACGCCACCCTGCTCCACACCTTCTACACCACGTTCAAGGTGAACCGCCTGGACATGGACGGCGGCATCATCATCGCGCCGGACAAGTGGCATCACATCTCCTACGCCAAGCGCGCCACCTTCAACGAAGACGACGAATACAAAAAGGCGGAAGTGCATTCGGCGAAGTACGAGTCGAAGCTTGAAGGCCCGCAGCTTCTGGACACCTGGGACGAGTTCGAGGACGGCATCACTCACTCGATCCAGGCGTTCTTCCCGAACCTCTGCATCCACTTCACCCTGAATTCGCTCTGCGTGCGCCACTACCTGCCGCGCGGCCAGGACAAGACGGAGCTGTTCTGGATCTATCTGGGCTATGAGGACGACACGCCGGAGGAAACCGAAAAGCGGGTGATGCAAGTGAACCTCACCGGATCGGCCGGGCTCGTCTCCATGGAAGACGGCTGCATCAACAATTTCGTGCAGCGGGGCGTCGTCGGCAGCGAAGACAAGGAATCCTTCATGGAGATGGGCGGACGCGACGACGAGTCGGCGGAGAACTCCCGCGCGACCGAGGCCGCCATACGCGGTTTCTGGACCGGCTACCGACGCATCATGGGATTTTAGACGATGGACGGCTCCTTTCCCGAAGGCGCGGCGCCGGTGACCGACGCGGCGCTCCGCCAGCGTCTCGACGACCTGCAGACCGATTACGCCCACACGGTCGACGACGACGACCTGGAAGCCTGGCCAGGGTTCTTCACCGAGAACGCGACCTACAAGATCGTCACCCGCGAGAACCATGCGGCGGGCCTGCCCATGGCCATCCTCTACTGCAACAGCCGAGGCATGATGTCGGACCGCGTCATGGCGTTGCGCACGGCCAACATCTTCGAGCCGCACACCCATTGCCACCTGTTGAGCCGCTCGCGCTACGCCCAGACGCCCGACGGGTTGATCCGGGGCCGCACCAATTTCCAGGTGACGCGGACCATGCAGGACGGGCAAATGGATCTGTTCGCCGTCGGCAAGTATCTCGACCTCATCGACGCGTCGAGCGAGGAACTGGCGTTTCAGGAGCGGCTGGTGGTGCTGGAGTCCCGACGGATCGACGTTCTGCTTTGCTATCCGTTGTAGCGTCGGGGCGCCGAATTGGGCGCTGTTCCGTTTCGACGGCAGTTCGCGCTAGGCTTTCCGCCTGACCGACAACTCGGGAGACAGACCGATGGCCGAAGCCGTGGCTATGAACGACGCCGCACCCCGCGCGCCCTACCCGTTCGCCGTTCGCAGGCTTTCAGATGTCGCCGGCGCGGAGATCACGGGCCTGGACCTCAGGCTCCCCATAACCGCAGACCTGCGGGATGCGATCATGGCGGCGCTCGAGGAGTTTCACCTGCTCTGCTTCCGCGACCAGACCCTCACCAAGGACGAGCAATACGCCTTCACGCTGAACTTCGGCGAAATTGAAGAACATGTCGGACGCCTGCCGAACGGCGAGAAATATCCCGTCGTCCACACGGTCACCAACATTGACGAGGCCACCGGCTTGCCGACGGAAGCGCCGAGCACCCACGGCAACTATTTCTGGCACACGGACAAGTCCTACCACGCGGTCCCATCGCTTTTGACCATGCTGCATGCGATCCAGACGCCCACCGAGGGCGGCGACACGTTGTTCGCGAACATGCTGAAGGCCCACGAATCCCTGGAGGACGCGGAGAAGCGGAAGCTGGCGCCGCTGCGCGCCGTCCATTCCTGGGAAGCCAGCCGGCGCAACACCGGCAACAGGCCTGCGACCGAGGAGCAGAAGCGCGAACGTCCGCCCGTCAGCCACCCGGTGGTGCGCACGCATCCAAGCGGGCGGAAATCCCTCTACCTCGGCATGCATATCGGCCATATCGAGGATATGGACTACGAAGCCGGCCGCGCCTATCTGGCCGATCTGCTGGACCGCGCGACCGAAGAACGCTTCGTCTATCGCCATCAGTGGCGCCCCGGCGACCTGACGCTCTGGGACAATCGCGTCCTGCTGCACAGGGCCGACCGGAACTACGACATGGCGAGCGAACCGCGCGTGCTGCATCGGACCGTCGTCAAAGGCACGGTCCCGGTCTAGCCGTTCAGACTGCGCTTCGCGCTATCGGAACGACCGGTAGTTCGCGATTGGCTTGTAGACGTTCCAGTCCGTATTGGTTGCGAGCGGCAGGCCGTAGGCATGCCATTCGGCCAGTTCGGCCTTCGCCTCCGGGCGCATGGTCTCGGGATCGCCCAGGCTATCGAGGCAATGCGCGCCTTCCCATTCATAGAGCGCCAGATATTTCGGCCCCATCGGTTTGTCGCCGAACCGCGGATCGTGCTTTACCCGAAAACGGGCGCCCGAAAGGTAGCCCGGTATCTGCACCAGGTTCGGCACATGGGAATGGTCGTACCACGCATTCCATTCAGCCTCTTTCGCAGGGTCCGCGACGTCGGCCATGACGACGCTCAGATAGCGATCGTCTTTCAGGAACGGGTTGCCGAGATGGGCGCCGCTGATCTGCTCGTAGACGTTGGAGCGGACGTCGAACTTGCCGTCGATGGCGTCGAACAGGCGGCGTTCCTCAACCGCGCGCGGGTCTTTCAATGCGGAGTCCGAAGCCATGACCCGCGCCATCGCGTCCATGTTCTCGACGCTGTAGAGCGCCAGATATTTCACGGCGCCCTTTACGCCGACATAGCGGCGGCCCCATAGCCAGCCCGGTATTTCCAGCAGCTTCGCCACGTGGTGATAGTACCAGCTGTTGAACGCGTCTTCCTGTTCGGCCGCGATATTCGCTCGAACAAGCAGCAGCAACGGGCCCGTATGCGCGTCCATGTCGCCCCTCCCTTATCATCGTCGTGCGTTGATCCATGACGCAGGCTCGCCCATCGGGGCGAGTTCGGCGCCTGGCGTTTTTGACAGGGGCCTGAGTCTGAAGCGATTTGCGCGCCTTGTCGATGCGTCTGCGCGGAGGCGCGGCGTTGTTCAGGACGCGAGACGCGCCGCCTTGGCCGAACCGGGCTCGACCGTTCGGGCGCGCGGAAAGCGAACCGTGAAGCGGGCGCCCGCGCCGACCTCGCTGTCGACCCAGATTTCGGCCTGATGCTGATCCACCAGGCGACGCGTAAGCGGCAATCCAAGCCCCGCGCCCTCGAACTTCCGCTCCAGCGACTTATCGACCTGGGAAAACGCGGCGAACGCTTTCGGCACGTCCTCCGGCGCCAAGCCGATCCCCGTGTCCGCGATGCTGAAGTTGAACCGCTTCTCCGCGTCGAGCCAACATTCCAAGCCGACGGCGCCGCCAGCCGGCGTGAATTTGAACGCATTGGAGAGAATGTTCGTCAGGATTTGCAGAACCTTCCGCCGGTCCGCGAAGAGCGCCGGCAGATCGGCGCCGATGTTCACATTGAAATCGATATCGGACGTATCCTGTCGCTCGGCGGCCATGCCCGCGGCCGATTGCACAAGCTCCGCGGCGTCGAGGTTCGTTTCGCGCAACACGTCCTTGCCGGATTCGATCTTGGAGATATCGAGCAGGTCGTTGATCAGCGAGAGCAGGTTCTGGCCAGAAGAATTGATATGCCCAGCGAACTCCACGCTTTCCGGCTCGGGCGACTGGCCGCCGCCCTGCTCCTTCAGCAACTGCGAGAAGCCGATGATCGCGTGCAGCGGCGTCCTGAGTTCGTGGCTCATGCTCGCCAGGAACTCGGACTGGGCCCGATTGGCGGCCTCCGCGTCCTTGCGCGCCTCGGCCAGTTCCCGCTCCCTACGGACCTGCTGGGTGATGTCCCGTCCGGTGCCGCGGTAGCCTAGGAACTCGCCTTTATCGTCGAAATGGGGCTTGCCGTTGATCGCGATCCAAATCTGTTCGCCGTTTTCGAGGCGGCGCGGATGCACGAAGTCGCGGAAAGGCAAGCGCTCGTCCAGGATCACCAGATGCTCTTGCCATACGATGGGGTCGACCTCCGGAATGCCGGTCTCCCGCCGCGTCCTACCCAACAGCATTTCCGTCGGAACGCCGGTGACATCTGTGAACCTCTCGGAAAAATAGGAGAAACGCAGCTCGTTATCCATTTCCCAGTACCAGTCAACCGAGGCGTCCACGAAGTCCTTGAAACGCCGCTCGCTGCGGCTGAGCTGGCCTTCGAACTGACGCGCGCGCCAATGCATCCGGCGATGGCTTCTGATCGAGACGAAGCAAATGAATCCGACGAGCAGCGGGATAGCGAATACGAGGAGGATCAACGATATCTGAAATTCCGCCAATGTCGGCGAGGCGTTTGCCGCAACCCAGAAGCTTCGACCGGCGAACTCCACCTGCAGCGCCGTTTCGAAAGGATCGAAGAACGCCGAAACAAGGTCGCTATCCGGGGGCGTGTCCGTCTCGAACAGCGGCCGCGGCTCTGCGATGGCCGGATTGAAACTCAACAGCCAGACGGACAGGTGCGAGAAACCCGTCGTCTCGATCCCGAAGAAGGCTTCCCCATCCAGAAATAGCGCCATGGCGCCGTGAGCCATGGCGCTATCGCCGTCGACCGCTTCAGCCGAAGGCGCCATTCCGCGCAAGCCCTGGATCGCCAGGATGCCGGTGCCGCCATCCGGCAACGCAATGGGGTCGGATATCTCCGTATCCTCTCCCGTCAGCGAATCTTCAGCCGCAGCAGCGATAAGCGGATCGGCCAGCAGGTCGCTGCCGGCCATGCTCGCGAAAACGCTGTTCGACGGGGCGATCGACGCGACCTGAAGTTTGGTCGCCGGGTCGCTCGGCGACGCCTCCGCGCCCGTCTCGACCGCCAGGCGCCCGATGGCCGAGATGTAAGGGTAGGACTCGAGCAGGCTCTCGGACAGTTCGACATTGGAGCGGCTGCTGAACGCCTTGTCGATATCGTCCAAGCTGGAAAACGTCGTCAGTATCGCGTCGACGGTGCCGAATTTTCGATAAATTTCAAACTCATACTCGTGAACCCGATGCAAGAACGCCGCTTCTGAGCGAATGTAGTCCTGGCGCACCATGAAGAAGGCGCAGATCAGGCCAACCGCCAGTGAGCCAGCGGCCAGGCCAATCGCTTCCCAACGGCGGAGGTGATTGTAATCCATGTCAGACGCCAATCGCGCCGGCAGGCCGGCGTCCATCGACATGGCCGAAGCGAACCGATTTCCGCCGCATGCTTTCGTAAGGGATGGACGCGCCTAGAGCCGGCTGCCGGCGCGCCGACGCGCTATCGTTTCCAACGGCCTGTTCGACTCGTTCATTCACCGCCGACTGGCTCCCCAAACCCGACGCCTGGCATGCTTCAAGCGCCTGGAAGCTGGCTTACATCGTTACGCGAGACCAACGACAGTGAACCACACTAAGACTGAGACATTATTAATTGAGCGGCGGCTGGTTTCCATCGCGCCAAACTCGGAAGTACTTCAACGGACCTTATGCCGCCAGAATCCAATGTTGGCTCCGGGTCGGCGCGGATTCATCCGTTATTTTCGAGCGCATCGAGGCGACGGCGCATGAAGGAGCGAGAGCAACACGAGGTTGCGACGCCGCTCCCGCCGTCAGGCAAGCCGGCGGGACGATCCGCGCCGTCGGTCGGCGCGGCCGGTCTCAGAACCGCGTGCGCAGGTTCACCGAGCCGAAACGGTTCCAACGGCCTTTGCGCGTGTGCTGCGGCGAGCGCAGCACTTGGGTGAACGCCATCTCGACCCGCCCGACCTGTATGGCGAACCCTGCCTGGATATCCAATTGAAGCGGCTCGACATTTACGCCCGGACTGTCCTTGAACGTATTGCCTTGAATAAACAGGTCGCGCGCCACGGCGCGGCCCTGCACGCCGGCGAACAGATACCAGGAGAAGCCATCGATATCCCGGAAGAACCCGGGCGAACCAAGCGCGGGCCGGACGCGCGGCGGGCCATAGTCGTCACCCAGGTCCTCGCCGATCCGGAAGGACGCGCCCGCCGCCGCATAGGTTGCGACCGTGCCGAGCGCCAGGCCGACATGAGGCGTGACGTCGCCTTCGAGCGGCAGCAATGGCAGGTCCCACTTGCCGCTGGCGCGCCAGCTTCGTTCATACAGCAGGCGAAACGCGACCTCCGTCGCCAATTGTTCGTCCCAGCCCTTCGGGTCGTCGGAATCGATCAGCTCATGCACATGCTTCTGCGTCGGTTCGGCCAGCGAGCCCGGCCCGACGATGCCGATATCGAGCGCCAGCACATCCAGCTGCCTGGGCGCGCCGCTGGACGCGCGGGTATCCGCCGATATGCCGACCGAGCCATAGAGAAAGCCCGCATAGGGCCGGTCGTCGGGATCGGGAAACCGACGCGAGATGTCCTGCGGCGTGTACATGTTCTGGCCGACGCCATAGGACATGCGCCAGTCGTCGGCGCCTTCGAGCCAGAACAGCTTAGACTTCAGAAACCGGCCGACCCACGGCAGATCGTTCGCCGGCGCGATATAGCTCAGCAGAGCGCCGTTGGTGTAATCGCGGTCGGTGCCGGCGATGATGTCGTTCTCGAGCGTAAAGCTCCAGGTGCCGCGCGCGTCTTCCGGGTCGGAAGACGGCTCGGCGGCCGCCGGCGTCGCCAGAATGGCCAGCGCGAAGGCGAGCGCGGGCCCCTGGCGACGCCGCGGCGCGCTAATCGAAGGCCGCGAAAATTTCTTCAACGGCTTTCAACTGATTTCCGGCAGCCGAGGACGGCACGAGAATCGGCGTGCGGACCCCGGTCTCCCGCCAGGCTTCCACCCGTTCGCGCACGCGCGAGGCGGAGCCAAACAGGGTGACGTCGTCCAGCCATTTGTCGGAGAGCCGGTCGCTGATGGCGGCCGTCTCTCCGGTTTCGATCAGCTTGTCGATCTCCGCCATTTCTTCCGCATATCCAGATTCGCGCCAATAGGAGCGGTAGTAAGGCAACTGGACATAGCGCGATAGGGTGCGCTTGTGCACCGCCTTCGCGGCCTCGATGTCGTCCGAAATGCAGGTCGGGGTCATGCAGCCGATAAAGAAGTCGTCCCGCGCCAGGGCGGAGGCCGGCAATCCCGCGATCGACGTCGCCGCATAGCTGAGCGCGGCGTTGGCGAACACAAGGCCGTCGGCGACTTCGCCCGCAAGCGAGATCATGCGCGGCCGCATGCCGGCCAGCGTAATCGGCGCCGGCTCGCCAGCGCCCGTCCAGGCTTTGTAGCGTTCGACGAAGGAACGCATGTCCGCCAGGGGCTTGCCGACGGGCGTGCGGAACCGCTTCTGCGTCGGCCCGTGGCTGACCCCGACGCCCAGACGAAAGCGGCCGCCAGAAATTTCGTGGATGCAGGCGGCCGTTTCGGAAAAATCCTCCGCCACGCGCGAGTAGATCGGCGCCACGGTGATGCCGAACGGCATCCGGTCGGTCTGCCAGGCCAGCGCCTCCACCAATGACATGCCGCCCAGCGTGGACGGACAATAGAGACCGGCATACCCGCGCTTCTCCATCTCCTGCGCCGCTTCCACGACGCGCCGGCGCCGGCCGGGAACTGGCGTGATGGCCAAGGCGGGTTTTAGGTCTGACATGTCGAGCGCTCCTGCAATATGTTCGAGCGACAAAGCTAGCGGCATAGAACCGCTTAGTCACCCGCGCGGCGGCGGCCGCCGCAAGAGAGGAAACGTCCATGCAGGCGATTGTCGTAGGCGGCGGCATCGGCGGTCTGACCACGGCCCTCGCCCTTCGCGAGGCAGGCGTCGACGCGACCGTTTACGAAGCGGTCGCCGAGGTCCGTTCGCTCGGCGTCGGCATCAACCTTTTGCCCCACGCTGTGGCCGTGCTTGAAGGTCTGGGCTTGCTCGACGCCCTGGCGGCGCTTGGGATCGAGACGAAAGAGCTTATTTTCTTCAGCAAGCATGGCAAAGAGATCTGGCGGGAGGCCCGCGGGCTGGCGGCAGGCTACCCGACGCCGCAGTTCTCGCTTCATCGCGGCGCGTTTCAATCGCTGTTGTTGAAAACGGCGACCGAACGCCTTGGCGGCACGCGCATCCGGACGGGCATGGCCTATCGGCGCCACGCGCTCCGTGCCGATGGCGGCGTCTCGGCCTGGTTCGAAGACCGCCGGACCGGGCGGACGGTCGGCCCCGTGGAAGCGGACGTCCTGATCGGCGCGGACGGCATACATTCGAGCGTGCGCGCCGGATTCTACCCGAACGAGGGGCCGCCGCGCTGGTCCGGCGCCGTCCTCTGGCGGGCGGCGATCGAGGCGGAGCCTTTTCTTTCCGGCCGCAGCATGATCATGGCCGGACATGCGGACCAGAAGCTGGTCGTCTATCCGATTTCCGAGGCGGCGCGCCGTCGCGGCCGCAGCTTGACCAACTGGATCGCCGAACTGCGCCTCGGCGCGCCCGGGGACCCGGCGCCGTCTCGGGAAGACTGGAACAGGCCCGCCCGTTTCGAGGATTTCATGCCGCGATTCCGCGACTGGAACTTCGACTGGCTGGACTTTCCCGCCTTGGCCGCAATGACGCCGGAAGCGTTCGAGTTTCCCATGGTCGATCGCGACCCCGTCCCGGCATGGAGTTTCAGCGCGGCCACCCTGCTGGGCGACGCCGCCCATCCGATGTATCCCGTCGGCTCGAACGGCGCGAGCCAGGCCATCCTGGACGCCCGCGCATTGGCCGCGGCGCTCGCAAGCGCCCCGAAGGACATCCCGTCAGCGCTCAAGGCCTATGAAAGCGAACGACTGCCGGCGACGGCGGCGATCGTCGCGGCGAACCGCAAGCAGGGTCCGGAAGAAGTGATGACCATCGTCGAGGCGCGGGCGCCGAACGGGTTCGACCGGCTTGAGGACGTGGTGTCCCGCGAGGAACTGGAAACCATCGCGGCCAAGTACAAGCAGGTCGCGGGCTTCGACAAGGCGTCCGTCGCCAAGGTGGCGCCGACGCGGAATTGAGAGTATCGAAGACGCTTCCGATGCTATTGAGGTTTGGCAGATGGCCATCGCCAACGAGCCCGAGCGCACGCTGCTTCTGACCGGCGCCAGCCGAGGCATCGGCCACGCCACGGTTAAACGCTTCGGCGCCGCCGGATGGAAAGTGCTTACGGTTTCCCGTCAGGCCTTTTCCGAGGACTGCCCCTGGGAGGGCGGCCGGGACAACCATATCCAACTCGATCTTGCGGACGAGGCGACGCTCCCCGCAGCGATCGAGGCCATTCGCGAGAAATTGCCGAACGGCCGCCTGAACGCGCTCGTCAACAATGCAGCGATTTCGCCGAAAGGGTCGGCGGGCGAGCGCCTCGGCGTAATGACCACCGATACAGACACTTGGCGGCAGGTCTTCGCGGTAAACTTCTTCGCCGTCGCGCTGCTCGGCAAGAGCCTGATCGAGGAACTGACGGCCGCGCAGGGGGTGATCCTCAACGTCACGTCGATCGCCGGCGCCCGCGTGCATCCGTTCGCCGGCGCCGCCTACGCCACGTCCAAAGCCGCGCTGGCGGCGCTGACTCGCGAGATGGCGGCGGAGTTCGGCGGTCGCGGCGTACGAGTCAACGCCATCGCGCCCGGAGAAATCGACACCTCGATCCTCTCGCCCGGCACCGAGGAAATCGTGCAGCGGGAAATTCCCATGCACCGGCTCGGAACCCCGGAAGAAGTGGCGGCGACGATTTATTTTCTATGCACGGCTCCGGCCTCGTACATCAACGGCGCCGAAGTGCATATCAACGGCGGGCAGCACGTCTAGGCCGGCGCGCTTTCGAAACGCGGCGGCCTCCAAACATGTGCTCAGGCCGCCGTCGCTTCGCCTTACTCGTCAAATAATCGCAATAACCCGCTGTTTTAATTGAAATGACCTAACGCGGCGCGACCACCATCACCATCTGGCGGCCTTCCATGCGCGGCATCTGCTCGACCTTGGCGGCCTCGTCCAGCTCCTCGCGCACGCGCACGAGCACTTTCGCGCCAAGGTCCTGATGCGCGAGCTCTCGGCCGCGAAACCGCATGGTCACCTTGACCTTGTCGCCATTGTCGAGGAAGCGCCGGGCGGCCTTCATTTTGATCTCATAGTCATGCTGCTCGATACCAGGGCGCAGCTTGATCTCTTTGACTTCAATGACTTTTTGCTTCTTCCGCGCTTCGTTCTTCTTCTTCTGCGCCTCATATTTGAAGCGGCCGTAGTCCAACAGCTTGCACACAGGCGGATCCGCGTTCGGCGAAACCTCGACGAGGTCCATGCCGACTTCGCTTGCGGACTCGAGCGCTTCGTGAATCGACACGACTCCGATCATCTCCCCGTCGGCGCCGACAAGGCGGACCGAACGGCTGTCGATTTGCTCGTTGATACGAGGACCGTCCTTTACGGGCGGCGCTTGCATATGTGGACGCGCTATGGAACGAACTCCTAAGTCATTGCGCAACCGGCCGAATTGGAAGCGAGGCGTTTGCTTCCGAGCGCGACTGCGACAGCGGTTTTTAAGCTTTGCCGCCGCCGCTTATGCGACGGACGGCATTTTCGCCTCTTCTGAGAGCCTAGCAATAGCATCGGCGAGCGCAAGAGTTTCCTGTTGTTTTCCGCCAAGGCGGCGCAGGGCGACCGTGCCCTCTTCCGCTTCCCGACGGCCAATGACAAGCATTACAGGCGTTTTCGCCAGACTATGCTCCCGGACTTTAAAATTGATCTTTTCGTTACGGATATCCAGGTCCGCGCGAATTCCGGCCGCCTTTAACGCCGCCAGCACCTCGCGGCCATAGTCGTCCGCATCGGAAACGATCGTCGCCACCGTCGCCTGAACGGGGGCCAGCCATAGCGGCAGCCGCCCAGCATAGTTCTCGATCAGAATGCCGATAAACCGCTCGAACGAGCCGAGAATGGCCCGGTGCAGCATAACCGGCACATGCCGCTGGCTGTCTTCGCCGACATATGTGGCGCCTAGCCGGTCCGGCATGACGAAGTCGACCTGGAAAGTGCCGCATTGCCAGTCGCGGCCGATCGCGTCCCGCAGCACGAACTCCAGCTTCGGCCCGTAAAACGCGCCTTCTCCGGGGTTTAGCTCCACATCGAGACCCGAGGCCTTAACCGCGTTCATCAACGCCGCTTCCGCCTTATCCCAAACGGCGTCCGAACCGGCCCGAACTTCCGGTCGGTCCGAGAACTTCACCATCACGTCCTCGAAACCGAAGTCCTTGTAGACCGACAACAGCAGTTCGCAGAACGACTTGCACTCGTCGACGATCTGATCCTCGGTCGCGAAGATATGGGCGTCGTCCTGGGTGAAGGCGCGGACGCGCATGATGCCATGCAGCGACCCGGAGCTTTCGTTCCGATGGCAGGAGCCGAATTCCGCCATGCGCATCGGCAGATCCCGGTAGCTTTTCAGGCCCTGCTTGAACACCTGCACGTGACACGGACAGTTCATCGGCTTCAGCGCCAGAACGCGTTCGTCCTCGGTAGCCGCGGTGAACATGTGCTCCTGGAACTTCTCCCAGTGGCCGGACGCTTCCCAAAGAGAGCGATCCACCAGCTGCGGCGTCTTGATTTCGAAATAGTCGGCCTGTTCCAGGCGTTTGCGCATATAGGTTTCGCACTGGCGATAGAGCGTCCAGCCCTTGGCGTGCCAGAAGACGGAGCCTGCGGCCTCTTCCTGCAGATGGAACAGGTCCATCTCCCGGCCGAGGCGGCGGTGGTCGCGCTTCTCGGCCTCCTCCAGCATGGTGAGATAGGCCTTGAGCTCTTTTTCGCTCGGCCAGGCGGTGCCATAGATGCGCTGAAGCATGGCGTTGCGATGATCGCCGCGCCAATAGGCGCCGGCGACGCTCATCAGCTTGAACGCGCGCCCGACCCTGCCGACGGACGGCATATGCGGCCCACGGCACAGATCCAGCCATTCCCCCTGGCGGTAGACCGAAATGGCCTCGCTCTCGGGCAGATCGCGGATCAGCTCGGCCTTGTAGGCTTCGCCCTTGGCCTCGAAGAAGCGAATCGCCTCGTCCCGGTCCCAGACTTCCCGCTCGAATGGTTGGTTCGCCTGCACGATCTCGTGCATTTTCGCTTCGATCCGCTCCAGATCTTCCGGCGTGAACGGCTCGTCGCGGGCGAAGTCGTAATAAAAGCCGTTTTCGATCGCGGGGCCGATGGTGACCTGCGTTCCCGGATAGAGCGCCTGCACCGCTTCCGCCAGCACATGGGCGCAGTCGTGGCGGTAGAGCTCAGGCGCGTCGGGGCTGTCCGGAGTCACGATCTCGATCGCGGCGCCATCGACGAGCGGGGTCGCCAAATCGACGACCTTGCCGTCGAGCTTAAGCGCGATCGCCTTCTTGGCGAGGCTCTTGGAGATGTCCGTCGCCAGGTCGAGGCCCGTCGCGCCGGCCGTCAACGTGCGCTTAGCGCCGTCCGGCAGGGTGACCTCGACTGTGGCTTTCGCCTGAGCTTGGCTCGGCATCTCGACCTCTTATCAACTTTGGTTTGACGTTTGGAAGGCCGGCAACCTAACGCGCCGCGCCATCCTGTCAATTCACCGTCGCGCACTAAGGCGCAGTATGGTTAACGCCGCGTTGAAGCCAGCAATGCGACGTAGAGCCGAATTGTCGCCAAAGCCGCGGCTTTGGAAGAGAAATAAGCCTCCGCCCGCGCCCGCGCCAGGCTTGCGAGCCGTGTGCGCTCCATGCTGGTCAAATCGAGCATCTCCCGCAGGGCGGCCGTGACCGCATCGGGGTTCGTCGGCGAAACCAGCCGGCCCGTCACGCCATCCTGAACGACTTCGGCCGTCGCGCCGTGGTTCGCGCCGACGACGGGTTTGCCGAGCGCCGTCGCCATGGCGGCCGTCGGGTCTTGCCCTAAAGGCTCCATCGGCAGGGAAACGATGATATCGGCCAACATCATCGCCGCCGGCAAATCCTCAATCTGGGGCGACAGGAAGACCCGGCCGCTGGCGCCGCCGCGCCGGACGATCCAGCCGAGCTGCTCCGCATAGCTGTTCTTTCGCCCGGCGTCTCCCGCGACGACCGCGACGACGTCCGCGTAATCCGGATCGGCCGCCAGCGGTCCGAACGCCCGCGCCAGAACATGCTGGCCGCGCAGAGGCTCAATGGCGCCTGGCGCCAGAACGGTCGGCGTCGGCTCCTCCAACATGCCCCAGCCGCGCGCCAGCCTGGCGAGCCGCTCCGCGCTGATCGCTTCCGGCGAGAAGACCGCGAGGTCGACGCCATCGGGAATGACGGCCACACGGTCGCCCTTCTCCTCGTCATACCGGGCGATGACGTCCCGCACATGGGCGGAGCCCGCGACGATGCATTCTCCGTCGATGGCGGCGCCGCCGTCCCGCGCCGCATCGACGAACGACCTGTCGACGCCGCAGGAGGTGACGACGACCGCGTCGAGCCCACGGCACGCCTGCCGGGCGGCCCAGGCGATCTCCCGGCTTCGCGCATGCACGATATCGACGCCCTGCTCTTCGATCAGGCGACGCAGGCGGCTGGCGCCCCGACCGGCGGCGACCAGGCCGCGGCCTTCCAAGGGGAGATCGTGAAATTCGGCGCCGATGCGTCGCAGCCGGTCAGGCGTTCCCCCCGACGCCGCGACGAGCGCCCGCCCGCCCGCGATGATGGTCGCCTCCGCCGCCCAGAGCGACGCCGCGCCAAGGTTGCCGGCGTCGAGCGTCGATGTCGCCTGCAACACCACCGGCGGCCGGTCAAAGGCTTGAAACGCCGCGCCGATCGCCGCCCGGGCCGCTTGGTCGAGGGACAAGGCGCCGCTAGAGTGCGCGAATCTGAGGGGCGTCGAGCCCTTCCGCAACATCGCCGTCGCACTCCCCTTACCGGCGCGCCATCGCGAATGAGGAGACAAGCCGTTGACCGACATAGCGCCTGCGCCGGTCGAACGCCTGGACCGTCCGGACGGGGGCCATGTGGCCTACCGCCGTCTGGCGGACCAGAATAGCGGATTGCCCGGCGTCGTCTTCATTCACGGACTGCGCTCGGACATGGATGGCGGCAAGGCCGAGCGCTTGGCTGAATTCTGCGCCGCCAAGGGACAAGCGTATGTCAGATTCGATTGTCGTGGCCATGGAAAATCGTCCGGAGTCTTTGAGGAAACCGTACTTAGCGATTGGGCGGACGACGCTCTCGCCGTCATCGACGAGCTGACGGATGGGCCGCAGATCGTCGTCGGCTCCAGCATGGGCGGCTGGTTGATGCTGTTGACCGCTCTCGCCCGCCCAGACCGGGTCAAAGGGCTTGTCGGCATCGCGGCGGCGCCCGATTTCACGCGGCGATTTCAGGAAGAGCTTTCCGCCGACGATCTGGCTAACCTCGCCCGAACCGGCCGTATCGAACGACCGACCGAGTATGACGACGCGCCCTATATCTTCACGAAAGCCCTGTTGGATGACGGCGACGCCCGTTCGGTCCTGACCGGCTCCCTCGGCTTCGCCGGGCGGATGCGCCTGCTCCACGGCATGGAGGACGACGCCGTGCCCTGGGAGCTCGCCCTCGAAATCGCACGGCAGGCGACGACCCCGGACGTGCGGGTCGAGCTGATCAAGGACGGCGACCACCGATTATCCCGCGAGCGCGACCTAAGACTTCTCTGCCAAGCCGTCGCCGAACTGTCCGAACCGCCGGCGCCCGAACCCGCATGAAGCTGGCCGCCAGGATCGGCGCGGCCTTGTGCCTCCTGTTCGCAGCCTTCGCCACGCCAGGCTGCGCCGCCGATCAGGCGAGGCCATATCGGGACGAGGCGATATCCGCGGACGTCCGCATCCTGCCGCGAGCGCCGGTGGAGGGCGAAGCCTTCGGCGGCCTCTCCGGCATCGAATGGGATCCGGTTGGCGACCGTCTCATCGCCGTATCCGATCGAGGCGCGGTCTTCGCCCTTCCCTTCGACATCGCTGCCCCGATCGAACGGGTGGGCCGTTTGCAGGCTCCGAAGGAGATTATCGACGCCGAGGCGATCCGACGCGCGCCGGATGGCGGTTGGCTCGTCGTCTTCGAAGTCGGCGACCTTCTGGCCGGCTACGCGCCCGGCGTCGACAGCCTCTCCGGCCCGCCGAAATGGACGCGCGATCTCGCGAAGCTGGGGCGGATTCCATTCAATGGCGGCATCGAAAGCCTGACGCCGCTGGATGGCGAACGCTGGCTCATCCTGACGGAAACCGGCGCCGGCGACCGTCGCAAAGGCTGGATCCTCCATGGCGCGAACGCGACTGCGTTCGAATATGAGGCTCCCGACGGTTTTCAGCCGACGGACGCCGCAACGCTGCCAAACGGCGACGTGCTGGTGCTCGAGCGCCGCTTCAACGGCATCGTGCCGCCCTTCTTTTCCGCCAAGCTGGCGCGCATCGACGCGAAGTCGCTCAAGGGCGACGAAGCGTTCATCCAGGCGGCCGAGCGCGTCGACCTTTCAGGCTGGCTGCCTAGCGAAAATTGGGAAGGTCTGGCCATCGTCCGGCGGGCCGGCGTGTTCGATCTCTGGTTCGTCTCCGACGACAATTTCATCGGGATTCAGCGAAGCCTGCTCGCCCGCATTCCGGTGCATGCGCTGTTTCCGGGAATGGCAGAGGATTGATCGGCCGCGCCGGCCCTATAGGGTGCACCGTTAGTGATTCGCTACGGAGCGCGCCGCGCGATGTCCCTGGACCCCGTAACGCTCGCCGTCCTGAACGGACGCCTCGAGCAGATTGTGGACGAGATGGATGCGACGCTGTTCCGCAGCGCGTTCAATCCGATCATCGCGGAAGCGCATGACGCCTCCCACGGTCTGTATCACCGCGAAAGCGGCGAAACCCTGGTGCAGGGCAAGTCCGGCCTGCCGATTTTCGTCGGGGCGATGGCGTTCGCGGTCAAGACCGTCATCGCGAAGGCGGCGAAGGACGGCGACCTCGCCGATGGCGACGTTTATATCTTCAACGACCCTTGGGATGGCGGCACGCATCTTTCCGACTTCCGGCTGGTGCGGCCGGTCTATCGGGATGGTCGCGTGTTCGCCTGGCTGGCGTCCGTCGGCCATTGGCACGATGTCGGCGGCGCGGTGCCGGGGAACTACAATCCCGCCGCGACGGAAGCGTTCCAGGAGGGTTTCGTCTGCCCGCCGGTGAAGCTGTTCCGCAAAGGCGTATTCCAACCGGATATCCTGGCGATGCTGCAGGCGAATTCGCGCCTGCCGGTGAGCCTCTACGGCGACGTCAACGCGCAGATCAACGCGCTCGATCTTGGCGTCGGCCGCCTCGCAAGCCTGCTCGACGAGTATGGCGACGATGTCATCGACGGCGCGATGACGGCGCTCCGCGCCCGTGCGGAAGATCTCATGCGGCAGGAGATCGCCGCCCTGCCGGACGGCGTCTACGAAGCCTCGGACTTCATGGACAATGACGGCGTGGTCGACGACGCGCTCGAACTCCGGCTGAAGATCACGATCGCCGGAGACGCGATGATCCTGGACTTCACGGGGTCCGCGCCGTCCTGTCTCGGCCCGATCAACATCAGCCGCGCCACCACCCATGCCGCCTGCTATGTCGCCATGAAGCATGTTTTCGACGAGATACCCGCGAACGCCGGCGCAATGGCGCCGGTGACGGTCGTGATCCCCGAAGGCTCGATCCTGGCGGCGACCGCGCCCAAGCCCGTCGGCGGCTATACGGAGACGATCCTCCGCTTGATCGACCTCGTCTTTCAGGCGATGGCGGGCGCCGCGCCCAAACGGGCCTGCGGCTGCGCCTATGGCACGATCAACGCCCTTTCCATCGCCGGCCGCAGGACGGAGACGGATCAGCCTTGGGTCATGTTCTCGTTCTTCGGCGGCGGCCATGGCGGCTCCGCCGAAAGCGATGGCCTGCAACATGGCAACGCGCCGATTTCGACGGCGACGATCCCGCCCCTGGAAATCCTGGAGGCGGCCTACCCGGTTGCGTTTCGCCAATGGGCGCTCAGGCCGGATTCCGGCGGCGCCGGCGCCCATCGCGGCGGCCTTGGCGCGATCTACGAAATCGAGCTGCTGGAAGAACAGGCGGAAGCGTTCCTCTTTGGGGAGCGCGGCCGGACCTCGCCGCCGGGCGTCCTCGGCGGCAAGCCGGCGGCGCTCAACCGTTTCCGCTTCGATACGGCGGAAGGCCGCGCCCACGGCGAACCGCCCATGGCGTCCAAGATCGTCGGCGTGAAGCTGAAACGGGGCATGCGCCTGCGGCTGGAGACCCCTGGCGGCGGCGGGTTCGGCCCGCCGGCGGAACGCGACAAGGCCGATATCCAGGCCGATATCGACGCCGGTTATGTTTCCGCCGCGCAAAGCCGCGCCGACTACGGGAGCACGGATTGATGGCCGGCTGGATCGTCGGCGTCGATGTCGGCGGAACGTTCACCGATGTCTTCGCCGTCAACACGGCGACTGGCGAAGTCCTGACGGCGAAAACGCCATCCACGCCTCAGGATCAGTCTGAAGGCTTTCTGAAAGGGTTGGAAGCCGTCGCGCCTGTCGGCGAGATCGGCGCCGTCGTCCACGGCACGACCGTCGGCACCAACGCCCTGCTCGAGCGCAAAGGCGCCCGCACCGGCCTCATCGCCACGGAAGGCTTCCGCGACGTGCTGGAGATGCGCCGCCGAGACCGGCCCCGCACCTGGGGCCTCAGGGGCGTTTTCAAGCCCGTCGCGGCCCGGCAGGACCGATTGGAGGTTCCCGAGCGGACGCTTGCCGACGGCGAGATCGAAAAGCCGCTGGACATCGACGCCGCCCGCGCGGCGGCCGAGGCGCTCGCCGCGGCAGGCTGCGAGGCCGTCGCCATCGCCTTCGTGAATTCCTACGCCAACCCGGAAAACGAACGCCAAGCCCTGGCGGCGGTCCAGGCGGTCTGGCCCAATGCGCATATCACCGTTTCATCGGCGATCCTGCCGGAAATCCGCGAATTCGAACGCACCTCGACGGCGGCGCTGAACGCCTATCTGCAACCCGTTATGGGGCGGTATTTGCGCCGTCTAGGCTCCGTACTGTCGGAGGGCGCATCCCAGCTTCTGATCGTTCAATCGAACGGCGGATTGATGTCGGCGGAGGATGCAGCGCGGGCGCCTGTCCGAACCGCGTTGTCCGGCCCCGCCGCCGGCGTCGTCGCGGCGCGCGCGGTCGGTCTCGCAGCAGGGTATCCGAACATCATCGGCTGCGACATGGGCGGCACCAGCTTCGACGTCTCCTTGATCGCGGACGGCCGCACGACGCTGGCGGCGGAGACGTCCATCGATTTCGGCATGGTCATCCGGGCGCCGATGGTCGAGATCACCACGATCGGCGCCGGCGGCGGCTCCATCGCCTGGGTGGATGGCGGCGGGCTGTTGCGGATCGGCCCGGAATCCGCCGGAGCCGACCCGGGGCCGGTCGCCTATGGCAAAGGCGGCGAGCGCCCGACCGTGACCGACGCCAACGTCGTGCTCGGCCGCATCAATCCAGATCGCCCGATCGGCGGAGACCTCGAACGCCTCGATGTGGATGCGGCGGCGCTGGCGCTCGAACGCGATGTCGGCCGCCTCTTGGGACTGGACGCGACGGAAGCGGCGGAAGCGGTCATACGCGTCGCCAACGCCCGCATGGCGGGCGCGATCCGCCTCGCATCCATCGAGCGCGGACATGACCCCGCCAGGTTCATGGCGATGCCCTTCGGCGGCGGCGGCGCACTGCATGCCGGCGCGCTGATCCGGGAGGTCGGTCTGGCCGGCGCGATCTCGCCCCGATATCCAGGCGTCCTCTCCGCGCTTGGCGCCAATATCGCGGATTTGCGGCGCGACCAGGTTCAAACCATCAACCGCCGCCTGGACGATGTCCAGCCGGACGATCTCGCTGCACACATCGCGGCTTTCTGGAACCTCGGCCAGCAGGCGCTCGATCAAAGCGGCGCGCCGGTCGCCGAACGGCGGGCGGAAGTCGAACTGGATATGCACTACCAGGGCCAGACGCACGCGATCAGCGTGCCGCTGGCTGCCGGAGCGACGCCGGCGGCGTTCGATATCTCGGCGGCGGCGATCCGGAAAGCGTTCGAGGCGGCCTATCGCGCGGCCTATGGCCGCTTGCTCGAAGGCCCGGCGATCCGCCTCATGAACCTCCGGGTCGCGGTGATCGGCGTACGTCCGCCTTTCGATCTGGCGCGCCTGGCGCCAAAGGGCGGATCGCTGGAAGACGCCATGGAAGGATCGCGCCGGATATTCGCGGACGGCGCCTGGAGCGATGCGGCCGTCTATCGGCGCTTGGACCTGCCCAGCGGCGCCGAGATCGCCGGCCCCGCCGTCCTGGAACAGCCCGACGCGACGATTTTTATCGACCCGGGGCTCACCGCCCGGGTCGATCCGCTCGGCAACGTCGTGCTCAAAGCATCCGACTGAGCGCCCCATGACCGCCCGAAAAGACTATTGGCTCGGCATCGGGCTGACCGCGCTCGGCGCGATCATCCTCTCGCCAGACGCCCTGCTGTTTCGCCTGCTGCAGGCCGACCTGTGGACCGCCGCTTTTTGGCGGCTGCTTTTGATGGGATCGGCGCTTTCCGCCTTTCTTCTGATCACCCGGCGGAGACGCCTTCTTGCAGACATCCGCGCGCTCGGCGCGCTCGCCCTGCCCGCCGCGCTCTGCATGACGATCTGCAATCTGGGGTTCGTCTATGCGCTGAGCCATACCAGCGTGGCCGTGACGCTGGCCTTGATCGCGACGGCGCCGGCCTTCGCCGCGCTGTTCAGCCTGATGCTCGGCGAACGGCCTCCGCTGCGCACATGGATGGCGTGCGCCGCCATAGCCGCCGGCATTTGGATCATTTTCGACGCCAGCATTGAGCAGGATGCCTGGCGGGGCGCCGCCGCGGCCGGATTGGTCGCGGTCGCGGTCGCCGCCTACTTTACGATCGGCCGCGCTCGCAAATCCGTGGACATGACGCCAGCGCTGGCGATATCCGGCCTGATCTCGGCCAGTATCGCCGCCTGCATGGCGACGAGCATCGCCCCGCCCGACGGCGACCTGCCGATCCTCTGCCTGATGGGCCTTGTCGTCATGCCCGTATCGCTGACGCTGATCACGCTCGGGCCGCGACGCCTGCCGGCGGCGGAGGTCAGCCTGCTGATGCTGCTGGAGACGGCGCTCGGCCCGCTCTGGGTCTGGCTGGCGCTGAATGAAACGCCGAGCCGGGCGGCGCTGATCGGGGGGTGCGTCATCGTCGGCGCGCTGACGCTGCACGGCCTGGCCGCTTGGAAGGCGGAACGACGCCGCAGCCAAAGCGCAGCCGACCCGCTAGTCTGAGGTCATGGCGCGCGCCGAATCGACCCTTCTGACCAATCGAAACTTCGTGCTCTTCATGCTGGGCCGGGCGGCCAGCGTTTTGGGCATTCATGGGCTGACGGTCGCCATCGGTTGGCATGTCTACCAGTTGACCGGCGATCCTTTGGATCTGGGCCTTATCGGCCTGGTGCAGTTCCTGCCGGCGCTACTGTTGTTCCTGGCGGCGGGCGTCGCCGCGGACCGACTGGACCGACGCATGATCCTGGCGGTCTGCGGCGGCATTCATGCAATCGCCGTTCTGACTTTGATGCTGCTGCTTTCGGGCGGCGCCTCGGCGCTTACCGGCATTCTGGCCGTCCTCGCAGTGCATGGCGTAGCGCGGGCGTTTTACCACACGGCCAGCCAGCCCCTGCTAGCGGCCCTGGTGCCGGAAGAGCAGTTTCCGAACGCGATCGCCTGGTCCTCGTCCGCGTCCAAGGCGGCGCAGTTGACCGGCCCGGCCGGCGCCGGCCTGCTGATCGCCCTGATCGGCGATGGGGTCTACTGGCCGATCCTCTTCAGCTTCGTGATCGCCGCCATATCCGCCGCCCTGATTTCCCGGCCGCAAGGCCGCCTGGACAGGGACCGGGTCACGCTCGCGACGGTCCTCGGCGGGTTCGGCTACATCTGGCGCAAGAAGATCGTCCTGGGCGCAATTTCAATCGATCTTCTCGCCGTGCTGTTCGGCGGCGTCATGGGCCTCCTCCCGGTCTATGCCAGCGACATTCTGAATGTCGGCCCGGATGGCCTGGGCCTCATGCGCGCGATGCCCGGCGTCGGCTCCCTGGCGATTGGCCTCGCGCTGACCCAGATCGCGGCGCCACGCCATATGGGCTTCGCTATGTTTGCGGCGCTCGGCCTGTTCGGCGTGTCGATCGTGGTGTTCAGCCTTTCAGAGATCTTCTGGCTTTCGCTCGCGGCGCTAGCGCTCTACGGCATGGCGGACATGGTCAGCGTCTACGTACGCCAGACATTGGTGCAGATCGCCACGCCGAACGCCATGCGCGGCCGGGTCAGCGCCGTCAACTCGATCTCGATCAACGCCTCGAACGAACTCGGCGATTTCCGCGCGGGCGTGATGGCGGCGGCGATGGGAGCCGTGCCCGCGGTCCTGATCGGGGGCGTCGTCACCTGCGTGATCACGGCCGCCTGGGTGCGCCTGTTCCCGGAAATCCGCCGGATCGACCGTCTGAAGGACGTGACGGCGCAGGAAGATTGACGCCGCCGCCGCCCCCCTAGTCTATCGAGACCACGCGCGGGGCCATGTGAACAGATACTTCCGGAAGCTCGCCCTCATACAGCTCCACCTCGACCAGGGCCGAATGGGCGGACGTTCCCTGGCCAAGGCGCGACGTTCCGGAATCACGCGTCAGCACGTTCGGATTGCCGTGCTTCTCCAGCCCCTTCGCCGGCTCGACCGGGTTCGCCGGGTCGAACCAGGCGCCCGTCGGGAACTGGATGACGCTCGGCATCACCAACTCGGAGACGATGATGCCGGCGAGCGTCTGCCCGCGATCATTGAAGACGCGCGCGACATCCCCGGTCTTCAGCCCGCGCGCCGACGCGTCCGTTGGATGCATCCACATGGGCTCGCGGCCCTGGATCTTCGAACGGCGCGAGGCGCCGCCCGCATCCATTTGACTATGGAGCCGCGTTTTCGGCTGGTTGGACAGCATGTGCAGCGGGAAGCGTTTGGCGTCCGGCGCGCCCAGATACTCCTTGGGCTCGCGCCATACGGCGAAGCCGGGACAGTCGTCATAGCCGAAACCGGCGACCCGCTCCGAATAGAGCTCGATCTTGCCGCTCGGCGTGTTTAGCGGCCGTTCTTCGGGGTCGGCGCGGAAGTCGGCGAACTGGACGAACGGCGCTTTCGGCTTCGGCACCTCGAAATAGCCTTGCTCCCAGAATTCAGGGAAGCCGGGCATCTCGACGCCGCGCCTCGAGGCGAGCTGGCGGGCCACATTGTAGATGTGCTCCAGCCATTCCATTTCCGTCCGGCCTTCGGTGAAGTCTTCCTTGAAGCCCATCCGGTCCGCGAGCTCGGTGAAAATCGCATGGTCGGAACGCGCTTCGCCGACAGGCGCGCTCGCCTGCTGCATCGCCATGATGTAGCGGTCCCGCCCGCCGGAGCCGATATCGTTGCGCTCCAGCGTCGTCGTGGCGGGCAGGACGATATCCGCATGGCGCACGGTCGCGGTCCACCAGATATCCTGAACGATCACCGTCTCGGGCCGCCGCCAGGCTTCGACCAAACGGTTGAGATCCTGATGGTGATGGAAGGGATTGCCGCCGCACCAGTAGATCAGTCGGGTATCGGGGTAGATGCGGCGTTCGCCGTTGAATTCGTATGCCTCGCCCGGATGCAGGAGCATATCGGCGACGCGGGCGACCGGGATCCAGCTATCGGCCCGGTTCACGCCCGCCGGCAACGTCGGCGACGGCGTGCGCTCCCGCGGCATGCCCATCGCGCCGACGGACCCGATGCCGAAGGCGATGCCGCCGCCCATTTCGCCGATCTGGCCCAGCATCGAGGCGAGGCTGATGATCGCCCAATAGGGCTGCTCGCCATGGTCGGCGCGTTGCAGGCCCCAGGCCATATTGATGAAGGTGCGTGTCCCCGCCATTTCGAGGGCCAGATCGCGAATGCGGCTGGCCGGCACGCCGGTGATCGCCTCCGCCCATTCCGGCGTTTTCTCGATCCCGTCTTCGCGCCCCATAACGTGGTCGGCGAACTTGTCATAGCCGACGCAATACTTGTCGAGAAAAGCCTTATCGGCCTTGCCGGCGCCGATCAGGACATGCGCCAGCGCCATGATGAGCGCCGTGTCCGTGCCCGGCCGGATCGGCATCCATTCCGCCGTCTCGATGCCGTCCAGGTCCTCGCGGATCGGGGAGATATTGACGAACTTGATGCCCCTGGCCACCGCTTCGGCCATGAAGTCGCGCATCTTGTGCGCACCGCCGCCGCCGGCGTCGACCTGCGCGTTTTTCAGCGGCATGCCGCCAAAGCAGATCATCATGCGGGTTTCGGCCAGAATGCCGTCCCAATCGCTGATCGGCCCCTGGGCGGCCTCGGCCGTCCCCAGGATATGGGGAAGGACCGCGAGCGCGGCGGCGTAGCTGTAATTGTGCAACTGGCCCGTGAAGCCGCCGAAACGGTTCATGAAGCGCTGCATCTGCGTCTTCGCATGGTGGAAGCGCCCAGCCGAAGACCAGCCATAGGAGCCTGCGAAAATGCTGGGATTGCCGTGCGTATCCCTGACGCGGTTCAACTCGCTCGCCGTCAGATCGAGCGCGCGCTCCCAGGAAACCGGCACGAACGGCTCGGCGCCGCGTCGCTCCGGATGGGCGCCGGGGCCATGGCGCGCCACGCTTTCGCGCAGATAGGGCTGGTCGATGCGGACCTCGCCATAAAGCATGTCCGGAATTGCATCCAGGATCGGCGACGGGTCGCCATCCCGTTCGAACGGCGTGACGCCGACGACGCGGCCATCTTCCACATTGGCCCGAAAAGCGCCCCAGTGGGAGCCGTGAATGATTCCGTCTTCCGGCATAGTCGCTCGCTTCCGCTTGATTTCACTTGCGCAATTACGACTAGACTACCGCGAAATCGGCATAATTTCGAGATCGGAGCATTCGCCTCATGACGCTGACAGCACTTTTGACCGGCGGCGCCGGCGGCCTCGGCGAAGCTATGATCGCCGCGCTCCGCGAAGACGGCGTCGAATGCGTCGTCATGGACCGTTCGGAAGCGGCTATCGCACGCCTCGAGGAAACGTTCGGCGGCGGAGTCCACGCCTGTCTCGGCGATGTCTCAGTCTCAGACGACTGCGCCAAGGCGGCGGCGGCGGCGGTGGAGAAGACGGGACGCCTGGACCTCCTCGTCAACAATGCCGGCATCGGCATGAGCTCCCTTCGGGGCGACGCCGAAACGCGCCTGCCCGACCTGGAAGAACTGACCGACGCCGTGTGGGATCGTTTCTTCGCGATAAACGTGCGCGGCGCTCTCGCCATGACCCGCGCCGCCCTGCCGTACTTGAAGCTGAGCCCGCGCGGCCACGTCGTGAATGTGACGACCAGCTATTTCACCATGCATCGGGTTGCGCCCTACGGGCCCACGAAGGCGGCGCTGGAAAGCATGACGGCGATCTTCGCGAAGCAGTTCCGCGCCGATGGCGTCGCTTTCAACGTCCTCGTGCCGGGCGGAGCGACGGACACGCCATTCGTTTCGGCGGAATCAGGCATCCCCCGGGAAAAGATGCTGCTCCCGAGCGTCATGGGACCGCCGATCCGCTGGCTGGCCAGCCGGGCGCCCAGGGATTTCACCGGAATGCGCATCGCCGGCCAGGATTGGGACGCCTCGCTCGGCGAAGCGGAGGCGGCTGCGAAAGCCGCGCGCCCCGCGGCCTGGCCGGAACTGGCGCCGACGCCGAACTGGTCGACCTGACCGATCAGCCTTTCTCGGAGAAGGCCGCGCCGCCGGAACGGAAACGGCCGCTCGCCTCGATCAACTGGTTGAGCGTGATCCCGGCCGTAAGCGCTTGCTCCAAAGGCTGCGCCTCGGCGGCGCGGTAGGCCGCCAATGTCTGACGGACCGCCGCCGCGTCCAAGGACAGGATATGGCCGACAAACGCCTCAACCTCCCGCTCAAGCGCCGCCTCGCCATCGGCCAGCCGATTGACGAGGCCCGCCGCATAGAGACGTTCAGCCGTCTCCAACGCCCCGAACATCGCGAGTTCCAGGCCAAGCCTGGGCCCTGCCTTCTTCGCCAGGATCGGCGTGCACATCGCCGCCGGAAATCCGTTCGCCATTTCCAGCGCGCCGAACACGGCGCCGCGTTCGGCCAACAGGAAATCCGTCGCCATCGCCAGCGTGAAGCCGCCCGCGACTGCCGCCCCCTCGACGACGGCGACAGACGGCGCCGGCAACCGCCGGAGCGCCTGAAAAGCCGCGCCCCACGCGGCGTGCTGCGCCAGGGCGGCCGGCTGATCGAGCGTAGCCGCCTCTTTTAGGTCGCGCCCGGCGGAGAAACCGCCGCCGGCGCCTTTCAGCACGAGGCAACGAAGGCCCGCGTCCTGCCCCAGGCCCGAGAAGCAATCGGCCAGATCGGACATGGCCGCGCTATCGAGCGCATTGCGGCGACGCGGCCGGTTCAAGGTGACGACGACGAGGCCGTCTTCCGCGCGCGAAACGTCGATCATTCGGCCATCAGCCCCTCGACCTCGCGCAGGGTCGCCTCGACCGCCGGCCGGGTCGGCGAGCCTTCCGGCGCGGCCGCCAGCAATTCCTCCAACCGCGCCTTCGCGCGACCGAACGCGGCTTGAGACTTCTCCCCCTCGCCGATCACCTTATAGGCCCGGCCCAGCCGCACCCATCCATCGACGTCGTCGGGATTGGCCTCCATCTTCTCCGCGAGCCGGGCGACCATGCTTTGAATGAACGCCGTCCGGTCCTCCGCCTCCATCGCCTGGACGGCGGCCACATCTTCCTGCGTCGGCCGGGCGTCGCCCGCGATGGCGCCGGAAACGCCGCTCGCGCCCGGCGTCGACGCGACCGTGCCTTCCGGTTCAACGGTCATCGGCAGGAAGCCGCCGCGCATGGCGGCTTCAGAGATGCGTTCGCGCACCGTCTCCAGCCACGGCGCATCGGGCGGCGCGTCGGCCGACAGGCCGCGCCACAGCGCGACGGCGCCCTTGTAGTCCCCGGACTGGGCGCGGGCCGCAGCGATATAGAACCGCGACTTCACGTCTTTCGGATCGCGCGCAAGGGCTTGCTCGAAGGTCGCGACGGCGCGCGGGCTGACGGTGCCGAACGCTTCGAAGACCAGCGCTTCGCCATAGTCCGAGATCATTTCAGCGGGCGCTCGGTCACCCGATACCTCGATCGCCTTCTCAAATGCCTGTACGGCTTCCATGTGCTGGCCAAGGGCGCGGTGCGTGCGCGCCAGCATCACCCAGCCTGTAACGTCATTGGGATTGGCGTTCAGGCGGGATTTGAGTTGAGCGATCATTGCGGGGCCTTCGCCGCCGCCGGCCGTCGCGCCTGACGCCGCCGCCCGACGCGCTTCCGCGACGTCGGTCCGCCCGGCGAGCGGCGCATCTCCGAGCCCCGGCTGGCCGACGTTCAGATAGATCGCGACCGATGCGGCGGCGATGACGAGCCCGACGGCGAGCGGAAAGGCCGGCCCGGAGGCGCGATCTGTGGCCTCGGCCTCATCCGCGCTATCCGCCAGACCACGGTCGGCGCGACTGTCGAACGTACGCAACATCCGGCGTTCGATCTCGGAACGGGCGGCGGCCGCCTCCGTCTCGCTCAAGCGGCCGGCGTCCTTGTCCCGGTCGATCTCCGCCAGCTGGTCGCGGTAAACGGCGATGTCGTAACTCGCCTGACGCTCCCGCCCGATGCGCTGGCCGGCGCGCAGCAAGGGCGCCGCGACGCATAACGCGACGCCGGCGGAAACGACGGCGACGGCGATCCAGAAAACGGGATCGTTCAAGCCTCTTCCTCCCGCTTAAGCGCCGCATCCAGGCGCGCGCGCTCCCGCTCCGACAAGGGCGCGGGCGCGCTGGCTTCAGCCGCCTTGCGCCGTCGGAGGGTGACGAACACGCCCAAAGCGCCGATCGCCAGAAAGGCCACCGGCCCGTACCAAAGCAGATATGTGTAGTTCTGAACCGGCGGCTTCAGCAGCACGAAATCGCCGTAGCGCGCACGGATATATTCCAACGCCGCTTCGTTCGTATCGCCCGCCTTCAGCCTCTCGCGCACCAGAATGCGCAGGTCGCGCGCCAACTCGGCGTTGCTGTCGTCGATCGACTGGTTCTGGCAAACGAGGCATCGCAGCTCCAGCGAAAGCTCCCGCGCGCGCGCTTCCAGCACGGGATCGTCGAGCATTTCGTCCGGAAGAACCGCGTGCGCCGAAGACGCGAACACGATGCCGAGCCAGGCGAACGCCCAAAGAAAGCGCCGCATCAATTCGCCTCCCGCAACACAGGCAGGATATGCTGCTCAACGATTTCAGGCGTCAGCGCGCCCGCATATTTGAAGCGAACGACGCCCTTGCCGTCGATGACGAAAGTTTCCGGCACGCCGGCTACGCCCCAGTCGATCCCGGCCTCATTTTTTTCGTCGGACCCGACTTTGACGTAGGGGTCACCCAGCTTCGCCAGCCAGGCGGCTGCGTCGGCCGGCTTATCCCGCCAGTTCACGCCGTGCACGGTCATTCCCTCGATAGCCGTCAAACGGTCGATCAGGGGATGTTCCGCGACGCAGGGAACGCACCAGGACGCCCAAAAGTTCACGACGACTGGCTTGCCGTCCGACAGGTCGTCATTGGAGAGCGGGCCGGCGTCGGCATGCGCGCCAGCCGCGCGGCCGGGAAGCGGCTGCAACGAGATCGCCGGAGCCGGCTTGCCGATGAACTCCGAGGGGATCAGACGCGGGTTGCCGCTCAGTCCTTCGAGCAGGAACGCCCCAATCGCCGCGCAGATGACAAGCGGCGCCAGATAGATCGCGTATTTCATCAAAGGCGTTCCTAGTCCGCTCCGGCCGGCGCGGCGACAGGCGGGGCGGCGGCCCTCCTGCGTCCGGCGGGCGCGCCGACGCGGAGGCGCCGATCGCTCAGGGAAATCACGCCGCCGAAGGCCATGACGATCGAGCCAAGCCAGATCCATGGCACCAGCGGATTGTGGTAAAGCCGCGTCGTCCATCCGTTCGCCGGCGATCCCTCGCCAAGAACGGCGTAAAGGTCCGCCGTCCAGATCGTGTGGATGCCGGCCTCGGTCGTCTGCGAACCCTCGACCGGATAGTTCCGCCGCTCGGCGTTCACTGTGCCGATCTCTTCGCCATCCGACGTCAGACGGAACACGCCGCGCTCGGCCACGTAGTTGGGCCCCTGAACGCGTTCGACCCGGTCCAACGTAAAGCCGTAGCCCGCCACGTCGACCGTATCGCCGGCGCGCATGGTCTGGATCGACTCGCTCTTAAAGACGGTCGCGCCGAGCACGCCGGCGACCACCAGGCCGACGCCGATATGCGCGGTCGTCATGCCGACCGACGCGCGCGGCACGCGCCGGAGCCGCCGCAAGGTTTCGCCGATGGGGGCGCGGCCGAGACGGATGCGCTCGGCGAATTCAATCAGCGTGCCGAGGATGATCCAAACGGCGGCGCCGATGCCGATCGCCGGAAGAACGCCCTCGACGCTGGAGTAGATTAGCACGAGCGCCATCGCGCCGAAGGCGACGACGGCGGCCAGCCACAAGCGGCGCAGGGCCTCCCAAAGGTCGCTGCGCTTCCAGGAAAGCAACGGCCCGACGACGATCGCGGCGAGGATTGGCGCCATCAACGGGCCGAAGGTCGCGTTGAAGTATGGCGCCCCAACCGAAACCTTCGTCGGGCCAAGCCAGCCGAGATTGACCGCAACATCGACGAACAAGGGATACAGCGTTCCCAACAGCACCGTCGCCAGGGACGTCGACAGGAAGAGATTGTTCAGCAGGAGACCGCCTTCGCGGCTGACCGGCTGGAAGACGCCGCCCGCCCGGAGCGCCGGCGCCCGAATGGCATACAAGGTCAACGATCCGCCGATGGCGACGCCCAAGAGCGCCAGGATGAAGACGCCGCGCTCGGGATCGGTGGCGAAGGCATGGACGCTCGTCAAAACGCCGGAGCGCACCAGGAAGGTGCCGAGAAGGGACATCGAGAACGCTACAATGGCGAGCAGGATGGTCCAGCTCTTCAAGGCGTCCCGCTTCTCGACGACGATCGCGGAATGCAGCAGCGCCGTCGCGGCGAGCCACGGCATGAAGCTCGCGTTCTCCACCGGATCCCAGAACCAGAATCCGCCCCAGCCCAGTTCGTAGTAGGCCCACCATGAACCGAGCGCGATGCCGACGGTCAGGCCGCACCAGGCGGCGAGCGTCCAGGGCCGCACCCAACGCGCCCAGGCCGCATCCACCTTGCCTTCGATCAGGGCCGCCACGGCGAAGGAGAAAGCGATCGAGAGCCCGACATAGCCGAAATAGAGAAACGGCGGATGGAACGCGAGGCCGGGATCCTGCAGCAGAGGATTGAGCCCCGCGCCGTCCGCCGGCGGAAACTCCAGGCGCTCGAACGGATTGGAGGTGAACAACATGAAGGCCATGAAGCCGAACGCGATCATGCCCTGCACCGAAAGCGTGCGGGCGCGAAGCGTCGGCGGAAGATTGCGGCCGAAGGCGGCGACCATGGCGCCGAACAGGGTCAGAATGAGGACCCACAACAGGAGCGAGCCTTCATGATTGCCCCAGGCGCCGCTGATCTTATAGAGCAGCGGCTTGGCGGAGTGCGAATTCTGGGCGACGTTCAGCACCGAAAAATCGCTGACTACGAAGGCGTTGACCAGCGCGGCGAACGACAGCACGACGAGCGCGAACTGCCCCAACGCCGTTCCGCGCGCCAGCTCCATCAGACCGATATCGCCGCGATGGGCGCCGATCATCGGAGCGACCATCTGAACGCCCGCAAGGACAAAGGCGGCGATCAGCGCGAAATGCCCGATTTCAGCGGTCATGAGCCCGTTCCCGTTTCGACGGCAGCTTCGCCTTCGGCATGGCGCCACTTGCCGGTTTGCTTCAGGGCGTCCGCGACTTCCGGCGGCATATAGTTCTCATCATGCTTCGCCAGAATTTCGACAGCGACGAACGTCCCGTCCGATTGCAGGCGCCCGTTCGCGACCACGCCCTGCCCTTCCCGGAACAGATCGGGGAGGATGCCCTCATAGACGACCGACGTCGAAGCGGCGCCGTCCGTCAGGCGAAACGCGATGACCGGCGAGCCGGGCGTACGCTCGACGCTGCCGTCCTCGACCAGACCGCCGACGCGCACGAGGCGTCCGGCCTCGGTTTTTCCGGCCGCGATATCGCTGGGGCTGTGGAAGAAGACCAAATTGTCCTCGAACGCCGTCAACGCCAGCGTCGCCGCGCCCGCCAATAGAAGCACGCCGATCGAAACGAGCCAGAGGCGCTGTCGTTTACGGCTCCGCATATCGCTACTCCTCTTCCGCCGCCGGCGCGGCTGGTCGACGACGGCGGCGCCGCGCCGGCGCCAAAGCTTCAAGGTCTGCGAGTTCCGCGCTCGCCCGCTTCAACGAAACTACGGTCGCCACGGTCAACCCAATCAACGTGAGCGCCGCGAGGCCGTAGGCGGACCAAACGAAGACGGCATATCCGCCCATATGGAGGAACGCGCTCATGCTTCGGCTGCTCCGGCGCGGGCGATCTGCATGGCCTCGATCCGCCGCCGCGCCAATTCCAGGCGCATCCGCAGCAGCAGGAGAACGGCGAACAGGCATAGATACGCAGCCGCCATCAATAGCAGCGGGCGCAACATGTCCGGATGCATCGCGGGCGCGCCCAGGCGCGTCACGCTCGCCGGCTGGTGCAGCGTGTTCCACCACTCGACCGAAAACTTGATGATAGGGAGGTTGACCGCGCCGACCAGCGCCAGGATAGCGGCGGCCTTGGCGGCGCGCTCGCGCTCGTCGAAGGCGTTGCGGATCGCGATATATCCCAGGAACAGGAAGAACAGGATCAGCACCGACGTCAGCCGCGCATCCCAGACCCACCAGGTGCCCCAAGTCGGCTGTCCCCAGATTGCGCCTGTCGCCAATGCCAGAAATGTGAACGCCGCGCCGATGGGGGCGGCGGCGGCGCCGGCGACGTCGGCCAGCGGATGCCGCCACACCAGAACCACGAAGCCGGCGACGGCCAGGGTCGAATAGCTGGCCATCGCAAGCCAGGCGGCCGGCACATGCACATACATGATGCGCACGGTGTCTTTCTGCTGATAGTCGATTGGGGACGCGATCAGACCGAAATACAGGCCGCTTAGGAAAAATCCGATCGTCGCGATAACCAGAAACGGCAGTAGACGGCTGGAAAGCCGCTGGAACCTGGCGGGATTTGCCAGTCCGTGCCAAAAGCCGCCGCTTGGGTTGGGCGCGAGACTCGCGTCCGCCACTCGTCCTACTCCATCGCCTGTCGGAGCGCGGCCGCCGCCGCCCAAGGGCACAACGCCGCGCTCGCCAATGTCGTCGCCGCCATCAACGCCAGATGGCCGCTCGCGTCAAATCCGCCGATCGCAGCCTGAACCGCGCCGGCGCCGAATATCAATGTGGGTATATATAGGGGGAGTGCGAGCAACGTCATCAACACCCCGCCCCGACGCGCGCCGACGATCAGCGCCGCGCACACGGCGCCGATCAGGCTAAGCGCCGGTCCGCCCAGGAGCAGCGCCGCGATCAATGTCAGCCAACCGGACGGCGGCAGGTTGAGCAAAAGCGCCATGAGCGGCGCCGCGACGACCATGGGCAATCCGGTGACGAGCCAGTGGGCGAGGCATTTCGCTGCGACGATCAGCGTCAGCGATTCGGGAGAGAGCGCCATCAGCTCCAACGCGCCGTCGCGCCAATCCGCCTGAAACAGCCGGTCGAGCGCCAGGAGCGTCGCCAGCAGCGCCATCACCCAGATCAAACCCGCCGCGACGGCGGCCAGCAGGTTCGCCTCAGGCCCGACGCCGAGCGGGAACAGCACCGTGCCGATCACGAAAAAGATCACCGCCAGAAGGGCCTCGCCCCCTTCCCGGCGCGCGATCAGAAGATCGCGGGCGAGCGTCGCGCCGAATCCCGCCATCAGCCGGCCGCCTCCGGCTCATACTCGGATATATCGAGCCGGATCGCCTCGGGCAGCGAAAGGGGCGCATTCGTGGACGCCACGACAATGCCGCCGGCCGCGCGGAAGCGGGCGATGGCGCTTTCAATCAAATCGATCGAGGGGCCGTCGAGCGCGACAGTCGGCTCGTCCAGAAGCCATAGGCCCGCCATTTCTGCCCCCGAAGCGATCGGCCGGGCGAGCGCCAGGCGTCGCCGCTGACCGGCCGAAAGCATCCTGGCCGGCAAGTCGCCGAGCGCCTCCAGTCCGACGGCGGCGAGCGCGGAGAGCAGCGCGCCACGGTCGCTGGGCGAGCCGGAAAGCTGCGTCCAATAGCGGAGGTTCTCGATAACGGTCAGCCCCGTCTGTAAGCCGTCAGCATGGCCGACATAGCGCATGGCGCGCCGAAAGATTTCAGGCTCACGGCGCGTATCCTCACCCTGCCAGAGCATGCGGCCGGCGAACGGCGGATTGAGGCCCGCGAGCACCCGCAGCAAGCTGGACTTGCCGGAACCGTTGCGGCCCGTGACCAACGCGGCCGCGCCCGGCTTCAGCGCCAGATCGACGCCGGCGAACAGCACCCGGCCGCCGCGTCGGCATGCCAGATCCTCGATCAGGAATGCGTGCGCCGCCATGGTCCTAGGTCGAATCGTCCCTCGATCGCCGCGCCCGGAATTGGACCGTTGCAGAGGTGCTTAGGCTGATCCGTCACGGGCTGTAAAGGGCGGCGGCCGGCGAAAGGGGGGGATATCCGCCGGCCGCCTTGAGGAGGGCGAGAGTCTCGCGACCCCGGCGCCAGGTCCTCGGCCCGGCGCTTAATCCGGAGGTAGGGTCCAATCATGGCGTGATTGCGGCCAAGGGGCGCCAAGATCATGCTTGGCGGCGCTCCCGCTGAAAGCGCAAATACATCAAGGGCCGCCCTTCCCTGACCGCTTTCGCCTCATAGCGCGTTTCCGGCCAATCATCGGGGCGGATGCGCCAGTCGTCGGCGGTTTCAGCCAGCCATCTGAAGCGGGCGTCGGCGCGCAGATGCCGCAGCATCCAGACCTGATACCCTGAATGGTCGGTCGAACACCGCAACTCGCCGCCGTCGACCAACAGCCGCGCGATCGCATCCAGGCCTTTCGGCCCGATCAGCCGCCGCTCCCAATGCCGCCGTTTCCGCCAGGGGTCCGGATGCAGGACGAAAACCTTGTCCATCGAGGCTTCCGGCAAGGCGGCCATCAGCGGGCGGGCGTCGTCCGCATGCAGGCGCACGTTCTCAATGCCGGCGGCTTCGATCCCAGCGAGGCAAGAGGACACGCCGGCGACGAACGGCTCGGCGCCAATCAGCCCGACGTCGGAGTTCGCCGTTGCCTGGCTCACCAAATGCTCGCCGCCGCCGAAACCGACTTCCAGCCAATAGGCGGACTTCTTCAGTCCGGGAAACAGCGTATCCGGGCGGATCGGCCCGGCCATCGGGTCCGGCGTCGCCAGCGAGGGCAGCAATCGATCGAGCAGTTCCGCCCGCCCGGCCCTAAGGGGCCGACCGCGACGGCGACCGTAGAACTGCGGGCGGCGCTCCGAAGCGCCTAGACCGCCGCCTTCAGCGCGTCGACCAGGTCCGTTCTCTCCCAAGAGAAATGTCCTTCGTCCGTCGGAGCGCGGCCGAAATGGCCGTAGGCGGCGGTCGGCGTGTAGATCGGCCGGTTCAGGGAAAGGTGCTCGCGGATGCCGCGCGGCGTCAGGTCCATGCACTTTTCGATCGCGGCGACGATTTGTTCTTCCGGAACGACGCCCGTGCCGTCGGTGTTCACATAGAGCGACAGCGGGTGCGTGACGCCGATCGCGTAGGCGACCTGAATGGTGCAGCGGTCGGCGAGCCCCGCGGCGACGACGTTCTTCGCCAGATAGCGCGTCGCATAGGCGGCGCTGCGGTCGACCTTGGTCGGATCCTTCCCGGAGAACGCCCCTCCGCCATGCGGACTGGCGCCGCCATAGGTGTCGACGATGATTTTGCGGCCGGTCAAACCCGCGTCGCTGTCCGGGCCGCCGATGACGAAGCGGCCCGTCGGGTTCACGTAGAAGTTATCCTCTTCCGGCATCCAGCTTTCGTCCGGCAGGACGTTCGCCACGAAGGTGCGGACCAGTTCGCGGATGTCGCTCTGGGACATGCCTTCGGCGTGCTGGGTGGAAACGACGACGGACGCGGCGCGGATAGGGCGGCCGTCCTCATACTCCAGCGTCACCTGACTTTTGGAGTCAGGGCCGATCCCCGGCAAAGCGCCCGAATGGCGCGCCTCGGCCATCGTGCGCAGGATCTCGTGGCTGAAGTGAATGGCCGCGGGCATCAGCACGTCGGTCTCGCGGCAGGCGAAGCCGAACATCAGGCCCTGGTCGCCCGCGCCCTCGTCCTTGGCGTTGCCGCCGGCGTCGACGCCCTGAGCGATATCGACGGACTGGGCGTGCACCCGCACATCTACCTGATTGTGCTCCCAGTGAAAATTTTCCTGGTCGTAGCCGATATCCTTAATCGCCGCGCGGGCCAGCGCCTCGATCTCTTCGTGGCTGACCTCGCCGCCTTCGGCGCTGCGCGTCTCCCCGGCGACGAGCACATAGTTGGTCGTCACCAGCGTTTCGACGCCGCATCGGGCATGGGCCGTTTCGTCCCGCCCCAGATACGCATCGACCACGGCGTCGGAAACCCGATCGCAGATCTTGTCCGGATGGCCTTCGGATACGGATTCGCTTGTGAAGAGATAACGTTTGCTGGCCACGATCTTGGGTTTCCTACTCAAAGCCTGAGAACGCTGATTGCTGTAGCAAATCGAGGATATAAACGAAAGTGCATATCCTCATCGCGAGCGGCTTAGTTCTGCCGCGTCAGAGCGCGCTGCGTCAAGCGGATTTGCGGCTGAATCCTTCGAAACCCCTTGCTGTTCCAACAGAATCAAGAATATTATAGAACCTTCAAGCTTCGATTTGGCGCACAAAGATTGCCTATCGGAACTGGAGTTTCGGCGTTCGATTCGCAAAACGCGCCGAGAACAGACTTGAAGCTAGCATGGGCGCAATCGCCCGACACGCCATTTGGGAGGCAGACAATGCTTAGGAAGATTGCGATGGCCAGCGCCATTGCGGCGTTTGGACTTGGCGGCGCCACGGCGCAGGCCGCAGACAAAGTCGTATGGGATTATTCTTGGTGGGGCAATCCGCGCGCTGTCACGAAAGGCACGGAAGCGGTCGCCAAGTTCCTGGAAGAAAAGTCGGGCGGCAACTTCACCCTTAAGATTCACTACGGCGGCGCGGTGAGCCCGCCGAAGCAGAATCTGGACAACATCAAGCGCGGCGCAATCCACGCCTCGTCGATCTGCACCGGCTACCACCCGGGCAAGAACCCGATGGGCTCGGTCGGCGACCTGCCGTTCCTGCCTTTCAAGACCTGGGCGAAGCATATCGCCGGTCACGAAGCCATCCGTACGAACAAGCACTGGGGCGCGGAGTTGAAGAAGTGGGGCGCCATGCCCTGGTACTCCAACCTGCTGCCGCAGTACGAATTCTTCGGCGTCGGCGAACCGCCGAAGAACGCGCTCGATTGGGAAGGCAAAACCGTTCGCGGCCTCGGCGGCATCGGCAAGGCGATGGAGAAACTGGGCGCGGCTCTGAAATCCGCTCCGGCCCCGGAAGCGTATGAACTGCTGGAACGCGGCGTCGTCGACGCCTGGTCTTTCCCGTATTCCTACACCTTCGGCGCCTATCGCTTGCATGAGATCTCCACCTGGTACACGACCAACTTCCAGCCGGGCACCAACCATTGCCCGACGGTGGTCAGTCTGCGCGCCTACGCCCGACTGCCCGACGAGTACAAGGCCCTGATCGACGAAGCGATTCCGCTGGCCTATGACGCTCTTGTCGCCGCCTATGACGACGCCGACAAGAAGTGGATCCCGATCTACGAAGCGAACGCGAACCTGAAAGCGGTCGCGTTTGAGCAAGCGGATCTGGACGCCGTAAAGGCTAAGGCCGGCCAGCCGGTTTGGGATGAGTGGGTCGCCGAGCGCAAAGCCGAAGGCCTGCCGGGCCAGGAAATTCTGGACGCAGTTCTCGCGGCGGCGAACGGCGCCTCCTGACCAGTGGGTTCCGGACCGTCGGCGGCGGCCATGCCGCCGCCGACGATCCGGTAAATTACCGATTCATACGGCCGCTCGGCGAAGCCGCAGCGGCCGTTCTCTTAACCTGATCCCGCGACGACACGCATCGCGAGCATCGAAGGAACATCACAGATGGTATCAGGCGTTGGCGCCTCTGCGCCGCCTGGAGAAGGCGGCCTCCTTGGCGCGGTCGATCGCGCGATATCCAAGGTCGAAAACCTGTTCAACGGAATTGGCGCGATCTTCATCGTTATCGTGATGGTTTACATGTGCGCCGAGGTTTTGAGCCGAAAATTTCTCGGCCGCCCGTTGCCGGGCGTGATTGATTGGGTCGAACTCGCCATGGGAACTTTTGCGTTCCTAGGCGCCTCGTACTGTCAACGCGTCGGCGGACATGTGCGCATGGAACTCCTGGTCGGTCGCCTTAGGGGACGCATCCTTTGGTTCTGCGAGGCGCTCGCGGTGGCGGTCGCGCTTTTCTATATCTCTGTTATCGCCTTCAAGAGCTTCACGGAAGACTTTATGTGGGCGTTCGAACTCGGCGACAGCACCATGGACATCGAACTGCCAGTCTGGCCGTCCAAGCTGATCGTGCCTATCGCAATGTCGCTTTTGGCGGTGCGCCTTGCGATCAATTTGTGGGGCTACATCCGATTGTTCCTCACGCCTGACGCGACGCCGATCGCGGTGCCGCTGATCAAAGATGTCGCGACGGTAGCGCGCGAGGAAATCGAAGAAGCCATGGGGCACGACGCGGACGAACTCCGCCGTCAGGCCGACGACAAGCTTTAAGGCGGGATTGGACAAATGATCGACGCATATGACGCCGGCCTAATCTCAGTCGCGGCCACGATGATCCTTGTGCTTTTGGGCGTACGGATCGGCTATGCCTCCGGCGTGATCGGCCTTGTCGGCCTGGTCGCGCTGCGTGGTTGGGAAGCAGGCTCCGGCCTCGCGGGCGCCCTCGCCTATTCCGAGGTCAGCCACTACTCCCTTTCCGTCCTGCCGATGTTTATCCTGATCGGCTTCCTCGCCTACTTCGCGGGGCTGACCCAAGGCGCCTTTGCGGCGGCGCGGGCATGGTTCGGCTGGCTTCCGGGCGGCCTCGCCGTTGCGACCGTTTTCGCGACGGCCGGCTTCGCCGCCGTCTCCGGCGCGTCCACGGCCACGGCGGCTGTCTTCAGCCGCGTCGCCATTCCGGAAATGCTGAAATACGGCTACGAACGGCGGCTCGCCGCCGGCGTCGTCGCCGCGGGCGGCACGCTCGCCTCCCTGATCCCGCCGTCAGCGATCCTCGTTATCTACGCCATTATCGTTGAGGAATCGGTCGGCGCCCTGCTGCTTGCCGGCTTCATTCCTGGCGCCATCTCCGCCGTCGTCTATGCAGGCGTCATCGTCTTCCGTTGCACGCTCTGGCCACAGCTTGGCGCTCCGATCAAAGGCGTCACGATGGCCGAGCGGTTCAGCGCGACCCCGGGCGCGTTGCCGATCCTCATGGTGATCGCGATCATTCTTGGCGGAATCTACACAGGCTGGATCACGCCGACAGAGACCGGCGCGGCCGGCGCGGCCGTCATCTTCATCCTGGCTTTGATGCGCAAGGCGTTCACCGGCCAAGGCATGACGCGTTCCGACCTGGCGGAAGCCCTGATGGAAACCTCGAAGATCACGGTCATGATCTTCACCATCATCTGGGGCGTTTTGATCTATGTGCGCTTCCTGGGCTTCACCGGCCTGCCGGGCGCGTTCGCGGACTGGATCGCGCATCTGGAAGTGCCGCGCATGGTGATCTTCCTGTTCATCCTGGGCGTCTACATTCTGCTCGGCATGTTCATGGACGGCATCGGCATGCTGTTGCTCACCTTGCCGGTCGTCTATCCGGCGATCATCGCGCTGGATTTCAACCCGATCTGGTTCGGCATCATCCTGGTCAAGATGATCGAGGTCGGCCTCGTCACCCCGCCGATCGGCTTGAACTGTTTTGTCGTCAACGGGGTCAGACCGGACATACCATTGTCCGAAGTCTTCAAGGGCATCTGGCCGTTCGTGGTCGCTGACCTGATTACGGTCGGGTTCCTGATCGCGTTCCCCGGCATCGTTCTCTATCTTCCGGAGACGATGATGCCCGGCTCGGGCTGACGCAGCCGGTTCCGCACGAGACGAAGGCCGCGCGACCCTGTCGCGCGGCCTTTCTCATTTCAGGCGCTTCGGTCGTCGCCTAACCCGCGAGCGCGGCGCGCACCTGCTGGCGAAGGACCGGCAAAACCTCGACCTCGAACCACGGATTGCGCTTCAGCCATCCGTTAACGCGCCAACTGGGATGCGGCGTCGCCAGAAACCCTTGAGGCAACGCGCGCCACTCCCTCACCGTCGCCGTGACGCTCGCCGCCCCTTCTCGGCCGAGATAGAGCCTTTGCCCATACTGGCCGACGAGAACGGTCAACCTCAACCCGCACAGCAGCGGCCGCAGGCGGGGATGCCATTCCAGCCCACATTCCGGAATGGGCGGCGCGTCGCCGCCTTTGGGATTTCGGCCTGGATAGCACAGGCCGGCCGGCAGAATTGCAAACACGCTCGGGTCATAAAACGCGGACTTGTCGACGCCGAGCCAATCGCGCAAACGGTCGCCGGACGGATCCGTAAACGGCCGCCCACTCCGATGCACGGCTGTGCCCGGCGCCTGACCGACGATGAGCACGCGCGCCTCTGCGTTCAACTGAAAGGCCGGCCGCGGCCCCAACGGCAAGCGTGCGGAACATCGCCTGCATCCCCGTGCCTCCGCGGCCGCGGCCGCTAGGAGCGCTTCTGCCGACAGGCAAGCTTTGCCCCCTCTTGCCGGCGCCGAGTGAAATGCCAATCCCCTTTTTTTGTTGGATTTTTGCATCTGGCCCGATGTTTGCTTTCAGTCCGGCAGGAGGACTTGCGCCATGACCATTACTTTCGCCGACCCGTCGGCCCGCCTGAGCGCCGCGTCGCCCGGAGCCGCCCAGACATCGGATAACAATACCGGCGAGAGGGAAAGCGATTTTACGTTCGACGATCTTATCGACGTCATCAATCCCCTGCACCATCTCCCGATCATCTCGACGATCTATCGCGCGATTACGGGCGACGAGATCAGCGTTTCGGCGCGAGCGATCGGCGGCGGCTTGTACGGCGGTCCGGTGGGATTGCTGGCGGCCGGCGCGACAATGGCGGTCGAGGAAGCCGTCGGCATGTCTCCGGATGGCGTCCTCGCTGACATTTTCGACGGCGAAAACGCCGAAACGACGCTGGCGCGCAACCCGCAGGCGCCGACGCCTCAACCGTCTGCGCAAGCCCAGAACGCCCAGGCGGACACCGCCCAGATGTCCGCGATCCAAGCCGCGCTGGCGGCGCCGACGCCCGCTGGGGCGCCCGTCCCCAACAGCGCAGCGGCGCAGCCGCAAGCCCAGGATGCGGCGCCGCCGTCCAAATATGCGGATATGCGGTTCTTCCAGCTGGGCGGAGAGCGCGCGCGCGCGGCGAACGCCGCCGCCGCGCCGGCTGTCGACGAATCGCCGCGGGGACTGCAAACCCTGTCGCCGGCGCAGAACGAGCTGCTGCAGCGCTTTGTCGCCGGCGCGCAAGGCGACGCAGGCTCGGCTACCGGACTTCCGGCCGATGGCGACGCGGCGGAATGGTTCGCCGCGCGCATGCAGGCCAATCTGCAGAAGTATGCGGACGCCCAGGCCGCCGGCGAAGCCGCGGGCATGCGGATCGCCCGATAGGACGTTCTTCGGGGACGGCCGCGCCGCTTCGGCGCAAGACTTCTGGCTATTCAGCGGTCGAACAGCGGTAACTCCGAGCCGCAGAACGGAAAGGACCCACGCCGGGGAGGCATGGGCCCTCAGAAACACGCTGGCCGCCTAGGGTAAGATCGCCGCTTGGCGGGGAGGCGGAGGGAAATTTCCAAGCAGCTTCGGTCGACGTGCTCCGTCCGTTTCCGCTAGGCCTGTCGGTAGGCCCGCTTCGTTAATGACGAGATAGGCGCGCCCTCGGCTCCGAACGAGTGACCGGCGTCACACAAGGCGACATCCGGCGCCTGGACAGCGAATGTCTGTTCAATCGGGCGCTTCGGCTGCAAGCGCGCGACCGTTCGCCAACGTGACATGCCGGTTCATCATCGCCGCCAGGTCCGGATTGTGGGTCGCGACCAGCATGCCGACGCCAACGTCGCGCGCCAGGCCGAGCAGGCGCTCCATGACCAGGAAGGCCGTCGCCTGGTCGAGATTGCCCGTGGGTTCATCCGCGAGGATCAGATCCGGCTCGTTCGCGAGCGCCCGCGCGACCGCGACGCGCTGCTGTTCCCCCCCCGAGAGCGCCGCCGGTCGGTGGTCGACCCGTTCGGCGAGTCCAAGCCCTTCCAGCAACGCCGCCGCGCGTCCCCGCGCCTGCCGTCGTCCTACGCCGCGGATGGTTTGCGGCAGGATGACGTTCTCCAGCGCCGTGAACTCGGGCAGGAGATGGTGAAATTGAAAGACGAAGCCGATGCGGGCCGCGCGCAGCCGGCTGCGGCCAGCGTCGTCCAAGCGGCCGGCGTCTTCGTCCATGAGGCGTACTTCGCCCGCATCGGGCCGATCGAGCAGGCCTGCGATCTGGAGCAGCGTCGTCTTGCCCGCCCCTGACGGCGCCGTCAGCGCCACGCTCTCGCCGGCGGCGACGGTCAGATCGATCCCCGTCAGAACGCGCAAATGGGCGCCGCCCTGGCTGTAGCTCTTCTCGACGCCCGCAAGGGCCAGGACGGTTTCCCGGCTCATTCGTACCTCAATGCGGACGCCGGCTCCGCCTTGGAGGCGCGCCAGGCGGGATAGATGCTCGCCAGAAAGGACAGGCCGAGCGCCATCGCGACGACCATGCCGACCTCGAAGCTGTCGACCTTCGCCGGCAGCCTGGAAAGGAAATAGATCTCCGCCTGGAAGAATTGCGCGCCGCTGACCGCTTCCAAAAGCCGGCGGATGGATTCGATGTTGAGCGCAAAGGCCAAACCGAGCCCGAAGCCCGTCGCCGCGCCGACGACGCCGATCGTCGAGCCGGTGAACAGGAACACCCGCATGATCATGCCGCGCGTCGCGCCCATGGCCCGCATAACGGCGATATCCCGCGTCTTGTCCTTCACCAGCATCGTCAAACTGGAGACGATATTGAACGCCGCCACGAGGATAATCAGCGTCAGGATCAGGAACATGACGTTGCGCTCCACATCGAGCGCGTTCACGAACGCCTGGTTCGTATCCCGCCAGTCGTAGACCACGAACGGGCCGCCGGCCGCGTCCCGAACGGCGCGCTTCTCGCCCTCAAGGCGTTCGGGATCGCGCACCATCGCCTCGATCAGGCTTACCCCGTCGCCCGTGTTGAACAGGGGCCTGGCGTCGCGCAGCGGGATGTACACGAACGTCGAATCATACTCGAACATGCCGACGTCGAAGATGGCGACCACGCGGAACGCCTTCTGCAACGGCGCGTTCCCGAAGGGCGTCACGCCACGCGCCGGGGATATCAACGTGATCCTGTCGCCCAGGCGAACGCGAAGCTTGTTCGCCATTCGCTGGCCGATGACGGCGACGCCGCGTCCCTCGAACCGGTCGAGCCCGCCAGCGACCACGCCCTTGGCGACCGACTCAAGGCTGTTGAGGCCCTCCACGGTCATGCCGCGCACGAGCGCGCCGGTCGCCTGCCCTTCGGTCGCGGCCATGGCCTGGCCTTCGACGACGGCGGCGGCGCGCACCACGCCATCCACCATCGATATGCGCGCGACTAAAGCGTCATAGTCCCGGATCGGCTCGCCGATGCCGACCACCTGGAGGTGGCCGTTCAGCCCCAGGATGCGGGAGAGCAGCTGCTCGCGAAAACCGTTCATCACCGACATCACGACGATCAACGTCGCAACGCCGAGCGCGATGCCGATCAACGAGAACCAGGCGATCACGGAGATGAAGCTTTCGCGGCCGCGTCCGCGCAGATAGCGGCCGGCGACCATTCGCTCGAATGAGAGGGCCATGCGCCTGGGCCGGCCTAACCCAAAACGGCCTGCAACGCCGCTTCGGGCGCCAGCTCCTGGCGCTCGCCCGTCGCCCGCCGCTTCAACTCCACGATGCCGTTCTTCACGCCCCGCGGCCCGACGATGATCTGCCAGGGCAGACCGATCAGATCCATATCGGCGAACTTGGCCCCTGCCCGCTCGGACCGGTCGTCATACAAGACCTCGGCGCCAGCCTGGCTGAGCTTTGCATAAAGGTCCTCGCAAGCGGCGTCGGTCTCGGCGTCGCCTTGGCGAAGGTTGATCAGTCCGGCCTGGAACGGCGCCACCGCGTCTGGCCAAATGATGCCGGCGTCGTCGTGGCTCGCCTCGATGATGCCGCCGACGAGCCGCGACACGCCGATGCCGTAAGACCCCATATGAACGGCGGTCTGGCCGCCTTCGGGCGTCTGCACAAACGCCTTCAAGGGTTCGGAATACTTCACGCCGAAATAAAAGATGTGCCCGACCTCGACGCCGCGCGCCGCCAGAAGATCGCTTTCCGGCACGGGGCAGGACGCGGGATCGTGCATCTCATCGGTCGCGGCGTAGATTTCCGTCAGCCGTTTGATACGCGGCTCCAGATTGTCATCGTAGTCGATGTCGTCGACGCCAAGGTCGATGTCCAGCCAATCCTTATGGCAGAACACCTCGCTTTCGCCGGTCTCCGCCAGAATGATGAATTCATGGCTGAGATCGCCGCCGATCGGGCCTGTATCGGCGCGCATCGGTATGGCCTTCAGGCCCATCCGCTCGAACGTCGCCAGATAGGCCATGAACATCTTGTTGTAGGAATGCTTGGCGCTCTCATAGTCGAGGTCGAAGGAATAGGCGTCCTTCATCAGGAACTCCCGGCCGCGCATAACGCCGAAGCGCGGGCGCACCTCATCCCGAAACTTCCACTGGATGTGATAGAGCATCTGCGGCAGGTCGCGATAACTCTTCACATAGAAGCGGAATATATCGGTGATCACCTCCTCGTTCGTCGGCCCGTAGAGCATGTCGCGATCATGGCGGTCCTTGATGCGCAGCATCTCCTTGCCGTAGTCGTCATACCGGCCGCTTTCCCGCCACAGATCGGCCGATTGGATCGTCGGCATCAGCACCTCGTGGCAGCCGGCGCGGTTCTGTTCCTCGCGCACGATCTGCTCGATGCGCTTCAGCACGCGGAAGCCGAGCGGCAGCCACGAATAGATGCCGGCCGACGCCTGGCGCACCATGCCCGCCCGCAACATCAACCGGTGAGAGACGATCTGCGCCTCGGCCGGGGTTTCCTTCAGGGTGGGCATGAAATACCGGGTCAGGCGCATGGCCGAGGACGCTCCAAATTCACAAAGACGGGTTCTACGCTTCCGCGGCAGAGCTTAGACCATGTTTGCGCGCGCTGGGGAACCGCCCGCGCGCCTACAGCCTGGGATCGGCGCTCAACACCGCTGCGCATGCTTCGGGCAACTGCGAGAGCATGATCTCCTTCTTCTTGCGCGGCGGTTTCGGTTTTGCGGGCTTCGCGCTGGGCGGCGGGGGCTTCGGCGGTTTCAGCCAGGATGCCAACTCCTCCCCGCAGCCATCGCCCGGCGGCGGCGGCGTCTGGGACTTGCACGTCTTGTCGGTGACCGACGGGCAGGCAAGACGCACATGCAGGTGGTCTCTGTGGCCGTACCAGGGCCGCACCTTGCGCAGCCAATCGCGATCCCCTTCCGGGGCCGCCTCGCAGAGCGCTTTCTTGATCGGCGCGGCGACGAATATACGCGCGGTATCGTCATGCCGCGCCGCCAGTTCGATCAACCGGCGCTCGCGCTTCGTGAACTTCTCCGACACCCATGGCGCCTTGACCGACTGGACGACCGAATAGGCGCTCCATTCTTCCCTTTGCTTCAGGGTCAACTTCTGCTCCGGCGACGGACGGAACCAGATATCGACGTCCAAACCGCTCTGGTGGCTGGCGTGGCCTGAGAGCATCGGGCCGCCGCGCGGCTGCGCCAAGTCGCCCACCAGCAGCGGCGCATGCCCTTCCGCGACGACATCCGTCGCCAGCTTCCGCAGAAACGCCAGAAGCCTTGGATGGCCCCAGGCCCGGTTTCTGCTTGGGCGCATGGTCTGGTAGCCGGGGCCGACATCGTCCAGGCGTTCGCCGCCGGCAAGGCACCCCTTGGCATAGCTGCCGATCACCCGCGCCGCACTGTCCGAAGGCCGGTCGAGCTTTCCGAACAGCATACGCGCGGGCGTCGTCTCTTCGGCGGCTATCGCTGGAGCGGCGAACGTCGCGGCCCCGAGCGCCGTCGCGAGGGTCAAGCAAGCGGCGCGCGCAATCCGGCCGATTCCATCAGCGGCATGACGTCGGCGACCCATCTTTCCCCCTCCTCCAGATAGTCGAGCCAAGAGAGCAGCACGCCATCGACGCCCATATCCGCCAGGCGCGCGAGATCGGCCGTGACGGATTCAGGCGTGCCGACCAGCGGATAACCGCCATGGCCCGCCTTGAAGTGGAACTTGAACGCCTCCATCACCGCGGGCTCGAGCGTTTTCGATTCCATGCCGAACATTTCCAGCATATTGCCGACCGCGATGTCATCCCCAAAGTCGACGACGTAACGTTCAAGATCGCGTTTGGCTTGCGCTTCCGTCGGGCGGACGACGGCATAGCCGTGGATCCAGCACTGGGAACGGCGCCCCTGCGCCTCGGCCATGGCCTTCAGGTTCTCGATCTGCGCCCGGTCGGCGCCTTCAGCCTTCTGACGCAGCATGACGAAGTTCATATCGCAGTTTTCGGCGGAGAACCGTTGTCCGACCGCCGAAGACCCAGCGTTCATGATCGGGAGCGCGCCGCCCTGAAGCGGCTTCGGTTCGCTCCAAAGGTCTTTGCCCTGGAAGAACTCGCCCTCAAAGTCGAACGGCTCCGTTTCCGTCCATAGCTTTCGCGCCAGGGCCACCCACTCCGCCGCGTAGTCATAGCGGCGGTCATGCTCGCGCCATTCCGCGCCGAACATCTCGAACTCGTTCCGGAACCAGCCGCACACGACGTTCATCACAAAGCGGCCGCCGGAAATATGGTCGATCGTCGCCGCCTGCTTGGCAGCCGCGACCGGATGCACGAGCGGCGCATGCACAGTCGAGAGAACCGCGATCCGTTCCGTGAGCGCGCCCAGGCCTGCGGCCCAGGTAAAGGTTTCGAAGGTGCGGTTGTTGAAGTTCGAAGGACCGCCATAGCCCTTCCATCGCCCGACGGGCAGCAGCGCCTCCATCCCCGCCTTGTCGGCGAGCTGCGCCAGCTTCACGTTCTCCGGCCAGGTCATCGGCCAGGCTTCCGGCGCCGTCGTGACCGCCGAGCCGCCGCTGCAATTGAAGGCCATGACGCCCAACTTCATCCGATTGCCGCCGAAAATCGGATTGGGCTTCGCCTCCTGGCCCGTTCCCTCGACCATGCAGCTACTTCTCCGTCATCACCCAGACGCCATCCCAGTCCGCCGACGGCGGTTCGGCCATCAGCACGTCGCAACGCTCCAGATACATAGCGGACGGCACATCGTCGGCGCGAATGCGCAGAGCCTCGCTGAAACGCTCCTTGGCCTTGGCGAAGTCCTGCTCCCGATAGCGGCGCAGTCCGTCCGCGAATAATCCGAGCATATCCATCAAATTAGGAGCCGTATCTTCATCCAGGTGATCAAGGCATTCATATACGGTGACGGGCGCCGTCTTGCCTTTGACGACGACCTTGTCCAGCGCCCGCAGCCGATAGGCGCCTTTCAGCTGATCGACCGTAAACTCGGACAGCAGAATGCCCGCACCGTATTGCTTGCAGGCGCTTTCCAGGCGCGCGGCGAGGTTCACGCCATCGCCGATGATCGTGTAGTCCATCCGCTTCTTGCTGCCGATATTGCCCGCGACGACCGCATCTGTGTTGAGGCCGACGCCGATGCGCAGCGGGAACGCGACGCCGTCCGGCCCCGTAGGGCTCCAGGTCTGGAGCACGCGCTGCATGGCGATCGCCGCCCGCAGACCACGATCCGGATCGTCCTCGTGGGGCAGCGGCACGCCGAACACCGCCATGATCGCGTCGCCGATGAACTTGTCGAGCATGCCGTTCTGGCTGGAGATGCACTCGACCATGAATTCGAAATAATCGTTCAGCATGGCGACCGTGCCGGCCGCGCCGAGCCGTTCGGAAATGGTCGTGAAGCTGCGAATATCGGAGAAGAGGACCGTCGCCGTGGACTGCTTGCCGCCAAGCGCGCCGTCGCCGCCCTCGCCGGACAGAAGCTGGTCCGCCACGTCCGGGTCCATATAGCGGGACAGGGTCGACTTGACGCGCTTCTCGCCGGATATGTCCTCCAGCATGACCATGACGCCAAGCGGCTTGCCGTCGCCGGCGCTTAGGGGCTGGACGTTGACATTGACCGACACCGTCTCGCCTTCGGCGACCACTTCCGCATCGACGGCGATATCGCTGACCGACGTCTCGGCGACGCGCAGGGCGCGCTCAATCAGCCAGGCGTTGTCTTCTCCGAAAACCTCGCCGAGCGGCTTGCCGGCCACGCTCTCCGGGTCGATCCGGAAAATCCGTCCGCCGGCGGCGTTGCAGGTGCGCACCACGCCGTCCGGGTCGAAAGTGATGACGCCGTTGGACATGCTTTGCAGCATGGCGTCCGTGTAGTTGCGCATGGCCTGCACGTCATCGAACAGCTTGGCGTTCTCGAGGCCGATCGAAATCTGCGCCGTGAACGCGCGGAGACGATGCTCATCGTCGTCGGTGAACGGGCCGCCGATCTTGTTCAGGACCTGGGTGACGCCGATGATCTCGCCTGTCTTGTTCGAAACCGGCACGCAGAGGATGGAGCGCGTGAAGAAGCCGGTCTGCCGGTCGTAGCCCGGATTGAACCTTAGGTCGGCATAGGCATAGGGAATGTTGATCGACTGGCCGGAGGTGAACACGGCGCCGGCGATGCCGTCGCTGTTGGGCAGGCGCAATTGCTGGTCCAGCCCGGCGCCGACATAGCTGAAAAGCTCATCCGTCTTGGCGTCGTTCAGGAACAGCGTCGATCGCTCCGCATTCAGAAGACGGGTCGCCTCGGACATCACCTTGTTCAGGAGCTTCGGCAACTCCAACTCGGACGTGATATCCGAAACCACGTTCATGAACGCGCTCTCGCGCGCCTGCGTTTTCTCCATACGCTCGATCAGCTGCAAGGATTGCAGCGTAATGGCGCATTGGGCCGTGATCGCCTCGACCACGTCCAGATCCTGCTGGTCGAACAGCCCGTCCTTCTTGTTCAGAACCTGTACGACGCCGATCACGGCGCCTTTCGGCGAACGGATGGGCGCCGCGAGAAGGCTCTTCGTCTGAAATCCCGTTTCGCTGTCGAACCGCGCCTTGAACCGATCGTCGGCATAGGCGTCGTCCACGATCTCGCCGCGCCCGCTCATAAAGACCGCGCCGGCGAGGCCTTCGTCCCGGCCGAGCCGGATTTCCGAGCGCTTCAGCCCATGGGCGATGCGGGAATACAGCTCCCCGGCCTCCGGGTCTTCGAGATAGAGCGTCGCGCGCTCGGCGTTCGTCTGCTCCGCCGCGACGGAGACAAGCTCATCCAGGACCGCATCCAGGGAGTCGAGGGTCGCGATCTGACGAGAAATGTCCAGCAGCAGCTGCATCTGTTGCAGCCCCATCATGCCGTCCCTGGAGAAGCCGACGCGATTGTCATCCATTGCCGCAGTCCTCCAATCGCTCTCTCAGGGCGCGAACCGTATCTTCCAAATGGCGGATGGAGGCGCGGGACGCCTCCTGCGCTTCCCTCTCGGCCGTCGCGCGCTCGACGACTTCAGCTTCCAGTTTCTCCCGCAGCGCGTCGATCGTCCGCCGCATCTGTGAAATCTCGGTCTGAGATTGCACGACCGCGGCCTCGACCGTCGTCGCCGCGTCGGCATGCGCGTCTTCAAGCGCGCTGCGCAACCTGTCTACGGTTTTCTGCAGGGATTCGATCTCGCCGCGGTGACGGCGCTCTGCGCCATCGACCGCGCGAGACAACTCGGCGTCCTTCGCCTCTAACTCCTGGCGCAACGCCAACACCGTTTCGCGCAGGTGCCGCGTCGCAGCGTCAGACTTGCCGCCGCCGTCCGCCGGCGCGGCATGTTCTGTCATATCCAATGTTCCGCCCTCAACGCCGTATGACAGCGCAAGACTAACATCGCCGATTTTCGATAAGATTGACAGACCGGCCGAAAGTTGACCTGGGGGCGGATTAACGGTTCCGCGGCGTATTCTGGCGGCCGAAGCCGGGGCTGCGCGTGACTCGCGGCCGCCGTTTGGCGGTCCACGCCGCCTCGCCCGCCTCAAGCGTCCAGCTGACCATCTCCTTCAAGGCGGACCCGAGCGCCTCGTCCCAGGCTTCGATGATCCCGGAAAGCTTTTCCGGGCTCGCCGTGGCGCGCCGCTCGATCGACGTGGAGGCGACGATCAGCCGATCCGGCATCTCGACCAGTTTGAGCCCGAAGGCGATCCTGGGTTCGTGCACGCCGGGCGTCCGGTAGGCCTCGGCCTGAAACTCCCGCATGTCGGTCTTCAGGATGAAGTCGGGCTTCAAACCGACCGCGTCCCGCCCGACGGCGACGATCCGACCGGAATTCTCAAAGGATTCGACGATCAGGCTTTGCACCATCAAAGGCGCCCTGTCGGTCCAATTCGCCAGGGCGTAATAGTCGAACTGCGTCGGCGCCGGCATCAAGCCGATCCGCAAAGTGTTCAAGCTCGCGGACGCATAGGGCGTCTCGACCAGAAGCTGCCAGTCGACCGACGGCGTGCCATCGGGAAACGTGCTTTTGGGCGTCAGGCGGTACAACCGCGGCGATGGCCCCGCGCCGGGCAGAACGGATTCGCAGCCGGCGAGCGCAAGCGCGCCCATGCCAGCCAGCGCGGAGCGCCGGCCTATTCCGTCAACGGGTTTCGAAGCCACGTTGCTGTCCTCCAAACAGGAACCGGGCGGGGTCGCGACCGACTTCCGTCGTCAACCGGTTCAGATTGTCCGTCAATACGCGAAGATCGATGAGAAACGCGTTCATGTCGTAAAGCGTCGTGCCGGTGAAGTCGCGGATCGCCGGGCGGTTCTCCTGAATCAGGCCGCGCGCTTCCTCCGCGGCCCCTTGGAATGCGCCCGCCGTCCGACTGGCCTGGGCGACCAGTTCGTCCAGATCTTCTGACGCCACGCTCAGGTTCTGCAAGGCGGCCGTCGCCGCCGCGGTCGCGACCGGAATATCCTTCTCGAGCGTCGACCCGACCGCCTGGACGGACTGGGCCGCCTTGCGAATCTCTGCGATTGCGCCCTCCGCATCCACCACGATGCTGTCGATGCTTTCGGAGCGGGCGGCGAGGGTCTGGGACAAGGTCGCGAGATTGGCGAGGATCGATGTGAACGCCGCCTGATTGTCGTCGCCCAGCACCAGCGACGCCCTGGCGACAAGTTCCTGCACCTGCTCGACAAGCGCGGGCGCGCCGGCCAGCAGCCGATCGAGCTGTGAGGGCGCAGACTTGATGATCGCGTACTTTTCGCCCGCTACCGGCTCCAGCGGCGACGCGCTGTTGGAGCCGCCGCGCAACATCACGAGCGCGCCTCCGGCGAGGCCCTGAATCTCGAGGCTCGCAACCGTATCGGAGCGAACCGGCGCATCTTCCGTCAGGCGCGTCTTGACCAGGATCCGCTCGACGTCGCCGTCGTCCGGAAACCCGATCGACGTCACCTCGCCGACGGTGATGCCGCGAAAGGTGACCGAACTTCCGACCCGGAGCCCTTTCACCGATCCGTCGAAATAGATCCAGTAGTCCCGGTAGTTCCGTTCCGCCTGCCAGTTCGATAGCCAGACGATGAACGCCAAGAGGCTCAAGAACAACGCGACGACGAACAGGCCGACCGCAATGAAGTTGGCGCGCGTTTCCATCGGTCCGCCTCCTATTTAGCCGCGCCGCCAGGGCCGCCGGCATTGAGCGCCGCGCGACCGCGCGGACCGCCGAAATATTCCTGAATCCAAGGGTGATCGATCTGCATCAGCGCCGGAATTGTGTCCACCCGCGTCCGCTTGTCGATCAACACCGCCACCCGGTCGCAGATGGCATGCAGCGAATCAAGATCATGGGTAATCATAACCACCGTCAGGCCCAGCGCGCGCCTAAGCTCCAGAATCAGATTGTCAAAGTTGGCGGCGCCGATCGGATCGAGCCCCGCCGTCGGCTCGTCCAGAAAGAGAATTTCGGGATCGAGCGCCAGCGCCCGCGCGAGGCCGGCGCGCTTGCGCATGCCGCCGGAAAGTTCGGACGGATACTTCGCGCACGCATCCGGCGGCAGGCCGGCAAGCCCGACCTTGAGCGCCGAAGCCGCCGCCCTGAGGGCCGGAGAAATCTTGGTGTGCTCCTTCAGCGGCGCCTCGATGTTTTCCTGCACCGTCAAAGAACTGAACAGCGCGCCGTCCTGGAACAGGACGCCCCAGCGCCGCCGAAGCGACCGCTCGGCCTCCGCGTCTCCCGCGCCGGCCACCTGGCCCAGAACCTTGATCTCGCCCGCCGCCGCCCGGTTCAAGCCGATGATCGTGCGCATAAGCACCGATTTGCCCGTGCCAGAACCGCCGACGACGCCGATGATCTCTCCCTTGCGTACGGCGAGGTCCAGATCGTCATGGACGACATGGCTGCCGAATTGGGTGCGCAGACCGCGAACTTCGATGGCGTTCTCCTCCGTCAACGGCTCAGACCCCGATGATGAGGAAGAAAACGGAGAAAACCGCGTCGATCGCGATCACGAAAAACACCGCCTGCACCACCGACTGCGTCGTGCGCCGGCCGACGGATTCGGCGTTGGAGGAGACCTTGAGCCCGTGGAAACACCCGATCGCGGCGATCACGGCCGCCATCACCGGCGCTTTAACGAGGCCCACCCAAAAATGATTGATGGAGACCGCAGCCTGAAGCTGCTTCGCGAACTGCGTAATCGTGATGTCGAGCGCGAACATCGCCGCGACCGCGCCGCCGAGCACGCCCATGATGTCCGCATAGAACGTCAGGAGCGGCAAAACCAGGACGAGCGCCATGATCCGCGGCGCGCATAGGATCTCGATGGGATCGAGACCAAGCGCCTGCATCGCGTCCACCTCCTGATTGACCCGCATGGAGCCGATCTGCGCCGTAAATGCGCTGCCGGAGCGGCCGGCGACGATGATCGCCGTTATGAGCACGCCAAGCTCCCGCAAAACGCCGATCCCGACAGAATCGACGGTCAGGAGTTGCGCGCCGAACTTCTCCAACTGGTTCGCCGCCTGATAGGCGACGACGACCCCGATCAGAAAATTGAGAAGGCCGACGATCGGCAACGCGTTCAATCCGGTCGCCTCGATCTGGGTGACGAGCGAACGCCACCTGATGCGCCATGGCGCGGCGATCATGCGCAGGATCGTGACGGTCGAAGCGCCGACGAAGCTCAACAGCTCCAGGCCCTCGCTGGCGACGTCGACCGTCGTGCGGCCGAGCCGTTCGAGAACCCGGCCGATGGCGGAGCCCCTGTCCGGCTCCGGGTCGGGCGCTGCGATCGCCCGTTCGACCACTTCGATCAGGCGCGCATGGTCGGGCTTGGCGCCGATGAACGCCGCCGGGGCGCCGGCGTCCACGCCGAGGCGCCGCGCCGCTTCGAACAATTCAAGGACGCCGTTCGTATCCAGCCTGTCGATCGTCGAAAGATCGATCCGCGACGCCCGCGCCCCGGAACGGATCAACCGGTCGATGGCGGTCTCGACGCCAGCAAGCGCGGGCGTCGTCCAATTTCCGCTCGCATATGCGGCCGCATCCACCACCACGATCGGGGCGGTCGACGGCGCGTCTACGCCAGGGGCAAGGACGGATTCTGAAGCCATGCATTCTTTCTAGCCGGCGAATCATTCAAACGATACAGCTTTTGGCGCCGCGAAACCGCCGCGCCGCCGCCTCGGAAAGCGACGAAAGACTCCTTCCGGCGCCGATGGGCCACTGCTAGGGTCTAACGGTGAAAACCGATATAAAATGAACGGTATGGCTACAGGCGCCACCATCGAAATCGCCATCGCCTGCGATCTAGCCGCGATGGCGAGAGCGCAGTCGGATGTCGCCGCGTTCGCGCGCGAGCGCAGTTTGGAGCCGGAGCGGGTTCACGAATTGGAGCTCGTCATCGACGAAGTCGTATCGAACATCGTCAGATACGGGTTCCCCGAAGGCGGAGCCAATGCGGACATTTGCCTGGAAGCGCGGGTCGACCAATCGACGGTCGCGCTGATCTTCACGGATAACGGAACGCCATTCGATCCCCTGGCAGACGCCCCGGCGCCCGATCTTACGGCCGATGTGGAGAACCGCGCGGTCGGCGGCCTCGGCATTCATTTGGTGAAGACGCTCGCGGACGCTTGCGCCTATCGCCGGGATAACGGCCGCAATCGGCTGGAAGTGACCTGGCGGCGAAGCTGACCCCGATAGGATCAAATGGCGCCGATCTCGATGCCGCTTTGCCTTAGCTGTGCGATCAAAGCAGTCTTCGCGGACGCCAGCCCATCGGCCGATTGCGCTTCGCAACGGGCGACGAGCGAGTTCTGGGTGTTGGAGGCCCGCAAGAGCCACCACCCGTCCCCAAGCTTGACCCGCACCCCGTCCACGGCCGAGACGTCGGCGCCGTCTTCGCGCAATCGATCCCTCACCTCTTCCACGATGGCGAACTTGCGCTCCTCAGACACGTCGAAACGCAGTTCGGGCGTATTGAACGCCTGCGGCAGCCCGCGGCGGAAGTCCGCCAGGGTTTCCGTCGACGCCGCGAGGATGGAGATGGTCCGCGCCGCGACGTACAGCGCATCGTCGAAGCCGAAATAGCGATCGGCGAAAAAGATATGCCCGCTCATCTCCCCGGCGAGCGGCGCGCCCGTCTCCGCCATCTTGGCCTTGATCAGCGAGTGTCCCGTCCGCCACATCAGCGGCTCGCCGCCGGCCGCCGCGACCGCGTCGAACAGCACCTCGCTCGCCTTCACGTCCGCAATGATCGTAGCGCCGGGATTGTCCTTGAGGACGGAGCGGGCCAACAGCACCAGAAGCTGATCCGCCCAAAGGATCTCCCCCTCGCCGTCGACGACGCCGATACGATCGCCGTCCCCGTCGAACGCGATGCCGAAGTCGGCGCCGGCGCGGCGCACTTCGTCCTGCAACTGCACGAGATTTTCCGGTTGCGTCGGGTCGGGGTGATGGGAGGGGAAGTTCGAATCGACCTCGCAATTGATCAGGATATGCTCGCCCGGCAGGCGCGCCGTGAGGTCAGGCAGGATAGCCGCCGGGGCGCCGTGCCCCGGGTCCCAGACGATCTTGAGCGGGCGGGCGACGGGATTGTCGGCGACGATCCGCTCGATATGTCTGTCCATGACCGGCGAGGAAACCAACACGCCGGCGCCGTCGATGAAGCGTCCGTCGGCTGCGATGCGCCCAAGCTCCTGAATGTCGTCGCCATAGATCGCCCGGCGGCCCAGCACCATCTTAAAGCCGTTGTACTCCGGCGGATTGTGCGACCCCGTAACCATGACGCCGCCGTCAACGTCGAGTTCATAGACCGCGAAATAAAGCGTGGGCGTCGACGCAAGGCCGATGCGCGCGACTTCGACGCCGCTATCGGCAAGCCCTTGGGCGAGCGCCGCTTCCATTCCAGGCGAACTGACGCGGCCGTCATACCCGACGGCTACCCGCCGGCCGCCCGCTTCGACGACTTTCACGGCAAACGCCCGGCCGAGGGCATAGGCGTCGGCCTCGGAGAGCGTTTCTCCAACGATGCCGCGAATATCGTACTCGCGCAGGCTCGTGGCGTGGAACTGGTGTGGAGCGGGGCCAAACTTCGGCGTCACGCGTTCATTCCCATATGGGTTCGACATAAAAACAGCCGCGCATTCGGGGCGCGGCCCCAAATGCGCGGCGTGTCGCAAAGATTATCCGCACGTCGCTTGATCGCACGGCTCGCATTCGCCCTTAAAGATGGCGGTTTGGCGCTCATCCATCAATGGCGTTCTGACTTTGGCCGTCTAGCTCGCCTTCAGCTTCGCAGAGACGCTGGCATAGTCATCGACCAGCTTTTGCGTATCCGCGCCAAGGTCGTCCCGGGCCAAGGCGAAGGCAAGCGTCGCTTCCAGGAAGCCGACCTTGTCGCCGCAGTCGAAACGCCGGCCTTCGAAACGCAGGCCATGGAACGGCGCGTGGCCAAGCATGCGGGCCATGGCGTCCGTCAATTGGATCTCTCCGCCGGCGCCTCTGCCTTGATTCTCAAGGATGTCGAAAATTTCCGGCAACAGGACATAGCGACCGATGACCGAAAGCGTCGACGGCGCGTCGGCGGGCTTCGGCTTTTCAACGAGGCCGCGGACTTCCGCCAGCCTGCCGTCGTCCGAACCGACGTCCAGAACGCCATACCGATCCGTGTGCTCGCGCGGCACATCCATAACCGCCAGCGCATTGCCGCCGGTCTGATTGTAGACGTCGATCAGCTGGCCGACGCAGGGCTGCTTCGACATGACCAAATCGTCGGCCAGCAAAATGGCGAACGGCTCGTCGCCGACCAGGTGGCGCGCCGCCCAGACGGCGTGTCCGAGGCCGGCCGGCTCCTGCTGACGGACATAGGCCACGGAACCGGGCGTCGTCATCATGCCGGTGACCACTTGATGGGCGTCGGTCTTGCCGCGCTTCATCAGCGTGTCCTGGAGCTCATAGCTGTAGTCGAAATGATCTTCGATCGATGTCTTGCCGCGGCCGGTGACGAAGATGATCTGCTCGATCCCCGCATCCTGCGCTTCTTCAACCGCGTATTGGATCAACGGCTTATCGACGACAGGCAGCATTTCCTTGGGCATGGCCTTCGTCGCCGGCAAAAATCGGGTGCCGAGACCGCCGACCGGAAAAACCGCTTTGCGTACAGGCTTGCGCATTCGGTTTCGCCTCCTTCTTCCACGGAACGTTTAGTTTCGGGTCTAATGTAGGCGCACACCATTTGGAACAGATTAATCGTTGCCGGAACGTGACATCTTTCTCATGTTTCTCCTAGAAGAACGCCGCGCGCTTCGTTGATCTTCGCGGCCAGATAGGCGCTGCCTCCCCTGTCGGGATGCGCCTTGGCGATCAAGCGCTTATAGGCGGCGTTTATCGCCTCCCTGCCCGCGCCCTCCTCCAGATCCAGAATGGCGAGCGCTTCCGCGCGGCTCATGCCGCCGGACGCGGGAGGAGACTCGGCGCCGTAGCCCTCCGGTTCCGGGTCGCCGAAGCGCCTGGCCATATAGGCCGCGAGCAGTCGGGCCGAATTCGCGTCGTCCATCACCGCGCCCGCCAGATCGCGCAGTTCGGCCTCGCTCAAATCGTCCAAATCGCGGTCGGCGTGTTCGCCTTGGAGAACGCGGCCGGAAATCTCGCCGGTTTCGTGGTCGAGGCGCATTTCCAGCCAGGCGCTGGTCACTGTCGAGCCGCCGCCGGGCGTCGGGCCTTGGGCGGCGCGCGCGCGCCGGAACGCGCCGCGCAACGTTAGAGCCAGCGGCGCCAATGCGCCGAGGATGCTGAGCAGAATCGGCAGGCCCGAACGCGTCAGCAGCAACAGGGCCACCGCGCCGACGGCTATGGCGGCGAACACTTTGAACGCGACGCGCGCCTGCTGCGTCGGCGCGCCCGCATACCAGCGGGCGAACCAGATCACCCCGACCAATATCGCCAACCCGACCAGAAACCAGAACAGCAACGCCGTTTCCCTTCGCCAGTCAGCGCGACGGCGGCGGCAATGCGCGCCGCAGGCGGTCGCCTTCGCCGCCGAGATCGGCGAGCGCCCGCCAGCCGCCCGCCGCATATGCGGCGGCGGCGCGCAACAGCTCTTTCAGCGCATCCGCGCTCGACGGATCGAACTTGCAATGGGCGCCGCCGGTCAAACGGGCGATTTCCCCGAACGCCCGCGTCGCGGCAGGGTCGCGCCCTTCCTGAAACATCAGGGCTGGGGTGCCGTGCAGAGCCAATTCGCCAGCGCGGTGACACACCTTGTCGATGTCTTCCTCGAAGGCGTCGCCCACAAACACCAGCGCGGCGACGGGCGCTTTCTCAGCCTGTCGCCGTGCGTTGGCGAGCACCTTGCCGATCTGCGTCAGTCCGCCTTCGCAGCGCACGCCCAGCATGCGCTTCATCAACGTCTCGCTGTCGGAGGTCCAGGCGCTGGCCTTGCATTCCGCAAACCCGCGATAGAATACCAATTGGATGGCGAGGCCGCCCAGGCTCGCGGCTTCGCGAAACATCTCGGCCTGCAAATTCGAGGCGCGGTCCCATGTAGGCTGGCGGCTTTGGGTCGCGTCGAGAGCGAAGATCAGCCGGCCGACAGGGCCGGACGGCCGGCGCGCCTTCTGCAAGAACGCGTCGATCTCGCTCGAACTGGATTGCGCTTTCGCGACTTCCCGCTTGTCGTCCTGCGCCATGCGCCTCAACCACCGCCTCTGTTGTCCCACTTAAAATCTGGGGCCAAAGGGCGCTCGCGCCAAGCTTTCCGTCAACCGCAGGCGAGCGGCGGCTTCGGCGCATCGCCGGGCGCGCATGCAATGAAGATGACGCCGTCCGGGCGAAATCCGTGAAAGGCGAAGGCGAACGTCACGTTGTGAACGACGTCGACCGGCCCGCTCCGCCCCATGCGCTGCACGACGACATTGCCAACGTCACGCCCCTCCGCGATATCGGGGGCGTCCAGCGCGGACGCCTGGCCTTCGGACCAGCTCAACATAATCGGCCCGTCCTTGATCTCGCGCTCGCGGCGCAGGAAATCGAGCGTCCAAGCCCGGTCGCCGATGGCGACGACCCGTGTCAACGGCGCGATCCCTTCCGGCGATTCCCCCTTATAGAGGAACGGCCAGGGCGCGCTGTCGTAACGGACATAGGGGTTTCGGCCATAGGCCCTGAGTTCCCGCTGGTTCGGCCGCAGAACCATTCCGTCGGGGCGCCGGCGCTGGAACCGCTCGAAGGATTCGATCCTGGCCGGCAGCGCCTTAAGCCGCGCGCCGGTCATGTCTCCGACGATCGCCTCCCCGGTGAACTGCTGCCACCAGCTTTCCGTCTGGCGGTCCCACATGACGAGATCGGAATTGCGCAGCTTGCCGGTTACGCCGAAATCGAGCGTGCGGCCGTCGACCCGCCGATCGAACACGATGGCGGAATTGCAGAGCGGACAATAGGTCACCGCGACGGGAACGCCGCCGATCTCGTCGTTCGCAATTTCGTGCCAGATCAGGACGGAAAGCGGATATGCCTTGGCAGCGCCGTTCACGACCAGCGCAATGACCGGTTCTATCGGCGCCAGGTTGGCGGCGGCGGCCTCCGTATCCTCGAAGACAGGCTCGTCGATCGGCGGGATGCCATCCTTCGGCGGGCCGCCGGAAACGATCTCGGACAGCGCCACCGAATGTTTGGCGAAATCCGTGCTTCGCCACTCGCCCATCGCCCAGCGCTGGGCAGGATCGGCGATGGCCGCGCCGCCTGAGGCGAACGCCAAAACAAACAGGGCGAGTTGAACGAAACGCATCGAAGCCCCTTACCCATCGCGGTCGAGGCCAATATGGGCCGATCGGCGCGCGACACCAGGTCAGAACCCTGTCGCGCGCCGTCAATTCAGCGTGAAGCGATCAGCCTTTGTACTTGAAGAAGCTCGGCGCCTGGAGGATCTGGTTCTCCTGCGCGAGCAGGTAACCCGCTTCCTTCGTCTTCGCCAGGAAGGCATGCCAATCAGGATCCGCCTGCATCGCCGCGCGCTTCTTCGCCCGGTCCGCCGCGTCCTCATAGGCCCAGACATGCACATAGGTGTTGATCGCGCCGGTCTCCGTGATGCCATAGAGCGCCGGTTCGCCCAGATGCTTCGTCTGCACGGCATAGCCGTGGTCTTCATACAGCTTGAGCTGCGCCGGCACCGTGCCGGGCTTGCAGGTATATGTGCGCATGTCGAAAATCATGGATGACGTCTCCTGTGAAACTGGTTGAAGCCTTCTTGTGGACGCGCGATCCTGGCGCCCCTAACAAAGGCCCGTAAAGGCCCATTTTCAGAGAAGAGCTTTCCCGCATGGTCGAAAGAGTGGACTGCATCGTGATCGGCGCCGGCGTCGTCGGCCTCGCCTGCGCGAAATTTCTGGCGGAAGCCGGGCGCGAGGTGATCGTCCTCGAGGCGACCGACATGATCGGCAGCGAAACCAGCTCCCGCAACAGCGAAGTCATCCATGCCGGCATCTACTATCCGACGGGCAGCTATAAGGCGGCCGCCTGCATCGAAGGCAAGCAATTCCTCTACGAGTACTGCGCCGAGCGCGGCATTCCGCACAAACGGCTCGGCAAGCTGATCGTCGCCTCGGAAGAAAGCGAGGCGCCGCGTCTGGCCGCGCTCCAACAGAAGGCCCGGGAGAACGGCGTCGACGATCTCGTTCTGCTGTCCCGCAAGGAGGTCGAGGCCCTGGAACCGGCGGTTCGCTGCGTCGGCGGCCTCCTCTCGCCGTCCACGGGCGTGATCGACAGCCATTCGCTGATGCTGGCCTATCAAGGCGACGCCGAAGCGGCGGGCGCGATGATCGCCTTTCTCTCCCCCGTCGTCGGCGGCCGCGTGCGCCCCGAAGGCGGCGTCGAGGTCGACGTCGGCGGCGCGGAGCCGATGACGCTCTCCGCCGATCTCGTCGTCAATTCCGCCGGCCTCGACGCGATCGCGACCGCATCATCAATCGAGGGAACGCCGGTCGAACGGTTTCCGAAAGCCTACCTTGCGAAAGGCAACTATTTCAGCCTCGTCGGCAAGCAGCCGTTTTCCCGCCTCGTCTACCCGATGCCGGTGCCCGGCGCTCTCGGGGTGCATGTGACGGTCGATCTCGGCGGTCAGTGCAAGTTCGGACCCGACATCGAATGGGTCGACGACCGCGACTACGATATGGACCCCAGCCGGGCGGATAGCTTCTACGAGGCCGTGCGGGCCTATTATCCTGGCCTTGAGGATGGGGCGCTGGTGCCGGCCTATTCGGGCATCCGGCCCAAAATTCACGGCCCCGACGAGCCGCAGCCGGATTTCATGGTGCAAGGGCCGGCGGACCATGGCGTCCCTGGATTGATCAACCTTTTCGGCATCGAATCGCCGGGACTGACGGCTTCCGCCGCGGTCGCGCGAACCGTATTGCGTATGACCAACCGCTAGCGTCCGGCGCCGGGACTCGCTGCGCTCGGCGGAGGCCGCTAAGCTTCACGAAAAGCGCGCATCGCAGGGAGCCGCCGCATGAACGGCAAGGTCGTCGACTACTACTTCACCATCACCTCGCCATGGAGCTATCTGGGCCACGCGCCGTTTCTCGCGCTCGCCGCAGAGACCGGCCATTCGGTCGCGTTCAAACCGGTGGATTTTGGGGCGATCTTCGCCCAGTCGGGCGGGCTGCCGCTGCCGAAACGCCCATTTCAGCGTCGGCGCTACCGCATGTTCGAATTGCAGCGCTGGCGCGACTATCGCAAGGCTGATCTGAACCTGCGGCCGAAACACTTCCCGACGGACTCCGGCCTCGGCAACCGCATGGCGCTGATGGCGGCCGACCAAGGCCTGGACGCCGGCGCGCTCGCCGGCGCCTTCATGCGGGCCTGCTGGTTCGAAGAGAAAGACGTGGGCGACCGTTCGACCCTGGCGGCGATCGCCGATGGCCTCGGCATGGACGGCGATGCGCTTGCGACGGAAGCCGATTCAGCCGCCGGCAAAGCCCGCGCCGACGCGTTGACCGAGGACGCCATGGCCGCCCATGTCTTCGGCGCGCCAACCTATGTCATCAATGGCGAACCGTTCTGGGGTCAGGATCGCCTGGAGCTTGTGGAACGGGCGCTGAAAGGTCTGGCCGGGCCCTACGCCGTGGAGGGCGAGATATGAGCGAGCGAAAGAAGATCGACTTTTACTTCTGCCTGAATTCGCCTTGGGTCTATCTCGGCCAGAAGCGGCTCGAAGGCATCGCGGAAGCGGGCGAGGCCGATATCCGCTATTTCCCCGTCGACCTTCGCGAAATGATGTTGCGCCTGATTGGCCATGACGATCCCCCTGAACGCTCCGAACTGCATCGCGCCTACGGCAAGCTCGAAATGCGCCGCTGGGCGGAGCGGTACAAATTGGACTTGTCGGAGAAGCCGGCCTTCTATCCCGTCTCGCAAAAACGCGCGGCCTGCCTGGTGATCGCGGCGGACCGCTTGGGCGCGGACCCTGCTCCGCTGGTGTTCGCGCTGCCGCGCGCCTGTTGGCTGGAAGACCGGGATATCAACGACTGGAAGACCCTGACCCAGATCGCGGAGGAATGCGGCCTTCCGGGCGACGTGCTGACCAACGCCGCCCAGGACCAGGCCGTGTTGGAAGAGTTCGAAGACAACACCAACCGCGCGCTCGATCGCGGCGTTTTCGGCATTCCAAGCTATGTGCTCGACGGCGAGATCTTCTGGGGCCAGGACAGGCTGGAGTTTCTGGAGCACCGCCTCCAGGCGTCATAGATCGAGACCGTTCTCGGCGCGCGCGCAAGGCGGCGTAGGCTTCGCCGGGACGGAGAGCGCAAGCATGGCGCGCCATCCGCGCCGCGCCACGCTCCCACCCGCCGACGACGGGGTTATTCGCCGCCGCCTTCGCCGCTTTCTTCGCCGGCGCTGCTGTCCGAATCGTCCGACTCGTCCGAAACGCCGAAACTGGCGGTCGCGACGGCCGGCAGTCCCAGCGATGGCGCGGTAGAGACGTCGGCGCCGTCGGTGACCGCCGTGAAGCCCGCGTCCACGTCGACGGTCTGTCCGCCCGTCGAGGTCAGGCTGACGCCGCCGCTCAATACGGAAACCGCGGTGCCGCCATCGTCATCCACCGCGACGATGAAATCGGTTCCGCGCACGCCCATGGTCGCGGACGGGGTGGCGATCTTGTAGCTGCGGCTCGCCATGCGACCCGTGACGAAACGCATGACGCCCTTGCCGACATTCAACGTCGCGTCGCCCGCGCCCCGGCCCGGATCGTAGACGAACCGGTCGACAGTGACCTTGGAGCTTGGGCCGACGATCAGTTGCGTTTCGTCAAGAAACCGGACGTCCATACGACCGTCCCGCACGGTCTCGAGCACGGTGTTCGCGACCACGTCGTCGCGCACATAGATCGGCTCGCGTTCTCCCGCCGGGGGCGTCTCGTAGCCATAAACCTGAATCAAGGCCACGCGGCCTACCCGCTCAGCCTGCGCCGGCGAAGCCGCCAAGAGCGCGCAAAGAACCGCGCCTGCGCCCGCCAGCAAATACCTTTTGCTCATTGCTATCCCTTTCAAATTCAAACGCCAGACTTAGCCGAACCGCGCCTACCATTCCCGTCAGGCAGCGAAACGACGCCGCAAGCCCGCGCCTTCGCATTGCGCGGCGACTCCCAGAAGTCCATCGCCCGCACAGGATGTATGCGCGCCCCCTTTCCCAACCGCCAATGACGGGCATCACAAATTCGATATATTTGGCGCGTATCGCGGCAAGAATGTGCTTGCGCCTGTCTGCGCGATCGGCCATAAGGAGCGCCCGTCGCGGCGCATTGCGTCTCGGCGTTGCGGTTGCGGGAGTAGCTCAGAGGTAGAGCATCACGTTGCCAACGTGAGGGTCGAGGGTTCGAATCCCTTCTCCCGCTCCAACCGCACTTCCCTGGAAAAAATCAAAACTTCTCAGCCGGATAGCCGTTTATTTGTGCGACTCAGATTGTACGTCCGTCATGCGGCCCCGACGAACGAGGCGTCCTTTCACACATCTCGGGACGACTTTTGACCCATTCAAATGCCACAATAATTTCATCGGCCGTTAAGCATATTTGGCGCACAGCCTTGCGATGAGCGTATCTTAAGCGCTGAACTGGAAGGGGCGGAATTGTGCTTGCGCCAGAGAACGACACCCAAAAAGAATCCGTAGAGAAGGCCGCCGCGATCATCGAATCGCGCCTGTCCGGCACGGAGGCCGCCGCCGCCGCCGCCTTCTGTCGATTGTTCTACGCGCATGTTCCGGCCGAGGATGTGGTCGGCCTGGAGCCTGAAACGCTCTCGCGCCAGGCGCTGTCGGCCTTCAAGCTCGCCTGCAAGCGGGACGGCGACGCGCCGGAGATCCGCGTCTTCAACCCCACGCTGAGCGACGACGGCTGGCGCTCCGGCCACACGGTCGTGGAAATCGTCCAGGACGACATGCCCTTCCTCGTGGATTCCGTCACCTCATATCTGAACGGCGAAGGCCTCAGCGTTCACCTCGTCATTCACCCGGTCGTTCGGTTGATGCGGGAGAACGGCGAGATCGTCGCCGTCGAGCCCCGCGCCCGCGCCGCCGGCGACGCATCCGTTATGCAGGTGCATATCGACGAGCGTTCGGATTCCGGCGAACTCGCCGAAATTAAAGCGGGTCTGACCGAAACGCTGGCGAGCGTGCGCGCCGCCGTCGAGGACTGGATGGCGATGCGGGCGAAGGTCGCCGCGGCGATCGAGGACCTGGCCCACCGGCCGCCGCCCTCCGTCGATAAGGCGGAGGTTCAGGAAGCCGCCGATTTCCTCGCCTGGTTGGACGACGACCACTTCACGTTCCTAGGATACCGGGAGTACCGCTTCGACGGCGAAGGCGACGCCATGACGATCAGCCCGCTGCCGGAAAGCGGGCTCGGCCTGTTGCGGGAGACCCTGGCCACATCCCGCTCCATCATGTCCGGCATCGACGCGCTGCCCGCCAGCGCCCACACCGGCCTCCGTCAGGCGAACGTTCTGACCGTGATGAAATCGGCCACCCGCTCGCCTGTGCACCGCCCGGCGCAGATGGACTATGTCTCGGCCCGGATCTACGACGACGCCGGCAAGGTTATCGGCCAGCGACGGTTCGTCGGCCTGTTCACGTCGACCGTCTACACCACGTCCCCCTCCCGCATCCCCATCCTGCGGCGCAAGGTGCGCGATGTGGTCGCCCATGCGAGCGTCGGACGCGGCGGCCACGACGAGAAAGCGCTCGTCCATATTCTCGAGACCTATCCGCGCGACGAATTGCTTCAAGTCGGGGTCGACGAGCTCTCGGCGATCGCGAGCGGCATCCTGAATCTGCAGGAACGGCAGCGCACCGCGCTCTTCACTCGCCGCGACGCCTTCGATCGATTCATCTCCGCCCTCGTCTACGTGCCGCGCGACCGGTACGACACCGGCCTCCGCCGCCGCATGGCCGACATTCTCGAGCAGGAGTTCGACGGCGACGTCACCACGTTCGCCACCCATATCGGCGACGACCCGCTCGCCCGCGTCCACTTCATCGTCACGACGCCCCACGGGGCCGGCGGCAGCGCGAACATCGCCCGCATCGAGGAGAAGCTGCGCGAAGCCAGCCGGTCCTGGGGAGACAAGCTGGAAGCGGCCCTCGTGACCGAACGCGGCGAAGAGCGCGGCCTGGCGCTATTCCATCGCTATCAGGATGCCTTCCCGCCGGCCTATCGCGAAAGCACCAGCGCCGAGATGGCCGCGCACGACGTCGCGATCATCGAGGACAAGGTTCGGGCCGACGGATTTGGCCTGGACCTCGCCCGGCCGCTGGAGGCGCGCGCGAACGAAGCGCACTTCAAACTCTTCCACCAGGGCAAGCCCGCGCCGCTTTCCGACGTCATGCCGATGCTGGAGGCCATGGGGCTCCGCATCCTCACCGAAACGCCGACCTGCATCCAGGCGACCGACGCCGAGCAGACGCATCTGCACTACTTCGTCGCCGAGATCAGCGGCAAGGACGAGCTCGACGTCCGGGCGCTCCGCCCGCTGTTCCTCGAAGCGTTCGAACGCATCTGGCGCGGCGACGCCGACAGCGACGGCTTCAACCGGCTGATCCTGAATGCGAGCCTCTCCTGGCGTCAGGTCGCGCTGCTTCGGGCGTTCAGCCACTATCTGCGCCAGGCGGCGGCGCCGTTCAGCATCGACTACATGCGCGACGCGCTGAACGCCCATCCGGCCATCGCGCGCGGCATCGTTTCGATCTTCGAAGCGCGCTTCGACCCGGACAACGCCGACGAAGCGGCGGCGAACGCAGCGCGCGAGGCCACGCTGTCCGCGCTGGACGCCGTGGAAAGCCTGGATGAAGACCGCATTCTTCGGCGCTTCATCAATCTGGCCGACGCGGCGCTTCGCACGAACTTCTGGCAGCCCGGCGCCGACGGCGGGCCGAAATCCTATATCTCCATCAAGTTCGACAGCAGCAAGGTCGCGGACCTGCCGTTGCCAAGGCCGATGGCCGAAATCTTCGTGTTCTCGCCGCGCATGGAAGGCATTCACCTGCGCGGCGGCAAGGTCGCGCGCGGCGGCATCCGTTGGTCCGACCGCCGTGAGGATTTCCGCACGGAAATCCTTGGGCTGATGAAGGCCCAGATGGTCAAGAACACCGTCATCGTGCCGGTCGGCGCGAAAGGCGGCTTCATCGTCAAGCATCCGCCGACCGAAGGCGGCCGCGAAGCGTTCCAGGCCGAAGGCGTGGAATGCTACAAAACGCTGATCCGCGGCATGCTCGACATCACCGACAATATGATCGACGGCCAGGTCGCGCCGCCGTACCGTGTGGTGCGCGCCGATGGCGACGATCCCTACATCGTCGCGGCGGCCGACAAAGGCACCGCCACCTTCTCCGACATCGCCAACGGCCTTTCCCAGGATTACGGCTTCTGGCTGGACGACGCGTTCGCGTCGGGCGGATCGGCCGGCTACGACCACAAGAAAATGGGCATCACGGCCAAGGGCGCCTGGGAATCCGTCAAGCGGATGTTCCTGGAAGCCGGCAAGGACATCCAGGCCGAACCGTTTACGGCCGTCGGTTGCGGCGACATGTCGGGCGACGTCTTCGGCAACGGCATGCTGCTTTCCCGGCAGACGAAGCTGATCGCAGCCTTCAATCACATGCATATCTTCGTCGATCCGGACCCGGACCCCGAAACGAGCTTCGTCGAACGCCAACGGATGTTCGACCTGCCCCGGTCCGCCTGGTCCGACTATGACGAGTCCAAGCTCTCGCCCGGCGGCGCGATCTTCCCGCGCTCCGCCAAGTCGATCACGTTGTCGCCGGAAGCCCAGGCCGCGCTCGGCGCGCCGGAAGCGACCTTAACGCCGAATGCGCTGATCAACGTCATCCTAAAGGCGCCGGTCGAACTCCTGTGGTTCGGCGGCATCGGCAACTACGTCAAAAGCGCGGCGGAAGGCCACCAGGACGCCGGCGACAGAGCGAACGACGCCGTCCGCATCAATGGCGGCGAAATCCGCGCGAAGGTGGTCGGCGAAGGCGCCAATCTGGGCGTCACCCAGCTTGGCCGCGTCGAGTTCGCCGCCGCCGGCGGGCGGATCAACGCCGATTTCATCGACAATTCGGCCGGCGTCGACGCCTCCGACCATGAGGTCAATCTGAAGATCCTGCTGGGCCGCGCGGTCGCCGACGGCGACATGACTGGAAAGCAGCGCAACGAACTGCTGGCCGAGATGACAGACGAGGTCGGCCGGCTCATCCTGCGCAACAATTATCTCCAGGGACAGGCGCTCTCCATCGCCGAATGGGGCGCCGCCGCCCAGTTCGGCGATCAGGTGCGCTTCATGCGCATGCTGGAGCGCCAGGGCCTGCTGAACCGGTCGGTCGAGTTCCTGCCCGACGACGAGGCGCTCGCGGCCCGCGAAGCGGCCGGGCGCGGGTTTACCCGGCCGGAACTGGCGGTCCTCCTCTCCTACTCGAAGCTGGTGCTATACGATCAACTGGTGGCGAGCGACCTCGCGGCGGACGCGGGGCTTGGCGAGCGGCTGCTGAAGTACTTCCCCGGCCCCGCCCGGGGGCGTTTCCCGGAGCGGATCACGGACCACCCGCTTGGCCGCGAGCTGATCTCGACGCTCGTCACCAACGAGGTGGTCGATCGCATGGGGCCGACCTTCCTCGCCAATCTGGTCGATCGCAGCGGACATCCGCCCAGCAATGTGGCGCGGGCGTTCTGTATCGCCGTCGATGCATTCGGGCTGACCGACCTGTTCCGGCAGGTCGAGGCGCTCGACGGGCCGGGCCGTTTCGGCCTCCAGGCGGAGATGTTCGCCGAGATCATGCGCCTGACCCGGCGCGCGACCGCATGGCTGCTGCGCCGACGGGGCGACCGCCTGGACATCACGGCGGTGCGCGAAGAATTGACGGGGCCGATCCGCATCATCGCGAACGGATTGGCGGACGTTATCGGCCCCCTTTCGGCGGAGCGGGTCGCCAGCCGCACCCAGGGGTGGATCGACCGCGGCGCCGACGCCGACTTGGCGAACGCCATCGCGCGACTGGACCCGATCGCCGCCGCTGCGGACATCATCCACATGGCCGGCGCCGCCGAGGAAGCCGATCTCCTGAACGCGGCGAAGACCTATTTCGCCGCCGGCGAACGGCTGCGTCTCGGCTGGTGCCGGACCGTCGCCCGCAGCCTGACCGTGACGACGGCCTGGGAGCGCCTGGCGCTGGATGCGCTCCTCGAGGACCTGTATGGCCATCAATCCGAAATCGCGCGCAGCGCGCTCCTGGCGGGCGGGGTCGAAACCTGGTCCGGCCCGCGCAAGGTCGCGATCGAACGCCTGGAGCGCACGCTGGACGAAATGGCTTCGGCCGAGACCCCGTCGCTCGCCATGGTGACGGTCGCCAACAGCATGTATCGGGGACTGAGCGCCAGCTAGGCCCCAGCCGCGCCGGACGCCGCCGTCAGTTCAGGCCGACGGCGGCTCCGAGCGTCGGACCGATCTCCGCATTGACGACGAGATCGGCATACGCATCCAGCTCCGTCGCCTCCCGGTTCAGGATCGCGAGCTTGGAGCCGTTCTGCTTCGCCATCACCGGAAAGCCCGCGGCCGGATAGACCACCAGCGACGATCCGATGGCGATGAACAGATCCGCGGCCAGGGTCTCGTCCTGGGCGCGGCGCATCTCGTCCTCCGGCATCTGCTGGCCGAAGGAGATCGTCGCCGTCTTCACGAATTCGCTGCCGCAGGCCTTGCAATGCGGCAATGTCTCGTCCTGGCTGAACGGCCCGATGATCTCGTCGAGCTCATGCCGTACGCCGCAGTCGAGGCATTTGGCGTAGGTGGAATTGCCGTGCAGTTCGATCACCTTCTCATCCGGCACGCCTGAAACCTGGTGGAGCCCGTCGATATTCTGCGTGATGACCGCGCGGGCCTTGCCGCGAGACACAAGCGAAGCGATCGCCTGATGGCCGCGATTGGGCGCGGCCGTCTTCATCGTCTTGTCCGTCTCGATCTTGCGACGCCAGGTTTCCCTGCGCGCTTCCCGGCTGGACATGAAATCATCGAAATAGACGGGCTTGAAACGCGTCCAGATGCCGCCGGGCGAACGGAAGTCCGGAATGCCGGATTCCGTCGAAACGCCAGCGCCGGTAAAAATCACGATGTCGTTCGCCTCGGCGATCAGATCGCGCAGTCTGTCGGCGTCAGTGGTCATCGGCCCTCTCCTCGCGGCTTCGGGTCTTCCGGCTCCCATGATAAGCCGTCATCGTCGCCGCGTCTTTCGCGCCGCGCCTAGGATTTGCGTTTCGCGCCCTGCCGACGCTCCCGAACGGCGAGATAGAGGGTCGCCGCGATGATGACGGAGGCGCCGAAGAACGTCGACCACGCAGGCACCTCCGAGAAGAGCAGATAGCCGAATATGGTCGCATAGAGGATGCGGACATAGCCGACGGGCGCGACGGCCACCGCGTCGCCCGCGCGGAGGGACATCACCATGCAGGACTGCCCCATGGTGGTGAACGCCGCGATGGCAGCGATCAACGCGAGGTCGGTCAATGACATCTCTTCCCACGTCAGCGCGCAAGGCACGGCCGCCAACGTCAGGATGCCGACATAGGCCCAGAACAGGATCGTCGTCGGGCGCTCGGTGTTCGTGAGGCTCTTGACCATGGTGTGAACGCCGGCGGCGAAGATGGCGGACGCCAGCATCACCAACGCCCAAATATCGACGCCTTCGGGCCCGGGCCTGAGGCAGATGATCACGCCGATGAAGCCGGTCATCGTCGCAAGCGTTCGGTCCCGGAGGATTTTCTCGCCGAGGAACGCCCAGGCCAGCACGATCACGAACAGAGTATTGGCGAAACCGAGCGTCGCGACGATCGTCAGGTCGAGATGCTGCAGCGACAGGACCAGCGTCGAGATGCCGCCGAAGCCCAGGCAGCTCCTAAGCACATGCGCCATGGGACGGGACGTCTTCAAACTGCCGATCCCGGCGCGACTGACGGCTGGAAGAATGAAGGCCAGAGCCAGCGCCGACCGCAGCACGAGAATTTGCCAGACCGGCAGGTTCTGGCCCACCTGCTTGATCGTGACCTGCATGCAGCTGAACGCGAAGGCGGCCAGAAGCGCCCATATGATCCCGCGAAAATTCCCCGGAAGCGCCTGCCAGCCGGGAAGGATGGCGGCGCGAATGGAGCTTAGCCAAGCCATGGGGGTTCGATTCAAACGGAAGGATGGGCCAATATCCTCCGAACACGCGTGAAACGCCACCTGACGGCCGGCGCGCCGGCCGCCGCCCAATAGGGAACCGCCCATGCTGCGCCTTCGCCAGATTTGCCTCGTCGCCGAAAAGCTTGCGCCCATTGTCGACGACCTTTCGGACGTTCTCGGTCTCGAGGTCTGCTACCGCGATCCGGTAGTGGCGAAATATGGGCTTGAAAACGCCCTGCTGCCGATCGGCAGGGACTTTCTCGAAGTGGTGGCGCCGGTCGAGCAAAATACGGCGGCCGGCCGCTATCTGGAACGTCGCGGCGGCGACGGCGGCTATATCGTCATCCTCCAATCGAACGACGCGGGACGCCGCAATGAGCGCTATCCGTCCCTGAATGTCCGGATCGCCAACCATATGGACTACGGCGATTTTCTCGGCAATCAGCTCCACCCCAAGGATACCGGCGGCTGCATGTTGGAGGTCGACAGGCAGGCGGGCGACGTGGTCGACGGCGACTGGCACCCCGCCGGGTCCGACTGGGAGCGTCATGTCCGCACCAACCGGACGGCCGCGATGACGGGTTGCACGCTCCAAGGCCAGGCGCCGGAGGCCCTGGCGAAACGTTGGGCGGACATTCTCGAACGGCCGGCGGCGCAAGAAGACGGCGCCTATCGCATTCCCCTCGACAATGGCGACATCCGCGTCGTCCCGCCTCAGGACGACAGGGGCGACGGCATGATCGAGATAGACCTGAAGACGACGGACAAGGTGGCGATCCTCGCCGCCGCGAAAGCGCGCGACTTGCCGGCATCCGGCGAAAGCGTCACGATATGCGGCGTTAATTTCAATCTTCTCTAGATATATCAGGTGATTTCAAAGACATGATGAATGCTGGCGAGCGACTGCCGGGCACGCCTGTGCCCATGCATATCTGGGACGGGGCCGACGGCCTGAAGATCGCAGGCGACGCCTGGGGGCCACCCGACGGACGGCTCGCCCTATTGCTGCACGGCGGCGGCCAGACTCGCCACGCCTGGAAAGGCGCCGGCGAAACCTTGGCGAAGGCCGGATATCGCGCGATTGCGTTCGACGCCCGCGGCCACGGCGATTCCGGCTGGGCGGCGACCGCTGAACTGTATACGGGAGACCGCATGGTCGAGGACTTGAAGGCCGTCATCGCGGCGGAAAACAAGTCCGACGCCCCGCCCTGCGTCGTCGGCGCTTCCATGGGGGGCGGCACCTGCCTGCTGGCGGTCGGCGAAGGGCGGATCGAAGCCGGCGCGCTCGTTCTCGTGGACATGGCGCCAAAGGTGGAGCCCGAGGGCGTCGCCAAGATTCAGGCGTTCATGAACCAGGCCCCGGACGGCTTCGACACTTTGCAGGATGTGGCCGACGCCATCGCCGCCTACCAGCCCCACCGCAAGCGGCCGCGCCAGCTCGATGGCCTCGCCAAGAATGTGCGCCTCGCACCCAGCGGCAAGTATGTCTGGCATTGGGACCCCAAGCGCCGCACCGCCCGCTCGAACGCCCATGGCATCCGCACCTATCGCGAGCAGCTTGCGGACGCCGCCGACCGGCTGACGACGCCGACGCTGTTGGTTCGGGGCGGCCTCTCCGACGTGCTTAGCGAGGAAGGCGCCCAGTCTTTCCTGAAGCAGGTTCCGCACGCCGAGTATGTCAGCGTCAAGGACGCCGCGCATATGGTTGCGGGCGACCGGAACGACGTGTTCGCAGGGTCCGTCGTCGAGTTCCTGCAGCGGGCGGCGCCGCCGGCCTGACCGGCGTCCAAATCGCGCCGACGCTGGACTCCAGGGCCAAGCAGGGTATGTCACGGGGGCGAATATCCGACACGTCCCCATTGGAGCCACATACCTTGTCCGCGCCCTATGCCCTGCCCGACGGCCATCCGCCGCTGCCGAGTTCGAAGATCGGCGTCCTTCTACTCAATCTCGGCACGCCCAACGGAACCGATTACTGGTCGATGCGGCGCTATCTGTCCGAGTTTCTTTCGGACAAGCGCATCATCGAATTGCCAAAGGCGCTGTGGAAGCCGATCCTTCAGGGCATCATCCTGACGGTTCGGCCCTCCCGTTCCGGCAAGGCATACGCCAAGATATGGAACCAGGAAACGAACGAGTCCCCGCTCCGGACCTATACGCGCAGGCTGACCGAAGGCGTGGCCGCGAAGTTTTCGGAAAGTCGAGAGAACGTCGTTATCGACTACGCCATGCGCTACGGCGATCCGGCCACCGGCGACCGCATCCGGTCTTTGATCGAAGCCGGCGTGGATCGCTTGCTGCTGGTCCCCCTATATCCCCAATACAGCGCCGCCACGACGGCGACCGCCTGCGATCAGGCTTTTCGTCAGCTGATGCAGGAGCGCTGGCAGCCCGCCATCCGCACAGTGCCGCCTTGGTATGACGATCCGGCGCATATCGACCTCCTGGCCAAATCGGTGGAAACGCACTTCGCCGCGCTCGACTGGACGCCGGACGTGTTGATCGCCTCATTTCACGGCCTGCCGAAGGAGTATTTCGAGAAGGGCGATCCCTATCATTGCCACTGCGCCAAGACCGCGCGGCTGTTGCGGGAGCGCCTGGGATGGCCGGAGGAGAAGCTCATTATGGCTTTTCAGTCCCGCTTCGGCCCTAAGGAATGGCTCCAGCCCTACGCCGACGAAACCATCAGGGCGCTGCCCGGGAAAGGCGCCAAGTCCGTCGCCATGATCTCGCCCGGCTTCGTCGCCGATTGCGTCGAAACGCTGGAGGAACTCGCGATCGGGCTCGAGGAAGAATTTCATGCCGCCGGCGGCGAGAGATTCACGTATATCCCGTGCCTCAACGACGCGCCCGAGCACGTGGATTTCATCGTATCGCTGGTCGAACGGGAGCTATCGGGCTGGCTCTAAGGCCAGCCCGATCCAGCGACGGCGGGCGCGCCCTGGGCGTTCCGCCCGGGAATGACCTTAGACGACCAGCTTCGCGTACTCGTCCAACCGCTTCAGGATGTCGTCCCGGGGCTCGTCGGGAATCTCCAGTAGCGCGCGGAAGATGCCGGCGTCGGCATATTCGGCGAGCGTCTGCGCCTCGGGCTTGGCGCGGAACGTCGTGATCGACAGGGTGGACATGTCCCGCCCCGCTTCGTCGGCGAAGCGCTTCAGACGCGCGACCGCTTCGGCCGGATCGAAATCGGCCCAGGGGCGCGGATACCAACCGTCGCAATAGTCGACGACCCGCTTCAGCGTGTAGTCGGTCTCGCCGCCGAGCAGGATGGGCGGATGCGGCGTCTGCGTCGGCTTCGGCCAGGACCAGGACGGCTCGATCTTCACGAACTCGCCGTCGAAACTTCCCGCTTCCTCGGTCCAGAGCGATTTCATCGCCAGAATTTTTTCGCGCATCATGGCGAAACGGGTTTTGTAGGTAGCCCCGTGACCTTCCATTTCCTCAACGTTCCAGCCGCCGCCGATGCCGAACACGAACCGTCCGCCGGAGAAATAGTCGACGCTGGCGACGGACTTCGCCGTCACGATCGGGTCGCGTTGCGGCACGAGGCAGATGCCGGTGCCGATCTTCAGCTTCGTCGTCGCGGCCGCCGCCGCCGTGCAGGCGACGAACGGGTCATGCGTGTGGGCATAGCGCTTCGGCAGATCGCCGCCGGCGGGGAACGGCGAGCGGCGGCTTGTCGGAATGTGGGTGTGTTCGGGAAAGAACAGGCTTTCCAACCCACGATCTTCCATCTCTTTCGCCAGCTCGCGAATGTCGATGCCGTAGTCCGTCGGGAAGTAGAACGCGCCGATATGCATGGGGTTTCCGCTCCGTTTCGTGTTTCCTCGAACCTACCCGGCGCGATGGACGGACGCTATGTTTCATTCCGCAAGGATGCTTTGCCGATGAACACGCTCTGCCGCGCCTGCGGCCACATCGGACCGGAAACGGACGCGCGGCAGACCCGCTGCCCGGCGTGCGGTTCCCCACGCCTTATCTCGCACCCGGAACTCGCCGACTTGTCGATCGCCCATATCGACTGCGACGCATTCTACGCGACCATCGAGAAGCGCGACGATCCGAGCCTGCAGGCGAAGCCGCTCATTATCGGCGGCGGCCGGCGCGGCGTCGTTTCCACGGCCTGCTATGTGGCGCGGCGATATGGCGTGCGGTCGGCGATGCCGATGTTCAAGGCCCTCAAAGCCTGTCCGGACGCCGTCGTGCTGCGCCCCAATATGGCCAAGTATGTCGAGGTCGGCAGGCAGGTTCGCGCGATCTTGGAAACCGCGACGCCCCTGGTGGAGCCGCTCTCCATCGACGAAGCTTTTCTGGACCTCTCCGGCTCGACCCGGCTCTTCGGGAAGCCGCCGGCGGCCGTGCTTGCCGAACTCGTGCGGAGGATCGAGACGGAGCTTGGCGTCACCGCCTCCATCGGCCTCAGCTATGCAAAATTTCTCGCCAAGCTCGCCTCCGACATGGACAAGCCGCGCGGTTTCGCGGTGATCGGCCGGGCGGACGCCAAGTCCCTGGTCGCGGCGCTGCCGGTCGGCGCGTTGCCGGGCGTCGGCAAGCGCTTTCAGGAGACGCTGCACAAGGCAGGGCTAAGGACGGTTGGCGATCTCGCCCGCCAGCCGCCCGGCGCGCTCACGGATCGATATGGGGCGATCGGCGCCCGCATCGCCGCCTACGCCCAGGCCGAAGACCCCCGGAAGGTGAACCCCAGGCGGCCAACGAAGAGCATCTCTTCCGAGACTACGCTCGAAAGCGACCTCACCGAGGCGGAAGACCTGAAGCCGTTGCTTTGGCGGCAGGCGGAGAAAGTCGCCGCCCGGCTGAAAGAAAAGGGCTATGCCGCCGGCGCCGTCCATCTAAAGCTGAAGACCAACCGCTTCCAGATCCTGACCCGCCAGAAACCGGCGCGGCCGCCGACCCAACTGGCCGAACGTCTCTATCAGATCGCCGAGCCGCTATTGCTGGCCGAATTGAACGGACGCCGATTTCGGTTGATCGGGATCGGCGCCGGCGACCTCCAGCCCGCCGAGACCGCGGACCGGGACGACCTGCTCGCAGCCGCGTCGCCAGGCGGCGGCTCGGCGAAACAGGCTCGCATCGAAGCGGCGATGGCGGCTATTCGCACCAAAGGCGGCGACAAGGCGATCTACAAGGGGCGCGCAATCCGCCCGGGCGCGGCCGCCGGCGATCAGCAGTCCGGCAAAGGCAGCGGCTCTAGCCGTTGAAGCGTCATCTGCAGGGAATAGCCGTCATATCGGTAGAGCGCCTCGGATAGAACGCCGTTCTCGAGAACGGTTTCCTCGCCTTCGTATAGGGGGATCGGATCGGTCGGGTCGCCGTAGAAACCGGAGACAAACCGCCAACGCCTGCCCGACAGCAATCCCTCCGCGTCAGAGGCCTCCGCGACTGGAAGAATGATGCTGAGGATGCGCAAGGGCTCGTCCGGCGAAGCGCCGACGAACCAGAATGTGTCCGTACGTTCCGCGCCCGCAACCGCCGCCGCCAACTGCGCCTTAAGCGACCCGACGGGAAAAGCCGTGCCTTTCGGCAACGGCTGCGTAATCGGCCCAGGCTCCGTGTAGCGGGCCTCTCCGGCGCCTTCGGCGTCGAGCTCCGCGCGTCCGGCAAGCCGCAACGGCATGCCGTCGCCATAATCCGTCTTAGCGTCGAACCCATAGCTTCGGCCGTCCAGGCTTTCGCTCCCCTCCATCCGAAATACGGTTCGATTGGGGGCGCCGGCAGGCGGCGTCAGCTCAAGCTCATAACGCTGGCTGTAGCGCCAGCCATCGCAGGTCAGCCGCACTTCCGTCGCCGCCAGACCGCGCGCCGCCTCGACGACATCGCGCGCGCCCGTCAACTCGATCAGATAGAGCGCGCGATGGGGCGCGAGTTCGACCGCGCCCTCCGCCAGCGCCGCGGCGGGCGTCGCCGCGATCGCCGCCGCCAGAAGCAGATTGCGGCTAGTCCTTCGGAACATTGACGCGAAGGCCCAGTTCCCGCAGATGCCGCGCATCCGCCGGGGCCGGCGCGCCCATCATCAAGTCCTGCGCCTGTTGGTTCATCGGGAAGGCGATCACCTCCCGGATATTCGGCTCGTCGGCGAGCAGCATCACGATGCGGTCGATGCCGGGCGCCGAACCGCCATGGGGCGGCGCGCCGAGCTTCAACGCGCTGATCATGCCACCGAACCGTTCGTCCACATCGGCGTGGCTGTAGCCCGCGATTTCGAACGCTCGATACATGATGTCGGGACGGTGATTCCGGATCGCGCCGGAGGAAAGCTCGATGCCATTGCAAACGATGTCGTACTGGAACGCCTTGATCTCCAGCGGGTCCATGCTCTCCAGCGCCTCCATGCCGCCTTGGGGCATGGAGAAAGGATTGTGGGAAAAGCCGATCTCGCCCGTCGCTTCGTCCTTCTCGAACATCGGAAAGTCGACGATCCAACAGAACCGGAACGCGTTCTCCTCGATCAGCCCCAGATCCTCGCCGACCTTGGTGCGCGCTTTTCCGGCGAAATCGGCGGCGGCGTCCGGCTTGTCGCAGACGAAGAACACCGCGTCGCCGTCCTTAAGTCCACAGATTTCCTGAATCTGCGCCACCCGTTCCGGCCCGATATTGTTGGCGATCGGTCCGGCGCCAGCCCCGTCCCTCAGGAAGATGTAGCCGAGGCCCGGCTTGCCCTCGCCCTGAGCCCAGTTGTTCATACGGTCGCAGAACGCGCGCTGGCCGCCCCCCGGCCCCGGGATAGCGCGCACGACGGCGCCCTTTTCCACCAGACCGGCGAAGATCTTGAACCCGGAGCCGCGAAACGCCTCGGTCACGTCCGCGATTTCGATCGGGTTGCGCAGGTCCGGCTTGTCGGACCCGTATTTCAGCATCGACGTCGCATAGGGAATGCGCGGGAACGGCGGCGGGGTGGTCGTACGGCCTTCGGAAAACTCTTCGAAAACGCCGTGCAGGACCGGCTCGATCGCGGCGAAAACGTCGTCCTGGGTGACGAAGCTCATCTCGAAGTCGAGCTGATAGAACTCGCCGGGCGAACGGTCCGCGCGGGCGTCTTCGTCCCGGAAGCAGGGCGCGATCTGGAAATAGCGGTCGAAGCCGGCCACCATCAACAGCTGCTTGAACTGCTGCGGCGCCTGCGGCAGCGCATAGAACATGCCCTGGTGCAGGCGGGACGGCACCAGGAAGTCGCGCGCGCCTTCTGGGCTGCTCGCCGTCAGGATCGGGGTCTGGAACTCGCGGAAGCCCTGGTCGAGCATGCGGCGCCGAATGGAAGAGATCACATCGGAACGCAGCGAGATATTCCGCTGCATCTTGAGGCGCCGAAGATCGAGGAAGCGATAGCGCAGGCGCGTCTCCTCGCCATAATCCTCGTCGCTGTTCACCTGCAAGGGGAGGCTGTCCACGGACGATTCGATCAAGCCTTCCTTGACCCGAAGCTCCACGGCCCCGGTCGGCAGCTTGTCGTTCACCGTATCGTCGGAACGCGCGACGATCTGGCCGGACAACGTGACGACGCTTTCCAGCCGAACCTCTTCGGCAAGCAGAAACGCTTCCGGGCTGACCTCATGATCGAATACGCATTGGGTCAGGCCGTAGTGATCGCGCAGGTCGATGAACAACAAGCCGCCATGATCGCGCTTGCGGTGGACCCAACCGGACAGGCGCGCAGTCTCGCCGACGTTCTCGGCGCGCAGCGCCCCGCAGGTATGGGTGCGATAGGGATGCATGTTAGAGCTTTCTATTCTGATCGACCGGTGCGTGCGGGATCGGATTGGCCATGGGCCGCCCGCCCCTGTCAACCGCCCGGAGGCGAACCAGGGCCTCAATCGCCTTCGGCCCGCTCGCGAAACTCCGAGCTTGTGATATAGAATTGAGCTATATGACCGATATGCCTGAACTAATCACCCAACAGGACGCCCTCGAGGCATTCTGCCAGAATATCGCCGGCGCGCCGTATGTATCCATCGATACGGAGTTCCTGCGGGATTCGACATTCTGGCCGAAGCTTTGCCTGATTCAGGCGGCGACGCCCGAGCACGCCTCCGCCATCGACCCGCTGGCGGACGGGATCGTCGATCTCGCGCCGCTGCTCGAGATCCTGGCCGACAAGACCACCGTCAAAGTCTTCCACGCGGCCCGTCAGGACATCGAGATATTCGTCCGCCTGATGGGCGCGCCGCCGAGCCCCGTGTTCGACACGCAGATCGCCGCCATGGTCTGCGGCTTCGGGGATTCGATCGGCTACGACAAGCTTGTCGCCGCAGTCGCGCGGGAGAAGATCGACAAGGGCCCGCGCTTCACCAATTGGGCGGAACGGCCGCTCAGTTCGGAACAGCTCTCCTACGCGCTCTCCGACGTCACGCATCTCTGCGTCGTCTACGAACGGCTGAGCTCCATGCTCGATACCCGGGGCCGCACCGACTGGGCGGCGGAAGAGCAGCGGGTTCTCATCGATCCGGCCACCTACGATACGGACCCTGAATCAGCCTGGCGCCGCCTGAAGACCCGCACGGAGAAACCCCGCTTTCTCTCGGTTCTGCAAGCCGCCGCCGCATGGCGCGAGCGCGAAGCGATGCGCCGGGATCAGCCGCGCAACTGGGTCATGCGCGACGACACGCTCTTGAACGTCGCCGCCCAGGCGCCGAGAGACGAGCGCTCGCTCGCGCGGTGTCGCGGCCTGCCGAAAGGCTTCGTCGCCAGCCGCGCCGGCCAGGAGCTGCTCGCCGCCGTCAGCGCCGCCGCCGAACTGCCGGCAAGCGCGGCGCCCAAGGCGGAGCCGCGCCGTCAGCCCGACCCGGAATTCATGCCGACGGTCGAACTCTTGCGCGTCTTGCTGAAGCGCGCCGCCGAAGAACACGGCGTCGCCCAACGCCTGATCGCCGACGCTAACGATATGGAGGCGATCGCCGCGGGACGCGACACGCCGGCCTTGCAAGGCTGGCGGCGGAAGGTCTTCGGCGAGGACGCGCAAAAGCTGGTCGATGGCCGCCTTGCCCTCTCCGTTTCAGGCGGCAAGGTCGCCATCTTCCCGATTGAACCGGTTCAGGCCGCCGCGGACTGATCCTCGACGACGGCGTGCTCGACCTCGAGCGCCCGCGCGAGGCTCGCGAGCCGGCGGCGGGCCGTTTCGCCGAGAACGCTCGGATCGACGCCGCTGGCGACAAGCAGCAACGTATCCGGCGTCCGCTTCAGCGTGAAATGCCCGCGAAGGCCGTTCGACCCGCCGCCGGGTTCGATGGCGTGGGCCAGACGGAACGCCATGCCGAGGGCGGTCGCCTTGCGGCGGACATCGTCATCGATCAATTCCACCGCCGGACCGATCGCACTTTCCATGCCGAAGCCGTGATATCGGGCATAGGTCGCCGCGGCGAGAAACACGCGCTCCCCATGGTCGATCCCGGCTGACGCCAGATGCAGCGCGCGCGCGGCCGCATGGTGGCCGCGATAGTCGGGATGGTCGTAGCCGGAAAGGTCGCTAAGCCAGGCAGCCGCGCGCGACAGCCTGTCGGGCGCAGGCGGCGCATCGAAGGCTTGCAGCGCCCAGTCGGCCAGGTCTTCGCCGTCGAATGGCGCGCGCGCGCCGCCGAGACCGATCCTGCGGCAGTGCTCCAGCAACGGGTCCGCCAGGCGGAGCCGATCCTCCATGCGCTCGAACCGCACGCCTTCGCGCAAACCGTAGGCCGAAAACATCACCCGATCCGGGCGCAGCCGATCGATCAGGGCGCCGAGCAGACGCGCCGAATATGGGGCGTTGTGCCGCCGGCGGCTGGAAATCCCCTTGAGCTTGTCCACATCCCCCTGGGAGGTCCGCCCGACCTGGCGCACGAAGTCCCTGACCGTATCCGCCTCCAGGGCGAATGCATGGATGATGCGGATCGGATAGCTGAACCGCTCGAAATAATGCTTCGCGAGGCCGCGCCACGCCCCGCCGACGACATAGAGGGTGCGGCCTTCCGCCATCCCCTCGCCGATGTCGCTCAGGCCTTTGCGGATGCGCGACGCCTCCGCCCTGCCGCCCACGGCCACGCCGAGGGCGAGCGGCCCGAGCTGCAGCGAAACCGCATTCGAGACCTCGCCCGACGACACATCGGCCAGCTCCAGGCTGCCGCCGCCGAGATCGCCCACGATTCCATCCGCATCCGGCGCGCCGCAAATCACGCCAAGCGCCGATAGCCTGGCTTCCTCTTCGCCGGAAATCACCTCAATCCGCTGGCCGAGCGCCGTTTCGGCCTCGGCGATGAACGCCGCGCTGTCCCGGGCGGTGCGGGCGGCGGCGGTCGCGACCGCGCAAATCTCGCCGACGCCCAGGCTTTCCGCGATCAGACGAAAACGCGCCAGCACCGCGAGGGCGGATTCCCGACCGTCCGGATGCAGGCGCCCGGTTTCGTATAGGCCGCGGCCGAGGCCGCTCATGGATTTTTCGTTGAAGACGGGCTCAAGCGACCGGTCGCCGTCCTCGAACACCACCATTCGAACAGTGTTGGAGCCGATATCGACGACGGCGGAACGGGTGGTCGGAAACTCGGCCATGGCGCTCTTCTACGCTTCGGTCGGCATTCTGCAATCGGATTCAATCCGAAGGATGTTAACAAGTCTATGAGGCGGAGGGCCGCGCCGCCATGCGTAAAATCGCGCAGGCCCTATCCGCTGGCCGTGACCAGGCTGAGCGCCGGCGTATCCCCGGTCCCCAGCGCGCTGCCGCGCCCGGAGAGGCTTGGATTGTTCATGAAGTAATTATGGGCGGTGAACGCCTCGCCCTCCGGCGATTCCCGGACATAACGGCCATCCGGCTGGAGCGTCCAGCTTTGGGTGTTGTCCTTCAGATTCGCGATCATGATCTGCTCGACGATCTGCCGGCGTACGGTTTCGTTCTCGATCGGCACCAGCGTTTCGACCCGCCGATAAAGATTGCGAGGCATCCAGTCGGCCGAGGAGATGAAAACCTTCGCTTCCGGCGAGGGTAATCCGCCGCCGGCGCCGAAGCAGACGATGCGGGAGTGCTCCAAGAAGCGCCCGACGATGGACTTGACGCGGATGTTCTCCGACAGGCCGGCGACGCCGGGACGCAGGCAGCAGATGCCGCGCACGACAAGCTCGATGCGCACGCCCGCGTTGGACGCCTCGTAGAGCTTCTCGATGATCTTCGGATCGACCAGCGAATTCAGCTTCGCCCAGATCATGGCCGGACGACCGGCCTTGGCGTGGCCGATCTCCTGCTCGATCTGCTCCAGCAGGGTCGGCTGCAGCGTGTTCGGCGAATATGCGAGCTTCTGCAGACCTTCGGGCTGGGCGTAGCCCGTGATGAAGTTGAACAGCAGCCCCGCGTCGCGCGTCAGCCCCGCATGGCAGGTGAAGTATGACAGGTCCGTATAGATGCGCGCCGTGATCGGGTGATAGTTGCCCGTGCCATAATGGGCGTAGGAACGCAGCCCCTGCCCTTCCTGGCGCACGACAAGCGACACCTTTGCGTGGGTTTTCAGGTTCATGAACCCGTAGACGACCTGCACGCCGCTGCGCTCAAGATCGCGGGCGAGCAGGATGTTGTTGGCCTCGTCGAACCGCGCTTTCAGTTCGACCAGCGCCGTGACCGACTTGCCGGCTTCGGCCGCTTCGATCAGCGCCTGAATGATCGGCGAGTCGGCGGTGGTGCGATAGAGCGTCTGCTTGATCGCGAGCACCGATGGGTCTCGCGCGGCCTGGCGCAGAAACTGCACGACGACGTCGAAACTTTCATAGGGATGGTGGACGACGATGTCCTTCGCGCGGATCGCCGCGAAGCAATCCCCGCCGAAATCCCGAATCCGCTCCGGGAACCGGGCCTCATAGGGGCGGAACACCAGATCCTTGCGCGAATTATCGATCAGCTCGGCGACATCGCCGAGGCCGACCATGCCGTCCATGAGAATGACTTCCTCGAGCGAGACTTCGGCTTCGCGCGCCAGTTCCTCGACCAGGGGCTTCGGCATGCGCCCATCGCAGGACAGGCGGACGACATGGCCGCGGCGCCGGCGCTTCAAGGCGCTTTCGAAAAGGCGCACCAGGTCTTCCGCCTCTTCGTCGATTTCTATCTCGCTGTCCCGGATCAAACGGAAGCAGCCTTCGCCCTCGATCTTGAAGCCCGGGAACAACCGATCGATGAACATGCTCGCCACATGCTCCACGGCGATCGCCCGGATGCTCGGCCCGGGCAGGCGCATGAACCGATCGAGACGCGCGGGAAACGGCAGGATCGCGGTGATCGCTTCGTCGTCGCTGATGCGGCGGAGCGAAAGCGCCAAGCCGTAGCCGAGATTTGGCACGAAGGGGAACGGATGGGCCGGATCGACGGCCAGCGGCGTTAGAACCGGAAAAATCCGACGGTCGAACTCCTCGGCCAGAAAAGCGCGCTCGGCCGGGGTCAGGTCGCCTTCGCGCAGCACGTGCACGTCGGCCGCCTTCAGCTCCTCCACCAGTTCGCCCCAGCGGCGCTGCTGTTCGGCCAGCAGGTCCCGCGCACGCGCGTCGATGGCGGCAAGCTGCTCAATCGGGCTCATGCCGTCGTCGCTGACGGTCATCACGCCGGCGCTAACCTGGCCGCGCAGACCCGCGACGCGGACCATGTAGAATTCGTCCAGGTTCTTGGCCGAGATCGAAAGGAACCGCAATTGCTCGAACAAAGGGTGGGCTTTGTTCGACGCCTCCTCGAAGACCCGACCGTTGAAATCCAGCCAGGAGAGCTCGCGATTGATTAGCCGCGCCGACGGCGACTTCGCGGCCGTTCGAGTCCGTTTACGCGCCGCCATCGATGTTCTCCCCAAATTGCTCGATACCTGAATAAAAAGACCCGTACGATGGCCTAGCCCCGAATTATGATGGAATTACGTCCCCAGCCTAAGCGGAAATCAAACGAAATAGCGCCCGCCCGCCCCGATGGCCGCGTTGACGAGCCCGATCGTGAGGTTGATTGCGACGATCCGGCGGATCTGAGGGATCTGCTTGGAAGCGGTGGGATAGTCGGCTTCGCCGAGCGCGCGGCGAAGGCGCCGCCAGGGCGCGAAGTAGAGATGCATGAACAACGCGAACATCACGACGCCAAGGGCCTGCATAAGATGAATATGCGGCGGCGCATCGGCGAAGCCGCCATACGGGCCCAACAGCATCCAGTAGCCTGACGCCAGCAGGACGACGATGCAGAGCCATACCCAGTTGAAAAATTTCTCGAATATGCGCCCCCACATCTTTACCGGCTCTGGCGCTGGCAGCGCCGCCATCGCCGGGCGCACCATCATGTAGGCGAAGAACATCCCGCCTACCCAAACATTGGCGGCCAGCACATGGAGCGAAATCATGATCGAGTGCAGCATGGGCAAGGCGTCCTTCAACGGATAGGCTTCGACAGAAGGCAACTTGAAGATTCCCGGCGGCGGGTCAAGCGGAACACGAAGGAACGTCGAGCCATGGAGTTTCCGGGCGAAGGGCAACTTGGCTGGTTTTTTTGGCGCGCGCTGGCCGACCGACCGGATGAAACCGCGATCATCGACACCAGCCAGCCCGACGCCCGCGAGATCAGCTTTCGCGCCCTGGACGCGACGATCAGCCAGGTCGCCAACGTTTTCCAAGACGCCGGCCTGAAGCCCGGGGACAGGGTCGGCCTCGGCCTTTCCAACCGGTACGAATTCGTTGCGATCATGTTCGGCGCCATGCGCGCGGGCGCCGTTCCCGTGCCGCTGAACATCAAGCAAAGCGCGGATATTCTGCGCTACATCCTTGCGGACTCCGGAGCCAAGGCCGCTGTCATCGAGCCGGCCGCGAGCGCCCGTCTCGCCGAAGCCGCATCCGACGTCCCGCTGAGATTCGCCTTCGGAAAAGACCCGGGCGCCGGCTGGACGTCGGTCTGGCCTTTGGTCGAGAGCGCGCCGGTTACATTCGAGCCCTTGCCGCTGGGGCCGGATGACCCGGCCTTTCATCCCTACACCTCCGGATCGACCGGTCGCCCAAAGGGCATGACGCTGACCCACAGAAACACGACCTGGCTGATCGAGGTCCGGCAGAAGCACTGGCCGTCGAAGCCGGACCAGCGCGGCATCATTGCGGCGCCCCTCTATCACAAGAACGCCATGTCGGTGGCGCTGAAGCCCAAGCTGCGGGGCGGCGGATCGGTCGTTTTGATGGGCGGGTTCGACGCCCGCGCCTACCTGCGCGCGATCGCGGACTATCGGGTGACCGAAGCCGGCGGCGTGCCGACCATGTTCTCGCTGTTGCTGCAGGAGAAAGACCTGGTCGAGACGCTGAACCTTTCTTCCCTGAAGGCGCTGCGGCTCGGCTCGGCCTTGGCCCATGGCGAACTGATGGAGGAGATCGCTCGCGTATTCGGCGCGCCTAGCGCCCAGGGCTATGGCCTGACCGAAACCGCCGGCGGCTGCATGGGTCCGCCTCTCGACGGACGGCCCGTGCCGCCAGCCTCCGTCGGCGTGCTGCTGCCGGGCGCCGAAGCGAAACTCGTCGGCCCGAACGGCGAAGAGCGCGAGGATATTGGCGAGTTCTGGTCGAAGAGTCCCGCCAACATCACGAAGTATCACAACCTGCCAGAGGTGGACGCCGAACGGTTCGTCGACGGCTGGCTGCGCACGGGCGACATCCTCTCCCGCGACGCCGAAGGCTTCTATTACTTCGAAGGCCGCATCGACGACATGTTCAACTGCGGCGGGGAGAATATCTATCCGAAGGAAGTGGAGAGCGTGCTGCTGCGCCACCCCTCGGTGGTTCAGGCCGTCGTCACGGCCCACGTCCACCCCACGAAGGGCGAATGCCCGGTCGCGGCGGTCGTACTGTCCGGCCCGTCCGTCACCGAAGGCGAACTAAAGGCCTTCACGCTCGCCAATGGCCCGGCCTACGCCCACCCCCGGCGCATCCTCATCAAGGACGCATTGCCGCTGACTGGCGTGAACAAGGTCGATCTTCGCCTGGTCAAACCGGAGCTGGACGCGCTTGCGCTGCCGGGGGACGGTTGATTTCGGCTTGGGCGCGCGCGCCGGTTCGCGCTATAGCTTTGGCCCGAACGCACCACCACGCAAAAACAGGATGACTGCAACATGAAACGCCTATTCCTTGCGACGGCGGCGGCCGCCGCGGCGATCGGGGTTCTGGCCAGCGCGGCCAGCGCCAAAGAAATGAAAATGGGCCTGATCACGCCCCCGCCGCACATCTGGACCAAGGAAGCCCAGGCTTTCGGCGATGAGTTGAAGGCGGCGACGGGCGGCCGGCACTCGGTCGTCGTCTATCCGTCCCGCCAGCTCGGCAATGAGGCGGAAGTGTTGCAGCAAATGCAGTCAGGCGCTGTCGACATGGCGTTCATGACGGTGGCGGAAATCTCCAATCGCGTGCCGGAATTCTCGGCCCTGTTCACGCCCTTCCTGGTGAAAAACAATGCCCAGGCCGTCGCGCTGCTGAAGACCTCGCCGACCGCGAAGGGCCTGCTCGACATGCTGCCGGCCAAGGTCGGCGTCGTCGGTCTCGGCTACGGCATGGCCGGCGTGCGCCAGATCGTCTCCGCCGTCCCGGTCAAGAGCATCGCCGACCTCAAGGGCCGCAAGGTTCGCGTGACGCCATTTCCGGCGACACGGGACTTCAACTCGATCCTCGGCACCGCGCCGACGCCGATGCCGCTGCCGGACGTTTATGACGCCCTCTCGAACGGCCAGGTCGACGCCATCGAGATGGACCTGGAGCTCACCATCAAGCTGAAATACTGGGAGCTCGCGAAGACCGTCCTCATCTCGAACCAGATGATGTTCCCGATGGTCGGCATCGTTTCCGGCCGCACCTGGCGCGACCTGAGCGACGAGGACAAGACCCTTGTCTCCCAGCTCATGCGCAAGCACCTGGATGTGGTGTTGGACAAGACGGAAGAGGTCGAACGCACGTTCCTCCCGATGTTGAAGGAAAAGGACAGCCTGCAAGTCCTTGAAGTCGGCCAGGAATTCTACGGCGACGCCCTGGCGGACTGGGAGAAGATCTGGCTGCCGAAAGCGCCCGGCATCCCTGCGCTCCGCAAGGAAGCCTCCGCCCTTTGATCTGCCGGCGAAACTGCTGACCGATGGCGTTTGCGCGCGGCCTCGCGGCGCTCAGCGAAACGGTCGTACGGATCGAAACGGCCGTCGCCGCCCTGTTGGCGGCGGCCGTCGCCGGCTTGATCCTTCTGAATGTAGCGACCCGGACGGCCGGCGCCGCGCTGTTCTGGGTCGATGAATTGGCGATATACGCCATGGTATGGATGGCGTTTCTGGGCGCATCCATCACCGTCGCCAGACGGAGCAGCGTCTCGGTCACATTCCTGACCGACGCCCTGCCGCCGGAGATGCGGCGTTTCCTGGCCCGGCTGATCGACTTTCTGGTTCTGGCCTTCGCCCTGTTCCTGATCTGGCTGACATGGCGCTGGTACGACCTGCCGACGCTTGCGGCCAAGGATTTCTCCATCGACGCCTTCACCGGCGAAACATTCAATTTCATGTACAAAGAGCCGACGCAAACCATTGGCGTCGCTAAATATTGGGTGTGGCTGATCGTGCCTATCGCCGCGGTCGCCATGGCCATTCACGCCGCCGCCAACCTGATCGCCGGGCCCGCGGAGCCTTCGCGCCCGTGACCGTCGCAGCCGCCTTTATCGTGCTTCTGCTGCTGGCGACGCCGATCGCGCTGGTGCTCGCAATGACGGCGATCGTGCATATCGGCGCATCGGGCGACTTCGTTCTGTTCGAGAGTTACCCCCAGCAACTCTTTAGCGGGCTTGAGAAGTACGGTCTTTTGGCGATCCCGCTGTTCATGCTGGTGGGCGAACTGATGAACGAAGGCGGCGTCACGACCCGGTTGATTCGCGCGGCGCGCGTCTTCGTCGGCGCTTATCGCGGCGGGCTGGCCTATGTGAACCTGCTGGCGAACATGATGATGGCGTCCATCGTCGGCTCGGCCGCCGCCCAGATCGCCGTGATGAGCCGGGTCATGACGCCGGAGATGACGCGGCAGGGCTATCCGCCGGCCTTCGCGGCGGCGACGACCGCGGCGGGCGGGCTGCTGTCGCCGATTATTCCGCCCTCCATGCTGTTCGTGATCTACGGCGTACTGGCGCAGATTCCGATCGGAGACATGTTCCTTGCAGGCGTGTTGCCGGGTCTCCTGCTTGCCTTCGGGTTCATGTGCGCCATCGCCTGGGTCGGCTGGCGCGTCGGCTATCCGGCGGGCGAGGCCATTCGCGGCCCGGCGGCGCGGCAGGCGCTGACGGCCGCCCTGCCGTCGGCCGCCGTGCCGGCGATCATCATCGGCGGCATCTTGGGCGGCGTCGCCACGCCGACGGAGTCGGCGGCGTTGGCGGCCCTGGCGGCGATGACGCTTGGCCTGTTCGTCTACCGGGACCTGAAGCTCTCAGCCTTGCCACGCATCTTCGCGGAGACGGCCGTCACCTCATCCATCGTGCTGTTCCTGATCGCGGCCGCCAATGTATTCGGCTGGATCATCCTGCATGAGCAGATTCCCCAACGGGTCGCCCTTTGGCTTTCCGGGCTGACGCAAGACCCGTTCCTGTTCCTGCTCGCCGTCAATCTGGCGCTGCTCGGGGTCGGTGCCATCATCGACGGCATCGCCGCGATGATCATCGTCGTGCCGATCCTGCTGCCGATCGCGCAGTCTTCATACGGGATCGACCCGTTCCACTTCGGCGTCGTCGTCAGCATCAATCTGGTGCTGGGGCTGCTGACGCCGCCGGTCGGCGCGGGACTCTATATCGCCGCCGCCGGGAGCGGCGTGAAGCCGGGCGATATTTTCCGCGCCCTGACCCCGTTTCTGATCGCGACTCTCCTCTCCCTGATCCTGCTATCCTGGCTCCCGGACATTTCGACCGCGCTGATCTAAGCGCGCCGTCAGCCGAAGCGGAGGGAGCGCGGCCATGAGTCTCGAAGGCTATCCGATCCAAACCTTTTTCACGTCGCCGGATGCGCTTGCTCGCGATCTCGGCGCGGTCACGCTGATCGACGTGCGGCCCTCGGAGGACTTCGCCCTCGGCCGCATTCCGGGCGCCAAGCATCTCGATATCTACGGCGTCAGCCTGAACGACACGTCCTCGGCGCCGCTGGAGGCGTTCCTGTCTATCTTTCACACGCTTTTCGGCGCGCGCGGCGTCTCTCGGGAACGACCGGTCGTGATCTACGACCACGAGAGCGGCGAGCGTGCGGCGCGCGCTGTGTGGCTTCTCGCCGTGCTCGATCATCCGGACGTGAGACTGCTGGACGGCGGCGTCGCTGGCTGGCTCGCCTCCGGAAGGTCCTTGGAGCGGATCGACGCGGCGCCGCCTCCCGTCGCGCCCGAGAAGGCGCCGCCCACCTCGCCGCCCTTCCCAGGCGGCCGCAATCTCGATCTGCTGGCGACCCGGTTCGATGTCGCAAACGCGATAAACGACGACAACGTCATCATCCTGGACGTCCGCCGCGAGTCGGAGCATCTGGGAACGGAGAAGCGGGCGCGCAGGGTCGGCACGGTTCCGGGCGCGGTCCACGTCTTCTGGCGGGACCATCTGGACGGGGCGGGCGCCCTCCTCCCGGCCGGCGAGGTCGAAGCCCTCTACGCCGCCAAAGGCGTCACGCCCGACAAGACCATCATCCCGTTCTGCCAAGGCGGCTACCGCTCCGCCAGCACATTCCTGACGCTCAAGGCGCTCGGATTCCCCAATGTCCGCAATTACGTCGGCTCCTGGGGCGAATGGGGAAACCGGGACGATTCGAAGATCGTCCTCCCCGGCTGAAGCGCTAGCTGGCCGCGTCTTCGGCGGCGAACAGGCGGCCGGCGATCGGCGCCAGCGCTCGGTTGCTGTGGCCCGCCGTCGGCGCTTCGACGATCCGCCAGTTGAACGGCGCGCCAAGCCGAGCCGCCGTGCTGCGGCCCGTCTGGTAGAAATAGCGCCCGCGCGCCAGGCGGTGCGGCCCCTGAACCAGCGCTTCCGGCGATTTCAAAAGGACCTTGGCTGTCGTGTTGCGGTCTTTCTGGCCTAGTAGAAGCGTGAGGCGCCGCCCAAGGAAAGCGCGAACGTCGCCCTTGGGCCCGTTCTGGCCGAGGCCGTAGGGGAAACGGGCGTCGTCCGTCGCTGAATAGGCGCCGGCGTTCGCGGCGATGGCATGGGAGAATCGCGGGTTCTCCTGATAAAGCGCCAGGCGATGCACGAACTGGCCGCCGGCGGAATGGCCGTAGAGCCAATAGGTTTCCCGCGTCGCGCCGAACCGCTGACGAGCCGCGTCGAAGGCGCGCTCGACGGCGCCCCAGCTCCAGGCGTCCCGCGGCATGAAGGCCTTCCGGTCCGGCGTGCGCATGGCGCCGACTTCATAGGCCCGAGGCGTCGGAAAACCGCCGTGGTCGAACTCCGGCGCCAACAGCAGCGCGCCATGCGCCTCCGCGACCGGCCGCCAGTCATAGGCGTAAGTCTCGGCGTTGCGCTTGTAGCCGTGGCAGGCGATCAGGATGGGGCCGTCCTGCGTCCAGTTCGCCGGCGCATGGAAATGCACATCCATGCGTCCCGTTTCTGAGGCCGGCTCCGGAAAGGCGAAAACGCCGCTTTCCGCCGCCATCAGGCGGCCTCGCCCGGCGCCGACGCCTCGACGCCCAGCCCCTCGGCCAGGAGCGCATAGCTGCGCCGACGCACGGCCTCGTCATGGGCCCAGGTGACGATGGCGATCTCATCGACGCCAAGCTCCTGGCCCAAGGCCTGGATGCGGCTCGAAACGTCCGGCCCTTCGCCGACGAACCCATCCCGCAGCATGGCCTGAATGCGGGTATCTTCCGCTGCGTTAAATCCCGTCGCCGCTACGACGTTGGGCGGCTCCAGAGCGATGAACTGGCCTCGATCGCGGTAGAGTCGCCACTTTGCGCGGGGCAGGAAATTGTGCTCGGCCTCGGCCTTGTCGTCGCCGGCAAGCGCCCAGACGCAGATCGCGGAATGAGGCTCTGGCCAACGCTCGCTTGGCTGATAGTTTTCCCGATAGATCTGCAAGGCCCGGTCAGCGCCCTTGCCGTCGGTGAAGAACCAGGCGAACGCATAAGGCAGGCCGAAGATGGCGGCGACCTGAGCGCCATAATCCGAACTGCCGAGAATCCAGGTCTGCGGCACGGTCTCGCCTTGGGGAAACGCCTGGACGGCCCGGAAGGGATGCCCCTCCACCAGGGACTGGCCGGAAACCCACGCCAGAAGATCGCGCACGTCGGACGGGAACGCCTGCGGCCGCTGGTTGGCGTTCGGATTCAGGGCGAACGCCGTCCGCCCGTCCGAGCCAGGCGCGCGGCCGAGCCCCAGATCGACCCGCCCCGGCGCCAGCGCGTCCAAAACCCTGAACTGCTCCGCGACCTTATAGGGCGAATAGTGCGGCAGCATCACGCCGGCGGAGCCGATGCGGATGCGCTTGGTCCGCATCGCGATCGCCGCCAGCAGCACTTCCGGGGCGGAGCCCAGGATGGTCGGGTGATTGTGGTGCTCCGACACCCAGAAGCGCTCATAGCCGAGGCCGTCGCAATACTCCGCCAGCGCCACCGTATCCCGCAGCGCCTGCCCGTGCGGCGAGCCGGCGACGGCGATGGACTGATCGAGGATGGAGTAGCGAATGCTCATGGCCGGACCTTGTTCCTTGCCTAGTCGTCGGTCGTGTAGCGATACCCGAAGGCGTCGCCCTGACGGATGAAATGGCCCGTCGATGGCGAAGGGAAATGGGTCGCCGCGATCAGGACGTCCGTCTCGCAATACTTATCCATGAAGCTGTTGCGGGTCTTCAGCCCCTGCTCGCGGTCCACGTCCGGACGGCTATGCAGGTGGGTGCAGGCGCATTGCAACGGCGAATGGATCAGGTCGCCCGTCACGATCGCTTCCTTGCCGCCGGAAAGGAGGCGAACGGAATAGTGGTCCGGCGTGTGGCCCGGCGTCGGCAGCAATTGGATGCCGGACACCAGTTCGTCGTCGCTGCGGACGAGTTGGGTGCGGCCGGCTTCGACGATCGGCAGGACCGAATCCTCGAAATGCAGAATGGACGTCTTCTTATTGGTCTCCGTCCAGTAGTCCAGCTCCTTCTCGGAGAAGACGTAGCGGGCGTTCGGGAAGGTCGGGACCCAGCGGCCGTCCTCGAGACGGGTGTTCCAGCCGACGTGGTCGGGGTGGAGGTGCGTGCACATCACGAAATCGATGTCCTGCACCGTCAGTCCCGCCGCCTTCAGGGCGTCCATATAGGTCGTGTCGGTTTTCATGTGCCAGTTGGGGCGCGTCGGACGGTCTTTGTCATTACCGATGCAGGTGTCGATCAGAATGTTCTTGCCGCCGGCGCGGACGACGAAGGACTGCATGGCGAAGATGAGCTCGCCGCTAGCCGGATCGAGCGCATTGGGCTCCAGCATCGAGCGTTGCGCCTCGAACTCCTCCTTCGTCAGATTCGGGAAGAACTCGAAGGGGTCGAACCCCGGAATCTCCTGCTCAATGATGCGGTCTACCCGCATGTCTCCGACATTGAACGTAAGGCTCATTCTTCTCTCCATTCCTTTCGCGGCGGATTGACGGATGAAGCAATCCCAGCCGCAACTCATCCCGCGTCGTCTTCATGTTAGCCCAAGGAAGCGTCAGCGCGAGGGCCTGCGCGCCAAAGGGCGGCGTCGCCGCCCGGGTTCAGTCCATGACCACGCCGCCCGCGACGTTGATAGCCTGGCCCGTGATCTCCCGCGCATCGGTCGACGCCAGAAAAAGCGCGGCGTTGGCGACGTCCTCCGGCCCTTGCAGTCGCGCGAGCGGCCAGTTCTTCGCCGCGAAGTCCGCGCCGCGCGCTTCGGCGCCCGCGTCGCCGCCTTCCGACTGGCTCCAGTTCCGCCACAACATGCCTGCTTCGCGGATATAGCCCGGGCAGATCGAATTCACGCGCACATGCGGGCCAAGCTCGACGGCGAGCGCGCGGCTGAGCCCGAGCACGCCCGCCTTGGAAGCGGAATAGACGCTCAAGTCCGGCCAGCCCTTCTTGCCGGCCTGGCTCGCCATGTTGACGATCGAGGCGTCGCGTCCCGACTTGCCGAGAGCCGTCAATGACGGTTCGAAAGCCTGGGCGCACAACAATACGCCTTTGATATTGACGGCGAGCACCCGGTCGATGGCCGCTTCGTCCAGGGAGCTGAGCGGCCCCCTGCCCGGCACGCCGGCATTACTGACGAGGGTATCCACATCGCCGATCGCGGCCGCCGTCCGCTCCGCGAGCGCCATAACGGCCGCCCGGTCGGTCACGTCCACGGCGAAGGCCGCGGCGGCGCCGGCCCGTTCGGCAGCGCTCTCCGCCGCCGCCTGATCAAGATCGACGACCGCGACCTTCGCGCCCTCCCGCGCAAACAGTTCCGCGATCGCAAACCCGATCCCGCCGGCCGCGCCGGTCACGACGGCGCTGCGTCCCTCCAATCGCCCCATGCTCTTGGCGTCCCTCTCGTTCTTCTTGTCTGAGACATCCTGCCCGTCGCCCGGCGGCCAAGGCAATGCTAATGGCTATCCCCATCATGGCGCGCGGCGGCACATCCTCGATCCAGGCCCTGGCGGCGGACCACCCGCACCGGTGGGTCATGCTCGCCGGCGTCTGGCTGCTTTACGCGACCTTCGGTCTCACGGCAGCCTCCCTGGCGCCCCTGGTCGGCCCGATCACGCGGGATCTCGGCGTCGGCCACGCGGCGATGGGGGTGGTCTTCGGCGCCTGGCAGCTCGTCTACATTTTCTCGGCCGCGCCCGGCGGCATGGCGATGGACCGGATCGGCCCGCGCCGCACCCTGTTCGCGGCCGGCATGGTGATCGCGCTGTCCGGCCTGTTGCGCGCGCAAGCCGGCAGTTTTGAATTTCTCTTGCTGGCGGTGGCCGCCTTCGGTCTCGGCGGCCCCCTGGTCTCCGTCGGCGCGCCCAAGGTGATCGCCCTCTGGTTCGAAGGGCGGGACCGGGCGTTCGCCATGGGCGTCTACATCACCGGACCGTCGCTTGGCATGATCGCCGCCCTGGCGCTGACCAACCCGGTCTTGATGCCGCTGTTCGATCAGGACTGGCGGGCGGTTCTGGCGGTCTACGCCGCCATCGCGGCGGCGGCGTCCGTCGTCTGGCTTGTCATTTCCTCGCATCCCGAGGCGCGCCGGATCGAAACGGCGCTGGCGGCCGAGCCGCGGGAGCCTCTGTTCCGCGTATACGGCGAGCTGTTGAAGCTCCGCACCGTCAGGCTGATGCTGGCGATGAGCGTCGGCGTATTCTTTCTGAACCACGGCCTCAACAACTGGCTGCCGACCCTTCTGCGCACGCGCGGCCTGGAGCCGGCGGCGGCCGACCTCTGGGCGATGACGCCGACGCTTGTCGGCGTCGCGGGATCGCTCCTGATCCCGCGCCTCGCCACTCAAAGGCGACGCCTGCCCGTGCTGATCGCATTGCTGGCGGCCGCGCTTCTGGCGACGATCCTCTTGCATTCCGATCCCGGAATCGGGCTCGGCGCGGGACTGGCGCTGCAAGGCATCGCCCGCTCCTCGCTGATGACGGTATCCGTTCTTATCCTGGTGGAATTGCCCGAAATCGGCGCCAGGCGCGCCGGCGCCGCCTCCGGCCTGTTCTTTTCTGCGGCCGAAATCGGCGGCGTCGCCGGCCCTCTGACGCTCGGCGCGATCTCCGAGGCGACGGGCGGCTTCGACGTGGCCCTCTACGCCCTGAGCGGCATCGTCGTCAGCCTGATGATCATGGCGACATTCTTGCGGCGCTGACGCCGAGGGGGGATAGTCCGCCGGTCGTTTCAGACGTTGCTAGAACGCCAGGGGACCAAGCGCCCGCCCATGCCGAAAGAATTTTCCATCCGCGACGCATCGCCCGAAGACGCCGCCGAAATTCAGGCGATCTATGCGCCCATCGTCGCGGAAACCGCCATTTCCTTCGAAACCGAGGTCCCAAGCGTCGCGGAAATGGCGCGCCGCATCGAAGCGGCGCTCGCCACCCACGCCTATGTCGTCGCGGAGCGGAACGGCGCCGTCGCCGGATATGCCTATTCAAGCCAGCATCGCACGCGGCCGGCCTATGGAACGTCTGTCGACGTGACCGTCTATGTCTCCGAGAACGCCCGCGGCCTCGGCGTCGGCCGGAGCCTCTATCGCGCATTGCTGCCCAGAACGGCGGCCAGAGGATTTCATGCCGCCTTCGCAGGCATAACGCTGCCGAACGCCGGCAGCGTCGCCTTGCATGAATCCGTCGGCTTCGTTCCCGTGGGCGTATACCGCGAGGTCGGCCACAAATTCGGCGAATGGCGGGACGTCGGCTGGTGGCAGCGTCTGCTGACCGACCTACCCTCCGACGAGGGCTGACCCGCCAGCGAACGTGGCGGCGGCGCCAAGCGCCTCCTCGATCCGCAGCGCCTCGTTCCACTTCGCCATGCGTTCCGAGCGCGTAAACGACCCGACCTTGAACTGCGGCACATCCCAACCGACGGCGAGGTGGATAATCGTCACGTCCTCGGTTTCTCCGGACCGGGCCGAAACGATAGCGCCGAAGCCGCTAGCGCGGGCCGCCTCCCATGCCGCCAGCGTTTCGGTCAAGGTTCCGCGCTGGTTCGGCTTCAAAAGCACCGCATTGCAGGCGCCTTCGGCGGCGGCGCGGGCGACGCGCGCGGCGTCCGTCACCAGGAAGTCGTCGCCGACGATCTGAACCCGATCGCCGATCATGCCGGTGAGCGCCGCCATGCCGGGCCAGTCGTCCTCCGCCAGCGGGTCCTCCACCGAAACGATAGGGTATGCGGCGGTCCATCCCGCGATCATCCCCGCCATCGCCTCGCTATCGAGCGCGCGGCTTTCCAGCGCCAGTTCGTAGCGCCCGCTCTTGCCGAATTCGCTGGAGGCGATATCGAGCGCGATGGCGACCTCGTCAGGCGCCTTGAAGCCCGCCCGCTCGATCGAAAGCGCCAGCGCGTCCAACGCGGCTTCATTGGTATCGAACGCCGGCCAGAACCCCCCTTCATCCGCGACGCCCATCAACTGGCCGCGCTCAGCCATCAGGCCGCCCGCCGCGCGGTAGACTTCCGCCGTCCAATCGAGCGCCTGGGCGAAGCTCTCGGCGCCCGGGCACACAACGAGAAAATCCTGCACGTCCACCCGGCGGCCCGCATGGGCGCCGCCGCCGAAGATCTGGATTTCCGGCAACGGCATGCGCGTGCGCGCGGCGCCGCCGCCCAGATAGCGCCAAAGCGGCTCCCGCGCCTGGTTCGCCGCCGCCCAGGCCGTCGCCATCGAAACGGCGACGATGGCGTTGGCGCCGAGACGAGCCCGGTTCGGGCTGCCGTCAGCCTCGATCATGGTCCCGTCGATCTTCGCCTGCTCCCGTGCGTCGAGCCCGGAAATCGCTTTCGCCAGATCGTCCCCGACAGCGGCGACCGCGCCCGTCACATCAAGGCCGCCGAACGCGGCGCCGCCGTCGCGGCGGTCGACCGCCTCCCCGGACCCGGTGGAGGCGCCCGCCGGCGCGATCGCGCGGCCAACGGCGCCGCCAGCCAACGTCACCTCCGCCTCGACGGTCGGCCGGCCGCGCGAGTCCCACACCCGCCGCCCATGTACTGTGTTGATTTCGAACGCGTTCATTGCCGCCCAACCTCGCATTTCGCTCTTTTGCCGGCCGCAGATAACCGGTTAATGCGCCCAGGTCGAAGCGCGTTCAGGCGGCTGCGTCGCCGCGTCGCGCCCAATCCATAGGCAAAATATTCGCCCGCAAGCCGATTTCCTCTTGCCAGCACTCCATCTTACCCCTACAAACCGCGCCTTTGCGTCACCCCCCTCACCGGTTTTACGGAGGATGCGATGGCTAAAGATCGCCCTTTCGCAGAGCTGGCTGTGGTCGCGGGGTACGGGGACTCTAACAAGTCCGCGTCCGCTGTTCAGCCTTCCGAGCGTTTTCACCCGCAGATCGTCGAGCATGACGGCGACTGTATGCAGCCCGAACAGCGGGACTTTTTCGTCCGTAAGGACGGGATGACTTTTGCTGGAACCCATCTCCTGATCGATCTGGATCAGGCGACGAACCTGGACGACATCGACAAGATCGAAAGCGCGCTGAAAGAGGCGGCGCTCGCCGGCGGCGCGACGATCCTGAATGTCGATCTGCACAAGTTCGAACCCAATGGCGGCGTCTCCGGCGTCGTCGTGCTGGCCGAGTCCCACATCACGATCCACACATGGCCGGAGAACGGCTTCGCCGCGCTGGACGTGTTCATGTGCGGCGAGTGCGATCCCTATAAGGCGATCCCGGTGCTGCGGCGGTTCTTCGAACCGGGCGCCGTACAGGTGACCGAGAACCGCCGGGGGCTCCGGGTCTAGAGACCCGTATCGACACAGGCTATCTTCCCGAACGGCTCTCGCCCGCCCCTCAATGACGCAAGGGGGCGGTCGAGGGCCGTTCGCATCTCCGAAACCAACAGTCACACCAAGGGCGACGCCGAATATGGAATGGTTCACCGAAGTGCTTCACGCGGACCTGGCGCAACAACTGAAGGTGCGTGAACTGCTCTATGAAGGCCGCACCCGGTTCCAGGACGCCAAGGTTTTCAGCAATGGCCGCCTCGGCAAGGTGCTGGTGCTCGACAACGTGGTGCAGACCACGCTCGGGGACGAGTTCGTCTATCACGAGATGCTGGCGCATGTGCCGCTCTTCTCCCACCAGAACCCGCGCCGGGCGCTGATCATCGGCGGCGGCGACGGCGGCCTGTTGGAAGAGGCGTTGAAGCACCCCTCGATCGAAGCCGTCACCATGGTCGAGTTGGACGACGGCGTCGTCGATCTCGCCAAGGCGCATTTCCAAGAGCTGAACCGGGGCGCCTTCGACGACCCGCGCACGAACCTGATCATCGGCGACGGCGCGAAGTTCGTCGCCGAGACCGAGGACCGCTTCGACGTTATCCTGGTCGACTCGACAGACCCGCAAGGTCCCGGCGAGGTCTTGTTCTCGAAAGCCTTCTACGCGAACTGCAAGCGCGCGCTCACGCCCGGCGGCGTGCTCGCGACCCAGAATGGCGTGCCGTTCCTGCAAGGCGCGGAGTTGACCGGCTCCGTCGCCCATTTCCGCGCGCTGTTCAACGAAGGCGCCGCCTATGTCATCACGGTGCCGACCTACGCGTTCGGCATGATGGCCCTAGGCTGGGCCACCGATGACGCGAGCCTGCGACAGGTTCCGTTGGAGACGCTGGAGGCCCGGTTCGCGGCCGCCGCGTTCGAGACCCAGTACTATACGCCCGAGGTCCACAAGGCCGCGTTCGCATTGCCGATGTATGTGAAGCGCCTGATCGAATAGTCTCTCTCCCGAACCAGGGGGAAGTTCAGATGGCCAGCGAAAGCATCGGCGCCCGCTTCCGGGCGCTTCACATGGGCGACGAGGCGTTCGTCATACCGAACCCGTGGGACGTCGGGTCGGCGGCCCTGCTGGCGGCGCTCGGCTTCACGGCGCTAGCGACGACAAGCTCCGGCTTCGCCGCCTCGGTCGCCAAGCTGGATGGGCGCACCAGCCGGGTGGAAGCGATAGACCACTGTAGAACCTTGGTCGCCGCCACGCCGCTGCCGGTTTCGGCCGACCTTGAACAAGGCTACGGCGACCGGCCGGAAGACGCGGCGGAGACCGTGCGCGCCGCCGCGGCGGCCGGTCTCGCCGGCTGCTCCATCGAAGATTACGCCGGCCATGGCTCGGACAAGGGCATCTACGATTTCGACCACGCGGTCGAGCGCGCCCACGCGGCGGCGGAAGCGGCGCGCGCGCTGCCGGAAGACTTTGTGCTGACCGTCCGCGCCGAAAACCTGATCCGCAATCGCCCGGACGTGGACGACACCATCCGCCGCCTCCAGGCCTTCGAGGCGGCGGGCGCGGATGTGCTCTATGCGCCAGGGTTGGCGGACATCGAAACGGTGCGCACCGTCTGCGCCGCCGTGACGAAGCCCGTCAACGTTTTGATCGGCCGAACCACGGACATGACGGTCAAGGATCTGTCAGCGGCCGGCGCCAAGCGCATCAGCGTCGGCGGCGCGCTCACCTGGGTCGCCTATGGCGCAATGATCAAAGCCGCGCGGGGCATGATCGAGGACGGCCGCTTCGACTATGGCGACACGCCCGGCATGGCCGGAATATCCGATCTCTTGAAGGCGTAACGCCCGCGCGGCCTTGGACGGGCCCGATCAGGCGTAATGGCCGGCGGACGCCGGAGCCGCGCCCATCGGCGCTTTCGCCGTCTCTTCCGCAAGGTCGGCCAGATAGTCGTCCACGGCGTCCACATGCGCCGGCTGCAGCATGAGATGGATCGCCGGCGGCCGGCCGGCGCGGGCCGACACCCAACCGCGCGCGCGCATGGCGTCCGCGATCGCCGTGACGTTGCGTTCCGGGTGCGCGAGCGCGATCAGGCCGAGCTTCGGGTCGCCGACCGCCTCGAATCCCAGCTTCGACGCCCCTGCCTGAATGGCCTCGCGCGTGGCCAGCACGTCCTTGGCCTTCCCCACATAGCCGTCATGGCCGAGATGCCGGAGCACCGCCCATGCGGCCGCGATGGCGCCGCCGGGACGGGTTCCCGCCAGCGTCGGCGTCGTCATGTTGCCGCAGGGCCAGACGTCGAAACTGTAGATCTGGTGCGCGAACAACGCTTCGTCCCGATAAAGGACCGTCGAGGCGCCTTTCGGCGTGTAGCCGTATTTGTGCAGGTCCGCCGATATGGACGCCACGTTGGGCAGGCGGAAATTCCACAAGCCCACATCGACGCCGGCCGTTTCCGCGAAGGGAATGAAATAGCCGCCGACGCAGGCGTCCACATGCAGCCAGAGACCGTGCTTCGCCGCCAGGCGGTCCAGATCTTCTATCGGATCGACCAGGCCGTAGGGAAAGCACGGCGCCGAACCGATCAGCATGATCGCGTCGTCGTCGATCGCGGCCTCCAGATTGCGGGCGTCCGCCCGATAGTCCTGGCCGACCGCCGTGCGGACGACCTCGAGCCCAAGGGTGTGCGCCGCCTTGTTGAAGGCCGGATGCGCGGTTTCCGGCGCGACGACCTTGAAGCCCTTGCGCCCATCCGCCCGGGCCTTGTCGCGGGCGGCTTTCATGGCCATGAAAATGCTCTCGGAGCCTCCGCTGGTCATGCAGCCGGCGCCGCCTGCGCCGCCCAGCAGATTGAGCGCGAAGCCGATCACCTCGCGCTCCATGCGGTCAAGGCTTGGGAACGCTTTCGGCGCCAGCCCGTTCTCGGCCATGAACATGGCATAGGCTTCATGCCCCACCCGGCGAACCTCTTCGCCCGCATTGAAGACGTAGACCGCAGTCTTCAGCGAGCGCCAGTCGGCGTCCTCCGCGGCCATCGCCCGCATCTCGCCGGCCAGACTGTCCCATCCGGCGCCGGCCTTCGGCAGAGCCATCCCATCCATCGCATTGGACCTCGCGCGTGGTTTCAAGCTAAGTATCAGCCAGATTCTCCGCTTGCGCAAAGGCAGGCAGACCCATGCGTCGTTGGCTGACAGCCATAATTCCGTTGATCGTCCTGGCCGGCGCCATCCTGGTGCGCGTGGAGAACCCGCGCATCGTCCAGGAACTCCGGCTGAAGGTGTTCGACGCCTACCAGACCATCCGGCCGCGCCCGTTCGACGTCGAGCAGTCGCCGGCCCGGATCGTGGATGTGGACGAGGAAAGCCTGAAGCGATACGGCCAATGGCCCTGGCCGCGCCCCCTGCTCGCGACGCTCGTCGAGCGCTTGACCCAGTCCGGCGCGGCGCTGATCGTCTTCGATATCGTGTTCGCGGAGGCCGACCGCACATCGCCCGCGCGCATGCTCCAGGAATGGCAGAGCGTCGCCGACGCGCGCAGCTTCGCCCAGTTGCGCGTCGCCGGCGCCAACCTGCCCGACCATGACCAGCTGTTCGCCGACGCGCTCGGCCGCTCGGCGGCGATCTTGGGCTTCGTCGGCCTGGACAGCGCGGGCAGCGACCCCGACGCCCGCCCCGAAACGAATTTCGGCATGGCCTTTCTCGGCGACCCGCCGCACGATTTCGTGCCCAGCTACAAGAGCGTCGCGCGGAATCTGCCGATCCTCGAACGGCAGGCGCTTGGGCAAGCCAGCTTCAACAGCCTGCCCGACTTCGACAATATCGTGCGCCGCGTCCCGCTGTTCATCAAAGTCGACGACCAGCTTTACCCGACGCTGATGCCCGAGACGCTTCGCGTCGCCCAGGGCGCCAGCACGTTCCGCATCAAGTCGTCCGGCGCCAGCGGCGAGCAGGCGTTCGGCGAAAAGACAGGCGTCGTCGCCGTATCGATCGGCGACTTCGAACTGCCGACGGACAAGCAAGCCGCGCTCTGGCTCTACGACACGGGCCACAAGCCGGAACGGTTCATTCCCGTCTGGAAGGTCATGGCGGCGGACTTCGATGCCGCTTCGGTCGAGGGCCGCGTCATTTTCATCGGCACCAGCGCCGAGGGCCTGCGGGACATTCGCTCCAGCCCGCTCTCCGTCGCCGTGCCCGGCGTGGAGCTGCACGCGCAAGCGCTGGAGCAGGTTTTCGCCGGCGCCTATCTGACGCGGCCGGACTGGGCGGACGGCGTCGAGATAACTGGCATGCTGTTCCTCGGCCTGCTCGTGTATTTCGGCGTGCGCTGGCGGAGGGTCGGCGCCCTGGCGACCGCCTTCATCGGCGCGGTCGCGTCCGGCTCGGCCGTCGCCGGCTCATGGACCGCGTTTTCCTCCCAGGGCCTTCTGATCGATCCGATCTACCCGATTTTCGCGGGCCTCTCCGTCTACCTGGTGGCGTCGCTGCAAGGCTATATGCAGACGGAATCGGAGAAGAAGCAGATCCGCGGCGCGTTCTCCCAATACATGTCGCCGGCGATGGTCAAGAAGCTCGCGGAAAACCCGTCGCTCCTCCAGCTTGGCGGCGAAATGCGCGACATGACGATCCTGTTTTGCGACATTCGCGGCTTCACGGCGATTTCGGAGCAGTTCGACGCCCACTCGCTAACAGCGTTCATCAACAAGTTCCTGACCCCGATGACCCAGGTCATCATGGCGCGCGAGGGCACGATCGATAAGTACATGGGCGACTGCATCATGGCGTTCTGGAATGCGCCGCTGGACGACGAGCGACATGCCGACCATGGCGTCGAGTCCGCTATCGCCATGATGGAGCGCCTGCGCGAGCTGAACGGCCAGATCAAAGCGGAGGCGGAAGCCGAGGGCCGAAAGTTCATTCCATTGAACATCGGCATCGGGCTGAACAGCGGCGTCGTCTGCGTCGGCAATATGGGCTCCGACCAGCGCTTCGACTATTCGGTTCTGGGCGACGACGTGAACCTCGCCTCGCGCCTCGAAGGCCAGTCGAAGACCTACGGCGTCGATATCGTCATCGGCGAGAACACGCTGGCCAAACTCCACGACAAGGCGACGCTGGAGCTCGACCTCATTCAGGTGAAGGGCAAGACGGAGCCAGTGCGCGTTCATTGCGTGCTCGGACAAGCCGAACGCTTGAACGATCCTGCCTTCAAGGAACTGGCGAAAATCCACGCCGACATGCTGCGCGCCTATGCCGAGCAGCGGTGGGACGAGGCCCTGGAACTCCTGGCTCAGTGCCGCGCCCGGATGGGCGATCTCGGCCTCGATGTCCTATACGACCTTTACGAAGAGCGCCTCTTGGAGTTTAAGGCGAACCCTCCCTGCCCCGATTGGGACGGCGTTTACGTCGCGACAAGCAAATAGCCATGTTCAACCCCGACGATTTTATGGCCCGGCTCGCCGGGCCGCCCCTGCTTATGGGGATTCTGAACGTCACGCCGGATTCCTTCTCCGACGGCGGCTGTTTCAACGATCCGGAAGCGGCGGCCGCGCAGGCGGCGCGCATGGTGGCCGACGGCGCCGACATCCTCGATATCGGCGGCGAGTCGACCCGGCCCGGCCACGCGCCCATCGACGCCGCGACGGAGATCGACCGCATCCGGCCCGCCCTGGCGGCGGCGGCGCGGCTCGCGACGCCGGTCTCCATCGACAGCTACAAGGCCGAGACCGTGCGGATGGCGCTCGCTGGCGGCGCCAATATCGTGAACGACGTCTGGGGTCTGCAACGGGACCCGGAACTGGCGCAGGTCGCGGCCGACGCCGACGCGCCCGTCATCTGCAACCACAATCGCGAAACGACCGAGCCGGACATCGATATCGTCGACGACGTTTTGCGCTTCCTGGAGCGGTCCCTCGAGATCGCCCGCAAAGCGGGCATTGCTGAGAACCGCATCATCCTGGATCCCGGGTTCGGCTTCGGCAAAACCTTCGATCAGAGCCTTGAGCTGCTGCGCCGGCTGGATGCGGTCGCCAGCCTCGGCTTTCCGTTGCTTATCGGCCTGTCGCGGAAAGGCTTCATCGGCCACTACTCCCGGCAGGCAGACGTTCGCGCCCGCTTGCCGGGCACGCTCGCCGCGAACCTGCTCGCCGCGCTCTCTGGCCATGCGGCGATCATACGGGTGCACGATGTCCGCCCGCACCGCGAGATGCTGGACATGCTGTCCGCCTTTGGCGGCCGCGCGGCCGACTAGCGGCGCCCCGCCCATTCCAACAGTGGCGCGGCGGGACGAATCGCCGTAGCGTCCGCCGCCATGCGGACTTTCCTTGAGTTCTTTGCCGGCGGCGGCATGGCGAGGGCCGGCCTGGGCGCCGGCTGGAATTGCCTGTTCGCGAATGACATGGACCCTTCGAAGGCCGCCGCCTACCGCGCCAACTGGGGCGACCGCGACCTGCGCGTCGGCGACGTCTCGGACCTGACGGTCAAGGACATTCCAGGCCGCCGCGCCGCCGATCTCGCCTGGGCCTCGTTCCCCTGCCAGGACCTTTCGCTTGCCGGCGGCCGCAACGGCTTGGACGGCGGGCGCAGTTCCGCCTTCTGGCCATTCTGGCGGCTGATGCAGGGATTGCGCGAGGACGGCCGCGCGCCGCGCATGATTGTACTGGAGAACGTCGCGGGCCTGCTCACCTCCAACGGCGGTCGTGACTTCGCGGCTTTGGGCGACGCCATTCGCGCCGAAGGTCTTCTGTTCGGCGGCGCGGTCATCGACGCGGCGCACTTCACGCCCCAGTCCCGCCCGCGCCTGTTCATCGCGGCTTTTCATCCAGACGCCGCGCGCGGGCTCCCGCCCATTGCATCCGGGTTCGAGGACGCCTCTGCCGAAGATGCATGGGCGCCGGCCGCGCTTATCAAAGCAGTCTCCGGACTGTCGGAAGAAACGCGGCAAGCATGGCGAAGACTGCCCCTGCCGCCGCCGCCGCTGCGCAATCTCGACCTTGCCGATATCGTCGAAGAGGAGGCGCGCGGCGTCGTGTGGCATACGCCAGAGGAAACCGCGACGCTCCTGGCGATGATGACCCCGGTCAACCACGCCAAGATCGAGGCGGCCAGAGCGCGGGGCGCGCCGACTGTCGGGGCGGTGTTCCGGCGGACTAGGCGCGAAGGCGGCGAAACGCGGCAGCGCGCCGAAGCGCGCTTCGACGGCCTGGCAGGGTGCCTGAGGACGCCGGCCGGCGGGTCGAGCCGGCAGACGCTGCTGTTCATCGACGGCGCCAAGACGCGTTCCCGGCTTCTATCGCCGCGCGAAGCGGCCCGTCTCATGGGATTGCCGGACGACTATCGATTGCCGGAACGCCTGAACCCCGCGCTGCGCCTGATGGGAGACGGCGTCGCGCCGCCGGCGGTGCGGTTCATCGCGGAAAACGTTCTGGAGCCGCTCGTCGCGGCGCTGGCGCCCGCCTGACCGCCGCCCGCTCAATCGGCGGCGAACGTCTCGAGCGCCGCCCGATCCACTTCGATGCCGAGCCCTGGCCCTTCCGGAATGCGGACGACGCCGTTTTCATGCTCCAACGGCGACTTCAGCACGGCCTGGCGGAATGGGTGCTCGCTCCGATCGAACTCCAGGATCGGCGCGCGCGGGGTGTGGCGCGGCGGCGTATCCGGCAGGACAGCGAGCAATTGCAAGGCCGCCGCCAGACCGATGCCCGTTCCCCAGACATGGGGAACGTAGCGAACCCCGAACGCCGTCGCCATGTCGGCGATCTTCTTGCATTCGGACAAGCCGCCGGCGGCGCATGTATCGGGCTGGACGATGTCCATCGCCCGGCGCGCGAAAACCTCGCGGAACCCCCATCGCGTAAACTCGCACTCGCCGCCCGCGACAGGAATAGGCTGGCCGGCGCGCACGGCCTCATAGGATCCGAGATCGTCCGGCGTCACCGGCTCCTCGAACCAGCCGATATCCTGGTCCGCGACGAGATTGCCGAGTTCAATCGCCTCGATCGCGTCGAAGCCGTGGTTGGCGTCGAGCATCAGGCCGACATCGGGCCCCACCGCCGCCCGGCAAGCGCGGATCAACGCCGCATCCTCGCCGACGTCGAACCCGATCTTGAGCTTCACCGCATGGAAGCCTTCCGACGCATAGCCCTCGACCTCGCGGACCACATAGTCGAGCGGGTCGCCCGAATCCAGGCGATAGGTTCCAGTCGCATAGGCGCGCACCGACGTGCGGAGCGGCCCGCCCATCAGCCGATGCACGGGCGCGCCCAGCCGCTTTCCCTTCAGGTCCCAGAGCGCGATATCGACGCCGGAAAGCGCCGTCACCATCAACCCTTTCTGGCCCTGATCGCGGAACTGGTTGTAGAGGCGCTGCCAAATCGCATCGATCGCAAACGCATCCCGGCCGATAAGCTCGGCCCGAAACGCCGCGACGACGGCGGCGTTCAGCCGTGCGGGGCCGAAACACTCGCCCCACCCGGTCTCGCCGTTTTCGTCGACGATCTCGACGATGCAGCCTTCGCGACGGTCTGCCCGGTTGAACGACCAATGGAACGGCTCGGCCAGCGGCGCCGAGAGCACATGGGCGCGAACCTCGACGATGCGCGTATTCGATAGCCCCATCGCCGGTTTGCGCCTCAGACGGGTTCCAGCGGCGCGTTCAACTTCACGGTCGCCGGCGTAATGACGCCGCCGCGGTCGCCGATAGCGACCGATCCGAACCGCTGGGCGAACGCGTCCGGCAGGGGCCGCGCGTCCTTCGCCGCAAGCCAGAGCCGCAAAAGATGCCGGCGGCGTTCCGGCTCAGGCCAGTCCTCGTAGCCAAGCCGGTCATGCAGCAGGGTGTGGTTGTGCACCAGTTGGATGTCGCCTGGCCGAAATTCCATATCGAGCTTCAAGGCCGAATCGTTGGCGAGGCGGTCGAACATATCGAGCGCCGCAATCCGCCGCTCCGTCAGACGCGGCGCGTCCTCGAAACGCTGGGCGCTGTCGATATACCGGCGCGCATAGTGAACCGTCAGCTTGCCCTCGTGCCAGGTGAACGGCGGCAGCATGAAATAGCCCTTCATGCCGACCGGCACTTCACCGCGCCGATCGATGGCGTTCGGGCGGAAAAGCTCCAGCGCCAGATCCGGGGCTTCCTCCAGCATGGCGTTGTAGATCGCCATGGCGCTCACCAGCATCGACTCGCCGCCCGATTTGGACGTCTTCAGGCAAAGCAGACAGACGAAATCGCTCGAATCCGTATGAAAGGTCTGCCGGGCGGTCGTCTGATAGATGCGGGCGCTCGGATCGTTCGGGTCGCGGCCAATGTCGCGCACATGCCCCAGGACATGGCCCATGGCGTTCTGAGACCGTGCGGAGCCCAGATGCGCGCCGATGCCATAAAAGGCGGCCGCGGAAACCTCGGTTCCCCACTCATCGACCGGAATGCCGCGCAACAGGGCGAAGCCACGGCCATCGAGCAGATCGCGGGCGATGCCGGCAACGCGGGGCGCCAGGGTCGGCAAGGGGAAATCGGCGGCGGTGATGCGGGCGATGTCGCCGCCGGCGGCCGTCAGCGCCGACCGGGCGGCCGCCTCGATCTCGGCGCAATCCTTGGCGTCCAGTTTCTCCATCCACTCCATCGAGCGGGCCATGTCTTCGCCGCGCCACACGGAGGGGCCAACGATCCTCGACGGCAGGTCCTCAATGGTCTGGACGCCCGAATTCACGGAAAGGTCGATCTGAATGCCATCCATCCCTTGGTTCCTTCTTATTCCTCGGCGGACCGTTTCCAGTCCGGCTTAGCTCAGCAATCCACTCTAATCTCGGCGATGCCTTCGGCGCCGCCAACCAATCGGCCCCCGCGCGGAAACGCTAATCCCGCGCCCAGCCCTGTCCCCATAGGTTGACCGCCTTGTCGCCCGGCCACCAACGGGGCGCCATGTCGCGGGGCATGACCTCGATTTCGGCCGAAATCTCCACCTTGTCGCCAAGCGGGTCCTCGATCATGAAGAACAGATTGTTCCCCGCGCCGTGGCGGCCCGGGCCCCACCAGATCGGGATCTCAAGATTAGCGAAATGGTCCGCCCAGTCGCGGATATCCATCCAGCCGTTGGTTTCGTAGGCGTGGTGGTCATGGCGGACGCCCGACGCGCCGAAGGCCGCAAAACTGTGATGCTCCGGGTCGGTCCGCCAGAACGCGACATGCTTGGAGGATCGGTCGCTCTCGTCCTTCAGCACATAGTCGGAGGGCGCGAAGCCCAGCGTGTTCTCGTAGAAATCGATCATCGTCTCGAGATTGGGCGTCGCGACGACGATATGCTGCAGGCGACCGGCCAGGCCGCGCGGCGACCGGCCGTTACTGGCCTTCAGCGAGGGGATATCGGAACGGCCGAGGCCGAACACGCTGACCCACCCGTCCGGATCGCGGACCGCGACGGCGTCGTCCTGGAACAACGGCGACGGATTGGGCAGGAACTCCACGCCCTCGCCCGCGAGGAACGCCCGCACTTCCGCCAACTGGCGAGAGCCGCTCAAGCGGTAGCTGTGATAGGGCCGGCCATGGGCCTCCCCCTTGCCCAGCACCAGCTTTCTGCCGTTTCCGAGCAGCAGGATTTCGCCGCCGGGCAGATCGATCGCCTCATAGCCGATGGCGTCGCAATAGAAGTCGGACAGCGTCTCGGGGTCCGGCGCATCGATGCGGAAATGGTCGAGCTGGGCGGGCCAGATCGGGGATTCTAACTGCATGGGCGCAACCTCCACCAGCGACGGACAGGCTGGATCATACAGCCCCGGAGACGGGTCTCGCCAGCGTCGCACGGTCGCGGGCGCGGCCGCGCGAGCGCCGTCAGTCCGTCACCCGCTCCAGCTTTTGCAGGGAGCGGAGCGGCCTCGGCATTTCCTTGTCGCCGAAGCTGCTGGGCCAGTTCGTATAGGCCACCTCGCCAACATAGATATCGCCCTTGCTGTCCACCGCGAGGCCGTGCGGCGCCATGAACTGCCCGACATTCAGGCCCGCGCCGTCCTCGCCGCCGAGCCTGGAGAGCAGGTTCCCTTCGTTGTCCACGATGGAAAGCCGCGGCCCCAGGTTCTTGTAGGCGCGGTTGACCGGCATGCCCGGCCCCAATTCGCCGATGAAGCAGATGGGGCACTTGCCGCGCGGCATATAGAGGCCGCAGGGCCGGTGCAGATTGTTCCACTGCCCCTCATACTTGCCCTCGGTGTTGAACACCTGAACCCGGTGGTTCTCGCGGTCGGCCACATAGACGAAGCCATCGTCGTCGGAAACGATATTGTGGACCAGGTTGAACTGGCCGGGTCCGGCGCCGGGCTCGCCCCAGGTCAACACCCGCTTGCCGTTCGGGTCGTATTTATGGACGCAGGCGTTGCCGTAGCCGTCGGAGACGAAGATATGCCCGTCCGGCGCAAGCGCCGTGTGGGTGCAGCGGTGGAAGGGCTCGCCGCTCATGAAGGGCGCCGGCTTGCCCGGGATGCCGATCTCCAGCACCACCTTGCCGTCCGTCGTGCACTTGCGGACGGTATGATCGCCGTCGTCGGTGCAGTAGAGCATTTCGTCTGGTCCGATATGCAGCCCGTGGGCGCGGCTGAAAACGCCCTCGCCCCAGGACTTCACGAACGTGCCGTCTGGCTCGAACACCATCATCGGGTGCTCGCTTCGATTGAAGACGTAGACCCTGTCCTTGTGATCGACCGCGACGGCCGCCACGTCCATCATTTCCCAGCCGTCTGGCAATTGCGCCCAGTTCTCGACGACGCGGTAACGGTGCTCTCCCGAGCCCAGGATGACAGACATGGCGGCCCCTCCTTCGTTCTTCGTTCTTCGTTCTTGGCTATTCGATCAGTCGGCCTTGAGCGCGGCGTCGACGGCGTCCTTGTCCACATCGACCAGGATGCCCGCCCGCTCCTGTTGCAGGAGCATGAATGCGCGGCTGTCCCGATGGCCCCAGCCGCGGTTCAGCGCCTCGGTCATCTCGGCCCGCGTCATATCGATCATGCGGGCGGGAACGCCCATGTCGCGCGCCATCTCGGCGGCGAGGCTCACGTCCTTATGGGCGAGCTTCAGCGCGAAGTCGGGCGGATCGTAGCTGTTGATCAGATAGTGATCGGACAGGCTGTCGAACGTGCGCTTACGGCCGCGCGCGCCCATGCGGATCGCCTCGAACAGGGCCAGCGGCTCGACGCCGGCCTTCACGCCGACCGCGAAGATCTCGCCGATCGCGGCCTGGATCGCATAGCCCGCGCTGTTGTGGACGAGCTTGGCCACGGAGCCCGCGCCGATCTCGCCGATATATCGGACCGCGTCGCCCATGACGTCGAGCGGCGCGCGATTGGCCTCGAACACATCCTTGTCGCCGCCGACCCAGATGGCGCATTTGCCGGACTGGGCGCCGGCGGGGCCGCCGGAAACGGGCGCATCCAGCACATGGGCGCCCTTCTCCTTGAAGGCGGCGTACAGTTCGCGGATCACCGTCGGCGAATTGGTCGAAAGGTCGAAGTAGACGCTGCCCGGCTTCACGCCGGCCAGCAGGCCGTTTTCGGGATCGGCCGCGACGGCGCGCACTTCCGGCGGGCCTGGAAGGGAGGTCAGGACGACGTCGCACTTTTCCGCGAGGGCCTTGGGCGAGTCCGCCCAGGCGGCGCCGGCGTCCAGATGCCGCTGCGCCGCCTGGCGGCTGATATCGTGAACGATCAGGTCATAGCCCCCCTTCGACTGGAGGTTGGAGGCGAAACTCGCCCCCATGGTGCCGAGACCGATAAAGCCGACTTGCATTGCGTTTCCTCGATAGAGTTGCGTTTGCGCGAAGCTTATGCGCGCTCGCGCTCTCCCGCCAGTGCGTCCCGGGATGCGAGCGCCAGGTCCGGCCGGTCTGTGGTGAAGGCGCAGAGGCCGAGGTCCAGCATCCTGCCGATCGTCGCCCGGTCGTTGACCGCATAGGCGCCGCAGCGAACCCCGGCCGCGCGGAATTCCGCCACGCGCTCCTCCGTGATGTCGGGCGCCCTCGGCGCGACTTCCGAAATTCCGAAATGCCGCATCAGCGCGACCGCCCCGGCGACGTCGCCGACATGGCGGAGGGTCGGCGGGGCTAGCAGCCAAATCATGCCTCGGCCGGGGGTCGCCGCGGTGCGGAAACGGGCGAGCGTATCCAGCGAGAAGGCGGAGACGGCGGTCCGCTCCAGCATTCCGGCCGCGTCCAGCGCGGCGGCGGCCATGGCTTCGATCTCGGGATACGGCGCCTGAGCGGCGTTCAGCTTGATCTCCATCCGGAGGTCAATCCCGGTCGGCCGGAAAACCTCGATCACCTCGTCCAGGAGCGGCGGCCGCTCGCCGGCGGCGCCGCGGATCGCGGCCTCGGCGATATCCGGCCAGGCGAGGTCCATGATCGCGCCGGACCGGTCCGTCATCCGGTCCAGGGTCGCGTCGTGGTGGACGACCAGGCGGCCGTCGCCGGAGAGGTGGATATCGAACTCGACGAAATCCAAGGGCATCCGGGCGGCGGCCCGAAAGCCCATCATGCTGTTCTCGGGCCAGAGTTCGGCCCCGCCCCTGTGGCCGGCGATCAGGGTTCGCGTCATGGCGATCGCTCCTTTCGCGGAAACGCCGATTGGCGCGGCGGCGCCGTTCGTTCCATGATCCGCGTGGTTTCAGATTCGGGGGCGACGCTGCGACGGCGGACCCCTATTTGGCAAGGAGCGGCCGGCATGGGCGAAAAGACGATGCAGTTCGGCGTCATGCAGCGCGGCGTCTTCCCTTGGGAGGAAGACATGCGCGCGCGGTTCGAAGAACTGATGGAGCAGGCCCGCACCCTGGAAACGCTGGGATATGACAGCATCACCAAGGGCTCGCATTTCTCCACCTACCCGCACCGGGAGATGATGCAGATCCCCTATCTCTGCCGGGTGATGGCCGAAGCGCCCTCCCTCCGCCTGAACGCGGGAATCGTGCTGCTGGCGCTGCATAACCCCATGGAAGTCGCCGATTATTTCGCGACGATGGATCTGATGTCCGGCGGAAGAACAATTTTCGGTTGCGCCCTCGGTTATCGGGATGTCGAGTACAAGGCGTTCGGCGTCAAGAAGGGCGAAGGCGTGAAGCGCTTCGAGGAGAACCTGGAGGCGATCAAGCGCCTGTGGACGGGCGAGCCCGTCACCATGCAGGGCGGCCATTTCGAACTGGACGAAGCCCGCATTTCCGTGCCGTTGATGCAAAGCCCCCGCCCGCCCATCTGGGTCGGCGCCAATGTGGACAACGCCGTGAAGCGCGCCGCCCGCATCGGCGACTGCTGGTACCTGAACCCGCACCAGACTTTCGAGACCCTGAAACGGCAGATGGACATCTACCGCGCGGAGCTCGACCGCCTGGGCAAGCCCTTCCCCGACGAACTGCCGATGCGGCGGGAAGTGTTCTGCGCCCGCACCCATGACGAGGCCATCACCGTCGCCGCGCCCTTCATCAAGGCCATGTACGACCTCTATCAGGCCTGGGGCCAGGACAAGGCGATGGCGGAAGGCGACCGCGATCTCTCGCTCGACTATGAGGATCTGGCGCGCGACCGCTTCATCGTCGGCGACCCGGACGAGGTCGCGGAGGAAATGCTCCGCTATCACGACGAGCTGGGAACGAACCACATCATCATGAGCGTCCAGGGAACCGGCATGCCCCAATCCCAGACGCTCGAGACCTTCCACCTCATGGCCGAAGAGGTGTTCCCGAAGGTGCGCGCGGCGCTTTCATAATAAAGGGCAAATCCGAGCGCCAGCCTGCGCATGTTTGTGCGCGCCAGCTGTCCGCTTTAACTTGCGCGCATGATCTGCAAGCACCCAGTCTACGATGCGCGGTAAAATCTGGCCCGCGATGGCTCTGATGCTCTGGTTCGTCTCGGCGGCTTCGGGCAGCGCAGCCGAGTTGCTGGACGGCAAAGCCTTCCGGGGGATGATCGGGCCTGTCGAAAACCCCGACCTCCAAGACAACCTGTTCTTCGAGGACGGGCATTTTTGGTCGGAGATCTGCAAACGATGCGGATTTGAGCCTGGGGTCTACAGCGCCCGGCAGACCGCTGATGGCGTCGCCTTCACGGGTGTGCTCGAAAGCGAGACGCGCGGCTCCTTCGCCTATGACGGACTGGTGCGAGCGGACGGCGCCATTCAGGTCTCAATCCAATGGGAGCGCCGCCGTTGGTATTGGACCTCACGGCGCGAGATCAAGTTTATCGGCGAACTATCGAACGCTGCGCCAGCGCCATTAGCGGCCGTTCGCGATGAGATCGAGCGAACCGATCCGGATGAAAATCCCGCATGCGCGCGTTTCTAAGGCGCATCTGGCAGACGCGTCGGGCGCTCTTGTTCTATGCCTGCCTTTTGATCGGAGGCTGGGGATTGAGCGAACTGGCGTCCGATATCGTGCTGCCGGAGATGCGGCCTATGAACGAGCCGATGATCCATCGGTTCGTCATGGGCGCGTTTATCGCATTCATCGTCACCGCCGCCATTCCTTTCGTGCCTGGCGCCGAAATTGGTTTCGCGCTCCTGCTGCTGTTCGGCGGCAAGGCGGCGCCCCTTGTATATGTGGGCATGGTCCTGGCGCTGGTGCTGGCCTATTGCATAGCGGCGATCGCGCCACTTGGACCATTGAGCGCTGTCCTCGCTTGGCTGCGTTTGCGAAAGGCGGCGGCTTTCGTCAGCAGGCTCGACGGGACGCCCCGCGCCGAGCGCGGGCGACTACTAACCGGTTCGATGCCCTCCCTGCTTGGGGAACGCCTGCTTCGGCGTAAATATCTGGCATTGGCCGCCGCCCTCAATACGCCGGGCAATTCGCTTGTCGGCGGCGGCGGCGGGCTTGCCTTCATGGCGGGCGCTTCCGGGCTGTTCGGTTTCTGGCCCTATCTCGCGACGGTCATGATCGCGGTCGCTCCCGCGCCCCTGGCGTTCTTTCTCGCCTGAATTCCGGATCCCGCGCTCTAGCCGACGACGACGAGACCCTTGCCGGCAGGAGCCGCGCCTAAAGCAAGGCCTCGGCCAGGAGGCGGATCGATTCCGATGTGGGCGCGATGTGGATCAGCGTGCCGACCTGCCCGGCCTTGCCGGCCGCCTTCCAGGGCTCCAGCCGCTCCCGGATATGGCCGGCCGGGCCGGCGAGCGCCAGTTCGTCGATCAGGGCGTCCGGCACCTTGGCGGCGGCTTCGCGCTTCTTGCCGGCGAGATACAGGTCCTGGATTTCGGCGGCCGGGCCTTCGAAGCCAAGCCGACAGACATAGTCGTTGTAGAAGTTGGCGCCCTTGGCGCCCATGCCGCCGATATAGAGCGCGAAATAGTCCCTGAGCTTGTCCCGCGCGGCGCCGATGTCGTCATCCACGACGACGCGGCAGAAGGGCGCCACGTCGAAATCCGCCAGGCTCTTGCCGCCGCCCGCCTTCGCGAAGCCCGTATCCAGGTCATGCTGAAATACGTTGAACCGTTCCGGGTTCATGAAGATCGGGATGACGCCGTCCGCGACTTCCGCCGCGGTTCGGATGCCGGCCGGCGTGAACGAGCCCGTATAGATCTTCAGGTTCGGGTCCGGATGCGCCGCCGTCTTCAAGGCGCGGCCGAGGCCGGTGGTGCCAACGCCCCGGTTCGGAATGTCGTAGTGCGCGCCGTGATGCTCCAGCGGCGCCTCGCGCACCAGAACCTTGCGGACGATCTCCACATACTCGCGCGTGCGGGCGAGCGGCTTGCCGAACGGCACGCCGTGCCACCCCTCGATCACCTGCGGGCCGGAGGGGCCGATGCCCATCCGGAAGCGGCCCCCGGACATCATTTGAAGGGACATCGCCGTCATCGCCGCCATGGCGGGCGTTCGCGCCGGCATCTGCATGATCGCGGTGCCGACATTGATCTTCGACGTATTCGCCAGGAGCCAGGTCGCGGTGGTTACGGCGTCGGTCCCCCAGGCTTCGGACGTCCAGGCGGAATCGAAGCCAAGCGACTCCGCTTCCTTGACGACCGCGACCTTCTCCTCCCAGGTCCCCGCCATATATCCGAGCATGATGCCGAGCTTCACTGCCTCGCCTCCCTGATTTCGTTCATTTTCCCAGGCCCGCACGGCCCGTTTCAGACGAGCTTAGGCCCTCGACCGCAAATCCGAAAGCTGGCGCGAGCGCTCTCGCCGACGCCACGGAAAGGGTCGCGGACAGTATCCGCCACCCGGTCAAGCGGCCGGCGCCGCCGCCAGCGTCCAAAGCGAGATTGGCCCCGTTCCGGGAACTCTAGTATCTATCTCGGGCCAGACGGCTGAGGAGGAAGCGCCATGATCATGCGCATTTTTCAAGTCACGACTCACCCGGGCAAAGAGGCTGAATTCGCCAGGTTCTTCCACGAAACCGCGATTCCGCTGATGCGGGGCACGGAAGGGATCGTTTCCGTGCTTCCAGGCGCGGCGCGGCCCGAAAGCCCCAGGGAATTCAGCTTCGTGATGGTCTGGAAAGACCTCGAATCCCTGAAGGCGTTCGTCGGCGAGGACTATGAAAGCCCGCACATCGATCCGGCCGAAGCGGAGCTGGTCGCATCCCGGTCGATCAAGCACTATGAATTCGTCGAGGCTTGAAGACCGAACCGCCCGCCCGATTGCGGGCCGCTGACCGAAACCGGGCCAACCCCATGCGCAACGCCGCCGCCGCAGGAGACGACCGCCAGTCGACAGCGCGACGCCTCGTCGGAGACGCCAGCGCCGATGGCTTCGGACTGATGACAGGCGCCCGCATCTCCATGCGGCTTTCTCCAGCGCCGGCGGGGGCGGGAATCGCGATCAGGCGAACCGACCGGCGTGGGCGGGGCGCCGTCGTCCGCCCCGACTGGCGGACCGTCGCCCGCACGCTCCACTCGACCTGCCTGGAATCACCGTCCGGCGCACGGGTCTACCAGGTGGAGCACATGCTCTCCGCCCTGAACGCGGCCGGCGTCGCGGACGCGACGATCGAGGTCGATGGGCCGGAACTGCCGTTTTTCGACGGCAGCGTCACACCGTATTGCGACATCCTGCTGGACGCCGGCCTGGCGCCGGCCGAACCGCCGCGCGCCGTCCATATCCTCCGGCCGTTCGAATTCCGCACTGGAGAGACCGTTTACCGGTTCGAACCGGCGCCGCGGCTGGAGCTCGACATCAACATCGCGCTCTACCATTTCGGGCCGCTTCGCTGGCACGGCCAGGTCGACTGGGAGGACTTCCGAGCGCATATCGCCCCGGCCCGTTCCTTTCATCGTCTCGCATTCAGGAAGACGATTCCACTCGCCGCCGCCTGGCTGCGCAACCGGCTCGACGGGGCGGGGGTGGTCCTTTTTCGGGACCGGACCCTGAACCCGGACGGCCTCAGAATGCCGGACGAGATGGTTCGCCATCGGGTGATCGACGCGCTTGGCGACCTGACGTTGATCGGCGCGCCGCTCTGCGGGCGCTTCATCGCGACCTATCCGTCGCACGCCAAGAACCGCGCCGCCGTCGAAGCGCTCATGTCGACGCCGGACGCATGGCGGCAAGATTAGCTACGAGCGGCGACGGATCGCTTCAGGCGACGTTGCGGCCGCGTTCGGCTTCTTCGGCGATGGCGGCGAGCTCGCGCAGGATCGCTTCGATCTCGTAGTCCTTGGGCGTGTAGACCGCCGTCACGCCGGCTTCTTTCAGCCGCGCGGCGTCCGCCGCCGGGATGACCCCGCCGACGATGACCGGCACATGGCCGAGCTCACGGTCGCGAAGCTCCGCCAACGTTTCGCGCACCAGCTCCATGTGGGAGCCGGAGAGGATGGAGAGGCCGATGACGTCCGGGTCGAACGCGGCCGCCTGCTCCGCGATCGCGGCGGGCGTCTGGCGGATGCCGTCATAACGGGTGGCGAAACCGGCCGCACGCGCGCGGAGCGCGATCTGCTCGGCGCCGTTAGAGTGCCCGTCGAGCCCCGGCTTGGCGACCAGCAGGCGCGGCGGACGGCCGAGCGCGGGCGCGGCCGGCGCCGCATTGGCGGCCGCCTCCCCGGTTTCGATTCCGGTCGGCGCCCTGTATTCCCCATAGACCCGCCGCAGCGCATCGGACCATTCGCCCGTGGTCACGCCGGCGCTGGCGCAGGCGATGGAAGCGGGCATCACGTTGCGCGCCTCCCGCGCCGCCGCCTCCAACGCCGCCAGGGCGGCCGCGGCGGCCGCGTCGTCCCGCTCCGCGCGCCAGGCTTCGACGCTGGCGATGGCGCTGCGTTCGGCCTCGGCGTCGGCGGCCTGGATCGGCGCGGCGCCGCCGGCCTCCAACGGCGAGGACGCCGTTTCGCGGAAGCTGTTGAGGCCGACCACGACGTCGTCGCCGCTTTCCATCCGCCGGCGGCGGCCATCCAGCGATTCGGCGAGCGCGCGCTTCATATAGCCCTGCTCGACCGCAGCGACCGCGCCGCCCATGGCCAACACCTTCTCCAACTCCGCCCGGACCGCGGCCAGAATCTCGGCGCTCTTCTGTTCGATCGCGGGCGCGCCGTCGAATATGTCCCCGAACTCGAGCAGGTCGGTTTCATGGGCGAGAATCTGCTGGGCGCGCAGGCTGAGCTGCTGGTCCCAAGGGCGCGGCAGGCCCATGGCCTCGTTCCAGGCCGGCAATTGCACGGCGCGGGCGCGGGCGCGTTTGGAGAGCGTGACGCCGAGCATTTCGATCAGGATGCGGTGGATATTGTTCTCGGGCTGGGCTTCCGTCAGCCCAAGGGAATTGACCTGAACGCCATAGCGGAAGCGCCGGAGCTTCGGGTCTTCGACGCCATATCGCTCCGCCGCCGTTTCGTCCCAAAGGTCGGCGAAGGCGCGCAGCTTGCAGATTTCGGTGAGGAAGCGGAGACCGGCGTTTACGAAGAAGCTGATGCGGCCAACGACCTTCGGCAGCTCCTCCGGCGCGATTTCGCCGGAGGCCCTCAACGTATCCAGCACCGCGATGGCGTTGGCGAGCGCGTAGGCGACCTCCTGCACCGGGTCCGCGCCGGCTTCCTGAAGGTGATAGGAAGAGATGTTGATAGGGTTCCAGCGCGGAATCTCGCGGGCGGTATAGGCGATCAGGTCGCCGGTCAGCTTCAGGCTGGGGCCGGGCGGGAACACATAGGCCCCGCGGGACAGATACTCCTTCAGCACGTCGTTCTGCGTCGTGCCGGCAAGGCCCTTGGGGTCCGCCCCCTGGGCCTGCGCCGTCGCCACATACAGCGCCAGCAGCCAGGGCGCCGTGGCGTTGATGGTCATGGAGGTGTTCATGCGCTCGAGCGGAATATCCGCGAACAGGCGCTGCATGTCGCCCAAATGCGCAATCGGCACGCCGACCTTGCCGACCTCGCCCCGCGCCAGGATGTGATCGGGGTCGTAGCCGGTCTGCGTCGGCAGGTCGAAGGCGACCGAAAGCCCCGTCTGCCCCCGGGCCAGATTGTCCCGGAACAGGCGATTGCTCGCGGCGGCCGACGAATGGCCCGCATAGGTGCGGAACAACCAGGGGCGGTCGCGTCTTTCCTCGGCGTTTTGGGACATTTCGGGCGCTCCAAATCCATGCTGCACCGCAGCAAACATACAGCGAACAGGCGTCAAATTATACGAGGACGGCGCAATAAGCATGTTTCTTTCAAAAACTCAAGACTTGAAGGTTATAAATAACAATATTGCGCCAGTTCATGCAGCTTACGCCATGCTACGGCGCAATATCCGCCGGTTTGCCGCCGGCTAACCGGAGCCGCAGCGGCCCGGAGCCGCTTTGATTTCCGTTCGGTTCGGTCAAGAAGTCGGCTGAAACGCGACCGGCTGCGGCGCCCGATCATGCCGCCTTCCGCCGCCGAGCGTGTCGCCGACTATAGCGGCCGGATGGCCTGGCGTCCCTCGCCCGCGACTCAATTGTGCGCCGATATCGGCAGAAAACTGCGAATTTTTATAAGGCCGGCCGCGTTGAGCACGCCCATGACCTGGCCAACAGGCACATAAACCGCGGCCTTCCGAATGCGCCGATGGACTTGTCGCGCATTCGCCATATCCGCACGGCGGCCAGGGCGCGAACGCTTCCCGGAAAGGGTGTCCGAGAGCCTTTTGTCGGCGAAGGCACTTTATGCCAACCCCGATACGAACCATCTAATATGGTTTGATATGGCGATTTTTTCGGTATTAACGCCTGAAAATATATTTATTTGCCTATTTTTTGAAATTTAATTTCATTTAAGGGTTGCAGTTTGAATTTCCGCCCTGTAGAACCCCGCCTGCCGATGCGCCGCTCCTGTCCGGATGCGCCTCGGCGCGTACCGGAGCCATAACGAATTTTGGAAGGAACAGGACAATGCGCGACGCGCCCATCAGCCAATGGACCGACCACACGCCCCCCAAGGGACCGGCCGAGACCGGCCTCAAGGACCTCTATGAGATCGGCGAGATGCCGCCGCTCGGCCACGTGCCGAGCCAGATGTACGCCTGGGCGATCCGCCGCGAGCGTCACGGCGAGCCGGATCAGGCGATGCAGGTCGAAGTCATGTCGACGCCGGAGATCGGCGAAAACGACGTGCTGGTCCACGTGATGGCGGCCGGCGTCAACTACAACGGCGTTTGGGCCGCGCGCGGCGAACCGATTTCCCCCTTTGACATCCATGGCGCGGATGCGCACGTCGCGGGCTCCGACGCGTCGGGCATCGTCTGGGCCGTAGGGGCCAACGTCAAACAGTGGAAAATCGGCGACGAGGTGGTCGTTCACTGCAATCAGGACGACGGTGACGACGCCGACTGCAATGGCGGCGACCCGATGATGAGCCCGAGCCAGCGCATCTGGGGCTATGAAACGCCGGACGGCTCCTTCAGCCAGTTCTGCCGCGTGCAGTCCCGCCAGTTGCTGCCCCGCCCGCAGCACCTGACCTGGGAGGAGAGCGCCTGCTACACCCTCACCCTCGCCACGGCCTATCGCATGCTGTTCGGCCATGCGCCGCATCACCTGAAGCCCGGCGAAACCACGCTCGTCTGGGGCGCGGCCGGCGGCCTCGGCTCCTTCGCCGTGCAGCTGGCGAACGTCGTCGGCGCCAAGGCGATCGGCGTCGTCTCCGGGGAAGACAAGATCGACTATGTAAAGGGCCTCGGCGCGTTCGGCGTGATCGACCGCCGGAACTACGATTGCTGGGGCGCCCTGCCCGACATGAACGACGCCGATGGCTACAACGCCTATATGAAGCGGGCGCGAGAATTCGGGAAGGCGATCTGGGCGATCAACGGCAAGGGCAACGACGTCGACGTGGTGTTCGAGCATCCGGGCGAGGCGACCTTCCCGGTCTCCTGCATGGTGGCGAAGCGGGGCGGCATGGTCGTGTTCTGCGCCGGCACCACCGGTTACAACCTCACCTTCGACGCGCGCTATGTGTGGATGCGCCAGAAGCGGATCCAGGGCAGCCACTTCGCCACCCTGAAGCAGGCGGCCGAAGCCAATCGCCTGATGATCGAAGGCCGCCTCGACCCCTGTCTCTCGGAAACCTACCGCTGGGATCAGCTCGCCGAGGCGCACATGCAGATGGCCGCGAACCAGCACAAGCCGGGCAACATGGCCGTTCTGGTGCAGTCGCCGTCCTTCGGCCTCGGCGCCCACGCGCGGGCCGAAGCCTGACCGCGCCAATGCCATGTCGTTAGCGGGAGCGCCGCATCCGATAAGGGTGCGGCGCTTTCGTTTTGGCCGCGCCGCGCCTGAACGCGCTTCAGCGGGCCTTTCGCCCCTCCGTCGCGGCGATGGTGCTGACGGCGGCGAAGATGATCAGACCGCCGACCATGGTCGGCCCGTCCGGAACCTCCAGATAGAGCATGAAGCCCAGGATCGCCGCGAACGGCAGGCGGAGATAGTCGAACGGCATCACGACGCTCGCCTCCCCGGCCGCGAGCGCGCGCGTCAGGCAGAGATGCGCCGAAAGGCCGGAAAGGACCAGAGCCGCGATCCAGGGAATCTCGGCCCAGGGCGGGTCGGTCCACTGATAGAGCGCCGGCGCGGCGGACAGGAGCGCCAGGCTGGCGTTCTGAATGAAGACCATCCGGTTCGCCGGCTCCGTGGAGGACAGGAACTTGATGGCGGTGTTCGAGAGCGCATAGCAGACGCTGGCGCCCAGCAGCATCAGGGTCGCCGGGCCGACTTCGATTACGCCCGGCCGCACGATGATCAGAATGCCCGCGAATCCGAGCGCCGTCGCCGCCAGGCGAACCGCCGTCGGCCGCTCGCCCAGAAGCAAGGTCGCGAGCAGGATCGTGAACAAGGGATAGGTGGACTGGATCGCGACCGCGTCGGCCAGCGGCGTCCGGCCGACCGCCGTGAACCAGAGCATCATCGCCGTGAAGGTGGAAAGGCATCTGAGCGCGTGGATGATCGGCCGCTTGGTCATAACGGCCCCCGGCCCGGCGCGAACCAGCCACGGCAACAGCAGCGCCACCGAAAAGATGGAGCGGAAGAACAGGATCTCGGCCGTCGGCAGGCTGTCGGAGAGTTCGCGCACGGCGACGACCAGCACCGTGAACGAGACCGCCGCCGCGACCATCCAGGCGACAGCGCGCATATTGTCCGGCTTCGGCGCCGCCGCCTCGCCCGCCGTCACGGCGCCGGCGCCCGGCGCCGGTCGATCGCAATACAATTTACCACTCTGTCTTCGCCTTGCCGTAAAGAAGGTGCGTTTCGGGATCGAGCTTACCCGACCAGCGAAGATAGAGTGAGCAGATGCGATCAAGAACCCTGCCGGATGCGGCCTTCCTGGTTCTGACGGTCATGGCCCTGCACGGGCCGTTGGCGCTGCTGGACATGCAGTCCCTGGCGACCGATCACTTCATTCACTACAGATGGGCGAGCCAGTTCGTCGAAAACATCGAAGCCGGCATCCTTCGTCCCCATTGGGAGGCGACCAGCCGCGGCGGCCTCGGCGACCCGGTGTTCCTCTACTACATGCCAGGCTTCTACTACGTCGTCTATCTGGCGAACGCGGTCCTGGGGGACGTCTGGCTGTCGATGAAGGCGGTGTTCCTGCTAAGCAGCCTGCTCGCCGGCATCGGCGTTCTGCGCCTCGCCCGGGGCCTTATCCCCTCCAAACCGCTCGTCTACGGGGTGACGTTCATCGCGATCGCAGCGCCCGTCTTCCTGGCGATTCGCGGCTATATCAACGCCTATCCCTGGTATCTGGCGTCCGTCGTGCTGCTGTTCGCGGCCGTCTACCTGGTCAGATGCCTTCAAGCCGGCGGCGCCAGGAACCACGCCATGCTCGCGGCCTGCATCGCCGCCAGCTCGCTGATCCATACATTGTCCACGCTGACATTTCTTTCCGTCGCGGGCTTCGGCGTCGCCCTGGAGTGGGCGTTCGCCGGCTTCGGCCTGGCGTTCCTCGCCAAGGCGCTGCGCCTGGCGGGCGCAATCCTGATCGGCATAGCGATTTCGGCCTACGCGCTGCTGCCGGCGCTCGGCGCGCTCGACCTCGTGTCGCCGGAGAATTTCCTGACGACCTACGGCGCCCATTGGAGCAACACCTTTATCTTCCCGGTCGTCACGCCGATCTACCGGATCGCCGTCTCCTTCGTCATGCCGGTCTCGCTGCTCGCACTACTGGCGGCGGCGCTCTGGCTCGCCATGCGCCTGCGCCCGCTCCAGGCGGAGGAACGGGTTCTGATCGCGGCGGCCCTCGTCGGCTTCTTCCTGAGCGTCGAGTTCTCCTATCCGCTCTGGCTTTACATCGAGCCGCTGCAATTCGTTCAGCGCCCCTTCCGCTATCTGATGCCCGTCGCCGTGACGCTGGCGCCCTTGCTGATCCTGCTGGTCGGCCGCGCCATGTCGGCCGGCGCCGTCAAGCGGGCGAACGTCTCCGTCTTCGCCGCCGTGGGCGTCGCCGTGGCGGTTCTGCTGGCGCTTCACGCCAAGACCTATTCGGAAATCCGGCATCGCCCTGCGGATTTTGCCGGCACGACCCCGGCGCTCCGCGAGGAACTCTACTTCACCAACGAACATCTGCCGGCGGGCGCGGGCGACGGCTGGAAAGCCTTTCTTGAGGCCGGCGGCTGGCCCGCCTTCTGCCAGGCGAACGGCCTGACCTGCGCCGAAGAGCGCGTTTCGCCCGAGCATTTCCGCTGGCGCATCGAAACCGAAACGGCCCAGACCGTAAAACTGCCGCTGATGGCCTTCCCCGCCTGGGCGTTGACCTTGGACGGCGCGTCGATCCCGCTAACGGGCGACCCGGAAAGCGGCCTGATCGCCGTTTTCCTTCCCGCCGGCGCCCATGCCATCGAAGCGGAATGGCGACGGCTTCCTATCGAGAAATCGGGCCTCGCCATATCCGCCGTCGGGCTGCTGGCGCTGCTCGGGCTTGGCGTCCTCGGCCTCCGCAGAAGCCCGCGCGGATAGCCTTCAGACGAGGATGTCCTCCACGCCGAGGCTCGCCTTGGCGACGCCCTGCAGCAGGATGGAATCGGCGCCGGCAAGCTCCACCAGCGCGCCCGAGGCCGTATCGGTCGTAACGGCCAGAACCGCCGCCTCGTCGAGGAAGCCATGGGCCGTCAGATCGAGGACATCGGCGGTCACGTCGAAATCCGTTATGCGATCGTTGTTGTCGCCCGGGGCGTGCACGAAGCGGTCCGAGCCCTGATTGCCGGTCACACGATCGTTGCCGACGCCGCCCGTAATGACGTCGTCGCCGCTATTGCCGAATATCCGGTCCTTCCCCTCGCCGCCGTTCAGCACGTCGTCCCCGACCAGGGCGACGATGCGATCGTTGCCGCCGAGCCCGTTGATCGTATCGGGCGTGCCCTGCTTGGCGCCGGTAATGCGGTCTTTCGCGGAGTTGCCGGTGAGATTCAGGCCCGTCGGGGAAAAACGCGCCACCAGAAACTCCACGTTCTCCGGATTGACGAAATCGACCGTGACGTTGATGCGGTCCTTGCCGCCGCTCGCCTCCTCGATCACCTGATCGCCCGCGTCGTCGACGGCGTACTTATCGTCGCCGTCGCCGCCGATCATCACATCGTCGCCGGAACCGCCGTTCAGCCGGTCATTGTCCGCGCCGCCATCCAGGACGTCGTCGCCGGCGCGGCCGACGAGAATGTCGTCCCCGTCCATCCCTTCCATCGAATTGTCGGCGTCATCGCCGCGCAGGCCATTGTCGCCGCCGTTTCCGGTCAGCAGCCCGCCGCCGACGGCGTCGCCCTCCTCGATGGATGAAGGCAGCGTGAAGGCGATCTTCGCGACGACCTTGTCGAAGCCCGACGTCTCGACGATGGAATCCCCCGCATCGTCGACCACATAAACGTCGTCGCCGATGCCGCCGCGCATGTCGTCGGCCCCGGCCTCGCCGTCCAGAACGTCGTTTCCGTTCTGGCCGAGGAGAATGTCGTCGCCATCGCCGCCGCGCACATCGTCGTCGCCGCTGGTCCCGCGAAAGAAATCGTCGCCCGGCGCCAGAATGACATGCTCGATCGACACGAATGTCGCCGTATCGGTCAGCTCCACGACGACCTGGCTGGATTGGGATCCGTCCAGCGTGTCGTCGCCGGCGCCGCCGTCGTAAAGCGCCGTATCGAAGCGGATGACGAGCGTATCGTCCCCCTCGCCGCCGAAAAGCTGATCGGCGCCGCCGATGAAGTTGCCCTGAAGAAATCCAAGGCCGTCCAGATGATCGGCGCCGAGCCCGCCTTCCAGCACGTCGTCGCCGCCGCCGCCGATGAGCATGTCGTCGCCCGCGCCGCCGGCGATCGCATCGTCTTCCGCATTGCCGAAGACGGCGTCGTCCCCGTCGCCAGCATCGACGTCGGCGTTGAAGTTGGGCGTGACGAACCGATCCGCGCCGTCGGTTCCGACGATATCGATCTCGCCGTTGGCCGCATCCGCCGTCACGATCAACTGATCGACGCCATCGGCGTCCGGCGCGCCATAGAAGGACGCAAGCGCCTCCTTATCGAGCGAGCCGATATCCGAGACGATCTCCCCCAGGCTGATGCTCTGCATGATGGTGAACTCGACGCTGCCAAGTTCCGGCGCGAGCGTATCGTCGCCGTCGTCGGAGTGATCGAGGCCCAGGGCATGGCCTATCTCATGCAGAAGGATGCGAAAGCCCGATTCGCCGGGATCGAGCGGGAAATGAACCTGGTTCATCGCCACATGCCCAAGCGAGGCGAAGCTGGCGTTGACCGAGGGGAAGTTCGCGAAGCTGACCTGGGAGCCGCCGCTCGAAATGCTGTCCGCATTCACGAACTGGATCATGCCGCCGGTCTCGACCTCGACGAACCGGATGCCGGCCGCCGCCTCGAAGATCGCCAGCGCTTCGCGCACCGTCGCCTGAAGGTCCGGATCGGAGAACCCTGTTTCGAAATCGCCGATATCCCGGCTTGGGAATTCGGATTCGTCCGGCAGTTCGGCGGCCCTGTCGTCGAAACTGTAGGTGACGATGACCGGCAGCCCGAAATCCCGGGCGCCGTTCCACCGGAACGAATCGACGCCAGATAGAAGCGCCGTGAAATCGCTAACGACCGCCATCGCTCATGCTCCCATGCCGGCGGCTGCGCGGCGGCCTCCCGTTGAAGCTTGGAAGACCGGCGCCGCCGGCGAGATGGGCTAACCGACGTCGCGGAGAACTTCGCCCATGAAGTCTATGGAGCGAAGCACGTCGTCCTGCGGCAAGCCCGGCCACTGCATGCGCAAGATCAGGTGATCCACCTTAAGGGTTTCTTTCAGCCATTGAACCCGGTCCGTGGCGTAGGCCCTGTCCCCGATGATGAACCGCTCGGCCTGGAAGCCGTCGAACTGCTCGGCGAACGGCTTGCCGGCGACATTCGCGTTCCCCCAGGAAGCGTAGGCGCCATACTTGTAGATCAAGGGACCGCGCGCGATTTCGAGCGCCTTTTCGGGCGTCGCCGCGACGAAGCATTCCCGGCAGAGAACCCGCTCGGCCGGCGGCGGCAGGCCGGCTTCCGCGCGGGCCGCGTCATAGACGCCGAAGCTGCGCTCGAGTTCGGGCCAGTCGCCGGAAAAGCTCGCGAGCCAACCGTCCGCGAGCCGCGCCGCCCGGCGAATAGCCGGATCGACGCTGGCGCCAAGCCAAAGCGGCAGAGAGGACCCGTTGCGCGGCCGGACGGAGGCGCCCACGTCGTCCAACTGGAAAAAGCGGCCGTGATGCGTCACGCGATCTTCAGACCAGAGCCGGCGGATCACCTCGATCGCTTCCACCGTGCGCGCCGCGCGGTCACGGGCGGATGCTCCGAAGGCCTGGAACTCGGCGTCGCGATAGCCAAGGCCCAGCGCCAGCGTGTAGCCGCCGGGCGCGATCCAATCCAGCGTCGCCGCCTCCTCGGCGATCTGCACCGGGTTGGTCATGCCCATCAGCCAGATGCCTGGCCCCATGCGCATGTCGCCCGCCTCCGCCGCGAGGCGCGCCAGGAGGATGTTCGCCTGGAACATGCGCATCGGATGGGTGAGATAATGATGAGGAACGAAGATCGAGCTGTAGCCCGCACCCCGGGCGGCGCGGACCTGCGCCGCCATGTTTTCGGTCGCCGCCGCCAGCGGCGCCTCATCCTGAAACTGCGGGTTCACATACAATCCAAAACGCATCTCGCCCCCTCCATCATGCGGAAAAAGGCGTTGGTGCGTCCCAATCGCGCATCGTTACAGCCCGGCCGCCGCACTAGTTTGCCAGTTATGGAAAATGCTCGCCATGCCTGACGAGAAACCGAACGTAGCGCTGTTCGTGACATGCCTCGCGGACGTTATGCGCCCGAATGTCGCTTTCGCCGCCGCTCGACTGCTCGAAGCGTCGGGCGCGAACGTGCATGTGCCGGAAACCCAGACATGCTGCGGCCAGCCCGCCTTCAATTCGGGCGCAAGCGCGGCGGCGCGAACCGTAGCCGAACAGGTGATCGACGCCTTCCTGCCCTATGACTACGTGGTCGCGCCCTCGGGCTCCTGCGCGGGGATGATCAAGACGCACTACGCGGACATTTTTCGAAACGAGCCGGACTGGGCGCTGAAACAAGAAGAGCTTTCCGCCAAGACGTTCGAGCTCACGCAGTTCCTGCATGACGTTATGAAATGGCGGCCGAGCGGCGTCTCGCTGCCGGCCAAGGCTACCTATCACGACAGCTGTTCCGGCCTGCGGGAGCTTGGCGTAAAGGCGGCGCCGCGCGCGTTGCTCGCCAACGTCGAAGGCCTGGAGCTGACCCCGCTTGCCGACGAAGAAGCCTGTTGCGGTTTCGGCGGCGCGTTCTGCGTGAAGTATCCCGAGATATCCACGGCCATCGTCGCGGACAAGGCGCGGGCCATCCAAGCGACCGGCGCGGAAATTCTATTGGCCGGCGATCTCGGCTGCCTGATGAACATCGCCGGCAAGCTGTCGCGGGACGGCGCGCCGGTGCGCTGTTTCCATGTGGCCGAAGCGCTCGCGGGCATGGCCGAAGGCGACGGCGTTTGAGCGGCGGCCCGGCGACCCCGGCGGATTTCCGCACCGAGGCGCTCGCAGCGCTTCAGCGCCCGCAGCTCAAGGTCGCGCTCGACCGCGCGACGGCGCTGTTGCAGGGCCGCCGCCGGGACGTCATGGCGGAGTATCCCGAGTTCGAGGCGGCGCGAAACATCGCCTCCGACATCAAGGACCACACCCTCAAATATCTGGACCACTATCTGGAGCAGTTCGCGGCGGCGGCGGAAGCGTCGGGCGCGAAGGTCCATTGGGCCGATACGCCCGAGACGGCGAACCGGATCGTCGTGGATATCTGCAAGGCGCGCGGCGCGAAGTCCGCGACGCGGGTGAAATCCATGCTCGGCGAAGAGATCGGCCTGCCGGACGCGCTCGCCGCCGCCGGCATTGAGCGGGTGGAGACGGACCTCGCCGAGCATATCATCCAGCTTGCGGATGAACGCCCATCCCACATCGTCATCCCAGCCCTGCATAAGACGCAGGAGGAAGTGGCGGACCTGTTCGCGGACAAGCACGCCCGCAAACGGCTTACGGACGACGTCGAGGCGTTGGTGGAAAGCGCCAGACATGAGCTTCGCCCGAAATATGTCGCGGCCGATGTCGGCATTTCAGGCGCGAATTTCCTGATCGCCGAAACAGGCTCCGTCGCCACCGTAACCAATGAAGGCAACGCCGAACTGACGACGGCCCTTCCGCCCTGCCATATCGTGACGGTCGGCATTGAAAAGCTGGCGCCGACCATGGAGCACGCGGCCGTTTTCCTGCGCCTGCTCGCCCGCTCCGCCCTTGGCTCGGAGTTCACGCAATATGTGACTTTCTTCAACGGCCCCAAGCGCGACGGCGACCGGGATGGGCCGGAGGAAATGCACATTGTGCTCGTGGACAACCGGCGCACCGAGATGTTGGCGGGCGATATGCGGGAGATGCTGCGCTGCATCCGCTGCGGCGCCTGCATCAACCATTGCCCGGTCTATTCCGTCATCGGCGGCCATCCCTATGGCGGCGCCTATCCCGGGCCAATGGGCTCCGTCCTGACGCCCGCCCTATCGAGCCTGGAGGAAGCCGGCGACCTGCCAAACGCCTGCACGCTGAACGGGCGCTGCCAGGAAGTCTGCCCCGTCAAGATTCCGCTGCCCGACCTGATGCGCGGCATGCGAGAGCGGCAATGGCGGGAAGGCATGACCAAATCCCGCGCCCGGTGGGCCCTGGGCGCCTGGGCGCATCTTGCGCGCCGCCCCCGCCTCTACCGCCTCGCCACCAGCGCGGCCGCGCGCGGCATGCGCCTGTTCCGATCGTCCAACGGACGCATTCGCAGCCTGCCGCTCGCCGGCGGCTGGACCCGGTCTCGCGACATGACGGCGCCGAGCGGCGAGACGTTCATGGCGCAATGGCGACAAGGCCGCCGCTGACCGCCCGTCGCCGCCCCGATCCGGCAAGTATCGGCCCGACGACGGCGCCTTCACTGGATTCCCGGCGCACGATCTGCTTGAAAGTCTTTCGCACGTGCGCCAGTATTTGCGCGCTGGGATGAATATCCTTCTCGTTAGCGACGTTTCTCGCGACGAATTTTGGAATTGTGGGCCATGGCTCGACGAACTGGCGAATTAAGCGAGCTGGACAGGAAAATCCTCCGCCTGTTGCAGACGGAGGCCAATCTGCCGCTCGACAAGATCGCGCAAGCGGTCGGCGCGTCGCGCACCGCCGTTTGGAACCGGATCAAACGGTTCGAATCGGAAGGGCTTATCCGCCGCTACCAGGCCGTGATCGACCCGTCGAAAGTCGGCCTCGATCAGACCTTCTTCGTCTCGATCCGCACCAACCGCCACGACACCGAATGGCTGAGCCGCTTTTCTGCCGCCGTGGAGGAACTGCCGGAGATCGTCGAGGCGCACCGTCTCGCCGGAGAGGCGGACTATCTGTTGAAGGTGCAGGTGGCGAGCGCGGCGGACTACGACGTGTTCTATCGCCGGCTCATCGCCCGGATCGAACTCTATAACGTGACGTCCTGGCTCTCGATGGAGACGATCAAGGCGCCGGCGCCCCTGCCGATCTAGAGCGGCCCATTCTCGTTCCCAACCCGGCCTAGTCGTAATTCGGCGACCGCTTTTCGCGGAATGCGGCCACGCCTTCCTCGAACTCGGGGCTCGCGCGGACGCTATCCCCAAGCTGTTGTTCGCGCGCCTCCCGCTCCATCGCGGCTTCCGAAACCATTTCGGCGATATGCCGCTTCACGGCCTGCACGGCGGGCGGACTGTTCGCCGCGATCGCGGCCGCCGTCCGCACCGCTTCCTCACGAACGTCGGCCGACGGGCAAAGCCGATTGACGAGGCCGAGCCTGAGGGCCTCGTCGGCTTCGATAAGCCGCCCCGTCAGCAACAGGTCCATGGCGTGAACGTAGCCAATCTGCCGGAAAAGCTTCACCACGGCGCCGCCGAAGGGATAGATCGACCACTTCACCTCGGGCAGGCCGAAGCGGGCATGGTCGGCGGCGACGCGAATGTCCGTCGCCAGCAGCAACTCGACTCCGCCGCCCGCGCAGACGCCGTTCACGGCGGCGACGACGGGTTTCGAGATTGCATGGGTCTTCAGGAGCGCGTGGTTGACGACGGCCGCCGTTTCCTCGCTGGCCGAAAGGTCGCCGCCGATATCCGCGCCGGCGCAGAAGGCGACGTCGCCCGCGCCCGTGATGACGATGGCGCGGCAGTCGGGGTCCGCGTCGAGACGGTCCCAGAGAGCGGCCAGTTCGGCCATCATCTCGCGCGACATGGCGTTCCGCTTCGCCTGGGCGTCAATCTCGATAAGCGTCACGTGGGGGGCGGGGTTCAGAATGTTCAGGGGCAATTCGACGGCTCCGGCGCAATGGACAGGCGCGTGCGCCGGCCCGTATCGTTCGCCCCAACCATGCCCATTCGTCCGAGTCCCATGCAAGCGCCCAAAGCCCGAACGATCTATGGCCTCCTTCTGGAGAAGGCGGCGAGCCAGCCTGGCCGCCCGGCCATCCTCACCGCCGAGGCAGAGGTTTCCTACGCGGCGCTCGCCGAAAGGTCGGGCGCGCTCGCGGCCCAACTGGCGGCGGACGGCGTCCGCGCGGACGACAAGGTCGGCCTGCTCTCGGACAACCGCGTCGAGTGGCTGGAAGCCTTCTTCGCGGCGGCGGCGCTCGGCGCGACCGTGGCGCCCTTCAGCACCTGGTCGACCATGGCCGAGCTCGAGTTTCTGCTGGCGGACGCGAAGGTCTCGACCCTGTTCACGCTCGAGCGCTATGGCGACAAGGACTTCGCCGCCGGCGCGCAGGCGCTCGCGGCGAGCGGCGCGGCGCCGAACCTGAAGCGCATCCGCCTGCTCGACGGGCCCTTTGCCGAGCATCCAGCCCCGGTCACGCAGGACGCCGCCAAGCCCGAAGGCACGCTCGTCGTCCTCTATACCTCCGGCTCCAGCAGTCGGCCGAAATGCGTGCCGCTCCAACATTTCGCCGCCATCGAGAACGGCTTCAATATCGGCGAACGGCAGGGGCTTACGGCGGACGACCGGGTGCTGGTCTCGATCCCCCTCTTCTGGTCCTACGGCGCGGTGAACGCGCTGATCGCCACGCTCTCCCATGGCGCGGCCTTGGTGCTTCAGCCGCGCTTCGAACCCGGCGGCGCGCTCGACCTGATCGAGAGCCGCCGGTGCACCGCGCTCTATACGCTGCCGGCGATGACCAACGCCCTGGTCGCGCATGCGGCCTTCTCCAAGGCGCGCACCGCCACGCTCAGAACCGGCGTCACCATCGGCGCGCCGCAGGACGTGCGCCGCGCGGCCGAGGACCTCGGCGCGCACGCGATCTGCAACATCTATGGCCAGACGGAAAGCTATGGGAACTGCTGCGTGACGCCCCACGACTGGCCGCTCGACCGGCGCGCCGAATGCCAGGGCCCGCCCCTGCCCGGCGTGACGGTGCGGATCCGCGCCCCCGAATCCGGGGCCGAACTGCCGCCGGGCGACATCGGCGAGATCGAGGTTTCCGGCTACCTGACGCCCGGTTATGCCGGCCAGAGCGCCGGCCATAACGCTGAAACCTTCACGGCGGACGGCTTCTTCCGCACCGGCGACCTGGGCGCGCTCGGAGAGGACGGCGCCATTCGCTTCGCCGGGCGCCGGTCGGAGATGATCAAGCGCTCCGGCATCAACGTTTCGCCGGCCGAGGTCGAGGAGGCCCTGCAGCGCTCGGACGCCGTCGGCATCGCGGGCGTCGCGGGCGTGACGGACGCCGACAAGGGTGAGATCATCGTCGCCTTCGTCGTGCCGCGCCCGGGCGCCGCGCCCGATGCGGACGCGCTCCGCAGCCACTGCCGCACGCTGCTTTCGAGCTACAAACTGCCGGACCGGATCTTCTTCCGGGACGACCTGCCGCTGACGCCGACAGGCAAGCTGATGCGCCGCGAGCTCGCGGGCCTCGCCCTGGACGCCATTGAGGGAGCGAATTCATGAAAGCGCTGCTCTGCCGCGAGCTGGGCTCCATCGACAATCTGGAAGTCGGCGACGCGCCCGCCCCGGCGCTGGGCGCTGGCCAGGTTCGGGTCGGCGTGAAAGCCGCCGGCGTGAACTTTCCGGACATCCTGATGGTCGAGGGCAAGTATCAGGTGAAACCGGAGCTGCCGTTCATTCCGGGCCTGGAGCTCGCCGGCGAGGTGCTGGAATGCGCGGATGGCGTCGAGCATGTGCGGCCGGGCGACCGGGTGATGGCCTTCGCCCGTCGCGGCGGCGCCTATGCCGCGGAGATCGCGCTGCCGGCCGGCATCGTGACGCCGATCCCGGACAGCATGGATTTCGTCACGGCCGCCGCCTTCCCGGTCGCCTACGGCACGGCCCATTTCGCCCTGACCCATCGGGGCCGCCTGCAACCGGGCGAGACGCTGCTCGTGCTCGGCGCCACGGGCGGCGTGGGGATCGCGGCCATCGAGATCGGCAAGCTTATGGGCGCGCGCGTGATCGCCGCCGCCGGCTCGCCCGAAAAGCTCGAGATCGCCCGGAGCCATGGCGCGGACGAGGCCATCGACTACCGGCAGGAAAGCCTCAGGGACCGCGTCAAGGAGCTGACGGACGGTCGCGGCGCAGACGTTGTCTTCGATCCGGTGGGCGGCGACGCCTTCGCCCAGAGCGTGCGCTGCATCGCCTGGGAGGGCCGCATATTGGTGATCGGATTCGCCTCCGGCGACATCCCGAAGGTCGCAACGAACATGATCCTGGTGAAGAACTTTTCCGTCGTCGGCGTAGTGTTCGGCGAGCATAGCTGGCGCTATCCCGACGAAACGCGCGAGCGGCTGACCAGTCTTCTGCCGGAGGTCGCCGCCGGGCGGCTTAACCCGCGCGTCTGGAAAAGTTTTCCGCTGGCGGACGCCGCCTCGGCGCTCCGGGCGATCCAGGAGCGCGCGGTCGTCGGCAAGATGGCGCTCACGCTCTAGGCCGCGGGCAGTTCGGGGGGCCTTGCGCCCGACCGCCGTTTCCGTGGCAAACTGCCGCAAAACGAAACGGAGGAGACCGCAAGACATGCCCGATACGATGCGCCCCCGCTCTATCGCCGACCTGCCCGCCCAGAAAGCGAACGCGCCCGCGACGCCGGCGCAGGCCCGCGCGCGCTTCTTCAACCCAGGCAACGCCTTCAACGTCATCCTGCCGCCGGTTCCGGACGCCGTCTTTGCCGAAGAGCCTGCGAAAGCGATGGACCCGTCCGCCCCGACGGGGCGGGTGGACTGCGACGCCTCGGCCGCGATGGAATGCCCCTTTCCCGCGACATCGCCCCTGGTGCTGGCCTCCTACGTTCGCATCCGGGCCGGCGACGTGCTGGAGCAGGACGTGCGCGCATCCGGCATCGTTCACTATGTGATCGAGGGCGCGGGCGTCACCCGGTGCGGCGACGAAGCGGTCGAGTGGGGCCCGGGCGACATCTTCATCACGCCAGGCGGCGTCGCCCAAAGCCATAAGGCCGGCGGGACGGACGCGGTGCTTTGGGTCGTCAACAACGAACCGCAGTTCGCCCACGAACATGCCCAAGCCCCAGCGATCGGCGAAGCGCCGACGCCGGTCGTCCACTACCCGGCGGCCGAGATACAGCGGCAGATCGACTTCCTGTATGAAACCGACGAAGCGCGCGAGGTGCCTGGCATGGCGCTGATTTTCTCCTCTGACGCGCAGGAAGAAAGCCGCAATGCGCTCCCGACCCTGACCGTCGCCCTGAACACGCTCGATCCGGGCGTCACCCAGCGGCCGCACCGGCACAACTCCGTCGCCGTGTCCCTGGTGATACAGGGCGAGGACTGCTTCTCCAACGTGGACGGGCGCCGCAAGGACTGGGCGCCCTGGGCGACGACGATCACGCCGCCCGTTTCCGTGCATTCGCATCACAACGAAGGCAAGGAACGCGCCTATTTCCTGATCGTTCAGGACGGCGGTTTCTACTATCACGCCCGCGCCATGGGCTTCGAGTTCGTCGACGCGTAATCGGGGAGACGGCAGATGATTGAAGTGACTCCCCTACACCCCGCAATCGGCGCCCGCGTGGAGGGCGTCGATTTCCGCAAGCCGGTCGAGCCAGCGACCCGAAAGGCGTTGCAGGACGCCTGGATGGAGCATCTGGTTCTCGTGTTTCCGAACCAGCCGCTGACCGACGCCGAACATGTCGAGGCGACGAAGATTTTTGGCGAACCCGAAGTCTTCCATCAGGACATCATCAAATCCCGCTTACAGCGCGAGATCTTCAGGGTTTCGAACGTGGACGAAGACGGCAATTTGATGATGCCCGAGCATCCGACGATGCAGCAGCTTGGCAGCGCGCGGCGCTGGCATACGGATTCGAGCTATCGCCAGAACCCGGCGATGGGCTCCCTCCTCCACGGCATCGAGGTCACGCGCGAGGGCGGCGTCACCTGCTTCACGAACATGTACGCCGTCCTTGAGGCGCTGCCGGCGGCGCTCCGCCAGAAGATCGAGGGCCGCAAGGCCCGTCACGATTTCGAGATGCTGAGCCGCATCGCGAACGCCCGCAAGCCGACCGACGAAGAACGCGCCGCCATGCCGCCGGCCTGGCAGCCGATGATCCGGAAGCATCCCGTGACCGGCCGCGCCTCGCTCTATATCAGCCCGATCTACAACGACGCGATCGAGGGCATGGACGACGCCGAGGCCACGGATCTGATCGGCGAACTGGCGGAGTTCGCCAGCCAGGACCGGTTCGTCTACCGCCACCACTGGACGGCGGACGACATCCTGATGTGGGACAACCGCTGCACCATGCATCTGGTGACGCCCCACGACCCGATGGAGCGACGGGTCATGCACCGCACGACAATCGTCGGCGACGGCCCCGTCCTCGCCGCATGACCGAGACGAACCGGAGGCATCGATGACGACCGATCTCGAAGCGATCGATACCGCCCAAGCCGCGGCTGACTGGCTTGCGGCTTTCGACCAGGCGGCCCGGAACCAGGATACGGACGCGGCCGCAGCATTGTTTTTGCAGAAAAGTCACTGGCGTGACCTGGTGGCCTTCACTTGGCACATTCAAACCTGGAATGGACGGAACGACATTCGCGCCGCCTTCGAGCGCGCCCTGCCGGCGGTGCGTCCGCAAGGTTTCGCGCTTGCCGAGGGCCGAACGCCGCCCCGCGTCGTCGCCCGCGCCGGCGCGAAGACGATCGAAGCGATCTTCGCGTTCCAGACGGCGGCCGGGCGCGGATCGGGCGTGCTCCGCCTCAGGCCGGACGCCGACGGCGCGCTCAAGGCATGGGTGTTCCTGACGGCGCTCGACAATTTCGACGGCCATGAACCGAAGATCGGCGCCCATCGCCCCGGCGGTCAGGCCTATTCGCGGGAGTTCGGCGGGCGCAACTGGCTGGACTATCGCAAGGAAGCGATGGCCTACGAGAACCACGATCCCGCCGTCGTCGTCATCGGCGGCGGCCAAAGCGGGCTCGGCATCGCAGCAAGCCTTGGCGTGCTCGGCGTCGATACCCTGGTGATCGACCAGCACGAGCGCATCGGCGACGCTTGGCGGAAACGCTACCACTCTCTGACGCTGCATAACGAAGTCTACATAAACCATTTGCCTTACATGAAATTTCCGGACAATTGGCCGGTGTTCATTCCCAAGGACAAGCTCGCCAACTGGTTCGAAATCTATGCCGAGGCGATGGAGCTGAACGTCTGGTGCGGCACGACGCTCGCCAGCGGCGCCTATGACGAACGCGCCGGCTGCTGGGAAATCGTGCTGAAACGCGCCGACGGCACGGAGCGCGCCATGCGCCCGCGCCATCTGGTGTTCGCCACCGGCGTCAGCGGCATTCCGGTGCGCCCGAACACGCCTGGCCTGGAGGACTTCGCCGGCGATGTCCTGCATTCCAAGGAATATGCGAACGGCCGCGCCTGGGCGGGCAAAAAGGCGATCGTCATGGGCACGGGCAACAGCGGCCATGACGTCGCCCAGGACCTGCACGCCAGCGGCGCCGACGTCACGATGATCCAGCGGAACTCCACCCTGATCGTCAGCCTGGAGCAGGCCCAGACCGTCTATGACATGTATACCGAAGGCCCGCCGCTCGAAGACTGCGATCTTATCGCGACGGCGAGCCCCTACCCGATCCTCGTCAAGGGCTATCAGGTCGCCGCGGCCAAGATGAAAGCCGCTGACAATGACCTGCTGGAAGCCCTTGCGGAAAAAGGCTTTAAGCTGGATAACGGGCCGCCCGACGAGACTGGCTATCAGATGAAGTATCTCCGGCGCGGCGGCGGCTATTACTTCAACGTCGGCTGCTCGGACCTGATCGTTTCGGGCGAGATCGGCCTGAAGCAATATGCGGACATCGAGCGCTTCGAAGCCAAGGGCGCGCGCATGAAAAACGGGTCGCTGCTGGAAGCCGACGTACTGGTGACGGCGACGGGCTACAAGAACCAGCAGGAATCGATCCGCCAAATGCTCGGCGACGCGGTCGCGGACCGGATCGGCCTCGTCTGGGGCTTCGACGAAGGCGGCGAGGAACGAAATATGTGGCGGCGCACGGCCCAGCCCGGTCTGTGGTTCACCGCCGGCGGCCTGCCGCATGTGCGCATCTACTCCCCCTATCTGGCGCTACAGATCAAGGCGGTGGAGGAAGGCTTCATCGAACCGACGCGCGAGGACATCGGCCCCGAGCCGGCGTTGATGCGCCCGGAACTGATCGACGCCTGATCGAGCGGGCCGAGGGCGGAGACCATGGAGTTCGATTTCATCATCGTCGGGGCCGGCTCGGCCGGCTGCGTGCTGGCGAACCGGCTCTCGGCCGATCCCGCCAATCGGGTGCTGCTGCTGGAGGCGGGCCCGGAAGACAAGAACTTCTGGATTCACATTCCCCTCGGCTTCGGCAAGACCCTGCAGAACGCCAACGTGAACTGGATGTTCGAAAGCGCGCCGGAGCCGCATTTGAACGGGCGCCGGGATTTCCTGCCGCGGGGCAAAGTGCTTGGCGGCTCCTCCTCCATCAACGGCATGATCTATATGCGGGGCCAGTACCAGGATTACGACCACTGGGCGCAGCTCGGCTGCCGGGGCTGGTCGTTCGACGAAGTGCTGCCCTACTTCAAGCGCGCCGAGAACAACATGCGCGGCGGCGATGCGTTCCATGGCGTCGGCGGCCCGCTCACCGTCTCGGACCTGACGGAGAAAACGCCCATCGCCGAGGCGTTCATCGCCGCCGCCAAGGAACTCGGCCTGCCGGAGAACGCCGATTTCAACGGCGCGGAACAGGAAGGCGTGGGCTATTCGCAAGTCACTATCGCCAAGGGTCGTCGCAACAGCACAGCGCAGGCCTTCCTGAAGCCGGCGCGGTCCCGCCCTAACCTCAAGGTCGAGACGGGCGCGACGGCCGACCGCGTGATCTTCGAAGGCAAGCGCGCCGTCGGCATGGCCTATCGGGTCGGCGACGAGGTTCGTCAGGCGAGCGCCGCCAGGGAAGTCATCCTGAGCTGCGGCGCCTACGGCTCGCCCCATGTGCTGGAGCTTTCGGGCGTCGGCGCGCCGGACCGGCTGAAAGCGGCCGGCATCGACGTGGTCCATGGCTTGCCGGGCGTCGGCGAAGGCATGCAGGACCACCAGATTTTCCGTATGCGGTGGCGCCTGAAAGGCCGCCTCGGCACCTACAATGAGCGTGTGCATGGGCTGCGCGCGCTGGCCGAGGGCATCCGCTATTTCGCGGGCCGCACCGGCGTTCTGACCAACCCGACCAACCCCGTGAACGCCTTCTTCCGCACCCGGCCCGAACTGGAGACGCCTGATGTGCAGCTCCAGTTCTTTCCGGGCAGCTATCGCTCGATCCGGGACCGCACCTTGGACAAGAGCCCGGGCGTCACCCTGGGGCCGACCTTGCTGCGCGTCGAAAGCCGGGGTTCGGTGCATGCCGCCTCGCCCGACCCCATGGCGCCGCCCGCGATCCTCACCAACGTTCTCGGCACGGAGAACGACCGCCAGTCCGCCCTGCTCGCCATGCGCTTTACCCGCCGGCTGATGGAGAGCGAAGCGCTTCGCCCCTATTACGACCACGAAATCAGTCCCGGGACCGACGCGCAGACCGACGACGAGCTGCTCGCCTATGCGCGGGAGATGGGGGCCTCCAACTGGCATCCGGCGAGCACCTGCCGGATGGGGCCGGAGGGCGACGCGGGCGCGGTCGTCGATACCGCGCTCAAGGTGCGCGGCTTGGAAGGACTGCGGGTCGTCGACGCGTCGGTTATGCCCTCCGTCGTTTCCGGCAACACCAACGCGCCGACGATCATGATCGCCGAAAAGGCGTCGGACGCGATCCTCGGCGCATAGGTCTCGGACCGTTCGACGGCAGAGACAGGAACGGGCGGCCTGGTCGCACATCCGCCGGCGAATTCCGCCTTCTCGCCTGTACATGCCGCCGATTGCCGCTACGCTATCGCGATTCAGTAGAGCGGAAGCGCCCGCGATACGACCGTCGTCAACCATGGATTCGAGATCACAATGGACATGGACGCCCCGCCCGTTCGCTACGAAGTCCGAAACGGCATCGCCTTCATCACGTTGAACAGACCCCATGCGCGCAACGCCATGAATGGCGCCATGTGCGACGCCCTTAAGGAATGTTGGGTTCGTCTGGAGGCGGACGAGACGGCGCAGGTGGGCGTGCTGTGCGCCGAAGGCGACCATTTCAGCGTCGGCAAGGACATCAAGGAACGGGACGACCCGAGCATCCCCTACCGGATGCACATGGCCTATCCGCCGAACGGGCGCACATTGTTCAAGCCGCTGATCAGCGCCGTCCAGGGCTATGTCATGGGCGGCGCCTATGGCTTCGCGATCCGTGGCTGCGACCTGACCATCGCGGCGGACGACGTGCAGCTGGGTTTCCCGGAAGCGAAGGTCGGCATCGCGATCCCGCCGATCGGCTATGTGCCCTACATGCCCTTCAAAGTGAGCCTAGAGTTCCTGCTGCTCGCCTGGAAAGGCGCCAACTTCATGCCGGCCGACCGCGCCTACCAGTATGGCCTGGTGAACGCCGTCACGCCGCGCGGCCGGCTGATGGAGGAAGCCACGCTATGGGCCGAGCGGCTGAAGGAAGTGCCGCCGCTCTATATCCGCTCGATCAAATATGGACATTACAAGTCCGCCGACCTGCGATACCTGGAAAACGAACGGGACTATGTGGATTTCATCTGGCCGCAAATGGTGAGCGAGGACAAACAAGAAGCGATCGCATCTTTCCGCGAGAAGCGGCGGCCGGTATTCAAGGGGCGCTGAAGCCGGCTGCGGGAAGGCGACGCGCGGCGACCCCGAGGGTCCGGCATCGGGAGGCGACTTATGCATGACTATGGAAAACTCATCTATCTGGATATGCATAAGACCGGTTCGACGTTCGTAATGAAGTTCCTAGAACATGCCTGCACATTGAAGCTCGTCGGATCCAAGAAACACTCGACCCATGTCATAAGCCGGGACCCCGACGCGATCTACTTCGCCTCGATCCGTCACCCGACGGCGCAATACAGCTCTCTGTTCAGATATGGCCTCGAACGCAAGGGGCGTATCTACAAACGGCTCAAGCGCGCGGGACAAGCGCATCTGTACGAAGACGACGCGTCGCGCTTCAATGCATGGCTGGAGTTCATGCTCGACCCATCGAACGCGCCGATCATCGCGGACGACTTCGCAGACCTAGTCCTTCGCCGCCCGGCCATGCAATCGCTTCGACGGACGGCCCGCCATCTACCCGACATCCTGACCGGAGGGGACTATTACGGGCGCAATGGCGGCTACGACATCGGTCTGTTAAGTTATCGGTATCTGCGCCTTGCGCTACGCAGGCCGTATCGGACGCTGGCGAAGCGCCGCAACGCGCCGAACCGCCTGGCGAAACTCAAAGAAGCTTCGCGCGTACACTATTTCGTGCGGCAGGAGACCATTGTCGACGACCTGAAGGTCCTTTCGCAGGATATCGCCCCGGCCTATTTCGATGGAACGAGGGCGGCGCAATTCCTCTCCGAAAATCGTCTCATGAACAAGAGCAAGAAGCCCGACGTCTTCTCGACGCGCATCGATCCCAATGTCCTTTCCATGCTCCGCTCGAAGGAAAAGCTGCTGTTCGAGCTTTACGAAGACCTGTCGGATCAAACCGAAATAAAGCAGCGCGGCTTGGACCATGGCATCGCCTCGTAGCGCCTCCGCGCGATCAAAAAATCTGGCGCCGCCTGCCGGGACGAACCTATCGGAACCGGACCGAAAGATCGTATGACAGTCATATCAAGAAGCCGGCGCGCCGCTTTGACCAATCTCCACTATCTTTCCGCAGCCGACGGACGAGGGCCACGCAAGGGCGATGCCGGAATCGGGAATTATCTCCAGCGGCGCGGACACGGGTCTATGCGATGACAAATAAAGCAAGCAAGCCCCCTAAACTTTTTTTCTCTTTTGGCATGCCGAAATCGGGCTCAACGCTGGCGTTTCGCCTGGCGGTTCACCTGTATGAGTGGAACGGCCATCCGCAAGAACTGCTGCCGACCGGGATCATCGACGCCGACCGCAGGGTAAACTTCGTTTATCGGCCGTCCAGCGAAGCCATCGAACGCACGCTCGCCATCGTCGAATCGACCGGCCACCCCCTCGTCTTGAAAACGCACGGGCCTCCGACGCCGGCGATGATCAGACTGCTGCGGACCGGCCAAGCAGTCGGCCACGCCATTTTTCGCGATCCGCGCGAGATTGCGCTTTCGATGCTGGACCACGGCGCGGCCAGCCGGTCCAGAAACCGGACGGCGTTCTCCAATTTCAGATCGCTGGAACAATGTGTGCGGCCGATCGAACTGCGCGTGAACCTGTTCAAGCGCTGGGCGGCGCAACCGGGCGTGACGCCCTGGTACTATGACGATTTTGCTTGGGACAAGGCTGGCGCGCTTGTTCGCCTGCAGCGACAGACACAACTCGAGGGCGTCGCACGAACGGTTCTTGAGACATTCGATAGCCAACAACGCGTTCAATACAACAAAGCCGAAAAGCAGCGGTGGAAAACGGACATGACGTCCGACGACAGCCAAATGTTCGAAAACGCGTTCGCCGCGTTCTATGCGAGTATTCCAACCTACCGCAAGCAATGGCGCCAGGCCGGTTCGATTTTCGGGCCGACCCTAAACCGCATTCGCAGCAGGCTAACGCGGGACAAATAAGGTCACGGCCGATTGCGGCTTTGCCGGACCGCCGCAACAGTATCCCTCGCGGCCTGCTCAAAGTTCGGACGACTCCAAATATTCAGTCCGGGAATCTTGTCGATATGCACATAGTTCCGCTCAATCAGAAAATCCGGACACTCGTTTCGAACATCCTCGAGCATAAGCAGCGGCGAACACCGTTCCAGGGTTTCAACGGCGCCGTGCAGAACGGGCAACTCGAACCCTTCGACGTCGAGTTGCATAATCCCAACGTTCTCAATGCCCAGCGAGTCGATGGTCAGGATTGGCGTATAGGTCCCTTCAGACTGGGAGATCCGGGAACCGCCGCCTGAGTGGCCCTCGCCTCCGGGTCGGGTGGTGTTGATCAGCGCCTGACCGATCTGCCGTCCAAGACCGCAGTTAAAAAGGAAGACGTTTGAGAGCTTATTGCGATCCACCCCTAACTTCGCAAGAATATAATTCTCCAAAACGGGCTCAAAAGCATAGACATTGCCATGACACGATTTGGAGAAAGACGGAATCATATCACCGAAAAAAGTTCCAGCGTGCACCATATTGAAATCTGTATCTCTTAGAAAAGCACGAACAAATCCATGTGTAAGGGGCTCATGAAATTTCCCCCTCAACATCCTCCTTGAAGCAGGGTTTTTAGGAGCATAGGCGGGAATATTATATAAGTCGCCGTCAACCTTCTTGTCTATAAAATCAATAGAGAAGCGCGATACCATTCTTCTTAGACTAAAATTGAATTTACTCCTAACGAATTTCTGCACGTCACGCCCCCATACTTTCGCGACCCGAAGTCAATCCCCACACTCTCGCATATCGCCCGAACCGAAAAACTTTGCCTCACGCGCCGCCACCGATCAACTCGGCCTTAAGCGACAACGCCAAAGCCCCTCGTCCCGTAAGGCCGCCGGGCCATCCACGGAAAAGGCGATGCGGCAGAAACTCGGGAATGCGGGCGAAGCGGCCTATCCCTTGGGGCTGTGCGCCCGATAGTATGGCGCATAACTGCAGGATGAATCTGGAGCGGGCGATGGGACTGTTCGGCAAAAGCTGGACCTGGAAGAAGCAACCGACAGCCGCCGAGCGGCGCTCGGCGCGGCGCGCCGCTCGCACCCAAACCGCCAAGGAGAAAACGGCCGGCCTGCCTGACGCGCTCGAAAGCCCGTTCTTTGACGAACTGGCGGCGGAGTGGCCAAACGAACCGACTTTGAAGACGCCGGTAAGCCAGATGTGCACGGCGAGCCAGTTCGATGAGCCAGACTATGCGCGCATCTGCGAGATATTCGACATAAGGCCGCGCCTGCAGCGCAAGCAATGGGAGTTCGTTTTCATCTATCGGGCGATCGAAGCGGCGGGGCTGATCGAGCCCGGTCGTCGCGGAATCGCGTTCGGCGTCGGGCGGGAACGGATGCCGTCCGTATTGTCGAAGCGCAAAGTCGATGTCGTCGCGACGGACCTGCCGGTGCAGGAAGCGAATGGCTATTGGGTCAAGAGCAACCAGCACGCCAACTCCGTCGAGACGCTCTATCGACAAAATTTGACGGAGCGCGAGGATTTCGACCGGCATGTGTCCTTCCGACCTGTAAATATGAAGAGCATTCCAGCGGACCTGCGCGGCTTCGACTTTTGCTGGTCAGCCTGCGCGCTGGAGCATCTCGGCGACCTCGAAGCAGGCTTCGACTTCATCCGCGCATCGCTCGACACGTTAAAGCCCGGCGGCGTCGCCGCGCATACGACGGAGTTCAATCTGGGATCGGATGAGACGACGCTCGAAAGCGGTTCGACAGTCGTTTATCGGCGAAGCGACATATTACGGCTGACCGAAGAATTGCGAGCGGACGGACACACGGTGTCGGTGAACCTATCGCCAGGGCGAACGCCGACCGACCGGATGATCGACCGCTTGAGAACCACCGAAATCCATCTGCGCCTGTACGTTAAGCACCAGATTCCCGCTACAAGCATCGGATTGATCGTCCGGAAAGCCGCCTGATACCGCGCCGCGCGGCGCTCAGGGCGGCGACGCCTAACTTAGCGGCCGTAGCTCGCCGTTCACCGCAATCTTCCCGGCGTACTTTTCGTAGAAAGCTATATCCTCGGCGAAATGCTCTTTGATCCGGCTTCTGGCGGCGGGCGGTATATCCTTGTCGGCCATATGCTGGGAACTGCGCAGCTTATGCTCCAAGGGACCGAGCCGCGGGATTCCAAGATGCGCGCAAACTGCGTCGAAATCCGCCTGAAGGTTCTCGAAACGCAAGACTGCGTCGACGCGATGGCTGTCGTTCAGTCGAAAGATCGCGCATTGCTGCCTGGTCTGCCAGCTGCGCTCGATCCAACCCTCTGCGAACTCTTCGAACGGCACGCCGACCGTAGAGTGCGGTTTCCCAAGAAAGCGCTTGCCCTGATGGAAATTGTAAAGGCTGCGCATCTGATCGACCGGATCGCGCATCGTGCCGAATATAAAATACTCATCGAGCGGCATGCGTTTGAACATCCAGCGGAACCAACGCTCCACCTGAACGAGCGTCGCGTGCTTGCCCAAACGCGTCTCGCAGACAGCTATCTCCGCCAACGGGGCGAGCGCGGCTTCCACCGAGGTTGAAGCCGTTTTGACGTTCGCGAGAAAAATAAACTTGCGGGAATAGGATATGAGCACGGCGTGGCCTACGCTGCGGAATCTAGCCCGAAAATTTATAGTCAGCCGATATAGGGCTGTACACCCTCCATCGCCGCGCCCAAACCCCGGTCAGGCGCGCCGACCGCCGCCCACGCCGCATCACGCCTCGGCCGCCTTGATGCGCGCGACCGTCGGCGCGCGCAGGCGTCGTTTGGTCTCCGCGAAGGCGGCTGGGTCCAGCGCGGCAAGGTCGCGCGCGACGGTCATGGCGCGCGCATCCAGGTTCGCCGGCTCCACCGCCTCGTCCAGATATCCGGCCGCGACCGCCGCTTCCGGGTCGTAAAGCTTCGCCATGATCACCGCCTGCTGGCGCGCATGCGCCGCCAGCCTGTCTCGCGCGAACTCGACCGCCACATAGGGCAGCGCCAGGCCGATGCCGGTCTCGTTCAGGCCGATCCGGAAGTCTCCCCGGACGCCGATCCGCATGTCGCCCGCCATCAACAGGATCGCCCCCGCCGCGACCGCATGGCCCGTACACGCCCACACGACCGGCAAAGGCGAAAGATAGATGCGCAGCATCAGCGCCGTGCCCAAGTCCCGCATGCGGGCGCGCAAAGCGGGATCGTCCCCCCGGATGATCTTCAGGTCATACCCGCCGGAAAGTATGCCCGGCCGCCCGCGGATCACCACCGCCCGCGCCTCCCGCTCGGCTCTATCCAGGCCGGCGTTCAGCGCTTCGGACATTTCCGGCGCCATGGCGTTCGCCTTGCCGTCGTCCATGACGAGCACGGCGACCTCCCCATCCAGGCGATAGGAAACGCGCTCCATAAAATTTCCTTTCGGCAGAAGCTCAACGCCAGCCTGACATACCGGCGACGCTTGCGCGAGCCCGCGGCGGAGTGCTCTCCTACCGGCGAAGCATTCAGGGAGTTCCGGCCACATGTCCGAGAAGATCGACGCCCGCGACGACCTCGTCGACAGCAACCTTGTCGGCGAGGCCGGTTCGACCGTCGAACCCGGCGCCGATCCAACCCTCTACGGCCATGTCAGGCTGGAAGGCGCCCAAACCGTCGAGGCGCGCAGCTTTCAGACCTTCCGGATCATCTACACCGTCGGCCGCTACGGCCTCGACGACACCGGGGCCATTCGGGTGGCGTTTCGCGCGATGTCCGATTTCGGCCGCCCGCAGACCAGCGATCCGACCGCGCCGGGTTATGTGACGGCCAAGGCCAGCAACGGCTGCAATCTGAACCTCGTCTATGACAGCCGCGGCCACAGCCGCCCGCGCTGGAAGAGCCTGACCATCGGCGTCGGCGGCGGCTATATGCGCGAAGGCGACGAAATCGAGATCACGTTCGGCGATACGTCCGCCGGCTCGCCCGGCATGGCGATGCCGACGTTCATCGACCCGGCGTTCGAGTTCAAGCTGTTCGCCGACGTCTGCGCGACCGGCCACTACACGCCCGTCATGGGCACGCCGGCCGTCGACGTCCGGCCCGGGCCGCCGACGGTCTGGCGGGCGGTGCTTTCCAGCCTGCGCCGCCCCGGCGAGCAGTTCATCTTCGGCGTGAAGGCCGAGGACAAATGGGGAAACCCGACGGAGCTCGCCGAAGCGTCGCTGCGGTTCGAAACCACCCTGCCCGTCAACGGCCTGCCGGAAACGTTCGACTACGCCAAGGGCCAGCGCGCCCATACGTTCGAAGGCCTCTCGGTCGATCAGGAAGGCGTGCTCCGCATCAAGGCGTTCTGCCGGGAGACGGGCGCGCTTCTGGCGGAATCCCACCCCATGGCGATCCGCGCCGGGGCCTATGCCGGCTTCTGGGGCGATATGCATGGCCAGAGCGGCGAGTCGATCGGCGTCACCACCGCCCGCCATTATTTCGACTTCGCGCGCAACAAGTCGTTTCTCGACGCGACCAGCCATCAGGCGAACGACTTCCAGGTGAACAACGCGTTCTGGGCCTATCTCCAGGAACTTTCGGCCGAATATCACGAGGATGGTCGCTTCTGCGTGCTGCCGGGCTATGAATGGTCGGGCAACACCGGCGTCGGCGGCGACCGCAATGTCTACTTCCGCGAGGAAGGCCGGCAGATCAGGCGATCCAGCCACGCCCTCCTGCCGGACCGCTCCGATATCGATACCGACGCGCCGAACGCCAACAAGCTGTTCGAGGCGCTTCAGGACGAGGACTGCGTGATCTACGCCCATGTGGGCGGCCGCTATGCCGACATCGCCTATGCGCACGACCCGAAGCTCGAGACCGCGATGGAGATCCATTCGGCATGGGGCACGTTCGAGTGGCTGTTGACCGACGGCTTCGCGCTGGGCCATCGCTCCGGCCTGGTCTGCAACAGCGACGGCCATAAGGGCCGGCCGGGCGCGAGCTATCCCGGCGCCGCCACTTTCGGCGCCTATGGCGGCCTGACCTGCTTCCTGACCGACGAGCTGACGCGGGACGGCCTGTTCGACTGCCTACGGCGCAGGCGCCATTACGGCACGACTGGCACGCGGATGCACCTGGACGTGCGGGCGGAATTCGAAGGCGGCGCCGAACTCTACGATCGCGACCCGAATGTTTTCGCGGACGCGCGCTCCGAGCGCGTGGACAGCGTCATGATGGGCGATATCGCCAGGACGGACGACGCCTCGGCGACGCTGCGCATCGAGGCGATCACCCAGGCGCCGATCGAACGGATCGAGGTGCGCAACGGCCTCGACGTCGTGGCCACGATCCGAGGCTTCGGCGCGGAGGACCTGGGCCCCAGGCTTCGGGTGGTGTGGAGCGGCGCCGAATATCGCGGCCGCGGACGGCAGTCCATCTGGCGCGGCCGGGCGCGCTTCGGCGGCTCCACCATCCAGCGCATGAGCAAGATCAACGCCTGGAATCTGGAGCGCCGGCTTGAAGTTCAAAGCGCGGACGCCGTTATCTTCGACGCGCTGACCACCGGCAATTTCGGCGGCTTCGACGTCTGGCTGGACGAAGACCCGGACGGCCTGATCGAGATCGACACAAACCGCGGCCGGTTGACGGCGCGGTCGGGGGATATCGATGCGGACGGGCTGGAGCTGGACGCCGGCGGACTGGCGCGCCGCCTGCGCGTCTTCCGGCTGCCGGAGGCGAACGACTGCCGCGAGATCGCCCAGACGCTCTCCGTGCCGCTCAAGCCGACCGGCGACAACCAGCTCTGGATATCGGTGATCACGGAAGATGGGTTTCAGGCGTGGTCGAGCCCGATATTCCTGTTTAACGGGCAATAGATTGCACATTTTTTGAACAGCAAAGATGCAGGAGTTGACAGCGGTGGCGCCCATTAATTGCACACATACATGATCGCCTACTTTTTGCGCATTAACTTATTTTTTCGTTGATTCACAATTGTTTACAAAGAATTAACACTCGCCTCAGCCAACTGGCATAACTCTTGCTTTTCAAGCCTTTACTGACCAATCAAGGCTTGGAGGCCATATATAATGTTATCTATGCGAGGCGGATGGAAGGGATTGGCGAAAGCCAGTCTGGTAGCAGGGGCGCTCTCGATAACCGCAACGGCGGCGGCCGCGCAGGAGACCATCAAGGTCGGCATCCTGCACTCTCTCTCCGGCACCATGGCCATCAGCGAGACCACGCTGAAGGACGCGATGCTGATGCTCATCGACGACCAGAACAAGAAAGGCGGCCTGCTGGGCAAGAAGCTGGAGCCGGTGGTCGTCGATCCCGCCTCCAACTGGCCGCTCTTCGCCGAAAAGGCGCGCGAGCTGATCGAAAAGGACGCCGTGTCGGTCGTGTTCGGCTGCTGGACGTCGGTCAGCCGGAAGTCCGTGCTGCCGGTCTTTGAGGAACTGAACGGCATGCTGTTCTACCCCGTCCAGTACGAGGGCGAGGAATCCTCCCGCAACGTGTTCTACACGGGCGCGGCGCCGAACCAGCAGGCCATCCCGGCCGTCGAGTATCTGATGAGCGAGGACGGCGGCGGCGCCACCCGCTTCGCGCTGCTCGGCACCGACTATGTGTATCCGCGCACGACCAACAAGATCCTGCGCGCCTTCCTGAACGCGAAGGGCGTCTCCGACGCGGACATCCTGGAAGAGTACACGCCGTTCGGCCACTCCGACTGGCAGACCATCGTTTCCAAGGTCAAAGCCTTCGCCTCCGAAGGCAAGAAGACGGCCATCGTCTCCACCATCAACGGCGACGCCAACGTTCCTTTCTATAAGGAACTGGCCAACCAGGGCGTGAAAGCCGAAGACCTTCCGGTCGTCGCCTTCTCCGTCGGTGAAGAAGAGCTCGCCGGCATCGACACCGGACCGCTCGTCGGCCACCTCGCCGCCTGGAACTACTTCATGTCGGTCGATACGCCCGAGAACGCCGACTTCATCAAGAAGTGGCATACATTCATCGGCAACGAAGACCGCGTGACCAACGACCCGATGGAAGCCCACTACATCGGCTTCAAGATGTGGGTGCAGGCGGTCCAGCAGGCCGGCACGACCGACATCGACGCCGTTCGGCAGGCGATGTACGGCCAGACCGTGACCTCCCTCACCGGGACCATGGCCGTCATGAACGTCAACCACCATCTCTCCAAGCCGGTCCTGATCGGCGAGGTGCAGGATGACGGCCAGTTCGAGACCGTGTGGCAGACCGACGGCCCCGTCATCGGCGACGCCTGGTCCGACTTCATTCCGGAAAGCGCGAAGCTGACCGCGAACTGGACCTATCCCTGGGTCTGCGGCAACTGCGAGAAGCCCAAGTTCTAAGCTTGAGCTTGGCGGTTGGGGGCGCGGCGCGTACGCTCGTCGCGCCCCTTTCTCGCACTCACTTCCCCTAACCAGAACAGGAAAACTTAGCCCGTGTCCGCGCCGCGCCGCTTGACCCCGATGTTTTTGCCGGCGCTGCTGATCGCACTGGCGGTTTGCCTTGCCCAGACAATCTGCGCGCCTACCGCCCATGCCCAGACAGACGTCGCCGCGCGCGACGCGGCGCTCGCGCTGCTAACCGACAAGTCCTCGTCCAAGCGTATCGAGGGGATCGAAGCGCTCGTCGCCACGGGCGACCCGTCGGCGGCGGCCATCCTCGCCGCCATGGCGGACGGCGACCTCTACTTCCGCAAGTCCGACAACCACATATTCATCGCGAAGCGCGCCGGCGGCGCCTATCGATTGTTCGATCCCGTCGCCAATGCAGAGGCCGGCGAAGCCGCCTCGAGCGAACTTTCGAAAGTGCGCGTGAACAATCGCATCCGCCGCCTCCTGCGCGGCGCGCTCGGCGGCCTGAACCTTTCGAACCCGGACCCCGCGGCGCGGCTTGAAGCGGCCTCCGGCCTGCTGAAATCGCCGGATGAGGATCTGCGCGAGCCGCTCGTGGCCGCATTCGAGAAAGAGACGGACGAAGGCGTCAAGTCCGCCATGGGCCTGGCGCTCGCGGCGATTGACAGCCGGCCGGAAGCCTCGCAAGACCGCCGCCTCGCCGCCGTCGCCCTGTTGCAGGAAAGCGACTCGACCGAAGCGCGCTCCACGCTCGGGCGGCTCGCCGCCGAAACGGAGGCGGACGAAACAGTCCGCGCCGCGGCCGCCGAAGCGCTCGACGAAGTGGAGACGCGGCTCGCGATCTTCCAGAGCATCGGCGCCGTCTTCCAGGGCCTCAGCCTGGGATCAGTTCTGCTGCTGGCCGCGATCGGCCTCGCCATCACCTTCGGCGTCATGGGCGTCATCAACATGGCCCACGGCGAGATGGTCATGCTGGGCGCCTACGTAACCTTCATGATCCAGGAAGTCTTCCGCAGTTCCGCGCCGGAGTATTTCGGCCTCTCCCTCGCCGTCGCCGTTCCCGCCGCATTTCTGGCGTCAGGGCTCGTCGGGGTGATCCTGGAGCGTTCGGTGATCCGTTGGCTCTACGGCCGCGCCCTCGAGACGCTGCTGGCGACCTGGGGCGTTTCGCTGATCCTGCAACAGGCCGTCCGCTCGATCTTCGGCCCGACCAACCGGGAAGTCGGCAATCCGGAATGGATGAGCGGCGCGATCGAGCTCGCGGGCGGAGTGGTGCTCACCTACAACCGCATCTGGATCATCGTCTTCGCGCTGGCGGTCCTGGCCGGCGTCGCGGCGCTGATCCGCTTCACCTCGCTCGGCCTGGAAATGCGCGCCGTCACCCAGAACCGACGCATGGCGAACGCCATGGGCATCCGCTCCGGGCGGATCGATGCGCTCACCTTCGGCCTCGGCTCCGGCGTCGCCGGCATGGCCGGCGTGGCGCTCAGCCAGATCGACAATGTGAGCCCCAATCTCGGCCAGTCCTACATCATCGACAGCTTCATGGTCGTTGTGTTCGGCGGCGTCGGCAATCTCTGGGGCACGCTGGTCGGCGCGCTCTCGCTCGGCGTCGTCAACAAGTTCCTGGAGCCCATATCGGGCGCCGTCCTGGGCAAGATCATCGTGCTGGTGGTCATCATCCTCTTCATCCAGAAACGTCCGAGAGGGCTCTTCGCCCTCAAGGGCCGCGCGGTGGAGAACTAGGCGATGCTGCGCATGATCGACGCCAAGGGCCGCATCTTCCTCATCGTCGTCGCCGCCGTCGCGGTCGGCGCCGTCCTCCTGAACGCCGGCGTGCCGACGAGTTCGCCCCTGCACGTGCCGAACTACATGATCTCGCTGATCGGCAAGTATCTCTGCTACGCGCTCCTCGCCCTCTCGGTCGACCTGATCTGGGGCTATGCCGGCATTCTGAGCCTAGGCCACGGCGCATTCTTCGCGCTGGGCGGCTATGCCATGGGCATGCACCTGATGCGCGAGATCGGGGACAGGGGCGTCTACGGCAACCCCAACCTGCCGGACTTCATGGTCTTCCTGGATTGGAAGGAGCTGCCCTGGTACTGGCACGGCTTCGACAGTCCGATCTTCGCTATCCTGATGTGCATGGCCGCGCCCGGCGCCCTCGCCTTCCTGTTCGGATGGTTCGCCTTCCGCAGCCGGGTGACGGGCGTCTATCTTTCGATCATTAGCCAGGCGATGACCTTCGCCCTCATGCTGGCGTTCTTCCGCAACGACATGGGCTTCGGCGGCAATAACGGCCTGACGGACTTCAAGGATTTCCTCGGCCTCGACCTCCAGGCGGACGCCACCAGGGCCGGCCTCATGATCGCCTCGGCGATCGCGCTCTCCGGCGGCTACCTGCTCTGCCGATGGATGACGACCTCGAAATACGGGCGGGTGCTGATCGCCATTCGGGACGCCGAAGCGCGCGCCCGCTTCATCGGCTACCGGGTCGAGCGCTACAAGCTGTTCGCCTTCGTCGTCTCGGCGATGTTGGCGGGCGTCGCGGGCGCGCTTTACGTGCCCCAGGTCGGCATCATCAATCCAAGCGAATTCCAGCCGGCCAACTCCATCGAAATCATCGTCTGGGTCGCCGTCGGCGGGCGCGGCACGCTGGTGGGCGCGGCCTTGGGCGCGGTGCTGGTCAATTATATGAAAACCTACCTGACGGGCGCCCTGCCGGACGTCTGGCTGTTCGCGCTCGGCGGTCTGTTCGTCGCGGTGACCCTGTTCTTCCCGAAGGGCGTCATCGGCGAGTTCGGACGCCTGAAAGCGGCCCTCCCCTGGCGGAAACCGGCGGCGTCGCCGACTCCGGCGACAGGAGGCGGCGATGACTGAAGTGGAAGACGGCCCGATCGCCCTCACCGACGCCAGCCTCTATGTCAGCGGCGTCACCGTCACCTTCGACGGCTTCCGGGCGCTGAACGAGCTCAGCCTGTTCCTGGAACCCGGCGAGCTGCGGGCGGTGATCGGGCCAAACGGCGCCGGCAAGTCCACGATGATGGACGTCATCACCGGCAAGACCCGGCCGGACAAGGGCGACGTTCTGCTGCACGGGCGCCACGACCTGACCAAGCTGGATGAAGCCGCGATCGCCGGGCTCGGCGTCGGCCGCAAGTTCCAGCGGCCCACGGTCTTCGAAAGCCAGACGGTGTTCGAGAACCTGGAGCTGGCGCTCAAGACGGATCGCAGCGCGATCAGCGCCCTCCTCCATCGCCTCTCCGGCGAGCAACGCGACCGGATCGACGCCGTCCTGAACGAAATCGCGCTTACGGACCGCGCCCATGAACCGGCCGGCCTCCTCAGCCACGGCCAGAAGCAATGGCTCGAGATCGGGATGCTGCTCGCCCAGGATCCGGACGTGCTGCTGATCGACGAGCCGGCCGCCGGCATGACCGACGCCGAAACGATGCAGACGGCGGACATGCTGAAGCGCATTTCGGGCGGCGACCGCACGGTCGTCGTCGTCGAACACGATATGGAGTTCGTCCGCGCGCTCGAATGCCGCGTCACGGCCTTGCATGAAGGCTCCGTCCTGGCCGAAGGTAGCCTGGACGCCGTCTCGGCGAACGAAGAGGTCATCGAAGTGTATCTGGGGCGCTAGGGCGATGTTGAAGGTCAACAATGTCGATCTGTTCTATGGTGCCAGCCAGGTGCTCAAGGACGTTTCCATGGAAGCGGCCAAGGGCAAAATCACCTGCGTGCTCGGGCGGAACGGCGTCGGCAAGACCAGCCTGATCCGAGGGGTCGTCGGCCAGGCCGCCATCCGCAAGGGCGAAGTGATCTGGGAGGAGAAGAACATCTCCCGCTTCTCGCCGGCCGAACGGGCGCGCGCGGGCATCTCCATCGTCCCCCAGGGCCGCGAGATCTTTCCGCTGCTGACTGTCGAGGAGAACTTGAAAACCGGGTTCGGCATGCTGCCCCGGACCGAGCGCTATATCCCGGACGAGGTGTTCGAGCTGTTTCCCGTCCTGAAGGAAATGCTGGCCCGTCGCGGCGGCGACCTTTCCGGCGGGCAGCAGCAGCAGCTCGCGATCGGCCGGGCGCTGGTGATGCGGCCGCGCCTGCTTGCGCTCGACGAGCCGACCGAAGGCATCCAGCCGTCCATCATCAAGCAGATCGGCGCCGCCATTCAGACGCTGGCCGCCAGGGGCGACATGGCGATCCTGCTGGTCGAGCAATATTTCGACTTCGCCCAGGAACTGGCCGATCAGTTCATCGTGATGGATCGCGGCGAAGTGGTGATGGCTGGCGCGCCCGCGGACCTGGACGAGGGCGATGTTCGACGCCGGCTCAGCGTCTGACGGCGCGCTGCAACGAAGCCACGGCGTCGCACGTCTGCGCTTCCGCTCGGATTCCGACGACGCCGGCCATGGCCGAACGCGCATTCATGAACGCTATGCCGCGGCCCCGGCCCGGCTGCTGACCCCGCGCGCCATCGGGACCGCGCCCGAGGCGGTGCTTGCGAATACGGCCGGCGGCGTGGCCGGCGGCGACAGTTTCCGGATAGACGTCGTCTGCGAGGCAGGCGCCGACGCGACCGTCACGGGCCAGGCCGCCGAGAAAATCTACCGCGCGCTCGATGCGCCAGCGCGTATTCGGACACGGATCGAACTCGAGGCCGGCGCGACGCTGGAATGGCTCCCCCAGGAAACTATTCTCTTCGACGGCGCCCAACTCGACCGCGCCATCGACGTCTCGATCGCGCCGGATGCGCGGCTCCTGATGACCGAGATGACGGTCTTCGGCCGGCAGGCGCATGGCGAACGTTTCGACGCCGGCCGTTTCATCGACCGCTGGCGCATCGACAGGGACGGCCAGCCCGTCTGGCGGGACGCGCTCCGCGTGACGGGCGGCGAGGCAACGCTGTCTGCCGCGGCGGGGCTCGCAAACGCCCGAGCCGTGGCGACATTAATCTATGCCGCGCCCGACGCGCCTGACGCGCTGGAAGAATTGCGCGCTATCATGGACGCCGCCGACGCCGGCGCCGGCGCGACGGTAGTGCGCGGACTGATATTCGCGCGGATGCTTGGGACGGAGGCCGGCGCGTTGAAAGCGGCGCTCGCCAAGGTCGTCGGCGCGTTTCGCGCATATGCTCTGGGGCGCCCGGCGTCAGCGCCCCGCGTCTGGTTGTGTTGAGGGAGGATCCATGCGCCTGACATCGAGAGAACAGGACAAGCTGATGATCGCCATGGCCGCGATAGTCGCCCGCCGGCGCCTGGAGCGGGGCGTCAAGCTGAACCACCCGGAGGCGATCGCCCTCATCACGGACTTCGTGGTCGAGGGCGCGCGGGACGGGCGGCGAGTCGCGGACCTGATGGAGGCCGGCGCCCACGTCATCACCCGGGACCAGGTGATGGAGGGCATTCCGGAGATGATCCACGACGTTCAGGTCGAGGCCACCTTCCCCGACGGCGTCAAGCTCGTCACCGTCCACAACCCCATCCGCTAGGAGGCTCCAGGCATGATTCCAGGCGAAGTCATCGTCGCCGAAGGCGAAATCGAACTGAACGCCGGCCTGACGGCGGTGGAGATCGAGGTTTCGAATACTGGCGACCGGCCGGTGCAGGTCGGCAGCCACTATCATTTCCACGAGACCAACCCGGCGCTTTCCTTCGACCGGGCGGCGGCCAAGGGCATGCGGCTCGACATTCCGGCCGGCACCGCCGTGCGCTTCGAACCGGGCCAAAGCCGCTCGGTCGCGCTGGTGCCTTACGGCGGCGCCAGGCGCGTCATTGGGTTTCGCCAGGATGTGATGGGTCCGCTGGACGGGGGGAACTGAACCATGCCCATGAAGATTTCCCGCGCCGGCTATGCCGACATGTTCGGCCCGACCGTCGGCGACAAGGTTCGCCTGGCGGATACGGAGCTCTTTATCGAGGTGGAGAAAGATTTCACCACCTATGGCGACGAAGTGAAGTTCGGCGGCGGCAAGGTCATCCGCGACGGCATGGGCCAGTCCCAGGTCCGTCGGCGGGACGGCGCGGTCGACACCGTCATCACCAACGCCCTGATCCTGGACTATTGGGGGATCGTGAAGGCGGATATCGGCATCAAGGACGGCCGCATCGTCGCGATCGGCAAGGCCGGCAACCCCGACGTTCAGTCTGGCGTCGACATCATCGTCGGCCCGTCGACGGAAGCCATCGCCGGCGAAGGCAAGATCATCACCGCCGGCGGGTTCGACTGCCACATCCATTTCATCTGCCCGCAGCAGATCGACGAAGCGCTCTATTCTGGCGTCACCACGATGCTGGGCGGCGGCACCGGCCCCGCCACCGGCACCAACGCCACGACCTGCACGCCGGGCGAATGGCATATCCGCAAGATGATCGAGGCGTCCGACGCCTTCCCGGTCAATCTGGGCTTTTCCGGCAAGGGCAACGCCTCCGAGCCTGGGCCGCTCGTCGATCAGGTGAACGCCGGCGCCTGCGCGCTGAAGCTCCATGAGGACTGGGGCACCACCCCGGCCGCGATCGACTGCTGCCTCGGCGTCGCCGACGAGATGGACATCCAGACGATGATCCATACGGACACGCTGAACGAAAGCGGCTTCGTCGAGGATTCGGTCGCGGCGTTCAAGGGCCGCACCATCCACGCCTTCCACACCGAAGGCGCCGGCGGGGGCCACGCGCCGGACATCATAAAGGTCTGCGGGCTTTCCAATGTCATCCCCTCCTCGACCAACCCGACGCGGCCCTACACCGTCAACACCGTCGACGAACATCTCGACATGCTGATGGTCTGCCACCACTTGGATCCGCGCATCCCGGAGGATGTCGCTTTCGCCGAAAGCCGCATCCGCAAGGAGACCATCGCGGCCGAGGACATTCTGCATGACATGGGCGCGTTCTCGATCATCGCCTCCGACAGCCAGGCGATGGGCCGGGTCGGCGAGGTGCTGATCCGCACCTGGCAGACGGCTGACAAGATGAAGCGCCAGTTCGGCCGCCTGGCGGGCGAGACAGGCGAAAACGACAACCTCCGCGCCAAGCGCTACATCGCGAAGTACACCATCAACCCCGCCATCGCCCACGGCATGTCGGCCCATATCGGCTCGGTCGAGGTCGGCAAGCTGGCGGACCTCGTCGTGTGGTCGCCGGCCTTTTTCGGCGTGAAGCCGGACCTGGTGGTGAAAGGCGGCATGATCGCCGCCGCCGTCATGGGCGATCCCAACGCCTCGATCCCCACGCCGCAGCCGGAGTATTACCGGCCGATGTTCGGCGCCTTCGGCAAGGCGCTGACCGCCACATGCGTTTCCTTCGTCAGCCAGGCCGGGTTGAACGCGGACCTGGAGGTGGACAAGGAGCTGATCGCCATTGAGGGCGTGCGCGACATCTCGAAGGCGTCCATGCGCCTGAACGACCTGACGCCGAAGATCGAGGTCGATCCGGAAACCTATGAAGTGAAGGCGGACGGCGCGCTGCTGACCTGCGAGCCGGCGGAAGTCGTCAGCATGGCGCAGCGCTACTTCATGTTCTGATCGACCGATGAACCGCGCAGCGCAATACGCCTCGGCCGGCGACTGGCCGGCCGCCGAGGCCATCGCCGAAATCGCCCTCGATTTCGACGCCCGGCATCGTCGCCGCATCCGGCTTGAGGCAAGCAATGGCGAGGCTGTCCTGCTCGACCTGCCGAAGGCCGTCGCGATGGCGGATGGCGGCGGCTTGCAGACGGAAGACGGGCGCTGGTTCGTCGTACGCGCCAAGCCGGAACCCCTGCTGGCGGTTTCCGCGCCGGACAGGCACGGCCTGATGCGCCTCGCCTGGCATCTTGGCAACCGGCATACCCCGGCCGAGATCCAGGCGGATCGCATTCTCATTCGCCGCGACCATGTTCTGGCGGATATGGCGCGCGGCCTTGGCGGCGATGCGGTCGAGGTCGTGGAGCCATTCCAGCCGGAAGGCGGCGCTTATGGCGACCATGGACATGCGCACGCCCATGATCACGAACACGGTCATGGGCACAGCCACGGTCATTCCCACGGCCACGGCCATCATCACCATCATGATTGACGTACAGACGGCGCTGAAACTGCAGAGCTGGTTCTCGCCGGCCTTCCCCGTCGGCGCCTTCTCCTACAGCCACGGCCTGGAGCCGGCCATCGACGCCGGCGTCGTGAAAGACCGCGAAACCCTCATCGCCTGGCTCGAAACATTGCTGGCCTCGGGCTCCGGGCGCATCGACGCGCGGTTCTTCGCGGCCGGTTGGCGGACAGCGCCAGACGCCGATGCGGCCGCGGCGCTTTCCGCTGAGGCCGCCGCCTGGGTTCCGACGGCCGAACTGCTGCTGGAAGCAGAACGCCAGGGCGAAGCATTTCTGCGCACCGTCAACGCCGGCTGGCCCCACCCTGCGCTCGATGCGCTTGAGAGCGCGCTGACGGGCCGGCCGATATTCTCGGTCGCGGCCGGGCTCGCGGCCGCCGCCCATGGCGCGCCGCTGGATCTGGCCTTGCCGCTCTTTCTGCAGGCTTTCGCGGCCAATGTCGTATCGGCGGGCGTCCGCCTCATCCCCCTCGGCCAGACCGACGGGCAGATCGCGACCGCGCGACTGGAGTCCGCCGTCGCCGCGGCTGCGAGCGCGGCGCTGGCCGACGACGGCGGCTTGGACGACCTCTGGACGGCGACGCCCGCGCACGACATCTACTCCATGCGACATGAAACCCAGTATGCGAGGATCTTCCGCTCATGACCTCTCCCAACGGCCCGCTCAGGGTGGGCATCGGCGGCCCGGTCGGCTCCGGCAAGACGGCGCTCTGCGAAGCGCTCTGCAAGGCGATGCGGGACGACTACGACCTGTTCGTCATCACCAACGACATCTACACCAAGGAAGATCAGATGATCCTCACCCGTTCCGGCGCGTTGCCCGCGGAGCGGATCGAAGGCGTGGAGACCGGCGGCTGCCCGCACACCGCCATTCGCGAGGACGCCTCCATCAACCTTTCGGCCATCGCCGACATGCGCGCGAAATTTCCCCGCGCAGAGCTTTGCCTGATCGAATCCGGGGGCGACAATCTGGCGGCCACCTTCAGCCCCGAGCTTGCGGACATCACCATCTACGTCATCGACGTCGCGGCCGGCGAGAAGATCCCACGCAAGGGCGGGCCTGGCATAACCCGCTCCGACCTTCTCATCATCAACAAGATCGACCTGGCGCCCCTGGTCGGCGCGGACCTGGAAGTCATGCGCGCCGACACGCTGCGGATGCGCGGCGAACGCCCTTTCGTCTTCACCAATCTGAAAACGAACGAAGGCCTGGCGGACGTCGTCAGCTTCATCGTCGAGTCGGGGGGATTGCTCGCGGCGCCCGCGGCTTAAAGGCCGATCCATGACTGCCGGCAGCCCATCCCTGGCGCGCGCCCAGGCCTCCATGGGACCGGGCGCGCCTGCGTTCCCGCTTTTGCCGGCGCTCGTCGCGGGCTGCCCGGAGACGTCGACGGCGGACGTTCAATACCCGCTCGAAGTCACGTTCGACTACGATGCCGTCGATCCCGCGATCTTCCGCCAGCCGCCCGCGCCGAGCCTCGACCGTTGGGCGCCGCTGCTGCCGCCCCTGGCGCCCGGCCTCAGCATGGGCGAAGGCGGCACGCCGCTTGTGGTCTCGTCGAGCCTCGGGGACGCCGCCGGGCTGAATGCGCCTGTCTATCTGAAGCTCGAAAGCCAGAACCCGACGTTCAGCCACAAGGACCGGCTGAACCTCGCCACGGTCAGCGCGGCCGTGCTGAGCGATGCGCCGGGCATCGTCGTCGCTTCCAGCGGAAATCACGGGGTCTCCGCCGCGGCCTATGCGAGCCGCGCCGGCCTAAAGGCCGCCGTTATCGCGCCGCCGGGCGTATCCGATGCGTTCCGTCGGATGCTTGAAGCCTATGGCGCGGACATCCTGACCGCGGCCACGGAAGAACGCTGGCCCCTGTTGAGGCGCATCCAGGCGGAGCAGGGCTATCATCCTGTCAGCAACCAGACGGACAGCCACACCGGGCATCCCTGGGGACCGGAGGGCTACAAGACCATCGCCTACGAAATCTATGGCCAGATGGGCGAACGGGCGCCGGCCGCCGTGCTGATCCCGACGGGATACGGCGAAATGCTGTTCGGGCTGGCGAAAGGGTTTCTGGAGCTCGTCCGGTTCGGACTTATCGAACGTCCGCCGGCGCTGTACTCGGCGGAGCCTGCCGCGGCCGGCCCCCTCTATCGCGCCTGGAACTCCAACCGGCCCATCGCCCATGTGACGCCTGAGCCGTCCGCAATGCTTTCCATCGCGTGCCAGGTAAACGGATATCGCGGCGTCAGGGCGCTCAGGGAAACGGGCGGTCGCCCTCTCCTGGTCACGGAGGACGCCGTCGCGGACATGCAGGCCAAGCTCGCGCGGGAGGGCTACTGGCTGGAACGGTCCGCCGCGGCAGGCGCCGCCGCGCTCGACCAACTCACGCCGGAAGAGGCAGAGGGCGGCGTGGTCGCGATCGCGACGTCGGCAGGCTTCAAGGACCCCTGAAGCACCCTCGACGCGCCCAAAGAAAAAGGGCCGCGCGCCTGAGCGCGCGGCCCTTCCTCGATAAGTCTTACAGGTTCGCCAGAACGTTTTCGGCGGTCGACTTCTCGAACTGACCCGGATCCTCGACGAACACCTTCGAGACCGTGCCGTTCTCGACGATCATGGCGCAGCGCTGCATCCGATGGCCGAGGCCGAAGCCGGTGCCGTCCATGACCAGATCGCAGGCCTTGGCGAAGTCGCCATTGCCATCGGCGACCATCTGCACCTTGTCGCCGGCGCCGGCGTCCTTACCCCAGGCGCCCATGACGAATGCGTCATTGACGGAAACGCAGGCGACCGTATCGACGCCCTTCGCCTTGATCTCGTCAGCTTTCTCGATGAAGCCCGGAAGATGCTTGGCGGAGCAGGTCGGCGTGAAGGCGCCGGGAACGGCGAAGAGGACGACCTTTTTGCCGCCGAACAGGTCTTCGCTGGTCAGGTTCTCCGGGCCGCTGGCGCCCATGGTCTTGAAGGTGACGGAGGGCGCTTTATCGCCGGCGCTGATGCTCATGGCTTTCTCCTGTACAGGAAACTAATTGCGTAGGGATCATGCGGCGGAGCGCCGCATCGATTGTTGAAGGTAGCCATAAATCCGGAGAAGGGAAGCCCCTATTCGGCGCCGCCGCGCGCCTCGGCGATCGCAGCCATCACCGTGTCCGCGCTCAACAGTTCCGGCAACGGCAACCCGTCGGGCGCGGCGGGTCCGTACACGACGTTGAAGGGAATGCCATAACGGCCGAAACCCGCCAGATAATCCGCGATGACCGGATCCGGGCGGGTCCAGTCGGCCTGCATCGCGAAAACCTTATCGGCCAGCGCCGGCGCGACCGGCGCCTGGCTCAACACGGTCGCCTTGTTCCATTTGCAGGTCACGCACCAGTCGGCGGTGACATCGACCAGCACCGTTTCGCCGGCGGCCACGCGCCGGGCGATCTCCGCCTGATCGAAGCGCGCCCAGGCGACCGCCTGCTCGGAGGCGCCTGCGCCCGCGCCCGGCGCCGCCGCCGTCAACGCGACGGCCGCCAAGCCGCCGGCGACGACCGCCGCGGCCGCGCCCCAGCGCAACGCACGGCCATAGGCGAGCGCCCCGACCAGCAATACTGCCGCGACGGCGGCGAGAACGGCCGCCGTCAGACCCGCCTGACGCAACAGGACCCATAGGAGCCAGACGCCGGCGCCGGCGACCGCGAGGCCCATCAGCTTGCGCACCAGATCCATCCACTTGCCCGGTCGCGGCAACAGGCCGGCGATCGCGGGAAACGCGGCGGTCAACAGATAGGGCGCCGCCAGGCCGAGGCCCATGGCCAGGAAGATGGCGCCGATCTCCAGCGGCCCCTGCGACAGGGCGAATGTCAGCGCGGCGCCGACGAACGGCGCCGAACATGGCGTGGCGAGCGCGGTCGCGAGGACGCCGCTCCAGAACGCATGCGCCACGCCCTCCGGCCGATCCGAGCCCGCCGATGCAAGCCGGTTCGCCGCCTCGGGCGCGGCGAACGCGAACGCGCCCCAGAGATTGGCCGCGAAAGCCGCCAGCGCCAGCGCCATAAAGGCCACGAACAAGGGCTGCTGGAACTGCATGCCCCAGCCGACCGCCATCCCGCCCGCCTTCAGCGCGATGGCGCCCCCGGCCAAGGCAAGGAAGGAAACGACGATGCCGACCGCGCTCGCCAGGAACCCCCGGCGGATGGCCGCGCGGCCCGACTGAACATGGCCGAGCGCGCCCATCAGCTTGATCGCCAGCACAGGCAGGACGCAGGGCATGACGTTCAGGATCAGCCCGCCCAGGAACGCGATCGCCAGCATCAACGGAAACGCCTTCGATGCGGCCGCGCCCGTCGCGGGCAGGCCGCGCGGCGCATCGGCCGGGGGGGCGATCAATGCCGCCTGCTGCTCGACCGCGACATCGCCGAGACGAAGCACGATATCCGCCGTGGACCTGACCTCGGCCGGCGTCTCCGGCGCTTCAAGCGCGGCGGCGCGCAACCGGATGCGCCCGTCGTCCAGGCGCTCCATAGAAGGCGCCGCGAAAAAATACCCGGGAAAACCATCGACGAAGAGGTCGACATCGCCGCCCGCCTTGGCGGAGGCCTCGACCACGAGGGCCGGCGCATCCACGGGGCCTTCGATCCAGACACGGTCGATGCGGCCGTCGGCGCCCGGCGGCGCCGGCGCGTGGCCCCGCGCCCGGTCGATCGCAAAGGCGTGGGACGTCGGCTCGGCCACGCCCGCCGGCAGGTCGAGCGCGAATTCGCCCAATTGGGGCACGCAGACTTCGGCGCAGGTCAGATAGTCCATCGCCAGGCGAATGCGCGCCGGCTGGCTCGGGTCCTTGAAGCGAACCTGCAACGGCAGCAGCACGCCGCCGGCATAGCCGATGGAATCGAACCCGAGGATCGTGAAGCGCTTCGGCGTCGGCCAGACGATGCGCGCGTCCGCGATATTCTCCGACCCGCTCCAATCCAGGCGCGGCGGATAGCCCTGCGGTCCCGGCGCCCGCCAATAGGTCTTCCATCCCTCTTTCAGCACGATCTCGACGCCCATCGGCGCGGAGTCGCCGACGCCCGTCGCCGTCACCGCCGATATCAGGCGCGCGCGGCCTTCGGGCGACGCCGACCATTTGGATTCCGTCGCCTGCCCGGCCAAAGGCGCGAAAAACGCCGAGACCGCCAGGGCGAAGATGCTGAAAAAGCGAAGATAGGTCATGTCGCCGATATACCGCAGCCGGCGCGGCTTGCCAGCCTCCCGCAAACGCTTTCACGCGCTTGTGCGCGTTTTCTTGCCGAGCGCCGACGCAAGGCTTATCTAGAATGTCATGTCGGAAGAAGAAGAAGACCTTAGTCTGCGCGGGCGCCTGCTGATCGCGACGCCAAGCATCGGCGATCCCCGGTTCGATCGCACGGTGATCTATATGTGCGCGCATTCTCCGGACAAAGGCGCCATGGGTCTGGTCGTCAACAAGTCCATGGACGGCCTGGATTTCCGCGACCTGTTCGAGCAACTCCAGATCGACGACATCGCCATCGACGACCTGCCCGTCCACTATGGCGGCCCGGTGGAGACGACGCGCGGCTTCGTGCTGCATTCGGCGGACTACAAGAGCGGCGACGGCTCGACCGTCACCGACGACGTATCGCTGACGGCGACCCTCGACATTCTCCGGGACATCGCGGCGGGCGGCGGCCCCTCCCAGCATATTCTGGCGCTGGGCTATTCCGGCTGGGCGCCGGGGCAGCTCGAGGACGAGATCAAGGCGAACGGCTGGCTGGTGGTCGATCCGGACAGCGAGCTGCTGTTCGACGACGACCTCGACAGCAAATGGACCCACGCCCTGGCGAAGATCGGCGTCGACGCCTCGAAACTTTCCGGGCAGGCCGGCCGGGCCTAAACGGCGCGGCGCTTCAGACCTTCAGATCGATCAGGCTGCCGCGCGGCAGGTTGGGATTGGGCGGCGGCTGCGTCGATTGCGCCTTGGCGGGCGCATTGACGGCGCGCGCTTCAAAGAGGCCCTGTCGAAAGCCGCCGACGCCAGGCTTCTCGACAGCCGGCGTCGCGGCCGGCGACGGACGTTCGGCGATCGGTTTCGCCCCTGCGCCGCCATGGCGCGGACCGTCGATGCCAAGCGCGCCCATCGCGCCGGCCAAGCCTCCAGGTAGGACGTTCATACGCCTCGGCCCCTAAAGCCGTTCAGGTATCCCATTCGGCGGACCGTAAGCGCGCGGTCTAAAAGGGTCGTTAAAATTTTAGAAAAGATTCCGGCGTTTTCGCGCTAAAGGCCGAATGTGCGCGCGCCTTAGTTCAACTGCGCGCGCAATCGTTGGCGGAGCACGTCGATCGGCTGCGGCGCGGTCGCGCCTTCCTGGCGGTAATGCCAATAGGTCCAGCCATTGCAGGCGCTGGCGCCCTGTACGGCGGCGCCGACCTGATGGATGGATCCCCGGTGGTCGGCCGCGATCAGGGAACCGTCCGCATGCACGCGGGCGGCATGGCGGCCCGTCGGATCGGTCAAGACGGAGCCGACCTGAAGCAATCCGCGTTCCACCACCCAGCCGAAGGGAATGCGCGGCTGGGCGCGTTTCGAGGGGGCTTCCGTCACCTCGTCGTCATTGGCGGGCGCGACGGCCTTGATCCGCTTCTCGGCGATCTTGGCGTAGCCCTCGTCCCGCTCGATGCCGATCCAGCGGCGTTTCAGCCGCTTGGCGACGGCGCCCGTGGTGCCGGAGCCGAAGAAGGGGTCCAGGATAACGTCGCCCGGCCGGGTGGAGGACAGGATCACCCGGTGCAGGAGCGCTTCGGGCTTCTGGGTCGGGTGCGCCTTCTTGCCGTCCTGCTTCAGGCGTTCGCCGCCGGAGCAGATCGGCAGCGTCCAGTCGCTTCGCATCTGCAGGCCGTCGTTCAAAGCCTTCATGCCGTCATAATTGAAGTAGTGACGGCTGGACTTGTCCCGCGCGCACCAGATCAGCGTTTCGTGGGCGTTGGTGAACCGCCGGCCCCGAAAGTTCGGCATCGGGTTGGTCTTGTTCCAGACGACGTCGTTCAGCATCCAGAAACCCATGTCCTGGAGCGTGGCGCCGACGCGGAAAATGTTGTGATAGGCGCCGATCGTCCAAAGCGTGCCGTCGGGCGTCAGCAGCCGGCGGGCCTCCGCCAACCAGGCGCGGGTGAAGGCGTCATAGGCCTCGAAGCCCTCGAACTGGTCCCAGTCGTCGTCGACCGCATCGACGACGCTGTCATTGGGCCGGCGAAGCTCGCCCGTGAGCTGAAGATTGTATGGCGGATCGGCAAAAATAACGTCGATTGAGCCGGCCGGCAGCTTCGCCATTTCCTCGATGCAATCGCCAATTATGATGCTGTTCAACACGCGCTTCGCCCCTATGGTTCGAGGGCAAAGTTATCCACAACGCGACTCCCGTCAAGAATCTATTTGAGTCAGCCTATTGCGGACGGGAGTGAAAGTTCTACGGTGATGAATCGTCACGCCGAGTCTTTGCAACCCATCGGTGTGCTCTCGAACGCCATATCCTGCGTTTCGTTCCCAGCCATACCCCGGATATTGCGCGGCAAGCTCCGCCATGTGGCGATCGCGCGACACCTTGGAGAAAATTGACGCCGCTGCGATGGAAAGCGATATGCCGTCGCCCTTAACGACGGTTTTCACTCCGCAGCAAAGATTTGGCCGCTGGTTTCCATCCACCAGCGCAAGCGCGGGCGGGCCGCCGATTTGCCCTGCCAGCGCGTCTACGGCCCGCGTCATCGCCAGCAGGCTTGCGCGCAGAATGTTCAGGCGGTCAATCTCTTCGACGCTCGCCGCCCCCAAGGCGACGACGCCGGCTTCCGCGATGGCCGGCGCGAGCGCTTCCCGCCGCTTTTGGGAAAGCGCCTTGGAGTCCGCGAGGCTGTTCAGCAGCGCATCCGGCGCGCCTCGTTCGAAGATAAGGGCGGCGCATGCGAAGACGGGACCCGCAAGCGGGCCCCGTCCGACTTCATCGACGCCGACGATCGGGCCGGCGACGCCCTCCGCCCGCGCGGCCTTCTCCAGGGAAAAATCCGGCACCGGGAAAACGCGCGGCCCGTCGCGGACCTATTGAGCGGCTTTCGCCGCGCGCGGCGGCCAGTTCACCTGCCGGCGCATCTCGAGCCGGGCGATCTGCTGGCGATGCACCTCGTCCGGCCCGTCCGCGAAACGCAGGGAGCGCATGCGCGCCCACATATAGGAGAGCTTGAACGCCTGGCTCATGGCGCCGCCGCCATGGGCCTGCATGGCGTCGTCGATCACCTTCAGCGCCATGTTCGGCGCCGCCACCTTGATCATGGCGATCTCCTGGCGCGCTTCCTTGTTGCCGACCGTGTCCATCATGTAGGCCGCCTTCAGGGTAAGCAGGCGGCACATCTCGATGTTGATGCGCGCGTTGGCGACACGCTCCATGAAGTTGTCGCGGTCGGCCAACTGCTTGCCCCAGGTGGTCCGCTGGGTGCCCCGGGCGCACATCATCTCAAGCGCGCGTTCGGCGACGCCGATGATGCGCATGCAGTGATGGATGCGCCCCGGCCCAAGCCGCCCCTGGGCGATCTCGAAGCCCCGCCCCTCGCCGAGCAACATACTGGAGGCCGGCACGCGAACATTGTCGAACAGCACCTGGCCATGGCCGTGCGGCGCATCGTCGAAGCCCATCACGTTGAGCATCCGCTCGATAGTGATGCCGGGCGTCTCGCGCGGCACCAGGATCATCGACTGCTGACGGTAAGTCGGCGCGGACGGGTCGGTCTTGCCCATCAGGATCAGGATCTTGCAGCGCGGATCGCCGATGCCGCTGGTCCACCACTTGCGGCCGTTGATGACATATTCGTCGCCGTCCCGCTCGATCCGGCATTCGATGTTCGTCGCGTCGGACGAGGCGACCGCCGGCTCCGTCATTGCAAAGGCGGAGCGCATTTCGCCGGCGAGCAACGGCTCGAGCCAAGCCTTCTTCTGCTCCGGCGTGCCGTAGCGCTCCAGCACTTCCATATTGCCGGTGTCCGGGGCGGAGCAGTTGAACGCTTCCGGCGCCCAGTGCACCCGGCCCATGATCTCGCAAACCGGGGCATATTCCAGGTTCGTCAAGCCGGCGCCGCTCATGCTCTCCGGCAGGAAATAGTTCCAGAGACCCTCGTCCTTGGCCTTCTGCTTCACCTCCTCCAGGATCGGCACGACCATCCAGCGGGTGTCAGCCTCTTCGAGCTGCTCGTAATATTTGTCTTCATTCGGAAGGATATACCGATCCATGAAGTCTTCCACGCGGGCGCAGACTTCCTTGGTTTGATCCGAATATTCGAACTCCATCGCGCTTCCTCCAGGCCTTGCGCCGTACATATGTCGCGGCAGCTTAGCGACATGGCCTCGCCGGGCAAAGGGCGCGGCGGGGTTATCGGCGCAGCCACATCAGATTCAGGCCGTTCAAACACTCGAAGAGCGCCTCGAACGACGCCTGGAAGCGCGGCCAATCCAGGGCGGCGTCGCTCGCCTGAATGCTTTGGTGGATTTCGCCAAGCGACGCCCGCCCATCGACGCGCCGCAAAATCGCGGGCGCGAGCTTCGGCGTCGGCGGCGCCAACTCCAACCCCATGTGGCGAACGGAGAGGCGGCCCGCCCGCGCGGCGTCGGCCAGCGCCGGGCCGTTTCCATCCCGCAGCACCGGCGTCAGCGCGGGATCGCTTGGCCGGGCGGCGGCGCTCCCCGCCCGCGCGGCCGGCGCGAGATAGGCTATATGCTTGGTCATGAAGCCCGCCGCCTGCTCCGCCATCGCCGCCCCCGCCTCCGGCGCGAGCGCCGCCAGACGCGCGCGCAACGCCGGGTCCTTCAGATAGGTCTCCGGGCGGTAGAAGATCGGCTCGATGAAACTGACGACATCCAGGCCCGACGTTCGCACAAGCTTGTAAAACTCGGGGACCGTGTAGGCGCGGTCGCGCGCATGGAGCAGCAGGTCGTAGAAACCGGCGTCGCCGCCATCCAGGTGATCGCGCACGAACGGGTTGCGTTTCAGCCAGTTCGTCGGCGGCAGCGCCTGAAAGAGTTTCCGCCCCGCCGCCAAACGGTCCGCAGGGGCGATGTCATGGGGCGCCAGGGCCTCGGCCAGCGCCTGCATTTCATAAACGCCGCGCCGCCCAAGCGCGCCATAGACCATGACGCCCGCCCCGCCCGTCGGCTTCAGCACGTCGACGAGCGCCGCGAGGCCGGCCTCTGGATCGTCCAGGTGATGCAGCACGCCGCAGCAATCGACGTAATCGAAACCGTCGCCGACATGCGCGCGCGCTTCCAGAAGCGAGCCCGATACGAACCGGATATTGGCGAGGCCGCGCGCAGCCGCCCTGGCTTCGGCGACGTCGCGGGCGGGTTTCGACAGGTCGAGCCAGACGACTTCCCCCTCCCAGTCGCGGTCAGCCATGTGTTGCGCCAGCATGATCGCCGCGTCGCCAGCGCCGCCGCCCGCGACGAGCGCGCGAAACGGCTTGGGCGCCGCGCCGGCGAAAACGAAGTGGGCCAGTTCGTCGAAGCGGCTCGGCGAGCCCTCGATCAGTCGCGCCGCCTCGTCCTTGGGGTCGCGGGCGGGATAGGGATAGGCGTCGTAGTGGGCTTCCACGGCGGCGTCGCGATCTTCGCCCATGCCCGGCCCCTCCCTTTCGTTCTGTTCGCTTTGGGATAAGCTTTCCCGGCTTAGACGACAACAGGGAGCGAACGGCGATGAACCGGACATTCGACTATGTAATCGTCGGGGCCGGATCGGCGGGCTGCGTGTTGGCCAATCGGCTGAGCGCGGACCCCAAGGTTTCCGTATTGCTGCTGGAGGCGGGCGGCCAGGACAAGGACTTCTGGATTCACGCGCCCATCGGCTTCGGCAAGCTGATGAACGACCCCAGACACAACTGGATGTTCGAATCCGACCCGCACCCCGCCACCGGCGACCGCAAGATCCCGATCCCGCGCGGCAAGGTGCTGGGCGGTTCTTCCTCGATCAATGGCATGCTCTATGTGCGCGGCCAGGCCAGGGACTATGACGGCTGGGCGCAGCTTGGCAATCGCGGCTGGTCGTTCCAGGACGTGCTGCCCTATTTCCGCCGCTCCGAGAACTATCACGGGGACGAGGACGAATATCACGGCAAGGGCGGTCTCCTGAACGTCGACCCTCCGGCGGAGCGGCATCCGCTCGCGGACGTCTTCCTCGCGGCCTGCGGCGAAGCGGGACATCGCACCGGCCATGACTACAACGGCGAGGACCAGGAAGGCTTCACCTACAGCCAGTCCACCACGTCCGGCGGCAAGCGCCACAGCACGGCCGCCGCCTTTCTGGACCCGGCCAGGGGCCGCCCGAACCTGGAAATCGAAACGAACGCCATGGCCGAGCGCGTTCTTTTCGACGGCAAGCAGGCGACCGGCGTCGCCTATTCGGTCAACGGCGAAGCGCGGCAGGCGACGGCCGGGAAAGAGGTGCTCCTCTGCGCCGGGGCGGTGCAGTCCCCGCAATTGCTTGAACTTTCCGGCATCGGCGACCCCGAAATTCTCCGTCCGCTGGGCCTCGACGTGCGCCATGCCCTGCCGGGCGTCGGCGCCAACTACCAGGATCACTACGCCTGCCGGGTCAACTGGCGCGTGAAGGGCCTCGGCAGCCTGAACGAGCGCAGCCACGGCATGCGCAAGCTCTGGGAAGGCTTCAAGTTCATCACGGCGAAACAGGGGCTGCTGGCGAACACGGCCGCGACGATCATGGGCTTCGCCAAGACGCGACCCGAGTTCGAAACGCCCGACATGCAGTTCTTCATGACGCCCGCGAGCTTCAAGAGCGCGGCCGATCGGGTGCTCGACACGGAGCCGGGCATGACCGTGGGCCCCTGCCAATTGCGGCCGGCGAGCCGCGGCACGATCCATATTCAGCGGGACGACCCGATGACGCCGCCCGCGATCCGGCCCAACCTGCTTGCGGTCAAAAGCGACGGTGAAGCGTTCGTGACGGCGATCGGCATGATCCGGGACATCGCCGCCCAACCGGCGCTGAACCCCTACCTCGCATTCGAGATGAACCCCGGACCGGATTGCGCTTCCGACGACGATATATTGGATTATGTCCGCCAGACGGGCATGACCGTCTACCATCCCGTCGGCACCGCCAAGATGGGTCCGGACGGGGACGTGACGGCGGTCGTGGATCAGAGGCTGCGGGTCCGCGGCGTCGCCGGCCTGCGGGTCGTGGACGCCTCGATCATGCCGAACCTGGTATCGGGAAACACGAACGCGCCGGTCATCATGATCGCCGAGAAGGCGGCGGACATGATCGCGGAAGACGCGCTGCAGCCCGCCTAGACCGAGAGACGAGCGCAGGCGGTCGCGTATCGCCTTAGAGCGTCTTCAGGAATGCCTCGATATCTTCCGGGGTCTCGACATTGGCCGAGGTCATATCCCGGTCGATCCGCTTGACCATGCCTGAGAGAATCTTGCCGCAGCCCACCTCAACGAGCTGTTCCACGCCCGCATCTCGCATGGCGAGGACGCCTTCGCGCCAGCGCACGGTCGCGGTGACCTGCCGAACGAGCAGCGACTTGATCTCCTCCGGATCCGCAACCGCTGACGCCGTGACGTTCGAAACGAGCGGCACGACCGGGGCGCCCATGTTCGTCGTTTCGAAGGCGGCTTCCATGGCGTCGGCGGCCGGCTTCAACAGAGCGCAATGGAAGGGCGCCGATACCGGCAGCATGATCGCGCGCCGGGCGCCGCGCTCCTTGGCCGCCTCGATCGCGCGCTCGACCGCCGCCTTGGCGCCGCTGACGACGACCTGGCCGGGGGCATTGTCGTTGGCCACGTCGCAGACATCGTCGCCGGCCGCCGCCGCCGCCGCTTCCTGCGCCGCCTCGAGATCGAGCCCGAGCAAAGCCGCCATGGCGCCCTCGCCCGCCGGCACCGCCGATTGCATCGCCTTGCCCCGCAACTTCAGCAGCCTCGCGGCGTCCGCCAGGTCAAGCGCGCCAGCGGCCGCGAGCGCGGAATACTCGCCGAGCGAGTGGCCGGCGATCAGCTTGGCGTGAACGCCGATATCGACGCCGCCCTCGGCGCTTAGAACCCGCATCACCGCAACGCTGTTCGCCATCAGCGCCGGCTGCGTGTTCTCGGTCAACGTCAGGTCCTCCATGGGACCTTCGAACATCATCGTCGAAAGCTTCTGGCTCAGCGCGTCGTCGACTTCCTCGAACACTTCCCGCGCCGCCGGAAACGCTTCTGCGAGCGCCATGCCCATTCCGACTGTTTGGGAGCCTTGTCCCGGAAACGTAAACGCGCGCGCCATGTGTGAGCCTTTCCGAAGTCGCCATTTTCCAATGCACAGAACGCACAACAATCGGGCGCCCGCGCGCCCTGTCAAGCGGAACCGGCGCCATGTTAGCGTCTTCGCGCCGAAGGCCATTAAGGAGAGCGACCGATGAGCGACGCAGGCGCGCCCGAGAAGAAATTCGCGGATATTCACGGCCGGCGAATGGCCTATGTCGAGGCGGGCGATCCGAACAGACGGCCGATCGTCTTCGTCCATGGCAATCCGACATCCTCATATCTCTGGCGGAACATCTGGCCGCATGTGGCGGACCTTGGCCGGATCATCGCGCCGGACCTGATCGGCATGGGCGATTCGGAGAAGCTGCCCGACAGCGGCCCCGAGCGGTACACATTCGCCGAGCACCGCCACTATCTGGACGCGTTGCTGGCGCGCCTGAACGTCGCCAACGAAGTGACGCTCGTCATCCACGACTGGGGCTCGGCGCTGGGGTTCGACTGGGCGCGCCGGACGCCGTCCGCCATCCGCGGCATCTGCTACATGGAGGCGATCGTTCGCCCCGTGACCTGGGAGGAGTGGCCGGAAGCCGCGCGCAAGGTCTTCCAGGGATTCCGCTCCGAGGCCGGCGAGGACATGGTTCTGGATAAGAACGTGTTCGTCGAGCGCGTGCTGCCGGCGTCGATCCTGCGGCCGCTCGCCGAGGAGGAGATGGCGGAGTATCGGCGGCCTTTCGCCGAGCCCGGCGAAGATCGCCGCCCGACGCTGACCTGGCCCCGACAGATCCCCATCTCCGGCGAGCCGAAGGAGGTGGTCGAGATCGTCGACGCCTACGCGGACTGGCTGGCGGCGGCGGACGTGCCGAAGCTCTTCGTCAACGCCAATCCGGGCTCAATCCTCATTGGCGCGCAGCGGGAGTTCTGCCGAAGCTGGCCGCGACAGGAGGAAGTCACCGTCAAGGGCAGCCACTTCATCCAGGAGGATTCGCCGAACGAAATCGGCGAGGCTTTGGCCGCCTGGATGCGGCATCTGCCCTGAGGCCCGGCTTGGCGCGGCGCCGGGCTTGGAGCGCTGCCGGAACTATTCCTGCTGCGCGTTCTTCAAGCTGGAAGCGACCGCCGCGCCGGCAAGCGCCGAGGCCGAAAGCGCCAGCAGCGCCGCCTCTAGACTGAACTCGGAAATGACGCCGACGACCGCGCCGACGCCCAGGAGGCCGACGCCGATGATCGTGTTGCTGACGGCGACATATTCCGACTTGGAATCCCCTTTCGCGAGGTCGACGATCTGCGTCTTGCGGCCGATCCTCACGCCCGCATGGCCGATGCCGGCGACGAAGAGCGCGGCCGCGAACGGCCCGGCGCCGGTCATCGCACCCGGTATAAATTCAAGGCCGGCGAGCACCGCCAACCCGGCCAAAGCGCAGATGACGGCGCCGATGGCCATCGTCGCGCGGCTCGACCGGTCGGAAAGCCGGCCCCAGAACGCCGAACTGACAGCGCCGGCGGCCCCGCTTGCGAGCATAAGCCAGCCGAGATCGCCGAGCGCCCCGCCGCCCGCCCGCTGCGCCAGCGCCACGTAAAACGGCGTGGCGAGCGCCGTCGCGATCATCAGACCGCGCGCGAACAGGAAACGGCGAAGCTCCGCATCGTTCAGAATGAGCCGCGCCTGATCGCGCGCGATGTCCAGCAGGCTGCGGCCGCCATCGGTGGCGCCCGGATGCTCGGCGACAAGCCCCAGCGTCGCGGCCCCGACGGCCCAGCTCGCCGCCGCGGCCGCCAGCATCGCGAAGAGCAGCCAGTCCGGCCGGACCTCCGCCGGCGCCAGCGCCAGATAAAGGCCGACCAAGGCCGCGACCACGCCCGCGGCGCTGGATGCATATCCGCCGACCCGGCCCCGCCGCCCCTTTGCGACGGTCTTGCCGAGCGTATCCTTCCAGGCGATGGACGCGACCCCGCGCGCGAGGCTGAATGCCGTCACGGCGGCGAGGATCGGCCAACCCGCCGCCGCGCCCTCCAGCCCGGCGAGCGCGACAGCGACCATGGCGAGCACGGCCGCGGCTTCGCCCAAGGAAGCGACGATCCAGAAATACTTGCGCACGCTGAACCTGCGGATCGCGGCGCCGACGAAAATCTGCGGCAGCAGCGCCAGGGATTCCCGGATCGGCACGATCAGGGACGTCAGAAACGCGGGCGCGCCAACGACGCCCATCAGCCATGGCAGCGCCACTTTCGGATCGGCCAATGCGTCGCCGACCTTGGCCGCGACCTGCGCCGCCGTCAGGCGGATCAGATTGGTCGACTCTTCATTGCATTGGGCGTCGGAAATGTCCCGGCAGAGCCGGCCATCCTCGTCGTCTTCCGCCAGGCCGAACAAGGCGTTGGCGAGCGTCATGGCCACGCCTCCCCAAGCGTCCATGTATCAGGTGGGGAAGATTAAAGGCCCTTCGCCAGCAGTTCCGCAATGCGTTTCGAATATAAGGCCGGATCCTCGGGCAATTCTCCGGCCGCGATGCGCGCCTGATCCAACAGAACATGGGCATAGTCGGCGGCGGTCTCGGCGGCGTCGCCGCCCTTGAGCCCCGCGCCGAGCGCCTTCACGAGGGCATGCCCCGGATTGAGCTCCAGGATGCGCGAGGCCGCCGGCACCGATTCGCCGTGCTGCTGGAGCATGCGCGCCAGATGCAGGTCCATGTCGCCTTCGTCCGCGACCAGGCACACGGGGCTTTCGGTCAACCGCTTGCTGGCGCGAACGTCCTTTACCGCATCTCCCAACGCCAGCTTGAACTGGACGATCAGGGGCGCCAGCGCATCGGCCTCCGCTTGGTCTTCCGGCTTCTCGGCGCCTTCGATAGCATCCAGGTCCGCGCCGCCCTGGGTGACGGAACGGATCGGCTTGCCATCGAACGCGCCGACGGCGGAAGGCCAGAAATCGTCGACAGGATCGCTCAACAGCAGCACCTCGACGCCGCGCGCCGCGAAGCCTTCGAGTTGAGGGCTGCCGGCCAGATTACGGCCGGCCTCTCCGGTGATGTAGTAGATCGCCTCCTGTCCGTCCTTCATGCGGCCGACATACTCTTCCAAGCTGACGAGCCCGTCGCCGTTCGTGGACCTGAAACGGCAGAGCTTCAGCAGCGTCTCGCGGTTCGCCATGTCTTCATAGACGCCCTCCTTCAGCACGACGCCGAAGTTCTCCCAGAAGGTCGCGTAGCCTTCGGGGTCGTCCTTGGCCGCCGCCTCGATCTCCCGCAGGACGCGGCGGACGACGCCGGTTCGGATCTGGCGCAGCACGGCATTGTGCTGAAGCATCTCCCGCGAGACATTGAGCGGCAGATCTTCGGAATCGATGACGCCGACGAGAAAGCGCAGATAGCCCGGCAGCAGCTCTTCCGCCTCATCGGTGATAAACACCCGGCGCACATAGAGCTTCACCCGGCTTTTCCGCTCCGGGTTGAACAGATTGAATGGGCGCACGGTCGGGAGATAGAGCAGGCCCGTATATTCGAGCGCGCCTTCCGCCTTCCAATGGATCGTGCGCCAGGGTCCGTCGCCCATTCCGCCGACATGGGCGAAGAACTCTTTGTGCTGCTCCTCCGTCGCCTCGTTTCTGGGCGAGGCCCAGAGGGCGCGGCCGGCATTGGCCTGTTCGCCGTCGCCATCGATCGTTTCGGAAAGATGGACAGGGATGGGGATATGGTCCGAATAGGCCTTGATGATCTGGCTGAGCCGCATCGCCTCAAGGAACTCGTCCTCGCCATCCTTTAGCGTCAGGATGACGTCCGCGCCGCGGCTCGCCTTTTCCGCCGGCTCGATCGAATAGGCGCCCTCCCCGTCCGAACGCCAAAGCCAGGCGTGGTCCTCGCCCGCTTTCCGCGTCAGCACCTCAACCGAGGCCGCGACCATGAAGACGGAATAGAAACCGATGCCGAACTGGCCGATGACATTGGCGTTCTTCTCGCCCGCCTGCTCAAGGGTCGCCAGAAAGTCCGCCGCGCCCGACTTCGCGATCGAGCCCAGATAACGGACCAGATCGTCCCGATCCATGCCGACGCCATTGTCCGAGACGATCAGCCGGCGGTTGGGCTTGTCGATACGCACATGCACCGCGAAACTGCCGTCGCCCGCCAGCAGACCCGGCTCCGACAGCGCCAGATAACGCAATCGGTCGCAGGCGTCCGATGCGTTCGAAATCAACTCCCTTAGAAAGATTTCCTTTTCGGAATAGACCGAGTGCGCCATCAGTCGCAGCAAGCGCCCGACTTCGGCTTGGAACTCCATGGTTTCGGCGGCTTCGCTCATCCTCATCGCCTCTGAATACGCGGAACTGTGTTGGACCGAACCGATATTGGCGGCTCTGGCCGATCCTGCAAGCCTCGCCATTCCGGGGCAATGCCCCTAAATTGGAGGTCCGAATCATCCGTAGCGCGGAGAGGGCGGCCCCGAATCCATGGACCGATCCGATCCACCGCCGCTCCCCGACGAGCGCCTGGGCGATAGTTTCGAGATCGCGGCCGACCACGGGCCGCCGATAGGCGCGTCCGCGCCGCCAGGCGGCCGCATCGTCGCGCTGCTTGGACCGACGAATACCGGCAAGACCCATTTCGCCATGGAGCGCCTGCTGGCGCACCCGACCGGCATGATCGGCTTTCCGCTGCGCCTGCTGGCGCGCGAAAACTATGACCGCGCCGTCGCCTTGAAAGGCGCGAGCCAGGTGGCGCTGGTGACGGGCGAGGAGAAGATCGCCCCGCCGAACGCCAAATACTGGATCTGCACCGTCGAGGCGATGCCGCTCGAGCGGGAGGTCGATTTCCTCGCCGTCGACGAAATCCAGATGGCCGCCGACCCGGAACGGGGCCGCGTGTTCACCGAACGGTTGCTGAACGCGCGCGGACGCGTCGAAACCTTCTTCATGGGCGCGGAGACGGCGAAGCGGCTGGTGCGCGCGCTCGCGCCGAAGGTCGAAGTGCTCTCCCGCCCGCGCCTCTCCAAGCTGACCTATGCCGGCTACCGCAAGATTTCGCGGCTGCCGCGGCGGACGGCGGTCGTCGCCTTTTCGATCGGCGAGGTCTACCGCCTCGCCGAGATCGCGCGCCGCCAGCGGGGCGGCGCCGCCGTCGTCATGGGCGCGCTCAGCCCCCGCGCCAGAAACGCACAGGTCGCGCTCTACCAGGAGGGCGAGGTCGACTACCTGATCGCGACCGACGCCATCGGCATGGGCCTGAACATGGACGTTTCCCATGTCGCGTTCGCCGGGCTCTCGAAGTTCGACGGCGACCGGCCGCGTCGCCTGACGCCGGCGGAGATCGGGCAGATCGCCGGGCGCGCCGGGCGCAGCATGCGCGATGGCGGCTTCGGCCCTACCGGCGAGTTGGAGCGGTTCGACGAAGACCTGATCGAGCGGATCGAAGATCACCGCTTTCAGACGCTGAAACGCTTCTACTGGCGGAACGACGATCTGGACCTGCGCTCGCTCGATCAATTGAAACGCAGCCTCGAACGGCCGCCCCCCTCCCCCCTGCTCGCGCGTGGACGGGAGGGCGACGACGCGCAGGCGCTCGCCACCCTGATGCGCGATCCGGGGATCATGGGCCGCGCGACCGGCAAGGCCGCCGTTTCCCTGCTTTGGGACGTCTGCCAGATCCCGGATTTCCGCAAGACCCTGACCGACAGCCACGCGCGCCTCCTGAGCGAGATATTTCTCAGGCTGCTGGATCACGACCGGCTCGACGTCGACTGGGCCGCGCGCAATATCGAACGCCTGGACCGCGCGGACGGCGACATCGACCTTTTGATGGCCCGGATCGCGGGCGTTCGCGTCTGGACCTATATCAGCCATCGCGCGGGCTGGCTGCCCGATCCCGAACACTGGCAGGACCGCGCCCGCGCCATCGAAGACAAGCTGTCGGACGCGCTGCATGAACGCCTGACCCAGCGTTTCGTCGACCGGCGTTCGGCCGCGCTCGTACGCAAGCTGGCGGACGGCTCCGAGCTGCTTGGCGGCGTGGGGAAGGACGGCGTGGTTATCGTGGAGGGCGCGCCAGTCGGGCGGCTGGACGGCTTCCGGCTGAAACTCGACAAAGGCGCCGGCTTCGCCGAGGACCGACGCGCGCTCAGAAGCGCCGCCATGCGGATCGTGATGAGCGCCATGCCGGAACGGACGGCGCGTTTTCTGACCGCCGACGACGCGGACCTATCCCTGACCGACGACGGCAAGCTGCTTTGGGAAGACGGCGTCGTCGCGCGCCTGAAGCCGGGGCGCGCGCCATCCGCCCCAGAGGTAGAGCTCGCCCACGCCGAAGGCGTCGCGGGCCAGTCGCGCCGGGATGCCGAGGCGAAGGCCCAGGCTTGGGTCGCGCAATGGCGCGAACGCACGCTAGCGCCGCTGACGCGCCTCGCCGCCGCCGAATTGTCGCCAGCGGGTCGCGGCCTTGCCTTCCAACTGGAAGAAGGGCTCGGCTGGATCGAGAGGGATCGCGCGCAGTCCCAGACAGCGGCGCTGACGAAGACAGACCGGCAGACATTCGCTGGCGCCGGGTTCCGGATCGGCCGGTTGGCGATCTGGGCGCCGGCATTGCTGCGGGGCCGCGCGGCGAAGGCAAGGCGGCTCCTGCTGAGCTTGGCGGGCGGCGCTATCGCCGCGCCCTCGAAGCGCGCCCGCCTGCTCGACCTGCCCGAAGACAGCGCCGAGGCCGAAGCGCTGGCCCGCGCCGGCTTCGTCACGATCGGCGAGCACGCCCTGCGGATCGACGCGGCCGAGAGGTTCGCCGCTATCGCCCATGGTCTCGCCGGCAAGGGACCGTTCGCCGCGGACGCGGCGTTCGCGGAGAAAGCGGGCCTGCCGGAGGAGAGCTTGCCGGCGCTCCTAGAAGGCATCGGCTTTCGGTCGTTGACCACGGACGCCGGCGAGACCGCCTATGTGCGCCGCCCGCCCAAGCGCCGCCGCCCGCCCCGCGCCCGCGCCCAGCGCCCCGCCGAGCGGCCGGCGCGGGCCGACTCGCCATTCGCGGTCCTGAAAGACCTGCACCGTGGTTGAGTTCGGCGACGGCCAGCGCCTGGACATCTGGCTTTGGCGCGCCCGCTTCTTCAAGACGCGCGCGCTCGCGGCTGCGGTCGTCGCCAAAGGGCGCGTCCGCATCAATGGGGACCGCATCAGCAAGGCCAGCCGCCAGGTGCGCGCCGGCCACATTCTGACCTTCCCGCAAGGAAACGACATTCGCGTGGTTCGCGTTCTCGATCTGGCCGAACGGCGCGGCCCCGCCGCCGAAGCCCAATCCCTCTACGAACCGGTCGACGACGCATCGCCGACCGCGTGACGCCGCCGCACCCCGAAAGGACATTCCCCGCCATGACCATCAAAATCGCCGTGCTGCCGGTGACGCCGCTGCAACAGAATTGCTCCATCCTGTGGTGCGAGGCGACGAACAAGGCCGCGATCATCGACCCGGGCGGCGACGCCGACCGCATCGCCCAGGCCGTCGAACAGACCGAGGTCGATGTCGAGAAAGTGCTGCTGACCCACGGCCATATCGACCACGCCGCCGCCGCGACCGAGATCGCGGAGAAATACGGCGTCGCGATCGAAGGGCCGGAAAAATCCGACGCGCCGTTCCTCGCCTCGCTGCCGGAGCAGGGCCAGAAGTGGGGCATAGCGGCCCGGCCGGCCGAACCGGCGCGTTGGCTGTCCCATGGCGACGAAGTCACGGTCGGCGAATTGTCTCTCGAAGTGCGCCATTGCCCGGGCCACACGCCCGGTCACGTTATTTTCCTATATGCGCCCCAGAAGATCGCCATCGTCGGCGACGTGATTTTTCAAGGATCGATCGGGCGCACCGACCTGCCGATGGGCGATCACGACACGCTGCTTCGCTCCATCAAGGACCAGGTGCTGACGCTGGACGACGAATGGGGTTTCCTGCCCGGCCACGGCCCCACTTCGACCGTAGGCCAGGAGCGCGCGAGCAATCCGTTCCTGCAGGGACTGTAGGCGTAAAGAGACGCTCCGCATCCCGCCCCAAAAAGAACGCGCGCGCTCAAGATAGACGGCGCCAATGCGCGTCCGGTCCGACTTGGCGCAAACATGATCAAAGGTATAAGCGGGCGCCGTTCAGCTTGATCGGAAGGCGTTGTGAAGTCAGGATCACAGAAGTGACTTGGTCTTCAGGCACACTGGTCAAGAAGAAAAAGGGGGGCGTCAAATGACTTACTTCGATCTTGGACCGTACAGCCGCACGGTCACCACCTCATCGCCGGACGCGCAGACTTGGTTTGACCGTGGCCTGAACTGGCTGTTCGGCTTCAATCACGGCGAGGCGATCAAATGCTTCCAGAAGGCGCTGGAACACGACTCTGAATGCCCCATGGCCTATTGGGGCGTCAGCTATGCCGCGGGGCCAAACTACAACCTTCCCTGGGAGCTGTACGACCCCGCTGGCCGCGAAATGGCGCTGGCGGCGGCCTATGACGCCATGCAAGGCGCCTTGGCCCGCGCGGGAACGGCGACGCCGACGGAACAGGCGATGATCGAAGCCCTGAAAGACCGCTATCCCCAGCGCGCGCCGGTCGAAGACATGATGCCGTGGAACGAGGCGTACACGAAAACAATGCGCCGCCTGCAAAGCGAGAACCCGGGCGACCTCGATATCCGGTCGATCTTCGTCGAATCGATCATGAACGAAACGCCCTGGAAGATGTGGGACCTGCCCTCCGGCCAGCCGGCCGAAGGCGCCGGCACAACCGAAGCCATGGCGGTGATGGACGAGGCCTTCGCCAACGCCCCGGCGGCCTGGGACCATCCGGGCCTGCTCCATCTCTATGTGCATTTGATGGAGATGTCGCCATTCCCTCAGCGCGCGCTCCGCGCCGGCGACCGGCTGCGCGAGATCATGCCGAACTCCGGCCACCTCATCCATATGCCCACGCATATCGACGTGCTCTGCGGCAATTACCGGGATGTGCTCGTCTATAACCAGAAGGCGCTGGCGACGGATCGCGATTTCCTCGCTTATTCCGACGACCCAGGTATTTATCTGGTTTACATCATCCATAACTTCCACTTCGCGATTTATGGCGCAATGTTTCTCGGCCAGTATGAGCCGGCGATCGCCGCAGCCGAGGAACTGATCGCGACGGTTCCGGAAGCCGCGCTTCGCATCGAGTCGCCGCCGATGGCCGACTTTCTCGAAGCCTACCTCACCATGAAGCAGCATGTGCTGGTGCGCTTCGGCAAATGGCGTGAAATCATCGCCCAGGACCTGCCGGCGGACGAAGAACTCTATTGCTCGAACGTCGCCATGATCCACTACGCCAAGGCCGTCGCCCATTCGGCGCTCGGCCATGTGGGAGAGGCGGAAGCGGAAAAGGCGCTGTTCCTCGCGGCGAAGACCCGCGTGCCGGAAAGCCGCCGCGTGCATAACAACGCGGTCATCGATCTTCTCGGCATCGCCGAAGAGATGCTGAACGGCGAGTTGGAGTATCGCAAAGGCAATTTCGACGTGGCGTTCGACCACTTACGCCGATCCGTCGAGCTCGACGACGCCCTGCCCTATGACGAGCCCTGGGGCTGGATGCAGCCGACGCGGCACGCCCTCGGCGCGTTGTTGCTGGAGCAAGGACATGTCGAGGAAGCGGAAGCCGTCTATCGCTCCGACCTGGGCCTCGACGGCAAGCTCAGCCGCGCCTGCCAGCATCCGGACAATCTCTGGTCTCTCCATGGCCTGCACGAATGTCTGACCCGGCGCGGCGAAGCGGTCGAGTCGAAACTTATCGGCCAACGCCTCGACCTCGCCGCCGCCCGCGCGGAGTTCCAGATCAAGGCCTCCTGCTTCTGCCGCCAGATCGCGATGGCTGCGGAATAGCGGAGGCCCGCCGCGGCGGCGGCGCGTGCGCGCGGGCGCGCCGCCGCCGTAGCGCATACGACGCCGTCGATTTCTGGCGAGGTTCGTATTTCGGATCGATCGGCCCCGCAGGCCGTCGCGCCGATCACACCCCTGTTTGCAATCAATGCTTGCACTGTCTAACCCCAAAACTATATGAGAACATAACATGAATATAGAGGTGTGAAATGGAGCGCAAAGTCCCGGGCAAGGTGGTGCTACCCGTCAAGAACGACCGCCAAAAGCGCGCGCCGCGCGACATCGATTTCGCCGCGACCGGTCCGGAGCCATTTCACCTGACGCCAGCGAACGAGCGGAAGGCCCAGACCAGGTCGACAACGCCGTCGCCCGCCGCCAACGACGGCCGGCCGCGACCGAAGACGAAGACAGACAAGACGCCAGCCGCGCGCGCGACGGCCCTTTACGCCGCAGCCGACGCGTTTGAAGACGGTTGGAACCGCGTCGACCTGGCGATCGACCAGTTGGCGAACGCCGTTCGCAAAGCCCATGGCGCCGACGTCATCCGCGCAGCCATCGACGACGGAGCGAAGGTTTTAGCGCAACATATCGACGGCGCGGCAGGCCGCGATATGGACGCAGCGGCCATTCGTTGGCGTCGACGCATGCGCGGCCTCGTGAACGTCGATGGCACCAGCCTCAATCTCGCAAACTTTCACGCGCTCAAAGGCGACGTCGCCTCCGAGCAAACCCGGCGCGCCGCCTATAAGGAAGGCGGCATATTCATTTCAGGCGACGGCGCGCGCGGCTATGTCGTCAAAAACCGCAAGGGCGAGAAATTGCTCGGTCTACCGCGCTTCGCCGGCGGCTATATCCTAGAGCGGCCCAACCAGTTCGCCGCCCAGTTGCAACTCCTGCAGTCCGCCCATAACGGCGCGGATGCCGAAACCCTTCTATCCCGGGCGAACACAGTCTTCTCGGCCGTACATGAACGAGATCACAAGGCGACAGACCAGAGGCTGATCTACAAGCCGACGGAAGCCCGCGCGCAAGCATTCGTTTCGGCCGTTTTGGCCCTCCGGGACGCGAAGACCGAGGCGGAAAGGCTGGAGAAGCGCGCGATCCTCCAGGCGACGCTGTTCGCCGAGGCCGCGCCCGCGAACCGCCTGATGTCCTTCGGCCTCGACATGTCGCCCCTTGGGAGGATCAACGCGCTCGACGATCTGGGCGAGGACTTCAGCTCCGCCGTAAAGGCGTTCCAGGAAGGCCGCATCCGCGACGGCGCGGCTGACGGCATGTGGACGGTGCTCGACGCGATGGCGGCCGTCGGCGGCATCCGCTTCGGCAAGATCCTTGAGGAAGTCGCGCGCACGACCCCGCCCGGCCGCCGCCTCAGCGCCGCCTACAAGATCGCCCGAATGGAGAAGGCCGGCCCTACCCCGTACAAGCCCGTCAACGCCGAAGCGATGCTCGGCTCCCGCGCATGGGCCAAGTACGATGACGAGACGAAGGGTTACCTCAGGGGCCTCCTTGTGGCCGCCAAGGGCGCGGCTGGGGAAGAAACCACCCGTCAGCACCTTGTTGATCTAAGGGCCAATGGCCGTCGCGGTGTCCGTATTGATGAGGGCAAAGCAAGAGAAAGCACTGAAATAATTGTCAATGAGGAACACCGAAACAACCTTAAACCGACGGATAAAGGAAGACGGCATTACGATGAGATTTTAGATGGGACGGGCCTGAAGCGCGTATTTGGGATTTTCATGCTGCCATATTCGACTAAGAACAAAAATACCTTCGTTGAAATAAAGTCCGACGCGGCAAAATTAAGAAATAATCAAAGAAACGTGGATGCAATAATAAAGTCCAATAAAAAAGCATATGAAGCGAACGATGTTATCACACTTCGGATTCCATACGACGACATTAGCAAAGCAAAAATACGAGAAATTGCGAAAGAATGGATGAACGCAAAAGACGGCGTCGGGCGTCGCAACGTTTATGGTCGCGACAAATACAAAATGATAAATGGCGAAAAGGTAAGGACAGGTCGCATTAAATGGTCAGAGGCGCACCTCAACAGCCTAATGGACGATGTTGATCGCGCGATGAAACGTCAAAAGATGTATGAATCGGCCCCTACGGTTGGAGATTTTTTGGTTGGGCTTAGCGCCCGAATGGCGGTGGCATCGAATCACCTCGCATCGCCTCGCACCGGAGAAGATTAAGCGAAGGGGTTACATCATTCCAAATAACAACGACGGGCTGAAAACACAGGTTATATTCTCAGGCGTTCAGCCCCAATGTGGATACAATATGACGAAGGCGCTCTTGTTTGCGGATCGCATCGTGCACACGTGATGAATGCGCTTGATCGGGCGTCTTTTCAGCATCAGCACGACCCCCGCTAGCGTCGTCTGAACCGAGCCCTGCCGCCTGTATCGGCGTTCTAGAAAGCGTCCTTCGGCATATGCGCTCGGCATCCGCAATTTGCCCGACATAAAAATTCAACAAGACAAGCGAGTCTTCCATCAATGGAACAGTCGTATAAATAAGATGCCCGAATACAAAATGCCTGCATGTCAACATTCTTTGCCGCCAAGGCTCGATATGTTTACGCCAAATCTTAAGAGATTCAGCCGCACACATGTCTGGGTTCCCGTTTGTCCGCCATTTTCCACGATCCCCCACATAGATTGACGCCTCACTTTCCCGACGCGGAGTCCGGCGGGCCCAATCGATCGGATTCCACCAGTCCAATGTCTCTCGCCAATCCTTCTCACATGCGCTTTCCCAATTTCGCCAGGCAGTTTGGGCGCTATGCAGCACGTGAGCTGGACGAGGACTTACAACGCCAAAATCGGCTCCACGGCTATGAGGGCAAGACTCCGTAAGCGCCGCCAATTCCTTGTCGTAAATGCCAATGAGATCGGAGAAGGCGCCCGACCCTCCGTAAGAAAACCGCACCCACTCCTTAAAACGTTCATCCTCACGCACGTAAAGCCGCGCCGATTTTCGGGTAAAGCCAAGCTCCAGCAGACGCGCGCCGATGCCGTTCCGAACGGCTTCGCGGGCGTCCGCATCATCCTTCTCGGCTTGCGCAAGGCTGAAACCCATGGTCTCGGCAACTCCTGATAGCGGCGAACTATAAGGCAATGCTCGAGCATGGTCAGCGTCGCGCTGTGTTTGGTCGCCCCGAATGACGGCTACGGGTTGCGAGCCCAACCAATTTACCGTAACCGGACGCCGAAACCGGTCGGGAAAAACAAATGACGCGACCTCTGGGAAGCTGGGCTGCGATGGCGGCGCTATTGAGCGCGCTTGGCCTCGCCGCTTGCGACGATGCGGAGCCGCCGACGGCGCCGGAGCCGGTGCGCGCGATCAAGCATCAGACGTTGGCGCGAGGCGTGGCGGCGCAGCGGCGCCGGATCGCCGGCGTGGTCGCCGCCGCGACGACGGCGAACGTCGCGTTTCAGGCCTCCGGACAGGTGATCGAGTTGGCCAAGAAGGTCGGCGACGAGGTGGCGGCCGGGGACCTGTTGGCGCGCCTCGACCCGGAGCCTTTGCGGCTGCGCCTCGCCAGCGCCGAGAGCGAATCCCAGAAAGCCGCCGCCGCCGTCGCCGACGCGGAAAGCAAATATCGGCAACAGAAGCAGTTGTTCGACAAAGGCTTTGCGACCCGCACGAACTTCGAATCCGCCCTGGCGACGCTGCGCACGGCCCGCGGCGCCCTCGGCGTCGCCCGCAGCCAGGCGGACATCGCCCGACGAGACCTCGAGAAGGCGACGCTGACGGCGCCGTTCGCCGGCGTCGTCGCCAAGCGCAATACCGAGCCCTTCGAGGAGGTCGCCAGCGGCCAGGCCGTCTACACGCTCCAGACCGAAGGCGAGAACGAGGTCAGGGTTTCCCTGCCGGAAACGCTGATCGGCGAAGTCGAGATCGGCGCGCCGGTCGACGTGGTCGCATCGCTGGCCAGTGATGCGCCGATCCCCGGACGCGTCACCGAAATCGCGCCTCTGGCCGAAGGGGTCAACGCTTACCCGGTCACTATTCATCTGGATGCGCAGCCTCCCGGCCTGCGCCCGGGCATGAGCGCCGAGGCGATCTTCGAATTCCAGGCCGCCGACACCGCGGACGCGTTCACGATCCCGATCTCCGCATTCAAACCCAAGGTCGACGAGGAAGGCGGGCAAGTCTTCATTTTCGAAGAAGGCGCCCTACGCGCGCGCGACGTCCGGGTCGTCAACGTGCGGGACAACGCGCTTCAGATCGTCGGGGACGTCAAGCCGGGCGAAATCATTGCGACCGCCGGCGTCAGCCTGCTGCATGACGGCATGGCGGCCCGCCTGCTCGATCCAGAAATCCTGAAATAGCCATGCTGACCCGCTTTGCGCTCGCCAACCCTATGCTGGTGCTGGCGTTCGTCCTCCTGGCGATGACGGCCGGGCCCGTCAGCTTCTTCAGCCACCCATCGCGGGAAGACCCCAAGATCACAATCCGCGAGGCGTCCGTCCGCGCCAACTTCCCCGGCATGCCGGCGGCGAAGGTCGAACGGCTGATTACGACGGCGCTGGAAGAGAAAACGCGCGAAATCCCGGAGGTGGACGAAATCCGCTCGACCTCCAGCACCGGCCAGGCGCTGCTCAGCATCACCATCGCCGACCGCTATTCCGACCTGGATACGATCTGGACGAAGCTGCGAGACAAGATGGCGGAAGTCGCGCCGGACCTGCCGGCCGGCACGATCGGCCCCATCGTCGATACGGATCGGGGCGACGTCGCGATGGCGACCATCGCCTTGACCGCGGACGGCTTCGACAACGCCGAGCTTCACGCCGCGGCCAAGCAACTGCGCCGCAGGATTTACGCAAATGTCGACGGCGTCCGCAAAATCACGTTCTACGGCGTTCTGGAACGCCAGGTCTTTATCGAGTTCGACACCGTGCGGCTGGCCCAACTCGGCCTCGACCCCGCCAGCATCATCTCGGCGGTGCAGAACCAGAACGTCATCCAACCGGGCGGTCAGGTGCAGGCGGACGGCTATTCCCTGACCATTCTGCCGACAGGCGATTTCGGCGGCATCGAGGATATCCAGAATTTCGCCATCGCCCTGCCGGACGAAGCCGGCAGTTCCCTCTATCTCAGCGATATCGCGGAGATTTCGCTCGGCTACAGCGACCCGCCAGGTCCGCACGCCTTCTACAACGGCGCGCCGGCCATCGTCATCGGCATATCCATGGTCGACGGCTTCGACGCCGGCGCGTTCGCGCGCGCGCTCACCACATTTGTCGATCAGGCGAAGGTCGAGCTGCCGCTCGGCATGTTCCTCGATTACATCACCTATCAGCCGGACGAGATCGACGCCGCGGTGTTCGGCGTCCTCAACAATCTATGGCAGACAGTGCTGGTGGTGCTGGCCGTGGTGGTGGCCTTCCTCGGCCTTCGCACGGGCATGATCGTCGGCGCGATGGCGCCGCTCGTCATGGTCGCGACCATTCTGGTCATGCGGATCGTCGGCATCGATCTTGAGCGGATGTCCCTGGCCTCTCTCATAATTTCCCTCGGCCTCTTGGTCGATAACGGCATCGTCATCGCCGAGGAAATGCAGGCGCGCCTCGCGCGGGGCGAAGCGCGCGACGCGGCCGCCCGGGCGGTCGGCAAGGCGATGGGCGGACCGCTGCTCGCCGCCTCGCTCACGACCGTGTTCGCCTTTATGCCGCTGATGCTCATGCCCGGCGCCGCCGGCGAATACACGCGGTCGATCTCCCTTGTGGTGGCAATTTCGCTGCTCGTCTCCTGGATGGTCGCGCTGACCGCCCTGGCGCTGGTCTGCGCCTGGCTGCTCAGGCGCGGCGAACCGGTCGACGAGGAACACGCCTATTCGGGCCGGTCCTTCGAACTCTACCGCCGGGTCATGCGCTTCCTGATGCGCTGGCGCTGGGCGACGGCGGCGGCGGCGTTCTCCACGATCGCGATAGGCATCGTTCTGTTCGGCGGCATATCCAAAACCTTCTTCCCCGCCTCCGAACGCACCCAATTGCAGATCATCGTCGAGCTGCCGGTCGGCCAGAACGCCTATGCGACGCGAGACGTCGTGCTGCGGCTGCAGACCTGGCTCGACGACAAGACGCAGAACCCGGAAGTCGTCGATAGCGTCGGCTATGTCGGAACCGGCGGCCCGCGCTTCTATCTGGCGCTTTCGCCGATCGACGGCTTTCCGGACAGAGGATATTTCCTGGTGAACGTGCGGGAGCCAGGAGACGTGTCGCCGCTGGCGGAGAGAGTGCGCGCCTTCGCGGCGGCGAACATTCCGGAAGCGCGGATCACGCCGGAAAAGATGTCCCTCGGCCCCGGCAAGGCGGGTGAGATCAAGTATCGCATTTACGGCCCGGCCATCTCGGAGCTTTCCGCCGCGACGGAACGTTTGAAATCGGCTATGCGCGTGATTCCGGGCGTGCGCGACGTCAAGGACGATTGGGAGAACCCGGCGATCGCCGTCCGCGTGGTCATCGATCAGGAGGCGGCGCGCAGGGCCGGCGTCACCTCGGCTCAGGTCGCGGACGCCCTCAATGCGCAGCTCAGCGGCGTGCAGATATCGGACTATCGGCTGGGGGACCTCAGCATTCCGGTCATCGCCCGCGCCAAGGGCGAGGCGCGCAAGAACATCGACCGGCTGCGCACCTTGAACATCGCCCGCGTCGACGGCGCGCCGATTCCGCTGTTGCAGGTCGCGCACCTTGAAGGCGCGCCGCAGTTCTCCCGCATCAAACGGCAGGACCTGGAGCGCGTCGTCAGCGTTTCCGCAATTCACGCGACCGAGACGGCGGCCGGGTTCTCGGCCTTGTTGCAACCCGAAATCGAGAAGCTTCAGCGGGAGCTGCCGCCCGGCTACCGGGTGGAGCAAGGCGGCGAAGTGGAGGAAAGCGCCGAAGCGAACGAGAAGCTCTCCTCGAACATGCCCCTCGCCTTCGCCTTCATGGTCCTGACGCTGATCTGGCAGTTCAACAGCTTCGTGCGCACCGGGCTGGTGCTCGCGGTTATTCCGCTGACGATCACCGGCGTCGCCCTCGCGTTGACGATCGCGCCCGGCGCCAATTTCGGCTTCATGGCCATTCTGGGCTTCCTTGCCCTGGTCGGCATCGTCATCAACAACGCCATCATCCTGATCGAGCGCATCGATGAGGAAATGGAGCGCCGGGACGATGTGATCGAGGCGGTCGTCGAGGCCGGCGTGCGTCGTCTCCGCCCCATCATTATGACGACCTGCACGACAGCGCTCGGCCTGGCGCCCATCATTCTGGCCAAGGACGTGCTGTTCTACGACCTCGCGCTCGTGATCGCGGGCGGTCTGCTGTTCGGCACGCTGCTGACCCTGATCGTGATTCCCTGCCTCTACGCGATCGTATATGGCCGGCGCAGCCGTAGCCCGGCGTCGGCGCCAGCGGTCGAGGCCTAACGCAAGGTTCACGCCGCCGCGCCGTCGGTTGACGACTTCCGCCAACGGGTCGGAAACTCCCGGAACATCTAGGGAGCACGGCGCATGAGCGAAGATCTGTTGATCGACATTGCGGACGGCATTGGCTGTCTGACGTTGAACAGGCCTGACAAGTACAACGCCTTCACATCCGACATGCTGGCCGGGCTCCTGCGGGCGTTGGACGATTTCGAACGGCGGGACGACGTCTCGGTCGTCATCCTGACCGGCGCCGGCAAGGGTTTTTGCAGCGGCGGCGATATCGGCGGCATGGGCGCCGGAACCGAAAGTCGCCCGCACGCGACCAAGGAGCGGATCTGGCGCGAAATACAAGGCTTCCCCAAGCGGCTCGCGCGGTTCGAAAAACCGATCATCGCCGCCGTGAACGGCGCGGCGGTAGGCGGCGGCATGGACCTGGCGCTCGCCTGCGATATTCGCATCGCCGGCGAGCATGCCCGTTTCTGCGAGTCCTACGCAAAGATCGGACTGCTCCCCGGCGGCGGCGGCGCCTACTTCCTGCCCCGCCTGGTGGGCCGCTCCCGTGCGCTTGAGTTGTTGTGGACCGCCGATTTCGTGGACGCGGAAACCGCCAAGGCGATCGGCCTCGTCAACCACGTCTACCCCGCCGACGCGCTGATGACGGAGGCGCGGGCGCTCGCCGCCCGCATCGCCGCGATGCCGCCGCTTTCGATCCGCCTGATCAAGCGGACGGTCGACCAATCCCTGCGGTCGGACATGGATACGGCCTTCGATCTCGTAAGTTCCCACATCGCCATCGCCCGCGCCGGCCCCGACCATGCCGAAGCCATCGCCGCGTTCCGTGAGAAACGCGCCGGCAAGTATCAGGGCTTCTGAGGCGCGCGGACCTCAAGCGATCCGCATCGCCTCCCGGAATGCGGCGAGGAATTCGTTCGGACGTTCCTGTTGGATCCAATGGCCGGCGCCGTCGATCAGATGGCTGCCGCGATAGTCCGTCGAGGCCCTGGCCTCCATCGCCTCCAAGGCGCCTGGCGTCTGGCGGACGCCCCAGTCCTGGGCGCCGGCGATAAACGCCAGCGGGGCGGTCATCGAACGACCGCCGAACACGCCAAGCTCGCGCCAATATTCCGGCGCGAAACGACAGCGATACCAATTGAGGCCGCCCTGAAAGCCTGTCCGCGCATATTCGGCGGCATAGACGGCGAGCGCCGACTCATCCAGCCACGACGCCGTCGTCGCCCCCAATGCCGGCGCCACGGCCTCGGGCATCGTCGTCGCAAGGTCCATAACGTAGTAGGTCGGCATCTTAGCCAGCGCCTCGGCCGTCCAGCCGTCCAGGGGAAACGGCCGATTTTCCGGCCAATCAGCGCTCTTCATATGAAAATAGGCCTGTAGGAAGCGCGCGAGCCCCTCTGGCGCCGACATCATGTCCGCATTGGCCGGGCGGGTCGAATAATAGCGCTGATAGTGCTTCCGCGGGCGGTCGAGGCCGGCCAGCGCGGCGCTCATCCCGTCGTCGTCCGGCGGGTCGGTCGCGCCAAGCGCCAGGGCCGGCGGCGGCGCGAATGGCGCGCTCATGACCGTCGTCGTACGAAAGATGTCCGGTCGAAGCAGCCCCGCCCAGCCCGCGACAGAGGCGCCGAAGTCATGACCGATCACGTGGGCGGCCGAATCGTGGCCCATGCGGAACAGGAGCCCCATCGCGTCCCGAACCAGGTTCGGCATCCGGAACGTGAACAGGTCCCCGTCATAGTCGTCCGACCAGCCGAGGGTTCGTCCATAACCGCGCTGATCGGGCGCGATCACGTGGAACCCCATTTCCGCCAGCGGGACCATCACCTTGCGCCAGGAGAAAGCGAGCTCGGGAAAACCGTGCAGCAACAGCAGCGCGGGCCGACGCGGATCCCCGGCTTCGAGCACGTGCATGTCGAGGCCGTTGACGCCAGAGATCATCCGAGAGCCGACGCCGTCCGGCAGCGGCAGCGGGGCCAGGTCCGTCATCGCGATCAGTACCCGGCGCGCCGGGTTTCGTCCGTGACGTACCGGGCTTCCAGTTCCTTCACCTCGTCCATCCCCATCAGATCGAAGAATTCCTTGAAGGTCACAAGATCATTGACCAGGGCGGCGACGTCCCCTGTCTGCTTCAGATGCCGCAGCGTCCGTCGGATCGCCGGAATCGCGGCCAGCACCACGAAATTGGGATAGATCACGACGCCGAAGCCCAATGCCTCGATCTCTTCCGTCGGCAGGAATGGCGTCTTGCCGCTGGACGCCATGTTGTAGAGCAGCGGCGCCTTGAACAGCTTCGGCGCCTCGGCAAGCTGCTCCATGGTCGTCATCGCTTCCAGGAAAAGCACGTCGGCGCCGGCGTCCTCGAAGGCGTGCGCGCGCTCCAGCATCGCGTCCCAGCCTTCCACCGCAAGCGCATCGGTGCGGGCGACGATCTGAAAATCCCCGTCCCGGCGCGCGTCGACGGCGGCCTTGATCTTGGCGACCATCTCTTCTTGCGGGATCACCGCCTTGCCCGCCAGATGGCCGCAGCGCTTCGGCCATTCCTGGTCCTCGATATGCAGGCCCGCGACGCCGGCGCTTTCGTAAGCGCGGACCGCGCGGCGGACGTTCAAGGGGCCGCCCCATCCCGTATCCGCGTCCGCCAGGAGCGGCAGGCCGGAAGCGTCGGCGATGCGGGCGGCGTTGTCCGCCATTTCGTTCATGGACAAGAGACCGACGTCAGGCATGCCCAACCGACTGGCGGATGTGCCGGCGCCGGTCATATAGATCGCCTCGAAGCCTTCGGCCTGGACAAGCCGCGCGTTCAGCGCATCGGCGACGCCCGGCAGCACCGCAAGGCCAGGCTCCCTGATCATGCGCTTCAATTTCGTCGTGACGCGCTCGGCCATCTGGCGCTCCTTCATGTTTTTGAATTTTCGATCATGCCGACTTGCGCACGGCCCTCAAGCCCCATAGCGTTTGGGCATCGGATCGGACTGGGCGGAACCATCGCTTTGGAACGGGAACTTTCCCTGTATGAGAAGCGCGTCGACGCGCTGCTGCAATTGCTGCCGCGAACGGACGGGCAAGCGCGCGAGACTTTCCTGCGCACGCAGCGCGCGCTCAAGACGGCGCCGGACGACGCCGCCTATTTCGACCGTTGGATCGAAGCGCTCGCCGAAGCCCTGACGGCGGACGGCGTGCTTGCGGCCGAAGATCTGGCGGAGCGGCAAGCCGCCGTCCGCGCCAGGCTCGAACGATGGGAGATGGAGGAATGACCGTCGAGGCGCGATTCAAGCCGGGCGACGCCGTTGTGGTCGACACCCGCGACCATGACGGACATTGCAGAACGCCGACATATTTGCGCGGCCGCCAAGGGCGCGTGCGCGAAGTGCTGGGCGCCTACAAGAACCCCGAAGCGCTCGCCTACTATCGGGATGCGGAAGCCCTGCCTCTCTACGACGTGGTTTTCGGCTGGAAAGAGGTTTGGGGCGAAGACGGCATCGATGAGATCGCCGCGGATATCTACGAGAACTGGCTGAAGCCTGCCTGAAGGAGAAGACGCCATGCCCCATGACGGCCACGCCCATGACGATCACGCGCCCATCGAAGATATCGGCGAGGTGAGCCAGTACGAGGTGCTCGAGCAGGCGATCCGGGAGCTCCTGGTCGAGCGCGGCGTGCTGAGCGCCGAGGCGATCCAGCAGCAGATCGACGACATGGACAGCCGCACGCCGGTCGCGGGCTCCAAAATCGTCGCCCGCGCCTGGACGGACGCCGCCTACAAGGAGCGCTTGCTGAACGACCCCAAGGCCGCGTTAGCGGAAATGGGCGTCACCAAGCTCGACGAGAACCCGGAAGTTAAGGTCGTCGAGAACACGCCCGACCGGCACAACGTCATCGTCTGCACGCTGTGTTCCTGCTACCCGCGCGTCGTCCTCGGCATGCCGCCTGCCTGGTACAAGAAGCGCGCCTATCGCTCGCGCGTCGTGAAGGAGCCGCGTCAGGTGCTGGCGGAGTTCGGGACCGAACTACCGGACACTGTAAAGATCGAGGTGCACGACAGCACCGCCGACCTTCGCTACCTCGTGCTGCCGATGCGGCCCGAGGGCGCGGACGACTGGCCGGCCGAAAAGCTGGCCGACCTCGTAACCCGGGACGTGATGATCGGCGTGAAAGTTCCGAAAGTCGCGTGATCGAGGCCCGCTTGCGGGCGGGCCGCCGAACCGTTCATAGTTCCCAGTCGAAAGCTATACTGTCAGAGGAGGAAAAATTGGCCGATAAGCAGGTCATAATGCCGGTCGAGGCGACGCACATCCTGATGTTCGCGCGCTCGGTGAACGACGATAACCAGCTCTATTACGATGCCGACTACGCCGCGAAGACCGAGGTCGGGCACGTTCTGCCGCCGCCCACTTTCTATCGCGCGGTCGCGCAGTTCGATCCGGAATACTTCCTGCGCCCCAAGGTCGGCCAGAAGTGGTTCGGCTCGGCCAAGGGTCCGTCCGGCATTGAAGGCAAGCCCCAGAGCTCTGGGGGTCTGCATGCCGAGCAGCACTTCGAGTACCACCAGCCGGTCAAACCGGGCGACGTTCTTACCGTCACCACCAAGCCGGGCAAGACGTGGGAGAAAGTGAGCAAGCGCGCGGGCAAGCTCACGTTCACGGAGACGATCCAGGAATATCGCAATCAGGATGGCGAACTTGTCGTCACTTCGCGGGGCGTCGGCGTTAAGACCGAACGTCCGGTCGATCAGGGCTGAGGGAGGACTGAAACAATGGCGCTTAAGGCATCTGAACTGAACGTCGGCGACGCCCACGAAGAAGTCGTCGTCGAGAACCTCTCCCGTGGCCTCATCGTGATGTATGCGGGTACGTCCGGAGACTACAACCCGCTGCATTCGGACGAAGTCTACACCACCCAGGCCGCCGGCTACCCGAGCGTGTTCGCGCATGGCATGCTGACGATGGGCCTGACCGGCAAGATGCTCACCAACTATGTCGGCGACGGCCGCCTGACGAAGTTCGGCGTTCGCTTCACCAATCAGGTGTGGCCCGGGGATACGCTAACCTCAAAGGCCATCGTCGCCGAAATCCGCGGCGACGAGGTCGATCTGGAGTTGGAGACGGTGAACCAGGACGGCAAGACCGTCGTCACCGGCAACGCCACGGCGCGCATCGACGCCTGACCGGCGGAAATCGCATCGGCGCGGCCGCCGTCGGGAAACCGGCGGCGGCCGTTTCCGTTCGCGACTAGAGAAAGCGAGACCATGAGCCAGCTCAAAATCGGCGAATTCACGATCGACCGCGTCGTCGAAGGCGAGGGCAAGGCGTTCTTTCCGGGTTACATTTTCCCGGACGCCGACGACGCCGGCGTGGCCGCCGAGGAGGATTGGATGACGCCTGACTTCCTGGACTCCGAAAGCGGGCGGCTATTGCAGGGGAATGCGTGCTTCGTCGTTCGGCGGCCGGGCATGACCTTGCTGGTCGACACCTGCGTCGGCAACGACAAGCCCCGTCCCTCCTCCAAGACCTGGAACATGATGCGGACGGACTGGCTGGACCAACTGGCGGCGCTCGGCGTGCGGCCGGAAGACGTGACGCATGTCTTCAACACGCATCTGCATGTCGATCATTGCGGCTGGAACACATGCCTCGACGGCGACCGTTGGGTCCCCACCTTCCCGAACGCCCGCTACCTGCTGCCGAAGATCGAGTTCGACTTCTGGGCCGACCCGGCCAACGACGTCGTGACCGGCGTCGGCGCGAACGACGGCTGCTATGCGGACAGCGTTTTGCCGGTCCACTCGGCCGGACTGGCCGATCTCGTCTCCGCCGGCGACCGGATCGCCGACGATATGTGGTTCGACGACGCGTCGGGCCATGCGCCGGGCCAGTTGATGCTCGCCATCGATCTTGGCGGCGAGCGGTTGGTCTTCACCGGCGACCTGTTTCACAGCCCCCTTCAGATCGCGCGCCCGGAATGGTCCAGCAAGTTCGACGTGGACGGCGCGGCGGCGGCGACTACGCGTCGCCGGTTCATCGAAGAGAACGCGGACGCCGATGCGATCATCCTTTCCGCCCATGTGTGCACGCCGAACGCCGGCCGCATCGTCACCCGCGACGGCCGGCGCATCTTCCGCCTGCTAGAGGACCTGTAGCCCATGCGCCTGTACTGGACGCCCGCCTCCCCATTCACCCGCAAGGTCGTCGTCGCGGCGAAGGAGGCTGGGCTGTGGTCTTCCATCGAGATCGAAAAGACGACCTGGTCCCTGGATTGGGGATATAAGACGATCCCGTTCACGCCCGGACTGGCCGAAGCGAACCCCGTCGCGCGCATTCCGACCCTGGTGACGGACGACGGCGCGGCCCTGGGCTGTTCGACCTTGGCCTGCCAGCACATCAACGACATCGCCGGCGGCTGCCTCATGCCGGACGATCCGTGGCATCTCTGGTCGCTCTACGCCGTCGCGGACGGCCTGATCGAGGCCCAGGTGTTGATGCGGGCCGAAATGCTGCGCCCGCCGGAGTACCGCATGGAAAGCTTTCTCCAGAAACAGCGCGACCGTATCGCCCGCTGTTTCGACCATATCGAAGCCCACGCCGATCTGCTCAAGACCGGGGCCGACGGCGGGCCGCCGAACCTGGCGGAAATCACGGTCGGCGTCGCCGCCGGTTATCAGGATTGGCGGGAGTGGCTGGACGACTTCCGTCCCGGTCGGCCGCGTCTGGCCGAATGGAGCGCCAGGTTCCTGGAGCGCCGGTTCATGCGGGAGACGGAGCCGGCCGAAACGCCGGAAGCCTGATGTTTCGGCTCCGCGCCGCTACAGCTTCGACATGACGCGGCGGGAGAAGTCTTCGATCTGCCGGTACATCTTCTCCAGCGGCAAGCTGAAGGCGACGCCGTTCAGGCCCTCCGCCTCCAAGGCGTGAAGGCGATCGACGATCTCTTCCGGGTGGCCCGCGATGCAGAAGTTCCGAATGATCTCCGGCGTAATGAAGCGCGCCTCGTCGGGATCCAGATAGCTGTAGTGGCTTTCGTGGAGCTTCTGATGACGGGTCGCCTCGTCCCTCGACATATGGAAGTCCATGTATTCCTCCCAGATCGGCAGGACGTAGTCCGGCGGCTCGCGACCGGTCTCACGCACGAAATCCACCAGATAATGGACATTCGCCATGATCGCGGGACCGCACTCGGCGACGACGCGTTCGGATTCCAGGGTCTCGCCCTTCTCCAGCATCAACAGGTTGACCAGGGCGATGGTCTCGAAGCCATCCAATGAGCGGCCGACCTTCGCGGCCCCCTTCCGCACATTGGCGAGCACATTCGGAATGGCGCCGCCGCGCGGCAATCCGGTGATGACGCCGTCGCCCAACTCGCCGGCCAGCCCCTGAGCGCGCGGTCCGAAGCCCCCGACCATCAGAGGGATCGGGTGCTCGATATCGATATAGCCAAGATCGACATTCTGAAATCGGATCGGGTGGGTGACGCCGTTCAGCGTGTAGTCCACCTCTTTGCCCGCCAGGAGCGCTTTCACCACGCGCAGGTATTCGGCGAATTCCTTGATGCGGGTCGGCGGCTGGCCCATGGTCCGCATCGCCGTGTTGCCCGTGCCGGAGCCGAAGAACACGCGCCCCGGCGCCAACCGGTTGATCGTGGCGATGCCCGATGCCGCCACCGGCGCCAGCCGCAATCCCGGAATGGAGAGGCCGGAGCCCAGGCGGATTTTCTGCGTCTGCGTCGCGGCCACCGCCATGGTCGCCCAGATGTTCGACCGGATGAGGTGGGTATCCGGAAACCAGGCGAAATCGTAGCCGAGGTTCTCAGCGTGGGAGACGAACCCAAGCTCATTGATATAGCCGCAACTGACGCCGAACTTCATCGCCGTTTCCCCCGGATTTCTTATTCGACGGCAAGCCTAGAACGATGCGGCCATGGCGTCGATTGGAAGCGTGCGCGCGACCGGCCTACGCGCCGAGGCCGCGCGAGCGCATCGCCGCCGCGACGGCCGCAGCCTCCCCGCCTGCCGCCTCCAGCGCGGCGACGACGCCCGCCCGGTCGGCTTCGTTGCGGTTCTGGCTGAGCTTCGCTTTCGCTTCGATGCGCTCGATCTCCAGCGAAAAGGCGACGATGCCGCCAAGCATCTTGCGAACGAAATCCTCCGGCTCGTCGTCGAGCCGCCACGCGCCGGGTCCGTCGCCTTCAAAATGGCGGGAAAGCAGATCGACCGCCCGCCGCCTGTCGGCCACGTCGGGCAAAGGCCGGAGGGCGCCCGTGATATGAACCGCGACATAGTTCCAGGTCGGGACCGCATCGCCGCCGGCCTGTTTCGAGGGGTACCAATTCGGCGAGACATAGGCGTCCGGCCCCGAAAATACCGCGATCCCGGGGCGAGCCGATTCCAGATGTCGCGCGTGAGGATTGGCCCGGGCGACATGGCCAAGCATGGTCGGGCGCGACGCCGTCGGGTCGAGGATCAGCGGAAGATGGGTCGCAACGGGCGGTCCCGCCGCATCCTCGTTCCAGGTAAGCAGAAGGGCGAAGGGATGCGCCTCTGCGGCTGCAAGGCCCTCGGCGTCGCCTTCGGTGAAATACTTTGGGGCATACATAGCGGTTTTCCTTCCGGGGCGGCTGCGGATACGGCTTTCGCCGCCGGACGCCCGGAAAGCGGATAGCCGCCGCCGATGCTAGCCGACGTGCTTGGCGAAAAAGTCGATCGTGCGCGATCGCGCGAGCTTCGCGCTTTCCGCATCGAAGTCGCCGCGATGGTCGCAATTGAAACCGTGGCCGGCCGGATAGACATAGACGGTCGCGTCCGGATGCGCCTGACGGATCTTGTCGACGTCGGCCATCGGAATGCCGTGGTCCTTCTCGCCGAAATGCATCATGACGGGGTTCTTGGGCTGCTCGTCGTTGAACATGGCGATCTGGCCGCCATAGTAGCAAACGCTCGCATTCACGCCGACGCGCGTGGCCGCCAGCCAGGACATGGAGCCGCCCCAGCAATAGCCGACGCTGCCGATCTTGCCGACATTCGCCGCCTTCAAGGCGTCGACGCCAGCTTCGATATCTTTGACGGCGTCCGCCCAGTCCACCTTGGCGCGCGCATCGCGGCCCTTGGCGATGTCTTCCGGCGTATAACCGACCTCAAAGTTCTTCTCGGCCCTGTCGAAGAACGCCGGCGCCAGAACCGCGTAGCCATCCGCAGCGAAGCCTTCGGCCACCTCGCGGATGTGGCTATTCACGCCGAAAATCTCTTGGATCAGCAGAATGCCGCCCTTGGGCGCGCCTGCGGGATCGGCCTTGTAGCAATCGAACGCGTGACCGTCCGCAGCTTTCAGTTTGATGAAATCGCCCATGACCGAGCCCCCCCGAAACGCCTTTTTAAGTTGGGTGATCTTATCGAGCGCGCGCCTAGACGTAAACGAGCCGCGCGTCCTTTCCGCCTGCCAGAATGTCGGCAAGGCCCGTGATCTCGACAGGAATGTCCTGGCGCAGGTCCGCAGCGTCGAGCCCCGCGACGGCGAGGCCGGAATCGCAGGCCGCGATCCGGGCTTGCAGCTCCGCCAGCGCCGCGAAGAGTTCGTCCGGCAAGGCGACGCCGCCGGCCTCGACCCGCGCCAGATAGGCGGCGCCGGCTTCGCCCGCCGCCGTCTCAAGGTCTGGGAGCGCGTCTCTCGTCAGGCCCTGCACGCCCTCGACCGCGAAAAACAGCGTCGTCGTGCCGCCGAGCGCCGCGTTGGAGACGCCGAGCATCAGCGCGTAGTGAATACGGTCCAAAGCGCGGGTTTGAATGATGAGGGTCAGGCCGGGAAGGGCCATGGATGCCTAGTCGCCGTCGAGGATCTCGGTCGACATTCTATCGCCAAGTTTCTCGCGCATGATAGGGACGCACTTGCCGCAACGGGGCGCGCACCCATTGGCGCGGTAGATATCCGCGACCTTATCCGCGCCAGCGTCAATCGCGCCGGCGACAGCCTTTTCGTTGATGCCATTGCAGAGGCAAATGTACACCGGCGAAAGCTCCCTGAACGAGCACTATCATACCCTGGCGAAATTAAGCCTAGATTGAGAACTATTGTCAATCGCATTGAATTCGACTTGGGCGGGCGCGCGCGACGCCATTCGGCTCAAAGCGACCGGGCGATCAGTTCCTTCATGATCTCGTTCGTGCCGCCATAGATTTTCTGCACGCGCGCGTCCGTCCACATACGCGCGACAGGATACTCCGCCATATAGCCATAACCCCCGTGCAACTGGACGCAGATATCGAGCGCCTCGTTCTGCTTCTGGCTGCACCACCATTTCGCCATGGACGCCAAGCGGCTATCCAGACGGCCAACAAGCAGTTTCTCCACGCAATCGTCCACGAAGACGCGGGCGACGCGCGCCTCCGTCACGGCCTCGGCCAGGCGGAACTTGGTGTTCTGGAACTCGAAGATCGACTGTCCGAACGCTTGCCGCTCCTTCACATAATCGATCGTGTGGGCGAGCGCCGTCTCCATGGACGCGACCGCGCCGACGCCGATCAACAGGCGTTCCTGCGGGAGTTGGTTCATCAACTGATAGAACCCCTGCCCCTCGACGCCGCCCAGCAAATTGGATTGCGGCACGCGCACGCTTTCGAAAAACAGCTCCGAGGTATCGGCGGCGTGCATGCCGACTTTCTCGAGATTGCGGCCGCGCTTGAAGCCTTCCCGCTCCGCCTCGACAAGGATCAGCGAAACGCCCTTGGCGCGGGCGCTCGGGTCGGTCTTCGCGACGAGGATTACGAGGTCCGCGTTCTGCCCGTTGGTGATGAAGGTCTTCTGGCCGTCTATCACATAGTCTTCGCCGTCCTTGACCGCGCGCGTGCGCACCGACTGCAAGTCCGAACCCGTGCCCGGCTCGGTCATGGCGATGGCGGCGACGACCTCCCCGCTCGCCATCTTGGGCAGCCATTGGCGCTTCTGTTCCTCGGTCCCGAACTCCAGCAAATAGTGGGCGCAGATGCCGCTATGAACGCCGTCGCCGAAAGCGGCGCCGAGTGTGATGCGCTCCAACTCCTCCAGCCAGGCGAAATGATGGGCGACCGTGCCGCCGCCGCCGCCATAGGCCTCGGGGATCGACGGACAAAGGAAACCGGCTTCGCCGGCGGCGCGCCAGGCGGACCGTTCCACGATGCCTTCCTGGGTCCAGCGGGCGATATGCGGCTGAAACCGATCTTCCAGAAAACGCCGGGCTGCCGCGCGGAACAGCGCCACATCCTCCGATTCCCAGGATGGCCGGTGATCCGCGATGAAATCGAAGCCGAGGCCACCGCCCCCCAAGTCATCCTGTTCGCCGTCTCGCATGGTCCATTCCCTTCAAACCGCACCGGCGGATCACCGCCGCCCCCGCCATTCAAGCGGGACGCCGATTTCGACGCAGCCGGCGCCCTCCTGTCAAGCAAGCGGGCGCGGATCGGCGTCCATTCGCTAGAGCATCGCGAAAAGGCCGTGATAAGCTTAAGGAAAGCGCCTCGCCGAAGGCGGCGCGCAAGCATCACAAAAATCGAGGGGATGGGACTATGGCGTACGAAGGAATGATTGCGGAATCCGTTTCGATACAGGGGCATAAAGGCGAGTTCGTATCCGCCTATTCCGCCCGCCCGATGGGGCCAGGGCCGTTTCCAGGCGTCGTTCTGATCCACCACCTGCCCGGCTGGAGCGAGTGGTACCGGGAGGCGACCCGTCGTTTCGCCCACCATGGCTATGCCGCGATCAGCCACAATCTCTATCACCGCTTCGGCGAAGGCGACGCGGATGACGTCGCGGCGACGGCCCGCGCGGCCGGCGGCGTCGCGGACGACCAGGTCATCGGCGACACCGAAGGCGCTGTGCAGTGGCTGAAGTCGCAGGCCTACGTCAATGGCAAGATCGGCGTGATCGGCAGTTGCTCGGGCGGCCGGCAGGCATTCCTTTATGCCTGCAACACCAACAGCATCGACGCCGTGGTCGAGCTTTGGGGCGGCCGCGTGGTGCAGGCGGAAGACGACCGGCCCGAGAAGCAGCCGACGCCGCCGATCGACTTCACCAAGGACCTTTCCTGTCCCCTGCTCGGCATCTTCGGGAACGAAGACCGGGCGCCCAGCCCGGAACAGGTCGATCTGCACGAAGCCGAGTTGAAGAAACACGGCAAGACCTACGAGTTCCATCGCTATGACGATGCGGGCCACGGTTTCTTCTACTACCACCGGCCGATGTATAGGGTTGAGCAGGCGCTCGACGGCTGGGAAAAGGTCTTCGCATTCTTCGGCAAGCATCTGGCGGGATAGACGGCATGTGCACATCAATCGTCGAGATCGTCGCAGCCGAGGGCGCCGCCAAGAACGGCGACCGCTGGTTCGGCGTGAACAAGGCGGTCGTGGCATACGATCACCCAAGGCATGCGCTGCTGGACGACGGCATCGCCATCGATTTCCTGAATGACGCGGCCGGCCCCGCGGCCCGAGCCGCCGTCGAGTTGACGCTTGAATCCGCGAAGGCGCTGCGCGACGCGCTAACGCGGGCGATTGCGGAGGCGGAAATCGAGGAAGGCGCGCGCAGCAGCGACGCCGATCCGAAGGCGCGCGCCGCCTGACCATAGCCTCGCGCGGGCGCTGAGGCTCGCGCTCAGGCCACGTCGAAGGCGACGGAGACCCGTTCCTCCGCGCCTTCGAACGGCTCCGTCCAATGCCAGATATAGGATGGAAAGCAAACCATCAGTCCGACTTCGGGGCGGATATATCGAACGGGCGGCGGGCGCACGGCCTCTATGCCGTAGCCCGGCCGACCGAACCCGAGCCAACCGGCATGGTCGCCTGCGTCGCCTAGCGCGGCCGGGAGTTTCGGGTAGTAAACGCCGCTCAGCCAGCCGAGATTGTGGATATGGGGCGCCTGCACTCCCTGTCCCGGCATCAGGTTGGCCCAGGACACGATTTCGAACGGCTGCTTGGGCCGCCGCCCGAAAAACGGGTGGCCCGGCGTATCGGCGATCTCTGCCGCAAGCGCCTGTGCTTCGCGCTCGATCATGCCGCGAAAGGCCGCGATTGGCGGAGATGCCGCCATCCCAGGCTGAAACAGGTTTTCGGTCACCCGTCCGCCACGGGCTGCGCGAAGCGTCGGGTCCCACGTGTCTGTCAATGTCGGGTGCGTTTCGAACGCCGCCACAAGGTCGGCATTGAACGCCACCAGATCGCCATAACCCTCGGGCGGCGACGGCCGACGGGCATAGGCGAAAACGTCCGGATCGCTGAGGCGCAAAGCTTCCTGGTCCCGCCCCAACTCCCAAAGCGCCTGGGCGCGATAGGCGGTGACGTTCGCGCTTTCGGCGCCTGTCGCCCGGTGGCGTTCCGCGACCTCCAGCGCCTCGGCGAAACGACCGAGTTTCAACAGCACGGCCACGTAGTTGGAAAGGCGCGCCGGGTCCGGCTTTTCGGCGGCGCTCAATCCCCGCTCATAGAGCGCCGCCGCCGCCGCGAATGCGCCGGCCTGTTGTTTCATATCCGCCAGGTCCAAGGCGGCGGGCCAGTAGTCCGGCCGAGCGGCGAGCGCGCGGTCGAGCAGCGCCATCGCCGCCTCTACGTCGCCATAGCGCCGCCGACCGATGCCGGCGAGCCGGCGCAGCGCCGGCGCATGGGTCGGGACGGCGGCGACGATCGCCCGATAGCCGGCCTCCGCCGCTTGCAGATCGCCGGCCTGCTCCGCCGCAACGCTGCCGCGCCAATGGGCGCTCAGGTCCGCCTCGGATCGGATCGCCATGCCGCCCGTCACCATTCGCCAATGCGGTAGCCGCGTCGCAATTGACCGGCCTTGCCGGCGCGGGCGGCGAGCGCGACATCGGAAATCGTCACGCGCGTGCGCCGCGCGCGGAAATGGGCGAAAAGCCGTTCGTGCAGGTCCCGCTCGGCGGCGAGCCCCTGGCCGGCCAGGTCGCGCTGCTCCTGCGGGTCGTCCTCAAGGCAGAAGAGCTGCGAGGGCTGCTTCTCCCAAAGCACATATTTCCACGCGCGGCTGGCGATCATGTAGCCGCGCGCCTCGTTCGCCTTCATGCCGAGCCGCTTGGCGGCGTCGCGCATGGCATAGTCGGTTTCCGAAACGACGGTTTCGCGCCATTCGCCCGGCGCGCCGCCGTCTCGCATCAACGGCAGCAGCGAGCGGCCTTCCAGGCGCTGGCCATCGTCGACGCCGCCGAATGCGTCCAGGAAGGTTGCGGCCAGGTCAATGCTTTCGGTCAAGCGGCCATCCACTTGGCCTCGCGTCGCGTCGGCGCGGGGGTCGGGATCGTAGACGATCAACGGCACCCGCACGCTCTCTTCGTGCAGCATCTCCTTCTCGCCGAGCCAATGGTCGCCCAGATAGTCGCCATGGTCGCTGGTGAAGACGATCAGGGTGTTGTCCATCAGCCCGCGCGCCTCCATGAAGGCGAAAAGGCGGCCCAGCCAATCGTCGATCTGGCGTATCAGCCCCAGATAGGCCGGGATCACCGCCCGGCGCACCTCCTCCCGGGAGAAGGCGACGCTGTCCTCATGGGCCATGAAGGCCGCGTGAACGGGATGCGGCGCGTCCCGCTCGCTCGCCGTTTTGTTCGCGGCCGGAATTTGAACGCCGGCGTACATGTCGTGATAGGGCGCCGGCGCGATATAGGGCCAATGGGGCTTGATGTATGAAAGGTGCATGCACCAGGGCGCGTCGCCCGCATCTTCGATGAACGACATCGCCCGCTTGGTCATGTAGGCGGTTTCGGAATGCTCTTCCGCGACCCGCGCCGGCAAGGGAGCATGACGCATCTGCCAGCCGGACAGAATCTCCCCGTTCGGACCTTCCGCCGAGTTGGCCCAATCGTGCCACGGGTTCTCGCCGTCATAGCCCTGTTCCCTGAGATAGGCGTTGTAGGCCACGTTCGGGCTCATGGATTCCGTCGGGTGCAAGCCGTCGTCCCGCTCGAACGGCTCGAAGCCGCATTCGCTTAACAGCACCCCCAATTCGGAGTTCGGTTCGACGCCGAGCCGCGCCATGCCGGCGGCGTCCGCCGCCATATGGGTCTTGCCCACGAGCGCGGTGCGCACGCGCAGCGGCCGCAGATAGTCGCCGATCGTGTGCTCGCCGACGTTCAGGGGCACGTTGTTCCAGACGCCGCCATTGGTCGTCATATAGCGGCCCGTATAGGTGGCCATGCGGCTCGCGCCGCAGATCGGCGATTGGCAATAGGAATGGGTGAAGAGAACGCCCTTGGCCGCGAGCGCATCCAGCGCGGGCGTCTCCAGGTCCGGATGGCCCATGGCGCCCAGATAATCCCAGCGCTGCTGATCGGTCATGATAAACAGTACGTTCTTGACGGACGCCATGACCCGGAAACTCCAAATGAATCGACCGCGCGCCCGCCGATTAGACCCCGAGCCGCGGCGCGCCGTCCAGCCGAACGGCGAGGCCGAGGCGTTGGCTGCGCGCGTCCTCTACCGCGATCCCATGGTCCTTATCATCGATAAACCGGCCGGTCTTCCCGTCCATGGCGGCCCCGGCGGCGGCCCCAATCTGGAGGATATGCTCGACGGCCTGCGCTTCGGCGCGCGCGACCGGCCAGGGCTGGCGCACCGGCTCGACCGGGACACGGCGGGCTGCCTCGCCCTCGGTCGGGGACCGAAGGGCTTGAAACGGTTGGGCCGCCTGTTTCGCGAAGGCCTTGCGGAGAAAACCTACTGGGCCTGCGTCGAAGGCGCGCCCGAGGACGACTCCGGCCGGATCGAAGCGCCGCTCGCCAAGATCGCCGAGCGGAGCGGCTGGCGCATGGCGGTGCGGCTGGACGGAAAGCCCGCGGCGACCGAATGGCGCGTGCTCGGCCGCGCCAGGAACCGAGCCTGGGTCGCATTCATGCCGGAAACCGGCCGCACCCATCAGGTTCGCGTTCACGCCGCCGCCATCGGCAGCCCGATCCTGGGCGACGTCGCTTATGGCGGCCAGGCCGGACTGCCTCTGCACCTCCTCGCACGGTCGCTCGTCCTGCCGCTTTATCAGAGCAGGACGATCAAGGCGGAAGCGCCGCCGCCGCCCCACATGGCCGATACCCTGAAGATGCTGGGATACAGCCAGCCCCCAGCGACGGCGAGCGGCGGAGGCTAACGCCAGACCGGAATGTCGTTGCGATCGCCGAGGCCCAACAGCAACTGCCAAAGCTGGTTCACCCGAACCCGGAACCCGGCGGCGGCCGTCGACAGATAGAAAATCCACATCCGGCGGAAACGCTCGTCATACCGTTCGTGATCCAGGTCCGGATAGGCGGCTTCGAAGTTCCGCATCCAGGCCATAAGCGTCTTGTCGTAGTCCGGCCCGAAGCTGTGCCAGTCCTCGATCACGAAATGAGCCTCCGCCGCGCGGGCGATCTCCGCCGCCGAGGGGATATGGCCGTTTGGGAAGATATAGCGGTTGATCCAAGGATCGATCGCGGCGCCTGCATCATGGTCGCCGATGGTATGCAGCAGGAAGCGGCCGCGCGGACTGAGCGAACGCTTGGCGATGGAAAAGTATTCGCCGTAGTTCCGGGCGCCCACATGCTCGAACATCCCAATCGAATAGATCGCGTCGAACCGCTCATCCAGCTCCCGGTAGTCTTGCAGGCGAATTTCGACATCCAGGTCCGCCACGCGCTCCCGCGCCAGCGCGGCCTGCTCCTTCGAAATGGTGACGCCGACGACCCGGACGCCGTGCCGCTTCGCCATGTGATAGGCGGCGCCGCCCCAGCCGCAGCCGATATCCAGCACTTTCATGCCCGGCTGCAGCTCGAGCTTTCGTGCGATCAGGTCCAGCTTCGCGGTCTGCGCCTCGGCCAGATCGTTGGCGCCGCCCTGCCAGTAGCCGCAGCTGTACATCATCAGCGGATCGAGCATGCGCTCGAACAGATCGTTGCCGACGTCATAGTGGGTTTCGGCGACCATGCCCGCGCGCTTGCGCGATTGGCGGTTCACCAGGAAGTTATGCGCCCGCTGCGTCGCCTTGCAGAGCTTGAGCGCCCATAGCTGCTCCCGCACGCCACCGCCCATGATGCGCTCGAACATCTGGTCCATGGCCTGGCTGTCGAACCAGCCATCCATGTAAGCCTCGCCGAAGCCCAGCGAACCGCCCAACATCGTGCGGCGCCAAAGCCTGTCGTCGTGCACTTCAATATCCCAAGGCCGTCCCCCATCCGGCCTCACGTCGGCGCTTTCCAGCAGCTTGAGCGCCTGAGCTGCGAATACCCCCGCCATAGCTCCTGCCTCATCTCACTCGCCGTAATGATTCCTAAAAATCGCCAGGACGTCTAGACATCATGCTAGGCGCCGGTTCGGCGCTTGCGGCGATAGAGGGTCCATAGGATGCGGCGACAGGCAGGCTGAAAGGCGGGACACGCGCGACGCAGCGCCTGGACCCGGCCAGGAAAAACGCCCGGCAGACCGTTCAGTCTAAAAGGAATTCCTTGTATCCGCGCTCGGCGACCCGCTCGGTCTGCTTCCGGTACTTCACGGCGCTGCCATTGTAGCCGAGCACGCGGAGGACATCCCGGCCGGCGACGTTTCGATTGACGCCCGTCTGCCAGGATTTGACCTGACTGGAAAGCAAGATTGCGGCGGCGTCGTCCACCTGCTTGCACCATTCCGCCACCGCATCCGGCTTCGGTTCGACCCGCGTGAGCTTGTGGTCCCGCATATGCTTGACGAGGCCCGTCACGAAATCGACGATCTGCTCGCTATTGCGCGGAATGTTGCCGCGCGCCGTATGCGGCCCGAGAATCATGAGCATGTTCGGATAGCCTTCGGTCTGCACGCCCAGATAGGTGCGCGGCAGCTCCAGCCACTCGTCCCTCAGGCGCCGACCGCCCGGGCCCTGGATGTCGATCCTGTCATAGGGGCCGGTCACGCCGTCGAACCCGGTCGCATAGATCAGCAGATCGAACTCGTGCTCTTCGTCGCTCGTCTTCACGCCCTTCGGCGTGATGCGCTCGATCGGCGTTTCGTTCAGATCGACGAGGCGGACATTGTCCCTGTTGTAGACCTCGTAATAGCCGCTTTCGAGCGGCAGACGGCGGGTGCCGAAACCGTGGTTCTTCGGCGTCAGCTTATCGGCGATCGCCAGATCCTTGACCCGCTGCCGGATCTTCTTGGCGGCGAATGCGCTCATCAGCGCGTTCGCCTCCTTATCGATCAGAATGTCGCTGAAATTGCCCATCCAGATCCCGAAGCCCGGTTCGGAATAGAGCTTTTCCCAAAACGCCTCCCGCTCCTCCGGCGAGGTTTCCAGCGCCTTGCGCGGATCCGGATTGTGGATGAAGCAGCTCACCGTATTGCGGCACCGCTCATAAATCTCGGGGAAACGGGCTTTGATCCGCTTCTGCTCTTCCTCGGTGATGACGCTGTTGTTGAGCGGCGCGGCCCAGTTGGGATTGCGTTGGAACACGGTCAGGCTGCCGACCTGGCTGGCGATGGTCTGGATGACTTGAATGGCCGTCGCGCCCGTTCCGATGATGCCCACACGCTTTCCCGAAAGGTCGAGCGGTTCATGCGGCCATCTGGCGGTGTGATAAGCCGGCCCTTCGAAACAATCGACGCCTTCGATGTCGGGCATGACGTAGGCCGAAAGCGGCCCCAGGGCCGGTATGAGAAGGTTGCAGGCGAACTCGGCGCCGTCCTCCAGCTTAACGATCCAGCGGCGCGTTTCCTCCTCCCAACGGGCGGCCACGACATTGCTGTCGAACCGGATGTCCCGCCGGAAATCGAACTTGTCCGCCGCATACTGGACATAGGCGAGCGTGTCCGGTTGGGCAGAGAAATGCTCGCGCCAGTTCCACTCCTGCAACAGCTCCTCGGAGAAGGCGAAGCCGTAGGACCAGCTTTCGGAATCGAAACGCGCGCCGGGATACCGGTTCCAAAACCAGGTGCCGCCGACGTCCGACCCGGCTTCCAGCACCAATGTGTTCAGGCCGAGCTCCCGCAACCGATGCAGTTGATAGAGCCCCGAAATCCCGGCGCCGATGATAATGACGTCATAGGTCGAAGGCTCGGTCGCCGCGGATTGCTCGGCGGAAACGCTGGTCGCCGTCATGGATTTGGTCCCGAATTCATTCGTCGAAGCGTTAGTGGGTTTCGTCGTAGTCTTCCGAAATCCTGTAGCTGTGCGGCATAACGGGGCTCAGCCCGTTCTTTTCGTGCTCGCGCACCATGGAACGGGCGACCGTGCGCAGATGCACTTCATCCGGACCGTCGATGAACTGAAGCGCGCGGCCCCATGTCCACAGATACGAAAGCGGCGTATCCGGCGTGAGGCCCATGGAGCCGAACACCTGCATCGCGCGGTTGACCACCGTCGTCTGCAAACGCGCGGCCACGATCTTGATCTTCGAGACCTCGAGGCGCGCCGCGCGGGGGCCCTGCTCGTCGATCATCCAGGCGGCGCGCAGCACCAGCAACCGCGCCATGTCGATCTCCTGCCGGGACAGCGCCACGGCCTCGCGCACGGTGTCGTGGTCGATCGTGCGCTTGCCGAAGGTGTTTCGGTTAAGCCCGCGCTCGATCATCAGTTCCAGCGCGACTTCGCACTGGCCGATGGTGCGCATGCAGTGATGGATGCGGCCAGGGCCCAGTCGGGCCTGGGCGATCATGAAGCCGTCGCCCTCCTCCGCGATCAGGTTGCTCGCAGGGACGCGCACGTTCTCGAACACCACCTCGCAATGCCCTTCCGGGCTGATGTGGTGCATGACCGGGATATTGCGGCGGATGGAGACGCCGGGCGTATCCGGCGGCACGATGACCATGGACTGCTGGCGATGGGTTTCGGCATTCGGATCGCTCTTTCCCATGACGATCATGACGCCGAGATTGGGGTGGGCGGCGTTGGTGATGAACCACTTGCGCCCGTTCACCACATATTCGTCGCCGACCCGCTCGATCCGCGTTTGCACATTGGTGGCGTCCGAGGAGGCGACCTCAGGCTCCGTCATGCAGAACGCCGAGCGGATTTCGCCGTTGAACAGCCGGGTCAGATAATCGGCCTTCTGTTCCGGCGTGCCGAACATATGGAAGACTTCCATATTGCCGGTGTCGGGCGCGTTGCAGTTGAACATTTCCGGCGACCAGTAGATGCGCCCCATGATCTCCGCGAGCGGCGCATATTCCAGGTTCGAAAGGCCCTCGCCCGGCGCTTCCGCCGGCAGGTCCGGCAGGAAGAAGTTCCACAGGCCCTCGGCCTTGGCTTTCGCCTTAATGTCCTCGCAGAACGCCGGCGGGAAGGTCCCCGCCTCCGTCAAGCGATGCCACTCCTTGTCGCGCGGAACGATCTCTCGGACCATGAAGTCCGATACCCGTTCCTGTAGCTGCTTGACCTTGTCCGTATAACCGAAGTCCATCTGTTCGTTTCCGCCATGCTGGGTCTATGGTTGCTTGGGGGAAGTGTAGCGCCCGCAATCGACGGCCGCTATCGTGCCCAGGGGGAGAATGCCGATGCGCTTTGTCGCGGTCGTGAAAGAGGATTGCCCGACCTGCCGACTGGCCGTGCCGGCGCTGGCGGAGATGCGGGCGGCGGGCCTCTCGCTGGATGTGGTGACCCAGGACGAGCCGGCGTTCCCGCGCGGCCTCGAGCCTCGGCATGACGCCGATCTTGGCGAAAGCCATAAGCTTCGGATCGAGATCGTGCCCACCGTAATCGCCTATGACGACGGCGGCGGCGAGCGCGAACGGGTTTTCGGCTGGAACAAAGCGGAATGGCGGGCGATTTCGGGTCTGGGCCATATCGGCGAAGCCCTGCCGGAGAATATGCCCGGCTGCGGCGCGCTGAACGTCGCGCCCGGCATGCCCGAACGCCTGGCGCTGGCTGCGGGCGAAATCGCCCTGGCCGCGCGCCCGATCGCGGTCCCCGAAGACGCGGACCCGATAGAAGTCGCCTACGACCGAGGCTGGACGGACGGTTTCCCGATCGTGCCGCCGACCGACCTTCGCGTCGCCCGCATGCTGGCGGGCACGACGCGCAAGCCGGACGAAGTGATCGGCCTCATTCCGCCCAACCTGTCGCCGCTGACGGTGGAGAAAGCGGCGATCAACGCCGTGATGGCAGGCTGCCGGCCCGAATATCTTCCTGTCGTGATCGGCGCGATCGAGGCGGCGTTGGAGCCTGAATTCGCCATGCACGGGCTCCTCTGCACGCTCGCGTTTTCCGGGCCGATGATTATCGTGAACGGTCCCGTCGCGCGGCGGATCGGGATGAATTCCGAAGGCAATGCGCTCGGCCAGGGAAATCGGGCGAACGCTACGATCGGCCGGGCATTCCAGCTCATCATCCGCAATGTCGGCGGCGGCCGGCCCGGCGAGATCGATCGTTCGGTCCTGGGGCAGCCCGGCAAATACAGCTTCTGCTTCGCCGAGGACGAACGGGACGCCAGTTGGACGCCTTTGGCGGAGGCGCGCGGCGTTCCGGCCGGCCAGTCCGCCGTCACCCTGTTTCACGCCGACGGCGTGACCGGCTTCGTGGACCAGAAAAGCCGTTCGCCGGAAGAGCTGTGCCAATCCCTCGCCATGCAGCTTTGGAGCGTCAATCACCCCCGCCTCGCGCGCTGGGGCAACGCCGTATTGGTGCTGTCCCCCAATCACTATGAGATTTTTCAAAGCGGCGGCTGGGCTCGGGCAGAGATCGAAGCCGGCCTCATCCAAGCCCTGAAGCGCCCGGCCAAGGACCTCATCGAAGGCGCCGGCGGCCATCCGCTCGGCATCACCCCGGCGCAGGCCGAGGCCTATGCGGACGCGGACGGAATGGTCGATAAGTTTCATCCGGGCGGCCTGTTAGTCGTTCGCGCCGGCGGTCCGGGCGGCCTGATGAGCGCCGTCATCGGCGGATGGACCGGCGGGCGAAACAACGCCGAAGTCCGCCCCGTCACCAGAGCCTTGAAGGAGGTTTAGCCTTGCCAGATTACGCGATGCGCGACCCCACGGCGGAAACCGCCGCCGTGCTGCGGGAACGCCGACCGCCGCCGCCCGAGCTTGCCGGCAAAACGGTGGCGCTTCTCTCCATCTCCAAGGAGCGGTCGGACGAATTCATGGACGCCCTCGAGCCGCTGATCCAGGCGGCCGGCGTCAAGACCATCCGCTTCAAGAAGCCGACCCACACCAAGCCGGCGCCGGAAGCGGTGCTCCAGGATATCGTCGAGCAGGCCGACATCGTCGTCGAAGCGCTCGCCGATTGAGGCTCGTGCACGTCGTGCAGTTTGCATGACATTCACAGCCTCGACGTCCGCGGCATTCCCGGCTGCGCCACAGCGACGGTCGAGTTCAAGCAGGCGGCGGCCGCCCAGGCGGGCGCGCTCGGCTTCGAGCCGGCGATCGTCTGGACGCCGCACCCGATCCAGAACCGAACGGCGGACGAGCTGGCCGAGTTGGCGAAAGCGGCGGCGCCGGAGATTCTGACGCGCATCCGCCAAGGCTGATCGCGTTCGCACCGCCCGACCGGCCCATCGAAAGGGCCGGCGGGCAGCGCGATCGCGTCAATTAAGGCTGCTCGTCGCCGGCAGCGCCAGATAGAACATCAGGAATATGATCCCGCCGCCAATGCCGTAGCCGGCTAGCGTGGTCCAGATGTTCATGCGATCTGGCATCGGATCGTTGGGGTCTTCTTCAAGCATGGCGATCCCTCACCCTTTGCGAAACAGAGTTAGCCGAACGTATCCGGCAGGAACATCACGATATCCGGGAACAGCATCACCAGGGTCAGCCCGATGATCTGCAACCCGATGAACGGCAGCACCGCCACGAATATCTCCTGCAGCTTGATATCCGGCGGAGCGACCGATTTCAGCCAGAAACAGGCCGGCCCGAACGGAGGCGACAGGAAATAGATCTGGATGTTCATCACGAACAGAACGCCGAACCAGATCGGATCGTAGCCGAGTTCCACGACGACCGGCGCGAAGATCGGCACCGTGATGTAGGCGATCGCGATCCATTCCATGAAGGTGCCAAGGATGATCAAAACGCCCATCATCACAAAGATCACGCCAAGCGGCGGCAGGTCGAGACCGCGCAGCAAGCTCGACATAAAGTCATTGCCGCCGATGATGTTGTAAATGCCGACGAAACTGACCGCGCCCAGCACAAGCCAGATGATCGTGCCGACCGTGATCATGGTCTTGCGGAGAGCTTCCTGAAGCATTTCCCAGGAAAACCGTCCGCGCACACATGCCGCCGCCATCGCGCCGAAGACGCCGATGCCGGCGGCTTCGGTCACGGTCGCGATGCCGCCATAGATCGAGCCCAGGATCCAGACGATGACCAGCATTGGCAGAATGAGACCGCGCAGCTTGGCGCGCTTCTCCGCGCTGGTCATCGCGACGATATCCCCCTCCGGCAGAGGCGCCAGATGAGGCTGCAAGCGACAGCGGATCAGGATGTAGGTGATGTACAGGCTAGCCAGCAGCAGCCCCGGCAAAAACCCGCCCAGGAACAGGTCAGAGATCGAGACGTTCGCCGTCAGGCCATAGATGATCATGATCACCGATGGCGGTATCAGCGTGGCCAACGATCCGCCGGCGCATATGGTGCCCATCGCCAGCTTCTTGTCATAGCCAAGGCGCAGCATCTGCGGCAGCGCGATCAGCCCCAGCATGACGATCTCGCCGCCCATGATGCCCGTCATCGCCGCCATGATGACGGCGACCAACGTCGTCTGCACGGCGACCCCGCCCCGCAGATTGCCAGCCATCATCGACATGGCGTCGAACAAATCCTCCGCCACCCCGGACCGTTCGAGGATATTGGCCATGAAAACGAATAGCGGCACAGCGACCAGCGGATAGGATTCGAGGAGGCCTTGGGCATTGGACGCCACCAAGAACAGGCCCGGCGGTCCGAAGAATGCGATCGCCGTGCCGATGGACACAGTCAAGGTGACGACGCCCAGAGGCATGCCAGTCACCATCAGCGCGATCATCGAACTGACGATGATCAGCGTTGCAGTTTGGATATCCATGCGCCTAGTCCCCCGGCAATTCGTTGGACTTGTCGACGCCGTGGCCGGTCAAGTGCTTGAGAAGATTGACGACCGCCTGCACGCCATAGAGGGTCGCGCCGACGAACAGCAACGTCTTCAGGATGTAGGGCTCCGGCGAGTTGAAGGACGTGCCTGACCGCTCGACGGCGTGGATCGCATCGACCATCGGCCCCCAAAGCGCAAACATGAACACGCCGAGCGCGACGACGGTCATGACCAGGATGAACAGGTCCAGCCACCACCGGGCGCGCCCTTGCACATGGTCGTAAACGACGGTGATCGCGATATGCGAACGCCGCATGGTGATGTAGCCGCCCGAAAGAACCCAGGCGGACGCGCACACCACCATCACCACTTCGAACGCCCATTGAGTCGGCGCGTTGAAGAAGTAGCGCATACAGACTTCGTATGCGGTGATGGCGGCGCAGATCAGATAGAGATGAGATACGGATAGACCGATGAACTGGTTCAGTCGATCGATCGCGCGGAACAAAGCCTGCATGGCGGGCGCTCCAGCGAAACGGCTTGGCTAGAAACAGCGACAGCCGTGACGAACGCCAAGGTTCGTCACGGCTCTATCGCTTGCGGGAAGCTGGTTCGGCTTAGAGCAGACCCATTTTCTTCATGAACGCGACATGCGCGTCATAGGCTTCCTGAGCGAGCTCGGACTGTTTGCCGATATCTTCCCAAGCGCCCTGAGCGATCGCGCGCAGCTTGTCGCGCTCCGCCTGCGGCCAATCGATGATCTCGATGCCGCTTTCCTTGTCGGCCCTGTCGCGGGCGACGAGTTCGCGGTCGCGCAGGTCGGTCGCCCGGGTCAGGTCCGTCCAGGCCGCGTGATACCAGGTCAGCAGCGCGGCCTGTCCATTGGGGCCGATCTTGTCCCATACGCTCTTGTTCACGATGAACTGGATGACCGCCATGGAGTGGATGCCCGGATAGAGCGGGTACTTGGCGATCTTGTTGAAACCGAGCGAAGTATTGTTCGTGTAGGACGACGCGTCCGCGGCGTCGACGACCTTCTTCTCAAGCGCCGTATAAAGTTCCGGGAACGGAATCGACGTCGGGGCCGAACCCGTGCGCCGAAACACTTCCGCGGCCATGCCTTCCGGCGAACGCAGCTTAACGCCCTTCAAGTCGGCGACCGAGCGGATCGGGATCGTCGAGACGAAGGCTTCCTTCGCGAAGGGGCCGGCGCCGATCACCTTGATCTTGCCGCCGAAGTGCTTGTCATAGGCCTTCTGCAGGATTTCGACGCCGCCGCCGAAGCGGAAGAACATCTGCTTCTGATAGGGCGTGTCGTAACCGGCGATCAGATCCCCCATGATGCCGAAAACCGGATCGCGGCCCGCGAAATATGCGACGGCGTTCAGATCGCCCTGCAGGATGCCCGCGGCGACCGCCTGCGGCGTTTCGCGATGAGGCACCACGGTCTTCGACGGGCGAATGTCGATCTTGATATTGCCGTAAGTCATTTCCTCAAGCTTTTTCACCCAGTTCTCATTGAGATAGGTCTGGGAGAAACTGCCAGCGGCGAAAGACGCCTGAAGCTTCAGGACTGTTTCTGCGAGCGCGTTGGAGCCGGCGAAAGCAACGCCGAGACCGACCGCCGCAAAAAGCGATTTCTTGAACATTTGTACCCCCCTGGGTTTTATTATCAATTTTTTGTTTTGCGCTGGTTTTTATTTGGTTGCGCCGCTTTTTCTTGCATGTGTCCAAAGCGCATGCAAGCGGTGCTTATAATTTTTCCACGCCCCAGAAACCGAGAATGCGGGTCGATCAGCGCGAGCCCCGCATCGCGACGAAGACGCCGCCGGCCGCGATCAGGCCCGCTCCCAGGATCAGTCTCCAGCCGACCGCCTCGCCAAAGGCGACAGCGCCAATCGCGGCCGACCACGCGATGGTCATATAATAGAAGGGCGCGATGGCGCTCGCTTCGGCCAAGGCGACTGCCTTCAAGAATATCGCCTGTCCGCAGACCATCACCACGCCGACGCCGGCCAGCGCCAATCCTTGCTCAGGGCTTGGCCAGACCACGAAAGGCGCAGCGATCGCGCAAGCGACGACCACGCCGATCGTATTGTTGAGCGCCAGGATGGTCAGGGTGGAATCGCGAATGGCGAGGACGCGGATGGTCGCCACCTCGGCGCCGGTGAACACGGCCGCCATTAGCGCCACGAGACCGATCGGCTCGAACGCGGCGGCTGTCGGCCGCATGACCACGAGGACGCCGACAAACCCCAGGCATGCGGCCGCCCAGCGGGCGACGCCGACGCGTTCGCCAAGAAAGAGCGCCGCGCAGATAAGGGCAAAGAGGGGCGCCGACCACGCGATCGCCGTGGCGTCGCCGAGCGGCATGCCGCTGACCGCGATGAATATGCAGGTGACGCCGGCGAACCCCAGCAGAACCCGCTGCACATGCCTGAAGGGAATCGCCGTTCGGTAAACACCGCGGCCACGCCTTAGAATGTAGGGCGTCAGCACGAGAAAGGCGAAAAGGAACCGGGCCGCGGCGACCTGCGTCGGATGCAAATCGGGCCCTGGCACAACGGTCTGCGCCGCCTTTGCGAGCGCATTGGCGCCGGCGAAGAAGGCGCAGGCGATAATGCACAGCACCGCAGCCCGAAACAGATCCGCAGATCCGCCGGCCTTGTCCCCTGCGTCGACGTCGCCGCCAGCTTGACCGGTCATTGGCGCCCAGCCTTTCACGAATGGGCGCAGGCCCTTGGGAACCGTTACTCGTACCGCCGCAAGGCGCGCTGCTTGTCCCGCTGCCACTCGCGGTTCTTGATGTCCTGGCGCTTGTCGACGTTCCGTTTGCCCTTGGCGAGACCGATTTCGATCTTCGCCCGGCCGCGGTCGTTGAAATAGATGCGCATGGGAACCAGCGTCATGCCTTCGCGGCGGACCGCGCCGATCAGGCGTTCGATCTGCCGGCGATGCAACAGCAGTTTGCGCGGACGTCTCGGCTCATGGCCGAAATTTCGCGCGCCTTCATACTCCGGGAAATGGGCGTTCATCAGCCAGATTTCGCCGCCCTTCTCGCCGGCGAAGGCTTCCGTGATGCTGCCGCGCCCCAGACGCAGCGACTTGACCTCGCTGCCGGTCAGCATGAGGCCCGCCTCTATCGTGTCTTCGATCGAATAGTCATAGCGGGCGCGTCGGTTTTGCGCGACGAGGCCCGTCGCGATCATCCCGCCGCCCTTTTTCTTTTTGGCGGCCATGCTTCAGCGGCTTTCGGGACCGGACGCCCCGCTGGAGCGCCCGGCCAATTGCGTTCGGTTAAATCAGGTCTAGCGCCTGCATCGCCTTTTTCACCCGCGCCTGCGCCGCCTCGCTCGCTTCCACAAGCGGCAGACGGACGGCAGGCGAGACCTTGCCAAGCAGGCTGGCGCCATACTTGGCCGGGGCCGGGCTCGGCTCGCAGAACATAGCGTCATGTAGGGGCATCAGGCTTTCATTCAACTGCCGCACCCGATCCATGGCGCCTTGCTGCCAGGCTTCGTGCATCATCGAGCAAAGTTTCGGCGCGACATTCGCCGTCACCGAAATGCAGCCTGCCCCGCCCTGGGCGAGATAGGCCACGGCCGTGCCGTCCTCGCCGGAGAGCATGCACCACTCCGGCCCGATCAGATTACGCTCGCGCAGCGGCCGCGCCAGGTCGTTCGTCGCGTCCTTGACGCCGACGACATTCGCGAGCGCGCCGATCCGAGCCATCGTCTCAGGCTGAATATCCACCACCGAACGCGGCGGGATATTGTAGACGATCATCGGAATCTCGACGGCGTCGTTGATCGCCTTGAAATGGCGAAACAGCCCTTCCTGGCTCGGCTTGTTGTAGTAGGGCGAGACCACCAGGATCCCGTCCGCGCCCGCGCTCTTCGCGTGGGCCGCCAATTCAATCGCCTCATCGGTCGAGTTCGACCCGGCGCCAGCGATGACCGGAACCCGCCCGGCCGCCGCTTCGATGCAGAGCTCCACGACCCGTTTGTGTTCGTCATGGCTCAGGGTCGGAGACTCGCCGGTGGTGCCGCAGGGCACGAGCCCGTGGCTGCCCTCCGCGATCTGCCATTCGACGAATTCCTGATACGCTTTCGCATCCACCTCGCCATTGGCGAATGGAGTGATGAGAGCAGGCATGGAACCCTTGAACATAACGACCTCCGCGCGCATTGCGCATAGTTTAAGGCGGTGGACGATACGCCGCTAGCTTCCCACCTGCAAGGAAGCGCCTTTCGAGCAGGCCGCGCCTCGCCTAAAGTGCACAGAGAATCATCATTTTCCTGGGAGTAACAGGAATGCCCGAAAGTCCCCTGGCCGGGGTCGGCGCTTGCGTGTTCGACGCTTATGGGACTCTGTTCGACCTCATCAACCCCGTCGCCGCCAGGGCCGCGCGAACAGGCGACAAGGCCCATGCCCTAAGCGAGCTTTGGCGACGGAAGCAACTCGAGTATTCGTGGCTGCGCTCTCTCATGGGCAAACATGCGGATTTCTGGCAGGTCACCGGCGAGGCGCTCGACTACGCAATGGCGGCGCTCGAAATCGACGACCCGGGCCTGCGCGCGGAGTTGATGGAGCTCTACCTCTCCATTCCGACCTACGATGAGGTCCCCGAAACGCTGGCGGCCTTGCAGAAGGGCGGCCTCAAGACCGGCGTGCTTTCGAACGGCGCGCCGATCATGCTGACCTCGGCCATCACCTGCGCCGATATCGCCCCCTCCCTCGACGTCGTATTTTCCGTGGAAGACGTCGGCGTCTACAAGCCGGACGCGCGGGTGTACCAGATGGCGGTGGAAAAGCTGCGCCTGGAGCCGAACGAAATCGCGTTCTTCTCCTCGAACGCTTGGGATGTGGCCGGCGCCGCGACCTTCGGCTTCCGGACGGTCTGGTGCAATCGCGGCGGCGCCCCGAAGGAGCGACTGCCCGGCGCGCCGGTCGCGGAGATCAGAAACCTAAGCGAAGCGCTGCCGCTCCTCCTCCCCTGACAGAAAGCCGTTCAGATGCCTGCCACGCCGATACCGGCCGAAGCCGCCGGCCTGCCGGACTTCGCCGCTCCTCCCCCAGCTGAGAGCGCGGACGTATTCTCGCTGTCGAGCCATGCCCGCGCCAGGGAGGCGCTCGAACTCGGGCTCGCCATGAAAGAGCCGGGGTTCAACGTATTCGTCGTCGGCGACGACCGGTCCGGCCGAATGACGGCGACGCTCGCCTTCCTGAAGGACGAGATGAAGAAGCGGTCCGCGCCGTCCGATTGGCTCTATGTCAATAATTTCCGCCGGCCGCACCGACCGCGCCCCCTCGCCGCCCCCGCCGGCGTCGGTCGCGCGTTTCGGGACCGCATGGAGAAGCTGGTCCCGCAGATCCGCGAAGGCCTTGCGCATGCGTTCGGCGAGGAGACGACCCAATCCGAGCTGCGCAAGGAGCAGGAAGCCCTGGCGACCGAGATCGCAAAACGGATCGAGTCCCTTAGGGAAGACGCCCGCGCCGCCGGCCTCGACCTGGCGCAGACGCCGCAGGGCATGCAGGTCGTGCGCGCCGGCGGCGAGAACGCGCCGGACTGGATGAGCCTGCCGGAAGAGGAGCGCCGGCGCATCGAAACGGCCGGACGCGAGATCGGGCTGAAACTCGGCGAGTTCAATCGCTGGGCGGCGGAGCGACAGCAGGACGTCGCCGAACGCGCCCAGGGCATGAGCAAGGAGATCGCCAGCGAAGCGATCGCCGTTCTGGTCGATGGCGTAAAGGTCGAGTTCGCGGAGCATATGAACCTGTCCCGCTGGCTTGACGAGCTGAAGGCCGACGCGGCGGATCACCTGCAATTCTTCGCGCCCCTGCCCCCGGGCCAACCGCCGCCGCCCGGCTACGATCCGCCCGAGCGCCGTTACGCCGTAAATCTGTTGGTGGACCATAGCGACGACGCGCACCCCAATGTCGTCTTGGAGCCGAACCCCACCTACCAGAACCTGTTCGGGCGCATGGAGTACCGGCAGGTCGGCGGCATCGTCGAAACGGATTTTTCGCTGATCCGGTCCGGGTCTCTGCATCGGGCGAACGGCGGCGTGCTGGTGCTGCGCGCCGACGCCCTGGCTCGGCAAGGCGCCGCCTGGGAATTCCTGAAAGGCGCGATTCGAGACGGCGTAGCGCAAATGGAAGAGCTGCACCGCTTCGGCGGCATCCCCATCGCCGGCGCGCCGAGGCCGAAGGAAATCCCGCTGAACGTCAAGGTCATCGTCGTCGGTTCGCCGCACTGGTACTACACGTTCTTCTCGGCGGATCCGGACTTTCAGGCTTACTTCAAGGTGAAGGCCGACATCGATCCGGATATGGAGGCGAGCGAGGAAAACCTTCGGGGCCTCGGCGCCGTCGCCCAGGCGATGGCCGCCGAGCGGGGCGCATGCGCCTGTTCCGAGGCGGCGCTGGGCGAACTGTTCGCGCTCTCCAGCCGATGGGCCGGCGACCGGACGAAGCTTTCCTCCCGCTTCGAAAGAATGGACGACCTGATCGCGGAGGCCGTCGTCATCGCCAGGCGCGCGGGCCGCAGCGACGCAATCGAAATCGACGACATTCGCGCGGCCCGCGACGCCCGCGAACGCCGCAATAGCCGTATCGAAGACCGCAGCCAGGAAGCGATCAGGCGCGGCGGCATCAAGATCGACGTTACAGGCCGCGTCATTGGCCAGGTGAACGGTTTGACGGTCCGCGACGTCGGCGACCATGCCTTCGGCGGCCCGTCTAGGGTTACGGCGCGGACCTCCATCGGCCGCAAAGGCGTCGTGAATATCGAACGGGACGTCGCCATGGGCGGACCGATCCAGCAGAAGGCCGCAATGATCCTGCAAGGCTATTTCGCCGGTCAGTTCGCCCGCCGCATGCCGTTGTCGTTCACGGCCTCCATGACCTTCGAGCAGAACTATGGCGGCGTAGAAGGCGACAGCGCCTCTCTCGCCGAGGCCGTGGCCATTGTCTCCGATCTCGCCGAGACGCCCGTGCGGCAGGACATCGCCATAACCGGGTCGATGAACCAACGCGGCGTCGCCCAGGCGGTCGGCGGGGTCCATCACAAGATCGAAGGTTTTTTCCGCGCCTGCCAGGAGGCCGGAGCGTTGACGGGCGAACAGGGATGCATCGTGCCGGCCAGCAACGCCGACCAGCTTATCCTCGGCCATGACGTCGTCGCGGCGATGGAGGCGGGCGATTTCCATATCTGGACCGTGGAACGCCTGGAAGACGCGCTGGAGCTTATGCTCGGCCTGCCCGCTGGAGACGTTGACGCGGCCGGCGACTACCCGCTGGACTCCATCTTCGGCCGCGTGCAGTCCCGCCTTCAGACCTTCAACCAGCAACTCCTCCGCGCCGAGCGGTTGATGACCTGACCGGCCGGCTATCCCGACCGCCCCTATTTTCTTCCGCCAAGCTGAACAAGAAAGCGACGACACCGCCATGGCCACCGAAACCGGCAACACTTTGCGCGCCACTGGATACCAGGCGCCGGAGTTTCTAACGCTCCAGGAACTTCCCGAGCGGGCGCGGGCGAATCTGCCGGATACGTCCTGGGACTACCTGGCGGGCGCCGCGGAAACGGAGACGACCTTTCTCAGGAACCGGATGGCGATCGACACGCTCGCCTTTCGCCCGCGCGTCTGCCAGGACGTCTCCAAGGTCGACGTGACCAAATCCTTCATGGGCCGTACGCTTCGCATCCCTGTCTTCCTCGCGCCCATCGGCAGCCTGGAAAGCTTCGCCGCGGGCGGCGGCGCCACGGCGGCCAAGGCCGCGGAGGATTTCGGCGTCGACCACATGGTGAGCTCCGTCACCCAGCCGGACATGGAGACCGTGGCGGCGGCAGTCGATCAGCCCACACTCTTCCAGCTCTATGTGCGCGGCGACGAAGCCTTCATCGACGACCATGTGCGCCGCGCCGTCGACGCGGGCTTCCGCGCCTTCTGCATTACGGTCGACACCGCCCACTATTCCCGCCGCGAGCGCGACATCTTGAAGCGATATCTTCCCGCCGGACGCGCCCGCAGCGCCAATCGCAGCGGCCATAGCTGGCAGATGGCGTTCAACTGGGACAACGTGAAGCGCTTCAAGGACAAGCACGACATCCCCTTGATCCTGAAGGGCGTCGCGACGGCCGAGGATGCGGCCACCGCCGTCGAGCACGGCGTCGACTGCGTTTACGTCTCCAACCATGGCGGCCGGCAGCTCGATCACGGGCTAGGATCGATCGCGGTTCTGCCTGAAGTCGTGGCGGCGGTCGACGGCAAGGCGCAGGTCGCCGTCGACGGCGGTTTCTGTCGCGGCACGGACATCGTGAAAGCGATGATCCTCGGCGCCGACGCCGTGGGGCTTGGCCGCATGCAGGGCTATGCGCTGGCGGCGGGCGGCCGCGCGGGCGTGGTGCGGATGCTGGAGCTGCTCGAACGCGAATGCGAGATCGCGCTTGGCCTGCTCGGCGTCACATCCTTCGCGGCTTTGGACGAACGCTATCTGACGACGGCGCCGCTCGCCTATCCGCCAAGCCCCTTCGCCGCCTTCCCCCACCTGAAGTGGGCGCGGCACAACGAGCGATAATGACGATCTTCGCCCTTGCATCCCCGCACGCGATCAAGCAGTGTCCCGCGCCAGCGGGGGAACCTGAATCGGTAGGAGCTATTTGTTTATGATCCGGTTTGTCATGCCGCTGCTCGCAATGTGTTTGTTGGCGGCGCCGGCCGGCGCGCAGCAAACGACTCCGCAGCAGCCGCAGCAGAACGTCGAACGCAAACAGAATGGCGATTGGACGGTCGAATGCGTGCAGGACGCCCAGGCGCGTCGCCTCTGCCGCATGATTCAAAACGTCACGGACAAGGACGGCAAACCGCTGATGCAGGTCGTCGTCGCGAAGCCGCCCGAAGCGCAATCGGCGCTGCTGACGGTCATCGCGCCGCTGGGCGTCTGGCTGCGCCCAGGCCTGTCGCTCGCGATTGATGGGGGCCAGGCGAACCGGCTCGCGTTCGAGTTCTGCCTGAAAGAGGGCTGCCTGGCGCGCGTCCCTCTCTCAGCCGGCATGGTGAACGCCTTCAAGAAGGGGTCGGCCGCGAGCATTTCCCTGCAGACGATCCGCCGCCAGAAACTGGATCTGAATGTGTCCCTCCGGGGCTTCACGGCGAGTTACGGCGCGCTCTAAGCGAATGGCGTCCGCCAGCCGTACGACGGCGGCGTCGCACCGGTTAGCTGGCGCTTTAACTATTTCCGGATAAACTTGGCGCGTCTGGATATTAAGGGAGCGCGCTTCGGGAAGCCCTGAGGCGCGCCTGCGGGCCCATGTTTCGCCGGTTCGGCATCTCGTCGCGGACGCAACGCATCACGCTATCGCTGATCGCGCTTGGATTGGCGCTGCTGATCAGCTTTCTGCGGGATGGCGATTTCCAGAGCCCGGCAGACGCCGGCGCCTCTCTGCCGATCCCCTCCGCGCAATCCACGCCCAAGGAAACCGCCGCCCGGACCGTCGACGCCGGCACGGCCCAGGCGGAGACGCGCGAACAAGCCGTCGCCCAGGCGATCCGATGGCTGGAGGCGCAGGAAGGCGGCGCTCACAACGGACACGCGATCGCGCGCCATGTGGGCAAGTCTGAGCAAGACCTGCGAGACCGGATCGCCCGGGACGGCGTCGGCGTCGCATCCGCGTTCTACGACCTGGAGACGGCGGCGGTCGCGATCGTCCGCACCATTCGCCACAAGCCCAACGACGCGGAGGTGCGCCGCTGGCTCGGCGCCGACGACAGCCGGCGACGGCTGGCGCTGCGCCGAATCTTCGACAAACCCATCGGCTTGGTCGTGCGCCGGAACGGGGCGGCCGAGGACGGCCGCACCGCCATCACGGTCTTGACCAAGCGCCAGGTGGACGGTCGCCCCTCCTACAGCCTGCTGACAGCCTATGTGGAGCCCTAAGTCCGCCGCGCATCGTCGCCTGCCGGCCAACGGCATGCTGTGGCAGATGCTCAAGGCCTACGCCAATGAGGATTGGGAACGGGCGGCGGAGCCCTGGCCCGCCCCGGCCGAGGCTTTCCTCGCCGATTGCGGCAAGGGCGAAGCGCTCGCCCTCGCGGACGAATTGACGACGCTGATCGGGAGCGGCCTCGATGACGACGGCTGGCGCAACCTCCTGCGCGCCGAGGAAATCGACGTGGACGCGCTCGCCACGTTCGGCGACCTGACGGACTGGGCGGCGGACCTGCGCGAGCGCGCCATCAAAGCCGCCACCTGAACCGACGCCTCTTCCGGAAAAAGAAACGGCCCCGGCGCGAAAAACGCCGAGGCCGAATGTCGTTCAACGTGGACGCGCTCGCCGGTTGGTCCGGCCGCGCTTCGCGAAGCGCGGCCGACAGCCCTAGTGGGCCAGCACCGCCAGCAGCAGCAACGCCACGATGTTCGTGATCTTGATCATCGGGTTCACGGCCGGGCCGGCGGTGTCCTTGTAGGGATCGCCGACAGTGTCGCCCGTGACGGCGGCCTTATGGGCCTCAGAGCCCTTGCCGCCATGGTTGCCGTCTTCGATGTACTTCTTGGCGTTGTCCCAGGCGCCGCCGCCCGCCGTCATCGAGATGGCGACATAGAGGCCGGTGACGATCACGCCCAGCAGCATCGCGCCGAGCGAGGAGAACGCCGCGGACTTGCCGGCGATCACCCAGATGATCATGTACAACACGATCGGCGCCAGGACCGGCAGCAGCGATGGCACGATCATTTCCTTGATCGCGGCCTTCGTGAGCAGGTCGACGCAAGAGTCGTAGCGCGGACGGCCGGTGCCTTCCATGATCCCGGGAATTTCCCGGAACTGACGGCGGACTTCCTCGACGACCGAGCCGGCCGCGCGGCCGACGGCCGTCATGCTCATGGCGCCGAACATGAACGGCAGCAAGCCGCCGAAGAACAGGCCGACCACGACATAGGGGTTGGACAGCGAGAAGTTCGGCACGACGCCCTCGAAGAACGCATACTTGTCGGGATTGGCGGCGAAGTATTCGAGGTCGGCCGTATACGCGCCGAACAGAATCAGCGCGCCGAGGCCCGCGGAGCCGATCGCGTAGCCCTTGGTGACAGCCTTCGTCGTGTTGCCGACGGCGTCGAGCGCGTCTGTGATGTCACGCACGTCGCTTTCCAGTTCGGCCATTTCGGCGATGCCGCCGGCGTTGTCGGTGACCGGGCCATAGGCGTCGAGCGCGACGACCATGCCGGCCAGCGCCAACATCGCGGTGACTGCGATGGCGATGCCGAAGATGCCGGCGATCATGTAGGTCAAGACAATCGCGATGCAAATGACCAGCGCCGGACCGGCGGTGGCCTCCATCGAGACCGCGAGGCCCTGGATCACGTTGGTGCCATGGCCAGTCGTCGAGGCCTGGGCGACGCTGCGGACCGGGCGGTACTCGGTGCCGGTGTAGTACTCGGTGATCCAGATGATCAGGCCGGTGACCGCGACGCCGATGAGCGCGCAGACGAACAGGCCGCCGCCGGTAAAGGTTCCCGAAGGAGTCTCAAACGCCGTGCCGAGGCCAAGCAGGGCCACGGTGACCGCGAAGATGAAGACCAGCGACAGAACCGCAGAGACGATGAAGCCCTTGTAGAGCGCGCCCATGATGTTCTTGGAGGCGCCGAGCTTCACAAAGTAGGTGCCGATGATGGAGGCGATGATCGAAACGCCGCCGATCAACAGCGGGTACATCAGGATCGTCTGCCAATGTTCGCCGCCGCCGAAGAAGATCAGGCCGAGAACCATGGTCGCGACCACGGAGACGGCGTAGGTCTCGAACAGGTCGGCGGCCATGCCGGCGCAATCGCCTACATTGTCGCCGACATTGTCTGCGATGACGGCAGGGTTGCGGGGATCGTCTTCCGGGATGCCGGCTTCGACCTTGCCCACCAGGTCAGCGCCGACGTCCGCGCCCTTGGTGAAGATGCCGCCGCCGAGACGGGCGAAGATCGAGATGAGCGAAGCGCCGAAGCCGAGCGCGACCAACGGGTCGATCAGCTGGCGATCCTCAGCGCCCGTAGCCAGAAGCACGCCGTAGTAGCCGGCGACGCCGAGCAGCGCCAGGCCAGCGACGAGCATCCCGGTAACCGCGCCGGACTTGAACGCGATGTCCAGGCCCTTCTCAAGGCTGCTCCGGGCTGCTTCCGCCGTTCGCACATTGGCGCGAACCGAAACGATCATGCCCACATAGCCCGCAACGCCGGAAAGGGTCGCGCCCAGGGCGAAGCCCAGCGCCGACATGAAGCCAAGCAGCAGCCAGGTCAGGATGAAGATGACGGCGCCGACCATCGCAATGGTCATGTACTGCCGCTTCAGGTAGGCGGCCGCGCCTTCCCGAATAGCGGACGCGATTTCCTGCATGCGCGCGTTGCCGGCGTCGGCCGCCAGAACGGCGCGGCCGGTCACGATGCCGTAGAGAACGGCGGCGACGCCGCACAGGAGTACGAAGATATAGGCCAATTCCATCGAATGAGGCCCCCCGGAAAAGTTTCGATCAGGTAAGACAAAGTGCGCGCCGAATCCGATTACCGGACGCGGAGCGCGCTTTCAGGCGCGGCGTCTATGCCAGATGGCCCGTCGGCTTGCAAGTTGCCGCAGTGCGACAAACGGCCGGGTCCGCCGTTTGATCGCCCGAAAGTTCGCCCGCGTCCCCGCTCACGCCATGCGCGGCGACTTCGCCTTCAGCGCCAGGACGCAGACGATCGCCAGCCCAAGCAGCGGCGCGACGCCGTAATTCACCGTCGACCAGTCGAAGGACGAAAGGAGATGACCGGAAGAAAGCGCCGCCGTCGCCACGGTCGCAAAAATCAGAAAATCGTTGAACCCCTGAACCTTCGCGCGTTCTTCCGGCCGATAGGTCGTGGTCAGCAGCGACGTCGCGCCGATGAACATGAAATTCCAACCCACCCCGAGAACGCCAAGCCCTACGGCGAAGTTCTCAAACGAGATTCCGGACAGATGGGCCGATACGGCCGCGATGTTGAGCGCCGCGCCGACCAGGATGATGTTGATGGCGCCAAACCGCCGGATCAGATCGCCGGTAAAGAACGAGGGCGCGAACATCCCGACGATGTGCGCCTGGATCACCCATTTCGAATCGACGAACTCGAACCCGCATCCGGCCATCGCCAACGGCGTCGATGTCATCAGCAGCGCCATCACGCCATAGGATACGAACGCCGTCACCACGGCGACGGCGCATCTGGGCTGCGCCAGGATTGTGATCAGCGGCCGGCCGGACGACTTACGCTCCTCCGCCGTCAGCTTCGGAATACGCACGCCCGAAAGCAGGACGAAACTGATGAGGTAGACGCCGATCAGCGAGAAATAGCTTCCCGCGAAAATATTCGGCTCCAGCAGGTCCTTAGCGAAATTTGCGAGTTCAGGCCCCAAGAACGCGGCGAACAGTCCGCCCGTCATCACCCACGAGATCGCGCGCGGCCGAAAATCCTCGGACGCGGTGTCGGCGGCGGCGAAGCGATAGAAAACCGCGAACCCGTTGAACCAGCCGACAATGCAAACGCCAATGCACAGGAGAAGGAAGGAACCTTCCAACATCGCGAAACCGGCTATGGACGCGCCGGCGACGCCGAACCAGGTCGACAGCATGAAGCCCGCGCGACGGCCTATCCGCCGCATGACCTGGGCGGCCGGAATCGTCGCCAACATCACGCCGGCATGGTGGCAGGCGAGCGGCAGCGTCTCCCAACCTGGTTCGGGCGTCAGGATCTGGCCTGCGAGCGGGCCCACGGCGATCATCAACGACGTGCCGGTCATATACAGCGCCTGGCAAACGGCCAAAATCAGCACGTTGCGTTTCGCGGGATCGGAGAACACTGTGGAAACCTCTTGAGCGGCGCCTCGGGACAGGCGCGGGCAGCGCGCAGTTGAGCCCAAGTCTCAGCCTCGGCGCAAGTAACGCCAGCCTGACGGATTTTCGCCGCCGCCTCGTCCAACCGGAGGCAAACCGCGCGAAGGAAACGAGCAGCGTTCCGGCCGAGCGAGGGCTTGTCTTTGTGGGATAAGCGCCCGGCCTAAAAGCCAAAGTCCGCAGGCGCCCGCTCGGCAAACATTTGTCCTGGCCGGAATTTTATATTCAATTTCTTGAACTTATTCGCCTGAAGCAGCGGCCGCTCAGTAGTTCTGCACCTCGATATGCAGAAACTCGATCTCGTCTACGACGCCCCCGCCCATGGCGGCGTCCGCCCGTTTCTGCGCCAGCCGACTGGCGAGCGCCGCATCCAATTGGGTGGGTCCGGGCCAGTCGATTTGGGTGACTTCGGCCAGCGCCAGCGTCATTGCGTCGCGCACGCGCGGCAGGCCGCGCCAGTAAGCGTCCGACGGCGCATCCTTGGACATGGTGAGCCTTGGCCAGAACGAATAGGTGCGCGCCGGGCGACGATCGCGGATCGCCGTTACGAAGATGACCTCAAGATAGACATACTCACGCCCGTCTTCGGTTTCGGGCGGACGCGGGAGATTCGTCGGCCCGAACTCTTTCTGGCTCTCGCCGCGAACGGCTTTCGTCACTTCCTGAACGCTGGCGCGTTTGCCCTGACGCTGCGCATCGGCCGGCGCCGAGGAAAGCCCCGCGCCGAGCAAGATCGCGCCGATCGCGATGAATAATTTCAGCCTGAACCGCATGCCGCCAGTCTGGCGGAACGTGGTTCAGACAAAGTTAACCCGCGCCGCGCCCGCGCGATAAAACTCAGGCGCTGGCGATCGAAGGCCATAGGCTGTCGGCGCCGCCGGCGGCGACAAGCCGGCCAAGCCGGATCGCCCAGTAGTTTTCCCCGCCGAACTCGTCACGCCAGGCCCACAAGCGGCGGGTGGCGTGATGGAGGGAATGCTCATAGGTGAAGCCCATGGCGCCGTGCGTCTGGTGGGCGATGGCGCCGCCAATCGTAGCGGCTTCGCCTGCGCGAAACTTCGCGGAAGCCACCTCTACCAGCGCCGCCTGGCCGGCGCCGCCCGTGCGCGCAACGGCTTCGGCGGCGGCCTGCGCGACGGCGCCCGCGGCGGCGGCTTCTCCCGCCAACTGCGCGAGCCCATGCTGCACCGCCTGGAACTTCGCGATCGGCCGGCCGAACTGCACGCGCTCCAACGAATATTCCGCCGACTGCTCCAGAATTTTCTGCATGGCGCCCGCGATCTGGTTCGCGCGCACGGTCGCGCCCATGGCGAAAAGCGCATCCTCGTCCACGCCCTCCGGCGCATCGGCGATGGCCGTCGGCGTAACGCCGTCGAACGCAATATCGTCCGCCGGCTCGCCGGCAAGCCCCGCATTCTCCACGATGGCGCAATCCGCGCGTCGAACGAGCGCGATGACGGCCGCGCCGTCCCGGCGCGCGACCACGGCGACATGCTCCGCCAGCCGGCCGAAGGGTATGAACCGCGCCGTGCCGGAAAGCGTCCCGTCGGCGCCAAGCGAAATCCTGGCGTCCGCCTGGACCGGCGCCACGGTCATCGGACCGCTCGGAAACTCGATTCCGCCGTGGCCGAGCAGCCAGGCGGCCAGCATCGTTTCGGCCATTGGCACCGGCGCGGAGAACTGTCCCGCCGTCTGCAGGAGCGCGAAGCCGTCCGTCATCTCGATCCCGGCGCCGCCAAGCTCTTCGGCGCCCCAGGCCAAGGTCAGCCCCGATTCCTCCAACGTGTCCCAAAGCTGCCCGGGCCAGACGCCGGCTTCGGCGTCATTGATCAGGCCCGGTTCCACGAGATCCTGAAAGATCCGCGTCGCGGCATCGACGATTAGATTATCTTCGCTAGACATCACATTGAATCCATTAAAATATTTTAGCGCAAACCGAGCTGCCGGGCGACGATGCCGCGCAGCACTTCATTGGTGCCGCCACGGATGGTCGAAGACGGCACGCGCAGCATGCCTTCCGCCAGCGTACGGGCATAGACGTCCGTCGACTGGCCAACGGGTTCGGTCGGCATGAGTTGGCGAACATCGTTCAGCAACGTGCTCTCGAACTTGGTGCCAAGGTCCTTTACCAGCGCCGCCTCGACTTCCGGCGACTCCCCGCTCTGCATCAACGCCGAAACGCCAAGCGACATCCGCCGCAGCGCTTTCAGCCGTCCCACCATCTTGCCGAGCGCCAGAGCCTCCACATCGCCCGGGTCGTCGCCGATCCGGCGAGCGGCTTCCGTCAGCGTGATGGCGGAGGACAGGAACCGTTCCGGCCCCGAACGCTCCAGGCCCAGCTCGCTGGTGACGTTCCGCCAGCCGTCGCCTTCCTTGCCAAGCAGATTTTCCTCCGGCACGAACGCGTCGTCGAAGACCGTTTCGTTGAAGTGGACATCGCCGGCCATATTGCGGATGCCGCGCACCTCGATGCCCGGCCCCTTCAGGTCGACCAGGAACTGGGACAGCCCCTTATGGCGATTGGATTCGTCTCGGGCGCCGCCGGTCCGCACGGTCGCGATCATATAGTGGCAGAAATGGGCGCCGGAGGACCAGATTTTGCGGCCATTGATGACGTAACCGCCATCGACCTTCGTGGCGGACGTGCGCAGCGAGGCGAGATCGGAGCCGGAATCGGGCTCGCTCATCCCGATCGCGAAATAGCACTCGCCGGCGGCGATGCGCGGCAGGATATCGAGCTTCTGGGCCTCGGTGCCGTTCTTGAGCAGCATCGGGCCGGACTGGCGATCGGCGACCCAGTGGGCGGAGACCGGCGCGCCTGCGGCGAGCAGCTCCTCGGTGACGACATAGCGCTCCATGGAGCTGCGTTCATGCCCGCCATACTTCTTTGGCCAGGTCATCCCAAGCCAACCGCGCTGGCCGAGCTTGCGGCTGAACTCCAGGTCGACGCCGAAAGCCCAACCATCGGCGACCGGCGTAAATCCGCCATTGGCCCGTTCTTCGGCGAGAAACGCCCTGACCTCGCCCTGAAGGGCTTTCAATTCATCGCTGAATTCAATGCTCGGAAACCGAAATCCGCCTGTCGCCATCTGGGCTCGCCTTGTGCAATGTCCAATAGGGCCAGAGAGTATTCGCTCCCGCGCGACAGACAAGAGCGGCGAAAAACCCCACGTCCTCAGGCCATGCCGGCAGGCAGCCGCCCGCCGCCCGCCGCCTCGCGCGCCATCTGGAACAGCCAGTCTCGGAACGCGGACCCCGCACGGCTTTCCGTCGTCTCGGGCGTCATCACGCACCAGTAGGAATAATCCGCCGGCCGGACCGCCTCGAACGGCCGGACCAGAAGTCCCTGGGTCAGCGCTTCGTCGACCAGCGCGCTCCGGCCGATGGCGACGCCCTGCCCTTGAATGGCGGCCTGATTGATCAGAATCGTATCGGTGTAGCTCGGCCCCGGCGGCGGGTGGTCGGCGATGCCTGCGAGCCGAAACCAGGCGGACCAGCTGTTCCAGGGTTCGCCCGGGTGCGTGTAGAGATCGTGGATCAGCGTATGGTCGATCAGATCCCGCAGGCGGCGCAGCGGTTTCGGCCCGTTGAGCAATGCCGGGCTGCAAACCGGATAGACGTCCTCTTCCAGGAACGCCGCAGCGACAAGACCGTCCTCGATCTGGCCCGCGCCATATCGAATGGCCACGTCGGCCTCGCCGCGGCGGATATCGACCTTATAGGGGTTGGAATCCAGCAGCACGTCGATATCCGGGTGGCGCTGGCGAAAATCGGGCAAACGGGGGTTCAGCCAGCCGAAGGCGAATGATGGCAGCACGCTCAAGCGAAGCGCCAAACGCGGCCCCCCGCCGTCCCGGGCGGCGGCGGTGGCCGCGAGAATGCGGGCGAAGCCGTCCGCGAGTCCCGGCGCATAGGCGCGGCCGGCGTCCGTCAATTCCAGCCGCCGCCCAATCCGCCGGAAGAGCGCAAGCCCCAAATCCGCCTCGAGCGCGCGAACCTGCTGGCTGATCGCCGCGGCCGTGACGTTCAGTTCCGAAGCGGCGCGCGCGAACGAGCCGAGCCGGGCCGCGGCCTCGAATGCGCGCAAGGCGGTGAGGGATGGCAATCGCATCGCAATCGACAAGTTTTTCTAATCTGAACAGCAAGAACATATCGTTACTCGAAAACGTTTCCTATCCATATATTCCAGACGTTCGCATTTAGTCCCGCTGACTGAAGGATCGTGTGATGGCGTTGACTATATCTGTCGCTCAATTTCCGGCGCCCCAGAGAACCCGGCGCCCCTTCATCGTGAAAGCCGCCCAGACCGTCTGGACATGGCGGCAAAAGGCCGCCGCGCGCGCGGACCTTCGGCGTTTGCTCGATCGCGCGGATGATCGCGTGCTCGCCGACGTCGGCTTGAACCGCGCAGCGCTTGCGGACGAAGCCGGCAAGGCCTTCTGGCAGGACTAGATGGGACGAGAGATGGCGGAGTTCACCCTTCTTATCGGCAACCGCAACTATTCGAGCTGGTCCTTGCGCGGCTGGCTCGCCTGCCGTCTCTCAGGCATCTCCTTCGAAACGAACCTGGTTCTGCTGGACCAACCGGACACCGCCGAGAGAATCTCGGCGGTCAGTCCCAACGCGCGCGTTCCATGCCTTACCCATGGCGACGTGGTCGTATGGGAATCGCTGGCGATCGCGGAATATCTGCACGAGTTGCGCCCTTCGGCGGCCATGTGGCCTGAAACGGCGCCGGCCCGGGCGACGGCGCGTAGCCTTGCGGCGGAGATGCACTCCGGCTTCATGGGCATCCGCAACCGCTGCCCGATGGATATTCGCGGCAAGGTCGGCCCGATCGCGCCGCCCGCCGAAGTCGCGTCGGACCTGGCGCGGCTGGAAAGCGCTTGGGCGAACGCGCGCTCCGCATTCGGCGAAGGCGGACCGTATCTGTTCGGCCGCTGGTCCTTGGCCGACGTGGCGTTCGCGCCCGTCGCCAGCCGGTGCCGCACCTACGGCCTGCCCCTTTCGGCTCCGGCCCAGGCTTATGTGGACGCCGTGCTCGCCCATGACCACTTCGCCGAATGGCGCGAGGCGGCGTTGGCCGAACCCCACCGCATCCCCCATGAAGACGCTTCGGAGCAGACGTTCTAGACGTCGAAGGCCGCAAGCCGCGCGCACATTCCCGCATGTCGCAAATCGCCGAGGCCCGAACCGCTGGCGTTTTTCGGGCGTTTGGGCGAAAGTCCGCCCCCTGCAATGACCTACAGGATGAGGCGGGCTAAATGCGGCTTGTAACTTTTCTAGACGGCGACGTTGAGAAGATCGGCGTGCGCCTGGATAACGATATCGTCGACGTTTCGGCGGCCGCCGCCGCGTTCGGCGGCGATATGATCGGCGTGATCAAAGGCGGCGACGCCGCGAAGACGGCTTTGGCCGCCGCAGCCGCCAATGGCGCCAGAACGCCGATGTCGTCAGTGAAGCTGGCCCCGCCGATCCCGCGGCCCGGCAAAATCCTGTGCATCGGCCGAAACTATGCCGCGCATGCGGCCGAAGGCGGCGCCGCGCCGCCGACCTATCCGGAAGTCTTCGTGCGCACACCCGCCTCATTGGTGGCGCACGGCGAGCCGTTGGTCGTGCCGAACGCGTCCCAGAAGTTCGACTTCGAAGGCGAACTCGTGCTCATCGTCGGCAAGACCGGCCGCCATATTTCGGAAGCGAACGCTCTCGACATGATCTACGGCTGGTCCTTGTTCAATGACGGCAGCGTGCGCGACTACCAGCGCGCGGCGAGCCAGTGGACCATGGGCAAGAACTTCGACGGCACCGGCGCATTCGGCCCCGATATCGTAACGGCCGACGAGGTATCGCCCGGCGCCGTCGGGCTGCAGTTGAAGACGCGCGTTTCCGGCGACACGCTTCAGGACGCGAACACGCGGGACCTGATCTTCCCGATCGCCAAGCTGATCTTCCATCTGACCGAGGTCATGACGCTCGAAGCGGGCGACATCGTCGTAACGGGCACGCCGGAAGGCGTCGGCTATGCGCGGACGCCGCCACGCTGGATGGTTCCCGGCGACGTCGTTGAGATCGAGGTCGAACAGGTCGGCGTGCTGAGCAATCCGGTCGAAGCCGAGTAGGCTGTCCGCCGCCAATCCAGGCGCGCCAAAGCGCTTTGCGCCTGCAAGCGGGCAAGCCGACGCTTTGTCATTCTGATAGCGAGCAATTTTCCGCATTTGCCCCGATCCAGGGCAAATGCGGACTGCTCCAGGCATTTTCGTCGGGCGCGCCCCGACAACGTCTGAGTTTGTACCTGCGTATTTACCGAACTTTCAGCGCCGGTCGTTAGCTTAGGTTCCATCTGTGGATTGGACCGCCGGCGCATGCCAACTGAGCCAGACTATGTAATCGATCTCTCCGCGATCTGCGTGCAGACGACCGGCGTCTCCACGAATGCGGGTTGCAACGAGATTCGCGACATCTTCGCCGCGAACCGGCATATGCCGGCCGTAGCGGTGCTGGACGCCGGCGATCGACCGATCGGCATCGCGCATCGTCACGATTTCATGCGTCATCGCCCGGACAATGAAAGCTGCTCGAACGACAACCCGCATTCGATCACGTCGATCATGGAGAGCGATCCGCTTGTCCTGGATCGGACCGTCGACCTGGCCACGTTGACCAATGAGGCCGTGCGGCGGGCGCAGGATCCGACGACGGCGAACTTCATTGTCGTCGATCGAGGCCGTCTGTTCGGCCTCGCCACCTGCGCGGGATTGTTGCGGGTGCTCTCCGACCATCTTCGCAACCAGATGCTGGAAGCCGAAGCGGCGAAGCGGGAAGCGGAGAACCTGACCAACGGCAAGAGCCGCTTCCTCGCCAACATGACGCACGAACTGCGGACGCCGCTGAACGGCGTCATCGGGTTCGGGCAACTGATCGAGTCCGAATCTCACGGCCCCCTTGGCGCGCCGGAGTACAAGCTCTACGCCAAAGACATCGTCGATAGCGGCCAGCACCTCATCGCGATCATCAACGACATCCTGGATATGGCGAAGCTCGAAGCCGGCCGGATCGATTTGCATGAGCGCTTCGTCGACCTCCGGGAACTGGCCGGACGCTCCCTCCGCATGGTCGCGACGTTGGCCGGTCAGAAGCAGATATCCCTGCACAGCGGCGGCGCCCGGAACGAATGGACCGTCCGCGCCGACGAGCGACGCCTGCAGCAGGCGATCGTCAACCTTCTCTCCAACGCCATCAAGTTCACGCCGACCGGCGGCAATGTGGGCGTCGAGTTCGGAATGAACGCCGGCTGGGTCTGGATCGACGTCTGGGACGAAGGCTGCGGCATCGAGGAAGCGGACCTGAAACGCCTGTTCAAGCCCTATGAGCAGGTGAAAAGCACACTGAACAGCACGCTCACCGGAACCGGGCTCGGCCTTACGATCGCGCGCGCCTTGATGCGCGCCCATGGCGGCGAGGTCGAGCTGTCGAGCAATGTCGGCCAAGGCACGCGCGCGACGCTCAAGTTGCCGAGAAGCCGCATGCTGGCCGAGGAATTTTCCTGGTCCGCCGATGGCAAGGTCGAGTTCATCGATCCGCCGGACGCCGAACTGCTCTAAACCTTTAAAGCGCTTTCGGCGGGCGGCGTAGCAGAAATACGAGCGGCACGCCGACAACGGCGATCGCGACCAGAAAGATGAAGTCGTTCAGGAAGCCGATCATCATGGCCTGCTGCGCGACGAGCTTCGCCAGCGCGGCGATTCCGGTCGCTGAATCGATGCTCCAGGGCGCGGAATCGCCAAGCGCCATCAGCGCCTCGTTCCCGGCGTGAATATAATCCCGCAATTCCGAATAGTTGATCTGGGTCGAGCGCACCAGAATCATCACGATGACCGATGTGCCGACGCTCGCCCCGATCGCGCGCACGAGCGCGAACAGGGACGCCGCTTCGACCCGGAATTCCGGCGCGAGCGTCGAAAACGTCACCGTCGAAAGCGTGACCCACATCACGCCCATGCCGAAGCCGTTCACGAGCGTCACGATCAGGATCGTGTCGAGCGAGACCTCCGACGACCAGCCGGTCATGGTCCAGTTGCTGACGCCCACGCACAAGAGACCGATGAGGATCAGGTGGCGCGCCTGGAATCTGTCCGCCAGGAACCCGCCGAAGAACATGGCGACCATCGTGCCGATGCCGCGCACCGACACCACCCATCCGGCCGATATGACGGGATAGCCTTGGATGTTCTGCAGGAACAGCGGCAGCACGAAAAGACTGGAAAAGACTGCCACGCCAAAGACAAAGATAAGACATAACCCTATGACATAATTTCGGTCCTTGAAGATCGCGAGGTTTATGTAGGGGTTCTTCGCCGTCACGCAGTGGGCGACGAATATATAGAACGACAATGCCGCGATGAACGCTTCGATGACGATCTCAAGGGATTCGAACCACCCTTCCCGTTCGCCGCGATCCAGCATGAGCTGGAAGCTCGAAACGGCGACGATCAGCGCAATGACGCCGATCCAATCCAACCCGCCCGGCCGCGCCGGCGACTTCGGCAAGATCGCGAGGATGGCGAAGAACGCCGCGAGGCCCAGGGGAATGTTCAACACGAACAGATAGCGCCAGCCGTAAAACTCCGTCACGATCGCGCCGACCGTCGGGCCGACCACCGGGCCGAGAATCATCCCCATGGACCAGATGCTCATGGCGAAGCCGTGCTTCTCGCGCGGATAGGTGTCCAGCATGATCGACTGGGAGACGGGCAAAAGCGGCGCGCTCACAAGGCCTTGCAGTATCCGAAAGAGGACGAGCTGCTCCAGGTCGGCGGCGCCTGCGCAAAGCAGGCTGGTGGCGGTGAAACCGGCGATCGCGCCCAGGAACACATTGCGGCGGCCGATCTGCTGCGCAAGCCAGCCGGTTAGCACCGTGCCGACCGCGCTCGCGACGACGAACGCCGTGATGATCCATCCGACCTGGTCCGGGGTCGCCGACAGATTGCCCTGGATATTCGGCAGGGCGACATAAGCCGTGCTCATATTCACGGCATGCAGCAGCGAGGCCATCAACACCGGAACGGTGATCATGATCCGCTGCGCGCGCGTATAGGGGCCGTGGGAGGGCAAGAGCGCCATAGCGCATTCTACTCTCTGGAAGGCTCCATTGTCAGGCGTCTTCCGATGCCGTTAGGTAGACCGATCCCATCCCGTCGCGCTGGAAAAATCAGAGCCATGCCAAATGCTACTTTGGTCGTCGCCGCGAATGCGAACGCCGACCGACGACAGGTATTCGTGGACGCCGTCGGGACCGATGGCGACGTCGTGTTTCTCGAGGATCTGGCCGAGGCGGAACGACCCGCGGCGGTCGCGGCTGCGACGGCCATCTTCGCTAGCGGCATGGGCCAATTGCCCAATGACGGCGCCGATATCGGCGGCGCCTGCCAGTTGCTGCAGTTTCATTCCGCCGGCGTCGATTATTTGCCGTTGAAACACCTGCCCGCCGATTTGCCGATCGCCGGCAATGGCGGCGCTTTCGCCGAACCGATGGCGGAGCACGGCCTGGCGATGGCGCTCGCGGCCGGCAAACGGCTGGCGATCGAACATGGAAAGATGAAAGAGGGCGAGTTCAACCAGGGCGTCCGCAATCGCATGTTCCTGGGCGGCGTCGCCGGCATCGTCGGGTTCGGGGGCATCGGCGTCGCCATGGCGAAACTCTTCAAGGCGATCGGAATGAAGGTCCACGCGGTCAACCGTCGCGGCGAGACGGACGAGGACATCGACTGGATCGGCGGCGCCGATCAGCTCGACGCAATGCTGCAAGCGTCCGACGTCGTCGTCCTCAGCTTGCCGCTTAGCCAGACGAGCGAGAGATTATTCGATAAAGAGCGGCTGGCGCTGATGAAGCCGGACGCCATTCTGATCAATCTGGCCCGCGGCGAGATCATCGACGAGGATGCGCTCTACGCCCACCTTCTGGCCAACCCGAATTTCGTCGCGTGCATCGACGCGTGGTGGGTCGAACCGGTACGCCACGGTCGCTTCGAGATGAAGCATCCGTTTTTGGACCTGCCGAACGTCATCGGCTCGCCGCACAACTCCGCGTCCGTCGGCGTATGGCGCGTCACCGCGTGGCGGCGCGCGGCGGAAAACTGCGCCCGCGCGCTTCGCGGCGAAACGCCCTGGCACCTCATCAAGCCCGAAGAACGGATGCGATAGGCGCGTCCCTCCCGCTCCCGCCGCTTCATTTGGCCGGAAACGGGAGGCGCCAGGGCGAACGCGCGGCGTAGTCTATTCAGCCGTGATCACCGCCATGACCAGCTTGCCGTCTTTGCGGATCGGGCCGTCTTCCTTCGCGCCCAGCGTATATTCGAACATGCCGGCGATCTGGCCGCCCGCTTCGCCATGCACCATGAGCATCAGCATCTGGCCTGGCTCTACCGGCTCGATCAGCAGGGCTGCGACATCGGCGTTCGGCCCGGCCTTCAGCGGCGCATGACCGATCACGGGCCCCGGCTTCATGGCCTTGTCCGTGCGGTGCACGACGAGCCAGCCATTCGTTTCCGCAACGACCTTCTCCGCCGTAACGGCGCCGCCGGCGACGCTCTGGTCCGTCGCCATCACAGCCGCATGGTGGCCGCCGGCAAACGCCATGCCGCTTAGCGTCGCGCCGGCGAGGAAAGCCGTCAGTCTCGTCATCGTCAAAGACATCGTTTGTACTCCGCTTTTCGAAATTCGAAGCGGCGGCCGACGGCTTTGGGTTGGGGCGCTGCCGCCGTCGACCGCCGCTCAGGTATCCAAGATGGAACCTGCAGGAGATACGAACGCCATGCTGCGGAGTTTCAGTCGGAGAGGAATTTTTCTAAGGCTGTTCAGAGGCTGAAACGGGGATCAGCGTTCCATGCAACGCCGGCCCGGTCGGCTGGCCGGTTGGCGAGCCGCCGGCGGGCTCCAAACTGATGCCGAAAAGCGCGCCTTCCAGAACGGCGGGCGATATCTCGCTCAAGACTCGCGTCGTCGGCGCTTCCACTCCGTCCAGCAGGCCCAGCGAGCGCGGTTTCGGGCCGAATTCTTCGGCGACGATCCAGAGTTGATAGGATTGCCAAGGCGCCGGCTCCGCAGCGACCGGCCGGATGGTCAGTCGTTGGGTCGCGAGGTCCACGGAGAGCAGGAAGCGCGGCGCGGCGTCGCCATCCTGGAATACGGCGACATAGTTCCGCTCTGTCGGCAACGGCAGCATATCCGGTCGATAGACCAGCAGGCCGACGAGGCCGGCGAGCGCGATGGACGCCGCCATCGCCGCCGCGCGCCACCCGGCCGCCCGGCGCCGCAAGCGGGCTATTTCGGAGCGCGCCGCGACGGCGGCCGGCGCTTCGGACGGATCGGGCGGCGCCAGAATCGGCGCGGCCGGGGCTTTCGGCGCGCCGCCGATCCGCGCCATGATCGCTTCGAGCACTTCCGCGCGCGGCGCTTCCCCCTTCCCGACATCGTCCAGCATAGGCGCGAAATGGCGCTCCCAGGCCGCGATAGCCTCGGCCAGAGCCGGCTCGCCGTCCTTCCGGCGCTCCACGTCGGCGCGTTTGTCCGCCTCCAGCGTCCCCAGAACGTATTCGCCGGCGAGCGGCCAGATGTCGTCCTCGCGATCCGTCATCGGTCCATACAATCGCGCAGCCGCGCCAGACTTCTGCGCAGCCAGGTTTTTATCGTTCCGACCGGTTGATCGAACCGGTCCGCCAGTTCCTGGCGGGACAGCCCATCCAGATAAGCCAACCGCACCATTTGGCCGTGCGGCGGGTCAAGCGATTCAAGGCAGGCGTCAAGCCGCCGCGCATCCTCCGCCGCCCCGAGAAGCGACAAGGCGGACGGCGACGGGTCGACCACGCGTTCCGCAGCCGTCACGTCTTCGGCAGGGCGCGGGCGGCGGCGGCGCGCCACGTCGATGGCGCGGTTGCGCGCAATCGTCGACATCCACGTGATCGGCGACGCCCTTTCCGGATCGAACCGGCCGGCATTCTCCCATATCCGCACATAAGCCTCTTGCAGCACGTCCTCCGCAGCCTCCCGGTCGCGTAAGATACGCAAGATCACCCCGAATAGTTTTCGCGAGGTCGCCAGATACAGCTTTTCGAACGCGGTCCGGTCGCCGGCGGCCATGGCGCCGATCAAGCCGGTGAGGTCCGCGATCGTGGGGCCTGCGTTCATATCAGGGCGAATGACCGGTTAGCGTCCATTCGCCCGGCGCCATTCGGCGAAAGCGTCCAGGTTTTCCTGCTTGGTCGCCGGATAGAGGCCGACCGTGGTTTTTCCGGCGAGCACCTGTTCGACGACGAAATCCTCATAGGCCGTCATCTCGTGCGCCTCGTCGGCGATATCATCCGCCAGCGCCGCCGGAATGACGATGACGCTATCGTCGTCGCCGACCATGATGTCGCCCGGAAAAACGGCGACGTCGCCGCAGCCGATCGGCGTATTCAGCTCGATCGCGTGATGCAGGGTGAGATTGGTCGGGGAGCTCGGCCGATGGTGATAGGCGGGGATATCCAGCTTGGCGATGCGCATGGCGTCCCGAAAACCCCCATCGGTCACAACGCCGGCGACGCCCCGCATCTGCATCCGCGTCACCAGGATGTCGCCCGCGCTCGCCGCGCGCGGATCCTTGCGGCTATCCATGACGATGACGGCCCCGGCAGGGCATGTCTCGACGGCTTTGCGTTGCGGGTGCTCCGGGTTCTGGAACTCGGACAGCTGGTTCAGGTCTTCCCGTGCGGGGATGTAGCGCAGCGTGAACGCCGGGCCGACCATGTTCTGGCCTTTCGGCGCGACCGGCCGCACGTCCTGAATCGTCTGGTTCCGCAATCCCCGTTTGAAGAGCGCCGTCGCCAATGTCGCGACCGAAACGTGCTTCAACTTCTCAAGGCTTTCGGGCCGCATGCCGCTCTCCCTCTCATCGTTGGGGAGAGACTACAACACCGCCCGCCCTCGCGTCAGTCCAGATCGGCGGCGAGCGCCTTGCGGGCATCCGTCGAGAGCTGGGCCATGTGGCCATAGTTCTCGTGATCGATGCCGACGACGACCCGCGCGTCGTCCGCCTTGAAGGCGGCGGCCTGCGCGTCGCTCAGATCGAAATGGACGAACTGAACGCTGGACGCCTTGCCGTCGGCGGACGTGCGGTCCACGTCTTCCTCGGCGCGGCCGGCGATCCGTTCGCCGTTGATTTCAATGAACATATGCTCCTCGACGCCGCCGAGGCGACCCAGGATCGTCTTGCGGCGCAGCGGATCGTCGATCTCGAACATCACCGTCGCAACCAGCTCGCGGCCTTGCGGAATGAGCGGGTTATAGGCCGCCAACTCGTCCGGAACCTGTTCCGCGCCGCCCTTTTCGATCGCCAGCATCTCGTGGACCTGATGCCACATGGTGGCGTAGTTCTCGAAGTAGAAGGTCGCCACGGGGCCGACCGACACCCGGCGGTCGCGCTTGACGGCGCTCATCTCGCGCCGCTTGTCCTTGCGGATGGCGAGATAGGCGTCCAACTCCATGATATCGGCGGGCGTGATTTCACGCTGCGTCATATCCAGTCTCCTTATGGGCGCGCGGCCGGCCTGCTGTCAGTAAGCGAGGCCGTATGCCGCTGCGAACAGCTTGATGGGGTGGGGCGCTTCGGCGATTTCGATGCCGTCGTCCTCGCGCTCGACGCCCTGCATGATGTGCTGACCGGCGAGCGGGCATTCCGAAGAGATGTACCGCTTGCGGCCTTTCTCGGCCGATTGCTGCAGCGCCTTCGCCGCCTGGCGGGCGACCGGCTTGCCGACCTTGAGCGCGACCTCGAAATTATCCTTCATGGCGCCCCAGGAACCGCCATGGCCGGAACAGCGTTCGATGATCGCCACCCGGGTTTCCGGGATCATCCGCAGCATCTCCGCCGCCTTCGCTCCCATATTCTGGGCGCGTGCATGGCAGGCCAGATGCATGGTCACGTCGCCATCGATCGGGCCAAGGCCTTCGGCGAGGCCTTCCGTCTTCGCGATATCGACCACATATTCCGTAATGTCCCGGGTCGCGGCGGACAGACGCTTCACGTTCTCGTCGTTCGGCGCCAGCAGCGGCCATTCGAACTTCAGCATCAACGCGCAGGACGGCACGAGCGCAATGACGTCATAGCCGTCATCGACCCATTTCATCATTTCCGCCGCAATCGCCTTGGCGCGGTCGGCGACGCGTTCGACATCCCCCTGCTCCATCTGCGGCATCCCGCAGCATCCGGCGTAGGCGACTTCGGCGCGCACGCCGTTCTTGGCGAGCACCGCTCGCGCGGCGAGGCCGATCTCCGGTTCGTTGTAGTTGCCGAAGCAGGTAGCGTAGATCACCGCTTTCCGACCGTAGGCCGGCGCGGCGGCGTTCACCTGCGCGGGGTTCTGTTCGGCTTGCGCCACCAGGGTCTTGCCGACGAACTTCGGCAGCGCCGCATCGCGATGCAGGCCGACGACCTTCTCCATCAGCAGGCGCGTTATCGAATTGCCGGTCTTGCTCGCCCAGTTCGCGATCTCCGGCGCGACGCCCGCGACCCGGCCATTGCGGTCCGTTTCGGTCAGCTGACGCTCGACCTTGCTCGCCTTGCCGGCTTTGAATTCGGCATGGCGGTAACGCAGCATCAGATGGGGAAAATCGAGATCGAACTCATGGGGCGGCACGTACGGACACTTGGTCATGAAGCACAGATCACAGAGCGTGCACGCGTCGACGACGCTCTTGAAGTCCTTCGAATCGACCGTATCCAATTCTTCCGAAGGGGCCGCATCCACAAGATCGAACAGTCGCGGAAAGCTGTCGCAGAGATTAAAGCAACGCCGACATCCATGACAGATGTCGAAGATGCGTCGCATCTCTTCGTCCAGCTTCGCGGGATCGGTGAATGCCGGGTCGTTGAAATCCAGCGCGTGTCGGATCGGCGCTTCGAGGCTGCCTTCGCTCATCTGGGTCGCCCTCGGGAAGGTCGGCTGCAATAGAAACAGCCGGGAGCGTCGTCAGGACGCCCCCGGCCATAGGCGTCTATCGACTACGAGATTTCGTCGAGAGCCTTCTGGAAGCGGCCAGCGTGGCTCCGCTCGGCCTTGGCCAGCGTTTCGAACCAGTCGGCGACTTCGTCGAACCCTTCGTCGCGCGCCGTGCGCGCCATGCCCGGATACATGTCGGTGTATTCGTGAGTCTCGCCGGCGACGGCGGCCTTCAGGTTGTCTTCGGTCGGGCCGATCGCAAGGCCGGTCGCCGGGTCGCCGACTTCCTCGAGATATTCCAGATGGCCATGAGCATGGCCGGTTTCGCCTTCGGCGGTGGAGCGGAAAACCGCCGCAACGTCATTGTAGCCTTCCACGTCAGCCTTTTGAGCGAAGTAGAGGTAGCGACGGTTGGCCTGGCTTTCGCCGGCGAACGCAGCCTTCAGATTTTCCTCGGTTTTGGTGCCTTTAAGCGACATAAATCTCTCCCTAGATTGAGTATCCCGTAGGCGCAGATCGATCTGCTGCAAAGGCTGCCCCACGACAGCCGCGACGACCTGACAGCGCCTTCAGGGAGAGATATGGCCGATGGGCCAACGCTGTCAATAGTTTAGATTTATTCTAAAGAATAAAGACGACCCGCCGGGTCCGGCACACTCAGTTCCGGCGTTCGGCCGCCGACTTTTCAAGCCGGATCACCACGTCCACGCGGCCGATTCGCCGCCCTTCCGGCGCGTCCGGCAACTTGGCGATGACGACGCTGTTGCTCGGAACATCTTCCAACCGGCCCTCGGCCGCATGGAAGAAATGATAGTGGTCCGAAACATCGGTATCGAAATAGGCTCTGCCGGGTTCCGCCAGCACTTCCCGCAACAGCCCCGCTTCAACGAACTGCCGCAAGGTGTTGTAGACCGTCGCCAGGGACACCTTCACCCCGGCGTCGGACGCCTCGACGAAAACTTCCTCGGCGGTGACATGGCGGCAGGGGCCGTCGAACAGCAATGTCCCCAGGCCGACCCGCTGGCGCGTCGGCCGCAAACCCGCGTCGCGCAAACGCGCTTCGACGGTCTCCTGCTCCTGTCGCGGCTCTACGGACATTCCCGTCTCGGCCCTTCCCAAATTCGCGATGGCGACATCTAACTTAGGATGAGAATAGTTATCAACTAAAAAATTTCCAGCCCCGCCCGCGCGATACCGCCGTTTTCTAAAGCCTCTCCGCCGGACCGGCGCCTATTGGCCGGTTAGAATCCGGTCCACAAGCTGCTTGACGGTGGGCACGAAGCCATTCGCATACCAAGGGTCCTTGGCGAAGCGGTAGGCGTTGTGTCCGGCGAACATCAGGTGATGCTCCGGCGGTTCGCCATGGGCGATCGCCTGCAATGTCTTCTGAATGCAGAAAGACCTAGGGTCCGGCTTTCGGCCCGTATTGCCGCTTTCGTTCTGGGACCAGTTGGAGAAACGGCAATGGGACAGACAGCCCATGCAGCCGACCTGATCCTTATGAATCTGCCGCGCCATTTCGGGCGTCTCGAACACCAGGGTCGAGTCGGGCGTGCGCATGCCTTCGGTATATCCTGCGGCTATCCACGCCTCCGCCCGCTCCTTGTCGTGGGGCGTCACGAAGACCTTGCGGCCGCGCGCGCCCACGCCAAGCTCTGCCACATGGTCGCCGACCGCCTCCACGGAATAGGCGATCTGGCGTTCGCTCCGCGCTTCGAGGCTTTCAAGAAACTCATTGTGGACCGCTGACGAGTAGAACCCGGTCGGGCTGAACCGCTGCAACAGGACGTCGCCCGGCTGCAGATGCGGCAGTTTGGATTTCCACGTGTCCGGGATCGGGCTTTCCTGGGTCAACAGGGGCCGGGTTCCGAATTGGAACGCGACGGGCGCGATATCCGGATCGTCGATCCAGTCAGCCCATTCGTCCAGACGCCAAACGCCGCCCGCCATCACGATCGGCGTATCGTTCAGGCCGGCTTCGTTCATGGTCTTCCGCAGCGCCGCGACGCGGCCCCGCGGCGGTTCCGGGCTGGTTGGGTTTTCGCTGTTGGAAAGGCCGTTATGGCCGCCGGCCAGCCACGGGTCTTCGTAGACCACGCCGCCCAGCCATTCCGAAAAACGGTGATAGGACCGCTTCCAAAGCGCCCGAAACGCGCGGGACGACGAGACGATGGGATAGTAGGAAACGTTGAAGGACGCTGCGATCTCCGCCAGCCGATAAGGCATGCCGGCGCCGCAGGTGACGCCATGGATCAACCCCTTGGCGCCTTCGAGCGCGCCCAAGAGCACGCGTTCGGCGCCGCCCATCTCCCAGAGCACGTTTATGTGAATGCGGCCCGCGCCGCCGGCGGTCTCATGCGCGACGCGCGCCTGATGGATCGCGCCGCGCACCCCATGCGCCACCAGCTCTTCATGGCGGTCAAGGCGCGTGCGGCCCCAATAGGTCTGCGGAATGAGCTCGCCGTTCGGCGTAAAGGAATCCGCGTTGACGCCGGAGAAGGTTCCGATGCCGCCCGCGCGCGCCCACGCGCCCGCGCTGACGCCATTGCTGGCCGAGACGCCTTTGCCTCCTTCGACAATCGGCATCACTTCCGCGCCGGACATCTTCATCGACTTCAGGATCATACTCTCGCGGTCTCCGCCAAGCTGTTTGCCCGAACGCGACGGGCGAAGGGTTCAAACTTTCCCTCGCCCGTCACGCCAAGCGGGATCAATCCTCCGCGGGAACGACTTCCTCGCCGGTTTCCTGATCGATGTGCTTCATCGACAGGCGGACTTTGCCACGATCATCGAAACCAAGGCACTTCACCATAACGGTATCGCCCTCGTTGACGATATCGGTCACGGCGCGAACCCGTTCCGGGCGCAGTTCGGAGATATGCACAAGACCGTCGCGCGGGCCAAGGAAATTCACGAATGCGCCGAAGTCCAGCACCTTCACGACCTTGCCCTCATAGATCTTGCCGGCCTCCGGCTCCGCCACGATCGCCTCGATCCGCTTGCGCGCCGCGTCCGCGGCCGCCGGATCGACAGACGCGATCTTGATGGTGCCGTCGTCCTCGATATCCACCTTGGCGCCGGTGGTCTCCACGATCTCGCGGATGACCTTGCCGCCGGAGCCGATGACGTCGCGAATCTTGTCGCGCGGCACGCTCATGGTGGTGATGCGCGGCGCGCGATCGCTGACTTCGGTCCGCGCCTGGCCGAGACCTTTCTCCATCTCGCCCAGAATGTGGGTGCGGCCGTCCCGCGCCTGGCCGAGGGCGATTTTCATGATCTCTTCGGTGATCGAAGTGATCTTGATGTCCATCTGCAGGGACGTGATGCCGTCCGCGGTGCCGGCGACCTTGAAGTCCATGTCGCCGAGATGGTCCTCGTCGCCGAGGATGTCGGAAAGAACCGCGTAGCGGTCGCCTTCCTTGATCAGGCCCATGGCGATGCCGGCGACCGGCTTCTTCAAGGGAACGCCCGCATCCATCATCGCCAGGCTGCCGCCGCAGACGGTGGCCATGGACGACGAGCCGTTCGATTCCAGGATCTCGGAAACGCAGCGGATGGTATAGGGGAAGTCCTCGTGGGACGGCAACATCGGCCGCAGCGCCCGCCAGGCGAGCTTGCCATGGCCGATTTCACGACGGCCGGGCGGGCCGATTCGGCCCGTCTCGCCGACGGAGAACGGCGGGAAGTTGTAGTGGAGCAGGAAGCGCTCCCGAATCTCGCCTTCCAGCCGGTCCATGATCTGCTCGTCCGAGCCGGTGCCGAGCGTGCAGACGATGAGGCCCTGGGTCTCGCCGCGCGTGAAGAGCGCCGAGCCGTGGGAGCGCGGCAGCACGCCGACTTCCGCCACGATGGGGCGCACGGTCGCGGTGTCGCGGCCGTCGATCCGAAGCTTGGTGTCGAGGATGGCGCCGCGGACCACGTCCTTTTCAAGGTCCTTCAGCAGGCCCTTGGCCAGGCCGACGTCGCCTTCTTCGGCTTCAATCGTTTCGAGCGCTTTGGTCTTCGCGGCGGCGACGGCGTTCTGCCGATCCTGCTTCGCGACGATGGCGTAAGCGGCCTTCATGTCCTCGGCGATGATGCCGCTCAGCTTATCGCGCATCTCGGCTTCGCCAGCGGGCGGCTCCGGCGCCGGCCAGGGTTCCTTGGCCGCGGCCTCCGCCAGATCGATGATCAGATCGATCACCGGCTGGAAACCGGCATGGCCGAACATCACCGCGTCGAGCATACGGTCTTCCGACAGCTCTTGCGCTTCGGACTCGACCATCAGGACGCCTTCCTGCGTGCCCGCAACGATGAGGTCCAGGGTGGAGTTCTCCATCTGGTCGACGGGCGGGTTCAGAACGAGTTCCCCATCGATCTCGCCGACGCGGGCGCCGCCGATCGGCCCCATGAAGGGAACGCCGGAAATGGTGAGCGCCGCCGACGCCGCGATCATCGCCACGATGTCCGGATCGTTCTCCATATCGTGAGAGAGAACCGTCGCAAGCACCTGGGTCTCGCACTTGAAGCCGGGGGCGAACAGCGGCCGGATCGGCCGGTCGATGAGGCGGGAGGTCAGCGTCTCCTTTTCGGAGGGGCGCGCTTCGCGCTTGAAGAAGCCGCCCGGGATCCGCCCGGCTGCGTAGGTCTTTTCCTGGTAGTGAACGGTGAGCGGGAAGAAGTCGAGGCCGGGGCGCGGGCTGCGCTCCGCCGTGACCGCGCACAGCACCACGGTTTCGCCAAGAGTCGCGAGCACCGCGCCGTCGGCCTGGCGCGCCATGCGGCCAGTCTCCAGAACGAGCTTGCGCCCGCCCCAGTCCATTTCCTTACGGACTGTGTTGAACATTTATCTTTTTCCTTCCGGTGGGAGCGGCCCGGCCCATCGCCGGCATCCACGCTCCCGCTATAGGCGGCCCCTTGGACCGCCCTGGTTCGGCCACCCCGTGGCCGCGTTGGGCGCGACCGTCGCGCCCGCCCGTATTGCGCTGGCTCCGTTCCTGCGGAGCCGCGCCGTCATGCCTTCGCGCTTACCGGCGAAGGCCAAGCCGCTCGATGACCTCGCGATAACGGGCGTCATCCTTGCGGCGCAGATAGTCCAGCAGACGCCGGCGCTGACCAACCATGATCAACAGGCCACGACGCGAATGCAGGTCTTTCTTGTGGGTCAGCATATGGTCGGTGAGATTGCGGACCCGTTCGGTCAGGATCGCGATCTGAACTTCAGGCGAACCCGTATCGCCTTCGCTCTTGCCATATTCCTTGACCAGTTCTTCTGTACGCTCTTTGGTGATCGACATCGGAATTCCTTCACGATTTTAGAAGTTGAGAACGCGCTCCGGCCTGATCTCGCCCGCTTCGAAGCGCGCCAGGCCCACCAGGCCTCGACGCGTTTCGACACGGATCTCGCGCCCCTCCTCGAGGGCCGCGATCCGTTCGAGATCGCCTTTGCGTAGAAGGCGAACCGACCGCCCGTTGCGGAGGTCCGCCGCTTCGCTGTCGGAAACGGCGAGCGCCGGGATGTCGTCCAGCGCCGTCTTGACCGGCAGCAACACTGGGCACGCATTATCGATACGGCCGAGCGATTTCAAGTATTCCAGATCATTTCCCTGATCGAGCCGGAACGGCCCGACCCGCGTGCGGCGCAGGGCCGCGATGTGGCCAAGGCAGCCAAGCGCCTGCCCAAGATCACGGGCGAGGCTGCGCATATACGCGCCTTTGCCGCTCTCCACATCGAAAATTGCGTGGTCCCTGTCGGGCATTTCGACGAGGTCGAACCGCGCTATATCGATATCCCGCGCCGCCAGTTCGAATTCCTCGTCATTCCGCGCGAGATCGTAGGCGCGCGCGCCATCGACCTTGATGGCCGAATAGCGCGGCGGCGTCTGGCGGATGCGTCCCGTAAGGCTCGGCAGAACCGCGCGGATGGCGTCCGCGTCCGGGCGGACATCGTTGGTTTCCACCACCTCGCCCTCGGCGTCGTCGGTCGTGCGCGCCTCGCCCCAGCGCACGGTGAAACGATAGGCCTTCCGCCCGTCCATGGCGTAGGGAACCGTCTTGGTCGCAGCGCCAAGCGCGATCGGCAGCAGGCCGGTCGCAAGTGGATCGAGCGTTCCGCCATGGCCGCACTTGGCGCCAAGGCTCATGCGCTTGATCACATTCGAAACGGCCGTCGACGTCATCCCCGAAGGCTTGTCCACGACGAGCCAGCCGTTCGGCGCATTGGCGGCGGGTTTGCGTCTACGCGCCATCGCCGCCTCCGCTCGCCTTGGCCGCGTCGCTGACGCGCACGTCGTGCAAGACCGAAGCGATCCGCTGGCTTCGATCGAAAGCCGTATCTTCCTGGAAACGCAGCTCTGGCGTGAACTTCGCTTCGATCATCCGCCCCAGTTCGGAGCGGATATATCCGCGCGCGCGCTTCAGCGCCTTAACGATAGCGGCCGCGTCGCCGCCCCCGCCAAGGGGCGTCACATAGACCGTCGCGGACTTAAGGTCCGGGCTCGGCCGCACTTCGGTGACGGTGATCGCGACATCGGCGAGCTCCGGGTCGCGCAAGTCGCCGCGCGCCAGAATCTCGGCGATCGCATGACGCACGACTTCGCCCATGCGCCTGGACCGCTGGGTCGGCGCGCCCCCGCGCCGACCGCCCGATCTTTCGAATGCACGCCCGCTCAAAGCGCCCGCGCGACCTCTTCGACCTCGAAGCACTCGATGACATCGCCGACCTGAATGTCCTGATAGTTCTCGAAGCCCATGCCGCACTCGAAGCCCTCGCGCACTTCCCGCACCTCTTCCTTGAAGCGCTTGAGCGTGCCGAGCTTGCCTTCGTGAATCACCACATTGTCGCGCAACAGGCGCACGCCCGCGCCGCGGCGCACCACGCCATCGATGATCCGGCAACCGGCGACCTTGCCGACCTTGGTGATGTTGAACACTTCGCGGATTTCCGCGTTGCCGATGAACTTCTCGCGCTGTTCCGGCGCGAGCAGCCCTTCGACCGCCGCCTTCATGTCATCCAGCAGTTCGTAGATGATCGAGTAATACCGAACGTCGACGCCATCCTGCTGGGCCTGGGCCCGAGCCGCGGCGGCGGCGCGCACATTGAACCCGACGATGAAGCCGCCGGACGACGACGCCAGCGTCACGTCGGATTCGTTGATTCCGCCAACGCCGGAATGCAGCACGCGGATCGAAACCTCGTCATTCCGGAACTTCTCGAGCGCCGCCAGGATCGCTTCCAGGCTACCCTGCACGTCCGCCTTGACGACGACGGGGAGCTCCTTGGATTCGCCTGTGGCGATCCGGCCGAACATCTCGTCGATGGTGCCGCGCGGCGCCGTTGCGGTCCGCTTGTCCCGCTCGACCCGCTGGCGATATTCGCTGACCTCGCGGGCGCGCGCTTCGTTCTCGACGACGACCACCTCGTCGCCGGCCATCGGCACCCCGGACAGGCCCAGGACCTCGACCGGAGTCGATGGACCCGCTTCCTTAAGCTGCTCGCCGCGCTCGTTGATCATGGCGCGAACCCGGCCCCATTCCGCGCCGGCGACCATCACGTCGCCCCGCTTCAACGTGCCGGACTGAACGAGCACAGTAGCTACGGCGCCGCGCCCGCGATCGAGCTGCGCTTCGACGACAGCGCCCCGCGCCTCGCGATCGGGGTTCGCATTAAGGTCCATCAGCTCCGCTTGCAGCGAAATCGCCTCCAGCAGGTCATCCAGTCCCTGGCCGGTGATCGCCGAAACGGGCACCATCTGAACGTCGCCGCCGAAATCCTCGGCGATGACTTCGTGGCTGAGAAGGCCCTGCTTGGCGATGTCCGGATTAGCGTCAGGCTTGTCGATCTTGTTGATGGCGACGATCAACGGGGCTTCGGCCGCCCGCGCGTGATTGATCGCCTCGATCGTCTGCGGCTGCACCCCGTCGTCCGCCGCCACGACGAGGACGACGATATCCGTCACCTTCGCGCCGCGTTGGCGCATGGCCGAAAACGCCGCGTGGCCGGGCGTATCCAGGAAGGTCAGCTTGCCGCCGCCGGCCGCGTCGACCTGATAGGCGCCGATATGCTGGGTAATGCCGCCAGCCTCGCCATCGACGACCTTCGTCTTGCGGATCGCGTCCAGAAGCGACGTTTTGCCGTGGTCGACATGGCCCATGATGGTGATGACGGGCGGGCGCTGCTGCAGATCGCCCGCATCGTCTTCCGGCGCATCCAGGCCAATCTCGACATCGGATTCGGAAACCCTGCGCACCCGATGCCCGAACTCCTCGACCACAAGCTCAGCCGTATCCGAATCGATGGCCTGATTGACCGTCGCCATAACGCCGAGCTGCATAAGCTTGCGCACGACGTCGCCGCCCCGGACCGCCATTCGGTTCGCCAGCTCGCTGACGACAATGACTTCCGGAATCCGGACTTCGCGCACGACGAACGAAGTATCCTGTCCGCTTTCCTGGCGCTGCTGCTTCTCGCGCTCCCGCGCGCGCCGCACCGAAGCGAGGCTGCGCGTACGCTCCTCCGCCACATTGTCGTCGAGCGCCTGAGTGATCGTAAGCTTTCCGGTGCGCCTGCGGGAATCGCCTCCCCGCTCGCCGCGCTTCGGCGCCGCGCGACGATCTTCTTCCTGCGGACGGGCGCGCCGACGATTTTCGTCGCGGCTTCTCGGCCCGGCGGCCAGATCCGGCGCGCCGCCCGCGGGCGCCTCCGCTCCTCCGGCGGCCGGACGCCGGGGCGGGCGCGGCCCTCGTCGCGCGTCGTCGCCAGCGGCCGGTCCGGCATCGTCCCGTCGCGGACCGCGCATGGCGGGCCGGGCGCCGCGCCGATCCTCTTCCTGCCGACGCTTGGGCGCAGCGGCTTCCGCGCGCGCCTCAGCGGCCTTGCGCGCCGCTTCCTGCTTCGCGCGCTCTTCGTCTTCCGCCGCTTTGAGCGCGGCCAGTTCCTGCTGTTCCGGCGTAAGTTCCGGGGCGGCCGGCGCGGGCGCCTCGGCGACTTCCGGCTCCGGCGCGGGCTTTTCGGCCTTGACAGCCGGGCTCACGGGCGCCGGCGGCGCCTCGACCGGCGGCGTTTCCGCCGCCGCCTCCAGCTCGGACGCCTGTTCGGCGACAGGCTCCGACACGGGCGCCGGCGCGGGTTCGCCCACAACCTCGGCGGCCGGCGCTTCTTCGACCGCCGGCTCCTGCGCCTCCACAGGCGTTTCCGGTTCCGGCGCGCGCGCGGCGGGCCGCGGGCGCGGCGGCGGCGCGGGCGGCGCCGACGGCGAGGAGCCGCCTGCCTGGAGCGCCTGCAACGCCTTCAGACGCGCGGCCTTTTCGGCATCGCTCAGGCCGCCTTGGCCCTGGCCGCCATCGCCATGGATGGACCGGGTTTTCTTTACCTCAACGGTGACGGTCTTCGACCGACCACGCGGGAAGCTTTGCCGAACCTTGCCGGCGCCAACCGTTTTCTTCAGCTCCAGCTTGCCGCCCTTGGGGGCCAGCCGCAGCTTTCCGGGTTTCCGTTCGACCGTATTGTCTTCGCTCATCGCTCTCAGCCCTCCCCGCCGGGGGTCGCCTCGGCGCCGTCGTCCATTTCGCCAGCGAGGCCGCGGCGCCGCGTCGCCTCAAGCGCCAACATGTCGGCAAATCGGCCACGGGAGACAACGGCGTTCACCACCTGGTCCCGGCCAAGCGCGGCGCCCAGCGACGCCGCGTCCAACACATCCATGACCGGCGCCTCGGGCGCCAGCCCCATCAATCTCCGCCTGGATGCCGGCGCCGCGTCCGAGGCGACGACGATCAGGCCAACCTGCCGCCGACGCGCGAACTCCCGCGCCTGCTCCCATCCAGCGCCCACCCGGCCAGCGCTTCGCGCCAATCCGAGCAACTCGGCGATCCGCCGCTCCAACAGCCGTTCCGTCTCGGCGAGCAAGCCGTCCGGGACAGTCACATCCGCCTTGAAGCCGGCCCGAAACCGCCCCGCTGCGATCGCCTTCGCCAGGATCTTGCGGTCTGGCGAGACCCAGACGCCGCGACCCGGCAGGCGGTTGGCCACATCGGGCGCAACCACTCCGTTCGGATCGACGACGAACCGCAACAGCTCCGCCTGCGGCCGTTTCGAGCGCGTGACGATGCAACGCCGAATTCCGACGTCGCGCGTCGCGCGCGCGTTGGCGCCGGCGTCGCGATCCTGCGGATCATGCGCGCGGGCGTCGCTTGCGGCAATGGCGGTGGATTGGACCATGCGGTTCCTTTATTCTTTCCAATGTCCACAAGGCCTTATGCCGATGTGGACGCACTCTCCGTCTCGGCGTCGTCCGACTCGGCCGTCGCGGCCTCGTCATCTGTCGCCTCTTCGTCGTCGAACCACTCAGCGCGCAAAGCCATGATCAGGCCGTCCGCCTCTTCCGCAGAGAACGGGCTGCCCTCGATCCCGGCCTTCAACGCCTCGGCGTCCAAAGCCGCGATATCGTCGACCGTTCCCGTCGACACGTTCGGATTCGTCATATAGCGGAACTCGTCGCTCGCGAGGTCGGCGAGATCGTCGAGCGACCGCACGCCGCATTCGCCGAGACGCACGATCTGCGCAAGCTCCAAGCCCTCGATCTGGTCGATGTCGTCCGAGATTTCCAGTTCGGCTCGACGGGTCTCGAGGCGCTCCTGCTCCGCCGTTATGTACTCCTCGGCGCGCCGCTTGAGCTCTTCGGCGATTTCCTCGTCGAAGCCCTCGATCTCCATCAACTCCTCGTTGGTAACGAAGGCCACTTCTTCAATCGTCGTGAAGCCTTCGCCCACCAGCAGATGGGCGATGACCTCATCTACATCGAGCGATTCGATGAACGTCTGGGAGCGCTGGCGCGCCTCTTCCTGCCGACGTTCCGATTCTTCCTGCTCGGTCAGGATGTCGATCGCCCAGCCGCTGACCTGGCTGGCGAGACGAACATTCTGGCCGCGGCGGCCGATGGCGAGCGAAAGCTGGTCGTCCGGCACGACGACGTCGATGCGGCCCGCTTCTTCGTCGATGACGATCTTCGCCACCTCCGCCGGCGCGAGCGCGTTCACCACGAAGGTCGCCGGTTCGTCGGACCACGGAATGATGTCGATGCGTTCGCCCTGAAGCTCCGCCACGACCGCCTGAACGCGGCTGCCGCGCATGCCCACGCAGGCGCCGACCGGATCGATCGCCGAATCGTGGCTGATGACGCCGATCTTCGCCCGGCTGCCTGGATCGCGCGCCGCGGCCTTGATCTCGATAATGCCGTCATAGATTTCGGGAACTTCCTGGGCAAACAACGCCACGAGGAACTCCGGCCGGGTGCGGGACAGGAAGATCTGCGGGCCGCGCGTTTCTTCGCGGACATCGTAGATGATCGCGCGCACGCGGTCGTTCCGGCGGAAATGCTCGCGCGGCAAAAGCTCGTCCCGGCGAATGATCGCCTCGGCGCGGCCCAGATCGACGATCACGTTGCCGAACTCCAGGCGCTTCACGCTGCCATTCACGATCTCTCCGAGGCGCCCGGAGTACTCGGCATACTGGCGGGAGCGCTCGGCTTCGCGCACGCGCTGGACAATCACCTGCTTGGCCGTCTGCGCGGAGACGCGGCCAAAATCGATCGGCGGCAAGTCATCGACCAGAACGTCGCCGACCTGGGCGCCGGGCTTGAAGCGCTGCGCCGGCGTAACCGGGATCTGCGCGAATTCGTTCTCGATCTCGGCGTCGTCCGCGACGACTTCGCGGTAGCGCGCGAGCGTCACTTCCCCGGTGCGCCGATCGACTTCCGCGCGAATATCGTGCTCAAGACCATACTTGGTGCGGCCGGCCTTCTGGATGGCCTGCTCCATGGCCTCGAAAACCTCTTCCCGGTCGATGCCCTTTTCCCGAGCCGCCGCGTCCGCGACCTGCAACAGTTCGCCGCCGAATAGATGCGCCATATCGTGTTCAGCCCTCGCCGTCGCGCGCGCCCGCCGCCTCGCCCGTCTGGGCGTGGGCCGCAAGCAACGCGTCCGTCAACAACAGTTTAGCCCGCCGGATATCCCCGAAAGGCAAGCGAATGCGGGTCTCCCCTTCGCAAACAAGAACGACGCCATCATCCTCAACGCCGGCGATGCGTCCTTTGAAACGCCGCGCGCCCTCGACCGCCTGTTCGAGCTCGACTCGCGCGTCGAAACCGGCGAAGCGCTCGAAGTCGTCCGGCCGGGTCAACGGCCGATCGACGCCCGGGGACGAGACCTCCAGCGTGTAGGCCTCGCCGATCGGGTCTTCGACGTCCAATACGGCGGAGAGGGCGCGGCTCAGGTCCGCGCAATGCTCCACCGTCATCGGACCGCCGTCCGCCGGCTCGGCCATGATCTGCAAAACGGGGCGCACGGTCCCGGACATCTGGGCGCGCACAAGCCGAAAGCCCATGCCTTCGACCGTCGGTTCGATAACCGATGTGATGCGCGTGTTCCGTTGCATGCCGCTCCCGATCGCCGCTGCGCGGCGATAAGACCAACCCCATAACAAAAACGGCGGGCCGCGAAGCCCACCGTCATGAAGAACGATGACGATTTGCATGTCGCAAAGCGACACAGCGCCTATATATATGTGGAAGAACCCGGTTGCAAGCGAAGTCCGCCCCTGGAGGCGGCGTTTCACTATGATGACTGAACCTTTCCTCTGCTGATCCGATGACAATATCCAAATCGCCAAGCATCGCGGAACTGAACGAACGGTCGCGGGAAATTTTTCGCGCGATCGTGGACGCCTACATGCAGTCGGGCGACCCGGTCGGCTCCCGCACGATATCAAGACGGCTGGCGACGCAGTTGTCGCCGGCGACGATTCGAAACGTCATGGCGGACCTTCAGGAACTGGGCCTGCTGCATTCGCCCCACAATTCCGCCGGACGCCTTCCGACCGACGCCGGCCTGCGGCTTTTCGTCGACGGGCTGTTGCAGGTCGGCGAGATCAGCGACGACGAACGGACGGAGATCGAAGGCCATATCGCCGCCTCCGGCCTGTCGCTGAACCAGGCGCTCGAGCAGGCGAGCACCACGCTCTCCGGCCTGTCCAGCCATGTGGGCCTCGTGGTGGCGCCGAAAACCTCCGCGGCCATCACACACCTCGAATTCGTGCCCCTGGGCGACGGCCGCGCGCTCGTGGTGCTGGTCGATGCGACCGGTCAGGTCGAGAACCGGGTGATCGATCTTCCGAACGGCCTGCCCGCGAGCGCCTTGACCGAGGCGACCAACTATCTTCGTTCGCGCCTCGCCGGCCGCACGCTCGATTCGGCCCGCAAAACCATTCACGACGACCTGGCCGAGCATCGCGCCCAGCTCGACGAGCTGACGCAACGGGTCGTGGAGGACGGCCTCGCCGTCTGGTCGGATACGGATAAGGGCGCGCTGATCGTTAAGGGACAGGCGCGCCTTCTGGATGACATCGCCGCCGTCGCCGATCTTGACCGCATCCGCAGCCTGTTCGACGCGCTCGAGGCGAAGGAGACGATGCTGCGCCTGATGGACGCCGCGGAGTCCGGCGACGGCGTGCGTATTTTCATCGGGGCGGAGAACGCCCTTTTTAATCATGCTGGCTGGTCGATGGTGCTGGCGCCGTATGGCGGCCCCGGCGCCAAGGTGCTGGGCGCGATAGGCGTTGTCGGGCCGACGCGCTTGAACTATGCCCGCATCATCCCGATGGTCGACTACACCGCCCGTGCGATCGGCCGCATGCTAACTCGGAACCCGGAGATGGAACCTTGAGCGAAACCGGCGACGCGCCGAACACGCCCCGCCCCGCGAACGACGCCGAAGATCAAGCCGCAGACGCCGTGGACGCGCCGAACGCCGAAGCGGCGGCCGCCGCGCTGGCCGAACGCGTCAACGAACTCGAAGCCGAAGCCCAAAGCTTGAAGGACGAACGCCTGCGCGCGCTCGCCGAAGCCGAGAACGCGCGCCGCCGCGCCCAGAAGGACCGGGAGGAAGCGAGCCGGTACGGCGCCGCCGGCCTCGCCAGGGACGTCGTCAGCGTTGCGGACAATTTGGCCCGCGCCCTGGCCGCCATGCCCGAGACAGGCGACAAGACGATCGCCAAGCTGGCCGAAGGCGTCGCCATGGTGGAGCAGGAGCTCGCGAACACCCTCGAACGCCATGGCGTCAAAGCCGTCGGCGCCGTCGGCGACGCATTCGACCACAATACCTGCCAGGCCGTGTTCGAAGTGGAGACCGCGGAAATGGCGCCCGGCACGGTCGCCCAGGTGATGCAGCGCGGCTACATGCTGCACGATCGCCTGCTGCGGCCGGCGATGGTCGGCGTCTCCAAGGCGCCCGCATCAGCGGCGGGCGAAGGCGAAACGCCGGAACGCGGCGGCAAGGTGGACGAAACCGCCTGAGCCCCCGGCCCGTCCGGCCGTCATGTCCAATCCGCTTGTCCGAAGCCAGCGAGGCCGACTGCTAAGGCTCGCCTGGCCGATCATGTTGTCCAACGTCACCGTACCCCTCGTGGGCGCGACGGACGTCTTTGTGATCGGCCACCAGCCGGACGCCGCTTTGCTCGCCGGCCTCGCATTCGGCGCCAGCATCTTCAACATGACGTTTTTCGCCTTCAATTTCTTGAAGATGGGCGTCATCGGCACGACGGCGCAGGCGGCGGGCGCCGGAGACATGCCGGAAGCAGGCGCGATCCTCTATCGCGCCGTCCTGCTTTCGATCCTGATAGGCGGCGCGCTCATTCTGATACGGCCGCTCGCGACGTCCGCCGCCTTCGCCTTGAGCGCGTCCAGCCCGGAAATCGAAGCCGCGGCCGACGCCTATATCCGCATTCGCTTCTTCGCCGGGCCGGCGACGCTGATGCAATTCGCGCTCGTCGGCTGGCTCTGGGGACTGCAAGACATGCGCGGCGGCTTCCTCATTCAGGTCGCGACCAATGTGACGAACATGGCGCTGGATCTATGGTTCGTGCTGCATCTGGGTTGGGGCATCGAGGGCGCGGCCGGCGCGAGCGTGATCGCCGAATGGAGCGGGGCGCTCCTGGGCCTGGCGCTGGTCTGGCGGCGGCTTGCCCGATCTGGCCGCCCCGCCTGGGCCGATGTGCTGGCGTTGCCGCGTCTGCGCCGCATGTTTCAGCTTAACCGCGACCTGTTCATCCGAACCCTCGCATTGACCGGCGGCCTGTTGTTGTTCCGAGCTGAGGCGAATGGCTTCGGCGCGGCAGAGGCGGCGGCTGTCGCGACGCTTTTTCAGATCTTCACGATCATCACATACGCCGTGGACGGCTTCGCCAACGCCGTAAACCCAATGGTCGGGGACGCCGTCGGGCGGCGTAACACGACCGCCCTCAGGGCCGCGGTCCGCGCCGCGTTTCAGGCCGGCGGGCTGACTGCGCTGTTCGCATCCGCCGTTCTGCTGTTCGCCCTCCCCGACCTCGTGCGCCTTTTCACGGACATTCCCGACGTCGTGGCGGCGGCGGACGCACAGTATGCGTGGACGGCGCTGCTCCCGATCGTGACTGTCTGGTGTTTCGTCATGGACGGCATGTTTCTGGGCGCCGCGCTCAATACCGTCGTGCGCAACGCCATGTTGCAGGCGACAGCGATCTATCTGCTGCTCCTCTACACGCTGCCAGCGTTCATGGGCATTCACGGTCTTTGGCTCGCCGTTCTCGCTTTCGGCGCGCTGCGCGCGCTCACTCTGGCGCTGAAATGGAGCCGCCTGCTACGCTCTGCCGCAAACGCGCCAGAACGCTAAGCGAGAGGGACCCCGAAATGGCCGACTATCAATTTCTCAAAGTGGAACGCGATGGGCCGATCACGATCGTCACCATCAACCGGCCGGAGGTCTACAACGCCCTGCATCCTCCCGCCCACTGGGAGTTCGACGAGGTATTCAACGCCTTTCGCGACGACCCCGAACAATGGATCGCGATCATCACCGGCGCCGGCGACAAGTCTTTCTCCGCCGGCAACGACCTGAAGTACCAGGCTGAAGGCAAAGGCCCCCGGGACAGGCCCGCGACCGGATTCGCTGGCCTGACCTTCCGGTACGACCTCGACAAGCCGGTGATCGCGGCCGTCAACGGCTTCGCCATGGGCGGCGGCTTCGAGATTGCCCTGGCGTGCGACATCATCGTCGCCGCCGAGAACGCCATTTTCGCCCTCCCCGAGCCTCGGGTCGGCCTCGCGGCGCTCGCCGGCGGCGTCCACCGCCTGCCGCGCGCCATTCCCTTGAAACGGGCCATGGGCATGATGCTGACCGGCGGCCGGGTCAGCGCCGCCGAGGGCGAAAAACTGGGCTTCGTCAATGAAGTGACGCCCGTCGGCGGCGCGCTCGAAGGCGCCAGGCGGTGGGCCGGCCAGATCATGGAATGCAGCCCCATGTCGCTCCGCGCGACCAAGCAGGCGTCCATGCGCGGGCTCAGCATGCCGACGCTGCAGGACGCGATCGAAACCGTCTATCCGGCGGTCAAGGCGATGCAGGCGAGCGAGGATTACATCGAAGGGCCGAAGGCGTTCGCCGAAAAGCGCGCGCCAAATTGGAAAGGCCGCTAGGCGCATCCGCCACAGCGGCTAAGAATGGCATATCGATTCTGGGAAGGGATGAGCGGATGACCTCGCATTCGGGAAATGGGACGGGCAAGCGCCTGCGTTCACAGACCTGGTTCAACGAGCCGAGCGATCCGGGCATGACGGCGCTTTACATCGAGCGCTATATGAACTGGGGCGTGACCCGCGAGGAACTCCAATCCGGCAAGCCGATCATCGGCATCGCCATGACGGGGTCCGACCTGTCGCCCTGCAACCGCATCCATCTCGAGCTGGCGCCCCGCCTTCGGGACGGCGTTCGGGACATGGGCGGCGTGCCGTTCGTTTTCCCGACCCACCCGATCCAGGAAACCGGGAAGCGGCCGACGGCGGCGCTCGACCGGAACCTCGCCTATCTCAGCCTCGTCGAAGTCCTCCAGGGCTACCCGATCGACGGCGTCATCCTGACCGGCGGCTGCGACAAGACCACGCCATTCCTGCTGATGGCGGCGGCGACCGTCGATATTCCCGCCATCCTGATCAACAGCGGCCCGATGCTGGACGGCTGGTGGCAAGGCCGGCGCGTCGGCTCCGGCACGATCCTCTGGGAAGCGCGGGAGTTGCAGGCGGCCGGCAAGATCGAGTGGGAAGAGTTCATCGAAATGGTCGCGGCCTCGGCGCGTTCGCCGGGCCATTGCAACACTATGGGCACCGCTCTTTCGACCAACTCGCTCGCTGAAGCGCTCGGCATGACTTTGCCGGGACAAGCCGCGATTCCCGCGCCCTATAAAGAGCGCGGCCAGGCGGCCTATTGGACCGGCCAGCGCATCGTCGAGATGGTGCATGAGGACCTGACCCCTTCGAAGGTGCTGACCCGGGAGGCGTTCCTGAACGCCATCGCCGTCAATACCTGCATCGGCGGCTCCACGAACTGCCCGATCCACCTGAACGCCATCGCGCGCCATGCCGGCGTCGACCTGACCATCCAGGACTGGGAAGACCACGGCTACGACCTGCCGCTTTTGGTGAACTGCCAGCCAGCCGGCGAGTATCTGGGCGAGGGATACTTCGCGGCGGGCGGCGTTCCGGCCATCGTCAACGAATTGATGAAAGCCGGCCGCATCCACGAAGGCGCGCTCACCGTCAACGGCAAGACGATGGGCGACAATTGCCGCGGCAAGGAAATCCAGGACACGGCGGTCATCCGCCCGATGACCGATCCCCTGAAGCCGCAATCGGGCTTCCTGGTGATGCGCGGCAATTTGTTCGACAGCGCCATCATGAAAACGGCGGTCATCAGCGAGTCGTTCCGAGAGCGCTTCCTCTCGACGCCTGGCAAGAAGAATATATTCGAGGGCCGTGCGATCGTCTTCGACGGGCCGGAGGACTATCACCACAACATCAACAACCCGGATATGAACATCGACGAAAACTGCATTCTGGTGATGCGGGGCACCGGCCCCATCGGTTATCCGGGATCGGCGGAAGTCGTGAACATGCAGCCGCCGGATGCGCTGATCAAAGCCGGCGTGCGCGAACTTCCCTGCATCGGCGACGGCCGGCAAAGCGGGACCTCCGGCAGCCCGTCGATCCTGAACGCCAGCCCGGAATCGGCGGCGGGCGGCGGCCTCGCCCTGCTCCGCATGAACGACATGTTGCGGGTCGATCTGGACAAGCGCCGCGTCGACATGCTGATCGACGATGCCGAACTCACCCGTCGCAAGGCTGAAGCGCCGCCGCCGGTGCCGGCCGACCAGACGCCATGGCAGGAAATCTACCGAGGCTCCGTCGGCCAGCTTGGCGAAGGTGGCGTGTTGGAGCCGGCGGTCAAGTTCCACGCCACCGCCAGGTCGGAACCGCGACATTCGCACTGAAGCCAGATGAGCTTGATTGAAAGCTTCGAAGCGCAGCTTTTTCGCCCGCCGCTGCCTGAACCGATGGGGGACGCCAAGCACGGCGTCCACACGCATTTCGAGATCGTCACTGTCACCCTGCGGGACAGCGACGGCCTGGAAGGCGTCGGCTACACCTATACCGGCGGCTATGGCGGACAGGCGATTTTGGCCATGCTGCGCCACGACCTCGGGCCGATGCTGCCGGGGATGACGGCGGACGACATCCCTGGGATATTCGAGGCGATGCATTGGCGCGTCCACTATGTCGGGCGCGGCGGCGTCGCCTCATTCGCCATTTCGGCGATCGATATCGCGCTCTGGGATCTGGCCGGCAAACGCGCCGGCGCGCCGCTCGCCAAACTGGCCGGCGGCCATGGGCAATCGACCCGCGCCTATGCCGGCGGGATCGATCTCAACTTCGATCGCGACCGCCTGCTGACGAACATCGAAACCTACCTGACCGCCGGCTTCCAGGCGGTGAAGATCAAGGTCGGCCGGCCAGATTTGGAAGACGACGCGGGGCGTGTCGCGGCCGTCCGCAAACTGATCGGCCCGGAACGGCTTCTGATGGTGGATGCGAACTACGGCATGAGCGTCGAGCAGGCGATCGCCGCCGGCAAAGCCTTCGCGCCCTATGACATTCACTGGTTCGAGGAGCCGACGGACCCGGAGGATATCCCCGGCTATGCGGCGATAGGCGACGCGACCGGACTGCCAATCGCCCAGGGCGAAAACCTTCACACGGCGGATGAGTTCCGGCGCGCGATCGCCGGCGCCAAGCTTTCCTACGTTCAGCCCGACGCCAGCAATTGCGGCGGCGTTTCGGGGTGGCTCGCGGTCGCCGAGATGGCTAACGCCGCCGGCCTGCCCGTCTGCAGCCACGGGATGCACGAGCTGCATGTCAGCCTGATGAGCGCCGTGCCGAACGCCGGTTGGATGGAAGTGCACAGCTTTCCGATAGACGCCTACGCAAAGGAACCGATGCGGCAGGAGAACGGCATCGCCTTCGCGCCGGAAGCGCCTGGGCACGGCGTCGCGTTCCAATGGGACAAGCTCGCTCCCTACGCGCAGACCCAATCCCCTTAAGCATCACAGTCGCCATCGGTGAGCCGTCGCCGCGACGGCGGCGAACGCCGAACTGGACATTCCCCAGGTCAGAGTGCGTCGATGCAGTAATTCGCCTTGAGCACGACAGAAAACAACGATAACGTTACCGTTACATACAACTGGAATTGTTCCCATGCGCTCCAATGCTGCCAAAACATCGAACGATCCGCCTCAGGACAGCCGCGCCGCAATCCTCGCCGCGGCGACCGAAGAATTCATCGAGCGCGGCCTGGAGGGCGTGCGGATGGAGCATGTCGCCAAACGCGCCTGCTACAACAAGGCCCTTGTGTACAAGCACTTCAAGGACAAGCCCCAGCTGTTCCGGGCCGTGCTGGAAGCGGCGTTCACCGGCCGGCGCGCCGTATTGGAACGCCAGCCCCGCTGGCTCGGCGACGCCATGGCGACCTGGAGCGAAGCGGCCTTCGCCGCCCCGGCCTACGGCAAACTTTTGATGCGCGAGGCCCTTGATCAACCGGGCGAATCGCCCGTACTGGCGGAAGAACGCGCGCGCTACTATGGCGAACAGATATCAGGCGTCGCCGAAGCCCAGGCTCGCGGCCGCCTGCCTGGCGAGTTGCCGCCAAAATATCTTTTTCTGGCCCTGATGTCGGTCGTCTGCATGCCGGCGTTCTTGCCGAACGTCACATCGCTCGTCACGGACCAGGATCCGTCCAGCGACGCGTTTCAGCAGGAATGGCGGACTTTCCTTGAAGGCTTCGCTCGTGCGCTCGGCGCGCCTGCGGGAGACAGCGAAGCCGCTGACGCCGATGCCTGAATCTAACGGGCGGTCGAAGGCGCTCTATTACGGCTGGATCATCGTCGTCGCCTGCAATTTCGTCGCCTGCATCACCTGGGGCGTCGCGATCTTCAATCAGGGCGTTTTCGCAGCCTATTGGATCGAGGCTTATGGATGGTCGCCGGCGGCGTTGGCGGGCGCGCCGGCGCTGTTCCAGCTATGGGCCGGCTTCGCCGGCGTCGCGGTCGGCCGGATCGTCGATCGGCATGGGCCGAAGCCGGCCCTGCTCGCCGGCGCCGGATTTATCGCCGCCGCCCTGGCGTTGACCGCGAACGTCGATGCGCTCTGGCAGGTCTACCCCGTCTCCCTGGTGATGGGCACCGGCTTCGCCTGCATCCACACCGTCACGCTTGGCAAGATCGTCTCCCGCTGGTTCCTGCGCCAACGGGCGCGGGCGATGGCGCTGGCCACGCTCGGCGCGGGCGTCGGCGGCGCGACGCTGGTGCCGCTGAACGCCTGGCTGATCGAACGTGACGGACCCGCTGCCGGTTGTCTGGCGCTTGGCGCGATCACCGCGCTCACCCTTGTTCCGTTGGCGCTCTGGGTCGTCAAGGACGGGCCGGAGAGCCTGGGCCTCAGGATCGACGGCGCGCGGGCCGACGCGCCGGCGCCTTCGACCGACGATCCGGCGGAGAAACGGGACGCCGCTTTATGGACCCTTGGCGAAGCCATGCGCAGCGGGCCGTTCTGGGGCCTCGCCTTCTGCCTCGGTTTCGGCATGTTGGCCCAGAGCGCCTTCCTCTATCACCAGACGCCGTTTCTCCAGGAAACGCTTGGGCTCCTCGGCGCCGCCAAGGTGGTTTCCATGACGACGCTCGCTGGCCTTGTCGGCCGCGCGATCTTCGTGGCCGTCGGCGACAGGCTCTCAACCCGCGCCTGGATCACCCTGGTCTATGGCTTCCAGGCGCTTTCCTTCGCGACGCTCGCCTTCGCCGAAGGGCCGCTCGGCCTGACGCTTGGCTCGATCCTGTTCGGCGCCACCATGGGGCTGGTCATCACGTTGCAGCCGCTCGCGACCGCGTTCGTCTTCGGGCGGGAATCCTTCGGGCGCATCTTTGGGGCGATCTATCTCGGCATCCGCACCGGCGCCGCGCTCGGGCCGATCGCAATCGGCGCCGTCATCGCCCTGGCCGCCGGGTATGAAACAGGCTGGCTGCTGGTGTCGGCCAGCCTCGGCGTCGCGATCCTTATCCTGCCCCTGGCGCTGCGCCCCGCGCGGCCGGACTGATCGCGCTAGCTCTTGGGCTTCGGCCCATAGGTGCCAAACTTGGCGACGACCCGTTCGATCTCGTCGTCCGGCAGAATCGGCGGGTCGCCCAGCATCATCGAAAGGTGGAACTGCTTGGCCAGCGTCTCCACTTCGCCCGCCAGCCAGAGTGCGCGCTTCAGGTTCGCCCCGCAGGCGATCACGCCGTGGTGGCGCAGAATGCAGGCGTGCCGCCCCTCCAGCGCCTTCACCGCATGGGCCGAAAGCTCCGCCGTGCCGAACGTGGCATAGGGCGCGCAGCGGATGGTGGAGCCGCCCGCCGCCGCGATCATGTAGTGGACCGCCGGAATATCGAGGCCCTTGATCGCGATCGTCGTCGCGTAAAGCGAATGGGTGTGGACGATGGCCTGCACGTCGGGCCGCTCCGCCATGATATCCACATGAAAGCGCCATTCGCTGGAGGGCTTCAGGCCGGGCAAAGCCTCGAATTCGCCGTCCAGTCCCATGAAGACGATGTCTTCCGGCTCCAACTCGCCATAGGGCACGCCGGAGGGCGTGACCAGCAGGCCCTGCTCCCACCGGGCCGATACGTTGCCGGACGTGCCCTGATTGATGCCGCTGGCGTTCATTTCAAGGCAGGTATCGATGACGGCCTGGCGCAGTTCGCGTTCGGCTTCGGAGATGGGACGCGACATGACGATCCATTCTGCAAACGACGATTCTGCGCCACTATAGCGCCTCGCGCCCGCGTGGGAGCCGCCGACGATGCCGCTGCCGAAACTTGACCGCACGCCAGACGCCCAACGGCGCAAGACCATGCGCGCCGTAAAGTCGAAAGATACGAAGCCCGAAATGATCGTGCGGCGGATCGCCCATGGCCTCGGCCGGCGGTTTCGGCTGCATCGCAAGGACCTGCCCGGCGCGCCCGACCTGACGTTCGCACGGGATCGGCGGGTGATCTTCGTGCACGGTTGCTTTTGGCACGGGCATGATTGCAAGCGTGGGGCGCGAACGCCGAAGACCAACAACGCCTATTGGTCCGCCAAGATCGCGCGCAATCGGGCGCGGGATGCAGCCGCGTTGACGCAGCTGCGCGACGACGGCTGGCGGGCATTGGTCGTCTGGGAATGCGAAACGCGCGATCGGGAAATCTTGCGACAAAGAATTGCGGATTTCCTGGACGCATCGCCACATATGAATGAACAGAAGAAGATGTCCGGGGAGATGGCGGGCCATGACGACATTCACGGATAAGCGCGGCCTCGCCGTCACCGTCGCAAATCAGGCGGCCGCGGACGCGCTCGACGATCTGGTCGACGCCTATATCGGCTTTCGGGCCGATAGCGCCCAGAAACTGAAGGCGGCGATGACCGCGGATGCGCTCGGCCGCGCGGACGCCGCGGCCGCGGCCCGCGACTCCGCCGCCCGCGCGCTCGCCGCATAGCCGACGCAGTCCGAGAACACGGGAATCCACAACAATTGCGGTTATTTATCGCCATAGAACTGCCGCCTTGGATCACATCGGCTCTCGAAGGCATTCAACGCGGCGTACCGGGCGCGAAGTGGGTCCCGCCCGAGAACATGCACCTGACGCTGAGGTTCCTCGGAGACGCCGACGGCGCCATGGCCGAGGACCTTTGCTACGAACTGCAGCGGATCGACCAGCCGTCCTTCGAACTGGCGCTCGCCGGCGCCGGCCAATTCTCCGGCGGCGGCGGCGTCAAGACTTTATGGATGGGCGTGAAGCCTTTGGAGCCCTTGCTGGAGCTACGGCGCAAGGTCGAGCGCGCGAGCAGAAAGAGCGGCTTCAAGCCAGACAGCCAGACCTACCGCCCCCATATCACGCTTGCCCGGTTCCGGCATCCGCCGGAGCTCGAACGCGCGCGCCGGTTCCTCGCGCGCTATGCCGGCTTTCAGCGCGAACCGTTTCGCGTATCAGGATTTTCGCTGTACTCCTCCGAACTTCGGCCGGAGGGCTCGATCTACCGCTCGGAGGCAGACTTTCCGTTTTCCGACGCCGGCCTGGGCGACACGCCGTTTTTCGGCGACTGGGAGCAGATTCGCGCCGCCAAGCCGTTCAGGACGAAGTAGCGGCCTCAAAGATCGCCTGGAATCGCGCCCGCGCATCCTCGTCGAACAGCACGAAGGCCACATCATCGAGAACCGGCAGGCGCTCGAGCTCCATTCGCGTCGTCGCGATCGCGATGCGCGCCGCCCGATCGAACGGAAAACCGTAGACGCCGGTCGAGATCGCGGGAAACGCGATGCTCTTCACGCCATGCTCCGCCGCCAGACGCAGGGAACTGCGATAACAGCTCGCGAGCGCCGGGTCGTCGTCCCGCGCGCCGGACCAGATCGGCCCGACGGTGTGAATGACGTATCGCGCCGGCAGGCGATGGCCGGCGGTGATGCGGGCCTCGCCGGTCGGGCATCCCCCGATCGCCCGGCATTCCGCCAGCAATTCCGGCCCAGCCGCCCGATGAATGGCGCCGTCGACGCCGCCGCCGCCGAGCAGGCTCTCGTTCGCCGCATTGACGATCGCATTGACGCGCAGCTTGGTGATATCGCCTTCGAGGATGCGCAAACGCGCGCCCGCGTTCATTCGAAGGCCGCCCAATCCGGCTTCTCCGGCCACAGCCGCGCCGCGCCGGCCGCCAAAGGCGCATCGGCTGCCATTGCGGCGCGCCAAGCCTCCAGCCGGATCAGCGCCAGGCCGCGCCCATCCGCGGCGGACCGCATTTCGCCGGCGTTCCGGCCCTCGAAGTCGATCGCCGCGCCGATCTCCGGCGGCTCGCCCTCGATCCGGACCGGCATCAGCCGGCGTTTGACGAGACCGCGATACTTGGTGCGCGCCGTCAGCTCCTGACCGACATAACAGCCTTTCTGCCAATCGACGCCGTTTAACTCGTCGAAGCCGCTTTCCAGGAGAAAACCCTTGTCGACGGCGATATCCGCGGCGCCTTCCGGCACGCCGAGCGACAGGCGGCGCGCTTGGTAAAGCGCCAAGTCTGCCTCCACATAGTCAGCGACCGCCGCCGCGACAGCGTCCGCAGGGCCGACGGCGCGGGCGCCGAGCGCGGCGAGGCGCGGATCGACATAAACCGTCAAAGCGTCCCGCTGCTCCGCCGCTCCGGCGTCGCCGGCAAGCCCGAACGGCGTCCCGCCCCAGGCGACGGCTGCCTGCCAGCCTTCCAGCGCTTCGATGCCGACCTTGGCGCGCAGGCGATAGCGTTTCAGGCGGGTCGCGAGGTCGTCCAAGCGTCCTGCCTCGCATTCAAGCGCGACGCCATCCGGCAGCGCCGTCAGAAAAAGGTCGTGCAGAAACTTCCCTTGGGGCGTGAGCAAGGCGCCGTAGCCAGCCCTATCCTCTTTTATTTTATCGACATCCTGGGATAGCAGGCCTTGCAGGAACGGGCGCGCCTCCTCCCCGGTTATCGCCAGGAAGGCGCGGTCGTCGCGCACGCAGGCCTGAACCGTCGCCATATCGTCGTCTCCCGTCCGGATCGCACTTCCCTTCGGATATAGCGCGAATGGCGGAGAAATTCAGTGCAGCGCTAGCGACGGCGGCGCAATCCTGCAAGCAGGCATGGCCGCCTCGTGAATTTCCGTGACGGTGACGGAATGAACCTTCAGGCCGGGGTTATCGCGCCAACGGTCGATGAACGCTCGGAGCCTTGGAAAGCCCGGAGTCACATCATAGTCCCGCCAGGTAATCGCGGAATCCTGATCCTGCGACGCGCCGAAAACGATCTCGGCCGTCATCAAGCGATACGCCCCGAAGGAGGCAAGGTTCTCATCGTCGAGGATCTTATCCGACAAACTATCTACCATCGCGCCTGCTCCCATGACGGCGTCATTCCGCGCCGATCGGTCGAATTTCACCGGCAGATTGTGCCGGCCCAATGGCTCTAACCCTTGAAATCCGACAAATGTCGGCGAGCCACGCGCTTCCCCTTGCAAGCGCCGGGCCGGCCGCTTTCCCGCCAGAACCGGATTTGTTACAAGCGATAAATGGAATCCGGGGACGGTGGCCAGATTCTCGACACGGCGCTTCCGTTGGCGTCGCGGGCCGCCGACAAGCGCAAAACAGTAGGCAGGGCGAGCGATGGCAGTGTTTCGGGCGGTTTTGCTTGAGAAGAACGACGACGGCGTAACCGCGTCCGTTACGGATATCGACCAGGATCGGCTGCCGGACGGCGACGTAACGGTCCGCGTTCTCTACTCCACCCTGAACTATAAGGACGGCCTTGTGCTGAAGGGCCAGGGCGGCCTTGTCCGAAACTACCCCCATGTCCCGGGGATCGACCTCGTCGGCGTGGTCGAGGACGGCGGCGGCTCCTCCTTTTCGCCGGGCGACCGGGTGATCTGCACGGGCTGGCGCGTCGGCGAGGTCTGGTGGGGCGGCTACGCCACGATGGCGCGGCTCAAGTCGGAATGGCTCGTGAAAGTCCCCGATGGATTGACCGATACGCAGACCATGGCGATCGGCACCGCCGGCTTCACGGCGATGCAGTGCGTTCTGGCGCTGGAAGCCCACGGCGTCGCCCCCGGAAGCGGCGAGGTGCTGGTGACCGGCGCCGGCGGCGGGGTCGGCAGCGTGGCCGTCGCCATGCTCGGCAAACTCGGGTACGACGTCACCGCCGGCAGCGGTCGCGCCGAACTTGAAGGCTATTTCAAGGATCTGGGCGCCGCACGCATGATCGGGCGCGAAGAGCTGGCGGAATTGGGCAAGCGCCCCCTGCAATCGGAACGTTTCGCCGGCGCCATCGACACGGTCGGCGGCGACATCCTTTCCGGACTGCTGCCCGCGATGAAATACAAGGGAACGGTCGCGGCCTGCGGGCTCGCCGGCGGCGCCGGCCTGAAGACGACCGTGATCCCCTTTATCATTCGCGGCGTCACGCTGGCGGGCATCGATTCCGTCATGGCTCCGGCGGGCGAACGGGCGCAAGTCTGGTCGCGCCTCGCGAGCGATCTTCCAACGGAGAAACTGGACGCCGCCACGTCCGTCGTCGGCCTGGAAGAAGCGATCGGCCTCGCCGACGCGATCCTGGCCGGACAGGTGCGCGGCCGCACCGTCGTCGACGTTAACGTTTGATTCGCCAAGGCGCCGATAGGGTGACGCAAGGATCGGGAACGCCTCCCGAAATGGCGAAAGGTGCGCGGAATGCGTTCAAGCATGGCGTGGATTGTCGTCGCCGCAGCAGTTTCAGGCTGCGGAGCGATGCAGCCGACATCCAGCGATTTGACCGCCCGCGACTGGGCGAAGCGGGGCGAGCAACGCTATGCCGACCCGCCTGCGATCTGGTGCTACCGCACGCTCGGACGCAACGATTGTTTCACGGAGCCCCAGCCGGGCCAGGAGTACCGCTTGATGGAAGGCGGCGCCCAGCCGCCCATGCCGGCCTCCCTGCCGCCGACCGAAGAAGACAAGGTCAAGGAAGCCCGGCTCTTCTTGTTCGGCGAATAGCGTTAGGACTGGCGCTCCTGTTCGCCGCTCCGGGCGCCGCCCAAATCGCGCCCTATGACGACTTCAGCCATACCCCGCGCCATTATGCGGCCCGCGCCCAGGCTGGCGACGCCCAGGCGCAGTTCTATCTGGGCCTCGCAATCGAGGCCCTTGGCCCGGAAGCCGCGGACCGCTGGGGCGATGCAGATGACTGGTTCGCGAAAGCGGCCGCTCAGGGCCTGCCGAAAGCGTTGCACAGGCACGCCCAGATCGCGCTTGCAACGGGGAACCGGGAGGCCGCGCGCGCCAGTTTCGACGCCGCCGCCGAAGCCGGACTGATCGACGCGCAATTCAATCGCGCCCGCATGGCAGAAGACGATGGCGACGCCGAGACGGCGAAACGCTGGTATCGCCAGGCGGCGCGGGCCGGCCATGGCCCGAGCCGCTTCAATCTGGCGCTGCTGGTCTTAGGCGAACCCGGATCGGACGCGCCTGTCGATGCGCTCGCCTGGCTGATCCTGGCGGCTGAAAGCGACGCGCCCAACGCCGCCGCCGCGCGAGACGCGCTCTCGAATGAACTGGGGATCGCCGAGCGGTTCCGCGCCCGAAACTTCGCGGACGCTCGCAGGTAACTTTACTTTTCGCCGAGAACCTTCTGGAAAAATTAGGAATGTGGCGGCGGCGATAAGGTCGTCAAGCGCCGGCGTTCAGAACACCATCGCGGACATAGCCGGCGACGCCGAACCGCCGTTGCGCTTCGACCGTGACGCCGGAGGCGTCGGTCAGCGGAAAGGCGCCCTCCTCTATGCGCAACAGCGTCGCGTCGCCCGGCCCGCCGGGCGCCAGCCCGCCAAGTTCCGGACGGCCGACGGCGCGCGCCGCGTTGATCGTCGACGCGGCGACGATGTCGGGAATGGGCATGCCGAGATGAAGAAACTTGGACATGGTGACGAGTTGGTCGAAAGCCGGTCCGAGCGCCGACATGGCATGCACGTCCGAAGAGATGGTGTCGGGCGGAAAGCCGGCCGCGAGCATCGCCGCCGCGACATCCCAGCCGAACGACCCCTTGCCATGGCCGATATCGAAAATCACGCCCTTTTCCTTCGCAGCGATGATCTCCTCTCGCACCTGACCATCGGCCCGGGTCGGCGCCGCCGGAAACGGGCGGTAGCAATGGGTCAGCACATCCCCCGGCCGTAGACGGGACAGGACCTCCAGACGCGATGGCGGCGGGTGATCCAAGTGCGCCATCACCGGCAGGCCCAATTCGTCCGCCGCCTCGATCGCGATATCGAGCGGCGAGACGCCGATGCCGTCCGACGCGACGCTGCCGACCCGGACTTTGACGCCGACGATCAGGTCCAGATGCTCCCGCCCGACGCGGACCACCTCCATCGGGTTCAGCAGCCTGATGTCGCCAGATTCGCCGACCATGACGGCCGGGCTGAATGCGAATATGCCGGCGAAGCTGGCGTTGATATAGGCGAGGACACGCGCTTTCGCCGGCTCGATGATGTGCGCCCGAAAACCGTGGAAATTCGCCGGACCGGCGCTGCCCGCATCGACGAGCGTCGTACAGCCCGTCGCCGCCATATAGGCGTCCGGATCGACGCCGAGCGACGTTCCGCCCCAATAGATGTGGGTGTGCAGGTCGATCAGGCCCGGCGTCGTCAGCAGACCCTCTGCGCGCACGACCTCGCGCCCCTCTCCGGCGAGGTCCGCTCCGATCGCCGCGACTTTCCCGCCGGAAAAGGCGACATCCGCGATTTCATCCAAGCCGCTCGCCGGATCGATCACGCGTCCGCCTGCGAGCACTAGGTCGTAGATCATTGATTGGTCGTCCAAAGCTTGCGGAGAGGGAAAGCTTTTCCGATGATCGCCCGCATAAAGCCCCCAGGCAAGCAAACCGACGCTCTTCGAATGCAAAGGACCCCGACGGCATGATCCCGATAATCGGCTACGCGGACAGACTAAGCGCCGCCCCGGGCGAAACCGTGGAGTTCAAAATCTCTTCCGAGGCCGAGACGGCATATGAAGCCAAGCTCGTCCGCCTGATCTCCGGCGACCCGAATCCTGACAGCCCTGGCCTGCAGGAAGCGGATATTCCCTCGGCGTTCGAAGGCTCCTATCCCGGCCGTTTTCAGGACGTGCGCCTGGGGTCTTTCGCCACGGTCGATCCCGGCGCGGCGCTGGACGGGCTTCGGTCCTTCACCGTATCGGCGACGATCTGGCCGACGACGCCGGAGAAACCGGACCAAGGGATCGTCGCCCGCCTCGACGCCGCCGCCGGGCTGGGATTCGCCATCTCGATCGGCCCCGATGGCGCGGAAGCGCGCCTGGGCCTCGGCGACGGCAAGCTCGCCCAAGTGAAGGCCGGCAAGCCGCTTCGCCAGCGCCGGTGGTATCGCGTCTGGCTTTCCTACGACGCCGATACGGGCCGACTTTCGGTCGGCCAAGGACAAATCGCGCCGGAAATCGGCGTGGACGATGCGGGCGCGGCGGAGACGTCGCTCGACGCGCCGCCGCACATCGCCGGCCCTGACCGGCTGCTGCTGGCCTCATTGGATGGCGAGGGGCCCGAGACATGCTTCAACGGTAAGCTCGAGCGGCCAGCGCTGCATGGCGGCGCGCGGGAAGCCGAGCATATTCTGGCGTCTCGCGGCGCGCTCGCCGACGACGTCGTCGCCTGCTGGGACTTCTCCCAACATATCCAAACCCAATCCATTCACGATATCGGCCCGCATGGGCTGCACGGTCGCCTGGCCAACCTGCCCGCCCGCGCGATGACGGGCTCGAACTGGATGGGCGAAGAGATGAACTGGCGCCACCGGCCGACGGAGTATGGCGCCATCCATTTCCACGACGACGATATCGACGATTGCCGCTGGGAGACGGACTTCGCCTTCACCGTGCCGGAGGGCATGAAAAGCGGCGTCTATGCCGCCAAGGTGACGAGCGCCGACGGCGAGGATGTCATTCCGTTTTTCGTCAGGCCCGCCAAGGGCGAAACCCAGGCGGATTTCTGCGTCGTCATCCCGACCTTCACCTATGTGATCTACGCGAACCACGCCCGCGGCAACACGACCGACGGCTATCGCGCCAAGGCGGCCGCCTGGAACGCCCGACCCTGGACGCCCGACGACCACCCAGGCTTCGGCCTTTCCACCTACAACTTCCACAATGACGGCAGCGGAATCTGCTACACGACGCGCCGACGGCCGATCCTCAACATGCGGCCCGGCTATTTCTCGATCGCCAATAGCTTCGCCGCTTCCGGGCTGCGGCACCTGCCGGCCGACCTGCATCTGATTCAGTGGTTGGAATCCAAAGGCATCGACTATGACGTCGTGACGGACGAGGACATCGACCGGGAAGGCGCCGAACTCTTAGCCCGCTACCGGGCCGTCGCGACGACTTCCCATCCCGAATACCACACGCCCGAAAGCCTGATCGCCTTCAGGGAGTACGCTCACGAACGCGGCGGGCGGCTCCTGTATCTCGGCGGCAACGGGTTCTACTGGCGCATCGCCAAGCACCCGGAGATGGACGGCGTCTATGAAATTCGCCGCGCCGAGGGCGGCATTCGCGCCTGGGCGGCGGAGCCCGGCGAATACTGGCATGCCTTCGACGGCGGCTATGGCGGCCTGTGGCGGCGCAACGGCCGACCGCCGCAGGAGACGACCGGCCTTGGCTTCACCAGCCAGGGCCTGTTCCAGGGCTCATATTACCGACGGAAGCCGGCTTCCTACGAGCCGGCCCACACCTGGATATTCGCGGGCGTCGAGAACGAGATCATCGGCGACTACGGCTATTCCGGCCACGGCGCGGCCGGCTATGAGCTCGACCGCGCGGATTTCGCGCTCGGCACGCCGCCGAACGCCGTCATCCTCGCATCCTCGGAAGCCCACCAGGACCATTTCGTTCTGGTGCACGAAGAGCAGTTGACCCACGTGGACACGATCCCACGCGCCCAGCAGCCGCCGGGCGGCCGGCCGGAAAGCCTGATTCGCGCCGACATCCTATACTTCGACACCAAGGACGGCGGCGCCGTGTTCTCGACCGGTTCGATCACGTTCTGCGGCAGCCTGCCGTGGAACGGCGGCGACAACGATATCAGCCGGATGACGGAAAACGTCGTCCGCCGGTTCCTCGCGCCCGCCGAAGACGCCGAATAACAGGCGAGAAGCCCTGCGGCTGGCTATCGTCTACTCGAAGACGATCTTCGGCGCGCCGCGACGGGCGGACTGACCTGCTTCTATGGCGGTCACGACCGCGTCGGCGAGTTCGAGGAAGGCCTTGGCTTCCGCCGAATCGGGCATTGCGACGACGATGGGCGCCCCCAGGTCGCCCTGTTCGCGGATGCCGAGCGTCAGCGGGATTTCCGCGAGACACGGCACGCCCAGCGCCTCGGCTTCCGAACGCGCGCCGCCATGGCCGAACGGATGAGCCGCGTGACCGCAATTCGGGCAGACATAGACGCTCATATTCTCCACGACGCCGAGAACCGGCACGTTCACTTTCTCGAACATCGCCACGCCGCGCCGCGCGTCCAGAAGCGCAATATCCTGCGGCGTCGAAACGATCACCGCCCCGGCGAGCGGCACCCGTTGCGCCACCGTCAACTGCGCGTCGCCGGTGCCCGGCGGCATGTCCAGCACAAGCACGTCCATAGGCTCCGCCGGCGACGCCCAGGCCACGTCCTGCAACATCTGCTGCAAGGCGCTCATCACCATGGGCCCGCGCCAGATCATCGGCGTCCGCTCATCCACCAGCAAGCCGATCGACATGAACTTGACGCCATGGGCATGCAGCGGAATGAGCTGCTTGCCGTCCGGACTGTCTGGACGCTCGGTCCGGCCCATCATGCGCGGCACGGACGGACCGTAGATGTCCGCGTCCAGCAGGCCGACGTTCAGGCCAAGGCGCGCCATCGCGGTCGCCAGATTGACAGCCACGGTCGATTTGCCGACGCCGCCCTTGCCCGAAGCGACCGCAATAATGGTTCGCACGCCGGGAATCTCGCCGGCAGCCGCGCCGGGCTGCGGCCCGCGTCCGCCCGCGGGCGGCGTCGGGGCCCGCGCCGGAGCCGGCGCGCTTTCGGCGGTCATCACCACGGTCGCGGACAGAACGCCCGGCACGGCGCGGATCGCCGCTTCCGCCGCCTTGCGCACAGGCTCCAGCGCCGCCGCTTCCTTCGGATCGACCTCTAGCGTCGCCTGCACCGAGCCGGCTTTGATGGCCAACCCGCCGACCATTCCCGCCGCCACAAGATCGCGCCCGCGATACTGAACGCCCGCCAAAGCCGCGCGCACAGCCGCCTCTGTCACATCTGCCATATCGATAGAACCCCAAACCCTGCTTGATCGGACCGCTTATCGACTACATATGGCCAGCAGGCGCGTCGGTCCACAGGCGCGGATCGGCGCCTGACCGTCGCAGGCATTGGCGTTCGGCGGCCGGGCGGGCTAAAAGCGCGCTTGAAGCATGTGAAGTTTGATCGAGAGGCGGCGGAATGCCCTGGCAGAATCAAGGCGGACCCTGGGGCGGTGGCGGCTCCAATAACGGCGGTGGCGGCGGCGGCGGTCCCTGGGGCAGCGGCGGCGGCGGCGGTCGCGGCCCCGGCGGCGGCAGAGGCCCTGGCGGCGGCCGCGGGCCGCAGCCACCCGATTTCGACGAGATGATTCGCAAAAGCCAGGAAAGCCTGCGGCGGCTGGCGCCCAAGGGCGGCGACAAGCTGTTGATCGCGCTGCTCGTGATCGTCGGCCTTGGCCTCTGGCTCGCCAGCGGCTTCTACAGGGTCGAGGCGGACGAACAGGGCGTGGTGACCCGGTTCGGCAAATATGTGCGCCTCGCCACCCCGGGCCTGCAATATCATCTGCCCTATCCGATCGAAGACGTGCAGACGCCGAAGGTTACGCGCATCAACGAGATCGCGATCGGCACGTCGACGCGCGGCGGCGCAGATGCCGATCCGGCACGGATGCTGACCGGCGACAGCAAAATCGTTGAAGTCCGCTTCAATGTTTTCTGGAAGATCAACAACGCCGGCGACTATCTGTTCCAGATCAGAACGCCTGAGACGACCATCAAGGCGGCGGCCGAATCGGTCATGCGCGAGATCGTCGGCCAGAACAGCATCGACTTCATCCTGACGGACGGTCGTACGCTGATCGCCCAGCAGGCCCGAGACAACCTTCAAATCTTGCTGGACGAGTACCGCGCCGGCGTCACGATCGAGACGGTCGAGGTCAACGCCGAAGCGCCAAGCCAGGTAATCGACGCTTTCCGCGACGTTCAGCGCGCGGCGGCCGACAAGGACCGCTTGCAGAAACAGGCGGAATCCTACCAGCGCGATATCGTGCCCCGCGCCCGAGGCGAGGCTGCGCGCCTGATCCAGGAAGCGGAAGCCTATAAACGAGAAGTCCTCGCCCGCGCGACAGGCGACGCCAATAGATTCAACAGCATCTACGAATCCTACAAGGTCGCGAAGGACGTCACCCAGAAGCGAATCTATCTGGAAACGATGGAAGAAGTGCTCCGCAACGCCAACAAGGTGATCCTCGACAGCAATGCCGAAGGCGGCGGGTCGGGAGTCGTGCCCTACCTTCCCTTGCCTGAGATCGCGAAGCGACGCCCCGGCGCCGCCGGACAGGAGACGGCCCAATGAAGCGTTCCGTATTGTTCACCGCCATCGCCGGCGGCCTGATCGTCGTCAGCCTGTTCATCGCCTCCCTGGCCGCCTTCACCGTGCACCAGACGCAGCAGGCGATCGTCTTCCAGTTCGGCGCGCCATTGCAGGTCATCAAAGAGCCCGGTCTGCACTGGAAGTTCCCCTGGCAGTCGGTGCAGTTCGTCGAAGCGCGCATCCTCGACCTCGATCCGAAAGAGGCGGAGATCGTCGATAAGGACAAGAACCGTCTCGTCGTGGACGTCATCTCCCGCTATCGCATCCTCAATCCGCTCGCCTATGTAACGGCGTTCCAGGGATCGAACGTCATTGCGCAGGAACGTTTGGGCTCGCTGATCAACAAAGCGATGGTCGAAACCTTCACCCAGGAAACCTTGGACGCCGTACTGTCCGACCGGCGCGCCGCGATCATGCAGCGTATTCAGGCCGCCGCGAACGAGTTGACCAAGGAAGCGCCGTCTGCCAGCGGCGATGAAACTCGTGACTACGGTGTCGTTTTCGTCGACCTCCGCGTGCGGCGCGCTGACCTGCCGAAACAGAATGCGGACGCGATTTACCAGAGCATGCAGCAAGAACGCGTGCGTGAATCCAAACAGCTGCGCGCCGAGGGCGAGGAAGAGGCCGTCACCATTCGGGCCGGCGCAGATCGCGAACGAGTCGAATTGATCGCCAAAGCGCGTCAGCGCGCGCAGGAACTGCGTGGCGAAGGCGACGCCGAGGCCATCCGCATCTATGCCGAAGCGTTTGGGCAAGACCCTGAATTCTTTGCCTTCTACCGCTCCATGGAAGCCTATCGGAACGCCTTGGGCGGCGAGGGAACGACCTTCGTGCTGTCGCCCGACGGGGACTTTTTCCAGTTCTTCGGGAACGAGAAAGGCGCGCGGCTGCCCTAATATTCCTTGTCTGACTTTCTGACAGGGCTGGGATTGGCGCTAGTTATCGAAGGCGCGTTGTATGGCCTCTTTCCCGTCGCCATGCGCCGCGTGCTGATCCAAGCGCTCAGCATGCCGCCCGAGGCGGTGCGGGCCGGCGCGCTGCTTATGGCGGCGCTCGGCGTCGGGATCGTGTGGCTCGCACGGTCGTGACTGGGCGCGGCGCAAGATCGGGCTAAAAATTGCCTGGATCGACGTGTTAGGCTAGGCGCCTGACGATCCCCTTTCGAAAGGATCAACCGAACAGTGCGCACCTTCACCATCGCGACGGCGATCGCGCTGATGTTCGCGGCTATCACGGCCGCGCCGAGCCTTGACGCCGCAGCCCGTGAGCCCGGCGAAAGCTTCGCCGACCTGGCGGAGAACTCCCTGCCCGCGGTCGTCAACATTTCGACGACGCAGACGATCACGCCGCGCGAACGCCCTGAGCTGCCGCCGGGAACGCCGTTCGAGGACTTCTTCAAGGACTTCTTCGATCGCAATGGCGAAGGGCAGCGCCCCCGGCAGTCGAGTTCGCTCGGCTCTGGTTTCGTGATCGATCCCTCGGGCATCGTCGTCACCAATAACCACGTCATCGACGGCGCGGACGAAATCGTCGTTCGCTTCCAGGACGACTCCGAACTGCCGGCGACCGTGCTGGGCCGCGACCCGAAAACCGACCTTGCGGTCCTCAAAGTGGAAAGCCCGAAGCCCCTGCCCGCGCTCAAGCTTGGCGATTCGGATGAAATTCGCGTCGGCGACTGGGTGATCGCCATCGGCAACCCGTTCGGTCTCGGCGGCTCGGTCTCCGCCGGCATAATTTCGGCGCGCGCGCGCGATATCCGTTCCGGCCCCTATGACGACTATCTGCAGACCGACGCCGCCATCAACAAAGGCAATTCCGGCGGACCGATGCTGAACATGGCGGGCGAGGTCATCGGCGTGAACTCGGCGATCTTCTCGCCGACGGGCGGCAGCGTCGGCATCGGCTTCGCCGTGCCGACGTCGCTAGCAGGTCCGGTCATCGACCAGTTGCGCCGCTTTGGCGAAACCAAGCGCGGCTGGCTCGGCGTGCATATCCAGACGGTGACGGACGAGATCGCCGCCCAGCTCAAGATGGACAAGGCGCGCGGCGCTCTTGTGGCGTCCGTATCCGCCGGCGGACCGGCCGAAGCCGGCGGCATCAAGGATAAGGACGTGATCGTCGCCTTCGACGACAAGCAGATCGATAAGGTGCGCCAGCTGCCCCGCATCGTCGCGGAGACGGAAATCGGCTCGACGGTGCCGGTGCGCGTCTGGCGGGACGGCGGCGAACGCACCTTGCAGATCACGGTCGCCAGGCTGGACGAGAGCCCGGAACCGGCCGCGACGGCGGCGAGCGACGGGCCGGTGGAGATCGTTCCGCTCGGCATCGCCGTGCTGCCGCTCGATGATGGGATCAAGGCGGAGCAGAACATCGCCCCCGATATTGACGGCGTGATGATCGTGGCGGTGGACCAGGACGGGCCGGCCGCCGAAAAGGACGTGCGCGCCGGCGACATTATCGTCGAGGTCAATCAGGATCCGGTGACCAGCCCCGCCGAGGTTTCAAAGCAGGTCGAAGCGACCGAGGCGGCGAAGCGGAAGTCCGTGCTTATGCTGCTCAATCGCAAAGGCGAGCTGCGCTTCGTCGCAGTTCGGCCGAAAAAACAATAACCCCTGTTGCGGCGGGCGGCGCCTATTCGTTAGAAGCGCCCCTGCAACCCTGGAGCCACGACGTATGAACACCCTCGCCGCGGAGATCGACCGCCGGCGCACGTTCGCCATTATCGCGCACCCGGACGCCGGCAAGACGACGCTGACCGAGAAGCTGCTCCTGTTCGGCGGCGCTATTCAGATGGCGGGCGCGGTCAAGGCGCGCGGCGACCAGCGGCGGGCGCGCTCGGACTGGCTCAAGGTCGAGCGGGAGCGCGGCATCTCTGTCGCCAGCTCCGTCATGACCTTCGACTACCACACCCGGACATTCAACCTGCTCGACACGCCGGGCCACGAAGACTTCTCGGAAGACACCTATCGCACGCTGACCGCGGTCGATTCCGCCGTCATGGTGCTGGACGCGGCCAAGGGCATCGAGCCGCAGACCCTGAAGTTATTCGAGGTGTGCCGCCTGCGCGACATTCCGATCGTCACCTTCGTGAACAAGATGGACCGGGAAGCGCGCGACCCGTTCGAACTGATCGACCAGATCCAGGATCAACTGGCGCTGGACGTGACGCCGATGTCCTGGCCGATCGGCTCCGGGCGGGACTTCAAGGGCTGCTATGATCTACAGAACGACCGGCTGATCCTGCTGGAGCGCTCGCGGGAAGGCCTTCCGGAAGAAGGCGCGCGCTGCGAAGGCCTGGACGATCCGATGCTGGACAAGCACCTGCCTGCCCACGCCGTCGCCGAACTGCGGGAACAGGCGGAACTGGCGCGGGAGCTTTGCCCGAAATTCGACCGCGAATCCTATCTCGAAGGGCATTTGACGCCGCTGTATTTCGGCAGTGCTATCAATAACTTCGGCGTGCGCGAACTGCTCGAAGGCATCGCCCAGCTGGCGCCGTCGCCGCGCGCGCAGCCCGCGGTGGAGCGCGACGTCGCGCCCGAGGAAGACAAGGTCTCGGGCTTCGTGTTCAAGATCCAGGCGAACATGGACCCGAAGCACCGCGACCGGATCGCGTTCGTCCGGCTGGCGTCCGGGCGGTTCCAACGGGGCATGAAGCTGAAGCATGTGCGCAGCGGCAAGACCATGTCGATTTCCGCGCCGGTGATGTTCCTGGCCCAGGATCGCGAGCTTGCCGAAGAAGCATGGCCCGGAGATATCGTCGGCCTGCCCAATCATGGCCAGCTCCGCATCGGCGACAGCCTGACCGAAGGCGAGGCGATCCGCTTCACCGGCGTTCCCGACTTCGCGCCCGAGCTCTTGCAGCGCGTCCTGCCTGACGACCCGATGCGCGCCAAGCATCTTTCGCGGGCGCTCGTGCAGTTGGCGGAAGAAGGCGTGGCCCGCGTCTTCAAACCCTATGTCGGCTCCTATTGGATCGTCGGCGTCGTCGGCGCGTTGCAGTTCGACGTTCTGGCGGACCGCATCCGCTCCGAATATGGCGTGCCTGTCCGCTTCGAACCGGCGGGCCTGCACACGGCCCGTTGGGTCGCGGCGGACGATCCGCGCAAGCTCAAGGAATTCATGGACAAGAACCGGGGCGAGACAGCCGAGGACCACGACGGCGCGCCGGTCTTCCTGGCGCGAAATCCATGGCGCCTCGGCAATGCCGAAGAAACCTTTTCCGACATTCGATTTCTCAAGACCAAGGACCAGACCCAATGAGACGCCCGCAGAAACCCAAGAAGCAACTCCTGCACCTGGTGTTCGGCGGCCGTCTGACGACGCCGGAAGGGGTGGAATTCGAGAATGTCGACGACCTGGATATCGTCGGCATCTATCCGAACTATGCCGAGGCGGAAGTCGCCTGGCGCGGCAAGGCGCAAGCGACGATCGACCATGCCGACGTGCGATACTTCATCGTCCACATGCACCGGCTGATGGACCCTGAAACCGGCGTCGAGCACGATCAGGAAGACGACTGAAGCGGGACCGGAGCGCGCGTCGCGGCGGGCCAGGTCGATTAGAAAGCGAACTCTTCGGACACGGCGTCACCGCCGGCCGATATCCTCGCCCCAGCGCCTGACGGCGCCGACATCGATATCGAACAGGTCGAGCGCGCGGCCGACCGTGTGGGCCACCATTTCGTCCAGGCTCGTCGGTTTCGCGTAGAACGCCGGAACGGGCGGCATGACGATCGCGCCGGCCTCGGTGACGGCGGCCATGGCGCGGATATGGCCAAGATGCAGAGGCGTCTCCCGCAATAGCAGCACCAGCCGCCGCCGCTCCTTCAGCACGACATCCGCGGCGCGGCTGAGGAGATGCGTCGTCTGCCCGTAGGCGATCTCCGAAAGACTGCGCACGGAGCAAGGCGCCACGACCATGCCAAGCGTGCGGAAGCTGCCCGAGGAAATGCTGGCGGCGATATCGTCGGGGCCGTAGACCTTGTCCGCCAGCGCTTTCACCTCGGCGACCTTGCGGTCGAGTTCATAGGCGAGCGTGATCTCGGCCGAGCGCGTCATCACCAGATGGGTCTCAACCGGCGTCTCCCGCAGCGCCTCCAACAGCCGCACGCCATAGACCACCCCGGACGCGCCCGAGATCCCGACGATCAGTCGGCGCGGCGCGGCCATGGCGCTAGCCCGCGGCGAAGGCGACGAGCTCCACGCCTTCGTCCACTTGATCGCCCGTGGCGCAATTGATCGCCTCGACCACGCCGTCAGCCGGCGCGACGATCACGTGCTCCATCTTCATGGCTTCCAAAGCCACCAGAGGATCGCCTTTCTTGACCGCGGCGCCGACCGTGGTCTCGACGCGCACGATCTTGCCCGGCATGGGCGCCGCAAGGCTGCCGGACCCCGCGTCGAGCGCCGCGTCTTCGCCAAGCGCGACCGGCGTCAGGCGCCATCGGCGCCCATCGACGCCCGCGACGATATCCGCCGCCGCGCGGGCGACCCGCGCCTGGAAGCTGCGCCCGCCAAGCCGCACGAACCAGCTTTCCCCCGGCGCGGCGGGCGGGCGGTAGGCGAAGTCCTCCGCGACCTCCCCGAACGCCAAGCGAAGGCCGCCGGCCGCCCAGGTCAGCGTCGCTTCGAGCGCGCCGTCGCCATGGCGGAAGCGGTAAAGCTCCGCCAGGTCTTCGTTCATGCGGAAACCGTCATTGGCGGCCCAGGGGGAATTCGCGTCGCCGCCGGTCAGCAGTTCCGCTTCGCGCGCCGATTCCTCCAGAAGCAGCGCGATCGCGGCGGCGATCGCTTCCGCCGACGGTTCAGCCGCGCCGCCGAGAAGTTCATCCCCATGGCGCTCGATGAAATGCGTATCGAGTTCGGCCGCCAGGAATGCGGGGTGGCGCAGCGTATCCGCCAGAAAGTCGATATTGGTGACGACGCCGGCGATAGCGGTCCCCGCCAGCGCCGACGTCAACTCGCGCGCCGCCAGGTCCCGGGTTTCGCCCCAAGCGATGATCTTGGCGATCATAGGATCGTAGTGGACGGTGATGGAATCGCCGGCGGCGACCCCGGTGTCGACGCGGATGCGGCCGGGATTTGCCGGCACGTCGAACGCCGCGAGCCGCCCCGTTTGCGGCAGGAAACCGCGCGCCGGATCCTCCGCGTATAGCCTCGCTTCAACGGCGTGGCCCTTGGCGACGATGTCAGACTGGCTGAAAGGCAGCATTTCGCCGCCCGCGACGCGCAATTGCAGCTCGATCAGATCCAGGCCGGTAATCATCTCCGTCACCGGATGTTCGACCTGGATGCGCGTGTTCATTTCGATGAAATAGGGGCTGCCATCCTCGTCCACCAGGAACTCGCAGGTGCCGGCGCCGACATAGCCGATGGCCTTGGCGGCCGCGACGGCGGCGTCCGTCAGCGCTTTGCGGGTTTCGCCGGAAAGGTCGGGCGCGGGCGCCTCCTCGATCACCTTCTGGTGCCGGCGCTGGATCGAGCAATCCCGTTCGAACAGGTGGACGACATTGCCATGCCCATCCGCCATCACCTGCACCTCTACATGGCGCGGGCGGCCGAGATAGCGCTCCAACAGCAGCGTATCGTCGCCGAACGCGGCTTTCGCCTCGCGCCGAGCCGCGTCCAACGCCGCCTGCAAGTCCTCGGCCTGCTCGACGATGCGCATGCCGCGCCCGCCCCCGCCGGCCGACGCCTTGACCAGCACCGGAAAGCCCACCTTCGCCGCTTCCGCCGCGAGCGTCGCATCCGCCTGATCGGCGCCGTGATAGCCGGGGGTCAGCGGCACCCCGGCCTCGCCCATCAGGGCTTTCGCCCGCGCCTTGTCGCCCATGGCGCGGATCGCATCCGGCGACGGGCCGACGAAGATAAGGCCAGCTTCGGCGCAGGCCTCCGCGAATTCGGCCCTTTCGGAAAGGAAGCCATAGCCCGGATGGACGGCCTCCGCGCCTTCGGCCTTCGCCGCCTCGATGATCTTCTCGATCACGAGATAGCTGTGGGAGGCCGATGCTGGCCCGATCAGGCGCGCGGCGTCGGCCTTCCGGACGTGCATGGCTTCGGCGTCAGCCTCGGAATAAACGGCGACCGTCCGGATGCCGAGCGCATGGGCGGACCGAATGATGCGGCAGGCGATTTCGCCCCGGTTGGCGATAAGCAGTCGTTTGATCATGATCCCGCCCCTACATCCGGAAGAGGCCGAAGCGGGTCTCTTCGACCGGCGCGTTCAACGCCGCCGCAAGCGCCAGACCGAGCACTTTGCGGCTGTCGGCCGGGTCGATGACGCCGTCGTCCCACATCCGCGCTGTCGCGTAATAGGGATGCCCCTGGTCTTCATACTGCTGGCGGACAGGCGCCATGAATGCTTCCTGCTCTTCCGCGCTCCAGCTTCCGCCCCGGCGCTCGATGCCGTCGCGGCGGACGGTCGCGAGCACGTTCGCGGCCTGCTCGCCGCCCATCACGGAGATGCGGGAGTTTGGCCACATGAAGAGGAAGCGCGGATCGTAGGCGCGACCGCACATGGCATAGTTGCCGGCGCCGAAGCTGCCGCCGACGATCAGCGTCAGCTTGGGCACGGCGGCGGTCGCGACCGCCGTCACCATCTTGGCGCCGTCCTTGGCGATGCCGCCCGCTTCATAACGCTGGCCGACCATGAAGCCCGTAATGTTCTGCAGGAATATCAGCGGGATGCCGCGCTGACCGCACAGCTCGATGAAATGCGCGCCTTTCTGCGCCGATTCCGAGAACAGGATGCCGTTATTGGCGACGATCCCGACGGGATAGCCATAGAGGCGGGCGAAGCCGGTTACGAGCGTCGAGCCGTACAACGCTTTGAACTCATCAAAGCGGCTGCCGTCGACAAGCCGGGCGATCACCTCTCGGATATCGTAAGGCGTGCGCAGATCGACCGGCACGACGCCGCTGAGTTCGGACGTCGGGTAAAACGGCTCCTCGGGCTGCGCCAGATCGATCGACGCGCGTTCGGGCCGGTTCAGATTGGCGACGATGCGCCGGACGATCTCCAACGCGTGGTCGTCATTGGCCGCATAATGATCCACGACGCCGGACTTGCGGGCGTGAACGTCCGCCCCGCCCAGATCCTCCGCCGAGACCACCTCCCCGGTTGCGGCTTTCACCAGGGGCGGGCCTCCCAGAAAGATGGTGCCCTGCTGGCGAACGATCACCGCCTCGTCGCACATGGCCGGCACATAGGCGCCGCCCGCTGTGCAGGACCCCATTACGCAAGCGATCTGGGGAATGCCCAGCGATGACATGTTGGCCTGATTGTAGAAGCTGCGGCCGAAGTGCCAGCGATCCGGGAACACCTCGTCCTGCTCCGGCAGGTTGGCGCCGCCGGAATCCACCAGATAGATGCACGGCAGCCGGTTCCGAAGGGCGATCTCCTGGGCGCGCAGATGCTTCTTCACGGTCATCGCGTAGTAGGTGCCGCCCTTGACCGTGGCGTCGTTGCAGACGATCACGCATTCGCGGCCCATGACCCGGCCAATGCCGGTAATGACGCCGGCGCCGGGCGCCTCGTCGTCATACATGCCCCACGCGGCAAGCTGGGAGAACTCCAGGAAAGGCGAGCCCGGATCCGTCAGCCGGCGCACCCGTTCGCGCGGCGGCAGCTTGCCTCGGTCGATATGGCGCTGCATGGCGCCTTCGCCGCCCCCTGCCCGCACTTTATCGACCTGGGCGCGCAGATCCTCGACCAGCGTCGCCATTTCCTTCGCGTTAGCGCGAAACGTCTTCGACCGAGGATTTACGGCCGTTTCCAATACCGCCATCGCGGCCTCGTCTCCCTATGATCTCGCGGCCGCGCGCGCCGCCAGGAAAGCGCGGGCGGTCGCCTGGGGTTCGCCCGCGGCGAAGGCCGTTCTCGCCAGCCCCTCACCGTGGGCGACCGTCGCTCGCCAGTCGTCTTCCGTCAAGCGCCGCATGCGCTGCTTGGTGAGTTTCACGGCGAGCGGCGGCGCCTTGGCGAGGTTGGCCGCTCGTTCCCGCGCCTCCTCGGCAAGCCGTCCCGCCGCCGCGATATGGTCGACGGCGCCGAGCCGCCGCGCGGTTTCAGCGCCCAGGAACCGTCCCGTCAGCGCCATATCCCGCGTCGCGGCGAGGCCCATGGCCGCGCGCATGACCCATGGCCCGAGCACGCTCGGCATGCCCGCGTCGATCTCGGGCTGGCCGAACCGCGCATGGGGCGCGGCGATGCGATAGTCCGCGTGCAGCGCCATCTGCAACCCGGCGCCGGAGGCATAACCGTTGATCGCCACGAGCGACGGCTTGTCGAGCGCCCGGATCGCGTCATAGAGCGCCGCCAACTCCCGGACCCAACGGGCGCCGCCGTCCGCGTCCAGATCCGTCATCTCCGCGAGGTCCTGACCGGCCGTGAAAGCGCGCTTGCCCGCGCCCGTCAACACGACGACGCGAACCCCCGCATCGTCCCGCGCCGCCTCCAGCGCCTCCGTCAGCCCGCGCCGCGTATCGGGACCGATCGCATTCAGCTTGGCCGGTCGGTCGAGCGTCAGCCACAACTGGCCCTCTTGCAGGTCTTTCCGAAAGCCGGTCATCGCTTGCGCGCCTCCCGCGCAGCCATAAACGCGGCGGCGACCGCCTGAGGCTCGCCGGTGCGGAACGCCTCGCCCTGAATGCGCACCGCCGCCTCGATCGTTTCCTCGAAACCGGCCTGGGTCAGCCGCGCCAGGTTCATCTTCGACGCGGCGAACGCCTTCTTGGGCTTCGCCGCGAGCGCCCGGACCCGCGCCACGGTTTCGCCGAGCACGTCTTCCGGCGCCACGATCGCGTCGATCGCATTCCATCGCAGCAGTTCTTCGGCCGGCACGGCGCGGCAGGTCAGCGACAGATCCACCGCACGCGGCAGGCCGATGTTCTCCGCGATCACCCAAAGGCCCATAACCGAAGGAATGCCCGCCCGCACCTCGGGCTGGGACATCGTAACGCCCGCATGGGCGACGCGGATATCCGCATAGAGCGATGCTTGCAGGCCGAATCCGGCCGCCACGCCGTTCAGGGCGACGCCCACCGGCTTCGGCAGTGAACGGATGGCGTCATAGAGGCGCCCGAGCCGACGGAAATGGCCGCCGATCGTCTCTGCCGAGAACGCCTGCGCCTCGTCGAGGTCCTGGCCGGCCGAAAATGCGCGCGGTCCGGCGCCGGTCAGCACGACGCCCGCCACGTCGTCTCGCCGCGCCGCTGCTTCGAGCGCGCCGGTGAGCCCGATCCGGACGGATTCCGAAAGGGCGTTCATCCGGCTTGGGCGATTGATGGTCAGGACCAGGATGTCTTTCTCGAGCCGTTCCAGGATCGACGCTTCGTTCATCAGGCCCTCCCTTTCCTGGCCAGGAACGCCGCCGCAGCCGCCTGGGGCTCGCCGGTGGCGTAGGATTGGGCCGCGAAACCAGCCGCCGCCTCAATCGCTTCATCGAACGCGGACTGAGTGATTTCGGCGATGCGCCGCTTGGTGAGGCTGAAGGCGACAGGCGGCATCGCGGTCATCCGGCGCGCCGCCGCCGCCGCGCGCTCCATCAACCTGTCCGGCTCCGTGATCTCGTTCAGGAGTCCCGCCTCCAGGCAGGTCGTCGCGTCGAGCAGTTCCGAGGTAAGCGACAGGGCCAAGGTCCGGGAGAGCCCGAGCGCCCTCAGCATCGGCACGACGCCGATGGCGCTCGCCATGCCGGCCGCGACTTCGGGCTGCCCCATCCGCGTCTTCGCCGTGCCGACGCGCAGGTCGCACCAAAGCGCCGCCTGGAAACCGGCCCCGGCCGCGACCCCGTCGATCGCCGCGACCGCCGGTTTCGATAGCCGGCGGATCGACTGGTAAAATTCATGCAGGCCGTGGAACCATGCCGGCGCCGTCGTAGCGTCCAGGGACATGGAGACCTGAAGATCCTGTCCGGCCGAAAACGCCCGCCCGCCAGCGCCCGTGAAAATGATCGCCTTGACCTCGGGGTCGGCTTCAGCGGCGGCCAGGGCCGCGACCAGGCCGTCCCGAAGCTCCGCATCGACGGCGTTGAGCGCCGCCGGCCGGTCCAAGGTTACGACCTGAATCTCTTCCATGCGTTCGGACAGCACGGCCATGCTCACCACCCTCCCCGGCGCAGCCAGGCGTCGATCTGGGCGAATCTGTCGAAGCCCCAGAAAGGCTCGCCATCGACTATGACGAAAGGTGAGCCGAAAACGCCTTTCGCGACGGCATCGTCGTTCGCATGGCGGGTCTTGTCCTTGGCGGCCTGACTTTGGAGCCCCGCCAGCAGATCCGTGCGGTCGTGGCCAAGCCGGGCGCCGACATCCGCAACGGCGTCCGGCGTATCGCATGCTTGGGCATCGACCCAATATCGCCGGTAGCAGGCGGAATAGAGCCGCCACGCAGCTTCCGGGTCATCCTCTTCCAGGAAATAGAACGCGCGGGCGGCGTAGAGGCCATTGGGCGGCTGCCCGTCCGGCCAGCCCATGGGCTCATCGATCTCCCGGGCGGCGCGCGCGATATCCCGCGCCATGTAGTCCCCCTTAATCGGCATCTGGGCCAGGGGGACAGCGCCGGTCAGCTTGAAAATCGGCCCCAGAAGGATCGGACGATAGGCGACATCACGCACATGCTCATTCGCAAGCGCCGCGATCCGGGTCGAGGCCAGGTAACCGTATGGCGAGGCGAACTCGCAGAAAAACTCAATCGAAGCGGACATGTAAAAAGGGCGGCGCCGGCCGCGTCGAACCTGCGGCCGGCGCCTCTCAACTGGTTGATCAGGCGGCCCGCTCGATCGCGACGGCCGTCGCCTCGCCGCCGCCGATGCAGATCGCGGCGACGCCCTTCTGAACGTCGTTCTTCTGCATCGCCGTGATGAGCGCCGCGATGATGCGGCCGCCAGAGGCGCCGACCGGATGGCCGAGCGCGCAGGCGCCGCCGTGCACATTCACCTTGTCCGCCGGAAGATCGAACTCGCGCATGGCCGCCATCGGCACCACGGCGAAGGCTTCGTTGATCTCGTAGAGGCCGACTTCGTCCTTAGACCAGCCGGTCTTCTCGTAGAGCTTCTGCATGGCGCCGACGGGCGCGGTGGTGAACCAGCGGGGCTCCTGGCTGTGGGTCGTGTGGGCGACGATGGTGGCGAGCGGCGTCAGGCCCCGGCGCTCCGCCTCGGAACGACGCATCAGCACAAGGGCGGCGGCGCCATCGGAGATGGAGGAGGAATTCGCCGGCGTCACCGTGCCGTCCTTCGCGAAGGCCGGACGCAGGCCCGGAATCTTAGAGATATCGGCGGTGAACGGCTGCTCGTCCTGGGAGACGACGGTTTCGCCCTTACGGGTCTTCACCGTGTAGGGAACCAATTCGTCGGCGAAGCTGCCGTCTTCGTTCGCCTGCTTCGCCCTTTGCAGGCTGCGAATCGCGTATTCGTCCTGCTGCTCGCGGGTGAACTGGAAATGCTGGGCGGTCGCCTCGGCGAAATGGCCCATGAGCTGACCCGGCTCATAGGCGTCTTCCAGACCGTCCCAGAACATCGCGTCGAGCATCTGCCCATGGCCCATGCGATAGCCCTGGCGCGCCTTCGGCACCATGTAGGGGATGTTCGTCATGCTCTCGAAGCCGCCGGTGACGGCCACATTGACGGAGCCGGCCATCAGCGCGTCATGCCCCTGCATCGTGGCCTTCATGCCGGAGCCGCAGAGCTTGTTGATCGTCGTGGCGCCCGCCGCATCGGGAATGCCGGCGTAGATGGCGGCCTGGCGGGCCGGCCCCTGCCGCTGGCCATGGGGCAGCACGCAACCGAGGATCACCTCGTCCACGTCCGCCGAGCCGACGCCGGACCGCTCCAGCGCCGCCTTTATGGCGGCCGCGCCCAGTTCCGGCCCGGTCGCGCTCGACAGGACGCCGTTGAAACTGCCCATGGGCGTGCGCGCCATGCCGACGATGACGACGGGATCATCACTCATTGAATTGCTCCTCGCATGCGGATTTCGTGCCCGGACTATAAGGGTTGAACCGCCGGTCAACCAGAGAGGCTCTTCCCATAGAAGTATTCGATCGAATCGGAGAGATCGTGGAGTTCGCGGGTGCGGCCGTCCGGCGCATAACCGCGCGCCTCATAGAACCTGTGGGCGCCTTCGAAGCGCGTGTCGGTCCACAGAATCATGCGCCGTGCGCCGCGTTCGACCGCGAAGGCCTCCGCGGCGCCGTTCAGCAGCGAGGCGATGTTCTGACGGCGGATATCGGGATCCACATAGAGCTTGGTAATCTCCCAGGCGTCGCCGATTTCGCCGGCGGGCGCGACGCAGATCGACCCGACGACCCGGTCCTCGATCACAGCGGACCAGGCGAGGCCGCCCTTCTCCTCGAAGATCGTCGCGATCCGGTCGAGGTCGCCATGCTCCGCCGCCCGGTCGAACACGCATCCCGGATAATCCGCCCAGCACCGCTCGATCAGGCCGGCGAAGGCGTCGCCGTCCTCGTCGCGGGCGGGGCGAATAACCAGGGTCGTTCCAGCGTCAGCCAAGGGGCCTGTCCTCAAATCAATACGGCCGCCGCGAGGCCGAGAAAGGCGACGAAGCCGACGACGTCCGTCACCGTCGTCAGGATGACCGTCGAGGCGATGGCGGGGTCGACCTTCAGACGCTCAAGCACGACCGGTATCGCCGCGCCGAACAGGCCCGCCGATATAAGATTGACGATCATCGCGGCCGCGATGACGCCGCCCAAGAGGGTATCCCCGAACCAGACCCAGGCCATTATGCCGGCCAGGACGGCGAACAGCGCGCCGTTGACCGTGCCGACCATCAGTTCCTTGCCGATCAATCTAAGAGCATTGCCGCGCGACAGCTCCCGCGTGGCCAGCGCGCGCACGACGACGGTCAGCGTCTGGGTGCCGGCGTTGCCGCCCATGGAGGCGACGATCGGCATCAGCACCGCGAGCGCGACGATTTCCTGAATTGTCGCGTCGAACTGGGAGATCACCGCGGACGCGAGCACGGCGGTCACGAGATTGGTCAGCAGCCAGGGAAAGCGCGAACGCGTGGTCTGAAGAGCGGCGCGATAAAGGTCGTCCCCCGTCAGGCCGCCGAGGCGCATCACGTCTTCTTCGTGCTCCTCGTCGATGACGTCGACGATATCGTCAATGGTGACGACGCCGACCAGCTTGCCGGTTCCATCGACGACGGGCGCGGACACGATGTCCTGCCGGCGGAAGACGTTGGCGAGCGCTTCTTGGTCCATGTCCACCGGCACCGGCGTAACGTCGGCGGACATGATGTCCTGTACATGCACCGCCCGCCGGCTGCGCAACAGGCGCGACAGGGAAAGCGCGCCAAGCGGCCGATGGCGCGGGTCGATAATGAAGATGTCGTAGAAGTCGTCCGGCAGGTCCTTGCTGGAGCGCATGAAATCGATGGCGTCGCCGACGGTCCAGTAGGCAGGGATCGCCAGCAGGTCGCGCTGCATCATGCGGCCGGCGGAATACTCGTCATACTCCAGGCCGCGCCGGATCAGGACGCTGTCCGCCTCCGGCAGGCGCGCGAGCACGGCCTCCCGCTCTTCTTCGTCGAGATCGGACACGACCTCGATGGCGTCGTCGGTTTCGAGCGCGCCGATGGCCGCCGCCAGTTCGTGCGGCTCAAGCTGCTCGAGCACCGCTTCGCGCAGGTCTTCGTCGACCTCGGCGAAGGTTTCGGGATCGACGACATCCTTGACCACGCCGATGAACGCGTCGCGTCGATTGGGATCGAGAGCCTCGTAAAGGTCGGCGATGTCCGCCGGCCACATGTCCGCGACGCTGTCGCGGAGCCATTGCGCGTCTTCTGAATCGATGCGCTGAGCGACGTCGGAGACGAATTCCGACGTTACGCCTTCGGCGTCGTCGGCGCCTTGCGGAAGATCCGCTTCGTCATCCAAACGCTCGGCCGGAGTGTTCTCGACCGCCATTGCAGCCTCCGCCGAGTTCCGGGCGCCGGGAAACGAGAGAGCCGGTCATTTCCGGCCAGTACAATGGTGCGGTCGAGAAGACTCGAACTTCCACGGGATATTATCCCACAGCGACCTCAACGCTGCGCGTCTACCAATTCCGCCACGACCGCTTATGTTCGGCGCTGACATGCAGCACACCGAAGGCCGAAGCGGATAGCAGATGTCCGAAATAGGATCAACCCGAATTCCGGCGGAACCCGTCGCGCGCGCCAAGATTTCCGAAACGCCGGAGTGGCGTATCGACGATGCGCCCGTTCCCTATCCCGAAGCGGTCGAGGAGATGGACGCCCGCGCCGCGGCGATCCGCAATGACGGCGCGCGCGAACTCGTTTGGCTGACCGGGCACCCGCCGCTCTACACCGCCGGCTCCAGCGCGGACGCCGCCGAACTCCTCACGCCCGACCGGTTCCCCGTTTATACGACCGGGCGCGGCGGCAAGCACACCTATCACGGCCCCGGCCAGCGCATCGCCTATGTCCTGATGGACCTGAAAGCGCGCAAGCCGGACGTGCGCGGCTATGTGCACGCGCTAGAGGAATGGGCCATTCTGACGCTCGCCCGCTTCGCGGTCGCCGGCGAACGGCGGGAAGGCCGGATCGGCGTGTGGGTCGATCTCGGCGGCGGGCGGGAAGCGAAGATCGCCGCCATCGGCGTGCGGGTGCGCCGCTGGGTTTCGCTGCACGGCATGAGCCTGAACGTGGAGCCGGATCTGGATCACTACGCCGGCATCGTGCCCTGCGGCATCAGCGAGTACGGCGTCACGTCGCTCGCCGCGCTCGGCCAGTTTCCGACGATGGCCGAAGTGGACGTCGCGCTGCGTTCGACGTTCCCGGAAGCCTTTCAAGCCTTCGGCGTCAATTCCGCGATATAGTCCGCATTTCCAAACGGTGGAAAGCCATCTCAAAATTGGCGGCGAGCGGAAATAGATTTCCAGCGCAAAAACGAATGCGCCGCCACTCCAGGCGGCGCCATGCAGGAGTGCTAGGGCCATGACCAATCGGGTGGAGGCGGGCGGCGTGTCTGTCGCGAAGCCGCTCTACGACTTCATCAACGATGAAGCCTTGCCGGGAACGGGCGTCTCGGCGGACGCCTTCTGGAACGGCCTTGGGGGGCTGATCCGGGAGATGGCGCCGAAGAACCGCTTGCTCCTGCAGAAGCGAGCGGACCTGCAGACGAAGATCAACGATTGGCACAAGGCCCGGCGCGGCCAGCCGCATGACGCCGCCGCCTACAAGGCTTTCCTGACCGAGATCGGCTATCTGACGCCGGAAGGGCCCGACTTCGCGATCGACACGCCCAATGTCGATGACGAGATCGCCCATATCGCCGGGCCGCAGCTCGTCGTGCCGGTCATGAACGCGCGCTACGCTCTTAACGCCGCCAACGCCCGCTGGGGCAGCCTCTACGATGCGCTCTACGGCACGGACGCGATCTCCGAAGACGACGGCGCCGTTCGGGCGGGCGGCTACAATCCGGCGCGCGGCGCCAAGGTCATCGCCTGGGCCCGGGCGTTTCTGGACGAGTCGGCGCCGCTCGCCTCAGGCGGACATGGCGACGCGACCGCCTACGCGGTTCGCGACGGCGCGCTCGTCGTGCAGACATCTTCCGGCGAGACCGCACTCGCCGATCCGTCCAGGTTCGTCGGCTACAAGGGCGATCCGGCGGCTCCGTCCGCAATTCTGCTGCGTAATAACAGCCTGCATGTGGAGATCGCCATCGACCGGGCACACCCGATCGGCAAGGACGATCCGGCCGGCGTCGCGGACGTGATCCTCGAATCCGCGGTCACGACGATCATGGACCTGGAAGATTCGATTGCGGCCGTCGATGCGGAGGATAAGACCGAAGCCTATCGCAACTGGCTCGGCCTGCTGCGCGGCGATCTGATCGACGAGTTCGAGAAAGGCGGGTCGATGATGACCCGCAGCATGAACCCGGACCGGGAGTATCTCAGCCCCGCCGGGCAGTCGTTCTCCCTGCCCGGCCGGTCGCTCATGCTGATCCGTAATGTCGGGCATCTGATGACCAACCCGGCCGTGCTCGACGGCGAGGGAAACGAGGCGCCGGAAGGCCTGATCGACGCCATGGTGACGGGCCTTATTTCGCTTCAGGACGGCAAGGCCGGCAGGACCAACAGCCGCAAGGGCTCGGTCTATGTCGTGAAGCCGAAAATGCACGGGCCCGAGGAGGTCGCCTTCGCAGACGCGATCTTCGCCGCCGTCGAGGACGCGCTCGGCATGCAGCGCAACCGAATCAAGATCGGGATCATGGACGAGGAGCGCCGGACTTCGGCCAACCTGAAGGAATGCATCCGGGCGGCGAAAAGCCGGGTCGCGTTCATCAATACAGGCTTCCTGGACCGCACCGGCGACGAAATCCACACCTCCATGGAGGCCGGCCCCATGATCCGCAAGGCGGACATGCGGGCCACGTCCTGGATTTCCGCCTATGAGGACCGCAACGTCGATATCGGCATCGCGGCCGGGCTGCCGGGCCGCGCGCAGATCGGCAAGGGCATGTGGGCCATGCCGGACCTGATGGCCGCGATGCTTGAACAGAAGATCGGCCACCCGAAGGCCGGCGCGAACACGGCCTGGGTCCCCTCGCCGACGGCCGCGACGCTGCATGCGACCCACTATCACAAGGTCGACGTGCCGGCCCTGCAGAAGACCCTCGCGAGCCGCCCGAAGGCCAGCCTCGACGCAATGCTGACCATTCCCGTCGCCGACCGGCCGAACTGGTCCGAGGCCGAAATCCGCGACGAGCTGGACAACAACGCCCAGGGCATTCTGGGTTATGTCGTGCGGTGGGTCGATCAGGGGGTCGGGTGCTCGAAGGTGCCGGACATCAACGACGTCGGCCTGATGGAAGACCGCGCGACCTGTCGGATCTCCAGCCAGCATCTCGCCAACTGGCTCCACCACGGCGTCTGCACCCAGGATCAGGTGATGGAGACCATGCGCCGCATGGCCGCCGTCGTCGACCGCCAGAACGCGAGCGACCCGGACTACCGGCCGATGGCGCCCGCGTTCGACGGCCCGGCGTTCCAGGCCGCCTGCGATCTGGTGTTCGAGGGCGCGGCCCAGCCTTCGGGATATACCGAGCCTGTCCTGCACCGCCGGCGCGCCGAGCGAAAGTCGCTGGACGCCTGAGGCCGCTTGACCGCGCCCGCATAACTCGGGCGCTATGGGGTCGAGCGGCGCGGGAAAGCCCGCGCCTGAAGGATGGGTAAGGGCGCCATGACGGCGGCAACCGGCACTGCTGCGTTCTCGCAGGATTTCAGCCCGACGGCGCGTTGGCTGGCGACGGCCGCCGCGCTGGCCGCCTTCTTTACGTCCATCTTTACCGGCACCATGGTCAACGTCGCCGTTCCGAACGTGATGGGCGCGTTCGGCGTGGGGCAAGGACAGGCGCAGTTCCTGTCTTCGACCTTCCTGGCGATGAACACGACGGGCCTGCTCGCCAGTTCATGGCTGATTGGCAAGATCGGCCAGCGGCCGACATTCTTCGGCGTCCTGGTCCTGTTCGCCACGGCCGCGATGCTGTGTTTCGTGGCGCCCACCCTCGAAATCCTCATCCTCGGGCGAATGCTGCAAGGCTTCGCCGCCGGCGTGCTGCAGCCGCTGGTGATGCTGGTTCTGTTCCAGGTCTTCCCGATGGAACGGCGCGGCCTCGCCATGGGTATGTTCAGCATGGGCGTCACGGTGGCGTTGGGCCTCGGCCCCTCGATCGGCGGCATGACCATCGACGCCTTCAGCTGGCGCGCGATTTTCCTGGTGCCGGTGCCGATCTGCTGTTTCGCCATTCTGCTGGGCTATCTCTTCCTGCCGGCGGAGACGCAGCGTCAGCATCCCGGGCGCTTCGACCTGCTCGGGTTCGGCCTGATCAACGCGACCGTGTTCTGCTGGTTCACGATGCTGGGAAACGGCCAGCGCTGGGGCTGGGATTCGAACGACATCATGCTGCTGGCGGCGGCGACGGTCCTCTCCGGCATCGCCTTCGTCCTGTCCCAGAAACGGCCGACGGCCTCCCTGATCGATCTGAGCCTGTTCGGCAATCGCCAGTTCGTGACGGCGCTTTCGATCTCGTTCCTGTTCGGCTTCAGCAATTTCGCCAGCGTCTACGCCTTCCCGATTTTCGGACAGATCGTGCAGAATTTTTCGCCGACGGTCGCCGGCTCGATGCTGCTGCCGGGCAGCCTGTTCGCGGCGGCGATGCTGCCGTTGACTGGTCGCGTCGCCGACAAGATATCGGCCCAGACGATCCTGGTGGTCGGGCACCTGATCATCGCCTTCAGCATCATCATGCTCGCCAACGCCGATCCGAACACGGTCTTCTGGTATGTGGCGGCCTCGCTGCTGATCGGCCGGTTCGGTTCGGCCCTCGTTTCGCCGGCGTTGAACACGACGGCGCTCGGCGCGCTGTCGCCGGAACAGATGCGGCGCGGCGCGGGCGTCTCGAACCTCGCGTTGATGCTGGGCGGATCCTCGGGCATCAGCTGCTTCGTGCTGCTCTTGGAGCGCCGGATCGAGTTCCATGCCGTCAATCTGGGCGCGACGCAGACATCCGCGAACCCGACGACCGTGGAGATGTTGGACCGGGTAGTGGGACAGATCGCGCCGGCCGGGCTCGGCAATCACGCGCAAACCGGGCTGGCGTTCGACTATCTGGACAGGGTCGTCACGGCGCAGGCGAACATGCTCGGCTTTCAGGATGGCTTTCTGGCGATCACCGTCGTGGCGCTCGCGCCCCTGCTGCCAGTGGCCCTGCTCCGGCGCAGGCGCAGAGGGAACTGAGACGACAAACGCGTTGAGCTGCGCCGATTCAAGGCCGCATCGGGTCGTACCGCCTAAGGGCCTCGCCGCGGATTACGCCGGCGGCGCGCCGCCGAATTCGCGGGTGATCTTCGTGGCCGCCACGCGCGCCAGGCCGGCAATGGCGTTCATGCGCGCATCCGTCATCCGCGCCTTTGGGCCAGAGAGGGAAATCGCCGCCACCGCTTCATGGGCTTCATTGAAGATCGGCGCGGCGACGCAACGCAGCCCGACGGCATATTCCTCGTCATCGACCGCAAAGCCGACCTTTTTCGTCTTGTCGAGCGCCGCGCCGAAGGCGGACGCCTTGACGATCGTCCGTTCGGTGAAGCGTTCGAGCTTGGCGCCTTCGATCAACGCGTCCCGGCGCGGCGGCACCGCGAAGGCGATCATGGCCTTGCCGACGGCGGAACTGTGCAGCGGCGCCCGCTGACCTGGGCTGGCGAGCGCGCGCATCAACTGCCGGCATTCGACCTGCGCCAGATAGACGGCCTGACCGCCCTCCTCGACCGCAAGACTTACGGTTTCGCCGGATTCCTCCATCAGGTGCCGCATATAAGGCCTTGCGACGGCGACAAGATCGCGGCTCCGCAAGAACCCGGAACCGGCGACGAACGCCTCGACGCCGACAAACCAGCGCGTGCGTTCCTGGTCGAAGCGAACGAAACGCTCCTGTTGCAGAGTAGAGAGCAGACGATGGGCCGATGAAACCGGAAGCTCCGCCCGGTGCGCGGCTTCCGTCAGCGTCAAACCGTCATCCGCCTTCGCGACGACGCTTAAGAGACGGAGCGCTCTTACGAGCGACTGAACCTGGCCGGACCGTTCCTTAGACGGCGCCGCGGGAGCCGGCGCGCGCGCTTCCGTCTCTTTGGCCGATTTTGCTCTCGCCTTAGCGCTGGCGGCAGATCGAACTGTGGCCATATTGCGTCCTCCGTTGCTCGAACGGTTCCCGATTTATGAATCAATACGAGACAGCTACCACCTTTCGAGATTTCTTTCCGCATGACGGAAGGCAATTCAATCGGCGCGCGCGATCAATTCCTTCAACAAATAGCGATGACATTGCTCCGTCGCCTCGCACGAACACATCACGGTTATGGCTTCGCCCCGCGCGTCGAGCCAATGCAGCGTGCGCAGTAGGGATTTCTGGCCCTTCATCTCGTCCCGATAGCGGCGCTTGAATTCCGGCCACCCGACTTCGCCGCTCTTGAACGCGGCGAGCAGCGCCTTGGAGGGCGCCAGGTCAGGCAGGTAGAGATCGGCGGCGGCCCGGCCGACGCCCCTTGGCCAGAAGCGGGTCGCCAGGATGCGCAGCCCGTCCAATTCCGGTTCAGCCGGATCGTAGACCGTTTTGGCGGCGTTCACGCTCATGGCGAAAGGATGGTGCGGCCTCCAGCCCAAGGCAATAAGATCGCGGCGATATTCCGTCTCTCGGATTCTTTTTATGTTTGCAACGCTCGCCGTCGCCTTGCCGGTGTTCGGTTTCGTGGCCGCCGGCTATGCGCTCGGACGTTCGCCCTTATTCGACGACGCGAAGGCGAAAGGGCTCACGACCTATGTATTCTGGTTCGCCATCCCGCTGCTGCTGTTTCGCGGCGGCGCGCGCTTGACGGCCGAAGGCGCCGCGACTTTCGACGCCGGCGCCCTTCTCGCCTATTTCCTCGCTTCGGCCGCGGTCTATGTCGCCGCCGGTTTGACGAACGCTCGCCTGTTCAAGGGGACCGGCGCGGAGCCGCCGCTGGCGGCGATGACCGCCGGCTACGGCAACAGCGTAATGATGGGCATCCCGCTTTCCGAGATTTTCTTCGGCGCCGCGGGTCTAGCTGTGGCGACGGCGATCATCGCCTGTTCGGCGTTGCTCTATTACAGCGTCACGACGTTGTGGATCGAACTCAGGCTCGGGCGCAGCGCATCGCTGATCGGGATCGCCAAGGAGACCGGCCGCGCCCTCGTTCGCACGCCCGTGATCCTGGCCATGGCGGCCGGGCTGGCGTTCGGCGCGACCGGGCTGGAGACGCATCCGATCGCAGCCCGCTTCATCGACATCGGGGCGGCCGCCGCCGCGCCGACGGCGTTGTTCGCCCTGGGCGCGACCATCGCGGGCTTCCGCCTGGCCGGCGATATCGGCGAAGCGGCGGCGATCGGCGTGCTCAAACTCCTCGTCAATCCGGCGATCGCCTGGGTTTTGGCGGGGCCGGCGCTGGGATTGGACGGAGCGACCGTCGCAGCCGTTACGATGATGGCGGCCCTCCCTTGCGCGGTGAACCCGTTCCTGCTGGCAGACCGCTACGGGGCGTACACCCGCCGCGCCAGCGCCGCCATCGTCCTCTCGACGGCAGCCAGCATCGTGACCGTCGCCGGCGCCATCGCGCTCGCTCAATGAAGGCGGCTGGCCCGACGGACTTGCGCGTCCGAGCCCTTGGCGGGACAATTCCACCCGCGCAACCATCCGAACAGGAAGCCTGATGCCGTCAGCGCCCTCTACGATCGAGGTTGAGATATCTCCGCTTTCGCCGACGCTCGGCGCGGAAGTGCGCGGCCTCGACCTCTCCCGCCCGCTATCCCCGGACATCCGGAAACGCCTCTATGACGTCTTCGTCGAGCGGCATCTGCTCTGCTTTCGGGATCAGGATCTGACCAAGCGCCAACAGGTCATGTTCAGCGAGCAGTTCGGCGAGCTTGAACGGCACACCTTGCGCAATCGCGGCCAGGACGACGAACCGTTCGTTCACGTCGTCTCCAATCTCGGCGAGGACGGCAAGCCGACCGGCAAGGTCGCCTCCACCATGTGGCACACGGACAAATCGTTCCGCCCCCTGCCCTCCCTCGCCACCATCCTGCACGCGCGCACCTTGCCGCCGGAAGGCGGGGACACCTGCTTCGCCGACATGATCGCCGCCTTCGACGCGCTTAAAGACGAGGAACGGACCAAGCTCGAAAGCATGCGGGTCGTGCACAGCTGGGAGCTCAGCCGCGAAAATATCGGCCGCGTCATGTCGGAAGACGAGAAGCGGGACGCGCCGACCAACGTTTGGCCGCTCGCCCGCACACACCCCGACTCGGGCCGCAAATGCCTCTTCGTCGGCATGCACGCCTCCCACCTGGAAGGCATGCCGCTGGAAGAAGGCCGCAGCATGATCGAAGCGCTGGAAGCCCGCGCCACGGTCGAGCCGTTCACCTACAGGCACCATTGGCGGCAGGGCGACGTGCTAATGTGGGACAACCGCTGTCTGCTGCACCGGGCCGACCCGAATTTCGACGCGGCGCATCTCCCCCGCGTGCTGCACCGAACTTGCCTCCGCGGAACCGCGCCCGTTTAGCCAAAGCGACTGGAGCCCGCTCCCCCGAACCTGAAACCGGAACGATCCATCGGAAGGAATGCGCCATGCCCGACAGCACGAACTCCCTGGCCGAAGCCCCGTCCGTCGCCCCCGGACCCGGCGAGGATGTGCCGGTCATCGATATCGCCGCCTATCTGGCCGGTAAGCCAGGCGCGCGGGAAGCGGCGGCGGCGGAATTGCGGCATGCGCAAGAAAGCGTCGGCTTCTATGTCCTGACCGGCCACGGAGTCGATCCGGCGCTCATCCAGCGGGTCTTCGCGGAAACGGCGCGGTTTCATGCCCAACCGCTGGACTTCAAGATGCGTTGGCGCGCGAACGAGCACAATGTCGGCTACATGCCGATGAAGGGCTCGATCACGCGGGCGACGCCCGTCGCAGGCGTCGATCCGCAGCCGAACCTGGTCGAAGCCTTCTTCATGAAGCGAGACCTGGCGCCCGATCATCCCCACGTCGTCGCCGGCCGCCGGTTTCGCCCGCTGAACCAGTGGCCCGATCCGGATGCGCTGCCCGATTTCCGGCCGACCATGCGCGCCTATATGGACGCGCTGGAAGCGCTCGGGCTGTCTCTTCTGCCGCTCTACGCCGTGGCGCTCGACCTTGAGCCCGATTGGTTCGAAGAGAAGTTCCGGGACCCGATGTACGTCCTGCGCTGCTCCCACTACCCGCCGCACGAACCGGGGCCGGGCCAGTTCGGCATCGCGCCGCATACGGATTCGAGCTTCATGACGATCCTGGCCCAGTCCGGCCTGCCCGGGCTGTCGATCCTCTCCCAATCCGGCCAATGGATCGAGCCGCCGCCCATCAAGGGCAGCTTCATCGTCAATTCCGGGGACATGATGAAGCGCTGGACGAACGAGCGCTTCCTCTCCACGCCGCACCGGGTGATCAACTACACCCCGGAGGCGGATCGCTATGCGATTCCCTTCTTCTTCGATTGCAATATCGACAATCTGATGGAGTGCATTCCCACCTGCACGAGCGCCGACAATCCGCCGAAATACGATCCCGTTTCCTATAGCGACTATATGACGTGGTTCTATGATCGGAACTACGCTCACGCCCGCAAGGCGGAGGAAGCCGCGAAGGGGTGAACGCGGCATTGCGCCCGCGCGGCGCCCGCGTTACGAATTTGTGTAACGTCAGCCGCACGAAGACGGCGCGTCGAATGTGATTCGCCTGGGGAGGCAACAAGTTGGCCGTGACAAATTTCGCGCGGCGGGCGCCATGACGGCGTTGCTGGAAGTTCAGGACGTCGTCGTCCGGTTCGGCGGCATCGTCGCCCTGGATGGCGTCAGCTTCGAGATTCCCGAAGGGCAGATCGTCGGCCTGATCGGCCCGAACGGCGCCGGCAAGACGACGCTGTTCAACTGCCTCTCCCGCCTCTATACGCCGAACTCCGGCGATGTCCGTTTCAAGGGTCAGTCGATCCTGGGCAAGGGGCCGGACAAGATCGCGCCCTTGGGCATCGGGCGCACGTTTCAGAACCTGGCGCTGTTCCCGACCCTTTCCGTCCTCGACAACGTGATGATCGGCGGCCATTGCCGGACCGGCAGCGACTTCATCTCGAACGCGCTGCGTCTGCCGTGGGTGCGCCGGGAAGAAAGCAGGCTGATGGCCCATGCGCGGGACCTGATCCATTTCATGGAGCTTGAGGAGGTTATCGACCAACCGGTCGGCGGCCTGCCGTTCGGGTTCCAGAAGCGGGTCGAGATGGCGCGGGCCCTCGCCTCAGAGCCCGCCCTGCTGCTGCTGGACGAGCCCGCCGGCGGCCTCAACCACGAAGAACTCGACCATCTGATGCGCCAGATCCGGCAAGTGCGCGACGAGCGGAAGGTGACCGTGCTGCTGGTGGAGCATCATATGAGCCTGGTGATGCAGGTTTCGGACAAGGTCGTCGCGATCGACTTCGGCCGGAAGATCGCGGACGGCACGCCGGCGGAAGTCCAGAAGGACGCCAAGGTGATCGAAGCCTATCTCGGGACGTCGACCTGATGGCGCTGCTCGAAGTCTCCGGCCTCCGCGCCTTCTATCGCCAGACGCAGGCGCTCTATGGCGTCGAGTTCAGTCTGGACGAGGGCTCGATCACCACGATCCTCGGCGCCAATGGCGCCGGCAAGACGACGACGCTCAGGGCGATCTGTCAGATGGTGCGCACGGAAGGCGAAATCCGCTTCGCCGGCGAGGACATCACGGGCCTCTCTACGGAAAAGATCGTCGCCCTCGGCATCGCCCATGTGCCGGAGGGACGCGGCACCTTCGTGCGCCAATCGGTCGAGGAGAATTTGCAGCTCGGCGCCTTCACCCGGAAAGACGCCCGCGCGATCGCGGACGATATCGAGCGGGTCTACGCCTATTTCCCCCGCCTGAAGGAACGGCGCGCGCAGCAGGCCGGCACCCTGTCCGGCGGCGAACAGCAGATGCTCGCCATCGGGCGGGCGTTGATGCTGCGGCCGAAGCTGATGCTGCTGGACGAACCTTCGTTCGGCCTCGCGCCGCTGATCGTCCAGGAAATCTACGGCATCATGGCGCGCATCCGCGAGCAGGAAGGCGCCTCCATGCTGCTTGTGGAGCAGAACGCGAATATCGCGCTCAATCTCGCCGATCACGCCTATCTGCTCGAAACGGGCCAGGTGGTGCTCGGGGGCGAGTCTTCCATCATCCGCGACGACGAGAACGTGCGTCGCGCCTATCTCGGCTACTAGGAGGCGGCGATGGACCTGTTCCTGCAATTGACGCTCGCCGGCCTCGCCATCGGTTCGATCTATTCCTGCGTCGCGCTTGCGGTCGTGATGATCTACCAGGCGACCGATCACTTCAATTTCGCCCAGGGCGAAATGGCGATGTTCTCGACGTTCATCGCCTGGGCCTTGCTCGGCGTCGGCCTGCCGATATGGGCGGCGTTCGTATTGGCGGTCGGCTTGTCGTTCGTGGCGGGCATCGTGATCGAGCGGGTGATCGTGAAGCCCGTCGAAAACGCGCCGGTGCTGAACCAGATCATCGTGTTCATCGGCCTGCTGGTCATCTTCAATTCCGTCGCCGGCTGGATCTGGGAGTTCACCATCAAGCCGTTCCCGAGCCTTTTCCCGAAGGATTTGGGCTTCGAATCGACGCTGATCAGCCCGCACAATCTCGGCGTCATCGTGCTGACGCTGGCGGTTCTGGGCCTCGTGTTCGCATTCTTCCGCTACACCCGCATCGGGCTCGCCATGAAGGCGGCCGCGGCGAACCCGGACTCGGCGCGCCTTGTCGGCATATCGGTCGGCTGGATGCTCGCGCTCGGCTGGGGCCTCGCGGCGGCGATCGGCGCCGTCGGGGGCATTCTGGTCGCGCCGATCGTCTATCTGGAGCCGAACATGATGTCCGGCGTCCTGCTCTACGGTTTCGCGGGCGCGCTGCTGGGCGGGGTCAGCAGTCCCGGCGGCGCCGTGCTCGGCGGCTTGATCGTCGGCGTGCTGGAAAATTGGGTCGGCCAGTACGTTCCCGGCGGGGCTGAGCTGAAGCTCACCTTCGCGCTGATCATGATCGTCGGCGTCCTCATGTTCAAACCGACGGGCTTGTTCGGCCGTGTCGTCGTCAAGCGGGTCTGAACCGATGTCGAGACCAAACCCAATCACGCCCGGCCTCGTCATCGGCCTCCTGGCCGCGGTCGCCTTCGGCGCGGCGATCCCGCATCTGGTGACCGATTTCACCACCTATCAGTTCACCCTGGCGATGATCTACGGCATCGCGCTGCTCGGGCTGAACATCCTCACCGGCTACAACGGCCAGTTCTCGGTCGGCCACAGCGCGTTCTACGCGGTGGGCGCTTATACGGCGGCGATCCTGCTCTACCATTTCGAATGGAACCACTACGCGACCATCCCGGCGGCGGCGCTGGTAACCTTCTTCTTCGGCTTCCTCTTCGGCTTGCCGGCGCTCCGGCTTGAAGGCCTCTATCTGGCGCTCGCCACCTTCGCGCTCGCCGTCGCCACCCCGCAATTGCTGAAGTTCGACCTGTTCGAGCACTGGACCGGCGGCGTCCAGGGCCTGTTCGTGCTGAAGCCCGATCCTCTGATCGAGGGCCTCTCCCAGGATCAATCGCTTTACTATGTGACGCTCGGGATCATGCTGTTCCTGATGATCGTCGCGTGGACCATCCTGCGCAGCCGCTCCGGCCGCGCGATCATGGCGATCCGGGACAATCCGATCGCGGCCAGCACCATGGGCGTCAACACCGCCCTCTACAAAACGACGACCTTCGGCATCAGCGCCATGTACACCGGCGTCGCCGGCGCCCTCAGCGTCTTCGTGACGGAGTTCGTGTCCCCGGACGCCTTCAACTTCTTCCTGGCCGTCAATCTGCTGGTCGGCTCCGTCGTAGGCGGCATCGTATCGATCCCGGGCGTGATCTTCGGCGGCCTGTTCCTGGTATTCATCCCGAACTACGCCCAGGACATCAGCCGTCTCTATCCTTGGGTGCCGCCGCCCTGGGCGATATTCGGCATCTTCCTCATCCTGGTCGTCTACTTCGCCCCCTATGGCGTGTGGGGCGGCGTCGAGCGCATCCGCGCATGGACGCAGCGCCGGGCCAAGGGGTAAGCTTTCGAAAACGGCAAAACGCCAAACCGACTTAATGGGAGGATTTCAATCCATGCGATTTAAAACGCTTCTCGCCGCGACGGCGGCGACCTTGCTGGCCGGGGCGGCGCAGGCCGACTCCACCGGCATCACAGACACGTCGATCAAGATCGGCAACACCTCGCCCTATTCCGGCCCCGCCTCGGCCTATGGCGTCATCGGCAAGACCCATACCGCCTATTTCGCCATGGTGAACCGGAACGGCGGCATCAAAGGCCGCACGATCGACTTCATCTCCCTCGACGATGGTTACAGCCCGCCGCGCACGGTCGAACAGGCGCGCAAGCTGGTCGAGCAGGAGAAGGTCGCCTTCACCTTCCAGACCCTCGGCACGCCGACAAACTCCGCCATTCACCGCTATATGAACGCGAAGAAGGTGCCGCATCTCTTCGTCGCGACCGGCGCCAGCAAATGGGGCCATCCGGAACAATATCCGTGGACCATGGGCTTCCAGCCCACCTATGACGTCGAGGGCGAGATCTACGCGAAATATGCGCTGGACCAGGTTAAGGATCCGAAGATCGCGATCCTTTTCCAGAATGACGACTACGGCAAGGATTATCGGGACGGCTTCCTGCGCGGACTTGGCGACAAGAAGGATCTCGTCGTTTCGATGTTGCCTTACGAGACGACGGACCCGACGGTCGATAGCCAGATCGTCGCCATGAAGGACTCCGGCGCCAACATCTTTTTCAACGTCACGACGCCGAAGTTCGCGGCCCAGGCGATCCGCAAGTCCTGCGAAATCGGTTGGAAGCCGCTGCACCTCCTGAACAACGTCTCCTCCTCCGTCGGCGCGACCTTGAAGCCGGCTGGCCTCGACTGCTCCACGGGCATCATCACCGCCCAGTGGCAGCGCGACCCGACCGACCCGCAGTGGTTCGAGACCGAGGGCTATAAGGAATGGGCCGCGTTCATGAAGGCCGAGATTCCGGACGGCGACCTCAGCGACGTGAACTACGCCTATGGCTATAGCGGCTCCCGTCTGCTCCACCACGTGCTGGAGAACTGCGAGGACTGGACCCGCGAAGGCATCATGGGCTGCGCGGCCAACGTCAAGGACCTGCAGCTGCCGATGGTGCTGCCGGGCATCCTGGTGAACACCAGCCCGACGGATTTCTATCCGATCCAGGCGGAGCAGCTCTCCAAGTTCGACGGCGAGAAGTGGGTGCTGTTCGGCGAGGTGATCGACGCCAGCGAATAGGCGTTCCAGCCGATACTTGCGAAGCGCCGCCGGCCTCATGGTCGGCGGCGTTTAGCTTTTTCGGAGGCTGGCCAGGAGCGTCGAAGCCAGATATCCGCCAGCGGCGACGGAGACGATCGTCGGCCCCGTCGGCGTATCCCACTGATAGGAGGCGGCGAGGCCCAGCAGAACGGCGGCCCCGCCAAAACATGCCGCCAGGACCACCATCGCCTCCGGCGTGCGGGCGAAGGGGCGGGCCGTCGCGGCCGGGATCAGCAGCATGGCGCCGATCAGGAGCGCGCCGACGACTTTTATCGCGGCGGCGATCACGAGCGCGAGGGCGACGGTCAGGCAGAGCTGCTCCCGGCGCGGATTGACGCCGCTGGCGAGCGCCAGGTCGCCGTCCAGCGTCGCGGCGAGCAGGGACTGCCAGCGCCAGGCGAGCAATGCGGCGACCACGCCGCCGCCGGCCCAGATGATGAACAGGTCGCTCGTCGTCACCGCCAGGATATCGCCGAAGAGATAGCTCATCAGGTCGACCCTGATCCCCTCCAGCAGCGAGACGGCGACGAGGCCGAGGGCCAGAGCGGAATGGGCGAAGACGCCGAGCACCGCGTCCGAGCCCACCCCCCGCTCGGACAGGCTCCAGACCGCCGTCGCCATGGCGAGCGCCGTCGCCAGCACCCCCCAGAAGGTCGAGACGTCGAACATCAGCGCCAGCGCGACGCCGAGGATCGCGGCATGGGCGGTCGCGTCGCCGAAATAGGCCATGCGCCGCCAGACGACGAAACAGCCGAGAGGACCGGCCGCCAGCATCAGCCCGACGCCCGCGAGCGCCGCACGCACCATGAAATCGTCGAACATCAGGGATTGGCGTCCGCGCCCGGACCGTCGGCGGCATCCGAATGGCCATGGTCGTGGCCATGGTCGTGGCCGTCCCCATGCTCGTGGCTGTGATCGTGCTCATGGCGGTAGAGGGCGAGCGCCCCGCCCGTGCCATGGCCGAAGAGCGCGCGATATTCCGGCGCCGCCGATACCGCGAGCGGCGCGCCCTCGCAGCAGATATGGCCGTTCAGGCAGATCACCCGGTCGGCCGCGCTCATCACGACGTGGAGATCGTGCCCGACCATCAGGACGGCGCAGCCAAGGTCCGAGCGCACGGTTTCGATCAACCGGTAGAAGGACGCTTCGCCCAACTGGTCGAGCCCCTGGGTGGGTTCGTCCAGCACCAGGGCGTCCGGCTCGGCCAGGAGAGCGCGGGCGAACAGCACGCGCTGCATCTGCCCGCCGGAAAGCTCGGCCAACTGGCGGCCGCCGAGCTCCGCCATGCCGGCCCGCGCCAGCGCCGCCTCGATCGCCGCCGCCGGCTGGCGGCGAGGCATACCGAGAAAGCGGGCGACCGTAATCGGCAGCGTCCGGTCGATGGCGAGCTTCTGGGGCACATAGCCGATGACCGCCCCCGGCTTGCGGCGGACGGCGCCTTCCGTCGGCGGGACCGCGCCGATCAGCGCTCTCAGAAAGGTTGTCTTCCCGGACCCGTTCGGGCCGACCACCGTGACGATCTCGCCTGGAGCCAGGCTGAAATCGACATCGTGCAACACCGTCCGCCCGCCGAGTTCGACCCCAAGCCCCTTTGCTTCGATCAGGGCTTCGCCGCGTCGCATGTCCCCTCCCCGTCCGCCTGACAGGCAGGGCAAAGACCTTCGGCCTCGACCGCGGCCGCTTCGATCCGGAAACCCGAAGCGGCGCCCGCAAGCGCGTCCGCGACCGGGGCCGCGTCGGTCTCGCCGACCGCGTCGCAGTTCCGGCAGATCAGGAAGGCCGGCCGATGCGCCGCCTCGGGCGAAGCGCAGGCGACAAAGGCGTTCAGGCGCTCCAAACGATGGGCAAAGCCGTGGTCTGTCAGAAAATCGAGCGCGCGATAGGCGACGGGCGGGTGTTCGCCGAGCCCTTCGGCCCGCAGTCTGCTCAAAATGTCGTAGGCGCCGAGCGCGCGATGCTCTTCCAGCAGGATTTCGAGCACGCGCCGGCGAACCGGCGTCAGGCGCAGGCCTTCATCCTGGCAGCGCGCTTCCGCCGCCGCCACGCGCTCCCGCACGCACCCTCGATGATCGTGACTTTCGAACGCCAGCATGGGACCGCCTTACGCCGATGGAATTGTTATATTATCACAAGCAATCGCGCCGCGCTACATGGCGGTCCACGCATGATCGATCGGCAAGGCGGCGCCGTTGAACGATCCGCCCTCCGGCCCCGCCAGGAAGGCTACGAGAGCCGCGATCTCCTCGGGCCGGACCAGCCGGCCGGAGGGTTGCCGGCCCCGGAGCGCCAGGCGCGTGACCTCCGCCACGCCCTGCCCCCGCTTGGCCGCCGCCGCCTCGATCCGCTCCTCGACGAACGGCGTGCCGACAAGCCCCGGGCAGATGGCGTTGCAGGTGATTGCCGTTTCGGCGATTTCAAGCGCCACGGCCTTGGTGAGACCGACGCAGGCATGCTTCGAGGCGATGTACGGCGCGGAGTTCGGCAACGCCACCAACCCGCAGGCCGACGCGATATTGACGATCCGCCCCGCCCCGCGCCGCCGCATGGCGGGCAGCAGAGCCTTGATCAGGAGAAACGGCGCGGTCGCGTTGACCGCCATGGAGAGCGCCCACTTGCCGGCGTCCACGTCCTCGACCGCGGCCGGCGGCGTGTTCAGTACGCCCGCATTATTGACCAGTAGGCCGATATTGCCGAAGGCGGCCATGGCGGACGCCGCCAGGTTCGTGGTCGCCTCCGCGTCGGACAGGTCGGCCGCGAAAAACTCTGCCCGCACATTGTGCTCGGCTGAGATGCGCCTGCAGTCCGCGACAATCTTTGCCGGATCGCCGAGACCGTTCAGGGCGAGATCCCAGCCGTCCGCCGCCAGCCGCTCGGCGATCACAGCCCCGATCCCGGCGGTCGCCCCCGTCACCAACGCCGTCCGCGCTGCGCCCTCGCCCGTCGCCATATCCTTCTCCCGCTTCTCTGGATTGCCGGGCGAAGCCTAGAGGAAAGGCCGCCCAAGCGAAAAGGGCGCGGCGCTGCGAAAAGCTACGGCAGGAAGCGCGCCGGCGCGACGGCTTCGGCCTCGACGCCGGCGGCGGCGATGTCCGCAGGCAAGGGGTCGCCTAGGGCGGCGGCGGCGGCGGCGCGGCCGAGGGCTTCGGACGTCATCATGCCGAAGCCGCCAAGGCCCGCCAGCCAGACGAAGCCTTCCGCGCGCGGATCCTGGCCCACCGCCGGCAGCCGGTCTGCCATGAAGCAGCGCAGGCCCGCCCAGCGGTGGGTCACGCGCCGCACCTCCAGCGTCGTCGCCGCCTCGACGCGGGCGACGGCTTCGGCGACGTCCAGCTCCTCGGCCTGGGCGTCCACCGGCGGGCTTGCGTGCTCGTCGCACGGGCTCGCCAGAATGCGGCCCGCCTCCGGCTTGAAATAGAAAGCTTCCTCGGCGTCCATGGTCATCGGCCAGGGCGCCGGGTCGATGGCGGCCGGCGGATCGAAGGTGACGCAGGTGCGCCGAAGGGGCCGTATGCCGAGCCCCTTCAGGCCGGCGACGGCGGCCACCTGGTCCGCCCAGGCGCCGGCGGCGTTGACGACGACGGGCGCCGCGAAAGCGCCGGCCGGGGTCGTCGCCCGCCATTTGCCCCCCGTGAATTCCAGCCGCGTCACGGCCGCATCGGTCACGATCTCCGCGCCGGCGCGACGGGCGCCCGCGAGGAAGCCCCGATGCAGGCCATGCACGTCGATATCGGAGGCGGCGGGCACGTACATGGCGTGGGCGACATAGGCGGGATCGAGGCTCGGCGAGAGGGCGATCGCATCCTCGAGGGCGATGTCCTCGGCCACGCCCTCGGCGATCTGTTCGGCCGTAAACTGGCCCCGGACGGCGTCCGCCTGATCGGCGCGGCCGATAATAAGCAGGCCGCGCGGGGTCAGCAGCGGCGCATCCACGAAGCCTTCCGGCGGGCTTTCCAGAAAGGCGCCGCTGGCGGCGGCGAAACCCCGAATGGATGGGTTCCTGTAGCGCTTGGAATAGAGGGCGGCCGACCGGCCGGAGGTGTGGTAGCCGGGCTGGCTCTCCGCCTCCAGCAGCAGCACGCGACCGTGCGGCGCCAGCCGATAGGCCACAGACGCGCCCGCGACGCCGCCGCCGACAATGATGAAATCCGCTTCCCGCAACGCGCCCGTTCGCCCTAAGCCGCCGGTCCCGGTCGTTCGGTCTTCATTCCGCCGCGGCTTTCGCCGGGACCGGCGTCGCCTCTTCCTGGCGGCGGCGCTGCGCCCGCGCCTCCAGCGGCGCGACCACGAGGCCAAGCAGCGGCGGCACGATGGTCAGCGTCAGCACGGACGACATGGCGAGACCGCCGATGACGACCGCGCCCAGGCCGCGATACAGCTCGGAGCCGGCGCCCGGCATCAGCACCAGCGGCATCATGCCGATGACGCTGGTCAGCGTGGACATGAAAATCGGCCGGATGCGGTTCCGGGTCGCTTCCAGAATCGCGTCCTGGGGATCCATGCCGTCCTGGCGTATGTGCTGCAGGGTCTGGTCGACCAGCAGGATGGCGTTGTTGACCACGACGCCGATCAGGATGACGAAGCCAAGCACCGTCAGCATATCCAGATTTTGCAGGGTCCAGATGTTCAGAACCGCCAAGGCCAACACCGCGCCCGCCGTCGCCAGCGGAACGGAGAACATGATGACCAGGGGATAGATAAAGCTCTCGAACTGAACGGCCATCACCAGGAAGACGATGACCAGCGCGATCAGGAGATCGTTGGAAAGCTCCCGCTTGGTCTTGCCCAGTTCGTCCGCCGTGCCGGCGAGCCGGAAGACGACGCCCGCCGGCAGTCCGGCTTCCTCCAACGGCGCCAGCACTTCGGCCTGCACCTTCTGCATCGCCGCCTCGAGCGGCATGGACGCCGACGGGCTGAGCTGAAGGGTGATCGTGCGCAAGCGCTCCTTATGCAGGATTTGAACGGGGCCGGTGGTCAGCGCGACGTCCGACAGCCCGGAAGCCGGCACGATCACGCCGCTTTCCGATACGACGGGCAGCGAGCCGATATCCTGGGTCGACCGGACCGTGCCCTCTCGCCCCTTCAGCACCAGGTCGAGACGCTCCGCCCCAATGGTGGTCTCCAGCACGCGCAGGCCGTCATTGTAGGCGTCCAGCGTCAGGCCAAGCTCCTGGGCGGTCACGCCGTTGTCGGCGAGGCGGATGCGATCCGGATAGACGCGCACTTCCGGCGCGCCGAGCTCCAGGCTCGGCAGCGGCCGCACCTGATGTCCCTCGCTGCGCGGGAAGGCTTGCAGCACCCGGGGGAACGCCTGGTTCGCAACCTCGATCGCGTCCTCGAGCTCCAACGCGGTGATGTCGATATCGATGGCGCGAGCGCCGCCGATGCCGCGGCCGAACACGCTCAACAGTCGGAAGAAGCCGATAATGTCCGGATGCTTGCCGACTTCCTGGAACAAGGGCTGCTGCAAGGCGCGGACCCGCGCCGGGTCCGCCGACCGCACGACGATAAAGACGCGCTCGCCGAAGGCGACGAAATAGAAGTCTTGCATTTTCGGCATGCCGTCTTCCGTCGGCTCCGGGCCGGTGACGGAAGCCCAGAGATGGCGGGTGCCGTCCTCGAACGAGCGCGCGATCTCCGTATTGGTCTCCAGGTTATAGCCGGCGGGCGGCAACAGAATGCCGAAGACGAGGTTGCGGTTGCCTTCGGGCAGATAGTCGAGCCGCGGCAGGAACAGGACCGTGCCGACAAGCGCCACCAGGGTGATGCCGCCGACCCAGGCGAGACCGAGCGAACGCCGCCCCACCGTCCGCCGGGCGAGGCCGACGATCCCGGCGGCGAAGTTCCGCCCGAATGCATCCAGCACCGGCAGCGTGATCTGCTTCGCTTTCGAGGGGTCCTGGACCAGCAAGCGCTTGCCGAGCGCGGGAATGACCGTGATCGCGACGAGCAGGGACAGGACGACGGAAACGGAGATCGCGACGGCGATATCCCGGAAGAGCTGACCAACCTCAAGATCCGTCACGAGCACGGGCAGGAACACGACGACAGTCGTCATCGCCGAAACGAAGATAGCGCCCCAGACCTGGGAGGCGCCGCGCAAAGCCGCGTTGGCCGGGCTCAAGCCCGACTCCCGGTGGCGGTAGATGTTCTCCAGGACCACGATGGCGGCGTCGACGACCATGCCGACGGCGAAGGCGATGCCGGCCAGGGAGATCACGTTGAGCGAGCGGCCGAGCGCGGCCATGGCGACGAACGAGCCGATCACCGAAACCGGAATGGCGATGGCGACGATGACGGTCGGGCGCCAGGATTTCAGGAACAGCAGCAGCAACAGCGCCGCCAGAACGCCGCCGATCACGATGTTGCTTTGCACGAGGTCGATGGCGGACTCGATATAGACCGTCTCGTCATAGACCTGCTGCAGCACGAGGCCGTTCGGCTTCAAGACGCTTTCGTTCAGCTCCGCCGTCGCCGCGCGCAGTCCCTCCATCACCTCGATGACGTTGGCGCCGGTTTCGCGGACCACGTTCATGGCGAGGCCCGGCGCGCCGTTCCGGCGGATCGTCGCGCTCGCCTCCGCATAGTCGAAGCGCACTTCGGCGACGTCGCGCACCGTCACGCGCGCCCGCGCGCCGTCCGATCCCGCCGCCGTGCGCAGAACGACGTCCTCGACCGCCGTCACGCGGTCCAGTTCGCCTTCCATGCGGCCGACATAGCTGCGCTTCTGCTCATCCACCTCGCCGAAGGAGATCGAGCCGTGCTCGGCCCTGAGGCGGCGAACGACTTCGCCGATGGTCAGGCGATACTGGGCGAGCTTCGCCGGATCCACGATCACCTGCAGCTCGCGGCTGCCGCCGCCGTAGAGGTTCGTCAGGGACACGCCGGGCACCCGCTCGAAGCGGTCCTGCACCGTGTCTTCCATCAGGTCGCGATAGGTGTGGACCGGCGTGTCGTTGCCTTCCAGGCGCTGGATCGAGAACCAGGCGATCGGGTTGTCGTCCGACCCCGCCGTGCGCAGGGTCGGCTCGTCCGCTTCCTCGGGATAGCCGTTCACGCGGTCCAGCCGGTTGGAGACGAGCAGAAGCGACTTATCCATGTTGACGCCGATGGCGAACGTCAGGGTCACCTCGCCCCGGCCTGTCCGGGAGGTGCTTTCCATCTTCTCGAGACCTTCGACCCCGCGCAGGACGTCTTCCTGGCGGTTCACGATCTCGCGCTCGATTTCCGCCGGCGCCGCGCCCGCCCAGTCTGTGCGGACCGTGACCTGAGGCTGATTGACCTCCGGAATGAGCTGAATGGGGATCGTCATCAACGCGAGCGCGCCGAACAGCACGATCATCAAGACGGCGGATATGGTGGCGACAGGACGCTGAATGGCCGCGCTAATAAGGTTCATACCCTTGCCTCCGCAAAGCGGCTCGTTCAGCCGCGCGACGCCAATTTGAATGTCTGCCCCGGACGCAGCGATTCATTGCCGCGAATGACGACCCGCTCGCCGGCCCGGACGCCGCCGAGCACGATGAACCGACTGCCGACGGCCGAGCCCAGCTCGACCGGTCGATGTTCGACCTGGAACACCTCCGGGTCATCGTCGGACGGCTTGGCCACGACCACGAGCGCGCCGCCGTTCGGCCGCCGCAGAACCGCGTCCTTGTGCAGGGTCAGGACCGTTCGCGCCGCCACCACCGGAATGGAAACGGTGACGGACGCATTGGCGATCGCGACGCTCGCGAGGTCCGGCGGAGCCGGGCCGAAACGCACGGTGCGGGTGCGCGAGACGCCAGTTTCGCGCGGCAGCACCGCGCGGACCGGCACCGGCGCCGTAACGCCCCGATATCGAACGGTCGCCATGGCGTTCGGCACGACGCCTTCCATCCGGTCCGTCGGCGCCTCGACTTCGACCTCGAGCGCCTCGTCGCCGACCAGGGTGACGACCGGCGCGCCGAGGGCGACGAAGCCGCCGACATCCACATGGCGCTCGGCGACGACGCCGGCATAGGGCGCACGCACGTCCGCATAGGCGAGGTCGACATCCGCAAGCTTCAATTCCGCCCTGGCGCGGGCGAAGTCCGCTTCGGCTTCCTTGACCTGGGCGGCGGCGCGCTCGGCCTCGCGCTGCTTGTCAGACAGGAGGGCCTCGCTGAAGGCGGCGGAGTTTCTGAGCTTGGCGAGACGCGCCGCGCTCTGTTGCGCGAGCCTGAGCGAGGCATTGGCCGATCGAATACGGGCGGCGGCGAGGTTCACCAACGCCTGGCGGCGATCCTTCTCGGCGACCAGGCGGTCGAGCGCCAGGCGAACCAGCGGCTGCCCTTCCTTCACGCGGTCGCCGACGCTGACCAGCACTTCGTCCACCGCGCCGGCGATGCGGGCGGCGATGGGGCCGCTGCGGAGCGCGATGAACCGGCCGACGACTTCCGCCGTCTCGCTCGCCGTTTCCTCGCGCACCGCATCGCCGATCAGGGTCGGAACCGGAGGCTTCTGGGCCATCGCCGGCCACGCGAGCGCAACGAGCGCAGGAACAAGCAACGCAGCGAAGCCGCGTTTGAAATGCTTCATCATATCTTCGCCAATGTCGTGAGCGCGTCGCGCGTCGAATTATGCTGCGAAATGTAGTGCGATGACGTGTGTTCGTCCATCGTTCTTTTGCAGCGCAGCAGGCCGCGGGCGGCGACGGCGCCCCGCGCAGGGCTAGTCCCGGATCGCCTTCGCGACGGGCAGGCTGCCCCGCTCCGCCGACGCGGACCAGCCGCCGATGATGCCGGAGAACATGCCGGCGCCGCCGCCCGCCCGCACGATCATCAGGCCGCCTTCCCGGAACTTGCTGACCGTCTTGCCTTTCATCGACGGCGACAGGCCCTCGGCGATGCCGTCGACGCCCTGGATCAGCGGGTCCGCAGGGCCCGTGGTCAGTTCGATCAGGCGCTTCAGCAGGTCGGCCTTGGACCAGCCGGCGGCGCGGAAGGTGCGGTCATGCTCCGGGCAGACGACCAGGAGCGCGTCGATCGAAGGCCATATCTTGGCGTGATTGAGCGCCCGCAGATTGCCCGCCATCGACCGAGCAAGGCTTTCGGGCTCCCGCGACTTCTGATCGACGACGCCGTGCAGGCCATAGCCGGCGAAGACCGTCACGACGTTCTGGCCGGGCTCGAAGCCGAAATCGGCCGAAAGCGGCGTCCAGGCGGAGCCCGCCTCGTCCTCCGCGAAGCAGTAGGAAAGCTTGCCGGGATTGCCAAGGGCCGCGCGATCGATCTCGCCCGGTTTGCCGCCGCCCACATTGCGAATGATGAGCTGGACGGCGCGCCCGATGGTCAGATTGGCGCGATTGCCCTGGCCGAGGGCGTTGTGCTTGCCGTTCATGCCGATGCGCTCGGCGATCGGGCCGTTCACCACGAACACCGGGCCGACGAACATCGTCGTCGCCAGCACGCCGTGGATGTTGAAGCGCGGATCGAGCGTCGCCTCGAGCGCCGCCAGCACCACCGGGAAGTATTCGGGCTTGCAGCCAGCCATCACCGCGTTCACGGCCGCCTTCTCGACCGTGCAGACGTCGAGATTGGGCGGCGTCACGCCGATGACTTCGTCAGCCGGCCGGGTCGTGCCCTCCAGCATGGCGAGCACCCGCGCCTCCGTCGGCGGCGTCACCGGCAGGCCGTCGGACCAGCCGCGCAGGAAGGCGGTCTCGATCGGGTCCTCCGCCTCGCCGAGCGCGATCCGGCGGGAGACGAGGCCCGTCTCGCCATAGCGGATTTTCAAAAGGCGCTGGGCGGCGGGCTCGACGTTCGCGGCGCCGCAGCCGGGCCGGATCGGCGGCAGGCCCTCGCCGACCGGACGGCCGGCGACGCGCGCCCATTCCGCCTTGTCCCAACCGAACGTGCGGTCCGCCTCGCGCCCGCCCTCGACCCGGAGCAGCGTCGGCACGATCTCCACGTCCAGGCGGTAGGAGGCATCCAGATCGCGGTCGTCCGCAACCGCCGCGACGCTCTCCGGGAAGGCGGGATCGTCCTGGCTGTAGACCTTGACCGCGCCTTCCGCCTGCAGGGCCGCCAGCACGGGACCGACCAGCTCGCAGGTCGGGCAATCCCGCTTCACCACGGCGATCAGGCCGTCGCCTATTTCCGCCAGAATTTCCGCCGCATCCGCCATGCCTCGTCTCCTGTCCCGGTCTTGGCGAGAACTATGACGCGGCAAATCGCCCCGCGCCAGGGCGGCTTCTGTTTCGCTTGATCCGCGAGCGCTAAAACCCCAAGATCGCGCGAATAAAGCCAAATCGGGGAAGGCTGGCCGCTATCGATCCCGTTCGCCGGCTTGAACCCCGAACGCGCAGTAACAGGACAGAGGAGCGCCAGCCATGCATCGTATCTTATTGCCGATCGACCTGGATCACGCGGACGTCACGGACCAGTTGCTGCAACGAGCGGCGGACCTGCACGCCGGCTCCGACATTCGCTTCGTCGTCCTCTATGTTATGGACGAAATTCCGCCGACCGTCGCCCAGTTGCTGCCGGCCGGGACATTGGAGGCGCGGGAGAAGGAAGCGCAAGAAACGTTGGCCGCGCTCGCCGCTAAGAACGGCGTCGGCGACCGGGCCGAGGCGATGGTCCGCCGGGGCGACGCCCAGCATGTCATCGTCGACGTGGCGAAGGAGCTGGACGCAGAACTCGTGGTCATGGCGTCCCACAAGCCGGCAGCCGCCGACTATCTTCTGGGCTCCGTCGCGGCCGCCGTCGTGCGCCACGCCCCCTGCTCGGTAATGGTGATCCGGTGACGCGTCGGGCGCCCGCGTCCGTCCTACGAAGGAGCGCCCGATGACCGCGCCCGCCCTGCGCCGACGCATCGGCCTCGGCCTGCTGGTGTTCTATGGCGTCGGCGTCATGGTCGGCGCCGGCATCTTCGTGCTGGTCGGCAAGGTCGCCGGCGACGCAGGCGCGATGACGCCGCTCGCCTTTCTGATCGCCGGCGCGGCCGCCGGCCTGACGGCGCTTTCCTTCGCGGAGCTTTCCGCCCGCATTCCCGAAAGCGCCGGCGAAGCGGCCTACACGCGCGAGGCGTTCGGCTCCCGCCCGTTCGCGAACCTGATCGGCCTCGCGGTCGCTCTGGTCGGCGTCGTTTCCGCCGCGGCGATCCTCAAGGGCGGCGTCGGCTATCTGCTGGCCTTCGTCGACGCGCCGCGGTTCTGGCTCGAACTCGGTCTCGGCGTCGCGCTCGGGCTGATCGCCGCCGTCGGCGTGCTGGAATCCCTGGCGTTCGCGGCCATTCTGACGGTGGTCGAGCTGACCGGCCTCGCCCTCGTCGCCTGGGGCGGCTTCTCGGCGGAGCCGGTGACGACCTTCGCGGAGATGACCGACGTCTCCCAGCTCGCGAACGGCGGCTTCGCGATCGTGTTCTCGGCCGCCCTGCTGGCCTTCTTCGCCTTCATCGGCTTTGAGGACATGGTGAACCTGGCCGAGGAGGTTATCGACCCGGTCCGCACCATGCCGCGCGCGATCATCCTCGCGGTCGGGATCACGACCCTGTTCTATTGCCTGGTGTCTGTCGCGGCGCTGTTCGCCGTCGCCCCGGCCGATCTCGCCCTAAGCGAGCGACCCCTCGCCCTGGTTTTCGAACGTGGGAGCGGCCTTTCCCCGAACGTCATCCTGGTGATCGCGGTCTTCGCCACCCTGAACGGCGTCTTGGCGCAGATCGTCATGTCCGCGCGCGTGCTCTACGGGCTCGGCCGTCACAGCCCGGCGTTCGGCTGGGCCCATCACGCCCATCCGAGGCTCGGCACGCCGCTCCGCGCGACGGCGGCGGCGACCGCGGCGGTACTCGTCCTGGCCTTCGCAGCGCCGATCGAAACCCTGGCCGAAGCGACCTCCTATCTGCTTCTCTGCGTCTTCATCGTCGTGAACGCGGCGCTGCTTGTCCTGAAACGACGGAGCCCGCCGCCCGCCGGCGCGCCGAACGCGCCGTGGATCGCGCCGATCCTCGCCATCGTCATTTCCTTCGCCCTGCTCGTCTCCTGATCGTCCGACAGCGTTGACGCGGGCCAAGGCGGCCGCGACCATCCGAGACGAAGAACCTGTGGGGGACCAGCGATGATCAAGATCGACCGGATCGACCATTTCGTCATGCGCGTGAAGGACATCGAAGCGACCTGCGCCTTCTACGAGCAGGCGCTCGGCATGGAGGTCGTGCGCTTCACCGGCTCTGGCGACCCGGCGATCGAGCGCGTCGCGCTCCGCTTCGGCCGGCACAAGATCAACCTGCACCCGGACGACACGGACTGGTATCGCGCGCGCGATCCGCGCTGCGGCGGCGAGGATTTCTGCCTGATCGCCGAAACGCCCATGGACGCGGTGGTCGCCCATTTGGAAGCATCGGGCGTCGAGATCGAAGTCGGCCCGTCGGACCGGTCCGGCGCGCTCGGAACGATCCGCTCGGTTTATTTTCGGGACCCCGACGGCAACCTCGTCGAGGTCTCGAACTACTTATGACGCGACCGGGAGCAGGATCGGCTTCAGCGCCGCGCCAGCCTTGATCGCCTCAAAGCCTTCGACCGCCCGTTCGAGCGGCAATATCGGGTCCGCGAGGGCAGAGATATCGACGCTTCGGCTCGCCAGCAGCTCCACGGCCAGGTCCCAGTCCTGCCAGAGCCGGCGGCCGTGGATGCCGTAGATCGAGACGCCGGTGCGCAGCAGCGCGTTCACGTCTATGGCGTGGGGCGCCTTCGGGCCGGCGACGAGGCGGATGTCGCCCATGCGCTCCGTCGATCCCAGCACAGCGTCCAGGCCGGAGGCGACGCCGGAGTACTCGATCGCGACCTCGACGCCGAAGCCGCCCGTCATCGCCATCGCCGCCTCGACGACGCTTTCCGCCGAAGGATCGGCGAGCGCGTCCGCGCCCATGTCGCCCGCGAGATTGCGCCGAAGCGGGTTCGGATCGGCCGCCAGTATCCGCCGGGCGCCGAGCGCGCGCGCGGCCGCGACCGTCATCAGCCCGATCGGCCCGCAACCGTTCACCAGGACCGTCCGCCCCGAAACGCCGCGCTGGGACATGCAGGCATGCACGGCGATGCCGAAGGGCTCGATCATCGCGGCCGTCTTGTCGTCCAACGCGTCCGGCACGACCCGCGCGATCTGTGCGGGGACCGTGACCGCTTCGGCGAAGCCGCCGTCGATGGAGATGCCGGGATAGCCCAGATGCTGGCAGAGATGGGCGTCCCCCCGGCGGCAATAGCGGCATTGGCCGCAGAAGATGTGGGATTCGAGGCTGACCCGATCCCCGACCGCCAGGCCGGAGACGCCGGGGCCGAGCGCCTCCACCCGGCCCGTCGCCTCATGGCCAAGGATGCGCGGCGGGGCCACGCGCGCCTGCATGCGGGGCGCCCAGTCGTAGATCGCCATGTCCGTGCCGCAGATGCCGGCGGCGGCGACCCGGATCAGCGCCTCCCCCGGACCGGGCTCCGGCGTGGCGGCGTCAATCACGCCGACGCTGGCTTCGGCCTTGGCGAGTTTGGCGACGGCGCGCATATGACCGCTCCTTCAGACGTTGTAGATGTCGAGCGGGATATCGACCCGGTCGTTCAGGAAAGTGATGTGCTTGCGGGCGATCTTGAGCGCGCCGTCCGGCTCCCGCGCCAGAACGTAGTCATAGCGGCCGCCATGGCTGCGCGGACCCTTGCGGTCGGCATATTGGTGAACGGTCCAGGCGCAGGTGGCTTCGATGCGCCCCGCCGCTTCCGAAAGCACCAGCACATTGCCAACGATATGCACGCTCCGCGGCATCGGCGTCGAGGCGTAACTGTCCCGCGTGTTGATCCGGTAGACGCGGTCGTCGAGGCCGGTCTTATCCGGGAAGTAGATCAGGAAAAGCTCCCGGTTCGGGTCGGTCGCAAGCGTCGTCTCGTCCAGCCAGGCCGGCATCAGAAACTCCGCGTCGTCCCGATATAGGCCCAGCCAGTCCTCGAACCGCCGTTCGTCCAGCAGATAGGCCTCACGATAGATCAGCCGCTCGACCTCGAAGGTCAGGCGATGGTCAGCGTCGACGGCGTCGCTCATCCTCCAGCCGCCATCAGGTCGCGCCAGCGGCGGTACTGGCCAAGGAAGATCGTCTCCAGATCCCAGGGCGTATTGCGGCCGGCGGGTTCGATCCGGAGTTCGCGGGCATGGGCGTCCGCGCCGGACGCCGCCGTCGCCATGCCGCGCTCGAAGGGCGACCAGCGGGCGAGCCGGCCGCCGACGCCGGCCTGGGTGTCCTCCAAGGCGACGGAGTCATCGGGCGTGGCGAGGCCGCTTGTGAGGAAGAAGTCCCTGAATTTATTGAGCCGCGCCGTTCGCGCCGCCTGGCTTTCGCCCTTGGGCGCGATGCAATAGACGCGGATTTCGGTCCTATCCGGCCCAAGCGGGCGGATGATGCGGATCTGCGTCGAGGACTGATCCATCAGGAAGAGGTTCGGATAGAGCAGCAGATTGCGTCCGCGCCCGACCATCCAGTTCCACTTCGCCTCGCCCACCTTCGGCAGCAGCTTGTCCTTCGCCTCGTAGAGCGGCGCCGCTTCCAGCGCGCCCCGGTCCGACCAGATGACGTTGTGGCCGTTGCCAAGGTCGTAGCAGGCCGTTTCGACAGCACCCGGGTCGAAGCGCGCATTTTCGGTGAGCTTTATGCCCGCCGCGCCGGAAAGCTCGTTCCGGCGACGCACCGTCTGGGCGAAGTTCCGGTGGACGACGCCGACATGATAGCCGTCGACGCCGTTCTCGATCTGAAGCTTCCAATTGCAGTCCACGACATAGGCGGCCGAGCCCGGCAGGACTTCCATGCCCTCCGGCGACTGGTCGGCCAGCATGTCGATGAACGGCCGGGCGTCGCCCAGATGCTCGGCGAGCGGCGGCGCATCCGCGTTCAGGCTGGCGAAGACGAAGCCCTTGTAGGTTTCGACGCGCGGCACGGCGGTCAGGTTGTAGCAGGACTTATCGACCCCCTCGGGGAAGCCGATCTCCTCTTCCTTGATCCGCACGCATTCGCCGTTCGCCTTGAAGGTCCAGCCATGATAGCGGCAGACCAGGACGCGGGCGTTGCCCTGGCGCTGGGGGGTGAGGATCGCGCCCCGATGGGAGCAGGCGTTGATGACGCCGGCGACGCTTCCGTCGTCCAGCCGGTTGATCACGACAGGCTGGCGGCCGACCTCCGTCCAGAGATAGTCGCCGGGCTTCGCGATCTGGCTTTCGTGGGCGACGTAGATCCAGGTCGTCTCGAAGATGCGCGCCATCTCCGCCTCGTAGACGTCCCGGTCGTCATACATGCGCCGGTCGATCCGGAAGACGCCGTCGTCTGGACGGTCGTCGACCATGGCTGCAATGGCGTCGCGCGCGATGGGCCCGCTTGCGTCCGGCATGTTCGGCCTCCCTGGAATTCTTCTGCCGGAATCTTAGCCGAAGGAACGACCGATGATCTAGGCGGCGAGCGGCTTCACGAAAAGCAGCCGCCGGGCGCGCATGAGCAGCCAGCCGGCGATGATCAGGTTCAGGAGGTTCCAGCCGACCCCGTTCAAGACCGCCGCTTCATAGCCGCCCGTCAGGTCGTGCAGGGCGCCGGACATCCAGCCGCCCAGCGCCATGCCGAACAGCGTGAAACTCATCACCGTGCCGATGCGCCAGCCGGCGTCTTTCGCCGGAAACGCGCCGCGCGCGATCATCGCATATGAGGGCACGATGCCGCCCTGGCTCAGCCCGAACAGGAACGAGACCACATAGAGGGGGTAGAGGCCGTCGAACGGCAGGAACAGCATCAGCGCCAGCATCTGCAGCAGCGAGCCCAGGACCAGGGTGCGATAGCCGCCGATCTTGTCCGAAATCCAGCCGGAGATCAGCCGGCTCGCCACGCCCGCCGCCATCATCAGCGCCAGCATATTGGCGCCGTGCACCGCGCCGAGGCCAAGGTCCGTGCAATAGGCGACGATGTGCACCTGGGGCATCGACATGGCCACACAGCAGGCGAGGCCGGCGCAACAGAGGGCGCCCTGCATCGTCTCCCGCGAGAGGCCAAGCGGCCGCGCCGGGATTTTGGGCGCGCCGCCCGCCATCTCCTGCGCCAGATCCGGCGGGGCGCGGCGCAACATCAGCAGCAGCGGCGGCATGGACGCCAGGATGAAGCAGCCCACCGTGAACAGCGCGTCCCGCCAGCCGAGCGCGTCGATCAGCCCCTGTACGATCGGCGGCCAGATCGCGCCCGCGATGTAGTTCCCCGAAATCACGATGCCGATGGCGAAGCCGCGCCGCTTCTCGAACCAGAAGGACGTATCGGCGACCAGCGGCGAGAACGTCGCCGACGCGCCGAACAGCCCAATCGGCGCGCCGAAGGCGAAGGCATAGACCCAGAAGCTTTCCGCCCGCGCCGCCAGCAGGAATCCCAATCCATAGATGATGGCGGCGAACAGCAGCACCCGCGCCGTGCCGAAACGGGCCGTCAGCCAGCCATAGGCGATGCCGCCGGCCCCGAAGCCGATGGTGAACAGCGTATAGGGCAAGGAGGCCTCGCCCCGGTTCAGCCCGAACTCCGTCGCGACCGGCAGCAAGGCGACCGTGCAGGCGAACATGCCGAACCCGCCGATAGTCATCAGCGCGAGCGCCGCCCAAAGGCGCGCCCAGGCGTAGGGCCCATCGGGCTCCGACGATGCGAAACGGGAAAGAGACATGTCGGTCGCTCAAAGGCGGAGGCGAAAAGGACCGCGACACTGACGCGTGTTTGGCGGAAGCGCAATCCGCCTGGATTAGCGCTACCCTCCCCGCTTTCTCTGACAAGCGCAAAGGACGGCGACCATGGCCGGAAGCATCAGGCGGGAGCGGGACGAACGGGGCGTCGAGACGGTATGGCTCGACAATCAGGCTCACCGCAACACGCTCAACAACGAGCTGATCGACGCCATGGCGGCGGCCATCCGCGACGCCGGGGCAGACCCCGCCTGCCGGGCCATCGTCATTCGGGGCGCCGGCGGCATCTTCTGCGCCGGCCGGGAACTGCGCGACCTGGCGGCGCTGCTGGACGCCGACATTTCCGAGATACAGGCCACCTATCACCGCCTGCGGCTGCTGAACGAGGCGCTCTTCCTCTGCCCCCGGCCGACGATCGCGATGATCGAACGCTACGCCTTCGGCGCCGGCGCGACGCTCGCGAGCTGGTGCGACATCGCCATCGCCGAGGACACGGCGCTGATGGCCTATCCCGAAGTGCGCCACGGCATCGTGCCCTCGCCCATCGTCATGTCCCTGATGCGCGGCGTGCCGCGCAAGACGGTGATGGAGCTGGTGCTGACAGGACGGCGCATCGACGGGGCGGAGGCGGCCCGCCTCAACATCATCACCCGCGCCGTTCCCGCCGCCGCGTTGGCGGACGCCGTGGAAGGGACGGTCGCCGACATCCTGAAAGGCAGCCCGGACGCCATCGCCCGCACCAAGGAATTCATGGTCCACGCCGAAGACGCCAGCTATCGCGCGGCCATGATCAGCGCCGTCGACAGCATCTCCATCGGGCTGACCGACGCGGAGACGCGCAAGCGCATCACGGCCTTCCTGGCCGGCGCGCGTTAGCGGACGAGCGGCCCGCCCGGGCAAATTGTCGCCCCTGGACCTGGCGCCCCCGCTCGGCGTTATGCTCCCCGACAGACGGCGCCGGCGCGCTTCCCGCCGGGCGGTCGCTCGCCGCTTCCAATGGTCCAAGCCCATGACGCCGAAACTCCTGACGACGCTGCCGACATATACCCGCCCGGCCTTCCTCGCGGACGCGATCGCCGGCGTGACCGTCGCCATGGTGGCGATGCCGCTCAGCCTCGCCATCGCCATCGCTTCCGGCGCGCCGCCGGAAAAGGGCCTGGTGACGGCGATCGTCGCCGGCTTCCTGGTTTCGATGCTCGGCGGCAGCCGCGTGCAGATCGGCGGACCGACCGGGGCGTTCATCGTCGTCGTGTTCGGCGTCATCCACGAACATGGCTATGACGGGCTGGTGCTAGCGACGTTCATGGCCGGCATGATCCTGCTGGCGGCTGGCTTCTTCCGCGCCGGCAACCTGGTCTCCTATGTGCCGGAGCCGGTCATCAACGGCTTCACCATCGGCATCGCCATCATCATCGCCGCAAGCCAGCTGAAGGACCTGTTTGGCCTCAGCCTGGAGACCACGCCCGCCGATTTCATCGAGAAGATCGGCGCGCTTTGGTCCGCGCGCGAGACCCTGAACCCGCAAAGCCTGGTTGTCGGGCTGTTGACGATCGTCGTCATCACCCTGCTCCGGCGCATGTTCCCACGCTTCCCGGGCCTGATCGTCGCCATGGCGGCGGCGTCCGCCGCGGTCGCGCTGGCGGGGCTGGAGGTGGACACCATCCTGACCCGTTTCGGCCCCCTGCCGGACCGGCTGCCCCTGCCGTCGATCCCGGATGGCCTCTCCTACGAGCGCGTCGTCGAACTGCTGCCGTCCGCCTTCGTGATCGCTTTCCTGGCGGGCGTCGAATCCCTGCTCTCCGCCATGGTCGCGGATCGGATGATCGACGGCCATCACCGGCCGAACGCCGAAGTGCTGGCCCAGGGGTGGGCCAACCTCGCCTCCGCCCTGTTCGCCGGCCTGCCCGCGACCGGCGCCATCGCCCGCACGGCGACGAACGTGCGCGCGGGCGGGCGCACGCCCGTCGCCGGGATCGTGCACGCGATCTCCATTCTGGTGGTGATGATGCTGGCGGCGCCGCTGGCGGGATATCTGGCGATGCCCGCCCTCGCCGGCCTTCTGATCCTGACGGCCTGGAACATGAGCGAGCCGCATAAATGGCGCGGCTATATGTCCGGCCGGCGCTCGGACCGGGCGCTGCTTGTGCTGACCCTGACGCTCACCGTCGTGGCGGACCTGACGGTCGCCATCGGCGTCGGAGTCGCGGTCGGCCTGGCCCTCAGGTTGCGCCGCCGCGACGTGCCGCCGGCGGACTGGACGCCGCCGGAACGGTAGCATCAGGCGGCGCTGGTCAGCCTTTCGAACCGGTCGCGCGCAACATCCAGGCGGTCTTTTCGTGGAGCTGCATGCGCTGGGTGAGGATATCCGCCGTGGGTTCGTCGTTCGCGGCGTCGGCGGCCGGGAAGACGCTGCGGGCGGTCTTCGCGACAGCCTCGTGGTCCCGCGTCAACTGGGCGACCATTTCTTCGGCCGACGGCGCGCCCGTTTCTTCCTTGATGGTGGTCAGCGCGCCGAACTGCTCGTAGGAGCCGGGCGCCTTGACGCCGAGCGCGCGGATGCGCTCGGCGATCATGTCCACCGCCATCGCCAGCTCCGTGTATTGCAGCTCGAACATCGCGTGGAGCGAGTTGAACATCGGGCCCGTGACGTTCCAGTGGAAGTTGTGGGTCTTCAGATAGAGCGTGTAGGAGTCCGCCAGCAGGCGCGACAATCCCTCTGCGATCGCCTCGCGGTCCGCCTGACTGATGCCGATATCGATCTGATCGCTCATAACCATGTCCCTCGCGTGTTCGGTATGCCCCTGAAAGATGGCCGTCGACCGACTGGCGGGCAAGACGGCGCGAACTGCGGCGCGTCGGCGCATCCGGGCCGCGCGCCTGGCCGCGGGGAGACGCGGCGTCGCAGGCCCCGTCTGACGGCTGGCGCTCTCGCGCCCGCGCGCATACGCTTTGGCCTTCGCCAGAAAACGGGAGCCGCCATGAGCGCCGTCGTCGATCCGATCACGACCTCCGTCATCCAGCACCGGCTGACAGCCATCGTCGAGGAAATGGGGGAGGCGATGCTGCGCACCTCCTACTCCCAGATCCTGAATTCCAGCCGCGATTTCTCGGCCGCCATGGTCGACAAGGACTGCCAGCTCGTCGCCCAGGCGGAGCACATTCCGGTGCATGTCGGCGCGATGCCCTGGGCGGCGAAGGCCGTCTCCGATTATTTCAGCGACGACGTGCATGAGGGCGACCTCTTCCTGGTGAACGACCCCTATCTCGGCTATGGCAGCCATTTGCCGGACGTGACGGTGTTCGCGCCGGTGTTCGTGGCGGGCGAGCTGGCGTTCTGGACGATCAATCGCGCGCACCACAGCGACATCGGCGGCTCGACCCACGGCGCCTACAACCCGTCGGCCACCGAAATCTTCCACGAGGGCCTGCGCATTCCCCCGCTCCGGCTTTGGGACAAGGGAGCGCCCAAGCGGGACCTGCTGGACATGCTGGCGGCGAACGTGCGCCATCCCCGCGACTTCAAGGGCGACCTCGCGGCCCAGATCGGCTCGGTCAAGCTCGGCGAGCGGCGGCTGGCCGCGCTGGTGGAGGCGTTCGACGCCGAGACCGTGCTGCAGGCCTGCCGCCAGATCCTCGACGGCGCCGAGCGCCAGGCGCGGGCCGAGGTCGAGACCTGGACGGACGGCGTCTATTACGGCGAGGCGACGTTGGACGACGACGGCCACGGCCGCACGGATATCGTCGTGCGCGCCAAGGTCACCGTCTCCGGCTCCGACGTGGAGGTCGACCTGACGGCCTCGGACCCCGAGAGCACGGCCTTCGTCAATTCCTCCTTCGCCAACAGCCAGTCGGCCTGCGCGCAGACGCTGGCCTATCTGATCGATCCGTCGATCCCGAAGAACGCCGGCGCCTTCAGGCCGCTGTCCATCAAGATGAAGCGGGGAACCATCGTCTGGTCCAATGACGGCCTGCCGGTCACCATGTGCACCAGCCACTGCTCGAACGAGATCATCGAGGCGATCATCGTCGCGCTCGCCGGCGCCTGCCCGGAGAAGGTGATGGCCGGCTGGGGCCGCCGGCTGCGCATCGCCATCAAGGGCGAGGACCCGCGCAACGGCAAGCCGTTCATCTGGCACATGTTCCACGCCCGCCCCGGCGGCGGCGCCTCGCCCGCCGGCGACGGCTGGCACAATTCCGGCGAATGGCACTCCGCCGGCGGCTTGAAGTTCGGCAGCGTCGAAGTGGCGGAAGCGCGCTTCCCGCTGCATTTCCGCCGTCATGAGTTCCGGCCCAATTCCGGCGGCGCCGGGGAACATCTGGGCGGCGCCGGCGTCGACATGGAGATGGTCGTGGAGACGGAAACGCCCTGCGTCGCCAACACCGCCGGCGACGGGCTGCGCCACGGCGCGCGCGGCATCCTCGGCGGCGCGGACGGCCGGCCGCACGACTATCGCCAGCGAAGTTTTGAAGGCGTCGAGACGCGCCTGCCGAGCAAGGCGACGGGCCTGCCGGTCGCGCCGGGCGACGTTTTCGTCGTCGCCTCCGGCGGCGGCGGCGGCTGGGGCGATCCCACGCGGCGCAGCGAGAGCGCCCGCGCGAACGACCTGGCGGACGGTTTCGTTGAGAAGGACGCGTAGCCGACCATGTATCGCATCGGAATAGACGTCGGCGGCACCTTCACGGACCTGGTCGCCGTCGACCCGGCGGGCGCCGTCACCCTCGCCAAGGCCCCCTCGACGCCCGAAGACCAGTCCATCGGCGTGATGGACGGCCTGGAGCGGCTGGCCAAGCGGCTCGACACGGACCTGGCCGGCCTCTTCGCCCAGACCGACCGGATCGTCCACGGCGCCACCGTCGCCACCAATGCCCTCCTGGAGCGCAAGGGCGCCAAGGCGGCGCTGCTGACGACCGAAGGCCACCGGGACGTTCTGGAAATGCGCGAGGGCCTGAAGCCCGACCGCTACAACATGCGCATGCCGCCCGCCCCGCCGCTCATCCCGCGCCGGCGCCGGCTTGGCGTCAAGGAGCGGATGCGGCCCGACGGTTCGGTCGAGATCGCGCTCGACCAAGCCTCCCTCGACGCGGCCATCCAGACGTTGAAGCAGGACGGCGTGGAAGCCGTCGCGATCTGCTATCTCCACGCCTACAAGGACCCGGCGCACGAGCGCGCGAGCGCCGAGGCCGTCAAGGCGGCCCTGCCCGGCGTCTACGTCACCATCTCCGCCGACGTGCTGCCCCAGATCAAGGAGTTCGAACGGGTCTCCACGACGGCCGTGAACGCCTATGTGGGACCGGCGGTCGGCCGCTATCTGAGCCGCCTGGAGGAGCGCCTGAAGGCGAGCGGCTATCAGGGGCCGGTGCTGATCATCATGTCCCACGGAGGCGTTGCGCCCGTCGGCGACACGATCCGCCTCGCGGCCGGCACCGTGCTCTCCGGCCCGGCCGGCGGCGTCGCCGGCGCCCGGCGCTCGGCGTCGCTTCTGAACGCGCCGAACCTTATCCCCTTCGACATGGGCGGCACCTCGACCGACATCTCGCTCATCTCCGGCGGCGAGGCGGCGCTTTCCTCCGACCGGGGCGTGGGCGGCGAGCGGGTCGCCCTGCCTTCCCTCGACATCGTCTCCATCGGCGCCGGCGGCGGATCGATCGCCCGGGTGGACGCCGGCGGCGTGCTGCATGTCGGGCCGGAGAGCGCCGGCGCGCAGCCAGGGCCGGCCTGCTATGGGCGCGGCGGCGTGGAGCCGACGGTGACGGACGCGAGCGTCGTTCTGGGCCTGCTGGACGCCGAGAACTTCCTGGGCGGCGCCGCCAAACTGGACAAACCGGCGGCGGAGACCGCGCTCGACAAGCTGGCGGCGGCCCTCAGCGTGGACCGGATGACGGCGGCCGAAGGCGTGCATCGGGTCGTTAACACGACGATGGCCGAAGGCGTGCGCCTCGTCTCGGTGCGCCGGGGAGTCGATCCGCGTCGCTTCGCCATGCTCTCGTTCGGGGGCGCGGCCGGCGTCCATATCACCGAGATCGCGCGGATGCTGGAGGTGAAGCGCGTATTCGCGCCGCGCGTCGCCTCTGTGCTGTCGGCCTGGGGCATGCTGGCGACGGACCTCCGCTTCGAAGCCTCCCGCAGCCATATCGGCGACGCGGGCGCGCTCGACGCCATGAGCCTGCAAGCGCTCTTCGCCGAACTCGAAGAGACCGCCCGCGCCCGGCTGGAAGCGGCCGGCTTCGAAGGCGAGGTTCAGGTCCGCCGCTCCGCCGACATGCGCTATGGCGAGCAGATCTTCGAGATCGACGTGAACCTGGACGGGCTGGACTTCGCTTCGCCGACCCTGTTGGACGACGTGGCGCGCCGCTTCCACGCCCGACACGAGGAGCTTTTCACCTACAGCCTGCCCGACCAGGAAACGGTGCTGGTGAACGCCCGCGCGGCCGCCATCGGCGTCTTGCCGGAACTGCCGCAGGAGCCGGCGGCGGAGGCTGGCCCGCCCGCCCCGCCGAGGGCCGTCCGCCCGGTCTTCATGGCCGGCGAATGGCGGGAGACGTCCGTCTACGATTTCGACGCCCTTGCCCCCGGCCAGCGCATCGAAGGCCCGGCGATCGTGGAGTCCGAAACGACGACCGTGGCGCTCCGCCCCGGCGACAGCGCCGTGACGACGCCCTTCCGCTGGCTGGATATCGACGTAGGGTAAGAACGCCGGACAGCAAAGGAGACCGCCCCCATGAGCGAAGACCATCCCTGGCAATGGCCGGAAAGCAAATGGCGGCCGATCGTGGAGAAGGTGCGCGCCGGGCGCAGCCTGAAGCCGACAGTGTGGCCGGACGGCGCCCAGTGCGCCGTCGCCCTTTCCTTCGACAGCGACCACGAGACGACGACGCTGCGCTGGGGCTCGGACTCTCCGGGAACCCTATCGGCCAACGAGTATGGCGCGCGGCGGGGCGTGCCGCGCATTCTCGAAACCCTGAAACGGCACGAAATACCGGCGACGTTCTACGTGCCGGCCGTCACCGCGCTGCTGCACCCGGACGAACAGCGCCGCATCGTCGCCGAGGGCCACGAAATCGGCATCCATTCCTGGATCCACGAGATGAACAGCACGCTGCCGCCGAAGGACGAGCGCGACATCCAGATGCGCGCGGCGGATACGTTGGAGCAGGTTTCGGGCCAGCGCCCCGTCGGCATCCGCACGCCAAGCTGGGATTTCAGCCCCGTCACCCTGGCGATCACGCGGGAGATGGGCCTCCTCTACGACAGCTCGCTCATGGCGGACGATGAGCCATATGAACTGGTCGAGGACGGGTCGCCGACCGGAATCGTCGAGATTCCGGTTGAGTGGATACGGGACGACGCGCCCTATTTCACCTTCGACTTCCGCCGCAACGCCCGCCCCTTCACGCCGCCGAACGGCGTGTTGGATATCTTCATTGCCGAGTTCGACGCGGCCTACAACGAAGGCGGCCTGTTCCAGCTCACCATGCACCCCCACGTGATCGGCCACCGCTCACGCATGGCGATGCTCGAAGCGCTGATCGCCCACATCAACGGGCGCGGCAAGATCTGGTACGCGACGCACGCCGACGTCGCCCGTTGGTGCCTGGAAAACGCGGCCGCATAGAGCCAACGCGGTATGGCGAGCGGTCCGCGCCGAACGTGATCGGTCCTGAAGTTACTGACCGAGGCCGGCGCCCAAGGTTTCCCGATAGGTCCGGATCAGGTCGGGCGCGTCCAGAACGGCCTCCACCGCGGCGATCGGATCCGGCCCAGCTTCGGCCGCGAGCGGCGCATACTTCGCGATCCTGTCCCGATCGCCGAGCTTGATCGCGGCGGCGAGCGCCAGCGGCGCGCCGCGCTTGTCGCCGGCGTTCCATACGAGATCGGCTTCCAGGAAGGCAGTTTCATAGTCGCCCTCCCGGAACGCGCTCATGGAAAGCGGTATTCGGAACCAGCCGGGCGGCGCCGGACTGAGGGCGACGCCCGATTGAATTTCCGCAATGCCGGCCGCCCAGTTCCCCTGACGGATCAGCGTCCATCCTCGCTGCACATGCAGATCGGGCTTGGAGGGATTGTATTCGATCGCGCGCTCGAAACTCTGCTTCGCCTCCTCGATCCGCCCCATGGCGAGCAGAATACCGCCCTTATACTCATGGCCGTCGGCGCCCAAGGGGTCGAGGCGGATCGCCTGCTCCACGATCGCCAGGGCCTTTTCGCGAAAATCCGGCGTCGCGCCCGGCGCGCCGTCTGCGCCGTCCAGGAAGGTCATCAGGGCGTGCGCCGCCCAAAGAGCGCCAGAGTCCGATCCCGCCGCCACATGGCGCGACAGGCAATCGCGCGCCGCCTGCCTGTGCGCTTCGCCCTTGGAGAGATCGTAGGCATGCCAACGCAGCAGGCAGACATAAGCCCCGCCGTCGGCGTCGTCCCAGTTTTCGGCCTCCATGCGGCGGATTTCCTCCGCCATCAGCGCGCCGGACGGACTGGCCAGTTCGCCGACGATTGCGTGAATGCGGTTAACGAACTCCCGACGGAGGCCCGAATGATCCAGCGGCAAAGGCCGGTCGACGCTCCAAAGCGCCTCATGGGTGCGGGCGTCGGTCAAAGTGAGATGGAGGCGAAAAGAATCCCCCGGCTGGGTGACATAGCCGGACAACGTGAAATCGGCCGGCGACGCCAGCTCGGGAGCGGCCGGGCCGAGCCGCACTCGCAAGGTGCGCATCTGGGAAAGATCGGCCACCAGCAGCGAACGAACGCCGTCCGCGATGTAGCCATAGTCCTTGGAGCGCAGAATATCGCGGATCGGCTCGACCTCGATCATCGGCGGCTCGCGTTCGACCGACGTCTCGCCGAAGTACAGTTCCGGGCCGAGCACATCGTCGGCGAGGAACCACAGAACCGCGCCGCAAATCGCCAGAACAGCGACCGCTGCGGCCATGAAGCGCCGACCCGTTCCCAACGCCGCAGTGGCGACAGGCGCGGGCGCAGCCTCAAGCTCCGTCTTAGGAGGCGATTCCGGCGGCGCATCGCGTTCCAAAAAAATTGGCCGATAGCGGCCGACCGGCAGCGTGATTACGACCGGATCCCCGGCGCCCTTGCCTTCGTAATAGTCGCGCAGGAGACCGCGCAGGCGGTTCGCCTCCACCCGAACGACGCTATCGGAGTTGGGATCGAAATCCGCCGGTCGGTCCAACACGTCGACGCCGATCGAATACGCTTTCAACGCTTCGCCGCGTCCCGCGAGTTCCTCGGCCACCAGATATCGCAACAGCCGGCGCAGGCGCGACCGTTCGCCGATCACGCCGCTATCCAGCACCGCCTGCATGGCGGCCGAAACGCTCTCCGGCGCCGGATTGGATGCGTCAGCCTCGCTCATCCCAGTCGAGCATCCAACGGATGCGTCGCGGCGTTTCGGCGAGCCGCCCGCGCAGGGTTGGCTGAATGCGGAGAGAACACGCCCAGCCACGTAATGGCCGGGGCGCCCGTCAAGCGCGGCGTCGATTTGCCCATAACGTTCCGCCCTCGGTCCTTCGGCCTGGCGCCGAATCGCGGCCTAGCAACGGCTACGACGGACCAAAATCATACATCGGTGGCCCGAACCCGATCGATTCAGGCTCAATTTCGCTGTTGGCATTATACCGCATCCAGCCTCCGGTGCGTTAACCCTTATAGCTGCGATCGTCGAGCCGGATCATCTCCGCGGTTGAAAACTCGCGTCGAAGCCGTTTTTCTCCAACGAGGCAAGGCAGCGCGCAAAGCTTTGTTTCGAAAATATTTTCACGTGTTAAAGCGAGAATGTTACTTCAATCCACCTTATGGGAGACGCTTATTCAGCCCGTGCGATCCAGCCTGGTTGTCGATCCCCTCGAGACCATCTGGCCGGAACGCGCAAATGGCGACGGTTCGTCGTGATAAATTCGGCGCGCGGGGCGGCGCGCCGAACAACCGACCGACGGCGACGCCGACGGCCGGGCGAACGGAGCCGTCGCCGACCGGGACGAACCGGGCGGCGGCTAGGTACAGCCCACGTCGATTGGACTCCAAAACGGAGCCGAAGCGATAGCCCGGCGAACGACTCGAAGAAGCCGTTGCGTTTCAGGGTCGCGTCTCTAGCCCCCCGCCCCGGCGCCTGCTGGGGCGGGGTTCCCCCGAGCGGCCTTTCACGCCTGTGAATTACTCGACGTAACCTATTGTCACCATTCGACTTTAACATGTTAACTGCCGAATATACTTCCGGCGCGCGCCAGCCCCATCCATGTCGAGGCCATCCTTGGGGGCTGGATTCGCGCGCCGCCTGGAACGGGTCTTCGCCGACAGTTCCGGGCGCAAAGCCGTATGTGCGGCATTTGCGTTCGCGGGCTCGGCCTTCCTGTCTGCAACCGACCCAGTTGGAGGCGGCGACGCCTATGAGCCAGTTACACATCCTTATCGCGGATGGCAGCGCGATCGACCGGCATCTGATGTCGGCCTATGCAGAGATCAAAGGCTGGAAATCCGATACCGCAATCGACGGCGCGGAAGCGGCGCGACGCTGCCGGATCAAGGCTTACGACGCGATCATCATCGACTTTGTCCTGCCCGGCATGAGCGGGCCGCAAACCGTGCGCGAGATACGCAGAGCGCCCGGTCCCAATCAGAACACTCCGGTCTTGATGTGCTCCGCCGCGGAGCACAGAGCAGTCATGCAGGCGGCGGCCGAGGTCGGCCAAGTCGCGGTTATGAGCAAGCCGATGAACCGGGAGGATTTCGTCGCCTGGATCAACCGCGCCTGCGCCGGAAAGCTGAAATATCCGCCGACGGCGGCCAAAGGCTAGCGCTTATCGATCGACCCCCGGCGCATCGACGCCGCGCCGTCGAATGGCGCCGGAGCCGCGCTTGAACGTCCGCCGCGAAGACGGCAAGCTTCGGCCTGGACATCCTTTCCCGACCAGGAGGCAGCCATGGCCTATGCGCTCGAAAGCTTCATCGCGGACCTGAAACGTCTTGCGGCCGCCAGCGACGACCAGAAGACGGTCGCCTCCGAAATCGCGCCGCTCGCGGCGAAACTCGCCGAAAATCCAGACTTCATCCGCCCGGATTTCTATGAGGTCGACGAAAGCCAGGGCATCGGCATCACGGTTCTGCACGAGGAGCCGGACCATACGCTCCTGGTCGAGGCGATCGTCTGGGCGCCGGGCAAGGGCGTGCTGCCGCACGACCACCAGACTTGGGGCGTCGTCGTCGGCCTGGACGGGGTCGAGAGGAACACGATCTGGAAGCGGGAAGACGACGGCGCCGTCGACGGCCACGCCAAACTGACGGCGGCCCACCAGACGGACGTCGGCAAAGGCCAGGTCCTCGTGTTCATGCCGGACGACATTCACAGCGTGAACAATCTGGGCGAAACGCCGACGCTGTCTCTCCATATCTACGGAAAGAGTTTGTCGCATGTTTCCCGTTCGGAGTTTGATCCCGAAGCGAGCGTCGTGCGCCCCTGCCCGATCCGCGCGAAACGGCAGGCTGCCTGACCGCCGCATCCGATTTGGCTAAAATCGTTCCGATACGTTAACTTAACTATCGTAGCTAACGTCGTCTTTTCAATCAGACGCCACGGAGCGCCCGATGAAAGCCATCTTTCGACTTCTGGCCCTCGCGGCTGCGCCGGCATTGCTCGCCAGCGCCGCAGCCGCGCAGTCGTCGATGCCCGAGACCTACGCCCGGCCGATGCAGATCGATGCGCCGAGCGGCCCGCCGATCGTCTTCAACCTGCCGACGGGCGAAGGCCCGCCGCGCCCGGCCGCGGAGCCGGCGTACATGCCGGCGAAAACCATGGCGCCCAGGCAGGATCCCGGCCCGTGGTATATCGAGGGCGGCGTCGGCGGGCTGAACGACGGCGAACTCGCGGAATCGGTCTTTGGCGCTCACAGCACGGGCATGACGGGCGATGTATTATTGGCATTCGGTTTGGGGCGTGAAATCATATCGTTAAGCGATGATTTTAAGATCGAACTTGGCCTTTCGATCAATCCGCGCGTCAGCGAGGGCGGCGTGGAGATCGCGGCGCCCGCAACCTTCGTATTCGATGGCTTCCCCTGGCGCGACCGGCTGCCGACCCGGCTGCGGCTCGGTTTCGGCCCGTCCCTGGCGACGCGGCTGACGGACCAGGAGAAGCGGCTGGCGAATGGCGACGCCTCCAAGTTCCTGGTCATGTTCGCGCCGGAACTGGAGCTTGGCCTGCCGACGGCGCCGGAATGGGCGGGCTTTTTCCGGGTGCACAACCGGAACGGCCTCTTCGGCCTGATCGACGACGTGGACGATGGCGCGACCTATTTCGTCGTCGGCCTGCGCCATCGCTTCGGGCTGGACCAGTTCGAGACGCTGCAATAATGCCCGCCCGCTACGCCTTGATTTAACGGGCCAATCCGCCCGGAAACGCCGGCGCCACCTCATCGACGAACAGATCGAGCGACCGCCGCGCCGCCGCGGGCGGCAGGTCGCCGAAGGCGAACCGGCACAGGAAGTAGTTGGCGCCCGACGCTTCGAACTGGCGCGCGAGTTCCTGGCCTACTGTCTCGGGCGTGCCCGCGATCGCCAGGCGGCGCGCCTTGGCTTCGGCATAATCCCGGGGGAAGCGGATCGGGTCCGCGCCATTGTCCCGCCAGAGCTTCGCAAGGCTGACCCGCCAGCGCTCGAAGGCGGGCGCCGCCAGGCGCTCCGCCTCGTCCCCGTCCTCCGCGATCACCAGATGGCGGGCGAAGCCGAGCTTGGCGTCGGCCGGGCCGCCGGCCTCCCGATAGGCCTCGAAGATCGGCCGGATATTCTCGGCCTCGGCATTGGCGACGATGTTCATGCCGCGCGCGGCCGTCCAGGCGCCATGGTCCGGCCGGCCGACGCCATACCAGAGCGGTGGATGCGGCCTTTGGGCCGGCGGAATCTCCATCGGCACATTGCGATAGGTCCAGAACTTGCCCTCATAGGTCAACCGCTCGGCGGCGAGCCCCGCCGTCAGGATCTCCAGCGCTTCCTCGAAGCGCGGCGGCGTGTCGAGATGGGTCAAGCCGAAGAAGGCCGTCTCGAATGCGACGATGCCGCGCCCGACGCCGACCTCCAACCGCCCGCCGCTCATCTGGTCGAGCATCCCGATCTCCTCGATCAGGCGCAGCGGTTCGTAGAGCGGCAGGGTATAGACGAGCGGCCCGAAACGGAGCCGCGACGTCCGGGCGGCGACGGCGGCCAGAAACACGCTCGGGCTCGGCGCCAGGCCAAGGGGCGAGCCATGATGCTCGGCCAGGTGAAAGGCATAGAAGCCGGCGCGATCATAGGCCTCGATCAGATCGAGGCGCTGGCGATAGACGTCCGTCAGCGGCAGGCCGCTCTTGTCCAGGTGATCGAAGACGCCGAACCGCATGGGGCAGCGTCGCCTCAGGCGCCGTCGAGCTTCGGCAGCCAGTTGGTCCGGCACCAGTCCATGATCTCGGTTCCGGTCGCCTGCCAAACGCCCTCATGGCCGAGGATGTAGGCGAGCGTCTCGTCCAAATACTTCAGCCGGTGCGGCTGGCCGTAGAGATAGGGATGCAGGCAGAGAGGCATGACCGTGCCGCTCTTCTCGCCCTCGGCGTAAAGAACGTCGAACATATCCCGCATCATGCGGGAAAATTCCTCGCCCTCGGTCTGCCAGCGGTAGACGACCGCGTCGTTCACGTCCATCGAATAGGGGATCGCCAGGAGGTCGCCGTTCTTGGTCTTCACCGGCACGGGCTGGTCGTCGTGGTAGAAATCGGTCGAGAAGCCGATGCCGTATTTGGCGCAGGCTTCGGCCGCCCAATAGGTGCCGCTCGCCGCCGGGCCGAACCAGCCGTTCAACTGGCGCCCGGAATATCTCCGGTAGGTGTCGACGCAATCCTTGATGACGGCGTGGGTCTCCGCCTCGTCCAGCCCCCACATGTACCGGCTGTTGTAAAGGCCGTGGCAGACATAGTCGTAGCCGCGCGCCTCCATCGCCTCCCAGATATCGGGATAGTGCTCGATGATGCCGAAGTTCAGGGAGACGGTGCAGGTGATGTCGTGCTTGTCGAACACGTCGAACATGCGCCAGACGCCGACCCGATTGCCATAGTCCCTGACGCCGTAGCCGAGCACGTCCGGCGCCGGCATGCGCGGCCAGGACGTCCGCACGTTCTCGACCTCCGGCCTATATTCGTAGTGCTCGATATTCGGCAACACCCAGAGCGCCACGCGCGCGCCGCCCGGCCACTCCAGCTTCGGCCGGTTCTCGTAAGCCAAGAACGGGAAGCGGTCCGAAACGTCCATCAGTGGCCCTCCGTCGCCGCGCCCTGGCCGATCACCAGCGCGTCCACCGCGACGGCGCCCTGCCCCTTCGGCCTGACCAGGAAGGGATTCACGTCCACGGTTTCAAGCGTGTCCGCATTGGCGGCGGCGAAGGCCGAAAGCTGCGCCAGCGCCTTGGCCAGCGCCGGCACGTCGGCGGGCGGCGCGCCGCGCACGCCGTCCAGCATGGCCCGGCCCTTCACCTCGCCGATCATCTCCATGGCCACGTCGACGCCGAACGGCGCGACGCGGAACGTCACGTCCTTCAGCACCTCGACGAAGACGCCGCCGAGACCGAACATCACCGTCGGCCCGAACACCGGATCGCGCACGACGCCCATGATGGTCTCGACGCCGTCGGAAATCATCGGCGCGACCATGATCCCGTCCACATGGGCGCCCTTGGCCCGGGTCGCGGCCCGCTCCATCAGCGTCTTGTAGGCGGCCTCGGCGGACTTGCGGTCCGCGACGTTCAGGATGACGCCGCCGATCTCCGACTTGTGCAGGATGTCGGCCGAGACGATCTTCATCACCACCGGGAAGCCGATGGCGGCGGCCGCCTTCCCGGCGCCGGAGGCGGAGGCGACGATGCGCTCGTCCACCATCGGCACGCCGGAAGCGGCCAGGATCGCCTTCGAGTCCGTTTCGTTCAGCGCCTTGCCGGCCTCGACCTTGGGCGCGCCCTTCGGCAGGCGCGGCGGCGCCTTCCGCTTGCCCTTGCCGTGGAACGCCTTGCCGAAGAAATGCAGCGCCGCCATGGCGTTGATGCAGCGCGACGGATCCTCGAACACCATGAAGCCGCCTTTTTCGAGGCCCTGGCGCAGCTCCGGCTTGCTCAGGATCGACATGGCCAGCACGCGGTCCTGATATTCGGCGCCGATCGATTCGAGCTGCGGCGTCATCTTCTCCATCATCGCCGGGTTCAGGCCGACGCCGGCGGCGAAGCAGATCGCGGACTGGTAGCCGCCGTCGTCCAGCAGCGCCTTGAACATGGGCCGCATCAGCGTCATGTCGTTGACGAGCTGGGCCGTCACGTCCAGCGGATTGCGAGTGCCGGCGAACGGCACCAGTTCGCGCATGCGCTTCTGGGTCTTGCGCGGAAGCGGCGGCAAGGTCATGCCGGAATCGGCCGCCGCATCGGCCATGATGACGCCGACGCCGCCGGAAACGGTGATCACGCCCAGGTCGGGCTTCGACGGGAACTTGCCGAAGCTCGCGGCATAGGCGACGTCGAACATCTCGTCGATCGAGCTGGCGCGGTAGACGTCATATTGCTTCAAGAGCGCGTCGAAGACGGCGTCCGAGCCGGTGAGCGAGGCGGTATGCGAGGCGGCGGCGGCGGAGCCCACATCCGACGTGCCGACCTTCATCAGCACGACCGGCTTTTTCTGGGCCTGGGCGTGGGCCAGGGCGGCCTGGAACTTCACCGGATCCTGAATGCCTTCGATATAGCCCATCACCACCTTGGTGTTCGGGTCCTCGGCCATGTAGGCGAGGCAGTCGGAGAACTCGACGTCGGCCTGGTTGCCCATGGTGGCCCACAAATTGATGCCGAGGCCCCGCTCCCGCGCCAGGAGGAAGCAATGGGCGCCGAACGCGCCGGACTGGCTGGCGATCGAGATGCCGCCCGCCTCCGGCCCCTTGTCGATGATGCCGGAGGAGAAGGTGGCGATCATGCCGGTGTTGGCGTTCATGGTGCCCATGCAATTGGGCCCCATCACCCGGAGGCCCCCTTCCCGCGCCATCGCCGCGATGCGGGCCTGGGCCTTGGCGCCCTTGTCGTCGATCTCGGCGAAGCCGGAGGAAAGGATGATCGCCGTCTTCACGCCCTTCTCGATACAGGACTTGACCGCGGGCTCCACGAGGCCGCGCTCTTGCGGCACCACGATGATCGCCATGTCGACCGGCCCGTCGACGCTGGCGAGGTCGGGGAACGACGGCAGGCCCTGAATTTCCTTCGCCGTCGGATTGATCGGCAGCACGCGGCCCTTGTAACCGGCGATCTTCATGTTCTGGATCGGCCGGCCGCCGATCTTCACGGGATTGGAGGAAGCGCCGATGATCGCGACCTGATCGGGGCTGAAGAACGTCCTCAGACTCGGAAGATCCAGAACATTTGCGGTATCAGATTTGGCCACTGCGGCGTCCCCTCTAAGATCGCGCCCCTTGCGAGCGCCTGTAGAATATTTGGAAAGGCTACCCTTCACCGGCCGCGGCCGACAAGCCGCAACCGCGCGCCAGCGAAAGGACTTAGCCTCAGGATGCGACGAAGCCGCCGTCCACATAGTAGTTGGCGCCCGTAACGAAGGAGGCGCGGTCGGAGGCGAGCCAGCAGACCATCTCCGCGATCTCGATCGGCTGGCCCATGCGCTTGGCCGGCACGCGCGCCAGGATCTGGTCCCCCCGGCGCGCCATCGTGTCCCGGGTCATGTCGGTCTCGATATAGCCCGGGCAGACGGAGTTCACGCGGATGTTCTGGGGCGCATATTCGATCGCCGCGGTCTTGGTCAGGCCGACGACGCCGTGCTTGGCCGCCACATAGAGCGAAGACGTCGGCAGCCCGTTCAGGCCGGCGATGGACGCGGTGTTGACGATGGCGCCGCCCGTTTCCTGCGTCTCCATCTGCTTCAGCTCCGCCGCCATGCAGCGCCAAACCCCTTTCAGATTGACGTCGAGCATCATGTCGACGCCGTCTTCCGGCCAATCGGCCGTCCGCTTGCCGGCGGCGCCGCACTGATAGGGCGCGATGCCGGCATTGTTGAAGGCGCAGTCCAGGCGGCCGAAGGCGGCGACGGCGGCCGCGACCATCTCGTTTACCTGGGCAGTGACGGTGACGTCGCAAACGAGCGAAAGCGCCTGGCCGCCGGCCGCGTTGATCGCGGCGACCGTCTCGGCGGCCCCGTCGGCGTTCATATCGGCGACGGCGACGCGCGCGCCTTCCGCCGCGAACAGTTTCGCCGCTTCCCGCCCGATGCCTCGTCCGCCGCCCGTGATAAGCGCCGTCTTGCCTTCCAACATGCCGGCCATCGCCGCCTCCCTGATGAATTTTTGCGTTCGCGGAAATGCTAGGCGGAAAGAAATTGAATGCGAAGCCCCGCCCCGTTTCCCGGCGGCGGCCGAACCGACCGCCCGCAGCCGGCCACTTCCCATTCATCGGCCGACTGCGTATCAAGGTCGCCGTTCGGATCGAGGATCGGCAAACATGGCGCGGATCGCGCGCGCGCTGCTGGCGCTGGCGCCCTTGGCGCTCATATCGACGACGGCGCTCGCCCAGACGGACGAGCCGGAGGCCGCTTTCGCGCTGCCCCGGCTCGGACAGCCGGTCGCGGCGGCGCCGGAAGCGCTAGTCACCTTCTATTTCGAGCCTTCGGCTGGCGTCGAGTACAACGACAATGTCTTCCGGGCCGTCGACGGCGCCGAACAGGACGACTTTCTGTTCGTGCTGGCGCCTGCCGCGCGGCTGGCGCTCACCGGCGACGACATGCGCGGCGAAATTGCGCTCGGGGCCGAGATCGGTCGACACGCCGACCTTTCCCAGAACGACTATGAGGATTTCGATATTAGAGGCCGCGCGGTTTGGAGCCGCGAAGCGCACACCACGCTCCGCATGGACGGGCGTTTTCGCTACGACCACAGCGCTATCAATGAAACCGAAGGCGAGATCGCCAGACGGGCGGACGAAGTGACCCGTTTCTTCGAGGCGGAAGGCGGCCTGGAAGGCGAGCGCCGTTTCGACGGCTGGTTCCTCGGCGTCGAGGGCGGCCTCGGCCTCGTGTTCTTCGAGGACATTACGTCCACCACGGCAGGCCCTTCGATCTTCAATGGCGACCGGGACCGGGCAGAGGCCGAAGCCGGTTTCAGCGCCGGGATCGAGGTCGGCGGCGGGTTCGTCGCGTTCGGCGAGGCGCTGGCGCGCCATATCGGGTATTTTCAGGAGATCGAAGGCCGCGATTTCGCCCGCACGTCCGATGGCGGCGACCTTCTTGTGGGCGCGCGCTATGGCGAACGCGACGACGCGCTGTTCGCCGAACTGGCCCTGGGCGTCCACTACCGGGACTACGCGGCAGGCGCCCTCGACGATATCGTCTTTCCCGGCCTCCGCGCCGAGGCGCGCTACCGGACGCTCGACGAAAGGCTGCGCCTGCGCGGCCGGGCGGCCACGGGCATCCGCGATTCCGATCTCGCCAACGCCTCGGGCTACCGGTCGGCGCGGCTCGGGCTGGACGCCAGCTACGAAGCCTTGCCCCCCCTCACCCTGTTCGCGGGCTTCGATGTGGAATGGCGGGACTTCGCGACCGGCTTCGGCGCCGCCGACCGCACGGACGTCCTGGCGACGGCCGAGGCCGGCGCCCGCTACATGGTCTACGAGCCGGGATATGTCGAACTGAAAGTCCGATACCAGGACCGTTCGTCCGACGAGCCGGACGCCCGCTTCGACGCCTTGCGGGCATCGTTCAGCGTGGGAGCCGCGTTCTGAGTCGGTCGCCCCTCGCCTTTCCGGGCCGGAAGCCATCGCCTATAAGCCTGCCCAAGCGACCTTGAGCGGGTCCGGACGGCGCCGGGCCGCGCGCCCTCCATGGAGTTGGGAGCAAAACCATGCCGCGTGACGACGATTCCGAGCGGATACAGATTCTGCCGGTGATCCTTTCCGGCGGCAGCGGCGCGCGACTCTGGCCCGTTTCGCGGCAATCCTGCCCGAAGCAGTTCCTGGCGCTCAGCGGCGACCGCTCGATGATCCAGCAGACGGCGCTGCGCCTCGCTGGGGACGCGCGCTTCCTGGATCCCATCGTCATCTGCGGGGCCGATCAGCGCTTCCTTGTCGCCGAGCATCTGCACGAAGCAGGCATTTCGCCCCAGATCGTGCTGGAGCCCCAAGGTCGGAACACCGCCTTTCCCATCGCGGTCGCGGCGACGCTCGCGGCCGCCCAGGCGCCCGACGCGATCCTGGCCATTCTGCCGGCCGACCATCAGATCGGGGACGGCGACGCCTTCGTCGCCAGCCTCGTCAAAGCGGCGACGGCCGCCGCCGCCGAACCCGTCATCGCGACCCTGGGCGCCGTTCCGACCGCGCCGGAGACCGGCTTCGGCTACATCCAGCCCGGCGCCGCGCTCGACGCCGTGGAGGGCGTGTTCGAAGTCGAGCGGTTCGTGGAGAAGCCGGACCTGGAGACGGCGGAGCGTTATCTGGCGGACGGCGTGCACCTTTGGAACACGGGCATGTTCATCGCCGGCGTCGGCGCGCTCGAAACCGCCTTCGAAACCCATGCGCCGGTGGTTCTCCGCGCCGCCCGCGCCGCCGTCGCGCAAGCGGAGCGCGACCTCGATTTTCTTCGCCTGGCGCAGGAGCCGACCGCCGCCTGCCCTGAAATCTCCTTCGACTATGCGGTGATGGAGCATGTGGAGCGCTGCGCCGTGGCGCCGGCGGAGTTCGCATGGTCCGATCTCGGCTCATGGCAGGCGATCATGAAAGCGGGCGCGCCCGATGCGGCGGGCAATGTCGCCCACGGCGACGTCGTGGCGCTCGACGTGAAGAACTCCTACCTGCACGCGGAGGCCGGCGGGCCGATGGTCGCCGGCCTCGGCATCGAAAACCTCGCCGTCATCGCGACCCGGGACGCGGTGCTCGTCGGCGACATCAGCCGCGCGCAGGACGTGAAAACCGTCGTCGCGGAACTGAAGAACCAGGACCGCCCGGAAGCCACCGAGCACCAGAGAATCTACCGTCCCTGGGGCTTCTACGAGACGCTTTGCCTCGGCGCGCGTTTCCAGGTGAAGCGCATCGTCGTAAAGCCGGGCGGACGCCTCAGCCTGCAAAGCCATCTTCATCGCGCCGAACATTGGGTCGTCGTCGCCGGGACCGCGAATGTGCTGGTGGACGACCGGGAAACGATCCTGATCGAGAACCAATCCATCTACGTGCCGCTGGGCGCCGTCCACCGGTTGGAGAACCAGGGCAAGATCGAGCTGGAGCTGATCGAGGTGCAGTCCGGCGCCTATCTCGGCGAGGACGATATCGTTCGGTATGAAGACGCCTACGCCCGCGCCTGAGGCCCCGAAGACGCTGACATCCGACCTGCGCGGCCCCGGTTGGCTGCTGCCGGGCGCGGCGCTGCTCCTTATGTTCGCCGCAAGCGCCGTGCTGGCGCCCATCGCGGGATACCGCGCCCTGACGGACGCCCGGCCTGCCCGCGACGCCCAGGAATTCGTAGACGGCGCCTTCGCGAAACGCCTGGACGACGCTTTCGCCGCGGCCTTGCCCGGCCGGGATCATGCGATCGGCCTCTTCGGCGCGCTGGACTACGGCTTCTTCGACACGGGAGCGCCTGGCGTCGTCGTCGGCCGCGAGGGCTGGCTGTTCACCCAGGAGGAATTCGAGACGCCGCCGGAAAGCGCCCGGAATCTCGACCGCAACCTCGAAAGCGTCGTCGCAGCGCAGGCGCGGCTGGCCCGCCACGACATCGCGCTCTTGGTCGCGCTCGCGCCGCCCAAGGCATCGCTCTATCCGGAATTTCTGCGCGCGCCGCCGCCGCCCGCCCGCGCCGCTGCGCGCGACGCGTTTCTGCGCGGCCTCGCGGCGAATGGCGTCGCCAACCTGGATCTGTCGGCGGCGCTCCAGGCGGCGCGGGCGGAGGGACAGGCGTTCATGGCGCGCGACACCCACTGGACGCCGCTCGGCGCCGATTTCGCCGCCAGGCATGTGGCCGCCGCCGCCGGCGCGGCATTTCCCGGCCGCGTCATCGCGACGACGGACTATCGCCGTATCGCCGATGCGCCGCTCGCCCATAAAGGCGACCTTCAGCGGTTCACCCCGGCGGGTCCGTTCGCCGAATGGCTCGGCTTGAAGGCGGAGCGCGTCGCGCCCTTCAGCGCCGACGCGCCCGATGGCGGCGACGCCGCCGCCAGCCTGTTCGCGGTTCAGGACATTCCGGTCGCTCTCGTCGGCACCAGCTATTCGGCCCAAAGCCAATGGAGCTTCGTCGCCGCGCTGAAGCTGGCGTTCAAGGCCGATGTGCTCGATCTGTCCGAGGCCGGGCGCGGCCCGGTCGCGCCGATGGCGGACTTTCTGAACGGCCTGGAGAGCATGGAAGCGAAGCCTCGCCTCGTCGTCTGGGAATGGCCCGCCAGACTGGCCGACGCGGACTATGCGCCGATCCCGCGCGATGACTGACCCGCGCCCGCCCTCCACGGCCTGTCGGTAAGGGGAAACCGGCGATGGTGTTCTCGGCGCCGATATTCCTGTTCGGCTTCCTGCCGGCGTTTCTGGCGGTCTACTACCTGACGCCCGCGCGCTGGCGCAATCTCACCATCCTGATCGGCTCCTACCTGTTCTACGGCTGGTGGCGGCTGGACTTTCTCGGCGTCTTTCTGCTCGTCACCTGGTGGACATACGCGCTCGGCGCCGCCCTGGCGGGCGCCCGCTCGGAACGCGCCAGGCAGCGCTGGCTGCTTGTCGGCGTTTTCGGCGACCTCGCCGTGCTGGGCTACTTCAAATATTTCAACTTCGGCGTCGACAGTTTCAACGCCCTGATGCAACAGGCCGGCGCCGCGCCGGTCACGCTGTGGTCGGTCATCCTGCCCATCGGCATATCGTTCTACGTCTTTCAGGCGATCAGCTATCTGATCGACGTGCGTCGCGGCGATGCGCCGGCGGCGACGCGACTGATCGATTTCGCGGCCTTTATCGCGCTCTTTCCGCAGCTCATCGCCGGGCCAGTGCTGCGCTACAAGGACATGGCCGGCCAGTTCCAGGAACGCGCCCATTCCTTCGCGCTCTTTTCCGCCGGCGCCCGCCGCTTCGCCGCCGGCCTCGCCATGAAAGTGATCGTGGCGGACAGCGTCGCCCCGCTGGCGGACATGGCCTTCGCCCTTCCGGCGCCGACGGCGGCCGAAGCCTGGCTCGGGGCTTTCGCCTATACGATCCAGCTCTTCTTCGATTTCGCCGGCTATTCCGCCATGGCCATCGGCCTCGGGCTGATGATGGGATTCCGCTTCGCCGAGAATTTCGACAATCCTTATTTCTCCCAGTCGATCACCGAGTTCTGGCGGCGCTGGCATATGAGCCTGTCCGCCTGGCTGAGGGACTACCTCTACATTTCGCTCGGCGGCAATCGGCGCGGGCGGCTCAGGACCTATTTGAACCTTGCGGCCACCATGCTGCTGGGCGGGCTTTGGCACGGCGCGGCCTGGACGTTCGTGCTTTGGGGCGCATGGCACGGCGCGCTTCTGGCGCTCGAACGGGCCTGCGGCGTCAAGGCGGACCTGGAGCGGCCGCGCGCGGCGCTCCGCGTCGCGGTTACCTTCATGCTGGTCCTGCTCGGTTGGGTGATGTTCCGCGCCGCCAGCGTTTCGGACGCCATCTCGATGTATGGCGCGATGTTCGGCCAGAACGGCTGGGCGGTCTCCGCCGAGGTCGCCTGGCGGATCACGCCGGCGCCCCTGGCGTTCATGGCGCTTGGGGTCGTCGCCGCGTCGGCGATGTTCGTCTGCCGCCGCGGCGCCGGCGGCCAATGGAGCCGCCAGCGCCCGGCCCTCGGCAATATCGGCGCGGCGCTGCTGCTGCCGATCGCCGCCGCCAAGGCGGCGAGCCAGAGCTATGCGCCGTTCCTCTACTTTCAATTCTAGCTCGAATCCGACCATGACGGACGCCGGCGCGCGGTGTAGCCGCCATCACGCAAACGCGAAATTTTCAGGGGCGCGGGACCGGGCGTTCATTTCCTGCGAGTGCTCGCCCCACCTTTGCATTAAGCCGCTTCCCCCGATGCAGCGCACTCGCTTTTTCCTTTTTATTTTGGCTTCTTAATCGCTTTCATTCACGCCGTTCCAGCCGCCGCCATTGACTCGAAACTGAGCGGCGGCTATGCGCGGCGCACATTCGAGCCGCCAGCGCAGACCGGCCACGCTGACGACGGGAGAAGTATCGGCGATGCGCATCAGCATATTCGGCGCGGGCTATGTGGGGATCGTCTCCGGCGCTTGCCTGGCTGAACGCGGCCACGATGTGATCATGGTCGACGTGGACCAGGCGAAGGTCCAGCGGATCGCCGCCGGCGAGTCTCCTGTCGTCGAGCCCGAGCTGCCCGAACTGCTGAGCAGGCACGTCGCCAGCGGGCGCGTCGCCGCGACCAGAGACGCCATGGCCGCCGTCGCGGATACGGACATGTCGCTGGTCTGCGTCGGCACGCCCTCCAAGGCGGACGGCGGTCTCAACCTGGATTATGTCGTCGACGCCTGCCGGTCCATCGGCGCGGCGATCGCCGCCAAGGGCGAGCGGCGCGAAATCATCATCCGTTCGACGATGCTGCCCGGCTCCATGCGCGGATGCGTGATCCCGACGCTGCAAGCCGCTTCCGGCGGCCAGTGCGGCGGCCTGTTCGGCGTCGCCGCCTATCCGGAATTCATGCGCGAAGGAAATGCGATACAGGATTTCTTCAACCCGGCGATCATGCTGCTGGGCGTGGAGGACGAAACGACGCTCGGCGCCCTCCGCCAGCTCAACGCCGGCCTCGGCGGCAAAGAGGTCGTGACGGACATCGAAACCGCCGAGGCGGCGAAATACGCCAACAACGCCTGGCACGCGGTCAAGCTGACCTTCGCGAACGAAATCGGGAATGTGTGCAAGGCCGCCGGCATCGACGGCCAGGCGGTCATGGACATTCTCTGCGAGGACGACCGGCTGAATATCTCCAAGGCCTATATGCGGCCGGGATACGCCTTCGGCGGCTCCTGCCTGCCGAAGGACCTTAGGGCGCTCCGCCATCTGGCCGGCCAGTTCGCCGTGCCGACGCCGCTGTTCGACGCGACCCAGGCCGCCAACGACCGCCAGATCGAGGCGGGCGTCGAATTGGTGGAGGCCGCCGGCGGGCGCAAGATCTGCCTGCTCGGGCTCGCCTTCAAGGCGGGAACCGCTGATCTGCGCGAAAGCCCGCTCGCCGCCCTCGCGGAACGGCTGGTCGACAAAGGCTACGAGCTGACGATCTATGACAGCCAGGTAAGGCGGGAAACCTTGAAGCGCGCGGGCGTCAACGGCATGCGGGTGCGCGTCGACCGGTTGCTCGGCCATTTGTCGGAGGACATGGACGCCGCCGTCCAGGAAGCCGACGTGATCGTCGTCGGCAATGGCGACGACGCCTATGCGGCGGCTGTCGCAAGCGCCCGGCCGAACCAGAAAATCGTCGATCTGGCCCGGATCGCGCCCGGCCGGCGCAGCGGCGGCAATTACGAGGGAATTTGCTGGTAAGGCGCGATGGCGGCGACGAACCAGACCGCGAGCCGATCGGACGCCTGGCGGCCATATGCCGGCCACGCCGCCTATATCGCAGCGCTGGCCGCCTTCGCGATCCTGCTGCCGCCGAGCGCGTGGGACCCGGAAGCGGCGGAGTTCGTGCTGATCATCGGCCTCATCGGGCTATGGCGCTATAGCTGGGCGGCGCTGCATCTCGTCCGCTCGCTGATCTACCGCCACCTGGTCTTTCCCCACTGGCGCGAGGAAGCCGACGCCATGGGCGACGACGCCATGCCGTCCCACGTCTACCTGCTGGCGACGAGCTACCGGATTGCGGGCGACACGACCGTGAAGGTCTATCGGTCAATTATCGAGGAAGCGATCCGCGCCGGCGTTCCGACCACGGTCATCGCCTCCATCGTCGAGATGGGCGATCAGCGCCTCATCAAGCGGATTTTCCAGGCCCTCGACCCGCCGCCCCATGTCCGGCTGAAGTTCGTGCGCATCGCCGGCACCGGCAAGCGGGACGCGCTCGCCTATGGGTTCCGGTCTGTCGCGCTCGACAACCCGCCCGCGGACGCCATCGTCGCGGTCATCGACGGCGACACCATACTGGAGCCGGGCCTTATCCGGCGCACGGCGCCCTTCTTCGCGCTTCGCCCGGACGCCGGCGGGCTGACCACGGACGAGGTGTGCGAGGTCGAGGGCAATCCTGTTTACCGGGCCTGGTACGCGCTCCGCTTCGCCCAGCGCCAGATCCAGATGTCCTCGATCGGGCTCTCCCGCAACGTGCTGACGCTGACGGGCCGCATGTCGATGTTCCGCGCCGCCATCGTGACCGATTCGGAGTTCATCCGGCGGGTGGAAGTCGATTGGATCGACCATTGGCGCCTCGGCCGGTTCCAGTTCCTGACCGGCGACGACAAATCCACCTGGTTCCATCTGCTGAGCAAGGGCTGGCGAATGCTCTACGTCCCCGACGTGCGCATCGTCACGGTCGAGCACGCGCCGAGCGACAGGTTCCTGGACGGCTCGCTGGTTCTGATGCGCCGCTGGTTTGGCAACATGCTGCGCACCAACAATCGCGCGATCGCGCTCGGCCCGAGGCGAATGGGGCTGTACACTTGGTGGTGCATCATCGACCAGCGCATCTCGATGTGGACGTGCCTGACCGGCCTCACCATCGCGGTCCTGGGGGCGTTCGTCGTCTCGCCGATCCTGCTCGCCTATTACGCGTTTTGGATCATGCTGACGCGCTATGTCATGGTCCTGTCGTTCCTGACGGCCCGGCCCGCCGTCTCCGCCGCCTGGCCGTTTCTGCTCTACTACAATCAGATCGTCGGCTCGCTGGTCAAAATCCATGTTTCCTTCCATCTCGACAGCCAGCGATGGACGCGCCAGAACACCGTCCTCGCGCGCGGGCCGTTTTTGTTGCGCGAGCGCATGGCCCGTCTTTCGTCCCCCGCCATGATGGCGTTGGGGGTATTGTTGTTCGTCACCTTGCTTGGAATCGGGTCCGGCGTTCTCGAGACGCCGCCTTTCAGCCTGGTGCGGGCCGCGTTGTTACAGCAGGAGGCTTGACGTGAACGCGCCGCTCCCCGCCGTCCATGAGGCGGAAACCCAGCGCCAGCATGCGCGCCTGCGCGTGCCGGTCGAAATCGTTCTGGACGAGAACCGCCAGACGCACGACTGGTCGGTCGGCGGGTTCTCGGTCGAGACCGCTGCGCCCTTCACGGACGCCGACCGCCCGGTCGATCTGACGCTTCAATTCAGGTTTCGCGGCTTTTCGATGTCCCTGCCGCTGAAGGCGGAGCTTCGCCATTCGACGCCGCTCGACGCAGGCGGCTACCGCTCCGGCTTCCGCTTCGTCGATCTGCAACCGGATCAGACGGCCGCCCTCCAGTATATCGTCGGCGCCAACATGTCCGGGGAACTGGTGCACACGGCTGACGTCTTCGCCGTCATCAATCGGGACAATGCCTCGGCCCCGCGCCGGAAAACGCCGCCGACGCCGCCGCGCCGGACGGTCGCCGGCTCGCTCAAGCGGACGGCCAGCATCCTGCTGGTGCTCGCCGCCGCCGCCGGCGTGCTGCTGTTCATCCTGGCGACGATTTTCGAGCGCGCCTACCTGACGGACGCCGTCTCCGGCGCGGTCGCGGCCGATACGGTGACCGCGCGGGCGCCGGCCAATGGCGCGCTCGCCTTTTTCGCCGCGGGCGAAGGCGGCGCGACGGAAACGGGCGCGGCGCTCATCGGCGTCGAGCGCACCGACGGACGCGTGGTCTATCTGGACAGCCCATGCGCCTGCGCGGTGCTGGATGTGTTCGTGCGCGAGCGGGAGTATGTGGAAGCAGGCGATCCGGTGGCGACGCTGGCGCCTGTCGACGCCAAGGCTTTCGTTCGCGCCTTCTTCGCGCCGGCGGATGTCCGTGACCTCAGCGGCCAGGAACGGGCGCTGGTGCGCCGGATCGGCGACCACGAAACCATTTCCGGACGGATCGTCGACCGGCGCATGGACGCCCGCACCGGGCTTGTCGCCATGACGATCGACGTCGGGGACGCATTCGCGCTCGGCGAGGTGGACACGCCCGTCGCCGTCACCTTGAACTCCGCGCCCTTCAGCTTCTGAAGGGGAACCGGACCGGAGCAAGACGGCGCCCATGGCCAGCAGTCGCCCCCCATATTTCCCGCGTCGCGGCGTAGCGTCCCTCACGGCCGCGGCCCTGTCGTTCGCGGTCGCGCTGGGCGCAAGCGAAGCCGCAGCGGCGGATACGGCCTGGATGCGGGCGCTCGACGCCGCTGAACGGGCGGCCGAGGCCGCGCCGGGCGATGCGGCCCTGCCGCTGTGGCAGGAGACGCTGCGCATTCTCAACGAGCCGTCCGGCGAGGCCTCCCACGCCATTCCCGACCAAACGCTGCGGCGAACGCGCATCCTGGAAGCGCTGATCACGGCCGCGCTCGCCGCAAGCCGGCGGAGCGACGAAACGGCGCCCCTGGCGGCGGCGACCGATGCGGCAGACCGTCTCCAAACGCCAGAAGCCCAGGCCTGGGCCATGCGCGACATTGCGGCGGCATGGATCGAACGCGGCGACGATGCGCGCGGGCTGAACCTTCTGCGGCGCGCCGACGGACGCGCGAACGATATCGCGGACGCGACCATCCAGACTCTCGCCCGCTTCGGCCTTGCGACGATGGCGCTCAGGGCCGGCGACGCCGGCCGTATAATGGCGGAGGCGATCATCCTGCGCATGCGCGCGATGGCGCGCCGCGCCGACGCGGCCACCGCCCTGGCCCGCGCGCAACTGGCCGCGGCCGGCGCGGCGGAATTGGATCGGGACGCCCTCCTCGCCCGCGCCGCTGCTGACCTTGAGGCCGGAGCGCTCGTCGACGCGGCGCGATCGGCCGCCGCCGCGCCCGCTGCCGGCAGGGCGAATCAGGACGCCCGCTCCGCGCTCGTCGAGCGCGCGGCCCGAGGGCTCGCTGCCGCCGGCGACGTCCGCGCCGCCCGGCTCGCCCTTCTGGCGATCGACGATGCGGACCTGCACGGCGAAATCGCGGAAGACCTTGTCGAGGCGGCGTTGCGGGCAGGCCGCCTCGCCGACGCCGAGGCGCTGGCCCGGTCGATCGCAGACCACGGATCGTCCCTGAAAGCCTGGGCCAGGATCGGCGCGGCGCTCGCCGCCAAGGGCTATGACGCCCAGGCGGACGCGGCGCTCGCCCGCGTGGCCGAAGCGGCGTCGCATTCAGGCTCCGCCGACGACATGGCCCGTGCGGCGGAGGCTTTCGCCGCCTATGGCGACATTGCGGCGGCGCGCGCATACCTCGGGGATGCGACAGCGGCCGGCGCCGCCAAAGACCGGACCGATAAGGCCGCCGCCACGCTTGCGCGGCGCCTCGCGTCCCAGGGGCGCATCGCGGCGGGAATGGAACTGACCGAAAGCGTCCAGGACGACGGCCAACGCGACCGCGCCTTCGAAGCCATCGCCAAGGCTCAGGCGGAGGCCGGCGACGCCCAGGCGGCCCGGACCACGGCCGCGCGGATCAAGGACGCCAGCCGCCGCGACCGCACTTTGCGCGAAGTCGGCAAGCGCCTCTCCGAGCGGGGCGCCCTCGACCCGGCCTTGAAGCTTGTCGCCGGGATCGAAACGGGAGATTCGGCCAAACACGCGGAAATCGTCCACGCGCTTGCGGCTACCGAGTTTGAGCGCGCCCGTGAGATCGCGGATCGGATCGGAGACGGCTTAGCGAAAGATCGCGCCATGGCCGCGATCGGCGCCGCCCTTAGGGAAGCCGGCGCGCTCTATGAAGCGATGCAGACCGTCCGCACGATCGCTGACGCCCGCATCCGCGTCGCCGCATTCCGCCAGATGGCCGTCGCACAGGCGCGCGACCTGGACAGCTACGGCCTGCTCGACCGCAAGCCCGGAGACCCGACGGCCAGTCCGCCCAGCCCTCCGCCCCTGACCGCCCCGCAAAGAGCGCGGGCCGCAACGGACGGCCCCTATATCGCGGCGCCCGTCGGGAACCGGCGGTTAGGCGCGGCCATGCCGCCGCTGCCCGCGAAACTGATCGACGCCGCAGAGTTGAAGGCCGGGATGCCGCCGACGAAGCCGGGCCGGCTCAGCCTCGCGCTCATGGGCTACAGCGACTGGAACCGGAAGTTCGTCGCAAGCCGGCTCGACCAGCGCGCCTTCCGGCGAATGCAGCGCCGCCGATACCCGGAATACCTGTTCATCGAAGACGGCGTCTTCGACCTGGCGAGCCTGAATGATGCGGTCATCGGGCTGGGCGAACGTCTGGGGCAGCCTCCCATCCTCACGCGGAAAGACGGCGCCTATCTCCTGCGACGGCCCCTGCTGATCGGCCCCGGCGCCGGCCTCGTGCTGCGGGACGGCGAAACGCTTCGGCTGAGCCGGGACGCGGGCGCGTTTCTGGTCAACGCGGGCGCGCTGTGGGCGATGGACGCCGACATCGTCGCCTGGGACGAAGCCGCCGACGCACCCGCATTCGCCGCCTATGAAGACCGCGCGCGTTTTCGCCCCTTCCTGATCACATGGAGCGGCGGCGTCTTCAACGGGGCGGGCGCCCGTTTCGTCGCGCTCGGCTACGGCAACGCGAAGGCGTATGGCGTCACGTTTTCGTCCGGCCCGACAGCGCGTTTCAAGGATCGGGACGAAGAGGCCGCGCGGCCGCGCGGGGCCATCGTCGACAGCGCCTTCGAGAACATGTTCTACGCCGTCTATTCCTTCGAATCCGACGGCATCCAACTGATCGGCAACGAGCTTAGGGACAATATCGTCTACGGCCTCGACCCCCACGACCGCTCGAACCGCCTCGTCATCGCCTTCAACACGGCCTACGGCACCCAGCGCAAGCACGGCATCATCATCAGCCGCGAGGTCGACCGATCCTGGCTGTTCGGGAATGTGGCGTTCGACAATGCCGGCACCGGCATCATGATCGATCGCAACTCGGCGGCGGCTCATGTCTACGCGAACACCGTCATCGGCAATGGCGACAACGGCATCGCTGTCTTCGAAAGCGCCTGCGGCGTCATCGCGGCCAATCTCGCGGCGGCGAATGACCGTATCGGCGTCAAGATCCGCAACAGTCGGGATATCGGTCTCTACGCCAATCGCATCGCCCGGAACGGAGCGGCCGGCATCGAGGCCTATATCAGCGACCTCAGCCAGGATGAGAGCCATGGCCACCGGGATTTCGAGCTCGATCCATACCAACCGGTGACGACGCTCTCCGTCGCGGGGAACCGGATCGAGGCCAACCGGGTCGGCATCGCCTTCATCGGCGTGAACGCCGCCTATTTCGGCCGGAATCTGTGGGTCGGACAAACGCCGCGCCTGTTCTCGGGCGCGTTGGGCGCCATCGGTCCGGCGCTGGCGGCGGCCGGCGACGCGGGCGGCGATATCGGCGTCGCCAACCGGTGCGCCGCCAAACTCCAACCCTATGCCTGCCCGTTCAAGCAAAGCGGCCATTTGCCGGACGACGCGCTGATGGCGAAATCCGGCCTTGTCGAAGCGGGACGATGCGCGCCGGAAATCGTTCGGAGCGAAACGCAGGAATACGACGCGGCGGAAGACGACGAAGCGCCGACGCGACGGCGCGGGCCGCCAAGGGCGTCCGCCTTCCGGATCGACGAAGCGGTCGGCGAACGGCGCATACGCGTGACCGAGCCGACCTTGGAGGCGCGGCAATGAGGCGGCGCGCCATGCTCCTCTCCCTGGGCCTGCTGGCGCTCGCGCCGGCTAGCGGCCATGCCGCCCTGTTCGATGTGGCCGCCAGGCGTGCGGAGCTTGCGAGCGAGGCCGGCGCCGCGGTCAACGCCATCTGCCAGGCGCCAAAGCTCGAAGCGGACTTGCGGCTGGCGCCGGTCGAGGCCCTGGGAGCGACAGACGGCTATGGCTCCGACAATCGCAGCGCCGATTTCGCCTGGGCGGCGATGGCGCTCGCCGGCAAGGCGCTCGCCGGCGACCCGGCGGCCGACGCGGGACTGCGGGACCTGTTGCGCACATGGGCGGGCGCGGACGCGCTCGGGGCAAGCGCGGACGTCCACGACGCCCATTTCGCCCTCAAGCGCACGCTGCTGCCGACTATCGTCGCCTTCACGGTCGTCCGCGACGGGATGGCGGCCGAAGACCGGGCGCGCGTCGGCGCCTGGCTCGCGCGCCTGACGGCCAAGATCGACCGAACCTTCGACGGCGACGTCGACCTGAACAATCATCGCTATCTGACCGATTCCGTGCTCGCGGCATGGGGCGTCGCCGGCGACCGCCCGGATCTTTTGCGGAAGGCGCGCGCGCGCCTGGAGTTCGCCCTCACCCGGCAACTGCGCCCGGACGGCTCATTTCCCCTGGAGGCGCGCCGAGGCGCCCGCGCGCTTTGGTACCATCGCCAGACGATGGCCAGCCTCACAGTGATCGTCATGGCGCTCCGGCAGTCCGGCGTCGATCCGCTGCAAGACCCCGCGCTCGCCGCGTCGTGGCGGCGGATGACCCTGTTCCTGCTCGACGGACTGCGGACGCCTCGGATCGTTCTGCGCTATGCGGCCGAGAACTACATCCCCGGCCCCGGCGACGACTTCGAGCGGCAGGACCTGGGCTTCCTCGATCCGCGTGGCCATGGCCGGCATTATCTGGCCTGGGCCGAGGCCGCGCGCGGCCTGCTGGCGGAGCCCTACGCCACCGAAAGATTCGAGCGCTTCTTCGTCCAGGAAGCGGCGTCGGACGGCCCGTTGATCGACGAATTTTCCGGCGGCGCCGCAACCTGTTTCTGGCGGGCGATCGCGCCCAAGGGCGGCGGGCGATGAAGGCGGCGGCGCTTCTTCTGGCGGCGGCGTTCGCGTTCGCGCCATCAGTCGCCGCGGCGGCGCCTGCTTATGGGGACGCCGTCGCCGGAATCGACACCCTCGCCCGCGACGGCGACGTCGAGGCGGCGACGCGGCGCCTCGACCAACTGGGCGAAAGCGGCGACATGAGCGCGGTGCTGGCGGCGGCGAAAGCCTGGAGGCTCGGCCTGCCCGAAGCCGGGCCGCTGCGTCGACCGAGGCCGGACAAGGCGCGCGCGCTCCTCCGCCGCGCCGCGACCGCGCCCGGCGCGCATCAAGGCCGCGCGCTCTACGGCCTTTACGAGTTGCTGCTCGATCCGGCGGCGGCCGAAGCCGCGCTCGCGAAGGCGGTCGTGCTCGGCGATCCGCTTGCGCTGCTGGCCCGCGCCACGCGGTCGGAAGACGTCTGGCCGGCAAACGGCGGACCGGCGTCCGCAACCGCGACGACGCTGTTGAAACTGGCCATCGCCAAAGGCGAACCGGACGCGCTGGCCGCCCTCGCGAGCCTGATCAAGGCCGGACGCGCCGAGGGCGATTTCGAACCGGTCGCCGCCAGCGCGCTCGGTCTTCTGGAAGCCCGGGCGCGCGACGAGGCCCTGGCCATGCCAAGCCGGGCGAGCGCGATGGCCGACCTCGCCTCTATCTACGATATCGGCCTGCTCGCCCCGGCCGATGCGGAGCGCGCCGCCGATTGGCGGCGCCAGGCGGCGCTGGCGGGCCATTTCGGCGCGAACATGGACATCGCCGAGCGCGCGCTCGCCGCCGTGCCGCCGCGGTTCAGCGAAGCCGAAGCCGCCTATCGTCGGATGATCGAAGCCGGTCATGCCGCCGCCGCCGTGCGGCTGGCGCAACTTCGGCTGGACCATGGCTTCGCGGGCCTGACCGTGAAGGAGGCGCGCGCTTGGCTCGACCTGGCGGAGCGGGTCGACAATCCGCGCGTTTTGGCGATCGCGGCTCGGAACGCCGGCGCGAGCGACGTCGCAGAGCGCTATCTCAAACGCGCGGAAGCGGCCTGGAACGGCGACAGCGGCGACGCCCTGACGCTCGCCGCAGCCTATGCCGCTGGCCGCGGCGTCCCGCCCAACGCAGCGAAGGCGCGCCTCTGGCATGACCGCGCTCTCCGCAGGGGCGGCCCCCATGCCCGCGCCTTGCGTGGCGGCTACCGTCTCAGCCACGCATCGACCGACGCCGAAGCGGCGGACGCGCTCGCCGAAATCGAACATGCCGCATTCCTGGGCAGTCGCGCCGCGATGATGCTGGCGGGCGAAGCCTATGCGAAGGGGCCAGCGCCGGACATGCGACGCGCGCTGGACTACTTCCGCGCGGCCGCCGCGCGCGGCAGCGCAGCGGGCGCAAACCGGGCGGCGTTCATCCTCGATAGCGGCCTCGGCGTCGAACGGGATGCGCCGGCGGCGTTCGACCTGTGGCGTTCGGCGGCGCAAGCCGGCAGCCGGAGCGGGTTGGAGCGCATCGCCCACGCCTATCAGCGCGGCGTCGGCGTCGGCCAGCAGCCTGCCCTTGCGGTCGAATGGCATAGGCGGGCGGCCGCCGCCGGTTCGACCGGCGCCCTGATCGCTCTCGGCCGGTCCTACGCGGCGGGGTTCGGCGTCCCTGTCGACTACGCCCGCGCCTATCGCTACTTCGAGGACGCCGCCGAGCGCGGCTCCGCGCCGGCCATGGTCGAGGCCGGCCGCCTGCTCTCGGCTGGTCTCGGGCTCACGCGGGATGCGCCGGCGGCCAGAAGCTGGTTCGAACGCGCGGCCGCCGCCGGGAGCGCCTCGGCGATGCTGGAGCTGGCGATGCTCAATGGCGACGCGCAAGAGAGCCCGCGCGATCCGGCCCGGGCGCGGGCATGGCTGGAGCGCGCGGCCGCCGCCGGATCGACCGCCGCAATGGCGAACCTGGCCGAAGCGCTCCTGAAAGCGCCGCCCGGGGCGCGCGACGAGAACCGCATTCGCCAATTGCTTGAAGACGCCGACGCCGCAGGCGAACCCGGCGTCGATGCGCTCTTGCGGAAACTGGACGCCGCAGGATGAGACTTTCCGCTTTCCCCATTGGCGCCGGCTTCCGGCAGGGACGCGCCTGGATCGCCGGCGCGGCGACGGCGGCCGCGCTGACGCTCGCCGCCCCGGCGCAGGCCGCCGATGCGAGCCCTGTTCTGTTCGCCTGCCCCGGCCTCGCCGCCGGCGAAGACGGCCCGGGCCCTTATGACGCGGAGGCCCTGGTGCAGGGCCGGAACGGCTGGTTCTTTCGGGCGTCCGGCGGTCTCGGCTGGGATTTTCATGTAGGCGCGGAAGCCGCAAGGAACGTGCGCCGCCTGACGGCGGCTCTGGCCGCACGCGGCGCGCGCCTCGGCTTCGTCCAGCCGCCGCCTCGGGGCCTCGTCTACCATGACCAGGCGATCCGAAGTCCCGGCAAGCCGCCGATCCTGACGCCGGACGAAGGCGCGGAGCTGTATCGGGACCAGATCGCGGCGCTCAGGCGCGCCGGCGCCGTCGTCCCCGACCTGCTGGCGGCGGCGGACAAGCGGGACGGGCTGCTCTATTTCCGGCGGGACATCCACTGGACGCCCGAATTCGCGCGCACGGCCGCGCAGGCCTTCGGGCGCGAATACCGGAAAGTCGCGGGCGACGAGGGCCTGGACGCCGTGACCTTCAAGACGACGGCGACCGTGATGGCGGACCTTAAAGGCGCGCTCGCCCAGGCGATCTCCCGCTATTGCGCGGATACGATCCCGCCAGAAACCTATCAACGCTACGAAACCCGGCGCGACGCCTCCGGGGCCGCAGATCTCGGCCTGTTCGACGCGCCCGACGACGGCTTCTCGGTCGCGCTGCTGGGCAGCAGCTTCAGCTATCTCTCCGAGTGGTTCAATTTCGATGGGTTTCTCTCCGAAGCGCTGGGCGCCTCCGTCGCCAATCACGCGATCGCGGGCGGCGCGCTCGCCAAGAGCGCCATCTCCTATTTCTCCTCCGCCGGCTTCCAGGAGGACCCGCCGAACCTGGTGGTCTGGGAGGCGCCCGCCTATTACGACCTGAACAAGGCCGGGCTGGCGTTCCGCCAGATCATTCCCGCCGTCCACGGCGCCTGCGCCGAAGAGGCCGCCGTCGCAGCCAACGCCGGCCAGATTTCGAACGCGCCCGCAAGCCTCGCCATCCCGGCGGACGCAGGCGCATCGGGACCGGGCAACTATCTCTTCCTTGAGGCTCAAAACCGCGCCTTCGTGAAGTTCGCCTTTCGGATCGACTATGCGGACGGCGCGCGGGAAGAGGTTCCGATCGATCGGAGCGACCGCTATTTGAACGAAGGTCGGTTCTTTCTCGAACTCTCGCCGGACATCGACGCGCCGGCGACGACCATCACCATTTTACCGGCGGACGCGACGCCGACATCCTATGCCGCGCGCATATGCGCCGCGCCGAAGGAGGCCCGCCAGAATGACGGATAGCGCCAAGCTTCAAGACTGGGATCGACGCGCCGTTCTGGCAGGCGCCGGCGCCGCCTTTGCGGCGCTCGCCGCACCGCCGGCGTTCGCGAACCTGCAAGACGCCGCGCTCTACGATCCCGCCCCGCCTGCGGACAGCGCCTATATTCGCGTGATCGCCGGCGCTCCGGCCGCCGCTATCGCAATCGGCGCGGCGGCGTTCCCGGCGAGCGAAGGCGCGCGCATCCACCCCTACCGGATCTTGCCGGCGGGGGATCACCCGATCGACGGCGCGGGCGGGGGGGCGGCCGCATTGCAGGCCGGCGCCAGCTATTCCTATCTGACGGGCGGCCCCGCCGGCGATCGCCTGATCCGCGACGACATCGTCTCGGACCCCGCCAAGTGCGGGCTCATGCTCTACAATTTGAGCGCAGCCTCCGCCGCCCGCCTTTATGTGCCCGGCCGCGATATCGAAATTCTGGCCGGCGTGCCGGCCGGCGCCCAGAAGACCCGTGCGGTGAACGCCGTAACGGTCGACCTCGCGGTCGGCGCGGACGCGGCCGAGGCGGGACGGTTCCCAGCGGTCAAGCTGCAGCGCCGCGCCCATATCACGTTCCTCGCCTGGGGCTCGCCCGGCGCCTATGGCGCCGCGATGGCGATGAACAGCCTTGCCTGACCCCATGCGACGTCAAATCCGACGCCAACGGAACGACGCCCGCCGCCGAACGCGGTTCCGACGGGCCTTCCTTTGGCGCGCCCAGGCCATCTGCCTGGCATTATCGGCCCTCCTCGCCATCACGACGTCGGCCGAGGCTCAGGAGCTCGAACTTCGCATTCTGCCGCCGCAATCGGGCCTGGGCCGTATCTGCGAGCGCGATCAGGCTCTGGCGCGGGATCGCTACGACCTGACCCGCTGGCGCGACGGCGCGCCGCCCGCGCCAAGCGACGCACTGCTGGAGATCGGCGACCTCTACCGGGAAGGCTCCGCTACGACGCCGAGCGATCCGGAGCTCGCGCGACGCATCTACGCCTACCTCGCCGGCCGTCAGACGCCGGGCGCCGCGGGCGCCAAATACCGGCTCGCACAGATCATGCTGGCGGAGAACGCCGGCCCCTCGGTCGACCAGGAGGCGGCGCGCCTGCTGCGGGAGGCCGTATCCGCCCGCCATGGCGCCGCCGCGGCGCTCCTCGCCGGGCTGCATGAGACCGGCCGGGGGGCGCCGCAAGATTTCGGTGCAGCAGCCGGCCTCTACCGCCTTGCGATCGTCGAAAACCGCGCGAGCGCGGCCTTCGGGCTCGCGCGCCTCTACCAGGCGGGCCTCGTCGCAGAGCCGGCGGCGAACGCGGCCCAGCAGATGGCGCAGCTCGGCCTGGTCGGCCTGGTTGGGGAAGCGAACCGCGGCCGCTGCGGCGCATTGACGGAGATCGCGCGACTGTATGAACGCGGCGGGCCGATCCGTCAGGACGAACCGGCCGCCGCCGCCTGGCATCTGGCGGCGGCGCAGGCCGGCGACATCAGGGCCATGAACGAGATCGCAGAGCGCCTGTCCGGCGGTTTCGGCGTCGCCCGCGACCAGGACGCCGCGCTTGAATGGCGCCGCCGAGCAGGCGCGCTCGGCTCGGCCGAGGCGGCGCTTGCAGCCGGCCGCATCTATTCGGGCAGCGGCCGCGCGAACGTCGCCGAGGCGATCCGCTGGTTGGAACGGGCGGCGGCGGGCGGTTCGGCCGAGGCCATGGAGCGACTGGCGGCCATATGGGCCGGCCGCGCCGCCGTACGTCCCAAAGCCGGCGTCGATCACGCCAAAGCGGCGGCCTGGCTGGAACGAGCCCTCGCCGCCGAACCGGACCGTCAGAGCGTGTTGAACGCCCTGGCGGATATTTACGAGACCGGCGAAGGCGTCTCGGTCGACCTGGCGAAAGCCGACGGCTTTCGCGGCCGAGCGGCGCGCGCCGGCAGCCTGGTCGCGCTCCGCAAGCTCGCGGACGCCCGTCTTGTCGGCCTTGGCGCGCCGGCCGATCCGAAGCGCGCCCTCGAAATCTACCGTCAGGCGGCGGCGCGCGGGGACGCCGCCGCGTTCCAAAGCATCGTCGATATATACAGATGCGGCGTCGGCGCGCCCCAGGACTTGGACCTCGCGGCGCGCTGGCTTGAACGGGGAGCGGACCAGGGCGTCCCCAGGCTCATGCTCGAGCTGGCCCGCCGCCTCCTGGCAAAAGGCGCGCCGGAGGACCTCGCGGCGCGCCGGAATCTCCTGCTCCGGGCGGCGGCTGCCGGTTCGCGCGACGCGATGCTGAACCTCGCCGAGACCTATGCGGCGGGCGTCGGCGCGCCAAAGAACGCGGCCGAGGTCGCGCGCTGGCGCCAGGAAGCGATCGCGCCGGGCCCCGGCCAGAGCGGAGGCCTGCGAGCGCTGGCGGCCGCGATCCTGGGAAGCGGCCCTCTTGCGGGCGCCCCGGCCGAAGCCCGCGCGCTTCTGGAGCAGGCGCTGAAACTTGGCGACGACCAAGCCGCGCTCGATCTCTTTCGCCTGCTTCGCGATGGCCGCCATGGGCTGGCGGCCGAGCCCGCGCGCGCGACCGCCCTCCTGGAGGAGGCGCGGGCGCGGGGCGTTTCAGGCGCGGACCGCGCTTGGGCGCGGCTGCAGCGGGAACAGGGCTCTCCGGATCAGGCGATCCGGCTCTTTGTCGCGGCGGCAAAGGCAGGAGACGACCTTGCGCGCATCGAACTGGCGACCCTGCTCGCCCGAACCGGCGACGCGGCCGAGGACCTGCCGGCGCCGTCGGCGCTGTTGGATGAGGCGGCCGCCGGCCCGCCCTGCAATCTGACGGTCATCGTCGCCCTAGCGACCGCATTCGCCGATGGCGTCGCCGGGACGGACCGGCGCGGCGAAGCGAACCGCTGGATCGACCTCGCGCTGAACGCCTTTGCGCCCGAACCGGACCGACTTCGCCGCCTGGGACAAGCCGCAATCGATGCGGCGCGGACGGACGCGGAGCAGGCGCGCGGCCTTGCGGTGCTGGAAAGCGCGGCGGAACGCGGATCCATCGAAGCGATGATCGCGCTGTTTCGCATTCACCGCGATGGCCCGTCGAACGAGGCTGGCATGCAGGCCGCGCGCGACTGGCTGCAGCGGGCCGCCGACAGCGGCGACCGGCGGGCGCTCTATCTCTACGGGCAGGAGTTGGCGGCCGGCGTGCTGTACCCGCTCGACGCGGCGCTGGCGCTCCGCGCGACTCAAAGCGCCGCCGACCGGGGGGACCGTGCGGCCATGCGCGAACTCGCGAAATGGCGGCTCGTCGGCTTCGGAGGCGATCCGGACCCGGAGGCGGCCGTACGATGGCTGGAGAAAGCCATCGCTCTCGGCGACGCCGACGCCATGCTGGACCTGGCGAACATCTATGTGGTCGGGCTGGCTGCGGCGCCTGAGCCATCGACGGCGATAACGCTCCTGAAACGCGCTGCGGAGGGCGGCAGCAGCGAGGCGATGCTCCGCCTCTCGGCAGCCTTCGCATCAGGCTACGGCGTGCCGGCCGACCCGGAGGCGGCGGCCTATTGGATGGAGGCGGCCGCTCGCTCCGGCGCAGTCGCCGGCTCTCGATGAATGCCCGGCGATATCTGAGCGTCGCGGTTCTGGCGACGATGATCGGAGCGGCCTCCTTTCCCGTCGCGCGCGCGGCCGATCTGCGCGGCCCCTTTCCGATCGAACGGCTGGTCGGTCCGCCCTCGGCGCTGCATGGCCTGGAACGCGATATCGATTGCCCGGAGACGCCCCCGCCGCTCGCCGGATTGGACGTGGAGAGCCGATACGACCCGGACGATCCCGAACGCGCGCGGATCGATCCCGCGCGCGCCAAGGCCTATCGCGAGCGCATCAAGCCGATGCAGGAATTTCTCGCCGCCGTGGTCGCCGCCGCAAACAATTCAATCGAAAAGCCGCTGGCGAGAAACGCCTGGGCCGACTGCGCCGCCGGATTGCTCGATGGATGGGCGGCCGCCGATGCGCTCTCCCGGACCAAGACCAACGCAGGGAAACTGCTGCAAGGCTCTCGGATCGCCGGGCTGGCGCTGGCCTACGTCCAGATCGAAAGCGCGCTCCCTGCCGAAAGCGCCCGCGCCCGCCGCATCCCCCGGTGGCTGGCGCGCCGCGCCAAAGACGGCCAGGCCTTCATCGAAAGCCGGCCGGACGCGCGCTCGTCGAGCGCCAATCACCGCTATTGGAACGGCCTCGCGGCCGCGGCGGCGGGGGTCGCGGCGAACGACCGGGCGCTTTTCGAATGGGGCGTCGAGAGCGCGCGCATCGGTCTCCGGCAGGTCGACGCCGACGGGTTCCTGCCGCTCGAACTCGCCCGGGGGAAGCGGGCGCGCGACTATCATATCTACGCCATCGCCCCCCTGACGCTGATCGCGGAAATCGCCGCCGGCGACGGCATCGACCTCTACCGCCTGAACGACGGCGCGCTCCGCCGGCTCGGCGCCGCGGCGATCGCCGCGATCCAAGACCCGGCGCCCATGGCCGACGCAGCCGGGACGCCTCAATTGCCATTTCCGGGCGGCGCCGCCGCGCCGCCGCCGCACAGGCTCGCCTGGCTGGAGCCGTTCGCACGCCGGGCGCCGGATCTGACGGCTGCGACCGATCTTCTGGAAACGGCCCGGCCCACGCGCTATTCGGCGCTTGGCGGCGACCTCACTCTCCTGTTCAGCGCTGGCCTGGCCGGGATGCAGGCGCGATGACGGCGCGCCGCCGCGCCCGCCGAGCGGCCTCGGCACTGATGGCTATGGCGCTTGCGGGGTGCGCCCAGGTCGTCGCCGTAAAACCCGGGTCCGACCAGCTTGCGACCGGGCGCAACGAACGGCGGGCCGGCGAAACGGAGATTGCGACCATCTGGCTCCGCGCGGCGGTCGTCGCCGCGGAAAGCGAAGCCATGCGCAACCGGGCGCGCCACGCCTTGGCGAACGCGCTGCTTTCCACGGACACGGCGCCGCCGACGCCGGCGGAAACGGAAGAAGCCCTGTCGCTGCTGGAGCGCGCGGCCGAGACGTCGCCCCAGGCCGCTCGCGATCTCGGCGCAATCCATGCCGAAGGGCGCTTCGTCGCCCGCGACGATATCCGCGCCGAGCGCCTGCTCCGACAGGCCGCGCCAACAGACGCGCCGGCGGCGCTGCTGCTCGGGCGGCATATCGAGGCCGGCCGTTTCCCCGAACGTGCGACGGGCGAAGCGGAGACGCTGATCGCCCGCGCGCGCGGCGAACTGGCGCGCCGAAGCGAGACGGGCGACGCCCAGGCGTCCCGGCGTTTGGCGGACGACGATCTGGCGGCGGCAAGGAACGTCGCGCGCGGCGAGACCTATCTGATCCGGGCGGTAGAGCAAGGCGACCCGGGCGCGATCCCCCGTCTGGCGGACCTCTGGATCGAGCGGGACGGCAAGACCGGCGCCGCCCGCGCCGATGCGCTGTTGACCCGCGCCGTCGAGGCTGGCGATGGGTCCCCGGCCATTCGACGCCGTCTGGGCGACCTGAAACGGGACGCCGGAGATCTGGACAGCGCGCTCGGCCACTATCTCGCGGTCGCCGACATCGACCCCGCCCTCTCCGCCCGTCGGATCGCAGGCGTGTTGACGCTGCCGGCGGCGAACCGCCTGCCGACGGCGCGAACGCAGCCGGCGTTGGCGACGCTGAACGCGGCGGCGCCCTCCGACCCGGACGTCGCGGTCGCCCTTGGCCAGTTGCTTCAAAGCGGAACCTTTGGCGCGCCGGACCCCCAGCGCGCGATCCGCCTGTTTCGAAGCGCAGCAGAGGCCGGTTCGCCTAGAGGCGCCGTGCTCTATGGACGCGCGCTTCGGGATGGGATCGCCATTCCGCAGGACCATGCGGCTGCCTTCCGCTATTTCCGCCAGGCGGCCGACCGGGACGAGCCGTCTTCCTGGCGAGATATCGCGGACGCCTATCTGAAGGGCGAGGGCGCATCAGTCGATCCAGCCGCGGCGCGTCGTTACTACCGCCTTGCCGCGCGGGACGGCGGCTCCATCGCCGCCGCCCATGCCTTGGCGGAGATGCTCAGGACCGGCGCCGGCGGAGCGAAAGACCTCGCAGAAGCGGTTCGCTGGGACGAGGTCGCGGCCGAGGGCGGCTCGGTTTCGGCCATGCGGGCGCTGGCGGCGGCCTACCGGCGCGGCGCCGGGACGGCGCCGGACCCGGCAAGGGCGACCGCATGGCTGCGGCGCGCGGCGGACCAGGGGTCGCGCACGGCCCAATACGATTTGGCTTGGGCCTATGCCGCCGGCCGCGGGACGGACCGCAATCCCGCCCACGCGGAATCGCTGTTCGAAGCGCTCTACAAGGAGGAGCGCGCCATCGCCGGTCGGATCGGCCGCGCCTATGCGACCGGAGCGGAAGGCGCCCGAAACGAAGGGCTGGCGCTGAAATGGCTGACGCGGGCTGCGCGCGACGGCGACGCGACGGCGATCCGCGCGCTCGCCCGCGCGTATGAAGACGCCGGCGGCGGCGATCCCGAAGCCGCGCGGAAGTGGCGGCGGCGCGCGGCCGAACTGGGGGACGGCCCGTCCATGCAATGGCTTGGCGACGCAGCGTTCGAAGGCCGATTCGGACGGCCCGATCACGCGACGGCCGCCCATTGGTATGCCGCCGCAGCCGATGCCGGCGCAGCCGACGGCGCCGTTCGGATGGCGAAAGCCTATACGGTCGGCGCGGGCGTTCCGATCGATCCCGAATCGGCGTTCGCCTGGTGGCTGCGCGCGGCCAAGGCCGGCGTCGGCGAGGCCCAGTTTCAGGCGGGCATGGCCTATCTGGCCGGCGCCGGCGTGGCGCAGAACTCGGAAGAAGCGGAACGATGGCTGGCCGCGGCCCGCGCCTCTGGATTCGCCGCCCGATAAGGCGGCGACGGCGAATGCGAAAGACTGGCGACGAGGTGTTCGTCCCGTCCCGGCCATCCCCCCCTAATTCTCCGACGGCGCCATCGGAGACGGTCTGGCTAGGACGAAACGAACGCTGACACTATAGGTTTAACCGCGCCCTTTCTCCAAGTCTCGGCCCCGAAATAATTGCTTTAGGGCAATACCTTGAAGCCCTGGCGGATAAAAATCCCCCGCGCCGCCTCGCTGGAGAGGAAATCCAGAAAGGCCGCCGCGTCGGGCGCGCCGCTCTCGCTGAGCGCCGCGCCGGGATAGAGGATCGGCGGATGGGTTTCCGGCGGAAACAGCCCCATGAGCGCGACGTCCACCGCCTTCGCATCGGTCAGATAGACGACGCCATAGGGCGCTTCGCCGACCGCGACCAGCGCCAGGGCCGCGCGCACATTGTCGGTCTGCGCGACCTTGTCCTTCAGGCTTTCCCATACGCCGAGCGACGTCAGCGCCGCCTTGCCGTAGATGCCGGCCGGAACCGCATCGACCAGCGCCATGGCGAGCCGCCCGTTCCCGAGCCGCCCGGCCAGATCGAAACCCGGTTCGATGGCGAGCGGCGGCGGGTCGCCATAGGCGATCAACGCCAGGCTGTTGGCGAGCAAGTCCCGCCGCGTCGCCGCCTGAATCAGGCCTTTCGCCGCCAGATGGTCCATCCAGGCGACGTTCGCCGAAATGAAAACGTCCGCCGGCGCGCCCGCCTCGATCTGGCGGGCAAGCGCGGAGCTGCCGGCGAACGAAAACGCCACCTCCCGACTGCCAGTCGCGCGCCAGTGACGCCCAATTTCGTCCAGCGCCGTCTTCAGGCTGGCGGCGGCGAACACCGTCAACCGGTCCGCTCGCGCGGGCGCGGCGCCCCAGAGACAAAGACAGAGAGCCAGCAATCCGCCGGCGAGCAAGCGCCGCATCAGGTTCCGGGATTGAGCTTGCGCTTCAGATTGGCCATGCCGCCGATCCAGCGCTCCGGATCCGCCGCCTTCTTGGCCCAATATTCGCCGGCGGGCGGGTGCGTATAGATCATGAAGCGGTCGTCCGCAACGCCCGCGAGGATCGCCGCGGCCGCTTCATCCGCCGTCATCACGCCGTCGCGGACGGTCCCGGAATCCGCCATGCCCTCGGTCATCGGCGTCGCGACCCGCAAGGGGCAGACGACGGAGACCTGAACGCCCTTCGGCCGCCATTCCACCGCGAGCCATTCGGCGAGGCCGACGGCGGCATGTTTCGTCGCGGTATACACGGCCGAATTCATCTGCATCAGAATGCCCGCCGCCGATGCGACGTTCACGAGCTTGCCGCCGCCGCGCGCGGCCATGCGCGGCGCGGCCGCCCGCGCCGCGAAAAGATGCGCCATCACGTGGACGCGCCATTGCTGGTCCCAATGCTCGTTGTCGTCCCGGATCGGCTTCGGGCTGATGCCGGCGTTCGAGATCATCAGATCGACCGGGCCGATGTCAGCTTCCGCCTTGTCGACCAGCGCCATGACCGCGGCCTCGTCCGTCACGTCCGTCGGCACGGCAAGGCCGCCGATCTCCGCCGCGCTGGCCGCCAGCTTATCGGCGTTAAGGTCCGCCATGGCGACGCCCTTGGCGCCGGCCGCCAGCAACGCCTTCGACAGGCCGAACCCTATGCCGCCGCCTGCGCCGGTCACTACCGCGACTTTCCCTCTAACGTCCATTCTGGTCTCCATCCCCAAACTTTTTCTGGCTTCGACGAAAGCCTACGCCAGGGGACGCTAGATCGGAATGACGTCCTCAAAGTCCACGTCGAGCGCCATCGCGAGCATCTGGCAGATTTCGACGGACGGCGTCACCGTACCCGTCTCGAAGGCCTCGATATCCTCTTCCTCGAAGCCGATAAAACCGGCGAGCGCTTCCCGGGTCAGGCCGCGCTCCTCCCGCCAGACGAGGATCGGATTTTCGCCCGCCTCGACCCGCACCCGCACCGTCTCCGGCGCGGGCGGTCGCGGCGCGCGCTCGACCGGTCCAGGATCGGGCTCGAATTCCGCGCCGAAGCCGGGCGGCGGCGGCGGCGGTTCGGCGACATAGCGTGGCTCAGACGGCGCCGGCGCCGAGCGCGCGCCGCCGCCGATCGCTTCGAGCAGGCCGTAATATTCGTCGATCGGCAGCACGGCGAAGGCCGGGCGGCCATCCGGCCCGGCGATGAACTGCGCATTCAGTCTGGCCGCCATCAGGACGCCCTTTCCGTTTCGGGATATTTCGGTTGGATCCAGCTCGCGAAGATTGCGCGGGGCTCCTCGATCCAGCCGACATCTTCATAGAAGCCTATCACCTTGGCGTTGTTCGGCCGCACCATGAGCTGCGCCTTGCGCACCCCGCGCGCCAAAAGCCACCCGGTCGCCGCCGCCATGATGCCCCGGCCGTGGCCGGCGCCCCGGTTCTCCGGACAGACCGAGACATAATAGACCCAGCCGCGATGCCCGTCGTCGCCGACCATGCAACTCGCCACGATCCGCCCGTCGGCCTCGCCCACCAACACGCTCGACTGAGGCAGGGCGAGCGCGCGGTCGAAATCGTCATCCGGCGGATTGTGCTCGACCACGAGGCCGGCCGCGCGCCAGAGCGCGACGACGTTCGCCCGATCGTCGGGCGTCGCTTCACGGATAATCATCAGGGGCAGCCCAATTTGTCGGCGAGTTCGATGAAGCTGTCGGCGGCGATGTCGACGGAGGGGTCGGGGACCAGATCCTTGGTCTGGTTCGGGCCTTTCTCGGTCGGGCGCGCCACGAACGCCGTTCGGAAACCGCAGGACGCCGCCGCGATCAGGTCGTCGTTGTGGGCGGCGGTCATCATGCATTCCTCGGGCTTGAGCCCAAGCAGGTCCGCCGCGCGCAGATAGGCTTCCGGCATCGGTTTGTAGGCCTGGCAGACTTCCGCGCCCAGGATCGCGTCCCAGGGCAGGCCGCCATACTTCGCCATGTTGACCATGAGCGCGACATTGCCGTTCGACTGGGTGGCGATCACGTACTTGCCCTTCAGCCGGGCGAGCCCTTCGGGCGAATCCGGCCAGGGCGTCAGGCGGTGCCAGGCGCGGTTCAGATGGTCCAACTCCGCCTCCGAAAGGGCTTCGACGCCGAACTCGGGCAGCAGGGCGTCCAGGTTCTCGCGATGCAGGATATCCAGCTTGGCGAATGGCCGCGCGCCGGTGCGGACCGCCTGCATCGCCGGCTGATAGCGCGCGCGCCATGCATCGGCGAACGCCGCCCAGTCGAGCGCATAGCCCTTGGGGGCCAGCGCCGCCTCCGCCTCTCGCGCGATCGACGTTCGCCAGTCGACCACGGTGCCGAATACGTCGAACGTCAGCGCTTTGACCTGATCTAGGCTCACAAACAGAACTCCCTAACGCGTATCGCCGGCGAGAAGCACCCAATAGCGCTCCAGAGCCGGTTTGAGCGGATCGGCGCTCGGCCGCCGCCAATAGCCCACGCCCACATGGCGGTGGCCCGGGTCGAAGATAATGTCCGCATGGCCGGGACTGTCCCGCCATGCCGCAGCCGTCTCCTCCGGCGTCGCCTGGCCGGCGGCCAGGGTCTCGCCGAGTCGGCGCCAGTCATAGCCGACGGCGTCCGCCCGGTCCGTCGGGCCGTCGCCTTCGGGCGACGTGTGGCTGAAGAAACGCTTCTCCGCCATCAGCCGGGCATAGTCTCGGGCGGCCTGGCTGAGATCGAGCCTGAGCCGCAGCGTCTTCAGGCCCCGCGCCCGGCGCATCTCGTTCACACGCCGCAGAAGGCCGAATTCCTCGTCCGTCAGTTCCTGGTCCACGGCGCGCGCGGTCCCCGGCGCCGCGGCGAACGCCGCGAGGCCGGCCAGAAGGGCGCGTCGATGGAGTTTCGTCGTCATGGGCGGGTGTGGTAGGCGGAAGCGCCATATTTCGGCAAGCCCTTATCTTACCTCGCGCCCGCATTCCCTCAAGGAGCACATCATGGCGGTTTCTGTGATCGACAGCGGCCTCTTCCGCGACATGTTCGGCACGGAGCCGATGCGGGCGCTCTGGGACGAGGCGGCGACGCTGCAGCGCTATCTGGACGTGGAGGCCGCGCTGGCGCGGGTCCAGGCCCGCCTCGGTATGGTGCCGGAACGGGCGGCGGCGGAGATCACGGCCAAGGCCCGGATCGAACTGATGGACCAGGAGGCGATCGCGGCGGAGACCAAGATCGTGGGATATCCCATCCTGGCGCTGGTGCGGGGCATCTCGGCGGCCTGCGACGACGGGCTCGGCGAATGGTCCCACTGGGGCGCGACCACCCAGGACATCATGGATACCGGCGTCGCCCTGCAAATCCGGGACGCGCTGGAGCTGATCGACACGGAACTGGCGACGCTCGCCGAAACGCTGGCGGCGCTTGCCGAAAAGCATCGCCGCGACCCGATGGCGGGACGAACCCACCTGCAACACGCCCTGCCCGTGACCTTCGGCCTGAAGGCCGCGATCTGGCTGGCGCCGATGTTGAGGATGCGCGAGCGGCTGGCCGAACTCCGGCCCCGGGTCGCGGTCGGCGAATTCGCCGGGGCGTCCGGCACTCTCGCCTCCCTCGGCGAGCAGGGCATGGCGGTTTCCGATGCGCTGATGGACGAGCTTGGCCTTGGCCGGCCGCTGGCGCCCTGGCATGTCGCCCGCGACGGCATTGCGGAGACGGTCTGCTTTCTCGCCCTCGTGACCGGCGCCCTTTCGAAGATCGCGACGGACATCATGCTGATGATGACGACGGAAGTGGGCGAGGCGTTCGAGCCCTTCGTGCAGGGCCGGGGCGCAAGCTCGACCATGCCGCAGAAGCGCAACCCCATCTCCTGCGAACTGATCCGCGGCACGGCCCGCCTCACCCGCCAGCACGCCGCCGCCGCCCTGGACGCCATGGAAAGCGACTTCGAACGCGCGACCGGCCCCTGGCATGTGGAATGGGCGGTCGTGCCGGAGGCTTTCGTGCTGACCGCCGGCGCGCTCTCCCAGGCGAACTTCATGCTGGCGGGCCTGGAGGTCGACGTGGACCGGATGCGCCGCAACCTGGACATGAGCCAGGGGCTGATCATGGCGGAGGCCGTGATGATGGGCCTCGCCCCCGAAATGGGACGCACCGTCGCCCACGACGTCGTCTATGACGCCTGCCGCGCGGCGATCAAGGACGGGACGCATCTGCGCGACGCCCTGCTCGCCGATCCCGCGATCCGGGAAAAACTTAGCCCCGAAGCGGTGGACCGTCTGCTCGATCCGGTCAACTATCTGGGCGGCGCGGACGAGATGATCGACCGGGTGCTCGCCGCCGCGCGTTAGGCGGCGACGGCCCGGAACAGGCATTTCGCGCTCGCATAAGAACACAGTCTGCTTGGAGAATTCGCCCCATGGCCAAACATCGCATCGCGCTCGTGCCCGGAGACGGCATCGGCAAGGAAGTCGTGCCGGAAGGCGTCAAGGTGCTGGAGGCCGTCGGGCGGCGGTTCAATCTGGAATTCACCTTCGACGAATACGACTGGAGCTGCGAGAACTACGCCACGACCGGGCGGCTTATGCCGGAGGACGGCATCGAGTTGCTGCGCCCGGCGGACGCCATTTTCCTGGGCGCGGTCGGCTGGCCGACCGTGCCGGACCACATCTCGCTCTGGGACATGCTGATCCCGATCCGCCGCGAATTCGAGCAATATGTGAACCTGCGCCCCTGCCGCATGTTTCCCGGCACGACGACGCCGCTCGCCAATCGCGGGCCGGAAGATATCGACTTCTTCGTAGTGCGCGAAAACTGCGAGGGGGAATATTCCGAAATCGGCGGCCGCCTCTATGCCGGCACCGAGCATGAAACGGTCATGCAGGAGACCGTCCTGACCAAGCGGGGCTGCGACCGCATCATCCGCTTCGCCTTCGAACTCGCGAAGCGCGAGGGCCGCAAGAAGGTGACCTCGGCCACCAAGTCCAACGGCATCATCCACACCATGCCCTATTGGGACGAACGCTTCGCCGCCATCGCCGCCGAATATCCCGATATCGAAACGGACAAGTACCATATCGACATTCTGACGGCCCATTTCGTCCAGCATCCGGACTGGTTCGACGTCGTGGTCGGAACCAATCTCTTCGGCGACATCCTCTCGGACCTGGGTCCGGCGGTGGCCGGCTCCATCGGCATCGCGCCCTCCTCCAACATCAACCCCGAGGGCGACCATCCCTCCATGTTCGAGCCGGTGCACGGCTCAGCGCCCGACATCGCGGGCCAGGGCGTCGCCAATCCCATCGGCCAGATCTGGTCCGGCGCGCTGATGATGGAGCATCTGGGCCATCCGGAAGCCGCCCGCGCCATCGAGAAGGCGATCGAGGTGGTGCTGACCGAAGGCGGCCCCCGCACGCGGGACATGGGCGGCAACGCCGGCACGGTGACGGTCGGGGACGCCATCGCCGAAGCGGTCCGCGACGCATGACGCGCTACGCTCCCCGCTATTTCGAGGACTTCGAACCCGGCCAGACCTTCGAGACCGCCGGGTTCACCTTCACCGAAGGATCGATTGCGGATTTCGCCCTCCTCTGGGACCCTCAGCCCTTCCACCTGGACAAGACCTACGCGGACGCCTCGATCTATGGCGGCATCATCGCAAGCGGCTTTCAAACCCAGCTGGTCGCGTTTCGGCTCGCCTATCAGTCCGGCATTTTCGGCCACAATCGCGGCGGCCGCGGCATAGATGAATTACGCTGGACAAAGGCAGTGATGGCCGGCGACACGATCCGAACCATCATCCGGGTCGTCGAGGCGAAACCGTCGCGCACCACTGGCCATCTCGCCGTCGACTATGAAGTGGTCAACCAGAACGACGAGACCGTGATGACCGCGCGGCTGAACTACGTCGTCGCCAAGCGGCCGGACGAAGGCTAGACTTAAGCGCACAGATCGCGCGCGCCCGGCGGCGCCCCAGAGCGGGCGCCCGCATTGCGCGCCTGGACCGGAGACCCGCCGCCAATGCGCACCATATTCGTCAAAATCAAATGCGAGCTCGGCCGCGCCTACGAAACGGCGGACGCCGTCGTGCAGTCCGTCGATGAGGCCTCCGAAGTGCATTCGACCTCGGGCGACTACGATCTTCTGGTCAAATGCTACCTTGAGGACGAAGCCGACGTCGGCCATTTCGTCACGAAGCGCCTGCAGACGCTGCCGGGCGTCAAGGACACGTTCACGCTGATCGCCTTCAAGGCGTTCGGCTGATCCCAACACGCTAAGCGATGGAGGGCTGCCGCAAATGTCGGAAGCCGAAACGACCACACCGATCACCGTCATCACGGGCTTTCTCGGCTCGGGCAAGACGACGCTGCTCTCGAAGCTGCTGCGCCATCCGGGCATGGACAAGGCCGCGGTCATCATCAACGAGTTCGGCGAAGTCGGCCTCGACCACGAACTGGTCGAGATGTCGAAGGAAGAGCCGATCCTGATGGAGTCGGGCTGCCTTTGCTGCACGCTGCGCACCGACCTGGTGGAGACGCTGCACGATCTGTTCGGCCGTCGCGCCCGGGGCGAAGTGCCGGAGTTCGACCGCGTCGTTATCGAGACCACCGGCCTCGCCGACCCGGCGCCCATCGTCCACACGCTCATCGCCGACCCGTTGATCGGGCGCTGCTTCCACCTGGACTCCGTCGTCGCCACCGTCGACGCCGCGACCGGCGGCCAGACCTTGGATGCGCACGAGGAAAGCGTCCGCCAGGCCGCCATCGCCGACCGGCTGCTGGTCACCAAGACCGACATCGCCACGCCGGAAGCCGTCTCTCGCCTGGACGAGCGCCTGAACGCCATCAACCCCGGCGCCGACCGCTTCAAGGTGATCGAGGGCGAGATCGAGCCGAAATACCTGTTCGGCGCAGGGCTCTACGACCCGCAGACGAAATCGGCCGACGTGCAGGGCTGGCTGAACGAAGCCGCCTATGCCGACGAGCATGAGAGCGAACACGATCACCATCATCACCATGATCATGACCATGACCATGGGCACGACCACCACGGCCACGATCACCATCATCACCACGACCATCATGACGGCATTCACGCTTTCTGCATCTACAAGGATGAGGCGCTTTCCTGGGAAAACTGGGTGGGTTTCCTGCAATCGCTGATCGACGCGCGCGGGCCCGACATGCTGCGCATCAAGGGCATCCTGAACGTGGAAGGCATCGATCAGCCGGTCGCCGTACACGGCGTCCAGCACGTATTCCACCCGCCGGCGATCCTGGAGGAATGGCCCTCCGACGACCGCCGCTCCCGACTCGTCTTCATCGCCAAGGACGTGCCGGAGCAGGTTATCAAGACCATGCTCGACAGTTGGGGCCAACAGGTAAAGGCATGACCGGATCGATGAAGATAGCCCGGATCGACACGCGGCTCGTCGCCGTTCCCTTCGATCACGGCGGCCCCGCGACCACCGGTTTCGGCGGCCGCCCCTGGTCCGACATGAAGACGCTGATCGTCGAGGTGGAGACCGAAGGCGGCCTGATCGGCTATGGCGAGATATTCGGCCACAACGCCATTCCCGCCGCCAACGCGGCGCTGCATGCCCAACTGAAGCCGCTGCTGATCGGCCGGGACGCCCGCGCCATCGAACCGCTGATGCTGGAGATGCAGCGGATCAATCACAATTTCGGCCGCTACGGGCAGACCCTGTTCGCCATATCGGGCGTCGACACCGCGCTTTGGGATATCGCGGGCAAGGCGGCCGGCCTGCCGCTCTGGCAGCTTCTCGGCGGCGAGCCGATCGAGCGGATTCCTGCTTATTCGAGCCTGATGCGCTATGGATTGCTCGACGTGATCGAAGCGCGCACGGCCGATTCCGTCGCCATGGGCTATGGCCATGTGAAACTGCACGAGCGCACGCCGGAAGCCGTCGAAGCGGCGCGGCGCGGCGGCGGCCATGACTGCAAGATCATGGTCGACGTGAATTGCCCTTGGACGACCAGGGAAGCCATCGCCATCGGCGACGCCATGGCCGACCACGGCGTGCATTGGCTGGAAGAGCCCGTGTGGCCGCCGGAGAACTTCGACGGCATCGCCGAAGTCAGGGCGAACAGCCTATGCGCCGTCGCCGCCGGCGAAAACGCCTCCACGGCCTGGGAGTTCATGCAGATGTTCCGGGCGGGCGCGGTCGATTGGGCGCAGCCGAGCGTCGCCAAGGTCGGCGGCGTCACCGAAACGCGGAAAATCTGCGCGCTCGCCGCCACCGCGAATGTGGGCGTGGCGCTGCATTCGCCCTATTTCGGCCCAGGCTTCGTCGCCTCCATGCACATGCTGGCCGTCCATACTGGCGAAAAGGCGCCCATCGAGCGGCTGTTCGGCAAGCTGGAGGCCAGTCTCTATGGCGACCTGTTCGATCCGGACAGCGACGGCTGCCTGAAGATGCCGACCGGCCCCGGCCTCGGGGTCGACCCCGACCCGAACGTGATGCGGGATTTCGCGGCCGAGCTCTAAAGCGTCGATCCGCCTTAGGAAGGCGCCGGCAGGCGCACCGCCTCGGGAATCACGGTCTCGATCAGTTGCTGCGTCTGCTCCATCAACTCGGCGTCGTTGAGCCCGATGGGGCGGAGGATGAATTTCGAGATGCCGGCCTTCGCATAGCCCTCGATCCGGCGAAGAATGGCGTCCCCATCGCCGACGGCGAAATGCTGCGCCGGATCGCGGCCCGTGCGCTTGGCGAAGGCGCGGGTGCGCTTCGGCAAGTCCGCGTCCTCCCAGCCGCCGAAACGGAAGTGGAAGCCGGCGCCATAGTGATCAGCGTCGATACTGCGGCCGGCCGCCGAAACGGCTTCCTTGATGGCGTCCAGCACCGGCGGCAGTTCGTCCGCCGTCTCCTGGCCGGCCTGCCAGCCCGTGCCGTATTTCGCCGTCCGCCGGATCGCCGGCTTGGAGGAGCCGCCGATCCAGAACGGGATTTTCTTGTTCACCGGCTTCGGCTCGATGCGCGCGTCCTCATAGTGGAAGTGCTCGCCCTCGAACGTGACCGCATCCTCGGTCCAGAGGCGCGTAACCAATTCCATCGCCTCGTCCGCGACCTTGCCGGAGCCCTTGGGCGACCGGCCGGTGGCGCCCCAATCCGGCGCTACGGCCGAGCCGACGCCGAACGCCGGCAGCAGGCGGCCTTCGGAGAGAAAATCGACGGTGGCGCACTGCTTGGCGGTCAATAGCGGGTCGCGCAGGCCGAGCGAGGCGACGTTCATGCCGAACTTCAGCCGCCGCGTCCGGCCCGCGAGCGCGGCCATGGCGCTCATGCATTCCAGATGCGGCACCGGCGAAACCAGCCTGTCCGTCTGCCAGAGCGAGTCGACGCCGCCCGCCTCGCACATGTCGACCCATTCCCAATAGGCGTTCGCCGACGAAAACGGAAAGTCCGCCAGCCCAAGTCCTACCCCGATCGCCACATCTGCTCTCCCGATCGCCTGGTTCTTATGGAGCGAACATTATGGCGCCCTGGCCCTTCCGGCGAGGGGGCGCCGTCTCGCGGGCGCATTCATCGCCGCGACGCCCAGCACTGCGAGGCCCATGCCAATGAGCGCGACAGTGGACAGGCTCTCGCCCAGGACGGCGACGCCGAGCAGCGCGCCAATGCCGGCCCGGAGATAGCTCTGGCTGGCGACGCCAAGCGGCCCGAGCGTACGCAGCAGCCGGAAATACAGGAGCAGCGCGACGCCCGTGCAGGCTACGCCCAACACGACGAGCGCCGTAAGGGCCTCCACGCTCGGGCTTAGGCGCCAGGGCTGCTCGATGATCAGCGCCGCCGGCGCCAGCGCGACGGTCGCCCAGAGCATCGTTCCGGCAGCCGTCGCCGTCGGCGAAAGTTCGGCGAAGCGCCGGCCATAGATCGCGGCGCAGGCATAGAGGAAGGCCCCGAAGAGCGCGGCCAACGGTCCCCAGACGCCGACGGCTTCGCCCGCTCCCCGGCCAACGCCGACGATCAGCGCGACGCCGACGATGCCGACCGTCGTTCCCAGAAGCTTCATCCAGGCGAATCCGGATCGCCCGAAGGCCAGCGCCGTCATCAGAAACACGAAGATCGGCGCCGTGGAATTCAGGACGCTCGCCAGCGACGCGTCGATATGCTGCTGCGCCCAGGCCAGCACCGTCCAGGAGCCGATGCTGTTGAACACCGCCTGGAGCAATAGCATGGCCCAGATGCGCCGGCCGCTTGGCCAGGCGTCCCGGCGAACCGCCATGACCGCGGCCAGGATCACGGTCGCGATCGAGACCCGGCCGGCGACGACGGTGAGCGGCGGAATCTCCGAAACCGCCACCTTGCCGAACAGATAGGACGAGCCCCAGAGGAGAGCGAGCAGCCCCAGGAGGGCGAACTCGATCGGTTTCGCCCTTGGCGCGGCGCTTGTCGTATCGGTCATGAAGAGTGTTCCCGAAATGTGAATTCGGGGAGACCCTATCGGCTTGCGCGCCCGGCATGCTTCGCTTAACGTCGAACTATGAAAGACGGCCCGGACATCGCCCGTATCGGCGCCCTCGTCGGCGATCCGGCGCGCGCCAACATGCTGGCGGCGCTGATGAGCGGCAAAGCGCTGACCGCGAGCGAACTCGCCGACGAGGCGAATATCGCCGCGCCGACGGCGAGCGCCCACCTGTCGAAGCTGGAGGCGGGCGGCCTGATCCGCCGCCGCAAGCAGGGCCGCCACAATTATTTCGCGCTGTTGGACGCGGAAGTCGGCTCGCTCCTGGAAGCGATGATGGGCCTCGCCGCCCGGCGCGGCCATGTCCGCGCGCGCACCGGCCCAAACGACCCGGCGATGCGAAAGGCCCGCGTCTGCTACGACCATCTGGCCGGCGAGTTCGGCGTGCGCCTCTTCGACAGCATGACGGCGCGCGGCCTCCTGGCCGAAGCGGAAGACGCCCTCGCCCTGACAGACGACGGCCGCCGGTTCGCACTGGACTTCGGCGTCGATCTGGCCGCGCTGGAAGGCAAGAAGCGCCCGCTATGCCGGTCCTGCCTCGATTGGAGCGCCCGGCGCACGCATCTGGCCGGCGGGCTCGGCGCCGGGCTGTTGCAGGAGATCTATCGCCGGAAATGGGCGCAACGGCAGGAGAACGGCCGGGCCGTCCGCTTCACGCCCAAGGGCGAGCGCGCCTTCGAGGAAGCGTTTCCTCTCTGAACGAGCCCGGCCGCCCCTTGCCACGACCGCCGCCATAAGCCTACGCTTTTCGCCTTATGAAAAATCGTCTCAGGGGGAATTACCGCCAATGAGTATTCGCGGACAGGCCTGTATCGCGGGGATCTATGAGCATCCCACGCGTAAGGCCCCAGATAAATCGCTGCCTCAGCTTCATGCCGAAGTCGCCGCCGGCGCGCTCGCCGACGCCGGCCTCAGCTTTTCGGACGTGGACGCCTACTATTGCGCAGGCGACGCGCCCGGCCTCGGCGCCATGTCGATGGTCGAGTATATGGGCCTGAATCTGCGGCATGTGGACACCACCGAAACCGGCGGTTCCTCCTATGTCATCCACGTCAATCACGCGGCCCAGATGATCGCGGCCGGCAAGGTCGACGTCGCGCTGCTCACACTCGCCGGCCGCCCCCGCTCGGAAGGCCAGGCGACCGGCACGGCCGCCCGCATTCCGGACCCGAACATGCCGGAAGCCGGCTTCGAGCCCCCCTATGGCCCGACCGTCGTGAACATGTACGGCATGGCCGCCATGCGGCACATGCACGAATACGGCACCACCTCCGAGCAGCTCGCCTGGATCAAGGTCGCGGCCTCGACCCATGCGCAATATAACGAGCATGCGATGCTGCGGAACGTCGTCACCGTCGACGACGTCGTGAACTCGCCGATGATCTCCGATCCGCTGCACCGGCTCGACTGCTGCGTCATCTCCGATGGCGGCGGCGCGGTCGTCATGGTGAAGCCGGAGATCGCCAAGTCGCTGAACCGACCCGTGGTCAAGTATCTGGGCGGCGGCGAGACCATCAAGCACCTGATGAACGGCTACCCGGACCTCACCTATACCGGCGCCCGCCATTCCGGCCGGCCGGCCTTCGAGGAATCCGGCGTCAAGCACGAGGACATCAAGTACGCCTCGATCTACGACAGCTTCACCATCACGGTGCTGGAGACGATTGAGGACCTCGGCTTCTGCGAAAAGGGCCAGGGCGGCAAGTTCGTCTCCGACGGCAACCTGATCTCCGGCGTCGGCAAGCTGCCGTTCAACACGGACGGCGGCGGGCTCTGCAACAACCACCCGGCCAACCGCGGCGGCATGACCAAAGTGCTGGAAGCGGTGCGCCAGGTGCGCGGCGAAGCCCATCCGAAGGTGCAGGTTCCGAACTGCGACATCGCGCTCGCTCACGGCACCGGCGGGTCGATCGGCACCCGCATGGGCAGCGCCACCATCATCATCGGCGCGGAGGACGCTTGATCATGCCTCAGGAAAACCCGATCCATCCGCCCATCAACCCCGAGACCGCGGAGTTCTGGGCGGCGACCAAGCAGGGCAAGCTGCTGGTCGCGAAATGCCCGGACACGGGCAAGTTCGTCTGGTGGCCGCGTCGCGTCTCCCCCTACACCGGCAAGTCCAACATGGAATATGTCGAATCTAAGGGGACCGGCACGGTCTACAGCTACAGCGTGATGCGCCGGGCCGCTTCGCCCTATTGCATCGCCTATGTGACGCTGGACGAAGGCCCGACGATGATGACCAACATCGTCAACTGCGATTACGACACGGTCAAAATCGGCATGAAGGTGAAAGTCACCTTCCGCGACGTCAACGACGAAGCGGCGCTGCCGATGTTCGAGCCGGCCTAACGCCGCACTTCGAACGCCTGAAAAGCGATGGCCGCCCCGGAGCATTCCGGGGCGGCCATTTTTTTGCGCGTGGAGCGCGAAAGCGTCAGACGATGGCGACGCCGTTCGCCGGGCTGCCGACGGCGCCCGGCAGGCGGATCGGCTGGCAGGTGGCGAAGAAGCGCGTGCGGCCGTTGGCCTTCAGCCAGTTCGCCAGTTCGGTCAGGTACCAGATCTCGCCAAGCGGTACGCCGAGCTTGAACAGGCAGTGCTGGTGGAGCGGGCTGTTGGCGTAGGTTTTGCCCGGCGCCGGGCGGGCCGGCGACTGCTCGACGGCGTAGTTGTCCGCGATCATGGAGACGACGCCGGAATCGGTAATCCAGTTCAGCAGCTTGTCGTCCCGCCCGTCGAGCGTGGCGCAGGACTGGTGCATCTGCTCGTGGGTCGGGTTCTTGCCGGCTTCCAGGATGACGTCGGCGAAGCCCGTATAGAAGAACATCAGGTCGCCCTCCTCCGGCTCGACCTTCTGCGCCTCCATGGTCTTCATCAGCTCGTCATAGCCCACCATGCGGCGTTCGCGCCCGACCACGTCGAACAGATTGACGAGATTGCCGCGCCCAACGACGCCATGCTCGGCGAAGGTGTCGATACCGAGCTTGCGGGCGCCCATGGGCTCGTCCACCGGCGTCTGCTCGCCATCGTCGCCATAGACGACCGGGCCGATCACGTCGACGCCGCCCTGATAGCCGTTGTAGTAGCGGATTTCGGGCACGCCATCCTCGTCCGCGTCGAACATCTGACCCATATGGGCGAAGCTGTCCCACTGGGAGGAATATTGCAGCGTCATCGTCACCCGGTCGTCGCAGCCGACGTCGATATGGGCCGGGTTGTCCATGCGGAGCGGGTAGTTGTAGCGCGCCGTGCCGCTGGCGGCGTCCATGGTCGGCTCCAGCACCGGCGGAAATCGGCGCGGGTTCAACACATTGCCGCCGGGGTAGTCGAGCGGCAGCGACAGGCAGAAGCGTTCGCCGGTCTTGATTTCTTGCGACGCCTTCACGACCCGGTCGGCGGTCAGCAAATTGAGGCGGCCCAACTGATCGTCCGGCCCCCAGTCGCCCCAGGTCGAGCCGTCCGGCCGGCGCTTCCAACGCGGTTTCATGTTTTTCTTCCCCTGATTTCAGTTTGATCTAGTTATTGTTCCTGCGCAGTCTGACGCAGGGACGGGCGCCAGGAAAGAGGCGGCAATGGCTTTCGACACCGCGCTTACGCGCATGTTCGACATTGAGATTCCGATCATTTCGGCGCCCATGGCGATGGTCGCGGGCGGGCGGCTCGCGGCCGCCGTCAGCAATGCGGGCGGTCTCGGTCTGATCGGCGGCGGCTATGGCGACGAGGCTTGGATCGAGGCGGAGCAGGACGCCGCGGGCAACGCGCCAGTCGGCATCGGCTTCATCGCATGGCGCCTGCCGGAGCGTCGCGTCCTTCTCACTCAAGCGACGGCGCGGAAGCCGCGCGCGGTTTTTCTCTCTTTCGCCGACATCGCCCCCTTTGCGGAGGAGGTCAAGTCCTCAGGCGCGCGGCTGATCGCCCAGGTCCAGTCCGTGGGCCAGGCGGAAGCGGCGGCTGCTGCCGGGGCGGATGTCATCGTCGCCCAGGGCACGGAAGCCGGCGGCCATGGCGGCGCGCGGGCGACCCTACCCCTGGTCCCCGCGGTCGTCGACGCCGTCGGTCCCATTCCGGTGCTGGCGGCGGGCGGCGTCGCGGACGGGCGGGGCCTCGCGGCGGCGCTGGCCTTGGGCGCCGCCGGCGCCGTCGTCGGCTCGGCCTTCGTCGCCGCGGAAGAAGCGTTGATCACGACGGACGCCAAGAAGCGGCTCGCGGCCGCGAGCGGAGACCACACGGCGAAAGGCTCGGAATTTGATCGTCTGCGGGGCTTCGACTGGCCGGCCGGTTACGCGATCCGCACCCTGGACAACCCGTTTCTCCAGGACATGCGCGCCGCGCCACCGCAAGACGGCGCCGCGCTCGAAGCGCTGCGCGCCAGGTTCGACGCCGGGCGCGAGCGCGACGACCCCGCGATCGCGCCGGTCATCGCCGGAGAGGGAGCGGACCTGATCCGAGCGGTCGAGCCGGCGGGCGACATTCTGCGGCGCATCGCGACAGAGGCCGAGACGATCCTTTCGAACCGTCCCGGCCTCGCGCGCTAAGCCTCATGGAAAGGGCTTAGCCCTATTCGCGATTGTCGTCGTCGTAATAGCCGCGACGGCGATCGGAAGCGAAATAGTCCCGCCCGCGCGGCCGCACGTCCCGGCGGCCGTCTCGGTCCGAACGGATGATCACGACGTTCTCCGAGGTCCGATAGCGGTAGGCGCCGTCCGAATGCCGCTTATGCACGACCTTGGCGGAATGACCGTGGCCATGACGCTTGGAGCTGTAATAGCGGTCTCCGTGACGGTGGCCGTAGCCGTGCTTGTCGTCGCGGCCACGGCTATGTCGGCGGTCATAACGGTCGTGTCGATGGTGCACGACGACGTGTTTGTCGTGCTTCCGGTCCTTCTTGTTCTTGGCGACGATGATCCCGATGACGGCTCCGACCGTCGCCCCGACGATGACCGCGCCCGCAATGTTGCGGCCGCTGTCCGCGCGCGCCGAAGCGGAGCCTATCGTAAGGCCCAGCGCGACGAGCGGCGCGATAATCCAGGTAGAGCGCATGGTCTTCTCCTGCAGCATTTCCTGCCCCCCTTAGGACAACAAACGCAGAGGCCCGCCCTTTCCGTCGAATAAAAATTTCAGGGGGCCAAGGCCAGCGCTTTCTCGAAGAAATCCGGCGCGCCGAAATTTCCTGATTTCAGAGCCAAAGCCAATGGGTTAGCCCCAATGGCCGTACACCACGGCACGCCTGGATCGATCTCCGGCCCAATTCTGAGCGCCTCGACGCCAAGCCTCTGCACCACGGCGCCCGAGGTCTCCCCGCCCGCCACGACGAGGCGGCGCCGTCCCGCGGCGGTCAGACCCGCCGCCACGGCCGCGAGCGCATCCTCCACGAGCGCGCCCGCCCTCTCCCGGCCGACCTTCGACTGCGCGGCGCGCACTTCTTCCGGCTCGGCCGTGGCGTAGACCAGTATCGGATCCTCCGCCGGGCGGCCGGCCGCCCAGGCGAGCGCCTCCGCCGCCAAGTCGCGTCCGTCCGCCAGCGCCAGCGGATCGATCCGGAACCCTTCATGACGTTCCAGGAAGATACGAACCTGCTCGTTCGTCGCGCGCGAGCAACTGCCGGAAATCACGGCGCCGGCGCCGCCGATAGCCGGCAGGTCGGCCGCCGGCGCCGCGCCCGGCGCGAACAATCCCGCCGCCTGAAAGGCGCCCGGCATGCCGACGGCGAGCCCCGATCCGCCGGTCGTCAAAACATGGTCAGCCGCCGCCGCGGCGAGCGTCCGCAAATCCGCCTCGTCGGTCGCATCCGCCACCACCAGCCGCGCCGGCTCGTCCGCGAGCCATGCCTTGGCGGCGGCCGCGCCCTGCCGCAGCGTCCTGTAATCGAGCAGGCCGACGGCGCCCGTCGACTGGCGCTCCAGCACCCGCACAAGGTTGGGATCCTGCATCGGCGTCAGCGGATGGTCCTGCATGCCGCTTTCGTTCAGCAGCACGTCGCCCGCGAACAGATAGCCCTTGAAGACCGTTCGGCCGTTCTCCGGAAAAGCAGGGCAGAAGATCGTCTGCCCGGCGCCGAGCTTCGTCATCAGCGCCTCCGCCACCGGGCCGATATTGCCGGCGTCGGTCGAATCAAAGGTCGAGCAATATTTGAAATAGAAGCGCTGAGCGCCCCCCGCCTGAAGCCATTCCAGCGCTTCGAGAGACTGGGCGATCGCCTCCTCGGCGGGAATCGTGCGGGATTTCAGCGCCACGACGATCGCGTCCGCATCGATATCCATCGCGGGCGTTCTGGGCGTGCCGATGGTCTGCACGGCGCGCATGCCATGGCGGACCAACATGCCTGCAAGGTCCGTCGCGCCGGTGAAGTCGTCGGCGATGCAGCCGAGGGCGAGGGTCATCGATCCAATCCTTTCGCAAGCCGATGGCCGCGCGCGATCGCCTCCCGGTCCTCGGGCGCGAAGCTGCCGTTGGGGTTCCGGCGCGACGGCAGGCCGGCGTAGTAGGGCGCGCGCTCGATGAGGAAGCTGTCCAGAATGCGCGAGAGCGTCGAAGTGGGCTCAGGCGCATCGTCGACCCGAAGGTCGATCTTCGCGACCCGCTCCGCGCCGGCGACGCGGATCGCGGCGGACTGCTTGCCGCGCTTGTCGCCGCCGGCCGCCTCGCCCGCGATCAATGCGTCGAGCAGACGTCGCGCAAACGGCGCCGCGCCGCCGGCGCGCCAGGCCGCCATGGTCGCCTCGACGATGTCCGGCCCCGCCAGCATATTGCCCGCGACCGAAACCCCGTCCCCAGCGAGACCGCCAATCCAATCGACGCAGGACGCGCCCGTGAAGGCGAACGCGCGGCCGGCGCGATCGACGCCGTGAACCTGCCGCCAGTCCCGGCCTTCGTCAGCCTGGGTCACGGCCCGGATCGCCGTTTCGATGTCCTGCCCGGCCTTCAGCAAGGCCAGCACGTCCTCGCCGTAGAGCGGGTTGGTATAGGACTGCGTTGAGAGCGCGCCGACGCCGCCCTCCGCCCAAGGGCAGAGCGCGCCGACCGCGATCACCTTGGATGCGACGGCGACGCCGAAGTCGCCGGTCGCCGCATCCCGCGCGACGATGGACCATGTCATGGACGACCGCATACGATGGCCGGCCGACGCCCGCAAGCAGGAACCTCCCACATGTCAGAAACCTTCGGCGCCAGCGACGCCGACCTATTCGCGAAACCGACCGTCTATCGCCCGGACCTGTTCGAAGGCCAGACGATCATCGTCAGCGGCGGCGGCAGCGGGCTTGGGCGCGCCATGGCGATCCTGTTCGCGCGGCTGGGCGGGCGCGTCGTCATCTGCGGGCGCGACGAAGCGAAACTGGCGGACGCGAAAGCCGCCTTCGCCGGGTTCGGCAACGCATTGGAGACCCACGCCCTTTCTATCCGCGACGTGGAGGCGGTCGATCGTTTCATCGCCCATGTGTTCGAAGCGCACGGCGGCGTCGACATCCTGGTCAACAACGCCGGCGGCCAGTTCCCCCAGGCGGGCATCGACATTTCGCCGAACGGCTGGCGCGCGGTGATCGACACGAACCTGCACGGAACCTGGAACATGATGCAGGCGGCGGCGCGCGGCTGGCGCGACCGGAAAGCCAGCGGCGCCATCATCAACATCGTCGCCGATTTCTGGCGGGGGTTGCCGCAGATGGCCCACACGGCCGCCGCGCGCGCCGGCGTCGTCTATGCCTCCAGGACGGTCGCGGTGGAGTGGGCGCCGCTGAACATTCGCGTCAACTGTCTGGCCCCCGGCTGCTGCGAAAGCTCCGCCTTCGCCCGCTATCCGGCGGCAGGCGCCGAGAGCTTCAAGCAATCCAATCCGATGTTGCGAGCGGGGGACGAATGGGACGTGGCCGAAGGCGCGGTCTTCCTCGCGTCGCCCGCATCCAAGTTCATCACCGGCGAAACATTGACCATCGACGGCGGCCAGCAGCTATGGGGCGATCCCTGGCCCGGCGGGCGGCCGGAGTGGTTCGAGCTGGACTACAGCACGTCCCGCATCGACGGGTAGTCGTCGCGGGCCGGCCGAATCAGCCGTCCCGGCTCGGCTTCTGGAAGAGCGCCGCGTCCAGAACGCCGCCGTGGTGCATGTTGCGAAGGGCGGTGCGCGTATAACGCCCCTCGTCGTCCACATAGCCCCAGCCGCTCAGCGTCCAGTCTTGCTCGCCCCGCTTGAAATGGAGGATGACGCGGCCCTCGTCTTCCATGCCCTTCTGAGCGACGACGATCATGGCGACTTTGCCTTTCGTCGCCGCCTCGACCACCTCGACGTCGCCATCCAGGCTCGAATCCGGGCCAAAGATCAGCGCGAGCGGCGTCGTCTGCACGCCGGCGTTCAAACGCGTGCCATCGCCGCCGATGAAATCGACGCGGGCGCCGTCGGCGATCACCAGATGCCGCATGGGCGGGTCGAACTCCATGCGGAGACGCCCCCCCAGGCGATCGACGAAAAGCCGGCCGGTATTGGCGCCGGCGGCGTTGTTGAAGGTGAAGTCCGCGGTCATGACGCCGATTTCCACCAGCGCCGCCTCCGCTTTCGAGACGAGTTTCGGATCGACGGGCTTGGCCTGCTGCGCCGCAGCCGGACCAATGCAGACCGCCAGTGCGAGACCGACGACGAAAGCGCGAAACATGGCATTCTCCCGGGGCCGCAGGTCTGCCGGCCGCACCGTCCATTAACTAGGAGGTGCGGGCAGCAAGGGCAACAGGATATGGGACGCGCGGTCGCCGCCGACAAAAACGGTGTTGACCGCGACGCGCGCCCGCCTGGACTGGCCCTCCGCCTCCCCCGTATTCGGGTTCACGTCGAATTTCGGGAAGTTGGAAGACGAAATATCGACCCTGATGCGATGCCCCGGCAGGAACAGGTTCGCCGTCGGGAACGCTTCGATTTCGATGCAACAGACCTCGCCCGGCGTCATCAAGGCGGGCGCGGCCATATCGTCCCGGTAGCGCATTCTAAGAATGCCGTCCGTCAGCCCCATGGCGTAGCCGCGCGGATAATCCGGGCTTGGGGGATGCACGTCGACGAGCTTCAGGGTGAAGTCGGTGTCGGGCGCGTCCGATGCGACCCAGAGCCGGGCGACCACCGGGCCCGCGATCGTTACGGGACGCTCCAGCGGCGACGTTTCGAACGCCAGCACGTCCGGTCGGCTGGCCAATGGCAGGAACGGCGGCGTCGCGCCATAGACGCTCGACGTTTCGGTCTGGTCGAATGCGCCGCCGGGAGCCACCGGCTCGAGAGAGGAAATCGCGCCGCCGATCGTCGGCGTCGGTCGTTTCGGATCGAAGTCGTAGTCGATCCGCGCGGCGGGCGGCGGTTCGTCCGCCAATCGACCGTCCGGACCGAAATACATGGGCGTCGCCGTCGCTTCCGGCGGCGGCCAGTCGGCGAAGCTCCACCAGTGGCCGCCATGGTCGAGACGGCCGCTCGCGATCTTGCGGCCCGACCCGCCGCCCATGACGAACACCTTCACCGGCGCAGGATCGGCGGCGGCGTCGCCGCCACGAAAGACCCTGTCGAAGAAATCCGCCCGGAAGGCGAGGAAATCCGGCGCCAATTGGCCGTCCAGCGTCGCGGCCGGACCGAAATCCACGTCGCCGGCATAGGTGAGCGACCGATCGCCGTGGGTCCAGGGCCCAAGCACGAGGCCGAGACGACGGGCGCCGGCCGCCTTCAAGCCCAGATAATTGTCGCTGGCGGTCAGGGTATAGGGGTCGTACCAGCTCGACATGTGAATCTGGGCGACCTCGGCGAAGCGGTCGTAATAGCCAGCGGCGTAGAGGCCCGGCTGGCGCCAGCTGTCGTCGAACGTCCCGCCGCGCCATTGATCCAGCAGATACCGCTCGTAAGCCGGGTGCCAGCGCACGGGCGAGACGCCAGGGCGCCAGGGCATCCGGGTGAACCAGTCCCGCACGTCCTCCGCCGCCAGAGCGGCATGCAGATCGGGGTCGGCGGCGGCCTCGGGACTGACGCGCGCCTGCCGCAAGGCCCAGGTCGCCTGTTTGAGCTCGAAAGCGCCGCCCTGGCGCACGCCGGAGCGATGGGCGCTGGAGAAACCGCCTGAATCCGCCACCATCGCCTTAAGCGACGGCGGCCCCAGGCTCGCCGCCGCGACCTGGGTATGCGCGCAATAAGAAAGGCCGAACATGCCGACGCGCCCGTCGGATTCGGGCCGGCCGGCGAGCGCCTCCACGGCGTCGAACCCGTCCGCCGCTTCGGCCAGATACTTGGCGAACCGACCCTCGGAGCCCCACCGGCCGCGCGTGTCCTGATAGACGACGCCATAGCCGCGCTCGACGAAATACCGCGCGACCTCGGCGCGGGAGAGCGGCTTGTCCGTATGGCTCGCCCGGATTTCGCTGCGGCTCGGCAGGTGCTTGCCATAAGGCGTGCGCTCCAGCAGCAGCGGGACCGGCCCCGCGCCAGCCGGCAGATAGATGTCCGTCGCCATCAATGCGCCGTCGCGCATCGAGATCATGACATCCTGTTCGACGGTCATTCCGGCTTGCGTCGTCCCGCCCATTCGTGGCCTCCTTCAAACATCCCCGACGACAAATCTAATCAGGAGCGCCCTTACATGACCATCCAACGCATCGACGTCACCCAAGGCCCCGGCCCCCGTATGAGCCGCTGCGTCGTGAACGGCGACATGGTGTATCTCTGCGGCCTGACGGCCAGGGATAATTCCGCGGACGTCAGCGGCCAGACCCAGCAGATTCTGGATACGATCGACGACTATCTCGCCAAGGCCGGCACGGACAAATCGAAGCTGTTGACCGCCCAGCTTTGGATCACCGACATGGCGAACTTTCAGGCGATGAACGCCGTCTGGAACGCTTGGGTCGATCCCGAGAACCCGCCGGCGCGCGCCTGCGTGAAGGCGGACCTCGCGCGGCCGGAAATCCTCGTAGAGATCATGGTGACGGCCGCCAAATAGGCGGCTCCGCGCCTAACCCGCCTCCTTCTCCGCGGCGAGCATGTCGCGAAGGTCCGTCTTGAGCACCTTGCCGTAGTTGTTCTTCGGCAAGGCCTCCAGGAAGCGGTAGCTCTTCGGGCGCTTGAAGCGGGCGATCAGGTCCCGGCAGTGGGCGTCGAGAGCGGCGGCGTCGATATCGGCCGCGCCGCGCCGGACCACATAAGCCAGCACGTTCTCGCCCCATTCCTCATCCGGCTCGCCGATCACCGAAACCTCGGCGACGCCGGGATGGGTCAGCAACGCCTCCTCCACCTCGCGCGGATAAATGTTGGTCCCGCCCGAGATGATCATGTCCTTCGAGCGGTCCCTGAGGGTCAGATAGCCGTCTTCGTCCAGGAAGCCGACGTCGCCGGTGTGGAGCCAGCCATTGCGGAGCGTTTCCGCCGTCGCTTCGGGATTGCGCCAGTAGCCCGACATGACGAGATCGCCGCGCACGCACACCTCGCCGAGTTCGCCGGTCGGCGTCGGTTTGTCGTCCGCGTCCGCCACCATGACCTCGACATTTGCGAAGGCGCGCCCGGCCGATGCGATGCGGGCCTCGTAGCGCGGATGGCTCTCGTCCGCCACGTCTTCGCGCGGCAGGCAGGTGATGGTCATCGGGCACTCGCCCTGGCCGTAAATCTGCACGAGAACGTCGCCGAAGGCGGCCTTCGCCGCCTTGCAGTCCTCCACATACATCGGCCCGCCGCCATAGACGATCGTTTTCCAGTTCCGGCAGTCCGCCGCCGCGCGGCTCGGGTGCTCCACGAGCCGCTTCACCATGGTCGGCGCCGCGAACATGGCGGCGCCCGACAGATGCGGCAGCAGATCGAAGATTTCCGGCGGATCGAACTTGCCGCTTTCAGGCACGACCTGAACCGCGCCGGCGGCCACGAAGGGCAGGCCGTAGCAGCCGCCGCCGTGAGACATCGGCGCGGCGTGGACCCAATGATCGCCCGGGTCGGGACGGTCGACGTCCGAGAAATAGGCGAGCGTGCAGCCCATGAGATTGCGGTTAGTGAGCGTCGCCCCCTTCGGCCGGCCCGTGGTGCCGGAAGTATAGAACAGCCAGGCGGGATCGTCTTGGCCGCGCGCCACGGCCGCCATCGCGTCCCCGGCGACGATCTGGCGATAGTCGGCGTCCCCGGCCACGATCAGCCGCCCGCAATCCGGCAGATCGTCCATCACGCCGGCGAGCCCCTCGGCCAGATCCTCGGTCGTGAAGCAGAGGCGGGCGCCGGAATTTTCCAGAATGTAGGCGAATTCGCGCGGGTGCAGCTTGGCATTGATCGGAACCGCCGTCATGCCGGCCATCCAGGCGCCGTACTTCGCTTCCAGCAGTTCGACGCAGTTCGACATGGCGATGCCGACCCTGTCCCCCGGCGACAAGCCCGCCGTCCCGGTTAGCCAGGCGGCGACGGCGCCCGCCCGGCGCGCGAACTCTCCATAGGTCGCGACCGGCGCGCGCCCCTGCATCAGCGCGGTTCCATCGGGCCGGGCTTTGGCGGCGCGGACAAGCAAGTTGGCGATATTCATGGAACCTCCGGCGAAACTTCGGCGCGCGGCGCGCCCGACCTGAACGTAAGGCCAGAGTATTGCAGAGCGGACGACGCCGCGTCAGTAGGGGCGAACTGCCTTGTCCCGATCGATGGACGTGGCGAGGATCGCGAAGCCCTGGCCGCCGCCGATCGCGACATGCAGGCCGAACGCCGCGCGCCGGTCGCCCACATGGCCGAAGACAGGCGAGCCGGAATGGCCATGACCGGCCGGACACCCATGCGCGAACATCGCCCGGCCGACCTTCGAAACGCGGCAGTCGACGCTGCGGGTCAACCGGTGGCCGCGCTTGGCGTCATAGCCGGTGACCGCGAGCACGTCCCCAGGGGCCGGGCGCGCGACGGCGAGCGGCAAAGGCGCGCCCCTGAAGGGTTCGGCCAGGTCGAGGATCGCCCAGTCGGCGCTGGTCGGCGGACGGCCGGTCGGATCCTTGGGATCGTATCCCGGACCGACGCGATAGCCCGAAACGCGGATATGCTGGCGGAAATCGCCCCGGTCATAGCCGACCAGAATGTGCAGGGACGTCGGCCGAATCCAATTGCGCGGACGTTTCAGCCACATGCAATGCGCCGCCGTCAGCACGGTGCGCGCGTCGATGACGAACCCCGTGCAATGGCCGCCGACCTCGCGATTGACGCGGACGATCGGGGCTTCCGCCTCGGTCGGCGGTCCGGCCGGCCCCGGGGCGCCGGCATCGGCGCGGGTTGCGCATCCAAGGCAAAGCCATGTTATTAAAGACGCACAAGCGAAATGCTTGACGATTGATATCGTCGACATGGGGGAGCAGCCGCTGGACATGGGACGCCTGGATTCCATCGAACTCCTCGCCAGCCTCACGCCGGAGGAGCGAAACGCCGTCGAAAGCCGGTGCCAATGGCGACGGTTCGCGAAAGGCGAGGAAGTTTTCTCGCGCAATAGCGACAATCGCGATATGGCGATGATCGTCGACGGCTCGGTTGACGTCATCAACTACTCCCTGACGGGCCGCCCCGTAGCGTACGCCACCTTGTACGCGGGCGATTATTTCGGCGAGCTTTCCGCCATCGACGGCGAAGCGCGCTCGGCGTCCATCGTCTGCAGCGAGAACGCGACGATCGCCACCTTGCCGCCCCACATCTTCCAGGACTTGTTGCAGGAGCGCCCCGAGATCGCAATGCAGGTGCTTCGGCGGCTCGCGGCGATTATCCGGATCTGCGACGAGCGCATCATGGACCTGGCGACGCTCGGCGCGATGCAGCGGGTGATCGTCGAGCTGTGCCGCGCGGCGACGCCCGACCCGATCACCGAAGGGTCCTGGCTGATCTACCCGACGCCGCCGCAGCGTGAGTTCGCCGCCCGCGCCTCGACGACCCGGGAGACCGTGGCCCGGGTGTTCGCGCAACTGGCGGAAGGCAATCTGATCCGGCGCAAGGGCCGCACCCTCTACCTCACCAACAAGACCCAGCTCGAGTCGATGGCGCAGCGGATTACGGGCCCCTCGCCCGCTCAGTAGCGCCTTCCATGCTGCGCTGTGACCGGCGCCGCAATCGAGCGCATGGCTGCTTGACGACGACTGAGGGCGGCATCACCTATAGACGGACGGCCTGTAGCGCATGTCCGCGCGGTCAGGCTTAACGGCGTCGATCCAGCGGCCAATGCTGGCGCGCCCCTACGGCGCATCGTCGCCGTCGCTTCGTTGGAAGGAGCGTCCGAAATGCGATTACCGGCACTCACGACCCTGCTCGTCTCCGGCGCCGCACTTATGGCCTGCGCCAGCGCCGACCGGATCAACGGCGTTCACTACAATGGCTATTCCGGCGCGGACCTCGGCTACGCGGTCGGCTCCGGACCCATTCCCGTCAAGGTGATCGGCGCGCCCCAGGCGGGCGTCGATCGCGCGGACGCGGCGGCCAAGATCGGCGAGGCGATGCATGGCGCAAACCTTGGCCCGGTCGTCCACTATGCCGTGTATGAAGGCGGATCGCCGGCCGGCTATGTCATGGTCGTCCGCTTCGGCGCCGGCACGAACGCCAGAAATATCTGTGGCGCGGACGCCGTCGGCGGCGTCGGCCCGGACTATGGCGCGGCGTTCTGCAAGGACGGGCAGGCGCTGTCCTATCTCACGGGCAAGGTCGGCGCCACGGCGATCGACAGTCGCGGTTTCCGCGCCGCGATGGCCGGCGCCGCCTCGCAACTGCTGCCGCTCGAAAACCCGGACTACAAGGACGACGACGATTCGATATTTCGAAGCTGAGCGCGCGGCCGAGGCGCTGCGCCCGTCGTGCGTCATTGACTTATTGAGGTAACAATATTAACCTATTTAGCGATCTATGCTGTGATCGCGTGACGAATCGCCCCGCATCGGCTCGGCCAATTCGTCAGCAGATAATAGCGACAACAACTCACAACAAAGAGTGATTGATACCGACGCATGAGCTTTGACGATTTCGGCCTGAATGAAAGTATTCTCAAGGCCGTTCGGGAATCTGGCTATGAAACGCCGACTCCCATCCAAGAACAGGCCATACCGGTCGCGCTTATGGGGCGCGATATTCTTGGCTGCGCCCAGACGGGCACCGGTAAAACCGCCTCCTTCACCTTGCCGATGATTGAAGCGCTGTCCACGGGACGCAGCCGCGCCCGGATGCCGCGCGCGCTCATCCTGGAGCCGACGCGCGAACTCGCCGCGCAGGTCGCCGACAACTTCGAAAAGTACGGCAAGTATCTGAAGCTCACCCACGCCCTGCTGATCGGCGGCGAGTTCATGAGCGAACAGATGAAGACGCTGGAACGCGGCGTGGACGTTCTGATCGCCACGCCCGGCCGCCTCATCGACATGTACGAGCGCGGCAAGATCATGATGAGCGACGTGAAGATCTTCGTCATCGACGAAGCCGACCGCATGCTCGACATGGGCTTCATTCCCGACGTCGAGAAGATCGCGGGCCTGCTGCCGCCGCTCCGCCAGACCATGCTGTTCTCGGCCACCATGCCGAAGGAGATCAAGCGGCTGGCCGACAGCTTCCTGATGAACCCGAAGTCGATCTCGGTGGCGCCGCCGGCTTCGCCCGCCGAAACGGTGGAACAGAAGAAGGTTCTGTGCAGCTCCCGGGACAAGCGCCGCATCCTGCGCGAAATCATGGCCGGCGAGACGATCGACAACGCCATCGTGTTCTGCAATCGCAAGCGCGACGTGGATGTTCTGGTGAAGTCCTTGCTGACGCACGACATCAACGCCGCCGCGCTTCATGGCGATATGGTGCAGTACAAGCGCATGGAGACGCTGGACCGTTTCAAGAAGGGCGAAGTCGATATTCTGGTCGCCAGCGACGTCGCGGCGCGCGGGCTGGATATCGTCACGGTCAGCCACGTCTTCAATTTCGACGTGCCCTACCATGCCGACGATTACATCCACCGCATCGGGCGGACCGGCCGCGCCGGCCGGTCAGGCAAATCCTACACCCTGGTTACGCCGGAAGACGCCAAGTCCATCGGCGCGATCGAGCATCTGATCAGGCGCGAAATTCCCGAGCTGACGGTCGCTGGATCCGAGGCGGCCGCGGACGAGCCCTCCGAAGCGGCCAATGACGACCGTCCGCGCCGCCGGCGCGGCGGACGCAGCGCCAAGGCAGAGGCTCCGGCCGCCGGCAGCCGCGGACGCAGCCGTCGTTCCGACGCCTCTAACGAGACAGCCGAGGAAACCGTCGAAGCGGCGGAGACGCTTAGCGACAAGCCGGAGCCGCGCAAGCGCCCGGCCGCGTCCCGCGCCCGCACGGACAATTCTCGCGCGCGCGGCGGCGACGACAACCGCCGCCGCCGTAATCCCCGCACCGAAGACGCGGCCGATATTCCAGGCCCGCAGTCTTTTGGCGAGGACAACACGCCGGCCTTCCTGCTGCGCCCGCTCAAGAAGGCCGCGAGCGCCTAAGCGAGTTTTAGAACGATACGCCGCCGCCATCATCGCGGCGGCGTGCATCGACGCCTTAGGCGGACACCGGATACACGCCGGCCGGCAAGTATTCATAGGGCAGGTTCGCCAGTTCCGCCGGCCCCCAATCGGGCGTGTCGATGATGACGATCTCCGCGCAGAGCGGCTCATAAAGCTCGCGGAAATGGGTTTTCGACCTGAGCAGGATGATATCAAAGTCCTGCGGGTCCAGCCCGTACTGCGCGAAGCAGTCCAGGTCTATCGCCGACCATTGCGCCGAGACGACCGAAACCAGCACGCCTTCGATCTCCAGCAGCGCCGCGTCGCCGAGGTCAATCGTCATGCCGGTCTTCAGCGGACCGGTGATCTTGAACTTGAGCGGCCCGGCTTGCAGCACCTTCGCCGGCGCTTCAATCGGCCCGCCCGCCCGGTCGCTCGACTTTCCGAACATCGCCATATCGAGACGCGCGCCGGCGCCGGCCCAGCAGGCGGCGCTCGCAAGCTCCGGATCGAACATAAACGGCGCATAGGCCCGTTCGACGCCGCGCCGAATCAGCTCCTTCAACACATAGGCGCTGTCGTTCAGGCGGTCCGCGTGCTCGAGAATGCAAACAGGCTTATCGGCCGATTTTGCGACCGCCAGCGCGCGGTCGACGCCGCCCCCGACGTCGTGGATCAGTTCGCGGCGGAACAGCTCGCCGCGTAGTTCCCAGCACCGTTTCGCCATGCCCTCGGCCCAGCGATTGGCGAGGTCGATGTCGCCGTCCGCGACGGCAAGCGCCGTCATGCCCGTATCCGGCGTGTCGGCATATGAAAATCCGCCGAACAGCGAGCAATCCAGCAAGCCCGGATTGGCCGCGGCGGCGACCTCGGTTTCCGCCACGAGATCGGCGAGCGGCTCCAGCCGCGTCGCGCTGAAAACGGACGGCAGCGCGATGCCCGGCTTCGCCATCGCCATCACCGGACGAACTTCGCCCCGCATCATTCCAAGCAACAGACGCGCCGCCCGCGCCCCCGTCTCCCACATGTCGGTATGGGGCGAGTAGCGGAAGCCGGTGACGATATCGGCCGCCGCCAGGCTCTCTGGCGCAAGATTGGCGTGATAGTCCATGGGGCAGGCGATGGGCGTATCGGGGCCGACGACGCGCCGTACCGCCTCCAGCACGCCCGCGTCGGCCTTGCGGTTGGTCGGCGTCGCGAGCGCGCCGTGGAGGTGAATGGCGACGGCGTCGATCCCGCCCTTGATCGCCTCCAGGCCTTCGACGATCTCGCCGACATATTTGTCATAGGCCGCGTCGCTGGCGGCGGCGGCGGCGCCGACCCCGGCGTCCGCGACGCCGACCAGCTCCGCCCCCGCCTCAGCCAGCACGTCGATCAGCCCGCCTTGCGGCGTCGCCGTTCCGGCGAAGCCGTCGATCACGGCCTGCCCGCGCTTGGCGCTCCGTTCGAACTCCGCTATGTCCGTGACGTCCGGCAGGAATGTCACCGATTCCAGCCAAAACCCTGCTACCGCAATCCGCATAGGCCGACCCGCGCCCCCTCGTTCCTTCGCGTAACCGGCCGCCCCGAACGGAGCCTGACCGATGTCCATGTTGCTCGCCGCCGCGCCTGAAGCCGAAACCTTCGTGACCCATCTGGAATGCGGCTATACGGGCGAGCGCTTCGAAGCGGACAAGCTGCACAACCTCTCCTCCGCCGGCAAGCCGCTTTTGGTTCGCTACGACCTGGACGCCGTGAAGGCCGCCGTCTCCAAGGATCTGTGGGCGCGGCGGGAGCCGACGCTCTGGCGCTATCGCGAGCTGTTGCCCGTGCGCCGGCAGGAGAACTGCGTTTCGCTCGGCGAGGCGATGACGCCGGTGCTGCCGATGCCCGCGCTCGAGAAGGCGAACGGCGCCGCCGGCATTCTGGTGAAGGATGAAGGCCGCCTGCCCACAGGCTCGTTCAAGGCGCGCGGTCTCGTGATGGCGGTCTCGATGGCCAAGGAGCTTGGCGTCAAGCGGATGGCGATGCCGACCAACGGCAACGCGGGCGCGGCGCTCGCCGCATATTGCGCCCGGGCCGGCATCGAAGCCTATGTCTTCGCGCCGGAAGACACGCCGGAAGTGAACCTGCGCGAGATCGCCGAACAGGGCGCCAAGACCTGGCGCGTCAACGGCTATATCGACGATTGCGGCAAGATCGTCGGCGAGGGCAAGGAGGCGATGGACTGGTTCGACACCTCCACCCTGAAGGAGCCCTATCGGATCGAGGGCAAGAAAACGATGGGCCTGGAGCTGGCGGAGCAGATGGGCTGGGAGCTGCCGGACGTCATTCTCTACCCCACCGGCGGCGGCACGGGCCTGATCGGCATGTGGAAGGCGTTCGACGAGTTGGAGAAGATCGGCTTCATCGGCTCCAAGCGCCCCCGCATGGTCGCCGTGCAGGCGGAGGGCTGCGCCCCCATGGTGCGCGCCTACGAGGCCGGCGAGCGCCACGCCGCGCGCTGGGAGAACGCCCAGACCATCGCCATGGGCATCCGCGTGCCCCAGGCGGTCGGCGATTTTCTGATCTTGGACGCCGTCCGCGAATCGGGCGGTTTCGCCATCGCCGTCGGCGACGACGTGATCGAGAAGGCGCGGACGGACGTCGCCAAGGCCGAGGGCCTGCTCCTCTGCCCCGAAGGCGCCGCCACCTACGCCGCCTATCTGGCCGCCCGCGCCGACGGCCGCATCCGGGCGGACGAAACCTGCGTCCTCTACAACTGCGCGACCGGCCTCAAATACCCGCTGCCGGAAATGAACCAGGCGCTCGACCGGACCAAGCCCATCGACTACGCCGCGCTGGCGGCGGCGGAGTAGCGCCGAACGCGCTTGCGCGACGTCGCCGGCCGCAGCACTCTCTATCCCATGACGGAAAGCGAGATGCGGCGGTTTCTGGAAGGCCTCCTGACCGCCTGGTCGGTCGAAGGCGAAGCGAGCGCGGCGGCGATCCCAGATGGCGTTTCGGGGCGGATATCGCGCCCCGGCTTGCACGAGATCGCGGTAACCCGACGTTGCCTGCCTTTCGGCGTCGCCTGGGAAGTCGGCGCCGCCGGAGCGCGGACGCGGGCGCATCCTTCCTCCGGCGGCGCGATCCGCAGCCTCGGCGCCCTGCTCGCGCCCGAACGCGCGCGCGGCCGCGTCGTTTTCGCGGCGGCGGAGGATGGCGCGCCATGACGCCCGTCTCGGTGCTGACCGGCTTCCTTGGCAGCGGCAAGACCACCCTGCTCGCCGCCATGCTACGGCGCCCCGAGTTCGCGGGCACGGCCGTGCTGATGAACGAGTTCGGCGAAATCGGCCTCGACCACCACTTGATCGAGACGAGCGAGGAAGACCTGATCGCGCTGACGACCGGCTGCCTCTGCTGCCAGGCGCGCGGCGACCTGACGCTGGCGGTCGGCGGCCTTCTGGCGCGCCGCGCGGCCGGCGAAATCGCGTTCGAGCGCATCGTCGTCGAAACGACGGGCATGGCGGACCCGGGGCCGATCCTGCAGGGGCTGATGCTGGACAAGGAGTTGGCGGGCCGGGTTCGGCTCGGGCGCGTCGTCGCCACGGTGGACGCGGCCATCGGCGCGGAAACGCTGGACGACCGGGCCGAAGCCCGCCGGCAGGCGACCTTCGCCGACCGGCTGGTCGTGACCAAGGCGGATATCGCGCCGCCCGGCGCGGCGGCGGCGCTTTCGACGCGGCTTCGGCAACTGAATCCGCTCGCAGGCATCGACGTCGTCAGCTTCGGCGCGGCCGACCCGTCATTGCTGGCGCCGGACGCTTCCCCAGGCGCAGCCGCCCGCTGGAAAGAGCTTCTGGACGATATCGGCCGAGCCGAGGCGAATGCACGCCAGGAGCCTGGGCATCATCACCAGCATGGGCCGGATGGCGTCGCCGCGGTGCTTGTTCGCCGCGACGCGCCCGTGCCAGCGGCCGCCCTGCCCTTGTTCCTGGAGGCGCTCGCCGAAACCTTCGGGCCGAACCTGCTGCGCCTGAAGGGCCTCGCCGCCATCGCGGAAGCGCCCGACCGGCCGGCGGTCCTGCATGGCGTCCGGCATGTCGTGCATCCGCCGGTCTGGCTCGACCGGTGGCCGGACGATGACCGGTCTACCCGGCTCGTCCTGATCGGCGAGAACATTCAGCCGGACTGGCCGGGCCTGCTGCTCGACCTGATCGCCGAGGAGGCAAGGCTCGCGGCGGATTGACCGATGGACGGGCGCGGGCGTCTGATAGAGACCAACGACGGGGGAGAGCTTAGGCCATGTTCGATATTCTGATCCGCGGCGGCGACGTTGTAACCCCGCAGGGCGTCGGCAAGTACGACGTGGCGATCGCGGGCGAGACCATCGCCGCCGTCGCAGCGCCGGGCGCGATCCCCGACGCATCGGCGGGGCGCGTGATCGACGCGAGCGGCAAGATCGTCATGCCCGGCGGCATCGATCCCCATGTGCATTGCGCCTGGCATATGCCGCTCCCCGACGGTACGGCCATGACCAGCGCGCCGCCTGAAGTCGTGAGTCGCGCGGCGCTTTGGGGCGGAACCACGACCCTGATCGATTTCGCGGCGCGCATGGACCCGCTGCCCCTGAAAGAGGTGGTCGCCCGGCGAGACGAAGACTGGGCCGGCAAATGCTATTGCGACTACGCCTATCATCTGATGCTGCTCGGCGACATTCCGCCTGAAATCTTCGATGAACTGCCCGCATTGATCGACGCGGGCTATCCGACGGTGAAGATTTTCACCACCAACATCACGCCGAACCGGGTCGGCCGGCTAGTGCATTTCGGCGACCTTTGGGAGCTCTTCAAGACGCTGACCCGCGCCGGCGGCCTCAGCGTCATTCACGCCGAGGACAACGACATCGTCATGCATATGTACGAGAAGCTGATCCGCGAGGGACGGGTTAGCTTCCACAATCTGGCGGAGGTCCACAACGCGCTCTCGGAAGACCTGTCCTTCCGCCGGGTGCTGCGGCTCGCGGAAGCCGAGCGGACGCCGCTTTACATGATGCATGTCAGCGCCGCGACGGGCGTCCAGGCGATCCGAGAGGCGCGCGCCAAGGGCCAGCCGATCTATGGCGAGACGCTGCACCAGTATCTGCTCTACACTCAGGAAGACTACAAACGCCCGAACGGCCAAATCTATCACACCTACCCCTCGCTCAAGTCCCAGCAGGACCAGGATGCGCTTTGGGCCGGCACGCTGGACGGCGCCATCAACTGCGTCGCGACGGACGAGGTGTGCTGCAGCCTGAACATCAAGACGATCGGCGACCGGGTGGACGACACGACAGGCGGCAATTCCGGCGTCGAGCCGCGCGTCGGCGTGCTCTTTGACGAAATGGTCACCCGGCGCGGCTACTCGCTTTCCGCCTTCGTGGACCAGGTTTCGACCAACGCCGCCAAGATCATGGGGCTTTACCCACGCAAGGGCGCCATCGCGGCCGGCAGCGACGCGGATATCTGCGTGCTCGACCCGAGCATCCGTGGAGAAGTCAGGGCGGAGAACCTGCACGAGTCGGATTATTCGCCCTGGGAAGGCCACGCCATCACTGGCTGGCCGACGCTGACCCTGCTGCGCGGCAAGGTGATGGTGGAGAACGGCGCCTTTCACGGCGATCTCGCCGACGGCGCCTATCTGAAGCGCAGCATTCCGGAAGACATTCGCGCGCAGCCCGCCCTGTAGCGAGCGCCGGCGGATCATCAGCCCTCGCGAGCGGCCTGATAATCCTTCACGGCGTTGGCCACCGCGTCGACATTGGCGATAGCGTCGCGGGCGGCCGACAATGCCTCGCCGCTGGTCGCGACCGGGCTGCCGAGCGCCGCCAACGCCGAGGCGAGAGACGCATCGTCGATACGGTCCTGGAACCGGTTCGCGACGCGCTCGGTTTCCTCGGAATTCTTCAACATGGTGGCCGAAACGGCCCAGCGCACGGTCATCGCCGCCTCGTTGCGGGAAAGCCGCACGTTGTTGAACGCGCCCATGGCGTCCAGTTTCCGATAGGCGTCCCTGGCGGAAACCCAGTCGGCGCTGCTCCAGGCCATCTTAGCCCGCATCTCGAGCGACGGCCGGTCATCCTCGTCGTCAAGGAGCGCCATGGCTTCCTGAACCCTGCCGAGGCCCGACAGCGCTTGCGCTCGATGTAGACGATACCGTCCGCGCAAGGCGCTCGTGAAAGCCGCATCGGCCGGATCGAACTGGTCCAGGGTCAGGAGCGCGCCGCGCCAATCCCGCTCCGACAGCCGCAGCGCCGCCAGTTCGAGCGCGACCTGCAACTGGAGCGCGCCGGTCAGCCGTCGGCGCACCAGATGGTCCATGATCTCGTCCGCCTCGTGGACCAGATCCAGGGACGCCAGCCGACGCGCAAGGGAGGCCAGCGCAAGATCGCCGCTGCTGCCTGCCGGAGCATAGTCCTCGAAGTCCTCGAACAGGGCCACCGCTTCGAACGCCGTCAGCTTCTCCGCCCCCGCGCCGACAAATGCCTGTTCGAAACCGGCAGTTATCGCCGCGCGCACATCCGTTACGTCATAGCGCGCCGCGAAGACATGCGCCGCCTCGCTCAAAGCGCGAAAACCTTCCTGGAACTTGCTGTTCGCAAGCTGAATTTCGCCGAGCGCCTTCAGTGTTTCATACTCGACCCTGTCCCCGCGCCAGCGGAATTGCAGCCGCGCCAAACGATCGGTCGCCTCTTCAGACGTGATCTCGCCGGAAGCGGACTGGAGCTTGATTAGCTGCAGTTCGCCCTTGGCCTGGGTAAGCCGATCGCCGTCGCGACGGGCGAGTTCGTAGGCCGCCTTAGCGCCTTCCATGTCGCCGCGGGCCGCCCGAACGCCGCCCTCGACGACGGCGAGCGCCGCGACGTCCTTGCGGCGGAGCGCGCCGCCCGGATCGATATCGCTGTGTAGGAACCGCTCCGCCACATCAGGCAGACCGGCCGCCAGAGACGTTTCGCCGGCGGCCACCGTCAGCCGGACGCGATGCCGCTTCGGCCATTCGGCCACCGCGCTCCAGAATCGGCGGAATTTGGCCGAAGCGAACCGGTTCGACTGATCGTCCGCCAAACCGAGCGCCAGCCAGACCTCCACATGCGGATCGCCCGCAAGGGACGGGTCGGACAAGTCAGCCGCCGCAAGGTCATGCTGACCCAACATCGCGCGCGCGATGCCGCGAATGGCGCGGAATTCAGCCTTCGCGGCGGCGCCCTGGTCGCTTTGGTCGATGGATTGCAGATAGCCGATCGCTTCCGCGGCGAATCCCCGCGCCAGCGCGTATCGCGCCAAGTCCATCCGGGTCCCATTCCGGCCGAACGCGGCGACGCCGTTCATCTTGGCCAACCGGGCCAACATGCCGCCCAGATAGGTGCGTTCCTCGCCGCGCCAGCGCGCCGGATCGACGAAGCTTCCCCGCGTATCGGAGCCGGCGAGCAGGATGCGGTCGGGATCGGAAAGCTGCAGGCCGCCGCGCTTGCCGATGTCCAGACGCGGCCCCTTCAGCCGAGCGCCGACGCCTTCCGTTCTCGGTTCGATGACCGCGCCCAATGCGGTCGGCAAGACCTTGACGTCCGGCGATTCAAGCAGGGCTTCGACCCGTATGGGGTCTTTCACCGCGACGACGAACAATGCGTCGCCCACTTCCGGGTCGTTGACCTGCAAGAGCTTGCTGTCGCCCAGACCTTCGAGAACCATCCGCGCGCTTTCCCGGTCCGCCAGGCGGCGCGTCGCCTGTATCGGCGCGACCTCGCCGTCGGGTTCGCCGCTGAAGGCAAATCGCCAACCCAGGTCGTTCCGCCAGCCGATGAGACGGCCTTCGGTTTCGGCGCGAACATGCAGCACGGTCTTGTCGAGGAACGGCAGTTGCACGATGTCGACGCCAGCGGCGTTCGCCGTGCTGAGGCTGACGTTCAAGGGCTGATCCAGAACGATCCAGTGAGATCCCGCCCGCGTGAACGCGGCGGCGCGGCTTTCCAAAGCCGAAAGGCCCAGGATTACGCGGTCGCTTCGGATCTGCACGTTCATCCGAACGTTTTTCGGCCCCTCGACCTCCGCGCGCTGTTTTGGCGCCGCGGCCAGTTCCGGCGGCGCGATGCTTTCGAGCGCCGGCGGCCCGCCGAATGCCGGCGCCGCGGCGGCCGTCGTCGCGGCAGCCGTCGTCGCGGCCGACGGCGACGGTTCGGGCGCGGCGTTGTTCAATCGGGTGGGATCGATCATCGGCCCATCCGACGGCGGCGCGACGGCCGCCATCGCGGCGACAGGATCGGGCGTCTCCGTAGCCGATGTCGCCGTCGGATCGGCCGCGTCCGTCGGCAAATCGCCAGCCGCCGTCTCCGTCTTCGCTTCGTCGCCGATATCGGCCAAACGGGCGGCCGGCGGCATCGTCCGCGCGGCCGTGCCGCCATCGGGGCTGGCGCTGGCGTCGCCGGGCTGCGTTTCCGCTGGCTCCGTCTGCATGGCCGCTGCGGTTTCAACGACCGCTGGCGACGGCGCGGCCTCGCCGGTCTCGCCGGTCATTGCGGGCGAACCTTGGGCTTCATCCAGCGGCTCCGGCGCGGCGGCCTCGGCCATGTCCGCTTTCGCACCAGGCTCGTCGGGAACGGGGTTCGGCATGTCCGGCTTGGCGGGCGCATCGTCTGCCGCTTTCGCCACTTTTTGCTCTGCCGCGGGCTCGGGCGCGGGCTCCGGCGCGGGCTTCGGTTCTGCCGCCGCTTGCGTCGGCTCAGCCTGCGCGCGACCGGCCGTCTGCGCTGATGCCTGCGGGGATTTCGGCGGCGCCGCATCTTCCGAACGCCGCGCCTGCTGCGGGGGCTTCGCCGGCGGCGCCGCGTCTGCGCTCGGCAACGCCTCGCCTTTTCCGTTCATGTAGAGATCGACGACGACGCGCTCGCCGAGGCGCCAATGCTTGATGCTCTGCGCGCCGGAATAGCCCACCTTCGCCGCGCCAGCGCCAAGTTGTTCCGCCTGCAAGCCCTTGCCGGACTTAACCCGGCTCATGTCGAAGTCATTCTCCGCCTTGAACCGAAGGATCGCGCCGGACGGCTGTAATTCGACGGCATAGGCCGTGCGCTCTTTCCAATCGAAAACGAAGCGCACGAAATCCTTGTGGCGACCGAAACGCACCCTGACGTCGCCGTCCTGCGCGGCAAGCGCGGCGGAGGCGCTGAACGCGCATAGGATCGCAAGCGCTGCAGCGCCGGCGACGCGTCGAAGGGGTTTAGTCAGAATCGCCAAGGATCTTATCGATGTCGTCCTGCGACATCGCTTGATCGGGAAGCGCGGGCCCGTTCAAGAGGCGCGCTTCGTCATTGGGATCGGCCGGTTCGCTCTCCGTACCGGCGGCCAGATCGGTCGCTTCCAGGCCGAACAGCGCGCAGATCGCGCTGACCCGCGCATCGATGCGGCGCAAAGTCGTGACGACCTTGGTCACGCGCTGGCCCGTCAGATCCTGGAAACTGCAAGCCTGATAGATGCTGGACGTCGCGTCGATCAGCGCGTCGGTTAACGCGTCGCCGCTAAGATTGGCGGCCGCGTCCTCGACCAGCTCGCACGCGTCGAGGATCGCGCCGGTGGCGCTCGCCGTCACCTCGACGATGGCGTCGAGTTCGTCGGAGGCGGTGGGAATGTCTTCCGCGCCGATACGGCCAGCGCCGATAGAGCGCAGCTCCATCATGGAGCTTTGCAGTTCGGCGGCCAGCTCCGCCACGGCCGCGGCGAGCGAGGCGTTCGCGCCGCCGTCGCCGGCGTGATGCTCCACCTCGGCGATGGCGCTTTCCAGTCGACTGGCGGCGGCGTTCGCCATTTGCAGTTTAGCCATGCTCAACAACGCCCTTTCCGGCTGCCTGATCTCATTCGGGGCTTGAATGATCAGGCGGCCAGGACGTTCGCCAGCTTCGCCCGAAGCGTTTCCGCGTTGAACGGCTTGACGATGTAATTGTTCACGCCGGCCTTCTTGGCCTCGACCACGTTCTCCGGCTTGCTTTCGGCCGTGATCATGATGAAGGGGGTCGCCTTCATCCGTTCGTCCGAGCGCACTTCCTTCAGGAGCTGAAGCCCGGTCATCGGCTCCATGTTCCAATCGGAGATGATCAGCTCGTAGTCCTTGTCGCGCAGCTTCTCCAATGCGGCGCTGCCGTCCGTCGCTTCATCGACGTTCTCGAAACCGATCTGCTTGAGCAAATTCCGCACGATGCGCAACATGGTTTTGTAATCGTCGACGATGAGAATCGGCATGTTCTTCTTAACGGCCATCGGTACTCTCCAAGTAAGCCCCACCAACATTCCAACTACATCGCTTTCGCGTGAAAACCGGGTTAAAACCCGCTAACTCGCTCTTAGCGCTTCGGTCAGTTCGCGGGCGCGTTTCGGCTTCATTTTGGACATCATCGGCGCAAGCGTTCGGGGCGAGAGCTCCCGCGCGATCGCCGTGACCAGCTCGAGTTCGAGATCGTCGAACAGGCGCGCCGCGTCTTGCGGCTTCATCGCCTTGTAGGCTTTCGCCAGTTCCTGCACGCGTTCGGCGTCCAGTTCCGCCTTTTCCTGTTCGTCCGCTTCCAGGCGCGCTTCCAAAGCCGCCAGTTCGCCTTGCAGGCGCTTCAGCTCGTCCATCTGCTCGGTGAGCTTGACTTCCAGGGCGGAGACGAAGCGCTCGCGCTCGACCAGTTCGGCCTCGCGGGCGTCGAGCTCCTGTCGACGCTGCCCAAGCTTCCGGAGGATCGCCAGTTCGCCGGAATCGAACGACAGCAGCGGCTTCGCTTCGGGCGCGGCGGCGGCCGGCGCCGACGCGCTTTCCGCTTTCTCCATTTCCGCCTTGTCGCCTTCGCCGTTCGCCATCTCCGCCGGCGGCGCCTCAGCGGTCTGAGACGCGGATTGGCCGACCGGCGCCGCCAGCAACAGGGCGGCCAGGGCAGAGGTCAATCCAAAGCGAAAATCGATGCGCATCTTCTTCCGCTCCTATTGCATGGACATGATCGACGGCGCGGCGCCCGCATCTTGGTCGCCAGACGCCCCCGAGGCGTCGTTTTTCTTCTTTGCGTCAAGCTCTTGCGACGCCGCCTGCTCATGGGCGGCGTGGCGGCGATCCGCCTCCGCCAGCAGCAGGGCGCGCAGGCGCGAGAGGCCCTCCTCAGCCGCATCGGCCTTCTTGGAAAACTCCGCGAGCTCCTCGGCCCACTCCGCCCGAGCGGCGTGCAGTTCCTTCAACCTGCGGCCGACGACCACGCCGACGACAATCATCACCGCCAACGCCGCCAGAACCGCCATATCGAGCACGACGAGCGCTTCGGGCGTGGCCATGGCGGCCAATGGCGCCAGGAACTGCTGTATTTGCTCCATCATCTCTATCTCCGAGAGAGGCGCGCGCGATCTTCGATCCGGATCGCGACGTTATTGTTTTTGCGGCCCATGCGGCCCTGGAAGATCGGCACGCCGCCGGCCTCCATCTCCACATTGGAGTTCGGTCCCGCATTCAGGATGATCTGGCTGCCGGGCTCCCAAGAAAGCACTTCGGAAAGCGGGATCGACACTTCGTCCAAGACCGCCTTCACCTTGATGCTGGTGGCGTTCACCTCGTTCGCCAGATGGGTTTCCCAGATATTGTCGCGACCGAACTTCTCGCCGAGGAACATCTGCAAGAGCAGGTCGCGGATTGGCTCAAGCGTGCCGTAGGGGAACGCGATTTCGATCTTGCCGCCGCGTTCTTCCATCTCCACCCGAAGCTCGATCAGCGCCGCCGCGTTGGAGGGGCGCACGATCATGGCGAAGCGCGGGTTCGTCTCCAGACGGTCCGCCTTGAAGTTCACCGGGCTCAACGGCGCGAAGGCCTCGGACATCTCGGCCAGAATGCTATCGACCATGCGGCCGACGAGGTTCCGTTCGATCGTGGTGTATGGACGGCCTTCGGCGCGCATGGTCGTCATGGCGCGGCGGCCGCCCAGCAGCACGTCGACGACCGAATAGATCAGGGCGCTGTCGACGGTCAGAACGCCAAAGTCGTTCCACTCCTCGGCCTTGAACACCGAGATCATCGCCGGCAGCGGAATGCTGTTCAGATAGTCGCCGAAGCGGACAGACCGGATGTTCTCCAGGCTGACCTCGACATTGTCCGAGGTGAGGTTGCGCAGGCTGGTGGAGAGCGTTCGGACCAGGCGGTCGAACACCACTTCCAGCATCGGCAGGCGTTCGTAGGAAACGAGGCTGCTGTTGACGAGCGCCTGCAGGCCGGAGAGCGGGGAATCGTCGCCTTCGTTCTCGAAGCCCAGCAGGGAATCGATTTCATCCTGGTTGAGCGCGCGCTCGCCGAAGGCCGCGGCGTTTTCCTCCAGGTCGTCGCCATCTTCGCCGGCGGCGCCTTCCCACTCGGCAGCGAGCTGATCCTGGTCGACGGCTGCGTTTTCGTCGCCGCCGTTCTCGGCTTCGCCGCCGCCGCCCGCCTTCTCCAGTTCGGCGGCGAGGCCGTCCTGGTCGACGCTCTGCCCGTCTTCGTCAGCCATCGCGCGATCCTATTGAACCAGAAACTCGGTCAGGAGAACGTTCTGCACCGCGTTATGGCCGATCGCCGTATTGGCCCGCACCAGAAGCTCTTCCTTCAGGAGCAGCAGCCCGCCGGAGCCGGCGATGTCGCTCGGGCGCATCTCGCGCAGGAACGTCTGAAACCCGTCCATGATGGCGGAGGCCTTCTCGCGCGCGACAGCCTCGTCCGCCGGGTTCGGCAGTTCGAGCGTCGCCGCGACCCGGAGATAGGTGTTGCGGGAGCTTTCCGTCGAAAGGTTCACCAGCACGCTCGGCAGGGAATAGAAAACCGCGTTCAGCGCCTCGGCCGTCGCCGCGTCGCCGCCATCGGGCGCCGGCATTTCGGCCGCCGCCATCTCCGGTTCCGGATCGCCGCCCATCAGAAAGAAGAACGCGCCCCCGCCCGCCAGCAGCAGAACGAGCACGGCGCCGCCGAGCATGATCAGCTTTTTCTTCTTCTTGGACTTCGGCGCGCCTTCCGCCGCGTCCTCGCCTTCGGCTTCGCCGTCGACCTCTTCCGGTTCATCCGCCATGGATGGCCGCTCCCGCGCGTTTCGTTACGGAGGGAGTGATATCCGAATTAAGGTTAAACGGCGGTGAAGGAGCCCCAGCTTCGAAGGCGGCGGACAAATCTGCCGGGCGACGGCTTTCCTTGCCGGGCGCAATGCCGTGCGCATCCTTCAATACACTGTTTTTATTGCACTTATACCTTTGGCCCGCTCCTTGCTAGTGGATTGGCGAACCAACCACGCCGGAAACGGGCCCCAATGCAGAACCCCGGATATATCGCACTTTCGCGCCAGGTCGTGCTGGAACGGCAGCTCGCCGTCGTCGCGAACAACATCGCAAACATCGACACCAACGGCTTCAAACGGCAGGGCCTCCTGTTCGGCGAACATCTCTCCGAGCTGCAGGATGGCTCCCAGGCCTCTTATGTGACCGACCTCGGCACCGTCCGGGACATTTCTCACGGCAAGCTGAACTTCACGGGCCGCTCCCTCGATCTCGCGATCGAAGGCGAAGGGTACTTCACCATCGAAACCCCCGGCGGCGATCGCTATACGCGCAACGGCCAGTTCGAGCTGAACGGCGAGGGCGACATCGTCACCCGGGACGGCTTCGCTCTGCTGGACGGCGACGGCGAGCGCATCAACGTGCCGGTGAACACGACCGACATCGTCATCGACGTCAACGGCAAGGTTACGGTCGACGGCCAGGAACGGGGCGAACTCGTACTGCTGGAGTTCGACAATCCCCAGGGCCTGATCCACACGGCCAATGGCCTCTATCGCTCCGACGTGCCGGGCGAGGAGAGCGAGGAAGGCGTCATTCGTCAGGGCGCCGTCGAAACCTCGAACGTCAATCCGGTCAACGAGTTGGTCTACATGCTCGGCGTTCAACGCGACTACCAGGCCAGCAACCGCATGGTCAAAGGCGAGCACGACCGCCAAACCCGAGCCATTCGCGAAATCGGCCAGGTCGATCAGGCCTAGCCCCGAATACGCCTTCTGAAGGAGACGCAATATGCGCGCCATGAATATCGCGGCGACGGGCATGCAAGCCCAACAGCTCAATGTCGAGGTGATTTCGCACAACATCGCGAACATCAACACCACGGGCTACAAACAGCAGCGGGCGGAATTTCAGGACCTGTTGTACGAGAACCTGCGCCGCCCCGGCGCGCCGTCCAGCGACGCGGACACGATCGTGCCCGCCGGCGTTCAGCTCGGGCTCGGCGTCAAGACCGCCGCCGTCTATCGGATCGACTCGCAAGGCTCTCTCCTCTCGACCGAAAGCCCGCTCGACATCGCGATCGAAGGCAACGGCTTTTTCCCGATCGACCTGCCGGACGGCGAAACCGGCTACACCCGTTCCGGCAGCTTCCAGCTGAACGCGGAAGGCCTGATCGTCACCGCCGACGGCCATACCCTTCAGCCCGGCATCGTCGTCGATCCGACCGCGACGGAAATCGGCGTGAACGCTTCGGGCGAAGTGGTGGTCAAGCTGCCGGGCCAGACCGAGGAACAGGTGGTCGGCCAGATCCAGCTCGCGAGCTTCGCCAACCGCTCCGGCCTCGAAGCGATCGGCGACAATCTCTTCACGGAAACGGACGCTTCCGGCGCCGCGCAGCTCGGCAATCCCGGCGTCAACGGCGTCGGCACGATCCGTCAAGGTTTTCTTGAGTCTTCGAATGTCAATGTGGTCGCGGAGCTGACCAACATGATCACGGCTCAACGCGCCTATGAAATGAACTCGAAGGTCATCCAGACGACCGACGAGATGTACAGCACCGTGACGCAGATGAGGTGATCGACCGATGAACGCCCTGAAAAACTTCCCCATCTCTCTCGGCTTCCTGGCTCTGGTCGTCGGCCTCTGGTTCGGCGCGGGCCATCCCGGGTCCGCCGCGCAGCGCCAGTCCGACGGGGCCGTCGTCGAAAAGCCGGCGGAGGCCGACTTCGTTCGCGTGCCCACCCTCAAGCGCCAGATCGCGCGCTACGAAATCATCGGGCCGGACGATATCATCTGGATCAAGACGAACGTGCGCCGCCTGCCCCGCAACGCCTTGATCGAAGCGCGCCACGTCATCGGCATGGCGGCCAAGCGCAATCTCTCGGCCGGTCGGGCGATCCTCGCGCGCGACCTCTCCGAGCCGCTGACGATCAAGAAGGGCGACATCGTCTCCATCGTCTATACGACGCCCCACATGACGCTGACCGCGCGCGGCCGCGCCCTCGAGAACGCGAAGGCCGGGGAAGGCGTGCGCGCCTTGAACGCGCACTCCCAGCGCACGGTCGAGGCGACGGCCATCGCGCCCGGCATCGTCGCCACCCGCCCCCTCACCCACGCCGAACTCGCCGAGGCGATGCGCTGATGCGAACCCCTGTCGTAATCCTGACCGTGCTCGCGTCCATGGCGCTCGCCGGCTGCAACACGGTCAACCGCCTTTCGGAAATCGGCTCCGCCCCGAAGATGACGCCGGTCGAGAACCCGGTGCGGCGCCCGGAGTATCAGCCGGTTTCGATGCCGATGCCCCGGCCCGCCATAGCGCCCCGCTACGCCAACTCTCTTTGGCGGCCCGGCGCCCGCGCCTTCCTGAAGGACCAGCGGGCAGATGAAGTCGGCGACATCGTCACGGTGGTGATCGAGATCGCGGACTCGGCAAAACTTTCCAACAAAAGCTCGCGCTCCCGGAACAACTCCGAGGACGCCGATATCCCGGCCATAGGCGGCTTGGAGACCAAGCTGGCTAAACTGCTGCCCAACGCGGTGGACCCGACGAACCTCATTCAATTCGGCAGCAACACCTCGAATTCCGGCGAAGGCGAAATCGACCGGGACGAGGAGATCAGCCTGAAGGTCGCGGCGATCGTGACCCAGACTCTGCCCAACAAAAATCTGGTCATCCTGGGCCGCCAGGAAGTGCGCGTGAACTACGAGATGCGCGAACTGCTGGTGACCGGCGTAATCCGCCCCGAGGACATCGGCTCCGACAATAGCGTCAGCTACGAGAAGATCGCGGAAGCGCGCATCTCCTATGGCGGCCGCGGCCATATCTCGGACGTGCAACAGCCGCGCTACGGCCAGCAGTTGTTCGACGTGGTGTTTCCGTTCTGATACCGGCGGCCGCTTAGGCGCAACGCCAGGACTGGGCCGCCGCCGAGCAGACCGCTCGGCGGCGGCTCAATCATTTTCGCGACCGCCGCGCCGCGACCCATTCGACCCAGGCCCCGTAAAACGCCCGCGCGTCGTCGCGCCAGGCATGGGGCGGCGGCAGGCTCGGGTCGTTATTCGGGAAGTAGTGCTCGGGCGGTTGAATCCTGGCGCCTTTCTGGAGGTCCCGCTGATATTCCGCGTTCAGCGTCTCCGCGTCGTATTCGAAGTGGTTCAGGACATGCAGATGGCCGAGCGCTTCGTCGGCCAGCGCGCCGAGGCCCGCTTCTGGCGAAATCAGCAACGGTTTCAGATGCGGCAGAGCCGCGAGGTCTTCGATCCGCGTCTCGGTCCAACGGGAAACGGGCATGACCGGCGCGTCGCTGAGCTTCGCGGCGAACGGCGACGCGCGATCTTCCACATGGTGGGCGAACACGCCGAAACGCTTCTCCGGCAGGAGACGTTTCGGCACGCCGTAATAGTGATACAGGGCCGCCTGGGCGCCCCAGCAAAGGCTAAGGATCGGCAACGACGTCGCCCGCGCGATGTCGAGCAGCTCGCCGATTTCGGCCCAATAGGTCACGTCCTCGAAATCCATGGTCTCGATCGGCGCGCCGGTGATGACCAACCCGTCGAGCGCCATGTCGTCGAAAGCGGCGCCGCGCTGGTAGAACCGGTCGAGATGGCCTTCGGGCGCATTCCGGGCGGCATAGTCGCGCGGGGCCGCGAAGGATATCGAAACGACGGGGGCGGCGCTTCCCAGCATCCGCGCCAGTTGAAGCTCGGTCTCCAGCTTCTTGGGCATGAGGTTTACGACGCAGACATTGATATCCGCGGCGCGGGAACCGCGAACCCCGGCGGCGCCCCCCTCGGCGACGATCGCCTCAAGGGCGGGCAAGCCCTCCTGCAGCAAGACGGGCATGACTTCAGCTCCCCGCCCACGCGCGTCGCGCCGACCGTTTTTCGCAAGCCGCAAGATAGCGCTCAAGGGTTTCGCCGCCGAACGCGTTCTCGCTGATCTCCCGCTCAATGGCGTGATAGAGCAGGTCTACAAATCGCTCCGGCGTCGGCGTCGCAGCGCCTTCCGGGCCGAAAACCTCCGCCGCTTCGACGGTGAGGCCAAACCGCGTCGCCATCGTCTGGTAGCGCGGCTTGCGGAACTCGAGCAGTTCCGGGAACAGCGGACGGGCGAAGGCGATCGGATCGATGCCGCGGCCGTCGTCCGGCGCGGTCGCGAGCTTCCGGTCGATGAAAGCCGGATTGTAGAACAACGGCTTCGGATGGGTGCGCGCCCGCTCCTTCAACGCCTCCTCCGCGCTCGCATCGGCGCGGATATACAGCAGCAACGTATTCTCGATCAGCGGTTGGATCACGGGATCGTTCGGATCGTCCGGGGTCGCGATCTCGCAAAGCGAGCCGCTCGCATCGTTCACGAAGCAGTCGCACGCATAGATATTCCACGACTTCGAAATGAAGTGGGGCACATCCTGCATGGATTGGACTTCGCCTTGGCGATACAGGTCCTGGCGTCGCAGGAAGGACTTCTTGTCGAGGCCGCCCAGCACGGGATCGCCATACATGCCGAGAAACGTGGAGACGGGCTCCAGGTTATCGACGGAGATATTGTGGCCGATATAGATCGAGTCCGACCGCAACAGGTTCGCGACGAATTGATCCTCCATCGCCATGATCTTGAATTTGACGTTGTCGAGGATCGGCTCCGCCAGGTAGCGAGTGCCGATGCGGTAATCAGCCGAATAATGGAACCAGTCGCCTTCGAGCCTGAGCGCCTTGGAGAGCGTCGTCTTGCCGACGCCGGACATGCCCAGCAACGATATTGCATGGGGCAAGCGACGAAATTCTTCTAAGTCAATCATAGGCGAAGCGGTCCGGCGGGAGAGGAAAGGCCCTGTGCGGCGCAGGCGCGGGATGATAAATCCCGGCGTCGCGATTGCAAGGCGCGGCCGGCGATCCTGTCGCGGCCGTCGCCTCGCGCGGCGCCGCCGCGCCGAACCGAAAAGAGCAGACCGAAAGGCCGAAACGCCCGATCAATGCCTGAAACCTCCTCACAAATATTTCTGCGCGCGATCGACCTCGAGCGCCTGCGCGCGGTCGCGGCCGCGGTCGCCCGCGATCTCAAGCCTGGCGACGCTATCGTGCTGGACGGACCGCTGGCGGCGGGAAAGACGCAGTTCGTAACCTTTCTCTGCGAGAGCCTGGGCGTCGCGGACGCCGTTTCAAGCCCTACCTTCACTCTGGCGCATTTTTATGTCGGCCCGCGCCTGGGCCTGATCCATGTCGACGCCTACCGCTTGGAGACGACGTCGGAATTCGCCGACCTGACGCTTGACGACTTTCTGGACGAGAACGCCATTGTGATCGAGTGGGGCAAAAAGTTCCTGGATGTTCTGCCGCCGGCCATCGTGATCGAGTTCGGCATCGAAGGCGCGGAGACCCGCACGATCCGCATATCCTCCCCTGCCCCCGAACTCGAGCCGCGCATCCAAGCCCTGCGTGCGGCCCTCGAAGCGGTGACGCCATGACCGTAACGCTATGCCTGCATGCCTCCGGCCGGTCGCCGAGGCTCTATCTGTTCGAGGGCGACAAAGTCCTGGCGGCGCCGCCGATCGACCGACAATCGGGCGATCCCGCCGCCGGGCGCGGCATCGCCGAAATGGCGGCCGGGCTGCTGGAGACGGCGGGGCGGACGGTGCAGGACATCGAACGCGTCGTCGTCGACGTCGGCCCCGGCCGGCTGAGCGCCGTTCGGGCTGCCGTCTCCTTCGGGAATGCGCTCGCCTTCTCGCGCGGCTGCCCGACGCTGCCGCTGACATCCAGTCTGGCGGCGGGGTGGCAGGCGTGGCGAAGCCGACTAGACGCACCGGCGATCGTTGTCCATAAATCCGCCGGAAACACAGCCTATGTAGGGCGCGTCGATGAAGGGCGTTTGACGAGCTTGCGGCATGGAGAAATGTCGGCGACCCTTAGGGTCGCCGTTGGCGACGCGAAGGCGGTTTCGCTGGTCGGCGTCGCGCCGGAGACGTTCGCAAGCGTGCTGCCTGACGTCGATGTATTCGACGGCGGCGATGGCGACATCGACGCCGAGACATTCCTGGCGCTGACGCTGGAGGCTCCGGCCTCCGCCTTCGTCATGAAGCCGGTTCAACCGGTTACGGAACAATCGGACGAGGTTGAATGACAGACTATCGGGTCCGCGAAACCGCAGCCGCCCTCATTCGAGGCGGCGTCGCTCTAGTGCCCACGGACACGGTTTACGGTCTCGCAGCCAGACCGGACATGATCGGCGCGATCATGCGGATTTTCCGCATGAAAAAACGGCCGCAACAGATGACGCTGCAGGTGCTGCTGCCGAACTGCATGAACGTCGAGGCGATCGGCGCCGTCAGCGACGCCGCCGCCGCGCTCCTGGCGCGGCAGGATCTGGCCGCCGGCATCACGTTCATTCTGCCGTTGAACGCGGACAGCAAACCCGATTGGCTAGGCGAACGCAGCGAAGCGGGCATTCGCATTCCGGGCGACCCGCGCATTCAGGCCGTGCTCGCCGCCACCGGCCCGCTGTTCGCCACCAGCGCCAATGTCCATGGCCACCCGCCGGGACGGACGTGCGACGAGATCCTGGCGCAGCTGGACGGCGCGCCGGACGCCGTCTGGGACGCCGGCCCGCTCGGCGGGACCGCGTCCACCATCGTCAATTTCAATGCGACGCCGCCCGAGGTCATCCGGTGGGGCGTCGTCGAGGACCTGACGGAGTTCGGCCTTGGCCACGCCTGACGACGGGCGCTTCATCCTAGGCATCGAGTCGTCCTGCGACGACACCGCCGTCGCGCTGGTAGACGCCGACGGCATGGTCGCCAGCGCCTGCACCCAAAGCCAGACCCGCATTCACGCCGAATGGGGCGGCGTTTTTCCGGAATTGGCGAGCCGCGCCCACGCCGCCGAGATCATCCCGACGATCAGGCATGCGTTCGGCGAGATCGAGGCGGGCCCGGACGACATTCGCGCGATCGCGGTCACGCGCGGCCCCGGCCTGATCGGGCCGCTGATGGTCGGGGTCAATTCCGCCGCCGGTCTCGGCATGGGCTGGGACAAGCCCGTCATCGGCGTCAATCATCTGCGGGGGCATCTGCGGAGCGCCGAACTGGACGGCGGACGCATCGCCTATCCCGCACTGGTGCTGCTGGTTTCCGGCGGCCACACGCTTTTGGCCTTCATGCGGAACCCGGGCGCAATCGAGATCCTGGGCGGCACGCGGGACGATTCCGTCGGCGAAGCCTATGACAAGGTCGCGCGGATGCTCGATCTCGGCTTTCCGGGCGGGCCCGCGATCGACAAGCTGGCCAAGATCGGGAGCCCCGATATCGATCTGCCGCGACCCATGCTCCGCGACGGGCTGGAGTTTTCATTTTCCGGCCTGAAGGCGGCCGTGGCGCGCCTTGTCGAGCGGACGCCGGACGTCGATAAGGCGAACGTCGCGGCGTCCTTCGTCGCGGCGGCGATGGACGTGCTCGCCGCCAAGTGCGCCCGTGCGCTGGCGACGCGACCGGCGGCGTCGCTCGTCGTCGTCGGCGGCGTCGCGGCGAGCCCGCAATTGCGCGCCCGCATGGGCGAAGTCGCCGCCGACGCCGGCGCGGAGCTCGCCTTGCCGCCGCTCAAATGGTCGACCGACAATGGCGCGATGATCGCGCTCGCGGGCTGGGACTACTTGGAACGGGGCGTGACGCCCGCGCTGCGGCCGACGCCGCGCCTGTCCATCGCGGATTTCTAGGGCGCCGGCCCGCACGCGCTACCCGGCCGGCGGCCAGGTTCCCGCATAGGCCCGCCCGCAGGCGCGCTCGACCAGTTCCAGCCGATCCTGGCCATAGAACATATCGCCATCGACGAAATATGTGGGCGAGCCGAAGACCGAGCGGCGGATGGCCTCGGCGGTATTCGCCTCCAGGCGGGCCTGGACGTCCGGCGTTTCGGCGGCGTGCATCAAAGCCGCCGCGTCATGGCCGACGGACTGAGCGAGGCCCGCCAGAACCGAACGGTCCGAAAGATCGACGTCGTCCTGCCAGTGGGCGGATAGGAACCTATCCGAAAGGGCGTCCGCGCCGGCTGGCGTATCCGTCGCCGCGATCAGCATCCGGTTGGCGAAAAGGTAGTCCTTGTAGTGATGGGTCGGGATGCCATCCAGAACCGCGACGCCGCGATGCTCCGCCCATCGCTTGATCTCGCGCCCGAAATAGTAGGCCCGGTGCGCGGGCGAACGCTCGCGCGTCGGCGTCGCCCCGCCCGCCGCGACGGCGGGAGCAAGTTCCACGGGCTTGTGCGCGATCGTCCGCCCTGTCCGCCTCGCCACTTCCAGCAACGCGGCCGAGCCCAGGAAGGCGAAGGCCGAGTGCGCGGAATAGAAATACTCGATCTCGGCCATCGCCGTTTCCTTTGTCTGTCGGGGCTATTGCCGGGAGACTTCGACTTCCTTCGAGGTAATAAACTCCAGCAACGCGGGCTGGCCGGCTTCCGTCGCGGCGACGCCGCGCTTGATCGCGGCGACGATCTCGCTTGGATCGGTGACCCGCTCGCCATAGCCGCCGAAGGCGCGCGCCATCGCGGCATAGTCTCCGGAAATGTCGGTCGAGCGGTATTTCTCGGTCGAGACCGGCATCACCTTCAACTCAATCGCCATGGAGAAATTGTTCAGCAGGATGGAGAGGATCGGGATACGCTCCCGGACCGCCGTTTCGAGGTCCATGCCGGTGAAGCCGATTGCCGCGTCGCCCCACACATTCATGCAGAGCTTCTCCGGATGCGCGAGCTTCGCCCCCATGGCGAGGCCCAGGCCGTAGCCCAACTGCGTGGTCTTGCCCCAGCCGATATAGGAAAGCGGCGTGATCGCCTTCCAAAAGGGCGTAATCTGGTCGCGGGGGCTGCCGGCGTCATGGGTGATGATCGTATTGGGCACATCGACGGTGTGATAGAGGTCCCAGATAACCCGATAGGGGTTTAGGGGCGCGGCGTCGGACGTGAGCTTCGGCTCCCATTCCTTGAACCAGGCTTCATGGCCGGCCTTGATCTTCGCCGTAACGGCGGCGGCGTCGCGCGGGCTCGGTACAAGGGGCTTCAGCGCCGCAAGCAGGGCGTCTAGCGTCAAGGCCGCGTCGCCGACGAGGCCGACCTCGATCGGCACGTCCTTGTTCAGATGCGCGGGGTCGAGCGTGGCCTGAATCACCCGCTTGCCCTTGGGCATCTTCACGCCGAAATTCGTCTCGGTGAAGCTGCAGCCGACGCCGAAGATCACGTCCGCCTCGTCCAGAAAAGCGCGCACCGGCCGCGGCATCGCGAGGCCGCCCGTGCCGAGCGACAGTTGGTGGGTTTCCGGAAAGGCGCTCTTGCCTTCGATCGAGGTGCAGACCGGCGCCGACAGCAATTCCGCCAGCGCCCGCAACTGCGGCCAGGCCTTGGCGTAATGAACGCCCTGCCCGGCATAGATGACAAGGTTCTTCGCCTCCGCCAGCATCTTCGCCGCCTCGGCGACCGCGTCCGGCGCGGGGCCATAGGTCGTGCGCAGCACGGGCGTATAGTCGAGCTCGCCCGGCAGTTCCTCCATCATCAGGTCGCCCGGCACTTCGACGAGACAAGGCCCGCCGCGACCGTTCTTCAGATTGGAGAACGCCCGCCGCATGACATTCACGACTTCGGCCGCCGATGTGATCGGCTCCGCCGACTTGGTGATGGAGGCCATCGAGCGGGTCGAGTTGAAGTTGGGGTCGATATGGGCGATGCGGCGGGCATACCCCATGGGCATGACGAGGATCGGCACGGATTCGCCATAGGCCTGGGCGACGCCGCCGAACGCGTTCTCGGCGCCAGGTCCATGCTGCATGGCGAAGGCGCCGATCTTCTCGCCCGAGGACAGTCGCGACATGGCGTCGGCCATATGCAGGCCGATGCGCTCCTGGCGCACGATGATCGGCCGAATATCGAAGTGCGCCGCATATTCCAGGATATGATTGACCGGATAACCGATCAGGCATTCCACGCCTTCGATCTTCAGGATCTTCGAGATCGCTTCGACGACTTTCATGGCCGCTCCCCCATTCTGGCTGTTCTAAATGCGAGGCGCCGCCTACGCGGCGGCCTGCTCCGCCGTCATCGCGTCGCCCGCGACCGTCGTCCGACGCATGTCGCGAACCTCGGCCGTGTCCTTGAACGGGCGCGCCCGATGCATCGTCTGGCGATTGTCCCACACGACGAGATCGCCCTGACGCCATTTGTGCGCATAGACGAACTGACGTTGCGTCGCATGCTCGTTCAGGTCGCGCAGGAACGACAACGCCTCCGGCCTTGGCCAACCGAGGATCTGCCCGGCATGGGCGGAGAGATAAAGCGACTTCCGCCCCGAGACCGGGTGAACGCGAACGAGACTTTGGCGCGCGGGCGCGAAATTCCGGCGCTCGTCGTCCGTCATTTCGCGATCGAAGCCGAGCAGCCCGCGCGAGAACAGCAGCGAATGCTCGCAGACGAGCCCTTCGATCTCGGCCTTGGTCTCGTCGTCCAACGCGTCATAGGCGGCGCGCATGTCGGCGAATTCCGTGTCTCCGCCCTTGCTTGGCGTCACCCGTCCGGACAGCAGGGAATACTTCGCCGGAATGCGGCGGAACGAACTGTCGGAATGCCAGAGCCGATTGCCCAGATTGAACAGCCGCTGGCGGTCATCCCGCGTATGCAGCGCGTTGTTCTTATCCAGGTTGGAAATATCGGCGATGTTGGCGCCGAGCCGCCGGTCCTCTGGCTTGGTGATGTTGGAGACGGCGTCCGGCTGCTCCAGATCGCCGAAATTCCGGCTGAACGCGATCTGCTGTTCGTCGGTGATCTGCTGATCATGGAAGACCAGCACGGCAAACTCGTCCATCCCGGCCTCGATCGCCGCCACCGCGGCGGCGTCCAAGGGCTGAGTCAGATCGGCGCCGGAAACCTCGCCGGCGAAACCCGGCGTCAGCGCGGTGATCGAAATCGTCATGGCTTTGAGTCTCCTCAGGCAGGCGCGAAAACGTCTTCGTGCTTTTCATCGAAGTCGCCGAGTTCGCCCGCCGGGATGATCGGCTTGCAGAAGGCTTCGTCCGTGTGCAGCGTCGGCAAGGCCTTTTCCGCGAACAGGCGCAGGTTCTGCTCGGCGCGCTCATGCGGCATGCCGCCGAAGGAGAACTCCCCGACCAGATGCTCGGTCCCCGTCAGCCGCCGCAGTTCGGCGATCTGCTCCATGCAGTCCGCCGGCGTGCCGACGACCTGGATCTTGACGTAGAACTCGTTCGCGGATTGGCGGAAGCCCGGATCCTTCATCTTCGAATAGGTCTTGGCCATCTTCCCGTAGGACTCGTAGCCTTTCACATTGGCGAGGCCGCCGTCCGAGAACTTGTAGTGCGCCTCGATCGAGTCCCACTTGGCCCCAAGGAACTGGCTCGCGAGTTCCGTCGCCTCGTCCCGGCTCTCGGCGCAGGCGACGTTGGTGGACACGATCGGCGGGCGCGGCGTATGGCCGACGCTGGCCGTCATTTCACGGAACTTCACGACGTCCTGCGCCGCCTTCTCCCACTCGTTCTGCATGATGACGAGCATGCCGAAGCCCATCTTCGCGATCAGCTCCGCCGACTCCGGGCTGACCGAGGAAGCGTAGAACCGCGTCTCCGGGCTGGAGATCGGCCGGGGACGGATGGACATCTTCGGGATCTTGAAGAACTCGCCGTCATGCTCGAAGACCTCGTGCTTGAGCGCCTTCATGACGACTTCGGCCGCTTCGGCGAACCGGGGCCGCGCCTCGTCCATGGAAACGCGGAAGCCGGCATATTCGGTCCGCGCGGCGCCCCGCCCGAAGCCGAACAGGCAGCGCCCGCCGCACATGATGTCCAACTGGGCGATCATTTCCGCGACGCGCACGGGGTCATGCCAAGGCAGCACGATCACGGCGGTGCCGAGCTTCACGCGCTGGGTGCGCCCGGCGAAATACGCCAGAAGCTGAGTCGGCTGCGGCGACATCGAATAGCCGGTGAAATGATGCTCAAGGGCGAAAATGGAATCGAAGCCCAACGGCTCCGCCAGATCGCCGATCGCCATATGATTCCGCATCACGGCCGCGTCCGAGCGGCCTTCCTGCTGAAGAATGTTCAGGGATACGCCGACTTCCATCGTTCCACTCCCGGGTTTGTTTGGTTTTCCCGGGAATGATCGCCGATGGGGCAAGCGCCGTCAAAGCCGTGCGAAGTTCTCCATCGCCAAGCTTTCGACGGCCTCCCGTCTGGCGGCGTGGGCCGCGGCGTCTTCCCGCCCATCCAGCGCGGCCCCGTGGGCGTCGATCAGCTGCGCGGCCAGGTTCGGCGCATTGATCTGAAGCGGCGCCGGCCGCTCGAGAAGCTCCATCAAGGCGTGTGTCTTCGCGGTGTTGGACGAAGCGGCGAGGAACGGCGCGCCGAGCGCAAACGCCGCGATCGAGTGATGGAAGCGGCCGGTAGACACCAAGCCGGCGCGGCCGATCTCGCCAAGCCAAGCCTCCAGGCTCGTCGCGTTGACGAGCTCGGTTCCCGGCGGCATGCCGTGGCGGGCCAGCGCCTGAACGAACCGCGTTTCGTCCGCGGCCGGAAAGGCGCGCGCGCCGCAAAGCAGCACTGTCGTCCAGCCCTGCGCGCTCGCCCAGCGGGCATATTCCGCAAAAGCGCCGGCCGCAGCGTCGTCGGCGCTGGCGGAGCCCGCGATGACGAGACGCTTCTCCCGATTGACATTGGCGTCCGGGCGGAACCGGCGCGCTGTTAGCGGCAGACTGTCGAAGGCCAGCGCGCCCTCGATCCCGAGTTTGGCCATAAGGCCGAGCGTCACATGCTCACGGAAAGCGGCGTATTCGACCTGGGCATAGACCTTGCGATAGAGCCCATTTGAGATGGGGTCGGAAATCCGCGGCGCATCCTCCGGATAGCAGGAGTGGTTGATGATCTGGACCGGTTTATCCAGACGCCGCGCCGCCACATAGCAAAGGTAGAGCAACGCGCGCACGTTCTCAGAAAGACCGTGCATCGTGCCCTCGCCGTTCACGACGATCCGGTCCGCATCCTGCAATTGACGCATCAGTTGCGGGTTCGCGGCGACGAACGCATCGAAGAAGCGGTCGTCGTCGAAGTCGTGGATCGATGGCGGCGCCGGCCGCGCCTGGTAGATCGCCCGGATCGGCGTCGCCTCAATATCGTAGCCGCGCGCCGCGATCTGTTCGCGGATGGCGAGGCTGGTGGCGGTGCAGCCCCAGTGATACCAGGCGGTCGTATCGTTGAAGAGCAACGCGCGCGGCCTGGCGCCGTGGTTGGCCATCGGCCGCGGCGGAACCGGGCGCAGAGGATCGGCCATCGCCGGCGGCGGGCCGCCCGCGGCCATATCGGCGACGACGCTCGCCGCCGCCTCCATCACCGGCGCCCAGGCGCCTGGCGCATCCTGGCGCACATGGGCCACCGATTCATACCAGGGGTTGCCCTCTTCCGCCCCGAACCAGCGCCAGTCAGGCTCGTAGTTCAGCAGCATCAGGGTGGGGACGCCAAGCGCCCCGGCGAAATGGATCGCCGAGTTGTCGATGGAGACGACCACGTCGAGCGCCGCGACCTGAGCGGCGAAATCGTCAAGCGGCCCATCGGCGTCGATATCGGCGTCGTCGACGATCTCGGCGCCCGTCGCCGACCGCGCCGCCGCCAGTTCCGCGCCGCAGTCGCCATATTGCAGGTTCACGAACCGAACGCCTGGCTGCTCGAGAACCGGGCTCCAATGCTCCAGCATCGCGCTGCGGCGTCCGCCGGTGACCGGATTGCCGCTCCGCCAGGCGAAGCCGACGACCAGTTTCGGGGCGGCCCCATCGGGCATCGGCTCGCGATAACGCTTGCGCAGTTCAGCGACCCGTGCCGGGTCGGCTTTCAGGTAGGCGCCGGACGGACGCAGATCGTCATAGGTCGGCGCCAGTCGGGACATCAGCGCCCCGGCCTGGATCTGACAGTCGAAGTCCGGCGAGGTGAACGCCGGCAGCGACGGGTTCTGGCTGGGGCCGACGATGACGCCTGGAAACGACCGGTCGAACAGGTCGACCAGCCGGCCATTGCTTTCCAGATATACGGCGGCGCCCATGTCGGTCAGCTTGTGCAGGAGGGCGGTCGCCATCACTTCGTCGCCCACGCCCTGCTCGGCGTAGACGAGGATCTTCTTGCCTGTCAGGTCGCCGCCATCCCAGATCGGATAGGCATGGGGACGGACCTGATCCGCGAAGCCATCGGTCTCCCACCGGCGTTCGTAGTTCGCATAGCCTTCCTGGAACTTCTTCTGGCGGATCTGAGCGAGCGCGAGGCTGAGCCCGTAGCTCCCGTTCTTCGGCGCCAACTCCACGGCTTTCGCATAGGCGGCCTCGGAGCCGGCAAGGTCGCGCAGATCGCGCCGCGCCGCGCCGAGCGTCGCCCACAATGAGGCCTGTCCCGGCGCCAGTTCCGTCGCCTTGGACAAAACCTCCTCGGCCTCGGCGCTGCGCTCCAGCGACCAGAAGACGTTGCCGAGACCGCCCAGGATTTCCGGCCAGTCGGGGCGAAGGCTCAACGCCCGCCGAAAGATATCGACGGCCTCGTCATGCCGCTCGAGGCGATAGAGCAGAATGCCGCGAACCGCCCAGCCGCGGGCGTCGTTCGGCGCCGCGTCGCATGCGCGCTCCGCCGCCGCGAGCGCCTGCTCGAACTGGCCGATCGATTCCATCGCCATCGCCAAAACGGCGTCGGCGTCCATCGCTTCGGTGAGCTCGGACGCGATCGCCCGATCGATGTGCACGCTTTGGGCCGCCCCGTGGGACGCGCTTTCGACGCGCGCGCCGAGTTGACTGGCGATCTGTTCGGTCTGGGCGTGCGCCTCATCAGCGCGGCCGAGTTTCTGGAGGGCCTGGAGGGCGCCGACCCTGGCGACCAGATTGTCAGGCGCCGCGCGAAGCGCGCGCTGATAGACGTCCGCCGCTTCCTCATAGCGTTCCGCCCGGTTCAGCGTATTGCCATAGGCGACGAGGGCGGCCGGATTGTCCGGCGCCAGCTTCGCCGCGCGCTTCGCCGCCGCGGCGGCGCCCGAGTGGTCGCCAAGAATGGAGCGGCTGGCGGCGAGATTGCTCCATGCCGCCGCAACGCCGGGCGCGACCTTGACGGCCGCTTCCAGGTCCGCGACCGCGGCCTCGTGCAGGCCCTTGCCTTGCAGAACGGCGGCGCGGTTGACCCGCATCCACCCCGCGCCCGGTTCGGCGAGGATGGAGCGGTCGAGCATGGACATGCCTTCCTGGTATCGGCCCTTTCGAACCTTGGCGAGGCCCAGGAGATGAAGCGCCGTCGCGTCGCGCGACTTAACGGGGTCCAGTTCTTCGAGAATGGCTTCGGCGGCGTCGAAATCGCCTGCTTCGATCAGGCTTGCCGCTTTCTGGGATTGGGCGCGCGCCGCCGGCGTCTGCGGATTGGAAGTGGATACGCTGCGAACGCCGCTGCCGCGTCGATTCAGGTTTCTGCGCTTCGCCATGTTTTTCCCTTATCTGCCCGCGACGAGAGCTTGGCTCCGGGTCCGAAGCAACATGACGCGTTATGGTTAACGGCGCTTTAGTCCGCGGGTCGCGCGCCGCCGCATGAGCCGGCGGATCAGAGCGTGAAGCGGATCGGATACCGGCCGTTCGCCATGATGTGCTGGCGGCCGATACGGCGCTTTGCGTCGATGATGATCGGCGCGCGCAGATTGGCGGACATCTCGACGCCGTCGGCCGTGCGCCGAATGGCGACGATCAGCAGGGTCAGCGCATCAGACGGCCGAACCTCGCACTGCTTGTAGGCGTCCTGGAGGTCGGAAGGATCGATGACGTCGGCGGCCGCGACCGCTTCCGTGACGACGAAGCCCAATTCCGCATCGTCAACGGACTGGAGAAGTTTGAAGCGCTCCATCCCGGCTCTCGGCAGGTTCAGCACCGCGAAATCGCTGCGCCCGTCGAATCCCAGTAGCCCGCGTGGGAACGTCAACAGATTCGCGACGGGAACCTCGACCGAGCCGATCCGGCTGGCGACGATGCGCACATCGGGCCGAGGGGCCTCTTCCGTATCTGTCGCCTGCATTGGCATTGCGCCCATTGCTAACTCTCCAAAACTGTGCGGCGCCGCCGCCTGCTGGTTGGTTAACGATTGTCCATTACGTCACGCCGTCCCTAGAGGAACGACGTCAAACTCACTTGCCGGAGCCGTGCGAGAGCGGCCAACGCGGCCTGCATCTGCGCTTCCTGTTCGCTTAATTGAGAAATCGCCTGCGCGAGATCGACGTTCTCGAGATCGCTGACGCTTTCGTCGATCGCCAGGCGGAAATCCTCCATACGCACGGTCTCTTTCTCCAATACCGCGCGCGAGCCGCCGATGCGGCTGCGAATATCGGGGAGCTTGTCGACAGCCTCGTTCACGAGGTCGAGCGCCCGATCGACGCGCATCCGCGCGCCTTCCGGGTCCGACAGGTCGACGGTCTGGGCGATCTTCAAGCCGCGAATGAGGCGCTCGAAGCCGTCATCGGCGGCGGTCACGCCGTAGTCGATCGAAAGCGTATCGCTGGCGCGATGCCGGAGCACCTGGTCGTCGCCGGCGTAGTAGAAGCTGTCCGCCGTCTCGGCCAGGAAGTCGCCGTCCGCGGGCAGTTCCGTGATATTCACCGGCGAGGCGTCGGTCCGCGCGCCCGCGAAGAGCGCGCGGCCGTTCTGCTCGGAATTCAGCAGGCCGGCCACCGTCTCCAGCATCGCCTGCATCTGGCCTTCCAGGTCCAGTTCGGCGGCGTTCTCGTTCTGGCCGGCATTGACCAGAAGAACCTTCGCGTCCGACGCCAGCTCCGTAATCTGGGCGACGACGGATTCCATCTTCTCCAGACGGAGATCGATGACGCCATTCGTTTCGACGAACTTGTCGATCCTGGAACGTTCGGTCTCCAACGAAATGAGTCGTTGGGAATCGCGGCCGAGCTCGGAGTAATTGAGCCCGACCTTGCCGGTCGAGATCTGAACCTGAAGGTCGCGCGAATTTTCGATCGAGCGGTTCAGGCTCGACAACATCAGCGCGTGGCTGGAGATATCCGAAACGCGGGTCATCGCCCCTGGCCCTCCGCTAACGCTTCAATCCGATGAGGATTTCCATCATCTCGTCCGCCGTGGTGACCACGCGGGCGGAGGCGCTGAAAGCGTTCTGCAGCACCAGGATGTTCGCGAGCTCCTCATCGAGATTGACGCCGGCCGTATCTGTCAGCCGTGTCTGGAATTGCTCGATCAGCGCTTCTTCGAAGGCCAATCGCTCCGCTTCGTCCGCCGCCTGCTGGCTGTTCAGCCCGACGATCTCGGCCGCGTATTCGTGCAGCGGCTTGTTCACCGGCGGCAGGCCGCCGACGGCGTCGATGTTGCGATCCGCGGAGAACGCGGCCGCCATTTCCTGCATCAGTCCGCCGTCGCCGATCGCGACGAGCCTGTCCGTTCCCACTACGGGCGCATCGGCCGTCGCCGACATGCCGCCCCGCGAAACCCGGGACGGATTGGAAACGAGGTCTTGCCGCACTTTCAGGGCGCTGGCGGCGCCCGCGTCGCTGTCGCCCTGGACCGCGCCCGCCGTGACGAACAGATCGTTCAGGCCAAAGAAATTCGAAAAGCCCTCGAACGACTGCGGTCCGGCCCCCGCGTTCAAGGTGATTGCGGCGTCCGCACCGCCGTTCAGATCGACCATGCCGACGCCGTTCGCGGCGTTCGACGCCGAGATCACGAGCCTGCCGTCGCCAGTAATGGTCGCCGAACCATGCACGCCGAGGCCCGCATCGATAGCGGTCGCCAGGTCGCTGATGGTGTACACGTCCGCGGGCAGGTCGAAGGATGCGACCGCAAGGCCGGACGCGTCGGCGATTGCGAACCGAACGTCGCTGCCGATCGTGACCGAATCCGTCGCCGGATCGGCGAAGGCGCGCGATCCCGTCAGCGTCTGCGCGGCCGGAAGGCCCATGCCGCGATTGTGGACCGCATTCGCCATGTCCCTGGCATTGGCGGCCAGAACGTCGAACTGGCGCAGCAGGTTCGGAAGAATGCTGTCCCGCGCCTCGAGCAAGCCTTTCAGCTCGCCGTCGCGAATGTCCGACTGAATCGAAACGCCGTCCGAACGGGCGATGTCATCGTAGGCGGCGTCGAGGCTGCCGGCGCCGGACGGCGTGTAGGTAAGCTGAACCGCGGCGCCGTCCACCAGCGCGCGCGCATCGCCGGTATACGCCACCACCTCGCCATTGGAGCGGGTGAAGGTCTTGATGTTGATCTTTTCGCCGATCCGCTGGAGCGCCTGGTCGCGCATGTCCTCCAGGTCGCCGATATCGGCGCCCGGCGTCAGCGCCCGCGTCGCGATCTTTCCGTTCAGATCGGAGACAAGCTCAAGATCGACATTGATTTCGGAGATCGTCCGCTCGATCGAGAGGTCCGCCTCTCGCCGCAGCGCGAACAGCTCCTGCGAGATGGAATTAAGCTCCGTCGCGAAGGTGACGGCGTCGTTGATGAACGAGTTCGCCGCCGTGGCGCTTTCCGGATCGACGGCAAGCTCTTCCATCCTGGAGGTCAGGTCCGCCAGACGCTGGCCGATGGAGCTGTCGGAGGAAATGTCGCCGAACAGGTCCTGGGTCAGGGTGAAATAGGCATCCCGCACCTGCGACCGGCCTAGGGTCGCGCTTTCCGTCCGCACTTGCTGGGTCGCGAAGGTATCGGTGACCCGTTCGATCCCGATCATCCGCACGCCGCGCGCGCCGACGCCGCCCGCATCCGCCGTCTCCGATTGCAGGATGCGGCGGGAATACCCCTCCGTCTGCGCGTTCGCGATGTTGTGCGACGCGATTTCCATGCCGCGCTGGTTCAGCGCGAGCCCGCTGACCGCGGCATTGAGGGCGTTTGTGATCGACATGGCGTGTACCTGAACCGGCGGCGTCTAGAAGGACCGCGCTTAGAGCTGACGGCTGACGGAAACCGGCTGGCCGCCGGCGTTCCGGGCCGCGGCCAGGGGCGCGAACATCCGGCCGCGCCCATAGCTCGGCTGCTGCGCGGCATCCACGGCGGCGCGGGCGATCGCATCTACGAGGCGGCGATTGGCTTCGGCGGCGGCGCGAAGCTGCGCCACGTTCCGATCGATCGCCACCTGCAGCTTGCGGGTCGCCTCTTCCAGTTCGGACTGGACCGCCGGCTCCACCGATGCCCGCAGGAGCGGCTGCGACTTAAGCGCCTGAACCTTGGCTTCGTAGTTGCGGAACTGCCGCGCCTTTTCCGTGCGCATGCGCTCCAGGCAGCCGACGTCGCCGCGACGCAGCGCATCGACCTCCGCTTCAAGCATCGCGACCAGGCGCCCTGTCGCCAGAACGGCTTCGCCAACGAGGCCGGTTGCATTCCGATTGGTCATTGGGAAGTCTCCGCTTGGATATCAACGAGAGTGCGCAACACCGCGTCGGCGATGCCGACGCCGCCGGACCGAGCGGCGTTCGCCGCCCATTCGTCCGTTAGAAGCTCGCGAAACATCTTTTCGCCCGGACCGCCGCCGAACAGCTCATTGACGGGCGAGTCCTTCATAGCGAGCTGAAACATCTGGGCGAGGAATTGGGCTTCGAAATCCTCGGCCGCCTTGCGCATCGCCGCTTCGTCGCCATGCGCGGCGAACTGCGGCTTCGCCGGTTTCCGCCCCGCCCCGTGGGCGTCCATGATCGAGAGAACGTCCATCACATCACCTGAATTTCAGCGTGGAGCGCGCCGGCGGCCTTGATCGCCTGAAGAATGGAGATCATGTCGCGCGGGCCGATGCCGAGGGCGTTCAGGCCATTCACCAGATCCTGGAGGCTGACCCCGGATTCCACGACGGCGAGCCGCCGATCCGAGTCGTCTTCCACCTCGACGGCGGAGCGCGGCACGACCGTCGTTTCGCCGTTCTCCGCGAAAGCATTCGGCTGCGAGACTTGCGGCGTCTCGGTGACGCGGATCGTCAGATTGCCCTGCGCGATCGCGACCGTGCTGATCCGAACCTTGTCGCCCATGACGATGATGCCGGTCTGCTCGTCGATGACCACGCGCGCCGGTAGGTCGGGCGTAACTTCCAGCTGCTCGATTTCGCCGATCGTCGCGACGAGATCGCGGCCGCCGCCGGCGGTGAGGTCAACCGCGACGGTGCCGGGATCGACGGCGCGCGCGGACCCGGGGCCCAGCTTCTTGTTGACGGCCCCGGCGACGCGGCGCGCGGTCGTGAAATCGGGATTGCGCAGCGCCAGGCGCACGCGCTTCAGGCTCTTCAACTCGAACGGCACTTCCCGCTCGACGATGGCGCCCGAAGCGATGCGGCCGTTGGTCGGCACGCCCTTGCTGAGGGTTTCCGCCTGGCCGGCCGCTTCGAAGCCGCCGACGGCGATCTGGCCCTGGGAAACGGCGTAGACTTCGCCGTCCGCCCCGATGAGCGGCGTTACGAGCAGCGTGCCGCCGAGGAGGCTCTTGGCGTTGCCGAGCGCGCTGACGGTCACGTCGACCCGGCTGCCCTGACGCGCGAACGGCGGCAGGATGCCGGTCACCATAACGGCGGCGACGTTCTTGGTTTGCAGGTTGGCGCCGCGGGTGTTCACCCCGAGCCGCGCCAGCATCCCGACGACGCTTTCCTTCGTGAAGACCGCGTTGCCCAGATTGTCGCCGGTGCCTTGCAGGCCCACGACCAACCCGTATCCGACCAGCAGGTTGTCCCGAACGCCTTCGAAGCTGACGATGTCCTTGATGCGCGACCGGGCGTTCGCCCGGTCGAGGGGCGCGACCGCCCCGACGACGCCGGCGACGACGATCGCGAGAGAGAGGAGGATGTGAATGGTTCGACGCATGGCGCTTTCGGTTCGCTGGGACATTCGGCCCCTCACCATGCGAACCGCGTGCCAAACGCACGATACGATTTAACATATTGATTTTATTTATTTTATATATTGCCGCTCATCGAAACATGTCGCTGGGCGGCAAGTCTTGCCGGGCGCATTCGGGTCCTGCTCCGGGCGGTTAACTTATTCTTGACCTTCCAGCGGCGACATTCGCTGCGACGCCCCGCCGGGCGCTCCGATTTAGGAGAAGACGGAAGTCCATGAAGATCAACGCCGGCAGCGACGCACGCGGCGTTCGGGCGAACGCGCCGAAGAAACGCGCGGGCGAGACGAACGGCGCCGGGTTCGCCAACCATCTGGGCCAGTCCACCGCGGCCGCCCAGGCGGAATCAGCCAGCGGGGCCGGCAGCGTCGCCGCGTTGCTGGCGGTCCAGGCGGCCGGCGATGCGCTGGAGGGGCGCCGTCAGGCCTTCGACAGGGCCGAGAACCTTCTAAAGCAACTGGACGCCTTGCGGCTCGCCCTTCTGGATGGCCGCATGGACAATGCGGCGCTCAAGCGGATCGCGGACGAGATCTCGAACCGGCCCATGCCGACCGACGATCCGATGCTCGCGGAACTGGTCGCCGAGATCGAGCTCCGCGCTCAGGTCGAACTGGCGAAACGCGGCTTGAACTGAGCCGCGGCTACTGCCGCATATTCCCTGAAAACGAAAACGCCGGCCGGACTGACGCGCCGTCCGGGAAACCGGACGGCTGAGTCCGACGCTAGTTCAGCACGATCTCGACCCGCCGGTTGCGCGGTTCGCGCACGCCGTCCTGCGTCGGCACGAGCGGGTCGCGCTCGCCGCGGGCATAGATAATGATGTCTTTCTCCGGCACGCCGTTCGCCACTAGCTCGCGTTTCACCGCAAGCGCGCGGCGGCGCGATAGCCGGTCGTTATAGGCGGAGGGGCCGGACCGGTCGGCATGACCGGTCACGTCGATGCGGGTCAGCGTCACGACCTGGGCCGCGGCCGCCGCGTCGCGGACGACCTGGCCGCCATCGGCGCGAATGACCGCGCTGTCGAAATCGAAGAACACCATGAACTGGCGTTCCGCCGGCGGGCGCTCGGCCGGGGCGGCGGCCGTCAGCGGCGGCGGCGCGACCGGGCGGACCACGGGCGGCGGAGCCGGCGCCGGAGCGGGCGCGGCCGCCATGGACGACGACGAGTCGAAGAGCGGGCCAAAGCTGTAACGCAGGCCGACCATCAGCGTATGGTTCTTATTGTCGATGTTCGCGGCGCGGCCCAGATCGCTGCCCTGGATTTCCGTCGTCGCGAAATAGCGATAATCGACGAACGCATCGATATTCTCGTCGAGATAGAAGCTGGCGCCGACGATGCCCTGATAGGCGAACACCACTTCCTCGCCGATATCGTCATATTCGGCGTAGGCGCCGCCGATGCCCGCCCCGATATAAGGCGTGACGAAGGATCCGATATCGAAGTCGTAATAAAGGTTGGCCATCAGGGCGATGGTGTCGAGGTCGCCGTCCGGCCGCCGCGCGACATTGTTGGTGACCGGATTGATCACGGTCGCCTTGTCCGTGCTGTTCGACCGGTAGGATAGTTCGCCTTCGATCCTGGGGCCGCCGAAGCTGTAGCCGATCACGCCCATCAGCGCGAAGCCCAGATCGAAGTCGGCGTCGCCGTTGAAGCGCACGCCGCCGATATCGGCTTCTTCGTGGTAGTTCAGGCCGCCGCCGGCGCCAATATAGATGCCTTCGGCAACCTGAGCCCCGGCCGCCACCGGCGCCAGCATGCAAGCCGCCGTCGCCAGACCGAGCATACGTTTCTTCATTGTCGCTCTCCACGAAGTCCAAGGCGTTGGACCGAGTTTCGCCGGGTTTGTAGCACCGATGGTTCGAGCCGCACAATCACGGGCGGCTTTTAGAAAATCATGCCGATAATTTACGCAGCCTTAAGGTTGACGAATAGAAAAGGGCTAACAGGCGAAGAACATGGAGAGCGGCGAAATGGCTCGACCGAAGCGCGTTCACACCCCGAAGCTGAGCCGCGAGGCTTTGACGACCCTCCTCGATCTGATCGAAATCAAGCTGCAAAGCATGGAAGTGTTTGATCGCGAGGACGCGCGAGAGGCCAAATCGCTATCCGAGGCCCGCGGCGAAATCGCATCGATCCTCGGCATTACGATCGTTCCGATCACGCCGCCCCGCACCGCCGCGAACGCGTCTTCCCGCCTCCAGCGCGCCTGATCGCAACCGCTCCGCCTGCCGCGTCCGCCCTCCCAGGCGGGCCGAACGCGCGACGACCGTGATTATTCAGCCGTTCAGCCGCTCCTGCAGGAGCGCATTCACAGACTTCGGGTTGGCCTTGCCCTGGCTCGCCTTCATCACCTGACCGACGAAGAAGCCGATCAGCTTGGTCTTGCCGGCTTTGAACTCTTCCACCTTGTCCGGATTGGCGGCGATCGCCTGATCGACCAGCGCCGCAATGGCGCCGTCGTCCGAGATCTGCGCGAGCCCGCGTTCCGCCACGACATCCGCCGCCGATTTGCCCTCGGTCCACATGAACTCGAATGCTTCCTTGGCCTGACGGCCGGAAATCTTGTCGGCCTGCACCATCTCCACAAGCGCGCCCAGTTCTTCCGGCGGCACCGGCGCCGCCGCGATGTCGCCGCCATCCTTGTTCAGCCGACCGAACACCTCGCCCATGACCCAGTTTGCGACCAGCTTGGCGTCCCCGCCATTCGCCGCCGCTTCAAAATAGGCGGCGCTTTCCCGGTCGGCGGTCAGAACGTCGGCGTCATAGTCCGAGAGGCCGAGCTCGGCCACGAAGCGGGCGCGCTTCGCGTCAGGAAGTTCGGGCATCTCGGCCTTGAGCCGCGCCACCGTCGCCTCCTCGAGCACCAGCGGCGGCAGATCGGGGTCCGGGAAATAGCGATAGTCGTGGCTTTCTTCCTTGCTGCGCATCGAACGGGTCTCGCCCGTGTTCGGATCGAACAGCCGCGTTTCCTGAAAGACCTCGCCGCCCGCCTCAAGCACCTCAACCTGGCGTTCCGCTTCATAGGCGATCGCTTCGCGGATGAAGCGGATCGAATTGACGTTCTTGATCTCCGTGCGCGTGCCGAGCGGCCCGCCCGGCCGGCGAACGGACAGGTTCACGTCGCAGCGCAGCGACCCCTCTTCCATATTGCCGTCGCAAACGCCGAGATACCGAAGGATCGAACGCAGCTTCGTCACATACGCAGCCGCCTCGTCGGCGGACTGGATGTCCGGGTCGGTCACGATCTCCATCAAGCCGACGCCGGCGCGGTTCAGATCGATATAGGACCGATAAGGATCCCGGTCGTGGATGCTCTTGCCGGCGTCCATCTCCAGGTGCAGGCGCGTCACGCCGATGCGCTTCGGTCCGCTCGTCTCCGTCTCGATATCGAGCCAGCCCTGCCCGACGATGGGGTCGGAGAACTGGGAGATCTGATAGCCCAACGGCAGGTCGGGATAGAAATAGTTCTTGCGGTCGAAAATCGACACGAGGTTGATCTGGGCATTGAGGGCGAACCCGGTCTTCACCGCCGCTTCGACGCAAACCTCGTTCACGACCGGCAACATGCCGGGCATGCCCGCATCCAGAAAACTGACATGGGCGTTCGGCTCCCCGCCGAAGGCCGCCGACGCGCCGGAGAACAGCTTCGCCTGGGAGACGACCTGGGCATGGGTCTCAAGCCCGATCACCAATTCCCATGGGCCGTCCCGGCCTTGGATCGTCTGATCGGCCTGGCTCATCGGCCCGCCTCCGCCGCCAGGCGCGGCCGCAGATCGAAGGCCGCCGCGTCCTCAATAGCCTGAGCCAGACGCAGCATCGGCCCTTCCTCGAACGCCCGCCCGATCACATGCAGGCCGAGCGGCAGGCCCTTGTCGTTCAATCCCGCCGGCACGGAGATCGCCGGCAGGCCGGCCAGGCTCGCGGGCACGGTGAAGACGTCGTTCAGATACATGGCGATCGGATCGTCCTCCTTTTCGCCGACGGCGAAGGCGGGGCCGGGAGTCGTCGGCGTCAGCAGCACGTCGACGTTCTGGAACGCGGCATCGAAATCGCGGGAGATCAGGGTGCGCACCCGCTGCGCCTTCTTGTAATAGGCGTCGTAGTAGCCAGCCGAGAGGACATAGGTCCCGATCAGCACGCGCCGGCGCACTTCGGCGCCGAAGCCCTGGCCCCTGGTCGCGCCGTACATGCCGATCAGGTCTTCGCCCTCGACCCGGTCGCCATAGCGCACGCCGTCATAGCGGGCGAGGTTCGCGGACGCCTCCGCCGGCGCGACGATGTAATAGGCCGGCAGCGCCGATTTGGTCATCGGCAGGGAGACTTCGACGATCTCCGCGCCCGCCGCCTTCGCCATCTCGACGCCGCGCCGCCAGACGGCGTCGATCTCCGCCGGCATGTCGTCGACGCGGTATTCTTTCGGCACGCCGACCCGGAGGCCCTTCACGCCTTGGGATAGCTCGGCTTCGAAGTCCGGCGCGGGGCGGGGCACCGACGTGGAATCCTTCGAGTCATGGCCCGACATGCCGGTGAGCACGAGCGCCGCATCGCGCACGGAGCGCGTGATCGGCCCCGGCTGGTCCAACGACGAAGCGAACGCCACGACGCCCCAGCGGGAGCAGCGCCCATAGGTCGGCTTCAGGCCGACGACGCCGCAGAACGCCGCCGGCTGCCTGATCGACCCGCCGGTGTCCGTGCCGATGGCGGCGATGGCGGCGCCGGCGGCGACGGCCGCGGCGGACCCGCCGGAAGAGCCGCCCGGCGAGCGGGGACGATTGTCTCCATCCGCGCGCCAGGGGTTCAACGTCGGCCCGAAAGCGCTGGTGGTCGTGGACGAGCCCATGGCGAATTCGTCCAGATTGGTCTTGCCGAGCAGCACGGTCCCGGCCGCCTTCAATTGGGCGGAAACGGTCGATTCATAGGGCGGGGCGAACGCGCCCAGAATGCGGGACGACGCCGTGGTGCGCACGCCCTCGGTGCAGAACAGGTCCTTCAACGCAATCGGCATGCCGGTGAGCGGCGCGGCGTCGCCGGACTGGATGCGCGCGTCCGCCGCCGCGGCGTCGGCGCGCGCTCGATCCGGCGTTTCGGTGACGTAGATGTTGAGATCGCGCGTCTCGGCCATCGCGCCGAGATAGGCGTCGGTCAATTCGACCGCTGTTATGTCCTTGGCTGCGAGGCGATCCCGCGCCTCAGCGACGCCGAGAGACAGCAGTTCCATATTCGTCGCCATGACTATTCGATCACCTTCGGCACGGTGAAGAACGGCGGCTCCGCGTTCGGCGCATTGGCGAGAACCGCTTCGGCCTGTTCGCCGTCCGTCACCACATCCTGGCGCAGCGGCGCCCGATCGACGCCGACGCCGACCATCGCCGGCACGTCATCCGTCGGGATCGCGTTCAGGGTCTCGACCCAATCCAGAATGCCGTTCAATTCGCCGACGAGGCCGTCCATTTCATCCGCATCGACGTCGATGCGGGCCAGGCGGGCGATACGGGCGACGGTTTCGCGGTCCAGGGACACCGGCGATCTGCCTCCTTCAGGGAAAAAAATCAGGATTTCTTGCGCTTTTACGCCAGCCGCGATTAGCATCGCCCATGCCAATCTGCAAGCCTGAAGACCTGCAATCCGCCCTGCCCCCGGCAGCCCGCCTCCTCGGCCTGGACGTCGGGGCGAAAACGATCGGCGTCGCGCTTTCCGACCCCGGGCTGATCATCGCGACCGCGCAGACCACGCTGCGTCGCGGCCGGCGGTTCAAGGAAGCCGGCGAAGCCCTGGTCGACCTGATCGACGAAGCGGGCGTCGGCGGAATCGTCGTCGGCCTGCCGCTCGACCTTTCCGGCAAGCCGGGCCCCCGCGCGCAATCCGCCCGAGCCGTCGCCCGCAACCTGTTGGAATTGCGCGATCTGCCGCTGACTTTCTGGGACGAACGCCTGTCGACCAACGCCGTGCGGCGCGCCATGCTGGAAGCGGATCTAAGCCGGGCGAAGCGCGGCGCCGCCATCGACGCGGCGGCGGCGGCGTTCATCCTGCAAGGCCTGCTCGACTTTCTGCACGACGCCCGCGCCGCCAGCAACTTCGCGCAGCGCACCTAAGATCGCGTCACCTCCGGTCGTCTTACATCACCGACAGATCGGCGTCCTTGCCCATCATCCAGGCGCCGACGGATTGCAGGTGCGTCTTTCGGCCCTGCAATTGCTGGGTCACAGTATGAATGTCGCGGAACCGGCGTTCGAACGGACTGGCGGCGAAGATCGCGTCGCCGCCCGCCAGATCGTACAACGCATCGACCGCGGCCTTCGCCTCGTGGATCGCAAAGGTGGAGGCTAGCCGCGTGCGGGCGCGGCCCGTGACGCTGAGGTCCCCGCTCGCCAGCGTCTCCGCCCACACCTGCTCCGTTTCCTGTTTCAGGAACGCGCGGGCCGACATGATGCGCGCGGAGGCGAGCGCCGTTTCGGACTGGGCGACCGGGCTGTCGGCCACGGTGGATTTGGCGAGGCGCGGCGTCTTGTTCTGCGCGAACGCGAGGAATTCGCCCAACACGCCCTGAGCGATCCCAAGCGCCACGGAGGCGAACCCGACAGCGAACAGGGTCATCGACGGATAGCAATACAGCGGCGCGTCGTAGACGCGACTTTTCGGGGAATCCCGCAGGGTCGAGAACCGCTCCGGCACGAACACATTGTCCAGATCGTAGCCGTCGCTCGCGGTGCCGCGGAGCCCGATCACATTCCAGATGTCTTTCATCTGGATCGTTTCGGCCGGCATGAGGAACGTGCGCACCTCCGTCACGCCGTCGGCGTCGCGACGCGGCTCGCCATCCGCGCCGATGACCTTGGTATGGGCGCCGAGCCATGTCGAATGCCGGCCGCCGCTCGCGAACATCAGCGAGCCCGAAAGGCGATAGCCGCCCTCGGCCTCGGCCGCCTGTCCGGGCCCCGGCCCCCAGGCGACGACGGCGCGGGGGTCTCGCCCCCATATCTCTATCGACGCTTCAGGGCTCAGATAGGCCGCCGTCATGGCGCAGCCATTGCCCTGGCACACGCACCAGGCGACGCTGGCGTCGCGCCGGGCGAGCGCTTCAATCGCCGCCATGAACTCGACCGGCGTGGTCTCCTCGCCGCCAAACGGCTTCGGCAGGAGCATGCGAAAAAGCCCTTGGTGGTGCAGCGCATCCAGCAAAGCCGGGGGCAAGCGGCGGTCTTTTTCGATCTGGTCGGCGTGCGCGTCGATCAATCCGGCGATGGCGGCGACGCGCGCCGCGGGCGGTTTCCGCCTCTCTCCGGCGGTCGATTGTCCATCCATGGGCGTGCTCCCGATCAAATTCGGCGCTTGCCGAAACGCCGTCAGCTTGCGAGTCTAGCATTCGATCCGTCAAGCGGACGGCCGCGCCAGCGACGCCGCACGCCAGCAATCTAGCGAGGAACCCCTATGACAATGAACGGCGCCGAAAGCCTCGTCCGCACGCTTGTCGCAAGCAATGTGGACGTCTGTTTCACGAACCCCGGCACGTCCGAAATGCACTTCGTGGCGGCATTGGACTCCGTGCCCGGCATGCGTTGCGTTCTGGGCCTTTTCGAAGGCGTCGTGACCGGCGCGGCCGACGGCTATTACCGGCTTTCCGGCGGCCCGGCCTCTACCCTGCTGCACCTGGGCCCCGGACTCGCCAACGGCCTGGCGAACCTGCACAACGCCAAGAAGGCGCGCTCCGGCATCGTGAACGTCGTCGGCGACCATGCCACCTATCATCTGGAGCACGACGCGCCGCTCACCTCCGATATCCAAGGCGTGGCCACGCCCATGTCCCATTGGGTGAAGTCTTCGCCCAAGGCCGAAGGCATCGCGGCCGACGGCGCGCTCGCAGTCGAAGCGGCCCGCACCTCGCCCGGCCAGATCGCGACCCTGATCCTGCCGGCGGATACCGCCTGGAACCCGGGCGGCGAGCCGGTGACGGCCAAGCCGGCCGCAGCCAGGGTCCGCGTTTCCCACGACGCCGTCGTCGCCGCCGCGAAGGCGCTGACGGCGGCCGGCGCTTCTGGCACGCTGATGCTGGGCGGCGTCGCCCTGCGCGAAAAGGCGCTCGACTATGCCGGCCGCATCGCCGCGAAGACGGGCTGTAAGCTCCTGTCCGAAGGCCAGAACGCGTTGCTGGAGCGCGGCGCCGGCCGCGTGAAAGTCGATCGGGTGCCGTATGTCGTCGATATGGCCCGCGGCGTTCTGAAGGACGTGCGCCAGATGGTGCTTTGCGGCGCCAAGCAACCGGTCGCGTTTTTCGCCTATCCCGGCAAGCCCAGCATCCTGACGGCGGACGGCTGCGAGATCACGACCTTGGCGACCGTCGATCAAGACCTCGAGGGCGCGCTGGAAGCGCTCGCCGCGGAACTTGGCGCGACCGGCGAAGCGCCCGCCAATCAGGCGAGCCTCGACCGCCCGGACATGCCGACCGGCGCCGTCGACCTGGACAAGATCGCGGCGATCCTCGGCGCGATGCTGCCCGAAGACGCCATCGTCGTCGATGAATCGGTGACCTCCGGCCGCGGCTTCTTCCCGCTGACGTCCGGCGCGCCGGCCCATAGCTGGTTGAACGGCATGGGCGGCTCCATCGGCTACGCAATGCCGGTTTCGATCGGCGCCGCCGTCGCGGCGCCGGACCGCAAGGTCGTGACGCTCGAAGGCGACGGCAGCGGCATGTACACGATGCAGTCCCTCTGGACGATGGCGCGCGAGAACCTGGACATCACCGTCGTCGTGTTCGCGAACCGGGCCTATCGCATCCTGCAGGGCGAGTTGACCAATGTGGGCGTGCAGAACCCGGGGCCGCGCGCCGTCGATATGTTGAGCCTCGACCGGCCGGCGGTCGACTGGACGGGCATGGCGAAGAGCCTGGGCGTCGAATCCACGCGGGCGACGGATTGCGACGAACTCGTCCGCGGGCTGCGACACGGTCTCGCCGTGGACGGCCCTTACCTGATCGAACTAATTCTGTAGGGGCTGGCCCGGCGTCGGGGCGCCGCTCGCAGTTCGGTCGCGCGACTGTTATTGGCCAAACCGGCGGCGGCGGTCCATGTCGTAGCGACCCTTCGCCGCCGGGAGCGCGTCAATGGCCCCAACCGAGCTGAAACCCGACCTTTGCGTGATTGGGGCGGGCTCGGCCGGGCTTAGCGTCGCCGCCGGCGCCGTCCAGATGGGCGCGTCCGTCGTGCTGATCGAACGCGGGGAGATGGGCGGCGACTGCCTGAACTATGGCTGCGTGCCGTCGAAAGCGCTGCTCGCGGCGGCGAAGCAGGCGCAAAGCCTGCGCGACGGCGCAAAGTTCGGCGTCCAACCTGTCGAGCCCAATGTCGATTTCGGCGCGGTGATGGACCATGTGCATGGCGTCATCGCCGAAATCGCGCCCCACGACAGCCAGGAGCGCTTCGAAGGCCTTGGCGTCACCGTGATCCGAGCGCCGGCGCGTTTCGTGGCCCCGGATTGCGTGGAAGCCGGCGGAAGCAGGGTCAAGGCGCGCCGGTTCGTGATCGCCGTTGGCTCGCGGCCTGCCGTTCCGCCGATCCCGGGCCTCGCGGATGCGCCCTATCTGACCAACGAAACCCTGTTCGCGAACCGAACCCTCCCGCGACGGCTTCTGATCGTCGGCGGCGGTCCGATCGGGATGGAGATGGCCCAGGCGTTCCGAAGGCTCGGCACCGGCGTGACCGTGCTGGAGGCGCGGCGCGCGCTCGGACGAGACGACCCCGAGCTCGCGGCCGTCGCGCTAGAGCGGCTTCGGGCGGAAGGCGTCGAGATCCGGGAGAATGCTGCCGTCGAGCGGATCGATCACGACGGCGCGGCCTATCGCGTAACGCTCGCCGGCGGCGAGGCTGTCGACGGCGATCAGTTGCTGGTGGCGACCGGCCGTATGCCGAACCTGGAAGACCTGAACCTATCGGCCGCCAACGTCGATCACGATGCTAATGGCGTTCTGGTCGATAGACGCCTGCGCAGCCGGTCCAACCCCAAGGTCTTCGCCGCCGGCGACGTCGCCGGCCCGTATCAATTCACCCATGTCGCCGCCTATCACGCCGGCGTGGTCATCCAGAACGCCCTTTTTCGCCTGCCCGCCAAAGCCGACCACTCCAGCGTTCCCTGGACGACATACACCGACCCGGAACTCGCCCAGGTCGGCCTGACGGAGATCGCGGCCCGCGAGCGCCACGGCGACGGCGTCAACGTCCTGCGCGCGCCGTTCGCGGAGAACGATCGGGCGCGGGCCGAGCGCCGCACGGAAGGCCTTCTCAAGGTCGTGACTGACAAGCGCGGACGCGTCCTCGGCGCGGGCGCGGTCGGCGTCGGAGCCGGCGACCTGATCGTCCCATGGGCCCTCGCCGTCACCCGGCGGGACGCGGCGTCTCGAATCGCGCGCGTGATCGCGCCCTACCCCACGCGGAGCGAGGCCTCGAAACGCGCGGCGGGCGCCTTCTTCACGCCAAAATTGTACGGAACACGCGTCAAATGGCTCGTCAAAATGCTTGCAAAACTCGGATGATAGGCATTTTGAAATAACGATGTTGCGCTTCCGCGACGGATCGTCCTAAGGTTCGATCAAGGGATAAGAGGCGCTTCAAGACGCCTTCCCAGCAGAACAATAAGGCGGGAGGTACGCCACATGCGAGACGCAGGCGGCGCCAAAGGCGACGACCCGATTCTTGTGGTCGATCACGTCGCGAAAAGTTTCGGCGGCGTGAAAGCCGTGACAGATGTAAGCCTGCAAGTTCCGCGCGGCTCGATCTTCTCGATTATCGGCCCGAACGGTGCCGGCAAGACGTCGCTGGTGAATATGATCAGCGGTTTCTATCGGGCCGACCAAGGCTCCATCAAGCTGGACGGCACGGAGCTGATCGGCAAACGGCCGAGCGCAATCGCCGGCCTCGGCGTGGCGCGAACCTTCCAGAATATTGCCTTGTTTCGCGGATTGACCGTGTTGGACAATCTGATGCTCGGCCGGCATGTGCGCATGAAATCCGGCGTACTGAGCTGCTTCCTCTATTGGGGCGCCGCACAGCGAGAAGAGGTCGAGCACCGCAAGCGCGCCGAGGAAATCATCGACTTCCTGCGGATCACGGACCTGCGCCGGGCGAACACCGGCGAGTTGGCCTACGGCCTGCAAAAACGCGTGGAGCTCGGGCGCGCATTGGCGCTGGACCCGACCCTGCTTCTCCTGGACGAGCCGATGGCCGGCATGAACCAGGAAGAGAAGGAGGACATGGTCCGCTACGTGCTCGACGTGAACGCCGAGTTCGGCACCACGATCGTGCTGATCGAGCACGATATGGGCGTCGTCATGGACATTTCGGATCACATCGTCGTTCTGGATCAGGGCCTTAAGATCGCAGACGGCACGCCGGAAGAGGTCAAGCAGGATCCCGCCGTTATCCGCGCCTATCTGGGCGCCTCCCACCTGCAGGAAAAGGTCTGAGACATGGCGGACGCGACGACGCTTCCTGGCCTAGCGCTGGCGAACGCCAAGAACCGGGGCGCAAAGCCCGGAATTCGGGAAAAATATCACGGCATCTGGCAGACCTGGACGTGGGCCGAATATTACGACGAGATGCGTCGGTTCGGGCTCGGTCTACAGGCGCTGGGGTTCAAGGAAGGCGACAAGCTCGCCGTCATCGGCGACAACCGGCCGCAATTGTATTGGGCGCAGCTCGCCGCCCAGGCGCTCGGCGGCGCTTCGGTGCCTGTCTATCAGGACTCGATCGTCGAAGAACTCACCTATGTCCTCGATAACGCGGAAGTCTCGATCATCGTCGCCGAGGACCAGGAACAGGTCGATAAGGCGCTGGCGATGATCGACCGGCTGCCGATGGTGCGCCATATCGTTTATGACGACGGCCGCGGCCTTGGCGACTACGATCATCCGAAGCTGATTTCGTTCGAGGACGTGCAGGAGCGCGGCGCGAGCGGAGACGCAAACGCCTTCGATCGCGGCGTCGAGAGCCTCGACCCGGGCAAGATCGCGCTCATGTCCTATACCTCGGGCACGACCGGACGGCCGAAGGGCGTGGTGCTGAGCCATGGCAACCTGGTGACGACGACGCAAATTTTCGTCGATCAGGAAGACATCCGCGAATCCGACGACTTTATCTCTTACCTGCCAATGGCTTGGGTCGGCGAGACCACCTACAATCTGGTGACCAGCCTGCTTACCGGCGCATGCTCGAACTGTCCGGAAAGCCCGGAGACGCTGCAACGCGACCTTCGGGAGATCGGGCCGACCGGCATGCTCGCCACCCCCCGCGCCTGGGAAGCGGTGCTGTCGGAGATTCAGGTCAAGGTCGAAGACTCCACCGGCGTCAAGCGCTGGGTCTACAACACCTTCATGAACGCGGCGCTCGCCGCGGCGAAGAAGGTCGAAGACGGCGAAGCGCTTACCTTCGGCGACAAATTCAAGCGATGGCTCGGCGATTTCCTCGTCTTCGCGCCAATCCGCGACCAGTACGGCTTCCGTCGCGCGCGCTGGTGCATCACGGGCGGCGCGCCGCTCGGGCCGGACACCTTCCGTTTTTTCGTGGCGCTCGGCGTCAACTTGAAACAGCTCTACGGCGCGACCGAGGTGAGCGGTCTGGTCTCCGCCCAGAAGGACGAGGACGCCAACCCCGACACCGCGGGCAAGCCCTGCGCCGGCATCGAGGTTCGGATCGCCGAATCCGGCGAAGTGCTGGTGAAAAGCCCCGGCGTCTTCCTTGGCTACTACAAGAACGACGAGGCGACCGGCGAAGCGTTTACGGACGACGGCTGGTTCAAGACAGGCGACGCCGGCGTTATCGGCGGCAATGGCCACCTTACGATCATCGACCGGGCTAAAGACGTCGGGCAACTCACGGACGGCACGGCCTTCGCGCCTCAGTTCGTCGAGAACAAGCTGAAATACAGCCCCTACATCTCCGAGGCGATTTCCTTCGGGCATGAGCGCCCCTTCGTCTGCGCGATGATCGCGATCGATCTGAGCACGGTCGGCAAATGGGCGGAGCGCCAGTCGCTGCCCTACACGAACTATCTGGATCTGGCACTGAAGCCGGAAGTTCGGACGCTCATCGGCCAGGAAATCGAACAAATCAACCGCACGCTGCCAGAGCCGCTGCGCATCAAGCGTTTCCTGCTCCTCGGCAAGGACTTCGATGCGGACGATGCGGAAATCACGCGCACGCGAAAACTGCGGCGCGGCTATATCGCGGAGCACTATGCCAACGTGATCGACGCCTTCTACGGCGACCAGGACGAGGTCGACCTTCGGGCGGAAGTCACCTTCGAAGACGGGCGGAAAAGCCACGTCGATATGCGCCTCGCAATTCAGAACGCGGCTTAGGGAGAAGTTAGGGACATGAGCGGCGATTTGGCATTCGGCATCGAATTGGCGGGGCAAGGCATCGCCAATGGCCTGATGTATTCCCTCGTGGCGCTCGGCTTCGTGCTGATCTACAAGGCGACAGATGCGATCAACTTCGCCCAGGGCGAATTCGTGATGATCGCGGGAATCGTGATCTCCGCCCTGGCGGGCGCGGCCTATGAGTTCCCGCTCTGGCTGGCGCTGTTCGCGGGCCTGGTCTTCATGGTCGTGTTCAATATCGGCCTGGAACGGGTGGTGCTGCGGCCGCTGATCGGCCGCCCGATCGTCTCCATCATCATGGCGACGATCGGCCTGGCCTTCATTCTGCGCGGGTTCGGGCCGATGGTGTTCGGCTCCGCGCCGCGGCCGATCAATCTGCCGATACCCGATGTACCGATCATTTTCGGGCCATTCTTCTTCACGCCGATTCAGCTGGTCGGGGCCGGCATCAGCGTCGCGTTCCTGCTGGGCTTCGGCTGGTTCTTCCTTAAGACCCGCTGGGGCGTGGCGATGCGCGCGGTCGCCGACAGCCACCAAGTCTCGAGCGCCATGGGCATCAATGTCGAGCGCTATTTCGCCCTCGCCTGGGTGATGGCAGGCGTCGTCGCCATGCTCGGCGGCGTGCTCTGGGGCAGCATGAGCGGCGTCGATACGCAGTTGGCGCTCGTCGGGCTGAAGGTGTTCCCCGTCGTCATCCTGGGCGGCCTCGACTCGATCATCGGCGTCGTCGTCGGCGGCGTCATCGTCGGGCTTTCCGAAGCGCTCGCGAGCGGCTTCATCGACCCCTATGTCGGCGGCGGCACCAAGGATTTCACCCCATACGTTCTGATGATCATCATGTTGATGATCCGCCCATACGGCTTATTCGGCCGCAAGCTGATCGAGAGGATCTAGGCCGATGCTGCATAGGGAGGCCGGCTTTTATAAGACCGACTACAAGTCGGACATGGCGATGTATCCGCTGCCGATCTCGCGGTTCTCCGCGCTCGGCATGCTGATCCTGTTCGGCGTCGTCGCACCGGTCCTGATGACCGAGTACTATTTAACGCTGCTAAGCCTTGTCGCGATCGCCATCGTCGGCGCGCTCGGGCTGAACATTCTGCTCGGCTTTACCGGCCAGCTTTCGATCGGGCATGCGGCGTTCATGTCCGTCGGCGCCTATACGGCGGCGAATCTCGCGACCAAGTTCGACCTCCCCTTCCTCATCACCCTGCCCGCCGGCGGCATCGTGGCGGCGTTGATCGGCGTCATCGTCGGCGTGCCAAGCCTGCGCATCAAAGGCGTTTACCTCGCCATCGCCACCTTGGCCGCGCAATTCATCATCGAGTGGATCATCAACCACTCCCCTTCGATTTCCGGCGGCGCGCAGGCCTCGATCGAGGTCGATCGGCCGACCCTGCTCGGCTGGCGGCTCGATGGCGCGGTCGAGCTCTACTACTTCCTGCTGGCAGTGGCGATCATCGCGATCGTCGCGACCCAGAACCTGATACGCAGCCGCATCGGCCGGGCGTTCGTCGCTATTCGCGACCAGGACATCGCAGCCGAAATCATCGGCATCAGCGTCTTCAAATACAAACTCTACGCCTTCGCGATCTCGTCCTTCTACGCAGGCGTGACCGGCGTCCTCTACACCTACTATCTGGGCATCGCCTCCTACGAGCAGTTCCAGCTGGGCGTATCGATTGACTATCTGGCCATGGTGATCATCGGCGGCCTGGGCTCCATTCTGGGGTCCATCTTCGGCGCCTTCTTCATCACCCTGCTGCCGATCGTCATTCGCCTGTTCATGGAGAATGTGGGCTCGCTCTTCGTCGAGCCGGACGTGCTGGCCCAGGTCATCTCGCAGTTGCGGCAAATTCTATTCGGCGTGCTGATCATCGTCTTCTTGATCGTAGAGCCGGACGGGCTGAACCGCCTTTGGATCAACATCCGGAATTACTTCCGGGTTTGGCCGTTCTCGTATTAGCGGCGCGTCGCTGGTTGAGAACATGGAAAAGGGAGGAAAACAAATGAGACTTTGGACAACCCTGGGAGCAGCCGCCGTCGTGGCCGGCTCCGTTGCATCGACGGCGAGCGCCGAAGATATCGTCATCGGCATGATGTGCGACCGTACCGGCCCCACATCCGTGACCGGCACAGCGCTCTGCCCCGGCTATCACGACTACATCAATCTCTACAATAAGAACGGCGGCGCGATGGGCTGCATGCTCAACGCTCACGAAATCGACCACGAATACAAGGTGCCGCCGGCTGTCGAGGCCTATCAGACCTACAAGTCCGAAAACGCGGTCCTGATCTCGCCCTATGGCACCCCGATGGTCTATGCCCTCGTCCAGAAAATGAGAGAGGACAAGATCCCAGGCACGTCGGCCGGTTTCGGCACCGCGGCGGCGGGCAACGGCGAAGCCTATCCCTATATGTTCCCGATCGCGGCGAGCTATTATTCTCAGACCGCGGCCTCCGTGAAGTTCGCCAAGGATAAGCTTGGCGGCAGCCTCAAAGGCAAGAAAATCGCCTACATCTACTATGACAATCCTGCGGGCAGCGAGGGCATTCCGGTGCTCGAAAAGCTGAAGCCGCAGGAAGGGTTCGAACTGCGCACCTTCGCGGTGCCGGCCCCAGGCGTAGAGATGGGCCCTCAAATCCTGGACATCACGCGTCGCTACCGCGCGGACTTCGTGATCGCGCAGCTGTTCGGCCGGGCGCCGTCCGTCGCGATCAAAGAGTTCAAGCGCGCCGGTTTCCCATTGGATAAGGTCGTCGGCTTTGTCTGGGCCGGCAGCGAAGGCGACATCAAAGCCGCTGGCGGCTGGGAAGTCGCTGAAGGCTATAACACGATGCACTTCGCCGGCGTCGGATCGGACTATCAGGTCTTGGAAGACATTCGCCAGATGTACAAGGCGAAAGGCGAGGACGATCCCGATGCGATGCAGTACACTGCCTACTACAACCGCGGAGTCTTCCAGGCGGCCGTGCACGCGGCGGCGATCGAGAATGCGGTGAAGGCGAACGGCGGCGGGTGCAACGTCACCGGCACACAGGTCCGCGACGGCTTCTATGAGATCAAGGATTTCACGCTGGACGGCCTGCTGCCTCCGCTTGAAATCACGAAGAAGGACCACGAAGGCGGCGGCTGGGTGCGTATCTTCCAGGCGACCAAGGACGGTTATAAGCCGGCCACCGACTGGTTCCGCGCCTACCGCGAAGAGGTCTTCGAACTCCTCGCTGAAGAAGCGAAGCACAAGTAAGGCCTAGTTTGATCGTTGCGAGGCGGCCAAGCGCCGCCTCGCAGCAATCTTCCCCCACGTCAGACCGCTTTCAGACCGCGAGACCCGCTCATGCTCAAGATCAACAATGTCGAGGTGATGTACAACAACGTCATCCTCGTGCTGCGCGGCATTTCGCTAGAAGCGAAAGAAGGCAAGATCACCACGGTCTTGGGCGCCAACGGCGCCGGCAAGACCACGACCCTGAAAGCGATATCGGGGATGCTTCGCCCGGAGCGCGGCGACATTACCCGCGGCAATATCGAGTTCGATAACGAACGGATCGATAACCTCGCCGGTTTCGATATCGTCAAGAAGGGCATCGTGCAGGTGTTCGAAGGCCGCCGCGTCTTCGTCAACCTGACCGGCGACGAGAACTTGATCGCCGGCGGCCATATCGAGCCTTCCGCCGCCGTGATGAATGAGCGAAAAGACCTCGTCTACACCTATTTCCCGCGCCTGAAAGAGCGGCGCAACATCCGTTCGGGCTATTATTCGGGCGGCGAGCAACAGATGCTGGCCATCGGCCGCGCGCTGATGTCGAACCCGAAGATGGTGTTGCTGGACGAACCGTCCCTCGGCCTCGCGCCGATGATCGTCGAGGAGATTTTCGGCATCATCAAGCGGCTGAACGAGGAACAGGGCGTGACGATCCTGCTGGTCGAGCAGAACGCGGCGCTCGCGCTGGAGTACGCCGACTTCGGCTATGTGATGGAGAACGGCTCCATCGTGATGGAAGGCGAAGCAGAGTCCCTCCGCACCAACTCCGACGTTCAGGAATTCTATCTGGGCATGGGCGAGCACGGCGAGCGGAAGTCCTACCGCGACGTGAAGCACTATCGCCGGCGCAAGCGCTGGCTTTCATAAGCCGACAGAGCGCCTCAAAGCGCATGCCAAAACGCCCGCTTCGCGCGGGCGTTATTCATTTCCGCCTCAGCGGACGTTGCGGCGCCCGGTCGCTCCAAGGTCCAGCCGAGAAGCGAACGGGCGCCGGACCCAATCAGACAAAGTGCTTACGGAACTCGGGCGCGCGCTTCTCGCGGAAGGCATTGCCGCCCTCTTTCGATTCGGCCGTGTGGTAGTAGAGCCGCAGAGCCTGGAATCCGAGACCGCCGATGCCCCGGATCGAGTCGGAGTCGGCATTGAAGGAACGCTTGGCGATGGCGATCGCCGTCGGGCTGCGCTGGTTGAGCTCGGCGCACCAGGCCTCCACTTCGGCGTCGAGCTGATCGTCGGGCACCACAGCGTTCACGAGGCCCATCGCTTCCGCCTCCTTCGCCCGATAGCGCTTGCACATATACCAGATCTCGCGCGCCTTCTTCTCGCCGACGATGCGCGACAGATAGGCGGTGCCGAAGCCCGGATCAACCGAGCCCATTTTCGGGCCGACCTGTCCGAAGATCGCGGTTTCGGCGGCGATCGTCATGTCGCAGAGCGTGGCCAGGACGTTCCCGCCGCCGATCGCGTAGCCCCGGACCTTCGCCACTACGGGCTTCGGCACGTCGCGGATGACGGTGTGCAGCTCCTCCATCGGCATGCCGACCGTGCCGCGCGTCTCGCCATGGCCATAAGAGCCCGATTTGTCGGACTGATCGCCGCCGGTGCAGAAGGCTTTCTCGCCGGCGCCGGTCAGGACGATGGAGCCGATCGCGTCATTCCAGCCAGCGTTCAGGAAGGCGTCGATCATCTCCACGACGGTGCGCGGGCGGAAGGCATTGTAGACTTCCGGCCGATTGATGCAGATCGTAGCCGTCGCGCCATCTTCGGAATAGACGATATCCTGGTAATCCATGCTCGTTCCTCTGCCCGCTGACAAATTGAAGTCAGCCATCTAAGACGCCGAAGCTGACCGCCGCAAGACACCGAAGATGGAGCTGTTCCATGACCGACATGACGCCCAACATTCCCGAAGTCGTCGCCGAAGTGAAAGAGCGGTTTGAGCGCTATGAACAGGCGTTGATCGACAAGGATGTCGACATTCTGGACGATACGTTCTGGAACAGCCCGCTCGCAATTCGCCTTGCGATGCATGAACACGGCTATGGCTTCGAGCAGATTCACGCGCACCGGGAAGCGCGGCCGCCGGGGCCGGGCATCAAGGAGAAACGGCTCCGCCTGGATATCCTGACCCTTGGGCTCGACTTCGCCCATGTCAGCCTGGAGTTCAAGGTTCGCGGCAAGAACCAGCACGGCCGGCAGACGCAGACCTGGGCGCGCCTGCCGGACGTCGGCTGGAAAGTGGTCTTCGCCCACGTCTCGACCGTGAACGAAGACGCGCTCTGGTAGGGTCGGCTACCCGACCACAGGCGTTATCGTCTCGTACATCCACCTGGAAAGCGCGGCGACGCGCGCGTCCTCGCCGGTGCGCCCCATGATCTGCGCGCCGACCGGCATGCCTTCGACGGACAGCATGGGCGCGGTTACGGCAGGGGCGAACAGCATTGAACTTGGATAGTTGAAGATGGCGTCGCCGGTCGGCCGCCGCATCAGCGGCTCGCCGGGCTTGTCGCCGCCCCAAAGGTTCGCCGGTCCCGGGCAGGCCAACGTGATCGCGGCGTCGGCGAGGCCGGCTATCTGGGCATAGGCGACCTGCGCCATCTCCCGCTCCCGCAATAGCGCGCGATAGTCCCGCACCGTCATGCTTTCGGCCGCCGCCAACGTGTTCCGGGCGCGCGCGCTGATCCCCTCGTCGCCATAGGCATCGACGAGGTTGCGATATGTCCACTGGTTCTCCCAACCGGTGATCCCCGCCGCGACCCGCCCCGCATCGGCGATGGCGATCTCCAACGCCTCCACTTCCGGCGCGTCGCCGCGGCGGAGCAGCGTCACGCCGGCCGCCGCCAGGCGCTCCAACAAGGTTTCGAACGCCGCCTTGCAGGCGTCGTCGATGACCGCCCACCCGGCCGTCTCCAGCACGATCAGCCGTTCGGGCATGACGGGCCGGGGCGCGGACATCGGCCCCTGAACGCCTGGGCCGCCGCGGTCGCCGCCCACGCGGGCGACGATCTCCGCCGCGACCCGCCACATATCCTCAAAGGCATTGGCGTGAACGCCGTGGGTGCTCATGCTGGTCGCCTGGCGTTCGCCGCGGTTGATCCCGCCCTGACTGGGCTTCAGCGCGATGTTGCCGCAAAAGGCCGCGGGCCGGATGATCGATCCGCCGACCTGGGTGCCGATCGCCGCCGGCGCCATCCCGGCCGCGACCGCCGCCGCCGACCCGGAGGAGGAGCCGCCCGGCGTGCGGCTCGCGTCGAACGGGTTCGTCGTCGGCCCTGGGTGCGAGCCGCCCAATTCCGCCGTGACGGTCTTGCCGAATATCACCGCGCCCGCCGCCCGCAGAGCCATGACGGCGGCATTGTCCCGCTTCGGGAAATTGCCGGCGAGCGCGCTGCAGTTCATTTCCGTCGGCATGTCGCGCGTTTCCAGGAGGTCCTTGATCGCGACCGGCATGCCGTCGATGGGGGACAGGGTCCGCCCCGCGCGCCAGCGCTCGGCGCTCGCGTCCGCGGCCGCGCGCGCTGTCTCCATATTCAGATGCGCGAAGGCCTGCACGACCGGCTCGCGCGCCGCCACCGTCTCCAGGCAGCGCTCCAGATAGGCGCGGGGATTGTCCGCGCCCGAAGCAAAGTCCGGCAGCGCGCTGTGGAACTCCAAGCCCTTGAAGGACGTAGGGTCGTAAGCTGGCGTCGTCATGCGTCTCAATCCTCGCGTTAGGCGGCGTAGAGACGGTAACATTAGTGCGGACGCCAAGATAGCGAACCGCGCGCGACCACGAACGACAAAGGCGAAGTCGACGACAAATGAGCAAGCCAATCACCGACCGCGCCGAAGTGGGCATCGATTTCCCGGACAAGACCTTCTGGGGCTCATTCGGCCGCGACAGCCGCTATGACGTCGGCGTCGATCAGGATGGCGTCCATATCGCGCTCAGCCGCGCGCACGGCGAGAAACGCAGCGTCGGCTTTCATATCCACCATTACATGCTGGCCGATATCCTGACGGACATGGCCGCGGGCATGGAAGCGGCCGAACCGCTCGACGAACCGCGCCGCGAGGCCTTGCAGGAAGCGGCGACCGCGCTCCGTCACGCGCTCCGTAAATATCGCTAAACGCTGCTATACGCCCCGGACAGGCGCGCCCTTGTCGGCCCGCCGCGGGGGCGGCAAGGTGCGGCCAACAATATGCGGGCCCCAGCGCCCGCCTCCAGGGAAGGGAAGCAGGCCATGCGCGGTCGCGACGTATTTTTGGATAGCTTGCGGGCGCATGGCGTCGCGCGCATGTTCGGCAACCCCGGCACGACGGAAAGCCCCCTGCTGGACCATCTGGCCGACTATCCCGACATCGAATATGTGACGACGCTGCACGAAGGCGTGGCTGTCGGCGCAGCCAGCTTCTATGCCCAGGCGAGCGGCAAGACCGGCATTGTCAATCTGCATGTCGCGCCCGGCCTCGGGAACGGCATCGGCATGATCTACAACGCCTTGAAGGCCAACGCGCCCCTGATCGTCACGGCGGGCCAGCAGGATACGCGGATGCGCCTGCGCGCGCCGCTGCTGGGCCACGACCTGGCGGCGATAGCGGCGCCGGTCGCGAAGTGGAGCGTCCAGGTGGAGCGCGCCGACGAGATGGCGGACATCATGCGCCGCGCTTTCAAGATCGCGCACGATCCGCCCTATGGCCCCGTTTTCGTGGCGCTGCCCATCAATGTGATGGAGCAGGAGACAGCCAACGCCGCGACGACGGCTGGCGTTCTCCACAAGGCCCCTCATCCCGATCCGGCGGCGCTGGCGGACGCGGCCGGTCGTCTCTCCAAGGCGCGCGCGCCCGTGATCGTCGCCGGCGACGACATCGCCCGCGCCGACGCCGGCGCGGCGTTGCTGGCGCTGGCGGAAGCCCTGGGGGCGCCGATCTGGGTCGAAGGCTTGCGCGCGCAAGCCGCAGCGCCATCCGATCACCCGCTGATGCAAGGCGGCCTGCCGCTCGAAGCCGGCCAGATCGCCCGGGCGCTCGGCGACGCGGACTGTGTTCTCTTGGTCGGCGGTCCTTTCTTCGAAGAAGTCTGGTTCGACGCCGCATCGCCGTTCCCGGCGGGCGCCGCCATCCTCCAAATCGAGGAATCGGCGGAGCGGCTGGCGGCGAACCACACGCTCGATCTCGGCATGGTCGCGGGCGTCGGGCCGGCGCTCGCGGCGCTGGCCTTGGCGGTCTCGCCCGACCAGGCGGCCGCGCAAGCCCGCGCCGAACATCTGAAAGCGGCGAAGTCCGAAGCAACCGCCCGCCAGCAAGGCCGCATCGCGCGCGCGGCGGATCGCCGGCCGATGGCGATGTCGGTGCTGATGGACGCCCTGGCGGCCGGACTGCCGGAGGACGCCATCGTGGTGGACGAGGCGATCACCGCTAATCTCGATCTCGCGAAGAGCGTGCGGATCGCCGGCAAGGGCGCCTATTTCAGCGGTCGCGGCGGCGGCATCGGCCAGGGCCTGGCCGGGGCGGTGGGCATCGCGGTCGCGGCGCCGGATCGGCCGGTCGTTTGCGTTTCCGGCGACGGATCCGCGATGTACAGCATCCAGGCGCTATGGAGTGCGGCGCACCATAATCAGAACGTCACTTTCGTCATCCTCGCGAACGAGGAATACCGCGTTCTGAAGCACAATATCGACGCCTACAGGAACCGCTTCGAGGTCGAGAGCAATCGCGGCTACGCCCATATGGACCTGACCGGTCCCGGCCTCGGGTTCGTGGAGATGGCGCGGGGCATGGGCGTTCCGGGCGAACGGGTGACCGAGCCGGAAGCCTTTCGCGAAGCCGTCGCCGCGGCGACGGCGCAGCCGGGACCGTCGCTGATCGAAGTCGCGGTCGAAGGCAAGGTTTGACCGAGCTTTCGCCGGCCGCGGCCGGTTTCGCGTCTTAACGCCGCATCGTCGCAGCCGCCATGGCCGAGCGCTCAAATTCTCGGCGCCCTGGCCGGGCGTTGCGCAGACTCGTCGCCGCGGCCGCTCATTCCTTCGGCGCCGCGCCGCTCACGATCGCTTGCGACGGCCGCAACCTGTGCTTTTCGCACTTGCACAATGGTCGGCGCGCCTTACAGTTCATCAAGGGTCGCCAGCGGTTTTCAAGCTGTCTGGCGCCTTATCAAAGAGGGAGAGCGATTAGATGAAACAACGATGGCTTATGGCCGCCGCCGCAGCGGCGATGCTGGCGTCGACGCCGGCGCTGGCAGAGAACGTTCTGCGTTGGACCAGCCAGGGCGACGCCCTGACCTTGGACCCGATGTCCCAGAACGAAGGTCCGACCAATTCCATGAACGGGCAGATCTACGAGACGCTCGTCACCCGCGACGCCGGCATGAAACTGCAGCCGGAACTGGCGGTTTCCTGGACGTCCGCCCCCGACGGCTGGACCTTCAAGCTGCGCGAAGGCGTCACCTACCATGACGGCAGCGCCTTCACGGCTGAGGACGTGGCGTTCTCGATTGTGCGCGCCCAGTCCCCCAGCTCCGACTTCAAGGAGCAGGTAAAGAACATCACCAGCGTCGAGATCATTGACGACTACACCGTCAAGCTGATGACCGACGGCCCGAACCCGATCCTCCCGAACCAGCTCACCTCCACCTATATCCTGGACAAGGGCTGGGCGGAGAAGCACAACGTCGTCGTCCCGCAGGACTTCAAGGCGAAAGAGGAAACCTACGCCGTCCGCAACGCCAACGGCACAGGTCCCTTCAAGGTCGTATCCCGCGCGCCCGACGAGTTGACCGTGCTCGAGCGCAACACGGCCTGGTGGGGCGACAAGCTCTTCCCCGGCAATATCGACCGCATCGAGTACCGGCCCATCGGCAACGCCGCGACCCGCGTGGCCGCCCTGCTCTCGGGCGAAGTCGATTTCGTGCTCGATCCGCCGCTCCAGGACCTTAAGCGCATCGAAGCGTCCGACGGCCTGAAGGTCATCACCGTCGCCCAGATCCGCTCGATCTTCTTCGGCATGGACCAGGGGTCGGACGAGCTCCGCACCTCCGACGTCAAGGGCAAGAACCCGTTCAAGGACGTGCGGGTGCGCGAGGCCTTCAACCTCGCCATCGACAAGAGCGCGATCCAGCGCGTTGTGATGGAAGGCCTGTCCTTCCCGACCGCGATGATCACGCCGCCAGGCGTGCTCGGCAACACGCCGGAGAACGACCCGCCCTTCGGATTCGACGTCGCCAAGTCCAAGGCGCTGCTGGCGGAAGCCGGCTATCCGAACGGCTTCACCGTGCGGCTCGATTGCCCGAACAACCGCTACAACAACGACGAGAAGATCTGCCAGGCGGCGGTCGCCATGCTCGCCAAGGTCGGCGTGAAGGTGAACCTGGAAGCCATTCCGAAGGCGCAGCATTTCCCGAAGATCCAGAAGCGCTCGACGGATTTCTACATGCTGGGCTGGGGCGTGCCGACGCTCGACAGCCACTATGTCTTCTCCTACCTGCTGGCCAAAGAGGGCTCCTGGAACGCGACGGGCTATGACAACGCCCGCGTGAACGAGATCACCGAGGCGATCGCGACCGAGACGGACATCGAGAAGCGCACCGCGATGATCGACGAAGCCTGGACGCTCATTCAGGCGGACAAGCCTTATGTCCCGATCCATCACCAGGTCATCGCCTGGGGCCTGTCGGACAAGCTCGACGTTCCGATCGGCGCCGACGATGCGCTGCGTCCTCGCTTCGCGGTCATGAAGTAAGCGACGACCAATCACGGCCGGGGCGGCGATGGCGGCCCCGGCCGTTTCCTTTTCCAACGGAACCAGCCTTTAGACCCCACGCATGTTCAGCCTGATCCTACGCCGGCTCGTTCAATCCATCCTTGTGATGCTGAGCGTATCGGTCATTTCGTTTTCGCTTTTCAATTTCGTCGGCGACCCGGTCAACAACATGGTCGGCCAGGACGCCACCCGCGAGGATCGGGAGCGCATCCGCCAGGAGCTCGGCCTCGACGACCCGGTGCTCACCCAGTATGGCCGGTTCATCGGCAACGCCGTGCAAGGCGATTTCGGCCTGAGCTACCGGATCAAGCGCCCGGTCGATCAATTGATCGCCGAACGCCTGCCCGCGACCCTGGAGCTGGTCTTCGTCTCCGCGATCATCGCGCTCGTTCTCGGCATATCGGCCGGCGTCTATACCGGCATTCAACGCAATTCCTGGATGAGCAGAACCGTTCTAAGCGCTTCGCTTATCGGCGTTTCCCTGCCGACGTTCATTATCGGCATCGCCCTGATCTACCTGTTTGCGGTGCACTTGCGCTGGCTGCCCTCGTCGGGGCGCGGCGGCACGATCGACTTCGGCTGGTGGAAGACCAGCCTGCTGACGCTGGACGGCTGGCGCTCGATCATCCTGCCGGCGCTGACGCTGTCCCTGTTCCAGACGACGATCATCCTCCGCCTCGTCCGGGCCGAAATGCTGGAGGTGATGCAGGCCGACTTCATCAAGTTCGCCCGCGCCCGCGGCCTGACGGAACGGGCCATCAATTTCGGCCATGCGCTCAAGAATACGCTGGTGCCGGTGATCACCATCATCGGCATCAATGTGGGCGGCCTGATCGCCTTTTCGGTCATCACGGAAACGGTGTTCCAGTGGCCCGGCACCGGCCTGATGTTCATTCAGGCCGTCGATTTTGTCGATGTGCCGATCATGGCGGCGTATCTCTGCTTCGTCGCGCTGGTGTTCGTCATCGTAAATCTCGTGGTCGATCTGCTCTATTTCGTGATCGACCCGCGCATCCGCCTGGGAGGCTCCTGACATGGCGGAGGCAAAGCCGCGCGGCTTCTTTTCGCGCCTGCTCGACAACGACATCGCCTATTCATTCTTCACGACGCCGACCGCCATAGCCGCCGCCGTCATCGCCGCCCTGGCGATCGGCTCCGCCCTGCTGGCGCCGCTGATCGCGCCGTTCAATCCGTTCGATCCCGCCCAGATCTCGCTCTGGGACGGCAAGCTGCCGCCGGTCTGGGTCGAGGGCGGACAGGCCCAGTATCTGCTCGGCACAGACAATCAGGGCCGGGACATGCTGTCGACCATCCTGTATGGCGGCCGTCTCTCGATCGTCGTCGGTCTGGCGGCCGTCTGCCTTGGCATGGCGCTCGGCGTAGTGCTGGGGGTCGTATCTGGATTTTTCGGCGGCGCCGTCGACAGCGTGATCATGCGCATCGCCGACGTGCAGCTCACCATCCCCGGCATCCTGCTCGCGATCCTGATCAACGGCATCGGCCGCGCCCTGCTGCCCCTGGAGATGCGGGAGGAGTTCGCGATCTACGTCGTGATCGTCGCCATTGGCCTCACCGACTGGCCCCAGTTCGCGCGCGTCGTGCGCGGCGCGACCCTGGTCGAGGTGAATAAGGAATATGTGCAGGCGGCCCGCGTCATCGATCTGCCGGGCTGGCTGATCATGATCCGCCATATCCTGCCTAACGTCATGCGGCCGGTGCTGGTTCTGGCGACCATCGGCCTCGCCCTCGCCGTGATTTCCGAGGCCACCCTCTCCTTCCTCGGTCAGGGCATTCCGCCGACGACGCCCTCACTCGGAACCTTGATCCGGGTCGGAAACGAGTTCCTGTTCTCCGGCCTCTGGTGGATCACCTTCTTCCCCGCGATCGCGCTGGTCGTGCTGGTGTTCGCCGTCAATCTGTTGGGCGACTGGATGCGCGACGCCCTGAACCCGAAGCTCCGCTGATGCTGCTCGATATCAAGAATCTCGACGTCGAGTTCCGCATGCGCCGCGAGACGGTGAAAGCCGCGCGCAATGTCTCGCTCCAGGTGAACGCGGGCGAGGTGCTTGGCCTGGTCGGCGAATCCGGCGCCGGCAAGTCCACCATCGGCAACGCCATCATGGATCTGCTGGAAAAGCCGGGCCTCGTCGCCGGCGGCGAGATCCTGTTCAAGGACCGCAATATCCGAGGGCTGCCGCCGGAAGAAATGCGGCGCATTCGCGGCGACGAGATCGGTATGATCTTCCAGGATCCGCAGACCTCCCTGAACCCGTTGCTGACCATCGGCGAGCAGCTCGTTGAGACGATCCAGAAATCGCTTGGCCTCCGCGAGAAGGCGGCCGAGGACCGGGCTGTCGAACTGCTGGAGGGCGTGGGCATCACCGAAGCCCGGGCGCGGCTGCAGGCCTATCCGCACCAGTTCTCCGGCGGGATGCGGCAACGCGTCGTCATCGCCCTCGCGCTCGCCGGCGATCCCGATCTGATTATCGCCGACGAGCCCACGACGGCGCTTGACGTCTCGATCCAGGCGCAAATCCTGGACCTGATCAAAGGCCTCTGCCGCACGCGCAATCTGGGCGTCATCATCGTCACCCACGATATCGGCGTCATCGCGAATATCGCGGATCGGGTCGCGGTCATGTATCGGGGCGAGGTGGTGGAGACGGGCGCGGTCGCCCAGGTCCTGGGCGCGCCGAACCATGAATACACCAAGAGCCTGATCGCCGCCGTGCCCCGCGCCGACCGGCGTCTCGAACGGTTTGAATCGGTCGACTATATCGAAGGCGGCGCAAAGCCGTTCAATCGCATCGACGTGCAGAACCACTGGCTCGGCGCCGCCCAGGACTTTCGCGCGCCGAACGCGAAGGCCATCGAAGTCAACGACATCAGCTTGAGCTTCGTCCTCCAGAAGGCTGTTCTTAAAAGTAACCGGCGGATGCTGAAGGCCGTCGACCAGGTGAGCTTCTCCATTCAGGAGGGCGAGACCTTCGGGCTCGTGGGCGAATCCGGTTCCGGCAAGTCTACCATCGCGCGGTGCATCGCGCGGCTCTACAAGCCGGACGAAGGCGAAATCAGGGCCATGGGGCGGGACCTGCTCGCCAATCCCCGTTCGCCGGAAACGCGACGCGCCCGACGCGCGCTCCAGATGGTCTTTCAAGACCCCTATTCCAGCCTGAACGGGCGCAAGCGCGTGCTGGATATCGTCGCCGAGCCCATGCGCTTCTTCAAATTGACAGCCGACGAGGCCGAAACCCGCAAGATCGTCGGCGAGCTTCTGGATCATGTCGGCCTCGGCGCCGCCGCCGCGACCCGCTACCCCCATGAGTTCTCCGGCGGCCAGCGTCAGCGCATCTCCATCGCGCGGGCTCTCGCATCCCGCCCGCGCATTCTGATCTGCGACGAACCGACTTCGGCTCTGGACGTATCCATTCAAGCCCAGATCCTGAATCTATTGAAAGACTTACAGGACGAGCTTGGGCTGACGATGCTGTTCATCAGCCACGACCTGCCGGTCATCCGCCAGATGTGCGACCGGGTCGCCGTCATGAAGGACGGGGCGATCTGCGAGATCGCGGAAAGCGAGACGCTGTTCAACAATCCGACGCACCCCTATACGCGTCGCCTGCTCGACCTGATGCCGCGCATGGATTTGATGAAGAGCGCGGTTTAAGCAGCGATGGCGCAAGCGAAAGTTCACCGGATCGCGGCCATGGCGCCGGATGACGTCTCCGGCATCGCCCATGCAATGGACCAGGGCCAGATCGATCCAGCCGGCATCGTCGCCGTTTTCGGCAAGACGGAAGGCAATGGCCTCGTCAACGATTTCAGCCGCGGCCTGGCGACCCGGGCGCTGCGGGATCTACTGGAAGCGCGGGCCGGCGCGGCGCTTGCGGCCAATGTGGCCGCCGTCATGTCCGGCGGCACCGAAGGCGGCATGGCCCCCCATTGGCTGGTCTTCGAGAAGGGCTCCGGCGATCCGGATGGCCCGCGCCCGGCTCTGGCCATTGGCGTCGCCCATACGCCGGACCTGCCGGCCGCCCACCTTGGCCGCCCGAAACAGGTCGCCCTGGTTTGCGACGGCGTTCAGCGGGCGCTTCGGAATGCGCAAATAACGGCTTCAAACGACGTTCATTTCGTCCAGATCAAATGCCCGCTGCTCACGGCGGACCGGATCGCCGCCGCCGAAGCGCGCGGCGAGACAGTCGCAATCCGCGACACGCTGAAATCCATGGGCGCATCGCGCGGCGCGTCCGCCCTTGGCGTCGCCGCGGCGCTCGGCGAGATTCCGCTCGAGGAAATTTCGGCGGACCGGATTCTCGGCGACCCGAGCCTGTATTCCGACAGAGCCAGCACGTCGGCCGGCATCGAATTGTTAAATCACGAGATTGTCGTCCTCGGCATGTCGCCGGACTGGACAGGTCCGCTCGCCATCGACCACGCCGTCATGGCGGACGCTTTGGACGTGGAGCCGGTGCGCGCCGCCTTGATTCGCCTCGGGCTCGACGCCAAGGGACAACTTGACCAAGCGGACGGCGCAAGACTGGTCGCCATGCTGGCCAAGGCGGAAGCGAGCCGGGATGGGCGGCTGCGCGGGCGACGGCACGTCATGAACGACGATTCCGATATCGCTTCGACACGCCATGCCAGGGCGTTCGTCGCCGGCGCGCTCGGCGGCCTCGTCGGCCATGGCGAAATCTATGTGTCCGGCGGCGCCGAACATCAGGGACCGGATGGCGGCGGCCCGGTCGCGGCGATCGTCCGCCGGGACTAGTCTCGGGCTAAACCTAACCCGCGCTTCGGCTTGCGGCCGTATGTTCAATGCCGAAATGCGGCATGACCTCCCGGGCGAAGATTTCAAGCTGCTCGATCATCACCGTCTGGGGCGTTCCCATGCTCGCCTGGACGTTCACGTCCTCCAGGCCTGGATACCGCGCCTGCAATTCCTTCAAATAGGCGACGAAGCCTTCCGGCGGGCCGCAATACCAGGACCCCGTCTCGACCGCCCGCTCCAATTTAGGGACGCCCTCCGCGTCCCATCCGCCCCGCCCGCCGAGCCGCGTCATCTGCGCGTCCGACATCGGAACCATGCCGAGCGGCGCGAACATCTTCAGATGCTCCTGGAAATAGGGCGTCGCCTCCTCTATCGCCTTCTCCCTCGTCTCGGCGATATGGAAGTTCAGTCCGAGGCACAGGTTCTGGCCGAGCATCACAGAATGCCCAGCCCGCTCATAGGCTTCCTTGAAGGCGATGATCGGCCGTTCGGCCATCAGCGCCGAACCGCCGCCGACGATGCCCTTGATTCCATGCTTCGCCATGAAGTCGAGGCCGCGCGGCTTGGCGGAGACGATCGGCTGCCAGCACTCAACCGGAAGGTTGATCGGTCGCGGCACCAGGGTCAGGTCTTCCACCTCATACCCCCGGTAAGGGACGCGGGGCGGCAGGTCGTAGTTCTTGCCTTTGTGGGAAAAGCGTTCCTCTGCAAACGCTTTCAGGATGATCTCGATTTGCTCTTCGAACAGGTCCCGGTTGTCGTCCTCGTTCAAGAGAACGCCGCCCAGGCTTTCGACCTCGCGGCTGTGATAGCCCCGGCCGACGCCGAAGATCACCCGGCCCTCGGTCAGGATGTCGGCGCTGGCGAAGTCCTCCGCCAACCGCAGAGGGTGCCACATCGGCGCGACGTTGAAGCCGCAGCCGAAGCGAAGCCGCTCCGTCCGGTTCGCCAGATGCACGAAGAGGAGCGGCAGGTTGGGGATGCACTCATAGCCTTCGTGCTGAAAGTGATGCTCCGCCATCCAGAGCGCGTCGAAGCCCAAGCCGTCCATCGCGACAGCTAGCGCCTCGGCCTTGTCGAACACCGTCGCCAGGGCGGCGTTGTCGTAGCGTCGATCGTTGGCGGGCGTCGCCAACTCGCCCATGTCGCCAAGGTCGATATGGCCCGCAAACAGGCTCCCGAACCGCTTGATCACAGCATCCCTCCCGTTTCGCCTTGTCCGACAAGGTTAGGCGCCGCGGCTTCGATCCGTCCAGTTCAGTCCAGTTCAGTCCAGTTTGTAAACGCGCTTCGCGACGCCGCTATAGATGGCCTGCTTCTCGGCCACGGAAGCGCCGGCGGTGATGCGCTTGAAGACGTTCCACATCGGGCCGTAGCCGATGCCCATCTTCTCCACCGGAAAATTGCTTTCGACCATGCAGCGGTTCGGGCCGAACAGCTCGATGCACGGCTCGACATAGGGCCGCCACAGATTCGCCAACTGCTCGGAGCTCGGCGGCGCCGGCTCGACGCCATAATCGTAAGCGGCGAGCCGCATCATCATGCCGCCAAGCTTGACGACCACATTCGGTCGCTCGGCGAGCTTCGTTATCGACTGTAGCCAGCGCGCCCTGACCTGGTCGCCCTTGTCGCCATAGGGACCGTAGCCGAGCGGCCCGCCGCAATGGCAGAGCACGATCGGCGCGTCGGGGTGGGCGTCCGCCAGCGCCGTCACCTCGTCGAGCTGATGGAAGAACACCCAGGCGTCCAGGGACAACCCCAGCTTCGCCAGTCGGTCGAGGCCCTCGCCGAAGGCCGCTTCGCTATAGAGGCCCGCCCGCGGCGCGCCATTGCCGATAATCGGGTCGGCGTCCCAGGCGCCGGAATGGCGCACGCCGCGAAACCGTCCGCCGGCCGCCTCGATCTGGCGAACCAGCAGGTCTTCCGTCTTGTCGCCCAAGGTCAGGTCGGCGAACCCGACGATGCCGGTCGCGATCCGGGTCGAACCATAGCGGCCGCTCCGGCTCATGGCGGCGACGCCCGTCACGAACTCCACCTCGCCGAGCGGGCGCAGGTGCTCGGGCCCGTCCGCGCGGTACATCGCATGGCACTGGACGAAAACCGTCTGCTCGATCTTGTGCCCGCAATCCAGGTCGGCGAGCAGATCGTCCAGCAGGTAGTTCTGATCCTTCAGGCGCCAGAGATGGTGGTGGGTGTCGATGATCGGAAGGTCCGGCTCGAGCGGCGCCTCCGCTTCGGCTTTCGCCAGCCAATCCGGACGTGGCGGATGGATGCGGCCAAAAGGCGTCACGGCCATTGTTTCCCCCAATTTTTCTTATTTCAGCGAATTGCAGGGCGGCGCCCGCCCTTATTCGGCGAGATGCGGCCTATAGATGCACGACGATGTAGTCGCCTTCCTGCGCGACGTCGATCGTCTCGGCCTGCAGCTCCTGCGCGTCTTCGACGTCGACCTCGATGCTGCGGGCTTTCCAGCGGCTCGGGTCGAAACGGGACTGGCCGGTGCGGATATCGAACTCCCAGCCATGCCAGGGGCAGCGCACGATCTCCCCGGCGCGGCTGTAGGCGTAGCAGCCGGGCTTCTGGCTTTCGACAAGCCCGATGACGATGCCTTCCGACAGATTGCCGCCCATATGGGGGCAGCGGTCGAGCAGCCCGAAGAATTCGCCGTCCAGATTGAAGATGGCTACGGGCACGCCGCCCGCCTCGACGCGGAGATGCGCCCCCGGCGGCACGTCGGCGACCGGGGCCACGACATGTTTCGCCACGGGGTCAGACTCCGTAGAGATCGCGCGCGTTCTGGAGGTAGAACGCGTTCCGCGTCGCTTCGTCGGCCGGCGGCAGCGGAATGCGCGACGGGTCGTCGAAGTCCCAGTGCGGGTAGTCGGTCGCGAACAACAGCCGGTCCCAGCCGATCCACTCAAACGTGTCCTTCAGGTGGCCGCGGCGATCCGGCTCCTCGAACGGCTGGGTCGTATACCAGACGTGTTCGCGCATGATCTCCGAGGGCGGCCGCGTCACATGCGGCAATTCCAGGCGGTTCTGCGCCCAGATCCGGTCCAGCCGCCAGGCCAGCGACGGCGCCCAGGCGAAGCCCGCCTCCACGATGACCAGCTTCAGCTTCGGCGAGCGCTCGAACACGCCCTCCAGCACCATGCTGGCGACGACGTTCTGGGCGGACTGGGAATGGCCGACCATGTCCTCAATATAGTAGCTCGGCCAGCCGGAACCGGTGATCGAGGCGCCGCCGAACCCGAAGGCGTGCACCGCGAGCGGGAGCCCCGCTTCGGCGGCGGCTTCGTAGATCGGCCAATAGCGGCGGTTCCCCATGGGGTCCGCCGTGCGGATCAACATGAAGCTTTGAATGAAGTTGGGATCGCCCGCGCGCTTTTCGATTTCCTTCACCGAAAGCGCAGCGTCTTCATAGGGCAGGCAGACCGAGCCCTTCAGGCGCGCGTCCTTCGAGGTCCATTCCGCAATCTGCCAATCGTTGACGGCGGAGCAGAGGGCGCCCGCGAAATCCGGGTTCTGCAGCCCCTGCCCGGACTTAAGCGGGTTCAGCACGCCTAGCTGAACGTTGTAGGGGTCCAGATGCTGCTTCTGCATGAAAGCGAGATCCGTGCCCGGCTTGCCGCCGTCCGGCACATAGGCGTCGCGGCGCGCCGCGTCCGGCTGGCCCTTCGGGTAGGCCGGGCCATTCTGGTAGGGCTGCCGCAGCAGGGTGCCATAGGTGTTGTAGTATTCCTGCCAATGCTTCGAGAGGAACGGAAACACTTCCTTCTCGACCGACTTCGGCGAGGGATGAATATCGCAGTCGGCGATGGCGAGCGCCTGTTTGGCGGGAGCGGCCGTTTCCGGTTTCTGGATGGTCTCGATCGTCATGCCATGGCCTCCTTCAGTCTTGGGTAGGTGGCGAGCGGGTTATCGCGACAAATCTTCTCTGCGAGCGCCGGCGATATGCCGGCTGGCAGGGCGTCGTCGCCTTCGAACTGCCAGTGGGGATAGTCGGTCGAAAACAGCAGCATCTCGTCTGAATCGAAATGAGCCATCACGCGCTCGAACACCGCCGGGTCGGCCGGCAGGTCGCGCGGTTGAATGGTGAGGCGCACATGGTCCTTGGCGATCTCGAAGGGATGCTTGTCGACCCAGGGCGTCTCCATGCGCAAGCCCCGCCAGAACTTGCCGAGCCGCCACAAATGCGCCGGCAGCCAGGAGAAGCCGGATTCCAGCAGCACCACCTTCAGGTCCGGGAACTCCGCGAACACGCCTTCGGTGATCAAGCTGGTGAGGCCCGCCTGGAACGCCTGGGACTGCGCGGCCGAATCCTCGGCATAGTAGGTCGGCCAGCCCATAGCGGTCACGGAATGGCGATAGGAACTGCCAGCGTGAATGCCGACCGGAAGGCCATGGCGCTCCGCCGCCCGATAGATCGGCCAGTAGCGCCGGCGGCCAAGCGGCATCTCGTCCATGACGAGCAGCAACACCTGTACGAAGCGATGGTCCTCGGCCATGCGGTCGATTTCCGCGGCCGCATAGTCCGGATTCTGCGGCGAGACCACGATGGAGGCGCGCAGGCGCGGCTCCTTGTCGAGCCATTCCGCCGCCATCCAGTCATTGACCGCCCGAGCGAAGGCGTAGGCCATGTCCTCGGTATAGAGAAGCTGCACGCCATAGAGACAGTTGCAGATGGCGAGCGAGGTCTGGAACCCGTCCAGCGCTTCCTTCCTGACCCGGTCCAGGTCGACGCCGGCCTTGCCCGTTTCCGGCTTCCAATCGGGGCGCGCGGTCACAGGCGCGTTGTTCGGATAGCTGATCGAGTCCAGTTCATGCACGCCCCGCTGCTCGACCATGTCGCGCCAATGGTCGTCCAGATAAGGCAGCAAGGCTTTCAGATTCGGGACCGCCGGATGCAGATCGCAGTCGATCGCGCCGGGCAATGGCGCAGGCATAACCTCGGTAAACTCCCTGAACGTATTTCGCCCCATAGTATGCGCCTTCGCGCGCCAAGTCGTAAATCCCGGCGATTCTACGCTTCCGGCTGGTTTCGCCAGCTTTCCGTATCGAAGAGAACGTAGTCGTCGAAGCTGTGCACTTCGAGCGCGGGCGGCAGGTCCGCCTTGGCGTAACGCGCGGCCGCCGCGCCGAGCCGCACGACCCGATCCTGCCGCGCCAGCCATTTCTCCGGCGGCAGCAACGTGCTTTGCCGCTGGGTCACCTCGACGATGAAATAATGGTGCGGGATCACGACCTTGGGGTTCAGCCGCGCCATGATGCTTTCGACCATGCCGTAGCCCATCACATGCTGGGAATCGTCGGCCGGCAGAAGCGCGATATCGATCTCGCCCAGGCTCTCCCACACCGCGTCCGGCGGAGTATGGCGATTGTCGCCCCAGTGCAGGATGCGCATGCCGCCGGTTTCGACCACGACGATAACATTGTCCCAGGACCGCGGGTTGTTCGGCGGCTCAATATCGACGCCGGTGAAGCGCTTATGGATCGCCTTGAAGTCATAGGTGGCGTCGCTCGAATCGGTGGCGTGCTTGTCGGCGACGCCGGAAATGGCGACGTCGCCGAACTGGAAGCGGCCGATCGGGCGGTCCAGCAGCACATGGGCGTCGAGCCGGTCGAGCGCGTCATGGTCGAAATGCGCATGGGTCGAGCAGCCGATATCGACCGCCGTTTCCGGCATGTCGTGAAAATACCAGTCCCACTTCCGGCTCGGGTGATTGCGCCAGGGATCGACCATCACCGAGATGCCTTCGGGCGAGGTGATGCGAAAGGCGGAAGAAGCGAAATAGGCGATCTCCACGGACCCCGCGGCGGCCGGGTCCATCCCCGCCGCCCGCGCCTGGAGGTCGATCATGCGGTTGTGGTTGGTGGACCGCCGCCACGTCGTCAGCCCCACGTTCAGGTTCGCCATGGGCTCAATCCTCGAACATCGCGACGGCGCGGATGGGGCTGGCGGTGCCGCCCCGGATTTTCAGGGGAAAGCCGATGAAAGTGAACCGCCCCTGCCCCACCAACGCCTCCAGGTTCCAGAGGCACTCGATATGGGTGATGCCGCGCTCGCCGCAGGTCAGATGCGCCTTGTAGTTGGGCGCGCCCTCGGGCGCGGGGCTGATCGCCTCGACGCCGAACTGCCGAATGCCCTTATCCGCGAGCCAATGCACGGCGTCCACATGCAGGCCCGGAAAGTCGTGCAGATATCCGGGCGTGCCCCAAAGCCGCGCATTGACGCCCATATGCAGCAGCACGGTGTCCCCCGCCTCGATGGCGGCGCCGCTCGCCTGAAGCGCGGCCTCCATCTCGTCCACCGTGATTTCATGCTTGAGCGGCGCGTGGGAGAGATCGAGGCAAAGGCCGCCGGTGTAGAAATTCTCCAACGGCATCTGGTCGATAGAGGCCGCATCCGGAGCGGAATCGAAATGGCAGGGCGCGTCGATATGGGTGCCCGCATGGTCCGAAAGCGCGATGGACATCGCCTTCGAGGAAAACTTGACGCCGCCCGCTTCCTTCACCTCGCCATGATCGTTCCACACCGTCATCACCACCGGCGGGTGGGCGGGATGCGCGGGCGTGCGATGATAAATCTCACGGGACAAATCGACGATCCGCATTGCGGGTTCTCCTTCGATTTACGTCGTATCAAGGCCAACCGGCGCGCGCGCGCGCCGGTCCGAACGCGCCCGTAAGGCCGGACGCACATACCGTCATACAAACTTAACAGCGCTCGGGCATCCGGGCGGGATTAGGTTATGGGATAGGGTTTCGATGTCGGCAAAACAACTGGGGCAGACGCCATATATCCACCCCACCGCGACTGTCGCGCCGGACTGCGAGCTTGGCCCCTATACCGAGGTCGGCGCGCGCACGCGCCTCACGGAAACGACCATGGGCGCCTACAGCTATATCGTGAACGATTCCCAGGCGATCTATACGCGGATTGGGAAGTTCTGCTCGATCGCCGCGATGACGCGGATCAATCCGGGCAACCATCCGATGGAACGCGCCGGGCAGCATCATTTCTCCTATCGGGCCGCCTCCTACGGCCTTGGCGAGAACGACGACGGGTTCTTCGACTGGCGGCGCGCCGATGCGGTGACGCTCGGCAATGACGTCTGGGTCGGCCATGGCGCGATCCTGCTGCCGGGCGTAACGGTCGGCGACGGCGCGGTCATCGCCGCCGGCGCGGTGGTTTCCAAGCCGGTCGCGCCCTACATGATAGTCGGCGGCGTGCCGGCCCGCCCGATCCGCCCGCGATTTCCGGCGGCGATCGGCGAACGCCTGCAGGCGCTGGCCTGGTGGGACTGGTCCCACGCCCGGCTGGCCAACGCGCTCGAAGACTTTAGAAACCAGAACGTAGAAGCATTTCTCGAAAAATATGAGGCATAGATGCCAGGATTAGGCGCTTTGATTTTGACGGTCGGCCCAAGCGGGGCCGGCAAGGACACATTGCTGGAAGGCGCGGCCGCCGCGCTGGAGCCGACGGGGCGATTTCATTTCACCCGGCGCGCGATCACGCGGCCGGCGGACGCCGGCGGCGAAGATCATATTCCGATGACGGAGGCTGACTTCAAGGCGGCGGAGGCCGCCGGCGAGTTTCTGCTTTCCTGGCGCGCCCACGGGCTATGCTACGGCATTCCCCGCGCGCCGGCGGCGGAACTGCGGGAAACGGGCCGCGCCATCGTCGCCAATGTATCCCGCGGCGTGATCGATGAGGCGCGCGGCCGCCTGCAGCCGGTCAGCGTAGTGCAGGTTACGGCCTCGCCGGAAACGCTGGCGGCCCGCCTGGCCGCACGCGGCCGGGAGACGGCGGCGGATATCGAAGCCAGGCTCGCCCGGGCGGACGCGATTGACATCAGCGGCCGGGACGTGGCGACCGTATGGAACGACGGAAACGTCGACGAGGGCGTCGCCGCTATGACGGCGGCGCTGGAAACCGCCTCATCCGCCGAATGGCAACCGGCGGAATAGCGTAAAGGGCGCGCCGGCCGCGCTCTGTTCATAGAGCGCGACCCCATCGACCCGCATCGGCCCGCCGGCGCCGGCAGCCCGCGCCATCCGTTTGAGCGCGGCCGCGAGCCGCTCCCGCTTGTCCTCGTCGCCGATGCCGCCGGTCAACGTCATGTGAAAGCGGAACTCGTCCATGACATAGGGATAGCCCCAGGCCTGCAGCATCGCTTCCTGGCGCTCGCTGAGGCCGGCGGCGCGGCGCTTCGCCAGCTCCGCCTCGGTCTGCGGACCTCGGAACTCATCCAGCCGTTCCACGGCGGCGGCGGCGAGCGCGGTCATGTCCGGCGACGGCGCCGCGAGCCTGAACGCGATGAACCGCCCGAGCGCCATCACCTGCACGTCCGGGCAGAGGAATGCCGTTTGCTCCGCCGCGAACGCCGCCGCCGCGTCCTCGAATGCGGCCCGGGTCAGGCCATCTCGCAGTCTGAACGGCGGCTTGAGGGTCGCGTGGAAGCCGTAATTGGCGGGGGAATTGCGCAGGTTCGCGAGCTCTTTGGCCGTCCAGTCCTCGGCAGCGGCGCCCTCCAGGTCCGGCGGCGCCGGCGCCGCGCCCGTTTCCGGGTCGCGGCCAAGCCAGCCGCAACCGAACCGCCAGAATGGCGAGTTCGCCGCCGGCGCGAAATAGAGCGCATACCGCGCCGCCCCGCTCATGCGGCTTTCCGACCCTCGACCCAGGTCTCGCGAACGATTGCCGCATCGTCGATGCGGGCGACGCGGATGAGGTCCGCCCGCTTGCCGACGGCGAGCGCGCCCCGGTCATCCAGACCCAACATCGCCGCGGGATTGGCAGAAACCGTCGCAATCGCGTCTTCCAACGGGATTCCGGCCCTGTCGTGCAGCGCGAAGGCGCCGTGTATCAGGCTGATCGGCGCATAGTCGGAGGACAACGCGTCCAGGAGGCCGGCGTCGGCCAGCTCCAGCGCCGAAACATTGCCGGAATGGGAGCCGCCGCGAACGACGTTCGGCGCGCCCATGACGGTCCACATGCCCGCCGCCTTGGCGGCCTCGGCCGCGCGCATGGTGGTCGGGAACTCGGAAATCTTGATGTCGTCGGCGACCGCCTCGGCCACATGATCCTCGGTCGTGTCGTCATGGCTGGCGACGGGTCCACGGCCGGCCCAGAGCCGCAGCACCGTCTCCCGGTTCGTCACGATGTTTTGGCTCGAATTCGCGATTCTCTCCTTGATGAACTCATCGAACTCGGCGTCGCTCATGCCGCCGCCGCGAAAGGTCTTGTAGCTCTTCAGGTCGCGCCACTGGCGCTGGCCCGGCGTGTGATCCATCAGGGAGATCATGCCGATGGTGGGATCTTCCGCGTAAGGCGCGAACAGATCGACGACGGCGTCGTCGGAAATCTCGCAGCGGAGGTGGACCCGATGGTCCGCGCGGAAAAGGCCGGCCTCGCGGGCGTCCCGGATCGAGGCAAGCACGCTTTTCAGCAAGGCGCGCCGATAGCTCCTGTCCGAATATTCGCCGACCGCGATGGCGTCGTAGACCGTGGTCACGCCCGCCGCCGTCATCTGGGCGTCATGGCTCAGAATCGCGGCGACCGGCGACGGCCAGAAAACGCCGGGGCGCGGCACCATGTGCTTTTCGACATTGTCGGTATGGAGTTCCACCAGCCCCGGGGCCAAATAATCGCCGGCAAGATCGATCGCGCCGGCGGGCGCCGCGGCGCCATCGCCGATCTCAACGATCCGCCCGTCGTCGACGGCCAGATAGCCGCGCCGCGCCCCTTCGGGCGTTATGATCTCGGCATTGGCCAGAATGAAGCTGTCGGTCATGCGGCTGTCCTGTAGGCGGCGACGTCGAAGTTCCGGTCGGCGATCTCTTCGCGCACGTCGTCGTCGTGGCAAATGGCGACGATCGCGGCGCCCCGCGCCTTCGCTTCCTGAATGAGGGAGACGGCGACCCGGCGATTGGCGGCGTCGAGGGACGCCGTCGGCTCGTCCAGGAGAACGATCGGGAAGGCGCGGATCATGCCCCGCGCGATGTTGACCCTTTGCTGCTCGCCGCCGGAGAACGTCGCCGGCGGCACCGACCAAAGCCGCTCCGGCAGGTTCAGCCGCCCCAATAGCGCCCGCGCTTCCCGCAAGGCCGCTTCCGGCTCCGCGCCGCCGGCGACCGCCGCTTCCGCCACCAGGTCCTCGGCGGAAATGCGCGGGATCGCGCGGAGGAACTGGCTGACATAGCCGATGGTCTCGCGCCGGATTTCCAGTTGCAGCCGCTCCTCGGCCGCGACCAGATCGGCGAACGCGCCCCGGTGCCGAACCAGGATGCGGCCCGCTGTCGGCAAATAGTTGGCGTAGAGGCTGCGCAGCAGCGTCGACTTGCCCGCGCCGGACGGCCCGGCGAGCGCCACGCACTCCCCGGCGGCGACCGAGAATTCGACGTTTTCAAACACCGGCAGTTCGACGCCGTTCTGCGTGTGGAGGACGAAGGTCTTAGCCAGGCCTTCGACCTGGAGCATGGTTTCAGCTGTCATGGCGGCGGCTCACGCTTGCAGGACGGACGAGACGAGAAGCTGGCTGTAGGGATGCTGCGGATCGTCGAGCACCCGGTCGGTCAGCCCGGTTTCGACGACGCGGCCGCCCTGCATCACCATCAGCCGGTCGGAAAGCAGCCGGACGACGGCGAGGTCATGAGTCACTACCACCGCCGCCACGCCCAGATCCCGCACCAGACCGCGCAGCAGGTCGAGCAGCCGCGCCTGAACGGATACGTCCAGGCCGCCAGTCGGCTCGTCCATGAAGACAAGACGCGGCTTGGAGACGAGAATGCGGGCGATCTGCACCCGCTGCTGCATGCCGCCGGAAAACGTGCGCGGCAGATGGTCGATGCGCTCGGGCGCGATTTCGACGCGGTTCAGCCAGTCGAGCGCTTCCGTGCGGATCTGCCCGTAGTGGCGGGCGCCGACATTCATCATCCGCTCGCCGACATTGCCGCCGGCCGACACGTTCATCCGCAGCCCGTCGCGCGGGTTCTGGTGGACCATGCCCCATTCGGTTCGCATCAGCATGCGCCGTTCCGGCTCCGAAAGCGCATAAACGTCGCGAAGGCCCTGGCGGCCGACATCGAACCGCACCTGGCCCATTTCCGGGCGTATGGCGCCGGAAAGGCAGGCGAGCAAGGTCGACTTGCCCGAACCCGATTCCCCGACGACGCCCAGGATTTCGCCCGGATAGAGCTGGAAGGACACGTCCGCGCAGCCAAGCTGGCCGCCGGCATAGACATGGCCGACGCCTTCGGCCGCGAGCAGAGGCTCCATATCGCTCATGCCTCGTCTCCTTCGCTGTCGGGATAGCCCAACGCCGCGGCCGCGGCGGCGCGCGGGCCGACATGACCGGCTTCCCGCCGGCCCCGGCAATGGTCGGAGTCGGAGCACACGAACATTCTGTCGCCCTTGTCGTCCAGAATGACCTCGTCGAGGAAAACCCCCTCCGCGCCGCAGAGGCCGCATGGATCGGCGAACACCTGCGTCTTGAACGGATGGTCGTCGAAATCGAGGCTCTTCACCTGGGTGTAGGGCGGCACCGCGTAGATGCGTTTTTCGCGCCCGGCGCCGAAGAGCTGCAACGCCGGCATCATCTGCATCTTCGGGTTGTCGAACTTCGGGATCGGCGACGGCGCCATGACATAGCGGGCGTTCACTTCGACCGGATAATCATACGTCGCCGTGATCTCGCCGTGGCGCGCGATGTCCTCGTAGAGCTTCACGTGCATCAGCCCGTATTCGGCATAGGCGTGCATCTTGCGCGTCTCCGCCTCGCGCGGCTCCAGGCGGCGCAAGGGCTCCGGCATCGGCACCTGATAGACGAGAATCTGATCCTCGGTCAGCGGCAGTTCGGGGATGCGGTGGCGCGTCTGGATGATGGTCGCGTCCGCCGTCTCCTCCGTCGCCTGCACGCCGGCGACGCGCCGGAAGAACCGGCGGATCGATACGGCGTTGGTGGTGTCGTCGGCGCCCTGATCGATGACCTTCAGCACGTCGTCCATGCCGATGATCGAAGCCGTCACCTGAATGCCGCCGGTGCCCCAGCCATAGGCCATCGGCATCTCGCGGCCGCCGAACGGCGCCTGATAACCCGGGATCGCGATCGCCTTCAGCAGGGTGCGGCGGATCATCCGCTTCGTCTGCTCGTCCAGATAGGCGAAGTTGTAGGAACCGTCGACGGAAAGAAAGGCTTCGCCGGAGCCTGCGGTCGCGTTCATTCCGCCGCCTCCGGCTGGCGCTCGGCCGCTTCCGCCGCGGCGCGCATCCCGCGCAGCATGTTCAGCTCCGACTGGAAGTCGACATAGTGCGGCAGCTTCAGGTGGCTAACGAAGCCCGCCGCCTCCACATTGTCGCTATGGGACAGCACGAATTCCTCGTCCTGGGGCGGGTGCGCCCGATCCTCGCCGAACTCGTCCGCCCTGAGCGCGCGGTCGACCAGCGCCATGGCCATGGTCTTGCGCTCCGACTGGCCGAACGCCAGGCCATAGCCGCGCGTGAACATCGGCCTCACGCCCTTCGCCCCCTGAAACTGGTTGATCATCTGACATTCCGTGACTTCCATCTCGCCGATGGCGATGGAGAAACCCAGCTCCTCCGGCGTGAACTCCACCTCGACCAGCCCCATCCGGATTTCGCCGGCGAACGGGTGGTTGCGGCCATAGCCGCGCTGGGTGGCGTAGCCGAGCGCCAGCACGAAGCCCTCGTCGCCGCGAAACAGGTTCTGGAGGCGCTGGTCCCTGTCAGCGGGGAAGGACATCGGATCGCGCGAAAGGTCGAACGGTTCGGACGGGTTTTCCGGCGGCGTTTCAGGCTGCATGAGGCCTTCCGCGCCCAGGATGTCCGAAACGCGGGGCATCTGCGCATCGGTGGGCTCGGCCTCCGGCGCTTCCGGCGCCGGGCGGCCTGTCGCGGCCAGCGTAAAGTCCAGCAGGCGATGGGTGTAGTCGTAGGTCGGCCCCAGCACTTGGCCGCCCGGCAGGTCCTTGAACGCCGCCGAAATGCGCCGGCGGATGGTCATCTTGGCCGTATCGACGGGCGCGGCCGCGCCGAACCGCGGCAGCGTGGTGCGAAACGCCCGCAAAAGGAAAATCGCCTCCACCATGTCGCCCTGGGCCTGCTTGATCGCCAGCGCCGCCAGGTCGGGATCGTAGAGCGAGCCTTCGGTCATCACCCGGTCGACGGCGCGGCCGAGCTGCTCCCGCACCTGGTCGACCTCAAGCTCCGGCACGGACGGATCGCCCCGCCGCTCCTCCGCAATCAGCGCGTGGCTGCCTTCGATGGCGGCCTCGCCGCCCTTGGTCGCGACATACATCCCTGTCTACTCCCCCGCAGCCGCTTCGGCGCGCACGCCACGCGGCAATCCCAGCACCTGCGCGCCGGCGAACATGAAAACGTCGAACCCCAACGGGTAGAGCCCGTTGTTCAGGGTCCACGCGGCCCAGAACGGCGCGAGCGCGCCGCCCGGCGCGACATCCGCCGTCGTTTGGATGCCCGGGCCCGAAAGTCGCATTGGCTGGCCGCCTTCAAGGCTCGGCAAGGCGATCAACGCCGTCGCGGAACGGTCAGGATACTGATCCGTTCCGATCGCCAGGGCGCCGAACGGCGCGGATTGAGGCGCGGCGACAATCGCGAAGCGGGCGTCCTCGGGTTCGGCGACGATGGGCGCGCCGGCATGAAATCGCAGGAACGCCTCAGCGCCGGGCGTCCGCGCCGCCTCGTCGATCCAGACGGGCGCTTCGGCGTCCAGCAAGGTGAGCGCCGCCGCCGCCAGTCCCGGCGGCCAGTCGGTCGGCGCTTCCGGCGGCGACGGGATTTCCGCCACGCGTCCGGGGAAGGACAGCGCGCGCATCAATGCGCGAAAGCTGGATTGCGAATCGATCACCGGCGTGGCGAAACCGGCGGCGAGCGGCGCGCTCGCTTGCGTCATCTCGGCCAAACCTCAGCCCTCCGCCCGAACCATGGTGAAGAAATCGACCTTTGTGGCGCCGGCCTTCCGCCGCGCGGCAAGGCGCCTGGCGTTCTCTTCCTGTCGGAGAGGCTCCACCACTTCGGCGAGCACCGCCGCGCGGGTCGAATCGATCTGAAGCATCGCATCGGCGACCGCCGCCTGCTCCGCCTTCTCGACATCCCGTCCCTGCACATAGGCATGGCCGATAACGTCTTCCCGGCTCTCCAGGCGGAGCGCGCATCGGGTCACCGTCATCTCGCCCAGGCTGAACGCCTGGCCCGTGCCGCCGGCGCGGCCGCGCGTCATGACCGCGCCGATCTCCGGGCGTCGCAGCCAGCGCCGTTCCGGCGCGGGGCCGAGCGCCGCCATCTTCCGCTTCAAGGACGCCGCATCGGCGCGCGCCAGCACGCCCATCCAGTCGGCTCGATCGGCGGTTTCGAAATTCTCCGACATTCATCTCCCCCGGGAGGCGGCGGTTGACACAGGCTTCATATTTGTCTATACATCCGGATATCCGTAACATATAAGCGCACCGCGACACTGTAAATACGGAAAAGAAGACAATCCGATGACAGCCAATGGAGGCGCCCGCCCCAACCCTGTCGGCCTCGTGCGCGGCGAAGGGGCCGCTTTGTGGAAACAGATCGCGGACGCGCTCCGTTCCGAGATCGAAAAAGGCGTCTATGAGGCTGAGAACGGCAGGCTGCCGACGGAGCGCGAGCTGACCAGCCGATTCGACGTAAACCGCCATACGGTGCGGCGCGCGCTGGCGGCGCTGTCAGAAGTCGGGCTCGTGCGCACCGAGCAAGGCCGCGGCGTCTTCGTCAACGCGGAGCTTCTGGACTATCCGCTCGGCCGCTCCCGGGTCCGGTTCACCGAAACGCTCACCGCGCAGCAGCGGACGCCAGGCCACAGGATCCTCGAGATCGTGAAGGAAACCGCGTCAAAAGACGTCGCGGCCGCGCTCGGCCTGAACATCGGCGACCGGGTATGGCGGATCGAGCGCCTGGGCCTCGCCGAGGACCGGCCGATCACCCTCGCCGCCCACTATTTCAGCCGCGCGCGGTTCCCGCGGATCGACGTTCCGTTCCGCAACAGCAGTTCGGTTACGGATGCGCTCGCCGCATCGGGCGTGCCGGACTACAGCCGCCGCGAAACGCGCATCCACGCCCGCCCGGCGACGGCCGAGGAAACCCGCCTGCTCGAGCTGGCGCGCGGACGCCCCCTGCTCGTCACCGAGGCGATCAATGTCGATATGGCGGGCCAGCCGGTCGAGTTCGGCATCAGCCGATTCGCCGCCGACAGGGTTCAACTCATCGTCTAGGCGGCCGCGCGCCATCGGCGGGCTCCCGAAATGGACGCCCAGCCTTGCGTTCCTTGCAAAAGCCTTACCCCGCGCCGCGGCCGCCATCGTCATTGCCGCCGCCGGTCCGCGCCCGATATCTCGCGGGAGGCGAACATCAGGTTCGCCGGCAACCGAAGGAGACGTGATGTCGCTCGAGGCCAAACTGGCCGAGCTCCGGGCCGGGTCCCGCATTCCTGCGGACAAGCGCGCGCTGATGGCGCAAGCGACGCAGGACTTGAAGGATTCGGGCGCGCTCGACCGCACCATCAAAGTAGGGGACGGACTCCCCGACTTTTCGCTCGTAAACGCCAACGGCGTTGAAGTTCATTCCGCCGATCTGCTCGATCAGGGGCCGCTGGTCCTTTCGGTCTTTCGCGGGGTTTGGTGACCCTACTGCAACGCCGAGCTGTATGCTCTGCAGGCAGTCGCGAACGATTTCGCCGAACACGACGCCTCCATCGTCGCGTTGACGCCCCAACTCCCGGCGCATAACGCGGAAATGGCGCTCAAGAACGAACTGAATTTCCACTTGCTGTCCGACCCCGGCAACGCCTATGCGGCGCAGCTTGGCCTGCGCTTCCAGGTGCCGGATTTCGTCCAGGAAATCTACAATGGCTTTGGGCTGACATTGCCGAAGTTCAACGGCGACGACAGTTGGACCCTGCCGATCCCCGCGCGGCTCGTGATCGATCGCTCGGGCGTTGTCCGCTCGGCCGATATTGATGTCGACTACACGCGCCGGCCCGAGCCCGCGAAAACCTTGGAAGACGTCGCAGCGCTCTAACCAAATGCCCTCGGGCACATGCGCCCGGGGGTTTTTCTTTATTTTTTTTCTAACGGTTGCGGCGGAATTCTAACGCGAAGGTCGGCGATCGTTTTCAGTTGCTTAGGAAGCGCTTTAAACGGCGCGCTCGAACAGATGCGCTTCGCTGCGCTTAAGCAGCGGGATCAAGACGACGCCAGCCAGAAAGCCGCCGATATGCGCCCAATGGGCGACATCGCTTTCGCCAAGCAAGCCGCCGCTGGCGATCGCCTGATAGGCGAACCAGCCGCCGACCCAGACCCAGACAGGCATCGCGATCGGCAGGAAGATCGGCAGCATCGCGGTAATGCGCGCCGTCGGCCGCAGGATCAGATATGCCCCCAAAATGCCCGAGATCGCGCCGCTGGCCCCGACCAAAGGCGTCATCGACGTGACGTCCGACAGCCCGTGGACAAGCGTCGCGATTACGCCGCACAACAGATAGAACAAGAGGAAACGGCCGTGGCCGCAGCTATCCTCCACATTGTCGCCGAAGATGTAGAGAAACAGCATATTGCCGATCAGATGCCATGTCCCGCCATGGAGGAACAGCGTCGTGATCGTCGTCGCGGCGGGCGGGATCAGATCCAGATAGGCCGGCAGGTCGCCATGGCCGAAAAACACCGCCGGCACGAAGCCGTAGCCCAAAAGAAGCTGGTATTCCTGGCGGCCGTTCAAGCCGGATTGCCAGATGAAGATGACCACGCAGAGCAGCGTGATCGACCAGTTTACGTAGGGCGTTGAAATCCAGCGGCGAGGGTTGTCGTCGTGGATCGGAAAGAAGGGCATTCAGGCGGGCAAGGCGTCGGCGACGCCGAGCCGCGGCGCCGGCGGCGCGTCCGCAAGGTCGCACCAGATCGGCGTATGGTCGGACGCCTTCGGCCGGCCGCGGGGCCGTCGGTCGATATCCGCCTCGGTCAGCCGGTCGACGGCTGCGCCGGACAGCAGGATATGATCGATGCGGATGCCATTGTCCTTCTGCCAGGCGCCGGCCTGATAGTCCCAGAAGGTGTAGGCGGCGGGCGCATTCGGCTTCATCGTCCGGAAGGCATCATAGAAACCGAGCCAGGTCAGCGCATGAAATTCCGCCAGCGTTTCCGGCAGGAACAGCGCGTCGTCCGCCCATGCGGCGGGATCGTAGCAATCCTCCGCTGTCGGAATGACGTTGAAATCGCCCATCAGCGCCGTCGGCCGACCGGTCGCGATCAAGGCCGCCGCACGCTCCCGCAATCTGCGCATCCACGCGAGCTTATAGTCGTACTTATCTGTTCCTATTGGATTTCCATTCGGCAAATAGATCGACGCAATCCGAACGCCGCCGACCGTAGCCTCGACATATCGGGCTTGTTCGTCCGCCTCGTCGCCGGCGAGGCCGGTCAACGGGTCTTCCATGGGCAAGCGCGACAACAGGGCCACCCCGTTATAGGATTTCTGCCCAGAAATCAGGGCTTTGTAGCCCTTTTCTTCAAATGCTTCGCGCGGAAACGCGTCCTCGACGCATTTGATCTCCTGAAGGGCGAGGACGTCCGGCTGTCCCTCGTCCAGCCAGGCGAGCGCCGCATCCAGGCGCGCCTTGATCGAATTCACGTTCCATGTGGCGAGACGCATGAGTTTAGAATAGTCCGCTAACGCTCAGATCGCGAAGGAAGAACCGCACCCACATGACGACGCCGCATTGGGGTTCTCGACGACGAACATCGCGCCCGACAAGTCTTCCTTCCAATCGACGACGGCGCCCGCCAGAAGGTCGAGCGAGATTTCGTCGATCACGACCTCGACGCCATGGCGGTCGAACACGCGATCGTCGGCGTTCACCTGCTCGTCGAAGCTGAACCCATATTGGAACCCGGAGCAGCCGCCGCCCGAGACCGATACGCGGAAGCGCGCATCCGGCGTCTTCTCGCTCACGAGAAGCGCTTTCAAGCGCTCCGCCGCCCGTTCGGTAACGCCGATTCCGTCTTGTAGCGCGCCGTCCGGCATGGTTCATATTCCTCAGCTATGGCTCCGCCGGCGCCGCCGGGAGAAGAGACGCCGTCAAACACCCTTATAGAATACTCTACCTTGGGCGAATGATAACGAAATTCAATAGCCTCGTCTGTCGGCGCCCGCAGCCTGTCGCAAGGATAGCAAACCCGTGAGTTCGCAGCCCTCCTTCCGCCGCACAGGCCGCCGCCCGCTGGAGCCCTACGCGGCCGATGTCGAAGCGTCGCGCGGCCGGCTGATCGACGAACCGGAATCAGACAACCGCTCGGCCTTCCAGCGCGACCGGGACCGCATCATCCACTCGAACGCCTTTCGCCGGCTGAAGCACAAGACCCAAGTCTTCGTTTTTCACGAGGGCGACTACTACCGCACCCGCCTCACCCATTCGATCGAAGTGGCCCAGATCGCCCGAACGATCACCCGCAGCCTGGGCGGCGACGAAGATCTGGCCGAGGCGGTCGCGCTTGCGCACGACCTTGGCCATACGCCGTTCGGCCATGCGGGCGAAGATGCGCTATCAGACGCGCTCGCCAGCATCGGCGGCTTCGACCACAACGTGCAGACGCTCCGCATTCTCACGCGGCTGGAGCGGCGCTATGCGGCCTTCGACGGCCTGAACCTGACGTGGGAGACCCTGGAAGGCGTCGTCAAGCACAACGGCCCCATCCCGGAGCCGGCCGAGGCGCTGGCGGACTACGACCGGGAGCATCCGCTCTGGCTCGACAGCTATGCCGGCTTGGAAGCGCAGATCGCATCTCTCGCCGACGATATCGCCTACAACGCCCACGATATCGACGACGGTCTGCGCGCCGGTCTGTTCTCCCTGGAGGACGTCGCCGAAGCTCCGCTGGTCGCCAATATCCTGGCCGAGATCGAGACAGATTGGCCCGACCTCGAGCGGCAGAGACGCATATATGAACTCGTCCGAATGCTGATCGGCGCCCTGGTGCGGGACCTGACCGGCGAAACCCAGTCGCGGCTGGATGCGCTCGGACCGAAGTCAGCCGACGACATTCGCGCGGCCGGACGGCCGATGGCGGCGTTCTCCGCCGAAATGACGCCGCAACTGGACGCGTTGCGACGGTTCCTGCATCAGCGTATGTACCGCCACACCGAACTCAATCGCATGACCAGCAAGGCGCGACGGATCGTAAAGGATCTGTTCGAACTGCTGTCCAAGGAGCCGCAAAGCCTGCCGGCCGATTGGCGCGTCGCCGCGGAGGGGAAGGACGGCGACCGCGTGAAGCGCATTGTCGGCGACTACATCGCCGGGATGACCGATCGCTACGCCATGCTGGAACATAAACGCCTGTTCGATATCTACAGCCGAGGCCTATGAACTACTTTAAGCATTTCCGCGACCTGGCGCTGGGCGAAATCGCGCGCCTGCAAGCGGACGAAACCCTGCCGGCGGACCTGGAGACCGGCCGGGTCGCGGCCGAAACCCCGCGCGACCCCGCCCATGGCGACGTCGCCATCAACGCCGCCATGGTGCTGGCGAAAGCGGCCGGCATGAAGCCGCGCGACCTGGCGGAGAAAATCGCCGCCGGCCTCGCCGCCCATGAAGACGTGGCCGCGGCGGACGTGGCCGGCCCCGGTTTCATCAATCTGCGCGCCGCGCCGGCGTTCTGGCCGGCCCGTCTCGTAGAAATACTGGAAGGCGGCGCAGGCTACGGGAATTCGACTCTCGGCGCGGGCCGGACCGTCAATGTCGAGTATGTCTCCGCCAATCCGACCGGGCCTCTCCACGTCGGCCACGGCCGGGGCGCCGTTTATGGCGACGCCCTGGCGAGCCTCCTGGAAAAAGCCGGCTATCGCGTCATCCGCGAATATTACGTCAACGACGCCGGTGCGCAGATCGACGTGCTGGCGGAGACCGCGCTCCTCCGCGCCCGCGAGGCGATGGGCGAAGACATCGGCCCGATCCCCGACGGCCTTTATCCCGGCGACTATATGAAGCCTGTCGGCCAGGCGCTGCTCGACGCCCATGGCCCTGCTCTCTTCCAGATGGCGGGCGCCGAACGCCTCGCGCTCGCGCGGGACTGCGCCGTCGCCATGATGCTCGACGGCATTCGCGCGGATCTGGCGGCGGTCGGCATTAAGCAGGAGGTTTTCACCTCGGAGCGCGCGGTCGTGGAAGCCGGCGGCGTCGCGGCGGCGCTGAAGACCCTTGAAGACAAGGATCTGATCTATGTCGGCGTCCTGGAGCCGCCGAAAGGCAAACTGCCGGATGATTGGGAGGAACGGCCGCAAACGCTCTTCCGCGCCAGCCAGTTCGGCGACGACGTGGACCGGCCGCTCAAGAAATCCGACGGTTCCTGGACCTATTTCGCGACGGATATCGCCTATCACTACGACAAGTTCAGCCGGGGCGGCGAAACCCTGATCGACGTCTGGGGCGCGGACCATGGCGGCTATGTGAAACGGGTGGCCGCCGCAATGCAGGCGTTGACCGGCCGCAAGGACGCGCTCGACGTGAAGCTCTGCCAACTGGTGCGGGTGCTCCGGGACGGCGAACTGGTGCGCATGTCCAAGCGCGCCGGCGACTTCATCACGCTGAGCGAAGTGGTCGACGAAGTGGGCAAGGACGCGATGCGCTTCATCATGCTGACGCGCAAGAACGACGCCCCCCTGGACTTCGACCTGGCGCGCGTCGTCGAGCAGTCTCGGGACAATCCGGTCTTCTACGTGCAATACGCGCACGCCCGCTGCCGCTCCGTCCTCCGCCACGCGGCGGAAGAAGGTTTCGACGTGACGCCGGCAGCGTTGGCCAAGAGCGATCTTGGCCTTCTGGCCGATTCGGACGAAATCGGCCTGATCAAGCTCATGGCCGGCTGGCCCCGCCTGATCGAGCAGGCGGCGGAAACCCACGAACCGCATCGCGTCGCGTTCTATTTGCAGGAGGTCGCGGCCGGATTTCACCAGCTTTGGAACAAGGGCCGGGACGACGCGACCCTCCGATTTATCCAGTCCGACGCCCCGGCGGAGACGGCGGCGCGTCTCGCGCTTGTACAGGGCGTGGCCGCTATCATAGGTTCCGGACTTGAGACGATGGGAGTCGAACCGGCGGAGGCGATGTAGCCCCTATGGCGGAAGCGGACACTGAGGCGGAAGATCGCCCGATCGGAAGGCGCGCGGCGCGGGGGCTGCGGATCGCCGCCTATGGGCTGATCATGCTGCTGGCCATCGCCGCCGCCGCATGGCTCGCCGTCAGCGGCGAAGGGGTCGACAGTCAGCCGCCGCTGATCCTCGCCGAAACATCGCCGGAAAGAGCGGCGCCCGATCCAAGCAAGCCGAACGGCGCCGTCATCCCTCACCAGGGCGAAATCGTCTACGAGGTCGTGAACGGCGACGCGCGCCAGCCGGACACGGAAGCGATGGCGCCGGCGTCGGAAGCGCCGCTGCCCGCGCCTTCGACCGCAACGGCCGAGATCGCGGCCGACCCCGCTCCATCCGAAGGCCCCGTCCAATTGCTGCCGCCAGAGCCGAAACCGGACCGGATCGGCGCGGTCGCGACGACCGCGAGCGACAAATTGGCGGCCGTGGTCGATTCGCTGCCGGAAGCGCGGCAGGTCGAACAGCGCCCGCGTCCCGCCACGTTCCCGCCGGCGAACGATGCGCCGGCGCCGCCGAAGATGACGGAAACGCCGTCCCAGCCGGACGCCGCAATGGTCAAGCCGGCGCCGACGCAAGCGGCCGAACCGCCTGAGCAGAAGCCGGCGCCCGCGCCGCCGCCGCCCAAGGCCGCCGCTCCGGCGCTGGCGAACGCCCCGCCCGAACGCGCGTTCCGCATTCAGTTGGGCGCCGTCAGGGATAAGGCGACGGCGCAGCGCGAATGGCGACGGCTTCGCGGCAAGCACAAGGACATCCTCGGCGGCTTGCAGCTCTATCTCCAGCAGGTCGATATCGCCGGCAAGGGCGAGTTTCATCGCATTCAGGCCGGCCCGCTGTCGGAACGGCTGGTGGCAGAAATCGCGTGCGATCAATTGAAGGCCAGGAAGGCGCCGTGCTTTGTCGTCGCGAAATAACAGACCTTCGGCGGTCGCGCTCGGCTGCGAGGGAACGGTCCTAACCGAAACCGAGCGCGCATTCTTCCGCGAGGCCAATCCTTTCGGCCTGATCCTGTTCGCCCGCAATGTCGGCGCTCCGGACGAGTTGGCCCGCCTGATCCGGGAATTTCGCGAATGCGTCGGCCGCCCCGATGCGCCCGTTTTCGTGGATCAGGAGGGCGGCCGGGTCGCGCGCCTGCGGCCGCCGCACTGGCCCGCCCTTCCGGCGCAAGGCCTGATCGGCGCCCTATGGGAGAAAGATCCCGAACGAGCGCGCGCAGCCGCGCGGCTGCTCGGCCAGGCCATCGCCGCCACGGTCGCGCCAGTCGGGTTCGACGTCGCCTGCATGCCGGTCGCCGACGTGCGCGCCCCTGGCGCGAACGAAGCCGTCGTGGGCGACCGCTCCTTCTCCGCCGATAGCGCCATCGTCGCCGAACTCGCGGCGATCGCGGAAAAGTCCGCGCGCGAAACGGGAATGGCCACGACGCCGAAGCATGCGCCGGGGCACGGTCGCGCGGTTGTGGACAGTCACCATGCGCTGCCCTACGTCAACGCCTCCATACCGGAGTTGCTAGACGATCTCCGGCCTTTCCAAGCATTGACGGAGGCCCCGTTCTGGATGACGGCGCATATCGTGTTCGAGGAGATTGACCCCGGCCTTCCCGCCACAATGTCGACCCGCTGCCTCGAATGGCTGCGCGCGGAGACCGGGTATCGGGGACTGATCGTTTCAGACGATCTGGCGATGAACGCGCTTGCGGGCGCGGTCGAGGCGCGAGCGGCGACCGCGCGGGCCGCCGGCTGCGATCTGCTGCTCTACTGCCCGGGAGACGCCGCGGGCTCCGCGGCGGCCGTCGCCGGCGCCGGCCCCGCCGACGACCGCCTGATCGAGGCCTGGGATCGCTGGACCCAGGCGCGACCGAAGACGCCGCAACTGGACGCCTTCCATATCGCCGCCGAATTGTGGGCGCTCGTGGAAGGCGGCGCGCCCAGACCCGCCGCGAGCGTCTGATGTCCGACATCGCGCAGATCGGCTATATGGTCTCCATCTGGGCGCTGCCCATCCTGCTGGCGATCACCCTGCACGAGGCCGCCCACGCCTATGCCGCCTATTGGCTCGGCGACGATCTGGCCCACCGCAATGGCCGCACCTCCCTCAACCCGCTCCGGCATATCGATCCGTTCGGCACCTTGCTGCTGCCGGGCCTGCTGGTGGTTCTGCAAGCGGGCTTCATCATCGGCTACGCCAAGCCGGTGCCGGTGCTGTTCGGCCGGCTCCAGCCCGAACGCCTGGGCTCGGCGCTGGTGGCGGCCGCCGGACCTGCGGCGAACATCGTTCAGGCGCTGATCGCCGCCTTGCTGATGTATATGGCGCCGATCGCGCCGGAGCCGATCAACGGCTGGCTCGTCGCCAATCTGCACAACGCCATTCTCGTGAACGCGATCCTGGCGGCGTTCAATCTGCTGCCGGTCCCGCCGCTGGACGGCGGGCGGATCCTGATGTCCGTATTGCCGCGCGGCACGGCCAACTGGTTCGCGCCGTTCGAACGCATGGGCATCGTCTTCGTGATGGTGCTGGCGCTGGTCGTCCCAATGCTGGCCTGGGAGTTCGGCGTGGACTTCAATCCGGTTCGCGACTGGGCGCTCGGCGGCGCTCGGATTATTATGGACTTCGTATTCACGCTGACGGGCTGGCGATGACGACGGAGCTGGACTTCGAATCGGGCGCGGCGGATCGCGCGGAGCGGCTGGTCGTCGACCTTGGCCACTATGAAGGGCCGATCGACCTTCTGCTTCAGATGGCGCGCGACCAGAAGGTCGATCTGCTGCACATCTCGATCCTGGAGCTGGCCGAGCAATATCTGGCCTTCATTCAGAACGCGAAGGCGCTCGAACTGGAGATCGCGGCCGACTATCTGGTCATGGCCGCGTGGCTCGCCTACTTGAAGTCGCGCCTCCTGCTGCCCAAGGACGAAGCGCCGCCCGAGGAAGAGCCGACGCCGGAAGCCATGGCGGCGGCGCTCGCCCGGCGCCTGCAACGGCTGGAGGCCTTGCAGGAAGCGGCGAAGGATCTGCTGGCCCTGCCCCGCCTCGGGATCGACCGCTTCGGCCGTGGGCGCTCCGAGGATTTACCGGAAACCGTGACCACCCTCGCCCACGCGGACATCACGGACCTGCTGCAAGCCTATGCGGGCGTGCGCCGGCGCCAGGACGGGCGCCAGCTCACCATCCGCCCGTCCCGCCTGCATACGGTCGAGGCGGCGCTGACGCGCCTGAACGCCATGCTGGGCATCGCGGTGGAATGGCGCACCCTGGAAGCCTTCCTGCCGCTGGTCACGGGCGATCCGGTGATGCAGCGGAGCGCCTGGGCCTCCACCTTCGCCGCCAGCCTCCAACTTGCGAAGGACGGCCGGCTCGCCATTCGCCAGGACGCGGCCTTCGGCCCCGTCTATCTTCGCAGCCGCGAGCGAAAGTCGGGCGACGATGAGTGAAAACGAAAAGCCCAATACCGACGGCGCCGATGCGGCGAACGACGAACTGCCGCTCGTCGGCGGCGTCGCCCACGCGGACGCCGAGAAGCTCGATCTGGCGGAACGGCTGATCGAAGCGATCCTTTTCGCCGCCGCCGAACCGGTCACTGCGGAATCCCTCGCCGCCCGCCTGCCCGCCGGCATAGACGTCGGGCAAGCGCTCGACCGCCTACAGGAGCGCTACCGCAATCGGGGCATCCGGCTGATGCCCATCGCCGGCGGCTGGACCTTCCAGACGGCTGGCGATCTGGCGCCGGCGCTGGCGATCGAACGCACCGAGGAGCGCAAGCTCACCCGCGCCCAGATCGAAACCCTGGCCGTAATCGCCTATCACCAGCCGCTCACCCGGCCGGAAATCGAGGAAGTACGCGGCGTCTCTCTATCGAGAGGCGTGCTGGACACCTTGATGGAGCTCGGCTGGGTCCGCCCCGGCCGGCGCCGCGAAGCCCCCGGCCGGCCGCTCACCTGGATCACGACGCGGGAGTTCCTGCTGCATTTCGGCCTGAACTCGGTTCAGGATCTGCCCGGCCTGCACGAGCTGCAGGCGCTCGGCCTGCTGGATGAACGCGGCGGCGCCATCGCCGATTTCGCCCGCCAGGACGACGAGCTCGATCTGCCGGAACCCGCCGCGGAAAGCGACCCGGACATCACAGCGGCGGAAGACATGGGCGGCATGGTCTCGCCGGACGACGAAGACCGCTAGAGCGCCGTGCGCCGCATACGGCGCAGCCCGGCGCTCTATCCTGTTGATTGCGGGCAAATTTATCCGATCAATCTAATTCAGATTGATCGGATTTTGCCCTAAGCCGCCGCCCGATTAAACCGGGTCACCGCCAGCCGCCGCCGCCGTTCACGTAGACCGTATCGGCGGTCATATAGGGGCATGCGTCCGAGCACATGAAGAGCACGAGTTCGCCGATCTCTTCCGGCTCCGCGAACCGGCCCATGGGCACGTCCGCCAGGGTGCGCTCCATGAACTCGGGGCCGGTGCCGGCCGCTTCCTGAAAGGCTGTCGCGACGGGCCCCGGCGAGATCGAAAGCGCGCGGATGCCTTCCTTGGCGAACTCCCGCGCCACGCCCATGGTCAACGTGACCACGGCGCCCTTCGCGGCGGCATAGTGGATGGAGGCGCCCGGCCCGCCGCGCTTGTGGGACATGGACGCGACATTGACGATGACGCCGCCGTCGTTCTCCAGCATATGCGGCAGGATTTCCTGCATGCAGTAGAAAACGCCGGAAGAATTCAGAGCGAAGGCCCCATCCCAGAGCGCGTCGTCGATCTCCAGGAACTTGGCTCGGCGACCGGCGGCGCCGGCGCAGTTGAACTCGAAATCGATGACGCCGAACCGGTCGATCGCGGCCTTGATCATGTCCTTGACGGACTGACGCGAGGCGACGTCCGTCTCGACCGCGAGCGCGCCCGCGCCCTTCTGCTTCACCTGGTCGGCGACGCGGGCCGCTCCTTCGGCGTCGATGTCCGCGCAGACGACGTTCGCCCCCTCCCGCGCGAAAATGAGCGCGGTCGCCCGGCCGATCCCGCTCGCCGCGCCGGTAATGACAATCGTCTTGCCGACGAAATACTCAGGCGTTCCAGACATGCGAACTCATCCTTTAAAGCCAGTTAGTCAGCGCGCGAGCCATCCAGCCTCGAGCAACGAAGAGTCGAACGGAAATACGACATTGCGGTCCGGACTCGTCAGGGACGCGTCCTTCTCGGGGAAATCGAAGCGCGACAGCAGATCCCGGATGATCTCCAGCCGCGCCGTTCGTTTGCGGTCGGCGCGCGCCACCATCCATTGGGCATAGGGCAGGCTCGTGCGGCGAAGCATCAGATCCCGCGCGTCGGAATAGTCATCGAACTTCTCGATGGCGACCTCGTCCATGCTCGAGACTTTCCAGCTTTTCAGCGGATCGGATTGCCGCTCGCCCAGCCGCTCCCGCTGCTCGTCCCGGCTGATGTCCAACCAATATTTCACCAGGGTGATGTCGCCCTGCTGCAGCATCGCCTCGAATTCCGGCGCGCTTTTCAGGAACGCCTCATGCTCGCCTTCGGTGCAGAAGCCCATCACCGGCTCGACGCCGGCCCGGTTGTACCAGGAGCGATTGAACAGCGTCATTTCCCCAGCGGCGGGAAGGTGCGGCACATAGCGCTGGAAGTACCAGGACGCCCGGTCCCGGTCCGAAGGCTTGGGCAACGCCACCGAGCGCACGGAGCGGGGGCTCATGTGCATGACGATCCGCTTGATCGTCCCGTCCTTGCCGGCGGCGTCCCGGCCCTCGAACACGACCGCGATGCGCAGGCCCTCGTTTCGCATATGGGTCTGCAGCTTTACCAGCTCCCGTTGCAGCTCCCGCAACTGGCGCTCATAGGTCTTGCGCGGCACCTTCGGGATCGAAGGCGGTCCGTTTCCATTGGGCATCTATCAATCCTCAGCCAGCGTCGGGTCGGCAGCGTCGACAGTACCGGCGACGCGCCGGTCGGTCGCCGGGTCGTCCTCGCCCGGCACATGCACGACCACATAGTCGAGCCCTTCCCGCGCGACCGGCATGGTCGCGTCCAGGCCCATCTTGTCTGAAATCCCGTCGTCGGCGGAGGGATCGAGCTTGGAGCCGAGGGCGCCCGGCAGCAGCACCAGGTCCCGGCTGGCCTGGAAGCGCGTCGCGACCGCCCATTCCACCGCGGTCGGATCGTGCACGTCCACGTCCTCGTCGACGACGACCACCTGCTTGATATCCGCATGGGCGGAAAAGGCGCCGGCGATGACGTTGCGCGGCTCCCCCTCATGGCGTTTCCGCATCTGCACGTAGAGATGATAACGGCAGACCCCGCCCTGGGAGAGATGCACGTCCACGACGTTCGGAAAGCTGCGCTGGAGCAAAGCCACGATCGTCGCCTCGCGCGGGATCGCGCCGAGCAGGAGATGCTCCATGCCCGCCGAAACGATGGTGTGGAAGATCGGCGCGGCGCGGGTGGTGATCGCATCCACCTGGATGACCTCCCGCCGCCCCGCCGGACCATAATATTGCGGGAACTCCGCGAACGGCCCCTCGGTTTCCCGCACGCCCGGCAGCAGCCGGCCCTCGATCACCACTTCCGCGTCAGCCGGCACGCGCACGTCGTTGGTGACGCATTTGGCGACCCGCAGCGGCGCGCCATGCAGCGCCCCCGCCACTTCGAGCTCGTCGAAGTCGATCGGCACGATCGCCTGGGAGGCGAGCAGCGTCGCCGGATCGACGCCGATGGCGACCGCCACCTCCAGGGGATCGCCCGCGGCCTCGGCCGCGGAAAAGAACGCGTGCAGATGGCGCGGCAGAATGAGGATCCCCATTCGGTCCGGACCGCTGATCTGGAGGCGATTGATCGAGACGTTCTGAACGCCGGTCTTCGGATTGCGCGCGATCACGAGGCCGGCCGATATATAGGGTCCGCTGTCATGTTCGTTGTGCAGGGGGATCGGCAGGTCCCGCGTCAGGTCCGGCTTTTCGATCACCCGCTGCTGCGCCGGCGCGTCGGCTACTTCCGCCCAGGGCAAAGGCGCGTCGACCGCATGGCGAAACCGGTCCAGCACCTCGCCCGGCGCGACGCCGAGCGCTTCGGCGACCCAGCTTCGCTCCGCCAGCAGGTTCGCGATCACCGGCACGTTCGGCGCATTGCCGTCGCCCCGCTTCGGCGCCGGGAATAGCACGGCGCGCGAGCCGTCCTGACGCTTGGCCACCGCCGCCAGTTCGAAATCCAGGTCGACGCCGGCCTCGGCCATCGCCAGCCGGTCGGTCTCCGCCAGCCGCCGCAACCAGGACCTCAGCGTTCGATACGCCATGTCACACTCCCCGCCGCCCCAATTCGTGTCATATGATATCCATTATCGGAGCGGGGTCGGCCAGCCGTCATCTTAAAGGCTCGCGGCGAATGGCGCAGCCTCGCCTTGCCAGGCCCCCGGACGGGAAGCGAGAGAAAGCGATAGCGCGATGCAGAACGCGATAACCCACCGAATCGGCCTTGGCGCCGTCCTCGCGCGCGGCTTTCGTCGCCGTTGCCCGAACTGCGGCGAAGGCCGCGCGTTCAAGGGCTACCTGACCGTTCGGGACAACTGCGACGCCTGCGGCGAAGCGCTCGGCCATATCCACGCGGACGACTTCCCGCCCTATCTCACCATCTTCGCGGTCGGGCATATCGTCATTCCGATGGTCCTGATCGCGGAGCAGAACTGGTCCTGGTCGACCTCCGTGCACATGGCCGTTTGGCTGCCGCTGACGCTCGGCCTCACCCTGGCGCTGCTGCCGCTGATGAAGGGCGCGGCGCTCGGCATGATGTGGCGCCTTGGCCTGACCGGCGACGAGCATCAATGACGGCGGACGAGCCCTATTGGCGGACCAAGCGCCTGGACCAGATGACGGCGGAGGAGTGGGAAGGCCTCTGCGACGGCTGCGGCAAGTGCTGCCTGCTGAAGGTCGAGTACGAAGACACCCGCGAGGTGAAGCCGACGTCGGTCGCCTGCAAGCTCCTGGACCTCGGCACCTGCCAGTGCAGCGACTATGCGGACCGCAAGCGTTACGTGCCGGACTGCATCGAACTGCGCAACGTGCCCTATCTGCCGGCGATCGCCTGGCTGCCGGAAACCTGCGCCTATAAGCTGGTCGCCGAAGGCAAGGACCTTTATTCGTGGCATTACTTGGTTTCGGGCTCGCGGGAGACTGTCCACGAGGCCGGCATGTCCGTTCGCCACAAGGTGATTTCCGAAGAAGATATCGGCGATCCCGACGAGAACCTGCCCCGCTATGTCGTCGACTGGAAACTTTGAACATCTGCCGCTCGCCAATGGCGACGTGGCGCCGGTGCGCATCCGCGTGGACGGCCGGGCGAAACGGATTTCGATCAAGGTCGACCGGATCGGCGGCGTCGTCACGCTGACGGCGCCGACGCGCGCGGCGTTGCCCGCGGCGCGGCGGTTTCTCAGCACCCGCACGCGCTGGATCGCCGAAAAACGCGCCGCCATGGAGCCGATGCAGCCCTTTCTGCCCGGCGCCAATGTGCCGGTGCTGGGGCGGGAGCGGCGGATCGTCCACGCGCCCAAGGCGCGCGATCCGGTGCGGCTGACGCCGAGCGAACTGCATGTGGGCGGCGCGGAAAGCGCTACGCCCGACGCCGTGGCCAAGTTCCTGAAAGCCGAGGCGAAACGGCGGTTGTCGGCGGCGGCAGACGAGCACGCGGCGCGCATAGGCGAAACCGTCGCCGCCGTGACCGTGCGCGACACGAAAACCCGCTGGGGAAGCTGCGGCGCGACCGGCCGGCTCTCCTTTTCCTGGCGGCTGGTGATGGCGCCGGAACTGGTGCTGAACTACGTGGCCGCCCACGAGGTCGCGCATCTGCGCCATATGCACCACGGACCGGAGTTCTGGTCGCTGGTGGCGGAGTTGGACCCCGATTGGGAAGAGGCCGAAGTCTGGCTCAAACTGGAAGGCCCGGGCCTCCGCCGATACGGCTGAGCGGCTAGGGCAAGATCCGATCAATCTGAATCAGATTGATCGGATAAATTTGCCCGCAAACAAAAAGATAGAGCGCCGGGCTGCGCCGTTTGCGGCGCACGGCGCTCTACCCCGACGAATGCTCCCGTTCCGCCTGTCGGACCATGCGTTCGAGCGCGTCCAGAAAGCGGGAACGGTCGGCCTTGGAGAACGGGCGCCCGCCGCCGCCGGCGCCGAGCGGATTGGCGGCGCGCAGATCCGCCATCAGGTCGCGCATGGCGAGCTGGCGGCCGATGTTCTCCGGCGTGAAGGCGTCGCCATTGTGGCGGATCGCCTGGGCGCCGGCTTCGACGCATTTCGCCGCGAGCGGGATATCGCCCGTCACGCAGATGTCGCCGGGGCCGATGCGCTCGGCGATCCATTTGTCGGCGGCGTCCGCGCCGGCGGCGACGATCACCGTCTCCACCAGCGGGTGCGGATTCGGGCGGATGCCGCCGTTGGAGACGACCAGAACGCCCATGCCGTGCCGGTCTGCCACGCGCAGCGTCTCTTCCTTGACGGGGCAGGCGTCAGCGTCGATGTAGATTTTCAGCATGGGGCCTCGCCTACGCCAAAACGGGCGCGATTGGAAGCAGCGGCGAGCCGCAAGCGCCTTCGCGCCGGACAGTCGACCGGGTTCTCCCGCCAGCGATAGCTTTGCTCTACGCTTCTCCGATGCTGCAGTTCTATCTCGACATCGCCGGGCCGGCCGGCCTGTGGGGCCTTGTGGGCTCGGCGCTGGCGGTGCTGGCGGCCGGTTTCCTTAGGGGCTTCGTCGGGTTCGGAGCGGCGCTGATCGTGGTGCCCGTGCTCAGCCTGACGTTCTCCCCGGCCGTCGCGACGCCGATCGCCTGTCTGTCGGGCTTGCCCTCGGTCATCCAGCTGCTGCCGACGGCGATCCGCCACGCGGAGCGGCCGTTCGTGGCGCCGATCGCGGTCGCCGCTTTCCTGGCGGCGCCGCTCGGAACCTGGCTGCTCGTCATCGCCGACCCGGACCTGCTGCGCATCGCCATCGCCATCGGCGTGCTCGCCATGGCCGCGCTGCTGCACTGGGGCTGGCGCATACGCCGCCGGCCGGGCGCGCCGGCCCTGGCGGCCGTGGGCGCCGCCGCCGGCCTGATCCAGGGGGTGGCCGGGATCGGGGGGCCGCCTGCCGTCGCCATGGCGCTCGCCCGGGCCGGCGACGCCCAGGCGCAGCGCGCTAACGTGATCGCCGCCGTGACGGCGCTCGCCCTCTCCACGGTGATCCCACTCTGGCGGCTTGGGCTGTTCACCGCAGACGTGCTCTGGCTCAGCCTGCTGTTCGTGCCGCTGCATTCCGGGGCCGCCCTGCTGGGCGCCCGCTTCTTCGATACCGGCGGCCAGCGGCATTTCCGCCAGGCGGCTCTCGTCACCCTGGTCGCGGTCGGGCTGTTCACCCTCGTCGCCGCGATCAGGATCGCCGGCTCCGGCTGAGTTCCGCCCCAGGCCTCGAACGCCATTGACGCTCCGCCAGGTTCGCCGTATTTTGAATGAGAACAAAACAGAAATATTTGTGATGACGCAGACAGCGGCAAAACCGGATATCGCAAGCCTTCGTCGCCGGATCGAGGCGCTCGCCGTCGGGCGACCACAGGGGGCGTCGCCCCGGCTGGCGCTGGGGCCGGCGCCTATCGACGCGGCCCTCGGCGGCGGCCTCGATCCGCATGCCCTGCATGAAGCGGCCGGCGCCGGCGCCCGGGCCTTCGCCGCCGGTCTGGCCGGCCGTCTTGAAGGGCCTGTCGTCTGGGTCGCCCATGACCGGCAGGAGGCGCAACTCTACCCTTCCGGCATGAAGGAAGCCGGATTGAATCCTGAAAACATTATATTCGTTTCCGTGCCCGCCGCCGAAGTCGCCTGGGCGTTCGAGCAGGCGCTACGCTCCGGCGCGGCGGCGACGGCGGTCGCGGAAGCTGCCCGGCTGCCGGACTTCACGCAAAGCCGCCGCCTCCAGCTCGCCGCCCGGGAAGGCCGCGCCCTCGCCCTTTTGCTGGCCATGGACCGGCGCGCCCGCCGCCTGCCGGCGAGCGCCGCCGACACCCGCTGGCGCGTGACGCCGCGCCCCGCCGCCGGACCGGGCGCCCCGCCGCGCTATCGGCTGGACCTGCAAAAGAACAAAAAGGGATCAACACGAATTTGGGAGGTCGAATGGCATGCCCCGTCGCATCGCTTCCATCTGGCTGCCGCGCTTTGAAACGGACCTGATCGCCCGGCGCGAACCGCGCTGGCGCGACGCGCCGCTGGCCCTCTACCTGGAGAGCGGTCAGCGGCTGACGGTGGTCGCCGTCAACGCCCCGGCGGAAGCCGAGGGCGTGCGCCCCGGCATGACCCTGGCCGACGCGCGCGCGCTCACGGCCGACCTGGCGACCCGCCCCCATGCGCCGGAACGCCGGGCGCGGTCCCTCCAGGCGCTGGTGCGCTGGCTGGACCGGTTCGCCCCCCTGGTCGCGGTCGACGGGGACGACGGCTTCTTCCTGGAGACGACGGGGATGGAACGCCTGGCCGGCCCGGAGGAAGCGTTCCTGGCGCGCCTGATCCACGGCTTCGAGCGTCATGGGCTCGCCGCGCGCGCCGCGATCGCGGACACCGCCGGCGCCGCCTGGGCGCTCGCCCGCCATGCCCCCCGGAACGGCGAAGGCGTCGTCGCCCCGCCAGGGCAGACCCGCGCCGCCCTGGCGCCCCTGCCCGTGGCGAGCCTGCGCCTGCCGGCCGGCGTCGCGGAGCGGCTGGCGCGCCTGGGCCTCGCCCGCGTCGACGATCTCTACGCCCTGCCCCGCGCCAGCCTGACGCGCCGCTTCGGCGTCCAAACCGTGACCCGGCTCGACCAGGCCCTAGGCGCCGCGCCCGAACCCATCTCCCCCGTCCGCGCGCCCACGCCCTATACGGCCAACCTCGCCTTCGCCGAGCCGCTCCTGGAGCGGGGCGGGATCGAGATCGCGCTCGCCCGGCTGCTGGAGAAGCTCGCGACCCGGCTGGCGCTCGACGAGCGGGGCGCGCGCACGCTCGACTTCCAGATCGAGCGCGTCGACGGCGGCCGACAGACCGTAAGCGTCGGCGCGGCCGAGGCGACGCGGGATACGGCCCGCCTCGCCCGCCTGTTTGCCGAGAAGCTGGGCGCGCTCGACCCCGGCTTCGGCGTGGAGGCCGCCAGGCTAACGGCGCCCTGGACGGAGCCGGTCGCGCCCGGCCAGGCCGACGCGCTGGACGGGCAGGCGCCGCCGCAGGCGCTCTCCGGCCTGATCGACGCCCTGGGCGCCCGGCTCGGCTTCGACGCGATCCGCCGCTTCGCCCCCCAAGACCGCTGGCAGCCGGACCGGGACTATCGACTGGTCCCGGCGGCGGCGGCGGTGGCGGCGGCAAGAGCGACCGGCGAAACCTGGCCGTCCCCGCCCGGCCCGCGCCCGCTGGAGCTGCTGCGCCGGCCGGCGCCGGTTGATGTCGAGAGCGCGCCGGGCGCGGCCGGCCAGCCGGACGATCTGGCCCCGCCCCGGGCGATCTGGCGCGGCGGCGCGCGGCAGGCGATCCGCCATGCGGCCGGGCCGGAGCGGATCGCGCCCGAGTGGCGCGAGACGGCGGCGGACTGGCCTGCTCCCCGGGACTATTGGCGGGCGGAGGATGAGACCGGCGCCCGGCTCTGGCTCTACCGGGAGAACGCCCAGTGGTTCCTGCACGGGCGCTTTCCGTGAATGACGCCGGTTATGTGGAATTGCAGACGCTTACCGCCTTCAGCTTCCAGGAAGGCGCATCCATGCCGGAGGAATTGGCCAGGCGCGCGGCCGCGCTTGGCCACCCGGCCATCGGCATCGCGGACCGCAACAGCGTCGCCGGCGTCGTCCGCGCCCATGTGGCCGCGGGGCGGGCGGGCATCCGCTGCCTGGTCGGCGCGCGCCTGGACCTCGCCAACGGGCAGAGCCTGCTCGCCTACCCCGAGGACCGGGCGGCCTATGGCCGGCTGGCGCGGCTGATCACGACCGGCCGGCGGCGCGCGCCCAAGGGGGCCTGCGAGCTGCATCCGGCCGACATTCTGGATCATGGCGCGGGCCTGGTTCTGCTGGTCCTGCCGCCGGCGGCTCCGGACGCGGCGTTCGCAAGCGCCCTCTCGGACTGGCGGACGGCGCTTGGCGATTGCGTCTATCTGGCCGCCGCGCGCGGGCTCGGCGCGGAGGACGCGCGGCGGCTGGACGCCCTGGCGGCGATCGCCACGAGGGCCGGCGCGCCCCTGGTCGCGACCGGGGACGCGATCATGCATGCGGCCGAGCGGCGCCGGCTCGCGGACGTGCTGGCTTGCATCCGCCATGGCTGCACGATCGACGCGCTCGGCCGCCGCGCCCTGGTCAACGGCGAACGGCGCCTGAAATCGGCGGCCGAGATGCGCGCGCTCTTTCAGGCGCATCCGGGCGCCGTCGCCCGCAGCCTGGAGATCGCCGAGCGCTGCCGCTTCAGCCTGGACGAACTGCGCTACGAATATCCCGACGAGCCCGCGCCCCCCGGCATGACGCCCCAGGCCTATCTGGAGCAGGAGGCCTGGGCCGGCGCGCGGCGGCGCTTTCCCGGCGGCGCGCCCGAGCATGTCAAAGCGCAGATCCGACATGAACTCGAACTGACAGAGAAGCTCAATTACGCGCCTTATTTCATTACGGTATATGACATTGTTCGATACGCCCGCAGCGTCGGCATTCTCTGCCAGGGCCGCGGCTCGGCGGCCAATTCGGCGGTCTGCTATTGCCTTGGCGTGACGGCGGTGAACCCGGCGGAAGTCGATCTGCTGTTCGAGCGCTTCATCTCCGCCGAGCGCGACGAGCCGCCCGACATCGACATCGACTTCGAGCACGAACGCCGCGAAGAGGTGATCCAGTATATCTACCGGCGCTACGGTCGGGAGCGGGCCGGCCTCGCCGCCACGGTGATCCACTATCGCGGCCGCAGCGCCATACGGGATGTCGGCAAGGCCATGGGCCTCTCGGCGGACGCCGTCTCGACCCTGGCTTCCCAGACCTGGGGCTGGTCGGCGGAGGGCGTCGACCTGGAGCAGGCGCGGGAGGTTGGCCTCGACCCGGCGGACCGGCGCCTTCGCCTCACGCTCTCGCTCGCCAATGAACTGATCGGCTTTCCCCGCCACCTTTCGCAGCATGTGGGCGGCTTCGTCATCACCCGGGGCCGCCTCGACGAACTGGTTCCGGTCGAGAACGCGGCGATGGAGGACCGCACCGTCGTCGAATGGGACAAGGACGATCTCGACGCGCTCGGCATTCTGAAGATCGATGTCCTGGCGCTCGGTATGCTGAGCTGCCTTCGCAAGACTTTCGATCTGATTCAAATCCATTACGGCCGGAATTTCACCTTGGCTACCATTCCCAGGGACGATGCGCCCACCTTCGACATGCTCTGCCAGGCGGACAGCCTCGGCGTCTTCCAGGTGGAGAGCCGGGCGCAGATGGCGTTCCTGCCGCGCATGAAGCCGCGCAGCTATTACGACCTGGTGATCGAGGTCGCGATCATCCGGCCGGGGCCGATCCAGGGCGACATGGTCCATCCCTATCTGCGCCGCCGCAATGGCGAGGAGCCGGTCGACTATGTCTCCCCGGCGCTGAAGCAGGTGCTGGGGCGTACGCTCGGCGTGCCGCTCTTTCAGGAGCAGGCGATGAAGATCGCCGTCGTCGCCGCCGGCTTCACGCCCGGCGAGGCGGACGGCCTGCGCCGCGCCATGGCCACCTTCCGCCATATGGGCACCATCCACTCCTTTCGGGAGCGGTTCCAGGCCGGCATGCGCAAGAACGGTTACGACGAAGCCTTCGCGGAACGCTGCTTCTCCATGATCGAAGGCTTTGGCGAATATGGCTTTCCCGAAAGCCACGCGGCCAGCTTCGCGCTCCTGGTCTACGCCTCCGCCTGGGCCAAGCGCCATTATCCGGACGTCTTCGCCTGCGCCCTCCTGAACTCCCAGCCGATGGGCTTTTACGCGCCGGCCCAGATCGTGCGCGACGCCCGCGAGCATGGCGTCGAGGTGCGGCCCGTGGATGTGAATTTCTCCCATTGGGACTGCACCTTGGAGGCTAGTCTGAATGGGCCGCATCATGCGCTCCGGCTGGGCTTCCGCCAGATCAAGGGCTTCTCCCAGACGGACGCCGACTGGCTGGTCGCCGCGCGCGGCAACGGCTATCGGGCGGTCGAGGACATCTGGCGCCGCGCCGGCCTGATCCCGGCCGCGCTGGAGCGCCTCGCCCAGGCGGACGCGTTCGGCGACATCGACGTTTCCCGCCGCCAGGCGCTCTGGCGGACGGCCGCTCTGGGCGCCAAGGCGCCGCTGCCCCTGTTCCAGGCCGCCCAGGAAGCCGACTATGGCGCCGAGCCGGACGTAGCGCTGACGCCGCCGAGCCTCGGCGAGGAAGTGTATGAGGACTATGCCTGGCTTCGCCTCAGCCTCCGCGCCCACCCGCTGGCGCTGATGCGCCCGGCGCTTCCGGGAACCCTGCCCAACCGGGACCTGATGACGGCCCCGCTCGACCGCCCGGTCGCCGTCGCAGGGCTGGTGCTGGCCCGCCAGCGCCCCGGCAGCGCCAAGGGCGTCATCTTCGCCACGCTGGAGGACGAGACCGGCGTTGCGAACGTCATCGTCTGGCCGAAGACCTTCGAAGCCTATCGCCGCATCGTCCTGACGGCGCGCCTGCTCAAGGTGACGGGCAAGCTGCAGCGGGAGGGCATCGTCGTCCACCTGATCGCGGACAAGCTGGAGGACGCCTCCTGGCTATTGGACGAACTCTCCGCCGACGGCCGCTTCGCCCAGCCGGCCAACGCCGCCGACGAAGCCCGCCGCCCGCCCGCGCCGGACCGCCGCACGGCGATCCCCCGCCCGCGCCATCCCCGCGATCAGGCCCGCGTGCTGTTCCCAAGCCGGGATTTCAGGTGACTTGAAATTTGACGCGCAATAAATTGAATTACTGAATTTTTTCACTACATCGCGCTAATGCCGCCGTCCACGAGCAGCTCGGAGCCGGTGGTGTAGCTGCTCTCGTCCGACGCCAGGAAGAGGATCGCGTAGGCGACCTCTTTCGGTTCGCCAACGCGGCCGATGGGCACCTGGCGGGCGAGCTTGCGCATCGCCTCCTCGGCGCCGAAGCGCTCACGGTGCTTGTCCAGGATCGGGGTGTCGACGAACGTGGGATGAACGCTGTTGCAGCGGATCTCGTAGCCCTGCCGGCAGCAATGCAGCGCCACGGACTTGGAGAGATGGCGGACGGCCGCCTTGGCCGAATTGTAGGCCGCCATGTTGTGGCCGGCGATATTGCCGGCGATGGACGAGATATTGACGATCGAGCCCTTGGCGCTGCCGACGCCGGCGGCCAGGGTCTCGGCGATGGCCGGCACGCCGTGCTTGCAGCCAAGGAACACGCCGTCCAGATCGATGGCGTGCACACGCCGCCAGTCCTCCAATTCAATCTCGGTCACGGGCTGCGTCCAGCCGATGCCGGCGCTGTTCAGCACCACATGCACGCCGCCGAACCGCTCCTTGATCGCCGCATAGGCCGCGATCCAGTCGGCCTCCTGCGTCACGTCCAGCCGCTGGAACGCGGCGGCGTCGCCGAGGCCCGCCGCGACCGCCTGGCCGCCCGCCTCGTCGATATCGCAGATCATCACCTGGCCGCCCTCGGCGACGAACATCTCCGCGCTCGCCTTGGCGAGGCCGGAAGCCCCGCCCGTCATCAACGCAATCTTACCCGCGACCCTGCCGCTCATCTGGAAAACCCCTTATGGACCGATGCTCAAAGCACTATGGCACGACGCCCGGCGGCGGGGCCATTCCCGCCGCAGCCAGCGCCTCATCCAGCGCCGCCGCGCGCTCGGCGAGCTCCGTCGGGCGGGCGAGCAGGACGATGCGCTCGCCGCCGCCGGTGAGTTTCTCGACCAGAAGCCGCGTCACCTGCCGGTCGTCCCGCCAAAGGAGCCCGACCAGCGCATCCAGGCAGGCCTTCGCCACATTGTCGGCGTCGAGCCGGCGGCCGCGCCGGTAGCCCTCGATCCAGATCGAAACCTCGAAGCTCGCATAGCTGGGGCCCAGGCCCTTCAGGTCCCGACGAAACGCCTTCAGGGCCTCCGTGCGAAACGCCTTCGTTTGGGTCGTGGCGCCCTCGAACGCCACCAGCACGCCCGCGCCGGCGCTGGCCGCGCGCGCCCGCATCAGCCGGCCCGTTCGAAATATGCGGCGACCTCCAGATGCGGCGTCCAGCGGAACTGGTCGATGGGCGTCGCCTCGACGAAGCGATAGCCGCCGTCCACCAGCACGCGCGCATCCCGCGCCAGCGCCGCCGGATTGCAGGAGAGATAGACGACGCGCGGCGGCCCGTCCGCCGCCAGGGCCTCGGCCTGGGCGGGCGCGCCGCCGCGCGGCGGGTCCAGCACCACCCCATCCAGGCGGCGCAGCTCCGCGCCCAGGAGCGGCTGGCGCGCCAGGTCCCGCGCTTCGCCCTTCAGGAAGCCGCCAAGGTTCGCGGCGCCGGCCGCCCGGTTCAGGCAGTCGATCATGGCGGCGTCGCCTTCGTAGGCCGCCACATGGGCCGGCCGCGCCAGCCTGAGGGCGAAGGCGCCCCAGCCGGCATAGAGGTCCGCGATGCGCCCGGCGCCGGCCAGGCGCTCGGCCGCGAAAGCCGCCATCGCGGCCTCCCCCGCCGCCGTCGGCTGGAGGAAGGCGCCGGGCGGCGGCGTGACGACGGCGCCGGCGATATCCAGGCTCGGCGGCGTGCGCTCGGCCACGATCTCGGGCGCATCCCGATCGTCCGCGCGCCAGGCGACGCGGGCGAGGCCGAGGCGGGCTGCGGCCTCCGCGATCGCCTCCCGCTCCGGCAGGTCGAACGGCCGCCGCCGGACGATCAACACGTCCAGTCCGGCGGCCGCCGCCAGCGCCTCGACGTCCGCGGGCTCGCCCGGCTGCAGCAACTTCGCCAAGAGCGGCCGAAGCTTCGTTGGGGCGTCAGCGAGCGCCGGCGTCGCGGCCAGACAGGCGTCGATGTCGACGATCCGCTTGCTGGCCTTGCCGTTGAAACCGAAGACCGGCCCCTCCGCCCGTCCCCGCACCGCGAACCGGAGCCGGCGGCGGCCTTCCTCGAACCGAACGAGAGCGCCGCGCGTTTCGGGCGCGAGGGCGCGGGCGGAGAGCGCCCTGTCCAGCAGATCGGACTTCCAGGCGGCATAGGCCGCATCGGCCAGGTGCTGCACGGCGCAGCCGCCGCATTGGCCGGCATGGGGGCAAGGCGGCTCGACCCGGTCCGGCGAAAGCGCGAGGATCTGGCGCGTTTCGGCGAGCCGCCCCTCGCCGCGCCGGCCGCCGATATCGACAAGCGCCCGTTCGCCCGGCAACAGGCCTGGCGCGTAGACCGGCGCATCCCGCCAACGGGCGACGCCGTCCCCGCCGGCGCCGAGACCGGAAATCTCGATCTCTGCCTCCAGCGGCGCCGGCTGGCGCGTCTGCCGCTTAGACTTTCTGCGCCGCGACCAGGAATTCGACATTGCCTTCCGCCCCGGTGATCGGACTTTCGACGACGCCGTCGACCCGCCAGCCCGCGGTCTCTCCAAGCCACGCGACGACGCGGTCCACGCACTCCTGGCGGACCGAGGGATCGCGGACGACGCCGTTTTTGCCCACATGGGCGCGCCCCGCCTCGAACTGCGGCTTGATCAGGGCGGCGAGCCAGGCGCCTTCGGCGGCGAACGCCAGGGGCCGCGCCAGAACCGTCGCGAGGCCGATGAAGCTGGCGTCGCAGACAACGGCCTGCGCCGCTTCCGGAATCTGCTCGTCGGTCAGATGGCGGGCGTTCACGCCCTCCAACGTGACGACGCGCGGGTCGGTCCGCAAGCGCCACGCCAGTTGCCCGCGCCCCACGTCGACCGCGTAGACCCTGGCGGCGCCGTTCGCCAGCAGCACATCGGTGAAGCCGCCGGTGGAGGAGCCGACGTCGATCGCGACCCGGCCCGTCGCATCCAGGCCGAAATGCCGGATCGCATGGTCAAGCTTCAGGCCGCCGCGCCCGACCCAGGGATGGTCCTGGCCGCGCACTTCGAGCGGCGCGTCTTCGGCCAGGGCGGCCCCCGCCTTCTCGACCCGGCGCTCGCCCGAAAACACCTTGCCCGCCATGATCAGCGCCTGGGCTTTCGCCCGGCTTTCGACGAGGCCGCGCTGGACGAGCGCCTGGTCGGCGCGGACCTTCGCCATCGCGCCGGCTATCTGCGGACGATGGCGCGCGCCGGCGAATCGGCGACGGCGGACAGCGCCGTATTCAGGATGGCTGCGGCGTCGAGCCCCGCCGCGGCGACCTGGGCGGCCGGCTTGTCCTGGTCCAGAAATACGTCCGGCATGGTCATGGTGCGGACCGCGAGGCCACGATCCAGCAGGCCATCCGCCGCCAATCGGTGCAGCACGAGCGCGCCGAAGCCGCCGACGGAGCCTTCCTCTATGGTGATCAGCGCCGGATGCTCCCGCGCCAGACGCCCCAGCAGATCGCCATCCAGCGGCTTGGCGAATCGGGCGTCCGCCACCGTCGCCTGAATGCCCCTTTCGGCCAGCATCTCGGCCGCCGCCATCGTGTCGGCGAGGCGCGACCCATAGCTCAACAGGGCGACGGAATTGCCCTCGCGCAGAATGCGGCCCTTGCCGATTTCGAGCCGGGCTTCCGATCCCGGCAGCGGAACGCCCACGCCCTCGCCGCGCGGGAAGCGCACGGCGGACGGCCCGTCGTCGATCTCGCCCATGGTCTGCAACATCGCCACAAGCTCCGCCTCGTCCGCCGAAGCGGCGAGGACGAAGCCCGGCAGGCAGCCCAGATAGGCGATATCGAAAGCGCCGCAATGGGTCTGCCCGTCGGCGCCGACATAGCCCGCGCGGTCGAGCGCGAACCGGACCGGCAGGTTCTGGATCGCGACGTCGTGCACGATCTGGTCATAGGCCCGTTGCAGGAAGGTCGAGTAGATCGCGACGAACGGGCGGAGGCCTTCGGTCGCCATGCCGGCGGCGAAGGTGACGCCATGCTGCTCGGCGATGCCCACGTCGAAGGTGCGGTCCGGGAAACGTTTCGCGACCTTGTCGAGGCCCGTGCCGGACGGCATCGCCGCGGTGACGGAGACGACCCGCCGGTCGCGTTCCTTCATGGAGATCAAGGTATCGGCGAATACGTTGGTATAGCTTGGGGCGGCGGGCTTGCCCTTGGCCTGGGCGCCGGTCTCCACGTCGAAAGCCGAAACGCCGTGATACTTGTCCGCCGACGCCTCCGCCGGCCGGTAGCCCTTACCCTTCTCCGTGATGACGTGGAGCAGCACCGGTCGGTCGCCCTGGTCCTGGCGCTTCAGGTGCTGGAGGACCGGCAGCATGTCCGGTATCGCGTGGCCGTCGATGGGGCCGACATAGTAGAAGCCGAGCGCCTGGAAGAGCTCGCCGCCGCCGACGATGCCGCGCGCCAACTCCTCCGCCCGCCGCGCCGCTTCCTCGAACGGCTTGGGGAAAAGCCGCGCCACGTCCTTGGCGATGCTGCGCAGGCTCGAATAGGGCCGGGACGAGGCCAGGCGCGAGAGATATCCCGAAAGCGCGCCGACCGGCGGGGCGATCGACATATCGTTGTCGTTCAGGATGACGATCAGCGGCAGGCCCGACGCGCCGGCGTTGTTCATCGCCTCATAGGCCATGCCCGCCGTCATCGCGCCGTCCCCGATCACGGCGATGGCCTTGTCCTTGCGGTTGGCGAGGTCGAACGCCGTCGCCATGCCGAGACCGGCCGAAATGGAGGTTGAGGAATGGGCGGCGCCGAAGGGGTCGTAGGGGCTTTCGCTGCGCTTGGTGAAGCCGGAGAGGCCGCCGCCCTGGCGCAGGGTGGACATGCGGTCGCGGCGGCCGGTCAGGATCTTGTGGGGATAGCACTGGTGGCCGACATCCCAGATCAGCTTGTCCTGGGGCGTGTCGAACACATAGTGCAGCGCAACCGTAAGCTCGACGACGCCGAGCGACGCGCCCAGATGGCCGCCCGTCTGGGCGACGCTTTCGATCGTCTCCCAGCGCAGCTCGTCCGCAAGCCGCTGGAGATCGCTTTCCGGAAATTGACGCAGATCGGCGGGATCGCGAATGCGGTCCAGCAGCGGGGACGGTCGGCGTGTCATCGGCGGCTCCCCTACAATCAGGCGCGACGCTGGAGCGCAAAACGCGCCGCGTCTCTTAGCAAGTTGGCGCTCGGGCCGAAACGGTCAAGTTTGGCGACGGCCTGCTCCACCAGCGTTTCCGCATAAGCGCGCGCATTTTCGACGCCCATCACCTCGGGCAGCGTGCTCTTGCCCTGTCCGGCGTCCTTGGCGAGGCGTTTGCCGACGGAGGCCTCGTCGCCTTCGATATCGAGCAGGTCGTCCGCGATCTGAAACGCCAGGCCCACATCGAAGCCGTAGCTGTAGAGCGCCGCGCGCGCCGCGCGATCGCTTTGGGCCAGCAATGCGCCCGCCTCGCAGGAGTAGGCGATCAACGCGCCGGTCTTCAAGCGTTCCATCCGCACCACCCATCCCATGTCCCGCTCGGCCGCATGCGCCGCCAGGTCGAGCGCCTGGCCGCCGCACATTCCGGCGGCGCCGACGGCGCGGGCGAGGCCCGTCGCCAGTTCGAGGCGGATGGTCGGCTCGGGATGCGTCGCCGGCATGGCGAGAATTTGGAAAGCTTCGGACTGCAGCGCGTCGCCGGCCAGGATCGCGGTGGCTTCGTCATAGGCCTTGTGAACCGTCGGCCGCCCGCGCCGCAGGTCGTCGTCGTCCATCGCCGGCAGATCGTCATGGATCAGGCTGTAGGCGTGCAGGCATTCGACGGCCGCGCCGACATGCAACGCCCTCTCCCGGTCGCCATTGCAGGCCCTGGTCGCGGCCACGGCCAGAAACGGGCGAAACCGCTTGCCAGGCCCCAGCACCGCATAGCGCATGGCCTCGATCAGGCTGCCGGCGTCGCCGAGCATCTCGGCGTCCGGCAACAGTCTGGCGAGCAACGCATCGACGTCGCTGGCGGCGTCCGCCATTGCGGCTTCTAGGGATTTGGACATATGGGCGGAGGATCAATCGACGTCGAAAGGTTGGGTTTCCGGCCCGCCGGTGGAGAGCGAAATCCGCTCAACGCGCTCGCGGGCGTCCTTCAGCTTGGCCTCGCAGTGGCGGCGGAGCGCGGAGCCGCGCTCATAGGCGGAAATCGCCTGATCCAGCGCGCCCTTGCCCTGTTCGAGCCCCTGCACGATGGCTTCGAGCTCCGCCAACGCGTCCTCGAAGCTGAGCTGGCGGATGTCCTCGGGGATTGCGGCGCCGGTTTGCGCGCCGTCGCTCTCTGCCATGACGGGCGACTCCGATTCAGATACGGACCGCCGTTGTAGCGCGCCGGCTACGGCCTGTCAGCCCAAGCCTTCGGGCTCAACCGCCATTGGCGTCGAGCGCGTAGCCGGCGGACCGAACCGTGCGGATCAGGTCCGGCATGTCGTCGCCGTTCAACGCCTTGCGCAGGCGGCGAATATGTACGTCCACCGTCCGCGTCTCCACATAGACGTCCCGGCCCCACACGGCGTCCAGCAACTGCTCGCGCGTGAACACCCGGCTCGGCCGCTCCATGAAGTGACGCAGCAGGCGGAACTCGGTCGGCCCGAGATGAATGCCGCGGCCGGCGCGCTCGACCCTGTGGGCGACCAGGTCCAGCTTCACGTCGGCATATTCGAGCTTCTCTTCCGCCGTCGCCGGGCGGCTGCGGCGCAGGACGGCGCGCAGGCGGGCGACCATCTCGGCCGGGGAGAACGGTTTGGTGACATAGTCGTCCGCGCCGGAATCGAGCCCGCGCACACGGTCGGCCTCCTCGCTCTTGGCCGTCAGCATGATGATCGGCAGGCTGCGGGTGGCGGGACGTCGCCGGATGCGGCGGCAGAGTTCGATGCCGGACACCCCTGGCAGCATCCAGTCCAGCAGCACGGCGTCCGGCGTGCGTTCCGCCAGCGCCAGTTCCGCCTCGTCCCCGTCCTGGGCGATGCCGGTCTCGAAACCGGCCGCTTGAAGATTGTAGTCCAGCATCTCGACGATGCCGGGCTCATCCTCGACGATCAGCACATAAGGCTGCATGCCTCGTACTCGCCTTAGCTGGCGGGCTGGCGATCAGGGTCGAGCGCGTCCCCCCTCGGCCGCGCCGGACCCAGCCGTTCGCCATTGCGGATATAATAGACGTTCTCGGCAATGTTGGTGCACTGATCGCCGATCCGTTCCAGGTTCTTGGCGATGAAGAGCAGATGGGTCGTCGCCGTGATCGTGCGCGAGTCTTCCATCATGTAGGTCAGGCATTCGCGGAAATAGCCGTCATAGAGCAGGTCGAGATCCTCGTCCCTGTCCCGGATGGCGACGGCCGCCTTCGCGTCCAGGTCCGCGTAGGCGTTAAGGACGTCCCGCAGCATTTCCCGCGCCACTTCGGAAAGCCGCACGATGCTGCGGGTCTGCTCCAGGGGGCGCGTCTGGTTGATGATCAGCGCCCGCTTCGCGGCGTTCTTCGAATGGTCCGCGATGCGCTCCAGGCTCTGGGCGATCTTGAGGGCGGAGACGATGGTGCGCAGGTCGTTCGCCATTGGCTGGCGCAATGCGAGCAGGCGCACGACCTCGCTTTCGATTTCCGCGTCGATCCCGTCGACCCTACGGTCCGCATCGACGGCGCGCATGGCCAGATCGGCGTCCCGGCGCACGAGCGCCTGGATCGAATCCGCCAAAATGGCCTCGGCGTAGCCGCCCATCCGCCCGATCTGGCTGTTGAGCGTCTTAATCTCGTCGTCGAAGGACCGGACGATATGCTCGTCAGTCATCGGCATGGTGCAATGCTCCCTCGCATGCGGCGGGCGCCGGTCGGCGAATTCTCGTTCCTAAGCGCCCTGTTGGCCTGTCTGGCTAATGTTGGTTCAACGACGGTCGGCCAGCGTCCGCTAGCCGAAGCGTCCGGTGATGTAGCCCTGGGTGCGTTCGTCCCGGGGATTGGTGAAGATCTGCTCCGTAACGCCGACCTCGACCAGCACGCCCAGGTGAAAGAACGCTGTTTTCTGGGAGACGCGGGCCGCCTGCTGCATCGAGTGCGTGACGATGACGATGCTGTAGGATTCCTTCAACTCGTCGATCAGCTCCTCGACTTTCGCCGTCGCGATCGGATCGAGCGCGGAGCAGGGTTCGTCCATCAGGATCACATCCGGCCGCACGGCGACGGCGCGGGCGATGCAAAGGCGCTGCTGCTGACCGCCGGAGAGGCCGGTGCCCGGCTGGTTAAGACGGTCCTTCACCTCTTCCCACAGGCCGGCGCGCTCCAGGCTGGACTGCACGAGTTCGTCCAGGTCGTCCTTGCTGGAGACGAGGCCATGGATGCGCGGCCCGTAGGCGATGTTGTCGTAGATCGACTTCGGAAACGGATTGGGCTTCTGGAAGACCATGCCCACCCGGCGGCGCAGCTGCACCACGTCAATTCGGTCGTCCAGGATCTCGTCGCCGTCCACCGCGACGGAGCCGGAGACCTTGCAGCCGTCGATCACGTCGTTCATGCGGTTGAGACAGCGCAGGAAGGTCGACTTGCCGCAACCCGACGGGCCGATCAAGGACGTCACCTGATTGCGGCCGACATCGAGATCGACGTCGAACAATGCCTGCTTTTCGCCATAGAAAACCGAAACGTCGCGCGCGGTTACTTTCGCTTCAACCGAGTCCATGTCGAACCTTTCGCCATCGGCCATCGTCTTGTTCTCCTACCAACGACGTTCGAACCGCTTGCGCAAGACGACGGCAAGCGTGTTCATGAGGATAAGGAAGGCCAGCAGGGCCATGATGCCCGCGCTGGTGAGCGCGACGAACGCGCGCTCGGGGCTGTCCGCCCAGAGGTAGATCTGCACCGGCATGACCGTCGAGGGATCGGTGATCCCGCCCGGCACGTCGACGATAAAGGCGACCATGCCGATCATCAGCAGCGGCGCCGTTTCGCCGAGCGCCTGCGCCATGCCGATGATGGTGCCGGTCAGGATGCCCGGCATGGCCAGCGGCAGGACGTGGTGGGTCACCACTTGCAGCCTGGACGCGCCAATGCCGAGCGCCGCTTCGCGGATCGACGGCGGCACGGCTTTCAACGCCGCGCGCGACGCGATGATGATCGTCGGGAGCGTCATCAGCGCCAAGACCATGCCGCCGACCAGCGGCGCCGAGCGCGGCAGGCCGAAGAAGTTCAGGAAGACCGCAAGCCCCAACAGCCCGAACACGATGGAAGGAACCGCCGCGAGATTGTTGATGTTTACCTCGATCAGATCCGTCCAGCGGTTCTTCGGAGCGAACTCCTCCAGATAGGTCGCCGCCAGAACGCCGATGGGAAAACTGATGGCCAGCGTGACCAGCAGCGTGAAGAAGGAGCCGACGATCGCGCCCCAGAAGCCGGCAATCTCCGGTTCGCGGCTGTCGCCCTGGGTCCAGAAGGAAATGTTGAACACGGTCTCGACCAGCCCGTCGGCTTCCAAAGCGTCGAGCCAGACGATTTCATTGTCCTTCACTCGTCGGTCGCTTTCCGGCAAATCCCGATCGATGAAGCCTTTGAGATAACTGTCGACGTCATCGGAAGTGAGGAAAGCGACAGGCAAGCGCTTGCCGATGATGCTGGGGTCGTCCCGCACCATATTGAGCATTTGCAGGTCCACGCCGTTGCTGAGCAGACCATAGAGCGCCCGCCGGTCCCGCCGCCCGGAAACGTCGGGGAAGCGTTCCTTCAGGGCGTTCCGCGCCAGGGCGGTGTAATTCGCCTTGGCGAAGTCGTCCGCGTTCCGCGCGCCCGACGGATCGATCTCCGCCTCGTCGAACTCGACCTCCAGCGTGACGGTGTGCTGGTAGAAGGCCGAATAGCCGTTGGCGACGATCGAAATCACCAGGAGGGCGAGCGCGCCGATGGCGGCGGCGATGGCGGCGATCCCATACATCCGGAACCGCGCCTCCGCGCGATAGCGGCGGCGAACGCCGGCCTCCTCGGCGTCTGTCGCGTTGATCCCTTTGGGGCCGCTCGCCGGGCTTGCAGCGGCGCCGGCGCCCGTATCTGGGCTGTGCGCTGGCTCAGTCATATTTCTCTCGATATTTCCGGACGACGCGAAGCGCGACCACGTTCAGCGCCAGAGTGACGAAGAAGAGCACCAGGCCGAGCGCAAAGGCGGAAAGAGTCTTCGAGCTGTCGAATTCCTGGTCGCCGACAAGAAGCGTGACGATCTGGACGGTCACGGTCGTGACCGCCTCGAAGGGGTTCGCGGTCAGGTTCGCGGCGAGACCGGCGGCCATGACGACGATCATCGTTTCGCCGATGGCCCGGCTGACCGCCAGCAGGACAGCGCCGACGACGCCCGGCAGCGCCGCCGGCAACACGACCTGCTTGATCGTTTCCGACTTGGTGGCGCCGAGGGCATAGGAACCGTCGCGCAGGGATTGCGGGACGGAGTTCATGACGTCGTCCGAAAGCGAAGAGACGAATGGAATGATCATTACGCCCATGACGACGCCGGCGGCCAGGGCCGATTCGGAACTGACGTCCAGCCCGATCGATTCGCCCATGCCTCGGAACAGGGGCGCAATCGTCAGCGCCGCGAAGAACCCGTAGACGACCGTCGGCACGCCCGCCAGCACTTCGAGCAGAGGCTTGGCGACGGCGCGCGCGCGCGGGCTTGCATATTCCGACATGAAGATGGCGGACATCAGCCCGAGCGGCACCGCCACGATCATGGCGATCAGGGTGATCAGCATGGTGCCGGCGAAAATCGGGATGGCGCCGAAGCTGCCGCTGGCGCCGACCTGGTCGGCGCGGATCGCCGTCTGCGGGCTCCATTCCAGCCCGAACAGGAAGTCGTCGAGCGGCACGCGCAGGAAGAAGCGCCAGGATTCGAACAGCAGCGACAGGACGATGCCGATCGTGGTCAGGATCGCGATCGCGGAGGCCGAGATCATGATCACCGAAACGATGCGCTCGACGTTGTTGCGGGCGCGGAACTCGACCGAAAGCTTGCCTTGGGCCAACCAAAGACCGGCCGCGGCGATTGCGAGCACCAGAACCATCATGGCGTAGGTAGAGATGGCGCTCAGCGACTTGTAGCGGTCCGCGGCCTCTTGGATTTCAGGGCTCGGCGAGCGGCTGGCGATATCCCCGCTGGCGATATTGCGGATGTCGTTCAGAACGAGGGACATGCGGTCCTGCTGCAGCGCCTGGGTCTCCGGGGAGAGGCCGCTCAGCACCAGCGACTGGATGATCGGCCCTTCGGCGATCACCCAAATGACGAAAGCGGCGAGCGCCGGCAGCGCCGCCCAAAGCGCGACGAAGGCGCCGTGATATCCCGGAAGCGAATGCAAGCGGCCCACGCCGCCGTCGGCCAGAGCCACGGCCCTGCCTTTGCCGCGGAAAGAGCCGAACGCCGCCACCATCAGCACCAGCGCTATGAGAAGCCAAGTTTCCATGGAGCCCGCCTTCTGGACCTGGAACGGGAAAGATCGCGAACTGGAGCGCGAGTTTGTCGCGCGGCGGCTTCAGAAGCCGCGCCGCCGGACGCGACGCTCAATCCTGTCGAGAAAAAGTCTGCGCCGGCCATTCTTCCCGCCCGAGAGAACCCCGGGCCGGCGAAACCGCCGGCCCGGGGAAGTCGATAGGGCAGGATGGAAGGCCGCCGCCCGTATTACATGCTCAAGGGCATGAGGCCGGTCGCGGATTCCCGCATGGCCTTACGGTCGTCGCTGGGGAGCGGGATCAGGCCCTTGTCGCCCAGATAGCCTTCGTCGCCGGCCGCCTTTTCGCTCACGAACTCGGCGACATATTCCTCGATGCCGGGAACGACGCCCACGTGAGCCTTCTTCACGTAGAAGTACAGGGAGCGGGACACGCCGTAGGAGCCGTCGGCGATCGCGTCGAAGGTCGGCTTCACGCCTTCCACTTCGGCGCCTTTGATCTTGTCGGCGTTCTGGTCGAGGAAGGAGAAGCCGAAGATGCCCATGGCGCTCGGGTTGGCTTCGAGCTTCTGAACGATCAGGTTATCGTTCTCGCCGGCTTCGATGAACGCGCCGTCTTCACGCATGGCGTCGGAAACCGCGCGGAATTCCTTCTTGGCGAGCGCCTTGATTTCCGGGAATTCCTCGGCGCCTTCGCGCATCACCAGCTCGACGAACGCGTCGCGGGTGCCGGAGGTCGGCGGCGGGCCCAGGACTTCGATCTTGATGGCGGGAAGGCCTTTGCCGATCTCGTTCCACATCGTGTAGGGGTTGTCGACCAGCTGGCCGCCGACGGGAACCTTCTTGGCGAGCGCCATGAAGATCTGCTTCTTGGTCAGCTTCATGTCGGGGCCGGCCTTGGACTGGCCCACGGCGATGCCATCATAGCCGATCTTGACCTCGACGATCTCGCTGATGCCGTTCTTGGCGCAGGTCTCGACTTCGGACTTCTTGATGCGGCGGGACGCGTTCGTGATGTCGGGGTGACCGACGCCGACGCCGGCGCAGAACAGCTTCAGGCCGCCGCCGGAGCCGGTGGACTCGACGACCGGGGTCTTGAAGCTGGAGGTTTTGCCGAACGTCTCTGCGACGGCGGTCGAGAACGGGAAAACGGTGGACGATCCGACGATGCGGATCTGGTCGCGCGCGACGGCTGAGCCGGCGGCGGACGTGACGGCGACGAGCGCCGACGCGACGAGAAGTTTCTTAAGCACGGGGGAGCCTCCATCAGGGGCATTGTTGGACAAGTTACACGCTTATCTGCGCGTGCTCTGGAGTCATATGCCTTGCCGGAGTCCGTTGTGTGACACTTATATTTCTGTTTTGTGACATACCGCCCGCTATGGCGCGGGAGGGAGGAAAACCGTGAACACGCTGCCGACCTCGACGCGGCTCGACACGACCAGCCGCGCCCCGCACCGATTGAGGATGTGCTTGACGATGGCGAGGCCGAGCCCGGTGCCGCCCATGGTCCGGGACCGCGCGACGTCGACGCGATAGAACCGTTCGGTCAGCCGCGGAATATGCTCCGCCGGAATGCCCGGCCCCTCGTCGGAAATGGCGACCCGCACTTCGCCGTCCACGACGCCGGCGACGATCTCCACCTTGCCGCTCTTCCGCCCGTACTTGATCGCGTTCTCGATCAGGTTTCGGAAAACCTGTTGCAGAATATCCGGGTCGCCGGCGACCTCCGGCAAGAATTCCGGCGCGTCGAACACGACCGTCACGTCGCGCTCGGCCGCGACCGGGCTCAGTTGATCGACGACGGCCTGGAGCACGTCCACAAGATCGTTCGTCACGCCGGGCGGCGCGTGCTCCTCCATCTCGATGCGGGACAGGGACAGGAGGTCCTCCACGAGCCGGGCCATATGGGCCGCTTGATCGCGCATGATGCCGAGAAAGCGTTGGCGCGCCGCCACGTCGTCCCTCGCCGGTCCGTCCAGCGTTTCGATAAACCCGACAAGGCTGGCGAGCGGCGTGCGAAGCTCATGGCTGGCGTTGGCGACGAAATCGGCCCGCATTTCCTCGACGCGGCGGATCGCCGTCAGGTCCTGCATCGCGACCACGGCCGCTTCCCCGGCGCCGCCGACTCTCTCCAGCCGCCCGATGATGGCGCGGTAGGAGCGCAGACCGAAATCGTTGATATCGATATCGACCGTCGCCTGGCTTTCGAGGCCGCTCAGCACGGCCTCTACGGCATCCAGCAATTCCGGGCTGCGCGCCACCTCCACCACCGGCCGCCCTGAAAGCTGGCCGCCGAACGCCTGTTCGGCGGCATGGTTCGCATGGGTGATCTGCTGGCGGATGTCGAGAACGATCAACGGCTCGGGCGCGGCGTCCAGCACCCTCTCGCCGGTGACCGCGCGCTCCTCCAGCGCCCGGTGGACGCGATTGACCCGCCGCCGGCTCTCGATGAGGGCGCTGCCGATCTCGGCGCCGAGTACAGTGCGGCGGGCCATGGGTTGCGGATCGGGCTCATCGACGCCGATGGACCGCGCCCGCGCCGCCAGCTCCACGATATCCCGCGACCAGGGCAAGGCCACGATCAGGCCGACGCCCAGCGCGACCGCGCTCCCGACAGCCGCCTGCCAAAGCGCGAAAACGCCGAGCGCCCATGCGCCGCCGGCGACGACGACGCCGGAAATGGCTGCGGCGGCGGCCATGCCGATCAGATAGCGGGAGCGCGGCTCCCTATCCGCATCGGCCATCGCAGCCCTCCGCCGTTCAGTCCTGGGCGGCGTGCGCGGCCAAAGCGGCCAGGTTGACCAGTTCGGAAACCGTCGCGCCCATGGGGACGATCTGCGCGGACTTGCTCAGCCCCATCAGCGACGGCCCGATTACATTGGCGCCGCCCAATGTCTTCAGCAGCTTGGCCGAGATATTGGCCGATTGCAGCGCCGGCATGATGAGCACGTTCGCTGGACCCGTAAGCCGCGCGAAGGGATAGAGCCGCTGACGCAGTTCGTCGTCGAGAGCGACGTCCGCGGTCATGTCGCCGTCATACTCGAAATCGACATTGCGGCCGTCCAGGATCTCGACCGCCTGGCGCACGCGCTCGGCGGAGGGCCATTCGGGGTTGCCGAAGCTCGAATAGGACAGCAAGGCGACGCGCGGCACGTAGCCCATGCGCTTAGCCGAGTCGGCGGCGGCGCAGGCGATATCCGCCAGCTCTTCCGGGGTCGGCACTTCATGGACGTGGGTGTCGGCCATCAGCACCGTGCTGTCGCGCGCGACGATGGTCGTCAGCCCGAAAGCGGTTTCGCCGTCTTTTGGCGGCAACACGTCGGTGATCTCCCCGAAGCACACCGAGAAGCTGCGGGTCAGGCCGGTGACCATGGCGTCCGCGTCTCCCGCCGCGACCATGCAGGCGGCGAACGTGTTGCGGTTCTGATTGACCATGCGCTGGCAATCCCGCTCCAGATAGCCTTTCCGCTGCAGGCGTTCGTAGAGATAGTCCTTATAGGCAGAGTTCCGGTCGGAGCTGGCGGCGTTGCTAATCTCGATGTCGTCGCCTTCCCGGCCGGCGGCGGCGAGGCCCGCGCGCACCTGCTCTTCGCGCCCGACCAGGACCGGCGTGCCGAGCCCCTGCTCCTTGAACGCGATGGCTGCGCGGATCGTCCGATCCTCCTCGCCCTCGGCGAACACAACCCGCTTCGGCGACGACTGCACGGACGAGAAGACGCGCTGCATGGCCGAAAGCGTCGGGTCGAGCCGCGCGGCGAGCTGGCGGCGGTAAGCTTCCCAATCCTCGATCGGCCGGCGGGCGACGCCGGTCTCCATCGCCGCCTTGGCGACGGCGATCGGGATCGCTGTGATGAGGCGCGGATCGAACGGCGTCGGGATGATGTATTCGCGGCCGAAGGAAAGCCGCCGTCCCTGGTAGGCTTCCGCCACTTCGTCCGGCACTTCCTCGCGCGCCAACTCCGACAATGCGATGGCGGCGGCAAGCTTCATTTCGTCATTGATCGCACGGGCGCGCACGTCGAGCGCGCCGCGGAACAGATACGGGAAGCCCAGGACGTTATTGACCTGGTTCGGGAAGTCGGACCGGCCGGTCGCCAGGATAACGTCGTCCCGCGCCGCATGGGCGACTTCCGGCAGGATCTCCGGGTTGGGGTTCGCCAGCGCGAACACCACCGGGTTCGGGGCCATCGTCTTCAGCATCTCGGGCGTCAGCGCATCCTTGACCGAGACGCCCAGGAATACGTCCGCGCCCTTGACCGCGTCGGCCAGCGTCCGCGCGTCCGTCTCGACCGCATGGCCGGACTTCCACTGGTTCATGCCGTCCGTACGGCCCTTGTAGATCGCGCCCCGGCTGTCGCAGAGGGTGACGTTCTCGTTGCGGGCGCCGAAACGCTTGATCAGCTCGACGCAGGAGATCGCGGCGGCGCCGGCGCCGTTCACGACGATCTTCAGGTCTTCCAGCTTGCGGCCGGTCAGGAACGCGGCATTGTTGAGGCCGGCTGCGGCGATGATCGCGGTGCCGTGCTGGTCGTCATGGAACACCGGAACGTCGCACAACTCGCGCAGGCGCTGCTCGATGATGAAGCACTCGGGTGCCTTGATGTCCTCGAGATTGATGCCGCCCCACGTCTTCGACATGATCTTGACGCAGTTGATGATTTCGTCGGGATCGTAGGTGTCCAGTTCGATATCGACGCCGTCGATGTCGGCGAAGCGCTTGAAGAGGACCGCCTTGCCTTCCATGACAGGCTTCGAGGCGAGGCCGCCGAGGTCGCCAAGGCCCAGCACGGCCGAACCGTTGGAGATGACAGCCACCGTATTGCCCTTGGAGGTGTAGTCGTAGGCGGTGTCTTCGGCGTCGAAGATTTCCAGGCACGGCGCCGCGACCCCAGGCGAGTAGGCCAGGCTCAACTGGTATTGGGTCGTAACTGGCTTCGTCGGCGCCAGCGCCACCTTGCCGGGCCGCCCCTGCGCATGCATCCGCAGCGCTTCAATATCCATCGGCGAGTGATCGCGACTGTACTGCTTGGTCATGGCGTTGCATTGCGGACCCGAAGGCCCGTCCCCCCAACTTGGTTGTTTCGTCGAAGTAGGATAGCAGCGTCCGCGCCATCCGCGATACCCGTGATATTCCTTTCCGCTGGCCGGAAGCGGCCGGCGAACACGTCGATGCCAAGCATCAATTTCGATATCATCTCAATAAGACGAGTTTGCGACAGCGCGCCGCCTGGACAGGCGATAAGTCGCCGCGCTTACGTAAACGCCGCGAGCAGGGAGCGCGCGCCGATGGCGACATATGTGCTTGTGCATGGAGCATTTCACGGCGGCTGGTGCTGGCGCGCCGTTGCGGAGGGCCTGCGCGCCGCCGGCCATGCCGTTTTCACGCCGACGATGACCGGGCTTGGCGAACGCAGCCATCTCCTCACGCCGGCCGTGAATCTCGAAACCCATATCGCGGATATTCAGGGCGTCCTGAAATGGGAGGACCTGACCGACGTCATCCTGGTCGGCCATTCCTATGGCGGCATGGTCGTAACCGGCGTCGCCGACCGCATGGCGGAGCGCATCCGCGACATCGTCTATCTGGACGCGATCGTGCCGACGGACGGCCAGTCCACGCTGGACGTGCAGCCGCCGGGCCAGCGGGAATGGATGGCGGAACGGGCCGTCGCGGCCGGCGGCGTCGCGGGCGCTCCGGTCGACGCCGAGGTTTACGGCGTTCTCGAACCGGCGGCGAAGGCCTGGGTCAACGGCAAGTGCACGCCGCACCCCTTCGCCGCCTTCAGCCAGAAGATCCGGCTTTCCGGCCCGCCGGCCGAACGCATCAGGCGGCGCCTCTATATCCTCTGCACCGAGCCGCCGCTGCCCTATATGCGCCAGTTCCACGACGGCGTCGCCGCCGGTCCCGGCTGGGAGCGTATGGAGCTTGCGACCGGGCACGACGCCATGGTGACCGAGCCTGAACGACTGACGGACATCTTAAAGGAACGGGCATGAACCGCTTCATCGCAGCCATTGCGGCCATCACCCTCTTGACCGCCGCCGGCGCGCCCGCCCGGGCCGCCGACACGCCTGACGCCGAGACTCTCCGCGAAGGCCGTCAAGCGGCGAAGGTCTGTTCCGCCTGCCATCACTACGGGCGGGCGAAACGCAAATTCGGCCCCCACCTGGTCAAGATCATCGGGCGCCCGATCGCCAGCGTACGGTTCCCCTACAGCGACGCATTGAAGGCGCTCGGCGGCGAATGGACGGAAGAGCGGCTGGCGGAATTCCTGTTCGATCCGAACGGCTATGCGCCCGGCACGGAAATGAAGTTCGACGGCTTCAAGGATATGGAGAAGGCGCGCGCGGCGGCCGCCTATATCGCGGCCCGCACCGCGGGGAAATGAAGCGTAGCCTCATGCCGGAGGATCGCCTCCAGGCGCTGACGCGACGCGTCCGGGACGGAATGCGGCGGCTCGGCGAGCCTGCCCGCCCCTGGACGACGCTCCCGGCCGGGATCGACGCAGACGTTCTTATCGTCGGGGCCGGGCAATGCGGCCTCGCCGCCGCGTTCGCGCTCAAGCGGGCCGGCGTCGGCGCGATCCGCCTCGTTAGCCGCGACGCCGCCGGCGCGGAGGGCCCCTGGCGCAGCTTCGCACGCATGCCGACGCTGCGTTCGCCGAAAACGGCGCCCGGCCCTGAACTCGGCCTCCCCGACCTGACCTATGAATGCTGGCACAAGGCCGTCTATGGGGACGCCGCCTACGACGCGCTCGACCTGATCCATACGGAAGACTGGGCGCTCTACATCGACTGGTTCCGGGAGGTGGTCGACCTGCCGATCGACCGCAACCGGTCGCTCGTCGATTTGGATGGAACCGAGGCGCGCGTCGTCGCCCGTTTCTCGGACGGCGGCAGCCTCAGCGCGCGCCAGGTGGTTCTCGCGACCGGCATGGACGCGCTGGGCGGCCCGGCGATCCCCCGCACGTTCGCCCGCCTGCCGGAGGCGCTGCGTCCGCATTGCTACGGGCCGATCGATTTCGACGCGCTCAACGGCAGACGCGTCGCCGTCATCGGCGCCGGATCGACGGCGTTCGACAATGCGGCGGAGGCCCTGGAGGCCGGCGCCGGCGCGGTCGATCTCTATTGCCGGGAGCCGGCGCTCAGGGCCGTCAATCATATGAAAGGCGTCGCCGACTACGGCGCCGTCGCCCATTGGGCGGACTTCGACGATGCGGCCCGCTGGCGGTTCGCGCGCCTGGGCGCCAGCCGTTCGGCGCCGCCCACGGGCCCGACCGTCGCCCGCGCCGTCAGATGGCCGAACTTCCGCATCCTGCTGCGCGCCGATATCCGCGCCGCGGGCCAGACGGCGAAAGGCGTCGAGATCGACGCCAGCGGCGTCCGCCGCGTCTATGACCGCGTGCTGATCGCAACGGGCTATGGCGTCGACCCGGACGCCCGCCCGGAGACCGCGCGCCTGCAGGCGGCGATGGCGCGCTGGTCGGACCGCTACCAGCCGCCGCCCGGGGACGCGGACCCTACCCTCGCCGCCTATCCTTATCTGACGCCGGGGTTCGCCTTCGTCCCGCGCGACCCGAAGGCCGCGCCCTGGCTTGACCGCGTGCGCCTGTTCGCCGGCCCGACCGTCGCCAGCATGGGGCGGATCGCCGGGGAGAGCGGCAATCTCCGCTATGGCGCGCCGCGCCTCGCGACCGCCGTCTGCCGGGCGCTCGCCCTGGAAGACCGCGACGCATTGTTCGACCGCGCCGCCGCATATGACGTTCGCGAAACCGAGTTCGAGGATTATGCCGCCCGCACGCATCCCGCCGACGAACCGGACTGAACCGGCGGCGGCCCTTTACGCCAGCAGGCTCGCCTTCATCGCCATGATGCGGTCCATCTGCTCGCGATCCTCGCCGACCGGACGGATGCAAAGATGGCGGCAGCCCGCGTCGATAAAGCCGCGAAGCCATTCGGCCGTCGCTTCCGCCGAACCGGCGAACGCCGCCTGCACCTGGCGAAGGCGGTCGGCCGGCTGATTGTAGTAGGACTCCAGATAGGCATTGAGCGCGGCTTCCGCCTTCGCGGCGGCGGCGTCGACGGAGACCGTCACATAGACGGCGGGCGTGATGGCGGCCGGATCGCGCCCCGCCTGTTCGGCATAGTCGCGGACGACGGCCAGATTTTCGCCGTAGACCTTCGCGTCCGACGGGCCGGACGGGAACCAGCCGTCGCTATAGCGCCCTGCCCGGATGAGCGCCCCTTTGGCGGCGCCGCCGAGCCAGATCGGCGGACCTCCCGCGCGGAACGGCTTCGGCGCGACCTCCGCCTGCTCCATCGTCCAAAGACCTTCCCAATCGACCGGCGCGCCCGACCAGAGCGCCTTGCAGAGCCGCATGCCTTCCAACATGCGCGCGATCCGCTTCTCCGTCGGCACATCGAGCGCTTCGAACTCCTTGAGGTTCGCCGGCGCCAGGCGCGCCGTCCCCAGCCCAAGAATGAGCCTCCCCTCGCAGATCTGATCGACGGTCGCCACCTGATGCGCCAACAGGACCGGGTGGCGCAGCATCGGCAGCAATACAGCCGAGCCAAGTTCGACGCGCTCCGTCAACGCCCCGACGGCGGCCAGCATGGAAAGCGCGTCATGGCGCGGCTTCGCCGTCACGGAATCCCCTATCCAGACCGAATCGAACCCAAGCGCTTCGGCGTGAACCGCCAGATCAAGGACCGGCCGCGCATCGTGAACGCCGACCATGATCCGCTCCCGCGTCGGCAGCAGATAGCCGAACTTCACGTCCCCGGACATGCGCCTACCCCCCGATGAAGCCGGCGATCGCGTCGATCTCGCCCTTTGTCGTCAAGCCGGGGCAATGGCCTACGCCGGGCACGGCGTACACCAGCGTTCTGGGACCGCTCTTGGTCATGCGGTCGACCGTGGCGGCGGTCAGGATTTTCGATTCCTCGCCCCAGATCGTCAGCACCGGAATGCGAATATCCGGCCAGATATCCCACATGTCGGAATCCGTGATCGGCCCGCCGCCCGCAAGGCCCGGGTCGTAGTGGAGCGTCCATTGGCCGTCTTCGAGCCGGCGCAGGGAATCCTTGCCGAACTTCTCCCATCCAGCCTCTGTGAACGGGCCGAACACGCCGCGCGTGGCGCGCACATGGGCGACGCCTTCCGCTTCGCTGGCGAAACGCGGGTCCTTGCCGAAATCGGCCTGATTGTGCCGCCGCCCCTCGGCTGGAACGAACGGCCCGATGTCGTTCAGAACGAGGCGCGAAATCGGCGCGCCCGGCCGCGCCGCGAGGCGCATGCCGAGATTGCCGCCCATGGAGGTGCCGATCCACGCCACCTCGTCCGCGCCGGACGCCGCGATCAGGCCGACGCAGACGCTTTCGTAGAGCGGGTAGCCATAGAGCGATTTGTCATCCAGCCACGCGCTCTTGCCCCGGCCCGGCATATCCACCGACAGAACCCGCCACTCCGGCGCGAGGGCGCGGGCCAGATCGTCGAAATCCTTCAGATTGCGGGAAAGGCCATGCACGCAAACGGCGACCTTCGGATTGTCGGCCGCACCCCATTCCCGGTAGGCGATATCGATGAACTGGGTTCCGGCCAGCGCCTTAAAGGTCTTGTCCGTAAATTCGGGCATCCTGATGCTCCTGTTGGGCGCGCGGCCTAGGCTTCGAGAAACGCGGCGATGCGCTCGATTTCGCCGGCCGACATCAGCGCTGGCGCATGACCGACGCCGGGAACGACGAGTTCCTCCGCCTTCGGACCTTCGGACTGCATCCGCTTGGAGGTCGCTTCGGAGAGCAGGTCGCTCTCATCGCCGCGCACGACCAGAACCGGGCAGTCGATCATGCCCCAGAGCGCCCAGAGATCGATGTCCTGGGGCTCCGTTTCCTTCATCGCCCAGGCGATCTTCGGGTCGTAGTTCAATGTCACCTTGCCGTTCGCCCGTTCCCGCACGGCGACCTCGACGAAGCGACGGCGCTGCGCGTCGTCCATCGGACCGAACTTGTCCGTAACCGCGTCGATGGCCGCCTTCGCCGTTTCGAAATCGTCGAAGCTGGGATCGGCGCCGACATAGCCCTTGATGCGGGCGAGGCCGGCCTTGTCCAGGAACGGACCGATATCGTTCAGCACCAGCTTTCGGATGGGCGCATCCCGGCCCGCCGCCGCCATCTGGCCCATGATGCCGCCCATGGACGTGCCGACCCAATCGACCGGCTCGCCGCCGAGGCGCGCGATCAGGTGGACCATGTCCTGCACATAGACGGCGAAATCGTAACCCGACTGATCGACCAGCCAGTCGCTCTCCCCGCGCCCGACCACATCCGGCGCCGCGACCCGCCAGCCGCGCCCGGCGAGCGCCTGCGCCAGGTCATCGAAGTCCCGCCCGTTGCGGGTGAGGCCATGGACGCAAAGGACCGTCCGTTCCGCGGCTTCCGGCCCCCATTCCCAGTACCGCACCCGGTGAAACCCGCCGGGCCCCAGGCTTCGAAAACTACGTGACCTCGGCTCCATGGCTGACTAGTCTCCCCCGATCCAGAAAGCCTAGCCTAGCGTCCCAAAGGAGTGAGTTCCATGCCCGTGCCCGGCCCGTTTGAAGGCGTCACAGTTATCGACCTAACCCGCGTGCTCGCCGGCCCGTTTTCGACCATGATCCTTTCCGACCTGGGCGCGCGCGTCATTAAGGTAGAGACGCCGGGCACAGGCGACGACGCCCGCGAATACGGGCCGTTCGTGAACGGCAAGTCGGCCTATTTCGTCTCGGTCAACCGGGGCAAGGAATCGATCGCCCTGAACCTGAAGGACGAGACCGACCGCGCCACGTTCGAAAAGCTTCTCTCCATCGCGGATATCGTCGTGGAGAACTACCGGCCCGGCACCATGGAGAAGCTCGGCTATGGCTGGGAAGACCTGCACGCCAAATATCCGAAGCTGATCTACGCCGCCTGCTCCGGCTTCGGCCACACCGGCCCCCATTCCAAACGCCCGGCCTACGATATGGTGGTGCAGGCCATGGGCGGCATCATGTCGATCACCGGCCAGCCCGGCGGCGAGCCGACCCGCGTGGGCATGTCCATCGGGGATATCGGCGCGGGCCTCTACACGACCATCGGCATGGTGACGGCGCTCTACGACCGCCAGCGCACCGGCGAAGGCCGCAAGCTCGACATCGGCATGTTGGATTGCCAGATCGCGCTCTGCGAAAACGCCATCGCGCGCTATGGCGCCACCGGTGAAATTCCGGGCCCGCTCGGAGGCCGCCACCCCTCGATTACGCCCTTCCAGACCTTCAAGACGCTGGATGGCCATATGATCATCGCGGCGGGCAACAATGCGATGTTCCACCGCTTCTGCGACATCATCGGCCGGCCGGACCTGAAAGACGATCCCCGCTACGAGTCGAACCGCTCCCGGAACGAGCACCAGCCGATCCTGGAGAAGGAGATCGAGGGCATTCTCGCGACCCGCAACACCGCCGACTGGCTGGCCGAACTCGACCCGGCGGGCATCCCGGCCAGCGGCATCAACAATGTCGAGCAGGTGATGGCCCACCCGCAGGTAGAGCCCCGGCGGATGGTGATCGAAGTGGACGACCCCAAGGTCGGACGCATCAAGGTCGCGGGCAATCCGGTCAAGCTCTCCGGCTATGACGACCCCGTGGAGCGCCCAACGGCGCCGGATGTCGATGAGGACCGGGAGCGTATCCTGGCGGAACTCGGGCTGTCGGCGGCGGCGGAATAACGCCGCAATCCTGGCGAGCTAGCTGGCCTGCTTTCTCGGGAAGCGGGCCAGCACCAGCTCCAGGCCCTCTGGCCCGGCCTCGATCGCGACGGCGCCCTGCTCAGGGCTCGCGAACTCGATCGAGAGCAGGCCGAGGCTGGCGCCGTCCCGGATGAGGGCCCCAGCCGTCACCACATGATACTGGCCGCCGCCCGCCGCCGAGTCCGGCAGCATCTTCGTTTCGCCAGGGCCGAGCCTGAACCGGAGCGCCAGCAGACCGTCTTCCGTCGGCGCGATCAGTTCTTCTTCGGGCGAAGCGTCCGGCGCGGCGACGCCGACCACCTGGCGCTGCATGCCTTTCACCAGCACGTCCCGCATCGCCGGCAGCCACTTCGCGCCGGAATCCCATTCCTGGCGAAGCGTGAAATAGTGAATGCCGTCCGCCTCGGCCTTGATCGGGCCGTAAGGCGTGTTGGCCCCGGCATACTGCACCGTGATCGGGTCCGCCCGCAGCTTGCCGACCGTGCCGCCGCCGCCCACGAACACCTGGAACTGGTTGGTCTGGTGGAAATGGGGACGGGTGACGGAGCCCGGCGGCTGCATCACCAGATAGGCCTGCGGCCGGCCGTCGCCTACGGCGTTTTCCCCATAGCCGGGCGCGCCCGGTTGCGGCGCGTCGCCGATATACTCGCGGCCGACATAGGGCTGATCGTCGACCAGCTTCACCGCGTCGGTCTTCTTGGCGGCTTCGACTTCAGCAGAAATCAGCATCGTCCGGCTCCCTGTCGCATCGGAGCCGAGTTTACCGTCTAGGCCGGGTTGTCCGCCAGATAGCGCATGGCCGCGTCGACGCCGCCGGCCTGATGGGGCGCGTCGGCGAGCTTCAGGCCCATTTCGACGGCCGAAAGCGTGCCGAGCAGCATCGGCTCGTTGAAATCTCCCAGATGCCCGATGCGGAAGACCTTGCCCTTCACCTTGCCGAGACCGTTGCCGAGCGACACGTCGAAATTTTCCAGAATGATCTTGCGAAGCGCATCGGCGTCGTGGCCGTCGGGCAGCAGCACGGCCGTCAGCACGTTCGAGCGCTCGGCCGGCGTCTGGCAAAGAATTTCCAACCCCCAGGCCTGCACGGCATGACGGGCCGCTTCGGCCAGCCGGAAATGGCGCTGAAAAACCTGCGGCAGCCCCTCCTCCAGCAACATGTCGACGGCCTCCCTGAGGCCGTACAGCAGGTTCGTCGCGGGCGTGTAGGGGAAGTAGCCGCCTGCGTTCAGGTCGAGCATCGCCTGCCAGTCCCAATAGGACCGGCGCACGCCGCCCGACTTGGCGGCCGCCAGCGCTTTCGGACCGACGGCGTTGAAGCTGAGGCCGGGCGGCGTCATCAGGCCTTTCTGGGAGCCGGCGACGGTCACGTCCACGCCCCACGCGTCATGGCGATAATCCATGGAGGCGAGGCCGGAGATGGTGTCGACCAGGAAGAGCGCGTCATGCCCGGCGGCGTCGATGGCGCCGCGCACCGCTTCGACCCGGCTCGCAGCGCCGGTCGACGTTTCGTTGTGCACCATGCAAACGGCCTTGATCGCGCCGGCGTCCGCCGCCTTCAGCCGCGCTTCGACGGCGGCCGGATCGACGCCGTGACGCCAGTCCCCCGGAATGAATTCCGTCTCATAGCCAAGGCGTTCGGCAAGCTCGCGCCAGAGCGTCGCGAACTGCCCCGTCTCCGCCATCAGCAACCGGTCGCCCGGCTGGAACAGATTGACGAGCGCCGCTTCCCACGCGCCGGTGCCCGACGACGGGTAGATGACGACGGGCTGCTCCGTCTGGAAGACCTTGCGGATATCCGTCAGCAAGCCCTTCGCGAACTGGCCGAATTCCGGCCCGCGATGATCCATGGTCGGCTTCGACATGGCGGACAGCACGCGATCGGGCGAGTTGCTCGGCCCGGGGATTTGCAGGAAATGGCGGCCGGGGCGCGCGGCTGGGCGGCTAGCGGTCATGGACGTTTCGCTCCTTGGGCGGCGATCGCGACGCCTTGGGCATGGCCGATCGGCTTTCGAAAGGCGATAGGCCCTTCCGGCCCACGGAAGCGTCGCAGTATGATGCCGCGTCTTCTATTGGAGTTTGATGTTCATGCCAAACAGCGGCGCCCGCCCGAAGGTCTTCGTGACGCGCAAACTGCCCGAGTCGGTCGAGACCCGAATGATGGAGTTGTTCGACGCCACGCTCGCCGACGACGACGCCCCGCTCGGCAAGGAAGCGCTGATCGAGGCCGTGCAGGATTGCGACGTGCTGGCGCCGACCGTGACCGACCGGATCGACGCCGACGTCATCCGCGCCGCGGGGCCGCGCCTCAAGCTGATCGCCAATTACGGCGCTGGCGTCGACCATATCGACCTGGACGCGGCTCAGGCCAAGAGCGTGCTCGTCACCAACACGCCGGGCGTGTTGACCGAGGACACCGCCGATATGGCCATGGCGCTGATCCTGGCCGTCGCCCGCCGCATCGGCGAAGGCCAGCGGCTTGTCCGCGCCCAGCATTGGGACGGGTGGAGCCCGACGGGGCTGATGGGATCGAGCCTCAGCGGCAAGCGGCTCGGCATCGTCGGCATGGGGCGGATTGGCGCCAGCCTGGCGCGCCGGGCGAAGGCGTTCGGGCTCGCGATCCACTATCACAACCGCCGCCGCGCCGCCGCCGACCTGGAGGACGAACTGGAGGCGACCTACTGGGAGAGCCTGAACCAGATGGTCGCGCGCATGGACGTCATCTCGGTGAACTGCCCGCGCACGCCGGCCACCTACCACCTCCTGAACGCGCCGCGCCTGCAGATGGTCAAACGCGGCGCCATCGTCATCAACACATCGCGCGGCGACGTGATCGAGGAGGCGGCGCTGGTGCGCGCGCTCGTCGATGGCCGCATCGGCGGCGCCGGCCTCGACGTTTACGAGCATGAACCGGTGGTGACGCCCAAGCTCCTGAAGATGGAGAACGTCGTGCTGACGCCGCATATCGCGTCCGCGACGACGGAGGCGCGGATCGCCATGGGCGAGAAGGTCATCGCCAACATCCGCTCTTTCTCGGATGGCCATACGCCGCCGGACCGCGTGCTGCACAGCATGTTCTAATCTCGGGGCAGGCAAGGCCGCCGGCCGCGGCCGCGCGCGCCGTCCCCATAGTTTCCGCTTTCCCGATCCGAGGCTTGCGCGACGACGCGCGAAGAAACAGGAGCAGATGACCACAGAAGCGCAGGATCGCGGTCGGGGCGAAGCGGATGAAACCGCCGCCGGCCTCGCCCGACGCTTCGGGCCGGCCTATCGCTGGCTGGTCACCGTCACCGGCCTGTTCGGCGCATTCGCAATGGTGCTTTCGGCGACCATCGTCAACGTCGCGGTGCCGGAGGTGCGCGGCGCCTTCGGCGTCGGCCAGGACGAAGCGCAATGGATGGCGACCGCCTTCCTGGCGATGATGACGGCGAGCCAATTGCTGAATGCCTGGTGCATCGCCGCGTTCGGCAAGCGCGGCGCGTTTCTGGGCACGCTGCTGCTGTTTTCCTGCGGCTCCGTGATCTGCGCGACCGCAACCAGCATGTCGATGCTGATCGTCGGCCGCATCATGCAGGGGGCGGCGGCGGGAATTATCCAGCCGCTGGTCATGGTCACCATCGTCGAAGCCTTCCCGCCGGACCGGCGCGGCGCCGCGATGGGGATATTCGGCTCTGGCGTCGTACTGGCGCCGGCGATCGGCCCGGCCGTCGGCGGCATAGCGATCGACGAGTTCTCCTGGCGGCTGATGTTTCTGCTGCCGATGCCGGCGGTGTTCCTCGGCTTCGTCGGCGGGCTCGTCTTCATGCCGAAGAAGGCCAGCGGCGCGGCGCGGCCGCCCTTCGACTGGACGGGCTTCGGCCTGCTGCTCGCCGCGCTCGCCATCGGCATGGACGCTATTGCGAGCGGCCCTCGATATGGCTGGACGTCCGACCGTATCTCCGCCCAGCTTTGCATCGCGGCGCTGGTCGCCGGCGCCTTCCTCTACTGGCAGGCGCGCAGCCGGGCGCCGATACTGGCGCTCGATCTGTTCAAGAATCCCGGCTTCGCCTCCGCCGTCGCGGTCGCGTTCGTCTTCGGCGCCGGGAACTTCGCCTCGAGCTACGTCATTCCGGTCTTCGTGCAGGACGTTCAGGGCTACACGGCGACGCGGGCGGGCATGCTGCTCATGCCGGCGGGCCTTATCCTGGTGGCGATGCTGCCCCTGACCGGGCGGCTAGCCGATCACATGCCCGGACATTGGATGATCGCGACCGGCCTCGCCTTCTTCGCCGCCGGCTCCATCGCCATGAGCATCAGCGACGTGGACACCGCGTTCTGGACCTTCGCCGGCTTCGCCGCCATCGGCCGTTTCGGCCTCGCCTTCATTCTGCCGTCCCTCTCCGCCGCGGCGTTTCGAGCGCTGGAGCCAGGGGACCTCGCGCGCGGGTCCGGCAATATGAACTTCATCCGCCAGCTCGGCGGCGCCAGCGGCACAAACCTGATCGTCGTCTGGCTGCAAACGCGCCACGCCACCCACGCCCAAACCCTCAACGAGACCCAGGCCCCGGACAATCCGGCGACGCGGGAACTGCTCGACCGCCTGGACACGAGCCTGGAAAGCGCCGGCCTCGACGCCGCCGGCATGGACGCCGTCGCCGCGGATTTCCTCGCCCGCGCGCTCGACGCCCAGGCGCTCAGCCTCGCATTTCAGGATTGTTTCCTGGCGCTCGGCGTCGCTTTCCTGGTTGTGATCGTCCCCGGCTACATGCTCGGCTACTTCGCGAAACGCTGAGGCCCCGCTCCGAACACGGGCCAGATTGTCCCGCGTCCCAAGGCGCCCCTATACTTTCGCCATCAGCGCGGATGGCGCGGCAACTATCGGGGGAGCAAACTCCATGAGCGGGAAGAAAAAGGTCGTCGGCACCGGCGGCGAGCTGTTGATGCATCAACTGGTCGCCCAGGACGTAAATTACGCCTTCACGAACACGGGCAGCGCGGAGGCCGGCTTCTTCGACGCCTTTCTGACCGTTCCCGGCGTGCAGCCGGTGCTGCTGCTGGCGGAATCGCTCGTGCTTTCGGCGGCGGACGGCTACGCCAAGGCGGCGAACAAACCGGCCTTCGTGAACGTGCATCTGGCGGCCGGCACGCGGCAGGGCTCCGGCCAGTTGCAGAACGCCTTCTTCGACGGCACGCCCATGGTCGTGACCGCCGCGCTTCGGGACAACGGCTCCTTCGGCGACCACAACACCCTCGGCGCCTCCGCCGGCTTCGCCCAGATGAGCGTCGTGCAGGACGTGACCAAGCGGCGCTGGGAGGTCAACGACGCCCGGGGCATTCCCATGGCGACCCGCCGCGCGTTCAAGGAGGCGATGACCAAGCCCACGGGTCCGGTTTATGTCGCCTATTCCAGCCCGGCGCTCGACGCCAAGAACGTCGAGGGCGTCATCCAGGCCGCGCGGCCCTTGGAGATGCCGGAAACGCCGGCCGGCGCCACCATGGAAAAGATGCATGACGCCATCCTGAACGCGGAGAGCCCGCTGCTCGTCGTCGGCCCGGACGTGCGGACGGCCGGCGCGCAACGGGAAATCCTGGAGCTTTCTGAAAACTACGCCCTGCCCACCGCCGTCGGATTCTACGACTACGGCGCCTTCCCCATGCGCCACCCGAACTACATCGGCATGATCGACACCATTCCCCAGGACGGATACGACGTCGTCATCTGCGTCGGCTACCGCCAGAACACGCGCGCCGGCGCCTCCGACGACCGGTTCGCCGATGCGGGCACCGTCATCGCGATCGGCCACGATTCGAACATGATGGGCAACACCTTCGCCGTCGACATCGACATGTGGGGCGACGTGCGCAGCTCCCTGCTGGCGCTGAACGGTCTTTGGAAGCAGGACCATTCCAATCTCCAGCACATCCAGAAGCGCAAGCAGAACCTGATCGCGCAGAGCAAGGCGCGGGCGGAGAAGCAGGGCTCCAGCGCCATGGGCCACGCCAAGGACACGCCCATCCACCCCACATATCTCGGCGCCACGATGGCCAAGACGCTCGCCGACGGCACGGTCTTCGTCTCGGAGAACTTCAAAGCCGCCGACCACATGATGCCCTTCGGCTATGACGACAACGACTGGAGCATGGTCCGCACCTATGGCGGCAGCCTCGGCTACGGGCTCGGCGCCGCCGTCGGCGCCCAGTTCGGCGCGCCGGACCGGCCGGTGACCCTCAGCATCGGCGACGGCTCGGTCATGTACAGCTCCAGCGGCTTCTGGACCATGGCGCGCTACAATCTGCCGATCCTGACGGTGGTCTGGAACAACATGCAGTACCAGACCGTCCGCACCAACTTCGCCGCCTGGGGCGGCAACATGCAAGGCCAGAACCGCTATCCGGAAACCTTCCTCGGCGATCCGGCGATCGACTTCGTGCTCCTGGCGAAATCCCAGGGCATCGAAGGCATGACCGTGACGGACCCGGGCGATCTGGAAGCCGCGCTGAAACGCGGGTCAGACGCCCAGGCGGCGGGCGAGCCCTTCCTGCTCGACGTGAAGATCACGAATGTGGGCGCCGGCGCCGACCAGAGCTGGTACATGCCCCATTCGCCGACGGCCGCCTGACCGCAACCAGGCGCCGGCAACGAAAAAGGGCCGAGGCGGACATCGCGTCCGACCTCGGCCCCTCCCGAGTTTACGCCCTTTCGGGCTGAACGACCTCGTTTAGATCACGAAGTCGTCGCCGTCGAAGTCGGCCAGGGCGAGGCCCTTCAGCTTCAGCTCGTCGCCGTCGCCGAAATCGATCTTGACGCCGCCGTTCGATTCGGTGGCGTTGTCCAGAACGTCGGCTTCGGAGGCGAAGGCGAAGGCGGTGAAATCCAGCAGGTCCTCGCCGTCCTCGAAGTCCATGACGACATCGGAGCCCATGCCGGGACCGAAGAAGAAGGTATCGAAGCCTTCTTTGCCCCAGAGCCGGTCGTCGCCCTCGCCGCCGTCGATATCGTCGTCGCCAGCGCCGCCGAACACGCGATCGTCATCGGCGCCGCCGAACAGCTCGTCATCGCCGATGCCGCCGCGGACGACATCGCGTCCATCGCCGCCGTTCAGGCTGTCGGACCCTTCGCCGCCCTGCAGCCGGTCGTCGCCCTCGCCGCCGTCGATGTCGTCGTCGCCAGCGCCGCCGCGCAGCCGATCGTCGCCAAGGCCGCCTTCGATATTGTCATCGCCCTCGTCGCCGCTGATGCGGTCGTCGCCATCGTCGCCGAAGAGGTCGTCGTCGTCTTCGCCGCCTCGGATGCGATCGTCGTCGTCGCCGCCGTGGATCTCGTCGATGCCGTCGCCGCCACGGATCTTGTCCCGACCTTCGTCGCCGTTGATGAGGTCGTCGCCGTCGCCGCCGCGGATCCGATCATCGTCGAGACCGCCATTAATCTCGTCGTTCCCTTCGCCGCCGCGAAGATAGTCGTCGTCCGCGCCGCCGTTAATGAGGTCGTCGCCGCCGCGGCCGCGAGCGATGTCGCGACCGTCGCCGCCATCGAATTCCTCGTCGTCGTCGGACCCGCCCAGGCGGTCATTCCGGTCGGAGCCTTCGATGAGCGTGCGCTCCGGCCCCTCATCCTCGGGTTCGCCTTCTTCCTCGGGCTCGCCTTCGCCTTCGGGTTCGCCCTCTTCCTCATCCTGGGCATTGAAGAAGGCCTGGGCGGCCTCCAGCATCCGAATGAAGTCAAATGCCGTGGCCGGCCGCGCGTCGATCGTCAGGCCATCGCCGCCGGTTAGCCGATATTCATTGCCTTCGATCATTTCCCGCGACCCGTCGCTGTAGACGAGCAAGATATTCGGACCCGAAACTTCGACCTGGACCAGTTCCAACGGCATCATGAATTCCTCCGGAGAATTACGCATGACGCCGGTCTAGGGGCGTGTCCGCCAATAGAATCTCAACGCGCCGCAATCGCCTTTGGCGCAAACGTCGCCAAGAAACGCAGGGTATTCATTGGAGTTTTTTCTACGATTCGCCGCGAGCGCGGCGGACCTTCGGGGTCAATCGTACTCGATCGCCTCGCGGCCATATCGCGTGATCAGCGCCGGCACAGGCGCGTCCGACGGCTGCGGCAGAGGTTTGTTCTCCCTGACCAGGCGGAGCGCCGTTGCAAGCGCGCCCCGCGTCGGCGAGGGCGTGCGCGGCATTTGCATGGCGTCCTCGATGGGTATCCACTGCAGGTCCACCAGTTCGCCGGACCCGCCGATCTCTCCCTTCGCGAGCGCGGCGTCGATGATGAAGAAGCGGGCGTCGAAACGGCGGAAATTATCCGGCGGCGTGACGGCGCGGAAAATATAATCGAGCGCGTCGAGCGCCGGCGCATAGCCCGCATCGAAGAACGGCCGCCAGTCGGGCGCGAGACTTTCAGGTTCGACGGCCGTCTCCAGCGGTCGCCCCAGGATCAGCCCCGTCTCCTCGAACGTCTCACGGATCGCCGCCAGGGCGAGCGCGCGGGCGCGTCGGAAGCTCACCCGCCGGCGCCGACGCAAGCGGTGCATCGTCTCCGGGGCGAGGTCGCCGGACGTGGGCGGCGTATGGTCGTCGGGGTCGACGCGGCCGCCCGGGAACACGAAGGTGTTCGGCATGAACTTATGCTTGGCGCTGCGATGGCCCATCAGCACCGTCGGGTTCGCGACGTCCCGCTTGACGATCACGACCGTCGCCGCGTCGATCGGCTTCGGCAGCGGGGCGCCGGGGGCGCGGCGCTGCGAGGGGCTGAGCTGGCGGGCTTTCTTCATCCGGCGTCTCCCGCCGCCAGCCGTTCGGCCAGCGCATCGCCGAAGGCGGCCGTCGCCAGCGCCCCGCCAAGGTCGGCCGTGCGCGTCTTCGCGTCGGCGAGCATGGCGTCGAGCCCCTGGTCGAGCGCGGCGGCGGCGGCCGCCAGCGCATTGTCGGACCGGCGGGCGCCGAGATCGGCCAGCAACATGGCGGTCGAGCGCAGGATCGAGCCCGGATTGGCCACGCCCCGCCCCGCGATATCCGGGGCCGAGCCGTGCGCCGCCTGCGCCAGGGAAACGTCGTCCCCCCGGTTGAGCGAGCCCGCGAGGCCGAGCCCGCCCGTCACCTCCGCCGCCAGGTTGGAGAGAATGTCGCCATACATGTTGGAGCAGAGCACGATGTCGAAGCTTTCCGGCTTCCGCACCAGATCGGAGGCCATGGCGTCCACATGGCATTCGTCCACCTCGACGTCGGGGTAGGCCTTGCCGACGTCCTCCGCCGTTTCGAGGAACAGGCCGCAGGTCATCTTCAGGACGTTCGCCTTGTGGACCACGGTCACGCGCTTGCGGCGGCGGCTCGCCATTTCGAACGCCACATGGGCGATGCGCGCGCTCGCCTGCCGGGTGACGCGGCGGACGGCAAGCGCCATGTCCGTCGTCGGCATGAACTCGCCATGGCCGAGCGCCATATTGCGGTCTGCGTAAAAGCCTTCGGTGTTCTCCCTGACGATCACCAGATCGACGCCGGGCTTCAGCGCCGGCGCGCCAGGGGCGGAGCGGCTCGGACGGATATTGGCGAACAGGTCCAAATTCTTGCGCGCGCTGGCGGAGGGGCCGACGCCGCCCTCCTCCGGCGGCGGATAGGCGGCCGTATCCGTCGGCCCCATGATGACCCCGTCGGCGGCGCGGCAGGCGTCTTCAGTCGCGGCGTTCCAGGTGATCCCGTCCTTCGCCAGCGCGTCGAAGCCGATATCCCGGCGGGCCAGTTCGATGCCGAGGCCAAAACGCGCGTCGAGGGCGGACAGCGCCGTCTCGGCCGTCCGCACGATTTCGGGACCGATGCCGTCGCCCGGCAACACAAGAAGTTTCAGCGCCATAAAGCCGCCTCCGTGAGATTTTCCTATCCGCGACCACGAGGCGCGCGGATTTTCCTTTTTCCGTCGCGCCGGTTGACAGAGAGCGCGGCCCTGTGCGCAATCCCTGCCGAACGGCCCAAGGGCAAGACGCAAGACGCGTCGTTCGAATCACCAGGGGGAAGTCTTCCATGAGCGGCAACGCTAGTCATCTTGAAACAATCGTGCTCCACGCCGGCCATCGCGCCGACCCGACGACCGGCTCGGTCGCAGTGCCGATTCATCAAACGACATCCTACCAATTCCGGGATTCCGAGCACGCCGCCAACCTGTTCGCCCTGGCCGAACTCGGCAATATCTATACCCGCATCGGCAACCCGACGACGGACGTGCTGGAGCAGCGCGTCGCCGCGATGGAAGGGGGCGCCGCTTCGCTCGCGCTCTCATCGGGCCAGGCGGCCAGCGCCTTCGCCATACAGAACGTCGCGCGCGCCGGCGACAACATCGTTTCCTCGACCGACCTTTATGGCGGCACCTGGAACTTGTTCGCGAACACGATGAAGGACATGGGCATCGAGTGCCGCTTCGTCGATCCGTCGGACCCGGAAGGCTTCCGCCGCGCCACGGACGACCGCACCCGCGCCTACTACGCCGAAACCCTGCCCAATCCGAAGCTCGAAGTCTTCCCGATCGCGGAAGTCGCGGCCATCGGCAAGGAATTCGGCATCCCGCTCATCATGGACAACACCGCCGCCGCCGGCATCTGCCGCCCGTTCGACCATGGCGCGGCGGTCATCGTTTATTCGACCACCAAGTATATCGGCGGGCACGGCACCTCGATCGGCGGCCTGCTGGTCGACAGCGGCGCGTTCGACTGGGAAGCCCACCCCGAACGGCAGCCCTATCTCAACCAGCCGGACCCGAGCTATCACGGCGCGGTGTGGACCCAGGCCGTCAAGGGCATCGGCCCGGTCGCCTATATCATCAAGGCGCGCACGACGCTCCTGCGCGACCTCGGCGCCGCCATGTCGCCGTTCAACGCGTTCATGTTCCTGCAAGGGCTGGAAACGCTGCCGCTGCGCATGGAGCGCCATTGCTCCAACACGACGGCGGTCGCGGAATGGCTGGCCAAACACCCGGCCGTCGAGCATGTCATCCATCCGAGCCAGATGTCCGGCGAGGCGCGCGCCCGCGCCGACAAATATCTGAAGGGCGGCTATGGCGGTCTCTGCGGCATGGTGCTCAAGGGCGGCAAGGAAGCTGGCGCCAAGTTCATCGACAATCTGAAGATGTTCTATCACGTCGCCAATATTGGCGACGCGCGCAGCCTCGCCATCCACCCGGCGACGACCACCCACAGCCAGCTCACCGCCGAGGACCAGGCCGCGACCGGCGTCACGGACGGCTATGTGCGGCTCTCCATCGGCATCGAGCATATCGACGACATCATCGCCGATCTGGAGCAGGCGCTCTCCGCCTGACCCTGGACTGACCTCAGGGCGCGACGGTCACGTCGACCGCGCCGAGCCCGTCAATCGTGTATCGGACCCGGTCGCCGGCCTCGGCGAACCGGGTCTTTACCGTTGAGCCGGTGATGACGATATCCCCGGCGCGCAGGCGCATCCCCCGGTGCAGCAGGTTCTCCGCCACCACGGCGAGCGCGGCGAAGGGATCGCCCATGGCGGCGCCCGTGACCGCCGTTTCGATCTTGCCGTTGTAGTCGAGCGTGACCGGCGCCGTTTTCCAATCCACCTCGCGCCATCCCGCGATCTCCGGCCCGAGCACGACGCCGCCGTTCCAGGTGTTGTCCGCCACAAGGGAAAAAGCGTCCAGGTTCGAATAGTCGGCGGCGCGATCCTCGATCAGTTCGAAGGCCGGCATCGCGGCCCCCACATGCGCCATCGCGGTCACGGCGTCATAGGGATGGTCGGCGCCGTCCATGTCCTGGCCGATGCGCACCGCCAGTTCGAATTCCAGGCCGAGGCGGACATAGCGCGCGGCGCTGATTTCGACGCCGCTCTGGAAGACATGCCGGTCCAGAATGGCGCCGACCAGGGGCTGGTCCACGCCGCACATTTCCTGCATCGGCTTCGATGTCAGCGCGATCTTCCAGCCGACGACGCGGCCGTGGCCCGTTTCGCGCCAGCAGTCCAGCAATTCGGTCTGGGCCGCATAGGCTTCTCCGAGGGACCGGGGCGCCAGATCGCCGGAAAGCGGTCGGAAAGGCAGGCGCTGTTCGTTGGCCTGCAACAGATGCCGGGCGATACGAGCCGGCCGGCCGTCGTCGTCGCTCATCTCTCACCTCCATAACCATAATCGCGGCGGGCGCCTTCCGGCGTAACGTACCCGTCGGCGATGTCCGCCTCGATGCGGGCGGCGTCCCGCGCGGACGCCTCGCCATATCCGCCGGCGCCGGCCAGTCGGAAGCTGACCACGTCGCCGCGTTTCAGGGCGACGACTTCCTTGGAGCCGAGCGCCCGCGCCTCGCCATCCGGATTGAGGATCGTCTTCGCCGCGGCGCCGGCGCCGCCGCCGAACACGCCGAAGGGCCGTGTCGTGTGCCGGTCGCCGAGCCCGGTCATGATCGCCGCCTCGGCCATCAGCTCGATATCCTTGCGCAAGCCGGCGCCGCCGCGGAATTTGCCGGCGCCGCCGGTGTCCGCCATCAGCTCCAGCCGCCGGATGCGAACCGGGTTGTTGGTCTCGTGCACCTCGACGGGGATGTTCCGGCAGTTCATCACCGGCGCGAGCGCTTCCGCCCCGTCCCGGTCCGCCCGGCCGCCGTAACCGCCGAACGCCAGGTCGTACATGACGAACGGCTTGCCGGTCTCGGGATCGACGCCGCCGATATTGGGATTGCCCCAATGGCTGAAGGCGCCCATGGCGCGATCCGGCAAGGCCTGAGCCATGGCGCCGTTGATGGCGTCGAAGATGCGGATCTGAACGGCGGCGCGCCCGCCGCTGGGCGCCGGGAATGTGGGATTGAAGAAGGAGCCTTCCCTGGCCTTGGTCGTGATCGGGCGGATGCCGCCGTCGTTCTGCGGCAAGAGAGCGTCGCAGAAGACCTTCACCGCGAACACGGCATAGGCGCGCGTATAGTTGATGTAGGCGTTGAGCGCCGCCGGGACCTGATCGCTGGAACGGGAGAAATCGACCTCTATGGACGACCCGGCGACCGTCACATCGACGGCGACGACGATGGGCGGCGTGCCGGGGCCATAGTCGTCGAGCTGGTCGTCGAAGCTGTAGGTTCCATCGGGAATCGCCTGGATAAGCTCCCGCATGCGCTGTTCAGTACGATCCAGAATGGCGTCATAGGCCGCTTCCGCCACATCCGCTCCATGGGCCTCATAGAGCGCCGCAAGTCGCGTGACGCCGGCGCGATTGGCGTTCGCCTGGGCGCGCAGGTCGCCTTCCACCTTTTCCGGCACCCGCACATTGCCGAGGATCATGCGCAGGATGTCGCCATCGAACGCGCCGCCCCGGATCAGCCGGACGGGCAGGATGCGCAGGCCCTCCTGAAAGGCCTCGGTCACGCCGTGCACCCGCTGGGAGCCGGGCGCGGCGCCGCCGACATCGATGTGATGGGCCGTCGTGACGACGTAGCCGACCAGCGCGTCTTCCAGGAATACCGGGCTCACCAGGAAACAGTCCGGGAAATGGCCGGAGCCGAGGAAACTGTCGTTCAGGAGAACCGCGTCCCCCGGCTCCAGGGTCTCGGGCGGGAAATACTCCAGCACCGTCTTCACCACATAGGGCATGGAGCCGAGATGGCCCGGCGTGAAGTTGCCCTGGGCGATCAGGCGCGCCTGGGCGTCGAAGACGCCCGTGGAGAAGTCCTCGCCCTCGCGCACGGCCTCCGAGAACGCCGTGCGGCGGAGCGTCGAGCCCATCTCCTCCGCGATCGCAAGCAGGCCGTTCCAGACGACGGTCAGCGTGATCGGATCGACGTTCGCCTTGTTCATGGGCTCTCTCCCCCGCCGATGTCGATGACCAGATGGCCGCGCGCTGTCACCCGCGCCGAATCTCCCGCCGGAATGACGACGGTCGCTTCCGGGTCTTCGACGATCGCCGGCCCCTGGATGGCCGCCCCGACGCCCAGCGCGCGGCGGTCGTAGATCGCGGTTTCGACAAAGCCGCCGGCTTCCGGCTGCCAGGTCTGGCGGGCCGTCGGCCGGCCCGAGGTTTCGGGCGCCCGCCAGCCGAGATCGAGCGCGCCGGCCGGCTGTGGCAGGGTCGCGACCAGATGCCAGTCGACCGCCTCGATCGCCGCCGCGGGGTCATGATAGCCGTACGCCGCCTCATAGGCCCGGTGGAACGCCGCCGCGACCGCCGCCGGGAAGCCGGCGTCGATCTCGCCGGCAGGCAGATCGGCCCTGATCTCGTAACCCTGCCCCCGATAGCGGAGATAGCCGTAGCGCGTCCACGCGGGCGCGCCGCCGGCGCCGAGCTTCGCCAGGTCGGCCTCCGCCCGGCCGCGCAGCTCCTCGTACACCCTGGCGATGGCCGTGGCGGCGTCCGGCGCGTCCAAAGCCATCACCGACGTCATGGACGCCTCGATCTTCGGGGCCGCCTGCAACAGGCCGATGGCGCTGCCCACGCCCGCGCCGAAGGGCACGATCACGCGCGGCGCGCCGATCGCCCGGGCGATGCGCGCGGCGTGGGCCGGTCCGGCGCCGCCGAACGCGACGATGGCGTAGCGGCGCGGGTCGCGGCCCCGCTCGACCGAGACGATCCGCATCGCCCGCTCCATATTGCCGTTGGCGACCGTGTGCACGCCCCAGGCGGCCGCTTCGATATCGAGGCCAAGCGGCGCCGCCACGTCGCGGGCGATGCCCGCGCGGGCGGCCTCAAGGTCCAGCGTCATGGCGCCGGCGTTGAAAAAGTCCGGGTTCAGATATCCGAGCGTCAGATTGGCGTCGGTCACCGTCGCCCGGTCGCCGCCGCGCCCGTAGCAGATCGGCCCCGGATCGGCGCCCGCGCTTTCCGGGCCGACATGGATGATGCCGAGGTCAGTCCTAGCGATGGAGCCGCCGCCGGCGCCGATCTCCAGCAGCTCCACGGCCGGCACGTTGATCGGCAGGCCCGAGCCCGGCCGGTAGCGCACGGGATCGATCTCGAATGTAGGCGTGACGGCCGGCTGGCCGCCATCGACCGCGCCGAGCTTCGCCGTCGTCCCGCCCATATCGAAGGTGATGACGTGGTCCTCGCCCTCTTCCGCGCCGATGGCGGCCGCCAGAAGGACGCCCGCGGCCGGGCCGGATTCGACGATGCGCACCGGCTCCGCCTTCGCGATCTCCGGGGACACCAGGCCGCCGGCCGACTGCATGATGAACATGGAGCGCGCGAAGCCCATGCCGGCGAGCGCCCCTTCCAGGCGCTCCACATAGGCTTCGACGATGGGCCGCACATAGGCGTTTGCGACGGCGGTCGAGGTGCGTTCGTATTCGCGGAACTTGGGTGAGAGATCGGACGCGAGCGTCACCGGCAGGCCGGGCGCCCGCGCCTTGATCGCTTCGCCGACGGCCCGCTCGTGCGCGGGGTTGGCGTAGGCGTGCAGCAGCGCCACCGCGACGGAGCGGTAGCCGCCCGCCTGGATGGCGTCGATCGCCCGGTCGACCGACGCCGGGTCCAGCGCTTCGACGACGGCGCCGTTCTGGTCCAGCCGTTCCGCGACCTCGAAGATGGCGCGGCGCGGGGTCAGCGGCGGCGGCTTCTCCAGGTAGAGGTCATAGGTCTCATAGCGCTTCTGGCGGCCGATGATCAGCACGTCCCGGAACCCGGCCGTAGAGATCAACGCCGTGGCGGCGCCCTTGCGTTCGATAATGGCGTTGGTGGCGATGGTGGTGGCGTGGAGCGCGGCTTCCAGATCCTTGCCCTCGGCGCCGGCCGCGTCGAGCAGTCGGGCGAGGCCGGCCTCCACCGCTTCGGCCGGGTCGGCCGGCGTCGTCGGCAGTTTCAGAAAGCAGGGGGCTTCGCCGGCGCCCGCCAGCACGAAGTCCGTGAACGTCCCGCCGATGTCGAATGCGATCCTGTACATGGCCGCAATGGTGGCCGCTCGCGCGGCCGTCGGCAAGCGGCTAGCCTGTCGGGAACACGCAAGCAGGAGGGAACAAAATGTCCGAAGATCGCATGGAGAAGGGGCGCGCCATCCGCCTCGAGCTGATGGGCGAGAACCTCGCCAAGGATATGGCGAACACTGTCTATGACGACCCCATGATGCGGAAGTTCGGCGACTACGCGATGGACGCGGTGTTCGCCGGCCTATGGGGGCGTCCCGGCCTCGACATGAAGACGCGGGCGCTCATCTGCGTCGTCTCAGATACGGCGATGGGCCGGGAGGCGGAGTTGAAGATCCACCTGCGCATGTGCCGCCGCCAGGGCTGGACCGAGGACGAGCTTTCCGAGGCGCTCCTGCACATGGCCGGCTATGTCGGCCTGCCGCTGGTGCGCGAGGCGATGATCTGCGCCCGCGAGGTCTTCGAAGACATGCGCGCGGAAGAGGCCGGCTGAGGCGCCGCGCCTAGTCGCCGGCGGCGAGCGTCTTCGCCTGGGCGATCCAGTCCTCGCGCTCGATCCGGCCCTTGAAGCGGAGGCGCTCGTCGACCCATGCGACTTCCGCCGGAGTAAAGTCCGCGATCTGCTGAAAGCGCCAGATGCCCATTTCGTGCAGCAGGCCCTCGATCTTGGGCCCGACGCCGGAAATCTGGCGGAGATCGTCGCCGCCGTCCGCCGGCTGCGCCATAGGTTTCGGCGCGCCCGGCTCCCCGACCTCCGTCGCCGTTTCCGGGACGGCGGCCAAAGCTTGAGGTTCCGGCGCGGCAGGCGCGGGAGACGGCGCCGGCGCGGCGGCGGCGGCGTTCAAGCGCGCGACCTCGCCTTCGAGCTCCGCGATCTTCGCGTCGCTTTTCGACGCCGCGTCCTGGCATTGCGCGAGAGCGGCCTCGGCGGCGGCGAGCTTCTCGGCGGCTTCGGCGCCGGCCGTCTCCTTGGCATCGGCCAACGCCGCCTCGGCGGCGTCGCGCTGGTCACGCAGATCGTGCAGGCGGGCGGCGTCCTGGCCGGCTTTCGCCGCCTGCTCTTCCCGGTCGCGCACGCCGCGATACAGCCACCCGAGCGCGGCGCCGGCGGCGGCGGCGATCAGGAGCAGCACGAACATCTTGACGATCAGATAGAACATCAGGCGTCTCCAAGGCCGGCCGCGAGGCGCGCCGATTGGGATGCGCCGGAGGGCGCGGGCGCCGCCGACGGAGATTTCACGGTGAACTCGGGCCAGGCGCGACGGATCGTCCAGTCGGCGTCGACGGCTTCGACGGCGGCCGCGCCGGCCTCGGCGGACGGCGCCTCGCCTTGAATGGCGATGCCGCGCCCATGCCGTTCGACGCGCGCCCAATCGTGGCCGTTGATGATGAGGATCTGCTTGGCCCGGCGCTCCGCCTCGCCCGCGAACGCGCCGGCGCCGAAGACGACGACCAGGAGCATATAGAAGGCGAGGCCGCCGCAGCCCCACATCAGCAAGCGTTTTCGCGTAACCCAGCTCTCGTCCATCGACGCTGTCGCTCCTTCGAAAACTCCAGGGGCCAGTCTATCTGATTCGGGCGCTTCGGTCAGTCGTCCTCGCGCCAGATGGGGGCGCCGGCGCCCGGCAGGCCGAGGTCCGGCCACATCTCAGTAACGCGGCGGACGACCTCCGGGTCCATGGCGAGCTTCCGCCCCCATTCCCGCTTCGTCTCGGGCGCGACCTTGTTCGTCGCGTCCAGCCCGATCTTGGAGCCGAGGCCGGATTCCGGGCTCGCGAAATCCAGGTAGTCGATCGGCGTATTCTCAACCAAGGTGATGTCCCGCGCCGGGTCCATGCGGGTCGATACCGCCCACATCACGTCCTTCCAGTCCCGCGCGTCGATGTCGTCGTCCACGACGATGACCCATTTCGTGTACATGAACTGGCGCAGATAGGACCAGACGCCGAGCATCACCCGCTTGGCGTGGCCCGGATAGGCCTTCTTCATGGAGACGACGGCGATCCTATAGGAACAGCCTTCCGGCGGCAGCCAGAAGTCCACGATCTCCGGGAACTGCTGGCGCAGCAGCGGAATAAAGACCTCGTTCAGCGCTTCGCCGAGCACGCTCGGCTCGTCCGGCGGGCGGCCGGTGAACGTGGTGAGATAGATCGGATCCCGCCGCATGGTGATGGCGGTGACCGTGAAGATCGGGAACTCCTCGACGGCGTTGTAGTAGCCGGTGTGGTCGCCATAGGGACCTTCCGGCGCCGTTTCGTCCAGGCTGACATAACCTTCGAGCACGATCTCCGCCGTCGCCGGAACCTTCAACGGCACGGTCTTGCAGTCGACCAGATCGACCTTCGCGCCGCGCAGCAGGCCGGCGAACTGATATTCCGAAAGCGTGTCCGGCACCGGCGTGACAGCGGCCAGAATGACGCCCGGGTCCGCCCCGATGACGACGGCCGCCGGCAGCGGCTCCCGCTTCTCCTGGCCCCAGCGGGCGTGATGCTGGGCGCCGCCGCGATGCTTCAGCCAGCGCATGACAGTCCGGTTCCGATCCAGCACCTGCATGCGGTAGATGCCGAGGTTGAAGTCGTCTTCCTTCCGCTTGCCGGGCCCCTTGGTCACCACCAGGGGCCAGGTGATGAGCGGCGCTGGCTCGCCCGGCCAGCAAGTCTGCACCGGCAGGCTGGAGAGATCGATATCGCCGCCTTCGAGCACGACCTCCTGGGCGGGGGCGCGGGAAACATGGCGCGGCTTCATCGCCAGCACTTGCCTGGCCAGCGGCAGCATGGAGAGCGCTTCCCGCCAGCCGCCCGGCGGCTCCGGCTGGCGCAGGAAGGCCAGCGTTTCGCCGACCTCCCGCAATTCTTCCGGCTTCCGCCCCATGCCGAGCGCCACGCGCTCGACCGTGCCGAACAGGTTGATCAGCGCCGGCATGGACGCAGCCTCGCCCTTGGCGTCGCGCACGTTCTCGAACAGCACGGCCGGACCGCCGCTCGCGAGCAGCCGCGTCTGGATCTCCGTCATCTCCAGCACCGTGCTCACCGGACGCGAGACCCGTCGCAGCAGATCGCGCTCTTCCAGGAGCGCCATGAACTCGCGCAAGGACGTATAGGCCGTCGCCATAGAAAAAACCCCCGAGGGCGCGGACCGCGCGCCGACGGGGGTCATTTACGCCGCATCGCGGCCGCCGCCAATGGCGGGGCCGCGATGCGGCCGTCCGGGTCAGGCGTCGCCGCGGCGGCGTTCAGCCATGAAACGGTCGAATTCTTCCTGGTCGCGGGCGCGTTTCAGACGCTCCATGAAGTCGCCGAAGGCGCGCTGCTCTTCTTCGAGCCGGCTCAGCGTTTCGTCCCGATAGGCGTCGAACGCCGCGTTGCCGGACGTCTGCCGGGCCGAGCCCATGCCGCCGACCTTTTCGGAAACCCAGTCTTTCGAACGATGAAACACTTTGCTTACGTCTCCTCCAGACAAAACGTAGAACAGGATCAGCAAACCGGCTGGCCAGAAGAACACAAACCCCAAAGCCACCGCCGCTATATTAGCAGGCGTCCACCGCGCTGTTTCGGCATGACAATAGGACACCTAAGACCCTCCAGTTTCGTTTCTGACGTAACTTATATGGTCAGTGGCTTTAGGACGCGCAAGCAATTTCGTTCCACTGGCTCCGAGGCGATTTCATCTTGCCATACATGGTGCGAGTCCGATTAGCTAGCAAGGAAACGACGCGATGGACGATTCGAATTGCTGGACGACGACGCGCGCGACCGCGCGCTCCAATATCCCTATGCGCCCCCGCCCGGTGACTGCGTCTGGGCCGACGGCGCACTAACGCCCCTGAATGGCGTTGACGTAAACGCCATCGGCGCGGCGCTGCAGGCCGTCGGCGCCGATCCGCGCGGCCGGCGGACTCCCATCCTGGCGATCGGGTCCAACCGGGCGCCCGTGCAACTGGCGCGCAAGTTCGCGGATTTTCCGAAACCCTGCGCCGTCGTGGTCGCCAGGGCGCAATTGCAGGACTTCGACGTCGTCTATGGCGCCGGGATCGCGGGCTATGGCGCGGTCGGCGGCGCGACGCTCGCTCCCTCCCCCGGCACGCGGGTCGAGGTTTGGGCGACGTGGCTGGACGAAGCGCAAATGGAGCGCATGCACGAAACCGAAGGCCTGTCGGCCGGGGTCTATGCTTTCATGGAGCTGCGGCGGATCGATCTCGTGTTCGATGCGGGGCCACAATGGACCTCCGCCATGGCCTATGTGCAGCGCCGGGGCGCGCTCAACCTCGGCGGCGCGCCGGTGGCGATCGCGGAAGCGCCGGCGACCGGCCGCAAGTTCCAGGCGCTGCGGCAGCCGCAGATGCAGGCCGTGCTTCGCGACATATTCTCGGCGGCCGCGCCCCTCGATAAATTCATCGCGGAAAACGTGATGCGGCCGGAGACGCGCCAAGCGCGCATCGCCGCAATGTCGAGAACCGCGATCCCGTTCGACTGGCCCTACGCCCACGACCGCACGCCCGCATATCTCTGGCGCGGCTGAGGCGATCCGACCGGCGGCGGGACCGACCGCGCGCCCTAAATACGACGCTCGAACATCGTTTCGAAAAAGTTGAGGGCGCCGCGCGTGTCGCTGCGCGGCGCCCCCATGGCTTCGCTTGTTTGCGCGCCGTCCGGCCTAAGGCAACGCCCGATAGAGCGCCGGGCTGCGCCGAACGTAGCGCACGACGCTCTAGGCTGCGCTGGGCGCCGGTCGCATGAAGCGCGCCGCGACATAGACCACGATCAGCGCGCTGAGCCCGACAACGTCCGTAATCGGGTCCGGATGCAGGGCGCCGAGCGCTGCAACGCCAAGGATGGCGCGCAGCGGCGCGGCGATCCTGCCTGCCCCGTAGAGCCAGCCTTCCAGGGCCGACGCCAGCATCCAGACGGCGACCACAGCGGTGAACACGTCATGGATGATCTCGAAGGTGTCGCCAACGAGGATCAGCGTCGGATTCAGGGCGAACAGGAATGGCAGAATGAACAGGATCCCGCCAAGGCGCATCGCCCGGAACCCGGTCTCCATCGCCGGCGCACGGGCGATGGTGGCGGCGGCGACGGCGGCGACGGCCACCGGCGGCGTGATGTAGCTCATCATGCCCCAGTAGAGGATGAAGAGATGGCCCGCGACGGGGTTGAGCCCGCCGTCCACCATGGCGCCGCCCATGACGACCGCCAGGAAGATATAACAGGCCGAAACCGTCATCCCCATGCCCAGCACGAAACTGGTGACCGCGCCCAGGATCAGCAACAGCCAGACGCTGCCTTCGGCGAAGCGCAGCAGTTCGCTGGAGAAGGCCGGGCCGACTCCGGTCAACGACAAGGCGCCGATGATCATGCCGATGCCGACCAGAATGCCGATGATGTTGACGATCGTCTTGCCCGCGTCGACGAGCAGTTCAATGAACTCCGCCCAGCCGAAGGACCGTTCCTTGCGGATCATATTGGTGGCGATGCTGGTGATGATCAGGATCAGGGTCGCGAAATAGGGCGCGAACACCTCGATGCGCATGCCGATCAGCATGTAGATCAGCGCGACCAGGCTGAAGAGATAATGCCAGCCGGATACAAAGGTCGGCCACAGCTTCGGAATCTCCGAAGCCGGCTGCCCCTTGAGCCCGACCTTCGCCGCGTAATTGTCCACCTGCAGCAGGAGCGCCAGGTAGAACAGGATCGCGGGCACCGTCGCGGCGATGATGATGTCCGCGTACGGCATGTTCAGGTTTTCGGCCATCAGGAAGGCGACCGCGCCCATCACCGGCGGCATCAGCGCGCCGCCGGTGGAAGCGCACGCCTCGACCGCGCCGGCGTAGGACGACGGATAGCCGATCCGTTTCATCGTCGGGATGGTGATCTTGCCGGTCGTCACGACGTTGGAGATGACGGAGCCCGACAAGGAGCCGAAGAAGCCGGAGGAAATGATCGCGACCTTGGCCGGCCCGCCGCGCGTCTTGCCGAGCAGCGCCGTCGCGAAGGCCAGGAAGAAGTCGCCGCCGCCGGTCACGACCAGGGCGGAGCCGAACAGCAGGAAGCCGATCAGAAGGTTGGTCACAGCGCGCATCGGCACGCCGATGATGCTCTCCGTGCCCATGGCGTGCTGGCGCACGAACTCGCTGATTTCCGAGGGCGGCCCCCACAAGAAGCCCGGCATGTACTCCGCGAACATCGGATAAAGGAAGAAGAAGACGCAGACGGAGAACAGGATCAGCCCGCCGGCGCGCCGCACGCCTTCCAGGCAAAGCAGGCACACGATGCCGGCGATAACCGTCGCCTCCATCGGCGCAATAATGTCCCAACCGCTTTGGATAATGGTTTCGCCGTTGTAGGCGAGGTACCCTGCGGTCCCCATCGTGAGGAAGAAAAGACCCCAATCGTAGAACGGCACCTTATCCTTGTCCGCCGCCCGCATGGGGTAGATCAAAAACACCAAAGACAGAAGCAACCCAATAATTATATAGTAATACGACGTATCAATGATCAGCGTTGGCTCGTAAACCTTGCTGTACCAAAACTGAAAAACCGCATCCGGCGTGAATCTATCTAACAGAAAGTTCAACAACCCAACTTTGTTCATATTCAATACAAGGGCGATGCCGACAAACACGATCAGCAGCGTCCGAACGGCCCCTCTTACACGGGTCGCCTCGGGTTCTTCTAATTTTACGCTTGGTTCTTCGATCTCGCCCGCAGCGGATTCCGCCATAATTACGCTCCCTGGGAAAAATGCATTTTGGAGGGGGATCAATACCCCTTGTTTGCAGGCATTATGGAGCGGACTTACAGCCAGCGGAAGACCGACTTCATCAAAATGACACTTGGAACGGGCCGCAGCATGCGCGCAGCGACGATTTCGCGCGGCCTTTCGGCATGAAAACAGGCGGCGATCGCGACGCCTCGCCGCAGGAATCGGTGCAAGCGTTCGACCGCCGACAGGTCGCGGCCCGAACGCTTTACCTTATTGATTGCAAGCAATTTTCGGCGATCAGCCCGCATCCGGCCAACTACGGATCGCCCTAGGCGGCGCGCACCCGCTCCAGCAGATCGGGCCGGTGGCCTTGCAGCCAGAAGAAGGCGTCGCGCAGCCCCGATTCCAGGTCTATGCGCGGCTCCCAGCCGAGCGCCCGAATTCTGCTGGAATCCAGAAGTTTCCGCGGCGTCCCGTCCGGCTTGGCGGGATCGAAGACAATCTCGCCCCGGTAGCCGACGACCCGCGCCAAAGTATGCGCCAACTCCGCGATCGAGGTTTCCGCGCCGCTCCCGACGTTGATCGGCTCGGGCTCGTCATAGCGGCGCAGAAGCACCGCGCAGGCGTCGGCCAGATCGTTCACATGTAGAAACTCACGGAGCGGCAACCCCGAGCCCCAAACGGTCACGCTCGGCGCTTCGGCGAGCTTGGCCCGCAGCATGCGCAGCATCAGGGACGGGGCGACATGGCCGTTCTCTTCATCGTACCGGTCGCCAGGGCCATAAAGATTGGTGGGCATGGCGCTGATGAATTTCGCGCCGTATTGGGCGCGATAGGCCTGCACGAGCTTCACGCCCGCGATCTTGGCGATGGCGTAGGCTTCGTTGGTGGGCTCCAGGGGTCCCGTCAGCAGGGCCGCCTCCGGAATCGGCTGCGGCGCCATCTTGGGATAGATGCAGCTCGATCCCAGATAGAGCAGGCGTTCGACGCCCGCCCGCCACGCGCCGTCAATCACGTTCTGCGCGATGGCCAGGTTGTCGAATAGGAACTCCGCCGGCCGGGCCGCGTTGGCGCCGATGCCGCCGACCGTCGCCGCCGCCAGCACGATCGCGTCCGGACGGTTCGCGACCAGCCAGCCCTCCACGTCCTTCTGCCGGCGCAGGTCCATCCCCTGCCGGCCGATCGCCAGAATTTCCGCGCCCTCGATTTCAAGGCGGCGCACCAGCGCCGACCCGACCATGCCCATATGGCCGGCGACCCAGACGCGGCGCTCCTTCAGGGGGAACAGATCCTCGCTCATGCGCCGACGCCCCGTACAAGCAGAGGCGGCTGCGGTGCGAAATCGACCGTCGCCTGCTGATTCGCCATATCGTGCGCCACCATTTCGGCCGCGACGTCCTCGACCGTCGCGCGCGGCGCCCAGCCGAGTTTGGCCATCGCCTTGCCCGGGTCGCCGCGCAGGCGCTCGACCTCTGACGGGCGGAAGTAGGTTGGGCTCACGGTCACCAGGGTCTCGCCGGTCGCCATGTCGCGACCGATTTCATCGACGCCCTCGCCCTCGAACGACAGCACGAGACCGGCCGCCCGGAACGCGGCGTCGCAGAAATCCCGAACGGACGTCGCCCGCCCGGTGGCGAGCACATAGTCATCGCCTTCGGGTTGTTGCAGCATGCGCCACATGCCCTCCACATAGTCGCGGGCATGGCCCCAGTCCCGCTCGGCGTTCAGGTTGCCGAGCGACAATGGCCGCCGGTCGCCTGCGGCGATCCGGGCGGCGGCGCGCGTGATTTTCCTCGTTACGAAATCGACGCCGCGCAGCGGGCTTTCATGATTGAACAGAATGCCGTTCGACGCATGCAGGCCGTAGCCTTCCCGATAGGTCCTGACGGCCCAATAGGCGTAGAGCTTGGCGGCGGCGTAGGGCGAACGGGGCTGAAACGGCGTCGTTTCGGACTGGGGCGGCGGCGAATCCCCGAACAGTTCGGAGGACGACGCCTGATAGAAGCGCGTTCCGTCGAGACCAAGCGTGCGAATCGCTTCCAGCAGGCGCAAGACGCCGAGCGCATCGACGTCCGTCGTGTAGTCCGGCGTCTCGAAGCTCGCATGCACGTGGGACTGGGCGCCCAGATTGTAGATTTCGTCCGGCCGCGTCTCCGCCAGCACGCGATACAGCGACGTGGCGTCGCAAAGATCGCCATAGACGATCTCGACCGGCGCCGCGGCTTCGTGGCGTTCGCGCACCAGATCGGCGATGCGTTCGAGATTGTCGACGGTGGACCGGCGCGCGAAACCGACGACGCGATAGCTCTTGCCCAGGAGGAGCCTCGATAGATAGGCGCCGTCCTGTCCGCCGATCCCCGTAATGAGCGCCGTCTTCCGCACCTGCTGCCGCTTCCCGCTTAGAATAGGTGCTTCTGGATAGGGCCCGTATGCTTAACAGCGCCTAAAACGCATTCCTCCGAACCCGCGCCGACGGCGATGCGCGGGCAAAAAAAAAGCCGGGCCTTGCGGCCCGGCAAAAAAGAACAGGGAGGCTAACGTCTGGGAGACGTTACGGATGATCGCGCGCCAGTCGCTGACGTTCGAATATCCGAAGATCGTTAAATCAACGATCTGTGACTAACCTAGTCTCGCCGTCGGAATTGCAGTAGCGGCGATATGTCGTGGGAGATATGCACTTCGCGCATAGCTCAAAGCTTGCGAACCGGAAGGGGCGCCCCCATGAGGCCTTTCAGGTCGAGGGCATGCCCGCCACCGAGGGCCGCAACTGCTTGTCGGATCGGGCGCGTTCGCGCACCGGCGGCGCGGACCAGGCCTCGTTCAGGCTGCGCACCAGGAAATCCCGGAACACGTTGATCCGCATCGAATTCCGAAGCTCTTCCGGGTAGACGAAATACATGTCGGATTCCGGCCCGACGACCTCCGGCAGCACATGCACCAGATCGGGGCTCAGCCGCGCCGTGTAGCTCGGCAGCGCGGCGACGCCCAGGCCCGACGCGACCGCGCGATACATGCCATAGATGTTGTTGACCCTGAGCACCGGACGCAGCGGATGGTCGTCGGCCGTGAAGCTCAATAGCCAGTTGATCGTCGGCGTCGGCGTCGGCACGTCTTCGCCGAACACGATGATATGGCCGTCCAGATCCTCGACCTTCTGCGGCATGCCATGCACGCGCAGGAACTCGGGCGAGGCGTAAAGGCGCGAACGCGTCTGGCGGAGGTGCCGCTGAATAAGGTCCGGGCGGCTCGGCATCGCGAAGCGAATGGCGCAATCGGCCTCGCGCATGGTGATGTCGAGGTCCGTATCCGTCAGCAGCAGGCTGACCTCGATGCCGGGATAGTCGTCGATGAACCGCTTGATGACGCGGGTCAGCCAGGTCGAACCGAAGGCGACGGTCGTGGTGATCCGGAGCGGGCCCTCGGGGCGGTCCTTCGAATCGGTCAGCATCGCCTCGGTCATCGAAAGGCGATGGAAGACGTCGTGCACGCTGCGATACAGCAGTTCGCCCTGCTCGGTCAGAATGAGGCCGCGCGCATGGCGATGGAACAGGGTGACCCCCAGGCTTTCCTCAAGGGAATGCACCTGGCGCGAGACCGCTGACTGGGAAAGGCCGAGCGTTTCGCCCGCATGGGTGAAGCTGCCCGCGTCCGCCACCGCATGGAAGACGCGCAGCTTGTCCCAATCCATACGCGACCTCATTCAGCCGCCGCGCGGCCCGCGTCCTCTTGCTCGGCGAGCCAACTCTCCGCATCGAGGGCCGCCATGCAGCCCTGCCCTGCCGCCGTGACCGCCTGGCGGTAGACCTTGTCGCGCACGTCGCCCGCGGCGAACACGCCTTCGACGTTCGTCCGGGTCGAGGCGTCCAACGGCTTGATATAGCCCTCGGCGTCCATGTCGATCTGGCCCTTGAAGATATCGGTGTTCGGGCGATGGCCGATGGCGACGAAAATGCCGTCGACCGGCACTTCGCTGACGACGCCGGTCTTGACGTTGCGAAGCTTCGCGCCCGTAACGCCGAGCGGGTCGGCGTCGCCCGTCACCTCGTCCAGCACGGTGTCCCACAGGACCTCGACCTTCGGATTGCGCATCAGCCGGTCCTGAAGAATCTTTTCGGCGCGGAAACTGTCCCGCCGGTGCACGACCTTCACCTTGGAGGCGTGATTGGTGAGATAGAGCGCCTCCTCGACCGCGGTGTTGCCGCCGCCGATGACGAGCACCTCTTTGTTCCGGAAGAAGAAGCCGTCGCAGGTCGCGCAGGCCGACACGCCGAAGCCCTGGAACTTCTGCTCGCTCTCCAGGCCAAGCCATTTCGCTTCAGCGCCGGTGGCGATGATGATCGATTCGGCGACATACCGGTCGCCGCTATCGCCGATGCAGACGAACGGGCGCTTGGAGAAATCGACGGACGCGATGGTGTCGAAGACGGTCTTCGTCCCCACTTTCTCGGCCTGCTCGCGCATCTGCTCCATCAGCCACGGGCCCTGGATCACGTCGGCGAAGCCCGGATAGTTTTCGACGTCCGTCGTGATGGTGAGCTGGCCGCCCGGCGCAAGCCCTTGCGCCATCATCGGTTCCAGGCCCGCGCGCGCGGCGTAGATGGCCGCCGTATAGCCGGCCGGCCCCGATCCGATAATCAAAACCCGGACCACATGCTCCGACGTCATGACGCGCGCTCCTAGCGACTCTGCGATGCACACAAATGAATAATTTCATACCTACGTATCGATAACGGCGCTGACAAGCTGTGCAGGCGGGAAAAGGGGATGTAACATTGTTGCACAAGACGACAAAAAAACGATGTCGCACAGCCTGGGAGGCGCTTGAATGACGAAACTAGACCGGATCAACCGGCAAATCCTGTCGGACCTGCAGAACGACGGCCGGATAACCAATGTGGATCTGGCCGCGAACGCTGGCATATCGCCGCCGCCGTGCCTTAGGCGGCTGCGCGGGCTGGAGGAAGACGGCTATATCCGTGGATATCACGCCGACCTGGACCCGACCCTGCTGGGATACACGGCCGAGTTCTACGCGCTGGTCGGCCTCGAGAGCCAGGCGCTCGACCGATTGCAGGCGTTCGAGAACGTCGTCTCCGAATGGGAGGAAGTGCGCGAGTGCCATATGATTCGGGGCGGCGGCGACTTTCTGCTGCGCCTCGTCGCCCATGACACCGCCCACGAAAACGCCCTGACCCAGCGCCTGACCGGCGCCAAGGACGTGGTCCGCGTCACAACGTTCCCCATCATCCGCACCGCCAAGCGGGCGCCGGGCATACCGATCGAGCTGGAAGCGCCCGTCGACCACTAGACGGGGACGGCCCGAAAGGGCCGCCCCGGTTCACGGGTCGATCGCTATGCGGTTCAGTTTCAGGACGCGCTTCCGTTCGACGAGCGCGTCCGTTTCCGCGTGCTGCTCGTCGTGCCCCGGCTGCATGCGGTGCTGATCGATATAGCGCTGGCCGTCCCACAGCTCCGTCAGCACGAACAGGCCGAGCTCGCCGTCGACCGGCTGGCAGAGCTCCATGCGCCGGCAGCCTTCGTCGGCGAGCGTGTCGCGGCAGCCTTCGGCCATGAGCTCCAGAAAGCGCGCCCGATTCGCCTCGGCGACCTCATACTCGATCACCAGCACGATCTCTTCCGTCAGATTCGCGGACATCGGCGCTACTTGCCCAAATCTTCCAGGCCGACGCCGTTCACGACGATGTCGCCCTTCTCGCCCTGCTCGACCAGATAGGCGTAGACGATGCCGCCATTGACGCTCTCCGCCTTGCCGAGCCCTTTCAACGCCACGAGAACGGGCATCGCCTGATCGCGCATTTGCGGCGGCAATGCCTGCACTTCCTCGACCAGCGCGTCCAGGCCGGCGATCTGGGCCTGGATGCGAAGCGGCGGCTCGGGCATGCCGGGCGTCAGCGGCGCGACGCCGGCGGCGGTCAGGCGCGCGGGGCCGACTTCAAACACGATGGAGTTGATCTCGCCGAAGCTGCCTGCTTCCGCCGCCATGCCCATGGCGGCGAACGGCAGCATTTCCATCATATCCTCGGCCGCTTTCTCCTCCTCCGGCGTCATCTCGCCGGAAACGGTCCGCTCCAGCGGCTCCGCCACCATCTGCCAGACGGTCTGCACCGGCAGCTTGCGGAGGCCCGCTTCCGCAACGAGGCGCTTCGGCACCAGATTGGGCGGCACGGGCGAGCCGGCGGGATCGACCGTCGGCTCCTCCACCGCGAGATTGAGGTTGAGCCCGTAGTGGGCGTCGTCCGGCGCCATGCCGAGTTTCAGCAGAACGGTCTCAAGCTTAAAAGCCGGAGAGTTCACCGCCGCGACGTCCAGACCGCGCATCTGCATGTCGAACACGCCGCTGGCGCCGTCGATCATTTCCGGCAGGCGGCGCACCAGTTCGGCCATGGCCGCCTTGGCGGCCGCTTCGTCCACCTTGGGCATCCCGAACATCGGGTTGCCGCCGCTTATCCGCTCCGAGAGTTCGGTGTAGGCCGGCAGGTCGAACTTGTCGAAGCTGGTGTTGGCGGCGAAGTCGCCGATCGAGACGATCTGCTGCTGGTTCGGCCCGACGACGCGCACGCCGGTCATGGCGAAGTTGGCGACGCCGACCCAATCCGAGGGCGCGGTTTCGTCGCTGGTCACGTCGAACACGACGGAGCCGAGCTCAAGCGCGCCGTCATCGGCGGACAAGCTCATGTTCTCCAGCCGCAGCAGATAGCGTTCGAACACTTTGACGGACGGCCGATAGACGCCGGAGATATCCTGACCGCCGAACTTGACGGTCAACGTATTCGGCCGCGGCCCGGTCTTCATGCCGACGATTTCGCTCGGCAGCATGACCTTGTAGCCGATGCGGTCCGCGCCGGCGTCGTCCAGGCGAATGACCACCGGCGGAACGTTGAACTCGGCCTCGTCGGTCTTGAACTGGAGCGCCGGGACGGTCAGCACGACCTCGTCCCCGTCCATGGACGACGTGACGGGGCCGGCGGGAACGAGCATCCCCTCGGCCCCGGCGACGTAGCTGTCGACGATGCCTTGCAGGTCGGCTTGCAGCTTGGACTGATCCAACTCAGCCGCGGCCGGCGTCGCCGTCGCGACAAGAGCAACGCTCCCCAGCGCCGCCAGGAAATTCCGCTGAACCTGTTTGGTGGGGAGGGACGGTAAACGCATGATGCCTTCTCCGATCAGATTGGGTCAGATGCGCCGCCGACCGGCGCCTGAATCGCAGCCGTATCGCAAGGTAAGCCGGAAACGCGCGACATATCGATGACGCCCGTCACATTGGCGGCGAAACCAGAGGCTGAACGCCGACGATCCCGGCTCTCCACCTAGAATGCTACAGCCCCGGGACGGCGAACGACAAATCGCCCCTGGGCATAACCGATCATGCCGCCGGACTTCGGCGAATTCAGGGCGACGCGGAATTTGCCGGGCGCGGCGCAATCCCATAGCCTTTTCCTCGAGGCGCCCGACCGCCTTCCCCCACGCCCAAACGCACGCGGAGCGCCCGCCATGACCGAAGCCAGCATTACCGTCATCCGAGACGCCGCCTGGGTCGTCGCCTGGGACACGGCGCGGCAAGGCCATGTCTATCTGCGAAACTGCGACGTCGCTTTCGCGGGCGCGGAAATCCTGCAGGTCGGCGGCGCTTTCGACGGCGAAGCGAGCCGGGAGATCGACGGGCGCGGGCTGATGGTCATGCCCGGCCTCGTCAACATTCACAGCCACCCGACCAGCGAGCCCATGAACAAGGGCGTCACGGACGAGGTCGAGAGCCCGAACTTCCACCATTCCTCGCTCTATGAATTCCTGCCCGTGCTCGGCAACGACAAGGACGGCGTGCCGCCCTGCCACAAGGCCGCCATGGCGGAACTGCTGCAAAGCGGCTGCACCACGGTCGTCGACTATTCCGTTCCCTTCGAGGGCTGGCTCGACCAGTTGGCGGAGACCGGCATCCGCGCCTGCATCGCGCCCACATTCCGGGACGCGCCGTGGTCCACGCCGGACGGCCACAGGCTCGAATATGACTGGAGCGACGCCGAGCGCGGGCCGAACGGCTTCGATACGGCCAAACGCCTCGTCGCGCTCGCGGCGCAACACCCGAGCGGCCGGCTGATGGGCATGATCAGCCCCGGCCAGATCGACACCGTTTCCGAAGGGCTGTTGCAGGCGGCGCACCGCCATGCGGAAGAGCGCAATCTGCCCTTCCAGATACACGCCGCCCAGTCGGTCGCCGAGTTCCACGAAATCGCGCGGCGTCACGGCAAGACGCCGATCCAGTGGATGCAAGATATCGGCATTCTGACCGAACGCTCCATCGTCGGGCACTGCATTTTCCTGGATCATCACCCCTGGCTGCACTGGACCAGCCGCAAGGACATGGACCTGATGGCGGAAAGCGGCGCGACCGTCGCCCATTGCCCGACGGTGTTCATGCGCCGCGGCATCGCGCTCAACACCTTCGGCGCCTACAAGCGCCACGGCGTCAATCTGGGCGTGGGCACGGACACATATCCCCACAACATCCTGGACGAGATGCGCAACGTGCTGACCATCGCCCGCGCCGTCGCCGGAACCGTGACGGACACGTCCACGGCCGACGTGTTCAACGCCGCCACGATCGGCGGCGCCAAGGCGCTGCGCCGGGACGACATCGGCCGCCTCGCGCCCGGCGCCAAGGCGGATATCGTGCTGGTCGACCTGGCCCACCCGGCCATGCGGCCGCTGCGCGAGCCGGTGCGCACCCTGATCTACTGCGCCCAGGATCGCGCGGTTCGGGACGTGTTCGTCGACGGCGTCCAGGTCGTGCAGGACGGCGCCTGCACGACGGTCGACCTCGCCGCCGAGCTTCAGGCCCTTGAAGCGGCCCAGCAGCGCGCCCTCGCGCGCGTGCCGAAGCTGGACTGGGCCGGTCGGTCGGCCGACGAACTGGCGCCGATGGCCTTCGCGACGGCCCCTGGCCTGGACTGACCTTCAGCGGCGCGGTTCGGTCCGGCGTCGCCGCTCAAATCAAGGTGATCGAACGTGAATTTCCATAGGCGGGAACACGGCGCTATCACATGCTTGCGGATCGCCGCCGGGTCGCCGCATGGGATTGCGGCCTGACCTCGGACGACGATCAGCGGCAGCTTCGATCGATCGACCGCTCGGTCCCAGCACAGGACGCCCGGTCGCAACGACGTTTTAGGGAATGCATGCCCGTGAGCAAATCCACTTCCGCGACCGTTCGGCGGCCACGCGACGCGCGGCTCGATTTTTTTCGCGGCATCGCGATGTTCATCATCCTGATCGCGCATATTCCCTGGAACGTTTGGGCGCTTTGGATCCCGGCGCGCTTCGGGTTCTCCGACGCCACTGAAATCTTCGTGTTCTGCTCGGGCATGGCCTCCGCGCTCGCCTTCGGCTCCATCTTTCGCGAGCGCAACTGGTTCATGGGCGCGGCGCGCATCGTCCAGCGCATCTGGCAGATTTACTGGGCGCATCTCGGCGTCTTCTTCGCGGTGTTCGCCGTCGTCGTCGTGGGCGAGATGCTGTTCCCGGAGGGCGGCTATGTCGGCAAGCTCAATCTGGTTCCGCTGCTGGACCGGCCGCGCGAAAACCTGTTGGGCCTGCTGACGCTGACATATGTGCCGAACTTCTTCGACATGTTGCCAATGTATATCGGCATCCTGGCCATGGTTCCGATCGTCGCCGGCCTCGGCAAAGTCCACCGCATGGCGGCGGGCGGCTTCGTCGTCGCCATATGGCTGCTCGGGACGACCGGCGTGCTTTCCCTGCCGGCGGAGCCCTGGAGCGACCGCCAGTGGTTCTTCAATCCGTTCGCCTGGCAGCTGGTGTTCTTCACGGGCTTCGCCTTCGCGTCCGGCTGGCTGAAGCCGCCGCCGTTCAGCAAGCGGCTCGCCGGCCTCGCCATCGTCATCGTCGTCGCGACGGTGCCGTTCGCCTGGTACATGACCCTCCGGGCCTGGCCGGACCTGATGGCGGCGAACATCGCGCTGAAGCCGCTGATCACCAAGTCGGACTTCGGCCTTTTCCGCTACATTCACTTCCTGGCCATCGCCTATCTGGCGTTCCATGCGGTCGGCGAAGGCGGGCGGCGCCTCGCGACTTCGGGTTTCGCCGGGCGGGTCGTGGATACGATCCGGCTGGTCGGCCAGCAATCGCTCGCCGTGTTCGTGACCAGCCTGGTTCTGGCGCAGACCTTCGGCATCGTGCTGGATCAGATCGGGCGGACGACCGTGAACTTCTGGATCGTGAACCTGTTCGGCTTCGGCTGCCTGATCGCCACGGCCGCCGCCGTGCGCTGGTACAAGAGCGAGCCCTGGCGGAAACCGAAGCCGCAGCAGGCCCAGCCGGAGACAGCGGCGGCGGGGCGGCAAGGCGGCCTCGCCAGCGCCCCCGCCGAGTAGACAGGGACCGGCATCCGAATGGTCAGGCGTATCGCCCAAGCGGCGCTCGCCGCACTCGCGATAAGCGTCGGGGCGGCGCAGTCGGCCGCCGCCTGCGGCGTCGATGTCCCATGCGTCGTCGCGGAGGGCGAATATCTGATCCGCCTGCCGCCGAATGCGGAAACGCGCACTGGCTATGGGGCCATCGTCTATTTCCATGGCCATCGCGGCTCGGCGGCGGGCGTCATGCGGAACGGCGCGCTGGCGCGGGAGGCATCGGACCTCGGCGTCGCGCTGATCGCCCCTCACGGCAGGGACAATTCATGGTCCTTTCCAGGCGCCCCCCGACAGAAGCGGGACGAGATGGCGTTCGTAGACCACGTTCTCTCCGACGCCCTCGCGCGCTTCCCGATCGACCCCGAGCGGATCATGGCGAGCGGTTTCTCCGCCGGCGGTTCGGTCGTCTGGAGCCTCGCCTGCCGCACGCCAGACCGCTTCGCCGGCTTCGCGCCGATCGCCGGCGCCTTTTGGCTGCCCTTGCCGGACCACTGCCGCGCGGCCGTCCCCGGCCGCTTGCCGCACCTCTTTCATATCCACGGACTGGCGGACCGGACCGTGCCCATGGCCGGCCGGCCGATCGGAAACGTCGCCCACCAGGGCGACGTCTACAAAAGCGTCGATATCCTGCTCGTCATGGCCGCCGCGCGCCCGGAACCGTCAGCCTATGTGGAAGGCATGCTTTCCTGCCGTCGCTGGGGGGACGGAGAATGGGGCGGCGTCGAACTTTGCCTGCATGGCGGCGGCCATAGCGTGCGCGCGGAATGGGTGGCGCGGGGCTGGCGCAAACTGTCGGCGGCGATGGGATGGCCGGACTGACCGCAAGCCCCCGGCGCCACACAGTTTCGTGTTGAGACGTGACTCGCCTCGCCGCGCATCCAAGACATATCCAGACCGCAATCAACTGGACAACGGGGAGCATTACCTATGAAGCGATTGACCGCCTTCGCCTTCGGCGGCGCCGTCCTGGCGATGGCAAGCGTCGCCCATGCGGGCGAGCAATATGTGGACGGAACGGGCTACGCCGTCTCCGGCTATGACGTCGTCGCCTATCGCGGCCTCGCCCAGTCGGACATCGGCTCGCCGCAGCCGGCGGCGGTCAAGGGCTCGCCGGAATTCAAGGCGGAACACAATGGCGTCGTCTGGCTCTTCTCGTCGGCCGCGAACCGGGACGCCTTCAAGGCCGATCCCGCCGCCTATGCGCCGGCGTTCGACGGACATTGCGCTTATGGCGTCGCCAAGGGCGGCAAGGTGCCGGCGAACCCGAACCTCTGGCGCATCGTCGATGGGCAACTCTACCTGAATATCACGAAGACGGTGGTCGGCTTCTGGGAAGAGGATGTGCCCGGATACATCGAGACGGGGGAAGCCAACTGGTCCTCCCGACTGGAATCCAAGCCGGCCTCCACGAACCCTGTGCCGAACTTCTGATCCGAAAGCGCCGCGGCGCCGAGAGAAAGGACGCAAAAGAGATGCGCGCGTTATTGACCGCCCTGACCCTGTCATTCGCCGTCGGCGCCGCGTCCCCCGCCTTCGCGGAGAACCCCGCGCCCTATTCCGGCACGCGCCAGATCGAAACCGGCAAGCCATTTCTGGGATATGTAGACGCGCTCAAAGCCTCGATCCTGGACAACAAGATGGTGCTGATCGGGCTCGCCTGCGCGACGTGCGGCGCCAAGGCCATCGGCGTCGACATCCCGGGCAATCGCGTCTTCCTGTTCTTCAATCCGCACTATGCCGTGCGCATGTTGAAAGCGAGCGAGGCCGCCGGCATCGAGGCCCCGATCCGCATCTATGTGACGGAGCGGTCTGACGGGACGGCCCATGTGACCTACCGCCTGCCGAGCCACGTCTTCGGCGCCTATGAGGTTCCAGAACTGGACCGTATGGGCGCGGACCTGGACGCCGCCGTCGAGAAGATCCTCGCCGACGCGGCGGCCGGCTGACGGGACGAGGTCATCCGGTGGAGGCGGCGCCAGGAGCCGCGGCGGTTCGCGTCCAAGGCAGGCATCTTGCGCTTGCGGCCATCCTCGCCGGCGCCGTCGTCGTCGCGGCGGCCGCGGAACGGCCGGCGCTGGCGCTTTTGTTCCTGGTCGGCCTCGCCCTGGGCTTCACCCTCTACCATGCAAGCTTCGGGTTCACCGGCGCCTATCGGCGCCTGTTCCTGAACCGCGATCTCTCCGGCGTCGCCGCCCAGGCAGCGATGCTGGCGGTGGCCGGCCTGCTGTTCGCGCCGGCGCTGGCCGAAGGCTCCGTCTTCGGCCATGGCGTCGGCGGCACCGTCGCCCCGGTCAGCGTCGCCATGCTGACCGGGGCCTTCGTCTTCGGCGTCGGCATGCAGCTTGGCGGCGGCTGCGCCTCGGGAACGCTGTTCCTCGCCGGCGGCGGCGATGTCCGCCTGATGGCGACGCTCGCCGCATTCTGCGCCGGCTGCTGGCTCGCCACGCTGGACATGCCCTGGTGGCGCGGCCTGCCGAGCTTCGGCGCCTTCTCCTTCGGGCAGGCCTACGGCCATATCGCGGCCGCGCTCGTCCAGGCTGGCTTGCTGGCGCTGGCGGTCGCGGCTCTCTACCGGCTTGGCTGGCGGATGGAGCGCCCGCTCTGGCGGACGCCCGGCTGGCGGGGGCTGCTGCGCGGTCCCTGGCCGCTGCTGATGGGGGCGCTCGCGCTCGCCCTCCTGAACTGGGCTGTCCTGCTGATCGCCGGCCATCCCTGGGGCGTCACCTGGGGCTTCACGCTTTGGGCGGCGAAGACAGCGGCCGCGCTCGGCTGGGACCCGGCGTCGAGCGCCTATTGGGCGGTGGAGTGGCGGGCGGGCGCGCTCCGGCAGTCGATCTTCGCCGATACGACGTCGGTCATGAACATGGGCATCGCGCTCGGCGCCATGGCCGCGGCGGCCCTGGCGGCGGCGATCCGCCCAAGCCTCCGCATCCCGCTCCGCCCGCTCGCCGCCGCGATCCTCGGCGGGCTGATGATGGGCTACGGCGCCCGCCTCGCCTATGGCTGCAATATCGGCGCGTTCTTCAGCGGCGTCGCCTCCACCAGCCTGCACGGCTGGGCCTGGATCGCGATGGCGCTCGCCGGAAATTATCTCGGCGTGCGCCTCCGGCCCCTGTTCGGCCTGGCGAACGGCTGACGCCGGCCTGTCCTACCAGGCGTCGATCATCGGCCGCTTCTTGCCGCCGCGCGGCGGCGGGGGGCGGATCGACGCCAGAAGGTTGGCGAGCCATGGCCGGGATTCCGCCGGGTCGATGACGTCGTCGAAATTGAACCGCGTCGCCCGCTCGAGCGCCTTGCCGTCCTCATAGGCTTCCTGAACCATCTTCTCGTAGAAGACGCGGCGCGCCTCGGGGTCCTCGATCGCGGCCAGCTCCGCCCGGTAGCCGAGCTTGACCTGCCCCTCAAGGCCCATCGGCCCGAACTCGCCCGTCGGCCAGGAGACGGTGAAGTAGGGCGCCCGAAAATTGCCGCCCGCCATCGCGATCGCGCCGAGCCCGTAGGCCTTCCGGAGGACCAGCGTGAAATAGGGCACGGTCAGATTGCAGGCGACCAGGAACATACGCGCGGCGTGACGGACCAGCGCCGTCTTCTCCACTTCCGGCCCGACCATGATGCCGGGCGTGTCGCAGAGATGCAGGATCGGGATGTCGAAGGCGTCGCAAAGCTGCATGAAGCGGGCGGCCTTGTCGGAGCCGTCGCTGTCGATGGCGCCGCCCAGCATGGCCGGATTGTTGGCGACGACGCCGACCGCGCGGCCCTCCACGCGAATGAGGGAGGTCACCATGGTCTTGCCGAAATCGGGCCGGAGCTCCATCACCCCGCCGTCGTCGGAGAGCGTCTCGATCACCTTGCGGATGTCGTAGACCCTAAGCCGGTTCTCCGGAATGATGCGGCGCATCTCCCTCTGGTCCGGCGCCGTCCAGTGCTTCAGGCGGCCCTGGAAATATCCGAGATACTGCTTCGCGGCGGCGACGCCGGCCGCCTCGTCCGGCACCAGCACGTCGATGACGCCGCTCTGGGTCTGCACCGCCGTCGGGCCGATGTCCTCGGGCGTGAACACGCCGAGACCGCCGCCCTCGACCATGGCCGGGCCGCCCATGCCGATATTGGCGTTCTCCGTCGCGATGATGACGTCGCAGGCGCCCAGCAGGGCCGCGTTGCCGGCGAAGCAGCGGCCCGAGACGATGCCGATCATCGGCGCCAGGCCGGAGAGCTTGCCGAAATGGCTGAAGGTGGTCTGGCCGATGAAGCCGCCATAGTCGTCGTCGCCGGGCCGGCCGCCGCCGCCCTCGGCGAACAGCACGAAGGGCATGCGGCCGTCTTCCGCGACCTGGAGCAGGCGGTCCGTCTTCCAGTGATTGTGCACGCCCTGGGTGCCGGCGAAGACGGTGTAGTCATAGGCCATCACCGCGGCGCGCGCCTCGGGATCGTCGAAATGCTCGCCGTTGATGCGGCCGACGCCGGTGACGAGGCCGTCGGCGGGGCTCCGGGTCAGCAGGTCCTCCAAGCCGCGACGCCGGCGCTGCGCCGCGACGGTCAGAGGGCCGTATTCGACGAACGTGCCGGGATCGACCAGGTCCTCGACGTTTTCGCGCACGGTGCGCTGGCCCGTCTTCCGGCGCCGCTCGACGGCGTTCGGCCGGTTTTCGTCGAGGTTCAGATTGCGCCGTTCCAGGACTTCGGCGAGGTCCGGGCGGATCGCGTCGAGATCGACCTCCTCCTCCGCGACGGCGACCGCGTCTCCGGCCTCCATCGGCTCCAGGGTCAGCAGCATTTCCCCGTCCCAGACCGTGTCGCCCGGGGCCACATGGGCCGCGACGACGAGGCCCGCCGTTTCGGCGGAGACCACATGCTCCATCTTCATGGCTTCCATCACCGCGAGCTGGGCGCCGGGGCTGACCTTGTCCCCGACCGCGACGGACAGCGAAACGATGGTGCCTTGCAGGGGCGCCCGGACAGCGGTCATCCCGTCCGCCGGTTCGGCGGCCGCGGCGCGCCCGGACGCGGCGGAGCCGCCGCCCGCCGCCTGGCCATATGCCAACACCGCCAGGGGATCGACCGCGTCCACCCGCGCGCCGGCCCGGCCAGGCGCGGCGCCGCCCGATGCGCCGGCGGCGGGCTCGAAGAACAGGTTCGGATGGGCGCCGCTCGCGGCCAACGCCGCCGCTTGCTCCTCGACGAAGCCTGTATGGACCGGGCCGGAGCGCACCGCCTCCATCTGCAACAGGTTTTGCAGGAAGGAGACGTTCGTCGGCGCGCCGGCGATATGGAACTCGCAGAGGGCGCGATAGGCCTTGTTGGCGACGTCGGCGAGCTTGCCGGAGCCGGTATGCACGATCAGCTTCGCCAGGAGCGAGTCATAGGCGGGGTTGGTCCGGTAACCGACATAGCCATAGGAATCGACCCGAACGCCGCGTCCGGAGGGCGGCTCGAAGGCGGTCAGCTCGCCGCCGCCCGGCCGGGCTTCGCCGTCCGCCGTCATGGTTTCGGTGTTGATGCGAAGCTGCATGGCAATGCCGCGCGGGCTCGGCACTTCGCTGGCCGTCAGCCCCAGATCCTTCAGGCTGTCGCCGCCGGCGAGCTGCAATTGCAGCTCCACCAGATTGAGGCCCGTCACCTCCTCCGTCACGGTGTGCTCGACCTGGAGGCGCGGGTTCGCCTCGATGAAGAAGAAATCCCCCCGCTCGGCGTCCACCAGGAACTCGACGGTGCCGAGGTTCAGATAGTTCGCCGCGCGGCCGAGCTTCAGGGCGGCGTCGATCAGCCGGTCGCGCAGGTCCGGCGCGAGGCCCGGCGCCGGCGCCATCTCGACGACCTTCTGCCGCCGCCTTTGCAGGGAGCAGTCCCGCTCCCAGAGATGCGATACCTCCGTCCCGTCGCCGACGATCTGTATTTCGATATGACGCGCCCGGCGCACCAGCCGCTCGACGAAGAGCGAACCGTCGCCGAACGCGGACTCGGCTTCCGAACGGCAGCGCTCGAACGCCTCGGCCAGTTCGTCCGCCGTCTCGGCCGGGCGCATGCCGCGCCCGCCGCCGCCCGCGACCGCCTTCGCCATCACCGCGCCGCCCGCGCCGAGCCCGGCCAGGAACGCCTGGGCGTCTTCCAGGCTGGTCGGCGCGGCGGTGCCGTCCAGCGTCGGCACGCCCGCCTCGACGGCCAGGGCGCGGGCCGCATGCTTGTCCCCGAAAAGGGCGAGCGTTTCCGGCCTCGGCCCGACGAACAGCAAGCCCGACTCGCCGCATTGCCGCGCGAACGCCGCGTTCTCGGAGAGGAAGCCGTAACCCGGATGGATCGCGACGGCGCCGGCCTCCTTGGCGGCGGCGATCACGGCGGCGCCGTCCAGATATGCCGCGGCGCCCCGGCCCGGCAACTCGACGGCCTCGTCGGCCTTGCGCGTATGCAGGCTCGCCGCGTCGTCGGCCGGATGTACGGCGACGGTCTTCAGCCCCAGTTCGGCGGCGGCCCGAAAAATCCGCGTCGCGATCTCGCCGCGATTGGCGACGAGCAATTTGCCTGTGATCATGTCGAAAGCGTTTCCTGCGTTACGTCGATGCGGCCCGAACGGGCCTAGAGCGGAACGGCCCCGAAACAATTGCGCAGCTCGCGCACGAATGCGGCCGGCTGCTCGAAAGCGGCGAAATGGCCGCCTTTCTCCAGGGCGTTCCAATAGATGAGATTCTTGTATCGGCGCTCCGCCCAGCGCCGGGACGGCCGCGCGATTTCCTTCGGGAAGGCGCTATAGCCGATCGGCGCGGTCACGGCCTCGGTCCGCCGCGCGCCGAAGCTTTCCCAATAGAGCCGGGCCGACGACGCGCCGGACCTGGTCAGCCAGTACATCATGACCGTATCGAGCAGTTCGTCCCGGGAGAGCACGTTCTCCGGCGCGCCGTCGCAGTCGGTCCATTCGTAGAATTTTTCCAGGATCCAGGCCGCCTGGCCGACGGGCGAGTCCGCGAGGCTGTAGCCGATGGTCTGCGGCCGGCTCATCTGCTCCCAGGAATAACCCATGCCCTGGCGGCGATGGTACTTCGCCTGATCAAGCGCCGCCTGCTCCGCTTCCGTCACATCCGGGAATGCGTCCGTCGCGGGCGGAACCCACAGCAGGTTGACGTGGGCGGCCGCGCAAGCCTCCGGCGCAATGGTCGCGAGATGGGTCGAGATCACCGAGCCCCAGTCGCCGCCCTGGGCGACATAGCGGCCGTAGCCGAGGCGGCGCATCAGCTCCGCCCAGGCTTCGGCCACGCGCTCGACGGACCAGCCCGCTTCCGCGGGCTTGCCGGAAAAGCCGTAGCCGGGGATCGTCGGCAGGATCAGGTGAAACGCGTCCGCCGCCGCGCCGCCATGGGCGGTCGGGTCGGTCAGCATCGGCGCGGCCTTCAGAAACTCCACGACGGAGCCCGGCCAGCCGTGGGTCATGATCAGCGGCTTGGCCTCGGCATGGCGCGACCGGCTGTGCAGGAAATGGATTTTCACGCCCTGGATCGTCGTTTCGAACGGCTCCAGCGCGTTCAACGCCGCTTCGCAGCGCCGCCAATCGTAGCGATGGCGCCAGTCGTCGACGATGTCTTGCAGATAGTCGAGCGGGACGCCCTGGGCCCAGCCAGGCGCCGTCGCCGCTTCCGGCCAGCGGACGAGATCGAGTCGGGCCTTGAGGTCGCTCAGCGCCGCCTCGGGCACGGCGATCGGCGCGGGCTTCACCGCCTTGTCCATCGTCCGCGCGCCGTCCTTCAGGCGCCGCCGCGCGGCAGCTGGTCGAATGGCGCGTCCTTATCGACGCGGATTTCCGGGGGCATGCCGAGCACCCGCTCGGCGATGATGTTGCGGAGGATTTCATCGGTGCCGCCGGCGATGCGGCCGGACGGGCTGGAGAGCAGCGCTTCCTGGAACATCGCCTGCAAGGGCGCCTGCTTTGCGTCGTAGAGAGCGCCGCCCACGTCCATCAGGTCGAGCGCGAAGCTGGCGATCTGCTGGCGCTTGTTGGCGCTGACGATCTTGGTGATGGAGGCTTCCGGCCCCGGCTGCTCGCCGCGCGAGAGGGCTGTCATGGTGCGGAATCGGCCCCATTTCAGGCCCATCATCTGCACATACCAGTCCGCGAGCTTCTCGCGCACAGCGCTGTCCCGGATCGCCGGACCGTCCTCAAGTTCGACATCTTTGGCGACGGCGAACGCTTCCCAGAAATCCGGGGCCGGCGTCTGGCCGACCGCGAGGCGTTCGTTCATCAGCGTCGTGATCGCGACCCGCCAGCCGTCGCCCACGCCGCCCAGGCGCTGGCTGTCCGGCACGCGGACATTGTCGAAGAACACTTCGTTGAAGTTGGACGTGCCGGAAATCTGCTTGATGCGCCGGCACTCGATCCCAGGCGACTTCATGTCGAGGAAGAAGTAGGTCAGCCCCTTATGCTTCGGCTGGCTGGGGTCCGACCGCGTGACGATGACCCCGAAGTCCGAGAAATGGGCGCCCGAGGTCCAGATTTTCTGGCCGTTGATGATCCAGTCGTCGCCGTCCCGCTCGCAACGGGTGCGCAGGCCCGCCACGTCGGAGCCGGCGGCCGGCTCGGAGAAAAGCTGGCACCAGATTTCCTCGCCCCTGAGTGCGGGCGGCGCGTAGCGCTGCTTCTGCTCCTCCGTGGCGTAGGTCAGCATGGTCGGCAGGCACATTCCGAGACCGATTTCGTAGACGCCGCGCGGCGTCACATACTCCGCCTCTTCCTGGTTGTAGATGACCTGCCGCATCTGGCCGTCGCCCTGGCCGCCATATTCCTTCGGCCAGGTGATGCCGGCGAAGCCCGCCTCGCACTTCTTCGCCTGCCATTCCTTGGCGAGCGGCACCAGGTCGTCCGAGCCATAGGCCGCCTTGAAGACGGCGCCGGGCGTGCGCTTCTCCGCGTTCGCATCCAGCCAGGCGCGCACATGGGCGCGGTATTCGGCTTCTTCGGGCGTATCCGTGAAATCCATCGTCCGCCCTCCCTCAGGCCGCGTTGCGCGCTTCGAGCGCGTCGATCAATCGGTTCTTCCACACGCGCGGCGCGCCCAATTGCAGGGACAGAAGCTTGGCGCGGCGATAGTGCAGGTGGCAGTCGAACTCCCAGGTGAATCCCATGCCGCCATGGGTCTGGATGTTCTCCCGGCTGGCATGCTCATAGGCTTCGCTGGCGGCGACCCGCGCTGCGGCGGCGGCGACGCTGAGGTCGGGCGCCGCGTTCGCCAGCGCCCAGGCGCCGTAATAGGCGTTCGAGCGGGCGATCTCCACGGCGATATAGACGTCCGCCAGCTTGTGCTTGATCGCCTGGAAGGAGGCGATGGAGCGGCCGAAAGCGTAGCGGTCCATGGCATAGGCCTTCGCCATGTCGAGCGCGGCCTGCGCCCCGCCGACCTGCTCGAAGGCCATCAGCACGGCGGCCCGGTCGAGAACCCGCTCCAGCAACGTCCAGCCTTCGCCGGCGGGCCCGAGCCGTTCGACGGCGGCGTTCTGGAAGGTCAGCGCGCCATGGCTGCGGGCGGGATCGAAGGTCGGCGCGGCCTCGCGGGCGACGCCGCCAAGCTCCGCCAGGAACAGGGAAGCGCCCGCGCCGTCCTTGGCGAGCACGACCGCCACGTCGGCGACGTCGCCGTCCGCGACCGGCGTTTTTACGCCTGAAAGCCGGCCGTCCATAACGGCCGTGGCGAGCGACTTCGGCGTCGCGCGCTTCGGGCCTTCGGATACGGCGAGCGCGCCGATGACTTCGCCGCCGGCGATCCGGGGCAGCCAGGTCCGCTTCTGCTCCTCGGAACCCGCCAGCATCAGCGCTTCCGCCAGCACGTAGACCGTGGAGGAGAATGGAACCGGCGCCGCGTGGCGGCCAAGCTGCTCGGCGATCACCGCAAGCTCGACATGGCCGAGGCCGACGCCGCCATAGGCCTCCGGTATGGCGGCGCCCATCCAGCCCAACTCGGCGATCCGGCCCCAGAGCGCGCGGTCGAAGGGACCGCCGCCTTCCAGCACGGCCCGCGCTGCGGCATAGCCGCAATTCTCTTCAAGGAACCGTTCCGCCTGTTCCCGAAGCGCGCGCTGATCCTCGGTGAAATCGAAATCCATGGCCGACGCTTCCCCCCGCAGGCGGCGCGACGCCGCCAACGCATGTTCTTTAGTTATCGTGGGAAGCGTTCCACAGGGCGGGAAGTTTGTCTATCGACGGCCTGGGCGCCGCGGCGGCCTACGCCGACCGCCATCAAGCTAAACCGCCTATCCGATGAAGCGTCTGATCTCGTCGTCCTCGGGAAAGCGCCCCTCGGCCTTCTTGGAGAACAGCAGCGCGCCGTCCCGTTCGATTTCGAAAACCCCGCCGCCCTTGCGCACGAGTTCGCACTCGGCGTCGGGCGCGACCGCCAGGATAATGTCCCGCGCACGGCGGGCTCTCGGTTCGTAGTTTCAAACGCCGCAGTATTCGATCCGGTATTTCATCGGCACTCCCCAAGCACGCTCAGCGCGATCGATGATGTTCAAGGTGGCGCGGCGACGTCTCGGGTCAATCGCCGACGCGGGCGTGGCGGCGCAGGTCGTCGGGCGTCGTCGTCGGCAGACCGAAAAATTCGAGATAGGCCGGGATCTGCTCGTAGTTCATGTCGAGGCCGATCTGGGTTTCGCAGCCGCGCGCGCGGGCGGCTGCGAGGAAGGCCGTCTCCGCCTGGGTCATCACCACTTCGCCGACGAAGGCTTCGGGCGCGATGCGGGACATGTCCGTCGGCAGCGGGTCGCCCGGCGCCATGCCGAGCGGCGTGGCGTTCACGACGATATCGAAGCCCGCCGGGTCGTTCAGGCCGGTCGTGATGGCGACGGCCGGATAGCTTTCGGAAATGCGCCCCGCGAGCCCGTCGACGGCGGCGGCGTCGATGTCGAACAGAGCCAGGCGCGCGGCGTCCGCCTTGGCGAGCGAGGCGGCGATGGCGGAGCCGACGCCGCCCGCGCCGATCACCAGGGCCGAGGCGCCGGCGATGGCGCGGCCGTTGCGCAGAACGCCCCGCACGAAGCCCTCGCCGTCGAACATGTCGCCTTCGAGCTTGCCGTCCCGGCCGAGCCGGACGGCGTTGCAGGCGCCGGCGATCCGGGCCGTTTCGCTCGCCCGGTCGACGAGGCCGACGGTCGTCGTCTTGTGGGGCATGGTCACGAGCGCGCCCAGGATATTGCGCAGCCGAAAGACCAGCTTCAGAAATTCCGGATAGTCCGCCGCCTCGACGCCCATGGGCGTCACGACCACGTCGATGCCTCGCGCCGCGAACCAGGGATTGTAGATCAGCGGCGCCTTGAAGGCCTCCGTCGGCACGCCCAGGTGCGCGATCAGCCGCGTCTTCCCCGAAATGTCGACCATATGGCCAGTTCCCCGCGACGACGCCTAGAAATCGAAGAAGATCGTCTCGCCGTCCCCCTGTAGGCGGATATCGAAGCGGTAGGCGCCCGGCCCGGTCTTTTCGGCGATCAGCGTCGGCACACGGGCCTGATGCTCGATCCGTTGGAGGATCGGGTCCTCGCCGTTCGCCGCAGCCTCGTCGCCGAAATACATGCGCGTCTGCAAGCCGATATTGATGCCGCGCGCCGCCACCCAGAAGGTGATGTGCGGCGCCATCAGCCGCCCGTCCGGATAGGGAACGCGGCCGGGCTTCACGGTCTCGAACGTCCAGAGGCCGGACTGGTAATCGCCGGCCTTGCGGCCCCAGCCGGTGAAGTTGGGATCGCCCGCCCCGCGCGGGTCGGACCCGCCCGGATAAATGCCGTCCACGTCCGCCTGCCAGATCTCCACCAGCGCATCCTTCAAGGGGGCGCCTACCCCGTCATAGACGATGCCGGAAACGGAAATGCGCTCGCCCCGGGTCTGGTCGTTGACCATGGCGTCGCCGAGGTCCCGGTCCCACACGCCCTCGATGCCGCAGAAGTTCGGCACGCAGCCGATATGCACATAGGGGCCCGCCGTCTGGCTCGGGCTTTCCTTCAGCTGATCCAAATTCTGCGCCATCAGTTCCCCTCCGGCCGGTTCTCGAAATAGGTGGAGCGGCGGCCGCGCAGCACGATGTCGAACTTATAGGCGCGCGCGTCCATCGGCACGGTGTTGTTCATGTCGAGCTTGGCGATCAGGCTTTCGATGCCCGCCTTCTCCGGAATGATCGAGACGATGGGGCAATCCCAGATCATCGGATCGCCCTCGAAATACATCTGGGTGATCAGGCGCTGGGCGAAGCCGGGGCCGAACAGGGAGAAATGCAGATGCGCCGGGCGCCAGTCGTTCGCCCGGTTGGGCCAGGGATAGGGGCCGGGATAGACGGTGCGGAACTCGTAATGACCGTCGGCGTCGGTGATGGTGCGGCCGCAGCCGCCAAAATTCGGGTCGAGCGCGGCGACATAGGTTTCCTTCGCGTGCCGGTAGCGGCCGCCGGCGTTCGCCTGCCACATCTCCACCAGCGCGTTCGGCACGCCCCGGCCGCTTTCGTCCAGCACGCGGCCATAGACGATCATGCGGGGGCCGATCGCGCTTTCGCCGGGCTTGGCGCAGTTCAGCAGCAGGTCGTTATCGAGCTGGCCGATCATGTTGTGACCGAAGACGGGGCCGGTCATCTCGCTCAGGGTCTGGGGCATCGAAAGCAGCGCCCGGTTGGGCGACCGCGCAACCGAGGTCTTGTACTGGGGCGTGTAGGCCTTGGGCTGCCACGTCCAGTCCCGCTGGAAAAAACCGCCGGCCGGCGGCCGGTTCGCTAGCGCCATGATGTTCCGTCCTCCCACGCTCATGCTCTCGCCGGCCCGTTCTTCGGCGCGGGCCCGTGCAAGATTGCCAGGATACTAAGAAGCCGGCGTCGCGCCAGCGGCGTTCTTGCGGCGCGGGGCCGCATGGCGCGGCCGAAGCGCCAATTCTCCTCGACCTGCGCCGCGTCAAACATTACATATGCAAAAATGAATATAATGAGACGCCTCCGGTTCGAATGCGTCTCGGCAAACCGACGGGACAAGCCAATGGAAAACTTCACCCCAATATCCGGCCTGATCGGCGGCCTGATGATAGGCGGCGCGGCGTCGCTGCTGGTCCTGCTGAACGGACGCATCGCCGGCATCAGCGGCATCTTCGCGGAAATGCTGGCGCCGACGCCGGGGGACTGGGCGTGGCGCGCCGCCTTCGTCATCGGGATCATCGCCGGGCCGCCTCTCGTCGCGGCGCTTTCCGGCCAACCGACCGAAATCGCGATAACGACGGACTGGGCGCTCCTCATCGCCGCCGGCCTGCTGGTCGGCTACGGCGTGCGCCTCGGCAACGGCTGCACCAGCGGCCATGGCGTCTGCGGCCTGGCGCGCGGATCGGGCCGCTCCCTCGCCGCGACCATGGTCTTCTTCGCCGTCGCTGTCGCGACCGTATTCGTCGTCCGTCATGTGTTGGGAGGCTAGACCGATGGCGAGAACGCTCGCAGGCCTCGTCGTCGGCCTCCTCCTCGGCGCCGGCCTCGCCGTTTCGGGGATGATCAACCCGTTCAAAGTATTATCATTCCTAGACTTCTTCGGCGATTGGGACCCGACGCTCGCCTTCGTCATGGCCGGCGCGATCATCGCCGCCGCTCCGGGCTTCCACCTCGCCAAGCAGCGCGGCCGGCCGCTGCTCGACGATGTGCTCCGCCTGCCGACCAACCGAAAAATCGACGCGCCACTGCTGGTCGGCGCGGCTGTTTTTGGCATGGGCTGGGGACTCGTCGGATTCTGCCCCGGCCCGGCGCTGGCCGCGCTCTCGACGGGCGCCGTCCCGGCCATCGTCTTCGTGGCGGCGATGACGGCGGGCATCCTCGCCCATCGGGTCATGCGGCCGAAATAGCAACGAGCCTTTCGACGGGGCCGGCCCGCCCGGTAGAATGCCGGCGAAGCGGCCGGCCATCGCCGACGGGGAAGAGCCATGATCGAAATCGCGCGGCTAGAAGCGTTTCTGTTCCGGATGGAAGTGGACACGGTTGTGCGCATGTCCTTCGGCTCGTTTTCCGGCCGGTCGGCGGTCGTGCTGCGGCTGGAGGATCGGGACGGCGCCGTCGGCTGGGGCGAGGTCTGGTGCAACTTCCCGGCCTTCGGGGCGGAGAACAAGTTCAAGCTGCTGCAGACGGTCGTCGGCCCGGCCTTCCTGGCCGCGTCGGACCGGAGCCCCGCCGCCGCGTTCCACCGGATAAGCGCGAGCCTGCATCGCATGTCCCTGCAAACGGGCGAAATCGGGCCGATCGCCGCCTGCATCGCTGGGATCGACCTGGCGCTTTGGGACCTGGCGTCGCGGAAAGCCGGCCAGCCGCTCGCGCGATATCTCGGCGCAAAGAGCCTGCCCGCCGACCTTCCCGCCTATGCGAGCGGCGTCAATCCGGACGGCGCGGCCGAACGCATCGCCGAACTGCGCGACGGCGGCTTCGACGCCTTCAAGCTTAAGGTCGGCTTCGGGCCGGAGACCGACTTCGCGAATGTCGAACGCATCATCGACAGCCTCCGCTCTGGCGAACGCTTCATGGTCGACGCCAACCAGGCCTGGGATATCGCCGAGGCCCGGATTGCGATCGACGCGCTGAACGGCGCCGGGCTCGGCTGGATCGAGGAGCCGATCCCGGTCGACCGGCCCGCCGCCGAATGGGCCGAGCTTGCCGCCCTCTCCGCCGCGCCCCTCGCCGGCGGCGAGAACATGCTGGGCTTCGAGATGTTCGACCGGGCCGTGAACGCCGGCCATCTGGGCGTCATTCAGCCGGATATCTGCAAATGGGGCGGCGTCACCGGCTGTTTCGCCGTGGCGCGCCGGGCGGTCGGGGCCGGCCGCGTCTATTGCCCCCACTGGCTCGCCGGCGGCCTTGGCCTCGCGGCGGCGGCGCATGTGCTGGCGGCGGTCGGCGGCCCCGGCATGCTGGAGCACGATTCCAATCCGAACCCCTTCCGCGCCCTGCTGGGCCACCCCCTTCCCCAAGTCGAGAACGGGCGCTTCGCCCTTCCTCAAGGCCCCGGCCTCGGCGTCGCGCCCGACATGGCGAACCTGCAGGACGCCCTCGTCGAGCGTTTCGAACTGACGCCGACGAACTAGCCGACCGGCGGACGCGCGCCCGTCCTAGAGCATTCCCTGATCATTCTGAACCAGATTGATCAGGAAAAAATGCTCGCAAACAATATGGTAGAGCATTGGGACTGCCCCTGTTCAGGCGCACAATGCTCTAGTGGCGGAAGTGGCGCATGCCGGTGAAGACCATGGCGAGGCCGGCGGTGTCGGCGGCGGCGATGACTTCATCGTCGCGGATCGAGCCGCCGGGCTGGATCACGGCCGTGGCGCCTGCCTCGACGGCGGCCAGGAGACCGTCGGCGAAGGGGAAGAACGCATCGGAGGCGACGACAGAGCCTTCGGTCAGCGCCGTCTTCTCGCCGGCGGCTTCGGCCGCGTCGGCGGCCTTGCGGGCGGCAGTGCGGGCGCTGTCGACCCGGCTCATCTGGCCGGCGCCGACGCCGACGGTCGCCTGCCCCTTGGCGTAGACGATGGCGTTCGACTTGACATGTTTGGCGACGCGGAAGGCGAACAGCAGGTCCGCCATTTCCTGATTGGTCGGCGCGCGCTTGGTCACGACCTTGACGTCGTCCGCGCCGATGCGGCCCGCGTCCCGCGTCTGGGCGAGCAGCCCGCCGGCGAGCGTCTTCACCGTCAGGCCTGGCGCCGCCGGGTCCGGCATGGCGCCGGTTTTCAGGAGGCGGAGGTTCTTCTTGCGCGCAAGCTCGGCGGCCGCGTCCTCGTTCACGTCCGGCGCGATGATGACCTCGACGAAGAGCTTGCCGATCTCCATCGCCGTCGCCAGATCGAGCGGCCGGTTCATGGCGATGACGCCGCCGAACGCGCTGACGGGATCGCATTTAAGCGCGGCGGACCACGCCTCAAGTAGCGTATCCGCCGTCGCGACGCCGCAGGGGTTCGCGTGCTTGATGATGGCGATGGCGGGCTGCTCGAACTCCGCCGCCAGTTCGAACGCCGCGTCCGTGTCGTTCAGGTTGTTATAGGAAAGCTCCTTGCCCTGAAGCTGCATCGCGGTCGCGACGCCGGGGCGGATCTGGCCCCGCGGGTCCGGCATCCGATAGAAGGCGGCGGCTTGATGGGGGTTTTCGCCATAGCGGAGCGTTTCGCCCCCAGCGCCGGCGATCGGCAGGGTGGCCGGCAGAGTCTCGCCCCGTTCCTCGGCGAACCAGCCAGCGATGCGCGCGTCATAGGCGGCTGTGCGCGCATAGGCTTCGCCCGCCAGCCGGCGGCGGAGAGCCAGCGAGACCTCGCCGGATTGGGCTTCCATTTCCGCCTGGATCGCCGCCATCTGCTCCGGCGCGGTCGCGACCGTCACGTAGCCATGGTTCTTGGCGGCGGCGCGGATCATCGCGGGCCCGCCGATATCGATGTTCTCGACGATGGTCGCGGCGTCGGCGCCGGCGGCCAGCGTCTCCTCGAACGGATAGAGATTGACGACCAACAGATCGATTTCCGGCAGGCCGTGTTCCGCGAGCGCCGCCTTATGCGCTTCCAGGCCGCGCACGGCGAGCAATCCGCCATGCACCTTCGGGTGCAGGGTCTTCACTCGGCCATCCAGAATCTCGGGAAAGCCCGTCACGTCCGCGACTTCGATCGCCGGCACGCCCGCTTCGACCAGCGCCTTGCGGGTGCCGCCGGTGGAAAGCACCTCGACGCCGGCGCCGTGCAGGAACTGCCCGAATTCGACGACCCCCGATTTGTCGGAAACCGAAATCAGCGCGCGTTTGATGCGAATACGATCCGGCGGCGGCGGCAGATCGAGGGAAACGGCCATGGGGGCGACTCCAAGGGATGACGATTGGCGGAACCCGGGGGTTTTGATCGGCGCGCGGGGGAGAGTCAAACGCAAGACCGCGGAGAGCCTGTGGGAATTGACGCCCGCCCGCGCCGGCGCGAGCCTCGCCCCATGTCGCATCTTCGATTCGCCGGGCGATCCGAGGCGGAGCAGCAGGCCGCTCTGATCGATATCCTGCGCGCCAGCCCAAGGCTCTGGCGCGCGCTTCGGATCGCCCGCGACCTCGACCTTCCGCAATGGCGCATCGTTTCGGGCGCGATCTACAATCAGGTCTGGAACCATCTGACCGGCCGGCCGGAACTCTACGGCGTGAAAGATATCGACCTGTTCTATTTCGACCCGGACCTCAGTTATGAGGCGGAGGACAGAGCGATCCGCCGCGCCGCCGAGGTCTTTCCGGCGACGCCGCCGGTCGAGGCGCGCAATCAGGCGCGGGTGCATCTGTGGTTCGAGGGGCGCTTCGGCGAACCCTACCCGCCGCTCCCCTCCGCCGATGCGGGCATCGACCGTTTCGCCGCGCGCACCCATTGCGTCGGCGTCAGGCTGGAAGCGGACGAAGCCATTTCGATCTATGCGCCCTTCGGGCTGGACGACATTTTCGCATTCCGTGTCACGCCGAACCCCGTCATGAACAATCGCGCCACCCATGAACTGAAGGCGACGCGACAGGCCGAACTTTGGCCCGAACTGGAGATCGTTCCCTGGCCGGCGCCGTCAGGCGAACGCGCGGCGCGCTCATGACAAGCACGCAGTTCTCGTTCCAGAGTTTTGCTTACGGTCGAACTGTTCAGCCATAGGAAAGCCGCCAGGGCTGGTCCGAAATGGGCCGAAAGCCATCGAGCGCCTCAGCTAACGCCCCGTCTCCATGCGGAGCGCCCACCGGACGTGCAGTCGGCCCGCCCCATCGGCAAGCGCGGGAACCTCGATGCGCATCGCCGCCGCCGGCTGCCCAGGACGGCCGCGATAGGGCTCCGGCGCCAGGCGCGCCGGCGTGTCCGCACGGAAGCGCCACCCCTGGCCCGAAGCCGCGCGGATCAGAACGCCGCCATCGTCGAGTTGAATCGCATCGGCGCTCGGGTGCAGGTGAAAGGCGATTATGGCGCGGCGGCCGGCCGGCGCCTTCGCCTGGTCTTCGCCGCGCAGATCGTGGCCGGACGCGTCCAGGTAGATGCGCCGCCGCCAGTCCGTTTCCGGGCGCGCCCAGCGCCAGCCGAGCGTCAACAATGTCGCCCCGCCGTCCGCGTCGCGTTCGATCGGCAGGATTTCCTGCATGCGGGCGCCGGGCGAGGCCGGGGCCGAATAGTGCGAGATTTCCGGGGTGGAAAAGCGGCTGGGCGGCGCATCGGAACTGGCGCCGACGCTGACGAACAGCCGGTCCGCGCCGTGACCGAACTCGACCGCGCCCGGCGCCGCGTTGACGATAAGGGACGCCCGGCCGGCGAGCGCCCGCGCATAGCCCGCCTGCGGCAAGGCCAGGGGCGCCCGGCCGCGCCAGCCCGAGGCGGCGAGCGCCAGATCGATCGTCCAGGGATCGCCCTCGCCGCCGCCGAACACGGCAAGCCCGCCGTCGCCCATGCGAAACGCCGCCAACGGCGCCGCGATCGCGCTGGCGGCGTCGGCGCTGGCTTCCGGCGGCGGCCGGCCGACGGCCGCGCTGGCCGCCCGAACGTCCAAAAGACGCATCAGCGTATCCAGCTGCGCCAGGGGCGTTGCGCCGACGAGCCCGCCATCGGCGCCGATCTCGGCGCGGATCGCCCGCTCGAGCGCCGCCTCGACCAGGGGAAAGACAGTGTCCGCCTCGCCGACGGCGGCGGCGCCGGCCGCTAGGCCAGCGAGCGCGGCGAACCGGCCTGGACCCGGCGGCGCGCTTTCCAGCCGCCGCTTCAGCCAGGCGACCTGATAGGCCGTCTGCTCCATCAGTTCCGCACGAAAAGCCGGGCCGGCGCTCGCGGCGAAGAAATCATAGGTTCCCATCCAGGCGGACAGGCGCTGGCCGACGACGTCCGGACGCCAGGCGACGGCGTCGCTCCGCTGGTTGGTCTCGATCCAGGCCGTGACCGCGCGCCTGGCGGTGCGCCTGGCCGCGTCGCCGCCGAGCGACCTCAGATCCCGCAGCCACGCGAACGATTGCGCGCGCGAACGGCGCACAAGGTCGCGCGCCATTTCAGGGTCGTGCGGTTCGGGGTCGAGCGCGGCCATCAGGTCCGCCTCGTTGCCGATCAGCGCTTCGGCGCGCGCGGCGTTCCCCGGCCACGGGTCTTTCAGGCGCGCGACCGGCTCGTCAGGGGCGTCGGGCGCGGATTGGAAGGTCTCGACCAGCGCGTCGATCCAGGGCGCATGGGGCCGCGCCGAGCGGAACCGCGCCAACGCCCCGACCATCAAGGCGCCCCGGCGGCGCGGCCGGCATAGGCCGCCGCGCGGATCGCTTCGATATTGCGGCTGTAGCCCTCTGGTCCGTCCTTGAACACGGCGGTGCCGGCGACCAGAACGTCAGCGCCCGCCGCCGCGACCCTGCCTGCCGTTTCCGGCGTCACCCCGCCGTCCACCTGCAGGCGGATGTCCCGGCCGGATGCGTCGATGCGCGCGCGAACGGCTGCGATCTTGGCGAGTTGGCTTTCGATGAAGGACTGGCCGCCGAAACCCGGATTGACGCTCATCACCAGAACGAGATCGACGGCGTCGATCAGATTGTCCAGCGCCTCAACCGGCGTGCCCGGGTTGAGCGCGACGCCCGCCTGCTTGCCGAGAGACTTGATCAGCCCGATGGAGCGATGGACGTGGGCGCCCGCCTCGGGATGCACCGTAATGCGGTCTACGTCGGCCTTGGCGAACTCCGGCACGAACAAATCCACGGCGGAAATCATCAGATGGGCGTCGAAAGTTTTCGCGCTGTGGGGACGCAGCGCGGCGCAGACCGACGGCCCGAACGAGATGTTCGGAACGAAGACGCCGTCCATAATATCCAGATGAACCCAATCCGCGCCGGCGGCGTCGATCCCGGCGACGGCGGCGCCGAGAGCGGCGAAGTCCGCGGCGAGGATCGAAGGCGCGATCAGGATTTCGTTTGACATGCGAATCTAGGTAGCAGGCCCCGATTCGCGGAACAAGCGCCTTCATCCATCCAATATGAAAATCAAGCGAAATCGCTTGAGAAGAATAGGTTGGACGCGACGACCGGGCGGAGGCACTCTTTCAGGCGTCATGTCCGGTCCCCGCCTCGTCCTCATCGTCTGCGCCGCCCAGATCGCCGTCCAGATCGGCGCCTATGTCTGGGCGGCGCTGCTGCCGCGCCTCCGCGCCGAATGGGGCATCGGGCCCGCCGAGGCCGGCATCGTCACCGGCGCGTTCTATTTCGCCTATATGGCCACGGCGCCGGTCCTCGTCTCCCTGACGGACAGGGTCGACGCAAAGCGGGTGTACCTCCTGGGCGCGACGTTGATCGCCTGCGGCCACCTCGGTTTCGCCTATTTGGCGGACGGATTTTGGCCGGCGATAATCGCTCGCGCCCTCGCCGGCGCGGGTTGGGCCGGCGTCTACATGACCGGCCTGAAACTGCTCGCGGATCGGGTCGACGCTCGTTTGATGCGGCGCGCCGTCGCCTGGCACGCCGCCGGCATCGGCGTATCCGGCGCCCTCTCCTTCGTGTTCGGCGACATTGTCGCGGACGCCTATGGCTGGCAGGCCGCCTTCGCCATCTCGGGTTGGATCGCCGTGGGCGCGACCGGGCTCGTGCTGCTGGCCGCGCCGAGCGCGCCGCCGCCGGAAACGGACGGGCCGCCCGCGGCGCTGCTCGATTTCCGGCCCGTCCTGAAAAACCGCGAAGCGATGGCCTATGCCCTCACCTACTGCGTCCATACCTGGGAGATGAGCGTGCTGCGCGGCTGGATCGTCGCGTTTCTGGGCTATGTGGCCATCCGCGCGCCCGACGCCGCGATCGGCTGGGTCGGGCCTGCGATGGCCGCGACGGGGCTGGCGCTGATCGGCACGGCGGCGAGCGTTTACGGGAATGAACTTTCGATCCGCATCGGCAGGCCGCGCATCGTCCTTATGGCGACGCTGCTATCGGCGACGGCCGCGGTGCTGCTGGGCGTCGCCGGCCCCACGACCTATTGGCTGGCGGTCGCCTTGGCGCTGGCCTCCGGCGCCGCGATCTGGCTCGATTCCTCGACCCTGACCGGCGGAACCTCGGAAGCGGCGGCGCCGGGCGAGCGGGGGCGCACCCTCGCGCTCCACACGACGCTCGGATATGCGGGCGGCGCGGCGGGGCCAGTCGTCATGGGCCTGATCCTCGCGGCCTTCTCCGGCGCCGACGGGTATACCGATCTCGCCTGGGCCGCGGGCTTCCTGCATGTGGCCGTATTGGGGCTTTTCATGCGACTCTGGTTCAAACGACTTGTTGCAGCCTCCGGCCCGGCAGGGCCATAACGGCAAGCATCAATCAGGGAGACGACCGAGATGACCCCGCCGGACAGCGCGCCGCCGAACGACCGGAGAAACTCCGAAAGGCTCGAGGCCGCGCTCGACGCATTGCGCAGCCTGCTGGGCGACCGGCTGTCCACCGGCCAGGCGGTTCGCGACCAGCATGCGCGCGGCGAAGACCATTTTCACCCCGCCCCGCCCGACGCCGTCGCGTTCGCGGAATCCACCGAGGAAGTGGCCGAGATCGTGAAGATCTGCGCCGCCAACGATCTGCCGGTGATCGCCTGGGGAACCGGGACGTCGCTTGAGGGCAACGTGCAGGCGATCCATGGCGGCGTCACGATCGACCTTTCCGGCATGGACAACGTGCTGGAAGTGAACGCCGCGGACGGAGACTGCATGGTCCAGGCCGGCGTCACCCGCAAGGCGCTTAACGAACGGCTGCGGGACACCGGCTATTTCTTCCCCGTCGACCCCGGCGCGGACGCCAGCCTCGGCGGGATGTCCGCCATGGGGGCGAGCGGCACCAACGCCGTGCGCTACGGCACGATGAAGGAGAACGTGCTCGGCCTGACGGTCGTGCTGGCGGACGGCACGATCCTCAAGACGGGCGGCCGGGCGCGGAAATCGTCGGCGGGTTATGACCTCACCCATCTGATCGTCGGCTCCGAAGGAACGCTTGGGATCATCACCGAAGTTCGGCTGCGGCTCTATGGCGTGCCGGAGAAGATCGCGGCCGCAATCTGCCAGTTCGACGACCTGCCCGGCGCGGTCGAGACCGTGCAGCAGACGATCCAGATGGGCGTTCCGGTCGCGCGCATCGAACTTCTGGACGACGTGCAGGTCGCGGCCTGCGTCGCCTATTCGAAGCTGGAAGGCCTGAAAGAGGCGCCGACCCTGTTTTTCGAGTTTCACGGCACGGAAGCGAGCGTCGCCGAACAGGCGGAGACCGTGCAGGCGCTGGCCGCGGAGAACGGCGGCGGCGGCTTCGAATGGACGATGCTGGCCGAAGAGCGCTCGAAGCTATGGCAGGCGCGCCATGACGCCTACTACGCCTGCCTCGCGATGTCGCCCGGCAAGAACGGCTGGGCGACGGATGTCGTCGTGCCGATCAGCCGCCTCGCCGAATGCATCGTCGCCACCAAGGGCGACATCGGCGAAAGCGGCCTCTACGCGCCGATATGCGGCCATGTGGGCGACGGCAATTTCCATTGCTGCATCATGGTCGATCTCGGCGACGCCGAGGAAATGGCGCGCGCCAACGCGTTTAACGACCGGCTGGTCGAGCGGGCGCTGGCCATGGGCGGTTCCTGCACCGGCGAACATGGGATCGGCATGGGCAAGCGGGAATCCATGGCCAAGGAGCATGGCGAGGCCGCCGTCGACCTGATGCGCGCGCTGAAGGCGACGATGGATCCGAAGAACATCCTCAATCCGGGCAAGGTCGTCCGCCCATGAAGATAACGATCTATGGCGCCGGCGCGATCGGCGCCCACCTGGGCGGCATGCTGGCGCAGACGGACGTGGACGTTTCGTTGATCGCGCGCGGCCCGCACCTGGCGGCGATGCAGGCGAACGGGTTGACCTGCCGGTTTCAGGATGGCTCGGAATTCAACGTTCGCCCGCGGGCAGTGGAAAACCCGGGCGAACTCGGCCCGCAGGACTATGTGATCGTCACCCTCAAGGCGCATCAGAGCCCCCATGTGGTCGAGGCGATGCGACCCCTGCTCGGACCGGAAACGGCGGTAGTGACGGCGATGAACGGCGTGCCATGGTGGTATTTCCACGGCCTCGGCGGGGAGTTGGAAGGCCGCTCGCTCGAATCCGTCGATCCCGGCCGCGCCCAATGGGACGGCCTCGGCCCCGAACGGGCGATCGGCATGGTCGTGCATCCGGCGACGGAGATCGTCGAGCCCGGCGTCATGCTGCATATGGAGGGGGACGCCTACCCGATCGGCGAGCCCTCCGGCGAAAAGACGGAACGGATATCGGCGCTTTCCGATGCGCTGACGGCCGCAGGGCTGCGGGCGCCGATCCGCAGCAAGATCAGGGACGATATCTGGATGAAGCTCTGGGGCAATATGTGCCTCAATCCGGTATCCGCGCTGACCGGCGCGACGCTCGCCGGCATGGGGCGCGACGATGGCGTGCGCGCGCTGCTGTTCGAAATCGCGGCCGAGGGGCGCGCGGTCGGCGAGGCCGTCGGCGCGCGCTTTCGCGTCACCGCCGAGCGGCGCCTGAACGCGGCGTTCGAAGTGGGCGAGCACAAGACCTCAATGCTTCAGGATCTCGAACGCGGCCGGCCGATGGAGATCGACGCTCTGGCGACCGCCGTTTCCGAACTCGGCAAGGCGGCCGGCGTGGCGACGCCGCAACTGGACGCGGTGCTGGCGCTCGTGAAGCTGCGCGCGCGGACCGCCGGGCTTTACCCGCCATGAGCCGCCCCTCGGACGACGGCGAGGCGGCGGCGGGCGCGCGGAGCCGCAAGCAACAGGATGCGGCCCGGCGGAAGGCCCGTCTCGAAGCGTCCCTCCGGCAAAATCTCGCGCGGCGCAAAGCGCAAAGTCGTGGCCGCGCGGCCACGGAGACGAACGAAGATCGACCGATTGACGATTGAGTTTAACGAGTATTTCCGGTTTGACCTGCTATCTGGTTGAGCGTAGAGCACTAGTAGCGAATACGTTCGTTTCAAAGCGAGGGGGCGCCTGCATGCGCAAGATGGCGAATGCAGCCAGGAATGTTACGTGCGCGATAGCGGCGCTTGCGCTGTGTTTAGGCATGGCGTTGCCGTCTTTGTCGTGGTCGCAGGATGTATCGCCAGCGGGCCGGGCGCAGTTGGAGGCTTCGTTCGCGGAGATTCTGAAGGACCCGACCAATCTGGACCTGACCTACAGCTACGCGCAGCTTGCGACGTCGCTTGGGGACTACGAGGCGGCGATCACGGCCTATGAGCGGCTGCTGCTGTTCAACCCGGACCTGCCGCGGGTGAAGGCGGAGCTTGGGGTTCTGTATTACCGCCTGGGTTCGTTCGACACGGCGAAGGCCTATCTGGAGCAGGCGCTGGCGGAGGGGGACCCGCCGCCGGCGGCGCGGGCGCGGATCGAGGGCTTCCTGGCCCGCATCGAAGAGACGGAGAGCCGCCACCAGTTCACGGGCGGGGCCTCGTTCGGGCTGCGCTACCAGACGAACGC